>VOFH01003454.1_pt1 | contig 1163547 bp, 1154 predicted proteins | sample 5384091 | NCBI WGS metagenome assembly VOFH01 (sample SAMN12384727, study PRJNA508395) | human gut metagenome | isolation source: healthy gut G | host: Homo sapiens | reverse complement strand
TTCATTGCTCTGACCCGTCCTGAATAGCCAAACAATGGCAATGTTTCACTTTGCAGGGATGATAATAAGGGGATCTGATTCAGAAGAGTTATGAAAAGTTGGACCGCCATCGAGGCCTCGAACCCCGTACCATACAACAATCCTGGTTGTCGTCTGCTCTTCCTGATGAGCTAATGGCGGTTTTTGATATGAGCCTTACAGCATATTTTCTGTCAGGCTTGAGTGCGATGCGTAAGATACAGAAAAGCCCCCACACAAACATGATGGAATTATGATTTTTTTCATATGAATGTCAACCCACACATTCACAAAACATCTGCATGAGATCATTTTTTTATGCACCGTATAGCTGCGAAACCACTGCTGATGCTTTTTTAAGCGAAGCGTCGCCGATCACAACAAAATATCGGCGAAAAAGGCGGTGGAATGCCATTTGGCATACGGATATACAGATGAAATGATCACCTGCTTTGCGATTCACTCTCTGGTGGAATAACAACTCGCAGGTGGAACCCTTTCTGAACTAAAGAGTGTAGCAGATTTTAACGTGCTTATTTACAGGATAATATCTGTCACCTAATTCCTGCACTCTATTAGATATCCATTCATTTAATCGCGCATCATCTCTGTATGTTTTTACGTCCAGAACAGAGAGCAATAACCTCACCAGTGATTCAGGAAAAACAGGGTAGATATTTTTTAAGTGTAATAATAATCCATGCGCAAGCGCCTGCTTAATGGGCGCGTCGGTCTCCGGGATAGACGACATTTCGCGAAGCCATTTTTCCACATGCATACACTCTTTCCCTTTAGGGAAAAGTCTCAGCAAAGGCATATGGTGTTCAAGAAGAATACATTTGCAATCTGTTCGCACTGAATCGATAAACTGCTCTAATTTCTTAAGCCCGGTAAAGCGTCCAGCCTGCACATTTGCTTTAATATCAAGAAACGCATCATCCTGGTCATATACCCAAACTGTCCCTTTTTGATTTTCAAGTATGCGAAAAACAAACTTAACCGGGTGATCAGGGTAATCCATCCAGTCATAAAACCCAGGGAAATCATTAAACTGCACATTTATGGTGAGTGCGTTATCGTCTGACCACTCACAGTCTCGTACGGCAGCCATGAGATGAATGAGTTTGTCGTCATCGACTAAATCATCACGACAATCATAAGGATAATCATAATATTGTTTAATCAAAACCTTGAATATATCGACACAGGAGACCAGGGAGCTTTTGATATCCTCTGATAACTGATTGTTTTTAACAGTATTAAGTATGCTTTGTTGCGTATATGGCATCAAATTATTGTGCGGAGCTTTTAATGATATCATCGCGATCTCTCTTAAATAAAAATAAACGTCGCAGATAATAAAGCCCTGATTAAACCAGGCACTATCAGAAATCGCTCATAACTAACGTGTGAAGTATTGTGTACTGGAGGGAGTTAATTTAACAATTTGAATTTACGTTATAGGTTTTACTGCTACTTTGATATTATTTCGCTCTCCTTAACTAAAAAGTTAAGTGGAGAGCGAAGTTAATATGTTAAACCACAGGGTATTTATTAATTGTTTCAGTCTGTTAGTGTGCGATTATCGATAACAAAACGATATTTCACATCACCTCGCAGCATTCGCTCATAGGCTTCATTAATTTGATCGGCCCGAATCATCTCTATATCAGCCACGATGCCATGTTCGGCGCAAAAATCGAGCATCTCCTGAGTTTCTGGAATGCCGCCAATCATAGAGCCGGCTATCGCGCGGCGTTTCATGATCAGGTTGAAAACTTCCGGCGATTTATGCGGTGTCGCAGGCGCACCAACCAGCGTCATGGTGCCATCGCGCTTCAGCAAGGTGGTAAAATCGTCGAGATTATGTGGCGCAGCTACTGTATTCAAAATGAAATCGAAACTCTTCAGATGAGCCGCCATCTCATCGGCATTGCGTGAGTTAACAACTTCATCGGCCCCCAGGGCTTTTGCCGCTTCGCGTTTTGACTCAGAAGTGGTAAATGCCACCACATGCGCCCCCATCGCGTGGGCCAGCTTAATCCCCATATGTCCCAGACCGCCGATGCCAACCACGCCCACTTTTTTACCCGGCCCGGCCTGCCAGTGACGTAGCGGCGAATACGTGGTGATCCCTGCACACAACAAAGGAGCCACCGCCGCCAGCTGCTCTTGCGGGTGACGAATACGCAAAACATATCGCTCATGAACGACGATCTGTTGTGAGTAGCCGCCCAGAGTATGGCCCGGTTCGTCCGGCGTCGGCGAGTTATAGGTGCCGGTCATGTGATCACAGTAGTTTTCCAGCCCGTCTTCACACTCTTCACAATGTTTACAACTGTCGACAATACAGCCGACACCGACCAGATCGCCCGGCGCATGTTTTTCTACCTGATCACCAACGGCTACCACACGCCCCACAATTTCATGACCCGGCACGCAGGGGTAAACCGTCCCCGCCCACTCGGAACGGACCTGGTGGATATCGGAATGGCAGACGCCACAGTAAGCGATTTCAATTTTGACATCATGCGGTCCCGGTTCACGCCGGGTAATATCCATCGGTTCCAGCGGTTGTTTAGCGGAATATGCACCAACAGCTCTGATCTTCATTGTGTTTACTCCTGATTAGCTATGTGTATTTGGCGATGCCTGATATGTCATCGCGGCAAAACGCGTCCATTGAATATAGCCAATATTTAAACCACCCGATCCAGCCCCAACATGCCGCGAGCCTGAATGAAACAGAGCAGCAACGTTCCCCATAAGGCGAGCGCCTATAAGTGTGATATTTGCTATCCGTAAAAGACAAAAATCGGCAAAACTGATGATATTTTCACGTAGACAAATAGTTATCCACACAACGTCAATAAGGGCATATTCTTCAAAGATAATGTCCATTTCTGCCGACACACTCATACTCAGGCCGCCCCACTCCCTGGGGCTTAAATCTCTTACTGTTCACCGTTGCAGATATATCAAGTTCGTATCAACCTGCCACACTCCCCCACACCAGTTGCCCTTTATGGAACGTTGCGGTTCTCGGCGAAATACGCGCCACCGCCTCGGCGGAACAGGAGGCGTCCACCAGCACAAAGCTGGCGTCATCCTGCGCTTTGGGCCACACGCGCTCGCCTTTTTCGTTGAGCGGCAATACATCGCCAGTGGCTAAAAACAGCGAGCGGGAGAGGTTCTGTTCGTTAGGACGAATATAGAGCTGCGCGTACAGATTGGCTTTTTCCAGCATGTCGCCCAGGCCGTAAGGCGACCAGTGGTCGATAACGCTGTCGGTGCCGGTCATCACTTTTACGCCTTTGTCGTGCAGTTGTTTGAGCGGCATATGCAACGTGCCAATCGGCACCGTCGAGGCGATAGAAATTTGCTGCGCCGCCATCCGGTGCGCCAGTTCATCTACCTGTTGCTCATTGAGCGTTGCCAGCGCAAAGGCGTGGCTGATGGTCAGCTTGCCCTTCAGTTGCGGCGTTTTCTCCACCGTTTCAACCATATAATTGATGGCTGCCACGCCTGCCGGAGTGGTTTCGTGCAGGTGAATATCGACGCCTTTGTCGTAGTCCAGCGCAATCTGGAACATGGTGTCGAGGGATTTTTCCATCGCGCCATCGACACTGGTCGGGTCCAGCCCGCCGACGTAATGCGCACCCGCCTGCATTGCTTCACGCATTAAGGGTTCCGATTTCGACAGCAGCAAACCGTGCTGCGGGAAGGCGACAATTTCACACTCGAAGCCCGCCTGACGTCGCGCCAGCACCGCCTGCAAATTTTGCAGATTTTTCAGGCCGGAAACCGGTTCGATATTGCAATGGCTGCGGGCAATGGTGGTGCCTTTCGACTGCAATAAATCGATCAGTTTTTCTGCCCGTTCCTGCGTGTACGGTTGCAGTTCCGGCAGCATTTTCTGCTCAAGCTTAATCATGTCCTGGATGGTGGTGCCTGCCGGGCGATTGAGCGAGCGCCACGGCCCGCCGTAGAAAGTTTTGTCGAGATGAATATGCATGTCGCGGGTGGTGGGCAGCATCAACTTACCGCCTGCGTCATAGTGCGGCAGCGTGGCCTCCGGATGCTGCTTGTTCTCGCGCAGGGCAACAATTTTGCCGTTCTGAATCTCTACGGTCTGGTGCGCCGTGCGGGTCTGCACCGCCACACCGTTTTCGTAGTCAAAACCGGTTTCCAGCAGCACGTTGTCGAGATAGTAGTGCGGGTCAGTGATTTTCATGGTGTTATTTGCCTCGCAGTGGGTTGTGCCAGAGACTGCCGCATGGGCGAGCGGCACAGAGGTACCAAACAGCGCGGCGGCGGTGACCATCTTACCGCTCTGGCTCAGAAACTCACGGCGGCTATTGTTTTCTTTCATCTTACGTCCTTACGTTTTAATAATATGGGTGCCCGTTTCACCACGCAGCGCCGCAGGCAGGCATTCCGGCGTGGTGATAATCACTTCTTTACCGCCCTGCTCCAGGAACGTCAGGCTGGCGATGATTTTTGGCAACATGCTGCCGGGTGGGAAATGCCCTTCCTGCATATAGCGGGTCATGGTGGCAATATCCACCCGATCCAGCACCTGCTGCTGCGCGGTTTGCCAAAGTGAATACACACTTTTTCGACGCCAGTGGTGATCACCAGAATGTCGGCGTGAATTTCACGGGCCAATAGCGCGGTAGAGAGATCTTTGTCGATAACCGCGTCCACGCTTTGGTAATCCCCCGCTTCAGTACGCACTACCGGAATTCCACCGCCGCCCGCGCCAATCACCACAAAACCTTGTTGGATCAGCGCCTTAATGGCAGGTGCTTCGACAATACGTTTCGGTTCCGGCGAGGCGACCACGCGGCGATAGCCCCGTCCGGCATCTTCAACAAAACGCCAGTCAGGGTTTGCCTTTTGTAGTTCGTCACGCTGGCTTTCACTAAAGAATGCGCCGATGGGCTTGGTGGGATGGGCAAACCCCGGATCGTTTTTATCCACTTCCACCTGAGTCACCACGGTGACGGCTTTTTTCTCGCCGTGACGCGCCAGCCGGTTATTCAGCGCCTGCTGGATCAGATAGCCAATGCCGCCTTGCGTATCCGCCACACAGTTCGCCAGCGGCGTTAAGGGCAGCCCTTCGCGCTCGTGGGCAATCTCCGCGCGGCGTAAATCCAAACCGACCTGCGGTCCGTTGCCGTGGGTCAGCACAATGTCGTAATCGGAAGCCAGCATTTCCAGCACCGTATCGGCGACGGCCTTCACCGCCTCCGCCTGATGCTCAATCGACTGGCTGGCGTTATCTTTGATAATGCTGTTGCCACCAATGGCAACGACCACAAGTTCTTTCATGTTGTTATGTCCGCTACAGAGGGTGATGGGGTTATGAGAGTGAGGTTGCCCTTCTCCCCAAAAGGGAGAAGGTATCGTAAGGTGCGGTTGGAGGGTCAGACGCCGTAACGTTCGCACCAGCCAAGAATGGCTTTCTCGAAGCAGGCGAAGGGGGGATGCACAATGCCCGCGCCAATCATGCCGACGCCCGCATCTTTATGGGCAATGGCGGTGTTGATCACCGGCAGAATGCCGCTGCTACCCACGCGGGTGATGTCGATTGCCGACGGCACGCCCATAAAACCGAGCAGCGGAATGGTGACGTTGGGGTTTTCGCCGAGAGTGATTTCGCGCATCTGACGGGAGAAATCGATAGCCTCTTCCACCGTACCGCCCACCAGCGCGACGATTGCAGGCGCGGTCGCCATAGCAAATCCGCCAATGCCGTAGGTTTCGGTGATGGCGCTGTCGCCGATATCCAGCCCCGAATCTTCCGGCTTATAACCGGCAAACATCGGGCCGATCACCTGCTGCGCCGGACCGGTAAACCATTGCCCCGGTAATCCGCTGACCCGCAGACCGAACTCGACGCCGTTACGCGCCATCGTGGTCACCACGGTGCTGTATTCGATGCCGTGCGCCGCATCCATCGCCGCTTTACACATCGCCATCCACGTCGGGCCGGAGAAGTAGTCGCTGCTGGCGACAAACTCAAACACTTCGCGCTGTTGTTCGACGGAATAACCTGCCTGAATAATCCCCGGTGTCAGCGCCTGAATCAGCAGCGTCGTCCCGGCGTTATTGCGGTTATGGCATTCATCGCCCATGTGCAGCGCCTGCGCCAACATTAAGCGCAGATCGATTTCGCCGATAATTTTCATCGCGTCGCGCAGCATTGGCCCCTGCACATCACGCATCCAGTTGAGGCGGTCAATCACGCTCTGATCGTTGGCACCCATACGCAAAATCTTCGCCATCTGCTCGCTCATGTTGGTGTAAGCGATGTTGCCGTAGGTTTTGTTTTTCACGATGTGCATAAACATCGAGGCCGAGGTGACGCCCGCCATCGATCCCACACAGTCGTGCTCGTGGCACGGCGAGAAAGTGATCTCACCGGAAGCCGCCAGTTCAGCCGCCTCGTCGAGATCTTTCGCCAGCCCTTCGAACACCAGCGCCCCGGTGACCGCGCCTTTCATCGCGCCGCACATTTTTTCCCAGGTGACCGGCGGCCCGGCGTGAAGAATGGTTTTCGGCGTCATGCCCGGCACCACGTTAATCGCCTGATCAAAACCAATCAGCACCGGATGTGACTGAATAATGCGCTCCAGCGCCTGCTGATTCGCGGCGGCGATTTTGTCTGCCAGCGGCGAATCAGCAATGTTATCCAGCGCCTGCACCACCTGCATATTGCCCTGCCCCGGGGGCGTCCAGTCGAGTTGAGTCACTTCTACATGCTGCTTTTTCAGGTCATCGCTAAACATGGCGATGCCGACGTTAATAACGTTCAATGGTTGGCTAAACAGTGACTGGCTCATCAGGCTTCCTCCCCCTTTGCAGATAAATTCACGCGCCAGCAATCCGGTATTGGTGCTGCTGCTCGCCAGAATCACTCCGGCATCAAGCAACATCTGGCTTTGTTGTTCTAATGATGGCGTATCAAGATCGGTACCCAGCACATAGGCGAGAATGATCAACTCACGTCCTTCGGCAGCGGCGATCGCTTTCGCCTCTTTGATCGCCTCGATGGTGGAACCGACCGGATCTTCATGCGATCCAAACCCGAGCACAAAATCCATCACGATCACCGCCACTTCTGGATCGCGCGCTTCTTCGATCAACCGGCTGATGCGGTTGGTCGGGTCAATCATTGGATGCGGCTTGCCGTTGGTAAAATCGTCATCGCCAAAGTCGAGGAAGGTATGTTTGACGCTGCGGTTGATATCTTTCAGGCGGAATTCAGGATCGGGCTGGATGTTGCTGTAGACATCGCCGTGTTTTTCCATCACCGCGAACATGGTTTCGTCACACAGCGTACCGCCGCAGAACAGGCCACGAATGTATTTCTGTTGCGGCTTCAGGCGAGCGCGCACGTCAGCAATCAATGGCTGGTTCAGGGTATGCAGATCGAGATGTTCCTGTTTCACGCCGGAAAGCATTACCGCTTTCAGCGCCGCTTCTTTGCTGCCGCGAGCAAACTGTAGCCCCTGCTCATCCACTGGCGTTTCGCCACGACCAAGGAAGCAGACCACCACCGGCTTGCGGCAGGCGCGTGCGCGTTCCAGCACTTTGCGGGCCACCGCAGGCGCAGGCGGTTTGGAGATAAGCACAATAATTTCAGTTTGCGGATCGTTTTCCAGCATCCCGATGGCGTCGAGCATCATCAGACCGCCGATTTTCTCGCTCAGGTCGCGCCCGCCGGTGCCGATCAGTTGCGAAACGCCGCCGCCAAATTCATGGATACGGACGCTCAGTTCCTGGCTACCGGTGCCGGATGCGCCAACAATACCGATGTTGCCGCGACGCACGGCGTTACCAAAGCAGAGCGCCGCGCCGTTGATAATCGCCGTGCCGCAGTCTGGCCCCATCAGCAGCAGCCCTTTTTCATGGGCCAACTGTTTGAGCGCCAGTTCATCTTCAACCGAGACGTTATCGGAAAACAGCATCACGTTAAGATCATTTTGCAGCGCCTGACGCGCTTCGCGAGCGGCAAACAGACCGTTGACCGAAATCACTGCCAGGTTACTTTCCGGGATATGCTTTTTGGCGCTGGCAATAGTGGCGTAACGCGCCTCGTGCGAGCCGCTTTGCGCTTTGGTGTTGAACAGTTCTTCAATCTCCACCAGCAACTGCTCGTTGTCTGCGCCCGCTTTGCCGTTGATGACAATCATCAGGTCGCCGTTTTTCGCCTGCTCCAGCTCCGGCGTCAGCAGCCCTAAATTCTTCAGTACGCCTTTGTTCATTTCGGTCGCCATCGCCACAAATGCCTGCTCGACGCCGTCGAGTTTATTTGCACGCGTAGAGATAGACATCAGCGAGACAGAATCAAAATAGGTATTCGGTTTAATGACTATTTTAACTGACATAATTCCCTCCGTAGGTTTGGCTCAGCGCACAACCATCGGCCATGCCATACAGCATGTCGCAGCCGGAACTGGAGCCAATATGTTTAATTTTTTCTATTGCCTGAGTTGCGTTCCCAGGGATGTCATAAATAATGTTATGAATAAAACGATGAATATTTTCCCGGCAGCGTTGTTGTAATGCGGCTTCCAGCGTTATGGCACTTAATAACGTGGTATTATTTCTGCCGCGTTGCAGACCGAGATAAAATTCCTCTTTGTATTTTTCCGCCGGATGTCCGGAAATAAATAAAATAAGCGCCAGACCTGTTAAATAATCGTCGGCTGATGGCGTAAGGCCAATCCCTAAGCCCATCATACTGGCGACTGCTGAGGCGATATTTTGTTTATCGTTTACGGCCTGAATAACTGCCCGTCGTTTAATATGTAATTCTTTATTTAACGCCTGATAAAACGGATTATCGCCGCAATAATTAAACAGGGTTTCATTTTCCCCCAGGTGCTGATGAATTATGTCATGCCACTGTTGCCAGACGATAAGGTGAAAATTCACAGCGGTCATTTGCAAGGTTGGGGACAGCCAACGCTGGCAATGACTCATCTCTATATGAAGATGTTGACCAACCGTAATGCCTTGATCGTCAAACTGAACCTTATCACCATGCCGGAACAGACCATTAAAGTGAGTGAGTGCCAACCGACAACTGTTTGGCGCATTGTCGTACTCTTCACAAAGCAGCGTCAGCAACTGCTGGCGGGCCGGAAGTGCGATATTTACCGCTCTGGCAAAGACCTGTTCAACCTGTCCTTGCCCCCGCTGCGCCAGAAAATCAGCATCCGCAGTTAGCGACCACACACACCGTCTTTCTGGTGTGTTGATAGCAAGCCTCCCGGTTTATGCACCTGCGGCAATCAGTAACTGCGCAATCTCTTCAAAGCCTCGTTCCCGCGCCAGTTCCAGCGGCGTTTTGCCATATTTATCCGTCAGATGCGGACTGGCACCGTGTTCCAGCAATAACTGGACAATCGCCTGCTGTTTAATCCCGCCATCATTAAGCACAATCGCTTCCAGTAGCGGCGTCCAGCCTACATGGTTGGTCTGGTTAACGTTAATCTCCGTATGCGCCAAAAGCTCTTTTACAATACTTAAATGGCCTTTTTCACAGGCAGGCGTCAGGCCGACACCGCCAAAACGGGTTACGCAATTAAGATCGGGTTTAGCCGGTAAAATAATCCGTAACAGGGTTAAATCGCCGGTCAGGCAGCTAATTAAAAAAGGATTTAAACAGGTATGATCTTGCTTATTAATATCCGCTCCGGCGTCAATTAATGCCTGAACGCAAGCATATTGCTGATATAAACTTGCCAGCGTAATTGCCGTTTTCCCCTGACGATCGCAGGTATTAATATCGACACCCAGCGCAAGGCAGGTTTTTACTTTATCGATATCACCCTGTTGCGCAGCCAATAAATAGTCGGCAGGTAGATTTTTTATAGTCATTCACATTCCCCTGGTTTTTGTGGCTGTTTTCGATGAATTGAGAATAGCAACGATAATCTGATAAAAGAACCCGCTTAAATTTAATTCGCCGTATTTCGCCTTTTTGTTGAATGATGTTCAACAATCTTTTCGCAGTGTGCGGTAGTGCAATATTTGTTTCTTTGACCCGATACCCTTTCACTCAATCAGGTTTTATTTCTCTATAGTCTGCACATGTAAGAGTAGCTTTCGTCCATGTCTAACCAGAGGGGAACAAGATGAACGGACTCACGGCAACGGGTGTCACCGTCGGTATTTGTGCAGGGCTTTGGCAGTTAGTGTCTTCACATGTCGGGCTCTCTCAGGGATGGGAATTATTAGGAACCATTGGCTTCGTCGCCTTTTGCAGTTTTTATGCCGCAGGCGGCGGTAAATCGGGGTTTATCAGAAGCCTGGCGGTTAATTATTCCGGGATGGTGTGGGCGTTTTTCGCCGCGCTGGCTGCCGGTTGGCTGGCCTCGGTGAGTGGATTGTCCACGTTCTGGGCGAGCGTGATTATGACTGTACCCTTCTCGGCGGTGGTGGTCTGGCAAGGACGTTTCTGGTTACTGTCTTTTATTCCCGGGGGCTTTCTCGGCATGACGCTATTTTTTGCCAGCGGGATGAACTGGACGGTGACATTACTGGGTTTTCTGGCGGGTAACTGCGTGGGGATAATTTCAGAATACGGCGGACAAAAATTAAGCGAAGCGACGACCAAAAGCGACGGGTATTAAAAGTTATTCAAAAATGATTATCCATCTTTAATGGATACCTCTACAGTCATGGCTGGAGAAATTCAGAATCGAAAATGGCGGGAGCGGGTCAATGAACTCAATTTTTACCGAAGAGAATCTGTTGGCATTTACTACCGCTGCGCGTTTTGGCAGCTTCAGTAAAGCCGCAGAAGAGTTGGGTTTAACCACTTCCGCCATTAGCTACACCATTAAACGTATGGAGACGGGGCTGGATGTGGTGCTGTTCACTCGCAGTACCCGCAGCATTGAGTTAACGGAGTCCGGGCGTTATTTTTTCCGCAAAGCTACCGACCTGCTGAATGATTTTCATGCCATTAAACGCAGTATCGATACTATTTCGCAGGGCATAGAAGCGCGTGTGCGCATTTGTATTAATCAGCTGCTTTATACGCCCAAACACACCGCACGCTTATTACAGGTGCTGAAAAAGCAGTTTCCTACCTGCCAGATTACCGTCACCACCGAAGTGTATAACGGCGTCTGGGATGCGATTATTAATAATCAGGCGAATATTGCTATCGGCGCGCCCGACACACTGCTGGACGGCGGCGGCATTGATTACACGGAGATTGGCGCGATTCGCTGGGCTTTTGCTATCGCCCCGGATCACCCGTTAGCCTTTGTGCCGGAACCCATCGCCGAAAGCCAGCTGCGTCTCTACCCTAATATCATGGTGGAAGACACCGCGCATACGATTAATAAAAAAGTGGGCTGGTTGCTGCATGGGCAGGAGTCGATTCTGGTGCCAGATTTCAACACCAAATGTCAGTGCCAGATTTTAGGCGAAGGAATTGGTTTTTTGCCGGATTACATGGTCCGTGAGGCGATGGCGCAATCCCTGCTGGTTACCCGACAAATCCATAATCCGCGCCAGGATTCACGCATGTTACTGGCGACCCAGCACTCTGCCACCGGTCAGGTGACGCAGTGGATTAAAAAACAATTTGCGCCAAATGGCATATTAACGGGGATCTATCAGGATTTACTGCATCGGGAGAATTAATCGCTGCCAACCTCCCGATGCGCTGTGAATAGCGGTTTACATCAACCACCGGCTTTCATTACCCATTCAGAGATAAATTTATTACCCGGTACTGGCGGAGAGTACAAATAGCCCTGCAAAAAGTGAACGCCTTTGCCGATCATTAAATCCGCCTGCTCCTGGGTTTCTACCCCTTCCGCCACGATACTCAGACCAGGCTTACGCGCCAGTTCGACAATATTGTCCACAATATGACCGGATATTTCGTCCACGCTCGCCATTTGCACAAATGACTTATCGATCTTAATAAAATCGACCGGGAACGCCTGCAAGTAACGATAGGTTGCATAACCCGTACCAAAGTCATCCAGCGCAAAGGTAATGTTGTGCTGATGAAGGCTGTCAAATATCGCTCTGGCTTCTGGCGTTACCGGAATAGGGTTACGTTCCGTTAACTCGAGAACCAGTTTGATTTTATCGTTACCTAATTTCTTAACCAGGTTCAGACACTCTTTTTCAAATCCCGCAGCCAAAAAACAGCCCGCCGAGACGTTGATACCAATATGGAAATTATCCGGCAGCAAATGTTTTACTGGCATCAGAATATCCGCAGTCTGTTTCATCAGCTGGCGAGTCATTATGACGATAAGACCAGATGACTCCGCCAGAGGAATAAACTGATCCGGTGGGATAATTCCCGTTTGCGGATGTTCCCAGCGAACAAGCACCTCACAGCCCGTCAGTACCCCAGTCTGCGCGCAGAAAACCGGTTGGATCCACGGTTTAAATTCATGGTTTTCCAACGCCAGACTGATGGCTTCAGGCGTGACGATATGGTGATAGTGATTATCATTAATATATTTGTGACTATTATTACCCGTGGCGGATATGATCTCCGGATTGTACTGAAAGAAAATATCCCGCCAGAAAGTAATATCGCTCTGAATCCCCAGTTTCTCAAAGAGCTGTTTCTTTTGATGTGAAATGGTCTTTGCACTGCGATTTCTGTACTGTGATATTTCTGTTACAGACATTCCCTGCATCAGCAGCTTGAGTAGCAGTCGTTCTTTCTCGGATACGCTACCAGGCAATGACAAATGAACCGTTGTACCGAACTCTTGCAGAAAAACACGAAAATCACATGAATTCATGAACACACCTTTTATCTTTTATCGCTGTTCAGTATGAGTGATTACCTGTGGGTTCCTGAGCACACATAAGGGGTAACCATAAACATTAGCGATGCCATACGTATAACATCCCACATCACTATCAAGAAGATTATCTTTACCTCTGATGCTCGCTCAAAAACAGTTACGCTAAATACCTTAAAAAGGTAATCACAAGTCAAACTCAGGAGATAATCACGCAAGAATGCAATATTAAAATTCAGATACTCATTTTTGGTAATAAAGAAGTAGTTGGACTATTTCGATATTTATAATTTCCCACTACGTATTGACGCCCATTCATGAGTAAAGGCGCATTATATGAATTTAACAATCCAGATCAACTGAAAATACCTCAACCTCATAAACACATAGCGTCAACATTCAATGACATAATGAGTAAAGATGTTGGTTATGCATACACGTCATTACTCTATGCCTATCTCTTAACAACCTGCTTTTTAAGACTGAATCCATTCAGCAATAGATAGCCAACATTATAACAATGACAATAAAAACAATATTTAAAACAATCAATAAAATATCAGACACAGACAATTAAACCTTAAACAACAAACGGTTACATTGATTTTAGTTGATTTGCGCTACGCGTTCCCCATGAATAAAGCGTCATTTCAAATTAGCACCAATATTTACATTAAATAAGACTAAGCTTATTGAACATTCACAACAGTCCAAACGTAGGTTTTGGGCTTCAATAGTTCTTTTCTTTTTTATTATCTGTTGCCTGGCAATCATCAATCGATACTAAGGGCTTAACTGTACAGATATAACGTATCAAGAGGTAAGAGAAACCGCGCCATATGCAGACATGGCGCGGTTTTATGCAAAAACAATCACGCGTCCGGGAACATCACGCTATGGCCCGGCGCTTCACGATGGAGATGGATAAAGTTAAGATGCCGCTCGTACTGGTCAAGAATATCGGTGATCACCTGCTCTTTGCTGTAGTCCATCAGGTCGTTGCCCTGGCTGCCTTCTAACAGGAAGGTTTCCAGCCGGTAGTAGGTCGATTTCCCGCTACGTGCGCGGTAGGTAAAGCCCGGCACCGAATATTGCTGCGGCCAAATCTGATAGACAAAGTTTTGCTCTTCGCCCATATGCACCAACAAATCCAGATGCCCCAACTGTTGTCCCTCTTCCGGCGGCAGGTTTTTTAGCTCCACGTACGCGCCGCGCAACCGCAGTTCCTGCGCCACTTCTTCCATTGCCGGATAACAGACCGTCTCCATCATCTGTTTAGTGTAACGCGTGCCCGGATAATTCATCAGGCGCGAGAGACGTTTTTTCCAGCTCAGGCGATCCTGAAGCCCCAGCGGTCGCGGCGCGGTATCGCGGTTGGCACTTTCACGGCGGTAATCTTCTACCTTCAGAGATTTATACAACCCCGCCATCACGAAGAAGATCACAAAGCTGAACGGCAGGCCCATAATCACCGTGGTGTTTTGCAGCGCGGATATCCCGTTGGTCATCAGCATGCCTAGCGTCAGCAGGCCAATCGCCACCGACCAGAAGACGCGCAGCCAGCCGGGGGCGTCGCTGTTGATATCTTTAAGCTGCGAGGTGAAATTCCCCAGCACCAGCGCCCCGGAGTCCGCCGAGGTCACATAAAACAGCAGGCCAGTAATGGTGGCGACGGAGGCGCTAAAGGTAAACGCCGGATACTGCGCCAGCAGGCTGTAGAAGCCGCGCTCCGGATGGACCATCGCTTCCTCGGCAAATGCCGCGCCGCCGTGGATGATTTCATACAGCGCGCTATTGCCGAATACCGAGAGCCATAACAGCGTGAAGGTAAACGGAATAATCAACGTGCCCAGCACGAACTGGCGAATGGTACGCCCACGCGAGATACGCGCCAGGAACAAGCCGACAAACGGCGACCATGCCACCCACCATGCCCAGAAGAAGAGCGTCCAGTTATTCATCCACTCAACCGGACGGTCGAAGGCAAAACTGTTGAGCGTCATGCCCATAAAGCGATTCACATAGTCGCCAACGTTCAGCACCAGCGCATTAAGCAGGAACGAGGTGTCGCCCATAAACAGCACAAACAGGATCAACCCCAGCGCCAGCGCAACGTTAAGTTCCGATAACACGCGAATGCCCTTATCGACACCGGAGGTGACAGAGATCGTTGCGATGATCACCGACAAGGCGATCAGTGCCGCTTTCGCCGCCATTGAATCGGGAATATCAAACAGTACGCTCAAGCCATAGTTAAGCTGCACCACACCAATACCGAGCGTAGTGGCAATACCGAAGATGGTGCCGATCACCGCTGCAATATCCACTGAGTGACCTATCGGCCCGTTAATCCGTTTACCGAAGATCGGGTACAGCGCTGAGCGGATGGTGAGCGGCAAATTATAACGATAGCTAAAGTATCCGAGCGCCATGCCCATCAGCGCATACATCGACCAGCCGGTTAAGCCGTAGTGAAACAGCGTCCAGACCATCGCCTGACGCGCGGCCTCAATCGTCTGACCCGCGCCTTCCGGCGGCTGCATATACTGCGTGACCGGTTCGGCTACGGAGAAGAACATCAGGTCGATACCGATCCCGGCAGCAAACAGCATCGCCGCCCAACTCAGCAGACTGAATTCCGGTTTTGATTGTTCTGGCCCGAGCTTCACCGAACCAAAACGCGAACAAGCGATACAGACCACAAAGACAATATAGAGCGTTGCCGCCAGCAGATAGTACCAACCGAAGGTTTTAGAGACCCAGTCCAGCGTGCGGCCAATCCACAGGGCCGAGAAGTCGCGAAACAGGATCGTTGTCAGGGAAAACAACAAAATCAGTCCGGCGGAAGTGTAAAACACCACCGGATTGATTTTGTCCTTTTCCCTGCTGTGTGAAAGGTCTGTCATCCAGTATCCCCACTGTTATTGTTACCATTTAAAATCAAACTCGTAACAATTAAGACACATTTTATATTGAACGTCCAATCAATAACCGCTTTAATAGATAAACAACGCTGATGAATGGAGTGGCGAAAATGCCCAAATTGGGGATGCAGTCGATCCGGCGCAGACAACTGATCGACGCCACGCTGGAAGCAATAAATGAAGTGGGCATGCACGATGCAACGATCGCGCAGATCGCCCGCCGTGCAGGCGTTTCTACGGGGATCATCAGCCACTATTTCAGGGACAAAAATGGTCTGCTGGAAGCAACCATGCGCGATATCACCAGTCAGCTGCGTGACGCGGTTTTGAATCGATTACACGCGCTAACGGATGGTAGCCCAGAGCAGCGATTACAGGCGATTGTTGACGGGAATTTCGATGAAACGCAGGTCAGTAATGCTGCGATGAAAGCCTGGTTGGCGTTTTGGGCCAGCAGTATGCATCAGCCGATGCTTTACCGTTTGCAGCAGGTGAGCAGCCGCCGCTTGTTGTCGAATCTGGTGAGCGAATTTCACCGCGAGTTACCGCGCCACCAGGCACAGGAAGCGGGCTACGGCCTTGCCGCGCTGATTGACGGATTATGGCTGCGCGCGGCACTGAGCGGCAAACCGCTGGATAAACCTCTCGCACACTCGCTGACCCGTCACTTTATTACTCAGCATTTACCCACCGATTAACCGAGGAGACGTGATGTCCCGAATGGCAGAACAGCAGCTTTATATACATGGTGGTTATACCTCCGCCACCAGCGGTCGCACCTTCGAGACCATTAACCCGGCCAACGGTAACGTGCTGGCGACCGTGCAGGCCGCCGGGCGTGAGGATGTCGATCGCGCCGTGAAGAGTGCCCAACAGGGGCAAAAAATCTGGGCGGCGATGACCGCTATGGAACGCTCGCGTATTCTGCGTCGGGCCGTTGATATTCTGCGTGAACGCAATGACGAACTCGCAAAACTGGAAACCCTCGACACCGGAAAAGCGTATTCGGAAACATCAACCGTCGATATCGTTACCGGTGCGGACGTGCTGGAGTACTACGCCGGGCTGATCCCGGCGCTGGAAGGCAGCCAGATCCCATTGCGTGAGACGTCATTTGTTTATACCCGCCGCGAACCGCTGGGCGTAGTGGCAGGGATTGGCGCATGGAACTACCCGATCCAGATTGCCTTGTGGAAATCCGCACCGGCGCTGGCGGCAGGCAACGCGATGATTTTCAAACCGAGCGAAGTCACCCCGCTTACCGCGTTAAAGCTGGCCGACATTTACAGCGAAGCGGGCCTGCCGGACGGCGTATTTAACGTGCTGCCGGGCGTAGGTGCGGAAACCGGGCAGTATCTGACCGAGCATCCGGGCATTGCCAAAGTGTCATTTACCGGCGGTGTCGCCAGCGGCAAAAAAGTGATGGCTAACTCGGCGGCCTCTTCCCTGAAAGAAGTGACCATGGAGCTGGGCGGTAAATCACCGCTGATCGTTTTTGACGATGCGGATCTCGATCTCGCCGCCGATATCGCCATGATGGCGAATTTCTTCAGCTCCGGTCAGGTGTGTACCAACGGCACTCGCGTCTTCGTTCCGACGAAATGCAAAGCCGCATTTGAACAAAAGATTCTGGCGCGCGTTGAGCGCATTCGCGCGGGCGACGTTTTCGATCCGCAAACTAACTTCGGCCCGCTGGTCAGCTTCCCGCATCGCGATAACGTGCTGCGCTATATCGCCAAAGGCAAAGAGGAAGGCGCGCGCGTACTGTGCGGCGGCGATGTACTGAAAGGCGATGGCTTCGATAACGGCGCATGGGTTGCACCGACCGTGTTCACCGATTGCCGCGACGAAATGACCATCGTGCGCGAAGAGATTTTCGGGCCGGTGATGTCCATTCTGACCTACGAGTCGGAAGACGAAGTCATTCGCCGCGCTAACGATACCGACTACGGTCTGGCGGCGGGTATCGTGACGGCGGACCTGAACCGCGCGCATCGCGTCATTCATCAGCTGGAAGCGGGTATTTGCTGGATCAACACCTGGGGCGAATCCCCGGCAGAGATGCCCGTTGGCGGCTACAAACACTCCGGCATTGGTCGCGAGAACGGCGTGATGACGCTCCAGAGTTACACCCAGGTGAAGTCCATCCAGGTTGAGATGGCTAAATTCCAGTCCATATTCTAACCAGGAGGTTTATTTGCAATTTGACTACATCATTATTGGTGCCGGCTCAGCCGGCAACGTCCTCGCTACCCGTCTGACTGAAGATCCGAACATAACCGTGCTGCTGCTTGAAGCAGGCGGCCCGGACTATCGCTTTGACTTCCGCACCCAGATGCCCGCCGCGCTGGCGTTCCCGTTACAGGGCAAACGCTACAACTGGGCCTATGAGACGGAACCCGAACCGTTTATGAACAACCGCCGCATGGAGTGCGGACGCGGCAAAGGTCTGGGCGGTTCATCGCTGATCAATGGTATGTGCTACATCCGTGGCAATGCGCTGGATCTCGATAACTGGGCACAAGAACCTGGTCTGGAGAACTGGAGTTATCTCGACTGCCTGCCCTACTACCGCAAGGCCGAGACTCGCGATGTGGGCGAGAACGACTACCACGGCGGTGATGGCCCGGTGAGCGTCACCACCTCCAAACCCGGCGTCAATCCGCTGTTTGAAGCGATGATTGAAGCGGGCGTGCAGGCGGGCTACCCGCGCACGGACGATCTCAACGGCTATCAGCAAGAAGGTTTTGGCCCGATGGATCGCACCGTCACGCCGCATGGCCGTCGCGCCAGCACCGCGCGTGGCTATCTCGATCAGGCCAAATCGCGCCCTAACCTGACTATTCGTACTCACGCCATGACCGATCACATCATTTTTGACGGCAAACGCGCGGTGGGCGTCGAGTGGCTGGAAGGCGACAGCACCATTCCGACCCGCGCGGCGGCGAATAAAGAAGTGCTGTTATGTGCAGGCGCGATTGCTTCACCGCAGATCCTGCAACGCTCCGGCGTCGGCAACGCTGAACTGCTGGCGGAGTTTGATATTCCGCTGGTGCATGAATTACCTGGCGTCGGCGAAAATCTTCAGGATCACCTGGAGATGTATCTGCAATATGAGTGCAAAGAACCGGTTTCCCTCTACCCTGCCCTGCAGTGGTGGAATCAGCCGAAAATCGGTGCGGAGTGGCTGTTTGGCGGCACCGGCATTGGTGCCAGCAACCACTTTGAAGCAGGCGGATTTATTCGCAGCCGTGAGGAATTTGCGTGGCCGAATATTCAGTACCATTTCCTGCCAGTAGCGATTAACTATAACGGCTCGAACGCAGTGAAAGAGCACGGCTTCCAGTGCCACGTCGGATCGATGCGCTCGCCAAGCCGTGGGCATGTGCGGATTAAATCCCGCGCCCCGCACCAGCATCCAGCGATTCTGTTTAACTACATGTCGCACGAGCAGGACTGGCAGGAGTTCCGCGACGCAATTCGCATCACCCGGGAGATCATGCATCAACCGGCGCTGGATCAGTATCGTGGCCGCGAAATCAGCCCCGGTGTCGAATGCCAGACGGATGAGCAGCTCGATGAGTTCGTGCGTAACCACGCCGAAACCGCCTTCCACCCGTGCGGTACCTGCAAAATGGGTTATGACGAGATGGCAGTGGTTGACGGCGAAGGCCGCGTACACGGGCTGGAAGGCCTGCGCGTGGTGGATGCGTCAATTATGCCGCAAATTATCACCGGCAATTTGAACGCCACGACCATTATGATTGGCGAGAAAATAGCGGATATGATTCGCGGGAAGGATGCGTTGCCGAGGAGCACGGCGGGATATTATGTGGCAAATGGGATGCCGGTGAGAGCGAAAAAAATGAGTCGTGATGTGAACTGACTCAGGAACCTATCAGATTGAGAGTTACCGTTCTACTATGAGGACCGAATCCTTATATAAAACACTGAGGTAACTCTCATGCTTCATATCCAGTATTCATGATGCTGGCTTTTTGCTGATATTTAACCCGAACATTCCTGATACAGACTATTAATTCATTTATCTGCGGCAGATTTTATTTTCTGGATATATTATGAGTGAACAAATCAAACAGGATATCGATCTGATTGAGATTTTATTTTATCTGAAGAAAAAGATTCGTATTATCCTTTTTATTATAGCTATCTGTATGGCAATGGTGCTGTTGTTTCTGTATAACAGAGAAATAAAGCTGGAATGGTCAGGAGATAAGAGAGATTTACCAACTGCTGAAGCGGAAATATCTCGCGTGCATGCGTCTATTATCAAATGGTATGCGTCAGAATACCATAACGGCAGGCAAGTTCTCGATGAGATACAAACACCTTCAGCAATTAACAGTGAGCTTTATACAAAAATGATATACCTGACCAGGAACTGGTCATTGTATCCGAACGGTGATGACTGTGTAACCATAAGCTCACCGGAAATAAAAAGTAAATATCCTGCTGCCATTTGCCTGATTCTGGGATTTTTTCTAAGCATTGTGATTTCTGTAATGTTTTGCCTTGTCAAAAAAATGGTAGATGAATACCAACAAAACTCTGGGCAGTAATAAACAGCATTCTGATAGAGAGTGCCTGTATAAAGCTGAAGTGACAATGACCGGGAAGGGAACCCGTTTTCAGGAATGGATGCCTGTCTTTTTCACTTTAAATATCCTGGCATTAGTAATGCCAGGATATTTACAGAAGAGCAGCATAACCATGACGGAACGGGGTTAAGTCAGGTTGTCCTAAACGCTATTTTCAACCTCGTATGCCTTCTTCAGGTTTATGTCCAGACTTCATATCTCTCTCAACAATCCTCAATAATCAGATACACCGCTTTCACCGGGCCATGAACTCCGACGACTTTGATAAGCTCAATATCCGCCGTTGAACTGGGGCCGCTAATGATGTTAATGCAGGAAGGCATTCGTTCACCGGCCTGCGCTTTCTGATGCAATTTTTCTGCGAGTTGCGCTACACGCGGCAGGATAGTGCTTTTACGCAGGATAAAAAGAGAAGATTCCGGGAGCAGGCTCAATGAACGCCCGCGCCCGGCGGCGGAAAAAAGAACCACGCCTCCCGATTCGGTTAAACCATATTCAGCATACACTACGCCAACTTTAGCCTGCTCTGCTTGTGATATGTTCTCAATACCTTTCGCCGGATCCCAAACAACGACATTGCATTCCTGCTGCAAACGTTCGCTAATCCCCAATTCCTCCAGCCTCGTGTCACCGCTAATCACGATCGACTGATCTCCCAGCTCTTTACACAGACGTATTGCAGCTTCTGCGGCCTGCGCCTCGCTGGTCAGTTCACAGCGCGTCAACATAACATCGCTGGCAAACTGGATAAACGCGTCACAGCGCTGCTGTTGGTTAAGTTCGGTAAGCCGCTCGTTGGCATAGTTGTTTAGCGGCGCATCTTCTGCTTGCGGTTCAAGTCGCTGCGGGCGACCCAGTGCCTGAGCAACGTTATTCAAAAATTCGCTCCGATTATCCATTCTTTTTCTCCTGCGCCTGATGTTTCTTAAACCAACTACGGAAACTCTCTCCGTCAGCTTCAGGAAGATCGCGTGCTTCCATCCAGTCGCTAATCGCGCCAAATTTGAGTGGTGTTTTGCCGCCATTGATAAACCAGCTTGCCGCATGAGCGCCGGCCATCATCCCGACTTTCCACAATCCTGGATGACTATTGGCATAAGCGAACATTTTTATCGCCCGTTGCTCTGCTTTTGCGGTGATCCCTTTTTCAGCCATCACCCGACGATGACGCAAAATCAGTTTTGACAGCGGAATACGCACCGGACACACGTTGTCACAAGCAGTGCATAAAGAGCAGGCGTAGGGTAAATCTTTAAAATCTTTATAGCCGCCAAGTAGCGGAGAAATCACCGCACCAATTGGCCCTGGATAAATAGAGCCATATCCATGACCGCCAATATGGCGATATGCCGGACAAGTATTCATACAAGCCCCGCAGCGAATACAGCGCAGCACATCCCGAAATTCAGAGGCCAGCACCTCAGAACGCCCGTTATCGACAATAACCAGATGAAACTCTTCAGGACCATCAACGTGCCCCGCTTCGCGCGGTCCTGTCAGCCAGGTGTTGTATCCCGTCAAACGTGCACCAACGGCACTGCGCGCCAGCATGGTGATCAATACATCTACCTCGGCAAACGTGGGGGCAATACGCTCCATTCCCATCACTGCAATATGCGTTTTAGGCAGCGTGGTACACATTCGCGCATTACCTTCATTGGTCACCAGGCATACCGAACCGGTCTCTGCCACCGCGAAATTACAGCCGGTAATACCTATTTCAGCACTGAGGAAATCTTCGCGGATTTTTTGCCGAATGAATAAGGTCATCGCTTCAGGCGTTTCCGGCCCTTCATAGCCCAGACGTTCGTGTAGCACTCGACGGATCTGATGGCGATCTTTATGAATTGCCGGGACCACAACATGAGAGGGCGGATCTTGATCCAGCTGGAGAATGTATTCACCCAGATCGGTTTCAATCACCTGAATGCCAGCATCCTGCAACACATGATTGACACCAATCTCTTCGGTCACCATCGATTTAGATTTCACCACCTTCCGGGCATTTTTGCGTTGGGCAACCTGTAAAATGTAGCGGGTAGCGTCTTCTTTGGTTTTTGCAAAATAGACGTGACCGCCGTTTTGCGTCACTTTTTCTGAGAGCTGGTACAGATAAGCGTCGAGATTACTCAGAACATGATCACGTATCTGGGCGGCCCGATCGCGCCATTCCTCCCAGTGCCCCAATTCATCGACCATTTTTTGCCGATTTGCCCCGATACGCTGCTGCGCGTTTGCCACCGCTTTGCGCATGATCGGATCTTCAATTTGCTGACGGATGCGTGTCTTAAAATCTGTATTACTGGTTTTGATCGACATCTTTATATCCTCAGCGACTCATCAGCACTTCAGCAATATGCATCACTTTGACTTTCTGCCCTTCCCGTTGTAATCGTCCACTGATGTTCAGCAGGCAACTCACGTCAGCACCAATTAAATACTCAGGGCGGACTTCCATCAGGTGCACAACCTTTTCTTTCACCATCTCGCCGGATATTTCGGCCATTTTGACCGAGAACGTGCCGCCAAATCCGCAGCAGGTATCCTGTTCAGCAAAGGTCAACAGCTCCAGTCCACGCACATTTTTCAGCAGCGTAAGTGGTTCGTCCTTCACCCCCAGCTTACGGGCCAGGCTACAAGATGGGTGATACACCGCTCTCCCTTGCAAACTGGCACCTACATCGACTACCCCTAATGTATTAACAATAAAAGAGGTGAGATCCTGCATACGCGCGGCAACCTTTTCGGCACGTGATGCCCATTCAGGTTCATCCGCCAGATACGTCGGGTAACTTTTTACGGCATAGGTGCAAGAGCCAGCCGGTGAAATAATGGGAGCGTCGTTATCCTCCAGTGCGGCGATCAGATTTTTCATCCCTGGAATCGCTTCTTTGATATAACCACTATTGATCGCAGGCTGACCGCAGCATCCCTGTTTCTCCGGGAAATTTACGCGACAGCCGAGTTTTTCCAGTAGCAGCACGGAGTCTCGTGCCATTCTTGATTTCAGGGCGTCACCAATACAGGTGACAAAGAAATTGACATTCACAACTAATACTCCATTACTTCATGCCCATTTATGCCCGATGGTTCCCCCCTTCCGGGGGATCAATCATCAATAAATATGGCGTTCTTTTTTAATTGGCTAGCAACATACCACCCCTCATTTGTATGACAAATGATAATCTTTCATCTAAACTTCAAATGCAATAACTAATTTTATTTCTTTCGGCATCGCTCACATTTTATAGGGAAATCGACGATCATTTTTGGCATAAGAAATCCATTTAAAAAGGCTACACCCCTTATACCTATTCAGAGCTACTTATTCAGGGGTTATTGAGATATACACTGATGGTGTACAAAAAAATCACCGACAATAATCACGCATCAAGTAATAGTCGGGATTTTATTTAATTGAAGCAATTTAGTTTGCATTTTTATTTAAAAACTGAGCTAGAGTCCATCAAAAAAATATATAAAGCCCAAAACCACCGTTGGAAATAGAAATAGTTGAAAGGCTCACAACTCCCGGAATGCGGATTATCTTTGCCCTGATTTCTGGCGGTTTTATTCAGGGTGCAAGCTGTCTGACCCTTTCCCGATATTCTCCCGGGGTACAACCAAACTCGCGAACAAACGCCTTGTGAAAAGATGATTCACTGGCATAGCCTACTGACTCAGCGATCACCACAACAGGGAGCGTTTCCCGGGAAAACATCTGGGCCGCTATTTGTAGACGCAACTTTGTTAATACAGCCAGCGGCGTGGTTCCGGAAACATCACGGAAAAGCTGGGCAAAACTTGCCCGGGACATGTGGGCGATGCTGGCCAGCGATTCGACGGTCCAGGCGTGTCCTGGCATTTCCAGCATTTGCTGTATTACCGCACCAAGACGTGGATGCAGAAGCAAACTGAGAATGTTTTTCTCTGTATTAACCTGTGCAATCCACTCACGCACCGCGAGGGTAAAGAATGTAGCGCAGATCTGGCTACACAGAGCATCCACTCCCGGCATTGCCGATCTGGATTCCTGTTGTAAAAACGGGATCGCCTCCCTCAGCCAGTTATATTCCACGCTATGGTTCACTGGTGCTACAAACAGCGTTTCCGGCAAAGACGTTAAAAAATAACGCGCCGAATGTTGCAGTCGAAGAGTGCCACAGACAATACAGGTCGATTCATTATCGACATGACTCAGGCGATGAGCTGAATTTTGTGGTAGCAGGACCACATTTCCCGGGCGTAATGTAAAAATCTCTCCCGTCGGCATTTCCAGCTTCGCCGCTCCTTGCGTTAACGCATGCCAACGAATAACCGACAATTCCCCGGCACCATGTGGAAGTTGCCAGTCACTTCCTAACACGCAATTCTTATCGATCGTTCCTTGTGGAGCGTTAAGCATCAACAAACGGCTAAGAGCATCCATATCAGACTCCTGAGTGGTTTTTTTATTACAAACACCAACAATCTTAGTCAATAATTAATCTAATAACATCAAATAGTTAATCATGATTTTTGTTTTGTGATTCTGATTAAGAAAAAGAAAATACCAGACGATAAGACAAAATATCAAGCGTTGTGAAGAAATGTTATTTGCTCTTTTGCGTCTATAGTCATGATGTCAAATGAACGCGTTTCGACAGGAAATCATCATGAATAAATATCAGGCAGTTATTATTGGTTTTGGCAAGGCTGGAAAACATTAGCCGTCACGCTGGCAAAAGCAGGTTGGCGTGTGGCTCTCATCGAACAATCAAATGCAATGTATGGCGGGACCTGTATTAATATCGGCTGCATCCCAACCAAAACATTGGTTCATGACGCACAGCAGCACACAGATTTTGTCCGTGCCATACAGCGTAAAAATGAAGTGGTTAATTTTTTACGTAATAAGAATTTTCATAATCTTGCAGATATGCTCAATATCGACGTGATCGACGGCCAGGCGGAGTTTATCAATAATCATAGCCTGCGTGTTCATCGGCCTGAGGGAAATCTGGAAATTCATGGCGAGAAAATTTTTATTAATACCGGTGCACAAACCGTGGTTCCGCCAATTCCGGAATTACCACCACGCCTGGTGTATATGACAGCACCGGATTACTTCATCTAAAAAGAATTGCCTGGGCATTTAGGTATTTTGGGCGGCGGATATATTGGCGTTGAGTTCGCCTCTATGTTCGCTAATTTTGGCAGCAAGGTAACCATTTTAGAAGCAGCTTCGCTGTTTTTGCCTCGGGAAGATCGGGATATTGCTGATAATATCGCGACGATTTTACGCGATCAGGGCGTCGATATTATCCTCAATGCCCATGTGGAGCGAATCAGTCACCATGAAAATCAAGTGCAAGTGCATAGCGAGCACGCCCAACTGGCGGTGGATGCACTGTTAATAGCTTCCGGTCGTCAACCGGCTACCGCTTCGTTACATCCAGAAAATGCAGGTATCGCAGTAAACGAGCGCGGGGCAATTGTCGTTGACAAGCAATTACATACCACCGCAGACAATATTTGGGCGATGGGAGACGTTACCGGCGGGCTGCAATTTACTTACATTTCACTGGATGATTACCGCATTGTGCGTGATGAATTGCTGGGAGAAGGCAGACGTAGTACTGATGATCGGAAAAATGTGCCTTATTCCGTATTTATGACACCGCCACTGTCCGGGTTGGTATGACAGAAGAACAAGCCAGAGAGAGTGGTGCTGATATTCAGGTGGTGACATTGCCTGTAGCTGCAATTCCGCGCGCCAGAGTGATGAACGATACCCGTGGGGTATTAAAAGCGATTGTTGATAATAAAACCCAATGTATATTAGGGGCATCACTGCTGTGTGTTGACTCCCACGAGATGATCAATATAGTGAAAATGGTGATGGATGCCGGGCTGCCTTATAGCATATTACGCGATCAGATATTTACTCATCCGTCGATGAGCGAATCACTCAATGATCTATTTTCATTAGTCAAATAAACTCAAAATCAGACGCCAGAACAAATATTCTGGCGTCTCAGAGAAAAAAAGAATCTTATTAATTCCCTGTTATTATATAACTTCTTAATCACTTCATTGATGGTATTTTATATGTTTAAAAAACCTGTTTTATTTGCAACACTATTATCTGGCGTTATGGCATTTTCCACCAATGCAGATGATAAAATAATTCTGAAACATATCAGCGTCTCGTCAGTATCAGCATCACCGACAGTTCTGGAGGATGCCATTGCTGATATGGCCAAAATATAATGCTTCATCCTGGAAAGTCACATCGATGCGAATTGATAATAATTCAACCGCAACAGCAGTATTGTATAAATAAGGATGTTTACAATGGAGAAATACCTGCACTTGTTAAGTCGGGGAGATAAAATTGGCCTGACATTGATTCGTCTGAGTATTGCGATTGTTTTTATGTGGATTGGGTTATTAAAGTTTGTCCCTTACGAGGCAGACAGCATTACACCATTCGTCGCAAACAGTCCACTAATGTCGTTCTTTTATGAACACCCGGAAGACTATAAACAGTATCTGACTCACGAAGGCGAATACAAACCAGAAGCAAGGGCATGGCAATCGGCTAATAATACCTATGGTTTTTCCAACGGTCTTGGCGTCGTGGAGGTGATTATTGCTCTGCTGGTTTTGGCTAATCCTGTCAATCGCTGGTTAGGTTTATTGGGTGGGCTGATGGCATTTACCACGCCGCTGGTAACACTCTCATTTTTAATCACCACCCCGGAGGCATGGGTACCCGCATTGGGTGACGCTCATCATGGTTTCCCTTATTTATCCGGTGCTGGTCGCCTGGTATTGAAAGATACTCTGATGCTGGCAGGTGCTGTCATGATAATGGCAGATTCGGCGCGGGATATTCTTAAACAACGCAGTAATGAATCCAGTTCAACGTTAAAAACTGAATATTGATAATCCGAACACTGTCTGTTGTTCACTTTTTTCAGGCGTCAGGCCCCCTTTCTGTTAATGAAGCCTGACGCCATATTACCGGAGATATGACAGAGTGAAGATCAATATCACTCCCCTGATAAAAGATTCTTGTCGTCTCAGGTAAAATAAGTGATTAATATCAATCATGTATTTTTACAGCAAGACAACCACGAACAAACTCAGGATCAAAATGTTTTACCGATTCCCCAACATAACCCAAATCAAGCGAACTAATTTGCGCCATTTCTTTCTCTGTCAGTGAGAAATCCCAAATAGCAAAATTTTCTTCGATACGCTGTTGATGTGTCGATTTCGGAATAACGACCACTCCCCGTTGAATATTCCAACGCAGAATGACCTGAGAAATCGATTTTTGATGGGCATCTGCAATACTCTGAAGCAGATTATTTTCAAAGGGGTTATGTCGTCCACCACCTAACGGAGCCCATGCTTCAGGCTGCACGTTATAATACTTCATGGTTGCCAGCGCCTCTGGTTGGGCAAAATAGGGATGCAACTCGACCTGGTTGCCCATCGGTTTAACTCTTACCGTTTCACAAAAGTTCGCCAGAACATGAGGGTAGAAATTGGAAACCCCAATCGCTTTTAATTTGCCCTCTTCATAGGCATCTTCGAGTGCACGCCACGCACTAAAATAATCGCGCATGGCCTGGTGCAATAAATAGAGATCGAAGTATTCTAGCCCCGATTTTTTTAATGATGCTTCAATACCTGCTGCTGCAATATCCTGATTCAACATATCCTGCACCCACAATTTAGACGTTATAAATAACTCTTCTCGGGTACATAAACCTTCAGATATGGCTTCACGAACGGCTTCACCGACGGCATCTTCATTACCGTATACCGCTGCAGTGTCGATGAGTCGATAACCCGTGCGGATAGCATTCAACACTGACTGTTTGCACACGTCTTTATCGGTAACCTGAAAAACACCAAATCCCATCATCGGCATTTTCAGATTGTTACTTAATACGGAAAATTCCACTGTCAGTCCCTCCATTAGGTATGAGCAATGAGTCTACGTTAAAACGTAACCTCAAATTAGTATGTGGATTTTGATATCACTTATGCAAAAAATTCATTAATAATGGAGGGCAGAAATCTCTCTATTTTTGGGGCAATGAAGCAGACGCTATCAGTGCTTTTTCCTTGCGCCTTGCTGTTTTTGATACACTTAGGGCCCAGGACATAACGAAAATGTGCGATATGACAAAGAATTAACGGAGTATGTGATGATCAGGCAGAAGATTCTACAGCAGCTCCTGGAGTGGATTGAGTGCAATCTTGAGCACCCTATTTCAATCGAAGATATCGCACAGAAATCTGGCTACAGCAGACGCAACATCCAGCTTCTGTTCCGAAATTTCATGCATGTGCCTTTGGGAGAATACATTCGCAAACGAAGGCTTTGTCGTGCCGCCATTCTTGTCCGGCTCTCCGCGAAATCTATGCTTGATATTGCACTCTCTTTGCATTTTGATTCACAGCAGTCATTCAGCCGCGAATTTAAAAAGTTATTCGACTGCTCTCCCCGTGAATACCGCCACCGTGATTATTGGGATCTCGCAAATATCTTCCCTTCTTTTTAATACGTCAACAGCAAAAGACGGAGTGTAGATTAGTCAACTTTCCTGAGACACCTATTTTTGGCAATTCATTTAAATATGATATTGAAGTGTCGAATAAGTCACCGGATGAAGAAGTCAAACTGCGACGTCATCATTTAGTCAGATGTATGAAGAATTTTAAGACGGATATCTATTTCGTCTCCACGTTCGAACCGTCAACAAAATCAGTCGATTTGCTCACAGTTGAAACTTTTGCCGGTACGGTATGTAAACAAACCGATTCAGAGATGCCAAAAGAGTGGATAATTAACCGAGGACTGTATGCCTCTTTCCGCTATGAAGGTGAGTGGGAGCACTACCCTGAATGGGCGCGAAACCTCTATCTGATGGAATTACCTGCCAGGGGGTTAGCCAGAGTGAACGGCAGTGATATTGAGCGATTTTATTACAATGAAGATTTCGTAGAAAAGGATAGCAATGATGTTGTTTGCGAAATATTTATCCCTGTTCGTCCGGTTTAGTTATCGCTATATCTAAATGAATTTATAACGAGACTACTGTCAGGCAATTCAATAAATAATGGCGTTGAAGATGTCAACGCCATTATTGTTTATTAGAATGTTACTTTCATACTCTTAATATTATTTCATCGCCTCCTCGCCCTTTGCCGTATCGGCATCCACCGCGGTTATGGTCACCGTCACTGGCTTCATTTCGTACCCGCCATAGGTCAGGGCGTTAAATGTGAACGTATAGACACCAGGCTTGCTGGTACTAAATGTACGCGTGATTTTCCGCTCACGAAATGGTCATTTTTCGACGGCAGGAATTGATAATCCTTCTCCGTCACTCCTTCCGGAGCCTCAATGTCGACCCACACATTCCCCCAACAGGGTTATTTGCCGAGAACAGGGTAACCGTCATTGTTGCGGTCTGTACCCCATCCGCCACCAGAGAAGTCACATCAGATGATGCAGCGAGCACCGCGTTTTTATCATCCGCGACGAATTTAGCTTCGGCGGTTTTCGTTGATACCTGACCGTTGTTCTGACTCACTTGCGCCGTGAGTGTATATGTCGCCGCAACAGTAGTGGTGGCGGTGAAAATAGCCTGCCCTTGCTCATTCGTTGTCGCAGTGCCATTCGGTTCCAGGTTTAACGAAGCCGGGCTGGCGGTCAGCGTCACCTCGCTATCTTTCAACAGGTTGTTATTGGCATCAGTCACCGTAACTTTATACGTCTGTTTGGCTTTGCCATCCGCCAGCGCATAGTTGCCAATCACCTCAATACCGGAGACGGTTGCGGTCGCCTTATCGGCCACAAACGTTATAGTCTGCGCATCCGAAGGCTGGTCATTTCCTGCCGACGCCGTGATCTCATAGGTTCCGGCAGTCACGGAAACCACCTGCAACTCTGCTTTCCCCTCATCGTTGGCTTTCACCCAGACATTATCGCCTGTAAGCGGCTTGACACCCCGGGGCAGATTAAAGGTCACCAGAGTGCCTGGAACAGGGTTACCGTTTTTATCCTCAACGGTCGCCGTCAGCGTAAAGGCATCTTTGCCGTTTGCCACTTTTTGAACGGCGGTGTCTACCTGCAGGTTTGCCTGACCGGTGCTGGCATCCGCGTTGAATTTCACCGTGACCGTCTTCTGAGAGTTTTTCACCGCGGCCGCGATTTCAAGTTTCCCTGCAACGGTTGATATCAACTCAATATCCGCTTTACCTGCCGCATTGGTTGTTACTGTATTCCCCTGTCTTGCTGGTCACACCCTGCGGTAAAGTCAGCGTAACTTCTTGCCCCTGCAACGGGTTACCATAGCTGTCCACAACGGTCAGGGTTACCTGGTTAGTCGACTGTCCATTTGCCAGCTGGTTATCAACCTTCACCGTCATATCACGAATCTCAGCCTTAGATGCGTCACCAGCAACGTTCAGCACCAGTGGCTGAGCAACGGCATTTTGGCCGTTCACTCGCGGCATCACAGACAGCTGACCTGCAGCCGATCCCAGCGTTAAGGTCGCCACGTAGACCCCATTACTTGTTTCTGTCCAGCTTCCTGCTGAAGGTCGCTCTGTCCCCGTGCTGGCGGCACCACTAAACTGCGGTGCATCTGGCTTCAGCCCGGTGACAAGGTTCCCGTACGCATCCTTCACGGTGAAGGTGAGTTTCGTCGTCGTTTTGACGGTCGGAGACTCATTGTCAGCAACAAGCGTAGAGTTCGCTGATGACATCTCCCCCGCAACGACAGTCAACCGCGCAGCATCGGTGGCTGCTGGCTGACCGTTGAATAGCGGCATAACGAGAAGCTCACCCGTCTTTCCCCCTGTGGTCAGCGTAGCGACATAGGAACCATCGCCCTGCTCGGTCCAGTTGGATACCGTCGCCCCTTCAGACGCAGCACCCGTCAGGCTTGCCGACAGGGAAAGGCCACTGATAGCGTTGCCATGCGCATCTTTTGCAATAAGCGTCACGGTTGTGCTTTCACCGGCTTTTACGTGATCTTCTGCGACAGAGACTTTCGACTGGTTTGAAGATAATGCATCAGCCACCACGGTTACTTTTGCCGCATTTGCTGCCGCATCCTGTCCATTTAGCTTCGGCATAACGTCTAATTCACCCGCCGTAGAGCCGAGAGTAATCTGCGCAGTCCATGTTCCATCACCATTATTTGTCCAGCCAGATGCCGTAGAACCTACAGCCGCAGCACCCGCTAATGACGGCGCTTCCGGCGTGAGGCTGGTCACAGGGTTGTCATAGGCATCTTTTGCCGTCCAGATTGCCGTAACTGTACCGCCAACCACCGGTTTATCAGGATTCAGTGTGATGGACGAATGTGCTGCATCAAGCGGCCCTGCAACAAACTTCAGCGTTTGTTGTAATGTGCCCAGCTGATACTGCTCGCTGAAGGCGCGCACAACAACGTTTCCGGCACGGGTCGAAGAAACCGTGGCGCTGTAAACCCCTGGTTTTATTTCCGAAATGGCACCAACGGTAACACCATTAGTGTCTTGCGGAACAAGTCGCAGGCGGCTGGCTTCTCCCGTCACCGGATTACCCTCGGAGTCCACCGCAGTCAGCGTCAGCGTGTAGGCTTGCTGACCATCAGCAACCACGTCACCTGACGGCTCGTTAGCGCTCAGGGTGGAGTTTGCCACATCCATCATCGTGGCCCGCAGTTCTGCAGTGACGGTTTTGCTCATGCCATCAACGCTAACAGTAATCGTTGCCTCACCTGACTGCGTTCCGGTCGTAAAGACAGACTGATACACCCCTGCTTCAGTTTCGGTGAACTCACCCAGTGTTGGCTTTGCCTGTGATTTAGTGGCCTTCAGGGAACGAGTCACAATATTTCCAGCCGGTTTGAAGGTTAGTTCAGTCTTGATCTGCTCCTTCATGCCCGTGACTGGCTGGCCCTCGGCGTCGCGCAGAGACAGCACCAGCGGCTTTTGCTCATTACCGTTAGCAAGCATTTGAATACGGCTCTGACCGTCAAGCGTTAACGCCGTGCGATCGGCGCTCATACCAGCTCCGGTAATAACCACTTCTGTCTGCACACGTTTCGAGGCATTACCTTTGTTATCGTAGGCAACTGCTGAAATCGCATAATAATTGTCTTTGCCTGGACGGTAAGCCGGGAGCGTTACTTGCCACTGACTACCCTGACCGGTAATTTTGCCACCTTCAGCCAGTAATGACGGCGCTTCCCATTGCACATTTTTCAGTCCGTGAGTTGCTTTGCTGACCACAAGCCCCAGGGAAAGTGTCTGACCGCCCTTGCCTTCAATACGCTCAGGCAGAGCAATACGAATCACTTCAGATTTGCGGTACTCAAGAACGATGTTGTTATTACGCTCAACCAGGTCATAGCGGCTGCCTGCCAGCATTCGACGCTCGCGAATGCTGTCTGTATCGAGTTGTTTTTCCAGAGGTTCGCCAATCCGATAATTAACTTCCAGGCCAAAGCGAGTGTCATTCTCACCACTCTTGCACTGCTTATGCCCGGCACTCAGGGTCAGAAGAGGCACTGGCGTGTAATTCACTTCAGCGGTAATCGCATGTGGATCTTTCTGGCGTTTATCTTTACCAAACAGCCCGACTTCATCGCCATAATACTGTTCATACATCAGGCTTGCGCCAAGCTGCGGCCAGGCAGGTAAATAGCCCTCAGCACGAATATCCCAGCCATTCGCCGGGCGTTCCTGATAATCCTCAACATCCGGTGATTTTTTCCAGCCAGAAGCCCGGATATAACCATTGGCGCTCAGTTTCAAATAATCACGCCAGTATTCCGCACCAACACCAATGCGGGTATGACTACGGGATAAATCATGATCGATAAAAAGTATTCACCCCGCCATCCAGTCATTTCCTGAAAAATGACGCCAGCCAAAACCAATATTTGACTGAGTACGATCGTCTGTACGATGTATTGCCCCCTGAGTGAACAACATATTTGTCGGCGTATCATAAATAGGATAAAGCATTTCCAGCGAAGAATCCTTCAGCGAGAAATCTTTATCGACATTCAGTTTGACGCGCGCAGTACCGTATTTCCCGAGCCACTCCTGTATTTCCTGGTTAGCTTTAGCGGTGGCCATTCCGGTAATAAAGTTACGTGTCGCATCGCTATCTGGCTGACTGCTTAAAAATGTCCCGGCATTTGCGGCAAACGACGCGACATTTTTCTCCACGTTATTATCAGCAGTTACCGTAGTATTTCCCATGCTCAACCGTGGCTGAACTGCATGCTGCGCACGTGCCGCCATTACTGGGGTAAAGGTGACAGCGAGTGGAAAAAGAACCTGAACAGAGATATTTGCCCACGCCACGCAGCGGGCCAGAACTGAATAACGAAATCGTGGCTGTTTATTGTCTGTTTTATAACGTGACATTGAGATAATTTCCTGATGAACGAATTAACGAACATAGGCAGACACAAATAATGGCGTCTGCTTGTCAGAAAAACCAGGGATTTCCCGGTTTCCTTTTCCACAGAAAAGGAAATACCTTTATGTAAGAAAGTACACCGCCACCTAATATATCCAGTGTCTGTAGCCACTCATCAGGTGGGTGGGCGCGGGATTATATTTTTATTTATGGGTAAAAATTTAGCTTTTGTGCAAGTCATTAAATAGATACCTAAGTTATATTTCTTACTCTGCGGACAGTGAATAATTCATTATTCAGAGTGAATAATAATGACCTGCCTTTAATTAGCAACTATTGGAAATACGTCGAAGTAGGTATATACGCCAGGATAAACCAATATATTTTTTATGGATATTCATTTTCCTTCATCGGACTGTAAATTGCGGGAATATCGAACTTGCACGACTAATCTCAACCCTCAAACAGATTTATGAATTTTGTTCATAACCCCTGACAAATCCTGCCGTCTAATCGAGCTTTCCCTTTACGTTATGCTTCTCATGAACGATAACGGAAGGATAACACCATGCAAAAAGTAAAACTGAACAACGGTATTGAAATGCCCCTGTTGGGCTTTGGTGTATTTCAGATGACCGATGCCGCCGAATGCGAAAGAGCGGTCATTGACGCTATTAACAGCGGTTATCGACTGATTGACACCGCCGCCTCTTATCAAAATGAAATCCAGGTCGGGAACGCACTGAAACAAAGCGGTATCGCCCGTAACGAACTCTTTGTCACCACGAAACTCTGGTTGCAGGATACCAGTTACGAAGGGGCCAAAGCCCAGTTCGAACGCTCTCTGAATCGACTGCAACTTGATTACGTTGACCTGTACTTGATTCACCAGCCATATGGCGATGTCCACGGAGCCTGGCGTGCCATGGAAGAGCTGCAACAGGCCGGTAAAATTCGCGCTATTGGCGTCAGTAACTTCCATCCTGACCGACTGGCAGACCTTATCGCTTTTAATAACGTCGTTCCGGCGGTAAACCAGGTTGAAGTTAACCCTTTCAATCAGCAGCTACAGGCCGTTCCCCTGGATGCAAAGTCGTGGCATTCAGCCAGAAGCCTGGGCACCGTTTGCGGAAGGGAAAAATGGTCTGTTCCAGCATCCTGTTCTCACGGCAATTGGCGAGAAGTATGGCAAAAAAGCGTGGGCCGGTTGTTCTGCGCTGGATCTACCAACGAGGCATTGTTTCACTGGCAAAATCAGTGCGAAAAGAACGCATGGAAGAGAACATCAACATTCTCGATTTTGAACTCAGCCCTGAAGATATGCTGCAAATTACCGCCCTGGATACCGCAACCAGCGCATTCTTCTCTCACCGCGATCCCGCAATGGTGGAATGGCTGACTGGCCGCAAACTTGATGTTTAAGCCGCGATAAAAGAGGTATTCATTCAATGCAAAAACGTTATCTGGGTAAATCCGGACTCGAAGTCTCCGCCCTTGGGCTCGGTTGCATGGGCTTAAGCCACGGCTACGGCCCGGCGACCGATACCCGTCAGGCTATCGAACTTATTCGTGCTGCGGTTGAACGTGGCGTCACCTTCTTCGATACCGCCGAAGTGTATGGTCCGTATCTGAATGAAGAAGTGGTCGGCGAAGCCTTAAAACCGTTTCGTGACCGCGTGGTAATTGCCACTAAATTCGGTTTTACCTTCGGCGATGATAATAAGCAGCAGATTTTAAACAGCCGTCCGGAACATATCCGTGAAGCCGTTGAAGGATCATTACGTCGTCTGAAAACAGATGTTATAGACCTGCTGTATCAACACCGTGTTGATCCAGATGTTCCTATTGAAGATGTTGCAGGAACGGTGAAAGACCTCATCGCAGAAGGTAAGGTCAAACATTTCGGCCTGTCTGAAGCAGGAGCACAAAACCATTCGTCGTGCACATGCGGTACAACCTGTCACCGCCCTGCAAAGCGAATATTCCATGTGGTGGCGTGAGCCTGAACAGGAAATTCTGCCGTTGCTGGAGGAACTGGGAATTGGTTTTGTCCCCTTCAGCCCACTAGGTAAAGGTTTCCTGACAGGGGCGATTAAGCCGGGAACCACTTTCGGCAAAGATGATTACCGCAGCACCGTACCGCGTTTCGCAGCACAAGCCATTGAAGCCAATGAAAAACTGGTCACCTTGTTAGGTGAACTGGCTGCGGAGAAAGGGGTAACGTCTGCACAAATCGCACTGGCATGGCTATTAGCACAAAAGCCGTGGATTGTTCCCATCCCTGGCACCACTAAACTGAACCGGCTGGAAGAAAACCTGGCCGCTGCTGACATTGTTCTTTCGCAGAAAGATACGCAGCAGATAACCGAGGCGCTGGAAACAATTAAAATCGTCGGTGAACGTTACTCGCCTGAACATCAGGCACGCGTAGGCCGCTAATACCCAAACGGGTCCAGGATAAAGGACCCGTTATTCGGTGTAGCGAAGCGCATCGATCAACAGCGCAAAAAGCTGGCGGATGCTGCTTGCGGCTGGGGTAGTAAAGATAATACCCAGGAAAAGTTGGACACCACTCCTGTAACACCTGAATAAGCTTGCCTGACTTTATATACTCCTGAACCATGTCTTCAGGGACACAAGCGATCCCAAACCCTGATAACGCGGCATCAATTCTTTCTGGCAATGGACTACACGTCAGTTGCCCATCAACCTTAACGCGAAGCGGTTTCCCTTCTCGCTCGAACTCCCAGTGGTAAAGCCCACCGGCAGTTGGCAAACGCATGTTGATACAGCGATGATTTTGTAGCTCATGAGGCGTTTCAGGCGCAGGGTTTGCAGCAAAATACGCCGGAGCTCCCACCACAGCCATCCGCATATCAGGTCCAATCCTGACTGCAACCATATCTTTATCAACATTTTCACCCAGTCGTATCCCGGCATCAAAACGGCCTTCAACAATATCGACAAAACCGTTATCCACCACCAGTTCGACATTGATTTCGGGATACTCTCTGAGAAAAGGTTTTAGCTTCGGCCAGACCAGACTTCGCGCGGCATGTTCCCCGGCAGATAACCGAATATTCCCGGAGGGCGTGCTGTTCAATTGAATAAGTGATTCCAGTTCCTGTTCAAGCTCGTCAATACGCGGCTTCAAGGCAGGCAATGATTCTCTCCCCCGCTTCTGTGGGAGCCACACTGCGGGTAGTCCGTGTCAGGAGGCGGATATTGAGCCTTTCCTCCAAAGCCTTCATTGCATGGCTAAGTGCAGACTGAGAGACTCCGAGTTTGCCCGCTGCTTTGGTAAAACTTCGCTCTCTTGCCACCACAAGAAAGATTTGCAGTTCGTTGAAGTTTTCTTTGAGCATTGGCGATTTCCTTGTAGAAGCATCCTCTTCACAGACACTCATGAAGGGGGGCATAGATGCTATTATTTTAACCACATTATTAGTAACAATGATAATCTGGCTGTATCGAAAATAATTCTAAACTTTCAGGAGATTTATTATGAATAAACGTATCCTCACGATTGCGCCATTCTTCTTACCGATATTCTGACACACATCATTAACTTTCTATTTTTACTCTTTTCTCCACCATAAAATCAATAAAAGCACGAACTTTAGAGGGCATTCTCACCCGTGATGAAACATATATATAAAATCCAGGAAATGAAACGGCCCAATCCTCAAGAATCGGCTGTAACTTGCCCGCATTGATATGCTCAGCGATTGCAAACTCCAGATGTTGAATGATACCCGTTCCATTCAGCGCCATTCGTATCATGCTTTCGTCATCATTAGAAATATACTTACCTGACACCTCTATTTCGAACTCTTCATTACCCCCCACAACATTCGAAAACTCCCATGCTGAGAGTGCACCGCTACTTTATGCCGCAACCGAAGACAATTATGGTTACTCAATTCCTGAGGAGTTTCAGGAATACCGTGTTCTTTTAAATAATCTGGCGATGCCACAGTAACCAGTTTAATAAGCGGAGAAACAGGAACGGCAGTCATATGCTCATCCAGTCCTTGCTCAAGACGTATGCCCACATCACAGCCGTCCGCAATAATGTTAGATAAACCGTCATCCATAATGAGTTCTATCTTTGTTTTGGGGTAACGAGTAAGAAACTCGCCAATATGAGGCTCAACAAGCATCCGTGCTGCAACACGGGAGGAATTTATTCTCAACAGGCCTGTAGGTTCAAGTTGGGTATCACCAACATCTTTCAAAGCATCATCAATTTGCCCCAAAGCCGACACCAGCACTTCATACAGACGCTGTCCTTCCTCAGTAAGCGACATATTGCGGGTCGTACGGTATATCAGCTTGGTGTTAAGACGTTCCTCAAGAGATTTTAAATTCTGGGACAATGCGGCCCGCGTAATACCCATTTCAGAAGCGGCTCTGGAAAAACTGCCGGCACGAACAATAAGCGCAAACCAGGCAAGAGAAGGCAAAATTGAAGGCTCTATTTTCATCATTGTAAACCTTAACTTAACACTGTGATAGATATTAGACCATTGATGATAACCAATACAAGTCATACTATTACGCCGTTCTCGATATGAACACGAATGCCAGTTGCGGATAATAGAAATGATATTTAAATCTGTTTAGGCAAATCCCCGGAGCTTGAAATGAAAACTGTTTCGATAAAACATACTTACTGGGATATAGCTGCTGATATCTATTTCCCTGACGATTTTAATAGTGAAAAAAGTATCCTGCCATTATCAGCGCCCATCCAATTGGAAGCTGCAAAGAACAGACATCGGGTAGTGTGTATGGTGCCGCCCTGGCAAAAGCTGGCTTTATCGTCATTGCTTTTGATGCCAGTTTTCAGGGAAGCAGCGGTGGAGAACCGCGTTATCTGGAAGATCCAACAATGCGAGTAAAAGACTTCAGCATTGTCGTTGATTATCTTACCAGCTTACCTTACGTTGATGCCGGGCGTATTGGTGTACTGGGTATTTGTGGTGGAGGTGGATATGCCATTAATGCCGCAATGACAGAACGTCGAATTAAAGCTATTGGTACTGTCACGGGTGCAAACTACGGGCGTCTTATGCGTGAGGGATTTACAGCGTTTAATCCTATCGGAGCACTCGAAGCAATGGCGCAACAAAGAACAGACGAAGCTAACGGCGCAAAACTTCGCGTAGATGATTTGCTCCCTTCTTCTCCGGAAGCAGCTCTTGAAGCGGGATTAACAGAAATAGACCTTTTTGAAGCAACAGAATATTATCGTTCGCCACGAGGCTGTGCACCTAATGGGGTAAATCGTTCGCTATTCTCACATCAGACTGTTGCCGTGGGTTGGGATGCATTTCATCTTGCAGAAGTCCTGTTAACTCAACCAATAATGGTTGTGGTGGGCGATAGAGTGGGCGCATTTGGTGCCTACCGTGACGGCTGCGAAATTATTGCCGCGCTGCCTCAAAACATAAAGAGCTGGTCGTGGTTGAAGGTTATTCACATTACGACCTGTATGATAAGCCAGAACCTGTGAAACAGGCACTCGACAAATTAATTCCTTTTTATAAAACACATTTGTAATAATCTTACAGGGAGATTCCTTATCTCCCTGACATTTATCCTTTATTGACTACACAACAATAATAAAATTACTCAAAAAGAAATTTCATTAAAGAAACAAAAAAGCAGCAACTCAATTATTAAGATTATTAGAAACCCTTTGAAGGAATTATAAATAAAGCCATAAATCTTGGTTCCAAAGCTGGCAACAACTAACCTGTTAAAACATACGCATCAAAATCAGATAAACATTTGAGGTATTGTTATGACAAATAAACACCCATCATTGTTTTCTCCTTTTATGCTGACAGAAAAAATAAAGCTACGTAATCGTATCGTTATGGCTCCTATGACGACCTGGTCAGCGAATCCTGATGGAACCATCTCTGAGCAAGAACTCGAATTTTATAAACGTCGCTCACAAAATGTTGGTTTAGTAATAACAGGATGCACCTATGTCACGCCAAGCGGCATTGGGTTTACTCATGAATTTGCCGCGTATGACGACCGTTTCATTAACAGCCTTGAAAAGTTAGCAGCTGCAGCCAAAAGTGGCGGTGCTCCGGCTATTTTGCAGATTTTCCACGCCGGTAATAAAGCCATCCCGGAGCTTGTGCCAAATAACGATGTTATTAGTGCCAGCGCATCAAGCGTAAAATCTGGTGACTTTATGAAGAGAGTGGTACAAAGCAGGGAAATGACTGAAAACGAAATTCAGGAAACCATTAGAGCATTCGGAGATGTCACAAAAAGGGCGATTAAAGCAGGTTTTGATGGCGTTGAACTTCATGGTGCGCACGGATTCCTTCTGCAGAATTTCTTCTCCCCTCTATTTAACCAGCGTAATGACCGATGGGGAGGAGATCTCGAAGGACGTATGCGCTTCCCGCTGGCCGTATTACAGGAAGTAAAAATGTAGTCTATGAATATGCGACAAAGCCCTTTGCCATCGGTTACAGAATATCTCCTGAAGAATCTGCAACAGGGGGGCTGCGGATAGAGGATACTTATAAACTCCTTGATCGGCTCATTTCATCCGGTATTTCGTATATACATACCTCACTGGTCAGTATTAACGATAGCTACCCTGTTGAGTCGCCAAATGGCCCCCGAACTATTGAATTGATTTTAAATCATATTGCAGGCAGAGTGCCGGTAATCGCTGCAGGTAAAATACGCACACCGTCTCAGGCTCAAGAAGCAATTTCCACTGGCCTGCCACTTGTTGCGATCGGTAAAGGGCTGGTGATAAATCCAGAATGGGTGACTTTAGCTGAATCAGGTAGAGACCATGAAATTCAAACAACCCTTAATCCACAACTTGTTCATGAATTAACCATTCCGGATAAACTATGGGATCAAATTCAGACATCGAAAGGAACTGGCTGGTTTCCGTTAATGGATTAAATATCTATTACTCTCCCGAGAGTAAAACTATCAAACCAATGAGTAACCGATACAGCCTCACAAATTCTTTCAGATAATTAACCCGTCACTGCGGCACGTTCTCTCGTAAGGCGTGCCTGCAGTGTAATCCAGTATGTATCCGGCATAGTTGACGGTTTAATAGAACTCAATTCCTCTCCCTGGTTACCTACAACGATATCTTGTATAACACCCCAGGAGATACGACATTATGATGAGATGCGATATGCTCCTCAGCGCCAATCAACGCCAGGACTGGGCCAGTCTTGAGATCAGACTCATTCCCGAAACTGACTTCAGGCGACATTTATCAATGACGTTGGTGCAATAAAAAAGATAGCCGATGTAATACATCTATTCAAATTTGTGATACATGTCAAAAAAAAATTGGTTGACCAAACTCGTTATTTATATAAGGGCACTTACGAAGTGCACTCTTTTTAAAGCGAGGAAGTACCAATGAAAGAGAATAAAGTACAGCAAATCAGTCATAAACTGATTAATATCGTTGTTTTTGTCGCAATTGTAGAATACGCCTATTTATTTCTCCATTTCTATTAATAACGGCAATAAACTGTTCACTTCAGTGATATTTAAAATATGCATCCTCTCCCTTTTTGTAAGTAATTATTATATCCGTGGGAGAGGAATATACGCTGTCAGGTAATCAATCAAACTGCGATAGATCATCGGCCAGTAAAGTGGAGATAGCCTCCATTCTCGAAAAATCCATACTCTCAGCGAAACCATCATCAATCACTCATCCAGGCGTTTATGGGAGCGTCGCCAATGGCTGCTAACAATGTCAGACTTCCCCGTTGCGGAAATTCCACATCCCACAAATAGTCACAGGGATTGGGTGTTGAAATGATCCGGATGAGCATGTATCTTTATGGTTATGTTATAACATAACAGGTAAAAATGATGAAGCCCAATATCCATCCTGAGTATCGTACTGTGGTGTTCCACGACACCAGTGTTGATGAGTACTTTAAAATCGGCTCGACTATCAAAACAGACCGTGAGATTGAGCTGGATGGCGTAACGTATCCGTACGTGACAATTGATGTCTCTTCTAAATCGCACCCGTTCTATACAGGGAAGCTGAGAACAGTGGCATCAGAAGGAAATGTTGCACGATTCACCCAACGTTTTGGTCGTTTTGTTAGCACGAAAAAGGGGGCATGATGAAAGTCCTTAACTCTCTGCGTACCGCAAAAGAACGCCATCCAGACTGTCAGATTGTGAAGCGAAAAGGACGGCTGTATGTGATTTGTAAATCTAATCCACGTTTTAAGGCCGTTCAGGGTCGTAAGAAAAAACGTTGATTTAAAATTCGACGAATTAACGATATTTGTCTGATTAATAATCAGACCGGATTAATGTTGGTGTATTTATTACACCAGCATTAATTTTCCGGGATGTATCTTCCTGTTCATTTAAGGTCAACTGCCTGACGTTTCTCTCCGAATATTCCATTATATTAATGTTGACTTGTTGACCAGCTTCGCCCTGTATGCTGGCATCAACTCTATTTTAGACTGAACACGTCACTCAGTTTCCTCCCTTTGCGACGCAGCCTGCATTTACACTCAAACTGTTAAGATGATAAATGTGGTAAATCTGTTGGTACTGACATAAAAACGTTTACGCCACAGGAACGGCCAGATCCATCGGTAACCCCATCGCCGACGTTCGAGTGCCAGTTAGAGTAACGCGCACAGATGACTGAATGCAGTGCCCTGGCAAAGAGGCCATCGTTCCTGTGACAACTGGCAGTCTTCGTTTAACTTCACTTAATTTGGCTCTTAGGGGGCTTACCGGACAGATGAAGTACTTACACCTGTTTAATTTTCCATCACTTATTGGAATGAACACCCATAACCATTTTGTGCGGCATGTTAATCCATTAAAACACCTTACTGATTGGCAAATCATCTTTAATTATGACTTATGATAGTTTTATATTCCATTTCTTATCATTTAAACTTGTTTTTTTACTAGTCCATTACACAACACATTAAGACTATTCCTAACACCTCAGGGCAAAGTTCCCGGCTAATATAAAATGCAAGTAAGAATTGAACGTTATATTGCCAATAACCTTATGAAACTGAATGTCTTTTTTCTTCTTATCAAAAAGCAATATTTTCATTTTTTGTAAATATTGACTTAACCATGGAATTCATTTTCTGTTCACATATTGACACTCATCAGGAAAAAAACATAAATTTAAACCTAATCGAAATAATTAAAACTTAATCTCGTTTAACCTATATTGATATGTGCTACGTATCTTATTTACTTCCGATTTACTAAAGAAACTGAATGTACCTGTAAAATTACAGGTTTGGAAAGTAGTGACATGGCAAAATGATTACAGCAGGGACTATGAGGTTAAAAACCATATGGAATGTCAAAACCGTTCTGATAAATACATCTGGTCTCCCCATGACGCCTACTTCTATAAAGGACTATCTGAACTGATTGTGGATATCGACAGATTAATTTATCTATCGCTGGAGAAAATCAGAAAAGATTTCGTGTTTATCAATCTCAATACGGATTCTTTAACTGAGTTTATAAACCGTGATAATGAGTGGTTATCCGCGGTAAAGGGGAAACAGGTCGTATTGATTGCGGCCAGAAAGTCAGAAGCCTTAGCAAATTATTGGTATTACAACAGCAATATTAGGGGCGTGGTATACGCTGGACTGAGTCGTGATATTAGAAAAGAACTGGCCTATGTGATTAATGGCAGGTTCCTGAGAAAAGATATTAAGAAAGATAAAATCACTGACCGGGAAATGGAAATTATCCGCATGACGGCTCAGGGAATGCTGCCTAAATCGATTGCCAGAATTGAAAATTGTAGTGTAAAGACAGTGTATACCCATCGGCGTAATGCAGAGGCCAAGCTGTACTCAAAATTATATAAGTTGGTTCAGTAAACTCCAGGGCAAGTTAGTTTTAAAAAATGACTCACCGGGACTTCATGTCCTCAATTCAACTCGGGAAGAAAAGCAATAAAAAAAAGGTTCTGGCAATAGCTCTGGTAACGGTGTTTACCGGTACAGGTGTGGCGCAGGCTGCTGACGTAACAGCTCAGGCTGTAGCGACCTGGTCAGCAACAGCCAAAAAAGACACCACCAGTAAGCTGGTTGTGACGCCACTCGGTAGCCTGGCGTTCCAGTATGCCGAAGGCATTAAAGGTTTTAACTCACAGAAAGGTCTATTTGACGTGGCTATCGAGGGTGACTCAACGGCTACCGCCTTTAAACTGACCTCACGTCTTATCACCAACACCTTAACCCAGTTGGATACCTCAGGTTCCACACTGAATGTGGGCGTGGATTATAACGGCGCGGCAGTCGAAAAAACTGGCGATACCGTGATGATCGATACCGCCAACGGCGTACTGGGCGGCAACCTTAGCCCGCTGGCTAACGGTTACAATGCCAGCAATCGTACCACCGCACAGGATGGTTTCACTTTCTCCATCATCAGCGGCACCACCAATGGTACCACCGCAGTAACCGATTACAGCACTCTACCGGAAGGCATCTGGAGCGGCGACGTTAGCGTACAGTTCGACGCGACCTGGACCAGTTAATCTCTCTGATGTACCAGCAGGGGTAGCCCCCCTGCTTTATTCCTGGACGGAATTGTTATGAAAAAGCACCTTCTGCCTCTCGCTTTGCTGTTATCCGGAATATCTCCGGCCCAGGCGCTGGATGTCGGCGATATATCATCGTTTATGAACAGTGACAGCAGCACGCTGAGCAAAACGATCAAAAACAGTACCGACAGTGGTCGCCTCATCAATATCCGTCTCGAACGGCTCTCTTCACCGCTTGACGACGGGCAGGTTATCTCAATGGACAAGCCGGATGAGTTGCTACTCACTCCCGCTAGCTTGCTGCTACCCGCCCAAGCCAGCGAAGTGATCCGCTTCTTCTATAAGGGACCAGCAGATGAAAAAGAGCGCTACTACCGCATTGTCTGGTTTGATCAGGCCCTCAGTGATGCGCAGCGCGATAATGCCAACCGCAGCGCTGTGGCCACTGCTTCCGCCCGCATCGGCACCATTCTGGTCGTCGCACCCCGCCAGGCAAACTACCACTTTCAGTACGCCAACGGCTCCCTGACAAATACAGGAAATGCGACGCTGCGGATCCTCGCCTACGGCCCCTGCCTGAAAGCCGCCAATGGTAAAGAGTGTAAAGAGAATTACTACCTGATGCCGGGCAAGTCGCGTCGTTTTACCCGCGTGGACACGGCGGATAACAAAGGACGGGTTGCACTTTGGCAGGGTGATAAGTTCATTCCCGTGAAATAGATAGCTGTGCAGATGGATAACGACAATGCCTTTACGACGGTTCTCCCCAGGACTGAAAGCCCAGTTTGCCTTCGGCATGGTCTTTTTGTTCGTTCAGCCCGATGCCAGCGCTGCTGACATAAGTGCGCAGCAAATAGGTGGGGTGATTATTCCGCAGGCCTTCAGTCAGGCGCTTCAGGACGGCATGAGCGTCCCGCTCTATATTCATCTCGCCGGTAGCCGGGTCGCCAGGGACGATCAGCGAATCGGCAGCGCTTTTTATCTGGTTGGATGATGGACAGCTACGCATCCGGAAAATACAGCTGGAAGAGAGTGAAGATAACGCCAGTGTCAGCGAACAAACTCGACAGCAGCTGATGGCTCTGGCGAACGCCCCGTTCAATGAGGCCCTTACCATCCCCCTGACTGACAACGCGCAGTTGGATCTCAGCTTGCGCCAACTGCTGCTGCAGCTGGTGGTCAAGCGCGAAGCGCTGGGCACTGTACTACGCTCACGTAGCGAAGACATCGGGCAGTCCAGTGTTAACACCCTCAGCAGTAATCTGAGCTATAACTTCGGCATCTATAACAACCAGTTGCGTAACGGCGGGAGCAACACATCCAGCTATCTGTCGCTGAATAACGTTACTGCACTGCGCGAACATCATGTGGTGCTCGACGGCTCGCTGTACGGGATCGGTAGCGGTCAACAGGACAGTGAATTATATAAAGCGATGTATGAACGCGATTTTGCCGGTCACCGATTTGCCGGTGGAATGCTCGACACCTGGAACTTGCAGTCCTTAGGGCCGATGACCGCCATTTCAGCAGGGAAGATTTACGGCCTTTCCTGGGGAAACCAGGCCAGCTCCACCATCTTCGACAGCAGCCAGTCAGCCACGCCAGTGATCGCCTTTTTACCGGCGGCGGGCGAAGTACATCTCACCCGTGATGGGCGGTTACTAAGCGTTCAGAACTTCACCATGGGCAATCATGAAGTGGATACCCGGGGTCTACCGTACGGTATTTACGATGTGGAAGTTGAGGTCATCGTTAACGGTCGCGTGATTAGCAAACGCACTCAACGGGTCAATAAGCTGTTTAGCCGGGGGCGCGGCGTCGGTGCACCACTGGCGTGGCAGATATGGGGCGGTAGCTTTCATATGGATCGCTGGTCGGAAAACGGGAAAAAGACGCGACCAGCTAAAGAGAGTTGGCTGGCAGGTGCCTCGACCTCCGGCTCACTGAGTACGCTTAGCTGGGCGGCAACGGGATATGGATACGATAATCAGGCGGTGGGTGAAACCCGTCTGACGCTGCCGCTTGGGGGCGATCAACGTTAACCTGCAAAACATGCTGGTACCAGTGACAGCTCATGGAGCAACATCGCCAGCATCAGCGCCACTCTACCGGAGGCTTCAGTTCGCTGTGGGTTAACCAGGAAAAAACCCGCATTGGCAATCAATTGCGACGTAGCGATGCCGACAACCGTGCAATCGGCGGCACACTCAACCTGAACTCACTGTGGTCGAAGCTGGGTACGTTCAGCATCAGCTACAATGATGACCGCCGCTACAACAGCCATTATTACACGGCAGATTACTATCAAAGTGTCTACAGCGGTACCTTTGGTTCGCTTGGCCTGCGGGCCGGTATTCAGCGCTATAACAACGGCGACAGCAGCGCCAATACAGGGAAATATATCGCTCTCGATCTCTCGCTACCACTGGGCAACTGGTTTAGCGCAGGGATGACCCATCAAAACGGCTACACCATGGCAAACCTGTCAGCACGCAAACAGTTTGATGAAGGAACCATTCGCACTGTTGGTGCCAATCTGTCACGAGCCATCTCCGGCGATACCGGTGATGACAAAACCCTCAGCGGTGGGGCGTATGCACAGTTCGACGCTCGTTACGCCAGCGGAACGCTGAACGTCAATAGCGCGGCGGACGGCTACATCAATACCAATTTGACCGCCAACGGCAGCGTCGGCTGGCAGGGTAAAAACATCGCTGCCAGCGGGCGGACCGATGGCAACGCTGGGGTGATATTCGACACTGGCCTGGAGAACGATGGTCAGATCAGCGCCAAAATCAACGGGCGGATTTTCCCGCTTAACGGCAAGCGTAACTATCTCCCGCTCTCTCCCTATGGAAGATATGAGGTGGAGTTGCAGAACAGCAAAAACTCACTCGACAGTTACGATATCGTCAGCGGTCGCAAAAGTCATCTGACTCTCTATCCAGGCAATGTCGCTGTCATTGAGCCAGAGGTGAAGCAGATGGTTACCGTCTCCGGTCGTATCCGTGCGGAAGACGGCACACTGCTGGCTAACGCACGGATTAACAACCATATCGGCACGAACCCGAACCGATGAAAACGGCGAGTTTGTCATGGACGTGGATAAGAAATACCCCACTATCGATTTTCGCTACAGTGGCAATAAAACCTGCGAAGTGGCACTGGAACTCAACCAGGCGCGCGGTGCCGTCTGGGTCGGTGATGTGGTCTGCAGCGGCCTCTCATCGTGGGCGGCGGTGACGCAGACAGGAGAAGAGAATGAGAGTTAACCTACTGATAGCGATGATAATCTTTGCGCTAATCTGGCCTGCAACCGCGCTCAGAGCGGCAGTGAGCAAAACAACCTGGGCGGATGCTCCGGCACGCGAGTTTGTGTTTGTCGAAAACAACTCAGACGACAACTTTTTCGTCACTCCTGGCGGGGCGCTGGATCCGCGCCTGACCGGTGCCAACCGCTGGACCGGTTTAAAATACAATGGTTCAGGAACCATCTATCAGCAAAGCCTCGGCTACATTGATAACGGTTACAACACCGGCCTTTATACCAACTGGAAGTTTGATATGTGGCTGGAAAATTCACCAGTTTCATCTCCTTTAACTGGCTTGCGCTGCATCAACTGGTACGCAGGGTGTAATATGACCACCAGTCTTATCCTGCCGCAAACCACCGACGCCAGTGGATTTTATGGCGCGACGGTGACCAGCGGCGGCGCGAAATGGATGCACGGCATGTTGTCAGACGCGTTTTACCAGTATCTGCAACAAATGCCCGTCGGCAGCAGCTTTACAATGACCATCAATGCCTGCCAGACCTCTGTGAACTATGACGCCAGCAGCGGCGCACGCTGTAAGGATCAGGCCTCCGGCAACTGGTATGTTCGCAACGTCACCCATACGAAAGCAGCAAATCTACGGTTGATAAATACCCACTCGCTGGCGGAAGTATTTATCAACAGCGACGGAGTACCGAATCTGGGCGAAGGGAACGCCGACTGCCGGACGCAAACCATCGGCAGCCGTTCAGGATTAAGTTGTAAGATGGTTAACTATACCCTGCAAACAAACGGACTCAGCAACACCTCAATCCATATATTCCCGGCGATCGCCAACTCGTCGTTAGCCTCGGTACCGTCGGGGCGTACGATATGCAGTTCAGTCTGAATGGCAGTTCATGGAAACCGGTGAGCAATACTGCCTATTACTACACCTTCAACGAGATGAAGAGCGCAGACTCGATCTATGTTTTCTTCTCGAGCAACTTCTTTAAGCAGATGGTGAACCTCGGGATCAGCGATATCAATACCAAAGATCTGTTCAACTTTCGCTTTCAGAACACCACATCACCGGAGTCTGGCTGGTATGAATTTTCTACCTCCAACACGCTGATTATCAAACCCCGTGATTTCAGCATCAGTATTATCTCCGATGAATATACTCAGACACCGTCGCGGGAGGGATATGTCGGCAGCGGCGAGTCGGCACTCGATTTCGGCTATATCGTAACCACCAGCGGTAAAACAGCTGCCGACGAAGTGCTGATCAAGGTGACCGGACCCGCGCAGGTGATTGGCGGGCGCTCCTATTGTGTCTTCAGCTCCGATGACGGTAAGGCGAAAGTACCGTTCCCGGCGACACTTTCCTTTATTACCCGCAACGGAGCTACAAAAACCTACGATGCCGGGTGCGATGATAGCTGGCGGGATATGACCGATGCGCTGTGGTTGACCACACCGTGGACTGATATCTCTGGCGAAGTGGGGCAGATGGATAAGACCACAGTCAAATTTTCGATTCCAATGGATAACGCCATTTCGCTGCGTACGGTAGATGATAACGGCTGGTTTGGCGAAGTCAGCGCTTCAGGAGAAATTCATGTTCAGGCGACGTGGCGTAACATTAACTAAGGCCCTGCTGACAGTGGTCTGTATGCTGGCGGCACCTTTGACACAGGCGATTTCGGTCGGCAATCTGACATTTTCGCTGCCGTCCGAGACTGACTTTGTCAGCAAACGTGTAGTGAATAACAACAAAAGCGCGCGGATATACCGTATTGCCATCAGTGCTATCGATAGCCCGGGCAGCAGTGAATTGCGCACCCGACCGGTGGATGGTGAACTGCTTTTCGCCCCCGCCAGCTGGCGTTGCAGGCTGGTGAGAGCGAGTATTTTAAATTTTACTATCATGGTCCACAGGATAACCGCGAGCGCTACTACCGGGTCTCATTTCGCGAGGTCCCCACTCGCAACCAGACAAGACGTAGCCCAACCGGCGGCGAGGTCAGCACAGAGCCGGTGGTGGTGATGGATACCATTCTGGTAGTACGACCACGTCAGGTTCAGTTTAAATGGTCCTTCGATCAGGTGACCGGAACGGTAAGTAACACCGGCAACACGTGGTTTAAGCTACTGATTAAACCAGGATGTGATTCGACCGAAGAGGAAGGCGATGCCTGGTATCTACGTCCGGGAGACGTGGTTCATCAGCCTGAGTTACGTCAGCCGGGGAATCACTATCTGGTCTATAACGACAAATTCATTAAGATTAGCGATTCCTGTCCGGCTAAGCCCCCTTCGGCGGACTAAGACTTATCCATCAGACGAGGGAAGAATTCCACCTCAGAGACTCAAAAATCGTTTAAATGATGTGGAAGCGATCGTCAATGTCACCTGTAACGATGAGCTTTCTCATATGTACACCATAGTGTTCAGGAGACACGGAAAGGTACCAGGCGGCCTGCTAACGAGTGGTTTCTTCACTAATTAGGACGTAAAATCGGTAACGGCTGGAAATCATTCAATACTCACACTATCGAAAGTACACCAGCCAACCGCGATACGTCCCTGCATACGACGTACCGCAGTTCTCTTTACGATTTATAGCTGTACTGGTGAATTATGAGCAATCTGAATCCATGCATGACGTGTGGTGCCTGTTGTGCATTTTTCCGCGTCTCTTTTTACTGGGCCGAAGCCGACGATGCTGGCGGTACCATTCCCGCCAGGCTCACTGAACAAATATCCCCTTTTCACCGATGCATGAGCGGTACCAATCAGAAAAACCCCCGATGTATTGCCCTTGCAGGAACACCGGGCAAAAATGCCTGCTGCACGATATATAAAAATCGATCTTCCACGTGCAGAGAATTCGCCATGTCTGGTGAGAACGGAGTCGTCAATGAGGCTTGCAATCGTGCAAGAGCTAAATACGGGCTGACACCGTTATAAATATGCAATAATTAATTGCACTGCCCCGCCAGCTATAATCGCGGGGCTTCGTTTTTCAGGGATAACAAAACCCGAAACTTCTTCCATCTGCCAGCAACAATGCCTCTTCCTCTATAGTGTTCTCCGGATCTACAGCATCCTGAAGTAGCGCGATGTACTCACTGGCTATCTGCCATCAGAAAGTTAAAAACAATGTTTTTAACCTATAAAAATGGCGCTGTATTTGCGCCATTTTTATCATTCAATGCATTATCTGTTTGAGCCTAAAGGGATCTCAGGGTCTGGCTCATGAGTAATTCTGTTTCGTAAATCTCTGCGAATAATTTCAATGGACCAGAACCAGACTAAATGTCCAAAAATTTCAGAAACATTCTCATACCACGGGAGATCAAACAGAGGTGGCGTCAGTCCCATGAGAGGGAATGAAATCATATGAACAAAAAGTTGGGCTAAAGCACCTGCCAGTAAGCCCTGCCAGAGTTTAATTTTTGGAAATACTTCAGCGACCACACAATAACCGACAGCAAACACTATCGAAAAGATAATGTGCGTAACACCAACCCAGTTAAAGACATGCCCGGCAAAGGTATAAACAGCCGCATTGGGATCTGTCAGCCCCAACCAGTCTCGAAGAAAAATATACGGAGGATTGAGAAAATTACGGGAGCAATCAATTTGCCCAGCAGCCCTGATTAATGATTCCGGACCACACGCTGCATTAAACATATCCACCGGGCTACGTGGCGGCAATGGAACTTCAGCCCCCCACTTCACAAATGCGGAAACAACGCCAGCAATCAGCCCAATGAATGCAGCAAGACCATAACGTCTGCGGTTCGGTGGAGTTTGTTCAAATATATTCATATTTACCCTGTTTGTTTAATTATGTTGTACACCTCTTCAGGAGTATTCATAAAACAAGGCAAATGTAAAGAACTGTATTGTTTTGTATAACCACATGGTTACCTAATCGCCAATTAATATAAGCTCCATTATTTCTCCATATTTTTATGTTAGAAGTGACAAGGAGAAATGTAATGTTTCTCTCAGAGAATATAAATCATTCCTTTTGCCCACCTTAATGGTGGGCTTTTTTATGCAAAACCTGAACACCCTGCGGTATTCCCCTGGCATTATGACTTTCGCGTTTAACCAACAGCCAAACCAGCAAACACGCCACCACAGGCACAGCAAAATCCATCAGGCTTGCCACACCCCATGCGTGCGGCTCAAAGCTGCCCCGCCATGGCATATTAATCCGCTTGCCATTTTCGAACAGCTGATTGGTTTAGTCCGGTGTTTTCCTGCTTGCACTTAAAAATGAGCAGATGGGAAACTCTCGAAATGGTTCGTCGATATGCTCACCTTTCAGTCAGGCATTTCACCGCGCACGCGAGCAAAATCAAAGGCACAAGAGGAGAACGTAGTTTACTTAAATGTGAGATAACTTATTGATTTAAATGGTGCCGATAATAGGAGTCGAACCTACGACCTTCGCATTACGAATGCGCTGCTCTACCAACTGAGCTATATCGGCCCTGAAAGGACATGTTCACGAACGTGAATCACGGTGGACAAGGTTAAAACTAACCGGGCGATGCGTCAATGGCCTTGTGAATCAAATGGCTACTTTTGCATCACCCGGTTTTATTTACGCACGAATGGTGTAATCACCGATGCCGATCCACTTGTAAGTGGTCAGTGCTTCCAGGCCCATCGGGCCACGCGCGTGGAGTTTTTGTGTGCTTACCGCCACTTCCGCGCCCAGTCCAAACTGGCCGCCGTCGGTAAAACGCGTAGAGGCGTTAACGTAAACAGCGGATGAATCTACTTCATTAACAAAACGCTGGGCGTTGCGCATATCGCGGGTCAGGATCGCATCGGAGTGTTGCGTGCCGTGTTCACGAATATGGGCGATAGCATCGTCAAGATCGCTGACAATTTTGACGTTCAAGTCTAATGACAGGAACTCATCGTCATACTCTTCGGCTTTAACAGCCACCACCTTCGCGGGGCCTGCCTGCAACTGCGCCAGCGCAGCAGCATCTGCGTGTAACGTCACGCCACTTTCCGCCATTTGCTTGCTTAATGCGGGCAGGAAGCTATCTGCGATGTTTTTATTTACCAGCAACGTTTCTACCGTATTACATGTGCTCGGTCGCTGAGTTTTCGCGTTGACGATCACTTTTAATGCTTCAGCGATCTCTGCGCTTTCATCAACGTAAATATGGCATACGCCTATACCACCAGTGATCACCGGAATTGTCGACTGTTCGCGGCACAGTTTATGCAAACCAGCCCCGCCGCGCGGGATCAGCATGTCGATGTATTTATCCATACGCAGCATTTCACTGACCAGCGCACGGTCAGGATTATCAATCGCCTGCACGGCACCCGCCGGTAAGCCACAGGATTTCAGGGCGTCCTGAATCACTGCCACCGTTGCCGCGTTAGTGCGACACGTTTCTTTGCCGCCGCGCAGGATCACTGCGTTACCTGTTTTCAGGCACAGCGAAGCGACATCAACCGTCACGTTCGGGCGCGCTTCATAAATCACGCCAATAACCCCCAGCGGTACGCGACGACGCTCCAGACGCAGGCCACTGTCCAGTACGCCGCCATCGATTACCCGCCCCACCGGATCGGCGAGATTGCACACCTGGCGCACATCGTCGGCAATGCCTTTCAGCCGTGCGGGCGTCAGTGCCAGACGGTCAAGCATCGCTTCGCTAAGGCCATTGGCACGCGCGTCAGCAACATCCTGGGCGTTAGCGTTGAGGATGATTTCGCTTTGTGCTTCCAGTTCATCGGCGATTTTTTCCAGCACGCGATTTTTTTCGCGGCTGGAGAGTTGCGCTAATTTATAAGAGGCTTGCTTCGCGGCAATGCCCATTTGTTCCAGCATCAGCCTGCTCCTTAACGGGTAATCATGTCATCACGGTGAACGGCAACCGGGCCGTATTCATATCCCAGTATTGCATCAATTTCTTGCGAGTGGTGTCCGGCAATACGGCGTAATGCATCGCTGTTGTAACGACTGACGCCGTGAGCGATATCGCGACCTTCGAGGTTGCAAATGCGGATGACTTCACCACGCGAGAAGTTGCCAGTCACGCTTTTAATGCCTTTCGGCAACAGGGAGCTGCCGCGTTCGAGAATGGCGGCGGTTGCCCCTTCATCTACCGTGATTTCACCCGCCGGCGGCGCACCGAAAATCCAGCGTTTGCGGTTTTCAAGCGGAGTCGCCTGGGCATGGAACAACGTACCGACGGAGATGCCTTCCATCACATCACCAATAACGCCCGGCTTGCTGCCCGCGGCAATAATGGTGTCGATACCCGCACGGCAAGCCACGTCTGCGGCCTGCAATTTGGTACTCATGCCGCCAGTTCCGAGGCCTGAAACGCTGTCACCGGCAATCGCGCGCAGTGCGTCATCAATGCCGTAAACATCTTTAATCAGTTCTGCCTGCGGATTGCTGCGCGGGTCAGCGGTATACAAACCTTTTTGATCGGTCAGCAGCAACAGTTTATCGGCACCCGCCAGAATCGCCGCCAGCGCAGAAAGGTTATCGTTATCGCCGACCTTAATCTCTGCAGTCGCGACAGCATCGTTCTCATTGATTACCGGAACGATATTGTTATCGAGCAACGCACGCATGGTGTCGCGGGCGTTCAGGAAGCGTTCACGGTCTTCCATATCAGCACGGGTCAGCAACATCTGCCCGACATGAATGCCGTAAATTGAAAACAGCTGTTCCCACAGTTGAATCAGTCGACTCTGCCCTACCGCCGCCAGCAGTTGTTTCGAGGCGATAGTCGCTGGCAGTTCCGGGTAACCCAGGTGCTCACGTCCGGCGGCGATCGCGCCCGACGTCACAATAACAATACGATGCCCGGCGGCATGTAACTGCGCGCACTGGCGAACAAGTTCAACGATATGGGCACGGTTCAGGCGGCGCGATCCGCCTGTTAGCACACTGGTGCCGAGTTTTACCACCAGCGTCTGGCTGTCACTCATGATTCTCTGCCATTCAATTTTAGGAAAAATGATATCAAACGAACGTTTTAGCAGGACTGTCGTCGGTTGCCAACCATCTGCAAGCAAAGCATGGCGTTTTGTTGCGCGGGATCAGCAAGCGTAGCGGCAGTTGTTTACGCTTTTATTACAGATTTAATAAATTACCACATTTTAAGAATATCATTAATCTGTAATATATCTTTAACAATCTCAGGTTAAAAACTTTCCTGTTTTCAACGGGGCTCTCCCGCTGAATATTCGCGCGTTAATTAAAATCAGGAATGAAAATGAAAAAGAGCACTCTGGCATTAGTGGTGATGGGCATTGTGCATCTGCGTCCGTAAAGGCCGCAGAAATATATAACAAAGACGGTAATAAACTGGATGTCTATGGCAAAGTTAAAGCCATGCATTATATGAGTGATAACGACAGTAAAGATGGCGACCAGAGTTATATCCGTTTTGGTTTTAAAGGCGAAACACAAATTAACGATCAACTGACGGGTTATGGTCGTTGGGAAGCAGAGTTTGCCGGTAATAAAGCGGAGAGTGATACTGCACAGCAAAAAACACGTCTCGCTTTTGCCGGGTTGAAATATAAAGATTTGGGTTCTTTCGATTATGGTCGTAACCTGGGCGCGCTGTATGACGTGGAAGCCTGGACCGATATGTTCCCGGAGTTTGGTGGCGACTCCTCCGCACAGACCGACAACTTTATGACCAAACGTGCCAGCGGTCTGGCGACGTATCGGAACACCGACTTCTTCGGCGTTATCGATGGTCTGAACTTAACCCTGCAATATCAAGGGAAAAACGAAAACCGCGACGTTAAAAAGCAAAACGGCGATGGCTTCGGCACGTCATTGACATATGACTTTGGTGGCAGCGATTTCGCCATCAGTGGAGCCTATACCAACTCTGATCGCACCAACGAGCAGAACCTGCAAAGCCGTGGTACAGGCAAGCGTGCAGAAGCATGGGCAACAGGTCTGAAATACGATGCCAATAATATTTATCTGGCAACTTTCTATTCTGAAACACGCAAAATGACGCCAATAACTGGCGGCTTTGCCAATAAGACACAGAACTTTGAAGCGGTCGCCCAATACCAGTTTGACTTTGGTCTGCGTCCGTCGCTGGGTTATGTCTTATCGAAAGGGAAAGATATTGAAGGAATCGGTGATGAAGATCTGGTCAATTATATCGATGTTGGTGCTACGTATTATTTCAACAAAAATATGTCGGCATTTGTTGATTATAAAATAAACCAACTGGATAGCGATAATAAGCTGAACATCAATAATGATGATATTGTCGCGGTTGGCATGACCTATCAGTTTTAATGGATATTGCCGGATGTGATGCATCCGGCACATTTCACTCACGCCGTTAACTTCACCGGTTCATCACGAAAATCATCCGCCGGTTCCAGCTTCAGATTCAGCGTCGCCAGCAGCTCACGCAGCTTCTCATGAAACTCACGCAGGGTGTGCTCCAGTCGTTCAACCACTTCAGTGTCTTTTACCGGAACACTCGTCCAGTCGCCTGCTTTATCGAACAGACCAAACTGGTAACTGTAGGTAAAACGGGATTCCTGCGCTTCCAGTTCCATCCACCAGCCCCAGAACTCACGCACTTCCGGTGCCGGTTTCACGTTGACGCATACAGCCAGACAATCGAAAAAGAATCGATTATCTTCGCACTTACCTTCACGAATATACGGGCCTAGTGCGGTAAATTTTTTGATCAATCTGCTCTTCGGGTGTCCACTCGGTAACGTCATTGCAATCTCCTGTTGTGATGCAACTGTTTTACCAAATTGGTAAAATTTAGCAAATTTTTAACACAATCGTTTTTCGATCCAGTCGGTGATTTCCTGAAGACCTTTGTCAAAATTCCGATACACCGGGTCAAATGGGATTCTAACAATTTACCGTCAGCAGATGATGAGGTGATTAAGCGTGAGTCCTCTTCCGGGCTGAACGGATCGTTCTTCCAGTAGCCTGATAACATTGGCGTTGGGCAGCGACGTCCCAGCAATCCTTGCACTTTTAATGAATAGCGATTCAGCTCCACGCGCAACGCTTCGTCGGAAGCATCATGCATCCCCAAACGGCTCGCCAGAACGTCAAGATACATTTCCGGCACCTGTTGCTGGCACTTAAAATCACTCAACAGGGTATGAACTACCGGACCAAGACAGGCAACCGCTTTCAGACGCGGCGATTCAAGGTATGCCAGACGCACGGCAACGTTAGCGCCGAAACGGAAACCAAAGGCCGCGACGCGAGTGTGATCTACCCACGGTACGTTAGGCAGCGCCTTTAAGACGTGCTGATGCAACAGGCTGGAGTCCTGGGTGAGCTTCCATTTTGAAGAAAAGCCCACCGACGGCATATCAATAGTCAGCATCGCAAAATGCCGCGCGGCGCAAAATAACGTTCATACAGGCTGTAATAGTCCGTCTGCATCGCATCCAGACCACCACACATTAATACTGTCGGGAACGGGCCATCACCTTTCGGCATATGCAAAAAGCCGGTGATGGGCGCACCGCCGGGTACGGTAAACTCCATCTGCCGCATCGTGCCCGGCAGACGCTGAGCGGCCTCTTCATAGGCGCGGTTTGACAAAGCCTGCGCTTGCTCGGCCAGGTCATCTCCTTTCAGATGAGGATAGGCAGCAATGTTGTACAACGTAGCCGCATGCAGCCAGTGTCGACCGCTGAGTTGCGGATCTTCTTCCGCACAGGCTTTTTGTTGCCACACCATCGCCTGGGTAGCCCACTCATAAATCCAGTTGCCGCCGCGGTAGCCAATCACCGTATCGTATAAATCATCGTCGGTACGTTCGGCATCGCTCATCACAATACGCGCCTGGACGTCGAGGATTTCACGTGGGTCAATGCCGCGCCAGATCCACATCAGACGGTTAATCATGCGATACCAGTGAGGGATGGTTTTACCATCAAGGGCCGACTGCACAGGCGGTTGTGCGCCGTGATTAAAGCGGCGGACTAGCGTCGAGGTTTCAGGATGTTTAAAGCGGGGTTTGAACAGGGTTTCGCTCAGGTTTGCCTGTGTCATGGATGCAGCCTCCAGAATACTTACTGGAAACTATTGTAACCCGCCTGAAGTTAAAAAGAACAACGCCCGGCAATGCCAGGCGTTGAAAAGATTAGCGACCGGAGATTGGCGGGACGAATACGACGCCCATATCCCACGGCTGTTCAATCCAGGTATCTTGCGGGATATCAACAACATAGTCATCAACCAGCGGACGACCAGCCGGTTTTGCGAAGATGGTGACAAAGTGCGCTTTTGGATACATTTCACGAATCGCAACCGCAGTACCACCGGTATCTACCAGGTCATCAATAACGATGAAGCCTTCGCCATCGCCTTCTGCGCGTTTCAGCACTTTAAGCTCGCGCTGGTTGTCGTGATCGTAGCTGGAAATACAAACGGTATCGACATGACGAATACCCAGTTCACGCGCCAGTAACGCACCCGGTACCAGACCGCCACGGCTTACGGCAATAATGCCTTTCCATTGTTCAGAAGGCATCAGTCGGCTTGCGAGTTTACGTGCATGGATCTGCAACATGTCCCAGGTGACGATGTATTTTTCGCTCATGTGAAGTGTCCCAGCCTGTTTATCTACGGCTTAAAAAGTGTTCGAGGGGAAAATAGGTTGCGCGAGATTATAGAGATCTGGCGCACTAAAAACCAGTATTTCACATGAGTCCGCGTCTTTTTACGCACTGCCTCTCCCTGACGCGGGATAAAGTGGTATTCTCAAACATATCTCGCAAGCCTGTCTTGTGTTGACAACATTTTCTGCTAACCCTGTGACCTGCAATACTGTTTTGCGGGTGATCGACAAGGAGACTTAACGTGTCTGAACTGTCTCAACTATCTCCACAGCCGCTGTGGGATATTTTTGCCAAAATCTGTTCTATTCCTCACCCGTCCTATCATGAAGAGCAACTCGCTGAATACATTGTTGGTTGGGCAAAAGAGAAAGGTTTCCATGTCGAACGCGATCAGGTAGGTAATATCCTGATTCGTAAACCTGCTACCGCAGGTATGGAAAATCGTAAACCGGTCGTCTTGCAGGCCCACCTCGATATGGTGCCGCAAAAAAATAACGACACCGTGCATGACTTCACTAAAGATCCTATCCAGCCTTATATTGATGGCGAATGGGTTAAAGCACGCGGCACCACGCTGGGTGCGGATAACGGCATTGGTATGGCCTCTGCACTGGCGGTTCTGGCTGACGAAAACGTGGTTCACGGCCCGCTGGAAGTGCTGCTGACCATGACCGAAGAAGCCGGTATGGACGGTGCTTTTGGCTTACAGAGCAACTGGTTGCAGGCTGATATTCTGATTAACACCGACTCCGAAGAAGAAGGTGAAATCTACATGGGTTGTGCGGGAGGTATCGACTTCACCTCCAACCTGCATTTAGATCGTGAAGCGGTTCCAGCTGGTTTTGAAACCTTCAAGTTAACCTTAAAAGGTCTGAAAGGCGGTCACTCCGGCGGTGAAATCCACGTTGGCCTGGGTAATGCCAACAAACTGCTGGTGCGCTTCCTGGCGGGTCATGCAGAAGAACTGGACCTGCGTCTTATTGATTTCAACGGCGGCACACTGCGTAACGCCATCCCGCGTGAAGCCTTTGCGACCATTGCTGTCGCAGCTGATAAAGTCGATACACTGAAATCTCTGGTGAATACCTATCAGGAGATCCTGAAAAACGAGCTGGCAGAGAAAGAGAAAAATCTGGCATTGCTGCTGGACTCTGTTGCGAACGATAAAGCTGCCCTGATTGCGAAATCTCGCGATACCTTTATTCGTCTGCTGAACGCCACCCCGAACGGTGTGATCCGCAATTCCGACGTTGCAAAAGGTGTGGTCGAAACCTCCCTGAACGTCGGTGTGGTGACCATGACTGACAATAACGTAGAAATTCACTGCCTGATCCGTTCACTGATCGACAGCGGTAAAGACTACGTGGTGAGCATGCTGGATTCGCTGGGTAAACTGGCTGGCGCGAAAACCGAAGCGAAAGGCGCATATCCTGGCTGGCAGCCGGACGCTAATTCTCCGGTGATGCATCTGGTACGTGAAACCTATCAGCGTCTGTTCAACAAGACGCCGAACATCCAGATTATCCACGCGGGCCTGGAATGTGGTCTGTTCAAAAAACCGTATCCGGAAATGGACATGGTTTCTATCGGGCCAACAATCACCGGTCCACACTCTCCGGATGAGCAAGTTCACATCGAAAGCGTAGGCCATTACTGGACACTGCTGACTGAACTGCTGAAAGAAATTCCGGCGAAGTAATTACGATAATGTCCACGCCTGCGGGCGTGGACTTCTGTTTGAAGCCAATGGCTATCTATATCGAAATAACAAAACATTATGAAACTCATGAAAAGGTCGCATATTTATATAGCTGCGACCATATTTCATGGGGGGAGTTTCTGATCACCAAAGAAAGTTTTGCGCTGGAATCCGTGAAAGAACTTAAGGGTGAAAAGCAGAATTTTTATATGTTCAGAGCCTGGGGCAAAGTCAGGAAAACATACTTAGCCACGGGAGAATTTCCCCAGAAACATGTTACGCCGCTTAAAGTCAGAATTATTTTTTCATGCATTTACCATTTTGGCATTACGCCTGTACCACATGGCAATGGCGGCAACCACTAATGCCAGTTCAAGTAAAAACGACCAGTGTAATAAAAAATTGAGCCACCACGGATGATGTACCGCCGTAATATGAAAGAGTGCAAAGGGTTGGTTAACGAAAGGCATCAACCACCAGATATCACCGACCAGCGTATCGAGTAATAAATGCACGATACCATTCAGGCAAAACACCACGCCCAACCACGCCGGAAGTTTATTCTTCGCAATTGCGGCCCAAACTAATGTCGCCGCCAGCAGAGCAAACCATAATAATGCCAATGAGACGGGTAAAGATGATGATGGCGTTGCCCGTTATCAACCAGATAGCACCAGAAAAGATCAAAATCGGGCGCAATGGCCCCAACTAAGCCAATAACCATCGCCCAGCGCGCATGACGAGCAATCAGTGGCAAGCGTTTCACTAAAGTACAAGTTATTAAATAACCAGCCGGAAGATGACCGATAAACATGACGATTCCTTTCGTTTTGCCCGCCGCTTTCATATAGAAAACGGCGGGAGACATTCCTCAATTACACAGCAACAAAAGCCATCCCGGTAAATATCCGTCGCGGATTGCCACGTTCAATTTGATGATGGAACATTCGCCGCTGCGATTTCAGCGCCGCGCTATTTTCCTGTTGCTGTTGTTCCAGCTTCCAGGCAATCAGTAATCGCGCCAGCCGTTTGTTAGCATGCTGACTGCGCTCTGACTGAACCTTCACGCTAATACCGGATGCCAGATGCGTGGCGCGTACCGCCGAGTCGGTTTTATTGACATGTTGACCGCCCGGCCCCGACGAACGCAGCGTCTCATAACGGATCGCGTCGGATTGTTCCTGCTCATCAGCGGTAAAACGCCCAATGCCCAGAAACCAGTTTTTGCGCCCATGATGAGGCCGATACGGACTCGGACAAATCCACTGGATAGTGCCACACCAGCTTTCGCTTAGAGCCCATGCGTTATCGCCATCCAGAGAAATCAGCGCCGAACGCAGTGTGTCAGAGTAGCGACCCGTTTCTGTTTCCAGCACCGTTACCGCGACGTCTTGTCGGGTAGCTTCTTTAATCAACCTGTCCAGCGCCTTTTTCACTGCCAGGCAACATTCTTCCGGCCCCTGAGCTGAGGAGAGTTGTAGCAAGATCATCCTTTTTTCCCTCCATTGTTTTTGAGCGTTAGCACCGGACGCAGCCGCGCGACAGGAATAATTAAACCGGCCTGCACCAGACATTGCACCACGCTTTCAGCCGATTTATAGGCTTGTGGCGCTTCTTCAAAGATGAGTTGTTTATCGCGACAAATTACCCGACTGCCAAGTTCAGTACGCGAGAGTTGCGTCGCCGTGTATTTCGCTGCCAGACGCCCTTTACACTCGGTGCGCCCCCATTTACGCCCTGCCCCATGCGCCAGCGAGTGGAGTGTTTTTTCGTTCGCAACAGGTTTAACCAGCCAGGAGTAATCACCGCGTGAACCGGGAATAATCACCAGACCGTTGTCATCCGGCGTGGCACCTTTACGATGCAACCAGCCCTGTTGATCGCCGATTTGACAGGCGCTAACAAAGTTATGCGCCACATCCAGAACAGGACTTCCGGTGGCCTTAACCTGTTGCATTATGCGCAAAGCGATCATCTGGCGATTAATACGCGCAAACGCCAGCGCATCGTCATGTTCCGCAATATACCGTAGCGCGTCGTCACTGCCTTCAGGCAAACCATGATGCGAAAACGAGGCAATATGCCGCTGTAAAATAGACTGCCCCAGCCCCCTCGAGCCGCTATGAACCAGCAGTTGCAGATGCTGCGCATCCAGACCTGTCAGTGCAAACAGTTCAGCGTCGATAATTTGATCAACTTGTTGCAGTTCTGCGAAGTGGTTTCCGCCACCGATGGAACCCCAGCGAGCTGCGCCACGGATGCTGTGCTAACGCTGACGGCAGGTTTTCCTCCAGCCAGCTTTCTTCAGCAACGTCATCCAGCGCAGATAATCGCTTTTCAAACTTATCGGCGTTGTATTTGCGCGCGAAAATATCTGTTTGCCATAGCGCCATACCGCAGCCGATATCATTGCCGACCAGTGCCGGGTAAAAACGGCCTACGGAGAAGAACGCTGCGCCAATCGGATAGCCGCGTCCGGGATGTAAATCTGGCATCCCTACTACGCGTTGCATGTTGGGTAAATTTGCCGTGGTGTGTAATTGTTGGATCGCTAAACTCTCGATCCACAGGTCATCAGATGCGATGGTAAATACCGCATCGGATAAGGGACGAATATATTTGCCCATGTACCATTCCATTTATGAATAAAAATCAGGAAATGGCAGACGAATCCAGGGCAAGAAAAAAAAATTAATCCTGGAAAGGTCTGCAAAGAGTCATTGATAAAGGATTTGTCATGATTTACCTCCTTGCAGTTTGTGGAATAAGAAAACGCACACATACTAGGCGGGCGTTATTTTCATTGCAAGCTGGATTTAATGTTGCGGTTTATATCGCATATAAAAATTAGTAAACCACTCTCCCCGGCATTCAACGCACTGCTGCTTAACTGTCTGAAAACCATAACGTTCAAAAAAGGGCTTTGCGGTTATGCTGGCGTCCACCGTAAGTTCGGATTCAGACTTAATCAATGGTTTTAACAAAGCGCTGGCAACCCCGCGTCGGGTGTATTCAGGTTCAACAAATAACATATCGATATAATGTTCAATGCGGGTAATAAAACCAACCGGTTGTGCATTAATAACTGCAACCCGCACTTGTGATTTCGCGAGTTTCTCCTTCCAGCGAGATTCGTCAATCTGCGCCCAGGCGGCAATTTGTTGTGGTGAATAATGCTGACTGGCGGTCATCGTAACCGCTCTAAGGAAAATAGCGCATAGTTGCTGAAAATCGCCAGGCTGATAGTTTCTTATTTGTATGTTATTCATAATATAAATTCAAAAACGCATGCGAAACGCTTCTGCCATTTTCCCAATTTTATGCATTTGGTTGTTATCTCGAGCCAGTTTATGAGGTTCAGGTTTCAGAATGGCAATGAGCAACCATGCTTGCTCATCAAACGCACCCTGACAATATACCAAATGCGCTTCGTCATTCGTTCTGCTGAATTGGCGCAACTGTGGCGGAAATGGATTATTCACATTTGCCAGATGAATATGAGCAACTCGCTCAAATTTGATTAATGGCCAGGTAAACGAGTCGTCGTAGAGTGCATCGCGACCAAATATATCTGGCAAAACACCGTCACGCTTATAGGAAATAAAATCCGCTGTTAACGCATCAAGTTCCTCTGCTGTAAGTTGCAGGCGAATAAGTTTTGTTTTGAATACCCGCATCCTTATTCCTTAAAGTCATTGAAATCATCATCCGTCATATCATTAAGATATTGTTCAGCGCGGCGTGTAATTTCCTCTAATCTTGCGGCACTCGGACGGAAGCGCGCCTTAACCAGTTTTTTCTCCTCTTGTTCAGCAAGCATGTCCATTAACGCTTCAAATGCGCTGGCACTTAAGAGATATCCTGCGGGGCGATTATTAGAAAGAACCGCAACCGGTTGATCAATAAAGTATTTAGCTGGGTTTTTACGTAACTCAGTGATATTGACCGATTTTTCAGCGAGAATTCGATGCATACAGTGATCCCCTCATAATAATGAACATCAGAATATACATAATAGTATACATCATAATCCCAGCACCAGTTGTCTTTCCATTTGAGGGTCAAGCAACGTCACATGCAGCCCCACCAGTCGCACACCGCGCCCGCCGCGACGTTCATCCCAGGTTTTACGCGCGGTGGCGATCAGATCAGCTTTATTCAGCCGCGGCCAGACGTGCTCCTGAGTAGTTTGCTGAAAATCGTCGAACTTTAATTTCACCCCCTGGCGAGCAATCAGTAAATCAGGTTTTACCTTTGCCAGACGGCGTTCAAGTTCAGGATACAGCAGCTCGATAATCGCTTCACATTCAGACCAGTGATGAATATCTTCCGCCATCGTGCGTTCCACGCCGACGGATTTTCGCAACCGCTCGCTGTTAACGTCGCGCTCGTCAATCCCCTGACTACGCTCCCACAAAATGCGGCCAAATTTGCCAAAACGTTTGAGCAGAGTCACCAGATCACACTTTTGCACATCACCGCAGGTCCGCAGCCCCATCGCTTCCAGTTTTGCCGCCGAGACTTTGCCGACGCCGGGAATTTTTGCCAGCGGTAAGGTTTGCAGAAATGCCGGAACTTCTGCCGGCGTAATCACAAACTGACCGTTGGGTTTATTCATGTCGGAAGCAATTTTGGCGAGAAACTTTACCGGCGCAACGCCCGCAGATGCCGTCAGTTGCAGCTCGTTAAAGATCGTCTGACGGATTTCCTGGGCGATGAGGGTCGCAGAACCGTGGCAATGCACACTATCGGTGACGTCGAGATAGGCTTCATCCAGTGATAACGGTTCAATGCGCGAGGTATAGCGCGAGAAAATTTCGCGGATATGATTTGAGGCTTCTTTGTAGGCGTCAAAGCGCCCTGGAAGCAGCGTGAGATGTGGGCATAATTTGAGCGCCATCCCTGTCGGCATAGCGCTGCGTACGCCAAATTTACGCGCGGGATAATTGGCGGTGCTGATCACCCCCCGACGTTCGCGGCTGCCGCCAATAGCAATAGGGATATCGCGCAGGGCGGGATTGTCGCGCATCTCCACCGCTGCGAAAAAGCAGTCCATATCCACATGAATGATTTTACGCATTGCTCACCTCTCAACACTGGTAAAGTATACAGTGATTTCAGAGTTTGAGAAATGCGTAAAGATTCAGCATTTAACGCGTTCGCTGTGAAAGCACCTGCTGCTTATCCAGCTTTTGCACCAGCGGCTGCACCACTTTATCCCCATGCTGACCAAAGTATTGATACAGCGTATCGGACGCGCTTTTAGTCAGCACCATAATCTCAATGCGCCGGTTGCCCGCGCTTTGCGGATTTTTCGCGTCCAGCAGCATCTGGTCCGCCATTGCGCTCACCTGCATCACTTTATCTTCCGGCATTCCTGCCTCTTCCAGCGCCCGACGAGCCGAAAGCGCGCGGTCACCCGAAAGGTTCCAGTTATTGTAGATATTGTTTTTGTAGGCCATCGCATCGGTATGCCCGGTAATAATAATTTTGTTATCGAGCGAGTCGAACACTGGCGCAAGCTCCACCAGCAAAGTTTTAAAGAACGGCATAATCTGTGCGCTGCCGCGTTCGAACATATTGCGGTTCTGGTCGTCTTTAATCAGCACGCGTAATCCCTGGGGAACAATCTCCATCTCCAGATTCGCTTCCATATGCGCATCACGGGCGATGGTATTGATACTGGTCGCCAGCTCGCCAAGCTCGGTGGCGGATTTCTTCTTCAGCAGCGCCGTTTTCTCGTTGACGTCGCGCGCTTTTTTCTCCGTCTCTTCCGGCACTGCCACGGTGGCAGGTTTTGACGGATGAGACGGGCTGATTTTATTTAACGGCGACAGCCCGCCACCGTTAAAAATCGACTGCCCGTGTAGCGCGGCGATAATGCTTTCACGCTCGGATTTACTGACGCTGTTGACAATCAACTTTATCGTCGTCACCAAAGGGGCCGAGCGTATTTCCGAGGTTTCTGCCCGCTTTACCCTGGACGCGATGCCCGGTAAACAGATGGCGATTGACGCCGATCTTAACGCCGGATTGATCAACCAGGCGCAGGCACAAACCCGGCGTAAAGATGTTGCCAGCGAGGCCGATTTCTACGGCGCAATGGACGGGGCATCGAAGTTTGTGCGCGGCGATGCCATCGCCGGGATGATGATTCTGGCGATCAACCTGATCGGCGGCGTCTGTATCGGGATCTTCAAATACAACCTGAGCGCCGACGCCGCCTTCCAGCAATATGTGCTGATGACTATCGGCGACGGGCTGGTGGCGCAGATCCCGTCCCTGCTGCTCTCCACCGCGGCGGCAATTATCGTCACCCGCGTCAGCGACAACGGCGATATCGCCCATGACGTGCGCCACCAGCTGCTGGCAAGTCCGTCGGTGCTCTACACCGCCACCGGGATCATGTTTGTGCTGGCGGTGGTGCCGGGGATGCCGCATCTGCCATTTTTGCTGTTCAGCGCCCTGCTTGGCTTTACCGGCTGGCGGATGAGCAAACGCCCGCAGGCGGCGGAGGCGGAGGAGAAAAGCCTCGAAACGCTGACCCGAACCATCACCGAAACCAGCGAGCAACAGGTCAGTTGGGAAACCATTCCGCTGATCGAGCCCATCAGCTTAAGCCTCGGCTACAAGCTGGTGGCGCTGGTGGACAAAGCGCAGGGGAACCCGCTCACCCAGCGGATTCGCGGCGTGCGGCAGGTGATATCCGACGGTAACGGCGTGCTGCTGCCGGAGATCCGTATTCGGGAAAACTTCCGTCTCAAGCCCAGCCAGTACGCCATTTTCATCAACGGCATTAAGGCTGATGAAGCGGATATTCCGGCGGATAAACTGATGGCCCTGCCCTCCAGCGAAACCTACGGCGAGATTGACGGCGTACTGGGGAATGACCCGGCATATGGGATGCCGGTCACCTGGATTCAGCCTGCGCAGAAAGCGAAGGCGCTGAATATGGGGTATCAGGTGATCGACAGCGCCAGCGTAATTGCCACGCATGTGAATAAGATTGTGCGCAGCTATATTCCTGATTTATTTAACTATGACGATATTACGCAGTTGCATAACCGCCTGTCGTCGATGGCACCGCGACTGGCGGAGGATTTGAGCGCGGCGCTGAATTACAGCCAGTTGCTGAAAGTGTACCGGGCGCTGCTGACTGAAGGCGTTTCCCTGCGCGATATCGTCACCATCGCCACCGTGCTGGTCGCCAGTAGTGCGGTGACCAAAGATCATATTCTGCTGGCGGCAGATGTGCGCCTGGCGCTGCGGCGCAGCATTACCCATCCGTTCGTTCGCAAGCAGGAGCTGACGGTGTATACGCTGAATAATGAGCTGGAAAATCTGCTGACCAACGTGGTGAATCAGGCGCAACAGGCCGGCAAAGTGATGCTCGACAGCGTGCCGGTAGACCCGAATATGCTCAACCAGTTCCAGAGTACGATGCCGCAGGTGAAGGAGCAGATGAAAGCGGCGGGGAAAGACCCTGTGCTGCTGGTGCCACCGCAGTTGCGCCCTTTGCTGGCGCGCTATGCGAGATTGTTTGCGCCGGGGCTGCATGTGCTGTCGTATAACGAAGTGCCGGACGAGCTGGAGTTGAAGATTATGGGGGCGTTGAGTTGATGGGGGAGACTATATAAGGTCTCGGACTGTCCCCTCGCCCCTTTGGGGCGAGGGAGAAAAACGTGTACGACTTTAACTTTTTCGCAGTATTGCCGTCCTACAAAATCGTCTCTTCCGTCAAAATCCGCCGCGCGCCTAAAAAATGATCCTGCCAGAAAGGTTCAGCTAACCGGCTTATCCGAATGGTTTCGCCGGTACGTGGTGACTCGATAAACTGACCGTCTCCCAGATACACCCCCATATGATCGGCTATCTCGCGGCTGTGAATATGGAAAAACAGCAAATCTCCCCGGCGCAGGTCGTTGTTCGCCACAATCGTTGCCCGATGGTAGTGATACATCTCATTGGCTGTGCGCGGGAGCTTCGCCTCAAGGATCTTGTTGTAGGCATAAAAAACCAACCCGCTACAGTCGAAGCCTTTATCGGGCCGCGTGCCGCCCCAGACATAAGGCTTGCCAAGCTGCTGCTCCAGGCGGTGAATCGCCACTTCGGTGATGTTATGCAGGTGATCGCTGCTTAAAAAGTGGTTGTTTTCCGCCAGCGCCTGCCAGCGTCTGTCACTCGCCTTGAGCGGCGCAGGAAACCATTCTGGATGCTGTTTTATCTGCTCCCGGTTGTGCTGGCGTAGCGCCCTTCTGCTTTCGGCATTGCCTTCCACAATATAGCTGGCCTGTTTTTTCAGATGGGTTTGGTACTGTTTTAATAAACGCGCACGGTTTTGCATCCGCTGGCGGGCGGCGTAGCTGAAAGAGATATGTGATGTGGTGGCGCTGGCAAATGAAGAAAACGGCAAGCAAAGCAACAGTAATCCCGACAACACAAAAGAGGGAATCGACGGCAAAGACATTCTCAATAATGGCTGGTCATGCATTGATGTTGCAGTGTATCCCGGCCCGTACCTGAACAAACTTAATAAACCATTATTATAAAATTAATAAATATATTTCAGTTAATTATGTAAAAACATCCGTTTATTAAATTACTCATGGATTGTCGCTGTTGCTCATTTGAGCTACAATTCAAGCTGAATAAATATACAGCACAGGAGATATCCCAATGGCTGCTAACGCGTTTGTTCGCGCCCGAATCGATGAAGATCTGAAGAATCAGGCGGCGGACGTACTGGCCGGGATGGGGCTGACCATCTCTGACCTGGTTCGCATAACCCTCACAAAGGTCGCGCGTGAAAAGGCATTGCCGTTTGATTTACGCGAGCCTAATCAATTAACTATTCAATCAATCAAAAACAGCGAAGCTGGCGTTGGTATTCATAAGGCCAAAGACGCCGATGATTTATTTGATAAATTAGGAATTTAAATATGATTCAAAGGGATATTGAATACTCGGGACAATTTTCAAAGGATGTAAAACTTGCACAAAAGCGTCATAAGGATATGAATAAATTGAAATATCTTATGACGCTCTTATCAATAATACTTTACTGCTTCCAGCTGTTTATAAAGACCACCCGCTGCAAGGTTCATGGAAAGGTTATCGCGATGCTCATGTCGAACCGGACTGGATCCTGATTTACAAACTTACCGATAAACTTTTACGATTTGAGAGAACTGGAACTCACGCGGCGCTATTTGGGTAAAGCCCGCTGCCGATGAAATTTGTAAACCCTGCGCCGACAGGCTTGCGTAAAACTCTTTTGGTGATAATGTGAGCCTTCCAAATCCAGACTATTCCGATTTGGGATCCATTTTGCCGTCCTGGCGTGTGTAACCGTTTTATCAAGGAATAAGCAGTATGCGTAAAATCGCATTAATTCTTGCGATGTTGTTGATCCCGTGCGTTTCGTTTGCCGGTTTGCTGGGCAGCAGTAGCTCGACCACGCCAGTGAGCAAAGAGTATAAGCAGCAGTTGATGGGATCCCCTGTCTACATCCAGATCTTCAAGGAAGAACGTACGCTCGATCTCTACGTCAAAATGGGCGAGCAATATCAACTGCTCGACAGCTATAAAATCTGTAAATATTCCGGCGGCTTAGGGCCAAAACAGCGTCAGGGCGATTTCAAAAGCCCGGAAGGGTTTTATAGCGTCCAGCGTAATCAGTTAAAACCAGACAGCCGTTACTACAAAGCGATTAATATTGGATTCCCCAATGCCTATGACCGTGCGCATGGTTATGAAGGGAAATATCTGATGATCCACGGCGATTGTGTTTCCATCGGCTGCTACGCGATGACCAATCAGGGTATTGATGAGATCTTCCAGTTCGTTACTGGTGCGCTGGTGTTTGGTCAGCCGAGCGTGCAAGTGAGTATTTACCCGTTCCGCATGACCGACGCCAATATGAAGCGCCATAAATATTCCAACTTTAAGGACTTCTGGGAGCAACTGAAGCCGGGCTACGACTACTTTGAGCAAACCCGTAAGCCACCGACCGTTTCTGTGGTCAATGGCCGTTACGTGGTCAGCAAGCCGTTAAGCCACGAAGTTGTGCAGCCACAGCTGGCATCAAACTACACGCTCCCCGAGGCAAAATAAGCGCCATTCGCCTGGCATAATCTTTTGCCAGGTTTCATTGCCCGTCAGCGGCTGTGTTGCAATCACCGTGACCACATCATTCGGTGTGGTCTGCGAGCTGAAGTCGATTTCCACATCCTGATCCAGCAACGTTGCCACGCCAAACGGCGCGCGGCGGGTGATCCAGTGTAAATTAGTCGAGCAATACGCCATTACATAGCGTCCGTCAGAAAGCAGCATGTTGAAAACGCCCTTCTGCCGCAGTTCATCCGCCAGTGAGGCGATATATTTAAACACTGCCGCCATATTGCCCGGTGTGCGCGGGTAACGCTGCGTTAATTTATGCAGGAGCCAGCAGAAGGCTTTTTCGCTGTCGGTTTCACCGACCGGGCGGAAGTTGCCGGTTTCCAGTGATTTGTACCCCGTCAGTTGCCCGTTATGGGCATAAGTCCAGTTACGTCCCCATAACTCGCGGGTAAACGGGTGAGTATTTTCCAGCGCCACCTCGCCCCGATTGGCCTGGCGAATATGAGCCACAACCGAACAGGATTTTATCGGGTAGTCCTGGACAAGTTTGGCGATGGGGGAATTAAAGCTGGGTTGTGGATCTTTAAATGTGCGACAGCCTTTACCTTCGTAAAAGGTGATGCCCCAGCCATCTTTATGTGGCCCGGTTCCACCACCACGCTGTACAAGCCCGGTGAAACTAAAGCAGATATCAGTAGGGACGTTGGCGCTCATCCCGAGCAATTCGCACATGGGTAACCTCCACAACAGCGGGAGCGCATGGCCCCCGGCGAAGATTGATTAAAAGTACAAAGGTGCAGGCTGTTACCCTCACCCCGGCCCTCTCCCTGAAAGGGAGAAAAGACCTTACTTAACCATCTCTTTTTCAATTAACTGGATCAGGATATGGATCACTTTAATGTGGATCTCCTGAATGCGGTCGGCATAACCAAAGTGCGGAACGCGAATTTCAATATCCGCCGTGCCAGCCATTTTGCCGCCATCTTTACCGGTCAGGGTGATCACTTTCATCCCCTTCTCACGCGCCGCTGCGATCGCTTTGATCACGTTTGCAGAGTTACCGGAGGTAGAGATCCCCAGCAGTACATCGCCTTCGCGACCTACCGCTTCAACGTAACGGGAGAAAATATCATTGAAACCAAAATCGTTACCGACGCAGGAAATATGACTAACGTCAGAAATGGCAATCGCCGGGTAGCCCGGACGGTTTTCACGGTAGCGCCCCGTCAACTCTTCAGCAAAGTGCATAGCGTCGCAATGGGAGCCGCCGTTGCCGCAAGAAAGCACTTTGCCACCGCCTTTAAAGCTGTCTGCTAACAGGACCGCCGCGCGCTGAATGGCGTGAATATTGGCGTCATCTTTTAAAAAATTAGCCAGCGTTTCCGCCGCTTCGTTCAGTTCGTTACGAATAAGATCCTGGTACATGAGGATATCCTTCAGCATAAATGTAATAGACAAAATGCAGTGTACCGGATACCGCCAAAAGCGAGAAGTACGGGCAGATGCTATGACCAGGACTTTTTGACCTGAAGTGCGGATAAAAACAGCAACAATGTGAGCTTCGTTGTAATTATATTGTAAACACATTGCTAAATGTTTTTACATCCACTACAACCATATCATCACAAGTGGTCAGACCTCCTACAAGCAAGGGACTTTTCGTTATGATGATTTTGAGTATTCTCGCTACGGTTGTCCTGCTCGGCGCGTTGTTCTATCACCGCGTGAGCTTATTTATCAGCAGTCTGATTTTGCTCGCCTGGACAGCCGCACTCGGCGTTGCTGGTCTGTGGTCGGCGTGGGTACTGGTGCCTCTGGCCATTATCCTCGTGCCATTTAACTTTGCGCCTATGCGTAAGTCGATGATTTCCGCGCCGGTATTTCGCGGTTTCCGTAAGGTAATGCCGCCGATGTCGCGCACTGAGAAAGAAGCGATTGATGCGGGCACCACCTGGTGGGAGGGCGACTTGTTCCAGGGCAAGCCGGACTGGAAAAAGCTGCATAACTATCCGCAGCCGCGCCTGACCGCTGAAGAGCAAGCGTTTCTCGACGGTCCGGTAGAAGAAGCCTGCCGGATGGCGAATGATTTCCAGATTACCCATGAGCTGGCGGATTTGCCGCCGGAGCTGTGGGCGTATCTTAAAGAGCATCGCTTCTTCGCGATGATCATCAAAAAAGAGTACGGCGGGCTGGAGTTCTCGGCTTATGCCCAGTCTCGCGTGCTGCAAAAACTCTCCGGCGTGAGCGGGATCCTGGCGATTACCGTCGGCGTGCCAAACTCATTAGGCCCGGGTGAGCTACTGCAACATTACGGCACTGACGAGCAGAAAGATCACTATCTGCCGCGTCTGGCGCGTGGTCAGGAGATCCCTTGCTTTGCACTGACCAGCCCCGAAGCGGGTTCCGATGCGGGCGCGATTCCGGATACCGGGATTGTTTGCATGGGCGAGTGGCAGGGCCAGCAGGTGCTGGGGATGCGACTGACCTGGAACAAACGCTACATTACGCTCGCGCCGATTGCGACCGTGCTTGGTCTGGCGTTTAAACTCTCCGACCCGGAAAAACTGCTGGGTGGCGCAGAAGATTTAGGTATTACCTGTGCGCTGATCCCGACCACCACGCCGGGCGTGGAAATTGGTCGTCGCCACTTCCCGCTGAACGTGCCGTTCCAGAACGGACCGACGCGCGGTAAAGATGTCTTCGTACCGATCGATTACATTATCGGCGGACCAAAAATGGCCGGGCAAGGCTGGCGGATGCTGGTGGAGTGCCTCTCGGTAGGCCGCGGTATCACCCTGCCTTCCAACTCAACCGGCGGCGTGAAATCGGTAGCGCTGGCAACGGGTGCGTATGCGCACATCCGCCGTCAGTTCAAAATCTCTATTGGTAAGATGGAAGGGATTGAAGAGCCGCTGGCGCGTATTGCCGGAAACGCTTATGTAATGGATGCTGCGGCATCGCTGATTACCTACGGCATTATGCTCGGTGAAAAACCTGCCGTGCTGTCGGCTATCGTTAAGTATCACTGTACCCACCGTGGGCAGCAGTCGATTATTGATGCGATGGATATCACTGGTGGCAAAGGCATTATGCTCGGGCAGAGCAACTTCCTGGCCCGTGCTTACCAGGGCGCACCGATTGCCATCACCGTTGAAGGGGCTAACATTCTGACCCGCAGCATGATGATCTTCGGACAAGGAGCGATTCGTTGCCATCCGTACGTGCTGGAAGAGATGGAAGCGGCGAAGAACAATGACGTAAATGCGTTCGATAAACTGCTGTTCAAACATATCGGTCACGTCGGTAGCAACAAAGTTCGCAGCTTCTGGCTGGGCCTGACGCGCGGTTTAACCAGCAGCACGCCAACCGGCGATGCCACTAAACGCTACTATCAGCACCTGAACCGCCTGAGCGCCAACCTCGCCCTGCTTTCTGATGTCTCGATGGCGGTGCTGGGCGGCAGCCTGAAACGTCGCGAGCGCATCTCGGCACGTCTGGGGATATTTTAAGCCAGCTTTACCTCGCCTCTGCCGTTCTGAAGCGTTATGACGACGAAGGCCGTAATGAAGCCGACCTGCCGCTGGTGCACTGGGGCGTACAGGATGCGCTGTATCAGGCAGAGCAGGCGATGGACGATTTACTGCAAAACTTCCCGAACCGCGTGGTTGCCGGGCTGCTGAATGTGGTGATCTTCCCGACCGGACGTCATTATCTGGCACCTTCTGATAAGCTGGATCATAAGGTGGCGAAGATTTTACAAGTGCCGAACGCCACCCGTTCACGTATTGGTCGCGGTCAGTACCTGACGCCGAGCGAGCATAACCCGGTTGGTTTACTGGAAGAGGCGCTGGTGGATGTGATTGCCGCCGACCCAATTCATCAGCGGATCTGTAAAGAGCTGGGTAAAAACCTGCCGTTTACCCGTCTGGATGAACTGGCGCATAACGCGCTGGCGAAGGGGCTGATTGATAAAGATGAAGCCGCTATTCTTGTGAAAGCTGAAGAAAGCCGTCTGCGCAGTATTAACGTTGATGACTTTGATCCGGAAGAGCTGGCGACGAAGCCGGTAAAGTTGCCGGAGAAAGTGCGGAAAGTTGAAGCCGCGTAATTGAATAACGGAGCCGAAAGGCTCCGTTTCTTTATCCGCTAATTATTTAAAATTAAAGCCATCCGGATGGTTTTCCAGGCTGCCGGTCAACGCCGCGAACAGCACCGTTTTACCATCAATAGAAAGCGCATCGTTCACATTCAACCAGGTGAGTTTCTCTTGCGACGTTTTCTCATCAATGGTCGAGAACAGCCCCGTCATCTGATTAGATTTCTCGGACCACATCACAGCGATACGTTGCGAGCCACAGTCATGCGGTTTGCACGCGCTCATCACCTGATACGTCTCATCTCCCAACGTTACGGTTTGTGCAGGGGTATAAGTACCGCCTTTCATCACCCAGGCAGGCAGCTTATGCCCTTGCACCATCTGATTAAACGCCGCTTTGGTGGTTTCGCCCTTTGCAAGGCTGCTAATGGTTAAATCATCCTGCGCCATTGCACTGGTGGCGATGACCAGAGCGGCGACTGTCGTTATTGCCTTAAACATCATTCCTCCCGAGCTTATCCTGCCCATGTTATTAACCTCCTAAAGCCTGGCGATAACACGATAATTTGCAAATCAGATATTTCCAATATCAGCATTTGTTATCAATTTATTCTGCGCTAAGGCAACTGCCTGATAAGGTGTTAGAGTTATAAAACCCTTCGCATAAAGGAGTTGTACACCGTGCCTGGTTTGAAGATTACGCTTTTGCAGCAACCACTGGTGTGGATGGATGGCCCTGCCAACCTGCGCCATTTTGATCGTCAACTGGAAGGTATTACCGGGCGCGATGTGATCGTTCTACCGGAGATGTTTACCAGCGGCTTTGCCATGGAAGCGGCAGCTTCGTCGCTAGCACAAAATGACGTAGTGAACTGGATGACAGCTAAGGCGCAGCAGTGCAATGCGCTGATTGCAGGCAGTGTTGCATTACAAACGGAGTCTGGTTCGGTTAACCGCTTTTTGCTGGTTGAGCCGGGCGGCACGGTACATTTTTATGATAAGCGTCATCTGTTCCGCATGGCAGATGAGCATCTGCATTATAAAGCGGGCAATGCGCGAGTGATTGTGGAATGGCGCGGCTGGCGTATTTTGCCGCTGGTGTGCTACGACTTACGTTTTCCTGTGTGGTCGCGCAATCTCAACGATTATGACCTCGCCCTGTACGTCGCCAACTGGCCTGCTCCGCGCTCTCTGCACTGGCAGGCATTGCTGACAGCCCGCGCGATTGAGAATCAGGCGTATGTGGCGGGATGCAATCGCGTCGGCAGCGATGGCAACGGCTGCCATTATCGTGGTGACAGCAGGGTGATTAATCCACAGGGCGAGATTATCGCTACTGCCGACGCGCATCAGGCAACGCGCATTGATGCGGAGCTGTCGATGGTGGCATTGCGGGAATATAGAGAAAAAGTTTCCGGCATGGCGGGATGCGGATGAGTTTAGGTTGTGGTGAGTGGTGTTGTATTTAAGGCCGGGGAGAGTCGGGGAAGACTACGAAAGCCCGCTCTCCTGCGACCACTTTTATCATAGGAGTGTGGAAGTGCTTTTCCATCAATCGCGATGACGTCTTTGTCATTTGATGAATGGCAATCACGCATCCAGTTAATTGTATTAGTCGCGACTTGATCTGACACTGAGCCTTGAAAGGTTGAGAGTTACCGGTTTTGATATGGGTGTCGAATCAGGGCAAGATTAGACCCTGTAAATAATTCTGTGTAACTGCCCACGATTAAAGGTGGTCGCTCAGGCGGTCACCGTATTCGATAATAAATCGACTCATAGCCAACCGCCAGTTGATGATCGGCATTGTCCATTTTGTCGCCGCCGCCTCAGTTGCAAGCCAGATGACTTTGCGTACTGATTCGTCCGTCGGGAACACCTGTAGTGGCACAGTAAATTTGGCCACCTGATTAAAGGTGATATTCTCACCTCAACACAAAACAGGTGACTTAATGAACAAGAAAACCAAACGTACTTTCACCCCTGAGTTCAGGCTGGAATGTGCACAGCTGATTGTTGATAAGGGCTATTCGTATCGACAAGCCAGTGAGGCGATGAATGTCGGTTCTACCACGCTTGAGAGCTGGGTACGTCAGCTCAGGCGAGAGCGCCAAGGTATTGCGCCCTCTGCAACACCCATTACCCCTGAACAGCAACGTATTCGCGAGCTGGAAAAGCAGGTTCGCCGACTGGAGGAACAAAATACGATATTAAAAAAGGCTACCGCGCTCTTGATGTCCGACTCACTGAACGGTTTACGATAGTTTCCAGACTGAGTGACAGCCACTCAGTTGTCAGCCTCTGTTCCGCACTGGGAATACACCGTAGCAGTTACCGGTACTGGCGAAAACGACGCGATACGGTTAATTCGGCTCGCGTCAGGTTGTGCAGCGAAATACGCCGGGCATGGAACCAGAGCCGGGGCTCTGCAGGCGCGCGCACGCTGGCTGAAATGCTGACCCAAAACGGCGTCCCGATGAGCCGTTATCGTGCCGGACGGCTGATGAAATACCTGAACCTGAGCAGTTGTCAGCCCGGAAAACATCAATACAAAAATGCCTGTCAGGAGCATACGTGTTTGCCGAATCTGCTCGAGCGTCAGTTCGCTGTACCGGAGCCAGACAGGGTATGGTGCGGAGATATTACGTATAGTGTGCCCGGAGTTCAGGGCGGGCATGGATGCTTAAATGAACCGCGAGTCTGTCTGGAATATTGAACCGGTAACTCACGATGAGAAACCCAACAATCCCACCGGGTGTGACGGTGGAGAACCTGAGCGGCAGTGACCTGCGGCATGCCCGCAGGGTGATGTAACCCGCTGACAACGGGGATTGAGGCGAGATCACTAAGCCGAGATGATCCTCAAGGTTAAGTACTGAAAGGCTGAAGAACATGAACCCGTTAATCCGCCTCTGTGGGTTGAAAACGTCACCACGGCCTACGTGATCTGACAGGCCGTGCAGGAGGAACTGGCAGTGATACGTAAGCACTGCCGGTCGAAGGTGTTTTGACATGTATGCGAAACACCGGGGCAGCAGCGTCTATCACACTTGCGTTGCTGACTTCTGCCAACTTGCGGCAAGCAAGGATAAAGAGTGCGACGGGCAGCCTCCTCAGTATGCCTGAGTCCGTGCAGGTAAACCGGGGAAGGTCAGCGACGGATGTTAAGGGGCATGGCTCCGATGACGCGCTGGCTGGCGGAGCTTCCGTAGTAGTCCGCGATGGGGAAAGCCCATTACATGGCGAAGGGAAGCAGTTTGAATGTGTTTGCGACGTGAATTAACTGACCTAACGAGGTGAAGACCTTTGATAATCAGCGAAATGCAACGCAAGCTTGCCACATGGGCAGCCACCGATCCGTCCCTACGGATTCAACGGCTGCTGCGTCTGATAACACAACCAGAATGGCTGGCTGAAGCGGCGCGGATCACGCTTTCATCAAAGGGGGCCCATACCCCCGGCGTTGATGGCGTGAACAAAACAATGCTACAGGCCAGACTGGCTGTTGAGCTGCAAATCCTCAGGGATGAATTACTCTCAGGCCACTACCAGCCCTTGCCCGCCAGACGGGTTTACATCCCTAAAAGCAACGGCAAACTGCGACCACTGGGTATCCCCGCGTTGCGGGATCGTATTGTTCAGCGGGCCATGCTGATGGCGATGGAGCCGATATGGGAGAGTGATTTTCATACGCTCTCATATGGCTTCCGGCCTGAGCGCAGTGTCCACCACGCGATCCGCACGGTGAAATTACAGCTCACAGACTGTGGTGAAACCCGGGGACGCTGGGTGATTGAAGGCGACCTGTCCAGTTACTTCGACACCGTACATCATCGACTGCTGATGAAGGCTGTACGCCGCAGGATCAGTGACGCACGTTTCATGACTCTGCTGTGGAAAACCATCAAGGCGGGACATATCGATGTCGGTCTCTTTCGGGCGGCCAGTGAAGGTGTGCCACAGGGCGGTGTTATATCGCCGCTATTATCGAACATCATGCTGAATGAGTTCGATCAATACCTGCATGAGCGCTACCTGAGCGGGAAAGCCAGAAAAGATCGGTGGTACTGGAATAACAGTATCCAACGGGGCCGAAGTACGGCGGTCAGAGAAAACTGGCAGTGGAAACCCGCGGTGGCGTACTGCCGCTATGCCGATGATTTTGTCCTCATCGTCAAAGGCACCAAAGCACAGGCGGAAGCCATCAGGGAGGAGTGTCGGGGTGTGCTCGAAGGCAGTCTGAAACTCAGGCTGAACATGGATAAGACTAAAATCACCCATGTTAATGACGGCTTTATCTTTCTGGGGCACAGGATCATTCGCAAACGCAGTCGTTATGGCGAGATGCGAGTGGTCTCAACGATCCCGCAGGAGAAAGCCAGAAACTTCGCCGCATCGCTGACAGCACTGTTATCAGGCAACTACAGTGAAAGCAAAGTCGATATGGCTGAACAACTCAACCGAAAACTGAAAGGCTGGGCCATGTTCTATCAGTTCGTTGATTTTAAGGCCAAAGTCTTCAGTTATATCGACCGTGTCGTGTTCTGGAAGCTGGCTCACTGGCTGGCCCGCAAATACCGTACAGGTATCGCTTCCCTGATGAGGTGGTGGTGTAAATCACCGAAACCGGGTCAGAGCAAAACGTGGGTTTTATTTGGTAAAACCAATCACGGCAAGCTCAGCGGCGAAATACTGTACCGGTTGGTGGGGCAAGGCAAGAAGCTGTTCCGCTGGCGGCTACCCGAAGGTAATCCCTATCTGAGGACGGAGACCAGAAACACGTATACATCGCGCTTTACAGAAGTGGCAATGGCGTTCGCCAGCATTTAAATGGAGAGCCGGATGCGCTGAAAGGTGCACGTCCGGTTCCTGGGAGGAGAGGCAGGAAATAGTCCGACTACGCCCTGCCTCTTACTCTACTCTGGGCAGGAAATCGCTGGTGCTATCTGGCGGTCGTCATGGATCTTTTTGCCCGCAGGGTTATCGGCTGGAGCCTGTCAGCGAATGCCGATACTGCACTGATAAGCAGTGCCTTGCGGATGGCGTATGAGGTGCGTGGTCAGCCGCGGGACGTCATGTTCCATAGCGACCAGGGAAGTCAGTATACAGGACTGAAATATCAACAGCTTCTCTGGCGTTACAGGATAAAGCAAAGTGTCAGCCGACGGGGAAACTGCTGGGATAACAGTCCTATGGAACGCTTCTTCCGCAGTCTGAAAACAGAATGGGTGCCGACGGATGGTTACGTAGGCAAGGACGAGGCCCGGCAACAAATTAGCGGTTATATCCTGAATTATTACAATAGCGTCAGGCCTCACCATTACAACGGTGGGTTGACGCCGGAAGAATCAGAGAACAGATACCGTTTTTACTGTAAAACCGTGCCAATATTACTTGACCACTACAGTTCGCTGTTAAAGCGGCTGTGACAGTACAGTGTTACGCTTGCATTCAGGCACGCTACCGCCGAAGTTTCCGGCATCCGCCATCTCCCGTGAACGTAACCCCTTACTGACAACCTTTCTTTTTACGGCGTAATACAAAAACAGCATCCGGCCTGATAGCCGGATGCTGTTGGCTTAACTTATGCTTCCAGCGGTGCGCGCCAGTCGTCGGCACCGGAGGTGCCAGACTTGACGTGTTCCCACTCTATTTTGCGGTAGGCCAGTGAAACTTCGAGCAACTGGGTGAACTCGCGTTTCGCCGGATCCTGGCAATGCGGCATATGCAGTTTCATATCGACAATCGTCGAATCGGTCAGGCGGGTGGTGAAATAATGCTCCTGTTTGCCTTCCACAGAGGTACGCCACCAGTGAAGTTCAGTGGTTGGCAGCATTTCGCCGGAGGCCAGTGCGTTGTACATCAGCGGAACAGCTTTGTTCAGCGCCACGGTAAAATGAACGGCTTGTGAGCACGCTGACCCGCAGGCTGGCCGGACTGAGGATCGGTCGGGACAGTAACGTTATGCAGGAATTCCTGCACCAGCATCTCGTCTTCGTGCCCCTGCACATAGATGTTGCCGACAGAATCAGCGGTAAATGCACCTGCAGTAATATTTCCCTGGGTCTGACCAGTGATGGAGATATAACACGGTGTTGGCATTTGTAAACTCCTTGTTAACGTGGTTAATTACTACTTACAATGACCTGCCGTTAATCCCAGACAGGCAGATGCAGCTCACTTCACGGAACCGCATCATTTTTCAGTATTTTTTACATACAAACCGAGCTAGAATTTACGGTTGTCGTAAAAACTATTTTTAAAATCATTAAATCTCTTATTCAGCAATAAGTTAATAATATATATCTGGATAACCATACCCAACTGTTCAAAGTCCGTATTGCCTCCATAAAATGGCCAAAGCTGAATCATGAATAAATATTGCATTTATCCTTTCTGAATTATCGTTTTGATAATTTTTGAGATATTCCTTAAAAATACCCACTTAATCAATCACAAAACAAATATATAAACAAGCAATCATTAGATTAGCTTATGTTTAATGAAATTATTATATATTTCAATAATTTACACAAAAACTCTATATTTAAATTATTACCATAATACACCTGGCGCGAATTGCACAGGTTCACAAAATCTATTTAACGCTTGCAGAATACCCCTCTTTACGATCGATAAAAAGTCCTTTTCTTATTTATTTTTAAGCGTAAAATGCGGGGTGATGAAGGAGTGGTGATTTTATTTTCACCGCCATTATGGCGGCATTGCCGATATTTTTTTGCGGTACAAATATGCCGTGTTCATGGCCTGTACGAGATAACATGACGGATCACTTTTATGAGCAAAAAATTTGAAGGCAGCGTCGCGCCTCGCGAGCGTATTAATATATCGTATGTCCCAAAACAGATGGCCAGACGGCTGAAGTGGAACTTCCGCTTAACATGCTCGTTGTCGGCGATACCGGAAATACGCAGGAAACATCCCCACTGGATGAACGTCAGGCAGTTTCCGTTAACAAGCACAATTTCGGTGCAGTGATGGCTGAAGCAGCCATTGGCCTCAATTTTACCGTCCCCGCCACGCTGAAGGGAAGCACAACGGACGATGAACTGAATGTGGCGCTGAATATCAAGTCACTGGATGATTTTTCACCAGATAGCGTGGCCCGGCAGGTTCCGGAAGTGAATAAATTGCTGGAACTGCGTGAAGCACTGACTGCACTGAAGGGGCCGATGGGTAACCTTCCGGCATTCCGTACCCAGCTCCAGGCATTGCTGGAAAATGAAGAGTCCCGCGAGCAGTTGCTCAAAGAAATCGGCCAGGTGAGCAATAAATAACCACTACTATTTCATTAAACAGGGTTATCCAGGCATGACGGCACACAAAAATATCTCCGGGACATACCACCTCTGTTGCAGACGTTCTGCAGGTGGTTTACCAGGTATGTTTCAGCCCGTCCGTTGAAATCAACCAGATGGTGTGGCTGCGCTGATTACAACACTGGATCGCCGTATCAGTGATCTATTGGATGAGATTATCCATTTTTGTGAGTTTCAGCAGAGCGCGTCGCACTGGCAGCGCGTACTTCACTGACGGCGAAAAGCCGGTTTCAGAAACACAGCTAAAACAGAAGGATTTTCAGTATGTCTTTACAGGAAGAGGAACTCGTTTCCAGTCATGCCGGGCAGCCTGAGCAGGCATCGTCGCTGCTTGATCAAATCATGGCACAGACCCGTATTCAGCCCGGTTCGGAAGGTTATGACGTTGCCCGCCAGGGTGTGACAGCCTTTATTGCCAGCATCCTGCAATCCACTGCATCTGCCGAACCGGTCAATAAACTGGCCGTGGACAGCATGATTGCAGATATTGATGAACGCATCAGCCGCCAGATGGATGTCATCATCCATGCGCCTGCCTTTCAGCAGGTCGAGTCGTTCTGGCGCTCACTGAAAACCATGGTGGATCGCGTTGATTTCCGTGAAAACATCAAGGTCAACGTGCTTCATGTCACCAAGCAGGAACTTCTGGAAGACTTTGAGTTTGCGCCAGAAATTATTCAGTCCGGATTTTATAAGCACGTTTATTCGTCCGGTTTCGGACAGTTTGGCGGTGAACCCATCGCTGCCGTGCTGGGCGCTTATGAGTTCAAAAATACCGCGCCTGACATGAAACTGCTGCAATACGTCAGTGCCGTGGGCGCAATGGCGCACGCACCGTTCCTGTCCTCCGTTTCCCCGGAATTTATGGGGCTGAACTCGTGGACCGAACTGCCTAATATCAAAGATCTTTATGCCATCTTTGAAGGTCCGGCCTACACCAAATGGCGCGCCCTGCGTGACTCGGAAGATTCGCGCTATTTAGGGGCTTACGGCACCCCGCTTCCTGCTTCGCCAGCCTTATTCACCAACAGATAACCCTGTTAAGAACTTTAACTATCACGAAGATGTCAGCCGGAACCACGAAGATTATCTGTGGGGTAATACGGCCTGGATGCTGGCGTGCAATGTCGCAGACAGTTTTGCCAAATACCGCTGGTGTCCAAATATCATCGGTCCGCAAAGCGGCGGCGCAGTGAAAGATCTGCCGGTGCATCTGTTCGAAACGATGGGTCAGATTCAGGCCAAAATCCCAACCGAGGTGCTGGTCACCGATCGCCGCGAATTTGAACTGGCTGAAGAGGGTTTTATCACCCTTACCATGCGTAAAGACTCTGATAATGCAGCCTTTTTCTCTGCAAACTCGGTACAAAAACCGAAGCACTTTCCGGGCAAAGACGCAGAAACCAACTATAAGCTGGGTACGCAGCTTCCTTATCTCTTCATCATCAACCGGTTAGCGCACTACATCAAGGTGTTGCAGCGTGAACAACTGGGGTCATGGAAAGAAAGGAGCGACTTAGAAAGAGAGCTTAATACCTGGATCCGTCAGTATGTTGCCGACCAGGAAAACCCGCCTGCGGACGTGCGCAGCCGTAAACCTCTGCGCGCTGCCAAAGTTGAGGTTATGGATGTGGAAGGCGAACCCGGCTGGTACCAGGTCGCGCTGAGCGTGCGGCCCCATTTTAAATTTATGGGGGCAAACTTTGAGCTTTCCCCTGGTTGGCCGGTTAGACAGGGAGTAACACGCCATGATACCGGATCGGGAAAGAACCACAGGTTCTCTTTTTGAGCGTATGGAAGCCTCACCGGCCAGAAACCGGCAGGGAAGCAGTATTCATGCACTCAGGCAGTCCATTCGCCAGAACCTGCGAAACATTCTTAATACCCGGTCCGGTAGTTGCCGGGGTGCGCCTGAACTGGGCATTGATGAACCGGAAGGGGCTGAAAACTTCCGCCAATCAATGAGTCGGGCCATCGCGCAATGTATAGAACGCTATGAACCCCGGATCTCACACGCTGAAGTGCAGGCTGTGGTTTCATCCGCCGCCAGCCCGCTGGATATGACGTTTCATATTACAGCCTGGGTGACATTTAACGAAACGCATGAAGTGCTTGAATTTGATATGGCACCGAATGGCAGCCAGCATTACCGGGTGGACTGACAGATGGAATTTGAAGAACGCTATTTCCGGGAAGAACTCGATTACCTGCGCCAGCTCAGCAAGCTGCTGGCAACGGAAAAACCCCATCTGGCCCGCTTCCTGGCCGAAAAAGATGCGGATCCGGATATTGAACGCCTGCTGGAAGGCGTGGCTTTTCTTACCGGCAATCTCCGCCAGAAAATTGAGGATGAATTCCCAGAACTGACGCACGGGCTTATTAAGATGCTGTGGCCTAATTACCTGCGTCCGGTTCCGGCAATGACCCTTATTGAATATACGCCGGATATGGATAAGTCTTCTGTGCCGGTGTTAATCCCCCGTAATGAGCAGTTTACAACCAACGCTGGGGAAATCAGAGTCGATGAAGTGCTGCCCTCCGATGCTAAAAAGGAGGAGCCGCCTCCCTGTACCTTCACCCTCTGCCGGGATATCTGGCTGCTGCCCGTTCGCCTGGAGCAGATTGAAAACCGCAGTACGACCCGTAATGGTTGTTATCAACATCACCTTTTCGGTCGCACCGGGAACGGACTTCCGCACGCTGGATCTGAACAAACTTCGCTTCTGGCTCGGCAATGACGACAACTATACCCGTGACCAGCTTTATTTATGGTTCTGTGAATACTTGCAGGGTGCCGACCTGACTGTGGGTGAACAGCATATTCGCCTGCCTGAGTTTATGCTGAAAGCTGTCGGTTTTGAGCCGCAGGATGCCATGCTGCCCTGGCCGAAAAACGTCCACAGCGGCTACCGGATCCTTCAGGAGTATTTCTGTTACCCGGATGCGTTTCTCTTTTTTGATCTTTGTGGTTGCCCGGCGTTGCCTGACGGATTGCAGGCTGAATCCTTTACCCTGCAACTGCGTTTTTCGCGCCCATTGCCCGTGGACATCCGGCTGCGCCGCGATTCTCTGCGCCTGTATTGCGCACCTGCCATTAATTTATTTATCCACCATGCAGAAGCCATCACGCTGGACAACCGGCGGGCAGACTATCCGCTGGTTCCCAGCCGCCACTATCCGGAACATTACGATGTCTTTTCCGTTAACGGCGTGGTGAGCCAGGTGCAGGATATGTTCAGGAAAAAAGATCTGGGGCGTCCTGTTTCGACGCAGGCCGCGCGCCAGTGGCCTGCCTTTGAAAGTTTCAGCCATCAGATGGAATACAGCCGGAAGCGGGAAGTGGTGTACTGGCATCACCGGACCAAAACATCCCTGTTCCATCGCGGCTTTGATCATACCCTTGCTTTTATACATGCTGATGGCAGTTATCCGTCAGACGAATCGCTGCTCAGTAATGAAGTGGTTTCGGTATCGCTGACCTGTACCAACCGTGAGCTTCCGTCACAAATTCGTTCCGGCGATATCACCGGCACAACCGGTAAAAATGCGGCTGTTGCTTCATTTCGCAACATTACCCGCCCGACGCAACCGCTCTGGCCGGTCATTGATGGCAGCCTGCACTGGTCCCTGCTCTCCGCCATGAACCTGAATTATCTGTCATTACTAGATACGGACGCGCTGAAGCAGGTCATCGCCAACTTTGATCGCCACGCAATCCATCATCCGCAGACGGCGCGGCTGTCACAACAAAAAGCTGGATGCCATTGAGCGTCTGGATACCCGCCCTGTCGATCGCCTGTTTACGGGCATTCCCGTCCGGGGCTGGCCTCCACGCTGTATCTGCACCCGGAGCCGTTTGTCTGTGAAGGGAAATGTATCTGCTCGGTACGGTGCTTTCGCATTTTCTGTCGCTGTACGCCAGCGTTAACTCATTCCACATGCTGACCGTTGTGAACACAGAAAGCCGGGGAGACATGGAAATGGACGGAAAGAACCGGGCAGCATCCTCTTATCTGAGTCCGGGACATCCCCCGGCAGATAAAGAGCAGAATGATCCGCTGGCACAGGTTTTCCATAACGCCTGCTCTTACAATTTTTTTGCGATGGCGGAGCTGTTGCACCGCCTGGCACAGGGTGAAAAGGGGACACCGGAATTATCCCTGCGCGATGATCCGGCACAGGAAACCCTGCGTTTCAGCGCCGATGCCAGCCTTGCCTTCCCGTGCAGTGATATCAGTGGGCTGAAACGGGATACGTCAGGGGCATTCAGGATGACCACCACCTTTATGGGGTTACAGGGGAGCCAGTCGCCTCTCCCCGGTTATTACCTGGATCACCTGGCCTGGAAAGCGGTACATGAACAAAGTCCGGTAGGCGATTTTCTGGATATGTTCAGCCACCGCCTGACCCAGTTTGTCTGGCATATCTGGCGTAAGTACCGCTATCACATCAGTTTTCGTAACGGCGGTGTGGATGCGTTCTCGCAGCGCATGTACTCCCTTTGTCGGGCTGGGCCACCGCCAGCTTCGCGATAAGCTGGCGATTAATCACAGCAAAATGCTGGCGTATTCCGGGATCCTGGCAAATCCGGGACGATCCCCGGAAATCATCTGCGGCCTGGTGTCACACTGTTTTGACTTGTCAGACGTGACGCTGCAAAACTGGCAACGTCGCAAGGTGGATATTGAACCGGATCAGCAAAACAGCCTGGGGAGCTATTCCCTTAGAAATGGCGAAAAACTGGCCGGAAGATCGGTACTGGGCAACTTTGTTCTGGGTACACGGGTGCCCGATCTCAGCGGAAAATTCCAGCTCAGTATTACCAGCCTGACCCGAAAACAGCTCCTCTCTTTTCTGCCGTCCGGCGAAAACTTCCTGCCACTGACGATGTTTGTGTCCTTCATCCTGCGCGATCAGCTTGCCTGGGACTTACATCTGGGGCTGGCACCGGAGCAGGTGGGCGCAATGCGCCTGGGCGATAACAAAAGTGCGCTGCTGGGCTGGACCAGCTTCCTCGGCACACCGGAAGAACGACCCTCAGTCACCATCAGGGTACGGTCGTAAATTATGATAATCACGGAGCAGAATATGCCGGAAGAGAAACTACAGACGCTTTCATTGCAGGTCATTAACGGCAGTGAGCTGGAAAGCGGGCGGGCGGCGCGCTGTCTGTTCACGCAGCAGGTCACAGCAACATCAGACCTGATACAGCTGCGCCAGGGCGATGAGATCCAGATAGGGCGTCTGATGGTGAGGGTTCATCTGAACCGGGGAGATATCCCATAAGCGCTAACTTAAGGGTTGAACCATCTGAAGAATGCGACGCCTCGGTGCCTCGTTAAGACGATGCCTCGCGTTCTTCAATTGCGTTTTGTAGGCTGTCAGGGATACTGTCCCCACGAATGGACCACCTGTAAGCTCCAGATGACCATTTTGTTATTCTCCACAACGAGTTAGTTCTTCTTTTCGGATCCGGCACTTCTGGGGGGGAAATCCAGCGATGGCTGGATTATGTCGTCAATTAAAAATGCGGCGAGTAGATTAGCAAATATCCACGCTTTCGCGAGTTCAGGTTCCTTTGCACGCAAAGCATCCAGGTGCAGCAAACTTTTGAGCCGCTTAAAAGCCAGTTCAATTTGCCATCGCAGACGGTAACAATCAGCCACTTGCTCTGCTGAATATTCATCTTCCGGTAATGATGTTAGCAATAGCACATGGCCCGCTGCTTCCAGCGTTTCCGCCTGAACTACTCGTCCTTTTCGACGATTCTCGCTGAGCAGTCGGGTTTTACTGATTAATGCTTTTTCGGGAGGAAGTGATACGGCAATGAGACGTGCCGGAAAGGGAGCTCCGGCTTTTTTATTACCTGAATTGCCTATCATTACAGTGGTTTCACCGTTCTTACCGCAATCCAGCCCGCGCAGAAAACCCATCATGTCAAAGCGCATTCCTTCTGCAGTTAACCAGCGCAATCCTCGCCAGTGAACCCGGACGATATAATCAGCTTCTCCAAAAGCAAGTGAGCGGATACATTCGGGACGCGAACCGAATCCCCGGTCAGCAATGCGTATCTCGTCTGCCGTTTGCGCAAATCGGTCCAGCCGTTCAGCGTCTCTGCTGTCGGTTAGCTCAAAATCAGTGAACTGACAGGTATGAGGATCATATCCCATATGTAGTCGCCATTCAGCGCTGCCGCCCCCGGGCGCACTGATTGCTGTTCCATCGACAAGACGCAATCTCTTTCCGCTTGTACAACCCGTAACTGCGGCGCGTACAGCAAGTGTTTGTGCGGCAAGTATGCCAAACCAGTCGGCGGCATTCCGCAGCCGCTTCAGGAGAGCCACGTCAGATAATGTTGCAACGTCATGGAGCTGAGCCCATGCAGTGACTTCACGTAATGACATCCCCCCGGGGCCGTAAGCCAGCCCCAGACGTAGCAGAGTTGCAGCATCACGAATTTCGCGGCGGCGGGTTAGAGCCCCGGCATTACGTGCCGAAGTATCCAGTTCTTCGGGCTTACCAATATGGGCCAGAATTGCTGACCAGTTATCGTGAGAGTAATTCATCGGCACGTTAAATCATATCAGGCGTAATACCACAACCCTTAAGTTAGCGCTTATGGGAGATATCCCCCATTACGATGAGGAAATGGCCACTCCCGAAACCATCGTCACCAATCGCGATATGCTCACGGATACCCTGCTGTCAACGGAGGGTGCGCCACACTATCCGGGAATGACTCACCGGCATCAGCTTGCAGACACCGTGGTAAACGGTTTTTCTGCCGATCCACTCCAGGCACTTCAGTCCGAAAGCCTGATTACCGCGGGCGATCCGCTTTCAGGCATTGCGGCTGTCCGGCCATCGGCACCGCTGTCCGATCCGGCAAGTAATGGGGGGATCAATACGCCGTTTATGGATCTGCCGCCCATTTATGCCAGCCCCGGCGAGCGTAATGATGACGTCTCTGTGGCAGAAATGGCGCAACGCCACCTTGCGGTCACCCCCTTACTGCGCGGTCTTGGCGGCTCGCTTACCGTGAGCAATTCCGACGATGCGGATGATTTTCTGGAGGAGGCCGGACGCACGTTACAGGCCGCAATAAAAGGTCTGCTTGATTTGCAGCAGCAGCGTAACAGCCTCTCAGACAAACATTTGCGCCCGCTGGAAGATAACCCGCTGCGCCTGAACATGGATTACGCCACCGCGCTCGACGTGATGTTTGCCGAAGGTAAAAGTCCGGTACATCTGGCGGCTCCCGCCGCTGTCAGTGAAAGCCTGCGCAATGTCCGCCACCACGAAGAAGCTAACCGGGCGGCGATTGTGGAGTCGCTTCGTGTCCTGCTGGACGCCTTCTCACCACAAAATCTGCTGCGCCGCTTTGTGCAGTACCGCCGCAGCCATGAACTGCGCCAGCCGCTGGATGATGCCGGAGCATGGCAAATGTACAGCCATTATTACGAAGAGCTGGCCTCCGATCGCCAGCAGGGGTTTGAGATGCTGTTTAACGAGGTCTACGCCCAGGTCTATGACCGGGTGCTTCGTGAAAAACAGCGGGAGCCGGAAGCATGAACAGGAAGGCGTTTCTGGCCTGCGTGCTGATGTGCGTCATATTAACCGGCTGCGAAACGGCGAAAAAAATCAGTGAGGTGATCAAAAACCCGGATATCCAGGTCGGGAGCCTGAAGGAGCAACCTTCGGAAATAACCGTCACCCTGCTGACCGAACCGGACACCAATACTAATGCGGAGGGTGAATCAGCCGCCGTGGATGTGCAACTGGTGTACCTGACTGACGACTCAAAATTGCTGGCAGCCGACTATGACCAGATAGCCAGTACGCCGCTACCGGATGTGCTGGGTAAAAACTATATCGACCACCAGGATTTCAACCTGTTGCCGGACACCATCAAAACCCTGCCGCCGGTAAAGCTGGATGAGAAAACGCAGTTTATTGGTGTCGTGGCCTATTTCTCCGATGACCAGGCCACTGAATGGAAACAAATCGAGACGGTGGAAGGAACCGGCCACCATTACCGCCTGCTGGTGCATGTACGTCAAAGCAGCATCGAAATGAAAAAAGAGGATGAATAATTATGGCAACCACCCGCAACAAGGTGATGTGGCAGGAAGGGATGCTGATGCGCCCACACCATTTCCAGCAACAGCAGCGTTACAACGACTACCTGGATAACCAGCGTTTCCGGGCCATGAATGATTTATCCTGGGGATTTACCGAACTCACCCTCAACAATGAACTGCTGGCGCAGGGTAAGATCATGATTGACAGCGCGTCAGGCACACTGCCCGACGGCACCGTCTTTTCTATCCCCGACCAGGACGCACTGCCCGATCCGCTGCACCCGCAAAATTTTCCGGACGAAAGAAGCCGCAATATTTACCTTGCTCTGCCGGTCGCCAGTGATGTGAGAAATGAAATCAGCGACGGGCGGCGAATCGGGCGTTACCGGCTGAATTATGCCGATGTCCGGGATCTGCATTCAGAAGAAGGTGACGCGCGAACACTGACGCTGGGTCAACTGACGCCGCGCATTATGAGCGGTGCAGAAGATATGAGCGCCTATATTACGCTCCCGCTTTGCCGTATCAGCGATCGCCATGCCGACGGCTCCCTGACGCTGGATGACGATTTTATCCCCTCCTGCCAGAATATTCAGGTCAGTAAGAAACTGCGTGTTTATCTCAAAGAGGTACAGGGGGCCATTGGCGGACGGGCAAGCGATCTGGCAAACCGCATTGGCTCTCCGGCGCAGAGCGGCATCGCGGATGTGGCGGAATTTATGATGTTGCAGTTACTTAACCGTAACCAGACCCGGTTTACCCATCGCGCTCGTCGATCCCAGCTCCACCCGGAAGATTTCTACCTTGATCTTGCCGGGTTGCTGGGTGAACTGATGACCTTTACCGAGCCGTCGCGCCTGCCCTGTCCGCTTGATGTGTATGATCATCATGACCTGACCAAAACATTTAAAACGCTGTTACCGGAAGTCAAACGGGCGCTGCATACCGTACTGTCGCCAAGAGCCGTCAATCTGCCGCTGCATCTGCGTGACGGTATCTGGCAGGCCGATATCCATGACACAGAACTGCTGCAATCTGCCACCTTTGTGCTGGCCGTGGCGGCAAACATGCCGGTCGATCAGATCCAGCGCCAGTTTATCCAGCAGTCGAAAATTTCCTCGCCGGAAAAAATCCGCAATATGGTCAGTGTGCAGATCCCCGGTATTCCTCTGCGTGCACTGATGGTGGCTCCCCGCCAGCTTCCCTACCATTCCGGGTTCAGCTATTTCGAACTCGACAAAAGCGGCCAGGCCTGGGCTGAAATAGCTGCCGCCGGGGCCGTTGCACTGCATGTCTCCGGCAGTTTTCCGGACCTGAATATGCAACTGTGGGCGATAAGAGGGTAAGACGATGGATGAGGAGTCACTGTCTCTGCCACCATTTATCGGACACGACGAAAAAGGCCAGCGCGACTACCATCTCGCGCTTCGTGGCAACAGCCTGAATCCGATGATCGACGCAGCCACGCCGCTCCTCGGTATGGTGATGCGCCTTTCAACCATGAACAGCCAGACGATGCCGGAGCATCTTTTTGCTCAGGTGGTGACGGATGTTCAGGCCGTGGAGCAACTGCTTCAGGAGCAGGGCTACGAACCGGGCGTGATTATCTCGTTTCGCTACATCCTCTGCACGTTTATTGATGAAGCGGCGCTCGGTAACGGCTGGTCGAACAAGAACGAGTGGATCAAGCAGTCATTGCTGGTCCATTTCCACAACGAAGCCTGGGGTGGCGAGAAAGTTTTCATCCTGCTGGAGCGCCTGATCCGTGAACCCAAACGTTACCAGGATCTGCTGGAATTTCTCTGGCTCTGTTTTTCTCTGGGATTTCGCGGGCGCTACAAAGTGGCAGCACAGGATCAGGGGGAATTTGAGCAGATCTACCGCCGCCTGTACCACGTCCTGCATAAACTACGCGGCGATGCCCCTTTCCCGCTGTTACACCAGGACAAAAAAAACCAGGGCGGGCGTTATCAGCTCATCAGTCGCCTGACCATTAAACATATTTTTTGTGGTGGCGTTGTCGTGCTGGCGTTGTTTTACCTGTTCTATCTGTTGCGGCTGGACAGCCAGACGCAGGACATCCTGCACCAGCTAAACAAATTACTTCGATAAGGACGTTTATGATCCAGATTGATCTTCCCACGCTGGTAAAACGGCTTAACCTGTTCTCCCGCCAGGCGCTGGAGATGGCCGCCTCTGAATGTATGAGCCAGCAGGCAGCGGAAATTACCGTCAGCCATGTGCTTATTCAGATGCTCGCCATGCCACGCAGTGACCTGCGGGTTATTACCCGCCAGGGCGATATTGGCATGGAAGAGTTGCGCCAGGCGCTGACGGTGGAGAACTACACAACCGCCCGTTCTGCGGACAGCTACCCGGCGTTTTCCCCGATGCTGGTTGAGTGGCTGAAAGAGGGCTGGCTGCTGGCGTCGGTTGAGATGCAGCACAGCGAACTGCGCGGCGGCGTGTTGCTGCTGGCCCTGCTGCATTCGCCGCTGCGTTATATACCGCCTGCTGCCGCCCGGCTGTTGACCGGCATTAACCGTGACCGTCTGCAACAGGACTTTGTGCAGTGGACACAGGAGTCGGCGGAATCAGTCGTTCCGGATGCAGACGGTAAAGGCGCAGGCACACTGACGGACGCTGCTGACACCCTGCTTGCCCGCTACGCCAAAAACATGACCGAAGATGCCCGTAACGGCAGGCTTGACCCGGTACTGTGCCGCGACCACGAAATCGACCTGATGATCGACATTCTCTGCCGCCGCCGTAAAAACAATCCGGTGGTGGTGGGCGAAGCAGGCGTTGGGTAAAAGCGCGCTGATTGAAGGGCTGGCGCTGCGCATCGTGGCAGGCCAGGTGCCGGACAAACTGAAAAACACCGATATCATGACCCTTGACCTGGGCGCATTGCAGGCCGGGGCATCGGTGAAGGGCGAGTTTGAAAAACGCTTCAGGGGCTGATGGCGGAGGTCATTTCCTCCCCGGTACCGGTCATTCTGTTTATCGACGAAGCGCATACCCTGATTGGGGCGGGCAACCAGCAGGGCGGGCTGGATATCTCCAACCTGCTCAAACCGGCGCTGGCGCGCGGCGAGCTGAAAACCATCGCCGCCACCACCTGGAGCGAGTACAAAAAATACTTCGAGAAAGATGCAGCTTTGTCACGCCGCTTTCAGTTAGTGAAGGTCAGCGAACCCAACGCCGCCGAAGCCACCATTATTCTGCGCGGTCTGTCGGCGGTCTATGAACAGTCTCATGGCGTGCTGATTGATGATGACGCCTTGCAGGCCGCAGCGACATTAAGCGAGCGTTATCTCTCCGGGCGTCAGCTGCCGGACAAAGCCATTGATGTGCTGGATACTGCCTGCGCCCGCGTGGCCATTAACCTTTCATCGCCACCGAAGCAAATCTCGGCGCTGACCACCCTGAGCCACCAGCAGGAGGCGGAAATTCGCCAGCTTGAGCGCGAGCTTCGCATCGGGCTGCGTACCGACACCTCACGGATGACGGAGGTGCTGGTGCAGTATGATGAAACGCTGACGGCGCTGGACGAACTGGAAGCCGCCTGGCATCAGCAACAGACGCTGGTACAGGAAATTATCGCGCTGCGCCAGCAGTTACTGGGTATGGCAGAAGACGATGCGGCGTCGTTGCCGGACGCAGATGCCGCGGAGGATACGCCGTCTGAGGCAGAACAGGATAATACCGATGCCGAACCGGCTGATGAAGCTGGCAGCGAACAGCCGGAAGAGACCGCTGAAACAGTTTCCCCGGTACAACGGCTGGCACAGCTTACTGCCGAACTGGACGCCCTGCATAACGACCGGTTGCAGGTCTCCCCGCACGTCGATAAAAAACAGATTGCGGCGGTGATTGCCGAATGGACTGGCGTTCCGCTTAACCGCCTGTCGCAGAATGAAATGTCGGTCATCACCGACCTGCCGAAATGGCTGGGCGACACCATCAAAGGCCAGGATCTGGCGATTGCCAGCCTGCATAAGCATCTGCTGACTGCACGCGCCGACCTGCGCCGCCCGGGACGCCCGCTCGGCGCGTTCCTGCTGGCTGGCCCCAGCGGCGTGGGTAAAACCGAAACCGTTCTGCAACTGGCAGAACTGCTCTACGGCGGTCGCCAGTACCTGACCACCATTAATATGTCCGAGTTCCAGGAGAAACACACCGTTTCACGCCTGATTGGTTCGCCTCCGGGCTACGTTGGCTATGGCGAAGGCGGCGTGCTGACCGAAGCGATTCGCCAGAAACCGTACTCGGTGGTGCTACTCGATGAAGTGGAAAAAGCGCACCCGGATGTCCTCAACCTGTTCTACCAGGCGTTTGACAAGGGCGAGATGGCAGACGGCGAAGGTCGCCTGATTGACTGTAAAAACATCGTCTTCTTCCTCACCTCCAACCTTGGCTACCAGGTGATTGTCGAACACGCCGATGACCCGGAGACCATGCAGGAAGCCCTCTATCCGGTGCTGGCGGACTTCTTTAAACCTGCCCTGCTGGCGCGTATGGAAGTGGTGCCGTACCTGCCGTTGTCGAAAGAGACGCTCGCCACCATTATTGCCGGGAAACTCACCCGTCTGGATAACGTGCTGCGCAGTCGCTTTGGCGCGGAAGTGATTATTGAGCCGGAAGTGACGGACGAAATCATGAGCCGCGTCACCCGAGCGGAAAACGGCGCGAGGATGCTCGAATCGGTCATTGACGGCGACATGCTGCCGCCGCTCTCCCTGCTGCTGTTGCAGAAGATGGCAGCCAACACGGCGATTGCCCGGATTCGGCTGTCGGCGGCAGACGGCACGTTCACAGCAGATGTGGAAGATGCTCTGGACGACGAGTCCGTCACAGAAGATGAAACGGTTTTATGAGCAGGTTGCGCGTTTTCCGGCAGACAGGATGGTTTATTGCGGGCCTGATGGCGGGCTTACCCGCCAGTGCCGCGCCCGCAGAAACATCGTCAATGGCCGGTGTGGCGGTAGCCGTCGCCACAGCGACCCCGCCGGATGCGACAGCCACATTACAGGCCATGCAGTCCTGTCGGCGGGAGTTCGCGGCGCTGGAGCGGCTTGACTGCTATGACCGCCTGCTGGAACCGCTGTCCCCGTCAGGGTTTGACGGGGCGCTGGTCAAAGCCAGTTTTGTGGGCGAAGCCTGGACCCGTGCCATAGAGCAGGAAAAACGTCGCCAGGGCAACACCACAGAGCTGCTGGTGACGCAGGTGCCGGGGGAACGCCCGACGGTGGTGGTAACCACCCCGGCTATCGGCCATGTTCCGCCTCGCCCGGTGCTGATGTTCAGCTGTGTGGACAATATCACCCGGATGCAGGTGGCGCTGGTGCACCCTCTGGATGTCCATGATATCGCCGTCACCCTGAATGCCGACAGCCGGGTATTGCGCAGCCACTGGTTTGTGCGCGAGAACGGCACCCTGCTGGAGTCCCAGCCGGGGGCTGTCCGGGATTGATGAAATTAAGCAACTGTTCGGCGCAACAACGCTGACGGTGGATACCGGCGCAGACAACGCAGCCGGAAAGCTGACCTTTAACATTGACGGGCTGGCACGGGTTATTGCGCCGCTACGCGACGCCTGCCACTGGGCGGGAGAATAAAAATATGGCAATGGACTTACGCGATCCGAATGTCTGGATATCGCACCTGCTGGAAAACCTGCCTGAAGAAAAACAGGCATCGGCGCTAAAAGATGACAACCCGGACTGGAGTATATCGACGGCGAAATCGTCAAACTGGGTTCACTGGCCCACAGCCAACTGGATATCCCGGAACTCCAGCGCCGGGGGCTGGTCATTCTGGCTTCGGAGAGTAAGGATTTTCGTCTGCTGGCGCATCTGCTGAGAACCCTGCAACATGCCGGTGATCCGCTTCTGGCCTTGCGCCTGCTGGCACTGTATGTGGAACATTACTGGGCGGTGGCCGCGCCGCAGAATATGGCACATAAAAAACGCTTCGCCAGCCAGGTCATTAAACGCTTTGAAACAGGTATTGAAGGCTTTTCACAGAACGCCGCCACAGCGCAGCGCGATGCGCTATTAGGTGAACTGGCGAAACTGGCGCAGTGCTGGCAGTCACATAACGTCCCGGAACTGGCACAGGCTACCGATGATCTTTTTGCCCTGTACCAGCGTACGTTTAATCGTGCGGCTCCTGCTCCGGTCCCCACTCCGGCGGCCTCCGGTAGTTCACCACAAACCACCGTCACGTCTGAAAGCAGCATGACGCAAACCAGTGCTCCGGCTCTACAGATCGCCATCGACAGTCACGACGACAAAGCCTGGCGCGACACGCTGTTAAAAGTGGCGGCTATTTTATGTGAACGCCAGCCGGACTCGCCGCTGGGCTATCGCCTGCGCCGCCATGCCCTGTGGCAATCCATCACCAGTACGCCCCAGGCGGAAAGCGATGGACGTACCCCACTGGCTGCGGTCTCTGCCGATATGGTGGCGGATTACCATGCTCAGCTCGGTAGTGCCGATATGGCGCTGTGGCAGCAGGTGGAAAAAAGCGTATTGCTGGCACCCTACTGGCTGGACGGTCACTGCATTTCTGCACAGACGGCGCACCGTCTTGGCTATACCGCCGTGGCCGATGCCATCCGCGATGAAGTCGTTTCCTTCCTTGGCCGTCTGCCCGCTCTTGCCGATCTTCTGTTTAACGACCACACACCGTTTGTTTCTGAAAAAACGAAGCAATGGCTTGCAACTCAGCCAGGTAACCAGGCCGCGCCAGTCATACAGGTGAGTAATGAAGATATTCAGGCTGCGCGGTTGTGTTTTGATGAACAGGGGCTGGAAGCCGCCTTACGGTATCTGGATACGTTGCCCGCCGGTGAACCCCGCGATCAGTTTCACCGCCAGTACCTTGCCGCACAGTTGACGGAGGAGGCGGGGCTGATACAGCTTGCGCAGCAACAGTACCGGATGTTGTTCAGGATGGGATTGCAGATGATGGTGGCAGACTGGGAGCCGTCCCTGCTTGAGCAGCTAGAACAAAAATTCACGGCAGAACAATAAAAGAGAACAGGAGTTTTTGTGTTCAGATTACCAACACCCCGACTATTCAGCGGACTCAAATCAGCCCTGCGCCCGGCGATGCCCCGGTTTAAAGTTTCTGCATTCTGGCTGCTGATACTGGCGTGGATTTTCCTGCTGGTATGGATCTGGTGGAAAGGCCCGACATGGACGCTGTATGAAGAGCAGTGGCTCAAACCACTGGCGAACCGCTGGCTGGCAACGGCGGCGTGGGGGATTATTGCCCTGGTGTGGCTTACCGTCCGGGTAATGAAGCGCCTGCAACAGCTTGAAAAAATGCAAAAGCAACAGCGCGAGGAAGCCGTTGATGCGCTCAGTGTGGAACTGAACGCCCAGCAGCGTTACCTCGACCGCTGGCTGCTGCGCCTGCAACGCCATCTCGACAACCGCCGTTTCCTGTGGCAGTTGCCGTGGTATATGGTCATCGGTCCTGTGGGCAGTGGCAAAACGACACTGCTGCGCGAGGGGTTTCCGTCAGACATTATTTATGCCCCGGAGGGCGCGCGCGGCGCAGAACAACGCCTGTACCTCACGCCCCATGTCGGTAAACAGGCGGTGATCTTTGATATCGACGGCACACTCTGCGCTCCCGCTGATGCGGATATCCTGCATCGCCGTCTGTGGGAACATGCCCTCGGCTGGCTGAAGGAAAAGCGCGCGCGCCAGCCGCTGAACGGGATTATTCTGACACTCGATTTACCCGATCTGCTGACCGCAGACAAACGCCGCCGCGAGCATCTGTTACAGACGCTGCGCAGCCGCTTACAGGATATACGCCAGCATCTTCATTGCCAGTTACCGGTTTACGTGGTACTGACCCGGCTTGATTTATTGCAGGGTTTTGCCGCCCTGTTTCAGTCACTGAACAGACAGGATCGCGATGCGATTCTGGGTGTTACGTTCACCCGCCGTGCTCATGAAAATGATGACTGGCGAACAGAGTTGAATGCTTTCTGGCAGACATGGGTGGATCGAATGAATCTGGCGTTGCCGGATCTGATGGTCACCCAGACTCACACCCGCGCGTCTTTATTCAGTTTTTCCCGCCAGATGCAGGGAAGCCGTGAGCCGCTGGTGTCACTGCTTGAGGGTCTGCTTGACGGCGAAAATATGAACGTGATGCTGCGTGGTGTCTATCTCACCTCTTCGCTTCAGCGTGGACAGATGGATGATATATTCACCCAGTCTGCTGCCCGCCAGTACCGACTGGGCAATAACCCACTGGCGTCCTGGCCTCTGGTGGACACCGCGCCTTATTTCACCCGCAGCCTGTTCCCGCAGGCATTACTCGCAGAGCCTAATCTGGCAACAGAGAGCAGCGCCTGGCTGATGCGTTCCCGTCGCCGCCTGACGGTTTTCTCTGCCACAGGCGGCGTGGCGGCACTGCTTCTCATCACCGGCTGGCATCACTATTACAACGGTAACTATCAGTCCGGCATCACCGTGCTTAAGCAGGCCAAAGCCTTTATGGACGTGCCGCCTCCGCAGGGGGAAGATGACTTTGGCAACCTGCAACTGCCACTGCTGAACCCGGTACGCGATGCAACACTGGCCTATGGCGACTGGGGCGAGCGCAGCCGTCTGGCCGATATGGGCCTGTACCAGGGGAGACGTATCGGGCCATATGTGGAACAGACCTATCTGCAACTTCTGGAGCAGCGTTACCTGCCCTCGCTGTTTAACGGGCTGGTCAAAGCGATGAATGCCGCGCCGCCGGAGAGTGAAGAAAAACTCGCGGTGCTGCGCGTGATGCGAATGCTGGAGGACAAAAGCGGACGTAACAATGAGGTGGTGAAGCAGTATATGGCAAAACGCTGGAGCGAAAAGTTCCACGGACAGCGCGATATCCAGACACAACTGATGTCCCATCTTGACTACGCGCTGGCTCATACTGACTGGCATGCAGAGCGTCAGGCGGGCGACGGTGATGCCATCAGCCGCTGGACGCCATATGACAAGCCCGTGGTATCAGCACAGAAAGAACTGAGCAAACTGCCTGTCTACCAGCGGGTTTATCAGAGCCTGAAAACGCGGGCGCTGGGCGTTCTTCCTGCTGACCTCAATCTGCGTGACCAGGTAGGGCCAACCTTTGACCAGGTGTTTACATCTGCCGATGATAACAAACTGGTTGTTCCACAGTTTCTTACCCGTTACGGCCTGCAAAGCTATTTTGTAAAACAGCGCGATGAACTGGTTGAACTGACGGCGATGGATTCCTGGGTACTCAACCTCACCCGCAGCGTGAAATACAGTGACGCCGACCGCGCGGAAATTCAGCGCCAGTTGACCGAGCAGTATATCAGCGACTACACCGCCACCTGGCGGGCCGGGATGGACAATCTCAATATCCGCAATTTTGAGTCCATTGGACAACTGACTGGCACTCTGGAGCAGGTTATCAGCGGCGACCAGCCTTTGCAGCGGGCGCTGACCGTGCTGCGTGACAACACACAGCCAGGAGTCTTTTCTGAAAAACTCTCTGCCAAAGAGCGGGATGAGGCCCTGGCAGAGCCGGATTACCAGTTACTTACCCGCCTCGGGCATGAATTCGCCCCGGAAAACAGTACCCTGACAGTACAGAAAGACAAAGAAAGCACGATGCAGGCCGTATACCAGCAGCTCACCGAGTTACACCGCTACCTGCTGGCAATCCAGAACGCGCCTGTACCAGGGAAATCGGCGCTGAAAGCCGTGCAGTTAAGGCTTGATCAGAACAGCAGCGATCCAATATTCGCCACCCGCCAGATGGCAAAAACACTGCCTGCTCCGCTCAACCGCTGGGTAGGCAGGCTGGCTGACCAGGCCTGGCATGTGGTGATGGTGGAAGCCGTTCACTATATGGAAGTGGACTGGCGCGACAGCGTGGTGAAACCGTTTAACGAGCAACTGGCAAATAACTATCCGTTTAATCCACGTTCTGCACAGGATGCCTCACTGGATGCCTTCGAACGATTCTTTAAACCGGATGGCATACTGGATACCTTCTACCAGCAGAACCTGAAACTGTTTATCGACAATGATCTGAGCCTGGAAGACGGCGATAACAGCGTCATTATCCGCGAAGATATTATTGCGCAACTGGAAACCGCGCAGAAAATCCGTGACATCTTCTTCAGCAAACAGAACGGTCTGGGAACATCCTTTGCCGTGGAAACGGTATCGCTTTCCGGCAACAAACGCCGCAGCGTACTGAACCTTGACGGCCAGTTAGTCGATTACAGCCAGGGCCGTAACTATACCGCCCATCTGGTCTGGCCTAACAATATGCGCGAAGGCAACGAAAGCAAACTGACGCTGGTTGGTGCCAGCGGCGGCGCACCGCGCAGTATCAGCTTCAGCGGGCCGTGGGCACAGTTCCGCCTGTTCGGGGCCGGACAACTGACCGGAGTACAGGATGGCAACTTTACCGTGCGCTTTAGCGTGGACGGTGGCGCGATGACCTACCGTGTGCATACCGACACCGAGGATAACCCGTTCAGCGGTGGGTTGTTCAGCCAGTTTGGTCTGTCAGACACACTGTACTGAGGAGGCAGGGATGAATAGTAACGTACTGACACAAACTATCGTTACCGGCAGTGACCCGCGCGGGCTGCCGGAATTCAGCGCCATCCGCGAGGAAATAAACAAAGCCAGCCACCCGTCACAGCCTGAGCTGAACTGGAAACTGGTGGAGTCGCTGGCGCTGGCGATTTTTAAAGCTAACGGTGTGGATTTACACACCGCCACCTACTATACGCTTGCACGGACACGGACACAGGGACTGGCGGGCTTTTGCGAAGGTGCGGAACTGCTGGCGGCAATGGTAAGCCACGACTGGGATAAGTTCTGGCCGCAGGGCGGCCCGGCGCGTACTGAAATGCTGGACTGGTTTAACTCCCGAACCGGCAATATTCTGCGTCAGCAAATCTCCTTTGCGGAATCCGACCTACCACTGATCTACCGCACGGAGCGGGCATTGCAGCTTATCTGCGACAAACTCCAGCAGGTAGAGCTGAAGCGCGTTCCGCGCGTGGAGAATCTGCTCTATTTTATGCAGAACACGCGTAAACGGCTTGAACCCCAGCCGAAGAGTAACGCCGAGAACACCTCACAGACTACGGTCAGAACGCTGATTTATGCCCCGGAAACAATGGCTTCCTCCACGCCAGAAGCGGTAGTGCCTCCCCTGCCCGACCTGCCTGAGATGAAAGTGGAAGTGCGCAGTCTGTCAGAAAATCCCCCACAGGCCAGTGTGATGAAGCAAGGCAGTACGGTAAGAGGGTTTATCGCAGGGATCGTCTGTTCAGTGGCTGTCGCCTCAGCATTGTGGTGGTGGCAGGTCTATCCGGTGCAGCAGCAACTGTTACAGGTTAACGACACCGCTCAGGGCGCAGCAACGGTGTGGATGGCCTCACCTGAACTCGAAAACTATGAGCGCAGGCTGCAACAGCTTCTTGGCGTCTCCCCGGTACAACCGCTGGAAACCGGAATGCAGATGATGCGTGTTGCCGACAGTCGCTGGCCGGAAAGCCTGCAACAGCAGCAGGCCTCGACACAATGGAATGAGGCACTCAAAACCCGCGCACAGAGTAGCCCACAGTTGCGTGGCTGGTTACAGACTCGTCAGGACTTACATGCTTTTGCAGATCTCGTGATGCAGCGCGAGAAAGAGGGACTAACCCTTTCCTATATCAAAAATGTCATCTGGCAGGCGGAGCGGGGACTGGGGCAGGAAACACCCGTTGAGTCTCTGTTGACGCAGTACCAGGATGCCCGTGCGCAGAAGCAGAATACAGATGCGCTGGAAAAACAAATTAATGAGCGACTCGAAGGCGTGTTAAGCCGCTGGCTGCTGCTGAAGAATAACATCATGCCAGAGGCGGCAACCGGGACCACGGCCAAAAAATAATTATTTAATTAAAGGAGATTATCATGGCAAATATGAGTTATTTATCTTTGAGTGGAGAGACGCAAGGGCTGATTTCAGCAGGTTGCTCAACGCTTGATTCTGTCGGAAACAAAGCGCAACCAGGACATAAAGATCAGATCATGGTTTATGCGTTAATGCATTCCATCTCAAGAAGTCAAAATGTCAATCATCATGAATTAATTATCACCAAACCGGTTGATAAATCCTCACCATTGCTGGCAAAAGCACTTAGTGACAATGAAAAAATGGTAACATGTGAATTTATACTCTACCGAACCAGTAAAGCGGGTATTTACCAGCCTTATTATAAAATAAATCTGTCAAAAGCCCGAATATCAAGTATTGATTTTGTCACACCGCATGCTGTCTTGGAAAAAGAACTGGAGCCACAGGAGAGAATTGCCTTTATTTATGAAGATATTTCCTGGGAGCATACGTTAGCCGGTACGAATGCAATGAGTAAATGGCAGGATCGTGTACAGTAACTTACTGTAATAAAATAATAAATCACTATTACGGAGAGATAAAATGGCTGGTTTAAGGAATAATAGCAACACACAGAATGCACAGTGGGCTGATTATGTGGGTGACATTCTTCGGGGGGCTCAGCCGATAAACCAGCTAGTACCTCAGCACCCTTATCTTAACGATATCCCACTCATTGATGAGTTAAGGCGTCAGAACACTCATCATGTTATTCTTTTGACATTTGATGTTGCAAAAAAAATTCTCAGCTCAATAACATCATTTGATTACATTCATTTTATCACTACACATCCTTCAGGTATAAAAGATACACTCGCCTGGTTAGTTAACGCGGGTAAATTAATGACTGAGTTTGATGAAAATGGGAAAATTATATTTAACCTTAATGCCTTAAAGTATACAAAAGCAAGTTACTTTGAAATACTTGGAGAAAAATATATAAAAATCACAACATCCAGCCCCTGGCTTTTAGAAAAGCTCGGTAAATATATTTTCTCTTCACGAGCTCCTCAAGTTCTGGAACTCGCTATTGGCTGGCGAGGAGCTTTATCTGAATCAATAAAAGGAGTTAAGTTCTGTATCTGGTTTTCAGTAGCCTGGAGAACCATAGAATTTATTACGAGTTCAGAGCGAGATCTGGTTAATTTTCTTGGTGATTTTTCAATGGATGTGGCCAAAGCAGTGATTGCAGGCGGTGTTGCAACCGCTATTGGAAGCCTGGCTTCTTTTGCCTGTCTTAGTTTTGGCCTTCCAGTAATTCTTGTAGGAGGAGCAATTTTACTTACGGGGATAGTGTGTACAGTTGTTTTAAATGAAATCGATGTTCAATACCATTTATCAGAAAAATTAAAAGATGCAATTAGAGATGGACTAAAACGGCAACAGGAACTTGATAAATGGAAAAGGGAAAACATGACTCCATTTATGTATGTTCTTAACACCCCCTGTGATATGAGGATTAACTATGCGTTTACATGTTAAATTGAAAGAGTTTCTTTCGATGTTTTTTATAGCCATATTATTTTTCCCTGCATTCAATGCATCTTTGTTTTTTACCGGAATTAAACCTCTATATTCAATAATAAAAGGCTCCACGGAAATATTTTATGATTGGAGAATGTTGATTCTATGCTTCGGTTTCATATCGTTTTCCTTGTTAAATATTCATGTAATTTTACTAACGATAATAAAATCATTCTTAATAAAAAAAACAAAGGTAATCAATTTCGCCACAGACATAACAATACAGCTAACTCTTATATTTTTACTAATAGCTATCGTAATAGCACCTTTAATAGCTCCTTTTGTCACAGGATATGTTAATGATAATTATCACCCCTGCGGTAATAACACGGGGATTTTCCCAGGAGCAACCTATATTAAAAATGGCATGAAATGTAATAATGAATATATTTCTCGCAAGGAAGATTAAGCAGTTAAATAATTAAATATTCTAAAACAAACAGTTTTTAACTCCGGATTCCATGTCCTTTTTTGCACAGTCTTTGTCAGGAAAAAATTTCTTATGCAAAGAATTCTGTATTATTGCCGCCAGAAATTCCTGGCGGCAGATATAATTTATTATTGATAGCGGTTAACCAAATCTTTTACCATCGCTTTATAGGTCTTTTGCTTAAGTTGCATGATTTGCTGCTCTGTCATATCAGTCGTACTGGCTTCATTCTTGCCGGGCAATGGTGGAAGCACTTTATATTCATAATTCACCGGCGACCAGGGCAGCCCACTCACCTGTAGTTACATCCACCAGCGTGAATCGCACCAGATAGCGCAGTGAGATTGTGTTAGTAATTTTTTCATTTTTATAATCGGACCATACTGTTGATTTCAGTGCAGTGTCATATTTTCCTGTCTGCAACGTATCATGGTAAACAATAATCGCTTTCTGATGCCCTTTCGCAGCCACAAAACGCAATGCCTGCATCCAGTTCATATTTTCAGCACTGGCAACATCCTCGTTCTCATTTTTATCTTTGTTTTTGTTACACGTCAGAGGCTTTTGCCTGTCCGGGATACCAGAGAATGTGGAAACAGTATAATATTTTCGCATCTCCTCCTGCATAATGGTTTCCGGTGCGCGGTTGCCGGATTGAACAAGTATTACAGGAGAATTAAGGGGAACGCGGAACTCATTTCCATCAAGCGCAGCTTGAATATCCTCCTCGGATACGGCCAGAGTGGTTTCATTACCGAATAAATCTTTGTCTGTCAGTTGCAGGGGGGTATTTTTATTAATATTACTTTGTGTGACTTGAGCTTTTTTCTTCTTTTCATCAATAGAAGATTCAGAGGCACATCCTGCAAGCAGCGAGAATAACACACATATGCAACAAACCTTTTTTGAATTCATAATCGGACACTCCCTCGCCTGTCATAATGATTAGAATATTTAGCACTGATAACGAACTCTAATTATATACCCCACTTAAATAATAACAAATAAAATCAATTTGAAATATACATTCACTTAATCAATATAAAATTATTCTCTGAAAATATATTTAAGCTGAATGGCTCGATATCATTATTGAATTTTAATGAATGAGACAACAAGCGAGAATCACGCACTTACGCTAGAGTAAAATCATTGAACAGAGAAATGGCGGGATTCAAATACAAAAAACCGCAAAATTAAAAATCTTGCGGTTCTCTGAACTCATTTTCATGAGTGAATTTGGCGGAACGGACGGGACTCGAACCCGCGACCCCCTGCGTGACAGGCAGGTATTCTAACCGACTGAACTACCGCTCCGCGTTGTGTTCCGTTGGGAACGAGGCGAATATTACGGATTGCCTCACCCTTCGTCAACGGTTTTTCTCATCTTTTGAATCGTTTGCTGCAAAAATCGCCCAAGTCGCTAATTTTAGCGCCTTTACAGGTATTTATGCCCGCCAGAGGCAGCTTCCGCCCTTTTTCTGCACCAGATCGAGACGGGCTTCATGTGCCGCAAGCTCTTCATCTGTCGCAAAACAACGCGTAACTTGCTTGCCTGACGCACAATGCGCTGAATTGTTGTTTCACCTTGTTGCTGTTGTGTCTCTCCTTCCATCGCAAAAGCCATCGACGTTTGACCACCAGTCATCGCCAGATAAACTTCCGCAAGGATCTGGGCATCGAGTAATGCCCCGTGCAACGTTCGTTTACTGTTATCTATTTCGTAGCGGGCACATAACGCATCGAGGCTGTTGCGCTTACCGGGAAACATTTTCCTCGCCACCGCAAGGCTATCGGTGACCTTACAGAAGGTATTGGTCTTCGGAATATCGCGCTTAAGCAACGAAAACTCGTAGTCCATAAAGCCGATATCGAACGCTGCGTTATGGATCACCAACTCCGCGCCGCGAATATAGTCCATGAACTCATCGGCTACCTCTGCAAACGTGGGCTTATCGAGCAAAAATTCATCGGCAATACCATGTACGCCAAAGGCTTCCGGATCCACCAGCCGATCGGGTTTGAGATAAACATGGAAGTTATTGCCCGTCAGGCGACGGTTCACCACTTCAACGGCACCAATCTCAATGATCTTGTGGCCTTCATAGTGCGCACCAATCTGGTTCATACCGGTAGTTTCGGTATCGAGAACGATCTGGCGTGTAATTGCAGTGCTCATAGCGGTCATTTATGTCAGACTTGTCGTTTTACAGTTCGATTCAATTACAGGAAGTCTACCAGAGATGCTTAAACAGGTAGAAATTTTCACCGATGGTTCGTGTCTGGGTAATCCTGGACCTGGGGGTTACGGCGCTATTTTACGCTATCGCGGACGCGAGAAAACCTTTAGCGCAGGCTACACCCGCACCACCAACAACCGTATGGAGTTGATGGCCGCTATTGTCGCGCTGGAGGCGTTAAAAGAACATTGCGAAGTCATTTTGAGTACCGACAGCCAGTATGTCCGCCAGGGTATCACCCAGTGGATCCATAACTGGAAAAACGTGGCTGGAAAACAGCAGACAAAAAAAACCAGTAAAAAATGTCGATCTCTGGCAACGTCTTGATGCTGCGCTGGGGCAGCATCAAATCAAATGGGAATGGGTTAAAGGCCATGCCGGTCATCCAGAAAACGAACGTTGCGATGAACTGGCTCGTGCCGCAGCGATGAATCCCACACTGGAAGATACGGGCTATCAAGTCGAAGTTTAAGCCTGTGGTTTACGACATTGCCGGGTGGCTCCAACCGCCTGGCGAATTCGTGGCTTGTTTTTACTCTGTTTCATCGGATTTAGCGTTAAAGGAATAGTCCGTTTCCGGGCGACAATAAGTTGTAAGAACCAAGCGCAGGAATATGCGCATTCAATAGTTTTCCACCGTGTTTGTTCCACGGGAGAACGTGGAAACGGCTGGCGTGTAGCACTTCAAAATTCAACAAAGAGAGCCAGTCCAGCTGCCGCATCAGAGTAAACATCCGGCTGTTATAGGGCGAGGTTTTGCGCAATACCGGTACAAGTTTGCGTAATCCCATTAAACTTATGGGATTGAAGCCACTAATCACCAGCCAGCCATCATCAATCAGTACCCGATCGGCTTCACGCAATAAACGATGCGGATCGGTGCACCACGGCAATGTATGTGCCAGTAGACAAACATCAACGGATTTATCGGCAAAAGGAAGATGAAGTGGGTCCGCCTGCACTGGACGGGCAGTCCTTGCGCAGAAACATTCACTTGATGAGAAACCGCGCACGCTTCGCAATTGATTTCTGCGCTTAAATTGCCAATCTTAAGCAGATGAAAACCATACATTTTAGTGAACCACGGGTTGAGCTGGCGCTCCAGCGCCTTGCGATAAAGCTCTCCCCAGGGCAAATCGCCCCAGCAATCAGGAGCCACGACAGTTTGAGGGACTCTTGCCGGTTTCATCACAACCTTCCGTTTCACACTGAGAGGTAATCTATGAATCTTAACAGTATTCCCGCCTTTGATGACAATTACATCTGGGTTTTGAATGATGAAGCAGGTCGCTGCCTGATTGTCGATCCCGGAGACGCAGAGCCAGTATTAAACGCCATTGCCGCCAATAACTGGCAACCGGAGGCCATATTTTCTCACCCACCATCACCACGATCACGTTGGCGGCGTAAAAGAACTGGTGAAAAAGTTTCCGCAAATTGTGGTGTATGGTCCACAAGAGACACAAGATAAGGGAACAACACAGGTAGTCAAAGATGGCGAAACTGCCTTCGTTTTAGGGCATGAATTTAGTGTAATTGCCACACCGGGTCACACTTTAGGACATATCTGTTACTTCAGTAAACCTTATCTATTTTGCGGCGACACGCTGTTTTCTGGTGGGTGTGGTCGGTTGTTTGAAGGGACACCATCACAAATGTATCAATCACTTAAAAAGTTAAGTGCGTTACCTGACGATACATTGGTATGTTGTGCTCATGAATATACCTTATCAAATATGAAGTTTGCTTTGAGTATTCTTCCGCACGATTTGTCCATAAATGATTATTATCGTAAAGTTAAGGAGTTACGGGCAAAAATCAAATAACACTACCCGTAATTCTGAAAAAATGAGCGGCAAATTAATGTTTTTTTAAGAACGGAAGATATTGATTTAATTAATGTAATTAATGAAGAAACATTATTGCAACAACCTGAAGAACGTTTTGCATGGTTAAGGTCAAAGAAAGATAGGTTCTGATAAAACTTTCTTGTCATCGGCTCCGTTCGCCGTTATGATCGGTCGTCTTTTAAGCAACTATTGACACACACATGAAGGCAAAAGCGATATTACTCGCCTCTGTCCTGCTCGTGGGTTGCCAGAGCACCGGCAACGTACAACAGCACGCACAGAGCCTTTCTGCAGCTGGTCAAGGGGAAGCAGGAAAGTTTACAAGTCAGGCACGATGGATGGACGATGGGACGTCTATCGCGCCAGATGGTGACTTGTGGGCTTTCATTGGCGACGAGCTAAAGATGGGAATTCCGGAAAACGACCGGATTCGCGAACAGAAACAGAAATATTTACGCAATAAGAGCTATCTCCACGATGTAACTTTACGGGCAGAGCCGTATATGTACTGGATAGCCGGGCAAGTTAAAAAACGTAACATGCCTATGGAACTGGTACTACTACCCATAGTGGAGAGCGCTTTTGATCCTCACGCAACGTCTGGCGCCAATGCCGCGGGCATCTGGCAGATCATTCCGAGCACGGGGCGCAATTATGGTTTGAAACAGACCCGCAATTATGATGCACGTCGCGACGTTGTGGCTTCCACCACCGCCGCACTGAACATGATGCAGCGTCTGAACAAGATGTTTGACGGCGACTGGCTTCTGACCGTAGCGGCTTATAACAGCGGCGAAGGTCGGGTCATGAAGGCAATTAAAACGAACAAAGCGCGTGGGAAATCCACGGACTTCTGGTCGTTACCGTTGCCGCAGGAAACGAAGCAGTACGTGCCTAAAATGCTGGCATTGAGTGATATTCTCAAAAACAGCAAGCGTTATGGCGTACGTCTGCCAACGACCGATGAAAGCCGTGCTCTGGCGCGTGTGCACCTGAGCAGCCCGGTTGAAATGGCGAAGGTTGCAGATATGGCGGGGATTTCCGTCAGCAAGCTGAAGACATTCAACGCAGGCGTGAAAGGCTCCACGCTGGGCGCAAGTGGTCCGCAGTACGTGATGGTGCCAAAGAAGCATGCAGATCAACTGCGTGAATCTCTGGCTTCAGGCGAAATTGCTGCTGTACAGTCGACGCTGGTTGCCGACAATACGCCGCTTAACAGCCGTGTTTACACCGTACGCTCTGGCGACACGCTTTCAAGTATCGCTTCACGTCTCGGCGTAAGCACCAAAGATTTGCAGCAGTGGAACAAACTGCGCGGATCTAAGCTGAAGCCAGGCCAAAGTTTGACGATTGGCGCAGGCAGTAGCGCACAGCGACTGGCAAACAACAGCGATAGCATTACGTATCGTGTGCGCAAAGGCGATTCGCTTTCAAGCATTGCTAAACGCCACGGCGTGAACATCAAAGATGTGATGCGCTGGAACAGCGACACTGCGAATCTGCAACCAGGCGATAAGCTGACGTTGTTTGTGAAAAACAACAACATGCCAGATTCCTGACAAATCAGATAATCAAAAGGCACCGATTCCCCCGGTGCCTTTTTTATTTATGCCGCTTTATGTGCTTCTACCATGATGATATCACTGGTGAAAAAGCCATCATTCTGCAAGGCAAAATACGTTCTCACCTCTGTCGATGCGCTCTGTTGGTAAATGCGAATAGCGTCTACTAACGCTTCTGGCGTACGCATTCTCGCGACCCATGAAGAAAATTCCAGCGGTAACTTATCTGTAATTAAATTATCAACTATCAGATTGGCTTCATTGATTAACGTCAACCACTCACCGCTGGCGTAGTTTCGTACGTGAGAGGTATCGCGTAATGCTTCTACCGTCTGTAACCAGACGTCGCGCACTGGGTGACCCGGAGACATTACGTCCATCACAATCAGCCTACCGCCAGGTTTCAATATCCTATTCACTTCTCGCAGTGCTGCACCAACATCATGCCAGTGATGGGCAGAATAACGGCTGATAACAATATCAAATGCGTTATCGGCAAATGGCAGACTTTCGGCATATCCCTGGCGGGTGGCGATATTTTTCAGGTGCCCGGCTTCGGCAGCTTGTGCCACGACATCCAGCATTTGGGCAGATAAGTCATACGCCACCACCGCGCTCACGTTTTGCGCAGCGACAAAGCTGGCATGCCCTGCTCCGCAGCCCATATCAAGTACGCTTGCATCAGGATAATCAGCCAGACGCACCGCCAGGCGCTGTAAATCTCGCCCGGATGCATGTACGGTACTGGTTAAATACTCACTGGCCTGCGAGCTAAACTGCTTTTCTACGTGGTCATGGTGGGATTGTGTTGTCATTGCGCTGTCCTTTTATTGTTTGATTAAAAAGGGCAGCGCCAAACGTTGGTCTGCCCTGTGGCAGACCTGACACACCTTATTGTTCAGGTTTGCCGGGACTGAATTCAACGAGTAGCGGATTGTGATCGGAAGCGCGCGTAACCAGCACAGAGGCCTCACTCACGTTCAGACCGCGATAGAACACAAAATCGAGCGGGCGGTACCAAACGCCCGACGGCGCTGATCATCGGTAAAACGCACCGGCGCAGCGACATTTCCCGCGCAAAGCGATATAACGCGTTCATCCTTCTACGGCTCCAGGCATTGAAATCTCCCGCCATAATCACCGGACCGCTGTGATGAGCAATCTGATCGCCAATCGGAAGTAACTGCTTACTATAGACATCCACGCCCAAACTGAAATTGACGGCGTGTATATTAACCACCATCAACAGGCGGGTGTCAGGCAATGGATAGACCGTCACCAGGGGCCGACTTCGCCAGACGCAAAATGGGTTCTCGTTCACGTAACGGGCAGCAATACACTGGATGCGCCGCCGAAAGGGTCATTACACCGGAAGGATGTTGTGGCAGCACGAAAGCGGGTACCTGATCGGCGGCAAGATAGTTAGCGGTCGCAAACTGTACTAACTCTGGCGTTGTCTGCGCTTCCTGCAATAACACCAGATGTGCATCTTTGCCGTAGTTCTTTAATACCGACAACCATTCAGCGCGTTGCTGTTTGTATATGTTCCACACCAGGATCCGAATACGCTCTTCGGTACTTAACGGTTCTCCAGGTGGTAATGCCTGGCCGATGCTCGCAAAAGACCCCGGCGGTAAGATCCTTTCCGCAGGTTGTCCGGCAACATAGCGCATGGCATAGGTGTTTTTTCGCACTTTTGACTTTGAAACCTCTATTACGTCAACCCTTCCGCACTCGGGAGGGTTCTACTGTTATAGGGATTTTTAGCTCACTCTTTCAACGAGCAATTGTATATTGCTATGTAAGCAAGTGCTTACACCGGTCAGAAATTTGCTCATTATTGAGAACATTAAATCGGATGACATATCTCGCATCCTGATGGTTTAATGACAAATAAATTCAAAATATCTCTTCTATTTTGCAACAGGAGCAAAAATGAAAGCCACGTCGGAAGAACTCGCCATTTTTGTTTCAGTCGTCGAAAGCGGCAGCTTTAGCCGGGCAGCGGAACAATTAGGGCAAGCAAACTCAGCGGTAAGCCGGGCGGTGAAAAAGCTGGAGATGAAACTTGGCGTTAGCCTGCTTAATCGGACCACGCGACAACTTAGCCTGACGGAAGAAGGCGAGCGTTATTTTCGTCGCGTACAGTCAATTTTGCAGGAGATGGCAGCGGCAGAATCAGAAATTATGGAGACGCGTAATACACCGCGTGGACTGTTACGGATCGATGCCGCAACTCCAGTGGTGCTGCACTTTCTGATGCCGTTGATTAAGCCTTTTCGTGAACGCTATCCGGAAGTCACTTTATCGCTAGTCTCCTCCGAAACGATTATTAATTTGATCGAAAGAAAAGTGGATGTCGCGATACGCGCCGGTACGTTAACGGATTCCAGCTTACGTGCCAGGCCGTTATTTAACAGTTATCGAAAAATTATCGCCTCCCCCGATTATATTTCCCGCTACGGGAAGCCAGAAACGATCGACGATTTAAAGCAACATATTTGCCTGGGATTCACTGAACCCGCTTCCCTCAATACCTGGCCGATAGCCTGTAGTGATGGACAATTACATGAGGTGAAGTACGGTTTGTCATCCAATAGTGGGGAAACACTGAAACAGCTTTGCCTGAGTGGCAACGGGATTGCGTGTTTGTCCGACTACATGATCGACAGAGAAATCGCTCGCGGAGAATTGGTGGAGTTAATGGCAGATAAAGTATTGCCAGTGGAAATGCCATTCAGTGCCGTATATTACAGCGACCGTGCGGTAAGTACACGCATCCGGGCTTTTATCGATTTCCTTAGCGAGCATGTAAAAACAGCTCCCGGAGGAGCTGTCAGAGAGGCTTAATCCCATTCAGGAGCCAGACCTTCCGGGCTAACCAGGGCGGTCGTTGCAATCCAGTGCGGCGATCGCTTTTTTATCTTCGGCATCAAGCTGTAAATTTTGTGCCTTAAGATTACTTTCCAGGTTTTTACGTTTAGTAGAAGAAGGAATTACGGAGTAACCTTCCCCCATAGCCCACGCCAGAATCACTTGTGCCGGAGTCGCATTGTGTTTAGCTGCGATACGAGCAATAACCTCATCTTTCAGGGCCTTACCATACGCCAGCGTCATATAGGAAGTAATATGGATGCCGTGCTGTTTAGCCCAGGGCGACCACTTTACGGTTTTGCAGATAAGGTGAGAGTTCAATCTGGTTAGTAGCGATGTTTTCAGCGCCAACAGCAGCAATCGCCTTTTCCATCAATGGGATCGTGAAGTTGGAAATACCGATCTCACGCGTCAGCCCTTGTTTTTTTTGGCTTCCAGCAGCGCCTGCATAAACTCTTCAACAGAGACTTCATCGTTTGGTGACGGCCAGTGGATTAGCGTCAGATCAACATAATCGATACGCAATTTTTGCAGGCTCTCTTTCAGACTCGGTATGAATTTGTCTTTGCTGAGATGTTCAATCCAGATTTTAGTGGTGATGTAGAGTTCATGACGTGGCACGCCACTTTCTGCAATCGCCTGACCTACTGCGGCTTCGTTATCATAGATTTGTGCGGTATCAATTGCGCGATAACCAAGTTCAAGCGCCGTTTTCACAGATGAAATAACAACGTCGTCTTTCAGACGGAAAGTACCTAAACCAAATGCAGGGATAGCCATAATATGCCTCTTTTAATGCTATTTTCGTTAACTGAAGTGATTATGGGCTTTAGAATGTTGCGGAAAAAGGGCGTAAAACGCAGAGGATTTTTGCGATTTAAGCAATAATAGAAATATAGACGAAAAAAAACCTCGAGCGTTAACTCGAGGCTTCTTAATAAGTGGCGGAACGGACGGGACTCGAACCCGCGACCCCCTGCGTGACAGGCAGGTATTCTAACCGACTGAACTACCGCTCCACCGAATTCTTTTTACAACCACCGGTTTTATGACCGGCTTACTGCTTAATTTGATGCCTGGCAGTTCCCTACTCTCGCATGGGGAGACCCCACACTACCATCGGCGCTACGGCGTTTCACTTCTGAGTTCGGCATGGGGTCAGGTGGGACCACCGCGCTACGGCCGCCAGGCAAATTCTGTTTTATCAACACGTCCTGTTCTGACCTGTCGATTTAATCTGTATCAAGACTTACTTGTCGATGTCTCTTCCGCCAAAACACCTTCGGCGTTGTAAGGTTAAGCCTCACGGTTCATTAGTACCGGTTAGCTCAACGCATCGCTGCGCTTACACACCCGGCCTATCAACGTCGTCGTCTTCAACGTTCCTTCAGGACTCTCAAGGAGTCAGGGAGAACTCATCTCGGGGCAAGTTTCGTGCTTAGATGCTTTCAGCACTTATCTCTTCCGCATTTAGCTACCGGGCAGTGCCATTGGCATGACAACCCGAACACCAGTGATGCGTCCACTCCGGTCCTCTCGTACTAGGAGCAGCCCCCCTCAGTTCTCCAGCGCCCACGGCAGATAGGGACCGAACTGTCTCACGACGTTCTAAACCCAGCTCGCGTACCACTTTAAATGGCGAACAGCCATACCCTTGGGACCTACTTCAGCCCCAGGATGTGATGAGCCGACATCGAGGTGCCAAACACCGCCGTCGATATGAACTCTTGGGCGGTATCAGCCTGTTATCCCCGGAGTACCTTTTATCCGTTGAGCGATGGCCCTTCCATTCAGAACCACCGGATCACTATGACCTGCTTTCGCACCTGCTCGCGCCGTCACGCTCGCAGTCAAGCTGGCTTATGCCATTGCACTAACCTCCTGATGTCCGACCAGGATTAGCCAACCTTCGTGCTCCTCCGTTACTCTTTAGGAGGAGACCGCCCCAGTCAAACTACCCACCAGACACTGTCCGCAACCCCGATCAGGGGCCAACGTTAGAACATCAAACATTAAAGGGTGGTATTTCAAGGCCGGCTCCATGCAGACTGGCGTCCACACTTCAAAGCCTCCCACCTATCCTACACATCAAGGCTCAATGTTCAGTGTCAAGCTATAGTAAAGGTTCACGGGGTCTTTCCGTCTTGCCGCGGGTACACTGCATCTTCACAGCGAGTTCAATTTCACTGAGTCTCGGGTGGAGACAGCCTGGCCATCATTATTACGCCATTCGTGCAGGTCGGAACTTACCCGACAAGGAATTTCGCTACCTTAGGACCGTTATAGTTACGGCCGCCGTTTACCGGGGCTTCGATCAAGAGCTTCGCGTTACCGCTAACCCCATCAATTAACCTTCCGGCACCGGGCAGGCGTCACACCGTATACGTCCACTTTCGTGTTTGCACAGTGCTGTGTTTTTAATAAACAGTTGCAGCCAGCTGGTATCTTCGACTGATTTCAGCTCCATCCGCAAGGGACTTCACCTACATATCAGCGTGCCTTCTCCCGAAGTTACGGCACCATTTTGCCTAGTTCCTTCACCCGAGTTCTCTCAAGCGCCTTGGTATTCTCTACCTGACCACCTGTGTCGGTTTGGGGTACGATTTGATGTTACCTGATGCTTAGAGGCTTTTCCTGGAAGCAGGGCATTTGTTGCTTCAGCACCGTAGTGCCTCGTCATCACGCCTCAGCCTTGATTTTCCGGATTTGCCTGGAAAACCAGCCTACACGCTTAAACCGGGACAACCGTCGCCCGGCCAACATAGCCTTCTCCGTCCCCCCTTCGCAGTAACACCAAGTACAGGAATATTAACCTGTTTCCCATCGACTACGCCTTTCGGCCTCGCCTTAGGGGTCGACTCACCCTGCCCCGATTAACGTTGGACAGGAACCCTTGGTCTTCCGGCGAGCGGGCTTTTCACCCGCTTTATCGTTACTTATGTCAGCATTCGCACTTCTGATACCTCCAGCATACCTCACAGTACACCTTCACAGGCTTACAGAACGCTCCCCCTACCCAACAACACATAGTGTCGCTGCCGCAGCTTCGGTGCATGGTTTAGCCCGTTACATCTTCCGCGCAGGCCGACTCGACCAGTGAGCTATTACGCTTTCTTTAAATGATGGCTGCTTCTAAGCCAACATCCTGGCTGTCTGGGCCTTCCCACATCGTTTCCCACTTAACCATGACTTTGGGACCTTAGCTGGCGGTCTGGGTTGTTTCCCTCTTCACGACGGACGTTAGCACCCGCCGTGTGTCTCCCGTGATAACATTCTCCGGTATTCGCAGTTTGCATCGGGTTGGTAAGTCGGGATGACCCCTTGCCGAAACAGTGCTCTACCCCGGAGATGAATTCACGAGGCGCTACCTAAATAGCTTTCGGGGAGAACCAGCTATCTCCCGGTTTGATTGGCCTTTCACCCCCAGCCACAAGTCATCCGCTAATTTTTCAACATTAGTCGGTTCGGTCCTCCAGTTAGTGTTACCCAACCTTCAACCTGCCCATGGCTAGATCACCGGGTTTCGGGTCTATACCCTGCAACTTAACGCCCAGTTAAGACTCGGTTTCCCTTCGGCTCCCCTATTCGGTTAACCTTGCTACAGAATATAAGTCGCTGACCCATTATACAAAAGGTACGCAGTCACCCCATTAAGAGGCTCCCACTGCTTGTACGTACACGGTTTCAGGTTCTTTTTCACTCCCCTCGCCGGGGTTCTTTTCGCCTTTCCCTCACGGTACTGGTTCACTATCGGTCAGTCAGGAGTATTTAGCCTTGGAGGATGGTCCCCCATATTCAGACAGGATACCACGTGTCCCGCCCTACTCATCGAGCTCACAGTATGTGCATTTTTGTGTACGGGGCTGTCACCCTGTATCGCGCGCCTTTCCAGACGCTTCCACTAACACACACACTGATTCAGGCTCTGGGCTGCTCCCCGTTCGCTCGCCGCTACTGGGGAATCTCGGTTGATTTCTTTTCCTCGGGGTACTTAGATGTTTCAGTTCCCCGGTTCGCCTCATTAACCTATGGATTCAGTTAATGATAGTGTGTCGAAACACACTGGGTTTCCCCATTCGGAAATCGCCGGTTATAACGGTTCATATCACCTTACCGACGCTTATCGCAGATTAGCACGTCCTTCATCGCCTCTGACTGCCGGGGCATCCACCGTGTACGCTTAGTCGCTTAACCTCACAACCCGAAGATGTTTCTTTCGATTCATCATCGTGTTGCGAAAATTTGAGAGACTCACGAACAATCTTTCGACTTGTTCAGTGTTTCAATTTTCAGCTTGATCCAGATTTTTAAAGAGCAAAACTATCTCAAACCTTTGCAGGTACACTCTGAAGATTTTTTTTTAATCACTACAGAGATGGTGGAGCTTTCGAACCACAGACCTCCTGCGTGCAAAGCAGGCGCTCCCCAGCTGAGCTATAGCCCCATAACATGTTTAAAACCTCTTCAAATTTGCGGTGTTTGGTAGGCCTGAGTGGACTTGAACCACCGACCTCACCCTTATCAGGGGTGCGCTCTAACCACCTGAGCTACAAGCCTGTGAGGTTTTACTGCTCATTTTCATCAGACAATCTGTGTGAGCACTGCAAAGTACGCTTCTTTAAGGTAAGGAGGTGATCCAACCGCAGGTTCCCCCTACGGTTACCTTGTTACGACTTCACCCCAGTCATGAATCACAAAGTGGTAAGCGCCCTCCCGAAGGTTAAGCTACCTACTTCTTTTGCAACCCACTCCCATGGTGTGACGGGCGGTGTGTACAAGGCCCGGGAACGTATTCACCGTGGCATTCTGATCCACGATTACTAGCGATTCCGACTTCATGGAGTCGAGTTGCAGACTCAATCCGGACTACGACGCACTTTATGAGGTCCGCTTGCTCTCGCGAGGTCGCTTCTCTTTGTATGCGCCATTGTAGCACGTGTGTAGCCCCGGTCGTAAGGGCCATGATGACTTGACGTCATCCCCACCTTCCTCCAGTTTATCACTGGCAGTCTCCTTTGAGTTCCCGAGCCGGACCGCTGGCAACAAAGGATAAGGGTTGCGCTCGTTGCGGGACTTAACCCAACATTTCACAACACGAGCTGACGACAGCCATGCAGCACCTGTCTCACAGTTCCCGAAGGCACCAATCCATCTCTGGAAAGTTCTGTGGATGTCAAGACCAGGTAAGGTTCTTCGCGTTGCATCGAATTAAACCACATGCTCCACCGCTTGTGCGGGCCCCGTCAATTCATTTGAGTTTTAACCTTGCGGTACGTCCCCCCAGGCGGTCGACTTAACGCGTTAGCTCCGGAAGCCACGCCTCAAGGGCACAACCTCCAAGTCGACATCGTTTACGGCGTGGACTACCAGGGGTATCTAATCCTGTTTGCTCCCCACGCTTTCGCACCTGAGCGTCAGTCTTCGTCCAGGGGGCCGCCTTCGCCACCGGTATTCCTCCAGATCTCTACGCATTTCACCGCTACACCTGAATTCTACCCCCTCTACGAGACTCAAGCTTCCAGTATCAGATGCAGTTCCCAGGTTGAGCCCGGGGATTTCACATCTGACTTAACAAACCGCCTGCGTGCGCTTTACGCCCAGTAATTCCGATTAACGCTTGCACCCTCCGTATTACCGCGGCTGCTGGCACGGAGTTAGCCGGTGCTTCTTCTGCGGGTAACGTCAATGAGCAAAGGTATTAACTTTACTCCCTTCCTCCCCGCTGAAAGTACTTTACAACCCGAAGGCCTTCTTCATACACGCGGCATGGCTGCATCAGGCTTGCGCCCATTGTGCAATATTCCCCACTGCTGCCTCCCGTAGGAGTCTGGACCGTGTCTCAGTTCCAGTGTGGCTGGTCATCCTCTCAGACCAGCTAGGGATCGTCGCCTAGGTGAGCCTTTACCCCACCTACTAGCTAATCCCATCTGGGCACATCCGATGGCAAGAGGCCCGAAGGTCCCCCTCTTTGGTCTTGCGACGTTATGCGGTATTAGCTACCGTTTCCAGTAGTTATCCCCCTCCATCAGGCAGTTTCCCAGACATTACTCACCCGTCCGCCACTCGTCAGCGAATCAGCAAGCTGATTCCTGTTACCGTTCGACTTGCATGTGTTAGGCCTGCCGCCAGCGTTCAATCTGAGCCATGATCAAACTCTTCAATTTAAAAGTTTGATGCTCAAAGAATTAAACTTCGTAATGAATTACGTGTTCACTCTTGAGACTTGGTATTCATTTTTCGTCTTGCGACGTTAAGAATCCGTATCTTCGAGTGCCCACACAGATTGTCTGATAAATTGTTAAAGAGCAGTTGCGACGCGGCTTTCAGTTCACTGTCGCGAGGTGGCGTATATTACGCTTTCCTCTTTCAGAGTCAACCCTGAATTTCAGGATTTTTCTCTTCAACCGAACCGGCTGTTTGTGTGAAGTGATTCACATCCGCCGTGTCGATGGAGGCGCATTATAGGGAGTCGGCTCAGGAAGACAAGCGGAAAAATGCATTTTTATTTCAACCGCTCATCTTTTAATCATTACGCCGGTTTTTGCTGCTTTTTTATCGCTTGCGGCAGGTCTGCCAGGCTATTTAACACCCAATCCGCCGCGTTTTCTGCTTCAGGCGTAACAGGTTTACCCGTACGCACCAGCACTTTGTTCCCACGTTCGCCGCAGCCGCTGCCTGCATATCTTCTAATTTATCGCCCACCATATAAGAAGCGGCCATATCAATATGCAAATAATCGCGTGCCGATAAAAGCATCCCCGGATGTGGTTTGCGGCAGTCGCAGACCTGGCGAAACTCTTCAACACTACCCTGCGGATGATGCGGGCAATAATAGATACCATCCAGATCGACATCGCGGTCCGCCAGCGACCAGTCCATCCACTCGGTCAGCGTTTCAAACTGTGCTTCAGTAAATTTACCGCGAGCAATGCCAGACTGGTTGGTTACTACCACCAGCGCAAAGCCCATTTTTTTTAGCTCGCGCATGGCGTCAATAACACCGTCGATAAATTCAAAGTTGTCGATCTCATGGACATAGCCGTGATCGACATTAATGGTGCCATCACGGTCAAGAAAAATTGCGGGTACGCTCTTCGCCACCTTTTATAGCTCCTTAATAAGGCATGTGACGCTAGTATCGCATGTTTCGACCTGCAAGAAAGTGCTCTTCGCATAAACCTGATTGATTTAGACGTCTGGATGCCTTAACATCCATTTCATTGACGGCGTTGCCCGTTCCAGGCATTCGAAATGCCACGACTAACTTAATGACGATAATAAATAATCAATGATAAAACTTTCGAATATCACCAAAGTGTTCCACCAGGGCACCCGCACCATCCAGGCGTTGAACAACGTCAGCCTGCATGTGCCAGCTGGACAAATTTATGGCGTTATCGGTGCCTCAGGCGCGGGTAAGAGTACGCTTATACGTTGTGTAAACCTGCTGGAGCGCCCAACCGAGGGTAGCGTGCTGGTCGATGGCCAGGAACTGACCACGCTGTCAGAATCCGAGTTGACCAAAGCTCGTCGCCAGATTGGTATGATTTTCCAGCATTTTAACCTGCTCTCTTCGCGTACTGTTTTTGGCAACGTTGCTCTGCCGCTGGAGCTGGACAACACACCGAAAGACGAGATCAAACGTCGCGTGACGGAATTGCTGTCATTGGTTGGTCTTGGCGATAAGCATGATAGCTACCCGTCGAATCTTTCCGGTGGGCAGAAACAACGTGTGGCGATTGCCCGTGCATTAGCCAGCAATCCCAAAGTATTGCTGTGTGATGAAGCCACCAGCGCGCTGGACCCGGCAACGACACGTTCTATTCTCGAACTGCTGAAAGACATCAATCGTCGTCTGGGTTTGACGATTCTGTTGATCACCCACGAAATGGACGTTGTGAAGCGCATTTGTGATTGCGTGGCGGTGATCAGTAATGGCGAGTTGATCGAGCAGGACACGGTAAGTGAAGTGTTCTCGCATCCGAAAACGCCGCTGGCGCAGAAGTTTATTCAGTCGACCCTGCATCTGGATATCCCGGAAGATTATCAAGAACGTCTGCAAGCGGAACCATTCGCTGACTGCGTGCCAATGCTGCGTCTGGAGTTTACCGGTCAATCGGTTGATGCCCCGCTGCTTTCTGAAACCGCGCGTCGTTTCAACGTCAACAACAACATTATTAGTGCGCAGATGGATTACGCCGGTGGCGTTAAGTTCGGCATCATGCTGACTGAAATGCACGGTACACAACAAGATACGCAAGCCGCCATTGCCTGGCTGCAGGAACACCATGTAAAAGTAGAGGTACTGGGTTATGTCTGAGCCGATGATGTGGCTGCTGGTTCGTGGCGTATGGGAAACGCTGGCAATGACCTTCGTATCCGGATTTTTTGGGTTTGTGATTGGTCTGCCGGTTGGCGTCCTGCTTTATGTCACGCGTCCGGGGCAAATTATTGCTAACGCGAAGCTGTATCGTACCGTTTCTGCGATTGTGAACATTTTCCGTTCTATCCCGTTCATTATCTTGCTGGTATGGATGATTCCGTTTACCCGAGTTATTGTCGGTACATCGATTGGTTTGCAGGCAGCGATTGTTCCGTTAACCGTTGGTGCAGCACCGTTTATTGCCCGTATGGTCGAGAACGCTCTGCTGGAGATCCCAACCGGGTTAATTGAAGCTTCCCGCGCAATGGGTGCCACGCCGATGCAGATCGTCCGTAAAGTGCTGTTACCGGAAGCATTGCCGGGTCTGGTGAATGCTGCGACTATCACCCTGATTACCCTGGTCGGTTATTCCGCGATGGGTGGTGCAGTCGGTGCCGGTGGTTTAGGTCAGATTGGCTATCAGTATGGCTACATCGGCTACAACGCGACGGTGATGAATACGGTACTGGTATTGCTGGTCATTCTGGTTTATTTAATTCAGTTCGCAGGCGACCGCATCGTCCGGGCTGTCACTCGCAAGTAACGTTCAACACAACATAAATAATTGAAGAAGGAATAAGGTATGGCGTTCAAATTCAAAACCTTTGCGGCAGTGGGAGCCCTGATTGGATCACTGGCACTGGTAGGCTGCGGTCAGGATGAAAAAGATCCAAACCACATTAAAGTCGGCGTGATTGTTGGTGCCGAACAGCAGGTTGCAGAAGTCGCGCAGAAAGTTGCGAAAGACAAATATGGCCTGGACGTTGAGCTGGTAACCTTCAACGACTATGTTCTGCCAAACGAAGCATTGAGCAAAGGCGATATCGACGCCAACGCCTTCCAGCATAAACCGTACCTTGATCAGCAACTGAAAGATCGTGGCTACAAACTGGTCGCAGTAGGCAACACTTTTGTTTATCCGATTGCAGGTTACTCCAAGAAAATCAAATCACTGGATGAACTGCAGGATGGTTCGCAGGTTGCCGTGCCAAACGACCCAACTAACCTTGGTCGTTCACTGCTGCTGCTGCAAAAAGTGGGCTTGATCAAACTGAAAGATGGCGTTGGCCTGCTGCCGACCGTTCTTGATGTTGTTGAGAACCCAAAAAATCTGAAAATTGTTGAACTGGAAGCACCGCAGCTGCCGCGCTCTCTGGACGACGCGCAAATCGCTCTGGCAGTTATCAATACCACCTATGCCAGCCAGATTGGCCTGACTCCAGCGAAAGACGGTATCTTTGTCGAAGATAAAGAGTCCCCGTACGTAAACCTGATCGTAACGCGTGAAGACAACAAAGACGCCGAAAACGTGAAGAAATTCGTTCAGGCTTATCAGTCTGACGAAGTTTACGAAGCAGCAAACAAAGTGTTTAACGGCGGCGCTGTTAAAGGCTGGTAATATTTAGGCTGTTTCCACAATTTGTAATATCATTCAGGACGGGCGCTTGCCCGTCTTGTCATTTTTACAAGCGCCTGATTCAATATTGACGTTTTGATCATACATTGAGGAAATACTATGCGTGCTTTACCGATCTGTTTAGTAGCACTCATGCTAAGCGGCTGTTCCATGTTAAGCAGATCCCCTGTCGAACCCGTTCAAAGCACTGCACCCCAGCCGAAAGCGGAGCCTGCAAAACCGAAAGCGCCGCGCGCCACGCCGGTCCGAATTTATACCAATGCAGAAGAATTAGTCGGCAAACCGTTCCGCGATCTCGGTGAAGTCAGTGGCGACTCTTGCCAGGCCTCTAATCAGGACTCTCCGCCGAGCATTCCAACCGCACGTAAGCGGATGCAAATCAACGCCTCGAAAATGAAAGCCAATGCGGTATTACTGCATAGCTGCGAAGTCACCAGCGGTACGCCAGGCTGCTATCGTCAGGCTGTATGTATCGGTTCTGCGCTTAACATCACGGCGAAATGAGCAGTTTCCAGTTCGAGCAAATAGGCGTTATTCGCTCGCCCTATAAAGAAAAATTCGCCGTTCCGCGCCAGCCAGGTCTGGTAAAAAGCGCCAACGGCGAACTACATCTCATTGCACCCTACAACCAGGCCGACGCCGTTCGCGGCCTGGAAGCATTCAGCCATTTATGGATCCTTTTCGTCTTTCATCAAACGATGGAAGGCGGCTGGCGTCCGACTGTGCGTCCGCCTCGTCTTGGCGGTAATGCCAGAATGGGTGTTTTCGCTACGCGCTCCACTTTTCGCCCTAACCCAATTGGTATGTCGCTGGTAGAGCTGAAAGAGGTTGTTTGCCATAAAGACAGCGTGATTCTGAAGCTCGGCAGTCTGGATCTGGTCGATGGTACGCCGGTAGTGGATATCAAACCGTATCTCCCCTTTGCCGAATCGCTTCCCGATGCCAGTGCCAGCTATGCGCAAAGTGCGCCAGCGGCAGAAATGGCGGTGTGTTTTACCGCAGAGGTCGAAAAGCAGCTTTTGACGCTGGAGAAGCGTTATCCGCAGTTAACGCTGTTTATCCGCGAAGTACTGGCGCAGGACCCGCGCCCGGCCTATCGTAAAGGTGAGGAAACGGGCAAAACCTATGCCGTCTGGCTGCATGATTTTAATGTTCGCTGGCGCGTCACCGACGCAGGTTTTGAAGTCTTTGCGCTGGAACCGCGTTAAATTCACGCCCTTCTCTTTTGACATTTCTTTTGCACTGGTAAACTAAATCACTTTTTTTGTCCCAGGCTCGCCTTGAGCCTGTTCTACCTTCCAACTGGAACCGTAACAACATGCGTACTAGCCAATACCTGCTCTCCACTCTCAAGGAGACACCTGCCGACGCCGAGGTGATCAGCCATCAGCTGATGCTGCGCGCCGGGATGATCCGCAAGCTGGCCTCCGGGTTATATACCTGGCTGCCGACCGGCGTGCGCGTTCTGAAAAAAGTCGAAAACATCGTGCGTGAAGAGATGAACAACGCCGGTGCGATCGAGGTGTTAATGCCGGTGGTTCAGCCATCTGAACTGTGGCAAGAGAGTGGTCGTTGGGAACAGTATGGCCCGGAATTGCTGCGTATTGCTGACCGTGGTGACCGTCCGTTCGTACTCGGCCCAACTCATGAAGAAGTTATCACTGACCTGATTCGTAACGAGCTGAGCTCTTACAAACAGCTGCCGCTGAACTTCTATCAGATCCAGACCAAGTTCCGCGACGAAGTGCGTCCGCGTTTCGGCGTCATGCGTTCCCGCGAATTCCTGATGAAAGATGCTTACTCTTTCCATACTTCTCAGGAATCCCTGCAGGAAACCTACGATGCAATGTATGCGGCCTACAGCAAAATCTTCAGCCGCATGGGGCTGGATTTCCGCGCCGTACAGGCCGACACTGGTTCTATCGGCGGTAGCGCCTCTCATGAATTCCAGGTGCTGGCGCAGAGCGGTGAAGACGATGTGGTCTTCTCCGACACCTCTGACTATGCAGCGAACATTGAGCTGGCAGAAGCTATCGCGCCGAAAGAACCGCGCGCTGCTGCTACCCAGGAAATGACGCTGATTGATACGCCGAACGCGAAAACCATCGCGGAACTGGTTGAACAGTTCAATCTGCCGATTGAGAAAACGGTGAAGACTCTGCTGGTTAAAGCCGTTGAAGGCAGTAGCTTCCCGCTGGTTGCGCTGCTGGTGCGCGGTGACCACGAGCTGAACGAAGTTAAAGCAGAAAAACTGCCGCAGGTTGCAAGCCCGCTGACTTTTGCGACTGAAGAAGAAATTCGTGCCGTGGTTAAAGCCGGTCCGGGTTCACTGGGTCCGGTAAACATGCCGATTCCGGTGGTGATTGACCGTACCGTTGCTGCGATGAGTGATTTTGCTGCTGGTGCTAACATTGATGGTAAACACTACTTCGGTATCAACTGGGATCGCGATGTCGCTACCCCGGAAATTGCTGATATCCGCAACGTGGTGGCTGGCGATCCAAGCCCGGATGGTCAGGGTACGCTGCTGATCAAACGTGGTATCGAAGTCGGTCACATCTTCCAGCTGGGTACCAAGTACTCCGAAGCACTGAAAGCCTCCGTACAGGGTGAAGATGGCCGTAACCAAATCCTGACGATGGGTTGCTACGGTATCGGTGTAACGCGTGTGGTAGCAGCGGCGATTGAGCAGAACTACGACGAACGCGGCATCGTATGGCCTGACGCTATCGCGCCGTTCCAGGTGGCGATTCTGCCAATGAACATGCACAAATCCTTCCGCGTACAGGAACTTGCTGAGAAACTGTACAGCGAACTGCGCGCACAAGGTATCGAAGTGCTGCTGGATGACCGCAAAGAGCGTCCGGGCGTGATGTTTGCTGATATGGAACTGATCGGTATTCCGCACACTATTGTGCTGGGCGACCGTAACCTCGACAACGATGATATCGAATATAAATATCGTCGTAACGGCGAGAAACAGTTAATTAAGACTGGTGACATCGTCGATTATCTGGTGAAACAGATTAAAGGCTGATGCCAGAAAGGGTCCTGAATTTCGGGGCCCTTTTTTACATGGATTGTATAAAATGGATAAACCAAAGGCGTACTGCCGCCTGCTTCTCCCCTGCTTTCTTGTACTTTCGGCCTGTACCGTTGATATCAGCCAGCCAGACTCATCAGCCACAGTGGTAAATGCCGAGGCGAAAACATGGGCTGTTAAATTCCAGCATCAAAGCTCTTTCACCGAACAATCAATAAAAGAAATAACGGAACCAGATCTCAAACCCGGCGATTTGCTTTTCTCCTCAAGCCTTGGGGTAACCTCATTTGGTATCCGCGTATTCAGCACTTCCTCTGTGAGTCACGTTGCAATCTATTTGGGAGATAACAACGTTGCCGAAGCGACAGGCGCTGGCGTCCAGATTGTTTCCCTTAAAAAAGCCATAAAGCATAGTGATAAGCTTTTCGTCTTACGAGTCCCGGATCTTACCCCGCAACAAGCCACAGAAATCACCGCGTTCGCCAACAAAATTAAAGATAGCGGTTACAACTATCGCGGCATTGTCGAATTTATTCCATTTATGGTGACTCGCCAGATGTGCTCACTAAATCCATTCTCCGAGGATTTTCGTCAACAGTGCGTCAGCGGCCTGGCGAAAGCACAGTTAAGTAACGTTGGCGAAGGAGACAAAAAGTCGTGGTTTTGTTCGGAATTTGTCACTGATGCATTTGCCAAAGCCGGGCATCCGCTTACGCTGGCGCAATCAGGCTGGATTAGCCCTGCCGATCTGATGCATATGCGTACTGGCGATATCTCTGCGTTTAAGCCAGAAACGCAGTTACAGTATGTTGGGCACATGAAGCCTGGGATTTATATCAAGGCAGGCCGCTTTGTTGGGCTGACTCAGTGATAAAAGCCAGCCTCGTGCGCAAAATGCCGGATGCGGCGTGAACGCCTTATCCGGCCTACAAAATTGTGCTAATTCAAAATATTGCATTGTATGCTTTAGGCCTGATAAGCGCAGCGCATGAGGCAATATTTCATTTGTTTCTGTCTCAAGACGGGTTACAGCCCCAAACTACTGCAATCATGGTTTGGGTAAAATTTACCTGCCGTATCGGGCGCTAATACTTTGGTCGGCGCACCGGTATCCGGATTAGCCTCAAGCGTAAAGTGACCTTCTACTGACAGTAACACCGGTTTTTCACTGTTACCGCGCGCAGCCAGGTAGCCACGCTCCAGCTCTGCGTTATTCGCCACCATGAAACGTTTTCCGGTCGCGCAATCAGTGAAGGTCGCCGCATCAGCCATATAAAAATACATGCCCCGCAGGGTCATCGGTGTCATGGGTAAGCTGGATTGTGCCGGTTCCAGCGTATAGTTGAACTGCGATTCAATCGGATTACCTTCACGATCGAGCATCTCCAGCGCATCTCCTTTCGCGCGATAATATGACTTTTCACCTTTGCTATCGGTTAATACCAGCTTGTCAGCGGTTCGCGCCCATGTACCGTAGGAAGCGAAGGAGGAAGGTTCTTCACGAGCCCCCAGATAACGCTCATTCATCACCCAGGTTCCGTCTTTTTCGAGGAACAGAGAGGTTTCGATTCCTTCGCAATCAGCACACGGCAGCACGCCGCGCCAACTTTGCGGCATCGGTTTCAGTTCGGCAGCCTGTGCCGGAGAAAGCGTATCGACTTCGGCCCGATTATTACATCCCATCAGAGTAAAGAGGCTGATTACAGCCATCGCTGTCACTATCGCTTTTTTCACCATCCATTCCTTCTTTTTATTCCCGACCGCTGCGCACTTTGCCGCGCATCGCCTTCACGCTTGATTTTTGTGCTTTCGATGCCAGCCTGCGCTCTTTCGATGCACGGGTGGGCCGCGTAGGTCGTCGGGCTTTTTGTTCTGTTGTTAAATCTTTAATCACTGCCACCAGCCGGGCCAGCGCCGCTTCGCGGTTCAGTTCCTGACTGCGGTATTCCTGTGCCTTAATGACAATCACTCCGTCACTGCTGATCAAATGATGGCTGGCGGCGAGCAGACGCTCTTTGTAATACTCTGGCAGGCTGGACGCCCGAATGTCAAAACGCAGATGAATAGCCGTTGAGGTCTTATTAACATGCTGCCCGCCCGCGCCCTGCGCACGAATGGCGGTGATCTCAAACTCGCCATCAGGGATAGCAACATGTCGGGAAATCACAATCATGAAGGTTGTTGCCAGACGGTTAAGTTCACTTCCAGATTATTCTTATCATCCGATAACCAGATAACACCATCCTGAATCGTTGCCTGCAGCGTCATGGTACGATCGGCAAAGGCGCTCACTTTCGCCAGTTGTTCATCGTCCAGATACCAGACGGAAAGATTGGCAAACTGCGCACATTTGCTCTGATTTTGCTGCCACCAGATTTGCGCCGCCCGACTATTATAGGCAAACAGCGCCACTTCTGCGGCCTGAGTGCAGGCTTTCTTAATCCGTCGCTCATCCGGCAGCCCCAGTTCAATCCATAAATCAATGCCCAGGTGATCGTTACGCAGCCACGCTTCCGGCTCATCATCGGCACACAAACCTCGGGTAAATTGCAGACGTTCATCAGCATATTTCAGCCACGCCAGCAGGCGCAGCATCATGCGCTCCTGGGTTTCTGAAGGATGGCGCGCCAGCGTCAGAGAGGCATCGAGAAACTGGTTGCGGTCGAGATCGGCCACATTAACCGTCGCTTTATAAATCGTCGCTTTAAGCGCCATAAGAAAACTCCTTTCGAATCAGGAGGCCATTGTAACGGAATACGTGCAGTTGCGGCGCTGATATTGCAGAAATGAGTGTGGTATAGTCACCTTGCGAAACAGAGTTTATCTTCGTAGGCTTAGACTTGCATCCACGGTTAAGTCAGAGTGCTGACAGGAGGGCATGTGGAAAAATATTGTGAGTTAATACGCAAGCGGTACGCGGAAATCGCCAGCGGAGACTTAGGATACGTTCCGGACGCGCTGGGCTGCGTTTTGAAAGTGCTGAATGAAATGGCTGCCGACGATGCCCTTTCTGAGGCTGTCAGGGAAAAAGCAGCATACGCTGCGGCAAACTTACTGGTGAGCGATTATGTCAATGAATGATACGTATCAACCAATCAATTGTGATGATTACGATAATCTTGAGCTCGCCTGCCAGCATCATTTAATGCTGACACTTGAGCTGAAAGATGGCGAAAAACTGCAGGGGAAGGCCAGCGATTTAGTCTCCCGCAAAAATGTGGAATATCTGGTCGTCGAAGCTGCTGGCGAAACCCGCGAGCTACGTCTGGATAAAATTACCAGCTTTAGCCACCCGGAAATTGGTACGGTGGTGGTGAGCGAGTCCTGATTGACTTTCGCCGGATGCGACGTTTGAAGCGTCTTATCCGGCTTTCACTTAACTAAGCGTTTTCTGCCAGACAAGACTGACGCCATTCTCACCTTCAGCCACACCTTCTTGCGTCACAAATACCCCTGCCGCCGCAATCAACGTTTCGCCATAAAACAGCAGTGGCGTGGTGTCACGTAGCCACGGCGGCACACCCAGCTCTTGCCAGATTTTCTTCAGCTTACGTCCGCCGTTGCGCCCGATAATATGCAGCAATCCTGGCGCTTTGAAACGCACGCTGACCGCTTCGTCTGCACGCGGAGGGCGAATATCGCCTCCCGCAGTAAGCTGTACACTTCCCAGTCCCGCCGGTAATTCCAGCGGTTGTAGCCACGTCTGCCACGGCACAATGGTTTCGCTTTGCCCGGCAACGGATTTAATCCACCACAGTTGCGACTGATAGCGGCGGATTTCAAACGCGCCCAGACGTAAACAGGGGGAAGCATCTTCCCGCGCCAGCGCCACTTCCTGCCAGATCCTCACCAACGCGTCGCGGGAAGGCATCGGTGCATTCTGCCCTGCCAGCCAGCGGCGGATAATCGCCGCGCGGCGGGCATCACTCATCGCCAGCATTGGCGCAATCTGCAGCGTCCCCTGCGGCTTTTGACAGTGCGCTATATCATCCGCCAGCAGTTCATCTAACAGGCTCTCTTGTTCAGCGCAAAGCGCAGCGCTGCGGGCCGTTGCTTCGGCAAAATGCGGCCAACGCTGCTGCAATAACGGCACCACGCGCAGGCGCAGGAAGTTACGATCGTAGCTATCATCCTGATTACTTTCGTCTTCAATCCAGCGTAAATCATACTGACGCGCCCACTGCACCAGTTCTCCCCGCGTGCGGGCGAGCAACGGGCGGATAAGCCGCGTTCCGGCAAACTCCGAGACTTCCGCCATAGCCGAAAGCCCGGCAGGGCCGCTACCGCGTTTTAGCGCCAGCAGAAAGGTTTCACATTGATCGTCGAGATGTTGCGCGGTGACCAGCACTTCACCGGGTAACAGGGTACGAGCAAATGCCTGATAACGCACCTGCCGCGCCTGGGCCTCAATGCCCAGTCCTTCTTGCGCAAGTTGCACGCGCTCGACCACCAGCGGCACCTGCCACTGTTGGCAGATGTTCTCGCAATGCCTAACCCAGGCATCGGCATTGGCACTTAAACCGTGATGCACATGGATAGCGCGTAGAGTGACGCCCGGATTTTCCGTCCGCCACTGCACCAACTGATGCAGCAGAACGGTGGAGTCAAGCCCGCCGCTAAAGGCCACCAGAATCTGGCGTGAGGAGAGAAGTTGTCTATTGAGCGTGAGTGTCATGATGGTGCGATTTTACAGTAGCAATGCCCGGCACGTTACCGGGCAAATGCGGCGATGACAAGCCTTACTGCTCATACAGTTCCAACGGCAGCCCGTCGGGATCGTTAAAGAACGTGAAGCGTTTTTGCGTGTATGGATCGACACGGATGGCTTCACACTTCACGTTATGGCTTTCAAGGTGCGCCACTGCCGCATCGATATCATCAACGCTAAAAGCCAGATGACGCAGGCCGCAAGCTTCCGGTCGGCTGGGGCGCTCCGGCGGGAACGGAAATGAGAAAAGCTCAATCACATATTGCCCATTAAGCGCCAAATCCCCTTTCCACGAGTCGCGCGCTTCGCGATAGACTTCGCTTTGCAGCGTGAAACCAAGAATATCGCAGTAGAAAGCTTTGCTCACCGCATAATCCGTCGCAATAATCGCAATATGGTGAACCTGTTTTAAACCCAGCATAACGTCTCCTTTATTTGTTAACAGCACGTTACTCGCCCGGAAGCCGCTCTGGCAAGTTATCCCGCCATTTTTAGGACTCGTACGCGGTAAACGCCATCTTCGTCCTGTTTCGCGCCGTGAATATCCGTTTCAAAACCGGGGTAATGTTGCCCTACGGAACAAAGCATCAGTAGAAAATCGAGTACTGTGCGGCTCTCTTTGGTCAGCATTTCTCCAGGCATCAACAGCGGTACGCCCGGTGGATAAGGCAGGATCATATTTGCCGATACTCTACCGACCAGTTGTTCCAGCGCAATGGTTTCTACTTCACCTTTAATCTGTCTCTGCCATGCCTGATGTGGCGTCATGATCATCTCCGGCAAGGTATCAAATGCCCGCAACATCAAACCGGGAAGATCGTGTTTACGAATCAGCTTATGGATCCCTTGCGCCAGATCCTGAATGCGCATATTGCGGTAGAAATCGGGATCTTCAGCATAGAGATCGGGCAGCATATTTTTGATCCGCAGGTTGAGATCGTAAGAGCGCTTAAATTCCGTCAACCCACGCAATAATCCCATTGCTTTGGTTTTATCGATTCCAATACTAAAGAGAAACAGCAGGTTATAAGGACCGGTTTTCTCTACTACGATCCCTCGTTCGTCGAGGAATTTTGCTACCAGCGCCGCCGGGATCCCCTCCTCGCTCATATTGCCCTGCTCGTCCATCCCCGGTGTCAAAATAGTGACTTTAACCGGATCGAGAAACATATGATCGGCATCCGCATCGTTAAAGCCGTGCCACTGTTCGCCAGGCGCAACGGGCCAGCATTCGGCTTCATCCACCTGCGGCGGTTGCCAGATATCGAAAAACCAGCCGTCAGACTCTTCCCGCAGCCGCTGGACCTCTTTGCGAAAATGCAGCGCCCGCTCCACCGAACGGTTAATCAGCCGTTTGCCCGGATTACCACGCAGCATCGCCGCCGCCGTCTCAACCGAAGCAACAATGGGATAACTGGGTGAGGTGGTGGTATGCATCATAAAGGCTTCGTTAAACGCCTCTTCGTCATACTCACCTTTAATGTGGATCAGCGAAGCCTGGGATAACGCCGCCAGCATTTTGTGGGTCGATTGCGTTTCGAAGATCACTTTTCCCGCAACACGCTCGCCGCTCATACCACTTTTACCCTGGTAGATCGGATGAAAATGGGTGTACGGCACCCAGGCGGAATCGAAGTGGATCGAGGGGACATCCAGCGTCTGTTTGATCCAGTCGGTGTTGTAGAGCAAGCCATCATAGGTTGAGTTGGTGATCACCGCATGAACCGGCCATTGTGCTTGCGTGGTGGCAGCGACTTTCTCTTCGATACTGTCGCGAGAAAATTCACGGCGCGGGATCCCACCAAGAATCCCCAACGCATTACGCGTCGGTTTCAGCCAGACTGGCACTACATCGTTCATCATCAACAGATGCGCCAGCGATTTATGACAATTGCGGTCAATTAACAGCGTACTGCCGGACGGCGCGGCGTACATACCCACAATTTTGTTCGACGTCGATGTTCCGTTGGTAACGATATAACTCTGTTCCGCGTCAAAAGTCCGCGCGATGTACTCTTCTGCTTCCAGGTGTGGCCCGGTGTGGTCGAGCAACGAACCAAGCTCGGTAACCGAAATAGAGACATCAGCCTTAAGAGTATTCCCGCCGAAAAAATCATAAAACAGACAGCCAACCGGGCTTTTTTGATATGCGGTGCCGCCCATATGACCCGGCGTACAAAAGGTGTACTTCCGCTCTTTGACGTAGGTAAACAAGGCTTTCGTGAACGGCGGTGTAATGTTATCAAGATATTCGTCGGTGTACTGACGCATACGAATGGCGATATCTTCCGCCTGCCCCAGCGCATATTCAAAAAACCAGAGCGCCATCCGCATATCCTGCACGCTGACATCCATCGTCGAGTGGGTGTTGATGAAGGCATAAAGCGGGAGATATTCATTAAGCTGATTGATATCGCTACATAAATCGAGACTGTACTCATCCCAGTCAAAAATCACGCCGCAAATTCGAGGGTTATGTTCGATAAATTTCAGCAAATCAACGCTGTTTTGTGGCCAGATAATCTGAAAGCCTTGCGCCACCAGCGCCGACTCCAGTTCTTTGATGGGCTCATCTTTATAAAAGACGCCATGCGGTCCCATAATGGCAATGATGTTCATGTGTTCCTCCTGGAAAATCCTTCCTTAATCATAGCCTGCTCAAACCGTGGCGATAAAAAAGGGCCACCGAAGTGACCCTTTTTCAGAACTTTTGCGAATTACGCGTAACCGTAGCTCATCAGGCGCTGATAACGACGATTTTTTAAATCTTCAGTGCTTAACACGTCGAGATCGGCCAGATCCGCCAGCAGTTGCGCTTTCAACGATGCCGCCATCGCTTCCGGGTTACGGTGAGCGCCGCCCAGCGGTTCCGGGATGATGGAGTCGATCAGTTTCAGCTCTTTAAGACGCGGAGCGATGATACCCATCGCTTCAGCCGCCAGCGGCGCTTTGTCGGCGCTCTTCCACAGAATGGACGCACAACCTTCCGGCGAGATAACGGAATAGGTGCTGTATTGCAGCATATTCACTTTATCGCCCACGCCAATCGCCAGCGCGCCGCCAGAACCACCTTCACCGATAACGGTACAAATAGTCGGTACGCTAAGGCGAGACATTTCACGCAGGTTGCGTGCAATGGCTTCAGACTGACCGCGTTCTTCTGCGCCCACGCCCGGATAAGCCCCCGGGGTGTCGATAAAGGTGATGATTGGCATCTTAAAGCGTTCAGCCATTTGCATCAGACGCAGTGCTTTGCGGTAACCTTCTGGCGCTGGCATACCAAAGTTACGGCGAATTTTTTCTTTGGTTTCACGACCTTTTTGATGACCAATGATCATCACCGGACGACCATCGAGACGGGCGATACCACCGACGATAGCTTTATCGTCTGCATACGCGCGGTCGCCAGCCAGTTCGTCAAATTCATCAAATGCCAGGCGAACGTAATCCAGGGTATAAGGACGCTGTGGATGGCGTGCCAGTTGCGCAATCTGCCATGCACCGAGATCGGCGAAGATTTTACGCGTCAGTTCTACGCTTTTTTCACGCAGACGATGCACTTCTTCATCGATATTAATATCCAGTTTCTCATCCTGACGGCTAACCGCAGTCAGAGAATCGATTTTCGCTTCCAGCTCTGCAATCGGCTGTTCAAAATCAAGGAAATTCAGACTCATAGTATTCCTGTATTAGTCAAACTCCAGTTCCACCTGCTCCGAACCAATGAGGCCACGGAGATCGTTTAATAAACGATCGCTCGGAGAGACACGCCACGTCGCGCCAAAACGCAACCGCGCGCGTGCATCCGCCCTCTGATAGTAGAGATGTACTGGAATTGTCCCAGAGCGGTGGGGTTCCAGAGACTGACGGAGTCGGTTTAAAAGCTGGTCATCAATTTGCCTGTCCGTCAGCGAGATAGCAAGCCCGCGAGCATATTTTTCCCGGGCTTCGTCAATATCCATCACTTCGCGAGCGGTCATTTTAAGCCCACCGCTGAAGTCATCAAAGCTGACCTGTCCGCTGACGATAAGTATGCGGTCTTTTTCCAGCAATTGCTGGTATTTATCCAGGGCGTCAGTAAACAACATCACTTCCAGCCGCCCGGAACGGTCATCCAGCGTGCAGATACCGATACGATTGCCGCGCTTGGTGACCATAACCCGCGCGGCAACAACGAGCCCCGCAGCCGTGATGACTTTACCACGTTCTGTCGGGTGCATGTCTTTCAGCCTTACGCCTCCGACATAACGCTCAATCTCTTTTAAATACTGGTTGATAGGGTGTCCCGTGAGGTACAGACCTAACGTTTCGCGTTCCCCATCTAACACCACCTGCTCCGGACCACGGTTGGCAGCTGGCGTAGGATTGTTCAATTTGTTCCGGCTCTTCGGCCAGCACGCCGAACATATCGGCCTGACCGATAGCTTCCGCTTTCGCGTGTTGATCTGCCGCTTTTAACGCATCGCCCAGCGAGTTCATCAGCGCGGCACGATGCGGCCCAAGGCGGTCAAACGCCCCGGACATGATCAGTTTTTCCAGCACTCGCCGGTTTAACTTTTTGGTGTCGGTACGGGCGCAGAGATCAAACAGTTCGCGGAAGTAGCCGCCTTTATTGCGGGCTTCGATGATGGCCTCAATCGGGCCTTCACCTACCCCTTTGATCGCGCCAATACCATACACGATTTCGCCGTCGTCGTTGACGTGGAAATGGTAAAGACCGGAGTTTATATCCGGCGGTAGGATTTTCAGCCCCATCCGCCAGCACTCATCCACCAGGCCCACCACCTTCTCGGTGTTGTCCATATCGGCGGTCATTACCGCCGCCATAAACTCCGCCGGATAGTGCGCTTTCAGCCATAACGTTTGATATGACACCAAAGCATAGGCCGCAGAGTGCGATTTGTTAAATCCGTAACCCGCGAATTTCTCCACCAGGTCGAAGATTTTCATCGCCAGTTCGGCGTTGATTCCGTTCTTTTCTGCACCTTCAGCAAATACAGAACGCTGCTTAGCCATCTCTTCCGGCTTTTTCTTACCCATCGCACGACGCAGCATATCCGCGCCACCGAGGGTATAACCAGAAAGCACTGGGCAATCTGCATGACCTGTTCCTGATACAGGATGATGCCGTAGGTTGGCTCCAGTACCGGTTTCAGGCTTTCATGCTGCCACTGCACGTCCGGATAGGAGATCTCTTCGCGACCATGTTTACGGTCGATAAAGTTATCCACCATCCCTGATTGCAACGGACCGGGGCGGAACAGTGCCACCAGTGCGATCATATCTTCGAAGCAGTCAGGTTGCAGACGCTTGATCAGGTCCTTCATGCCGCGCGATTCAAGCTGGAATACCGCCGTGGTTTCCGAGCGTTGCAGCATGTCGAAGCTTTTCTTGTCATCCAGCGGGATCGCGGCAATATCCAGCGGCGGCTCGCCATTCTTCGCCCGCCGCTTGTTGATCATCTCCAGCGCCCAGTTGATGATGGTGAGCGTACGCAAACCAAGGAAGTCGAACTTCACCAGTCCGGCGTATTCAACGTCGCTTTTATCAAACTGGGTGACTGGATGTTTGCCCTCTTCATCGCAGTAAAGCGGCGCAAAATCGGTAATTTTGGTCGGTGCGATAACCACCCCACCGGCGTGCTTACCGGCGTTACGGGTGACCCCTTCCAGTTTGCGCGCCATGTCGATCAGCGCCTTAACTTCTTCATCCGCTTCGTAGATTTCCGGCAGCTGCGGCTCGGCTTCAAACGCTTTCGCCAGCGTCATCCCCGGATCGGGCGGGATCAGTTTCGAGATACGGTCGACAAAGCCGTACGGATGCCCCAGTACGCGGCCTACGTCGCGGATCACCGCTTTCGCCGCCATCGTACCGAAGGTGATAATCTGCGATACCGCATCACGACCGTACATATCCGCTACGTGCTCGATAACCTGGTCGCGTTTCTCCATACAGAAGTCAACGTCGAAGTCAGGCATGGAGACACGTTCCGGGTTAAGGAAACGTTCGAACAGCAGGTCAAATTCCAGCGGGTCGAGGTCGGTAATTTTCAGCGCATAGGCTACCAGCGAACCCGCACCGGAGCCTCGCCCCGGGCCTACCGGCACACCGTTATCTTTCGACCACTGGATAAATTCCATAACGATGAGGAAGTAACCCGGGAAGCCCATCTGGTTGATAACCTGAAGTTCAGTCTCCAGACGCTCGTCATATTCCGGGCGGCGCTTCAGACGTTCTTCCTCGTCAGGGAATAAAAAGGCCAGACGCTCTTCCAGGCCTTCTTTTGCACGCTTGACCAGATAATCTTCGGTGCTCATGTCCCCGGTCGGGAACTGCGGCAGGAAGTATTCACCAAGGCGCACGGTCACGTTACAGCGTTTGGCGATCTCAACGGTGTTGGCAAGGGCTTCGGGGATGTCGGCAAACAGCTCACACATCTCCTCTTCGCTACGCATATATTGCTGCGGCGAATAGTTACGCGGGCGTTTAGGATCGTCGAGGGTAAAGCCGTCGTGGATCGCGACGCGGATTTCGTGTGCGTCAAAGTCGCTGCTGTCGATAAAGCGCACGTCGTTGGTCGCCACGACGGGTAAACCGCGCGCTTCCGCCAGTTCCACCGCCGCGTGCAGATAGCTTTCTTCGTCCGGCCTGCCGGTGCGGATCAGCTCGAGAAAATAGCGATCCGGGAAGTGTTCTTCATAAAACGCGACACACTCATCTACCAGCGCGCTGTTACCACGCAAAAGACTGCGTCCAACGTCGCCCATGCGCCCGCCGGAAAGAAGGATCAACCCTTCGTTTAATTCGATAAGCCAGTCGCGATCGATGATCGGCCCGGCGGCACCGTACCCGCGCTGATACGCTTTTGAGATCAGCAACGTCAGATTCTGATAGCCGGTATTGTTCGCCGCCAGCACCGTCAGGTGGGTTAACTCATCACCCAGCAGGTCACACTGGACATTAAAATCTGCCCCGACGATAGGCTTAATCCCTGCGCCATGTCCCGCTCCGTAGAACTTCACCAGACCACAAAGGTTGGTGAAATCGGTGATCGCCAGTGCTGGCATACCCAACGCCGCCGCCTTTTTTACCAGCGGTGCGGTTTTGGCCAGGCCATCGATCATCGAGTAGTCGCTGTGCACCCGCAGGTGTACGAAACGTGGTTCAGACATCTTCAGATTCCGGTTTACTTAATCTCGACACAAGAATCAGGACGCAAGTCCCAGTGCGCGTTTGACAGGCCCAAAGCTGCGACGATGATGTTCAGTCGCGCCATATTCAGCCAGTTTTTCCAGATGAAAAGCGGTTGGATACCCTTTGTGTTGGGCAAAACCATATTGCGGGAAAACAATATCCAGCGCCGCCATTTCGGCGTCACGCGTCACTTTCGCCAGGATAGACGCGGCACTGATTTCCGGTACGCGGCTATCGCCTTTCACCACAGCCATCGCAGGCATCGGTAATTTCGGGCAGCGGTTACCATCAATCAACACATATTCCGGCGCAATATGCAGCCCAGCGACGGCACGCTGCATCGCCAGCATGGTCGCGTGTAAAATATTCAGTTCGTCGATTTCGTGGGGTTCCGCGCGGCCCAGACTCCAGCTCAACGCTTTCTCTTTGATCTCTTCGCAGAGCGCCAGACGGCGTTTTTCGCTCAGCTTTTTGGAATCATTCAGCCCGGCAATCGGGCGCGACGGGTCAAGGATCACTGCAGCGGTGACGACCGCGCCAACTAACGGCCCGCGTCCGACTTCATCCACACCCGCAACCAGCTGCGTGTGCGGATAAACAAATTCGATCATTGTGCTAACTCCAGAACGGCTTGTGCCGCCTGCTCATCGGCATTGCAGCGGATCTGCTGATGCAGTTCACGGAAGGTATCGTGCATCGCGTGGCTGGTTTTCCCGTTCGCCAACAGCGGTAACAGCGCCGCAGCCAGTTTTTGCGGCTCACACTCTTCCTGCAATAACTCTTTGACTAACTCTCTGCCCGCCAGCAAATTGGGTAGAGAGACATAATCAGTTTTCACCAGTCGCTTCGCCAGCCAGAAGGTAAAAGGCTTCATGCGATATCCCACTACCATCGGGCATTTAGCCAGCATACACTCCAGTGCTGCCGTACCCGACGCCAGTAGCGCCGCATCACTGGCGACCATCGCCTCACGGCCCAACCCATCCAGCATATGAACCGACAGGTCTGGCGCAACTTCAGCTTTGATGCGTTCAAACTGCTCGCGGCGTTTGGCATTCACCAGCGGCACCACGATTTCGAGATCCGGATATGTCTGGCGCAAAAGCTGGGCCGTTTTCAGAAAATCGGCGCTAAGCATTTCGACTTCTGCACCACGGCTGCCCGGCAACAATGCCAGACAGTGGGCATCGTGAGAGATCCCCAGCACATCACGGGCACCATTTTTATCTGGATCTAATGGCATGGCATCAGCCATGGTATGACCGATAAAGCGGCACGGTACGTTGTATTTGTCATAAAACGCTTTTTCGAAAGGCAGAAATGCGAGCACCAGATCGGTGGCTCTGCCTATTTTGAAAACGCGTTTCTGTCGCCACGCCCAGACGGACGGGCTGACATAATGAATGGTTTTGATCCCCTGCTTTTTAAGGTTACCTTCAAGGGTAATATTGAAGTCAGGCGCATCAATACCGACAAAAACATCTGGCTTCAGTTCGCCAAAACGCTTTGTCAGATCGGCACGAATATGCAGTAAGCGGCGCAGACGCCCGAGCACTTCAACAATGCCCATCACCGCCAGCTCTTCCATTTCGTACCAGGGCTTCGCAGCCTTCGGCTTGCATTCGTGGCCCGGCAACACCAACAAAGCGGGCATTGGGCACACGTTCTTTCAGAGCACGGATTAAACCGGCCCCCAGGATATCGCCGGAGGTTTCTCCGGCGACCCGAGGGCAATCGTTAATGGACGCTGTTCAGTCATTAACGAATCAGACCGCGCGTTGAGCGTGCAAAGAAATCGGTAAAGGCTTTCACTTCCGGATATGTTTCCGCCAGTTCAGCAATTTCCGGTTTCACTTCATCGAGCGTTTTACCGCTACGATAAATCAGCTTATACGCATTGCGGATAGCGGTAATCGCCTCACGGCTGAATCCGCGGCGCTTCAGCCCTTCGATATTGACACCGAACGGCGTTGCGTGGTTACCCTGCGCAATGACATAAGGAGGACGTCCTGCGCCACACCGGAGCAGCCGCCAACCATCACATGCGCACCAATGATGCAGAACTGATGGACTGCGGTCATGCCGCCGATGATCGCGAAGTCGTCAACCGATACGTGACCCGCCAGCGTTGCGTTGTTGGCGAGGATGCAGCGGTTACCTACCGTACAATCATGCGCAACGTGCGCATTGACCATCAGCAGGTTGTCGCTGCCCACCTTCGTCAACCCACCGCCTTGACCGTGCCACGGTGAATGGTGACGCTTTCGCGGATGCGGTTGCGATCGCCAATTTCCACGCGGGTCGGTTCACCAGCATATTTCAGATCTGGTTAACCTCGCCGATGGAAGCGAACTGATAAATCTCGTTATCGCGGCCAATTTTAGTATGACCATTCACGACAACGTGAGATTTCAGTACGGTACCCTCACCAATTTCGACATGGGGTCCAACGATACAAAAAGGACCAATGTGAGCGTTCGCGCCAATCGACGCGCCCTCTTCCACAATGGCGGTTGGATGCACAAAGGCGGTTTTATCAATCACGTATCAGGCCTCCCGGCTACGTGCACACATCATAGTAGCTTCACAAACAACTTTACCGTCTACCAGCGCGACCCCTTTAAAACGGGTCAGGCCGCGGCGCGTTTTTTCGAAAGTGACTTCCATGATCATTTGATCGCCAGGCACGACCGGGCGCTTAAAGCGCGCTTCGTCAATACCGGCGAAGTAGTACAGCTCACCCGGTTCCAGTTTTCCTACGCTTTTAAACGCCAGAATACCTGTTGCCTGTGCCATTGCTTCCAGAATCAGCACACCCGGGAAAATCGGTTTTCCAGGGAAATGGCCCTGGAAGAACGGCTCATTTACAGATACATTTTTTACTGCGCGCAGAAAACGACCTTCTTCAAAATCCAGCACGCGATCCACCAGTAAGAACGGGAAACGGTGCGGCAGAAGTTCTAAAATCTCTTCAATCTGCAGAGTATGAGTGTTAGTAGTCAAGATACTCTTCCTGTCAAAATATAAGAAACGACAATAATAACACGGCCTGCCGCAATCGTAAGAATGAGACAGGCCGTAAAGTTTGGCGAACAAAAGATGGAACGTTAGTCTTGTTGATTAACCTTGCGCTCAAGCGATTTCAGACGCTTGCTCATGTCATCAATGTTCATCACCAGTGCAGCGGTTTTGCGCCAGACTTTGTTGGGTTGCAGCGGAATGCCTGAGGAATAGACGCCTGGTTCAGTGATGGGACGCATCACCATACCCATGCCCGTAACCGTCACTTTGTCGCATATTTCCATATGCCCGTTGATTACGCTGGCTCCGCCGATCATGCAGTAACGACCAATTTTCAGGCTGCCCGCCATAATGACGCCACCGGCAACTGCCGTATTGTCGCCAATCACGACGTTATGTGCAATCTGGCACTGGTTATCAATGATGACACCGTTACCAATGACAGTGTCATCCAGCGCACCGCGATCGATGGTAGTACATGCGCCGATCTCCACGCGATCGCCAATAATTACGCGACCTATCTGCGGGATCTTCACCCAGTTACCACGATCGTTGGCATAACCAAAGCCGTCTGCGCCTACCACTGTTCCGGACTGGATCAGGCAATTCTGACCGATCTGGATCTCATGGTAAATGGTTACGTTCGCCCAGAGACGCGAACCTGCACCGATTTTGCTGTTTTTACCTACGAAGCAACCGGCACCGATAATCACGTTATCGCCCAGTTCAACGCCGGACTCAATCACCGCGTTAGCGCCAATTGAGACGTTGTTACCCAGCTTCGCCGTCGCGTCAATCACTGCACTGGGTGCAATGTTCTGCGCGGGCTGCGGCGTGGTATCTAAAATTTGCGCCATGCGCGCGTAAGTCAGGTAGGGATTCTTCACTACCAGCGCGGCACTTTTCGCGAAAGGAAGATCGTCCTGGGTCATGACAACCGCGGACGCCTGGCACAAGCCTAAATGCTCACGGTATTTTGGGTTAACCATGAACGTAATGTGACCTGTTTGTGCAGATTGCATGGACGCAACGCCGGTGATGACGATATCGCCATCACCGTGTAGTTCTGCATCCAACTGCTGCGCTAAATCAGCCAGTCGAATTGAAGGCATTACTTATTTAACCTGTTTCAGTACGTCAGCAGTGATGTCTTTTACATCGCTGCTGTTGTAAGCAACGGCGTTTGCATCAACAACCAGATCGATATCCTGGCTGTTGGCAACGGATTTCACAGCAGTCTGGATACGAGTAACCAGTTTGCCACGTTCTTCGTTGGAACGACGAGCGCGATCCTGCTCAAAAGCCTGCGCTTTCTGAGAAAAAGTCTGGCGCTGAGCCATTACGTCTTTTCCAGCTTAGTACGGTCGCTGCCCGCTTTCATGGACTGCAGCTTTTTCATTTTAGCCTGCAGATCGGTTTCCATACGCTGCAGTTCGCTGGCACGGCCTTTGAACTCATTTTCCAGCGTGTTAGAAACACCCGTCTTCTGTGCTACCTGTTGGAACAGGCTACCCATATTGACGATTGCAATTTTGTCAGCCGCCTGAGCAGAAGTTGCCAGTGCTAAACCGAGACCTGCCGCTAATAACCACTTTTTCACAATAAACTCCTTACCATCCCATTTGCACCGGAAGGTGCAGTTCTTTGCGTGGCCCGGCGATCTTATATTGATCGCCTAAAGTCATCGCTACACTACCACTACATTCCTTTGTGGAGAACACTTACCAGGTTTTACCGATGTTAAACTGGAACTGTTCTGCCTTGTCTCCATCGTACTTTTTGAACGGCTGGGCGTAGGAGAACACCAACGGCCCCAATGGGGACATCCATTGTAATGCGATACCCGCAGACATACGGATATTGCTTGGATCACTATAGTCCGGATATCCAGAATATTGGCTGGAATCCCAGTTTGTATCCCAAACGGTACCCATATCCCAGAAGAAGGAAGTACGAACCGAGTTAGCATACTTGTCGCTAATGAACGGCGTCGGGGTGATGAACTCGAGGCTGGCAACCGCCATAGCGTTACCGCCTACAGCATCATCCGATTTACACAGGTCTTTCGCGCCGTCCTGAGTCGCACATTCGTAATCATAGTCCGGATCATAATTACTGGCCTGATGCGGGAAGTAAACTGCTTTCGGACCAATGGTATTGGACTGGAAGCCACGCACGGTGCTGGAACCACCGGCATAGAAGTTCTCATAGAACGGCATCTCTTTGCCGCCTAAACCATCACCATAACCCCAGCGGGTACGACCCAGAACAACCCATTTGTGATCGTCATCAATCGGCACATAAGTCGCCGTGTCTAACGTCACTTTGTAGTATTCGTTATCCGATCCCGGAATGGTCACTTTACCGGTCAGGTTGACACGTGAACCATCTGTCGGGAAGTAACCACGGTCAAGCTTGTTATAGGTCCAACCATAGTTGAACGTGAAGTCGTCCGTTTTGAAAGCTGTTATCCTGATCAGAGGTGCTCGGATGTTCACCCATAGAGTACAGATAACGCCACATCGCAACCTGCGGCTGCATGTTGGACAGGGAGTTATGAACATAACCCAGACCTGCACGCAGCGAGTTATATTCGTTGATCGGGAAGCCCAACGTCACGTCTGTACCATAACTCTTGTTGGTATAGTCGGACAGGTCGGCGTCATCTGCCTGGAAGTCATTATAGAAGAGACGACCACCGAGGCTTACGCCATCTACGGTGAAGTACGGGTTGGTTACCGACAGTTCAGCATAGGTCTGGTAATCGTTTTTGGTCCCGTTGATACCAACAGCATAACCTGTACCTAACCAGTTATCCTGTTGCACGCCAGCCTGGAAGCTCACGCCACTTTCAGTACCGTAACCAATCCCGAAGTTGAAGCTACCAGTGTTACGTTCTTTCACCTTGTAGACTACATCAACCTTGGTCCGGGCTACCGGAACACGTTGGGTATCGGTATCGACAGTTTCAAAGAAGCCCAGACGATTCAGACGCTCCTTACCCTGATCGACCAGATCGCTCCCCAGCCATGCACCTTCCATCTGACGCATTTCGCGACGCAGGACGGCATCTTTCGAGGTATCGTTACCTTCAAAACGGATCTTACGCACATAGAAACGGTTACCAGCATCAACGTTCACGCGTAATTTAACGGTTTTGTCGGCATCGTTAATTTCAGGCATCGACTGTACGCGCGGATAGGCATAACCATAGCGACCGAGAAGCTTTTTAATGTCATCTTCCATCTTGGTCACTTTGGTGCCGTTATACAGCTCGCCCGGCTCGATCTTAGTCAGCTGCTCAATTTCAGCGGGTGCCCGGCAAGATTGCCGCTCACTTCAACGCCAGAAAGCTTGTACTGATCGCCTTCGGTGATGTTCACCGTGACGTAAATACCTTTTTTATCTGGCGTCAGACTGACCTGGGTAGAGTCGATGTTGAAACGGGCATAACCGCGATCCAGATAGTAACTGCGCAGGGTTTCAAGGTCGCCCGCCAGTTTCTGTTTCTGGTATTTACGATCGCCGACCACGTTCCACCACGGCACTTCGTCACGCAGTTGGAAATGAGAGATCAGTTCGTCGGTGGTGAAAGCATGGTTACCAACAATGTTAATTTGCTGGATTTCAGCTGACACACCTTCCGGAACACCAGTTTTAGGTCAACACGGTTGCGCGGCAGCGGGGTCACGACAGCTTTAACGCTGGCGCTATATTTACCGACGCTGTAGTAGAAGTCTTCCAGACCTTTCTCGATATCGGCAATGGTGGTGCGATCGAGGGATTCGCCCACACGCACACCAGAAGCCTCGAGGTTTTGCTTCAGCATGTCATCTTTCACCGATTTGTTACCGGAGAAAGTAATGCTGGCAATGGTCGGACGTTCTTTTACCTGAACCAGAAGGGTATCACCATCACGAAGGACGCGAACATCCTCAAAGTTGCCGGTAGCAAACAGAGCGCGAATGGTATTACTGATATCTTCATCATTAACCGTGTCGCCTGTGCGCACCGGCATACTGAGGAGGGCCGCACCAACGGCGACACGCTGAAGGCCTTCGAAATGAATATCTTTCACTACGAACCCTTCAGCACCGTATACGGTGGCGCTGCTAAACAGCAGCGACGCTATGAGCAACTTTTTCATCGCCATCGTTATTATGCGTTCTTCCTAACTAACTCTCATAACCGAGAGAAATCATTGAAAAGTGCAAGCCCCATTAACAGCACCAGCAGAATCGAGCCAATGCGATAACAAAAGTCTTGAACCCGCTCGGATACCGGTCCGCCCTTGATCTTTTCGATCGCAAGGAACAGCAGATGCCCCCCGTCAAGTACGGGCAACGGAAACAGGTTAATTATCCCTAAGTTCACGCTAATAAGCGCAAGAAACGGCAGGTAATAAACAACCCCGAGTTCCGCTGTCATCCCAGCCCCCTTGGCGATAGAGATCGGCCCACTGAGGTTGTTCAGTTTCACATCACCGGTGATCAATTTTCCCAGCATACTGACCGTCAGCTTCATCAACTGCCACGTTTTGTCCGTGGCTTCGACAATGGCGTTGAACGGTCCATACTGGCGTACAACTTTATACTCATCTGGCAAAGGAATGACTTTCGGCTCAATACCGACAAAACCAATCGCTTTACCATTACCCGGTTTACTCTCCGGGATTAATGTCAAAGACAAGGGATTCCCCTGCCTTTCGATTTCTAACGCTAAGGATTTACCCGGGTTATCCCGGACAAGCATCACAAAGGTCACCCACTGCGTTAAGGGCTGACCATCGACTTTAACGATCCTGTCGCCTGCTTGCAAACCTGCCTTGCTTGCCGCCGAGTTTGGCTGCACATTTTCCAGTACAGGTTCAATTTGCGGCCCACGAGGACGAATCCCCAGCGAAGTTACCGGATCTTCTTTATCAGGCTCAAACGCCCAGTGACGTAAATCGAGCTTTACATCCCGCCGTTGGTCGCTGCCAAATGGCGCTACCGTAATGGTGGTGCTTTCATCGCCAATTTTATCGACCAACTGCAAACGCACGGCATCCCAATCAGGCGTTTCGATACCATCTACGGCTTTTAGTTCCGTACCTGGTGCAATTTGTGCTTCCGCAGCTATCGAATTGGCTGCTATTTCGCCAACCACCGGACGTACACCAGGCACACCAATAATAAAAACCAGCCAGTAGGCAAAGATAGCAAAAATGAAGTTTGCAACCGGACCTGCGGCAATAATCGCCGCTCGTTGGCCGACAGATTTATTATTGAAGGCATGGTGGCGGAGTTCCGGAACGACCGGTTCTGCGCGCTCATCCAGCATTTTGACATAACCGCCCAACGGGATCAGGGCGATAACATATTCGGTGCCGAGCTTATCAGTTCGCCGCCAGAGCGCCTTACCAAACCCTATTGAGAAACGCTCAACGCGAACACCACAACGCCGGGCAACCCAGAAATGACCAAATTCATGCACGGTGATAAGTACACCCAGTGCAACGATGAACGAAGCCAAATCCCAGAGAAAACTCAGCATATTACCTTCCGTTAAAGCGTCCTGAATACCAGTAACAACAAGCAAGCAAAGACCGGTACCGCAGCCGTCAGGCTATCAATACGATCTAAAATACCACCGTGTCCTGGAATTAAATGACCGCTGTCCTTAATTCCTGCTTCACGCTTAAACATACTTTCGGTCAGATCGCCGAGCACTGAGGCTAACGCTGCGACAATAGAGCAAATGAGTAAGGTGACGGGAGCGACGTCGAGATTCGCCCACATGCCATAACCCCATGAGATTACCGCTGCAGTCGCGAGTCCACCGATAAAGCCTTGCCAGGTTTTACCCGGAGAAACCTTCGGAGCCAGCTTATGTTTACCAAACAATTTGCCAAACATATATGCGCCAGAGTCAGCGCCCCATACCAGGATCATGACATAGAGCAGCCATATTGCGCCACTGTAATGATTCTCGTCGTAGTGCCAGGCCCGTAACGCCAGCATGCCCCAGAAGAAGGGAACAATGGTTAGCACGCCAAAAATAATGCGCAATGTTTTAGAGTTACGCCAGATTGCTGCGGAACCTGGGTAAAAACAGCACCAGCAATAGCGCGACAATCCACCAACCCAGCGAAGCCCAAAGTGAGATTTCAACCAGCGGTTGATGAATATTTCGGTGATATTCCGGCAACAGAAAAAGCATCAGCGCCAACAATAACCCACATAACACCGCCAACCATACTCGCTGCGCACGAGTGGTAAAACCGCTAAGCTGTCCCCATTCCCACGCTGCCAGCATGCAGACCACCAGCGTTACAATGGCGAACCCCACCGGCGGCAACAGAAACAACGCCGCGATGACGACGGGTATTAACACAAAAGCAGATATCAGGCGATACTTCAGCAAAAGCTACCCCCATCAGGCTTTGTCATCACCGGGCTCGGTGCCGCCGAAACGACGCTCTCGATTAGCAAAGGCATTTAACGCCCCTTCAAAGTCTTGTTCATCGAAATCGGGCCAGAGAACATCTGTAAAGTAAAGTTCGGCATAGGCAATTTGCCAAAGCAAAAAGTTACTAATGCGATGCTCTCCCCCAGTCCTAATCACTAAATCTACAGGTGCCAGTTCATGCATACAGACATGCTGGTTTAGCATCTCTTCATCTATCTGATCTGGTTGCAGGTTTCCTTGCTGCACCTTTTCAGCCAGTTGCCTGACTCCCTGGACTATATCCCAACGTCCACCGTAGTTCGCCGCAATATTCAGCGTCAGACCGGTATTCCCGGCTGTTAGCGCTTCAGATTTACGAATACGTTCTTGCAAACGCGAGTTAAAGCGACTGGTATCGCCAATAATACGCAGACGCACGTTATGTCGGTGCAGACTCTTTACTTCGCTATCAAGCGCCCACACAAACAGTTCCATTAACGCACTGACTTCCTGCGCTGGTCGGTTCCAGTTTTCACTACTAAAGGCATACAGAGTTAACGCCTCAATACCGTTGTTGCCGCAAAAGAGACAGCCCGGCGGACGGATTTTGCCCCGGCTTTATGCCCAAAGGCACGAATCTTCCCTTGCTTTTTTGCCCAGCGACCATTGCCGTCCATAATGATCGCAACATGACGACAGCCATGCGCTGGCAATTTTTCGCTAAGTGGTTGAGTAGCAGACAACATCACGCGTTTCTTATTCCCTGACAGGGTTTACGGTACTCAGGAATACTGAAGCCTATACAAAAAAAAGCCGTGTAAAACCACGGCATACCTGACCTTATAAAGCCAACTACTTACGATCAGATGGCGCAGACTATATCACTGAAGCCCTACGCTAACAAATAGCGCGACTCTCTGTAGCCGGATTATCCTCAGCTTGCGAGACGCATCACCTCTTTTCTGGCGACTTCACGCGCGTTCGCATCAACAGATAACACATCGTCCACACATTGTGGTTCGCGCATATCCATTTTTTCCAGTACGGATAAATTCAACGCGGCGATATCCGTAAAGCGGATTTGTTGCGCAAGAAAAGCAGCAACGGTGATTTCGTTTGCGGCATTCAATGCTGTCGTCGCTGCTGGCCTTGTTCGAACGCCTCCATCGCCAGTTTCAGGCATGGATAACGATCATAATCCGGTGCGGCAAATGTCAACGCACTTAGTTTGCAAAAATCGAGCGGCTTCACGCCAGAGTTCACGCGATTCGGTACCATGCCATGGTGTGGGCAATTGGCGTACGCATATCCGGTTCCCCCAGCTGCGCCAGAACACTGCCGTCCTGATAGCGCACCATTGAGTGAATCACTGACTGCGGGTGAATCAGCACTTCCATCTGGCTGGCGCTGGCGTTAAACAGCCAACGCGCTTCAATGTATTCCAGACCTTTATTCATCATGGTAGCCGAATCGACAGAAATTTTACGCCCCATCGACCAGTTCGGATGACGGCAGGCTTGATCCGGCGTCATTGTTGCCAAATCGCGCAATGGCGTCTCACGGAAAGGGCCACCAGACCCGGTAAGTAAAATGGACACCACGCCATTTTGCTCAAGGTCAGCGTATCCCAGATTATGCTGGATAGGTTGCGGTAAACTCTGAAAAATGGCGTTATGTTCGCTATCGACCGGTAACAATTGCGCTTTGCTCTGCTTTACGGCGTCCATAAACAGACGTCCGCAGGTAACCAGTGATTCTTTATTGGCCAGCAAAATGGTTTTACCCGCGCGGATCGCAGCAAGCGTAGGTAACAGCCCAGCAGCGCCAACAATGGCTGCCATCACCTGATCAACATCCTCAAGCGCTGCCATATCGCAAGCGGCTTGTTGCCCACTTAAGACTTCGGTGCGGCTACCCTGTTGCTGTAACATCGTTTTAAGAAGTTTCGCACTCGCTTCATCGTCCATTACGGCATAGCGGGGAGAGAATTCCGGCACTGTTCTACCATGCGAGTGACATTTTTGCCTGCCACCAGCGCAACTACGCGGAAGTGTTCGGGATTATGGCGCACCACGTCCAGCGTGCTGCAACCAATCGAGCCGGTCGAGCCCAGAATGGTGAGTTGCTTCATGAAACATCCAGAGTTGAGACAGAATAAAAAGCAAAAACGCCGCCAGCCGATCCGCAAGGATCTACTGAGCGGCGTTTTTGTCGTTCAAGAAATCAGAACTGCATCAGTTCTGCTTCTTTGTCTGCCAGCGCCGCTTCAATTTTCTTGATTGCAGCATCAGTCAGTTTCTGTACATCGTCCTGAGAACGGCGATCGTCGTCTTCGCTGATCTCTTTATCTTTCAACAGTGCTTTCACTTTGTCGTTCGCGTCACGACGCACGTTACGTACTGCAACACGCGCTTGTTCTGCTTCACCACGAACGATTTTGGTCAGATCTTTACGACGTTCTTCCGTCAGCGGCGGCAGCGGAACACGGATGTCGCTACCCGCAGAGTTCGGGTTCAGGCCAAGATCGGACGCCATAATCGCTTTTTCAACGGCCGGAGACATTGAACGATCAAACACGTTGATTTTCAGAGTACGGGAATCTTCTACCGTTACGCTTGCCAGCTGACGCAGCGGCGTCGGCGTGCCGTAATATTCCACGACAATGCCATCCAGCAGGCTGGGAGAAGCACGACCCGTGCGTATTTTGCTGATTTGGGTTTTGAACGCTTCTACGCATTTGTCCATGCGTACTTCAGCATCTTTTCTGATATCGCTAATCACGTTACGAATCCTTGAAAACTTGTCTCAGTCAGACCAGACAGTCACACACAGTGGAAGTGTGCTAAGTATAGCCCTGATTAAACATATTACGGGTAAGATCCCCGCGATACTTACGCGGAATCTTACCCTTATTTATCCATCACGGGAATTATTCCGTGATTAAAGTCCCTTCTTTTTCACCCATTACCACACGGCGCAGCGCACCCGGTTTGTTCATGTTGAAAACACGAATCGGTAATTTATGGTCACGAGCCAGCGTGAAGGCCGCCAGTCCATGACTTTCAGCTCTTTTCCAGCACTTCGCTGTAAGTCAGTTGCTCGTACATGGTTGCGGTTGGATCTTTCGCCGGATCAGCGGTAAACACGCCGTCAACTTTGGTTGCTTTCAGCACCACATCGGCTTCAATTTCGATACCACGCAGGCAAGCTGCTGAGTCGGTGGTAAAGAACGGGTTACCTGTACCGGCGGAGAGGATCACCACACGATTGTTGCGCAACAGGCTGATAGCTTCTGCCCAGCTGTAGCTGTCGCACACGCCATTCAATGGAATAGCGGACATCAGACGAGCGTTCACATAGGCGCGGTGCAGTGCATCACGCATTGCCAGGCCGTTCATTACGGTCGCCAGCATCCCCATGTGGTCGCCCACAACGCGGTTCATACCCGCTTTCGCCAGACCAGCGCCACGGAACAGGTTACCCCCCACCAATCACCACACCAACCTGAATGCCCAGTTCAACAAGTTCTTTGATTTCCTGAGCCATGCGATCCAGTATGCTTGCATCAATACCGAAGCCTTCAGTGCCCTGCAGAGCTTCGCCACTCAACTTAAGCAGAATGCGTTTATAGACGGGTTTTGCATTGGTAGCCATGTTTCTTTCCTGAGACTGTCAACGATTGAAATGAATTAATACTAGCGACATTGTACGTCGCTTTTCAGCGCAGCCCCACAAGGGTTAGCTGAATTTACAAGATGGGCACAAAAAGAAGCCGCCCTCAGGCGGCTCCTTTTCGATAATTAAGACTGCTTGGACATCGCAGCAACTTCTGCTGCAAAGTCAGTCTCAACTTTCTCGATGCCTTCACCCACTTCGAAGCGGATGAAGCCAGTCACTTCAGCGTTATGCTCTTTCAGCAGCTGACCAACAGTTTTGCTTGGTTCCATAACGAACGGCTGACCGGTCAGAGAAACTTCGCCGGTGAATTTCTTCATGCGGCCTTCAACCATTTTCTCTGCGATTTCTTTCGGCTTACCAGACTGCATCGCGATATCCAGCTGTACCGTATTCTTTTTCTACCACTTCAGCGGATACGTCTTCTGGTTTGATGAATTCTGGCTTGCTTGCAGCAACGTGCATAGCGATGTGTTTAACCAGCTCTTCGTCAGCGCCTTTAGCAGCAACCAGAACGCCGATACGCGCACCGTGCTGATAAGAACCCAGAACGTCGCCTTCCAGCGCAGCAACGCGGCGGATGTTGATGTTTTCACCAATTTTCGCTACCAGCGCAACACGTTCTTCTTCAAACTGTGCTTTCAGAACTTCAACGTCAGTGATTTTGCCAGCAACAGCAGCGTCCAGTACTTTGTCAGCAAATGCCTGGAAACCAGCGTCTTTTGCAACGAAGTCAGTCTGGCAGTTAACTTCAGAATGATGCCGTAGTTGCCGTCGATTTTGGTTTTGATCACGCCGTCAGCAGCAACGTTGCCTGCTTTTTTCGCTGCTTTAATAGCACCGGACTTACGCATGTTTTCGATTGCCAGCTCGATGTCGCCGTTAGCTTCAGTCAGTGCTTTTTTGCAATCCATCATGCCTGCGCCAGTACGCTCACGCAGCTCTTTTACCAGGGATGCGGTAATTTCAGCCATTCTAAAATCCTCGGAGATGTGATCTGCCCGGCATTAAACCGCACAGATATAAAAGTGAAAAAGGGGGCCATATGCAGGCCCCCTAACCAAACGTGTACTACCTGGTCTATAAGGGCTCGTACGAGCGTGCCTTATTACTCAGCTTCTACGAAGCTTTCTTCCGCCTGGGAAGCCAGATCCTGAGAACGGCCTTCACGTACGGTTGCAGCAACAGCGCCCAGGTACAGGGTCACAGCACGGATTGCGTCGTCGTTACCCGGGATAACGAAGTCAACACCGTCCGGATCAGAGTTGGTATCAACGATAGCAAATACTGGAATACCCAGGTTGTTTGCTTCTTTGATAGCAATGTGTTCGTGGTCAGCATCGATTACAAACAGAGCGTCCGGCAGACCGCCCATGTCTTTAATACCGCCCAGGCTGTTTTCCAGTTTCTCCAGCTCACGAGTGCGCATCAGCGCTTCTTTCTTGGTCAGCTTGTCGAAAGTACCGTCCTGAGACTGAGTTTCCAGGTCTTTCAGACGTTTGATGGACTGACGAACGGTTTTCCAGTTAGTCAGCATACCGCCCAGCCAGCGATGGTTCACGAAGAACTGGTCGCAGCTCAGAGCAGCGTCTTTCACCGCTTCGCTTGCAGCGCGTTTAGTACCAACGAAAAGGATTTTACCTTTGCGAGAAGCAATCTTGTTCAGTTCAGCCAGAGCTTCGTTGAACATCGGTACAGTTTTCTCAAGGTTGATGATGTGAACTTTGTTACGCGCACCGAAGATGAACGGCTTCATTTTCGGGTTCCAGTAACGGGTCTGGTGACCGAAGTGAACACCAGCCTTGAGCATGTCGCGCATGGAAACAGTTGCCATGATTAAAACCTCTATATAAAAGTTGGGGTTATGCCTCCACGTATCCCATATTACCGACCCCAAAGGGCACCCCGGAATATGTGCCGATACGTGTGTGTTGTTACACAAAGTGAGATTGTCGCTTCCGTCCAGTCTGTGTATACGAAATGGATCGGAAGTCCGGCGCGCTTTATACCACAAATACGTCGTGGACACCAATAATTGTTGGCGCTGTGTACAGCATCAGACGTTGAATTTTCTATTATAGAAAACCTTCAGTGGCACGTTTGGCGAAATTCAGAATGATTCTCAATTTGCCCGGGTGTGATACCATTGACGGCACTTACATATATATTGTCGGTATCACCGACGCTGATGGACAGAATTAATGGCTATCTCAATCAAGACCCCAGAAGATATCGAAAAAATGCGCGTCGCTGGCCGACTGGCTGCCGAAGTGCTGGAGATGATCGAACCGTATGTTAAACCGGGCGTCAGCACCGGCGAGCTGGATCGCATCTGTAATGATTACATTGTTAATGAACAACACGCGGTTTCTGCCTGCCTCGGCTATCACGGCTATCCGAAATCCGTCTGCATCTCTATTAATGAAGTGGTGTGCCACGGCATCCCGGACGATGCGAAGCTGCTGAAAGATGGCGATATCGTTAACATTGATGTCACCGTAATCAAAGATGGTTTCCACGGCGATACCTCGAAAATGTTTATCGTCGGTAAGCCGACCATCATGGGCGAACGTCTGTGCCGCATCACGCAAGAAAGCCTGTACCGGCGCTACGCATGGTAAAACCTGGCATTAATCTGCGCGAAATCGGTGCGGCAATTCAGAAATTTGTCGAAGCAGAAGGCTTCTCCGTCGTTCGTGAATATTGCGGACACGGTATTGGTCGCGGCTTCCATGAAGAACCGCAGGTGCTGCACTATGACTCCCGTGAAACCAACGTCGTGCTGAAACCGGGAATGACCTTCACCATTGAGCCAATGGTCAACGCGGGTAAAAAAAGAGATCCGCACCATGAAAGATGGCTGGACGGTAAAAACCAAAGATCGCAGCTTGTCTGCACAATACGAGCATACTATTGTGGTGACTGATAACGGCTGCGAAATTCTGACGCTACGCAAGGATGACACCATCCGGCGATAATCTCGCACGACGAATAAGATGAAGCCGGCGAATGCCGGCTTTTTTAATGCGATAATTTAATCTTATGGGTGGCGCACAATGAATACCCTTCCAGAACAGTACGCAAACACCGCTCTCCCCACCCTGCCCGGTCAACCGCAAAATCCATGCGCCTGGCCCAGTGATGAATTAACCGTTTGTGGGATAAAAGCCCATATTGATACTTTCCAGCGTTGGCTGGGTGATGCCTTTGACAATGGAATCTCTGCAGAAGAGTTGATTGAGGCGCGTACCGAGTTTATCGACCAGCTCCTGCAACGGTTATGGATTGAAGCGGGATTCAGCCAGATTGCCGACCTGGCATTGGTCGCCGTCGGTGGCTACGGTCGTGGCGAGCTGCATCCACTTTCTGACATCGATTTACTGATTTTAAGCCGTAAAAAGCTCCCGGACGATCAGGCGCAAAAAGTGGGCGAGCTGTTAACGCTGCTCTGGGATGTAAAGCTGGAAGTGGGTCATAGCGTGCGCACGCTTGAAGAGTGCATGCTGGAAGGGTTATCGGATTTAACCGTCGCCACCAATTTAATCGAATCCCGCTTATTAATTGGCGATGTTGCGCTGTTCCTCGAACTGCAAAAACATATTTTTAGCGAAGGATTCTGGCCTTCCGACAAGTTCTACGCGGCGAAAGTTGAAGAACAGAACCAGCGCCATCAGCGTTACCACGGCACCAGCTACAACCTTGAACCAGACATCAAAAGTAGCCCCGGCGGCTTGCGCGATATCCACACTCTGCAATGGGTGGCCCGCCGTCATTTTGGCGCAACATCGCTGGATGAAATGGTAGGGTTTGGCTTCTTAACCTCTGCGGAGCGAGCGGAATTAAACGAATGCCTGCATATATTGTGGCGCATTCGCTTTGCCCTGCATCTGGTCGTCAGTCGTTACGATAATCGCCTGTTATTCGATCGCCAGCTTAGCGTCGCCCAGCGTTTGAATTACAGTGGTGAAGGTAACGAACCGGTCGAGCGGATGATGAAGGATTACTTCCGCGTTACACGCCGCGTCAGTGAACTCAACCAGATGCTGCTGCAACTGTTCGATGAAGCCATCCTCGCCCTTCCCGCCGACGAAAAACCACGTCCAATCGACGATGAGTTTCAGCTACGCGGAACGCTGATCGACCTGCGTGATGAAACACTATTTATGCGCCAGCCAGAAGCCATCTTGCGTATGTTCTACACCATGGTGCGCAACAGTGCGATCACCGGCATTTACTCCACCACGCTGCGCCAGTTACGCCATGCCCGTCGCCACCTGCAACAACCTCTGTGTAATATTCCGGAAGCGCGAAAACTGTTTTTGAGCATTCTTCGTCACCCCGGAGCGGTGCGGCGCGGGCTATTGCCAATGCATCGCCATAGCGTGCTCGGCGCGTATATGCCGCAATGGTCGCATATCGTCGGGCAGATGCAGTTTGATCTGTTCCACGCCTACACGGTGGATGAACATACTATCCGCGTGATGTTGAAACTGGAGAGTTTTGCCAGTGAAGAAACGCGCCAGCGCCATCCATTGTGTGTGGACGTCTGGCCGCGCCTGCCGTCAACTGAGCTGATTTTCATCGCCGCGCTGTTTCACGATATCGCCAAAGGACGCGGCGGCGACCACTCCATTCTCGGTGCTCAGGATGTAGTGCATTTTGCCGAACTCCACGGGCTGAACTCCCGCGAAACACAGTTGGTCGCCTGGCTGGTTCGCCAGCACTTGCTGATGTCGGTGACAGCTCAGCGCCGCGATATTCAGGACCCGGAAGTCATCAAGCAGTTTGCCGAAGAAGTTCAAACGGAAAATCGTCTGCGCTATCTGGTATGCCTGACAGTGGCTGACATTTGCGCCACCAACGAAACACTGTGGAATAGCTGGAAGCAAAGTCTGTTGCGCGAACTCTATTTCGCCACCGAAAAGCAGCTACGACGCGGAATGCAAAACACGCCGGATATGCGCGAACGGGTTCGCCATCACCAACTCCAGGCGCTGGCACTACTGCGCATGGATAACATCGACGAAGAGGCGCTGCACCAAATTTGGTCACGCTGTCGCGCTAACTATTTTGTCCGCCATAGCCCAAATCAACTGGCCTGGCACGCACGCCATTTATTACAGCATGATTTAAGCAAACCGCTGGTACTGCTTAGCCCGCAGGCTACGCGTGGAGGCACCGAGATTTTTATCTGGAGCCCGGACCGCCCCTATCTGTTTGCCGCCGTCTGTGCCGAATTAGACCGCCGCAATTTAAGTGTTCACGACGCACAAATTTTCACCACTCGCGACGGTATGGCGATGGATACCTTTATAGTGCTGGAACCCGATGGCAGCCCGCTGTCCGCAGATCGCCATGAGGTTATTCGGTTTGGTCTGGAGCAGGTGCTGACACAAAGTAGCTGGCAGCCACCGCAGCCCCGTCGCCAACCTGCCAAATTGCGCCATTTTACTGTTGAAACCGAAGTGACGTTTTTGCCGACCCATACCGACCGCAAATCGTTCCTCGAACTGATCGCCCTCGACCAACCAGGTCTGCTGGCGCGAGTCGGGAAAATTTTTGCCGATCTGGGAATTTCGCTTCATGGCGCCCGAATTACAACCATTGGCGAGCGAGTAGAAGATTTATTCATAATTGCCACCGCTGACCGGCGTGCGCTTAATAACGAGTTGCAGCAGGAAGTGCATCAGCGGTTGACAGAGGCCCTCAATCCAAACGATAAAGGGTGATGTGTTTACTGATATGAAAAGAGTTTAACAATGCAGCAGTTACAGAACATTATTGAAACCGCTTTTGAACGCCGTGCCGAGATCACGCCAGCCAATGCAGACACCGTTACCCGCGAAGCGGTAAATCAGGTGATCGCCCTGCTGGATTCCGGCGCACTGCGTGTAGCGGAAAAAATTGACGGTCAGTGGGTGACGCATCAGTGGTTGAAAAAAGCGGTGCTGCTCTCTTTCCGTATTAATGATAATCAGGTGATCGAAGGGGCAGAAAGCCGCTACTTCGACAAAGTGCCGATGAAATTCGCTAACTACGATGAAGCACGTTTCCAGAAAGAAGGCTTCCGCGTCGTGCCACCAGCGGCAGTGCGTCAGGGCGCGTTCATTGCCCGTAACACCGTGCTGATGCCGTCTTACGTCAACATCGGCGCATATGTTGATGAAGGCACCATGGTTGATACCTGGGCGACCGTCGGTTCCTGTGCGCAGATTGGTAAAAACGTCCACCTTTCCGGTGGCGTGGGTATCGGCGGCGTGCTGGAGCCGCTGCAGGCTAACCCGACCATTATTGAAGATAACTGCTTCATCGGCGCACGCTCTGAAGTGGTTGAAGGGGTGATTGTCGAAGAAGGTTCCGTCATCTCTATGGGCGTATACATTGGTCAGAGCACCCGTATTTACGACCGTGAAACCGGCGAAATCCACTACGGTCGCGTTCCGGCGGGATCTGTGGTTGTTTCAGGCAATCTGCCGTCGAAAGATGGCAAATACAGTCTTTACTGTGCGGTTATCGTTAAGAAAGTTGACGCGAAAACTCGCGGCAAAGTCGGCATTAACGAACTGCTGCGTACCATCGACTAAAAGTATGTACACGGGCAGCACGACGCTGCCCGATTTTTTTGCAGGGATGAGCGATGATTTCACGCCGCCGATTTTTGCAGGCTACTGCCGCGACGATAGCCACGGGCTCAGGTTTCAGTTATATGCATTACAGGGAGCCAGGCTGGTTTGAATTAATCCGTCACCGCCTCGCCTTTTTTAAAGACAACGCAGCACCATTCAAAATTCTTTTTCTGGCCGATCTCCATTACTCTCGTTTTGTTCCTTTAAGCCTGATTTCTGACGCGATTGCTCTTGGCATAGAACAAAAGCCCGATTTGATATTACTGGGCGGCGATTACGTATTATTTGATATGCCGCTGAATTTTTCGGCGTTTAGTGACGTACTCTCCCCCCTTGCCGAATGTGCGCCGACGTTTGCCTGCTTCGGCAACCACGATCGCCCTGTTGGTACAGAAAAAAATCACTTAATTGGCGAGACGTTGAAATCAGTGGGCATCACGGTGTTGTTTAACCAGGCTACGGTGATCGCCACGCCGAACAGGCAATTCGAACTGGTAGGCACCGGTGACTTATGGGCCGGACAATGCAAACCGCCTCCCGCCAGCGAAGCCAATCTGCCAAGACTGGTGCTGGCGCATAATCCTGACAGCAAAGAAGTCATGCGTGATGATCCCTGGGATCTGATGCTGTGCGGCCATACTCACGGCGGGCAACTGCGCGTACCGTTGGTTGGTGAACCTTTTGCCCCTGTCGAAGATAAACGTTACGTCGCCGGATTAAATGCCTTTGGCGAACGACACATCTACACAACCCGTGGCGTGGGCAGTTTGTATGGTTTGCGTCTGAACAGCCGCCCGGAAGTAACGATGCTGGAACTGGTGTAGAACGTGAATTTTATCGCCACAATAAAGCAGGTAATTTTTTGATTTTTACGCCATGATAGAAGTCTGGAAGAAAAAGGCTTTCTGCGATCACAGTCGAGCCGGGCGGGCCAGGCCAAATGCTAAAATAAGCACAATTTACTGACTCATTTTGAGGTAACGCTATGTACGACAATCTGAAAAGTCTGGGTATTACCAATCCTGAAGAAATTGATCGTTACAGCCTCCGGCAGGAAGCCAACAACGATATTCTGAAAATCTATTTCCAGAAAGACAAAGGCGAGTTTTTCGCCAAGAGCGTGAAGTTTAAATATCCGCGTCAGCGTAAAACGGTCGTCGCTGATGGTGTGGGTCAGGGTTATAAAGAAGTCCAGGAAATCAGCCCGAATCTACGGTATATCATTGATGAGCTTGATCAAATCTGCCAGCGTGACCGCAGCGAAGTTGATCTTAAGCGTAAGATCCTCGACGACTTACGTCACCTGGAGTCAGTAGTAACCAATAAGATCAGCGAGATTGAAGCCGATCTGGAAAAACTGACGCGTAAATAATGTCATTCTGTGGGCCGGGTAAAGTCTCACCCGGCTGTAATTTTGTAATCGACCTACCGCTCTTCATCCAGTTGTAACGCCACATACAGCAGCAACCTGTCATCAAAATTGCCCAAATCAAGCCCGGTCAGTTCCGATATACGATTAAGCCGATATTCCAGAGTATTACGATGAATAAACAACGCCTTTGACGTTGCCAGCGGTTGCACATTGTGGCGAAACCACGCCGCCAGCGTTCGCCGCAGCAAGCCGTTATTGTCCATCGCTTTCAGCCGCGCCAGCGGTCGCGCCAGTTCGTTGGCCTGCCAGTCGCCACGCAAACTGTCGAGTAACACAGGCAACATCAGATCCTGATAAAAATAGCAGCGACTTTCTGGCATTCGCTGTTTACCCACCACCATCGTCGTTTTCGCCGTACGATAGGATCGGGCAATACTGCCAGGACCGGTAAAATAGTTGCCCAGTGAAACGCGAAAACGCAGCTGGCCGTACTCTTTCATGCGGGTAATCAGTTGTTCAACTCGCTTACGATGATCTTCTGCATCCCAGCGCCCAAAAGAGTTCAACGCCGGTTTCAACACCACCATTTCGGTTAGCGAGACAATCGCCACCAGATTATTACGCTCGGGCGTAGTCAGCGCGTTTTGCAGTTGTTGTAACTCCGCCATTGCGCTGTCCACACCAAGCTGACCGCTGTCGACCTCAACAATAGCCACCACTCGCGGTTGATTGAGATCGATCCCCAGCCGTTGCGCCCATTCAGTAAGTGCGGGAGTATTCTCCTCTGCCTGAATCAGGTTCATCACCAGTTCCTCCCGCAAACGGCTATCCTGCGCCAACAAGTGCATCAACCGCGACTGTTCCAGCATCATTTCAGCCGTCATGCAGACCAGTTCGCCATATTTACGCAGATTCTCTGGTTCACCTGTCAGGCCAATTACGCCGACAATTTCACCTTCCAGCCGTAACGGTAGATTAATCCCCTGCCGCACACCGTGCAGATGACGTGCCACCGCGTCATCGATATCGACGACTCGTCCCTGTGAAAGTACCAGCAATGCTCCTTCGTGCAATTCACCAATACGCTCACGATCGCCGCTGCCGATAATTCGCCCGCGGGCATCCATTACGTTGATATTGGTATCGATGATGCGCATGGTACGTGCCACGATATCCTGCGCCATTTTGGTATCAAGATGCCAGCCAGCCATAAGTCCTCCGTTATGCACGGCTTAGCATAAGGAAGTACGTAACGTACGGCATTGTGCAAATGCCCAAAGGATGATGAAGATGTATGGAGTTGTGGTGAAGTTCACAGATTGTAAGGAGAACCCCTTCCCCGTTTTCAGGAAGGGTTGAGGGAGATTACTGCATTAACAGGTAGATGGTGCTGTCGCCGCGCTGAATGTTCAGTGCCAGCACAGACGGTTTGCTGTCGAGAACTTTACGCAGTTCAGCGATGTTTTTCACTGCCTGCTGGTTCGCGCCAATAATCACATCACCTTTCTTCAGGCCGATCTGCGCAGCCGGAGTGCCCGTTTTCACGTTGTTCACTACCACGCCCTGATCTTTGCCTTTGTTGCTCATCTCAGCGCCTTCAATGCCGTTGAAGATGGTGCTGGAATCAACCTGATTCTGGCTGCTCTGCTGAAGTTCCAGGTTCACGTTAACCTGCTTCCCGTCGCGCAATAAGCCCAGGGTCAGTTTGCTACCTACCGGCATAGTGCCCACCTGAGCACGCAGTGCGGCAAAGCTGCTGATTGGCTTACCGTTCAGTGAGGTGATCACATCACCCGCTTTAATGCCCGCTTTCGCGGCGGAAGAATTCGGCAGAACCTGGCTTACGAAAGCACCGCGCTGGGCGTCAACTTTCATCGCTTTCGCCAGATCGGAGTTCAGCTCAGTGCCCATAATACCCAACTCACCGCGTTTCACCTGGCCGTATTCCACCATCTGCGAGGTCAGGTTTTTCACCATGTTGCTCGGGATAGCAAAACCGATACCGATGTTGCCGCCGTCCGGTGCGAGGATCGCGGTGTTGATACCGATCAGTTCACCGTTCAGGTTAACCAGCGCACCACCGGAGTTACCACGGTTAATCGCTGCATCGGTCTGGATGAAGTTTTCGTAGTTTTCGGCATTCAGGCCGCTACGCCCCAGCGCAGAGACAATCCCGGAAGTTACCGTCTCGCCCAGACCAAACGGGTTACCAATCGCTACGGTGTAATCACCCACGCGCAGTGCATCAGAATCCGCCATCTTAATTGCGGTCAGGTTTTTCGGGTTCTGGATCTGGATCAGCGCGATATCAGAGCGCGGATCTTTGCCAACCATCTTCGCGTCGAACTTACGGCCATCGCTCAGTTGGACTTTAATCACCGTCGCGTTATCAACAACGTGGTTGTTGGTGACGACATAGCCTTTATCGGCATCAATGATGACGCCGGAACCCAGCGCCATGAATTTCTGTTGCTGGCCGCCACCATTACCGCCCTGGCCACCCTGGCAGAACGGAGAACTCTGGAACGGAGAACCTTCCTGGCAGAACGGAGAATCATCACCGAAGAACTGCTGGAAATTACGCGGCATACGCGGCGTATTAACGGTTGTGCTACCTTCTACGTTAATGCTGACCACTGAAGGCATCACCTTTTCGAGCATCGGTGCAAGGCTTGGCATCTGCTGGGCTGTCGTTGCTGAAGAAGTCTCAGCCGCCGTTGCAGAGAGCGGAGATAACGCCAAACCTAAACTCAGAGCCAGTGCACTCAGTGCTAATGTGGTTTTTTCATGTATTTCAGTCTCGATTAACAGATAACGCAAAATTGCTGTGTTCTTCAGATTCGTTTTATAGCGCGAAGTTCCGAACTAAAGTTTCTGCAAAAGGTAAAAATTTATTGTTCGTCTTTACAAAAGCCTGGTTATTGTTCTACGGCCATCAGACGTCGGTATTCATCCCACGCATAGAGGTCGGTCATACCGCTGATATAATCCTGCAGCAGGCGGCAACGGTAATAATATTCCCATAGCGGAAACTCAGGAGAATCTGACGGTAATTTACTGACAGCCTCGACATAGGCCAGCCGATGGCGCGTCGAGAGTTTGTGGAATAAGCGCGATTCAATAGGGAAACGTTTCACCCGTTCTTTTTCTACCAGTTCAGTAAAGTCTGATAACGACAGGCTTAATAAAGGGCGATAAATCTCTAATAATCCGCTAATGACCCGATAGCCCTGCAATTCAAGCTGCTCGACATCTGGATGGCTAAACACATGTTTTACAGCGACATTTTTATAAAGCTTAAGAAGATCGCTGCATTCGCTGGCATCTTCCAATAATGCATGATTAAACGTTCCGGCGAAAATCGCAGGCAGATTATCAATAAATCGTTGTGCCGCGTAGGGTACCAGTTTATTTAGAGTGTTTACCCGTAAATACATAAAAAAACTGGTCTTCCGTACTGCGGCTTAAACTATTTGAGCGTGATTTTTCCCAGGCATTTTCAACCACCAGCGAAAAGAGCGAACCTTTCTCATGCTGGCCCCACGCCTCGTGCAAATGATGATAAAGCTGCTCAACGGTAAATATCCTTTTCTCTACCGCATCTTCAAGGTCTGCCACACAATAGGAGATGTCGTCGGCAGCTTCCATAATCCACGTTAATGGAAAACGACTGTAAAGCGCCAAATTAAGTTCTTTACGCAACCGGGCAATATAGGCTTCTTCAGAAAGATAATAACCCGGCTTTTTCATTAAATAGTGATGTGTCTCAGGCGTTTCGCCACGCCACCACGCTGGACGGGTATATTTTAAAATACCGCCAACCTGCGCCCAGGTGAGATTCATCCGCATCAATGTATGCACCAGACGAATGCCTTGTGCATTCCCCTCAAAATGACATAAGTCCTGACGTATTTTGCGCCGCAGCTCGTTAAGCGGTTCTTCCCCGTCCCGTAAACGTAGTGCTGCCACGCTGCAGCGATCGTCAGTCAGAGGCTGGCTTTCGGCATCTTCCGGGTGCAAACGCTGGCGAAACCAGTCATTTATCGCCGCTTCGCCAAAATGACCAAACGGCGGATTGCCGATATCGTGCATCAGGCATGACATCTCAACAATGCTTTCAAAGGGCCCGGTCAGTTCATCGAGACCATACGCCTCCAGTAATTTAAGCTCTTTCAGGCGGCTTAAAATCTCTTTAGCGATATAACGCCCCACCTGCTGGACTTCCATCGAGTGGGTAAGACGCGTGCGCACGGCGGCATTGCGCTCCAGTGGAAAAACCTGGGTCTTTTGTTGCAGACGACGAATTGCCGGAGAGTTGATGATACGCCCGCGATCGCTCTCGAAGATCCGCAGGATCTCATGTTCGGTTTTAACGCCCTGTGGTGAACGGTAACGACGATGCCAGTTTATTTTTTTTCGGAAATCAATCTGTGCCATGTCCTCTCCCGCGTGAGAAATACGCTTCCCCGTAAGCGCATGGTAAACTATGCCTTCAAATCGGGCTTATCGCGAGTAAATCTATGAAAATCGGCATCATTGGTGCAATGGAAGAAGAAGTTACGCTGCTGCGTGACAAAATCGAAAACCGTCAAACTATCAGTCTGGGCGGTTGCGAAATCTATACCGGCCAACTGAATGGAACCGAGGTTGCGCTTCTGAAATCGGGCATCGGTAAAGTCGCTGCGGCGCTGGGTGCCACTCTGCTGTTGGAACACTGCAAGCCAGATGTGATTATTAACACCGGTTCTGCCGGTGGCCTGGCACCAACGCTGAAAGTGGGCGATATCGTTGTCTCGGACGAAGCTCGTTATCACGACGCGGATGTCACGGCATTTGGTTATGAATACGGCCAGTTACCAGGCTGCCCGGCAGGCTTTAAAGCTGACGATAAACTGATCGCTGCCGCTGAGGCCTGCATTGCCGAACTGAATCTTAACGCTGTACGTGGCCTGATTGTTAGCGGCGACGCATTCATCAACGGTTCTGTTGGTCTGGCGAAAATCCGCCACAACTTCCCACAGGCCATTGCTGTAGAGATGGAAGCGACGGCAATCGCCCATGTCTGCCACAATTTCAACGTCCCGTTTGTCGTAGTACGCGCCATCTCCGACGTGGCCGATCAACAGTCTCATCTTAGCTTCGATGAGTTCCTGGCTGTTGCCGCTAAACAGTCCAGCCTGATGGTTGAGTCACTGGTGCAGAAACTGGCACATGGCTAAGTCACTGTTCAGGGCGCTGGTCGCCCTGTCTTTTCTCGCGCCGCTGTGGCTCAATGCCGCGCCGCGCGTCATCACGCTTTCTCCCGCCAACACTGAACTTGCCTTTGCCGCCGGGATCACGCCGGTTGGGGTCAGCAGCTATTCCGACTATCCTCCACAAGCGCAAAAGATTGAGCAGGTTTCCACCTGGCAGGGGATGAATCTGGAACGCATTGTCGCGCTGAAACCCGATCTGGTGATTGCCTGGCGTGGAGGTAATGCCGAGCGGCAGGTTGACCAGCTGGCTTCGCTGGGAATAAAAGTGATGTGGGTCGATGCGACAAGCATTGAACAAATTGCCAATGCGTTACGTCAACTGGCCCCCTGGAGTCCGCAACCGGATAAGGCCGAACAAGCCGCGCAATCCCTGCTGGATCAGTACGCGCAATTGAAAGCGCAATATGCTGATAAACCTAAAAAACGTGTTTTTCTGCAATTCGGCATTAATCCGCCATTTACCAGTGGAAAAGAGTCGATTCAAAACCAGGTACTCGAAGTTTGTGGCGGAGAAAACATCTTTAAAGACAGCCGGGTTCCCTGGCCGCAAGTTAGCCGTGAACAGGTGTTAGCACGCTCGCCACAGGCGATTGTCATTACAGGCGGATCGGACCAAATTCCTAAAATCAAACAATACTGGGGTGAACAGCTCAAAATTCCCGTTATTCCTCTCACGAGTGACTGGTTTGAACGTGCAAGCCCACGTATTATCCTCGCTGCACAACAGCTCTGTAATGCGCTTTCACAGGTAGATTAGTGCCTGACCTTTTCAGGTGCTCAGTGGGGATTGAACAATGCTCGTCTATTGGCTGGATATAGTCGGCACAGCGGTATTTGCTATCTCTGGCGTTTTGTTAGCCGGAAAATTGCGTATGGACCCTTTTGGTGTACTGGTATTGGGCGTGGTTACCGCAGTAGGCGGCGGAACAATTCGCGACATGGCGCTGGATCACGGCCCGGTATTTTGGGTGAAAGATCCCACCGATCTGGTCGTTGCAATGGTCACCAGCATGCTGACCATCGTGCTGGTGCGCCAGCCAAGACGCTTACCAAAATGGATGTTGCCGGTGCTGGACGCCGTTGGTCTGGCGGTGTTTGTCGGCATTGGCGTGAATAAAGCCTTTAATGCGGAAGCCGGTCCGTTAATCGCGGTTTGTATGGGCGTCATTACTGGCGTTGGCGGCGGGATCATTCGTGATGTACTGGCCCGCGAAATCCCCATGATTTTACGTACAGAAATCTACGCAACAGCCTGTATTATCGGCGGTATTGTCCACGCTACGGCTTATTACACATTTTCCGTACCACTGGAAACAGCCAGTATGATGGGCATGGTCGTGACGCTATTGATTCGGCTGGCGGCTATTCGTTGGCATCTTAAGCTACCGACGTTTGCGCTGGATGAGAATGGGCGTTGAAGAGAGAAGATGTGCCGGATAGTTTATCCGGCACATGAACAACAGATTAGATGCTAAAGGAAGAACCGCAACCGCAGGTGCTTTTCGCGTTCGGGTTGGTCACGATGAAACGAGAACCTTCCAGTCCTTCGGTATAGTCAACGGAACCGCCGACCAGATATTGCAGGCTCATCGGATCAACCACCAGGCCAACGCCCTGTTTTTCGATGGTCATATCGCCTTCGTTCACCTGATCATCAAAGGTGAAACCATACTGGAAGCCGCTGCAACCGCCACCGGTGATATACACGCGTAATTTCAGATTCGGGTTATCTTCGTCAGCGATCAGGCTTTTAACTTTGTTGGCTGCTGCGTCGGTAAACTCCAGCGGCAGTGCTACGTCATCACTCATATTTTGCTCCAAACGACATCGGCAATTGGGCAAATTCTAACCCAATAATAATCGCCATTATCTAATACCCTGGTATTTCGTTCAAGTATTCTCGCTGGCTGATGCGGCCTTGCTTCGCGCCAGTTGCTCAGCTTCCTGTTTTGCCAGCGTGCGCGCAAGAATCGCCGAGTATAGCGGTTTCCCGCCGGTAAATTGCGCTAATAGTGTTGCGCCAAGACCGGTAATAATCATAGGCAAAATGAGCTGGTAGTTATCGGTCATCTCCAGAACCAGAATGATCCCCGTTAACGGCGCGCGAATAGATGCCGCCAGTAACGCCCCCCATTCCGGCAATAGCAAACGTCCCCGCCTCAAGGTGATATTGCGGAAACAGCTCAACGGCAACCATTCCGAAAGCGGTTCCCAGCACAGTACCCAGCGCCAGCATCGGGGCAAAAATACCGCCCGGCGCGCCGGAAGAGAAGCAGAGTAAGGTGGTAATGACCCGCGCGACGAAGATAAACACCAGCATTCCCATGCTGAAATTCCCCGCGGTAGCGATAGGAATCAGGTTAAAACCGCCGCCCGACGTTGCTGGTGCCACAAACCCCAGCAATCCACACAGACCGCCAATCGCACCGCCCATCAGTACCCATTTGGTAATATTGCCACCGTGCACACGGTGCAGCAAATCCTGCATCCCCAGCACCCATTTATTAAAAATAGGGCCGAAAATGCCAAATAATACCGAGGATCAGATAAAGCCACAGCGTATTAAGCGGCGCATCAGAAAGTTTACCGACGTCAATCAACGCAACTTCATGATTAAAAATCCGGTACATAATGGTCGACATAATGACGCCAATAAATACCGCTTTAATCGAAATTAACGTATAGCGAAACTGCGGACGCATCTCTTCGATAATAAACAAAATACCCGCCAGCGGCGCGTTAAAGGCCGCAGCCAGCCCCGCAGCAGCACCGGTTGCCAGTAGCGTATGACGAGCTTCGTCACCTTTCAGGCGGAAAACATCGAGTACCATCCGCCCGATATTGCCGCCTATCTGCACGGTTGGCCCTTCGCGCCCCAACACCATGCCTCCGCCAAGTGTTCCCAGCCCGCCAAAGAATTTCACCGGCAACACACGCCACCAGCGAACGGGACGTTGATCTTCCAGCGCCCCTTCAATTTCCGGGATCCCCGAACCACCTGCTTCCGGCGCATATTTGCGCACCAAAAAGTAGCCGAACATCGCCAGCACCGCCGAACAGAGAAAAGCGACGGTTAACAGTAGCGGATAATTATCAGCAGTATGTACCAGTGCCCCCATACGTTGGTTCTGCAACCAGGCGACACCTTTGTCAAAAGCAACCGCAGCCAGCCCGACAAGCGTGCCGACGACTGCCGCCATAAACAAAATGGCTAACGGGGTTTTATCGCGCTCAAGAAGTTGGCGAATCAGTTGTCTGCGTCGCAGGCGCGCGGCCTGCGGTGTTTCTAAAGAGGGAGTATCAGTTTTCATCCAATGATCACTTATTGGTCATACAAATAAGATGACGGCATTTTACTCGCACGTTCCATGAAAATCCTTTGCAAAGCGTAATGTTTCAAATGCACAAAACTTTTATACTCTAAGAAATCAGGATTGCACCAGTACAAGCAGCCTGATGTTTGACGAGTATTTAACTTGTTATGAATAACATAGAATAGCAGCCATTCACTTTTTCTACGAATCAGGAACCCTCCATGAGTAAGTCTGAAAATCTTTACAGCGCAGCGCGCGAGCTGATCCCTGGCGGTGTGAACTCCCCTGTTCGCGCCTTTACTGGCGTGGGCGGCACTCCACTGTTTATCGAAAAAGCGGACGGCGCTTATCTGTACGATGTTGATGGCAAAGCCTATATCGATTATGTCGGTTCCTGGGGGCCGATGGTGCTGGGCCATAACCATCCGGCGATCCGCAATGCCGTGATTGAAGCCGCCGAGCGTGGTTTAAGCTTTGGTGCACCAACCGAAATGGAAGTGAAAATGGCGCAACTGGTGACCGAACTGGTCCCGACCATGGATATGGTGCGCATGGTGAACTCCGGCACTGAAGCGACGATGAGCGCCATCCGCCTGGCCCGTGGTTTTACCGGTCGCGACAAAATCATTAAATTTGAAGGTTGTTACCACGGTCACGCTGACTGCCTGCTGGTGAAAGCCGGTTCTGGCGCACTCACGTTAGGCCAGCCAAATTCGCCGGGCGTTCCGGCAGATTTCGCCAAACATACCTTAACCTGTACTTATAACGATCTGGCTTCTGTACGCGCCGCGTTTGAGCAATACCCGCAAGAGATTGCCTGTATTATCGTCGAGCCGGTGGCAGGCAATATGAACTGTGTTCCGCCGCTGCCAGAGTTCCTGCCAGGTCTGCGTGCGCTGTGTGACGAATTTGGCGCGTTGCTGATCATCGATGAAGTGATGACCGGTTTCCGCGTAGCGCTAGCTGGCGCACAGGATTATTACGGCGTAGTGCCAGATTTAACCTGCCTCGGCAAAATCATCGGCGGTGGAATGCCGGTAGGCGCATTCGGTGGTCGTCGTGATGTAATGGATGCGCTGGCCCCGACTGGTCCGGTCTATCAGGCGGGTACGCTTTCCGGTAACCCGATTGCGATGGCGGCCGGTTTCGCCTGTCTGAATGAAGTCGCACAGCCGGGCGTTCACGAAACGCTGGATGAGCTGACAACACGTCTGGCAGAAGGTCTGCTGGAAGCGGCAGAAGAAGCCGGAATTCCGCTGGTCGTTAACCACGTTGGCGGCATGTTCGGTATTTTCTTTACCGACGCCGAGTCCGTGACGTGCTATCAGGATGTAATGGCCTGTGACGTGGAACGCTTTAAGCGTTTCTTCCATATGATGCTGGATGAAGGTGTTTACCTGGCACCATCAGCGTTTGAAGCGGGCTTTATGTCTGTAGCGCACAGCATGGAAGATATCAATAACACCATCGATGCTGCACGTCGGGTGTTTGCGAAGTTGTGATCCAGCATGGTTTGTCGGATGCGGCGTAAACGCCTTATCCGACCTACAGATCAGGACCGTTTGTAGGCCCGATAAGACGCCACAGCGTCGCATCGGGCATCCGTTGCCGCGTAAAAGCTTTATCCATCCAGGAGTTAAGGGCCGTTATATGGAAAAATTAACGGCTCTGCTTTCTCAACAAATAGATAAAATACGGCGCGCCGATAAAGGTCGACAGCAGCCCCGCTGGGATCTGGAATGGAAACAGCACCATCCGCCCACACCAGTCAGCGAACACCAGCAGTAAACCACCCACCAGCGCCGAAATCATAATATGCGGCATCGTCCGTCGAAAGCCCATCATCCGCGCAATATGCGGTGCCATTAAACCAACAAAACTCAACGGTCCAATGGTCATTGTCGCAGTCGCTGTCAGGCAAGCCGCTAACAGCAGCAGCGCAATTCGCGTCGGCGTCAGCGCCATCCCCACGGCTCGTGCGGTATCACCGCCCAGCGGTAAAATGGTCAGCCAGCGGCGGCACAGCGGGGTAATCGCCAGCAAAATTACCATCACAATTCCCGTGCGCCAGACCTGCGCCTCGGTCGCGTTGTAGGTCGAACCGGAAATCCAGGTCAGAACTTGCGCCATTCGCGGGTCACCACTTGCCTGCAACATCATCAAAAGCATCGTGAACGCGGTACTTAACGCCATCCCCGCCAGTAACATGCGGTGTGGGGAAAATCCACCGCGTCCGGCGGCGATCATAATGATCAACAGCGTCACCGCCGCCCCGAGACTGCCTGCGGGTAACAGCCAGCCAAAGGCATTACCCGGCACCAGAAACAGCATTAACACCACGCCAAACGCCGCGCCGGAGCTAATCCCCAGCACTTCCGGGCTTGCCATCGGGTTTCCGGTCAGCCGCTGAATAATACAGCCCGCCACCGCCAGCATGACGCCAGCAAACAGCGCCGCCATAATTCGCGGCCAGCGCCAGGGCATCAAATCCTCGAGCAACGCCCCGCTCGCCCACGTCCAGCCGTGCGCATCACGACCAAACGACAGCGCCACCACCACAGCCATCAACAGCAGCACGCCGCCCGCGAGGGCAAACGCCAGCACGTGTTGGCGTTCAGTCGCGACACGATCGTTCACCTTCATATCCGGCGCGCTAATGCTGCGTAAACGCGGCAGCAACCACAGTAACAGCGGCGCACCGATCAACGCAGTGACCGAACCGGTGGAAACTTCCATCCACACGCGAGTCAGCCAGAGGATGATTTGATCAGAAAGCCACAGAATTAACGCACCAATCAGCGACGCCAGCATTAACCGTGGCAGCAGACGCCGCGCCCCCAGCATTTTTGCCAGCAGCGGCGCGAACAACCCGATAAAGCCGATAATCCCCACCGCGTTCACCAGCAGCGCACTGATGACAATCGCCAGCGACAACGCCGCCAGACGCGCGAGCGACAAGGCCAGCCCGAGATTGCGCGCCACGCCATCATCAAGCCCCATCAGGGTTAACGGGCGAAGTAGCAATAACGTCAGCATCACGCCGCCCAGCAGCTGCGGCCATAAACGCTCAACGCCGCCCCAGTCGGTTTGCGTCAGCGTTCCGGTGCTCCACAGGAACATGCTTTGCAGTTGGTCATGATGGAAGATAACCAGTAACTGATTGATTGCGCCGCAATAAAGGCTCACTACCAGCCCCGCGAGGATCAGCGTTACCGGCGAAAGCCGTTTCCCCCACGCGACGCCAAAGACGATTAAGCCAACAACACAAGCCCCTGCCAGCGCAGCAAACTGGCTCGCCATAGCACCTGGGATCGCCCAGAGCGTGGTGACGGTAATCCCCAGTTGCGCGCCTGTTGCAACACCCAACGTCGTCGGTTCCGCCAGCGGGTTACGCAGCACTTGCTGAAACAGCACGCCCACCATCCCCAGGCCCGCGCCCACCAGCAGCGAAATCGCCAGACGCGGCAACAAGCTGTAGTGAAAAATCATCTGCTCGATGACGTCAATATCCGGCGACCAGGCGGCCTGCGCCCACTGGCTGCGCGGCAGCGCCTGCGAGAAGTTCATCCAGGTCAACGCCGCAGCAGCAACCACCAGCAGCACCAGCAATAACACCGGAAAAAGCGCAATTCGTTTACTCACGCTTTACCTCCGATGGCGTTATCCAGAATACGCACAAAGTGCATTGCAGAAAGCGTCGCACCATAGAACCAGACCGCCGGAACGCGCTGAAAGCGTCCGGCGCGGACAAACGGCATGGCCTGCCACAGCGGGGTTGCCATTAGCGCATCCATGTCTTTGCTGTTGTCGTGATCAAAACAGAGCACATCAACGTCTTTATACGCTGCCAGACGATCGATACTGACGGCGGTACTGCCCCAAAAGTTGGTTTCCCCTTGCCAGGCATTTGGGATGCCGTACTCATCAAGAATTTCCTGGAACAGGCTGTTTGGACCGAAGACCAACATATGGCGCGGATCGATAAGTGTCGTCAGCAATAACGGGCGTGCACCACGCTTCACAAAGCGGGGTTTCATGCTGCGGATAAAGTCTTCATAGTGCGCTAAATGCGTTTCTGCTGCGCTTTGCAGGTTAAGTAAATCTGCCATTTCCGTCAGTGATTTACGCGCCATCGCCAGCGGCTGTTTGCCGTCACTGAAGTTAAATCCGCGACCCGGCGCAATACGTGCCAGCATTTCTGGTGAAGGGCCATATCCTGCCGACCAGACCATAAACGATGGTTTCATTTCGGTCAGCAGTTCAAGGTTAGGTTCTGTACGCAAACCAACGTCAATCACTGAGTCCGGCAATGGCGGTTCGCTGACCCACAGGCGATAGTTGATGGTATCCGCCACGCCGTAAGGCACGATGCCGAGCGCCAGCAGTAATTCCACCGGCAACCACTCCAGCGCCACAATACGATTGGGATCAATAGCCGCCGCGTGGGCGGTATTCATCTGCCATAACAACGGAGAAAGCGCCATCGCCGTTAACAGTCGACGGCGCGAAATAAGAGGTAAGCCGCTCATCAATAAACAAAACTCACAGGTGCAGCACCCGCCGGATGCGGCAAAATACCCATCGGGATGCCATAAATCATTTCGAGGGTTTCGCCGCGCATAATTTCCGCAGGCGTTCCCTGAGCAATCATTTCACCGCCGCGCAGGGCGACCAGATAATCACAGTAACGCGCAGCCATATTGATATCGTGCAGCACGGCAATGACCGTCAGGCCACGCTCCTGACTTAAACGATGCACCAGCGCCAGCACATCAACCTGGTGGGCGATATCCAGCGCCGAGGTCGGTTCGTCGAGCAACAGACAACGGCTATCCTGCGCCACCAGCATGGCGATCCACGCCCGCTGACGTTCGCCGCCAGAGAGACTATCGACCAGCCGATGCGCCAGCGGTTTTAAGCCAACCAGCGAGATAGCTTCCTCGACCTTTTCGCGATCTGCCGCACCAAAGCGCCCTAGTGCGCCATGCCACGGGTAACGACCAATCGCCACCAGTTCACGCACCGTCATCCCTTCTGCCGGAGGAAGCTGCTGCGGCAAATAAGCCACTTTGCGGGCAAACGCTTTGCTACTCCAGCTTTCCAGCGGCTGGGCATCAAGAAGAATCTCCCCTTCCGACGGCGGCTGATGACGGCCAAGCATTTTGAGCAGAGTGGATTTACCAGAACCGTTGTGACCAATCAGACCGGTCACTTTCCCGGCAGGAAAGGTTAACGACAGCGGATGCAAAAGCGTGCGCCCGGGCACACGAAAGGAGATATTACGCAGTGCAAAAGTGGTATCGGAATGATTCGTGTATTCCTGCATAACAGCCAACTTGTGAAACGGGCACGGAAATCCGTGCCCCAAAAGAGAAATTAGAAACGGAAGGTTGCGGTTGCAACGACCTGACGTTCTGCGCCCCAGAAGCAGCCATAGGTCTGGAAGCAACTGGCAACATACTCACGATCGAGCAAATTGTTGACGTTCACAGCAAGGCTGGATCCCGCCATACCAAAGCGTGCCAGATCATATTTTACAACAGCATCCATTACAGCTGCGCTACCCACTTTAAAAGTGTTCGCCGGATCACCATAGCTGGAACCAATAAAACGACCACCTGTTCCCAATGTTAAACCAGAAAACGGCCCTTCATTGAAGGTATAATCCCCCCAGAGAGATGCCATATGCTTCGGTACTTGTTCTGGAGTTTTACCTTTGAGATTGGTGTCTTTGGTGTATTCCGCATCGGTGTAGGTATAAGAAGCCGTCAAGTTAATATTGGCATTTAACGCCGCTTTTGCTTCAAGTTCCACACCACGAGCGCGAATCTCACCTGCCGGGACTTGCGCTAATGGGTTTGTTGGGTCTGCTGTCAGGTTATTTGTTTTCGTCAATTGATAGACTGCGCCCGTAACAACGACCGGCATATCATTCGGAACATATTTTACGCCAGCTTCATACTGTTCACCTTTCGATGGCTTATAGGAAACGCGCGGGTTGCTCCACAGATCGAAAGCACTCGGTTCAAAGGACTGGCTATAGCTAAAGTAAGGTGAAATACCATTATCGAATAAGTAATTTACACCACCGCGCCAGGTGAACTGATGATCATTGCGCTCAATATAACCTTCAGTCGGCGTATAAGAGTTTTCACGAACAGTGGTCGCTTGCTTAGACCAATCGTAGCGCCCCCCCAGAGTGAATACCCATTTATTCCATTCCGCCTGATCCTGAACATAAATACCTGTTTGTTTGCTTTCATTCATCTGGTATGGCTCTGCGCTACCAAATGCAAAGTATTCAGGATGGTATTTGTTATAAAGATCGATGGATGGTGCAGATCCAAAGCTGGCATTGATATCATTGCGCATACGCATGAAGTCTACCCCTGTCAGCAAAGTATGCCCGACGTCACCTGTAGCAAACTTACTTTCAAGTTGGGTATCAACGCTAAAGTTTTGTAGACGCTCATTATCCACCACTGTCCCGCGGTTTAGGGTATGACCATCGCTGGCAATCCCTGTGCCATAAACACTTTTCTGTGAGGTTTTCATTTCACTGAAACGCAGATTCTGACGCACGGTGAAGGTGTCATTAAAACCATGTTCAAAACTATATCCCACCATTTTCTGGTTACGGGAGTATGTATTATTCGACGCACCTTCATTGAAGTCAGTCGGTAGACGCTTACCATTAGGCAATGGCTCAACGGTCCCCTCTTTCGGCAACCAACCGTAATAACCCGTTTCTGGTTCATTCTGGAAATAGGACAGGAAAGTTAAATTGGTTTTGTCGTCCGGCCGCCATGAGAATGATGGAGCAATGGTATAACGCTGAGATTCAGAGTTTTTCTGCTGTTCGTTTGTTGAGCGAGCGAGGCCAGTCAAACGGTAGGAGAACTCACCGTTATCATCCAGCGCATCACTGAAATCGAATCCGGTCTGAAACAGATTATCCGTCCCCATTTTAAACTGAATTTCTTTCAGGGGGTCAGTGGTCGGGCGCTTACTCACCATAGAAATAATCCCACCAGGATTACTTTTTCCATAGAGAACAGACGTCGGCCCACGCATCAGTTCAACCCTCTCGAGCATGTAAGGATCAATCACAGCATCGTTATAAAAGTTGCCCTGAAGTTTTAGTCCATCAAGGTAGTTATTTTGATTCAGGCCAACAGATGAGAAACCACGAATGATAACAAAATCATATGTATTAGAAGCACCACGACTGCTAACTGTAACGCCAGGTGTATAACCTAATGCTTCTTTTACAGACTGAAATTGATGCATCTGCATCTCTTCATTTGTCACAACCGAAATAGACTGCGGCGTTTTTTCAATTGGTGTATCCGTTTTAGTCGCAGTAGCAGAGTGCTTCGCCGCAATAGTTGCAGCTGGCCCCCATGCGCTTTCTTGCGGCGCAGGTGCAGCGGTAACGGTGATAGTGTCTTCTTTCGGTTCAACCGCTGCCTGTGCATAAACAGACATGCCGCTAACCGCTGTGGCTACTACAACTGCGATTTTACGCAGTGAGTGTTTTGGCTGAGCAGTTTTGGAACGCGCCATTGGTATATCTCTGATGTAAAGTGAATGATAACGTAAACGAGAATGATTATTATAAAGATAAGATAATATTCGAAACGCTGGCGGGTTCGCAAGCGGTACGCAATCTGAGCGTTCCTGAAGGGTTAATAAACAACCAGATGAAAAGAAAGGGTTAATACTTTAGGTGGGATGTTATTTTACCGGATGGCAACTCGCCATCCGGTATGTCACGCTTAGACGTTAATTACTACCAAACATATCCTTGATCCAACCAGCTACACCGTCGCTGTCTTTCTGCTCTTGCTGAGCAGGTTGCTGTTGCGGTTGTTGCTGCGGCTGAGAAGACTGATCAAACGGATTGCCTGACGGTTGCTGCTGAATCTCACTCTGCTGGCACAGCGATTGCGGATCGCTGGTCCAGACCGGCAAGACACGCATGCCACCGCTGCAAACAAAGTTGCCGTCGTAGTCCACGCCCATATCTGCAATATCTTCTGGCGGAACAAGATTCAGCGGTGTTGGCGTCTGGTTAGCCAGATAACGCTGATAAATCGACATTGCCCCGCTGGCTCCATACAGTTTGGTCGGCTGGTTGTTATCACGGCCTACCCAGGTGATGGTCACCGTGCTGCCGTCAATGCCCGCAAACCAGGTATCTACGTTATTGTTGGTAGTCCCTGTTTTCCCTGCCAGATGCAGGTTCGGGTATTTCGCCCCAAGCTGACGCCCCGTACCACGTTGTACCACCTGCTGCATGGTCCATAGTGTCAGATACGCCGCCTGCGCCGGAACCGCGCGTTCCGCCTGCGGGAAGCTCTGATACAGCACTTTGCCATCTTCCGCAATTACCGAACGCAGCGCAGAAAGCGGTGCACGGTTACCGCCGCTGGCGATAGTCTGGAATGCCTGCGCCACTTCGATTGGCGTTAAGTTCAACGCCCCCAGCAGCATCGCCGGAACCGGATGCAGCTGATCTTTCGGTACGCCCAGTTTAATCCAGGTCTCCGTAACCGCAGGCAGCCCCAGCGCCATCCCCAGATTTACCGTCGGCACGTTCATCGAACGGGTCAACGCATCCACCAGCATCACTCTGCCACTTTCGCTATAACGACGGTCATCGTTCTGCGGTGACCAGACCTGGCCATTCGGCTGACGCAGCGCGATTGGCGCATCGGCAATCCACGTGTTCAGGCGATAGATTTTCGGCTGGCTTAAGGCCGTCAGATAAGTCGCTGGTTTTGCAAGAGAACCAATCGAACGACGCGCCTGCATCGCACGGTTGTAGCCCGCAAACTGCGGCTCAGAACCACCGACCATCGCACGAACTTCACCACTAAAGCGGTCGACGACCACAATCGCGGTTTCCAGATCGCTCAACTTACGCTGTTTCTTCAGTGCCGGAATGCCTTCCACGGCGGCTTTTTCTGCCGCGTCCTGGGCCACCGAGTCAAAGGTAGTGAAGATCTTCACGCCGGAGAGATCTTTTACCTTATCGCCTAATTTCGCCTGCAGCTCCTGACGCACCAGTTGCATAAAGGCTGGCTGAGGAGAGATCACCCCACCGCGCGGCTGAACACCCAGCGGACGTGCACTCAACATGTCATAGAGTTCTTGATCAATAATCTGTTGCTGTTGCAGCAGACGTAGCACCAGGTTACGTCGCTCCAGCGCCAGTTTCGGGTTACGCCACGGGTTGTAGATGGACGCCCCTTTCACCATACCCACCAACAGCGCCTGCTGATCGAGGCTCAATTCTTCTACCGGGCGACCAAAGTAATACAAGCTCGCCAGCGGGAAGCCGCGGATTTCGTTGTCGCCGCTCTGACCGAGATACACCTCGTTCATATACAGCTCAAGAATACGGTCTTTGCTGTAACGCGCGTCCATGATCAGCGCCATGTAGGCTTCGTTCGCTTTACGCCAGTAAGAACGCTCGCTGGAGAGGAACAGGTTTTTCACCAGCTGTTGCGTCAGCGTACTCGCCCCCTGCACCGTGCGTCCGGCGGTCAGGTTTGCCAGCACCGCACGTCCGATGGAGTAGAGACTGATCCCATCATGCTCGTAAAAATGACGGTCTTCTGTTGCCAGCAAAGTATCCACCAGCAGATCCGGGAAACCACTGCGCGGCACAAACAGACGTTGCTCACCGTTTGGTGAAGAGATCATAGTGATCAGGCGCGGATCAAGACGGAAGAAACCGAACTGACGGTTGTTCTCCATATTGACGATCGTCGCCAGATGATCGCCATCAAAGGTCAGACGTGCACGCACCTGCCCTTCTTTACTGTCCGGGAAATCAAACGGACGGCGGATCATCTCAATGCTGTTGGCCTGCACGGTAAATTCGCCAGGACGGGTCATTTTCGACACCTGACGATACTGGGTCGCCTCCAGCAGCTTCACCATCTCGTTCTTGCTGATGGTCATGTCTGGCTCAAGGTTGACCATTCGGCCATAAACTGCCGCGGGCAATTGCCAGACCTTGCCATCAATACGGCTGCGAATTTTTTGATCGAGATAAACGCCGTAAATGGCGATCAGCACGGCAAAAACGATAGCCAGTTTTAGCAGCAGCCATAGCCAGCCGCGTTTGCCACGAGGCTTACGCCCTTTGCCTTTGCCCTTACCTTTGCGCGGCATCGGTTCTTCATCCTCATAGTCATCATAATCGTCGTAATCATCGTCATCTTCGTAACGACGACGGCTTACCTTTTGTTTGACCGGACGCGTCGGTTTCCCTTTGCGTCCAATTGGCTCGCGGTCATTCCCGGCCATGCTTTTTCTCCGCAATATTCAGGCGCAAAAGCCCGATTTTCTGTTCTTCTGTTGCAAGACAGAAGAAGATATCTCTCAAATTTGCTTTGGTCTTCACGAATACTTTTTCGTTCGTCGCGTCGGTGCGGTGTTTGCCGGGTCGTCCGGCCAGACATGTTTGGGATAACGCCCTTTCATCTCTTTTTGCACCTCACGGTACGCTCCTTTCCAGAAGGCGCTCAAATCACGCGTGATTTGCAGCGGCCTTTGGGCAGGGGAAAGCAACTCCAGCACCAGCGGCACGCGCCCCTGGGCGATCATCGGATTGGTGGCCTCGCCAAACATCTCCTGCATTCTCACCGCCAGCGCGGGCGGGTTATCTTCATGATAACGAATGGCGATCCGGCTTCCCGTCGGCACAGTGTAATGCGCAGGCAATTCACTATCCAGACGTTGCTGCATTACCCAATCAAGTAATCCACGCAGTGCCTGATAAATATCGAGTGATTTCAAGCCGCGTAGCGAATGTACGCCTGTCATATGCGGCAGTAGCCACGTTTCCAGCGTCGCCAACAAACTCTCATCATCAACCGCTGGCCAGTCATATTCCGGCAACCACTTTGCGGCGCATAACAAACGCAAGCGTAACTGTTCCGCTTCCGCCGTCCAGTTGAGCACGCTTAAACCTTTATCACGAATGCCGTTAAGCATCGCCTGATGCAACTCGTCTTCCGAGGGTTTCGCCAGTGGCTGCACTTTCACCATCAACTGACCGATTTGCAGCCGACGCCAGGCTTTCAGCGTACCTTGCGCGTCATCCCACTCCACGGTGTCCGATTGCTGTACCAGCTGCGGGCAGCGTTGTACTAACTCATCAATATCGACCGGTAGCGCCAGTAAAATCCGCGCATCCGGCGAGGCGCTGCCCTGCAATAATAACGGTGCGATCAACCATTCGTGGCGGCTTAGCGCATCGTCGGCATCGAGCATCGCCCCCATGCCGTTCGCCAGTTGATAGCGTCCATCTTGCCCACGGCGACGAGCAATGCGATCGGCATACGCTCTGGCAAGTAGCGGCGCGATAAGCGAACTGTCTGCCTCACCGCCGCGTACGTTTAAGCGTTTTAACAGTTGCTGACTACGTTGCTGCCAGGCGGGTTGATTGCGCGAAAACGCCACGCCCAGGTCACTATTGCCCATCCGTGGCGGCTCTTCGAGAATGGCGGCAATTTTTGCCGCGGTAGCAGCTTCGTCGTCGTTCTTCGCGCTAACCAGCATTGCCGCTAAACGCGGATCGTTACCCAGCGCTGCCATTTTTTGCCCTTGCGCACTAAGCCGTTCACCGTCCAGCGCCCCCAGCATCCGTAACAGGCGTTTCGCGGCCAGTAGATTCACCGTTGGCGGTTGATCCAGCCAGCTCATCTGCGCAGGATCGCTGCATCCCCATTGCAGTAATTCCATCAGCAAACCGGAGAGATCGCTTTGTAATATTTCCGGTTCACTTTGCGCCGCGGCGCGTTCGGCTTGTTCTTTGGCGATTAAATGCAGGCAGATACCCGGCTCCAGACGCCCGGCACGCCCGGCACGTTGCGTCATCGACGCCTGACTAACGCGTTGAGTAATCAACCGCGTAAGCCCTGTACGCGGATCAAAACGCGCCACCCTCTCCTGGGCACAATCCACCACCAGACGAATACCTTCAATGGTTAAACTGGTTTCAGCAATATTGGTCGCCAGCACCACTTTGCGCATCCCTTGCGGTGCCGGGAGGATCGCTTTTCGCTGATCGTTCAGCGACAACGCGCCATACAGCGGGCAGAGCAACACATCACTGCCGATGCGCGAAGCCAGTTGTTCCTGCACACGCTGAATTTCTCCGACGCCAGGTAAAAATAACAGTAATGATCCGCTTTCCTGACGCAGCATTTCGGCGGTGGCTACCGCAACGGCTTCGTCAAAACGCTGATGCGCGGGCAGCGGTAAATAACGGCGTTCAACCGGAAACGAGCGCCCTTCTGAGATGATGACGGGCGCTTCTGGCAGCATTTGCTGCAAGCGGTCGTTGTCCAGCGTAGCCGACATAATCAGCAGTTTAAGGTCATCACGCAGACCTTGTTGCACATCGAGTAACAGCGCCAACGCCAAATCCGCCTGCAAGCTGCGCTCATGAAATTCATCAAGGATCACCAATCCAACACCGCTCAGTTCCGGGTCACGCTGGATCATCCGCGTCAGCACGCCTTCGGTAACCACTTCCAGGCGGGTATTCGGCCCGACGCAGTTTTGCGCACGCATCCGGTAGCCAACGGTATCGCCTGGCTTTTCGTTAAGCAGCTCCGCCAGTCGTTGCGCAACGTTACGCGCCGCCAGACGACGCGGCTCCAGCAGGATAACTTTCCCGTTAATGCCTGGATGCGCCAGCAGTTGCAGCGGCAGCCAGGTTGATTTCCCGGCCCCGGTCGGCGCACTTAATAACACCTGCGATGCACCATCGAGGGCAGCAAGTAACTCAGGTAAGACGGCAGCAACGGGCAACGACGACACAAAACGCTCCAGAGGGTTAACATTCTTCGCGCCACATTGTAGCATCGCGGTAATTCATAACCGAGTGCCTCACATGTCTGAACCGCAACGGCTGTTCTTTGCTATCGACTTACCTGCAGAAATCCGCGAACAGATTATCCACTGGCGCGCCACACAGTTCCCACCTGAGGCGGGACGTCCGGTTGCCGCCGATAATTTGCATCTGACTCTGGCATTTTTAGGCGAAGTGAGCGCAGAGAAAGAGAAGGCGCTTTCTCTTTTAGCCGGACGGATTCGTCAACCTGGTTTCACACTCACGCTTGATGACGCCGGTCAATGGCTGCGTTCGCGTGTGGTGTGGTTAGGGATGCGACAGCCGCCACGCGGCTTAATCCAGCTGGCGAATATGCTCCGCTCACAGGCTGCCCGCAGCGGTTGTTTTCAAAGCAATCGTCCGTTTCATCCACATATTACCTTATTGCGCGACGCCAGCGAGGCGGTGACAATCCCGCCGCCAGGTTTTAACTGGTCGTATACGGTGACGGAGTTCACCCTTTACGCCTCCTCGTTTGCCCGTGGACGCACACGCTACACGCCGCTAAAACGCTGGGCGCTAACGCAATAACAAGGATTGTTGCAATGGAATTTTCTCCCCCTCTACAGCGCGCGACGCTAATTCAGCGTTACAAACGTTTTTTAGCCGATGTGATCACACCCGATGGTCGCGAATTAACGCTACACTGCCCGAATACGGGTGCGATGACCGGTTGTGCAACGCCTGGCGATACCGTCTGGTATTCAACTTCAGACAACACCAAACGGAAATACCCACACACCTGGGAATTAACTCAAAGCCAGAGCGGCGCATTTATTTGCGTCAATACGCTTTGGGCTAACAGGCTGACGAAAGAGGCTATCCTTAATGAATCAATTTCAGAACTGTCAGGCTATAGCTCGCTGAAAAGCGAAGTAAAATACGGCGCAGAACGCAGCCGTATTGACTTTATGTTGCAGGCGGATTCGCGTCCAGACTGCTATATTGAAGTGAAATCGGTTACGTTAGCGGAGAACGAACAGGGATATTTTCCCGATGCGGTCACTGAACGAGGTCAGAAACACCTTCGGGAGTTGATGAGCGTAGCGGCTGAAGGCCAGCGTGCGGTTATCTTTTTCGCCGTGCTGCATTCAGCCATTACACGGTTTTCACCCGCGCGCCACATCGATGAGAAATACGCGCAACTATTGTCAGAAGCTCAACAGAGGGGGGTAGAAATTCTGGCTTACAAAGCGGAACTTTCTGCCGAAGGCATGGCTCTTAAAAAATCACTACCGGTTACATTGTAGTAGAGTAAGTAACTGGTTAATTTACATTCTGGTCGCGTGCGCAAATACGCTTTTCCTCACAGGCTTGTCAAGTGTTACGTTTAGATATTTGCTATCCGGAAAAGCATCTGCTATTTATAGCGGCCTGATTTTCCCCCAACACGGGGATCGATAGTGCGTGTTAAGGAGAAGCAACATGCAAGAAGGGCAAAACCGTAAAACATCGTCCCTGAGTATTCTCGCCATCGCTGGGGTGGAGCCATATCAGGAGAAGCCGGGCGAAGAGTATATGAATGAAGCCCAGCTGGCGCACTTCCGTCGTATTCTGGAAGCATGGCGTAATCAACTCAGGGATGAAGTCGATCGCACCGTTACACATATGCAGGATGAAGCAGCCAACTTCCCGGACCCGGTAGACCGTGCAGCCCAGGAAGAAGAGTTCAGCCTCGAACTGCGTAACCGCGATCGCGAGCGTAAGCTGATCAAAAAGATCGAGAAGACGCTGAAAAAAGTGGAAGACGAAGATTTCGGCTACTGCGAGTCCTGCGGTGTTGAAATTGGTATTCGCCGTCTGGAAGCGCGCCCGACAGCCGATCTGTGCATCGACTGCAAAACGCTGGCTGAAATTCGCGAAAAACAAATGGCTGGCTAATTACAGCCGTTCCATCACGTTTACCACAGGCGGGAAATGCTCCCGCCTTATTTTTTGTTCAAAGAGATGACAGACACACACTATATTGGTCGCTTCGCCCCCTCTCCTTCCGGCGAGCTTCATTTTGGCTCTCTGATTGCCGCGCTTGGCAGCTATTTACAGGCTCGCGCCCGGCAAGGTCTCTGGCTGGTACGCATAGAAGATATCGACCCGCCTCGTGAAGTTCCCGGTGCCGCAGAGACTATCCTGCGCCAGCTGGAACATTACGGCCTGCACTGGGACGGCGACGTTCTCTGGCAATCGCAACGTCACCACGCCTATCGCGAAGCACTCGCCTGGTTACATGAGCAAGGACTAAGTTATTACTGCACCTGCACGCGTGCGCGTATTCAAAGCATTGGCGGTATTTACGACGGTCATTGCCGGGATTTGCATCATGGACCAGACAACGCCGCAGTACGTATCCGCCAGCAGCATCCGGTCACCCAGTTTACTGACCTGCTGCGAGGCATTATTCACGCCGACGAAAAACTGGCACGGGAAGATTTTATTATTCATCGCCGTGATGGTTTGTTTGCCTATAACCTGGCGGTGGTGGTGGATGATCACTTCCAGGGCGTGAGCGAAATTGTCCGCGGGGCAGATTTGATCGAACCGACAGTGCGGCAAATCTCGCTGTACCAGCTTTTTGGCTGGCAGGTGCCAGATTACATTCATTTACCGCTGGCGCTAAACGCACAAGGCGCTAAACTTTCCAAGCAGAATCATGCGCCTGCGTTGCCGAAAGGCGATCCGCGCCCGGTGTTAATCGCGGCACTTCATTTTCTGGGTCAGCAGGTAGAAACACACTGGCAGGATTTCAGCGTCGAGCAAATCCTTCAGTCAGCCGTCAAAAACTGGACGCTGACTGCCGTGCCTGAGTCGGCAATTGTAAATTCAACATTCTCAAATGCGTCATGCTGAGCTATGATTAGCCGCTATTTTTTTGTCCTGAATGATGTTTGACACTACCGAGGTGTACTATTTTTACCCGAGTCGCTAATTTTTGCCGCAAGGTGCTAAGCCGCGAGGAAAGCGAGGCTGAACAGGCAGTCGCCCGTCCACAGGTGACGGTGATCCCGCGTGAGCAGCATGCTATTTCCCGCAAAGATATCAGTGAAAATGCCCTGAAGGTAATGTACAGGCTCAATAAAGCGGGATACGAAGCCTGGCTGGTTGGCGGCGGCGTGCGCGACCTGTTACTTGGCAAAAAGCCGAAAGATTTTGACGTGACCACCAACGCCACGCCAGAGCAGGTGCGCAAACTGTTCCGTAACTGCCGCCTGGTGGGTCGCCGTTTCCGTCTGGCTCATGTGATGTTTGGCCCGGAGATTATCGAAGTTGCGACCTTCCGTGGACATCACGAAGGTAACGTCAGCGACCGCACGACCTCCCAACGCGGGCAAAACGGTATGTTGCTGCGCGACAACATTTTCGGCTCCATCGAAGAAGACGCCCAGCGCCGCGATTTCACTATCAACAGCCTGTATTACAGCGTGGCAGATTTTACCGTCCGTGATTACGTTGGCGGCATGAAGGATCTGAAAGACGGCGTTATCCGTCTGATTGGTAACCCGGAAACGCGCTACCGTGAAGATCCGGTACGGATGCTTCGCGCGGTTCGTTTTGCCGCCAAATTGGGCATGCGCATCAGCCCGGAAACCGCCGAGCCGATCCCACGCCTGGCAACCTTACTGAACGATATCCCACCGGCACGTCTGTTTGAAGAATCGCTGAAACTGTTGCAAGCGGGCTACGGTTACGAAACTTATAAGCTGCTGTGTGAATATCATCTGTTCCAGCCGCTGTTCCCGACCATTACCCGCTACTTCACGGAAAATGGCGACAGCCCGATGGAGCGGATCATTGAACAGGTGCTGAAGAATACCGATACGCGTATCCATAACGATATGCGCGTGAACCCGGCGTTCCTGTGTGCCGCCATGTTCTGGTATCCACTGCTGGAGACGGCACAGAAAATTGCTCAGGAGAGCGGCCTGACCTATCACGACGCTTTCGCACTGGCGATGAACGACGTGCTGGACGAAGCCTGCCGTTCACTGGCGATCCCGAAACGTCTGACTACGCTAACTCGCGATATCTGGCAGTTGCAGTTGCGTATGTCCCGTCGTCAGGGAAAACGCGCATGGAAACTGCTGGAGCATCCTAAGTTCCGTGCGGCATACGACCTGTTGGCCTTACGAGCCGAAGTTGAGCGTAACGCTGAACTGCAACGTCTGGTGAAATGGTGGGGTGAGTTCCAGGTTTCCGCGCCGCCAGACCAAAAAGGGATGCTTAACGAACTGGATGAAGAACCGTCACCGCGTCGTCGTACTCGTCGTCCACGCAAACGCGCACCGCGTCGTGAGGGTACCGCATGACAGTGGCGTATATTGCCATAGGCAGCAATCTGGCCTCTCCGCTGGAGCAGGTCAATGCTGCCCTGAAAGCATTAGGCGATATTCCAGAAAGCCGCATTCTTGCTGTTTCTTCGTTTTACCGCACCCCACCGCTGGGGCCGCAAGATCAACCCGATTACTTAAATGCCGCCGTCGCGCTGGAAACCACTCTTGCCCCTGAAGAGCTACTCAATCACACACAGCGTATCGAATTGCAGCAAGGTCGCGTCCGTAAAGCGGAACGCTGGGGACCACGCACGCTGGATCTCGACATCATGCTGTTTGGTAATGAAGTAATAAATACCGAACGTCTGACCGTTCCGCACTACGATATGAAAAATCGTGGCTTTATGCTGTGGCCACTGTTTGAAATTGCGCCGGAGTTAGTGTTTCCTGATGGGGAGACGTTGCGTCAAATCTTACATACAAGAGCATTTGAAAAATTAAGCAAATGGTAATTTATTTATATTACGAATATAAATATTTTCTGAAAATCACACCGACTCTCTTTCCTTAATAACGATTTTAGTTTAAAAATTTTTTATAGAAACATAATATAAATTCCCGCTGAGAAATATCAATCCCATCGCCATACCCTAACTAATTGCACTTGTGAACTTAAATTTACTTAATCTTGAATTAAGTAAATTTAATTTGTTCAAAAGCTTCTAAAGTGCACAATAGGCAACCTAATGAACAATGGTTGTAAATTTTGGTAACAAACATCATTGCTCATTAATATCTAACATTTGTTTCTCTTATTTGTGTCATGAATAGTTACTCTTCAAACATGTAGTCTGACTAATGGAATTTTATTCAAGGATTTTTATGTCTAAAAAATTAGGTTTTGCCCTGTCTGGTCTTATGCTGGCAATGGTTGCAGGTACTGCTTCTGCTGGTCTGGACGGTGGTCAGTTAAATATCAGTGGTCTGGTAGTTGATAACACCTGTGAAACCCGTGTTGATGGTGGCAACAAAGATGGCCTGGTGCTTCTGCAAACTGCAACTGTTGCTGAAATCAGTGCTGGCGTACTGAATGACACCGTAGGTGCTAAAGCTAAACCTTTCAGCATCACCGTTGACTGCAGCAATGCAAACCCGAATCCTGGTAGCACCGCAAAAATGACCTTCGGTTCCGTGTTCTTTGGCAACAGCAAAGGGACTCTGAACAACGATATGTCTATTAACACGCCTTCTGACGGCGTAAATATTGCCCTGCACAATATTGATGGTTCCACTATCAAACAGGTTCAAATTAACAACCCAGGCGATATTTACACAAAAACGCTGGACGCTACGACTAAATCTGCAACCTATGATTTTAAAGCATCCTATGTCCGTGCTGAAGCAAGCCAGGCACCAACTGCTGGTTATGTTAAAACCAACACTGCATATACCATTACTTACCAGTAATCCTTCGTTAGATTCATAAACTGAATATCTATGGGAGTAACTTTCTTAATAGTGGAATGTTACTCCCTATTTTAATTAACTCTGTCGGGAATGGTTTATGTTTTTAAACGCTAAACATACTGCAGCTGTATGCTTCGCCACTTGTATGAGCTTAAGCGCATCGGCAATAGCAGATATCGTAATTTCAGGAACTCGCGTAATTTATAAAAGTAATGAAAAAAGCGTTAATGTTCGGCTGGAAAATAAGGGGAATAATCCGTTACTCGTTCAGAGCTGGCTGGATACTGGCGACGATAGTGCTGAACCAGGGAGTATTACTGTCCCATTTACCGCCACCCCTCCTGTTTCGCGAATTGATGCCAAACGTGGTCAAACTATTAAATTGATGTACACGGCTTCCTCACCGCTGCCAAAAGACCGAGAAAGTGTTTTCTGGTTTAACGTACTCGAGGTTCCACCCAAACCTGACGCAGATAAAGTCGCCAACCAGAGTCTTCTGCAATTGGCATTCCGTACGCGTATCAAATTATTTTATCGCCCGGAAGGTTTAAACGGACTGCCATCAGATGCACCCGCAGCACTGAAATGGTCATGGGCAACCTCTGCTGGAAAAACTGCATTGCGCGTCGCAAATCCGACACCGTATCACGTCTCATTCAGTAGTGGTGATTTAGTCGCCAATGGCAAAACCTACCCCCTGGATGTAAAAATGGTAGCCCCGCTGAGTGAAGAAACCTTCTACATAAAAGGCATGAGTGGTAAAGCAAGTTCTGCCAAAGTGCATTTCTTCGCCATAAATGACTTTGGTGGTGCAATTGAAGGCAATGCCAGCCTGTAACTAAATCAGGAATAAACGCAGCAGGAAGCACAACGTGTCCAGAAAAATCATAAAAACGCATAATAACAAACTTACATATATAGCCTCGTTTTGCGCATTGCTATTAAGCCCCTGTGCCATAAGCGCTGAACACGTTGAATATGATAATACCTTTTGATGGGGCAAGATGCTTCTAACATCGACCTTAGTCGGTATACCGAAGGTAACCCTACCTTGCCCGGCGTGTATGACGTCAGTGTTTATATCAATGATCAACCGGTTATCAACCAAAGCATTTCCTTTATTACCCTCGAAGGTAAGAAGAATGCGCAGGCTTGTATCACCCTGAAGAATTTATTGCAGTTTCACATTAATAAACCAGATATAAATGCCGAGAATTCCATCCTTCTACAGCGCGAAGGCGAACTCGGAGATTGTCTAGATTTGGCGAATATCATTCCCCAGGCTTCAGTTCATTATGACGTCAACGATCAACGGCTGGATATCAACGTTCCTCAAGCCTGGATAATGAAGAATTACCAAAACTATGTTGATCCGTCATTGTGGGAAAACGGTATTAACGCCGCAATGCTGGCCTACAATGTGAACGCATATCACAGCGAAATTCCAGACAGAAAAAACGACAGTGTTTATGCGGCATTTAACGGCGGTATAAATCTGGGGGCATGGCGGCTTCGCGCAACCGGCAACTACAACTGGATGACCAATGTAGGCAGTGATTACGATTTTCAGAATCGCTATTTGCAGCGCGACCTGGCCTCTTTGCGTTCACAGTTAATAGTGGGTGAGTCATACACAACTGGGGAAACCTTTGATGCTGTCAGTATTCGCGGTATTCGTTTATACAGCGACAGCCGAATGCTACCGCCTGCGTTAGCTAGTTTTGCGCCTATTATTCATGGTGTCGCTAACACCAACGCAAAAGTCACCATTACCCAGGGCGGGTATAAAATATATGAAACTACTGTACCGCCGGGAGCATTTGTTATTGATGATTTAAGCCCATCAGGCTACGGCAGCGATCTCATTATCACAATCGAAGAATCTGATGGCATAAAACGAACTTTTTCCCAGCCATTTTCTTCGGTAATTCAGATGCAACGCCCTGGTGTTGGAAGATGGGATATCAGTGCTGGTCAGGTATTAAAAGACGATATTCAAAATGAGCCAAATTTGTTCCAGGCCAGCTACTACTATGGTCTGAACAACTATCTTACAGGTTATACCGGTATTCAAATTACCGATAATAACTATACTGCCGGGCTGTTGGGCCTTGGCCTGAATACCGCGTACGGTGCGTTTTCAGTCGATGTAACCCACTCGGATGTGCAAATTCCGGACGATAAAACCTACCGCGGGCAAAGCTATCGCATCTCCTGGAATAAGTTATTTGAAGATACCAGAACCTCGCTCAATATCGCCGCTTACCGTTATTCAACCCAGAATTATCTGGGGCTTAACGATGCACTGACATTGATCGATGAAGTAAAACATCCGGAACAGGACCTGAACCTAAAAATATGCGTAACTATTCACGCATGAAAAATCAGGTTACGGTCAGTATTAATCAACCCCTCAAGTTTGAAAAAGAAAGACTATGGCTCATTCTATCTTGCCGGAAGTTGGTCTGACTATTGGGCGGACGGACAAAATAATACTAACTACTCCATTGGTTATAGTAACAGCGCATCGTGGGAAGCTACAGCATTAGTGCCCAACGGTCCTGGAGCCAGGACGGCGGTAATGAAGACAGCATCTATCTAAGCTTTAGCATTCCTATCGAAAAGTTACTGGGTTCAGAACATCGCGACTCTGGTTTTCAGAGCATTGATACTCAGTTAAATAGTGATTTCAACGGCAGCAATCAACTCAGTATCAGCAGTAGTGGTTATAGCACCGAAAACCATATCAGTTATAGCGTCAATACAGGCTATTCGATGATGAAATCCAGTGATGATTTGGGCTATATCGGCGGATATGCAAGCTATGAATCTCCCTGGGGAACTCTTTCCAGTTCAGTTTCCGCAAGCAGTGATAATAGCCGTCAAATCTCATTTAATACCGACGGCGGATTTGTTTTACATAGCGGCGGCCTGACCTTCAGTAATGACAGCTTTAGCGACTCAGACACTCTGGCCGTTGTACAAGCGCCAGGAGCTAAAGGGGCGCGTATTAACTATGGTAATAGTACGATAGATCGTTGGGGATATGGTGTTACTAACGCGCTCTCCCCTTATCATGAAAACCGAATTGCACTCGATATTAACGGTCTGGAAAATGACGTTGAATTGAAAAGTACCAGTGCTATTACTGTCCCCCGCCAAGGGTCTGTTGTCTTTGCTGGTTTTGAAACAGTTCAGGGACAATCAGCGATTATGAACATCAAGCGAACTGACGGTAAAAACATTCCGTTTGCCGCAGATATTTATGACGAGAACGGAAATATTATTGGCAATGTAGGGCAAGGTGGTCAGGCCTTTGTTCGAGGTATAGAACAACAAGGTAACATACGTATCAACTGGCTTGACGACGGTAAACCTGTCACTTGCCTTGCTCATTACCAGCAGAGCGCAGCACCAGAAAAAATAGCGCAAACTATTATTCTGAATGGAATTAGTTGTCAGATTCAGTAACAACAGGGAATTTCACATAATGAGAATAACACTGCATAAATTGGCAATACTGACTGGATTATTTTATCATCCTCTGTACTTGCAACAGACATTAATGTTGATTTTACAGCAACCGTAAAAGCATCAACTTGTAACATTACGTTATCAGGCGACAATGTCACCCGTGATGGGAGGACACCTACACATTAACTTTCCCAGGGAACTATTGGTCTGGACAAAATTGCAAATAAAACGACTCAAGCACAGGCGAATTTTAATCTGGTTGCCAGCGGTTGTACCACAGGCGTCAGCAAAATCAATACCAGGCTCAGTGGGAATGCTTCCGGAACTACTCCCGCATTAATTGTTCCACTCTCTTCTGACACTACATCAACAACTAATTATATTGGTATGGGTATAAAAGCACTTGGTGAAGATGATTCGACATTCTTAATCCCAAACAGTGCGCCGAGTTTTATTCCATGGGAAATTAGTGATACAGACAAAACTCTTGAACTGACCGTTGCACTGCGCGAAACCACGGCTGGCAGTGGTGTTCCTGGCGATTTCCGCGCCCAGGCAACTTTCAACTTCATTTATGAATAACAGGGATGATAATAATGAAATCTAAAACATTATGTTATGGACTACCCGCTGGTGTTTTTTTTGCGGCATCCCTATTCACCAGCCAATTGTTTGCAGCTACCGATAGCGTTAAGCTGAATGTTAAAGCAACCGTAGAGACGGGAACCTGTACCGCCAGCCTGGTGGATGACAATGATCAGCCTATTTCTGTTATTGCATTTGGGGATGCTTACATTCCTGAAATTGATGCCAAAACAAAAATTAAAATATTTAAGTTACAGTTTAAGGATTGTGCTGGTATTCCTAATAAAAAAAGCACTCGTAAAATTAACTAAACGCGCAACTTGTGAAGGAGCAGCCAACGATGGGCCTGGTTTTGCAAACGGCTCCGCCGCTGCTGATAAAGCAAATGCTGTTGCGGTTGAAGTATGGAATACCACGACACCTGGTACAGACGGCAAGACTCAATTTAGCTGCGTAACACCAGTCGCTCAGGAAGTGAATATCTCCACTGCAACAGGAACTACGTCAGTATATCATCCTATGAGTGCACGCCTGGTGGTAGAGAAAAATAAAAGCAAAACCGACATCACTGCCGGTCCGTTTTCCGCACCTGCAACATTTTCTATCACCTATAACTAACAGGCCATTAAAGTCAGGGACCGATTATGCTTTCCTCTCAACTAAAAATTAAGATAAAAACAAGTCTGTTCCTGGCATTATTGTTTGCCACATCCAGTCCTGTATATGCAGGGCTGGATGTGGATATGGTTGCCAATATCAAGAACAGTACATGTAAAAGTGGCCTCAGTAACCTTGGTAATATCGATCTTGGTGTGGTTGGTGTGGATTATTTTTCTGGTAACGTCGCACCTGAAGATGATTATCCGGGTGGGAGAGTTCACTATCACTGTGACTGACTGCGCCATCCAGGGTTCTGGAAATGTGTTAAATCAGTTACATATTAACTTTAAACCGCTTAATGGCGTGATGGCGACAGGCTCTCAGCAAATTTTTTGCAAATGAAAATGTCGCCGGCGCTCAAAACGTAGGTGTAGTAATATTTTCCACTCAGGACCCGGCTAATATATTTAATGTTCTTACCCCAGCGGGCAGTTCTCGTTCAATTTATCCGGTGATGACTGCTGATTTAAACAATTCATCCTGAAATTCTATACACGGATGCAAAAAATCAACCCTGTATTAAATGTCATGCCCGGTACCAAATCATAAGCCATGTATTAATTGATATTTACTACGAGTAACATACCAAAAACAAATTACTGCGACTACTACAGCAGTGGATGGTGGAGTGAAAATGAAGACATTCTTCAGATATTTTCTTTTTTAATTCTGTGCTTGAGTTGTTATACCGCGAGTGCTGGCACTGATGATTTCGTAGGATATGTTGTTGGGAATAACTACGGCGTTGGTCCGTCAGATCAAAAATGGAGAGAAACCGGGCCAAATGGAGATGTGACAGTCGTGTTCAGGTATGGTACCAGTACAAATAATTTAGTATTTTATAAACCAACACAACTGGGTCCAACAGGGGTGAAATTACATTGGAGTCAGTTAGATACTGCTTCTGGCGGAGGCTTTCTTTATTGTAACAGAAGCAATAACACCAGTGGCGGGGCAATGCGTATCGAAAATGCAATGGTTGACTCTGGAAAAAGATATGGTAACCATAAACTATTCAATACATCTGTTCCCGGTTTGTATTATACAATATTAATTTCAAATATGTGGTCAGCTTACGGCACCGTAACTAACGTTAGTTCACCAGAATATATATTGGTGATTCTGCAGAACAATATTTTTCATGGTACAACCCAAGCGAAAGCATATTATACCAAAGTTGTAACAATGCCAACACATCCAGCAAATATTGGGCTGTAGGCGGTATTTATCAAAATCTTACCATCGAATTTTATACAGATACCAACTTTGATCCAACAGTAACTCAACAAGTTTCATTATCGCGCTCATCAAACTATTTATATTCATTTAAAGCTTATGGTGCTGGTATCGGCATTAACGAACACAGCTATTTTCTTAGAGTTGATTTTGACCTACTAAATATTAAATTAAGTAATCCCACTTGTTTTACAGCTATATTAAGTGGAACATCTGTTACTGGTTCTACGGTAAAAATGGGCGAGTATAGTGAAGCACAAATAAGAAACGGTGCCACACCGGTTCCTTTTGATATTTCACTTCAAAACTGCGTTCGTGTGACTAATATCGAGACAAAATTAGTTTCAACAAAGGTTGGTACTGAAAACAGGCAACTCCTTGGTAACACTCTCACAGGAAGTGGTGCAGCAAAAGGCGTTGGGGTATTGATTGAAGGATTAGCAAACAGTAAAAGTGCCCTAATGATACTGAAACCTAATGATTCAACTTCTGTTTATAAAGATAATACGGGCCAGACGCAGAATAACGATTCAGATGCGATTTACCCGGAAGATGACGGTATAACGTATCCACTTCATTTCCAGGCTACATTAAAACAAGACGGTAATATTGCTATAGAACCGGGGGATTTTAAAGCCACCAGCACTTTTCAGGTTACCTACCCCTGATAACACTATCGCACCGCCAGACAACGGCGGTGCGATACGGATAAATCATTGCCCCCACCAATGTGACTGATAAAATGCGAGACAGCACAACATCATTTATCAGGATACGCTATGAAACCAACCACGATTGCTTCATTGCAGAAATGCAAGCAGGACAAAAAACGTTTCGCAACCATCACCGCTTACGACTATAGCTTCGCAAAACTGTTTGCCGAAGAAGGACTTAACGTCATGCTGGTAGGCGATTCACTGGGCATGACTGTTCAGGGGCATGACTCCACGCTACCGGTTACCGTTGCCGATATCGCCTATCACACCGCCGCTGTGCGTCGCGGCGCGCCAAACTGCCTTCTGCTGGCTGACCTGCCATTTATGGCATATGCCACGCCGGAACAAGCCTTTGAAAACGCCGCAACGGTAATGCGTGCCGGAGCCAACATGGTCAAAATTGAAGGCGGTGAGTGGCTGGTGGAAACCGTACAAATGCTGACCGAACGTGCCGTTCCAGTTTGTGGTCATTTAGGCCTAACCCCACAGTCAGTAAATATTTTCGGTGGCTACAAAGTCCAGGGCGCGGCGATGAAGCGGGCGATCAACTGCTCAGCGATGCATTGGCATTAGAAGCTGCTGGGGCACAACTGCTGGTACTGGAGTGCGTGCCGGTTGAGCTGGCAAAACGCATTACCGAAGCACTGGCGATCCCGGTTATCGGTATTGGCGCGGGCAACGTCACTGACGGGCAGATCCTCGTGATGCACGACGCGTTCGGCATTACCGGCGGTCATATTCCTAAATTCGCCAAAAATTTCCTCGCCGAAACGGGCGACATCCGCGCGGCTGTGCGGCAGTATATGGCTGAAGTGGAGTCCGGCGTTTATCCGGGCGAAGAACACAGTTTCCATTAAGGAGTGACGTTGTGTTAATTATCGAAACCCTGCCGCTGCTGCGTCAGCAAATTCGCCGCCTGCGTATGGAAGGTAAGCGCGTGGCGCTGGTGCCCACCATGGGTAACCTGCACGATGGCCATATGAAGCTGGTCGACGAAGCCAAAGCCCGCGCCGATGTGGTCGTCGTCAGTATTTTCGTTAACCCAATGCAGTTTGACCGCCCGGAAGATCTGGCACGTTATCCACGGACCTTGCAAGAGGACTGCGAAAAGCTGAACAAACGTAAAGTGGATTTAGTTTTTGCGCCTTCGGTAAAAGAGATCTACCCGAACGGTACAGAAACCCACACCTATGTTGATGTTCCCGGTCTTTCCACCATGCTGGAAGGTGCCAGCCGTCCGGGACATTTTCGCGGCGTTTCGACGATTGTCAGCAAGCTGTTCAACCTGGTCCAGCCGGACATCGCCTGCTTCGGTGAAAAAGATTTTCAGCAACTGGCGCTGATCCGCAAAATGGTTGCCGATATGGGCTTTGATATTGAGATTATCGGCGTACCGATTATGCGCGCCAAAGACGGTCTGGCGCTGAGTTCCCGTAACGGTTATCTGACGGCGGAACAACGCAAAATTGCGCCCGGCCTGTACAAGGTTTTAAGTTCGATTGCCGACAAATTGCAGGCTGGCGAACGGGATCTCGATGAAATTATTACTATTGCCGGGCAAGAACTGAATGAAAAAGGCTTCCGCGCCGATGATATTCAGATTCGCGATGCCGACACCTTGCTGGAAATCTCTGAAAACAGCAAACGAGCGGTGATTCTGGTAGCCGCCTGGCTTGGCGATGCTCGCCTGATCGACAACAAAATCGTCGAACTGGCGTAATATTTAACTGGCGCTACGGCTGATGGCGCCAGTTATTCATTGCCACGTCATCTGTAAGCAATTATTCATATCGTAGACAACTTAGTTAGAGTTAATTAGCTTATCAATCTCTGCAAGAGATAAAGCTGTCACCTCTGCAACGTCTTCCCGAGACATTCCTTTACTCAGAAGACGCTGGGCCAGTCTTACCTTCTGGAGTCCCTCTTTATATCCCTTCTGAAATTCCTTCTCTTCAAACCACTGCGCCAACGTCTGCCTGGTTTCTCTCCGTGTCTTTATTTCCATATGTTCCCTTAATTATCTGGTCAGTTAACAATAACAATTATCTGGCTATAACTGATAATGCAGATAACTTAGCTAATCAGCTTATCAACCTCAGCAAGAGGTAAATTTGCCATCTCTGCAACGTCTTCCCGAGACATCCCTTTACTCAGAAAACGCAGGGCGAATTCCTGTCTTACTTCCTGTCTAACCTCTTGTATTACCTCCTGTCTTACCTCCTGTCTTACCTCCTGCCTTTCCTCCTGTCTTCCCCTCTCTTCAAACCACTGCGCCAGCGTCATCATAGACTCCCCTCCCGTTTCCCTGTCTCTCAGCACACCATAAAACAAATCCGCTTGTTCAGTATGACCGCGTTGCAGCATATAGTTTTGCATGGCAACTAACTGACTTCCGCTAGTGTACCCTTCGTCAATCAGCGTGACCAGTTGCTCCAGCAATAACATTAAGTCGCGCTGGCGAATATGTTTTTGCAGCAGTTCGAGAATCGCAATCCGCCGATGTTGCATGATTTCGTCATCCGGTGTGATAGTGATATCCACCAGCGGGAAAGGACTGTTATAGACGCGTCGCGCCAGCTCCGGCGAGTAAAACATATCAAACCAGCACATTGAGAGTGGATAAGGCGTGGCCTCGCCCTGATAAAACAAAATCGGCACCACCAGCGGCAGCTTATCGTGATCTGCCTCCAGATGCCGGTGCATGGCAGCAATAGAATAACGCATCATGCGAAAGGCCATTTTTTGTCCGGCTTGCTTTGGTGTTCAATTACAACATGTAGATAGCCCGTATTACCCTGCATTTGCACGGAATAGAGCACGTCAGTGCTGTGCCCTTTCAGGCTTTCTTCAATAAAACTCCCCGACTCAAGATGCAGCGTGTCGAGGTCACACAGTTCGCGTAGCTCCGCTGGCAAATGGATATCCAGAAAGTCGCGAGCCGTTTCCGCGTGCATTAAAAATTGTTTAAACACCGCATCATGCGGTGTGGTACTCGGTGCATCCATCTTCCCTGCCTTCCGTGCTGTCTTGCGTGAAGGCAGTATCCAGTCAAGGCGCGCCGTCGTCAGCCGCCTCTTTAGTGTTTACCGAGCAGCGTTCAGAGAAATTTCAATTGGTTACAGGCGTTACATGGCACGCTTCGGCACGGTACGCAAACTGCTGATGCAAATGCCGTCAGATGAGTAGACACTAAACAAAAATCGGGCAATACTGCGTGAGAATTTCCTCAAAGCAGGCATCGCCTGCTTCGTTAACGACAGGGTAGAAAGGTAGAAGTTATGATTCGCACGATGCTGCAGGGCAAACTCCACCGCGTGAAAGTGACTCATGCGGACCTGCACTATGAAGGTTCTTGCGCCATTGACCAGGATTTTCTTGACGCAGCTGGTATTCTCGAAAACGAAGCCATTGATATCTGGAATGTGACCAACGGCAAGCGTTTCTCCACCTATGCCATCGCGGCAGAACGCGGTTCGAGAATTATTTCCGTTAACGGTGCGGCGGCCCACTGCGCCAGCGTCGGCGATATTGTCATCATCGCCAGCTTCGTTACCATGCCAGATGAAGAAGCTCGCACCTGGCGACCCAACGTCGCCTATTTTGAAGGCGACAACGAAATGAAACGTACCGCGAAAGCGATTCCGGTACAGGTTGCCTGATTGTTATCCCTGCGGCTGGTTACTCACCAGCCGCGACATCGTCTCCAGCGAATCCGTTCTTAAGATATAAAGTCGTTTTAGTAACAACGGATTATCCCCCGGTTTTACTTTGCCTTTCATGGTCGTCACCGCCAGGTGAAATCCGGCTTCTTTTGCTGCCTTCACGGCTTTGTCATTAAATCCGCCAAATGGATAAGAAAGATACAAAACATGTGGATTAAATTGCGCCAGAGCGCGGCGTGAACGTGCAAAATCAAACAGAATAGTGTGCTCACTACGGCTCAGCAATATAGGCCGCCGATAACCATCTATCCGATGCAAAAAATGAGTATGTGACTGGAAATCAAATACATCGCGAATTTCGTTAAGTTCAGAAACGCTCATAAATTGCAGCGATTTTGGGTTCCATTTCTGCGGGTGACGTTTGATGCGCGAGGTAACAATAAACGCCGTCGCCTTCATACCATATTGTTTCAACACAGGATACGCATAGCGGCTCACCGACTTGAGGCCATCATCAAAGGTAATTACCACCGCTCGCGCAGGGAGATTGATCTTATTCTTCACGTAACCTTCCAACTGCGCCATGCTCAGTGTCGCGTATCCCCTGTCGCGCAGCCAGGCCATCTGGTTATTGAAAGCGCGTACCGAGGTGGTCGTCGAAGTATGGCGAAAACGGGTGTTTTCTTCGTCGCGCAAAATATGGTGATAGGTTAGCACCGGCAGGCCATTATCGGGTTGGGCATCCAGCGCGCTGATATAGGCCAGTCGATCGCCAATACGGATCTGATACCAGGTTTGATTTAACCTGTCTTTCAGTTTATGCAAAATCGGGTAGCGCAAATTGTCCGCCAGTACTCCAAATGGCGCACTGCCCACACTCGGTGCGTTATAAACCGGCGTATCTTTCCAGGTTATTAAGTTCTGATTACTCAGCGGCTTGTTGAGGTCACCCAAACCATCTTCAACTTTTTGTCGCCCCTGAACCGGCTCGAGATGGCCTTTATCGATAAACCCTTTACCAAAGCCAAAATTAAATGCGTAATAACTTGCGGCAGTGGGCTCCACGGCAATGATTTGCCCGGCCCGAATATTCCCTACCGTCACCATTTTGTCGCCAATTTGCGCCCAGACCGCGGCATTTTCGATGGTTTGCATATAACGGGCAGGTAATGCGGCACTGACGCTTGCGGTAAACAGCATCAGCAGGAGAATAACAGCTTGTTTGTACATTAAAAAATAACCGAGGGTGAAACAACGCTTTTATTGTAGCAAAAGCGCCATCAGAATCGCGGGTTAATACTCATACAAATTATGTTTGAGGACGAAAGGCGGATTTTTTTGTTGTTGGTGCCAAAGACTACTCACCTCCGGTGCACCCAGTTCGACAATACGCTCGCGAAACTCTGCGCTGGATAACGTTTCACGGTAGGCCAGCATCTGCTCAATTAACGGTAACGTGACACCAGAAATCACTTCGCAACGGGAGTGTTTGTGGCTTAATAATGAAGCCACGCGGTACGGTGGCGCTCCGGCTATATCGGTTAAGAAGATAACGCCTTCACCAGAGTCCGCTTCATGCAGAGCATCGCACATCATGCGGCTGAGCATATTAGAGCTTAATCCGCGCCAGAAATTCACGGCCCGGCACTGAAGAAGCGCCCCGTGTTTTTTCTCCAGCGCATCCAGTATCTCTTGCGCCCGATCATCGTGACAGGTAATAACCCAACCTAGCATCGCCTTCCTCCTTAGCCGAAAATCAGTCTACCCTGACCATGGTTGATAAAGGGTGATAGTCGTCAAAACTCCTCTCCCCCGAATCCAGAGGAGAGGAAATAGCCTTAGCTACGCAGACCACGCCCACGTTGGATCAGCGACCAGCAAATCAAATAAAACGCCACAATAAAGACCACCAGTACGCCAAAGGTAGTAACCAGCGGCACATCATTGATACCGAGGAAGCCGTAGCGGAAACCACTGATCATATAAACGATCGGGTTCAGGTGCGACAGTCCCTGCCAGAACGGCGGCAGCAAAGTCAGGGAGTAAAAGACCCCGCCCAAATACGTGAGTGGCGTTAACACAAAGGTTGGCACCAGGCTGATGTCATCGAACGTTTTGGCAAACACGCCGTTCAGCAAACCCGCAAGGGAGAATAGCACCGCAGTGAGCACCAGGGTTAAGGCAACGAATACCCACGAATGCACCTGAAACGGCACAAAAAACAGTGAAATTGCCGTCACCAAAATACCAACAAACAAACCACGCGCCACGCCACCACCGACATATCCGGCAATAATGACATGAGTCGGAACCGGCGCTACCAGCAGCTCTTCAATATTACGCTGGAACTTGGCACCAAAAAATGATGACGCGACGTTGGCGTAGGCGTTGGTGATCACCGACATCATGATCAGCCCCGGTACGATGAACTGCATGTAGCTGAAGCCATGCATATCGCCAATACGCGAACCAATCAGGTTACCGAAGATAATAAAGTAAAGGGTCATGGTGATGACTGGCGGCACCAGCGTCTGCACCCAGATACGCATAAAGCGATGGATCTCTTTCGCCCAGATGCTTTTTAGCGCCACCCAGTAAAGATGCATCATGCGCGATCTCCTTGTTTTTCATTAACCAGTGAAACAAACAGCTCTTCCAGACGGTTAGCTTTGTTACGCATACTTAATACCTGAATGCCCTGCTCACTTAACTGCGTGAATACGCTGTTTATCCCCTGCTCACGCAGCACTTCAACTTCCAGCGTAGCGGTATCGACCAGTCGATACTGATAGCCATCGAGCTTCGGTAATGGGCTTTTCGGCGCGAGATCGAGAATAAAAGTTTCCGATTTCAGCTTCGCCAGCAGCGCCTTCATCGAGGTATTTTCCACCAGCTCACCGTGTTGAATAATGCCGATATTGCGGCACAGCATTTCTGCTTCTTCCAGGTAATGTGTGGTGAGAATGATAGTGGTGCCTTTGTCGTTTAAATCCTTCAAAAAGCCCCACATTGAGCGGCGAAGTTCAATATCCACGCCTGCCGTTGGCTCGTCGAGAATCAGTAGTTTAGGTTCATGCATTAACGCACGGGCAATCATTAAACGGCGTTTCATCCCGCCAGATAGCATACGCGCACGTTCGTTACGTTTTCCCCATAAATCGAGCTGTTTAAGATACTTTTCGCTGCGGATGTACGCTTCTTTACGCTCCACACCGTAGTACCCAGCCTGGTTCACCACAATTTGCTGCACGGTTTCAAACGGGTTGAAGTTAAATTCCTGCGGCACCAGTCCCAACTGACGTTTAGCGTTCACGACATCCTTCTCGAGATCGTAACCAAATACGCTGACCCGCCCGGAGGTTTTATTTACCAGAGAGCTGATAATACCGATAGTGGTCGATTTCCCGGCCCCGTTCGGCCCGAGAAGCGCATAAAAATCACCCGCCTCGACCTGCAAATCTATTCCACGAAGCGCCTGAACGCCGCCTGGATAGGTTTTTTTAAGCTGTTGAAGTTCCAGTGCAATGGTCATAAATTTTTACTTACCTTACGTTCTTACACTTTATCTGTGGTTTAAATCGTCCCGGAGTTGCCCTATATTAGCCAAACGTAATTATTTGGTTACAGGTCGTTAACCTCCATGAAAGACATAGATACACTCATCAGCAACAATGCACTATGGTCAAAAATGCTGGTGGAAGAGGATCCCGGGTTTTTTGAGAAACTGGCGCAAGCGCAAAAACCGCGCTTTCTATGGATTGGATGTTCCGACAGTCGCGTTCCTGCAGAACGTTTAACCGGTCTTGAGCCGGGCGAACTCTTTGTTCACCGTAATGTTGCTAACCTGGTCATTCACACCGACCTGAACTGCCTTTCCGTGGTTCAGTATGCAGTGGATGTACTCGAAGTTGAACACATTATTATCTGTGGCCACTACGGTTGCGGCGGCGTACAAGCCGCCGTTGAAAACCCGGAACTGGGGCTTATCAACAACTGGCTGCTGCACATCCGCGATATCTGGTTCAAACATAGCTCATTGCTCGGCGAAATGCCGCAAGAGCGCCGTCTGGATACCTTGTGTGAACTGAACGTCATGGAACAGGTGTATAACCTGGGCCACTCCACTATTATGCAATCAGCGTGGAAACGCGGGCAGAAAGTCACCATACACGGCTGGGCCTACGGCATTCACGACGGCTTGCTGCGTGATCTGGATGTCACAGCGACTAACCGCGAAACCCTTGAACAACGTTACCGTCACGGGATCTCCAACCTCAAGCTGAAACACGCCAACCACAAATAAAAATGCCATGCCGGATGCAACACATCCGGCAACTTCACACTTACTCGTCCAGCAGAATCACTTTGCCGATATACGGCAGATGACGGTAACGCTGTGCGTAATCAATGCCGTAACCCACCACAAACTCATCCGGGATCGAGAAACCGATAAATTCTACCGGGACGTTCACTTCACGACGGGACGGTTTATCCAGCAGCGTACAAATCGCCAACGACTTCGGTTCGCGCAGGCTTAAGATCTCACGCACTTTCGACAGTGTATTCCCCGAGTCGATGATATCTTCAACAATCAGCACGTCCTTGCCACGGATATCTTCATCCAGATCTTTGAGGATTTTCACATCACGGGTGGTGGACATGCCGCTACCGTAGCTGGAGGCGGTCATAAAGTCGACTTCATGAGATACCTGAACTTCACGGCACAGGTCCGCCATAAACATAAATGAGCCACGCAGCAGACCCACCAGCACCATATCGCTGCCGCTGTCTTTGTAACGCTCAGTAATCTGACGACCCAGTTCGGCGATACGCGCTTTAATCTCCGCTTCGGGGATCATTACTTCTACAGTATGTTTCATATCTCTAACCATATGATTTAAAAACAAATCACTTCGCACGGGCAGGTTTTGGCACCGCAACAAAGCGCAAGACACGCAGTATACCAGTAAAACTATTCATTCGCGGAATCTGTTAATAAAGCTCAAATTGTGATGACGATCACACATGTTAAAACCTATAATTAATTGCTACTAAAACATTAATGAATTGAAATGGTGTCTCTTTATGGCAATTAACAATACAGGCTCGCGACGATTACTCGTCACGCTAACAGCCCTTTTTTGCAGCACTTTGCGGGCTGTATCTACTCATTGGCGGAGGCTGGCTGGTCGCGATTGGCGGCTCCTGGTACTACCCTATCGCTGGCCTTGTGATGCTCGGCGTCGCCTGGATGCTGTGGCGCAGTAAACGCGCCGCGCTTGGCTGTACGCCGCCCTGCTGCTCGGCACCATGATTTGGGGCGTCTGGGAAGTTGGTTTCGACTTCTGGGCGCTGACTCCGCGCAGCGACATTCTGGTCTTCTTCGGCATCTGGCTGATCCTGCCGTTTGTCTGGCGTCGCCTGGTCATTCCTGCTAGCGGCGCAGTTGCCGCACTGGTGGTGGCATTGCTGATTAGTGGCGGAATCCTCACCTGGGCGGGATTTAACGATCCGCAGGAAATCAACGGCACCTTAAGCGCCGATGCCACACCTGCCGAAGCTATCTCACCGGTTGCCGATCAGGACTGGCCTGCGTATGGTCGCAATCAGGAAGGTCAACGCTTTTCACCTCTGAAACAAATTAACGCTGATAACGTCCACAACCTTAAAGAAGCCTGGGTGTTCCGGACTGGCGATGTGAAGCAGCCGAACGATCCGGGCGAAATCACCAATGAAGTGACGCCGATTAAAGTGGGTGACACCCTTTACTTATGTACCGCTCACCAGCGCCTGTTTGCGCTCGATGCCGCCAGCGGCAAAGAGAAATGGCATTACGATCCTGAGCTGAAAACCAACGAGTCCTTCCAGCATGTAACCTGCCGTGGTGTCTCTTATCATGAAGCCAAAGCAGAAACTGCCTCGCCAGAAGTGATGGCGGATTGCCCGCGTCGTATCATTCTTCCGGTCAATGATGGTCGCCTGATTGCAATTAACGCTGAAAACGGCAAGCTGTGCGAAACCTTCGCCAATAAAGGCGTGCTCAATCTGCAAAGCAATATGCCGGACACCAAACCGGGTCTGTATGAGCCGACTTCGCCGCCAATTATCACCGATAAAACCATCGTGATGGCCGGTTCAGTCACCGATAACTTCTCAACCCGCGAAACGTCTGGCGTGATCCGTGGTTTTGATGTCAACACCGGGGAGCTGCTGTGGGCTTTTTGATCCGGGCGCGAAAGATCCGAACGCGATCCCGTCTGACGAACACACATTTACCTTTAACTCGCCAAACTCGTGGGCACCAGCGGCCTATGACGCGAAGCTGAATCTGGTCTATCTGCCGATGGGCGTGACCACGCCGGATATCTGGGGCGGTAACCGCACACCGGAACAGGAACGTTATGCCAGCTCGATTCTGGCGCTGAATGCCACTACCGGGAAACTGGCGTGGAGCTACCAGACCGTTCACCACGACCTGTGGGATATGGATCTTCCGGCACAGCCGACGCTGGCGGACATCACCGTTAATGGTCAGAAAGTGCCAGTCATTTATGCTCCGGCGAAAACCGGCAACATTTTTGTGCTCGATCGTCGTAATGGCGAACTGGTGGTTCCTGCACCGGAAAAACCGGTTCCCCAAGGTGCTGCCAAAGGCGATTACGTAACCCCAACTCAACCGTTTTCTGAACTGAGCTTCCGTCCGACGAAAGATTTGAGCGGTGCGGATATGTGGGGAGCCACCATGTTTGACCAGCTGGTGTGCCGCGTGATGTTCCACCAGATGCGCTATGAAGGCATTTTCACCCCGCCATCTGAACAGGGTACGCTGGTCTTCCCGGGTAACCTGGGGATGTTCGAATGGGGCGGGATTTCCGTTGATCCGAATCGTGAAGTGGCAATTGCCAACCCAATGGCACTGCCGTTTGTTTCGAAACTGATCCCACGCGGTCCTGGTAACCCGATGGAACAGCCGAAAGATGCCAAAGGCACGGGTACGGAATCCGGCATTCAGCCACAGTACGGTGTACCGTATGGTGTCACGCTCAACCCGTTCCTCTCTCACCGTTTGGCCTGCCATGTAAACAGCCAGCATGGGGCTATATCTCGGCATTGGATCTGAAAACCAATGAAGTGGTGTGGAAGAAACGTATTGGTACGCCGCAGGACAGTATGCCATTCCCGATGCCTGTACCGGTGCCGTTCAATATGGGTATGCCGATGCTGGGCGGGCCAATCTCCACAGCGGGTAACGTACTGTTTATCGCCGCTACGGCAGATAACTACCTGCGCGCTTACAACATGAGCAACGGTGAAAAACTGTGGCAGGGCCGTTTACCAGCGGGTGGTCAGGCTACGCCAATGACCTATGAAGTGAATGGCAAGCAGTATGTGGTGATCTCCGCAGGCGGTCACGGTTCATTTGGTACGAAGATGGGCGACTATATTGTGGCTTATGCGCTGCCGGATGATGTGAAGTAACCATAATGCCCGGAGAGATCCGGGCATATTTCTGAATACGGTCTTTTTATACCGTAAACCCTAACATCATCCCCGTATCTTCATGCTCCAGCAAATGGCAGTGCGCCATATAAGCATGTTCTTTCGGTGCATCGTGATTAAACTTCACCAGCACTTCGCTGACATTACCTTCTACCTTAACGGTATCTTTCCAGCCTGCGCGATGCGTCGCTGGCGGTTTGCCATTTTCTGACAAGATACGGAACTGCGTACCGTGGATATGGAACGGATGCAGCATCATGTCGCCCACGCCAGAGATAACCCAACGTTCGTACTGCCCTTTCGCCGCCGCAAACATCGGCTTGTTCATATCAAACGCCTGACCGTTGATTTTATTGGCATGGTGGAAATCGAACTTCCCGCCGTGGTTCATATGATTCATATTGCCGTGCCCCATATGGCCCATCATCTGGCTGTGATCCATCCCGGCCATCGCCTGATCGCCATATTTCTCCATCAGCATCTGCATACCCATCATATCGAGCATCGGGTCCATAGAGAGTTGCAGCTTGCGTACCGTCAGCCCTTCCAGCGAAGGTAACGCAGGCAGGCTACTTAATGTGTCTGGCAAAGTACCAGAGGCACTAATGGCAATCGGCTGAATCCGCATTACCGGATGCGGCTTGTCAAACGGCGCAATCGCCATCCCCATCTGACTGACCGGCAGCGTCACCAGGTCAAAGGGTTTGTTGTCGTTAACCTCCACCAGCACTTCAAAACGCTCGCCCATCAGCACTGGCAGCTCGTTCACCTTCACCGGTTCAGGTAGCAGACCGCCGTCGCTGGCAATCACATAAAGCGGGCGATTGTCGCTGGTGGCGAAATTGAGCGAGCGGGCATTACAGCCATTGAGCAAACGCAGGCGCAGCCAGCCACGCGGGGCAGCGTGTTGCGGGTAGATTACACCGTTGGTCAGCAACGTATCACCAAACCAACCCACGGCGGCGGTCATCACATCCAGTTGATAATCAATCTGCCCGTCGGCGCTAAATTTCTTATCCTGAACGATCACCGGGACATCATCAATACCCCACTGTTTTGGCAGCATTAATTTCAGGATCTCGTCATCTTCAATCACCACCAGACCAGCCAGCCCCATCGCCACCTGACGTCCGGTCTTGCCGTGCTGATGTGGATGGAACCAGCAGGTAGCGGCAGGTTGATCAACGTTCAACGTCACCGAGCGCTTGCCACCTGGCGGAATAATTCCCTGCGGGCCGCCGTCGACTTCACCCGGTACTTCCAGCCCGTGCCAGTGCAGCGTCGTCTCTTCCGTCAGTTGGTTGTAGATATCAACCGTTACCGCTTTGCCGCGCTGTAATTTCACCGCCGGCCCCAGCAGATTGCCGTTATAGCCCCAGGTAGTTGCGGTTTTCCCGCCAAAGGTGGACTGACCTGCGCCAATAGTTAACTGAATGCGATTACGGGCATCGGTCGTGAGCAAATCAGGGATCGGTAACGTTGGGCGTTCTGCCGCAAATACTGCGCGGCTCCACAGCGGCAAAGCCGAAGCCACACCCAGCGCGACGGAATATTTTAAGAAATCACGACGTTGCATAGTTATTTCCTTATTCTTAAGCAGGCGAAACAAAATCAAACGTTGAGCATAGTCCTTCCCCTTACGGGAAGGTCAAGTCGCAGACACAATTTAATCGACAATAATGGTCGTCGCCTCGCTCGCAGTGTGCTAACGTTTATCTTCTTTAAGCCCCTGGTAGAAGCAATGAAGACGTTTTTCAGAACAGTGTTATTCGGCAGCCTGATGGCCGTCTGCGCAAACAGTTACGCGCTCAGCGAGTCTGAAGCCGAAGATATGGCCGATTTAACGGCAGTTTTTGTCTTTCTGAAGAACGATTGTGGTTACCAGAACTTACCTAACGGGCAAATTCGTCGCGCACTGGTCTTTTTCGCCCAGCAAAACCAGTGGGATCTCAGTAATTACGACACCTTCGACATGAAAGCCCTCGGTGAAGACAGCTACCGCGATCTCAGCGGCATTGGCATTCCCGTCGCTAAAAAGTGCAAAGCCCTGGCCCGCGATTCCTTAAGCCTGCTTGCCTACGTCAAATAATCCCTGATACCTTTTTGTAGAAATATTGACCGTGCATCCGCGGTCAATGTTAGCTATTATGTTGCGCCCTTTTTTTACGGGTGTTAACAAAGGAGGTATCAACCCCATGGCCGAAAAAAAACAGTGGCATGAAACGCTACACGACCAGTTTGGGCAGTACTTTGCGGTAGATAACGTTTTGTATCATGAAAAGACCGATCACCAGGATCTGATCATTTTTGAGAACGCCGCATTTGGTCGCGTAATGGCGCTGGATGGTGTAGTACAAACCACCGAGCGTGACGAGTTTATCTACCATGAGATGATGACCCATGTTCCGCTACTGGCCCACGGTCACGCGAAACATGTGCTGATTATCGGCGGCGGCGACGGCGCAATGCTGCGTGAAGTGACCCGACACAAAAATGTTGAGTCAATCACGATGGTGGAAATCGATGCGGGTGTCGTGTCGTTCTGCCGTCAGTATCTACCCAACCATAACGCCGGTAGTTACGACGATCCGCGCTTTAAACTGGTGATCGACGATGGCGTCAATTTCGTTAATCAAACCAGCCAGACTTTTGATGTCATTATCTCCGACTGCACCGATCCTATCGGTCCCGGCGAAAGTCTGTTCACCTCAGCATTTTATGAAGGTTGCAAACGTTGCCTGAATCCTGGCGGTATCTTCGTCGCACAAAACGGCGTCTGCTTTTTACAGCAGGAAGAGGCCATCGACAGTCATCGCAAACTCAGCCATTACTTCAGCGATGTTGGCTTTTATCAGGCGGCGATCCCGACCTATTACGGTGGCATCATGACCTTTGCATGGGCGACAGATAACGACGCCTTACGCCATCTCTCAACCGAAATTATTCAGGCGCGTTTTCTCGCTTCTGGCCTGAAATGCCGTTATTACAATCCGGCAGTCCATACGGCAGCTTTTGCCTTACCCCAGTATCTGCAAGATGCACTGGCTTCACAGCCGTCCTAAGGAGAAGATAAGAAATTGAAAAAACTGAAACTGCATGGCTTTAATAATCTGACCAAAAGTCTGAGTTTTTGTATTTACGATATCTGCTACGCCAAAACTACCGAAGAGCGCGACGGTTATATTGCTTATATCGATGAACTCTATAATGCCAACCGTCTGACCGAAATCCTGTCAGAAACCTGTTCCATTATCGGGGCCAATATTCTTAACATCGCCCGCCAGGATTACGAGCCACAAGGTGCCAGCGTCACTATTCTGGTGAGTGAAGAACCGGTCGACCCAAAACTTATCGACAAAACAGAACACCCCGGCCCACTGCCAGAAACGGTCGTTGCCCATCTCGATAAAAGTCATATTTGCGTACATACCTACCCGGAAAGTCATCCTGAAGGCGGTTTATGTACCTTCCGCGCCGATATTGAAGTCTCTACCTGCGGCGTGATTTCTCCGCTGAAGGCGCTGAATTACCTGATCCACCAGCTTGAGTCCGATATCGTAACCATTGATTATCGCGTGCGCGGTTTTACTCGCGACATTAACGGTATGAAGCACTTTATCGACCATGAAATTAATTCGATTCAGAACTTTATGTCTGACGATATGAAGGCGCTGTATGACATGGTGGATGTAAACGTCTATCAGGAAAATATCTTCCATACCAAGATGTTGCTTAAAGAGTTCGACCTTAAGCACTACATGTTCCACACCAAACCGGAAGATTTAACCGACAGCGAGCGCCAGGAAATTACCGCTGCGCTGTGGAAAGAAATGCGCGAGATTTATTACGGGCGCAATATGCCCGCTGTTTAACGTCTCAGGCGGAGCACGGAGGCTCCGCCTGATTTACTTACTTCTGCTGCACGAAATTACGGTAAGCCGCCACCACCTGAAGAAAATCCTCAACGCCACACAGCGACAAGCTCTCTTCATCGTAGTAGTTCATCCCCTCTTCCATTTCATCGCCAGCGAATTCCAGTTGATTGGCGCGAACCATCACCTCTTCACCGTCCATCCACAGAGTGTATTCATGCCCTGCCCGTTGCCAGGATCGTTCACTACCTTTCAATGCGTGCGCCGCTTGTTCCACTTCATCAAGCAAGGCCAGGTTTTCTTTCACCTCTTCATTAAACCAGTGCCCGACCACTTCATGCCCCATGGACATGCGCACCTTTACCACTCCGGTAATATCGCGCAGAAATTCGTAATCCATAGTGTGTTCCTCTGCTCCCGGCAATGCGCCGAAATCGCATTGCGCCATTGATGTAATTATCGCAGCCTTACCGGAGAAAAACAGCGGAACGGCGATGGTTTAGAAATAAAAAAATGCCCGGGAATCTCATTCACCGGGCATTGTGTCGTTTATGCGCAGCGCGTGCGCTTACTTATTAAACCGCAGTCTGGAAAATCACCCCGTCCGCTTTTTCGGTGTACTGAGAAAGCTGGTTGAAGTTCAGATAACGGTAAGTATCAACGGCAGTTTTATCTACTTGCGCCACGTAGGTCTGGTACTCTTCCGGCGTCGGCAGTTTGCCAATCAGCGCCGCAACAGCAGCCAGTTCAGCAGAAGCCAGGAAGACATTCGCGCCAGTCCCCAGACGGTTCGGGAAGTTACGGGTAGAGGTGGAAACCACCGTCGCACCGTCTGCTACACGCGCCTGGTTACCCATACACAGGGAACAGCCAGGGATCTCGATACGCGCACCACTCTTACCGAAGACGCTGTAGTAGCCTTCTTCGGTCAACTGCGCGGCGTCCATACGGGTTGGCGGTGCTACCCACAGGCGGGTCGGCAACTGACCTTTGTGCGCATCCAGCAGTTTACCCGCAGCACGGAAGTGACCGATGTTAGTCATGCAAGAACCGATAAACACTTCGTCGATCTTCTCGCCCTGTACCGCAGACAGCGGACGAGCGTCGTCCGGGTCGTTCGGTGCACACAGGATTGGCTCTTTAATATCCGCCAGATCGATGTCGATCACTGCCGCGTATTCCGCATCTGCATCGGCTTCCAGCAGCTCAGGATTCGCCAGCCATTTTTCCATGCCCTGAATACGACGTTCCAGGGTACGACGATCGCCGTAACCTTCCGCGATCATCCACTTCAGCAGGACGATGTTAGAGTTCAGGTATTCGATGATCGGTTCTTTGTTCAGCTTGATGGTACAACCGGCAGCAGAACGCTCGGCGGACGCATCGGTCAGCTCAAAGGCCTGCTCAACTTTCAGATCCGGCAGACCTTCAATTTCCAGAATGCGACCTGAGAAGATGTTTTTCTTGCCTTTCTTCTCAACGGTCAGCAGACCTTGTTTGATCGCATACAGCGGAATAGCGTGTACCAGATCGCGCAGGGTGATGCCCGGCTGCATTTTGCCTTTGAAGCGCACCAGAACAGATTCCGGCATATCCAGCGGCATTACGCCTGTTGCGGCTGCAAATGCCACCAGACCAGAACCCGCCGGGAAAGAGATACCGATCGGGAAACGGGTATGGGAGTCACCGCCAGTACCGACGGTATCCGGCAGCAGCATACGGTTCAGCCAGGAGTGGATTACGCCGTCACCCGGACGCAGCGACACACCGCCACGGTTCATAATGAAGTCCGGCAGGGTGTGGTGAGTGTTAACGTCAACCGGTTTCGGATACGCCGCGGTGTGGCAGAAAGACTGCATCACCAGGTCAGCCGAGAAGCCCAGGCACGCCAGGTCTTTCAGTTCATCACGGGTCATCGGGCCGGTGGTGTCCTGTGAACCTACAGAAGTCATTTTCGGTTCGCAGTACGCGCCCGGACGAATGCCTTTCACGCCACAGGCACGGCCCACCATTTTCTGCGCCAGCGAGAAGCCACGGTCGCTCTCAGCGACATCTTTCGCCTGACGGAACACATCGCTGTGCGGCAGGCCAAGTGCTTCACGCGCTTTGGTGGTCAGGCCACGCCCGATAATCAGCGGAATACGGCCGCCAGCACGCACTTCATCAATCAGCACGTCGGTTTTCAGTTCGAAGGTTGCCAGCAGTTCGCCGGTTTCGTGGTTACGCACTTCACCTTTGTACGGGTAAACGTCAATTACGTCGCCCATGTTCAGGTTAGAGACGTCGACTTCGATTGGCAGTGCACCCGCATCTTCCATCGTGTTAAAGAAGATGGGTGCAATTTTACCGCCGAGGCACAAACCACCGCCGCGTTTGTTCGGCACATGTGGAATATCATCGCCCATAAACCACAGCACGGAGTTCGTGGCGGATTTACGCGATGAACCCGTACCCACAACGTCACCGACGTACGCCAGCGGGAAACCTTTCTGTTGCAGAGCTTCAATCTGTTTGATCGGACCAACAACACCAGGCTGATCTGGCTCAATACCTTCACGGGCGTTTTTCAGCATCGCCAGCGCGTGCAGTGGGATATCCGGGCGCGACCACGCATCTGGTGCCGGAGAGAGGTCATCGGTGTTGGTTTCGCCAGTGACTTTGAAGACGGTAACGGTCAGTTTTTCAGCCAGCGCCGGGCGATTCAGGAACCATTCGGCATCCGCCCAGGACTGCATTACCTGCTTCGCATATTCGTTGCCTGCTTTCGCTTTCTCTTCTACGTCATAGAAGTTATCGAACATCAGCAGCGTGTGAGAAAGTGCTTTGGCAGCGATCGGTGCCAGTTTGGCATCATCCAGCGCGTCGATCAGCGGATGAATATTATAACCCCCCTGCATGGTGCCCAGCAGTTCGATGGCTTTTTCCGGAGTCAGCAGTGGGGATTTGGCTTCGCCTTTGGCGACAGCAGCCAGGAAGCCTGCTTTGACATAGGCGGCTTCATCGACGCCAGGGGGAACACGGTTGGTTAACAGATCTAACAGGAATTCTTCTTCGCCCGCGGGCGGGTTTTTCAGCAGCTCTACAAGTGCGGCATTTTTGGTTTGCATCCAGGGGTTTGGGCGCAATCCCCTCAGCGGCACGCTCAGCTACGTGCTTACGGTATTCTTCTAGCACGACGGTTCTCCTCGCTCTCATTGTCATAGTGCGGCAGGCGATTCTCTTCACGCTCCTGTGAGACAGCAGTTTGTAGGGTAAATGCCCAGTACCGCAACGGGCAGAATAGCAGGATTTTGACGATGTGTTAATCTGTTTACAAAAAAGCAACATAAAAAAGTGGCTGAATCGTTAAGGATGGTCTAGAGAATGTTTCCCTCCGTAAAAACTTCGTTAATTCGCATGGTGATAATCACCTTTCTCAACGAATCCCAAGATTAGTCAAAATTTAAACTACCGCCTCTTTATACTCGGAATCACAGCACCTGCGGGTGGCAGTTCGCCGACCATTGCGATTTCCTTGAGATCCGAATTATGAAAATGACTTTGCCGTTTAAACCCCATGTGCTGGCGCTAATTTGCAGTGCCGGGCTTTGTGCCGCCTCTGCCGGGCTATATATAAAAAGCCGCACAGTGGAAGCGCCTGTGGAAGCGCAATCGACACAACTGGCTGTGTCTGACGCTGCCGCGGTTACGCTTCCTGCAACGGTTTCCGTGCCTCCTGTAACACCTGCCGTCGTCAAATCCGCATTCAGCACTGCTCAAATAGATCAATGGGTTGCACCTGTCGCGCTATACCCCGACTCTCTGCTTTCACAAGTGTTAATGGCATCAACCTATCCGGCAAACGTTGCTCAAGCAGTGCAATGGTCGCACGATAATCCACTTAAACAAGGCGATGCTGCTATTCAGGCGGTATCTGACCAGCCGTGGGACGCCAGCGTCAAATCACTGGTGGCCTTTCCACAGTTGATGGCGTTGATGGGCGAAAACCCGCAATGGGTGCAAAACCTGGGCGATGCTTTTCTGGCGCAGCCGCAGGACGTGATGGACTCGGTACAGCGATTGCGGCAACTGGCGCAACAAACCGGTTCGCTGAAGTCATCAACCGAACAGAAAGTTATTACCACAACGAAGAAAGCTGTACCGGTAACACAGACAGTCACGGCTCCCGTCATACCATCCAATACCGTTTCAACTGCCAACCCTGTCATTACAGAGCCTGCAACAACCGTCATTTCCATTGAGCCCACCAATCCTGATGTGGTCTATATTCCCAACTACAACCCAACCGTGGTTTACGGGAACTGGGCCAATACTGCGTATCCGCCAGTTTATCTGCCGCCGCCAGCCGGAGAACCGTTTGTTGACAGCTTTGTGCGCGGATTCGGCTATAGCATGGGCGTTGCTACCACATACGCACTATTCAGCAGCATCGACTGGGACGATGACGATCATGACCATCATCATCATGACGATGATGATTATCACCACCACGATGGCGGTCATCGTGACGGTAATGACTGGCAACACAACGGCGACAACATCAATATCGACGTCAACAATTTCAACCGTATCACTGGTGAGCATCTTACTGATAAGAATATGGCATGGCGGCACAATCCAAACTACCGTGATGGTGTGCCCTATCATGATCAGGATATGGCAAAGCGGTTTCACCAAACCGATGTCAACGGCGGCATGAGCGCCACGCAGTTACCTGCTCTATCGCGCGACAGTCAGCGTCAGGCGGCAGCAAGCCAGTTTCAGCAACGAACACACGCAGCACCAGTCACTACGCGAGATACCCAGCGTCAGGCTGCGGCACAGCGGTTTAATGAAGCTGAAAACTATGGGAGCTATGACGACTTCCGCGACTTCAGCCGTCGCCAACCACTGACCCAGCAACAAAAGGACGCCGCTCGTCAGCGTTATCAGTCGGCCTCTCCTGAGCAGCGCCAGGCAGTCCGCGAGAAAATGCAGACTAACCCGCAGATCCAGCAGCGAAGAGAGGCAGCGCGTGAGCGTATTCAGTCCGCCTCGCCTGAGCAGCGCCAGGCGGTTCGCGAGAAAATGCAGACTAACCCGCAGAACCAGCAGCGAAGAGAGGCAGCGCGCCAGCGCATTCAGTCTGCAACTCCCGAACAGCGCCAGGTGTTTAAGGAAAAAGTACAGCAGCGCCCACTGAACCAACAGCAACGTGATAACGCCCGCCAGCGTATACAATCGGCATCACCTGAACAACGTCAGGTTTTTCGGGAGAAAGTTCAGGAGAGCCGCCCACAACGTCTAAACGACAGTAACCATACTGTCAGGCTGAATAACGAGCAACGGTCAGCAGTACGCGAACGTCTCTCTGAGCGCGGAGCAAGGCGACTGGAAAGGTAAATTACAGACGTAAAAAAAGCGGCGTGGCTAGCCGCTTTTTTAATTGCCGGATGTTCCGGCAAACGAAAAATTACTTCTTCTTCGCTTTCGGGTTCGGCAGGTCGGTAATGCTACCTTCGAACACTTCTGCCGCCAGGCCCACAGACTCGTGCAGAGTCGGGTGCGCGTGGATGGTCAGTGCGATGTCTTCAGCATCACAACCCATTTCGATTGCCAGACCGATTTCACCCAGCAGCTCGCCGCCGTTAGTACCGACAATCGCACCACCGATCACACGGTGAGATTCTTTGTCGAAAATCAGCTTGGTCATACCGTCTGCGCAGTCGGAAGCGATAGCACGACCAGAAGCAGCCCACGGGAAGGTGGCAGTTTCGTAGCTGATGCCTTTCTCTTTCGCTTCTTTCTCAGTCAGACCTACCCATGCAACTTCTGGTTCGGTATAGGCGATGGACGGGATAACTTTCGGATCGAAGTAATGTTTTTTACCGGCGATAACTTCAGCGGCAACGTGACCTTCGTGAACACCTTTATGTGCCAGCATCGGCTGACCGACAATATCGCCGATAGCAAAGATGTGCGGTACGTTAGTACGCAGCTGTTTGTCAACGCGGATGAAACCACGGTCGTCAACTTCCACGCCAGCTTTGCCTGCGTCGAGGTTTTTACCGTTCGGCACACGACCAATCGCTACCAGCACGGCGTCGTAACGCTGCGGTTCAGCTGGTGCTTTTTTGCCTTCCATCGTCACATAAATACCGTCTTCTTTCGCTTCAACGGCGGTAACTTTGGTTTCCAGCATCAGGTTGAATTTCTTGCTGATACGCTTGGTAAAGACTTTAACGATGTCTTTGTCAGCTGCCGGGATAACCTGGTCGAACATTTCAACCACGTCAATCTGTGAACCCAGCGCGTGGTATACGGTCCCCATCTCCAGACCGATGATACCGCCACCCATTACCAGCAGGCGTTCTGGTACTTCTTTCAGTTCCAGCGCGTCAGTGGAGTCCCAGATACGCGGATCTTCATGCGGAATAAACGGCAGTTGGATCGGGCGAGAACCCGCTGCAATGATCGCGTTGTCGAAGTTGATCACGGTTTTGCCGTTCTCACCTTCAACTTCCAGGGTGTTAGCCCCGGTAAATTTACCCAGACCGTTGACCACTTTGACTTTGCGGCCTTTCGCCATACCAGCCAGACCACCGGTCAGCTGATTGATCACTTTCTCTTTCCAGGTACGAATCTTGTCGATATCGGTTTTCGGTTCGCCGAAGACGATGCCGTGTTCAGCCAGCGCTTTGGCTTCTTCGATAACTTTTGCTACGTGCAGCAGTGCTTTAGAAGGGATACAGCCGACGTTCAGGCAAACACCGCCAAGGGTGTTGTAACGTTCTACGATTACGGTTTCCAGACCTAAATCAGCGCAACGGAAGGCAGCGGAGTAACCTGCGGGGCCTGCCCCAAGTACCACGACCTGAGTTTTGATTTCAGTACTCATCATGACCTCTATATATTTATCTCCGGCGGGTCTGACGTTTTTTTTATGACGCCCATTATCCACCGGGTCGTTCTATCCGTCGGTATTTTACAAAATTGTTAACAATTTTTAAACAACAAACGGCAACCGATTTGTCTATTCGCTAATAACCTCAATACATTCATGAGATTACCAGAAAAAAGCCGGCCGTTGGGCCGGCTCTTTTACTTACATCACCAGACGGCGAATGTCAGACAGCGTGTTGTTAATGATGGTAATGAAACGGGCACCATCAGCACCGTCGATCACGCGGTGGTCGAAGGAGAGAGAAATCGGCAGCATCAGACGCGGCACGAACTCTTTACCATTCCACACCGGCTCCATCGCGGACTTGGAAACGCCGAGGATAGCCACTTCCGGCGCGTTCACAATCGGCGCGAAGTGGGTAGTACCCAGGCCGCCGATGCTGGAGATGGTGAAGCAACCGCCCTGCATTTCGCCCGCAGTCAGCTTACCGTCACGCGCTTTCTTAGAAATAGTCATCAGCTCGCGAGACAGCTCGATGATGCCTTTCTTGTTGACGTCTTTGAATACCGGAACAACCAGACCGTTCGGGGTATCCACCGCCACACCGATGTTGATGTATTTCTTCAGGGTCAGACGCTGACCGTCTTCCGACAGCGAACTGTTGAAGCGAGGCATCTGCTCAAGAGCTGCAGCAACGGCTTTCATGATGAAGACAACTGGGGTTATCTTCACATCCAGCTTACGTTTCGCCGCTTCTTCGTTCTGCTGTTTACGGAACGCTTCCAGCTCGGTGATATCGGTTTTGTCGAAGTGGGTAACATGCGGGATCATCACCCAGTTACGGCTCAGGTTCGCACCAGAAATTTTCTGGATACGGCCCAGTTCCACTTCTTCGATTTCACCAAACTTGCTGAAGTCCACTTTCGGCCACGGCAGCATGCCTGGGATACCGCCGCCAGTCACCGCCGGAGCCGCTTCTGCACGTTTGATAGCTTCTTTCACGTAAGCCTGAACGTCTTCGCGCAGGATACGACCTTTACGGCCAGTGCCCTTCACTTTCGCCAGGTTAACGCCAAACTCGCGTGCCAGACGGCGGATCAGCGGAGTCGCGTGAACGTAAGCGTCGTTTTCAGCAAATTCAGATTTGCCTTCCGCTTTCGCAGCCGGAGCTGCTGCCGGAGCTTCAGCTTTTGCTGCCGGAGCCGGCGCTGCCGCTTCCTGTTTCGCAGGAGCTGCCGCAGGCGCTGCGCCTTCAACTTCGAAGATCATAATCAGCGAGCCAGTTTTCACTTTATCGCCAACGTTGACTTTCAGTTCCTTCACGACGCCTGCAAACGGAGCCGGAACTTCCATAGAAGCTTTATCGCCTTCTACGGTGATCAGTGACTGTTCAGCGGCAACTTTGTCGCCCACTTTCACCATCACTTCGGTCACTTCAACTTCGTCACCGCCGATATCCGGAACGTTAACTTCTTTCACGCCAGCTGCTGATGCAGAGGCCGCTGCCGGAGCTGCTTCCTGTTTAGCCGCCGGAGCTGCCGCGCCTGCTTCACCCGCGACTTCGAAGACCATAATCAGCGAGCCGGTAGACACTTTGTCACCCACGTTCACTTTGATCTCTTTCACGGTGCCAGCAAACGGAGCCGGAACTTCCATAGAAGCCTTGTCGCCTTCTACGGTGATCAGCGACTGTTCAGCTTCAACTTTATCGCCAACTTTCACCAAGGATTTCGGTCACTTCAACTTCGTCGCTGCCGATATCCGGAACGTTAACGTCTTTTGCCGCGGCAGCCGCTGGTGCTGCTGCCGGAGCTGCTTCTTTCTTCTCTTCTGCCTGAGCAGGTGCAGCGTCTGCTGCACCGTCGGCGGAATCGAAAATCATAATCAGTGCGCCGGTCTGGGTTTTATCGCCAACAGAGACTTTGATCTCTTTAACGATACCCGCCTGCGGAGACGGAACTTCCATAGAGGCTTTGTCGCCTTCTACGGTGATCAGCGACTGTTCGGCTTCAACTTTGTCGCCCACTTTGACCAGGATCTCGGTGATTTCAACTTCATCAGCCCCGATGTCCGGTACTTTGATTTCGATAGCCATTATTCTTTACCTCTTACGCCAGACGCGGGTTAACTTTATCTGCATCGATGTTGAATTTGGCGATTGCGTCAGCAACCACTTTCTTATCGATTTCGCCACGTTTAGCCAGTTCGCCCAGCGCCGCAACCACGACATAAGAAGCATCAACTTCGAAGTGGTGACGCAGGTTCTCACGGCTGTCGGAACGACCGAAGCCATCAGTACCCAGTACGCGGTAGTCGTCAGCCGGTACGTAAGTACGGACCTGCTCAGCGAACAGTTTCATATAGTCGGTAGATGCCACTGCCGGAGCGTCATTCATCACCTGAGCGATATACGGAACGCGCGGAGTTTCCAGCGGGTGCAGCATGTTCCAGCGTTCACAATCCTGACCATCACGCGCCAGTTCGGTGAATGAGGTCACGCTATAAACGTCAGAACCTACGCCGTAGTCTTTCGCCAGGATCTCTGCCGCTTCACGGACGTGACGCAGGATAGAACCGGAGCCCAGCAGCTGAACTTTACCTTTGCTACCTTCAATGGTTTCGAGTTTGTAGATACCTTTACGGATACCTTCCTCAGCACCTTCCGGCATTGCCGGCATGTGGTAGTTTTCGTTCAGCGTAGTGATGTAGTAGTAAACGTTCTCTTGTTTTTCACCGTACATACGCTCCAGACCGTCATGCATGATGACAGCAACTTCGTAAGCGTAAGCCGGGTCGTAAGAGATACAGTTCGGGATAGTCAGCGACTGAATGTGGCTGTGACCATCTTCGTGCTGCAGACCTTCGCCGTTCAGGGTGGTACGACCGGAAGTACCGCCGATCAGGAAGCCACGCGCTTGCTGGTCACCAGCCGCCCAGCACAGATCGCCGATACGCTGGAAGCCGAACATCGAGTAATAGATGTAGAACGGAATCATCGGCAGATTGTTGGTGCTGTAAGAGGTCGCCGCTGCCAGCCAGGAACACCCAGCGCCCAGCTCGTTGATCCCTTCCTGCAGAATCTGACCTTTCTCGTCTTCTTTATAGTAAGCAACCTGCTCGCGGTCCTGCGGGGGTGTACTGCTGACCGTTCGGGCTGTAAATACCAATCTGACGGAACAGACCTTCCATACCGAAAGTACGCGCTTCGTCGGCGATGATCGGCACCAGTCGGTCTTTGATCGACTTGTTCTTCAGCATTACGTTCAGGGCACGAACGAAAGCGATAGTGGTAGAGATCTCTTTGCTCTGCTCTTCCAGCAGCGCGCCGAAGTCTTGCAGGCTCGGCAGCTCAAGCTTCTCGGTGAAGTTCGGCTGACGGCTTGGCAGATAACCGTGCAGTTTCTGACGCTGAGCGTGCAGATAGGTATGCTCTTCAGAACCTTCCGGGAAGGTGATGTACGGCAGTTTTTCGATATCTGCATCAGACACCGGCACATTGAAACGGTCGCGGATGTGACGCACGCCGTCCATGTTCATTTTCTTAACCTTGGTGCGCGATGTTTTTACCTTCAGCCGCGTCGCCCATGCCGTAACCTTAATGGTATGAGCAAGGATTACTGTCGCTTTGCCTTTGGTTTCCTGCGCTTTCTTGAATGCAGCGTAGATTTTCTTCGGATCGTGACCACCACGGTTCAGTGCCCAGATCTGCTCGTCAGTCCAGTCTGCAACCAGTGCTGCGGTTTCAGGATATTTACCGAAGAAGTGTTCACGAACGTACGCACCATCTTTCGATTTGAAGGTCTGGTAGTCGCCGTCAACGGTTTCGTTCATCAGCTGGATCAGTTTACCGCTGGTATCTTTACGCAGCAGTTCATCCCAACGGCTACCCCACATCACTTTGATCACGTTCCAGCCAGCACCTTCGAAGATGCCTTCCAGTTCGTTGATGATCTTGCCGTTACCGGTGACCGGGCCGTCAAGACGCTGCAGGTTACAGTTGATAACGAAGACCAGGTTATCCAGTTTTTCACGAGTAGCGATGGTGATCGCACCTTTGGATTCCGGTTCGTCCATTTCACCGTCGCCGAGGAACGCGTAAACGGTCTGTTTAGAGGTATCTTTCAGGCCACGGTGTTCCAGATATTTCAGGAATTTAGCCTGGTAAATAGCACCAATCGGACCCAGACCCATAGATACGGTCGGGAACTGCCAGAATTCCGGCATCAGTTTCGGGTGCGGATAGGAAGAGAGGCCATTGCCGTGAACTTCCTGACGGAAGTTATCCAGCTGCTCCTGAGTCAGACGACCTTCCAGGAAAGCACGAGCGTAAACGCCCGGGGAGATGTGGCCCTGGAAGTAAACCAGGTCGCCGCCATCCTGCTCGTTGCGTGCACGGAAGAAGTGGTTAAAGCACACATCATAAATGGTTGCGGAAGACTGGAAGGACGCCATGTGGCCGCCCAGTTCGAGGTCTTTTTTCGACGCACGCAGAACGTCATGATGGCGTTCCAGCGGATAGCTGAACGAATACGGCGTTCCAGTTCCAGATTACCCGGATACTCCGGTTGTTCTTCAACGGGGATGGTGTTGATGTAGTTGCTGATACCGGTGCCTGCGGCTACGTTGACACCGCCTTTGCGGGCTTCAGCAAGCAGTTGGTCGATCAGATACTGAGCACGCTCAACACCTTCTTCACGGATGACCGATTCGATCGCCTGGAGCCAGTCGCGAGTTTCGATCGGATCCACGTCATTTGGGAAACGTTCTGACATGGGTTATTCCTTATCTATCTAATAACGTTGAGTTTTCTGGAACCTGTCCCATTGAACTCTCGCCGGAAAGCTCAATAAGACAGGTTCTACGTTTAGTTGCCGCGCTTTTATATGCGCTTGATTTACAACATCTTCTGGATAATTTTTACCAGAAAAATCACTAATTCTTTCGTTGCTCCAGACGACGCAGAGAACGCTCACGGCGGCTCTCTTCACGGCTTCTGTCGAGCAAAATTTCTTCGATAAAGGCCAGATGGCGATGCGATGCTTCGCGCGCTTCTTCCGGCTTACCGGCCATAATCGCTTCAAATATGCGGGTGCGGTGACTACTCACCAGCGGCAGCATCTCGCGACGCGAATAGAGCAATTCGAAGTTCTGGCGGACATTCTGGGCCAACATCGGCTCCATACACCTTAGCAGATGAAGCAGAACCACATTGTGGGCCGCTTCGGTGACGGCAATCTGATACTGGAGTACGGCGTTTGATTCCGCGTCCAGATCGCCAGACTGCTGCGCCAGCTCTATAGCGTGGTGGAGTTCACGGATGCGTTCCTTGTCTTCATCGGTACTACGCAGCGCGGCGTAATAAGCGGCGATACCTTCCAGGGCGTGTCGTGTTTCGAGCAAGTCATACTGTGATTCAGGATGGTCGGAGAGCAGCTCCACCAGCGGATCGCTGAAGCTTTGCCATAGGCTGCTCTGGACAAAAGTGCCGCCACCCTGGCGACGAAGCAACAAGCCCTTCGCTTCGAGACGTTGAATCGCCTCACGCAATGAGGGACGGGAGACGTCAAACTGTTTTGCCAGTTCGCGTTCCGGTGGGAGTTTTTCGCCCGGGCGGAGAGTGCCTTCGAGGATCAAAAACTCCAGTTGCTGCTCAATCACATCGGAGAGTTTTGGTTGGCGGATTTTGCTGTAGGCCATGAGTTCCTGTCTTAAGCCACTTGCCGAAGTCAATTGGTCTTACCAATTTCATGTCTGTGACGCTAAAGTAACAAAGTATTCACCTTATGTCCATACAGGTTTTGATTGAAATCATGAAACTGTGCACATTTTAACAACTTGACATATATAACGTTTCAAAGTTGTAACTATGCACAAATGTAGACTTTACGTAGGAAAGGGATTTTTTAACGATTATTAAACTATAAAAATCCGAATTGAACCGATTCACTTACCAATTTTGTGATTTTTAATTCAATTAAAACGAATTTAAATTCATTCTGCATATTGAGAGGGGTTGAGGCTGAGCTTTACAAACGGTTTCTTTTTAAGCAACTCATCTTCAACCATGCATAAAGCGGGTGCATTCGCTGTCACATACCATTATTCTTGATCTGACGGAAGTCTTTTTGTAACAATTCAAACTTCTTTGATGTAAACAAATTAATACAACAAACGGAATTGCAAACTTACACACGCATCACTGCGTAGATCAAAAAAACAATCACCGCACGAGGTTTCATGATGGAAGGTCAACAGCACGGCGAGCAGCTAAAGCGCGGCCTTAAAAACCGCCATATTCAGCTTATCGCGCTGGGTGGCGCGATAGGGACCGGGCTATTCCTGGGTAGCGCCTCCGTAATACAGTCTGCAGGGCCAGGGATTATCCTGGGTTACGCCATTGCTGGTTTTATCGCCTTTCTGATCATGCGTCAGCTAGGTGAAATGGTGGTCGAAGAACCTGTCGCAGGCTCCTTTAGCCACTTTGCTTATAAATACTGGGGCAGTTTTGCCGGTTTCGCCTCTGGCTGGAACTACTGGGTACTGTACGTTTTAGTTGCCATGGCAGAGCTGACTGCCGTGGGTAAATACATTCAGTTCTGGTATCCGGAAATCCCCACCTGGGTTTCTGCCGCCGTGTTCTTTGTGGTGATCAACGCCATCAACCTGACAAACGTAAAAGTGTTTGGCGAGATGGAGTTCTGGTTTGCCATTATCAAAGTTATCGCGGTGGTAGCGATGATCATCTTCGGCGGCTGGCTGCTATTCAGTGGCAACGGCGGCCCGCAGGCGACCGTTAGCAACCTGTGGGATCAGGGTGGTTTCCTGCCGCACGGCTTCACCGGGCTGGTGATGATGATGGCGATTATCATGTTCTCTTTCGGTGGTCTGGAACTGGTGGGCATCACCGCAGCAGAAGCAGATAACCCGGAGCAAAGTATTCCAAAAGCGACTAACCAGGTTATCTACCGCATCCTGATTTTCTACATTGGTTCGTTAGCCGTTCTGCTCTCACTGATGCCGTGGACACGCGTTACCGCTGACACCAGCCCGTTTGTGCTGATCTTCCACGAGTTAGGCGATACCTTTGTGGCAAATGCGCTGAACATCGTGGTACTGACTGCGGCGCTCTCCGTGTACAACAGCTGCGTATATTGCAACAGCCGTATGCTGTTTGGTCTGGCACAACAGGGCAACGCGCCAAAAGCGCTGGCGTCTGTCGACAAACGCGGTGTACCGGTTAATACTATTCTGGTGTCTGCGCTGGTTACGGCATTGTGCGTGCTGATTAACTACCTTGCACCGGAATCCGCATTCGGCCTGTTAATGGCGCTGGTGGTATCTGCACTGGTCATCAACTGGGCGATGATTAGCCTGGCGCATATGAAATTCCGTCGCGCCAAGCAGGAACAAGGCGTGGTAACTCGCTTCCCTGCTCTGCTTTATCCGCTGGGTAACTGGATCTGCCTGCTGTTTATGGCGGCGGTATTGGTGATTATGCTGATGACCCCAGGAATGGCGATTTCGGTATACCTGATCCCGGTATGGCTGATCGTGTTAGGTATCGGCTATCTGTTTAAAGAGAAAACCGCCAAAGCCGTAAAAGCGCATTAATCTCTCTACGCCCTCACCCGTGCAGGGTGAGGGCAATAATCTTTACACCAACGCCCCGTAAATCGTCAGTAGCGCAATTACCACCACGACCACGAACGAGGTTTTCTTCGCCATGGAAACCGCTGCCTTCGGCGTCTCCACCTTATCGACATGCGGTTCACGCGCCAGAGAGAACTGCGCCAGACGCGTTAATACCTGATATTGCGAAGTATGGAAATCACCCAGCGAAGCAAACCAGGCCGGTAACGCTTTCTCCCCATGACCGATCAAGGCATATACCACACCCGCAAGACGAACCGGCACCCAATCCAGTACATGAAGCACGGCATCAATGCCGGACTGTAAACGATGATGCGGCGTCTGGTAACGCGCCAGCCAGTATTGCCATGCACGCAAAAACGCATACCCCATCAGCGTAACGGGTCCCCAGGTTCCCCCCACAATCAGCCAGAACAGCGGTGCAAGATAAAAACGAAAGTTAATCCACAGCAATGCATTTTGCAGCTCACGCAAATACTCACGTTCATCGCAGCCTGCCGGGACGCCGTGAATCATGGTGAGTTCGCCAGCCATCGTGGCACGGGCATGGCTATCATTACGTGAAGCAGCTGTCAGATAAGCATGATAATGAAGACGAACTTTACCTGCGCCAATACACAGCAAACCAATCAGCAGCCACACCAGCAGCGTGGGAACGTTGAATAATACTCCCTGCAATGTGCGTAACAGTAAAAAAGTCACGCCCATCGCAATAATGGTCATGCCTAATGTGCGCCCGAGAGAAAAATGTTTCACCCGCCGAAAGAACGCTTCAAGACGATGATCAAGCTGCCAGTGCTCGCCCAACTTAAACAGGCGCTCGAAAATTAACACCAGTAAGGTTGTAAATAGCGTCATGTTGTCTCCTTGCTGATCAGTGCACGAAACCGTGCCCAATCAAATGCAGGACCGGGATCGGTTTTCCGATCCGGCGCAATATCACAATGGCCCGTCATGTTATTAGCGATATCCGGATAGCGATCAATCAGTGCCCGCGTAACCGCCGCAAGCTGTTGATACTGCGCATCGGTATACGCCAGCGTATCGGTGCCTTCCAGCTCAATCCCAATAGAAAAATCATTGCAGCGTTCGCGCCCCTGATACTGAGAGACTCCGGCATGCCAGGCACGTTTATCGAAAGGAACATACTGGACTATTTCACCATCGCGGCGAATCAAACAGTGAGCGGAGACGCGCAAATGGGCGATCTCAGCAAAGAAAGGATGTGCCTGCGGATCAATAGTTCCAGTGAATAATGCGTCGATCCACGGACCGCCAAACTCGCCTGGCGGCAGGCTAATATTGTGCACCACCAGCAGGGTGGGTGTTTCGTCATCCGGGCGGCAATCGTAATGTGGTGAGGGAACGCGGCGCGCGCCAGCCAGCCACCCCTGTTCTAACAACATGCAGGATCTCCTTATATGTGGTGCTAATACCCGGTTCAGAGTAGCATGTTTCTACCTTATGATTCGTTAGCTATCTGGAGTTTTAACATGCCGCCTCGCCGCTATAACCCTGACACCCGACGTGACGAGCTGCTGGAACGCATTAATCTCGATATCCCCGGCGCGGTGGCCCAGGCGCTGCGGGAAGATTTAGGCGGAACAGTCGATGCCAACAATGACATTACGGCAAAACTTTTACCGGAAAACTCTCGCTCTCATGCCACAGTGATCACCCGCGAGAATGGCGTATTTTGCGGCAAACGCTGGGTTGAAGAGGTGTTTATTCAACTGGCAGGCGACGATGTCACCATAATCTGGCATGTGGATGACGGCGATGTCATCAACGCCAATCAACCCTTGTTCGAACTTGAAGGCCCATCTCGCGTGCTGTTAACGGGCGAACGCACTGCGCTTAATTTTGTGCAAACCCTTTCAGGAGTTGCCAGTAAGGTACGCCACTATGTCGAATTACTGGAAGGCACCAACACGCAGCTGTTGGATACGCGCAAAACCTTACCCGGCCTGCGTTCAGCTCTGAAATACGCGGTACTTTGCGGCGGCGGAGCGAATCACCGTCTGGGGCTTTCTGATGCCTTCCTGATCAAAGAAAACCATATTATTGCCTCCGGCTCAGTGCGCCAGGCGGTCGAAAAAGCATCCTGGCTGCATCCAGATGCGCCAGTAGAAGTCGAAGTAGAGAATCTGGAAGAACTTGATGAAGCCCTGAAAGCAGGAGCCGATATCATCATGCTGGATAACTTCGAAACAGAACAGATGCGCGAAGCCGTCAAACGCACCAACGGCAAGGCGCTACTGGAAGTGTCTGGCAACGTCACTGACAAAACACTGCGCGAATTTGCCGAAACGGGCGTGGACTTTATCTCCGTCGGTGCGCTAACTAAACACGTACAGGCACTCGACCTGTCAATGCGTTTTTGCTGATTGCTGACAGATTTATCCGCTCCATCGCGGGCGGATAATCTCCCCTTTCCCAACTTTCTTCGTAACGCCTCGCAAATTTCTTGTCTTTCGCTGCAACGTAATAAAAAACTCCGGAAGCTGCTTTCCCGTTTCGTTTTTTGCCCCTCGCTTGTGCTGATGGCGTTTGCCAAAGTAGCGCCAACCAAATCAAGGAGCGAAACAAATGGACAAGCAACGCGGTTTTACACTTATCGAACTGATGGTGGTTATTGGCATCATTGCCATTTTAAGCGCCATTGGTATTCCCGCTTATCAAAACTACCTGCGCAAAGCCGCACTCACCGACATGCTACAAACCTTTGTGCCTTACCGTACCGCCGTAGAGTTGTGCGCGCTGGAACATGGTGGATTAAATACCTGCGACGGTGGCAGCAATGGCATTCCTTCGCCTACCACCACCCGCTATGTTTCAGCCATGAGTGTGGCAAAGGGCGTGGTGTCGCTGACCGGGCAAGAAAGTCTCAATGGGCTAAGCGTCGTCATGACGCCGGGTTGGGATAACGCAAACGGCGTCACCGGCTGGACGCGCAACTGCAATATTCAAAGTGACAGCGCATTGCAGCAAGCCTGCGAAGATGTCTTCCGCTTTGATGACGCCAACTAAGGAGCGGCAATGAATATTCCACAGCTCACCGCCCTGTGTCTGCGTTATCAGGGAGTCTTGCTGGATGCCAGCGAAGAGGTGGTTCATGTTGCGGTAGTCGATGCACCTTCGCATGAGCTACTGGACGCATTGCATTTCGCTACCACCAAACGTATTGAGATCACCTGCTGGACGCGCCAACAAATGGAAGGTCACGCCAGTCGCACACAACAGACATTGCCCGTAGCTGTTCAGGAGAAGCATCAGCCCAAAGCAGAGTTGCTGACTCGAACGTTACAGTCTGCGCTGGAACAACGCGCGTCTGATATTCATATCGAACCAGCGGACAATGCCTACCGCATCCGCTTGCGTATCGACGGCGTATTGCATCCTTTACCGGACGTTTCACCGGATGCCGGAGTCGCATTAACCGCCAGATTAAAAGTGCTGGGAAATCTGGATATTGCGGAACATCGCCTGCCGCAGGACGGGCAATTCACTGTCGAACTGGCAGGAAACGCCGTCTCATTTCGTATTGCGACCTTACCATGCCGGGGTGGTGAAAAGGTGGTATTAAGGTTGTTACAGCAGGTGAGCCAGGCACTGGATGTCAACAAGCTGGGGATGCAGCCGTTACAACTGGCGGACTTTGCTCATGCCTTGCAACAACCACAGGGACTGGTGCTGGTAACTGGCCCTACAGGCAGCGGCAAAACGGTCACGCTTTATAGTGCCCTGCAAACGCTGAATACCGCTGACATTAATATTTGTAGCGTCGAAGATCCGGTTGAGATCCCCATAGCCGGACTAAACCAGACGCAAATCCATTCGCGTGCCGGTCTTACCTTTCAGGGCGTTTTGCGTGCGTTATTGCGCCAGGACCCTGACGTCATCATGATCGGAGAGATCCGCGATGGCGAAACGGCAGAAATTGCCATAAAAGCCGCGCAAACCGGTCACCTGGTGTTGTCCACGCTACACACCAATTCCACCTGCGAAACGCTGGTGCGTTTACAGCAAATGGGCGTTGCTCGCTGGATGCTCTCATCGGCACTTACGCTGGTAATAGCCCAGCGTCTGGTACGTAAACTTTGCCCACATTGTCGCCGACAGCAAGAGGAGCCCATCCATATTCCAGACAATGTATGGCCGTCGCCGCTGCCCCACTGGCAAGCACCCGGTTGTGTACATTGCTACCACGGTTTTTATGGTCGTACGGCCTTATTTGAAGTTCTACCCATAACACCGATCATACGCCAGCTTATTTCCGCTAATACCGACGTTGAATCGCTGGAAACACACGCCCGACAGGCGGGTATGCGTACGCTTTTTGAAAACGGCTGCCTGGCCGTGGAGCAAGGCTTAACCACCTTTGAAGAGTTAATCCGCGTATTGGGGATGCCGCATGGCGAGTAAGCAACTCTGGCGCTGGCATGGCATAACCGGCGACGGCAATGCGCAAGATGGGATGCTATGGGCTGAGAGCCGTGCTTTGCTGCTCATAGCACTACAGCAACAGATGGTTACCCCACTTAGCCTGAAGCGAATCGCCATCAATTCTGCGCAGTGGCGAGGAGATAAAAGCGCGGAAGTCATTCATCAACTGGCGACGCTACTCAAAGCCGGGTTAACGCTTTCTGAAGGGCTGGCACTGCTGGCGGAACAGCATCCCAGTAAGCAATGGCAAGCGTTGCTGCAATCACTGGCGCTCGATCTCGAACAGGGCATTGCTTTTTCCAATGCCTTATTACCCTGGTCAGAGGTATTTCCGCCGCTCTATCAGGCGATGATCCGCACGGGTGAACTAACCGGTAAGCTGGATGAATGCTGCTTTGAACTGGCGCGTCAGCAAAAAGCCCAGCGCCAGTTAGCCGATAAAGTGAAATCAGCGTTGCGTTATCCCATCATCATTTTAGCGATGGCAATCATGGTGGTTGTGGCAATGCTGCATTTTGTGCTGCCGGAGTTTGCCGCTATCTATAAGACCTTTAACACTCCGCTACCGGCGCTAACGCAGGGGATCATGACGCTGGCAAGCTTTAGTGGCGAATGGGGTTGGTTGCTGGTGCTATTCGGCTTTCTGCTGGCGATAGCCAATAAGCTGCTGATGCGCCACCCAACCAGGCTTATCGCACGGCAGAAATTGCTGTTACGCATCCCGATTATGGGTTCACTGATGCGGGGACAAAAACTCACACAGATCTTTACGATTCTGGCGCTGACACAAAGTGCAGGCATTACTTTTTTACAGGGCGTTGAGAGCGTCAGAGAAACAATGCGCTGCCCGTACTGGGTGCAACTTCTGACACAAATCCAGCACGATATCAGTAACGGTCACCCCATCTGGCTGGCGCTAAAAAATACCGGTGAGTTTAGCCCGCTCTGTTTGCAATTAGTGAGAACAGGAGAGGCATCCGGCTCGCTGGATCTCATGTTAGACAACCTCGCCCATCATCATCGGGATAACACACTGGCGCTGGCGGATAACCTCGCAGCCTTACTGGAACCGGCGTTGCTGATCATAACGGGAGGAATTATCGGTACGCTGGTGGTGGCAATGTATCTGCCAATTTTCCATTTAGGCGATGCGATGAGTGGAATGGGATAACGCTGGCGTGTTGCTCCACGCCAGCGTTGGGAGATTACAGGTTGTTGAAGATGCGGTTTTCTTGTTCCAGCACACGGATAAATGTGGTGCGCTTGGTCAGCTCTTTCAGGCGTGAAGCCCCAACGTATGTACAAGCTGAACGCAGGCCGCCCAAAATATCACGCGCGGTATTTTCAACCGGGCCTCGCAGCGGCAGCTTAACGGTTTTACCTTCTGCTGCGCGATATTCCGCAACGCCGCCAACGTGACGTTTCATCGCAGACTCGGAGCTCATGCCGTAGAACAGCATAAATTTCTCGCCGTTCTCCTCAACGATGCGACCGCCGCTCTCTTCGTGGCCCGCCAGCATGCCGCCAAGCATGACGAAATCGGCACCGCCGCCAAAGGCTTTCGCGACATCGCCCGGCGTGGTGCAGCCGCCATCGCTGACGATCATTCCGCCCAGACCGTGCGCAGCATCGGCGCATTCGATCACCGCAGAAAGTTGCGGATAACCGACGCCTGTTTTGACGCGAGTTGTACAAACAGAACCTGGGCCAATGCCAACTTTAACGATATCGGCACCGGAGAGGATAAGCTCCTCACACATTTCACCAGTCACTACGTTGCCAGCACAAATGGTTTTGGTCGGCCACGCTTCACGCGCTTTCGCAACGAACTGCACGAAGTGTTCGGAATAACCATTCGCCACATCAATACAAACGAAGTTTAATGCCGGGTTCAGGTCGAGAATCTGTTTAGTTTTTTCGAAATCCGCATCAGACGTGCCGGTAGAAACCATCACATGTTTCAGCACATCAGCGGAAGAATTGTTGATAAACGCTTGCCACTCTTCGACAGAATAGTGTTTATGCACAGCAGTCAAAATATCAAAAGAAGCCAGCGCAGAGGCCATAGAAAATGTGCCTACGGTGTCCATATTTGCGGCGATAATCGGCACGCCGGACCAGCTCTGACCTGAATGTTTGAAGGTGAATTGACGTTCCAGTTCAACATCGGAACGGCTTTTAAGAGTGGAGCGTTTAGGGCGGATGAGAACGTCTTTAAAACCTAACTTCAGATCTTCTTCAATACGCATGTGCGGATTCCTGGGGTTAATGGCTATAAGGGTAAGAGCGCAACTCCAGTGACGCTATCATACGCACTAATCAATGCGGCGCAAGACTGCGAAATTGTCTTTTTTTACGCTACAATCCCATAAATTTACCTGGTAAATAGTGAGCGAACGTTTCATCAATTTCGCTTTCGTGCGCTCATTTTTAACGTTTTGATAATCATGATGAATTCCCGGGAATATAAATTATGAGGTATATAGTTGCCTTAACGGGAGGCATTGGCAGTGGCAAGAGTACCGTTGCCAATGCGTTTGCTGATCTCGGAATTAACGTCATTGATGCCGATATTATTGCGCGTCAGGTGGTTGAACCAGGTGCACCTGCGCTACATGCCATTGCTGATCACTTTGGCGCTAACATAATTGCTGCTGATGGAACATTGCAGCGCCGGGCCTTGCGCGAGCGGATTTTCGCCAACCCGGAAGAGAAAAACTGGCTTAACGCCCTGCTGCATCCGCTGATTCAGCAAGAGACGCAACACCAGATCCAGCAAGCAACTTCCCCCTATGTACTGTGGGTTGTGCCATTGCTGGTAGAAAACTCACTGTATAAAAAAGCGAATCGAGTGCTGGTGGTGGATGTCAGCCCAGAAACGCAACTTAAGCGCACCATGCAGCGCGATGATGTAACTCGCGAGCATGTCGAACAAATCCTTGCTGCCCAGGCACCGCGCGAAGCTCGCCTTGCCGTGGCAGATGACGTCATTGATAATAACGGCGCACCGGATGCTATCGCATCGGATGTTGCCCGCCTGCACGCACACTATTTGCAGCTTGCGTCGCAGTTTGTCTCACAGGAAAAACCGTAATGCAGACCCAGGTCCTTTTTGAACATCCACTAAATGAAAAAATGCGTACATGGCTGCGCATTGAGTTTTTGATTCAGCAACTTACCGTTAATTTACCCATCGTTGACCACGCTGGCGCGCTGCATTTCTTCCGTAATGTCAGTGAATTACTGGATGTTTTCGAGCGCGGCGAAGTCCGCACTGAGCTGTTGAAAGAACTTGACCGGCAGCAACGTAAACTCCAGACCTGGATTGGCGTGCCCGGCGTGGACCAGAGCCGTATTGAAGCATTAATTCAGCAGTTAAAAGCGGCGGGGAGCGTATTAATTTCCGCGCCGCGTATCGGGCAATTTCTGCGTGAAGATCGTTTGATTGCTCTGGTGCGTCAGCGACTGAGCATCCCAGGCGGCTGTTGTAGCTTTGATTTACCTACATTGCACATTTGGCTGCATCTACCCCAGGCGCAGCGCGACAGCCAGGTAGAAACCTGGATTGCCAGCCTGAACCCGCTCACCCAGGCACTTACCATGGTGCTGGATTTAATTCGCCAGTCGGCCCCCTTCCGTAAACAAACCAGCCTGAATGGTTTTTATCAGGATAACGGTGGCGATGCCGACTTGCTGCGCCTGAATCTGTCACTCGATTCACAGCTTTATCCGCAAATTTCCGGTCATAAGAGCCGTTTTGCCATTCGTTTTATGCCGCTGGACAGTGAAAACGGACAGGTACCGGAACGTCTGGATTTCGAACTGGCCTGTTGCTAAGGAGTAAAAATGTCAGAAACTATTACGGTGAATTGCCCAACCTGCGGGAAAACGGTGGTGTGGGGTGAAATCAGCCCGTTTCGGCCATTTTGCTCCAAACGTTGTCAGCTGATCGACCTCGGAGAATGGGCTGCTGAAGAAAAACGAATCCCCAGCAGTGGCGATCTTTCCGAAAGCGATGACTGGAGCGAAGAGCCAAAGCAGTGACATTTTGTCTGATGCGACGCTGGCCTGATAAGACGCGGGCAGCGTCGCATCAGGCATCGTGTGCGAATGTCGGATGCGGCGAAAACGTCTTATCTGACCTACAGACGCTTAAGCTTCGCAAGTACCGGTTCATTGGCTGGCGGAAAATCATCGGCATTCAGACCGACCAGCGACATCCACTCACCGGGTTGCCCTTCTTTACCCCACGGCTCCCCTTCCCAGCTTTCGACCAGCCAGAACCACAGAGTTATATGCCTGTCCGGGAATTCATATTCCAGTTTTTCAAATAGCGAAAAATGTTGTGGGGTAATCCCGACCTCTTCCTGAAGTTCACGCACCACCGCCTGTTCCGGCGTTTCGCTCATTTCAATTTTACCGCCGGGAAACTCCAGTTTATTCGCCATGTGCGCATCTGCTGCGCGACGGGTTATAAAGATTTCATTGTTCTCGTTGCGAATAATACCTACCGCAATTTGCAGCTTTTTCATTGTCTTAAACCTATAAAAAAGGCGCAGAATCCTGCGCCTTTTACTTCAACTGTTAGCTTTTATTGCAGGCGACCATGGCACTGCTTGTATTTTTTACCAGAACCGCACGGGCAAGGATCGTTACGTCCTACTTTGCGCTCACCGGTTTGCGCCGCCAGTGCAGCTGCAGCTGCAGAGTCGTCATCCTGATGGCTAAGCTGCTGCATTTGCGCTAAACGCTCGGCTTCCATACGACGCTGTTGTTCCAGCTCCTCAACCTCTTCAGGCATACGTACCTGAACTTTGCTCAGCGTGCTGATAACTTCATATTTCAACGACTCCAGCATCGCTGCAAACATGGAGAACGATTCACGTTTGTATTCCTGCTTCGGATCTTTCTGTGCATAGCCACGCAGGTGGATACCCTGACGCAGATAGTCCATCGCCGCCAGGTGCTCTTTCCACAGAGAGTCGAGAGTTTGCAGCATGACGCCTTTTTCGAAGTGACGCATCATCTCAGCACCAACCACTTCTTCTTTACGCTGATACACTTCGATGGACTGCGCCAGAATGCGCTCACGCAGCGTCTCTTCATGCAGTTCTGGTTCTTTATCCAGCCACTCGGCAATTGGCAAATCGAGGTCGAAATCGTTCTTCAGACGTTCCTGCAGTCCCGGAATATCCCACATTTCTTCCAGCGACTGTGGCGGAATGTAGGCATCAATGGTGGCTTTGAACACATCTTCACGAATGCTGTTGATGGTTTCGCTCACATCGCTGACATCCAGCAGTTCGTTACGCTGGGAGTAAATGGCGCGACGCTGATCGTTAGCCACGTCATCATATTCCAGCAGTTGCTTACGAATGTCGAAGTTACGGCTTTCAACTTTACGCTGGGCGTTGGCAATCGCTTTGGTCACCCACGGGTGCTCAATGGCTTCGCCTGGCTTCATACCCAGTTTACGCATCATGCCGGATACTCGGTCGGAAGCAAAAATACGCATCAGCGCATCTTCCATCGACAGGTAGAAACGGGAAGAACCAGCATCCCCCTGACGACCAGAACGACCGCGCAACTGGTTATCGATACGACGGGATTCGTGACGTTCAGTACCGATGATATGCAGGCCACCTGCTGCCAGTACCGCATCGTGACGTACCTGCCAGTCGGCTTTAATTTTTTCAATTTGCTCTGCGGTCGGATTTTCCAGCGCGGCAACTTCTGCCTGCCAGCTACCACCGAGCACAATATCTGTACCACGACCCGCCATGTTGGTCGCGATAGTCACCGCAGCCGGATAACCTGCCTGAGCAACAATCGCCGCTTCGTTGGCGTGGAATTTGGCGTTCAGGACGTTGTGCTTAATACCGGCTTTGGTCAGTTCGTTTGATACCAGCTCCGATTTTTCGATGGAGATAGTACCCACCAGCACCGGTTGGCCTTTCGCAGTACGTTCTTTGATATCTTCAATGATCGCCTGAATTTTTTCCGCTTCAGTCATGTAGACCAGTCCGGCAGATCTTTACGAATCATTGACGGTTGGTCGGAACAACGACGGTATCCAGCTTGTAGATGGAGCTGAATTCGAAAGCTTCGGTATCAGCAGTACCAGTCATCCCCGCCAGTTTTTCATACAGACGGAAGTAGTTCTGGAAGGTGATCGACGCCAGCGTCTGGTTTTCGTTCTGGATCTGTACACCTTCTTTCGCTTCCACTGCCTGATGCAGGCCATCGGACCAACGACGTCCCTGCATGGTACGACCGGTGTGTTCGTCAACGATGATAACTTCACCATCTTTAACGATGTAGTCGACGTCTCGGGTAAACAGCGCATGAGCGCGCAGCGCCGCCGTTACGTGGTGCATCAGCATGATGTTGGCCGGAGAGTACAGAGACTCCCCTTCATCCATGATGCCTTCTTTCACCAGCAGTTCTTCAATCAGCACCAGACCACGTTCGGTCAGGTTCACCTGGCGAGATTTTTCGTCCACCGAGAAGTGGCCTTCGCCCTGGAAGGTTTCGGAGTCTTCTTTTTCCTGACGGATCAGGTGCGGAATAATTTTATTCACGCGTTTATACATTTCCGAGCTGTCTTCTGCCGGGCCGGAAATGATCAGCGGTGTACGCGCTTCATCGATCAGGATGGAGTCCACTTCGTCCACCAGCGCATAGTGCAGTTTACGCTGTACACGTTCTTCAGGACTGAACGCCATGTTGTCGCGCAGGTAGTCAAAGCCGTATTCGTTGTTCGTACCGTAAGTGATGTCAGCTGCGTAAGCTTCACGCTTTGCCGGTGCTGGCATGCCCGGCAGGTTGATACCAACAGTCAGGCCAAGGAATTCAAACAGCGGACGGTTGTTTTCGGCGTCACGTTGCGCCAGGTAGTCGTTGACGGTAACTACATGCACGCCTTTACCGGTTAGTGCGTTCAGGTAAGCAGGCAGCGTTGCGGTCAGGGTTTTACCTTCACCGGTACGCATTTCGGCGATGCAGCGTTCGTTAAGAACCATACCGCCGAGTAACTGAACGTCGAAGTGACGCATACCAAAAACACGCTTACTGGCTTCACGCACCACAGCGAAGGCTTCCGGGATCAAGTTTTCCAGCACTTCGCCTTTTTCCAGACGCGCACGAAACTCTGCGGTTTTCCCTTTCAGTTCTTCGTCGGAGAGTTTTTCCATCTCCGGTTCCATGGCATTGATGATGTTGACCACTTTGCGCATCCGGCGCAGGGTGCGATCGTTACGACTACCGAAAACTTTAGTTAATAATTTGATTAGCATAATAAAATCTCAAACGCCCCGCGTTGCGGAGTTAATAAAATGAAGTAAAGGTTTATTGTTGTTAGCTGAGGCGTTGAGGGCCAGCACGGATGCCTTGCGCCTGGCTTATCCAGACGGGCGTGCTGAATTTTGCTTGTGGGGTAAAATGCGCATAATCAATGCGATAACCCTTTTCAGACGGCGTGCCTTCCTGGGTCAGGAGCGCGCTGAGCGTATCCAGTAATGCAAGATGTTGCGCCTGAAGAGGCAAAGATTCTTCAGCAACGGGCAGCGTTTGCGGTGCCATTGCGAAGGAAAGATGGCGGATTACCGTGCGAATGGCATGTTGATGCCAGTAATCAACGGAATAGTTCGAATTCGGGCGGCGCGTGTTCGCTTCCAGCAAGGCCAATTGACCAAAGTTAACTTTGGCTGAAGGCTCGTGGTTGCGGGTTGTCGCTTTTGCGGGCGCGTTTGGTTCGGCGGCATTGCTGAGTGCAGGCAAACCTAAACTCGCCGCGACCATCCCTAATAAGAGATGCGGCCAGAAGTAGCGTTTACCAAACTGTCGCCAGCGCGTCAGTATTCCACTCACGTTATTGCCATCCCGATCGTATTCAAACGTATTTAGCGCACAAATCTTATCATTAAAGCCTGAAGTCCACAGCACGAATGAAGATAAGTTGTGCGTAAAAGTGCTTAAGAAAACAGCGTTCGCACCGTTTTTTATAGCTCTTATAAAATTCAAAAAAAACGACTGGTTCACCTGGCCGGAGAGAGTGCCAGATTTGCCAGTCGAATTTTATACGACAGTATAAATGTCGTTATGCCAGTACGGCTGAAGGCGCTTTGAAGGCCAACGGCAGTTCTGCGTCGTCCTGGAAGGTCACATATTCCCAGGCTTCCTGTTTCGCCAGGACAGCCTGCAGCAGTTTGTTATTCAGTGCATGACCGGATTTATAAGCGGTAAATGCACCAATAATATTGTGACCACACATGAACAAGTCACCGATCGCATCGAGCATTTTGTGACGCACAAATTCGTCTTCAAAACGCAGGCCGTCTTCGTTCAGTACGCGATAATCGTCAACAACGATGGCACAATCGAAGCTGCCGCCCAGGCACAAACCACGGACTGCAGATATTCGATATCACGCATGAAACCGAACGTACGCGCACGGCTGATCTGGCGCATAAATGCATCAGCGGAGAAGTTCATCGCATAGCGCTGGTTGCTGGAATCAATAGCCGGATGGTTAAAATCGATGGTGAAATCCAGCGAAAAACCATTGTACGGTTTAAATTCAGCCCACTTATCGCCATCTTCGACACGAACAGTCTCTTTGATGCGAACAAATTTCTTGGCGCAGTTCAGCTCGTCGATACCGGCGTCAAGCAGCAGGTATACAAACGGAGCGGCGCTGCCGTCCATGATCGGGATTTCCGGCGCGTTAACTTCGATAACAATGTTATCGATGCCCAAGCCCGCGAGAGCAGCATTGAGGTGCTCTACGGTTGAAATCCGTACATCATGCTCGTTGACCAGACACGTACAGAGCATGGTATCACGCACAGATTTGGCATCGGCCGGGAAATCTACCGGTGGATTCAAGTCGGTGCGACGATAGATGACCCCGGTGTTGGCCGGCGCAGGGCGTAACGTCAGGGTGACTTTCTTGCCGGTATGTAAACCGACACCCGTCGCCTGAACGATACGTTTAAGTGTCCTTTGTTTGATCATCGTATTATCTCGCCAAATTACCTATCCAACCGAAGTGTACTATACATTCGGCGGGCCAGTTTAGCACAAAGAGCCTCGAAACCCAAATTCCAGTCAATTCTTAATCAGCTTGCTTACGCAGGAATGCTGGGATATCCAGATAATCCGGCTCTTTCGCAGTTTGCGGCGCATTGTCATTCACGACTTTAGCAACCGGCTTCTGCTCCTGGGTCAGCGGAGCCATCCCGTGCTGCTGGTAGCGATCCATCACTGGCTGCTGAACCTGCTTATTGGTCACCAGAGTGATTTCAGGACGTTTGTCCATGCCGATACCTGTCGCAACAACAGTTACGCGCAGCTCGTCATTCATATCCGGGTCAAGAGAAGTACCGATAACCACAGTCGCGTTGTCGGAAGCAAATGCACGGATGGTGTTACCTACCGTTTCGAACTCATCCAGACGCAGGTCGAAGCCCGCTGTGATGTTAACCAGCACGCCGCGCGCGCCAGACAGGTCGATATCTTCCAGCAGCGGAGAAGAGATAGCCATTTCAGCAGCTTCTTCCGCACGGTCTTCACCGCTCGCCACGCCAGAACCCATCATTGCGTAGCCCATTTCAGACATTACGGTGCGAACGTCTGCAAAGTCCACGTTCATCAAACCCGGACGAGTAATCAGTTCGGCGATACCTTGTACAGCACCTTTCAGTACATCGTTCGCTGCGCCAAACGCATCCAGCAGGGAGATACCGCGGCCCAGAACTTTCAGCAGTTTGTCGTTCGGGATAGTGATCAAAGAGTCCACATGCTTGGACAGTTCAGTGATCCCTGCTCCGCGAATGCCATACGCTTCTTGCCTTCAAAGTTGAAGGGCTTAGTGACGACAGCAACGGTCAGGATACCCAAATCTTTTGCCACTTCAGCGACGACTGGTGCTGCACCTGTACCGGTACCACCACCCATACCCGCAGCAATAAAGACCATGTCTGCACCTTCCAGCGCCGCACGCAGTGCATCGCGATCCTCATCAGCCGCATTGCGGCCAACTTCTGGATTAGCGCCAGCTCCCAGTCCTTTGGTGATACCGCTACCGATTTGAATCGTCTGTCCAACCGCTGTTTTACGCAGCGCTTGTGCATCGGTATTTACCGCGAAGAATTCAACACCTTCAATGCGCTCGCGCACCATGTGTTCAACAGCATTACCGCCGCCGCCGCCGACGCCGATGACTTTAATCACCGCGTCATTGGTAAGTTCCATTGGTTCAAACATAGTTTCTCTCCGATTTGTGCCTGTCGCCTGAGGCCGTAATCATCGTCGGCCTCATAAAAATTAAAACTCTTTTCGCAGCCAACTATTGAGTCGCTTGATCCACGAGCCAACTGATGCTGTAACACGTTTTTCTACTTCAGCTTCACCGTTAAGATGTGACTCTTTCCCGTAATGAAGCAATCCCACCGCCGTCGAATAATACGGCTCCTGAGCATAATCCGTTAAACCGGTAATGTTCAGCGGCGCGCCGATACGCACCTGCGTATGAAACACGCGCTGAGCACAGGCTGCAAGACCTTCAATCTGCGCTGCGCCACCGGTTAATACAATGCCTGCCGCCAGGTGATGTTTAACCCCTTGTTGGCGAAGCTTTTCCTGCAACTGCAATATCTCTTCGTTGACCAGATTGAGCAGCTCGGTATAGCGCGGCTCGATCACCTCTGCCAGGGTCTGACGTTGCAGACTCCGCGGTGGACGACCGCCTACGCTCGGCACTTCCACGCTCTCATCTTTTCCAACGATGGAACCCAGCGCACAACCGTGGCGAACTTTAATCGCTTCGGCGTCACTTGGCGGTGTGCCAAAGGCGTAAGCGATATCACTGGTCACGACATTGCCAGCATAAGGAATTACCTTCGTGTGGCGCAATGCCCCACCGGTATAAACGGCGATATCCATTGTACCACCACCGATATCGACAACGCAGACACCCAGTTCACGTTCATCTTCCGTCAATACCGAATAACTTGATGCCAGTCCGGCAAATATCAGTTGGTCAACTTTCAGCCCACAACGTTCAACCGCTTTGACGATGTTTTTCGCCATATCGTTGTGACATGTGATCAGGTGCACTTTTGCCTGCATCCGCACGCCCGAAAGTCCTACCGGATTCTTGATCCCTTCCTGATAGTCAATCGCATACTCTTGCGGGATCACATGCAGCACACGATGCTCATCGCGCACACGCACCGATTTCGCGGTATGGACGACGTTTTCCACATCTTCTTGCGTCACTTCTTCTTCAGAAATAGGCACCATACCAATTTCATTCTGGCAGCTGATGTGCTTACCAGAAAGCGCCAGATATACCGAAGAGATCTGACAATCTGCCATCAATTCTGCCTGGTCAATGGCGCGTTGTACGCACTTGACCACGGATTCGAGGTCGTTCACCCCGCCTTTATCCATACCACGCGACGGGCAGCTGCCCACGCCAATGATATTGACCATACCGTCGGGCAGAACTTCCCCTACTAAAGCGGCAACCTTCGCGGTACCAATCTCCAGTCCTACTACCAGTTTTCTGTCCGTCGCCTTGATCATTGTTGTTCTGCCTGTGCCTGATTTTGTTGCTGAGTAGATTCCTCTGGCGGCAAGGGCGCCCAGCCTACTGCCGCTCCAGAGTCATAACGCAAATCAACGTAGCTAATCCGTTTGCCATCGGTTTGCGCCTGCTGCTGTAAAACCGGATAAAGTTCTACAAAGCGAGCCAAACGTTTCATCGTATCGCCCCGGCCAAGATTGAGCTTAATATCGTTATTCAGCGTCAACTGCCAGGAACGCCGCGCGGTCATCGCCGCTTCCTTCAGAGTAAATCTGTCCTTTGCCAGCATCTGCCCCATTTCGCGATAGCCCTGCAACACTTCATTGGCGCTGCCTTCCGGGCCATACAGCATTGGAAGCACCTGCTTGCTGGTGCGATCTGGCGGCACGCTGAAAGTGTTTCCTTCCGCGTCTACCATATGTTGATCATTCCACCGCGCAATCGGCACATATTCAACCAGATGAATCTTCAATTCATCAGGCCACTGCTTTCTGACGCTCACCTGCTTAATCCACGGCAGGCGTTGTTCTATTTGCGTCTGGATGATGTTGACATCCTGGGTCATAAAGGTACCTGGCTCACCCAATGCCAGGATCGACTGCCGGATATCGTCATTACGCGTGTAATGGCGTTCACCGGTCAACACCAGCTTTGAGAGCGGCAGGCGTTGCGCATCTTCCATCCAGCCCAACACGACCCAGCCGCTCACCAACACTGTCGTTAAAACGGTCAGCAGGAAAAGGATCCCCGCCAGACGCGTTCCATTATTGCGGCGAGAAGAAACCTCTTCTTCGCTGTTTCGCGTGTTCAGAGCAGCCTGCGACATATTAGTCCGCCAGTTCCAGAATTCGTACTACCAACTGCGAGAAGCTCATACCTGCCTGACGTGCCGCCATCGGCACCAGGCTGTGGCTGGTCATACCCGGTGAGGTATTGGCTTCCAGCAGATAAAACTGTCCATCGCTGTCCAGCATAACGTCAATACGTCCCCATCCTTTGCAACCTAACGTCGTCCATGCTTTCAGCACTAATGCCTGCAAATTGGCCTCTTGTGACGCTTCCAGACCTGCGGGGCAGAAATACTGTGTCTCATCAGAGAGATACTTCGCCTCATAATCATAGAAGGTTCCGGACGGTTGAATACGTATTGACGGTAAAATTTCTTCACCGAGTATCGCAACCGTGAACTCCGGCCCACTTAGCCATTTTTCAATCAATACTTCTTCATCGTGCTGAAATGCCAATCTTAATGCATCTTGTAGAGCATTTTCTGCTACTACTTTTGACATTCCCACACTGGAACCTTCGCGGCTCGGCTTAACGATAACCGGCAAACCTAAGGCAGAAATTTCTGCTAACTGCTTATCGCTCAGGCCTTTTTCAAACTCTGCGCGGGTTAATGCTACCCACGGCGCTACCGGTAAACCAGCGCCCTGCCAAAGCAATTTGCTGCGTAGTTTATCCATTGAAAGCGCAGATGCCATCACCCGCTGCCGGTATAAGGCAAGCCCATCAGCTCGAGCATACCCTGCAGCGTGCCATCTTCACCGCCGCGACCATGTAGCGCGATAAACACTTTCTGAAAGCCCATCGACTTCAGTTGCGTCACGTCGACTTCTTTCGGGTCGACAGGATACGCGTCAATACCGCCTTCACGCAGCCCGGCTAACACCGCTGCACCAGAATTCAGAGAAACTTCGCTCAGCGGAGGTCCCGCCCAACAGGACCGCGATTTTATCAGTCATGTTGTTCTTCCTCCGGAGTTTGCGGCTTCAGTTTGATTTCAGCTAAAGAACGGGCAATTTTTCCGATATTACCAGCCCCCTGAACGAGAATCAGGTCGTTACCGGTTAATACCGGTGCCAGCATCTCGGCTACCTGCGCCGGGTCCGGCACCAGAATGGGATCAATTTTCCCACGTCCACGAATTGTGCGACACAGCGAACGGCTGTCCGCTCCCGGAATTGGCGCTTCGCCAGCCGGATACACTTCCAGCATCAACAGGGTATCAACCTGCGTCAGCACATTGGCGAAATCATCATACAGGTCGCGCGTACGGGTAAAACGGTGCGGCTGAAACAGCATTACCAGGTTTTTATCCGGCCAGCCTGCACGCGCCGCTTTAATGGTGGCGTCCACTTCCGTCGGGTGGTGCCGTAGTCATCGACCAACATCGCCGTACCGCTTTTACCATTCACTGGCTCCAGCGGGAATTCACCGAGGAAATCAAAACGGCGACCAGTCCCCTGGAAGCTCTCCAGCGCACGCAAAATAGCCTCGTCGTCAATGCCCTCTTCCGTAGCAACCGCAACCGCAGCTGCGGCGTTCAGCGCGTTATGACGACCTGGCGCATTCAGGGTGACGCGCATCGGCTCTTTGTCCTGGCGCAGCAGCGTAAAGTGCCCCTGCGGGCCAATCTGCTGATAATCTTCTACACGCACGTCGGCATCTTCGCTGAAGCCGTAAGTCGTGGTCTGACGTCCCACACGCGGTAACAATTCGCGGATCACCGGATCATCAACACACATCACCGCACGACCGTAAAACGGCAGGTTGTGCAGAAAATTAATAAAAGTCTGTTTTAAATTCTCAAAGTCGCCCTGGTAGGTATCCATGTGGTCGGCTTCGATATTGGTGACAATCGCCACCATCGGTTGCAGATGCAGGAACGATGCATCACTCTCATCTGCTTCGGCAATCAGGTACCGACCATGCCCCAAACGCGCATGAACCCCCGCCGCTTTTACCAGCCCGCCGTTAACGAAGGTTGGGTCGAGCCCCGCTTCTGCGTAGATGCTGGAAACCATCGCGGTGGTTGTCGTTTTGCCGTGTGTTCCGGCAATGGCGATGCCATGACGAAAACGCATTAACTCAGCCAGCATTTCAGCACGACGGATCACCGGAATACGCGCTTCATGAGCGGCAACAATTTCCGGGTTATCGGCAGAAATCGCGCTGGAAACAACGACCACGCTGGCATCACGTACGTTTTCCGGGCGATGGTTGAAATAAATCGTCGCACCCAGATTCATTAACTGCTGCGTGACCGGATTTGGCGCTAAATCGGAACCACTGATCTGATAACCTTCATTGGCCAGAACTTCGGCAATACCGCCCATACCGGCACCACCGATGCCGACAAAATGTATGTGCCGAACGCGACGCATTTCGGGCACGATGGAACGCAGTTTTGCCAATTGTTGTGTATTCATTCTTTACGCCATTAACTTCTTAAATTCATACGATGCAAAAGGCATCGCTACAATTACGCCCGGGCAGCCCGGCTCACTTCATTTGCCACTCGCTCGGTGGCATCCGGAATGGATGCAGCCCGGGCGCGTTCTGCCATGGTTAATAAGGTTTCTCGCGACCACCCGGCCAGGGTGTTGGCGACAGCATCCACGCTAAGCTGTGACTGCTCGATAATTTTGGCTGCGCCCGCTTTTTCCAGCGGTAGCGCATTCCAGTATTGCTGACGGTCTTTATGTTGAAACGGCACAAACAACGCCGGAAGTCCTGCCGCGGCGATTTCACTCACCGTTAACGCACCGGAGCGGCAAACAACGACATCCGCCCACGCATACGCCGCCGCCATATCATCAATAAATTCCGTCACTTTATGCTGCGGTTGTCCCGCTTCGGCATACGCCTGTTCAACGGATTGTTGCGAACCTTTGCCGCTCTGATGCCAGATAGTGACTGAATCACCCAGTTTTGCAGCAACCTGCGGCATTGTCTGATTAAGAATGCGTGCGCCCTGGGAACCACCCACTACCAACACACGAACCGGACCTTCACGTCCAGCCAAACGTTGCTGCGGCAACGGCAGCGCCAGCACATCGGTACGCACCGGGTTACCCACCACTTCCGCATTAGGGAAAGCGCCTGGAAACGCCTGCATCACTTTGGTGGCAATCTTAGCCAGCCATTTATTGGTTAAGCCCGCAATACCGTTTTGTTCATGAAGTACAACCGGAATGCCTAACGACCACGCAGCCAGACCACCTGGACCTGATACATAGCCGCCCATACCGAGCACCACGTCAGGTTTGTACGCTTTCATAATCGCCCGCGCCTGACGCCAGGCGTTGAAGATACGCAGCGGCGCAGCTATCAGTGCTTTTATACCTTTTCCACGCAGACCAGAGATACGAATGAAATCAATTTCGATGCCATGTTTTGGCACTAAGTCCGCTTCCATACGGTCGGCAGTCCCCAGCCAGCGAACTTGCCAACCCTGAGCCATTAGATGGTGCGCAACCGCCAGTCCCGGGAATACATGTCCACCGGTTCCGCCTGCCATCACCATTAATCGCTTTCCTTGACCACTCATCGTGAACCTCGTACAAACGCCTGCGCTTTCTCCAGACGCGTTTCATAATCAATACGCAACAGCATCATGATGGCTGTCGACATAATCAGTAAGCTCGAACCACCGTAACTGATCAGCGGCAATGTCAGACCTTTGGTCGGTAACATCCCCGCCGCCGCGCCTACGTTAACCAGCGCCTGGAAACTAAACCAGATACCAATAGAACAGGCGAGAAAACCGGAAAAACGGTGGTCAATTTCTAATGCTTTGCGGCCAATCGACATCGCGCGAAAAGCGACGAAGAATACCATTAAAAGTGCCAGCACCACACCGACATACCCCAGTTCTTCGCCGATAATGGCGAAAATAAAGTCAGTGTGCGCTTCCGGCAGATACTCCAGTTTTTGTACCGAGTTACCTAAACCTTGTCCCCACAGTTCACCGCGACCAAACGCCATCAACGATTGCGTTAACTGATAGCCGCTGCCAAAGGGATCTTCCCACGGATTCCAGAATGCGGTAACACGGCGGATACGGTACGGTTCGGCGAGGATCAGCAACACAACCGCTGAAATGCCCATACCGATAATGGCAATGAACTGCCACAATTTCGCTCCCGCCAGGAACAACATCGCCAGCGTAGTCACAAACAACACCACCACCGTACCAAGGTCTGGCTGTGCCAGCAGTAACACTGCCAACACCAGAATTACGCCCATCGGTTTCAGAAAGCCGCGCAGGTTATTACGTACTTCGTCGCCTTTACGCACCAGATAGTTGGCGATATAGCAAAACAGCGACAGTTTTGTCAGCTCCGCAGGCTGAATACGCAGCAAACCGAGATCGATCCAACGCGATGCCCCTTTAACCGAGCTACCCACTACCAGAACGATCATCAGCAGGATGATAGATCCGAGCAGCATCGTGGCACTGTAGCGTTGCCAGAACTCCATCGGCAGACGCAGCGTAATGATCGCCAGAATGAATGCCAGGATCAGATAGACGCCATCACGCTTCGCGAAGAAGAACGGATCGTTGGTTAAGCGTTGCCCTATGGGCATTGACGCCGAGGTCACCATGATAAAGCCAATCGCCGCGAGGCCGAAGGTCAGCCACAGTAAGGTGCGATCGTACATGATCAGGCTGTCGGTATCTTTTTCCCGCGAGCCCATCACCCAGCCCTTTAGCGCCGTGGAGATCCAGACCAGAATACTGAATCCTGGCAGGCGCGGCATTTTCAGGCGAGGGAGAGATAAACGCATCAACCTAACTCCTTCGCCAGACGGGCAAACTCATTGCCTCGTTGTTCAAAGTTCTTGAACTGATCAAGGCTGGCACAGGCCGGGGAGAGCAGAACCATATCGCCCGGCTGAACACGCGGAGCCAGCAAGCGCATCGCCTGTTCCATGGTTTCGGTTTGTTCTGCCACTTCCGGGCGTAGCGCCGCCAGCTGCGCGCCGTCCCGACCGAAACAATACAGACGTACGTTATCGCCATTCAGGTAACGCGCCAGTGGGCTAAAATCTGCCGATTTACCATCGCCGCCCAGCAACAAATGCAGCGTGCCGTCTACGTGCAGGCCATTCAGTGCCGCTTCCGTACTGCCGACGTTGGTCGCTTTTGAATCGTTAATCCAGCGCACACCGTTATGCTCCAGCACAACTTCAAAGCGATGCGGCAGACCAGTGAATGTGGTTAATGCTTTCAGGCTGCTGGCTCGCGGCAAACCAGCGGCATCTGCCAGTGCCAGAGCTGCCAGTGCATTGGTGTAGTTATGCTGCCCGGAAAGTTTCATTTCTTTCACGTTCAGCACTTTCTCGCCTTTCACCCGCAGCCAGGTTTCACCCTGCTGATGATTCAGGTGATAGTCACCCATGTTGACGCCAAAGCTGACGCAGCGTTCATCCGCACCGCGAATCGGCATTGTTAAGGCATCATCAGCATTAACCACGCAAATTTTTGCGTTTTCGTAAATGCGCAGTTTTGCTGCACGATACTGTTGTAAACCAAACGGATAGCGATCCATATGATCTTCAGTCACGTTCAGAATGGTCGCTGCTACCGCCTGTAAACTGGAGGTGGTTTCAAGCTGGAAGCTCGACAGCTCCAGCACGTACAGTTCGCACTCATCATCCAGCAGCATCAACGCAGGCAGGCCAATATTGCCACCCACACCAACGTTAACCCCCGCCGCTTTCGCCATTTCACCCACTAGCGTGGTGACCGTGCTTTTGCCGTTAGAACCGGTGATCGCCACAATCGGTGCTTGTGCTTCACGACAGAACAGCTCGATATCGCCAACGATTTCGATTCCGGCATCAGCGGCAGCGCTTAAGGATGGATGCGCCAGTGCAATACCGGGACTGGCGACAATCAGATCGGCCGCCATCAGCCATTCATCATTCAGACCGCCCGTGTGGCGTTCTACAGCTTCGGGTAATTTATCCAGGCCAGGCGGTGTCATACGCGTATCCATAACGCGCGGCGTCACACCGCGAGCGAGGAAAAAGTCCACGCAAGAAAGCCCGGTGAGGCCCAGGCCGATAATGACGACATTTTTACCCTGGTAATCAGCCATGATTAACGTACCTTCAGCGTTGCCAGACCAATCAGGACCAGCATCAGCGAAATAATCCAGAAACGTACAATGACGCGCGGTTCCGGCCAGCCTTTCAGTTCATAGTGGTGATGAATCGGTGCCATGCGGAAAATACGTTGTCCGCGCAGTTTAAAGGAGCCGACCTGCAGGATGACAGAAAGCGTTTCTACCACGAACACGCCCCCCATAATCACCAGCAGGAATTCCTGACGTAGCAGTACGGCGATAATGCCTAACGCACCACCTAACGCCAGCGAACCGACATCGCCCATAAAGACCTGCGCCGGATAGGTGTTAAACCACAGGAAGCCCAGTCCTGCCCCGACTATCGCGGTACAGACAATAACCAGTTCCCCGGCGTGTCGCAGATACGGTATGTGTAAATAGCTGGCAAAGTTCATGTTGCCGGTCGCCCACGCCACCAGCGCAAAACCACCGGCGACAAATACGGTCGGCATAATTGCCAGACCGTCAAGACCATCGGTCAGGTTTACCGCGTTGCCAGTACCCACAATGACGAAGTAAGCCAGCAGAATGTAGAACAGCCCCAGTTGCGGCATCACATCTTTAAAAAATGGGACCACCAGCTGCGTTGCGGGCGTGTCTTTGCCAACAAGGTACAGCGCGAAGGCGACACCCAGCGCAATGACCGACATCCAGAAATACTTCCAACGAGCGATCAACCCTTTGGTGTCTTTACGCACTACTTTGCGATAATCATCAACAAAGCCAATAACACCGTAACCTACCAGCACTACCAACACGCACCAGACGTACGGATTGGACGGGTAAGCCCACAGCAGTACGGAGATCACAATCGCTGTCAGGATCATAATCCCGCCCATGGTCGGCGTACCGCGCTTGCTGAAGTGTGATTCAGGACCGTCGTTACGCACCACCTGACCAAAGGAAAGTTTTTGCAAATGAGCAATCATGCGCGGGCCCATCCACAATGAGATGAACAGCGCAGTCAGCAGGCTGACGATGGCGCGAAACGTCAGATAGGAAAAGACGTTAAAGCCGGAATAATATTTGACCAAATGTTCGGCCAGCCAAACTAACATGTCCCATTCTCCTGTAAAGCGCGTACTACCTCTTCCATGGCAGCACTACGTGAACCCTTAACTAAAATCGTAATTACCTGTTGCTCAGCAATCAGTGATTTAAGACGCGCGATAAGCGCAGTTTTATCGGAAAAATGTTCGCCAACACCGCTGGCAGTGCTGATAGCATGGCTTTGTTTGCCCACGCTTAACACGCGGTCAATACCAGCTGCTTTTGCCGCTTCGCCCACCTGTATATGGCAGGCTTCGCTTTCAGCGCCCAGTTCCGCCATATCGCCCACCACCAGCACGCGGTAGCCCGGCATTTCAGCCAGTACCTGGACTGCTGCGGTCATTGAACCGACATTGGCGTTATAGGAGTCGTCGAGCAGCAACTGGTTTTCCGCCAGTTGGATGGGGAACAGACGGCCTGGAACAGCTTTCAGATTTGCCAGCCCCGCTTTGATAGCATCAAGCGTTGCGCCCACGGACATGGAGAGCGCAGCGGCTGCCAGCGCATTCGCAATATTGTGACGCCCCGGCAACGGCAGCAGAACATCCACGCTACCGGTTGGGGTTTGCAGGGTAAATTCCGTACCGTGCGAAGTCACATGGATGTTGGTGGCGGTGAAATCGCTGTTGGCGGCATTAGGTGAGAAACGCCACACTTTGCGTGAGCCAATTACGCTCTGCCAGTTCAGCCAGTCGTTGTTGTCGGCGTTCATAATGGCGATACCGTTTTCCGGCAGGCCGCTAAAGATTTCACCTTTCGCTTTCGCGACACCCGCAAGCGAGCCAAAACCTTCCAGATGCGCCGCTGCCAGGTTGTTGACCAGCGCCGCTTCCGGGCGAGTCAGACTCACAGTCCAGGCAATTTCGCCCTGATGGTTCGCGCCAAGTTCAATTACTGCGTAATCGTACTCTGGCGTTAAGCGCAACAGCGTCATCGGTACACCGATGTCGTTGTTGAGATTGCCTGCCGTATAAAGCGTGTTGCCACACTGGCTTAAAATCGCTGCCGTCATCTCTTTAACGGAGGTTTTGCCGGAGGAACCGGTCAGAGCAACCACGCGCGCCGGAACTTGCTGGCGAACCCATGCAGCCAGTTCACCAAACGCCAGACGAGTATCCTTGACGATTACCTGCGGCAGATCGATATCCAGCGGACGGTTAACCAGTAGTGCACCCGCTCCGCCAGCTTTCGCCTGGTCAGCAAAATCATGGGCATCGAAACGTTCGCCTTTCAGGGCAACAAACAGGCAACCCGGCGTCAGTTTTCGTGTGTCTGTGGTTACAGCATCAAGGGTGATATCTGCCCCTTTTAGTTCACCGTTGAGAATATCGGTAAGTTGGCTAAGGGTTACGCTAATCATGCAATCACCCCCAGCAGACGCGCCACCGTGACGCGATCGGAGTAGTCCAGACGCTGATTGCCAACAATCTGGTAATCCTCATGACCTTTGCCCGCGACCAGTACCACATCATTCTCTTTAGCCTGCATAACGGCGCAAGTCACCGCTTCAGCACGGCCTTCCATCACTTTGGCATGTCCGGCATCTAACATTCCCGCCAGAATATCGTTGATGATGGCACGCGGTTCTTCGGTACGCGGGTTATCGTCCGTCACCACCGCCACGTCAGCGAACTCTTCAGCAATTGCGCCCATCAGTGGACGTTTGCCTTTATCACGATCGCCACCACAGCCAAAGACGCACCACAGCTTGCCCGCACAGTGCAGGCGCGCCGCCTGTAAGGCTTTTTCCAGTGCATCCGGTGTATGCGCGTAATCCACCACTACCGTCGGTTTGCCTGGCGCAGTGAACACTTCCATACGTCCACAAACCGGCTGCAGGCGTGCGGCAGTTTTCAGCAGGTCAGCCAACGGATAGCCCAGCGCCAGCAGCGTCGCCAGCGCCAGCAGCAAGTTGCTGACGTTAAAAGCGCCCATCAGATGGCTTTCAATTTCGCCATCGCCCCAGCTTGAGCTAAAGCGAATCGTCGCACCGCTGTCGTGATAGTTCACTTCTGTCGCTTTCAACCAGCGTCCGTGACAGTTCGGATTGATATGATCTTCCATTGATACCGCAACCGCGTCCGGCAGTTTTGCCAGCCAGCGGCGGCCCACTTCATCGTCGGCGTTAATAATCGCCTGACCGCAATGATGCTCAGAATAAAGCAGCCATTTCGCGGCTTCGTAGTGTTCCATATCACCATGATAATCAAGGTGATCGCGGCTTAAGTTGGTAAAGACCGACGCCGCAAATTTCAATGCCGTCACACGGTGCTGTACCAGTCCGTGGGAGGAAACTTCCATTGCGCAAAAAGTCGCGCCCTGATCCACCAGCCCCGCCAGCTCATGCTGAACATCGACTGCCGAACCGGTTGTATTTTCTGTCGGGATCACTTTCCCCAGCAGGCCGTTACCAACGGTGCCCATTACCGCGCTGGTTTCGCCAAGCAGTTGGCTCCACTGCGCCAGCAGCTGGGTCGTCGTGGTTTTGCCGTTGGTGCCCGTTACGCCCACGAGACGTAAATTGTCAGAGGGTTCATGGTAAAAGCGGCCCGCCAGTGCAGATAAACGCTCGTTGAGCTGGCTGAGATAGATGACCGGTACGCCGTGCATTTCACGGATTTCACCGTCGGTCGCCTCATCTTTCGCCTCTGCAATAATGGCAGCCACACCTTGCGCTATCGCCTGCGGGATATATCGACGCCCGTCCGCCTGATGACCTACTACAGCTACAAAGAGATCGCCCGCCGCAGCCACACGGCTGTCGAGTGTCATCTCTCGCAGTGCTCGCGAAGGTGCGTCTGGCACCCACGGAGCAAGAAGGTCGCGCAAATTACGATCTGCCACCTGTCCCCTCGCCTTGATTAATCACAAATTCATTTTTATCGCCCGTTGTCAGCGCATCCGGTTCGATGTTCATGGTACGCAATACGCCGCCCATGATGGCACCAAAGACCGGCGCGGAAACGGCGCCGCCGTAGTATTTACCCGCCTGCGGATCGTTGATAACAACAACCAGCGCGAAGCGCGGCTGACTCGCAGGCGCAACGCCTGCGGTATAAGCAATATATTTATTGATGTAGCGACCGTCCGGCCCGACCTTTTTCGCGGTACCGGTTTTAATGGCGATACGATAGCCTTTAATCGCCGCCTTCACGCCGCCGCCGCCCGGTAGCGCCACGCTTTCCATCATATGCACCACGGTGCGAACAATGGATTCCGGGAAGACTCGTTCACCGGGAACCGGGGGGTCAACTTTGGTAATCGACAGTGGGCGATAAATGCCGTAGCTGCCGATAGTTGCGTAGACTCGCGCTAACTGTAACGGTGTTACCATTAGCCCGTAGCCGAAAGAGAAGGTGGCCCTCTCTATGTCAGACCACCGTTGTTTTTGAGGATATAAGCCACTGCGTTCTCCGACCAACCCCAAATTGGTCGCTTTTCCCAGTCCAAAACGTGAGTAAGTATCTACTAACGCTGAGGACGGCATCGCTAACGCCAGCTTGGAAACACCGACGTTACTCGACTTCTGTAATACCCCGGTCAGGGTTAATTCGCTGTAGCGTGCCACGTCTTTGATTTCGTGGCCGTTAATTCGATAAGGAACGGTATTCAGTACCGAGTTTTCCCGCACTACGCCACGTTGCAACGCGGTCATCACCACCATCGGTTTAACCGTTGAACCCGGTTCAAACACGTCAGTGATGGTACGGTTACGCATCGCCTCTTTCGGCGTGCCACTCAGATTGTTTGGGTTGTATGACGGGCTGTTAGCCATCGCCAGCACTTCACCGGTGTTGACATCCACCAGCACGGCGCTACCAGATTCAGCTTTGTTAAAGGCCACCGCGTTGTTCAGTTCGCGATAAACCAGCGCCTGCAGGCGTTCATCAATACTCAGCGCCAGGTTGTGCGCCGCCTGACTGTCGGTGGAAGAGATATCTTCAATTACGCGACCATAGCGGTCTTTACGCACAATGCGCTCACCCGGCTGCCCGGTAAGCCATTTATCGAAACTCTTCTCGACGCCCTCAATCCCCTGACTATCGACGTTAGTAAAGCCGATGAGGTGAGCGGTCACTTCGCCGGATGGATAATAACGGCGAGATTCTTCACGCAGATGAATCCCCGGCAGTTTCAGTTTTTTGATGTACTCTGCCATGTCAGGGTTTACCTGACGCGCCAGATAAATAAAGCGCCCTTTCGGGTTGGCGTTAATGCGGGCTGAAAGCTGATCCAGCGGAATATTGAGTGCGTTAGCCAGCGCCTTCCAGCGATCACCGACGCTGATACCGCCAGCGTCATGCACTTCTTTCGGGTCAGCCCAAATCGCTTTTACCGGCACGCTCACCGCTAACGGGCGACCAGAACGGTCAGTAATCATGCCGCGGGAGGTGGAAACTTGCTGAACGCGAAGAGAACGCATGTCGCCCTCTTTTACCAGCATATCCGGGGAGATAACTTGTAACCACGCTACGCGTCCGAGCAGAAAAGCCAGCGCCAGGAGAATACAGCCGCATAACAACGCAAAACGCCAACTGATAAAGTTGGCATGTTCTTCCTGACGTTTTGGTTTCTGCGTTTTCGCCGCTGCTTTCATGCGTCGCGTTTATCCTTATTTTTGCACTACGATATTTTCTTGTGACGGATCAACATGCTGCATTTGCAGCTTTTCCGTGGCGATCCTTTCCACCCGGCTATGGTCGCCGAGCGCATTCTCTTCAAGGATCAGGTTGCGCCATTCAATGTCTAAAGCATCTCGCTCCAGCACCAGTTGTTCGCGCTGAGCGGTCAGTAAACGGGTATGGTGCGCCGTGGTTACCACGGTCACCGCCGTCAAAATAATGCAAATGAACAGGCAGAGTGGCAGCTTCCCAAATCGCAAAAGATCATCACCGATAACACCAGGCAATGCATGGCGCTCGTGGCTTCCCATCGATCCTTTAACTTTGCTTAGAGCTTCTGTCACTCTGCTGATCATGCGTTCGTCCTCTCTGCAATACGCAGAACTGAACTACGGGCACGAGGGTTCTCAGCCACCTCTTCTTCACCCGGCATTAACTTGCCTAGTGCTCGCAGCTGACGGCCACCCAGTTTTTTGAGCTGCTCTTCAGTCATCGGTAACCCTGCCGGAACTTGCGGACCGCGGCTGTTTTCACGCATAAAACGTTTCACAATACGGTCTTCCAGCGAGTGGAAGCTGATGATCGAAAGCCGCCCACCCGGGGCCAGCACGTTGAGCGAGCTTTTTAGCGCCTGCTCTATCTCCTCCAGTTCACTGTTTACCCAGATGCGCACCGCCTGGAAGGTACGGGTCGCGGGATGTTTAAACTTATCTTTCACCGGCGTTGCAGCAGCCACGACTTCCGCCAGTTCTTTGGTGCGGGTCATCGGCTGTTCGCGGTTACGCTCGACAATGGCGCGGGCAATGCGTTTGGCAAAACGCTCTTCACCATAGGTTTTCAATACCCAGGCGATATCGGCTTCTTCTGCGGTTTGTAGCCATTCAGCGGCTGACTGCCCACGGGTTGGGTCCATACGCATGTCCAGCGGACCATCGCGCATAAAGGAAAAGCCGCGTTCAGCATCATCAAGTTGCGGTGAAGAGACGCCAAGATCGAGGAGAATGCCGTCGATCTTGCCGATAAGATCGCGCTCGGCAACGTATTCGCCCAGCGCGGAGAAAGGTCCGTGGATGATGGAGAAGCGCGGATCATCAATAGTCTTCGCAACGGCGATAGCCTGCGGGTCGCGATCGATCGCCAGCAAACGCCCCTCTTCGCCAAGCTGCGAGAGGATCAGACGTGAGTGACCACCGCGACCAAAAGTCCCATCAATGTAGATGCCATCAGGACGGATATTGAGGCCATTAACGGCTTCATCCAGCAGCACCGTAGTATGTTTATAGTTTTCCATCATTTTATAGAGACAAGTCCTGCAGTCGCTCCGATAAGTCTCCAGTAGCCAACTGCTCTGCGTCGATATCTTCCTTGACCTGTTGATGCCAGAGTTGTTTCATCCCACAGCTCAAACTTGTTGAACTGTCCAACCAGCATCACTTCTTTTGTCAGCCCGGCATGTTGCCGCAGTACTGGCGCGATTAACAATCGACCTGCGCCATCCATCTGACATTCGCTGGCATGACCTAACAGTAGGCGCTGCACACGGCGCTCAACCGGGTTCATGCTCGACAGACGCGATAATTTTTGCTCGATAATTTCCCATTCAGGCAGGGGGTAAAGCAGCAGGCACGGGTGATGAATGTCAATGGTGCAAACCATTTGACCGGCAGCGTTCTCAAGCAGCTGTTCCCGATAACGGGTAGGCACTGATAAGCGCCCTTTGCTGTCGAGATTGACTAACGTTGCTCCCCGGAACATGCCAGCCTCACCCCTTATTCCCACTTTGCCCCACAATTTCCCACTGAAAGGAGTTTACGGAGCGGAGGAAAAGCTTGTCAAGCCAGTCACAAGGCATACCGAGGTAAAAAACCCGATGTTTACGGCTAATATCAGCGTTGTTTATTTTACGTCCAACGTGCGAAGCAAATTAACGTTATGAATAGCTGTAAGAAAAAATCCCTCATCGTCATCACCGTTTTAAAATGACTCACTATTTTCCACAGCAAATATAAAGTGTCAGTTTGCGACGCGAGCGGCATTTTAGGACATATCTTCCCCGGTTAACAGTCCCTGTTGCGTCTGTGTGGCGCTTGATGCCAGCGGGTTTGCGCAAAAGCAAAGAAAAGTGTTTGTTAAATCGGCAATTCATCTCTGCATGTAACAAAATAATGCAAAAACGCGCTATCGATATCACTTAATTATTGTGAATTTCAGCTGGTGAGGTAATTAACGGGCAGGTTTAAAAGCATTTATCAATAATAGCCAGGAATAGTCTTATTTACTTTAAGGATATTGATGTCCATTCCCGTACTCAACGCGCCAGAGAGAAATTCACCTGGCGCGTATTTTTGTTCGCGGCTTAGCTACGGCTGAGCACGCCGCGGCGATAGAGATTACGTTTAATGCGCGTTAAACCAGGTTTTGGCTTACGCGGTTCGTCCAGGCTTGCCAGGACAATCTCCAGCACACGCTCTGCGACATCGCGGTGACGTTGAGCCACTGCCAGCACCGGGCACTGTAAGAAGTCGAGCAGTTCGTTATCGCCAAAGGTGGCAATTGCCAGGTCAGAAGGCAGTTTGCCGTCACGACGTAGCGTGACATCCATCACCCCTTGCAACAACGCAAACGACGTTGTGAACAGTGCCTGCGGCATCGGATGCGTTTCCAGCCATTTTTCGAATAACTGGGCAGCCGCCTCCCGCTCATAGCTGTTGGCATAAAGGAAATGCACTTCGCGCGGATCATCTTTCCAGCAGTACGGAAACCTTGTTCACGCAGGAAGCTGACAGAAAGCTCCGGCAGCGCGCCAAGATAAAGTACCGTCTCGGCGGGAAACTTACGTAACTCTTCCGCCAGCATTTCGGCATCATCCTGATCGGCACCAACCACGCTGGTGAAATGTTCACGATCGAGGGCGCGGTCCAGCGCGACAATCGGGAACGGGTCGTTAGCCCAGCGTTGATAAAAAGGATGCTCAGGTGGCAACGACGTCGAAACAATAATGGCATCAACCTGACGCTGCAAAAGATGCTCGATACAACGCATTTCGTTGTCGGGCTGATCTTCCGAGCAGGCAATCAGCAGTTGATAACCCCTTTGCCGCGCCTGGCGTTCAAGATAGTTAGCGATGCGGGTATAGCTGGTGTTCTCCAGATCGGGGATCACAAGACCAATAGAACGTGTGCGTCCAGCACGAAGCCCAGCTGCCACGGCGTTCGGGTGGTAATTGTGCTCACGCACCACAGCCATGACTTTTTCAACGGTTTTGTCGCTCACACGGTATTGCTTCGCTTTGCCGTTAATAACATAGCTTGCAGTGGTCCGCGACACTCCCGCCAGCCGAGCGATTTCATCCAGTTTCACAATTGCCCCTTGCGTAAAATGTAAAAACCATAGCCATTGTACTGGTATGGGTTAAATTCATTAACATCTAAGCGCAGAAAATTAACTGCGGCAACTGCTTTTATTCCAGGTTCCCACTGATTTCGCAAAAAAAGCCCAACGTGACATGTTGGGCTGCAAATTGCGCATTGAGATCATTCTCAACGCATTATTTTTTCGCCGCGCGAAAGTCCGACCACACCAGAGCGAGCAACTTCCACAATTTTCGCCACATCGCGAATCGATGCTAAAAATGCATCAAGCTTATCGCTGGTACCTGCTAATTGAACGGTATAAAGCGAGGGTGTGACATCGATAATTTGCCCACGGAATATTTCCGTATTACGTTTCACTTCGTCACGCCCGTAGCCGCTGGCCTGAATTTTCACCAGCATGATTTCCCGCTCAACATGCGCCCCCTGCCCCAACTCGCTCACGCGTAATACATCGACCAGCTTGTGTAATTGCTTTTCGATCTGCTCAAGCACTTTTTCATCGCCCACGGTCTGGATGGTCATACGCGATAATGTCGGATCGTCGGTTGGCGCAACGGTCAGGCTTTCAATGTTGTAGCCACGCTGGGAAAAAAGGCCAATCACGCGGGATAACGCGCCTGATTCATTTTCGAGTAAGACTGATAATATCCGGCGCATAATCAGGTTCTCTTCCGTTTTGCTTAACCACATTTCATCCATTCCGCCCCCGCGAATCTGCATCGGGTAGACGTGCTCACTGCCATCGACGGTGACATCAACAAACACTAGGCGATTATTGCGCACCTGTTCCAGCGCCTCGCTAAGTTTGCTTTCCAGTTCTTGCGGATGAGAAATCTGGATCCCGACGTGACCATAGGCTTCCGCCAGACGAACGAAATCGGGTAGCGATTGCATATAAGATTGTGAATGACGGCGGAATAGATCATGTCCTGCCACTGTTTCACCATCCCCAGATAGCGGTTATTGAGATTCACCACCAGTACCGGCAACTCGTATTGCAAGGCGGTAGACAGTTCCTGGATGTTCATCTGAATACTGCCGTCGCCAGTGACGCAAACCACGGTTTCTTCTGGCAACGCCATTTTGACGCCCAGTGCCGCAGGCAAACCAAACCCCATCGTGCCGAGGCCGCCAGAGTTGATCCAGCGACGCGGTTTGTCGAATGGATAATAAAGCGCAGCAAACATCTGGTGCTGCCCGACATCGGACGTCACGTAAGCGTCTCCCTTCGTCAACCGCCAAAGAGTCTCGATCACCGCCTGCGGTTTAATCTTTTCACTGTGAGAGTCATATTTCAGGCACTGACGAGCGCGCCACTGTTCAATCTGTTGCCACCAGTCGCGGATCTCATCCAGCGGTTGATGGACGGATTCTTGCGACAGGAGTTCAAGCATTTGTTCAAGGACCTGGCGAGCATCCCCCACAATCGGGATATCAGCAGTCACGGTTTTAGAAATGGAAGTAGGATCAATGTCGATATGCAGAACCGTGGCATTTGGGCAGTACTTCGCCAGATTGTTCGTCGTTCGGTCATCAAAACGCACCCCGACGGCAAAAATCACATCCGCGTTATGCATCGTCATATTGGCTTCGTAGGTGCCGTGCATTCCCAGCATGCCCAGTGCCTGACGATGCGTTGCCGGAAACGCCCCCAGCCCCATTAATGAGGAAACAACGGGCAGATTCAACGCCTCCACCGTTTCTTTTTAGCTGCTGATGACAGCCCGCCGTGATTGCCCCACCGCCTACATAGACAACCGGTTTTTTTTTGCCGCCACCAGCGTTTGCAGAGCGCGCTTAATTTGCCCTTTATGCCCGGAGGTCGTGGGATTGTAAGATCGCATACTGACCGACTCCGGCCAGACGTAGGGTAATTTGTTCGCCGGATTAAGAATATCTTTGGGTAAATCAACGACCACGGGCCCAGGGCGACCACTTGCCGCCAGCCAGAAAGCCTTTTTCAGCACCTGCGGAATGTCTTCCGTTTGCTTAACCAGAAAACTGTGTTTAACCACCGGGCGAGAAATCCCCACCATGTCGCACTCCTGAAAGGCATCGTAGCCTATCAACGAGGTCGCTACCTGCCCGGAAAGGACAACTAAGGGAATGGAATCCATATAAGCGGTAGCAATGCCAGTAATCGCATTGGTCGCCCCTGGACCCGACGTTACCAGCACGACGCCGACTTCCCCGGTCGCGCGCGCCAGACCATCGGCCATATGCACCGCCGCCTGCTCATGACGAACTAAAACATGATCGATACCACCCACGGTATGCAATGCATCGTAAATATCAAGGACCGCGCCTCCGGGATAACCGAATACTTGTTTAACGCCCTGATCGATAAGCGATCGGACGACCATCTCGGCTCCAGACAACATCTCCATGGCCTGCCTCACTGTTTGACGGAAAAAATGTGTAAAACACATTAACCATCCGATCTTGCTTAAGCAATTGGCAGACAGAGACATAAACACGGTGTAATAAGAATAAACAGGAGGAAAGGTGAAAAGAAACGATAAAATCCTCCATTACAGAGGATTAAATTGATAATAAATCGGCTGAATCCTACAACTTACAGCAATTTCTCTATTTTTTTAATTAATCCTAAAATAGAGAGAACACACATTCAGAATAAAATCCTACATTAAATAAAAAATGCAGAATAAACCAGACATTGATGTCTGACCTATTCTGCATTCAGTTAGCGTTTGCAAATTGAGACTAATTGCTCTTCCATCCACTGATGGCCTTTATCGCGCCCGGCAGCTTCATGCCAGGAGAGATAACAGGTTCTGCTGTTTTGTTTTAACGGCAGCGGTAATACCTGTAACTCTAAGGATTCAGCGAACTCTTCAGCCAACCAACGCGGCGCAATAGCGACCAGATGCGTTTGCGACACCACGCTCAGTACACTCATCATTGCCATGCCCTGATACGCGATACTGGCTTGTTTATCTACCGTGTCATACCACGGTTGACTAAATGACGCGAAACGATCGAGCGAAACTGCCGCATGTTGTTCGTTATAAACATCATGTTTCAGTAACGGGCCTTTAATTGTTGGATGATTTTTGCTGGCTACCAGCACCATTTCATCTTTAAATAATGGCACACTGGTAAATTCAGGACGATGGAAGTCTTCATAACTAATCACAAACTCCGTTTCCTGATAACGCAGTTGATGTTCAGTGTTCTGATTTAATGAAGACTTGAACATAACATGTATATTTGGCGCAGTTTGCTCAATGTGATTATAAATCTGCGAGGTCAGAATGCTGTCTAACGGACTGCAAACACAAAGATGAAATACACGTTCACTGCTCGCGGGTTCAAAACCTGAACCTGGCAATTCATTTTGTACTAATTGCAATGCCTGACGAACTGAACCAAAAAGTTGAAATGCGCGAGCAGTCGGTTGAATGCCACGGCCATAACGAACAAAAAGCTCGTCATTAAACATCACCTTCAGGCGTGCAACCGCGTTACTGACCGCAGGTTGCGACATCCCCAGAACATGAGCGGCACGGGTGATGTTTTGCTCCTGCATCACGGCATCGAAAACGGTTAATAAGTTGAGATCGACCATGCGTAGTTGTGGCTTGCTTAACTCCGCCGTCTCTGGTTGATCTGTTTGTACCTCTGGCATACTTTACTCCACTGTCACACTTAACTCCCTTTCCCTTATTGGAATGCAGAGAAATAATCCTCGAGAATATGATTTATCATGCATATAAAATAAGAAAAAGGAAAATGAGAAAAATTAGGAAAACATAAAGATACGGGTTCTTATAAAAACAGAACCCATTGCCGAGTAAAGCGTCATTTACCGCAGCATAATAATCCATAATGTTTTTGTTGCGAAAACAATCTAATCATAACTACCGCGAATACTCAATCATCCACAAAATGGATTAAATGTGCTTTTTTAATAATTAATTTATATGTTTAATGCATTAATTCTTAACATTAATCGAACAATAATATTCACCAAATGAATATCAAAAAATTAGCAAAGCATATAATTCAATACAAATCATCAAGATAGGTTTTGTAACGCGTGCATTTTATCCCCCTTTTCCTCGTTGATTAGATGCAAAAATTTATTCTGAAATATGTCAACCGATGAAAAGCGTCGGTGGTTAAGCAGAAATTAATATCGCTTGTTTTAACCACCGCAGCACAATTAGCTAATTTGACGAATGCAGAACTCACTCTGGCGGAACGTTTTTGTTGCGTCAGGGTTGACATCCGTTTTTGTATCCAGTAACTCTAAAAGCATATCGTATTCATCTGGAGCTGATTTAATGACTCACATCGTTCGCTTTATCGGTCTACTACTACTAAACGCATCTTCTTTGCGCGGTAGACGAGTGAGCGGCATTCAGCATTAAGCCAGCACGCAGTCAAACAAAAAACCCGCGCCATTGCGCGGGTTTTTTTATGCCCGAAGCGAGGCGCTCAAAAAGAGACAAGGACCCAAACCATGAGCCAGCAAGTTATTATTTTCGATACCACATTGCGCGACGGTGAACAGGCGTTACAGGCAAGCCTGAGTGCGAAAGAAAAACTGCAAATTGCGCTGGCCCTTGAGCGTATGGGTGTTGACGTGATGGAAGTCGGTTTCCCCGTCTCTTCGCCGGGCGATTTCGAATCGGTGCAGACCATCGCCCGCCAGGTCAAAAACAGCCGCGTATGTGCGTTAGCTCGCTGCGTGGAAAAGGATATCGACGTGGCAGCTGAATCTCTGAAAGTTGCCGAAGCCTTCCGTATCCATACCTTTATTGCCACTTCACCAATGCACATTGCCACCAAGCTGCGTAGCACGCTGGACGAAGTAATCGAACGCGCTATCTATATGGTGAAACGCGCCCGTAATTACACCGATGATGTTGAATTTTCTTGCGAAGATGCCGGACGCACACCCATTGCCGATCTGGCGCGCGTGGTTGAAGCGGCGATTAACGCCGGTGCCACCACCATCAACATTCCGGACACCGTGGGCTACACCATGCCGTTTGAGTTCGCCGGAATCATCAGCGGGCTGTATGAACGCGTGCCTAACATCGACAAAGCCATTATCTCCGTACATACCCACGACGATTTAGGCCTGGCAGTTGGCAACTCACTGGCGGCGGTACATGCCGGAGCGCGCCAGGTGGAAGGTGCAATGAATGGGATCGGCGAGCGAGCCGGTAACTGTTCGCTGGAAGAAGTGATCATGGCGATCAAAGTTCGTAAGGATATTCTCAACGTTCATACCGCCATTAATCACCAGGAGATATGGCGCACCAGCCAGTTAGTTAGCCAGATTTGTAATATGCCGATCCCGGCAAACAAAGCCATTGTTGGCAGCGGCGCATTCGCACACTCCTCCGGTATCCACCAGGATGGTGTACTGAAAAACCGTGAAAACTACGAAATCATGACACCAGAATCTATTGGTCTGAACCAAATCCAGCTGAATCTGACCTCTCGTTCGGGGCGTGCGGCGGTGAAACATCGCATGGATGAGATGGGATATAAAGAAAGTGAATATAATTTAGACAACCTGTACGACGCTTTCCTGAAGCTGGCGGACAAAAAAGGCCAGGTGTTTGATTACGATCTGGAGGCGCTGGCCTTCATCGGTAAGCAGCAAGAAGAGCCGGAGCATTTCCGTCTGGATTACTTCAGCGTGCAGTCAGGTTCTAACGATATTGCCACTGCCGCCGTCAAACTGGCCTGTGGCGAAGAAGTCAAAGCAGAAGCCGCCAACGGTAACGGTCCGGTCGATGCCGTCTACCAGGCGATAAACCGCATCACTGACTATAACGTCGAACTGGTGAAATACAGCCTGACCGCCAAAGGTCACGGTAAAGATGCGCTGGGTCAGGTGGATATTGTCGCCAACTACAACGGTCGCCGCTTCCACGGCGTCGGCCTGGCCACCGATATTGTCGAGTCCTCCGCCAAAGCCATGGTGCACGTACTGAACAATATCTGGCGTGCCGCAGAAGTCGAAAAAGAGTTGCAACGCAAAGCTCAACACAACGAAAACAACAAGGAAACCGTGTGATGTCGAAGAATTACCATATTGCCGTATTGCCGGGGGACGGTATTGGTCCGGAAGTGATGACCCAGGCGCTGAAAGTGCTGGATGCCGTGCGCAACCGCTTTGCGATGCGTATCACCACCAGCCATTACGATGTAGGCGGCGCAGCCATTGATAACCACGGGCAGCCGCTGCCGCCTGCGACGGTTGAAGGTTGTGAGCAAGCCGATGCCGTGCTGTTTGGCTCGGTAGGTGGTCCGAAGTGGGAACATTTGCCGCCAGACCAGCAACCAGAACGCGGCGCACTGTTGCCTTTGCGTAAACACTTCAAATTATTCAGCAATCTGCGTCCGGCAAAACTGTATCAGGGGCTGGAAGCATTCTGTCCGCTGCGTGCTGACATTGCCGCTAACGGCTTCGACATCCTGTGTGTGCGCGAACTGACCGGCGGCATCTATTTCGGTCAGCCAAAAGGCCGCGAAGGTAGCGGACAATATGAAAAAGCGTTTGATACCGAGGTGTATCACCGTTTTGAGATTGAACGTATCGCCCGCATCGCGTTTGAATCTGCTCGTAAACGTCGCCATAAAGTGACGTCTATCGACAAAGCCAACGTGCTGCAATCCTCTATTTTATGGCGGGAGATCGTTAACGAGATCGCCACGGAATACCCGGATGTCGAACTGGCGCATATGTACATCGACAACGCCACCATGCAGCTGATTAAAGATCCATCACAGTTTGACGTTCTGCTGTGCTCCAACCTGTTTGGCGACATTCTGTCTGACGAGTGCGCAATGATCACTGGCTCAATGGGGATGTTGCCTTCCGCCAGCCTGAACGAACAAGGTTTTGGTCTGTATGAACCGGCAGGCGGCTCGGCACCAGATATCGCAGGCAAAAACATCGCCAACCCGATTGCACAAATCCTGTCGCTGGCACTGCTGCTGCGTTACAGCCTGGATGCCGATGATGCGGCTTCCGCCATTGAACGCGCCATTAACCGCGCATTAGAAGAAGGCATTCGCACCGGAGATTTAGCCCGTGGCGCTGCCGCCGTTAGTACCAATGAAATGGGCGATATCATTGCCCGCTATGTGGTAGAAGGGGTGTAATCATGGCTAAAACGTTATACGAAAAATTGTTCGACGCTCACGTAGTGTACGAAGCCGAAAACGAAACCCCGCTGTTATATATCGACCGCCACCTGGTGCATGAAGTGACCTCACCGCAGGCGTTCGATGGTCTGCGCGCCCACGGTCGCCCGGTACGTCAGCCGGGCAAAACCTTCGCCACCATGGATCACAACGTCTCTACTCAGACCAAAGACATTAATGCCTGCGGTGAAATGGCGCGCATCCAGATGCAGGAGCTGATCAAAAACTGCAAAGAATTTGGCGTCGAGCTGTATGACCTGAATCACCCGTATCAGGGGATCGTCCACGTAATGGGGCCGGAACAGGGCGTCACATTGCCGGGGATGACCATTGTCTGCGGCGACTCACATACCGCCACCCACGGCGCGTTTGGCGCACTGGCCTTTGGTATCGGCACTTCCGAAGTTGAACACGTACTGGCAACGCAAACCCTGAAACAGGGCCGGGCGAAGACCATGAAAATTGAAGTCCAGGGCAAAGCCGCGCCGGGCATTACCGCGAAAGATATCGTGCTGGCAATTATCGGTAAAACCGGTAGCGCAGGCGGCACCGGGCATGTGGTGGAGTTTTGCGGCGAAGCAATCCGTGATTTAAGCATGGAAGGTCGTATGACCCTGTGCAATATGGCAATCGAAATGGGCGCGAAAGCCGGTCTGGTTGCACCGGACGAAACTACCTTTAACTATGTCAAAGGCCGTCTGCATGCGCCGAAAGGCAAAGATTTCGACGACGCCGTCGCCTACTGGAAAACCCTGCAAACCGACGAAGGCGCAACTTTCGATACCGTTGTCACTCTGCAAGCAGAAGAGATTTCGCCGCAGGTCACCTGGGGCACCAATCCAGGCCAGGTGATTTCCGTGAACGACAATATTCCCGATCCAGCTTCGTTTGCCGATCCGGTTGAACGCGCGTCGGCAGAAAAAGCGCTGGCCTATATGGGGCTGAAACCGGGTATTCCGCTGACCGAAGTGGCTATCGATAAAGTGTTTATCGGTTCCTGTACCAACTCGCGCATTGAAGATTTACGCGCGGCAGCGGAAATCGCCAAAGGGCGAAAAGTCGCGCCAGGCGTGCAGGCACTGGTGGTTCCCGGCTCTGGCCCGGTAAAAGCCCAGGCGGAAGCGGAAGGTCTGGATAAAATCTTTATTGAAGCCGGTTTTGAATGGCGCTTGCCTGGCTGCTCAATGTGTCTGGCGATGAATAACGACCGTCTGAATCCGGGCGAACGTTGTGCCTCCACCAGTAACCGTAACTTTGAAGGCCGCCAGGGGCGCGGCGGGCGCACGCATCTGGTCAGCCCGGCTATGGCTGCCGCCGCGGCTGTGACCGGACATTTTGCCGACATTCGCAACATTAAATAAGGAGCACACCATGGCAGAGAAATTTATCAAACATACAGGCCTGGTGGTTCCACTGGATGCCGCCAATGTCGATACCGATGCAATCATCCCGAAACAGTTTTTGCAGAAAGTGACCCGTACGGGTTTTGGCGCGCATCTGTTTAACGACTGGCGTTTTCTGGATGAAAAAGGCCAACAGCCAAACCCGGACTTCGTGCTGAACTTCCCGCAGTATCAGGGCGCTTCCATTTTGCTGGCACGAGAAAACTTCGGCTGCGGTTCCTCGCGTGAGCACGCGCCGTGGGCATTGACCGATTACGGTTTTAAAGTGGTGATTGCACCGAGTTTTGCTGACATCTTCTACGGCAACAGCTTTAACAACCAGCTGCTGCCGGTGAAATTAAGCGACGCAGAAGTGGACGAACTGTTTGCGCTGGTGCAGGCCAATCCGGGGATTTATTTCGACGTGGACCTGGAAGCGCAAGAGGTGAAAGCGGGAGAGAAAACTTATCGATTTACCATTGATGCCTTCCGCCGCCACTGCATGATGAATGGTCTGGACAGCATTGGCCTGACCCTGCAGCACGACGACGCTATTGCGTCTTATGAAGGGAAGCAACCGGCGTTTATGCGTTAGTTTGTACACCGTCCGGCACTCAATCGCCAAAAAGAAAAAAGCCAGCAGATAATCACTGCTGGCGTGGCGATTAGCACCAATACTCAGTCACACATGATGTCCGCAAATCAGTAGTCAGAATGACTCCCCTCCCACTGCATCAGTTCTTCAGCATAGTTAATCGTTGTGGGGACGCTTAACCAACGCAACCAGCACAACTTCGCTGTCGCGGTAAAATAGTGCTGATAAAACTGACGCATGGGGCACCTCCTTGCTTCATCGTTAGGAATTATTGACTTAATATAGGGAAAATAAAATTGCTGACTTTTGCGCAGGAGTTCCCCTTTTATGCCATCTGCTCGTCTGCAACAACAGTTCATCCGCCTGTGGCAATGCTGCGAGGGTAAATCGCAGGAGACCACGCTCAACGAACTGGCAGCGTTACTGAGTTGCTCGCGTCGTCATATGCGCACCCTGCTCAACACCATGCAGGATCGCGGCTGGCTGACGTGGGAAGCGGAAGTCGGGCGCGGTAAACGCTCGCGTCTGACATTCCTCTATACCGGGCTGGCGCTTCAGCAACAGCGGGCGGAAGACCTGCTGGAGCAGGATCGTATCGATCAACTGGTGCAACTGGTTGGCGACAAAGCGGCTGTGCGGCAAATGTTGGTTTCTCATCTGGGACGCAGCTTCCGCCAGGGGCGGCACATCCTGCGCGTTCTCTACTATCGTCCGTTGCGTAATCTGCTGCCCGGCAGTGCATTGCGTCGTTCCGAAACCCATATCGCCCGGCAAATCTTCAGTTCGCTAACGCGCATAAATGAGGAAAATGGGGAACTGGAAGCAGACATCGCCCACCACTGGCAGCAAATATCACCGCTTCACTGGCGTTTCTTTTTGCGTCCAGGAGTCCATTTTCATCATGGTCGTGAACTGGAAATGGACGATGTGATCGCCTCTTTAAAACGGATCAATACGCTGCCGCTCTATTCGCATATTGCTGAAATTGTATCGCCGACGCCCTGGACGCTGGATATCCACCTCACGCAGCCGGATCGCTGGTTGCCGTTACTGCTGGGGCAAGTTCCGGCGATGATCCTGCCGCGCGAATGGGAAACCCTCAGTAACTTTGCCAGCCATCCCATCGGCACCGGTCCGTATGCGGTGATCCGCAACAGCACCAATCAACTGAAAATTCAGGCATTCGATGACTTCTTCGGTTACCGGGCATTAATCGACGAAGTTAACGTCTGGGTTCTGCCGGAAATTGCCGACGAGCCAGCCGGAGGGCTGATGCTAAAAGGGCCACAGGGCGAGGAAAAAGAGATTGAAAGCCGCCTGGAGGAAGGTTGCTACTATTTACTGTTCGACAGCCGCACCCATCGCGGGGCGAATCAGCAAGTCAGGGACTGGGTAAGCTATGTGCTTTCTCCAACTAATCTGGTCTATTTCGCTGAGGAACAGTACCAGCAACTGTGGTTCCCGGCTTATGGACTGCTCCCCCGTTGGCACCATGCTCGTCCGACACATTGCGAAAAACCCGCCGGGCTGGAAAGCCTCACCCTGACCTTTTATCAGGATCATATTGAGCATCGAGTGATTGCCGGGATCATGCAGCAGATTCTGGCAAGTCACCAGGTCACGCTGGAAATCAAAGAGATCAGCTACGATCAGTGGCATGAAGGAGAGATCGAGAGCGATATCTGGCTTAACAGCGCCAACTTTACGCTGCCGCTGGATTTTTCGCTGTTCGCGCACTTGTGCGAGGTGCCGCTGCTCCAACACTGTCTTCCCATCGACTGGCAAGCCGACGCCGCCCGCTGGCGCAATGGCGAAATGAACCTGGCGAACTGGTGCCAGCAACTGGTCGCCAGCAAAGCAATGGTGCCGCTTATCCACCACTGGCTGATCATTCAGGGGCAACGCAGTATGCGCGGTCTACGTATGAACACCCTCGGCTGGTTCGATTTTAAATCAGCGTGGTTTGCGCCGCCGGATCCAGAGTAGCTCGCGCCTTTTGGCGGTGATGAGCGCGTTTTTTATATTCAGACGGAATGAATAAAATACATTACTTTTATATTTTCTCTGTTTTATGCATCGTCTGATTAGCGTCGCAAATAAGATTAAAGAAGGGGCATTCCAGCCCCTCTTTCATATTCTGAGTTAATCAATAACGGCGCAGTCTAGCCTTGTTCTGGCCGGAACGGTCAGCTTTTTCAGGTTAACCTCGCACAGGTCAGTCATACCATCTGCTATTGTTCATTTCAGCATTGCTCAGGTCAACCTCGAGACGGTCAATACCACAAATGACAACCCCGTTAAAGTAAGCATGACTCAGATCAATGCACCCGGTCCTGGTGTTCTCTTTCATCTGCAACTCCAGAGTAAATATCGCCTCATCGCCAATAAAAAAACTGACTCTTAACGTATCTTTTGGCGAGAGTGAGGCCTTCGCGGCCATATTTTCCGGATCTATTGCATGTTCTTTGAGTTTATTAAAATTTATCAGCCAGTGGGTAAACTTATCACGCGCATCCCCGTCGACAGCCCCGGTAAAGTATTTTGAGTAGTCATCACTATTATGGAAATAAAATGCATCCTTCAGAATTTGCCTTGCCGCAGCCTGGGAATGTTTATCTGACCGGAAGAGATTGCGTAACGTCTCCCATAGCGCTTCAAAGAGATTCATATTCTCGGTCTTTTTGACCAGGTTAAACATCCTCATAATCTGAGAATGAGTAAGGCCTGGATCTTTAGTGGTATTACTAGCAGAGATACTAATCTGTTCTGGGTTTCTTACTTTCATGCTGATAGCTCCACTCTGAGTTAAAAACTCAGAATAAGCGTCCTGAATAAGAATACTGTCAAAAATCGCTCATTCACGCAATAAGCCGTTGCATTACCGATTTTGACTGTGCTAAGGGATTCTTTCGGTTCAAAGCTTCCCAGCTATGCAAATACGTCCTTGATAGCTGAACGAATATTGGCTTTTTTAATACGCCTTCTCTATGGATTGCTGGTTGATAACAAAATCACTACACTAACGCCGTTCTCAACGGGGTGCCACGCTGCCGCGTGCGCTGAGAAAATACCCGTCGAACCTGATCCGGATAACGCCGGCGAAGGGATTTGAGGCTCCTTCTCAAGTCCTTTGCCACTCTTCTTTGAGGTGCAAAGTGTTAAAAAAATATCTTCCCCTGCTGTTGCTCTGTACAGCACCCGCTTTAGCTAAACCCGTTCTGACTGTTTATACCTACGATTCCTTCGCCGCCGACTGGGGACCTGGTCCGGTGGTCAAAAAAGCCTTTGAAGTCGACTGTAATTGCGAACTGAAACTGGTGGCGCTGGAAGATGGCGTTTCGCTTCTCAACCGTCTACGGATGGAAGGCAAAAACAGCAAAGCCGATGTGGTGCTGGGGCTGGATAACAACCTGTTAGATGCCGCCAGCAAAACCGGGCTGTTTGCTAAAAGCGGTGTGGCAGCGGAAGCCGTTAACGTTCCCGGCGGCTGGAATAATGACACTTTCGTACCGTTTGATTACGGCTACTTCGCCTTCGTCTATGACAAGAACAAACTAAAAAACCCGCCACAAAGCCTGAAAGAGCTTGTTGAGAGCGATCAAAACTGGCGGGTGATTTATCAGGATCCGCGCACCAGTACGCCGGGGCTGGGCCTGCTGTTGTGGATGCAAAAAGTCTATGGCGATGACGCCCCACAAGCCTGGCAGAAACTGGCGAAGAAAACGGTCACGGTCACCAAAGGCTGGAGCGAAGCCTACGGCCTGTTTTTAAAAGGTGAAAGCGATCTGGTACTGAGTTACACCACCTCTCCGGCTTATCACATTCTCGAAGAGAAGAAAGATAACTACGCCGCCGCGAACTTCAGCGAAGGTCACTATCTGCAGGTGGAAGTCGCCGCCCGCACCGCTGCCAGCAAGCAGCCGGAGCTGGCGCAAAAATTTCTCCAGTTTATGGTTTCTCCGGCTTTCCAGAATGCGATCCCAACCGGCAACTGGATGTATCCGGTGGCAAATGTCACGCTGCCTGCCGGGTTTGAACAATTGACCAAACCGGCAACCACGCTGGAGTTCACGCCAGCCGAAGTGGCGGCACAACGTCAGGCATGGATTAGCGAATGGCAACGCGCCGTCAGCCGTTAATTCCCGGCTGGTTAATTCCAGGTGTAAGCGCCGCTACGCTTGTGGTGGCGGTTGCGCTGGCGGCGTTTCTCGCCCTGTGGTGGAACGCGCCGCAGGGTGACTGGGTGGCAGTCTGGCAGGACAGCTATCTGTGGCATGTGGTGCGCTTCTCCTTCTGGCAGGCGTTTCTCTCGGCGCTGCTCTCTGTCGTACCCGCGATATTCCTCGCCCGCGCCCTCTATCGCAGGTGCTTTCCGGGTCGGCTGGCGCTGTTGCGTCTGTGCGCAATGACCTTGATCCTCCCGGTGCTGGTCGCTGTTTTCGGCATTCTTAGCGTCTATGGTCGCCAGGGCTGGCTGGCCTCGCTCTGGCAATCACTTGGTCTGGAGTGGACCTTTTCGCCCTACGGCCTGCAAGGCATTTTGCTGGCCCATGTGTTTTTTAATCTGCCGATGGCGAGCCGTTTATTACTCCAGGCACTGGAAAACATTCCCGGCGAACAACGTCAACTTGCCGCACAACTTGGGATGCGCGGCTGGCATTTTTTCCGCTTTGTCGAATGGCCGTGGTTACGTCGACAAATCCCGCCAGTTGCTGCGCTTATCTTTATGCTCTGTTTCGCCAGCTTCGCCACCGTGCTATCGCTGGGGGGCGGTCCGCAGGCGACCACTATCGAGCTGGCTATTTATCAGGCGCTGAGTTACGACTACGATCCTGCCCGCGCGGCGATGCTTGCGCTGATCCAGATGGTGTGTTGCCTTGGGCTGGTGCTGCTGAGTCAGCGATTGAGTAAGGCCATTGCGCCAGGCACCACGCTGCTGCAAGGCTGGCGCGACCCGGACGATCGTCTGCATAGCCGCATTTGCGACACGGTGTTAATTGTGCTGGCGCTGCTGCTATTGCTGCCACCGTTACTGGCGGTGATCGTCGATGGGGTAAATCGCCAGTTGCCGGAAGTGCTGGCACAACCGGTGCTGTGGCAGGCGCTGTGGACCTCGTTGCGTATTGCGCTGGCGGCAGGCGTATTGTGCGTAGTGCTGACCATGATGCTGCTATGGAGCAGTCGCGAACTTCGGGCGCGGCAGAAAATGCTGGCCGGCCAGGCGCTTGAGATGAGCGGCATGTTGATCCTCGCTATGCCGGGGATTGTGCTGGCTACCGGCTTCTTTACTGCTCAACAACACTATCGGCCTGCCACAATCTGCTGACGGCATTGTGATTTTCACCAATGCGTTAATGGCGATCCCTTATGCGCTGAAAGTGCTGGAAAACCCAATGCGCGATATCACCGCCCGCTACAGCATGTTATGTCAGTCGCTGGGCATTGAAGGCTGGTCGCGCTTAAAAGTGGTGGAGCTGCGCGCCCTGAAACGCCCGCTGGCGCAGGCGCTGGCTTTTGCTTGTGTGCTGTCGATTGGTGATTTTGGCGTGGTGGCGTTGTTCGGTAACGATGATTTCCGTACCCTGCCGTTTTATCTCTACCAGCAAATTGGCTCCTATCGCAGCCAGGACGGCGCGGTCACCGCGTTAATTATGCTGCTACTCTGTTTTCTGCTGTTTACTGTGATTGAAAAACTACCGGGGCGAAATGTTAAAACTGACTGATATCACCTGGCTTTATCACCATTTGCCGATGCGTTTTAGCTTAACGGTAGAACGCGGCGAGCAGGTGGCGATCCTCGGGCCAAGCGGCGCGGGTAAAAGTACCCTGCTGAATTTGATCGCCGGTTTTCTGACGCCAGCCAGCGGTTCGCTGACTATCGATGGCGTTGATCACACCACGACGCCGCCGTCACGCCGTCCGGTGTCGATGCTGTTTCAGGAAAACAACCTGTTCAGTCACCTGACGGTCGCGCAGAACATCGGGCTGGGGCTAAATCCGGGGTTGAAACTGAACGCGGCACAGCAGGGGAAAATGCACGCGATTGCCCGTCAGATGGGGATTGATAATTTAATAGCGCGGTTACCGGGCGAGCTTTCCGGCGGTCAGCGACAGCGCGTGGCGTTAGCGCGTTGTCTGGTACGCGAACAGCCGATTTTATTGCTCGATGAACCGTTCTCTGCGCTCGATCCGGCGTTACGTCAGGAGATGTTGACGCTGGTGAGCACGAGCTGCCAGCAGCAAAAAATGACGTTATTGATGGTGTCGCACAGTGTGGAAGATGCTGCGCGGATTGCCACGCGCTCGGTGGTGGTCGCCGATGGGCGCATCGCCTGGCAGGGTAAGACCGATGAGCTGTTGAGCGGTAAGGCGAGTGCTTCGGCGCTGTTGGGGATTACAGGTTAAAAGCGCACGGACAGCCCCCTCGCCCCTCCGGGGAGAGGGTTAGGGTGAGGGGAACAAACCAGCGCCGGTGCAAACTATCTCCTAAACCCCAACCACTTTACGCAAAATATCGATATACACCGGCATCAACGGGTGGCGAATTAACACCACCAGCGCCACCACGCCGATGGCAGAAATCAACGGCGTCAGCCACAACAAACGACCGCGCGACAAATAATGACTCAAACGGTCAGTCGCTTTACCGCTGCGCCATAACCGCCAGCACAGCCAGCCCCCAACCCACAAAAATACCGCCGTCGCCAGCAGCAACCATTTAAACTCACCACTCTGCATCCCGGCAGGAATATCGATCGCCGCACCCGCCAGAATCCCCGGCAGGAAGTAAAACGGTGGCCACAGCAGGCAGCCGATAATATTCGGCGTAATAAATTTTGCCACCGGGAGATCCAGCATTCCCGCCACCATTGGCACCAGCGGACGCGTCGGGCCAACAAAGCGACCGACCAGAATGGTGAACATGCTGTGTTGATGCAACGCATGTTCAGTTTTATCGAGTAATGCTTTGTTTTTCTTCAGAAATGACCAGCGATGCAATGGCTTTTTAAAACGCCAGCCCAGCCAGAAAGAGATCCAGTCGCCCAGCAGGCAACCGACGATCCCTGCCAGCCAGGCGTGCCAGAAACTTAACTCGCCACTGCCAATCAGCGCCCCCAGTCCCGCCATTAGCACCGTACCGGGTAAAATCAAACCGACCAGCGCCAGCGACTCCAGAAAGGCCACCAACACCACCGCCATCAATGAATACACGGTGGATTGGGTAATAAAGTGTTCCAGCAATGCTTGCATAATGTGCCTGTCAAATGGACGAAGCAGGGATTCTGCAAACCCTATGCTACTCCGTCAAGCCGTCAATTGTCTGATTCGTTACCAATTATGACAACTTGACGGCTACATCATTCACTTTTTCTTCACAACCGGCACGGAATTCACTTGGGCTGGCCCCGGTGCATTTTTTAAATACTCGCGAGAAATAGAGTTGATCGTCAAAACCAACATTGCGACCGACGGTAGCGATAGGCATCCGGGTGGTGCTCAAAAGCAGCTTCGCCTGACTAATGCGTTGGTCCTCGCGCCAGCTTAAGACGCTAATCCCTAACTGCTGGCGGAAAAGATGTGACAGACGCGACGGCGACAAGCAAACATGCTGTGCGACGCTGGCGATATCAAAATTGCTGTCTGCGAGATGATCGCTGATGTACTGACAAGCCTCGCGTACCCGATTATCCATCGGTGGATGGAGCGACTCGTTAATCGCTTCCATGCGCCGCAGTAACAATTGCTCAAGCAGATTTATCGCCAGCAGCTCCGAATAGCGCCCTTCCCCTTGCCCGGCGTTAATGATTTGCCCAAACAGGTCGCTGAAATGCGGCTGGTGCGCTTCATCCGGGCGAAAGAAACCCGTATTGGCAAATATTGACGGCCAGTTAAGCCATTCATGCCAGTAGGCGCGCGGACGAAAGTAAACCCACTGGTGATACCATTCGCGAGCCTCCGGATGACGACCGTAGTGATGAATCTCTCCTGGCGGGAACAGCAAAATATCACCCGGTCGGCAGACAAATTCTCGTCCCTGATTTTTCACCACCCCCTGGCCGCGTATGGTGAGATTGAGAATATAACCCTTCATTCCCAGTGGTCGGTCGATAAAAAAATCGAGATAACCGTTGGCCTCAATCGGCGTTAAACCCGCCACCAGATGGGCGTTAAACGAGTATCCCGGCAGCAGGGGATCATTTTGCGCTTCAGCCATACTTTTCATACTCCCGCCATTCAGAGAAGAAACCAATTGTCCATATTGCATCAGACATTGCCGTCACCGCGTCTTTTACTGGCTCTTCTCGCTAATCCAACCGGTAACCCCGCTTATTAAAAGCATTCTGTAACAAAGCGGGACCAAAGCCATGACAAAAACGCGTAACAAAAGTGTCTATAATCACGGCAGAAAAGTCCACATTGATTATTTGCACGGCGTCACACTTTGCTATGCCATAGCATTTTTATCCATAAGATTAGCGGATCCTACCTGACGCTTTTTTTCGCAACTCTCTACTGTTTCTCCATACCCGTTTTTTTGGATGGAGTGAAACGATGGCGATTGCAATTGGCCTCGATTTTGGCAGTGATTCTGTGCGAGCTTTGGCGGTGGACTGCGCCACCGGTGAAGAGATCGCCACCAGCGTAGAGTGGTATCCCCGTTGGCAGAAAGGGCAATTTTGTGATGCCCCAAATAACCAGTTCCGTCATCATCCGCGTGACTACATTGAGTCAATGGAAGCGGCGCTGAAAACCGTGCTTGCAGAGCTTAGCGCCGAGCAGCGCGCAGCTGTGGTCGGGATTGGCGTTGACACAACCGGCTCGACGCCCGCACCGATTGACGCGGACGGTAACGTCCTGGCGCTGCGCCCGGAGTTTGCCGAAAACCCGAACGCGATGTTCGTATTGTGGAAAGACCACACCGCGGTTGAAGAAGCGGAAGAGATAACCCGCTTATGTCACACGCCGGGCAACGTTGACTACTCCCGCTATATTGGCGGTATTTATTCCAGCGAATGGTTCTGGGCAAAAATCCTGCATGTGACTCGCCAGGACAGCGCCGTGGCGCAATCTGCCGCATCGTGGATTGAGCTGTGCGACTGGGTACCAGCTCTGCTTTCCGATACCACCCGCCCGCAGGATATTCGTCGCGGACGTTGCAGCGCCGGACATAAGTCTCTGTGGCACGAAAGCTGGGGCGGCCTGCCGCCAGCCAGTTTCTTTGATGAGCTGGACCCGATCCTCAATCGCCATTTGCCTTCCCCGCTGTTCACTGATACCTGGACTGCCGATATTCCGGTGGGCACCTTATGCCCGGAATGGGCGCAGCGTCTCGGCCTGCCTGAAAGCGTGGTGATTTCCGGCGGCGCGTTTGACTGCCATATGGGCGCAGTTGGCGCAGGCGCACAGCCTAACGCTCTGGTAAAAAGTTATCGGTACTTCCACCTGCGACATTCTGATTGCCGACAAACAGAGCGTTGGCGAGCGGGCAGTGAAAGGTATTTGCGGTCAGGTTGATGGCAGCGTGGTGCCTGGATTTATCGGTCTGGAAGCAGGCCAATCGGCGTTTGGCGATATCTACGCCTGGTTCGGTCGCGTACTCGGCTGGCCGCTGGAACAGCTTGCCGCCCAGCATCCGGAACTGAAAGAGCAAATCAACGCCAGCCAGAAACAACTGCTTCCGGCGCTGACCGAAGCATGGGCCAAAAATCCGTCTCTGGATCACCTGCCGGTGGTGCTCGACTGGTTTAACGGTCGCCGCACGCCAAACGCTAACCAACGCCTGAAAGGAGTGATTACCGATCTGAACCTCGCTACCGACGCTCCGCTGCTGTTCGGCGGTTTGATTGCTGCCACCGCCTTTGGCGCACGCGCAATCATGGAGTGCTTTACCGATCAGGGGATCGCCGTTAATAACGTGATGGCACTGGGCGGCATCGCGCGCAAAAACCAGGTCATTATGCAGGCCTGCTGCGACGTGCTGAATCGCCCGCTGCAAATTGTTGCCTCTGACCAGTGCTGTGCGCTCGGTGCGGCGATTTTCGCTGCCGTCGCCGCGAAAGTGCACGCAGATATCCCATCAGCCCAGCAAAAAATGGCCAGTGCGGTAGAGAAAAACCCTGCAACCGCGCAGCGAACAAGCACAACGCTTTGAACAGCTTTATCGCCGCTATCAGCAATGGGCGATGAGCGCCGAACAACACTATCTTCCAACTTCCGCCCCGGCACAGGCTGCCCAGGCCGTTCCGACTCTATAAGGACACGACAATGACGATTTTTGATAATTATGAAGTGTGGTTTGTAATTGGCAGCCAGCATCTGTATGGCCCGGAAACCCTGCGTCAGGTCACCCAACATGCCGAGCACGTCGTTAATGCGCTGAATACGGAAGCGAAACTGCCCTGCAAACTGGTGCTGAAACCGCTGGGCACCACGCCGGATGAAATCACCGCTATTTGCCGTGACGCGAATTACGACGATCGTTGCGCTGGTCTGGTGGTGTGGCTGCACACCTTCTCCCCGGCCAAAATGTGGATCAACGGCCTGACCATGCTCAACAAACCGTTGCTGCAATTCCACACCCAGTTCAACGCGGCGCTGCCGTGGGACAGCATCGACATGGACTTTATGAACCTGAACCAGACCGCGCATGGCGGTCGCGAGTTCGGCTTCATCGGCGCGCGTATGCGTCAGCAACATGCCGTCGTTACCGGTCACTGGCAGGATAAACAAGCACATGAGCGTATCGGCTCCTGGATGCGTCAGGCGGTATCTAAACAGGATACCCGTCATCTGAAAGTCTGCCGTTTTGGCGATAACATGCGTGAAGTGGCGGTCACCGATGGCGATAAAGTTGCCGCACAGATCAAGTTCGGTTTCTCCGTCAATACCTGGGCGGTTGGCGATCTGGTGCAGGTAGTGAACTCCATCAGCGATGGCGATGTTAACGCGCTGGTCGATGAGTACGAAAGCTGCTACACCATGACGCCTGCGACACAAATCCACGGCGAAAAACGACAGAACGTGCTGGAAGCGGCGCGTATTGAGCTGGGGATGAAGCGTTTCCTGGAACAAGGTGGCTTCCACGCGTTCACCACCACCTTTGAAGATTTGCACGGTCTGAAGCAGCTTCCTGGTCTGGCCGTACAGCGTCTGATGCAGCAGGGCTACGGCTTTGCGGGCGAAGGCGACTGGAAAACTGCCGCCCTGCTTCGCATCATGAAGGTGATGTCAACCGGTCTGCAGGGCGGCACCTCCTTTATGGAGGACTACACTTACCACTTCGAAAAAGGTAATGACCTGGTGCTCGGCTCCCATATGCTGGAAGTCTGTCCGTCGATCGCCGTAGAAGAGAAACCGATCCTCGACGTTCAACACCTCGGTATTGGCGGTAAAGACGATCCTGCCCGCCTGATCTTCAATACCCAAACCGGCCCAGCGATTGTCGCCAGCTTGATTGATCTCGGCGATCGTTACCGTCTGCTGGTTAACTGCATCGACACGGTGAAAACACCGCACTCCCTGCCGAAACTGCCGGTGGCGAATGCGCTGTGGAAAGCGCAACCGGATCTGCCAACTGCTTCCGAAGCGTGGATCCTCGCTGGTGGCGCGCACCATACCGTTTTCAGCCATGCGCTGAACCTCAACGATATGCGCCAGTTCGCCGAGATGCACGACATTGAAATCACAGTGATTGATAACGATACCCGCCTGCCAGCGTTTAAAGACGCGCTGCGCTGGAACGAAGTGTATTACGGATTTCGTCGCTAAGTAGCCGCATCAGGTATGTAACGCCTGATGCGACGCTGACGCGTCTTATCAGGCCTACACGCTGCGATTTTGTAGGCCGGATAAGCAAAGCGCATCCGGCATTCACCGCCTGATGCGACGCCGACGCGTCTTATCAGGCCTACACGCTGCGATTTTGTAGGCCGGATAAGCAAAGCGCATCCGGCACGAAGGAGTCAACATGTTAGAAGATCTCAAACGCCAGGTATTAGAAGCCAACCTGGCGCTGCCAAAACACAACCTGGTCACGCTCACCTGGGGTAACGTCAGCGCCGTTGATCGCGGGCGCGGCGTCCTGGTGATCAAACCTTCCGGCGTCGACTACAGCATCATGACCGCTGACGATATGGTCGTGGTCAGTATCGAAACCGGTGAAGTGGTTGAAGGTACGAAAAAGCCCTCCTCCGACACGCCAACTCACCGGCTGCTCTATCAGGCATTCCCGTCCATTGGCGGCATTGTGCACACACACTCGCGCCACGCCACCATCTGGGCGCAGGCGGGTCAGTCGATTCCAGCAACCGGTACCACCCACGCCGACTATTTCTACGGCACCATTCCCTGCACCCGCAAAATGACCGACGCAGAAATCAACGGTGAATATGAGTGGGAAACCGGTAACGTCATCGTAGAAACCTTCGAAAAACAGGGTATCGATGCGGCGCAAATGCCCGGCGTCCTGGTCCATTCTCACGGCCCATTTGCATGGGGCAAAAATGCCGAAGATGCAGTGCATAACGCCATCGTGCTGGAAGAGGTCGCTTATATGGGGATATTCTGCCGTCAGTTAGCGCCGCAGTTACCGGATATGCAGCAAACGCTGCTGGATAAACACTATCTGCGTAAGCATGGTGCGAAGGCATATTACGGGCAGTAATGACTGTATAAAACCACAGCCAATCAAACGAAACCAGGCTATAATCAAGCCTGGTTTTTTATTGGATTTTCAGCGTGGCGCAGGCAGGTTTTATCTTAACCCGACACTGGCGGGATACCCCGCAAGGAACCGAAGTTTCCTTTTGGTTAGCGACGGACAACGGGCCGTTGCAGGTTACGCTTGCGCCGCAAGAGTCCGTGGCGTTTATTCCCGCCGATCAGGTTCCCCGCGCCCAGCATATTTTGCAGGGTGAGCAAGGCTTTCGCCTGACGCCGCTGGCGTTAAAGGATTTTCATCGCCAGCCGGTGTATGGCCTTTACTGTCGCGCCCATCGCCAGTTGATGAATTACGAAAAGCGCCTGCGTGAAGGTGGCGTTACCGTCTACGAAGCCGATGTGCGCCCGCCAGAACGCTATCTGATGGAGCGGTTTATCACCTCACCGGTGTGGGTCGAGGGTGATATACGCAATGACGCTATCGTTAATGCCCGTCTGAAACCGCATCCCGACTATCGTCCGCCGCTCAAGTGGGTTTCTATTGATATTGAAACCACCCGCCACGGTGAGCTGTACTGCATCGGCCTGGAAGGTTGCGGGCAGCGCATCGTTTATATGCTGGGGCCAGAGAATGGCGACGCCTCCGCGCTCGATTTCGAACTGGAATACGTCGCCAGCCGCCCGCAGCTACTGGAAAAACTTAACGCCTGGTTTGCCAACTACGATCCTGATGTGATCATCGGTTGGAACGTGGTGCAGTTTGATCTGCGAATGCTGCAAAAACATGCCGAGCGTTACCGTATTCCGCTGCGTCTGGGGCGTGATAACAGCGAGCTGGAGTGGCGCGAGCACGGCTTTAAAAACGGTGTGTTTTTTGCTCAGGTTAAAGGTCGGCTAATTATCGACGGTATCGAGGCACTGAAATCCGCGTTCTGGAATTTCTCTTCATTCTCGTTGGAAACCGTCGCTCAGGAGTTATTAGGCGAAGGAAAATCTATCGATAACCCGTGGGATCGAATGGACGAAATTGACCGCCGTTTCGCCGAAGATAAGCCTGCGCTGGCAACTTATAACCTGAAAGATTGCGAGCTGGTGACGCAGATCTTCCACAAAACTGAAATCATGCCGTTTTTGCTCGAACGGGCGACGGTGAACGGCCTGCCGGTAGATCGACACGGCGGTTCGGTGGCAGCGTTTGGTCATCTCTATTTTCCCCGTATGCATCGCGCTGGTTATGTCGCGCCCAATCTCGGCGAAGTGCCGCCACACGCCAGCCCTGGCGGCTATGTGATGGATTCGCGGCCAGGACTTTATGATTCGGTGCTGGTGCTGGACTACAAAAGCCTGTACCCGTCGATCATCCGCACCTTTCTGATTGATCCCGTCGGGCTGGTGGAAGGCATGGCGCAGCCTGATCCAGAGCACAGCACCGAAGGTTTTCTCGATGCCTGGTTCTCACGGGAGAAACATTGCCTGCCAGAGATTGTGACTAACATCTGGCACGGGCGCGATGAAGCCAAACGTCAGGGTAATAAGCCACTTTCGCAGGCGCTGAAGATCATTATGAATGCCTTTTATGGCGTGCTTGGCACCACCGCCTGCCGCTTCTTCGATCCGCGCCTGGCGTCGTCGATCACCATGCGTGGTCATCAGATCATGCGGCAAACCAAAGCGTTGATTGAAGCGCAGGGCTACGACGTGATCTACGGCGATACCGACTCAACGTTTGTCTGGTTGAAAGGCGCACATTCGGAAGAAGAAGCGGCGAAAATTGGTCGTGCACTGGTGCAGCACGTTAACGCCTGGTGGGCGGAAACGCTGCAAAAACAACGGCTGACCAGCGCACTGGAACTGGAGTATGAAACCCATTTCTGCCGTTTTCTGATGCCAACCATTCGTGGAGCCGATACGGGCAGCAAAAAGCGCTATGCCGGGCTGATTCAGGAGGGCGATAAACAGCGGATGGTGTTTAAAGGGCTGGAAACCGTGCGCACCGACTGGACGCCGCTGGCCCAGCAGTTTCAGCAGGAGCTGTACCTGCGTATCTTCCGCAACGAGCCATATCAGGAGTACGTCCGCGAAACCATCGACAAACTGATGGCGGGTGAACTGGATGCGCGGCTGGTTTACCGAAAACGCCTTCGCCGTCCGCTGAGCGAATATCAGCGTAATGTTCCGCCTCATGTACGCGCCGCTCGCCTTGCCGATGAAGAAAATCAAAAGCGCGGTCGCCCCTTGCAATATCAGAACCGCGGCACCATTAAGTACGTATGGACCACCAACGGCCCGGAGCCGCTGGACTATCAACGTTCACCGCTGGATTACGAACACTATCTGACCCGCCAGCTACAACCCGTGGCGGAGGGAATACTCCCTTTTATTGAGGATAATTTTGCTACACTTATGACCGGGCAACTTGGGCTATTTTGAGCAAAAAAAGAGTTCGCCAGATACCATTTTGATGCGTGACGAATGCTTTGCCATCCAGTACCATAGCGCCCTTTCCATTCCTGGACCTGAATAACACCACTACCTCATAAGCACGGTAGCGGGTGGTTATTGCCTGCAATTAAAGATATAGAGCCGAACACATATGCCTTTTACACTTGGTCAACGCTGGATCAGCGATACAGAAAGCGAATTGGGACTTGGAACCGTTGTCGCGGTGGATGCGCGAACTGTCACTTTACTTTTCCCATCTACTGGTGAAAACCGTCTGTACGCACGCAGTGATTCCCCCGTGACCCGCGTGATGTTCAACCCTGGTGATACCATTACCAGCCATGACGGCTGGCAGATGCAAGTCGAAGAAGTAAAAGAAGAAAATGGCTTGCTGACCTATATCGGTACTCGCCTGGATACTGAAGAGTCCGGCGTAGCCCTGCGTGAAGTTTTCCTTGATAGCAAACTGGTGTTCAGCAAACCGCAGGACCGTCTGTTTGCCGGGCAGATTGACCGTATGGACCGCTTTGCGCTGCGTTATCGCGCGCGTAAGTATTCCAGCGAACAGTTCCGTATGCCGTACAGCGGCCTGCGCGGTCAGCGTACCAGCCTGATTCCGCACCAGCTCAACATCGCTCATGATGTTGGTCGCCGCCACGCGCCGCGCGTCCTGTTGGCTGACGAAGTGGGTTTAGGGAAAACCATTGAAGCCGGGATGATCCTGCATCAGCAACTGCTCTCTGGCGCTGCTGAACGTGTGCTGATTATCGTCCCGGAAACCTTACAGCACCAGTGGCTGGTCGAAATGCTGCGTCGTTTCAACCTGCGCTTTGCTCTGTTTGATGATGAGCGTTATGCCGAAGCTCAGCACGATGCTTACAACCCGTTCGACACCGAACAGCTGGTGATTTGCTCGCTGGATTTTGCCCGTCGTAGCAAACAGCGTCTGGAACATCTCTGTGAAGCCGAGTGGGACCTGCTGGTGGTCGATGAAGCGCATCACCTGGTGTGGAGCGAAGATGCGCCGAGCCGCGAATATCAGGCCATTGAACAACTGGCAGAGCACGTGCCGGGCGTTCTGCTGCTGACCGCAACCCCGGAACAACTGGGGATGGAAAGCCACTTCGCCCGTCTGCGTCTGCTGGACCCGAACCGTTTCCACGATTTTGCGCAATTCGTTGAAGAGCAGAAAAATTATCGTCCGGTTGCGGACGCCGTTGCCATGCTGCTGGCAGGTAACAAACTGAGCAATGACGAACTGAACATGCTTGGCGAGATGATCGGCGAGCAGGATATCGAGCCGCTGTTACAAGCAGCAAACAGCGACAGCGAAGATGCACAGAGCGCCCGTCAGGAACTGGTTTCCATGCTGATGGATCGCCACGGCACCAGCCGCGTGCTGTTCCGTAACACGCGTAACGGTGTGAAAGGCTTCCCGAAACGCGAGCTGCACACCATTAAGCTGCCGCTGCCGACACAGTATCAGACGGCTATTAAAGTCTCCGGCATTATGGGCGCACGCAAAAGTGCGGAAGACCGCGCTCGCGATATGCTCTACCCGGAGCGTATTTATCAGGAATTTGAAGGTGATAACGCCACCTGGTGGAACTTCGATCCGCGCGTTGAGTGGCTGATGGGCTACCTGACCAGCCATCGCTCTCAGAAAGTGCTGGTGATCTGTGCCAAAGCTGCCACTGCGCTGCAACTGGAGCAGGTACTGCGCGAACGTGAAGGTATTCGCGCCGCGGTATTCCACGAAGGTATGTCGATTATTGAACGTGACCGCGCTGCCGCCTGGTTTGCTGAAGAAGACACCGGCGCACAGGTACTGCTGTGCTCGGAAATCGGTTCTGAAGGACGTAACTTCCAGTTCGCCAGCCACATGGTGATGTTTGACCTGCCATTCAACCCGGATCTGCTGGAGCAGCGTATTGGTCGTCTGGATCGTATCGGTCAGGCGCACGATATTCAGATCCATGTGCCTTATCTGGAGAAAACCGCTCAGTCGGTGCTGGTGCGCTGGTATCACGAAGGTCTGGATGCATTCGAGCACACCTGCCCGACCGGACGCACTATCTACGATAGCGTATACAACGATCTGATTAACTATCTGGCTTCACCGGATGAGACCGAAGGCTTTGACGATCTGATCAAAAACTGCCGCGAGCAACATGAAGCGCTGAAAGCACAGCTGGAACAGGGTCGTGACCGCCTGCTGGAAATCCATTCCAACGGTGGCGAAAAAGCCCAGGCACTGGCAGAAAGCATTGAAGAGCAGGATGACGATACCAACCTGATCGCCTTCGCCATGAATCTGTTCGATATTATCGGTATCAATCAGGACGATCGCGGCGACAACATGATCGTGCTGACCCCGTCCGATCATATGCTGGTGCCGGACTTCCCTGGCGTGTCGGAAGATGGCATCACCATCACCTTCGACCGTGAAGTGGCGCTGGCGCGTGAAGATGCGCAGTTTATTACCTGGGAGCATCCGCTGATCCGCAACGGTCTGGATCTGATCCTTTCTGGCGATACCGGTAGCAGCACGATTTCACTGTTGAAAAACAAAGCGTTGCCGGTAGGTACGCTGTTGGTGGAACTGATTTACGTGGTCGAAGCCCAGGCTCCGAAGCAGTTGCAGCTCAACCGCTTCCTGCCACCGACGCCGGTACGTATGCTGCTGGATAAAAACGGCAACAACCTGGCGGCGCAGGTAGAGTTTGAAACCTTTAACCGTCAGCTTAACGCGGTTAACCGTCACACCGGCAGCAAACTGGTTAACGCCGTGCAGCAGGATGTTCACGCGATCCTTCAGTTGGGTGAAGCACAGATCGAGAAATCTGCCCGTGCACTGATTGATGCCGCACGTAACGAAGCCGACGAAAAACTGTCTGCCGAGCTGTCTCGTCTGGAAGCGCTGCGCGCAGTGAACCCGAACATTCGTGACGACGAACTGACCGCCATTGAGAGCAACCGTCAGCAGGTAATGGAAAGCCTGGATCAGGCAGGCTGGCGTCTGGATGCCCTGCGTTTGATCGTTGTGACGCATCAGTAACGGAGCCGAAAATGGGGATGGAAAACTACAATCCACCGCAGGAACCCTGGTTGGTTATCCTGTATCAGGATGACCACATTATGGTGGTCAACAAGCCGAGCGGTTTGTTGTCTGTGCCGGGTCGTCTGGAAGAGCACAAAGACAGCGTGATGACGCGCATTCAGCGTGATTATCCGCAGGCAGAATCGGTGCATCGTCTGGATATGGCTACCAGCGGTGTGATTGTAGTGGCGCTGACCAAAGCCGCGGAGCGGGAGTTAAAACGCCAGTTCCGCGAGCGCGAGCCGAAAAAGCAGTATGTGGCCCGCGTCTGGGGGCATCCATCCCCTGCGGAAGGTCTGGTAGATCTGCCGCTGATTTGCGACTGGCCAAAACCGCCCGAAACAGAAAGTCTGTTACGAAACAGGTAAACCTGCGCAGACGGAATATGAAGTGGTGGAGTATGCGGCGGATAACACGGCAAGAGTGGTGTTAAAACCGATTACCGGGCGTTCGCATCAGTTGCGTGTGCATATGCTGGCGCTGGGTCATCCGATTCTCGGCGATCGTTTTTATGCATCACCAGAAGCGAGAGCAATGGCACCACGTTTGTTGCTACATGCAGAGATGCTGACGATTACCCATCCGGCGTATGGCAATAGTATGACGTTTAAAGCGCCAGCGGATTTTTAACCTTTCCTGTATGTTTATACCCTCATCCTAAGGGCTGCCTCTTGTACATAAATCCCCGAGTCCGGGGATTTTTTTTCTGCCAAACTGCTTTCAGTTGTTGCGTGTGGCTACGCTTTCCATTCGGTAATTCCCTTTCTGCGCCACTGCGATTTTTTGAACTTTTTTTCACCCGTTGATCGTCTCTAATATTTCATTTTATCGGGTTTGTTATGGTCCTTTCTGATTGTTATTCATGGGCTAATTAGCAGTCTGGTTGGCGATGCCCATCTCGGTGATCCGCGTCGTGCACGACGCCTTGCGTCACCAGCCTCTTCTCTAGCTCATCATGCAGGTCTTTCTAATTGTGAAATCATCCCACGCTACTGCTAAGGTTGAAGGGCGTTCCAGCCCCTTCAACCTTAGCTTATTCTGGATCATTCAATAATTGCGTTGGCAATAATTTTTCAGCAGTACTTTGTTTAGTAGCAACTCCTTCAGTAACAATTTTTTTTGGGGTGATTTTATTAATAATAATTACCTCAGCATATAGGCGGGTAGCACCGTCCACGGTAGCACCGTCCAGGATAGCACCGTCCAGGGTAGCACCGTCCAGGTTAGCATTCCACCCAGGTTCCAAGTAAAGGGCTTTTTTATCTATTATTGTTTTTTTACCAAGGTAACAATTCCTCATGTCAACGCCGGGAAGGTAAGCCTTTCTAAGATCAACGCCCAAGCTACCGAGGCCCTTGCACAGCTGCAACGTCTGAGTACATATCTCATTATTTTCAATTAAAAAAGTGACACTTAACTCGATATCACCGAAGGCCTGGGCGACCCAGCGCATATTGCCCTTTGCGACCATCTCATCCGGATTTTTTGCGCATGTTTTGAGTTTATTGAATAATTCCAGACTATGGATAAACTTTTCTCTCTCATTCTCGTCGATAGCCCCAGTAAAGTATTCTGAGGCGTTGATGTTGCCAGCCTTGTTATTCACGAAATTGAACAGAAGTTTATAAGCCTCAGGCTGTTTATCTGACCAGAACAGATGACGTAACGTCTCCCACAAGCGTTGAAAGATATTCATCTTCACGTCCATCTTGTCCCCGCTCACCATCTTATAAATATCGTTATTGCTCATATTTAAAAGTGTAGCCGGCATGCCTGGAACTGATACTTTCATGGTAATAGCCTCGCATTGAGTTAAAAACTCATCATGCGCACTCTGAATAAATATACTTTCAAAAATCGCTCATTCAGATATGTGTTTTTTATTTTTAAGACGTAAAAATATAATTCCGCTCGTCGTAAAGCTCTCAACCTTAAGCAGGGTCAACGCGATAAAACCAACAGAACCCCTCCGTAAACCGTGCATTGAGCCTGTCCACCATTCTGAGTAAACGCCTTTTCTCAAAGAAGTGACCGCCAGGGCGGACCTTTAATCGTGGGCAGTTACTCAGCATCATTTACAGGGTCATTTAAACCCTTTCTGCTGCTTTATCAGCTCATAGGCCTGCTGTATTTCCTGCGCTTTTTGCTTCGCCATCTCCATCATCTCAGGCGGCAAACCTTTCGCCACCAGCTTATCGGGATGGTGTTCACTCATCAGCTTACGGTAGGCACGTTTGATGGTGGTCGCATCATCCGTCGGCTTCACGCCCAGCACATTACAGGCATCTTCCAGCGTCGGGCCACGCTGGGTTTGTTGCCAGTTACCACCGCCAGATTGCTGCTGATAACCGCCGCCAAACTGCGCCCCGCCCTGCATCATGCGCAAAAACTGGTCAAACTGGGCGCGGGAGATGCCTAACTCTTCGGCAATGACATACAGCACCGCCCGTTCATTCGGGTGCAGTGAACCATCAGCAAACGCCGCCTGAATCTGGATCTCCAGAAACATACGAATTAAGTCAAAACGACCAAAGCAGACACTGCGAAACTGACGCATCTTTTCGCGCAGCGGGTAATTGTCTGATTTTCCCACCCGGAACGCGTTTTGCGCCGCAGTACGGGAAGCGCCATGAAGGTTCATTCGGTCCATCAACTGGCTGGCGATATGAATATCAGCCTCCGTGACGCGACCTTTGGATTTGGTTAAATGGCCCATCACTTCAAAAAGTGGTGGCAAAAAACAGCGCCTGACGCTCACGCTGGTTGGCGAACCACGCCATTTTACGGCTACGGGCTTTATCAAACATATGCCAATTAACAGGCCTAACACTACGCCCCAAAAAGCCGCCGCCCATCAGTAAGGCCACGGCCACGCCAATGATTTTTCCCCAATACTGCATATATTCCCCAAATCGACACACGGATATCAGGGCTATCTCCCACAATATAAAGGTGCTTTTACCGATTTACGGCTGCGGTCAATTGTGGGACATCGCCTATAATTTGCATTATCATACCTGTCATTCAATGCCGTGCCTAACACCACTGACGCTATTCGGACAGGATTAACACTAGCGTAGAGATGACGAGTACGTTAGTCTCTGACCGTTTGTCACGCGCAACGTTACCGATGATGGAACAATAAAATCAACGTATGAAAAAACGTATCCCCACTCTCCTGGCCACCATGATTGCCACCGCCCTTTATAGTCAACAGGGACTGGCAGCCGACCTCGCCTCACAGTGCATGTTGGGCGTGCCAAGCTATGACCGTCCTCTGGTACAGGGCGATACCAATGACTTACCCGTGACTATCAATGCTGACCACGCGAAAGGGGACTACCCGGATGACGCCGTGTTTACTGGCAGCGTGGATATCATGCAGGGTAACAGCCGTCTGCAGGCCGACGAAGTGCAGCTCCATCAAAAGAGGCACCAGGACAACCGGAGCCGGTACGTACCGTTGATGCGCTCGGTAATGTCCATTACGACGATAACCAGGTGATCCTCAAAGGGCCGAAAGGCTGGGCGAATCTGAACACCAAAGATACCAATGTCTGGGAAGGTGATTACCAGATGGTGGGTCGTCAGGGCCGCGGTAAAGCGGACCTGATGAAACAACGTGGCGAAAACCGCTATACCATTCTGGATAACGGTAGCTTTACCTCCTGTCTGCCGGGTTCTGACACCGAGCGTGGTAGGTAGCGAAATTATTCATGACCGCGAAGAACAAGTTGCGGAGATCTGGAACGCCCGCTTTAAGGTGGGTCCGGTACCGATCTTTTATAGCCCCTATTTGCAGTTGCCGGTGGGTGACAAACGTCGCTCTGGTTTCTTGATCCCGAACGCCAAGTACACCACCACCAACTACTTTGAGTTCTACCTGCCATATTACTGGAACATCGCGCCAAATATGGATGCCACCATCACGCCGCATTATATGCATCGTCGTGGCAATATCATGTGGGAGAACGAATTCCGCTACCTCTCCCAGGCGGGCGCTGGCTTGATGGAACTGGACTATCTGCCTTCAGATAAAGTCTATGAAGATGAACACCCGAACGATGACAGTTCACGTCGTTGGTTATTCTACTGGAACCACTCCGGGGTCATGGATCAGGTGTGGCGTTTCAACGTCGACTACACCAAGGTCAGCGATCCTAGCTACTTCAATGATTTCGATAACAAGTACGGTTCCAGTACTGACGGCTACGCAACGCAAAAATTCAGCGTTGGCTATGCAGTGCAAAACTTCAATGCCACCGTTTCAACCAAGCAGTTCCAGGTCTTCAGCGAACAGAACACCAGTAGCTACTCGGCAGAGCCGCAGTTAGACGTTAACTACTACCAGAATGATGTTGGTCCGTTTGATACACGCATTTACGGTCAGGCAGTGCACTTTGTTAACACCAGAGACGACATGCCTGAAGCAACCCGTGTTCACCGAACCCGACCATCAATTTGCCGCTCTCTAATAACTGGGGCAGCATCAATACCGAAGCGAAGTTGCTGGCAACCCATTATCAGCAAACTAATCTTGACTGGTATAACTCCAGAAACACAACCAAGCTGGACGAATCCGTTAACCGCGTAATGCCGCAATTCAAAGTTGACGGCAAAATGGTCTTTGAACGCGATATGGAAATGCTGGCTCCGGGTTATACCCAAACGTTGGAACCGCGCGCGCAGTATTTGTACGTGCCGTATCGCGATCAGAGCGACATCTATAACTACGACTCATCTCTGCTGCAATCTGACTACTCTGGCCTGTTCCGGGACCGGACTTACGGCGGTCTTGACCGTATTGCCTCCGCTAACCGGTGACGACCGGTGTCACATCTCGCATATATGATGATGCTGCCGTTGAACGTTTTAATATTTCCGTTGGTCAAATCTACTATTTCACGGAGTCTCGCACTGGCGATGACAACATAACATGGGAGAATGACGACAAAACGGGCTCACTGGTGTGGGCAGGCGATACTTACTGGCGTATCTCCGAGCGTTGGGGATTGCGTGGCGGGATTCAGTACGATACACGTCTGGATAACGTAGCGACCAGTAACTCCAGCATTGAATACCGTCGGGATGAAGACCGTCTGGTACAGCTGAATTACCGTTACGCCAGCCCGGAATATATTCAGGCTACGCTGCCTAAGTACTATTCCACAGCTGAGCAATATAAGAATGGTATTTCACAGGTAGGTGCCGTCGCCAGCTGGCCAATTGCCGATCGTTGGTCAATTGTTGGGGCCTACTACTACGACACCAATGCGAACAAGCAAGCCGACTCTATGTTAGGTGTGCAATACAGCTCCTGCTGCTATGCAATTCGCGTCGGTTACGAGCGGAAGCTGAACGGTTGGGATAACGATAAACAACATGCGGTATATGACAACGCAATCGGCTTTAACATCGAACTTCGCGGCCTGAGCTCCAACTACGGTCTGGGTACGCAAGAGATGCTGCGTTCGAACATTCTGCCGTATCAAAACACTTTGTGATTTGTTGATTTACCACGTAATCCGCAGTGCGGTTAATTGAAATGGAAAAAGTATGAAGAACTGGAAAACGCTGCTTCTCGGTATCGCCATGATCGCGAATACCAGTTTCGCTGCCCCCCAGGTAGTCGATAAAGTCGCAGCCGTCGTCAATAACGGCGTCGTGCTGGAAAGCGACGTTGATGGATTAATGCAGTCGGTAAAACTGAACGCTGCTCAGGCAAGGCAGCAACTTCCTGATGACGCGACGCTGCGCCACCAAATCATGGAACGTTTGATCATGGATCAAATCATCCTGCAGATGGGGCAGAAAATGGGAGTGAAAATCTCCGATGAGCAGCTGGATCAGGCGATTGCTAACATCGCGAAACAGAACAACATGACGCTGGATCAGATGCGCAGCCGTCTGGCTTACGATGGTCTGAACTACAACACCTATCGTAACCAGATCCGCAAAGAGATGATTATCTCTGAAGTGCGTAACAACGAGGTGCGTCGTCGCATCACCATCCTGCCGCAGGAAGTCGAATCCCTGGCGCAGCAGGTGGGTAACCAAAACGACGCCAGCACTGAGCTGAACCTGAGCCACATCCTGATCCCGCTGCCGGAAAACCCGACCTCTGATCAAGTGAACGAAGCGGAAAGCCAGGCGCGTGCCATTGTCGATCAGGCGCGTAACGGCGCTGATTTCGGTAAGCTGGCGATTGCTCATTCTGCCGACCAGCAGGCGCTGAACGGCGGCCAGATGGGCTGGGGCCGTATTCAGGAGTTGCCGGGGATCTTCGCCCAGGCATTAAGCACCGCGAAGAAAGGCGACATTGTTGGCCCGATTCGTTCCGGCGTTGGCTTCCATATTCTGAAAGTTAACGACCTGCGCGGCGAAAGCAAAAATATCTCGGTGACCGAAGTTCATGCTCGCCATATTCTGCTGAAACCGTCGCCGATCATGACTGACGAACAGGCCCGCGTGAAACTGGAACAGATTGCTGCCGATATTAAGAGTGGTAAAACGACTTTTGCTGCCGCAGCGAAAGAGTTCTCTCAGGATCCAGGCTCTGCTAACCAGGGCGGTGATCTCGGTTGGGCTACACCAGATATTTTCGATCCGGCCTTCCGTGACGCCCTGACCCGCCTGAACAAAGGTCAAATGAGTGCACCGGTTCACTCTTCATTCGGCTGGCATTTAATCGAACTGCTGGATACCCGTAATGTCGATAAAACCGACGCGGCGCAGAAAGATCGTGCGTACCGCATGCTGATGAACCGTAAGTTCTCGGAAGAAGCAGCAAGCTGGATGCAGGAACAACGTGCCAGCGCATACGTTAAAATCCTGAGCAACTAATGGTTAAAACCCAACGTGTTGTGATCACTCCCGGCGAGCCCGCCGGGATTGGCCCGGACTTAATTGTCCAGCTTGCACAGCGTGAGTGGCCGGTCGAACTGGTTGTTTGTGCCGATGCCACTCTCCTTACCGACCGGGCAGCGATGCTCGGTTTGCCGCTCACCCTCCGCCCTTATTCCCCCAACTCCCTGCACAACCGCAAACTGCGGGCACATTAACGCTACTTCCTGTCGCGCTACGTGAATCTGTCACTGCGGGGCAGTTAGCGGTTGAAAATGGGCATTATGTGGTGGAAACGCTGGCGCGAGCGTGTGATGGCTGTCTGAACGGTGAATTTGCTGCGCTGATCACAGGCCCCGTGCATAAAGGCGTCATTAACGACGCAGGCATTCCGTTTACCGGTCATACCGAGTTTTTCGAAGAGCGTTCGCAGGCGAAAAAAGTGGTGATGATGCTGGCGACCGAAGAACTTCGCGTGGCGCTGGCAACGACGCATTTACCGCTGCGCGATATCGCAGATGCTATCACCCCTGCGCTTTTGCACGAAGTGATTGCTATTTTGCATCACGATTTGCGGACCAAATTTGGTATTGCCGAACCGCGCATTCTGGTCTGCGGGCTGAATCCGCACGCGGGCGAAGGCGGTCATATGGGTACGGAAGAGATAGACACCATTATTCCGGTGCTCGACGAGCTGCGGGCGCAGGGGATGAAACTCAACGGGCCGCTGCCTGCCGATACCCTGTTTCAGCCGAAATATCTCGATAACGCCGACGCCGTGCTGGCGATGTACCACGATCAGGGTCTTCCCGTGCTAAAATACCAGGGCTTCGGGCGCGGTGTGAACATTACGCTGGGCCTGCCCTTTATTCGCACATCAGTGGACCACGGCACCGCGCTTGAACTGGCGGGACGTGGTAAAGCCGATGTCGGCAGTTTTATTACGGCGCTTAATCTCGCCATCAAAATGATTGTTAACACCCAATGAATAATCGAGTCCACCAGGGCCACTTAGCCCGTAAACGCTTCGGGCAAAACTTTCTCAACGATCAGTTCGTGATCGACAGCATTGTTTCTGCCATTAACCCGCAGAAGGGCCAGGCGATGGTCGAAATCGGCCCCGGTCTGGCGGCATTGACCGAACCGGTCGGTGAACGTCTGGACCAGCTGACGGTCATCGAACTTGACCGCGATCTGGCGGCACGTCTGCAAACGCATCCGTTCTTAGGCCCAAAACTGACAATTTATCAGCAGGATGCGATGACCTTTAACTTTGGCGAACTGGCCGAAAAAATGGGTCAGCCGCTGCGTGTTTTCGGCAACCTGCCTTATAACATCTCCACGCCGTTGATGTTCCATCTGTTTAGCTATACTGATGCCATTGCCGACATGCACTTTATGTTGCAAAAAGAGGTGGTGAATCGTCTGGTTGCAGGACCGAACAGCAAGGCGTATGGTCGATTAAGCGTCATGGCGCAATACTATTGCAACGTGATCCCGGTGCTGGAAGTACCGCCGTCAGCCTTTACACCACCACCCAAAGTGGATTCCGCCGTCGTGCGCCTGGTTCCTCATGCAACGATGCCTCACCCGGTTAAAGATGTTCGCGTGTTGAGTCGCATCACCACCGAAGCCTTTAACCAGCGTCGTAAAACCATTCGTAACAGCCTCGGCAACCTGTTTAGCGTCGAGGTGTTAACGGGAATGGGGATCGACCCGGCGATGCGAGCGGAAAATATCTCTGTCGCGCAATATTGCCAGATGGCGAACTATCTGGCGGAGAACGCGCCTTTGCAGGAGAGTTAACGATGATCAATTCGCCCCGAGTGTGTATTCAGGTTCAAAGCGTCTACATTGAGGCACAATCTTCACCTGATAATGAACGTTACGTTTTTGCTTATACCGTAACCATACGCAATCTGGGGCGAGCGCCAGTGCAGTTGTTGGGGCGTTACTGGCTGATCACCAATGGCAATGGCCGTGAAACCGAAGTCCAGGGCGAAGGAGTGGTTGGCGTCCAGCCACTTATCGCGCCTGGCGAAGAGTACCAGTACACCAGCGGTGCAATCATTGAAACCCCGCTGGGCACCATGCAGGGTCACTACGAAATGATCGATGAAAATGGCGTCCCTTTCAGCATCGACATTCCCGTATTCCGACTCGCCGTTCCCACACTCATTCATTAAAAGAATATGGCGACATACCTTATTGGCGACGTTCATGGTTGTTACGATGAACTGATCGCATTGCTGCATAAAGTAGAATTTACCCCAGGGAAAGATACCCTCTGGCTGACGGGCGATCTGGTCGCGCGCGGCCCGGGTTCGCTGGATGTTCTGCGCTATGTGAAATCCTTAGGCGACAGCGTACGTCTGGTGCTGGGTAATCACGATCTGCATCTGCTGGCGGTATTTGCCGGGATCAGCCGCAATAAACCGAAAGATCGCCTGACACCGCTGCTGGAAGCGCCGGATGCCGACGAGCTGCTTAACTGGCTGCGTCGCCAGCCTCTGCTGCAAATCGACGAAGAGAAAAAGTTGGTGATGGCCCACGCCGGGATCACGCCGCAGTGGGATCTGCAGACCGCCAAAGAGTGCGCGCGCGATGTAGAAGCGGTGCTGTCGAGTGACTCCTATCCCTTCTTTCTTGATGCCATGTACGGCGATATGCCAAATAACTGGTCACCGGAATTGCGGGGGCTGGGAAGACTGCGGTTTATCACCAACGCCTTTACCCGGATGCGTTTTTGCTTTCCAAACGGTCAACTGGATATGTACAGCAAAGAATCGCCGGAAGAAGCCCCTGCCCCACTGAAACCGTGGTTTGCGATTCCTGGCCCTGTCGCTGAAGAATACAGCATCGCCTTTGGTCACTGGGCATCGCTGGAAGGCAAAGGTACGCCGGAAGGTATTTACGCGCTGGATACTGGCTGCTGCTGGGGTGGTACATTAACCTGCCTGCGCTGGGAAGATAAACAGTATTTTGTCCAGCCGTCGAACCGGCATAAAGATATGGGTGAGGGAGAGGCGGCCGCGTCTTAAATCCCGTCGAGCATAAAATCTAATGCTCCTTTAATCAACGTTCGGTGTGCGCTGGCATCGCAAAATTTCGTTCCCAGCGCGTTAACTGGAACAGTTGCAGTCTCATGCGTCATGAGCACATATTCTTTGCCATCTACCAGTAAAAGGATTGGATTAAGCCGTTCTGGTGGGCGAATACGGCTAAATCGTTCAATAGGTGTTAATGGAATAACGATACGGCGATTAATCTCACCAATAATGTCGCTGGTAACATCGATAACAAAGGGAAACGCGGCGTTCCTGCCGCGACTGCGGTATACCGTAAATTGCATCGCTAGAAGCTCCGGTACTCATCAGAGAAACATCCGGTTTCATCAGCCAATTGATTTAACGCAGCGATAGCTTCTGTGTTCTCTTCACGCCAACGTGTTGCTGCATGTTTTTTAAGTTCAGCATTGAGCGCAACCGTAAGGGTGGCGCTCATATTTAAGCCTGCATCACGAGCGCGATTGACTAACTCACGGTCGACGGTGACGGTCACACTTTGTGTGGTACGTTTTGCAGTCATGATATCGTGCTCCTGTACAATTTATACGTCTAGTATACACGGATATCTGCACGTATTAGTGATGCCGGAATTCTAATATACAAACTTACCGCCGCTCCAGAATCTCAAAGCAATAGCTGTGAGAGTTCTGCGCATCAGCGTCGTGGAATTCGCTGAATACCGATTCCCAGTCATCCGGCTCGTAATCCGGGAAATGGGTGTCGCCTTCCACTTCTGCGTCAATATGCGTCAGATACAGTTTTTGCGCTTTTGGCAGGAACTGCTCATAAACGCGACCACCGCCAATCACCATGATTTCTGGTACGTCACCACACGCCGCGATGGCTTCATCAACCGATTTCACCCACGTTACGCGATCGTCCGTACCCGGTTGACTGCTGAGGATAATATTTTTGCGTCCTGGCAGCGGACGACCGATGGATTCCCAGGTATGGCGGCCCATAATCACGGGTTTATTTAAGGTGTTGCGTTTAAACCAGCGAGATCGGCAGGCAGGTTCCACGGCATGGCGTTTTCCATGCCGATAACGCGATCTACCGCTAACGCCGCAATCAGACTGATCATTGAGATTTCCCGATAAAAAAAATTGTCGCCACTATACGTAAAGCGTAAACCGTCGTCGACTGGTGCGAGGATGATGTTGAGGAAAATTTTATATTCTGCTGGCGAGTCCACGCTCTCTCCCTGGACTCGCCGCATTACAATGAAATAAAAACAATTAGTTAGCTGTAAAGTGTGATTTACGTCACTCTTTATTAGGATGAGGGTTTCGTTTCCGGTTCATCCGCCATGTTGCCGGTATGTTTCCCTTCTTCGGTTCCCTGCCAGCCATGTCGTTGAATTAATGACAGATGTTCGCGGTCTTCGGTGATGATCTCACTTAACATCGCGCTGGTGCGTTTATAGACCGCCGCGCGGGCTTTGGTGTCGTTCTCAACCATTGCCATCTCTTCCACCATCTGAATATTAAAGCGGCGGAACACATCGGCACGTTCTCGCGCTTCATACGGCCCCAGACCTAAACTTTCCAGTGCCAGACGCCCGATTTTGAGCGCACCTTCGAAGGTTTCACGCTCCGGCTTTTCAACGCCTGCCTGACGCAAACGAATGTAGTGGTCGACATCGCGGGCGCGGGCAATAATCTGCAAATGCGGGAAATGTTCTTTCACCATCTCTGTCAGTTGCAGGTTGGTTTGCGGATCGTCGATGGCGTTAATCAGCACTTCCGCTTTCGCCGCTCCGGCAGATTCCAGTAAATCCATCCGCGTGGCATCGCCATAAAACACTTTCATACCAAATTTACGCAAGGTTTCGATATGGTCCGGATCGTGATCGAGCACCACCATTTTCACCCCGCTGGAGAGCAGTAAACGTCCGGTGATCTGCCCAAAACGACCGAATCCGGCAATGATTACCCGCGGCTGTTCTTCGTCGATCTCATCGGCTTCACGCGCCTCTTCAGTAGAAGATTGCTCAAGGCGATTGAGGATCACCAGCAGAATCGGCGTTGCCGCCATCGACAGCGCCACCGCCAGGGTCAGCGATTTCGCCCACTCCGGCTCCAGCACATTCGCCATCTGCGCCGCACCAAATACCACAAAGGCAAACTCACTACCCTGCCCTAACAACACCGCAAACCAGCGACGCTGTTTATTTGGCACCTGCAACGGTCGGGCAATCAGCCACAACATGGCGATTTTGATGATGAGGAAACCGAGCAGCAAAATGACAATGCGCAATGGATTTTCAAGCAGCGTGCCAAAGTCTATCGACATGCCAACGCCAATGAAAAACAGCCCCAGCAGCAAACCTTTAAAGGGTTCGATATCGCTTTCCAGCGCATGACGATATTCCGAGCTTGCCAGCAGTACGCCCGCCAGAAACGCGCCCATCGCCATCGACAAACCAACCTCTTCCAGCAGCAAACCAAAGCCAAACACGAGGAATAACGCCACGGCACTAAACACTTCCCGCAAGCCAGAGCGGGCAACAAAACGCAGTGCCGGACGCGTGACATAGCGCCCCAGCAATACCACCAGCGCCAGCGCGCCCGCCACTTTTAACGCCGAGAGAGCAAATGCGCCCATCGTCGTCGAGGCACTGCTCGCCGCCAGTAGCGGGATCATCGCCACCAGCGGGATCGCCGCGATATCCTGGAACAGCAGCACCGCAAAGGCACTGCGGCCCATTTGCGTCACCATCAGATTGCGTTCATTCATCGCCTGCATGGCAATTGCCGTAGAGGAGAGCGCCAGCGTCATGCCGATCAATTCCGCGACCTGCCAGCGCAGCCCAAGTAACATGCAGAACAGCCCCAGCAGGCCGCCGCAAATCACCATCTGCAATGCGCCACCGCCGAACACTGCCGCACGCAGCTTCCACAGCCTTTGTGGATCGAGTTCGAGGCCGATAATAAACAGCATCAGCACCACGCCAATCTCGGCAAAGTGCAGGATAGATTCGGCATCGGTCACCAGTCGCAGCCCCCACGGGCCAATAATACAACCCGCGATCAGGTAGCCAAGTACCGATCCCAGACCAAGACGTACCGCAATGGGGACAATCAGCGCCGCCGAACCGAGATAAATCAGCGCCTGAATCAGCGTATGGCTATCCATGATGTGCCTCCTGCCATTCCAGCAGACGTTGCTTATAGTGCCGCGCCTGCCCTTCGAGGGTTTCGTCGTCACAAATAAAGGTGCAGTGCATGGCAAACGGCGGCAGCCAGTTCAGCCCGCAGTAGATTGCCGTCGCCTGTAGCGGCTGCGACAGCACATCAAACCCCGGATGCGTGCCAATCTCAAAATGGCTTTCCCCACCGCCGGTCGTCACCGCCCACAGTAAATGTTTGCCATGCAGCGCCGTGCCGCCGTGACCGTAAGCCCAGCCGTGCGAGAAGACTTTATCGATCCAAAGTTTGAGGAGCGGAGGAATGCTGTACCACTGCATCGGGTGCTGCCAGACGATCAGATCGGCGCGAGACAGCGCCTCCTGCTCGGCGGCAATATCGATATTGAAGTCAGGATAGAGTTGATAAAGAGAGCGAATTTCGACGCCTTCCAGCGTCCTTGCCTGTTCAAGCATCCGTTTATTCGCATGGGAATGATGCGGATACGGATGCGCATAAATTATAAGAATCATAGGTAGCCCGCGTGATTACGCCTTTGTTTTCCCACAAAGTGTAGTCATATATTCACGCGGCTTATAGTCAATAATATTGATTCAGAAAAGAGAGAAATCTGAACAAATTACCCCATTCTCTGCCCGCGGATCGTCATATTGCTGGTCTGCGCCAGTGACATCCCTCGAGTCTCCGGAGCAAACGCTACGGAAATCAACAAGCCAAATAGCGAGATACCCGCCCCCATCAGCATGGTGCTACTGATGCCGTAATTATTGATAAAGATTGGCAGTGCCCAGGTCGAAACAATGGTGCCAATACGGCTTAAGGACATAATCACGCCCACGGCAGAGGCGCGGATATCCGTCGGGAAGAGTTCATTAGGATAGAGCCACTGCAAATTACCCGGCCCGCCAGAGAAAAAGGCATACACCGCAAATGCCATCACTACCAGCCAGATCCCCATATCCGGGATCAGCCCCAAAACCGCCAGCGCCAGCGTCATCATGGCAAAACTGCCAATCAACAATGGACGCCGTCCGGCGGTGTTTAACCACAGCATCGGCGGAATACAGCCAAGCATAAAGAACAGGCTAATCACCACATTCCCCAACGCCGCGTTTTTGCCAACTCCCAATCCCAACAAACCAACGATTTGCGGGCCAAAGGTGTAAATGGCGAACATGGGGATCACCTTGGCAGGTCCAGATGGCGGCAACAAACAGAACAAAGGAAAATGGCGGCGATTAAACAGATCGCGAAAACGGGTTTGCTGCGGCTGCTCTTCATCGAAAGCCACCGGTTCGCCAAACAGTTTGATCATCATCTCTTCGCACTCTTTTACTCGCCCTTTGCGTAACAACCAGCGGGGAGATTCAGGCAGTTCGAATCGACCAATCAAAATCAACAAACAGGGGATCGCTGCGCTACCCAGCATCCAGCGCCAACCACCTTCCACATCATAAAGCCAATAGCCGACCAAATCGGCGCAGGTCGCGCCGACATACCACATCGCGGCGATAAAGCTGATGGAAAACGCCCGCTGACGGGTACTGGAGAACTCGGTGATCATTGAGGTGGCGATGGGATAATCCGCACCGATGACAATGCCGATAAGTACCCGCATCACCAACAGTTCGACGGGGGATGAGACAAACATCGTCGCCACAGATATCACGCCGATGGCGATGATATCAATGAGGAACATTTTGCGCCGTCCGACTTTATCGGAGATATAGCCAAACAGCGATGTGCCAACGAACAGCCCGGCGAGCGTTCCCGCGCCCAGCAAGCCAATCCAGTCAGCGTCCAGTTTCAGCGCCGGAGTCAGTTGCTCCAGCGCCACGCCAATCATTACCAGTACATAACCATCCAGAAACGGACCACCGCTTCCCCACAGCAAAATGCGGCGGTGAATAGAGGAGAATTTGAGATCGTCAAAGTTTCTGGACGGTTGCATGGGTTATTCCTGTTTTTTGCAATGAGAGTCAGTGCGGCGTTACGTATCAAACCAACATCAGCCGTAACGGAACTCCACACCAAAGGTGCCGCGCGGGTATTCCCACTGTTCCAGCGCCGACCCCAGCCCCAGAATGCGACAGGTGCCGCACTCCAGACATCCGGCGTAATCGAAGCGCACACTGCCGTCATCCTGCTTCTTGTACAGACCTGCGGGGCACGCTTTCACCAGCAGCTCCAGGGCCTGTTTATCGGCATCGGCCTTCACAACAATGTGCGGATGCTCTTCATCGACATTGAATTTATTGACGCCCAGTTTGACGTCCACATTGACGGGAGAAGTCATAAAACGGTCACTCCTTTCATGCCATCCTTGATCAGATTGATGAAGCCCACTTTCTTGCCGTGGCGGAGGATTTTCTTGCGCATCAGTTCCGGCGCACTGCCGTCAATGGTGAACAGGTCACGCGCCACGCCCACCGCCAGTTCCGGGTAGCCGTTAAACATGCGTGGGTTATCAAGGAACGCCGGTAGTTTCTGGTACATGCGCATATCGCGCAGCGGGCCACTCTCAAGATACTGACGATATTCCGCCAGTTTTTGCTTACTGAAATCGTCGCTTTTCATCGCTGAAAGCACGGTTTTTGCTGCTGCTTCCCCGGCGGCAATCGCCAGATCCATACCGCGAATGGTAAAACCGAGGTTCATACACATTCCGGCGGCATCACCGGCAATCAGTACGCCGTCACCAACCAACTCCGGCAGCATGTTGATGCCTGCTTCCGGCACTACGTGAGCGGAATATTCCACCAGCTTGCCGCCTGCGATCAGCGGTGCAACGGCCGGATGTTGTTTGAAATCTTCCAGCATTTGCGGCACCGATTTTTTTTGCGTCATGCAGATGATGGAGACCACAAACCAGCCCCAGAGACAGGGTATTTTCATTGGTATAAAGGAAGCCGCCGCCCATCAGGCCATCGGTGGGGGAACCCGCAAACAGGCAAGCCGCGCCCTGATTACCCTGCAACTGAAAACGGTCTTCGATAACCGACTTCGGTAACTCGATCAGTTCCTTCACGCCAACCGCCACATCCGTCGGTTTAACGCGTTTTGCCATCCCCAGCTTTTCGGCAAGGATGGAATTCACCCCATCAGCAAGGATCACCGTTTTCGCTTCAATCACATCGCCATCAGCTTCTACGCCGACAACTTTGCCATCGCGCTGTACGAGGTTATCGACGCGGATCCCGGTAATTAACTGCGCGCCCGCTTCTTCGGCCTGCTCCATCAGCCAGGCATCAAATTTACTACGCAAAACGGAGGTAAGAACGCTGGGATGGCGAGGTTTCGTCGCCATTGCAGTAGTCCATAGTCATCGCTGACTTTTCCGTCATAAACGCGAGTTTTTCATGGGTGATCAGGCGTTCTACGGGGGCGGAGTCAGCGAAACCAGGAATAATGTGTTCCAGACTGTGGGCATAGAGACGCCCGCCGGTGACGTTCTTGGCACCTGCGGAATTGCCTCGCTCGATAACTAACACTTGCGCACCTTCGCGGGCGAGCACCAGTGCGGCAACCGAACCGGCAAGCCCTGCACCGACGATGATGGCGTCAAAGATATCTTCGGACATAAGAGCTCCCTGTCAGCGGCAGGGCCAAAATGCAGCCCTGCCAGAGTGGATCAACGCGCTAAAGCTGCGGTCAGTGCCGGAAGGATCTTCACGGCGTCGCCAACAATGCCGTAATCCGCGTACTGGAAGATCGGCGCATTTTTATCTTTATTGATGGCGAAAATGGTTTGCGACGCGTTAGCGCCAACCATGTGCTGGATCTGCCCGGAGATCCCCACCGCCAAGTACAGTTCAGGTTTCAGCATCAGGTTGGAGATACCGACATAGCGTTCGTGCTCCATCCATTTTTCGTTTTCCGCCACCGGACGAGAACAGGCCAACTCCGCACCTATCGCCTTGCAAAGCTGTTCTGCCAGCGCAATGTTCTCTTTGCTGCCAATACCGCGACCGACGCTGACCACCAGACGGGCTTTGTCGAGATCGACGCTGTTGCTCTGGCGCGCCTGGGTTGCCGTGCGGGTAATCGCCACAGCCGGAGCCTGCCACTCCACGGTGTGCGTTTCGCCAGTGCGTGACGCGTCTGGCTGAGCCGCATCGAACGTGCCGCTGCTGATGGTCAGTACCGCATACGGCGTGGCAATGCGTTCTTCGCCAATCGCCAGACCACCGTAAACCATGTGTTTCACTGTCGCTTTACCGTCCTGTACGCTGACGGTGCTGGCATCGTTAGACACCGCCGCTTTAAGGCGATAACCCAGTTTTGCCGCCAGTAATTTGCCGCGACGGGTGTTTGGCAGCAGCACCAGGCCGTCTGCGCCGTGCTGGCGAATAGTGTCAGCCATGACACCGGCGTAATCTTCGATCATCCGATCGTCCGGTTTGCCGTTTAATTTCCAGACATGATTAGCGCCGAGCTGGATTGCCTGTGCGCCGTCGGCATCATTGAGGACAAAGGTGTTGATTTGATTAGCTAAAGCCTGCGCACCGTTCATCAGTTCCGGCAGACGAGAAGGGGTATCGCTGAATACCCAGACTTGAGAAAACGTGTTCATAGCATCCCCTGTAATTAAATGACTTTGCGAAGATTTTCAGCAAATGCGGCGATCTGTTCTTCGCCGTCGCCTTCAATCACGATGCGCTGACGTTCGCGCTGTTTCGGCGCGGCAACCTGTTGTTCTGACCAGGCTGCCTCTGCGTTAAAACCAATATCCGCCGCCGACCATACCTGGACGGGCTTTTTCGCCGCGCCGAGAATGGCTTTCATCGAAGGAATTTGTGGGGAATTGATATCAGTGGAAACAGCAACAACCGCAGGCAGCGGAATGCTTAAGGTTTCGGTTTCATCTTCCAGTTCGCGCTCAACGGTGAGGGTATCTGCAGTCAGGGAGATAATTTTGCTGACGCCGTTAACTGCCGGAATATTGAGGATTTCGCCTACCAGCAAACCAACCTGCTGGGCATAAAGGTCGGAAGAACCATCGCCACAGAGGATCAAATCAAAGCCTGCTTTCTGGGCGGCTGCAGCCAGTGCGCTCGCCGTTTGTTGCGGCAGTGCCTGCTCGAACTGGTCATCAATTACCACAATCAGTTCATCCGGGCCGCGCGATAACACATCTTTACGCCCTTTGGCGTTGGTCAGGGCTTTACCGCCCACACTTAAGGCTGTCACCTGCGCCTCTGCTGCCTGTTGCTTTAGCTGGCAAGCCGCTTCAATAGCGTTGAGATCGTATTGGCTTATTTTGGCATCGGCTTTGCTGAAGTCTAATGAACCATCAGCATTATTGACCGCAATATCCTGTTCATCAGGCACGCACTTATAGCAAGTAATAATCTTCATTGCATCTCCAGAAATCATGAAGGAAACGTCGTTCATATCGGTGGTGTTAATTACAGATATCACGCCCTTTAATTTGGAAATAAAACTTTAATCACCAATATTGAAAATGTCACACGCAGATAAATCCAACTTTCAATATTGTTAAGTTCCTCACCAATATTGAAAACACGGCGTAGCAAAAAGAAATTTTCAATATTGTTTTATGGATCACCAATATTGAAAGTCAGATGTTATTTTTTTACTCAAAATAGAGCATAACAAACTGATTATTAATCAAAATTAACGAAAAAACGCCCTCTATTCACCCGAAACAAAAATGTGATACCAATCACAGAATACAGCTTATTGAATACCCATTATGAGTTAGCCATTAACGCGTCCACGAGGTTAATAATAATTATATTAAATGTTAACAAAAATAAAACAAACGGGAACGCAAAATAAATATTCGTTTTCACAGTGGAATTAACTCATGAAGAATGAAAAGAGAAAAACGGGAATAGAACCGAAGGTTTTCTTTCCGCCGTTAATAATCGTCGGCATACTTTGTTGGCTTACAGTCAGAGATCTGGATGCAGCGAATGTCGTTATTAATGCTGTATTCAGTTACGTCACCAATGTATGGGGATGGGCATTTGAATGGTATATGGTGGTGATGCTTTTCGGTTGGTTCTGGCTGGTGTTTGGCCCGTATGCCAAAAAGCGTTTAGGTAACGAACCGCCAGAATTTAGCACCGCCAGTTGGATCTTTATGATGTTCGCCTCCTGTACGTCTGCTGCCGTACTGTTCTGGGGATCGATTGAGATCTACTACTACATCTCCACCCCGCCGTTTGGCTTAGAACCGAACTCGACAGGGGCGAAAGAGTTGGGGCTGGCTTACAGCTTGTTCCACTGGGGACCTCTGCCGTGGGCCACTTACAGCTTCCTTTCAGTCGCCTTCGCTTACTTCTTCTTTGTCCGCAAAATGGAAGTGATTCGCCCCAGCTCGACACTGGTGCCGCTGGTAGGTGAAAAACACGCCAAAGGGTTGTTCGGCACTATCGTCGACAACTTCTATCTCGTCGCCTTGATCTTCGCGATGGGTACCAGTCTGGGCCTTGCCACGCCGCTGGTGACCGAGTGTATGCAATGGTTGTTTGGCATTCCGCATACCCTGCAACTGGACGCTATCATCATTACCTGCTGGATTATCCTCAACGCCATTTGCGTCGCTTGCGGTCTGCAAAAAGGGGTACGTATCGCCAGTGACGTGCGTAGTTACCTGAGCTTCCTGATGCTGGGTTGGGTGTTCATTGTCAGCGGTGCCAGCTTCATCATGAACTACTTCACCGATTCGGTGGGGATGTTGCTGATGTATCTGCCGCGCATGTTGTTCTATACCGATCCCATCGCTAAAGGCGGCTTCCCGCAGGGCTGGACCGTGTTCTACTGGGCATGGTGGGTGATTTATGCTATCCAGATGAGTATCTTCCTCGCCCGCATCTCCCGTGGTCGTACTGTGCGTGAACTGTGCTTCGGCATGGTGCTGGGGCTGACAGCGTCAACCTGGATCCTGTGGACTGTACTCGGTAGTAACACTCTGCTGTTGATAGATAAAAACATCATCAACATTCCAAATCTGATCGAACAGTACGGTGTGGCGCGCGCCATCATTGAAACCTGGGCCGCTCTGCCACTCAGCACCGCCACCATGTGGGGCTTCTTCATCCTCTGCTTTATTGCCACCGTTACGCTGGTTAACGCCTGCTCTTATACCCTGGCGATGTCCACTTGCCGCGAAGTACGCGATGGTGAAGAACCACCGCTGCTGGTGCGTATCGGCTGGTCAATTCTGGTTGGCATTATCGGTATTGTTCTGCTGGCGCTCGGCGGCCTGAAACCGATTCAAACCGCCATTATCGCCGGAGGATGCCCGCTGTTCTTCGTCAACATTATGGTGACGCTCTCCTTTATTAAAGACGCGAAACAGAACTGGAAAGATTAATTAACCCCCAAAATATCAAGAGGTTGAAAGATGGATTTTAATTTAAATGATGAGCAGGAACTGTTTGTCGCCGGTATCCGCGAACTGATGGCCAGCGAAAACTGGGAGGCCTATTTTGCCGAGTGCGACCGTGACAGCGTCTACCCGGAACGTTTTGTCAAAGCACTGGCGGATATGGGTATCGACAGTCTGCTGATCCCTGAAGAGCACGGTGGTCTGGACGCGGGGTTTGTTACTCTCGCCGCCGTGTGGATGGAGCTGGGATGTCTGGGGGCACCAACCTATGTACTGTACCAGTTGCCGGGCGGGTTCAATACCTTCCTGCGCGAAGGCACACAAGAGCAGATCGACAAGATTATGGCTTTCCGCGGCACCGGTAAGCAGATGTGGAACTCAGCGATTACCGAACCGGGCGCGGGCTCCGACGTGGGTAGCCTGAAAACGACTTATACCCGTAGAAATGGTAAGATTTATCTTAATGGTAGTAAGTGTTTTATTACCAGTAGCGCCTACACCCCGTACATCGTGGTGATGGCGCGCGACGGGGCTTCTCCGGACAAACCTGTCTACACCGAATGGTTTGTTGATATGAGCAAACCGGGCATCAAAGTGACCAAACTTGAGAAGCTCGGTCTGCGTATGGATAGCTGCTGTGAAATCACCTTTGACGATGTGGAACTGGACGAGAAAGACATGTTCGGTCGGGAAGGTAACGGCTTTAACCGCGTCAAAGAAGAGTTCGACCATGAACGTTTCCTGGTAGCCCTGACCAACTACGGTACGGCGATGTGCGCCTTTGAAGATGCGGCGCGCTACGCCAACCAGCGCGTGCAGTTTGGCGAGGCTATTGGTCGTTTCCAGTTGATTCAGGAAAAATTCGCCCACATGGCGATCAAATTAAACTCCATGAAAAACATGCTGTATGAAGCAGCGTGGAAAGCAGACAACGGCACCATCACCTCTGGCGATGCAGCGATGTGCAAATACTTCTGCGCCAATGCGGCATTTGAAGTGGTGGATAGCGCAATGCAGGTGCTGGGCGGTGTCGGGATTGCGGGCAACCACCGCATCAGCCGCTTCTGGCGTGACCTGCGTGTAGACCGCGTTTCCGGAGGATCTGACGAAATGCAGATCCTGACGCTGGGTCGTGCGGTGCTGAAGCAATACCGCTAAGTCCGTGCGCTGCCTGATGCGACGCTGACGCGTCTTATCAGGCCTACGGGAGCACGAATGTAGGCCGGATAAGGCGTTTACGCCGCATCCGGCAGTCATGCGCTACATAAATTTTTCAGGAGCAAATAATGGATCATCTACCCATGCCGAAATTCGGGCCGTTGGCCGGATTGCGCGTTGTCTTCTCCGGTATCGAAATCGCCGGACCGTTTGCCGGGCAAATGTTCGCAGAATGGGGCGCGGAAGTTATCTGGATCGAGAACGTCGCCTGGGCCGACACCATTCGCGTTCAACCAAACTACCCGCAACTCTCCCGCCGCAATTTGCACGCGCTGTCGTTAAATATTTTCAAAGATGAAGGCCGCGAAGCGTTTCTGAAATTAATGGAAACCACCGATATCTTCATCGAAGCCAGTAAAGGTCCGGCCTTTGCCCGTCGTGGCATTACCGATGAAGTACTGTGGCAGCACAACCCGAAACTGGTTATCGCTCACCTGTCCGGTTTTGGTCAGTACGGCACCGAGGAGTACACCAATCTTCCGGCCTATAACACCATCGCCCAGGCCTTCAGTGGTTACCTGATTCAGAACGGTGATGTTGACCAGCCAATGCCTGCCTTCCCGTATACCGCCGATTACTTTTCTGGCCTGACCGCCACCACGGCGGCGCTGGCAGCACTGCATAAAGCGCGTGAAACCGGTAAAGGCGAAAGTATCGACATCGCCATGTATGAAGTGATGCTGCGTATGGGCCAGTACTTCATGATGGATTACTTCAACGGCGGCGAAATGTGCCCGCGCATGAGCAAAGGTAAAGATCCCTACTACGCCGGTTGCGGTCTGTATAAATGTGCCGACGGCTACATCGTGATGGAACTGGTGGGCATTACCCAAATTGAAGAGTGCTTTAAAGATATTGGCCTCGCACATCTGCTTGGCACGCCAGAAATCCCGGAAGGCACTCAGCTTATCCACCGTATCGAATGCCCTTACGGCCCACTGGTTGAAGAGAAACTCGATGCCTGGCTGGCGACACATACCATCGCGGAAGTAAAAGAACGCTTTGCTGAACTGAATATCGCCTGCGCCAAAGTGCTGACCGTACCGGAACTGGAAAGCAATCCACAGTATGTGGCTCGCGAATCAATCACTCAGTGGCAAACGATGGATGGTCGCACCTGCAAAGGGCCGAACATCATGCCGAAATTCAAAAATAACCCCGGACAAATCTGGCGCGGAATGCCCTCACATGGCATGGACACGGCTGCCATTTTGAAAAATATCGGCTACAGCGAAAACGACATTCAGGAGTTGGTCAGCAAAGGTCTGGCCAAAGTTGAGGACTAAACGCGTGGCGTCAGTCGGCTTGCCTGACTAGCGCCCGCCCAATAACAAACGAACAAAAATGGATAGAGGTGCAATGGATATCATTGGCGGACAACATCTACGTCAAATGTGGGACGATCTTGCGGACGTTTACGGTCATAAAACGGCGCTGATTTGTGAATCCAGCGGCGGAGTCGTTAACCGGTATAGTTATCTTGAGTTAAATCAGGAGATTAACCGCACGGCAAACCTGTTTTATACGCTGGGGATTCGCAAAGGCGACAAGGTTGCACTACATCTCGACAACTGCCCGGAATTTATCTTTTGCTGGTTCGGGCTGGCAAAAATTGGCGCGATTATGGTGCCGATTAACGCCCGCCTGTTACGCGAGGAAAGCGCGTGGATCCTGCAAAATAGCCAGGCGTGCCTGCTGGTAACCAGTGCGCAATTCTATCCTATGTATCAACAGATTCAGCAGGAAGATGCCACTCAATTGCGGCACATTTGCCTGACAGATGTGGCACTTCCCGCTGATGATGGCGTGAGTTCGTTTACTCAACTGAAAAATCAACAACCTGCCACCTTGTGCTATGCACCGCCGCTATCGACTGACGATACGGCGGAAATTCTCTTCACCTCCGGCACCACCTCCCGACCGAAAGGTGTGGTGATTACCCATTACAACCTGCGCTTCGCTGGATATTACTCCGCCTGGCAGTGTGCACTGCGTGACGATGACGTCTACCTGACGGTAATGCCTGCGTTTCATATCGATTGCCAGTGTACTGCGGCGATGGCGGCGTTTTCTGCCGGGGCCACCTTTGTGCTGGTCGAGAAATACAGCGCCCGCGCCTTCTGGGGACAGGTACAGAAGTACCGCGCCACCGTTACCGAATGTATTCCGATGATGATCCGTACCTTGATGGTGCAGCCGCCTTCAGCGAACGATCGGCAACACCGCCTGCGGGAAGTGATGTTTTATCTCAACTTGTCGGAGCAGGAAAAAGATGCGTTTTGTGAACGCTTCGGCGTTCGCTTGCTGACGTCTTATGGGATGACGGAAACCATTGTGGGCATTATCGGCGATCGCCCTGGCGATAAACGACGCTGGCCGTCGATTGGTCGAGCGGGGTTTTGCTACGAAGCGGAGATCCGCGACGATCACAATTGCCCGCTCCCGGCAGGTGAGATCGGTGAAATCTGTATTAAAGGCGTACCAGGGAAAACCATCTTCAAAGAGTATTTTCTCAACCCGAAAGCCACTGCGAAAGTGCTGGAAGCTGATGGCTGGCTGCATACCGGCGATACCGGATACCGCGACGAAGAAGGCTTTTTTTATTTCGTCGATCGCCGCTGCAATATGATCAAACGCGGTGGCGAGAATGTCTCCTGCGTGGAGCTGGAAAATATCATCGCCACCCATCCGAAAATTCAGGACATCGTGGTTGTGGGTATTAAAGATTCGATTCGCGATGAAGCCATCAAAGCATTTGTGGTGCTGAATGAAGGTGAAACATTGAGCGAAGAGGAATTTTTTCGCTTCTGCGAACAAAATATGGCGAAATTTAAAGTACCCTCTTATCTGGAGATCAGAAAAGATCTGCCACGTAATTGCTCGGGGAAAATAATTAGAAAGAATCTGAAATAAATGAAACGGCAGGGAACTACCCTGCCAGCTAATAATCACGCTCTAAAACAATATGCATTTTTTGCAGGAATGTTGTCGTCCCTGAAAAAGCAAAAATGGAGAAAAGGAATGAGTGAATCATTACATCTGACCCGCAATGGATCAATTCTGGAAATTACCCTTGATCGCCCAAAAGCGAATGCTATTGATGCAAAAACCAGCTTTGAAATGGGCGAAGTATTTCTAAATTTCCGTGACGATCCGCAATTACGTGTCGCCATTATTACCGGTGCCGGAGAGAAATTCTTTTCCGCGGGCTGGGATTTAAAAGCGGCAGCAGAAGGCGAAGCACCGGATGCTGACTTTGGCCCGGGTGGTTTTGCGGGATTAACCGAAATTTTCAATCTCGACAAACCAGTTATCGCAGCTGTGAACGGCTACGCCTTTGGCGGCGGTTTCGAACTGGCGCTGGCGGCAGATTTTATTGTTTGTGCCGATAACGCCAGCTTCGCCCTGCCGGAAGCCAAACTGGGCATCGTTCCTGACAGCGGCGGTGTGCTGCGTCTGCCGAAGATCCTGCCGCCTGCCATCGTCAATGAAATGGTGATGACCGGCAGACGAATGGGCGCAGAAGAGGCGCTGCGTTGGGGGATAGTCAACCGCGTGGTTAGCCAGGCGGAACTGATGGATAACGCCCGCGAACTGGCGCAGCAGCTGGTTAACAGCGCTCCGCTGGCGATTGCGGCGCTGAAAGAGATCTACCGCACCACCAGCGAAATGCCGGTAGAAGAAGCGTATCGCTATATTCGCAGCGGCGTGTTGAAACACTATCCGTCGGTTCTGCATTCGGAGGATGCCATTGAAGGGCCGCTGGCGTTTGCCGAGAAGCGCGATCCGGTGTGGAAAGGACGTTAACAACCGTGAGCTATTACGCCTTTGAGGGGTTAATTCCGGTGGTTCACCCGACGGCGTTTGTCCATCCCAGTGCCGTCTTGATTGGCGATGTGATTGTGGGAGCCGGTGTCTACATCGGCCCACTCGCCTCACTGCGTGGTGACTACGGGCGGTTGATCGTGCAAGCGGGAGCCAATATTCAGGATGGCTGCATTATGCATGGCTACTGCGACACTGACACCATTGTTGGGGAAAACGGCCATATCGGGCACGGAGCGATCCTGCATGGTTGTGTGATTGGTCGCGATGCATTGGTCGGGATGAACAGCGTGATTATGGATGGCGCGGTCATTGGCGAAGAGAGCATTGTTGCCGCCATGAGCTTTGTCAAAGCGGGCTTTAGCGGCGAGAAACGCCAGTTGTTGATGGGTACGCCAGCCCGCGCTGTACGCAGTGTTAGTGACGACGAGTTACACTGGAAACGGTTGAATACCAAAGAGTATCAGGATCTTGTCGGGCGCTATCATGCATCGTTACATGAAACGCAGCCGTTGAGGCAAATGGAGGAAAATCGCCCCCGTTTGCAGGGGACAACGGATGTGACGCCTAAACGGTGATCTTGCCGGATGCGGCGTAAACGCCTTATCCAACTCTGCTGGAGAGCAACCGTAGGCCGGATAAGATGCGCCAGCATCGCATCCGGCGATAGCTGTCGGATGCGGCATAAACGCCTTATCCAACCCGGCTGGAGAGCAACCGTAAGCCGGATAAGATGCGCCAGCATCGCATCCGGCGACCAGGTCGCACGGTATCATCGAAATGACATTAACGACGCATACTCTTTGACAACATCATCTGCCACTTCTGCTCGCGGTTAAGTTCCGTGAGCGGAACGGCAGGAATACGCGGTGTCTTTCTTACGCCGACTAATTTTTCCCGACTGTTATTGCGCAGGCGCGCGTAAATTTGTTCATCGATATCGACCACTTTAACCAGTCGCTGACACTGGCATCCCCGCCCTTCCAGCTTATTAGGGATCATCTTAACTTCGCAGCTTATTTCTGTGACTTCCGACAGAATATAAGTCAGGGTATTAACCGCCTTGCTGTGTTCAATATCGAAATGAATAGAGATCTCTCTTGCTATCACCCACCGATTTTCAGCCATCATCCATTCGGCGATTAACAAGTAGAGTGGTTTTTCAACATATCCTTCACACATACGAACTCCAGTTTCACAAATTAAAAGTCTGGCTATGACTCGTTTTGAAGCAATTAAACAAGGCCATATTAAAATTGTGGATATATCGATAGTATGCAACTTCACCGTCGATAAGTGTGAGCTAAATCCTGCTTATGTCATCAAAAATATCGATTCCCCAAAAGATTTACTTAATGGGCAAAAAAAACGGTCCTCATCAGAGAACCGTATTAGTTATTCGATCAAATTAGCGGATGAAAAATATCTGCCATGACACGCTATTATTTGATCTGTGCGTGCATTTCCTGCACCGAAATTACTTTTTCAGTCGCATCGGCATTCAGCGCCATCGCGGTGGCAAAGCCGCCGTTCAGGGTGGTGTCGTAATGCACTTTATATTGCAGCGCACTGCGACGAATCACGCGGGAGTCTTCAATCGCACGACGGCCTGAGGTGGTGTTGATGATGTAGGTATATTCGCCATTCTTGATACGGTCCTGAATGTGCGGACGGCCTTCATGCACCTTGTTTACCAGACGCGGGTTGATACCTGCTTCGCCCAGCACAATCGCCGTGCCGTGGGTCGCATCCAGCTCGAAGCCCTGTTTCAGCAGTTTTGCCGCCAGGTCCACCACGCGTTCTTTATCGCCTTCGCGCACGGAAAGCAGCGCACGACCGTGTTTCTTCATGGTGGAGTTGCTGCCCAGCTGCGCTTTGGCAAACGCTTCAGCGAAGGTGCGGCCCACGCCCATGACTTCCCCGGTAGAGCGCATTTCTGGCCCTAACAGCGGGTCAACGCCCGGGAATTTATTGAACGGCAGCACCACTTCTTTCACCGAGTAGTACGGCGGGATAACTTCTTTGGTTACGCCCTGCTCAGCCAGCGATTTGCCAGCCATCACGCGCGCCGCCACTTTTGCCAGCGGTACGCCGGTGGCTTTGGAGACGAACGGAACGGTACGCGCCGCACGCGGGTTAACTTCAATCAGGTAGACTTCGTTGTTTTTCACCGCAAACTGCACGTTCATCAGGCCGCGCACCTGCAATTCGAAGGCCAGTTTCTGCACCTGCTGGCGCATCACATCCTGAATTTCCTGACTTAAAGTGTAGGCTGGCAGCGAACATGCGGAGTCACCGGAGTGCACGCCCGCCTGCTCAATATGCTCCATGATGCCGCCAATCAGCACCATTTCGCCGTCGCAGATGGCGTCCACATCCACTTCTACCGCGTCATCGAGGAAGTGGTCCAGCAACACTGGCGCATCGTTAGACACGCTGACCGCCGTCTGGAAGTAGCGACGCAGGTCTGCTTCGTCATAGACGATTTCCATCGCCCGACCGCCGAGAACGTAAGACGGACGTACCACCAGCGGGTAGCCAATCTCTTTCGCCTTCTCTACCGCCATTTCGATAGCGGTAACGGTGGCGTTCGCCGGTTGCTTCAGTTTCAGGCGGTCAACCGCATGCTGGAAGCGTTCACGGTCTTCCGCACGGTCGATAGCATCCGGGCTGGTGCCGATAACCGGTACGCCAGCGGCTTCCAGTGCACGCGCCAGTTTCAGCGGGGTCTGACCGCCGTACTGAACGATAACGCCTTTCGGCTTCTCAATACGCACGATTTCCAGCACATCTTCCAGGGTTACCGGCTCGAAGTAGAGGCGGTCGGAAGTGTCGTAGTCGGTGGAGACGGTTTCCGGGTTACAGTTAACCATAATGGTTTCGTAACCGTCTTCGCGCAGCGCCAGCGAGGCGTGTACACAGCAGTAGTCGAATTCGATACCCTGACCGATACGGTTCGGGCCGCCGCCGAGAACCATGATTTTTTCACGGTCGGTAGACGGATTCGCTTCGCACTCTTCTTCATAAGTGGAGTACATGTAAGCGGTGTCGGTGGCGAACTCTGCCGCACAGGTATCCACGCGCTTATAAACCGGGTGCAGGTCATACTGGTCGCGCAGCTTGCGGATTTCCGCTTCGCGCACGCCCGCCAGTTTTGCCAGACGCGCATCGGCAAAGCCTTTGCGTTTCAGCTGGCGCAGGAATTCAGCGTTCAGGCCAGTGATGCCCACTTCCGCTACTTTCTCTTCCAGACGCACCAGTTCTTCAATCTGTACCAGGAACCAGCGGTCAATATTGGTCAGGTTGAAGACGCCGTCCACAGACAGGCCCGCACGGAACGCATCGGCGATGTACCAGATACGATCTGCGCCTGCGTCTTTCAGTTCGCGACGGATTTTGGTTAACGCTTCCGGGTCATCCAGGCTCACTTTCGGGTCGAATCCAGTCGCACCGACTTCCAGGCCGCGCAGCGCTTTTTGCAGGGATTCCTGCTGCGTGCGACCAATCGCCATCACTTCGCCAACCGATTTCATCTGAGTGGTCAGACGGTCGTTAGCACCGGCGAATTTTTCGAAGTTGAAGCGAGGAATTTTAGTAACCACATAGTCGATGGACGGCTCGAAGGAGGCCGGAGTACGTCCGCCAGTGATGTCGTTCATCAGTTCGTCGAGGGTGTAACCCACCGCCAGTTTCGCCGCCACTTTAGCAATCGGGAAACCGGTCGCTTTCGACGCCAGCGCCGAAGAACGGGACACGCGTGGGTTCATTTCGATAACAATCAGACGACCGTTTTTCGGGTTCACCGCAAACTGAACGTTGGAACCACCGGTTTCAACGCCGATTTCACGCAGCACCGCCATCGAGGCGTTACGCATGATTTGATATTCTTTGTCGGTCAGCGTTTGGGCTGGCGCGACAGTGATGGAGTCACCGGTGTGGATGCCCATCGCATCGAAGTTTTCGATAGAGCAGACGATGATGCAGTTGTCGTTTTTATCACGCACCACTTCCATCTCGTACTCTTTCCAGCCGATCAGCGACTCATCAATCAGCAACTCTTTGGTCGGAGAGAGATCCAGACCGCGGGCGCAAATTTCTTCAAACTCTTCACGGTTATAAGCGATACCGCCGCCGCTACCGCCCATGGTAAAGGATGGGCGAATAATGCACGGGAAGCCCACGTCAGCGGCAACCGCCAGCGCTTCTTCCATCGTGTGTGCGATACCGGAACGCGCGGTTTCCAGACCAATTTTCTTCATCGCTACGTCGAAACGACGGCGGTCTTCTGCTTTATCAATCGCATCGGCAGTGGCACCAATCATGGTGACACCGAACTCTTCCAACACGCCCTGACGTTCCAGCTCCAGCGCGCAGTTCAGCGCCGTCTGACCGCCCATCGTTGGCAGCACCGCGTCCGGGCGCTCTTTTTCAATAATCTTGCGTACAACTTCCCAGTGAATCGGCTCGATGTAGGTTGCATCAGCCATTTCCGGGTCGGTCATGATGGTCGCCGGGTTGGAGTTCACCAGAATGACGCGGTAACCCTCTTCACGCAGGGCTTTACACGCTTGCGCGCCAGAGTAGTCAAACTCACACGCCTGACCGATAACAATCGGGCCCGCACCCAGAATCAGGATACTTTTTATATCTGTACGTTTTGGCATGGCTCTTTTACTCCTGATTACTTAGCGGTTTTACGGTACTGCTCAATTAACTCGATAAAGTGGTCGAACAACGGCGCGGCGTCGTGTGGACCAGGGCTGGCTTCAGGGTGCCCCTGGAAGCTGAATGCCGGTTTATCGGTGCGATGAATGCCCTGTAACGTACCGTCGAACAGGGATTTATGCGTGACACGCAGGTTTGCAGGTAATATTGCTTCGTCCACCGCAAAACCGTGGTTCTGGGCGGTGATCATTACCACGTTTTTCTCCACATCTTTAACCGGATGGTTGCCGCCGTGGTGACCAAATTTCATTTTGACAGTCTTCGCACCGCTCGCCAGCGCCAGCAGCTGATGACCGAGACAGATGCCGAATACCGGAATATCGGTTTCGAGGAATTTCTGGATGGCGGTAATGGCGTAATCGCACGGGGCCGGGTCGCCAGGACCGTTGGAGAGGAAGATGCCGTCTGGATTCATTTTCAGCACATCTTCCGCAGAAGTTTGCGCCGGAACGATGGTCAGGCGACAGCCTCTATCCACCAGCATCCGCAGGATGTTGCGCTTGGCACCAAAATCATAAGCCACGACGTGGAACGGCAGCTCGTCTTCTTTTTTCGCTTCTGGCAGGCCACCGGTCAACGTCCAGCTCCCTTGTGTCCAGCTATAGGCTTCTGCGGTGGTCACTTCTTTTGCCAGATCCATGCCATTCAGACCTGGGAACGCGCGGGCTTTTTCTAACGCCAGCGCCGCATCCGGGTTATCGCCCGCGATAATGCAGCCATTCTGTGCGCCTTTCTCGCGCAGTAAACGCGTCAGCTTACGGGTATCGATATCGGTAATCGCCACGATGTTATGGCGTTTCAGGTAAGAAGAGAGGTCTTCGGTATTACGGAAGTTGCTGGCAATCAGCGGCAGGTCGCGAATCACCAGACCTTGTGCATGTACCTGAGAAGATTCTTCATCGGCGTCATTGGTGCCGACATTGCCAATATGGGGATAAGTAAGAGTAACGATTTGACGAGAATAGGAAGGATCAGTGAGGATTTCTTGATAACCGGTCATTGAAGTATTGAAAACGACTTCCCCAACCGCCGAACCTGTTGCCCCTATGGCCCGACCGTGAAACTGGGTTCCGTCTTCCAGAACCAATAGCGCTGACTTAATCAAAACACCCTCCAGAGAATATTCACTCACTTTATTTGCATATTAATTCACAATGATGACGTAAATCAATGCAAATCTGCTTACCGACGAATTTCTGGCAAACGGCGGCATTCTGGAGATATGGGCGCTAAAAGTCAACTTAATGGCAGGATTTTTTATATTATTTTGTGGCTCATGCATGTTTTACAGGCATTAAGCGGCAAAAAGATCATATAACCTGTTCTGGAAAACGCTTGCGCAGCAAGAAGATTGCATGAAATAAAAGCGAGTAGGGAAAAGTGGACCAAATGGTCAAAATTTACATTAAAACAACAAAAACCGAAGACAAAACATGTAATTTTTGGCACTTATAGACAATTTAAAAACATAACACTAAAAATAAAAGGGCCAAAAATTAAAGCCCTTTACAATCAATAAATTAAATGTGTTATTTTTGCACCATAACAAATATTTTGTGGTTACAAACTATTGAGATCAAGCACATCTCGCATATCAAAAAGACCACTTTCCTTACCACTCAACCACAAAGCCGATCTTACCGCGCCGTTAGCAAATGTCATGCGGCTGGACGCCTTATGGGTGATCTCCAGACGCTCGCCAATATCGGCAAACATCGCGGTATGTTCGCCAACGATGTCACCTGCACGCACGGTGGCAAAACCAATGGTGCCAGGCACACGTTCACCGGTGTGGCCTTCACGACTGTAGACCGCGCAATCTTTCAGATCTTTATCAAGGGCGTGGGCGATCGCCTCTCCCATTGCCAGTGCGGTGCCTGACGGCGCATCAACTTTATGTCTATGATGTGCTTCAATAATTTCGATATCGGTGTAGTCACCCATCACTTTGGCTGCTTTCTCCAGCAGCTTAAGCATGACGTTAACGCCAACGCTAAAATTGGCGGCAAAGACAATCGCAATATCGGCGGCGGCGTCACGAATCGCCTGTTTACCGGCTTCGTCAAACCCCGTAGTGCCGATCACCATCCCTTTGCCATGCTGGCGACAAAAAGCGAGATGGTTCAGCGTACCTTCCGGACGGGTAAAATCGATAAACACATCAAAATCATCTTTTATCGCATCAAGGCTGCTTTGCACGGTAACGCCTGTTTTCCCTGCACCAGCCAGCTCACCGGCGTCGCTGCCCAGTAAAGAAGATCCTTCGCGCTCCAGCGCCGCGCCCAGCTGCACGCCTTCTAATGCCAGCGCCGCCTGAATCAACTGGCGGCCCATACGCCCCCCGGCTCCCGCGATGGCAACGCGGATGTTTGCATCATGCATAGCTATTCTCTTTTGTTAATTTGCATAGACCGTTTTCAGAGTAACCAGCGCATCGCTACGCCGCCAGCCAAAAACGCTGATAATTAGAAATTAATGATAAACAGGGAGGGATATCAGTGAAAGGCATGAGTCGATGAATGACTGCATGCCGATAACATGTGACAGGTTACGGCACCAGAGCCAGCAAATCAGCCACCCACTGTTGGAAGCCTTTTACATTCAGATCCAATGCCACCTGTACATTGGCTGGTTTGCCCAGGCAACCGTCGATATCAACCACCGTCGTGCCTGAGGTAAATTCGCCTTGAGTTTCTACCGCGACAAAACACGGCTTGAGGGTGAATAAGTCCGGGCGCACCAGCCAGGCGATGGCGCAGAGATCGTGCATTCGCAGACCGCTTTGCATACTGCCGCTACGGTAGTGGCTAAACAGGGCGTGGAGCATTTTTCCGGTGCGATTCAACTCCGGTAAAGTAGCGAGATAGTCAGGGGTTAATATTGCCTGATTGGTGACATCCAGACCGCACATGACAATTTCGATGCCGCTACGGAAGACACAGGCAGCCGCTTCTGGATCGGCAGCGATATTAAACTCGGCATTTGGTGTACAGTTGCCGCGACCAGCAGAACCGCCCATGATCACCAGACGGCGAATATGCGGTTTGCATTCCGGGCATTGTGAAAGTAACAGCGCAATATTGGTTAACGGGCCGATGGCTACCAGGGTAACAGGCTCTGGTGCACGCATCAGGGCATCCCGAATCGCCAGAAACGCCGGTACCTCGAGCGGCTTTCGGTTGTGCTCAACAAAGTCGTAGCCAGCCATTCCCGATTTGCCGTGCACAGATGCCGCATCACGCGGTGCGCGTACCAGCGGCACAGCGGCTCCCTGGGCGAGCGGAATCTCCGCATTCCAGAAATGCAGCAGTTGCAAGGCATTACGGGTAGTTTTCTCAACCGAGACATTACCCGCGACGGTGGTCATCAGTTGCAGGTCGAGTTCGGGGGCAAAAATCGCGGCGGCAATGGCGACGGCATCGTCAATGCCGGGGTCAGTATCGAGGAAGATAGGTAAACGCATGTTTTCTCCATAAAAAATGCCGGTAACAAGACCGGCATTTTCGCATAACTTAGGCTGCTAATGACTTAATCGACTTCACGAATATCGACACGCAGCTCTTTCGGCACTTCGAAAACAATGTTTTCTTCACGGCCTTCCAGCGGAATGGCTTCACCACCGCCCAGCTGCTGCAAACGTGCCACCACATTTTGCACCAGAATATCCGGAGCCGATGCGCCCGCAGTCACGCCGACGCATTTAACCTCTTTCACCCACTCTTCCTGGATATCTTTCGCATCGTCAATCAAAAACGCGCGTTTGCCCATACGCTGGGCCAGCTCCGCCAGACGGTTGGAGTTGGAGGAGTTTTTCGAACCGACCACCAACACAACTTCCGCCTGTTCTGCCAGGGCGCGTACCGCTTCCTGACGGTTAGTCGTGGCGTAGCAGATGTCATCTTTGCGCGGACCGACAATTTTCGGGAAGCGTTTACGCAGCGCGTCGATCACATCAGACGTGTCATCCACCGACAGCGTGGTCTGGGTCATAAAGGAGAGCTTCTCTTCGTTTTTGACCGTCAGTTTCCACACATCGTCCGGCGATTCGACCAGATACATTCCCCCTTCCGGGTTACTGTACTGGCCCATCGTACCTTCCACTTCCGGATGCCCGGCGTGGCCGATGAGAATCGACTCTTCGCCACGACGGCTGGCGCGGGCGACTTCCATATGCACTTTGGTCACCAGCGGACAGGTGGCATCAAACACCGTCAAATCGCGGCTTTTTGCTTCGTTACGTACCGCCTGAGAAACACCGTGTGCGGAGAAAATCAGGATCGCGCCGTCCGGTACTTCGCTAATCTGCTCAATAAAGATAGCCCCACGCTCACGCAAGCTATCGACCACATAGCGGTTATGTACCACTTCGTGACGGACATATATCGGTGCGCCGTAAATGGCCAGCGCGTTTTCAACAATGCTGATAGCGCGGTCTACCCCGGCACAAAAACCACGCGGGTTGGCCAACAGGATCTGCATGTTACGCCTCCAGTGCCGGATCGATTTCCAGCACTTCAATATCAAAATGAACGGTCTGCCCGGCCAGCGGATGGTTGAAATCAACGGTAATGGAGTCGCCGTTAATTTCGCGGATCACGCCAGGCATCTCACTGCCATCCATTGCGGTAAAAAGCATGATTGCGCCAATTTCTGGCTCGCCTGCATCCATAAATTCACGGCGGGAGAAGTACTGAATCAGGTCCGGTGACGGCACGCCAAACGCCGCATCTGGCTCCAACGAGAAGGTGGTTTTATCGCCCACTTTCAGCCCCAACAGGTGTTGCTCCAGCCCTTCAGAAAGAGAAGCATCACCCAGGCGGAACAGCGCCGGTTTACCGTTGTTGCGGGTAGACTCGGCGGTGGTGCCATCGTCGAGTTTTAGCGTGAAGTGCACCAGGACGGCGCTATTGCTCTGTACAGATTCAGACATGCAGGTTTGCTCTTATATTTGAGGATTTTTGCCGGATGCGGCGTAAACGCCTTATCCGGCCTACGATTTCGCAGCAATCTGTAGGCCGGATAAGATGCGTCAGCATCGCATCCGGCAGGGTTTATTATTGTTTTTTCGCTTTAGAAGGTAAAAACCCTTCCAGCACGATCAACGCCGCACCGACACAAATGGCAGTATCGGCAAGGTTGAAGGTGGCGAAGTGCCAGTCGCCGACGTAGAAGTCGATCATATCGACAACGAAGCCGTGCCACAGGCGGTCGAACAGGTTGCCCAGCGCGCCGCCAATAATCAGCGCATAAGCGATATTGTTTAGCTTCTGCGTGGCCTTCGAGCGATACATCATCACTGCCAGGATCACGCTAATACCAATCGCAATACCGGCAAAGAACCAACGCTGCCAGCCGCCGCTATCGGCAAGGAAACTAAACGCCGCGCCATAGTTACGCGCATAATGCAGATTAAGCGACGGGAACAGCGGGACCGTATCCCCCAGAGCAAAGTTCTGGAGGATCAGGTATTTGCTGCCCAGATCGATAATCAGCACGACTACCACCAGCCACAGCCAGCGTAGCCCTGTTGAACAGATCGATTGACTCATCAGGCAAACTTACGTTTTTCACCGTCACCGGCGACGTTGCTGACACAGCGGCCGCAGATTTCTGCGTGTTCCGCCACCTTGCCGACATCCCGGGTGTAGTGCCAGCAGCGTGGGCACTTCTCACCTTCGGCTTTACTCAACGCGACTTTCAGCCCTTTGAGTACTTCGCTCTGCTGAGCATCAGCAGGTGCGTCGTTATAGTCTGCAACGGTAGCGCCGGAGGTCAACAGGACAAATCGTAATTCATCGCCCAGCGCGGTCAGTTTCGCCGCCAGTTCCGGTTCTGCATACAAGGTTACTGCCGCTTCCAGCGAGCCACCCACTTTCTTGTCGGCACGCGCTTGCTCAATGACTTTGTTCACTTCGCCACGCACTTTCAACAGCTCGTCCCAGAACGCATCGTTCATCGCTTCACTGTCTGCCAGGCCAAACAGGCCTTCGTACCACTCACCGGTGAAGACGTATTTTTCACGTTCGCCCGGCAGGTAGCCCCACACTTCATCAGCGGTGAAGGAGAGGATTGGTGCCATCCAGCGCACCAGCGCTTCTGCGATGTGATACAGCGCAGTCTGGCAGCTACGACGCGCCACACTGTCCGCTTTGGCGGTGTACTGACGGTCTTTGATGATGTCGAGGTAGAAGGAACCCATCTCAACGGAGCAGAAGCGCATCAGACGCTGTACCACTTCGTGGAAATCGTATGCTTCGTACGCGTTGAGGATGTCTTCCTGTGCCGCTTTCGCACAACCTACGGCCCAGCGATCCAGTACCACCATCTCTTCCGGTTTCACCATATCTTTTGCTGGATCAAAACCGTTCAGGTTTGCCAGCAGGAAGCGCGCGGTGTTACGGATACGACGATAGCTATCGGCAGCACGTTTCAGGATCTCGTCAGAAACGGCCATTTCACCGGTGTAGTCGGTTGATGCCACCCACAGACGCAGAATATCCGCGCCCAGTTTGTTCATCACATCCTGCGGCGAAACGGTATTGCCGATGGATTTAGACATCTTGCGACCCTGACCATCCACGGTAAAGCCGTGGGTCAGTACCTGACGATACGGCGCTTTGCCTTTCATCGCGGTGGAGATCATTAGGGAAGACATGAACCAACCACGGTGCTGGTCAGAACCTTCCAGATACATGTCCGCTGCGTGACCGGCAAATTCCGGACGCACGTCAACAACAGAAGAGTGGGTAGATCCGGAGTCAAACCATACATCCAATGTGTCCGGCACTTTCACGTACTGATCAGCTTCATCGCCGAGGATCTCTTTCGCATCAAGATCCCACCACGCCTGGATGCCGTCAACTTCAACGCGTTTTGCCACTTCTTCCATTAGTTCGAGAGTACGCGGATGCAGCTCTTCCGTGTCTTTGTGCACGAACAGTGACATCGGTACGCCCCAGGTGCGCTGACGGGAGATACACCAGTCAGGACGGTTAGCAACCATCGACTCGATACGCGCCTGGCCCCAGTCCGGGATCCACTGCACGCCTTTGATCTCTTTCAGTGACTGCGCACGCAGACCTTTCTGATCCATGCTGACGAACCACTGCGGCGTCGCGCGGAAGATGATCGGCGTTTTGTGACGCCAGCAGCACGGATAGCTGTGCTGCATTTTCTCAACGTGCAGCAGCGCGCCTTTTTCCTGCAGCAGCGCAACGACGATGTCGTTCGCTTTGAAGACGTTCACGCCATCCAGCGTCGGATAAGTGCCCGGCAGATAAGTGCCGTCCGGGCCAACCGGGTTAGCGGTTTCCAGGCCGTATTTCTGACCGATCACATAGTCGTCCGGGCCGTGGCCAGGCGCGGTGTGAACGGCACCGGTACCGGCATCCAGGGTAACGTGATCGCCGAGGATTGCCGGAACGTCGAAGCCCATAAACGGATGGGTAAAGCGCAGCAACTCAAGCTCCGCACCTTTTACCGTGCCGAGAATGGTGTAATCGGTCACGCCGATACGCTGCATTACGCTTTCAACCAGATCTTTCGCCAGAATCACGGCCTGACCGTCGATCTGCACCAGCGCATAGTCGAAATCAGGTGCAATAGAGATTGCGCGGTTCGCAGGCAGAGTCCACGGCGTGGTGGTCCAGATTACCAGCGAGATTGGGCCGTTAACGTTGCTTACGGCAAATTTTGCTTTCAGTGCATCCTGATCGACTGCCTGGAAAGCAACGTCGATGGACGGAGAAGTTTTGTCGTAATACTCAACTTCCGCTTCCGCCAGCGCAGAACGGCAGTCAACGCACCAGTGAACTGGCTTCGCGCCTTTGTGCAGGTGACCGTTGCCGATGATTTTGCCCAGCGCGCGGATGATGTTGGCTTCAGTTTTGAAGTCCATGGTCAGGTACGGGTGCGACCAGTCGCCCAGCACGCCCAGACGGATAAAGTCTTTGCGTTGACCGTCAACCTGGGTCGCCGCGTATTCGCGGCACTTGGCGCGGAACTCGGCGGCGGTGAATTTCTCACCCGGCTTACCGTATTCTTGCTCGACTTTCAGCTCGATCGGCAGACCGTGGCAGTCCCAGCCAGCACATACGGCGAGTCATAACCGGAAAGCCCTTTGGACTTCACGATAATGTCTTTCAGAATCTTGTTAACCGAGTGACCAATATGAATGCTGCCATTCGCATAAGGAGGGCCATCATGCAGAATGAAGGTTTTTTTGCCTTTTTTAGCCGCACGGATGATGCCGTACAGATCATCATCAGTCCAACGCGCCAGCATTCCGGGTTCGCGCTTGGCGAGATCGCCACGCATCGGGAACCCTGTTTCCGGCAAATTCAGGGTTGATTTATAGTCACTCATCAGATTCTCGGTTCCGTGTTTCGGTTTGATTACATAACAGGCTTAAGCCGGTTTTGTTAGCCCAAAAAATTCGCGGGCGGTTAATTCATCACGCGCAATCTGCGCTTTCAGTTCGTCCAGCGACGCAAATCGCTGCTCATTGCGTATTTTTTTACGCAGCACTACTTGTATATGGCGACCGTAAAGGTCCATTGCAACATCTAACAAATGCACTTCCAGCTGCTGGCGAATACCGGCAACCGTTGGGCGTGTTCCGATGTTTGCCACGCCGGGTAACGGCTTTTCACCGAGGCCCAGCACTTCTACCGCATAAACCCCTTTCACCGGGGAAACCTGACGGCGTAGCGGTACATTCGCCGTCGGGAAACCTATAGTGCGCCCTAATTCATCACCGTGGACTACACGCCCGGAGATGGCAAACGGGTGCCCCAGTAAACTTTCTGCCAGAGCCAGATTGTCATCCGCCAGCGCCTGACGCACAGCGGTGCTGCTAATACGCACGCCACCTTCGCAAAAAGTTTGCGTACTAGTGATATCGAAGCCGTATTCCATGCCAGCTTTCTGTAATAACAAGAAATCGCCTTCACGACCAGCGCCAAAGCGGAAATCATCCCCTACGGCAAGAAATTTTACGCGCAAATGCTTCACCAGAAGATCGCTGATGAAATTTTGCGCGGTTAACGCCGCGAAACGCCTGTCGAAACGCACGCACAGCACGTAATCAACGCCACACTCTGCAAGGTAACGCAGTTTTTCCCGCAGCCGGGTCAGCCGTGCCGGGGCTTTATCGGTAGCAAACAGTTCCAGTGGTTGAGGTTCAAAAAGCATCACCATCACCGGTAAGTTGCGCTTGCGCCCTTCTTCCTGCAAGCCCTGTAACAGCGCGCGATGACCGCGATGCACGCCGTCGAAATTACCAATAGTCAGCACACACCCTTCTTGCGGGGCCTGGCTGAGATTATGTATGCCGCGTATCAGCTTCATGTCTGGCTCAAAACAGTGAAAATCGTCCGAGTATACCTTGTACAGCGGTCAAGGTTAACCGGCGATTGAGTACCGAAATCAGAAAGAAGTGGCTTTTCATTGCCATGGCGCAAATCACGGGAAGAAACTGACCGCCTGCTGCAATTTTTATCGCGGAAAAGCTGTATTCACACCCCGCAAGCTGGTAGAATCCTGCGCCATCACTACGTAACGAGTGCCGGCACATTAACGGCGCTTATTTGCACAAATCCATTGACAAAAGAAGGCTAAAAGGGCATATTCCTCGGCCTTTGAATTGTCCATATAGAACACATTTGGGAGTTGGACCTTGGCTAATATCAAATCAGCTAAGAAGCGCGCCATTCAGTCTGAAAAGGCTCGTAAGCACAACGCAAGCCGTCGCTCTATGATGCGTACTTTCATCAAGAAAGTATACGCAGCTATCGAAGCTGGCGACAAAGCTGCTGCACAGAAAGCATTTAACGAAATGCAACCGATCGTGGACCGTCAGGCTGCTAAAGGTCTGATCCACAAAAACAAAGCTGCACGTCATAAGGCTAACCTGACTGCACAGATCAACAAACTGGCTTAATCGCCAATTTGCTGAAGCTTTGTGAAAAAGCCCGCGCAAGCGGGTTTTTTTATGCCTGCTGCTTTTGTGATGCGTGAGAGAACACACTGCCGGTTGCCAGATAGTCAAAAGTTGCAGGTTCTTGCAGACATGCCGTTGTACTATCTGAACTCTTCGTGGCTTAAGAATCGTAGAACCATCGGCTGATACATTCTGAACAAGAATATCTACTCAATCTCCAGACCCCTACAAAGAATGTGGATATTGTGATACACATTGAGGTATTAAACTTAAGACCACTCTATTTTTGAATTAAATTCCTATATACTTTAACCATTCATAAATATCTCCTCATTAGACCTTGTAAATTATTAACAGCAATCAACACAGGTTAAATACCTATTTATATTGTACTTCTTAAAATTAATGAGCGATTTTTGATAGTAGTCACATTCACTCATAAATTAAATTAATAAAAATTCATCAACTTCAAGGACTGATAATGACAGATGGTATCTCAACTTCGCCACATTGTCTTTATAAATCAAATATAGTAGATGATGTAATAATAAATAAAACAAGACAAAATGAGTTAGTAAAAGTGTTTTGCGAGTATAAAACAGAGTTCTTAATTTTGTTTGATGACTTTTTCAGAAGCCAGGATTTTCCTAAACCATCTCCAGTCCTCCATCATTTTTTTCAATATACTCATCTGAGAGATGCACATTTTTATAGATGTAAACTCATAGAACATACAGTTCAATTTTATTTTTTAAACACAAAGGCATCACATTACTTAGATTGGATGTTTTTGATGACAGAACAAGCGAATGTCTTTCTGAAGAGATTAAGATATATCAAGAATGCTATGAAAAATTCGTTAAGTTCTTAAAGGCAAACTTCAACCCGGAAATATACCCACAGCTATATACTCCTGAAATATTTTATGAGGCCTGCAGAAATCTCCAGTCATTTTATGCTCATCAGGAGACGTCACAAAACGCTAAATATAGTGCAATAGACAAGAAAAAAAGTCATCTTAACCAGGAAATCAAAAAGCTAATTAAAAAAAATATTTTCCTGAGCTATATAATGAACAATGCAATAAAATCCCCTCCTCATCGAAAGATGATAACCAGAAAATAACATGGCAGAATTTTAAAACTAGCAATTCGGCATATTCAAAACTATGTGGAAAATTATCTTTATTTAAAAGCGTGCCCAGTCGGTTAATAGAAAAATCAGCTTACTGCTCAACTGAAAATATGGCCACTAATAAATTTGATGTCGTCTTTTCTTACTGCGGAGATAATATAAAGGAATTTATACTTTTATTACCCTATAATAAATCACTGGAGATGTATGAACTTAACGATCAAAAGATCCAGTATTTGACTGTCTCCTAATATCAATATACATAAAATGTCGCTATCAAATATAACAATAGAAAAGAGCAACCTTTCATATGGGTATTATTTTAGTTGTGTATTATCCAATATATCATGTTTTGAAAGCGACTTATCAAACACCATCTTTTCAAATGGAGAAATTAATAATCTCTTCATTAAAAAAGCAACATATTTGGAGCATCATTCACTAATACCAGAATAAAAAATTTGCTCTGTGAAGATATTATGCCTGGTCGATGGACCACTCAACTTGTCAATAAGCACTTAGGTTACAGATACACAGGAGTATTCAAAACCCTGGCAAGTATTGATGACAAACCGTCCCGTTTCGAAATTTTGATACCATTGGTACAAACTTTAGTTCGCGACAATGTAAAGCTAAATAATGATGTGTATAAAGAACTGAAAAAAGTTTATGCACGATTACGACAAAACATCCCCGGAAATGAGAAAATACCTTCAGAGCATCAACGAGTCTATGTTCCTTATGAAAAACATAGCTCATCAAAATTAAAAATCTCAAAAAAGAAGTAATTTCAGAATGAAATTAACTGTGATGATTATTAATTCACTACAGAGGAATAAAAAATAATCTGAAGCATACTCTGAAACATCCTACTCTCTCACTCTAATAATGGCACCTTGCTCTTCTTATAAAGAAGGGAATAATTAAGAATATTAAACTTTCATCAACTTCACATCAAGAAATTAAAAAATTTAAACATTAATCTAAATAATAACAACCTGATCACATAATCGGGTACGATTTTATCCGATAACTATAATGCTATAACTCTGGGAAATGGTTGGAATACACCGCTGGGTGCCATCTCTTTTTACGCTGCCCGATCGAGTAGTAAGTTAAATAATGATACCAGACACGAAGGTACGAGCTATCAGGTCGCCTATAATAAATATCTAGTACAAACAGCCACTGATTTAGCGTGGCGCCTGGCGTTATGCTTCGCAGGATTACAGGACATTCAGCGACCATCTTTACGAAAATGATAAACACTATCATCAGAGTGATTATAATGATTTTATGATATTGGCAGAAAAAATAGCCTTTCTGCCAATATTATGCAACCTTTATCCAATAATCTGGGAAATGTATCATTAAGCGCTTTGGCGGAATTACTGGGGGCGAAGTGGAAATGCTAAAGATTACCAATTCAGTTACTCCAATAACTGGCAACACATTAGTTATACTTTCTCTGCCAGCCAATCTTATGATGAAAATAATAAAGAAGAGGAGCGTTTTAATCTGTTTATCTCCATTCCTTTCTACTGGGGGGATGATATTGCCAAAACACGTCACCAAATTAACTTATCGAATTCGACCTCATTTTCCAAAGATGGCTATTCCTCCAACAATACTGGAATTACTGGCATAGCCGGTGAACATGATCAGTTAAATTATGGTATATATGTTAATCAGCAACAACAAAATAATGATACCTCGCTTGGTACGAATTTAAGCTGAGAACTCCCATCGCCATAATAGATGGCAGCTATAGTCATTCTAAAAACGCCTGGCAAAGTGGTGGAAGTATTAGTAGTGGATTAGTTGTCTGGTCCGGTGGTATTAATATCACTAACCAGTTATCCGATACATTTGCAATTCTGGATGCGCCTGGATTAGAAGGCGCGCATATTAATGGACAAAAATACAACCGAACAAACAGCAAAGGCCAGAGTTGTTTACGACCCGATTATACCTCATCGTGAAAACCATCTGGTACTTGATATAGCAAACAGTGAAAGTGAAACAGAATTGCAGGGCAATCGTCAAATTATTGCGCCTTACCGTGGAGCAGTTTCTTATGTGCAGTTTACAACTGACCAACGTAAGCCTTGGTATATACAGGCACTGCGTCCCGATGGTTCGCCATTAACCTTTGGCTATGACGTACTGGATCTCCAGGAAAACAATATTGGAGTCGTTGGCCAGGGTAGTCGCCTTTTTATTCGCGTAGATGAAATTCCAACTGGCATAAAAGTTGCTCTCAATGATGAACAGAATTTATTCTGTACTATTACTTTTCAACACGTTATTGATGAAAACAAAACATATATATGCCAGTAAAAGGAGTTTACTATGAAGTGGCTTTTATTAATCACCTTGAGTCTATATTCTTTTATTGTGCAAAGTGCTCCCTGTGCATTGACCAATGTCGGTGAACAACGTGGAACATATATACTCAAGCCACTGAGTATGAAAGGTAATCTCACCGCCGAAAAAATTGAAAACACCGGAAATATCATTGAGTGTACAGACTTGCAAGAGACAACCAACGCCATTAAAGTTCATTTTTTAACACAGAACGCTTTAAGGTTTAAAGTCGGAAGTCGTCATTATATTATTAATTTCCCCTTTGAATATGACGGTAAAAAAATAGAGCTTCCAGGAAGTCATCTTATAATTTAGAAGAAATGCTATCTGCGATAAATTTCACCATTCCATATTCTATCGCATCTGTATCAGATAGTTCTAACACCGCAGACATTTTTCCAGGAACTCCTTTTCCTTTGTTGTTCGAAATTGAAGTGAGTTCATGTACAGGGAATAATACTAATTGTAATAGCGTCCGCTTTAATTATAATTTAAATACTATTTTACAGGTAAATTTAATGACCTGTGGTTTTGAAGATCAATCCATCGACACTGGACGATTTGTACTGTCTCGTATCAATAATGAAAATTATCAGTTTCATCATATAAGATTTGACTGCATCCAGGGCGAGCAAGGTGAATTAGTTTTGAACCCAGTGATGTTGAATATTACTTTGAACCAGTGACGATACAGGAGTCAGGAACCAGCATATTAAAAAATGAGTTAGAAAACAGTGAGGACGGTGCGGGTCAAGTAGGCTTTCAACTCTCGAATGATGGTACGAATGAAATCCAGTATGGTAAAAGCAATTACTACTCTTTTCAGCATCCCCATGAAGGAAGTAATCAGATTCCTCTATTTATTCGCCCGCGTACATATGGAAATAATGTCTCAAGCGGGCAAATAATGAGCCGAGTCAAAATCGTGGTTATGTACAACTAATCTATCTCCTCCACTTTAACTTTGGGGGAGCTGCCGATTAACGCGCCGCTGGACTAAAAAGCGCAGAATAATCCGTATTGCAGATTCGCTGTACCGCCGGGTGCTGAATCATCCGCTCAGCAAAAATAGCATGGTACTCTTCCATCACATTCTCGACGCGACCAATTTCTACGACAGTTTTATCGGCATAAAAGTCATATGCATAAAGCGTTGGGGCAACGAAGATTGCATTGTGCATTGCACCAAAAGCTTTCATCAACGCGGCATCATCAAACTCGCCGAGGATTTCTACGTTTAATCCCTGGGAGTTAAACCAGTTAAGCAATTTGCGCCCTAACATTGAACGTCGCCCAGGAATCAAAAGTCGCCGTTCTTCCAGACAAGCCGGGAACGGTTTTTCTGGTGGTGGATTTGTACACCAGAAACTCACGCCACATTCGCCAATTCTCACGGAGAACAGGCCTTCCTGCTGCGTAGAGTCTATCGGACAGTCGGAAATGATCATATCCAGTTTATGCTGGCTTAATTGCTCCAGTAGCATTTCGTGGGTGGATTCGAAGCAGCGAAGATGAATCGGCTCGCCTTCTACCACTGCAGCATTCAGCACGCTACTGACCAGGCGTTTGGAAAGTGCATCAGCCACGCCAACGTCAAACAATAAATTGATTCTTTGCGATAGTTCACAATATCCAGCATTTCCTGGCTTAAGGTGAACATTTTATCGGCATAGCGATAGACCAGTTCTCCCAGCTCGCTGGGTTCGAGACCACGTCCCTTGCGCTTAAATAATTTGCCTTGCAGGCGCTCTTCCAGAGCCCGGATCTGTCCGGTAATGGTTTGTGGTGTCAAATAAAGCGCCTCCGCTGCGCCAACCACGGAACCTTCTTTATAGACATGCCAGAAGTAATACAAGTGGTTGTAATTGATATGAGACATGCTCATTTCTCTCCCTGATAACAATGAAAAGGGAGCCGTTTATGGCTCCCCGGTAAACCGTCCTGTCAAACTGATGGACGCAAACGAACGCGTAACCAACTGTATCCAATTACCGCCGAAGAGACAGAACCGACCAGGATACCGAGTTTCGCCCAGTTAATCAGTTCTGGATCTACGCTACCAAAGGCCAGGCTGGCAATAAAGATAGACATAGTAAAACCGATACCGCACAGGATCCCCACCGCCATAATTTGCTGATAAGTCGTTCCCTCAGGCAGATGCGCCAGTTTCAAACGCAGCGCCAACCAGCAGAACAGACTAATCCCCAGCGGTTTGCCAATCAGCAAGCCAGCGATGATCCCCAATGGCAGAATGGAGGTCAAGCCATCCAGCGTGACGCCTTGCAGAGAAACGCCAGCATTAGCGAATGCAAACAGCGGCAAAATCAGATACGCCACCCACGGGTGCAACATGCTCCAGTCGCTTCGCTGGAGAACGCCCATGCTTCTCTTTCAAAGGAATAAAGAAGCCGACAATTACCCCCGCCAGAGTTGCGTGAACCCCCGATTTCAACACCGCAGTCCACAACACTACGCCAACCAGAATATAGACGCCCGTGCGGCGTACACCACACAGATTCAATACCGCGAGTACCGCAATTGCTACAGCCGCGACGCCAAGAGAGGCCATCGATAAGTCATTAGTGTAGAACAATGCGATGATAATGATGGCCCCAAGATCGTCGATAATAGCCAGAGCCATCAAAAAGATCTTCAGCGCTAACGGAACACGACTTCCCAATAGCGCCAGCACACCAAGTGCAAAGGCAATGTCAGTAGCCGCCGGGATCGCCCACCCTTCGCGGGTAATCGGATCGGCATAGTTAAAAGCCAGATAGAGTAATGCCGGCACAATCATCCCACCAATAGCGGCGATAACTGGAAATGCGGCCTGGCGTAAGCTGGCTAGCGATCCTTGCATCAGTTCACGTTTAACTTCCAGACCGACTAACAGGAAAAATACCGCCATCAGCGCGTCATTTATCCATAACAGCATGTTTTTGTTGATTTCGAGTGAACCAACCCGGAGCTGAACCGGCGTCTCCAGAAAGTCGTGATACCATCCACTGGTTGCGCCGCTGTTGGCCATCATCATCGCCAGGATAGCGGCAATGATAAGAATAATGCCTCCCGAGGCATCACTGCTAAAGAATCGATGCAGATGTTTCACTTTTTATTTCTCTTTCAGGTGAATAGATCGTTTTTACTATTTTACCCCGCACGAATCATCGTTAAAATCAGATTATAGTGTAGGAATAATTCGTTTTTTACGAGCCATTGAAGAATTTGCGCCATCAGCGGTGAGATGCGTTTTTGACGGCTGTAAGCGCTCACGAGTGACCCTAAGCCTAGATAATCATAGCTTAAGGTGAGGATTCCTGAGGGATTAATTAGGAAAAGTAATAATTAATTTGTTGTCAGTCGGCGATGCTTGTTAGGCCAATATTTCAAAAATAATCCAGCTTGTCGTCAATAATTGCGATGAAGAGATAAATTAAAGTTAAATAATTAAATCATTAAAAAATTACGCCACAAAAATGCGAGGCGTCTTCAGGATTAGAATCGATAAAACAAAATGGGTTAAAGAGAGCGATATAATAGCGGCGGGTGCTTGAGGCTGTCTGTCTCAGGCATTAGCTGAACGGCAGATAGAGAAAAGCCCCGAGTGATATTTTACCATCAACCCGAGGCCTCCTATATGCTGAACACATGTAGAGTGCCTCTTACTGACCGTAAGGTCAAGGAGAAGAGAGCAATGAAGCAGCATAAGGCGATGATTGTCGCCCTGATCGTCATCTGTATCACCGCCGTAGTGGCGGCGCTGGTAACGAGAAAAGACCTCTGTGAGGTTCACATCCGAACTGGCCAGACGGAGGTTGCTGTTTTCACGGCTTACGAATCCGAGTAAGAGCAACGGCGGGGAGTGATCCCATAAGCGCTAACTTAAGGGTTGTGGTATTACGCCTGATATGATTTAACGTGCCGATGAATTACTCTCACGATAACTGGTCAGCAATTCTGGCCCATATTGGTAAGCCCGAAGAACTGGATACTTCGGCACGTAATGCCGGGGCTCTAACCCGCCGCCGCGAAATTCGTGATGCTGCAACTCTGCTACGTCTGGGGCTGGCTTACGGCCCCGGGGGGATGTCATTACGTGAAGTCACTGCATGGGCTCAGCTCCATGACGTTGCAACATTATCTGACGTGGCTCTCCTGAAGCGGCTGCGGAATGCCGCCGACTGGTTTGGCATACTTGCCGCACAAACACTTGCTGTACGCGCCGCAGTTACGGGTTGTACAAGCGGAAAGAGATTGCGTCTTGTCGATGGAACAGCAATCAGTGCGCCCGGGGGCGGCAGCGCTGAATGGCGACTACATATGGGATATGATCCTCATACCTGTCAGTTCACTGATTTTGAGCTAACCGACAGCAGAGACGCTGAACGGCTGGACCGATTTGCGCAAACGGCAGACGAGATACGCATTGCTGACCGGGGATTCGGTTCGCGTCCCGAATGTATCCGCTCACTTGCTTTTGGAGAAGCTGATTATATCGTCCGGGTTCACTGGCGAGGATTGCGCTGGTTAACTGCAGAAGGAATGCGCTTTGACATGATGGGTTTTCTGCGCGGGCTGGATTGCGGTAAGAACGGTGAAACCACTGTAATGATAGGCAATTCAGGTAATAAAAAGCCGGAGCTCCCTTTCCGGCACGTCTCATTGCCGTATCACTTCCTCCCGAAAAGCATTAATCAGTAAAACCCGACTGCTCAGCGAGAATCGTCGAAAAGGACGAGTAGTTCAGGCGGAAACGCTGGAAGCAGCGGGCCATGTGCTATTGCTAACATCATTACCGGAAGATGAATATTCAGCAGAGCAAGTGGCTGATTGTTACCGTCTGCGATGGCAAATTGAACTGGCTTTTAAGCGGCTCAAAAGTTTGCTGCACCTGGATGCTTTGCGTGCAAAGGAACCTGAACTCGCGAAAGCGTGGATATTTGCTAATCTACTCGCCGCATTTTTAATTGACGACATAATCCAGCCATCGCTGGATTTCCCCCCCAGAAGTGCCGGATCCGAAAAGAAGAACTAACTCGTTGTGGAGAATAACAAAAATGGTCATCTGGAGCTTACAGGTGGCCATTCGTGGGACAGTATCCCTGACAGCCTACAAAACGCAATTGAAGAACGCGAGGCATCGTCTTAACGAGGCACCGAGGCGTCGCATTCTTCAGATGGTTCAACCCTTAAGTTAGCGCTTATGGGAGTGATCCCCGCCACTTTACAGGTGCTCGCATATCTTCAACGCACCCTATTTTTACCCAGGCCTGCCCACGGGCAGGCTTTTGGGGAGGTTAGCGGGTCAGGTCGTCAAAAAACTTCTTCACACCATCAAAGAAGCTCTTTGAGCGCGGGCTGTTGTGCTCGCCGGTTGGGCCACCGAAGCTTTCTTGCAGCTCTTGCAGCAGCTGTTTCTGCCTTTCGTTCAGGCCTACCGGTGTTTCGACGACAACGCGGCACAGCAAATCACCCTGTGCGCCACCGCGGACAGACTTGACGCCTTTACCGCGCATACGGAATAGCTTACCGGTCTGGGTTTCGCCAGGCACTTTCAGTTTGACGCGACCATCAAGGGTCGGTACTTCGATTTCGCCACCCAGCGCCGCCATAGCGAAGTTGATCGGGACTTCGCAATACAGGTTGTTGCCTTCACGCTCGAAAATCGGGTGCTGTTTAACCTGAACCTGAACGTACAGATCGCCTGCCGGTGCGCCATGCTCGCCCGCTTCACCTTCGCCCGCAAGACGGATGCGGTCTCCAGTGTCCACCCCTGCCGGGATTTTAACGGACAGCGTTTTGCTGCGCTCAACACGACCATGACCATGACATTTGTTGCACGGATCTTTGATCAGCGTACCGCGGCCCTGACAGTGTGGACAGGTCTGCTGTACAGCGAAGAATCCCTGGCGCATCTGCACCTGACCAGAACCATGACAGGTCGGACAAGTCTGCGGCTGTGTACCTGGTTTTGCACCGCTACCGTGGCAAACGTCACACTCTTCCAGAGTCGGAATGCGGATCTCTTTGGTCACGCCACGTACAGCTTCTTCGAGGGTGAGCTCCATGTTATAGCGTAAATCAGCACCGCGCGCCGCACGTTGACGACCACGTCCGCCGCCAAAAATATCGCCGAAAACGTCACCAAAAATATCGCTGAAGTCTGCGCCGCCGCCAAAACCGCCGCCGCCCATGCCACCTTGCTCAAACGCAGCATGACCATACTGATCGTATGCCGCACGTTTTTGCGAGTCGGTCAGAACTTCATAAGCTTCCTTGATCTCTTTAAATTTCGCCTCGGCCTCTTTGTCACCCTGGTTACGGTCCGGGTGGTATTTCATGGCCAGGCGTTTGTAGGCCTTTCTGATTTCACGCTCTTCCGCTGTTTTGGAAACGCCTAAAATCTCGTAATAATCTTGCTTAGCCATCTTTTTTAAATTGCCCCTAGATGAATGCACGGGCGGAGAGGAAATTCCCCTTCGCCCGTGTCAGTATAATTACCCGTTTATAGGGCGATTATTTTTTGTCTTTGACTTCTTCAAATTCAGCGTCGACAACATCGTCATCTTTCGCGTTGTTTGCAGAAGCATCAGCACCGGCAGTCTGCTGCTGGGCATGTTGCTGCTGGGCGATTTCCATCAGTTTCTGGGAAACCTGTGCCAGTTCCTGCATTTTCGCTTCGATAGCGGCTTTGTCTTCACCTTTCAGAGCAGTTTCCAGTGCAGTCAGCGCAGACTCGATAGCAGTTTTGTCGTCAGCCGGCAGTTTGTCGCCTGCTTCTTCAACCTGCTTACGGGTGCTGTGCAGCAGATGGTCGCCCTGGTTGCGAGTCTGTACCAGCTCTTCAAACTTACGGTCAGCTTCGGCGTTAGCTTCTGCGTCGCGTACCATTTTCTGGATTTCATCTTCGTTCAGACCAGAAGAAGCCTTGATGGTGATCTTCTGCTCTTTACCGCTGTTTTTATCTTTCGCGGATACGTGCAGGATACCGTCAGCATCAATATCGAAGGTCACTTCGATCTGCGGCATGCCGCGCGGTGCCGGGTTGATACCATCCAGGTTGAACTGACCCAGAGATTTGTTATCAGCCGCACGTTTACGTTCACCCTGCAGCACATGGATGGTTACCGCAGACTGGTTGTCTTCAGCGGTAGAGAACACCTGGCTGTGCTTGGTCGGGATAGTGGTGTTTTTCGCGATCAGCGTCGTCATCACACCGCCCATGGTTTCGATACCCAGAGACAGCGGGGTAACGTCCAGCAGCAGTACGTCTTTTACGTCACCAGTCAGAACACCACCCTGAACAGCAGCACCGATTGCTACAGCTTCGTCCGGGTTAACGTCTTTACGCGGCTCTTTACCAAAGAACTCAGCAACTTTCTTCTGAACCATTGGCATACGAGTCTGACCACCAACGAGGATAACGTCGTCGATATCAGATACGGACAGGCCAGCGTCCTGCAGTGCAACTTTCAGCGGCTCAATGGAACGGTTTACCAGATCTTCAACCAGGCTTTCCAGTTTCGCACGAGTCACTTTGATGTTCATGTGTTTCGGACCGGTCGCGTCTGCAGTGATGTATGGCAGGTTAACGTCGGTCTGCTGAGCGGAAGACAGTTCGATTTTCGCTTTTTCTGCCGCTTCTTTCAGGCGCTGCATTGCCAGCGGATCGTTGCGCAGGTCAATGCCCTGATCTTTCTTGAATTCTTCAACCAGATAGTTGATCAGACGGCTGTCGAAGTCTTCACCCCCCAGGTGGGTATCACCGTTGGTTGCCAGAACTTCGAAGGTTTTTTCGCCGTCAACTTCGTCGATTTCGATAATAGAAATATCGAAAGTACCACCACCCAGGTCATAAACCGCGATAGTACGGTTGCCAGTGCCTTTGTCCAGACCGTAAGCCAGCGCAGCTGCGGTCGGTTCGTTGATGATACGTTTTACTTCCAGACCAGCGATACGGCCTGCGTCTTTGGTTGCCTGACGCTGAGCATCGTTAAAGTATGCCGGTACGGTGATAACAGCTTCAGTTACCGGTTCACCCAGGTAATCTTCAGCGGTTTTCTTCATTTTTTTCAGCACTTCAGCAGAAATCTGCGGCGGTGCCATTTTCTGGCCTTTAACTTCGACCCATGCGTCGCCGTTATCAGCAGCAATAATTTTGAACGGCATGATGGAAACATCACGCTGTACTTCTTCGTCCTGGAAGCGGCGACCAATCAGGCGTTTAATCGCAAACAGAGTGTTTTGCGGGTTCGTCACTGCCTGACGTTTAGCCGGCTGACCAACCAGAGTTTCACCATCCTGGGTATAGGCAATGATAGAAGGCGTGGTGCGATCGCCTTCGGCGTTCTCCAGCACGCGAGGAGTGGTGCCATCCATAATCGCTACACAAGAGTTGGTAGTACCCAGGTCGATACCAATTATTTTACCCATCTAAACGTCTCCACTATATATTCGGTCATCATGTGGTTGTGAGTCTGTAATAGGGGCGAAACGTCTGGTTTCAACTGCCCAATTTCATTTTTTTGCAGACTCACTCACTGCGGTTGACTACTAAATGGGGTCGTAAACCACGTCATCAAGGGGGAGATGCAAAAATTTTTTGTGCTTTTGCGCAGAAATTTCGCGATATGGCAGGACAAGACGTAAAATTGACAGCAATTTTATTCATATAAAGAATGAATCGCAGCCAAGGCATTCATCAAAAAATTGTAATAAAAAGAAAAGATTACGTGCCTGAATCTTCTCTTTATCAGCAGTAAACTAGTGGGTATTCATCCCCCTACCTCTTCCCACTAAGAGAATCCTTATGAAATCCGTTTTTACGATTTCCGCCAGCCTGGCGATTAGCCTGATGCTGTGCTGCACGGCGCAGGCAAACGACCATAAACTCCTCGGCGCCATTGCAATGCCGCGTAACGAAACCAACGATCTGGCGCTGAAACTTCCTGTTTGTCGCATTGTGAAACGCATACAACTCTCTGCCGACCATGGCGATTTACAGTTAAGCGGTGCATCGGTTTATTTCAAAGCCGCCCGTAGCGCCAGTCAGAGCCTGAATATTCCTTCAGAAATAAAAGAAGGGCAAACCACTGACTGGATCAACATTAACAGCGATAACGACAATAAACGCTGCGTCTCAAAAATCACCTTTTCGGGTCATACGGTGAACTCATCGGATATGGCCACGCTGAAAATTATCGGCGACGACTAACGCCAGAATATAGAAGCCACAAAAAATGAATGTTAATTACCTGAATGATTCAGATCTGGATTTTCTTCAGCATTGTAGTGAGGAACAGTTGGCAAATTTCGCCCGATTGCTCACCCATAATGAAAAAGGCAAAACTCGCCTCTCCAGCGTACTGATGCGCAACGAACTGTTTAAATCGATGGAAGGGCATCCCGAGCAACATCGCCGCAACTGGCAGCTGATTGCTGGAGAATTACAGCATTTTGGTGGCGATAGTATCGCCAACAAACTGCGCGGACACGGTAAATTGTATCGGGCCATTTTGCTCGATGTTTCAAAACGATTGAAGCTGAAAGCCGACAAAGAGATGTCTACGTTTGAGATTGAGCAACAGTTACTGGAACAATTTCTGCGTAATACCTGGAAGAAAATGGACGAGGAACATAAGCAGGAGTTTCTGCACGCGGTCGATGCCAGGGTGAATGAGCTGGAAGAGCTGCTGCCGCTGCTGATGAAAGACAAATTATTGGCAAAAGGTGTGTCGCATTTGCTTTCCAGCCAACTGACCCGCATTTTACGCACCCACGCAGCAATGAGCGTACTTGGGCATGGTTTGCTGCGCGGCGCGGGGCTGGGAGGCCCTGTAGGTGCGGCACTAAATGGGGTTAAAGCGGTCAGCGGCAGCGCCTATCGCGTGACGATTCCAGCCGTACTGCAAATCGCCTGCCTGCGCCGGATGGTTAGCGCCACTCAGGTCTGATACCGGAAACCGGGGAAAATTTTCATTTTCCCCTCAAAAGATCGTAGACACTGCCCCACTGGCTGATTATTATGCCGCGCCCTGAAAACACTACAGTTATTCAGGGAAATTATTTCACCATTCATTCGATGATGATTTTTGAGGAATTATGGGCAACACTAAGTTGGCTAATCCGGCACCGCTGGGCCTGATGGGCTTCGGCATGACCACCATTCTGCTTAACCTGCACAACGTGGGTTATTTCGCTCTGGACGGTATTATTCTTGCCATGGGCATTTTCTACGGCGGCATCGCGCAAATTTTTGCTGGTCTGCTGGAGTACAAAAAAGGCAACACTTTCGGTTTAACCGCATTCACCTCTTACGGTTCTTTCTGGCTGACGCTGGTTGCGATTCTGCTGATGCCGAAACTGGGTCTGACCGATGCGCCAAATGCACAGTTCCTTGGTGTCTACCTGGGTCTGTGGGGCGTATTTACGCTGTTTATGTTCTTCGGCACGCTGAAAGGCGCACGCGTTCTGCAATTCGTTTTCTTTAGCCTGACCGTGCTGTTTGCCCTGCTGGCGATCGGTAACATTGCCGGTAACGCCGCAATCATCCACTTTGCCGGCTGGATTGGGCTGATCTGCGGTGCCAGCGCAATCTATCTGGCGATGGGTGAAGTACTGAACGAGCAGTTTGGTCGCACCGTTCTGCCGATTGGTGAATCCCACTAATTGTTTTGAGATCCCCCCGCTCGGGGGGATTTTTTTATTCGCTAACGTCGCGTCTTGCACTCTTCGGTCTGAATGCTGCAACCACTTCCGGTGCCGTTTCAACGTATGGCCCTTCCAGCAACTGAATGCAGTACGGTACGCTGGCAAAAATACCGTGTACCACAACGTTACCCTCAGCGTCCTTCACACCTTCCAGCGTCTCTTTAATAGACTTCGGCTGACCGGGTAAGTTAAGGATCAGCGCCTGTTTGCGAATCACGCCCACCTGACGCGAAAGGATCGCAGTTGGTACAAAATGCAGGCTGATCTGGCGCATCTGTTCACCAAAGCCAGGCATCTCGCGGTCCGCTACTGCCAGCGTCGCATCGGGCGTTACGTCACGACGCGCCGGGCCAGTTCCGCCCGTGGTGAGCACCAGATGGCAACTCATTTCATCCACCAGCTCACACAACGTTTGCTCGATGATCGCCTGCTCATCGGGGATTAAGCGGGTTTCCAGTTCAAACGGCGTGGTTAGCGCCGATGTCAGCCATTCTTCCAGCGCAGGGATGCCTTTATCCTGATAAACGCCGCTGGATGCGCGATCAGAGATGGAAACTAAGCCAATACGTAAAGTATTCATCAAGATTTTTCCGTTTAAACAGTCTCGTTAAACAGAATGATACACTGCGAAGGGAGTGACAGACAGGCTTCAGAAGAGGTAGCGTGACCGACTTCCCGGTCACGCTAAGAATGATTACAGCAGATCGCCGATCATTTTTTCCAGTTTTTCCTGGTCAATAGCAAACTTACGGATACCTTCCGCCAGTTTATCTACTGCCATTGGATCCTGGTTGTGCTGCCACAAGAACTCGGACTCAGTGATACGCGCCGGACGCGCTTTCACTTCGCCGGTGTAAGACAGTTTACGTTCGATAGCCCCTTCGCTCTCCGCCAGCTCTTTCAGCAGTGCCGGTGCGATGGTCAGACGGTCGCAGCCTGCCAGTTCCAGAATTTCGCCGATGTTACGGAAGCTTGCGCCCATAACCACGGTTTCATAACCGTGCTCTTTGTAGTACTGGTAGATTTCAGATACAGAAACCACGCCCGGATCTTCTGCCGGAGCGTACTCTTTCTTATCGGTATTCGCTTTGTACCAGTCAAGAATACGGCCAACAAACGGCGAGATCAGGAACACGCCCGCTTCCGCACAAGCACGAGCCTGAGCGAAGGAGAACAGCAGGGTCAGGTTACAGTTGATGCCTTCTTTTTCCAGCTGTTCTGCAGCACGGATACCCTGCCAGGTAGAAGCCAGTTTGATCAGAATACGATCGTTGCTAATACCAGCATCGTTGTAGAGTTTGATCAGGCGTTTTGCTTTCGCAATTGACGCTTCGGTGTCATAGGAAAGACGCGCATCAACTTCAGTTGAGATACGGCCCGGAACCAGTTTCAGGATTTCCAGACCAATATTTACTGCCAGTTTGTCGGTCGCGTCCACGATCTGCTGCGCGCGATCGTTGCTCTGCTGTTTCGCCCAGGCGACAGCATCATCAATCAACTTACGGTATTCCGGAATCTGCGCTGCGTTAAGAATGAGAGAAGGGTTGGTTGTGGCATCCTGCGGTTGATACAGCTTCATTGCCGCGATGTCCCCAGTGTCGGCCACTACGGTGGTGTACTGACGAAGGGAGGTCAATTTGTCCGTCATGATAGTATTTCTCTTTAAACAGCTTGTTAGGGGGATGTAACCGGTCTGCCCTGATGATATCACGACGCAACGTCAGCGCAACCGCCGACAAGACGGTTATCGCCAGGCGAGACTGTTTCGGATTTCTGACACTGCGTTGATATCGCCCGCCATTTTTATACAAAACCTCATGTATGCTACGCAGAAGTTATCAAGTACCTCGTAGCGTATATACTTCTTAAACAATTGGTAACGTTTACACAGGAAAGTCATCGCGACCGGCAATAAGAGGGATATGCATGCCAGATTTTTTCTCCTTCATTAACAGCGTCCTTTGGGGATCGGTAATGATTTACCTGCTCTTCGGCGCAGGTTGTTGGTTCACTTTTCGCACCGGATTTGTGCAGTTTCGCTACATCCGCCAGTTTGGCAAAAGTCTTAAAAATAGCATTCATCCACAGCCAGGCGGTTTAACCTCATTTCAGTCATTGTGTACCAGTCTTGCGGCGCGCGTGGGTAGCGGCAACCTGGCCGGCGTTGCGCTGGCAATTACCGCCGGTGGACCTGGAGCCGTCTTCTGGATGTGGGTTGCCGCGTTTATCGGCATGGCGACCTCGTTTGCCGAATGTTCCCTCGCACAGCTTTATAAAGAACGTGATGCCAATGGGCAGTTTCGTGGCGGACCGGCATGGTATATGGCGCGCGGGCTGGGGATGCGCTGGATGGGCGTTCTGTTCGCCGTCTTTTTGCTCATCGCCTACGGCATAATTTTCAGCGGAATTCAGGCGAACGCCGTTGCGCGAGCCCTGAGTTTTTCTTTTGATTTTCCCCCGCTGGTGACAGGTATTATTCTCGCTGTCTTTGCTCTGCTGGCGATCACTCGCGGTCTTCATGGCGTCGCCCGGCTCATGCAGGGGTTTGTCCCGTTGATGGCGATAATCTGGGTACTGACCAGCCTGGTGATTTGCGTAATGAATATCGGGCAACTTCCCCACGTCATTTGGTCTATTTTTGAGAGTGCTTTTGGCTGGCAGGAAGCGGCAGGCGGCGCGGCGGGATATACCTTAAGCCAGGCGATTACTAACGGTTTTCAGCGCAGTATGTTTTCCAATGAGGCGGGAATGGGGTCGACGCCAAACGCGGCAGCGGCAGCGGCGTCCTGGCCTCCGCATCCGGCAGCGCAAGGGATTGTCCAGATGATTGGCATTTTTATCGACACCCTGGTCATCTGTACGGCAAGCGCCATGCTGATATTACTGGCGGGTAACGGCACAACCTACATGCCGCTGGAAGGTATTCAGCTTATCCAGAAGGCGATGCGGGTGCTAATGGGTTCCTGGGGTGCTGAGTTTGTTACCCTCGTGGTTATTCTGTTTGCCTTCAGCTCCATCGTTGCCAACTACATTTACGCCGAAAACAATCTCTTCTTTTTACGCCTGAACAACCCTAAAGCGATCTGGTGTTTGCGGATCTGCACCTTCGCAACGGTCATCGGCGGCACCTTGCTAAGTCTTCCGCTGATGTGGCAACTGGCAGATATCATAATGGCCTGCATGGCTATTACCAATTTGACCGCCATTTTACTGCTCTCGCCTGTGGTTCATACCATTGCCAGTGATTATCTACGCCAGCGTAAACTCGGCGTGCGCCCGGTGTTTGATCCGTTGCGTTATCCGGATATCGGCCGCCAGCTTTCTCCGGACGCGTGGGATGATGTTTCGCAGGAGTAATCACAACTATCGATCAACTCATTCTCTTTTTTTGCTAAAGTCGGCATAAATTTCCTGCAAGGACTGGATATGCTGATTCTTATTTCACCTGCGAAAACGCTTGATTACCAAAGCCCGTTGACCACCACGCGCTATACGCTGCCGGAGCTGTTAGACAATTCCCAGCAGTTGATCCATGAAGCGCGGAAACTGACGCCTCCGCAGATTAGCACGCTGATGCGCATCAGCGACAAACTGGCGGGTATCAACGCCGCTCGCTTTCATGACTGGCAGCCAGATTTCACGCCGGAGAATGCCCGCCAGGCGATTCTGGCGTTTAAAGGTGATGTCTACACCGGCTTGCAGGCCGAAACCTTCAGCGAAGACGATTTCGATTTTGCCCAACAGCATTTGCGAATGCTTTCCGGCTTGTATGGCGTACTGCGCCCGCTCGATTTAATGCAGCCTTATCGTCTGGAAATGGGGATCCGTCTTGAGAATGCCCGAGGGAAAGATCTGTATCAATTCTGGGGAGATATCATCACCAACAAGCTGAACGAGGCGCTCGCAGCACAAGGCGATAATGTGGTGATTAATCTGGCGTCAGATGAGTATTTTAAATCGGTGAAGCCGAAGAAATTGAATGCCGAGATTATCAAGCCGGTGTTCCTCGATGAGAAGAACGGCAAATTTAAGATAATCAGCTTCTACGCTAAGAAAGCACGCGGTCTGATGAGTCGTTTTATTATTGAAAATCGGCTGACCAAACCAGAGCAACTGACTGGTTTTAATAGCGAAGGTTACTTCTTTGATGAAGATTCCTCCAGCAATGGCGAACTGGTGTTTAAACGCTACGAGCAGCGTTAAGTTTGCAGTCAATGCCGGATGCGGCGTGAACGCCTTATCCTGCCTACAAAAGCATGCAGATTCAATATATTGCAGAATTAACGTAGGCCTGATAAGACGCGCCAGCGTCGCATCAGGCGCTGAATGCCGGATTGTTACCCGGCATTTGTCATTTAGCGGTGATGTTTGCCTGGACCATGACCGCCGTGATGATCATGATGAGCTTTCTTATGGTGACGCGGCGGTGGCGGCGGTCCGTGTGGGTGCCAGCGATTGCCTCGCCATTCATAATGTTGTTTCCACCAGCCGTGGTCGCGCCAGTGACCGCCATCCCAGTAATAACCGCGATTATCACGATCGCCTATCTGTAATTTTACTGACGGGACTAACGTAATTTCCGCAGCCTGCGCTGCCATGGGAGCGACCAGAACCAGGGAAAGTGCGAGTACGATAGATTGCATCTTTTTCACAGGTTACTCCTTTTATCATTGCCCGTTATGGGTCGATATCCGGAGATTACGCGATGAGAACGGCGGTTGTTATTCTCCGCAATCCTAATCTCTAAGTTACCGCATTTATTGAGAATTTCTCCTTTTTCCCTGTCGTTTCTCTCCATATTTTCTTCACAAAAAAGCCGGGCTGCATAAAAGCAAACCCGGCCTGATTGAGATAATGAATAGATGTTACTGATGATTCATCATCAATTTACGCAACGCAGCAAAATCGGCGGGCAGATTATGTGAAAGCAAGGGTAAATCAGCACGTTCTGCCAGCTCTTTTGGCAGATCCAACGTTTCACCGAGAATCGCTTCCACGCTCTCTTTAAATTTCGCCGGATGCGCGGTGCCGAGGAACAAGCCATATTCGCCTGGATTCAACTGATCACGCAGCGCACGATAAGCTACGGCAGCGTGCGGCTCCGAAGTGTAGCCCAGTTCTTTTAACTCACGCATTGTCTGTTGCGTGGTTTCATCATCCACGGCTGCATAACCCAGCTCTTTCAGTTGCCAGATTTTGCGGCGGAACAACTCTTCCACACGCGGCCAGTTGTTCGGCTGACTCACGTCCATCGCGTTGGATAACGTCGCCTGAGTCGCTTTGGGTGACCACTGACCGTCGTGCAGGAAACGTGGCACGGTATCGTTCACGTTGGTCGCAGCAATAAAACGTTTCACCGGCAGACCGAGTGACTTCGCCAGCAGACCCGCCGTCAAATCGCCGAAGTTTCCGCTTGGCACCGAGACAACCAGCTGGTTGCGCGTCTCCTGCGGCAGCTGCGCAACAGCTTCAAAGTAGTAGCAAATCTGCGCCAGCAAACGGCTGATGTTAATCGAGTTAGCCGAGTTTAACCCTAGCGCCACTTTCAGTTCTTCATCATCAAACGCCTGCTTCACCAGCGCCTGACAGGCATCGAAATCGCCGTCGATGGCAACAGTTTCGATATTGCCGCCCAATGTACAGAACAGTTTTTCTTGCAGTGGACTGATTTTGCCTCGTGGATAGAGGATAACCACTTTCACATTCGGTAAACCGTAGAAAGCATGAGCCACTGCCGCTCCGGTATCACCGGAGGTCGCGGTCAGAATGGTCACTGGCTTATCACCCGCAATATGGGTCAGCATTTGTGCCATAAAGCGACCGCCGAAATCTTTAAATGCCAGCGTTGGCCCGTGGAACAATTCCAGACAACCGACATCGCTTTCAACATTGGCGACCGGAGCCGGGAAGGCAAACGCCGCGCGCACGCGCTCTTCCAGGATTTCCTGTGGGATTTCATCACCAATAAACGCCGAGAGGATCTTCGCACTGCGGGTGACAAAATCCAGCTTCAGCATCTCATCAATTTCAGTCAGGCTGAATTCCGGCAGGTCGTGCGGAAAAAACAGCCCCTGATTTTTGCCCAACCCCTGGGTTACGGCTTGCGCAAAGCTGACCTGCTCGTTGTGATCTTTCAGATTGTAGAGTTTCATTTAGTTTTCCAGTACTCGTGCGCCCGCCGTATCCAGCCGGCAAATATGAACAAAACCTTCCTGATTTTGCAGGTAGTTCTTACCCAACCAGTCGGCAACGCGCTGGGCGGTTTCCGGCTTGTCACACAGAGCGAACAAGGTCGGGCCGGAGCCGGAGATACCGCTCGCTACCGCGCCGATTTCCGCGACCGCCTGCCGCGCCTGCCGGAAGCCTGGCAGTAACCGTTCACGGTAGGGTTCAGCGATAACATCTTTCATCAGCTTCGCGGCAAGCTCAGGCTGACGGGAATAGCAGGCGTGAATGAAGCCTGCCAGATGTCGCCCGTGCGCAATGCAATCCTGGCGGCGATACTGCGCCGGTAAAATAGCCCTGGCTTCTGCCGTCGAGACTTTAATCCCCGGATACGCCAGCACCCACAGCCACTCATCAAACCCTGGCACTTGCTGGCTGATGATGTCGTTTTCTTCGATCATCAACTGCATACCACCGAGAAAACACGGTGCCACGTTGTCGTAATGAATGCTGCCGGAGATACGGCCTTCCAGCTCGCCCATCAAAGCCAGCAAACGAGTGTCATTAAGCGGCTTGCCGCAGTGTTCATTCATCGCCATCAGCGCCGCGACCACCGAACAGGCACTGGAGCCTAAGCCCGAACCGATCGGCATATTCTTTTCCAGGGTCATCGCCACTGGAATTTGCTTACCCAGTTCCTGGCAAAAACGCTCCCAGCACTGATAAACGATATTTTCCCGTGGTTCTGACGGCAGCTTATCGGCAAAGCGTCCGAGGTTGTTGAGACTGAATGTCTCTGCCGCCTCAACCGTGACTACATCTCCGAGCAATGCACCATCAACAGGTGTCACCGCCGCCCCGAGCACATCAAACCCGACGCTCATATTGGCACTGGAAGCCGGGGCATAAACTTTAACCATGTCAGACTCCTAACTTCCATGAGAGGGTACGTAGCAGATCGGCAAAGACACCGGCAGCGGTAACGTCATTGCCCGCACCATATCCGCGCAGCACCAACGGCAGCGGCTGATAATAGTGGCTATAAAAGGCCAGGGCGTTTTCGCCATTTTTCACTTTGAACAGCGGATCATTCCCATCCACTTCGGCAATCTTCACGCGGCAGACACCATCTTCATCAATATTGCCAACATAGCGCAAAACTTTTCCTTCATCACGGGCCTTCGCCACGCGCGCGGCAAAGAGATCGTCGAGCTGTGACAGATTCGCCATAAAAGCGGCAACATCACCCTCGGCGTTAAACTCTGCGGGCAGCACAGGTTCAATTTCAATATCCGCCAGCTCCAGTTCACGTCCCGTTTCACGGGCGAGAATCAATAGTTTACGCGCCACATCCATACCAGAAAGATCATCTCGCGGATCCGGTTCGGTATAACCCATTTCCCGTGCCAGCGTGGTCGCCTCGGAGAAACTCATGCCTTCGTCTAACTTGCCGAAGATATAAGAAAGCGATCCTGAAAGAATGCCGGAGAACTTCATCAATTCATCACCAGCATTGAGCAGATTTTGCAGGTTTTCAATAACCGGTAATCCAGCCCCAACGTTGGTGTCATAGAGGAATTTCCGCCGCGATTTTTCCGCCGCATGACGCAACAGATGGTAGTAATCCATCGACGAGGTGTTGGCCTTTTTGTTCGGCGTGACAACGTGGAAACCTTCGCGCAGGAAGTCGGCATATTGATCCGCCACTGCCTGGCTGGAGGTGCAGTCAACAATGACCGGGTTCAGCAGATGATATTCTTTCACGAGGCGAATTAAGCGCCTGAGATTAAACGGCTCTTTGGCTTGCGCCAGTTCTTCCTGCCAGTTTTCCAGATTTAGGCCATGCACATTGGTGAGCAGTGCCTTCGAGTTGGCAACACCGCAGACACGTAAGTCGATATGTTTATTCTTCAGCCAGCTTTGTTGACGCTTCAGTTGCTCCAGCAGCGCACCGCCAACGCCACCGACGCCAATCACAAACACTTCGATAACCTGATCGGTATTGAACAGCATCTGATGAGTAACGCGCACGCCAGTGGTCGCATCATCGTTATTTACCACGACAGAGATTGAGCGTTCAGAAGATCCCTGAGCAATAGCGACAATGTTGATATTGGCGCGGGCCAGCGCGGCAAAGAATTTCGCCGAGATCCCACGCAAGGTACGCATACCATCACCTACCACCGAGATAATGGCCAGCCGTTCCGTCACCGCCAGCGGCTCCAGTAAGCCTTCTTTCAGTTCCAGGTAGAACTCTTCCTGCATTGCCCGTTCAGCCCGCACACAGTCGCTTTGCGGAACGCAGAAACTGATACTGTATTCGGAAGATGATTGCGTAATCAGCACCACGGAAATACGGGCGCGTGACATCGCGGCAAAGACGCGCGCCGCCATGCCGACCATTCCTTTCATCCCCGGGCCGGAAACGCTGAACATTGCCATGTTATTCAGATTGGAAATGCCCTTGACCGGTAATTCGTCTTCATCACGACTGGCACCAATGAGCGTACCTGGTGCTTGAGGATTTCCGGTATTTTTAATCAGGCAAGGGATCTGGAACTGGGCGATGGGGGTAATGGTGCGGGGGTGAAGAACTTTAGCGCCGAAGTAGGAAAGCTCCATCGCTTCCTGGTAGGACATCGACTTCAACAACCTCGCATCGGGCACCTGACGCGGGTCGCAGGTATAGACCCCGTCAACGTCCGTCCAAATCTCGCAACAATCGGCGCGTAAACAGGCAGCCAGCACCGCCGCGGAGTAGTCGGAACCGTTGCGTCCAAGTACCACCAGTTCGCCTTTTTCATTACCGGCGGTGAAGCCTGCCATCAGCACCATGTGATCAGCCGGAATACGACTTGCCGCAATACGGCGGGTGGACTCAGCAATATCGACGGTAGATTCGAGGTAATGCCCCACTGCCAGTAGTTTTTCGACCGGATCGATAACGGTAACGTTGTGACCACGCGCTTCTAACACGCCGGCCATAATGGCGATCGACATTTTCTCGCCACGGCAAATCAGCGCAGCGTTAATGCTATCCGGGCACTGCCCTAACAAACTAATGCCATGCAGGACATGTTTTATTTGGGCAAATTCCTGGTCGACGAAAGTTTTCAATTGCGCCAGCGGGAATCCCGGCTGGGCGGCGGCGAGTCCCGTCAAAAGTTCGGCAAAAATACGTTCGGCATCGCTGATATTGGGTAAAGCATCCTGGCCGCTAATGGTTTTTTCAATCATCGCCACCAGGTGGTTGGTGATTTTGGCGGGGGCAGAGAGGACGGTGGCCACCTGCCCCTGCCTGGCATTGCTTTCCAGAATATCGGCAATCCGCAGAAAACGTTCTGCATTTGCCACTGATGTACCGCCGAACTTCAACACTCGCATGGTTGTTACCTCGTTACCTTTGGTCGAAAAAAAAAGCCCGCACTGTCAGGTGCGGGCTTTTTTCTGTGTTTCCTGTACGCGTCAGCCCGCACCGTTACCTGTGGTAATGGTGATGGTGGTGGTAATGGTGGTGCTAATGCGTTTCATGGATGTTGTGTACTCTGTAATTTTTATCTGTCTGTGCGCTATGCCTATATTGGTTAAAGTATTTAGTGACCTAAGTCAATAAAATTTTAATTTACTCACGGCAGGTAACCAGTTCAGAAGCTGCTGTCAGAGACTCTTTTTTTAATCCACACAGAGACATATTGCCCATTGCAGTCAGAATGAAAAGCTGAAAAATACTTACTAAGGCGTTTTTTATTTGGTGATATTTTTTTCAATATCATGCAGCAAACGGTGCAACATTGCCGTGTCTCGTTGCTCTAAAAGCCCCAGGCGTTGCTGTAACCAGTCGACCAGTTTTATGTCATCTGCCACTGCCAGAGTCGTCAGCAATGCCATGACTCGTTCGCGTAAAGCTTGCAGTTGATGTTGGTCTGCCGTTGTGTCACTTTTCGTCGGTTGTTGTATTAATGTTGCTAATTGATAGCAATAGACCATCACTGCCTGCCCCAGATTGAGCGAAGGATAATCCGCCACCATCGGCACACCAGTAAGAACGTCAGCCAACGCTAACTCTTCGTTAGTCAACCCGGAATCTTCGCGACCAAACACCAGCGCGGCATGGCTCATCCATGAAGATTTTTCCTCTAACAGCGGCACCAGTTCAACTGGCGTGGCGTAGTAATGATATTTCGCCCGACTGCGCGCAGTGGTGGCGACAGTGAAATCGACATCGTGTAACGATTCAACCAGTGTCGGGAAAACTTTAATATTATCAATAATATCACCAGATCCATGTGCGACCCAGCGAGTGGCTGGCTCCAGATGTGCCTGACTATCGACAATCCGCAGTTCGCTAAACCCCATCGTTTTCATTGCCCGCGCCGCTGCCCCAATATTTTCTGCTCTGGCGGGTGCGACCAGAATAATCGTTATACGCATATCGCCACTCTTCTTGACCAAATGACCGCGAACAGGGTGATCACTGTCAACTTATTACGCGGTGCGAATTTACAAATCCTTAACGTAAGTCGCAGAAAAAGCCCTTTACTTAGCTTAAAAAAGGCTAAACTATTTCCTGACTGTACTAACGGTTGAATTGTTAAAAAATGCTACATATCCTTCTGTTTACTTAGGATAATTTTATAAAAAATAAATCTCGACAATTGGATTCACCACGTTTATTAGTTGTATGATGCAACTAGTTGGATTATTAAAATAATGTGACGAAAGCTAGCATTTAGATACGATGATTTCATCAAACTGTTAACGTGCTACAATTGAACTTGATATATGTCAACGAAGCGTAGTTTTATTGGGTGTCCGGCCCCTCTTAGCCTGTTATGTTGCTGTTAAAATGGTTAGGATGACAGCCGTTTTTGACACTGTCGGGTCCTGAGGGAAAGTACCCACGACCAAGCTAATGATGTTGTTGACGTTGATGGAAAGTGCATCAAGAACGCAATTACGTACTTTAGTCATGTTACGCCGATCATGTTAATTTGCAGCATGCATCAGGCAGGTCAGGGACTTTTGTACTTCCTGTTTCGATTTAGTTGGCAATTTAGGTAGCAAACATGCAGACCCCGCACATTCTTATCGTTGAAGACGAGTTGGTAACACGCAACACGTTGAAAAGTATTTTCGAAGCGGAAGGCTATGATGTTTTCGAAGCGACAGATGGCGCGGAAATGCATCAGATCCTCTCTGAATATGACATCAACCTGGTGATCATGGATATCAATCTGCCGGGTAAGAACGGTCTTCTGTTAGCGCGTGAACTGCGCGAGCAGGCGAATGTTGCGTTGATGTTCCTGACTGGCCGTGACAACGAAGTCGATAAAATTCTCGGCCTCGAAATCGGTGCAGATGACTACATCACCAAACCGTTCAACCCGCGTGAACTGACGATTCGTGCACGCAACCTGCTGTCCCGTACCATGAATCTGGGTACTGTCAGCGAAGAACGTCGTAGCGTTGAAAGCTACAAGTTCAATGGTTGGGAACTGGACATCAACAGCCGTTCGTTGATCGGCCCTGATGGCGAGCAGTACAAGCTGCCGCGCAGCGAGTTCCGCGCCATGCTTCACTTCTGTGAAAACCCAGGCAAAATTCAGTCCCGTGCTGAACTGCTGAAGAAAATGACCGGCCGTGAGCTGAAACCACACGACCGTACTGTAGACGTGACGATCCGCCGTATTCGTAAACATTTCGAATCTACGCCGGATACGCCGGAAATCATCGCCACCATCCACGGTGAAGGTTATCGCTTCTGCGGTGATCTGGAAGATTAATCGGCGTTACCACCGTCAAAAAAAATGGCGCTTTTAGCGCCGTTTTTATTTTTCAACCTTATTTCCAGATACGTAATTCATCGTCCGTTGTAACTTCTTTACTGGCTTTCATTTTCGGCAGTGAAAACGCATACCAGTCGATATTACGAGTCACAAACATCATGCCGGCCAGCGCCACCACCAGCACACTGGTTCCCAACAACAGCGCGCTATCGGCAGAGTTGAGCAGTCCCCACATCACACCATCCAGCAACAACAGCGCGAGGGTAAACAACATGCTGTTGCGCCAGCCTTTCAATACCGCCTGCAAATAAATACCGTTCATTAACGCCCCAATCAGACTGGCGATTATCCATGCCACGGTAAAACCGATATGTTCAGAAAGCGCCAGCAAGAGCAAATAAAACATCACCAATGAAAGCCCCACCAGCAAATATTGCATTGGGTGTAAACGTTGCGCGGTGAGCGTTTCAAAAACAAAGAACGCCATAAAAGTCAGTGCAATCAGCAGAATGGCGTACTTAGTCGCCCGGTCCGTTAATTGGTATTGATCGGCTGGCGTCGTCACTGCGACGCTAAACGCGGGGAAGTTTTCCCAGCCGGTATCATTGCCTGAAGCAAAACGCTCACCGAGATTATTAGCAAACCAGCTGCTTTGCCATTGCGCCTGAAAACCTGACTCGCTAACTTCCCGTTTGGCTGGCAAAAAATCACCTAAAAAACTGGGATGCGGCCAGTTGCTGGTTAAGGTCATTTCGCTATTACGCCCGGCAGGCACCACAGAAAGATCGCCGGTACCGCTTAAATTCAGGGCCATATTCAGCTTCAGGTTCTGCTTCCGCCAGTCCCCTTCGGGTAAAGGGATATGCACGCCCTGCCCGCCTTGCTCTAACCCGGTGCCGGGTTCAATGGTCAGCGCCGTTCCGTTAACTTCAGGCGCTTTCACCACACCAATACCACGCGCATCCCCGACGCTAATCACAATAAAGGGCTTGCCTAAGATGATATTTGGCGCGTTGAGCTCGCTAAGACGCGAAACATCGAAATCGGCTTTTAGCGTTAAATCACTGTGCCAGACCTGACCGGTATAAATCCCTATCTTGCGTTCTTCCACGTTCTGATTGCCTTCAACCATCAATGACTCAGGTAACCAAAAATGGATAAAACTTCGTTTCCGCTCCACGGTTTTATCCTCTTCCTGCACCGTATAAAGCTCGGTCACAGGAATAGCGATAAGCGGCCCAACGAGTTTTTGCGGCCCGCTGGTACTTTGGCGAATCGCATCTTCCACATCGCTACGGTAATCGGCACGTTCGACAATCACTTGCCGAATCAGCATTATCGGAATCAACAACAGCAATACTGCACCAAACAAGGTGGTCATTTTCCAGAACAGGGGGGATTTCAACATAGTCTTCTCCTTTGCAATGGCAGCAGGATACGAAGGCTATGTGGGAAGAATTTGAAGCTATGTGAAGTGACGGTGAAGTCGAAGCGAGGCCAGCACGCCACCTTCCTGCACGTTGCGCAGCGTGACTTCGCCGTTAAACAAACGGGCGACCTCACTGACGAACGCCAACCCCAGACCGCTGCTTTTTTGCCCATTTGCACGCGGCAAAGAGTAAAAGCGTTCAAAAATACGTGACAGCGCGTAGTCAGGAATACCACTACCGGTATCCAGCACCTTAAGGGCGACGTGTTCCTGATCCACTTCGGCGCTTAGCGTTATGCGACCGCTCTCGGGGGTAAAATCGATGGCGTTATCCAGTAAATTCCCCAGCGCCTGCTCCAGTAACGCCGGTTCAGCAGCAACATTAACCTCAGTGGGCATAACATGTAGAGTGATGTTTTTTCTGCCAACTGCACGGTGCGCGCTTCGCTGACGCGGCGAAATAATGCCGCCACATCAACAACAGTCAGAACGACTTCCTGACGATTCTCCAGTCTTGCCTGGCGTAGTAACGTTTCTACCAATGCCTGCATACGCGCATTTTGCGTCAGAATGTTGTCGGTAAAACGAGCCACCACTTCCGGTGGCGGACCTTCGCGTAAAATTTCCGCCGCGCCACGAATCGCCGCCAGTGGGCTTTTTAGCTCATGGGTTAACGCATAAACATACTGCTCAATATAGTTTTTCCCTTCCAGCTTCACGCGCATACTTTCCAGCGCCTGCGCAAGCTTACGCAACTCGCTACTGCCGAGTTCAGGAAGAGGAACGGGCTTATTGTCAGTGACGGAATCGGCGTAGCGAGTGAGCCGGGCAATGGAGCGGTTGATCCACCAAACCATGCCTGCGCCAATCACCAGTGCAATCCCCAGCAAAATGGCGCTGGCCCATAAAATTCGCCGCTCGCTACGCTTAATGACCGGAGCCATCGCCGCGTTCGGTTTGCCTACGCTCAAAACGCCAATAAGCCGCGAGCCGTCCATAATCGGCGCGGCAACATACATCACCGAACTTTCGGGATCGGCAGGATTTTGCAACGTGCTGCGCGCACCATACTGACCACGCAACGTTAGCCAGACGTCATTCCAGCGCGAATAATCCTGCCCAACGGCTTTATTTTGCCGAATCGAACAATACTTTACCCTGCGAATCGGTCATATAGACATGATATTCATTGCGCACTTTGTTAATGCCACCGATATTGGCGCGAAACGGGCGATGTTGTAGCTGATTAAACGCCTGCGCCAGTTGCCCATGCGTTGGGTCCCCAGAGAGCAAATCGGGACGCGCCAGCTCCGCCAGCAACGTTGCGGTATCGATTAACGTCCCCTCCGTTGCTCTTCGCACGCCCGGTTTAACTTCTTTGACAAAAATAGCCAGTACGAACCAGGCCGCCACCGCCACCAGTAAAAAATAGCCCAGCAGCAACCGCATGCCGATACGCATTACAGGCCCCTCAGGCTATATCCCATGCCGCGATGAGTATTAATCGGTGAAAGATCGGGGTTGATGGCGCGCAGCTTGGCACGCAACGTTTTAATGTGGGTATCAATGGTGCGATCGTAGGTGTCCTGCGCATCTTCCCACACGCTATCCATTAGTTGCTGGCGGGACCAGACGCGGCCTGGCGACTTGAGTAACGTCTTCAGCAATAAAAACTCATACCGCGTCAGCGTTAATGGCGTGTCAAACCAGCTGATCTGCGCCGCGGGTTCATTCAATTCAAAATGACCAATACGGATGACGGGAGACGGCGACGAGAACTTCTTCACCCGACGCAGTAAGGTGCGCACCCTGGCGCACACTTCGCGGGGTGAAAACGGTTTAGCCACATAGTCGTCAGCGCCAATTTCCAGCCCAAGCAGGCGATCGACCTCTTCACTTCGGGCCGTCAGGAACAGAACAGGTAACGCCGGATGGAGCGCCAGTAACTGGCGGCATAATTCAAAGCCGCTGATATCAGGCAAACCAACATCGAGAATCATGACGTCGGGAGCCTGCTGGCGAGCTTTATCCAGCACCGGCAAGCCTCGCTCAAAGACCTCGACGGCAAAACCTTCCTGCTGCAACATGTAGACCAGCGTGTCGGCTATCCCTTGCTCATCTTCCACTAACCAGACCGTTTCCCGTTGCATAAATCGCCTCTGTTATTGCCGCCACGGCATGACAGGAACCGCGCTAATCGCGTTTTTCGGCGAACCTTCTACAACTTTGTCGGAGTAAGCCAGATAAGCGAGCGCGTTGCGTTTGGCGTCATAAAAGCGCACGACCTGTAACGACTTAAAGACCAGGGACGTGCGTTTTTGAATACTACCTCGCCCTGAGCTTTGCCGTTTTTAATACGATCCGACAGTTCAATCGGCCCGACTTGCTGACAAGAAATAGCCGCATCGGAGGTATCTTCCGCCAGACCCAATCCCCCTTTAATACCCCCGGTTTTCGCCCGGCTCATAACAGGTGACATTTTTCACATCGGGATCGTCAAAGGCTTCCACAACAATTTTTGTGATCCGGGCCGATCATTTTAAATACGGTGTCGACCGAACCAATCTCTTCTGCATGAGCCAATGGCCCCAGCATTATCAGGCTTAAAGACAGGATCAAATGCTTGTATTTCATATTGTTACCATTTTTATCTATTACACGAGCAATTAGTTCGTCACGGTAAATAACATATTGATTAAGAACAAAATCTCAATACTTTTATTTCCGTCAAGACCTAAAACATACTCTACTAAGAAAAAACACTGAATGCTAAAACAGCAAAAAATGCTATTATCCAATTACCTGATGTCAGGTGCTCGTTGTTGAAAGGATGAGGATATTTTATGGATCAGGCCGGCATTATTCGCGACCTTTTAATCTGGCTGGAAGGTCATCTGGATCAGCCCCTGTCGCTCGACAATGTAGCGGCGAAAGCAGGTTATTCCAAGTGGCACTTACAGAGAATGTTTAAAGATGTCACTGGCCATGCTATTGGCGCGTATATTCGTGCTCGTCGTTTGTCGAAATCGGCGGTCGCACTACGCCTGACTGCGCGTCCGATTCTGGACATCGCGCTGCAATACCGCTTCGACTCTCAACAGACATTTACCCGCGCATTCAAGAAGCAGTTTGCCCAGACTCCTGCACTTTACCGCCGTTCTCCTGAATGGAGCGCCTTTGGTATTCGCCCGCCGCTGCGTCTGGGTGAATTCACTATGCCAGAGCATAAATTTGTCACCCTGGAAGATACGCCGCTGATTGGTGTTACCCAGAGCTACTCCTGTTCGCTGGAGCAAATCTCTGATTTCCGCCATGAAATGCGTTATCAGTTCTGGCACGATTTTCTCGGCAACGCGCCGACCATTCCGCCGGTGCTCTACGGCCTGAATGAAACGCGTCCGAGTCAGGATAAAGACGACGAACAAGAAGTATTCTATACCACCGCGTTAGCCCAGGATCAGGCAGATGGCTATGTACTGACGGGGCATCCGGTGATGCTGCAGGGCGGCGAATATGTGATGTTTACCTATGAAGGTCTGGGAACCGGCGTGCAGGAGTTTATCCTGACGGTATATGGAACATGCATGCCAATGCTTAACCTGACGCGCCGTAAAGGTCAGGATATTGAGCGATACTACCCGGCAGAAGATGCCAAAGCAGGAGATCGCCCAATTAATCTGCGCTGTGAACTGCTGATTCCGATCCGTCGTTAACGCTGCAACTCATCTAATGCAGGGGCGTCCAGATGCGAGATGTCCCCTGCGGTTTCAACAACCCAGCCAGACGCCAGCCACAGGCTTTCCTGATAATCCACGCGCGAAATAGAACAGTTACGCAGACGTAAGCGGCGCTCTGCCCATGCTGGTAATCCGAGAATCGTACTCACCAGGCATCCCAGTGCAATACCATGACTCACCAGCAGCGGTCGGCTTCCCTGCGGTAAGTCCCGGCAAGATTCCAGTGCCGCATTGACGCGATCGCTGAGCTCCTGCATTGACTCGCCTTCAGGAATACGCCCGTCAACGGTGCCATTGACCAGCTGCCGACGCCAGTTCTCTTCTTCTTCGGTCAGAGAATCGATATGTCTTTTTCCAGCACACCCATGTTTAATTCACGCAGGCGAGAATCAAAGATGATGTCACAGCCGCAGGCCTGGGCGATGATTTCCGCCGTACGCCGGGTGCGTCCTAAATCGCTACTGATGATATGCGTAATGCCAAGCTCTTTGGCACGGGTTGCCACCTGCATCGCCTGTTGCTCACCTTTGGCGGTCAGCGGGCTGTCAGACTGGCCCTGAATACGTCGCTCGGCGTTCCACTGCGTTTCACCGTGGCGGACTAGGTATACCTGTAACATGCTTTTTTTCCGTATACTGCTGTAACGTTAATTTTCTGAGTAATGCTGATTATGCACCAAGTTGTCTGTGCGACCACCAATCCCGCTAAAATTCAGGCCATTCTGCAGGCATTTCACGAGATCTTCGGCGAAGGATCCTGCCATATTGCATCCGTTGCCGTCGAGAGCGGTGTACCGGAACAACCCTTTGGCAGTGAGGAAACGCGCGCTGGCGCACGAAATCGGGTAGCAAATGCCCGCCGTTTACTTCCAGAGGCTGATTTTTGGGTGGCGATTGAAGCTGGCATCGATGGTGACAGCACTTTCAGTTGGGTGGTGATTGAAAACGCCAGCCAGCGCGGCGAGGCGCGTTCGGCTACTTTGCCGTTGCCTGCGGTGATTCTGGAAAAAGTGCGTGAAGGCGAGGCGCTCGGCCCCGTGATGTCGCGTTATACCGGTATTGATGAGATTGGTCGTAAGGAAGGGGCGATCGGCGTGTTTACCGCCGGGAAACTCACCCGCGCCAGCGTCTATCACCAGGCGGTGATCCTGGCGCTGAGTCCGTTTCATAATGCCGTGTATCAGGCATTGTAGGACGGATAAGGCGTTCACGCCGCATCCGGCATTCGGTGCACGATGCCTGATGCGACGCTGCCGCGTCTTATCAGGCCTACAAAATCAATCGCTTTTCAGCAACACCTCTTCCAGCCACTGGCGCAGCTCAACGGGCGCGGCTTTCAGGCTGTTAGATCCACGCGTAATCGTCGCGATGCCCGCGCCGAGTTCATTTTTTAACTCACGCTGGCTCATTTCGCCGCGCAACAGCTCTTCGACAATACGCACGCGAGTCCCCAACGCTTCGCGCTCATCTGGCGTCAGCATCAGGTTTAACAACGGTAAATGGAGATCGTTTTGGTAGGCATTCTTAAGCAGGTCGACAAAACGTAACCACTCCTGGTGACGCTGTTCTGCCATCGCTGCTGAATAGGGTGATTGTTGGGCCATAATATGTCGCCATTGTTAGCGGGGGAAGCAAAATGCCTCCCCCGGTTGTACTCGCTAAAGAGTACGATAGCATATCATAAACGTGCGGATCAGTAACGACGTCCCCATTCCGTGGCGCTCATCAACGTCGGTTTATCCCCCATGAAATAGCGGTAGTAAGCGTCATAAGCCAGCACGTTCTTCACATAACCGCGCGTCTCGGAGAACGGAATACTCTCGACAAATGCCACAGCGTCGATACGCCCGGCGCTGTTGCCAAGCCAGGTTCGCACCCGTCCAGGTCCGGCGTTATAAGCTGCTGAGGAGAAAATACGGTTATTGCCAAACTGCTGATAAACATATTGCAGGTAACTGGTGCCAATGTTGATATTCGTTTCCGGATCCAGCAATTGCCCAGGGCTGCTATAACCAGGAATAGAGAACATCTTCACCGTATGGGTCGCTGTACCAGGCATAATCTGCATCAGGCCGCTGGCCCCTACCGGTGATTTCACTTTCGGATTCCAGGCGCTCTCCTGACGGGCAATCGCCATCGCATAGCTTTGCGGGATCTCTTTCCCACTGGTGTAACGTTTGAAAAGATCGTTGTAAGCCAGCGGGAATCGCTCTTCCAGATGATCCCAAAGCTTCCCGGCGATCGTTGCCTGAACGCTAAGATCCCACCATTGGTTATTGAAAGCATACCGAGCCAGTTGAGCCTGCTCTGTTTTTGACTTGCTCTTCACCAGATTGGCCCACTCGCTACGCGCGGTGTTATCGAGATTCCAGTACATCAACTCGCGCACGCGCGCCATCTCCGGCCCCTGAGTCAGGGCGCTGTCAACATTCTGCGGCGCTTTATCAATCTTCAGCTCATACTCTTCTCCGATGCGTTGTGCTGCAACCATCGGGTAGAAACCACGCTGTTGCATGAGTTGATGCAAAATCTCTTTCGCTTCAGCTTCACGTCCGCGTTCCAGCAATAAATCCGCCTGCCAGTAACGCCATTCATCTTTCTCTTTTGCTTCCATCGGCAGACGCGCCAGCCAGGTATTCAGGCCGCGACGATCGCCGGTGCCAAGTGCCATTCGCACACGGCGTTCAATCAACGACGTGGATTGCGAGCGCATAATGGCGTCATCGCGCCATTTCGCCTGCTCGTCGGTGACATCGTTGCCCATCAAACGCCAGGCGACGATATCGCGCAGCTCCTGAATATGATCTTCATTAAGCTGCTGCGCCTGGGCAAGCGACGGGATCATCAGCCGTGCATTTTCAGCATCCTGCCGCGCCACACTGGCAAACGCCACCGCCGCCATTTGACGGGTAAAATCGGTCGCTCCGGTTGTACGCGCGAAGGTCAGTACCGTATTAGGGTTGTTCGCCAGTGAAATGATTGCCGAGGCGATAGTCTGGTAATCGGCAGGCATCTGCCCTGCCAGCACTGTTACCAGGCCAGTGTTACCCGCTTTCATCGCCAGACGGATACGCTCTAAATAAGCCAGCGGATCTTGTTTACCTGACGCACGCCAGACGCTAAATAACTTTTCACAGGCGTTAGGCTGGCTCTTGCCGGTTAGCCACAGCTCTTTCGCCCCTTGCCAGGCTTCTTCACTCTGCCCGGTGTTCCATTTCGCATAGTAGTAATTACATTGCGCTTCGGTAGTTCCGGGCTTTTCCGGGCTAAAGGCTAACAAGCCACGCCAGTCTTCACGCCGCGCCAGTTCATTGACGAAACGAGATTGCAGCGTGCGAGCGGGAGGAAGCGTGGGGTTAGCGCGAACAAAGTTAGTGACCGTCACCGCCGGTTGATTCATCAGATCATCGGTGATCTGGCGGTATTCCAGGTAGGGATAAAGCGGATAATCCTTCAGTCCAGGCATCATTTGTTCGACCACATCCATTTGTCGATTATCCCAGGCCTGCTTGATTTGCGCGTAACGGCTACGCTGCTCATCCAGTGAGTCGGCTCGCGCCACGCTGCTGACCGTCAGCAGACAGACACCGGCAGCCAACAGCCGCCAGGTAACTTGTTTGGCTTTTTCCACAAGCGCATCCTCTAAGTGTAAATACATCAATGCAGCGTCATGCCGCGTAATAGATTTATGCTAACCAGTCATTGCCGTTTACGCCACGTTACGGACACTTTTTTACTTTTACTGCGAAGGTGATCGACCAACTGGGATTAGGCGGGGAAAAAGGCTACACTTCGCCTTTGAAAACTCATCATCACGATAAACATAGAGGCGAAGTCCAACGTGGCTCAATTCGTTTATACCATGCATCGTGTCGGCAAAGTTGTTCCGCCGAAACGTCATATTTTGAAAAACATCTCTCTGAGTTTCTTCCCTGGGGCAAAAATTGGTGTCCTGGGTCTGAACGGCGCGGGTAAGTCTACCCTGCTGCGCATTATGGCGGGCATTGATAAAGACATCGAAGGTGAAGCGCGTCCGCAGCCAGACATCAAGATTGGTTACCTGCCGCAGGAACCGCAGCTGAACCCGGAACACACCGTGCGTGAGTCCATTGAAGAAGCGGTTTCTGAAGTGGTTAACGCCCTGAAACGCCTGGATGAAGTGTATGCGCTGTACGCCGATCCGGATGCCGATTTTGACAAGCTGGCCGCTGAACAAGGCCGTCTGGAAGAGATCATTCAGGCTCACGACGGTCATAACCTGAACGTACAGCTGGAGCGTGCGGCGGATGCGCTACGTCTGCCGGACTGGGACGCGAAAATCGCTAACCTCTCCGGTGGTGAGCGTCGTCGCGTAGCGTTGTGCCGCCTGCTGCTGGAAAAACCAGACATGCTGCTGCTCGACGAACCGACCAACCACCTGGATGCCGAATCCGTGGCCTGGCTGGAACGCTTCCTGCACGACTTCGAGGGCACCGTGGTGGCGATTACCCACGACCGTTACTTCCTCGATAACGTTGCAGGCTGGATCCTCGAACTTGACCGCGGTGAAGGTATTCCGTGGGAAGGCAACTACTCCTCCTGGCTGGAGCAGAAAGATCAGCGCCTGGCGCAGGAAGCTTCACAAGAAGCGGCGCGTCGTAAGTCGATCGAGAAAGAGCTGGAGTGGGTACGTCAGGGAACTAAAGGCCGCCAGTCGAAAGGTAAAGCACGTCTGGCACGCTTTGAAGAGCTGAACAGCACCGAATATCAGAAACGTAACGAAACCAACGAACTGTTTATTCCACCTGGACCGCGTCTGGGCGATAAAGTGCTGGAAGTCAGCAACCTGCGTAAATCCTACGGTGATCGCCTGCTGATTGATGACCTGAGCTTCTCGATCCCGAAAGGGGCAATCGTCGGGATCATCGGTCCGAACGGCGCGGGTAAATCGACCCTGTTCCGTATGATCTCTGGTCAGGAACAGCCGGACAGCGGCACCATCACTTTAGGTGAAACGGTGAAACTGGCATCGGTTGATCAGTTCCGTGACTCAATGGATAACAGCAAAACCGTTTGGGAAGAAGTTTCCGGCGGGCTGGATATTATGAAGATCGGCAACACCGAGATGCCAAGCCGCGCCTACGTTGGCCGCTTTAACTTTAAAGGGGTTGATCAGGGTAAACGCGTTGGTGAACTTTCCGGTGGTGAGCGCGGTCGTCTGCATCTGGCGAAGCTGCTGCAGGTTGGCGGCAACATGCTGCTGCTCGACGAACCAACCAACGACCTGGATATCGAAACCCTGCGCGCGCTGGAAAACGCCCTGCTGGAGTTCCCGGGCTGTGCGATGGTTATCTCGCACGACCGTTGGTTCCTCGACCGTATCGCCACGCACATCCTGGACTACCAGGATGAAGGTAAAGTTGAGTTCTTCGAAGGTAACTTTACTGAGTACGAAGAGTACAAGAAACGCACGCTGGGCGCAGACGCACTGGAGCCGAAGCGTATCAAGTACAAGCGTATTGCGAAGTAATGCGTAAAATGCCGGATGCGGCGTGAACGCCTTATCCGGCCTACAAACCAAGAAATTTCAATACGTTGTGAATCTCCAGGCCTGATAAGACGCGGTAAGCGTCGCATCAGGCATTGAGCACCGAATGCCGGATACGGCGTGAACGCCTTTTCCGGCCTACAACAGCCTTAGTATCCGCAATTTCGTAGCGGGTCACCCGTGCAGGTTTTTTCAAACCTTGTTTAATCTCGACAGCCTCTTCCAGAAAGGTTTTCAACTCATCAAAAAACTTATTTTATACCTCGCCTTTGAGCCGTTTCATCGCGGTTATCTCTGCTCCCCCATCATCTCCCGCACCAGCTCCACGCAGCGCAGGAAACGGCTGTCATAATCGTCCTCTTCAACCCGCACGAATTCGATATTGTTCTCTTCCAGCATCTCCACCAGCAAGTTCTGGAACTCTTTGCGATCCACCGAACTGCCGAGGCTGCGTAAACCATCCGCCACCCACGGCGTGTTGTTCTCCAGCAGGATCACCAGATCGAAACGGTATTCATCAATCAACGCCTGCACGAACGGATGCTCACGCCCTTCGTACTTTTTTGCAGAACGCCTGGGTAGTGACAAAATCAGTGTCAATAAACGCCACTTTATTGGCGTATTTCACTGCAAAATCAATGTATTGTGCGTGGCCCAGCGCGATTTTATCGTAGTCGGAATACTGCAATGCGATCTCATCACCGCCGAGGTGTGAAAAGACATAATCGCGACCATATTCCCACGCACTGGTGGTATTGAAGATATTGGCAAGTTTGTTTACCAGGTGGATTTACCGCTCGACTCGCCGCCAAGGATCGCCACGGTACGCACAAAGAACGGCTTCACTTCCGTAGGAATATATTCCCAGTAGCGGAACGGGTTTTCGCGGATCTGCGCACCGCTGATACTCATAAAGGTACGTTTCGGATCGACCAGTACCGTCTCGATCCCCAGATGTTCCATATACTGTGGCGCATCGGCTTCTTCCGAGGTGTAGATCAGGTCCGGCTGGATCCCCTTTTCAGCCATAAACTTTTTGATGCCGTTGCTCCACACACATCCCAGCCATGCGGATACGGCTCCATGCCCTCTTCGTTGAAAGCATGAATGCGAATATTTTTCTGATATTTAAAAGTTTGCAATAACCAGCGCAGACGATCCGGCACCGTGGGCTGCTGCGACATGGCGCTGTCTTCAAACAACGCGCGGTCGCGGGTATCGTCAAAACCCATAATGATATGCAGCTCGTCAACCTGGCTACAGGCGCGCTGGATAAGGTAGATATGTCCGGTATGCAGCGGGTAGAACTTACCGAATACGACACCAATGGTTTTCTTCTGCCGGGGAAATTCAAGCCCCAAAAAACGGTGCAACGCCTCCAGCTTTTGCGCGCTGGGGCTTTTAATTTTGGCATTCAGTAACTGGCTTAAATACCCTTTGGTCATACCGCTGGCATCAGCTACCTGCTGTAACGTGCAGCCCTGTTGCTTGATGGCAGTTTTCAGGTAATCAAATGACGACATATCTCCCTCCGTATCTCTCATTATAAGTCGTCGAACACGCTAAGCGCGTCGGAGAGTTTTTTAACGCCAAAAATCTGCATCCCTTCCGGCGCTTTTTTCGGCACGTTAGCCGCCGGAACAATCGCCCGGCGAAAACCGTGTTTCGCCGCTTCAGAGATTCGCTCCTGACCGCTGGGCACCGGGCGGATCTCCCCTGCCAGCCCGACTTCACCAAACACCACCAGATCCTGCGGTAGCGGTCTGTCACGCAGGCTGGAAACCATCGCCAGCAGTAACGCTAAGTCGGCACTGGTTTCGGTTACCTTCACACCACCGACCACGTTCACAAATACATCCTGATCGGCCATTTGCAGACCACCGTGACGGTGCAAGACAGCCAGCAGGATTGCCAGACGGTTTTGCTCCAGACCTACCGCCACGCGGCGCGGATTCGCCATCATCGAGTGATCGACCAGCGCCTGAATCTCCACCAGCAACGGACGCGTTCCTTCCCACACCACCATCACGGAGCTGCCGGAGGTCACTTCATCTCCGCGACTTAAGAAAATTGCCGAAGGGTTGCTGACTTCACGCAGCCCCTGTTCGGTCATCGCGAAGACGCCCAGCTCATTCACCGCGCCGAAGCGGTTTTTATGGCTGCGCAAGGTGCGAAAACGGGAGTCGGCATCGCCATCCAAAAGCACCGAACAGTCGATACAGTGTTCCAGCACTTTAGGGCCCGCCAGCGAGCCATCTTTGGTTACGTGTCCAACCATGACAATCGCCACACCGCGCGTTTTGGCGAAGCGTGTCAAATAAGCCGCCGTTTCACGCACCTGCGCCACGCTACCAGGCGATGACTGTACATCCGCCATATGCATCACCTGGATGGAGTCAATTACCATCAGCTTCGGTTGCTCTTCTTCAGCAATCAGGCAGATCTGCTCGATGCTGGTTTCCGACAACATATTGAGATTGTCAGTCGGCAGGCCAAGGCGATGAGCGCGCATTGCCACCTGTTGCAGCGACTCTTCGCCGGTGACATACAGCGTTTTCATCTGCTGGGCCAGTTTGCACAGCGTTTGCAGCAACAGCGTGGATTTCCCCGCGCCTGGGTTACCGCCAATCAGAATGGCACTTCCCGGTACCACGCCGCCGCCTAATACGCGGTCGAACTCTTTAAATCCGGTGGAAAAACGCGGCAGCTCTTCAAGGCTGATGTCGGAGAGTTTCTGGACTTTTGCCACCCCGGCGCTACCCGCATAGCCACTGAGACGCTCGTTACGCGCCACCGTTGGCGACGCAGCAAGACGCACCTCGGTGATGGTGTTCCAGGCATGACAGGCACTGCACTGCCCCTGCCAGCGCGGATAATCGGCCCCGCATTCATTACAAACAAAGGCGCGTTTTGGAGCTTTTGCCACGGTGTACCTCGTTAATGCTGTGCCGCCCGCAGGATGACGGGCAGGCAATTACTTCTGATTCAGGCTGCCAGAGAGGATGCAGAATACCCCCATCAGGTCAGCGTGACGGATGGTGACTTCCGTCTTTTCATTCACTTTTGGCTTGGCATGGTAGGCAATCCCCAGCCCTGCCGCTTTGATCATCGGCAGGTCATTGGCTCCATCGCCAATCGCCACGGTCTGCGCCAGCGGGATTTCATACTCCTGCGCGAGGCGGGTCAGAGTTTTCGCTTTGTACTGCGCGTCAACGATGTCGCCGATCACATTGCCGGTAAATTTACCGTCCATGATCTCCAGTTCATTGGCTACCACGGCGGTCAGGCGCAGCTTGTCGCGCAGGTATTCAGCAAAGAAAGTAAAGCCGCCGGAGGCAATCGCCACTTTCCAGCCCAGCGTTTCCAGCTTGAGCACCAGCTGCGTTAAGCCTGGCATCAGCGGCAGATTTTCACGCACCTGTTGCAGAATATTGGCATCAGCGCCTTTCAGCGTCGCCACGCGGCTGCGCAGGCTGGCGGTAAAATCGAGTTCGCCGCGCATCGCCCGTTCGGTTACCTCCGCCACCATCTCGCCCGTTCCGGCCAGTTTGGCAATTTCATCAATACATTCAATCTGGATGGCGGTGGAATCCATGTCCATCACCAGCAAACCCGGCGTGCGCAGGTGCGGGATTTTCCCCAGCGGCGCGACATCCAGTTGCGCTTCATGGGCCAGGCGCGTAGCGCGCGCGGTGAGTGAACCTGCCAGACGAATCACCTGATAATCTTCCACGCACCAGGCGGCAACAATCACCATCGCCGCGCCCAGTTTGCTCTGGTATTGGGTCAGGCGTTGTTTATCCAGCCCACGACCATACAGCAGCCAGCCGCTACGACCTGCGTGGTAATCCAGTGGCATCACTTCATCACCACTTAATGAAAGAGGCAGACCCGGCCATAAAGAGACATCTTCAGGCAGGTCGCACCAGGTAATGTTAGGCATTAAGGCTCCTGTAAAATCGTTCGAAGCAGGGAAAATAACGCATGAGGCTACCTTGTATCCATTGCTTCTGGCAACATTAAGTCTCAAATTTTCAAAGGGTGGAAGATGGCTCGCACAAAACTGAAATTCCGGCTGCATCGGGCAGTGATTGTCCTGTTCTGTCTTGCCTTGTTAGTGGCGCTGATGCAGGGAGCGTCATGGTTTAGTCAAAACCACCAGCGACAACGTAATCCACAGCTGGAAGAACTGGCCCGCACCCTGGCGCGTCAGGTAACGCTGAACGTTGCACCGCTGATGCGTACCGACTCACCAGATGAAAAACGCATTCAGGCGATCCTCGATCAGTTAACGGATGAAAGCCGCATCCTCGACGCGGGTGTGTATGACGAACAAGGCGATCTTATCGCCCGTTCAGGCGAAAGCGTCGAAGTGCGCGACCGGCTGGCGCTCGACGGTAAAAAAGCAGGCGGCTATTTTAACCAGCAGATTGTCGAGCCAATTGCGGGTAAAAACGGACCGCTCGGCTATCTGCGCCTGACACTCGACACCCATACGCTCGCCACCGAAGCCCAACAGGTGGATAACACCACTAACATTTTACGCCTGATGTTGCTGCTCTCACTGGCAATCGGCGTAGTGCTGACCCGCACGCTGCTACAGGGTAAACGCACCCGCTGGCAGCAATCGCCCTTCCTGTTAACCGCCAGCAAACCGGTGCCGGAAGAGGAAGAAAGCGAGAAAAAAGAGTGACCCATTACTACAAGAAAGGAAATCGTTATGTCCACATTACGCCTGCTCATCTCTGACTCTTACGACCCGTGGTTTAACCTGGCGGTGGAAGAGTGTATTTTCGCCAAATGCCCGCCACGCAGCGCGTTCTGTTTCTCTGGCGCAATGCCGACACGGTAGTGATTGGTCGCGCGCAGAACCCGTGGAAAGAGTGTAATACCCGGCGGATGGAAGAAGATAACGTCCGCCTGGCGCGGCGCAGTAGCGGTGGCGGCGCGGTGTTCCACGATCTCGGCAATACCTGCTTTACCTTTATGGCTGGCAAGCCGGAGTACGATAAAACCATCTCTACGTCGATTGTGCTCAATGCGCTGAACGCGCTCGGCGTCAGCGCCGAAGCGTCCGGGCGTAACGATCTGGTGGTGAAAACAGTCGAAGGCGACCGCAAAGTCTCAGGCTCGGCCTATCGCGAAACCAAAGATCGTGGCTTCCACCACGGCACTTTGCTGCTCAATGCCGACCTTAGCCGCCTGGCAAACTATCTCAATCCGGATAAAAAGAAACTGGCGGCGAAAGGCATTACCTCAGTGCGTTCCCGCGTGACCAACCTCACCGAGCTGCTGCCGGGGATCACCCATGAGCAGGTTTGCGAGGTCATAACCAAGGCCTTTTTCGCCCATTATGGCGAGCGTGTAGAAGCGGAAATCATCTCCCCGGACAAAACGCCAGACTTGCCAAACTTCGCCGAAACCTTTGCCCGTCAGAGTAGCTGGGAATGGAACTTCGGTCAGGCTCCGGCATTCTCGCATCTGCTGGATGAACGCTTTAGCTGGGGCGGCGTGGAACTGCATTTCGACGTTGAAAAAGGCCATATCACCCGCGCCCAGGTGTTTACCGACAGCCTCAACCCCGCGCCGCTGGAAGCCCTCGCCGGGCGACTGCAAGGCTGCCTGTACCGCGCGGATATGCTGCAACAAGAGTGCGAAGCGCTGTTGGTTGACTTCCCGGACCAGGAAAAAGAGCTACGGGAGTTGTCGACGTGGATAGCGGGGGCGGTAAGGTAACTCGCTGATTAAAATACCAAAGGAAGGGAATATGATCGATCTGGAAAACCAGGAGCGGGAGATTATCAATTTAATGTTAAGCCAGCGTATTTCCTGGCTAGCCGCCGTGCGTATCAGGCATAAATTATCGCTTGCTGAAGTAAGTAAAATGTTAGGTATCTCGATTAATTCTCTAAAACAGATCGAAAAGACGGAACGGCTTAGCTCAAACATCAAAAGCAAAATGGCAGAAATTTATGGTTGTCCACCAGAGTTGCTGATATGCCCTTCCTGGATGACGGCTGAACATAAATGAATAGATTCGTGAATAGATACTTGAATGGATTTTATTTTCTATCCATATGAAAAATAATAGTAAATCTATAAATCAGTTGCTATTGATGAATAGATACTAAAAAGCCGGAGCAGTCTCCTGCTCCGGCTTAACACGACGTTCGCCTTTCAGCGAAACACAATTACTCTTTATCGCCCAGCAGAACGGATTCCAGTGCGATTTTGATCATGTCGTTGAAGGTGGTCTGACGCTCAGCGGCAGTGGTCTGCTCGTGAGTGCGGATGTGGTCAGACACGGTGCAGATGGTCAGGGCTTTCGCGCCAAACTCTGCAGCCACGCCGTAGATACCAGCCGCTTCCATTTCCACGCCGAGGATGCCGTATTTTTCCATCACGTCGAACATTTCGCCGTCCGGAGAGTAGAACAGGTCAGCGGAGAACAGGTTACCCACGCGAGCATCAACGCCCAGTGCTTTAGCCGCGTCTACCGCGTTACGCACCATGTCAAAGTCAGCGATAGCGGCAAAGTCATGATCTTTAAAACGGATGCGGTTAACTTTGGAATCGGTGCAGGCACCCATACCGATAACGACGTCGCGCAGTTTTACGTGCGGCAGAACTGCGCCACAGGAACCCACGCGGATAATTTTCTTCACGCCGAAATCGGTGATCAGTTCTTTGGTGTAGATGGAGCAGGACGGGATACCCATACCGTGACCCATTACGGAAATTTTGCGGCCTTTGTAAGTACCGGTGAAGCCCAGCATACCGCGAACGTTGTTCACTTCACGGGCATCTTCAAGGAAAGTTTCAGCAATATACTTTGCACGCAGCGGGTCGCCTGGCATCAAAACTACGTCAGCGAAATCGCCCATTTCTGCATTAATGTGTGGGGTAGCCATTGTTTTATCCTTATCTACATGTTTTCACCCTCTCCCTGTGGGAGAGGGCCGGGGTGAGGGCATCAAGCCGCACCCATTATCAGAACATGGCTTTGCCATATTCCATATCAGAAGTACCAAAATATTTTGCCAGAGTCTGGCCGATATCCGCGAAGGTTTCACGGTGACCCAGTGAGCCCGGTTTTACTTTCGGGCCGTAAACCAGTACCGGAATGTGTTCACGCGTGTGGTCAGTACCGGTCCAGGTCGGATCACAACCGTGGTCAGCAGTGAGGATCAGGATGTCGTCATCGCGCAGCAGAGACATCAGCTCCGGCAGACGGCGGTCGAACAGCTCCAGACCCGCAGCATAACCGGCGACGTCGCGACGGTGGCCCCAAGAAGAGTCGAAGTCAACGAAGTTGGTGAAGACGATAGTGTTATCACCCGCTTCTTTCATCTCTTTGATGGTGGCGTCAAACAGCGCGTCCAGGCCAGTTGCTTTCACTTTCTTGGTGATACCGCAGTTGGCGTAGATGTCGGCAATTTTACCGACAGAAACCACCTGACCGTGTTTTTCATCAACCAGTTTCTGCAGCACGGTCGGTGCTGGCGGCTCAACAGCCAGGTCGTGACGGTTACCGGTACGCTGGAAGTTACCGGCTTTGTCACCGATAAACGGACGAGCGATAACACGACCGATGTTGTAGCCGCCGTTGGTCAGCTCTTCACGGGCGATTTCGCACAGTTCGTAGAGTTTATCCAGGCCAAAGGTTTCTTCGTGGCAGGCAATCTGGAACACAGAGTCAGCGGAGGTATAGAAAATCGGCTTGCCGGTTTTCATGTGCTCTTCGCCCAGCTGGTCCAGGATGACCGTACCGGAAGAGTGGCAGTTACCGAGGTAACCCGGCAGATTAGCGCGTTCGACCAGTTTATCCAGCAGCTCTTGCGGGAAGCTGTTTTCGTGATCAGAGAAATATCCCCACTCAAACAGAACCGGGACACCGGCGATTTCCCAGTGACCAGACGGGGTATCTTTACCGGATGACATTTCGTGCGCCCATGCGTACGCGCCGATAACTTCAGCGTTGCCGTCCATTCCCGCCGGAATGAAACCGGTAGAACCTTCGTGTGCTTTCGCCAGCCCCAGACGGGTCAGATTTGGCAGATTGAGCGGGCCTTTACGACCGTTATCAGCTTCGCCTTTGGCACAGGCTTCTGCGATATGACCCAGGGTGTCAGCCCCGACGTCACCAAAGCGTTCTGCATCTTCTGTAGCGCCGATGCCGAATGAGTCCAGCACCATAATAAATGCACGTTTCATATGTTCTCCGTACTCAGTGCTTCAAATTTAAATGATCAGATCAGTATACCGTTATTCACTGATACGACGATAGACAGTTGGTGTGCTTTCCGGTGCTTTATCGGCAAGTTTAATTGCCGCTTTCACCGCTTTCGCCGCTTCCTGCCAGCTGTTTTCGTCTTTCGCGTGGATAACCGCCAGCGGACGCTGACCGTCTACCTGGTCGCCCAGACGCGCCATATCAGTAAAGCCGACGCTGTAATCGATGGTGTCAGATGCCTGACGGCGTCCACCGCCCATTGCAACCACTGCCATCCCCAGCGCGCGGGTATCCATTTCACTGACAAAACCTTCGGTATCAGCATAGACTGCTTTCGTCAGCATCGCTGTCGGCAGATACTTCGCGTAGTTCTCAACGAAGTCGGTCGGGCCTTTTTGTGCCGCTACCATACGACCAAAGACTTCTGCCGCTTTACCGTTGTCCAGCACCGCCTGCAATTTCGCGCGCGCTTCGGCGTCATCTTTCGCCAGTTTGCCGGAGATCAGCATCTCCACGCACAGCGCCATCGTGACATCAAACAGACGCGGGTTACGATACTCACCCGTCAGGAACTGCACCGCTTCACGAACTTCAACCGCGTTACCTGCACTGGAGGCCAGTACCTGATTCATGTCGGTGAGCAGCGCGGTGGTGCGCACGCCAGCGCCGTTAGCCACGCCAACAATCGCTTCGGCAAGGGCTTCAGAGAGTTCGTAGGTCGGCATAAACGCGCCGCTACCCACTTTCACGTCCATCACCAGCGCATCCAGACCTTCCGCCAGTTTCTTCGCCAGGATCGAGGCAGTGATCAGCGGGATAGAGTCCACGGTTGCGGTAATATCACGGGTCGCGTAGAAACGTTTATCCGCCGGAGCCAGTGAGCTGGTCTGACCGATAATCGCCACGCCGACGTCTTTAATAATTTCGCGGAAACGGTTGTCATCCGGGAAAATGTCGAAGCCAGGGATGGATTCCAGTTTGTCGAGCGTACCGCCAGTATGACCGAGGCCGCGACCAGAGATCATCGGAATATAGCCGCCGCAGGCTGCGACCATCGGCCCCAACATCAGCGAAGTCACATCGCCGACGCCGCCGGTCGAGTGTTTATCAACAATCGGGCCATTCAGATGCAGGCTTTTCCAGTCGAGAACGGTTCCTGAATCTCGCATCGCCATGGTCAGCGAGACACGCTCAGGCATTGTCATATCGTGGAAGAAAATGGTCATCGCGAGGGCGGCAATCTGCCCTTCGGAGATAGTGTTGTCGCGAATACCGTTGATAAAGAAACGAATTTCTTCATCGCTCAGCGCATGACCATCACGTTTTTTACGAATAATTTCTTGTGCGAGAAACAAGGTAACCTCCCGAGGAAAAGAGTATGAGGCGGCTTTTGCCGGATGCGTCTACGCCTTATCCGGCCTACGGGTAGATACGTCTCGTAGGCCTGATAAGCGCAGCGCATCAGGCGTAAAGCATCTTACTTAGTAGCTGCTGGCGCTCTTACCGTCGCCGTGACCCAGCGCTTTCAGCAGGCTTGCCAGCAGGCTGGAAGCACCAAAGCGGTAGTGACGCGCATCAGCCCAGTCAGCACCAAACAGTTCATCTGCGATGGCGAGATATTTCTGCGCATCTTCCGCAGTACGCACGCCGCCCGCCGGTTTGAAACCAACGGTTTTTTCTACGCCCATATCACGGATCACTTCCATCATGATGCGCGCGCTTTCCGGCGTCGCGTTCACAGCCACTTTACCGGTAGAGGTTTTGATGAAGTCCGCACCCGCTTTGATGGAGATTTCAGACGCTTTACGGATCAGCGCTTCGTCTTTCAGTTCGCCGGTTTCGATGATCACTTTCAGCAGTACATTCGCTGCCGCGCAAGCCTCTTTACAGGCTTTCACCAGGTCAAAACCAACCTGCTCGTTGCCCGCCATCAGCGCGCGGTACGGGAACACAACGTCAACTTCATCTGCACCGTAGGCGATTGCCGCACGGGTTTCTGCCAGCGCGATTTCGATGTCATCGTTACCGTGTGGGAAGTTGGTTACCGTAGCGATTCGGATTTCCGGGGTGCCCTGCTCTTTCAGCGTTTTGCGAGCAATCGGGATAAAGCGAGGATAGATACAGATAGCGGCGGTATTGCCGACCGGGGTTTTGGCCTGATGACACAGAGCAATTACTTTCTCGTCGGTGTCGTCGTCATTCAGGGTGGTCAGGTCCATTAATTTCAGTGCACGCAGGCTGCTTGCTTTCAGATCAGTCATTTCATTCTCCTGGCTTGTCGCCAATAAAATTCACCTTGCGAGTTTGTTAGTATTCTAACATCTACTCCGCAACACACTTCGATATACATCACAATTAAGGAAATCTACTTACAAGTTTGCATCACTGTAATGCGATCTGGTTCAAATAATTCACTTTCAAATGAATGCGTCAGTGGTGGCAAACGCATCAGGATCAAAGTGAACATCACGAAACTTCTTACAATGGCGCATCACCTTCGGCATAAAAGGAAAAGAAGATGCCCACTTCTCATGAAAATGCACTGCAACAACGTTGCCAGCAAATTGTCACCAGCCCAGTGCTTAGCCCGGAGCAGAAGCGCCATTTTCTGGCACTGGAAGCAGAAAACAATCTGCCTTATCCGCAGCTGCCTGCCGAGGCCCGCCGCGCGCTGGATGAGGGTGTAATCTGCGATATGTTTGAAGGTCATGCGCCGTACAAACCGCGCTATGTCTTACCCGATTACGCCCGTTTTCTGGCGAACGGTTCCGAATGGCTGGAGCTGGAAGGCGCGAAAGATCTTGATGACGCACTCTCTCTGCTGACCATTCTTTACCACCACGTACCGTCGGTCACATCGATGCCGGTCTACCTGGGGCAACTGGATGCGTTGTTGCAACCGTATGTTAGAATTCTAACACAAGACGAGATCGATATTCGAATAAAACGTTTCTGGCGTTACCTCGACAGAACCCTGCCAGACGCCTTTATGCACGCCAATATCGGCCCGTCTGATTCGCCCATCACCCGTGCGATATTACGTGCAGATGCAGAGTTGAAGCAGGTTTCACCGAACCTGACCTTTATCTACGATCCAGAAATCACCCCTGATGACCTGCTGCTGGAAGTGGCGAAGAACATCTGTGAATGTAGCAAACCGCACATCGCCAACGGTCCGGTGCATGATAAAATTTTCACAAAAGGGGGCTACGGGATTGTGAGCTGTTACAACTCACTGCCGCTGGCGGGTGGTGGCAGCACGCTGGTACGCCTTAACCTGAAAGCCATTGCCGAGCGCAGCGAATCGCTGGATGACTTCTTTACGCGCACTCTACCGCACTACTGCCAGCAGCAGATCGCCATCATCGATGCGCGGTGTGAATTCCTCTATCAACAATCACACTTCTTTGAGAATAGCTTCCTGGTGAAAGAAGGGCTGATTAACCCTGAACGTTTTGTGCCAATGTTTGGCATGTATGGGCTGGCGGAAGCGGTTAACTTGCTGTGTGAGAAAGAAGGGATTGCCGCGCGCTACGGTAAAGAAGCCGCCGCAAATGAAGTGGGTTATCGCATCAGCGCGCAACTGGCGGAGTTTGTCGCCAATACCCCCGTGAAATATGGCTGGCAAAAACGCGCCATGTTACACGCACAGTCGGGGATCAGTTCCGATATCGGCACCACGCCGGGCGCGCGTTTGCCGTATGGCGATGAGCCAGATCCGATCACCCATCTGCAAACTGTCGCCCCGCATCATGCTTATTATTATTCCGGCATCAGCGACATTCTGACCCTCGACGAAACCATCAAACGTAACCCGCAGGCACTGGTACAGCTTTGCCTCGGTGCCTTTAAAGCCGGAATGCGTGAATTTACCGCCAATGTCAGCGGTAACGATCTGGTTCGCGTTACCGGTTATATGGTGCGTTTGTCGGATTTAGAAAAATATCGCGCCGAAGGTTCACGCACCAACACCACCTGGCTGGGCGAAGAAGCCGCACGCAACACTCGTATTCTGGAACGCCAGCCGCGCGTGATAAGCCATGAACAGCAGATGCGCTTTAGTCAGTAAGATTATCCCCTTCTCCTGCGTTGACGGGCCAGGCAGTCGTCTGGCTCTGTTTTTGCAGGGCTGCAATCTGCGCTGCAAAAACTGTCACAATCCGTGGACGATGGGACGCTGCAATGATTGCGGAGAGTGCGTGCCACAGTGTCCGCATCAGGCGTTGCAGATTGTTGACGGCAAAGTGCTGTGGAACGCTGTGGTCTGCGAGCAGTGTGATACCTGCCTGAAGATGTGTCCGCAACATGCCACGCCAATGGCGCAATCCATGAGCGTGGATGAGGTGCTTAGCCATATCCGCAAAGCGGTGCTGTTTATCGAAGGGATAACGGTAAGCGGCGGCGAAGCCACGACCCAGCTGCCGTTTGTGGTGGCGCTGTTTACAGCCATCAAAAACGATCCGCAACTGCGCCACCTCACCTGCCTCGTGGACAGTAACGGTATGTTGAGCGAAACCGGCTGGGAAAAATTACTCCCGGTGTGTGACGGCGCAATGCTCGATCTCAAAGCGTGGGGGAGCGAATGTCATCAACAATTAACCGGACGCGATAATCAGCAGATTAAGCGCAGCATCTGTTTGCTGGCAGAGCGCGGTAAGCTGGCGGAACTGCGTTTGCTGGTAATCCCTGGCCAGGTGGATTATTTGCAACACATCGAAGAACTGGCGGTGTTTATCAAGGGACTTGGCGATGTTCCGGTACGCCTGAACGCGTTTCATGCCCACGGCGTGTATGGCGAGGCGCAAAGCTGGGCGAGCGCCACGCCGGAAGACGTTGAGCCGTTGGCTGATGCGTTAAAGGTGCGCGGGGTGAGCCGGTTGATATTTCCGGCGCTCTATTTGTGACATGCCGGATACGGCCTACGGTTCGGCACAGACTTGTAGGCATGATAAGACGCGACAAGCGTCGCATCAGGCATTATGCGCCGACTGCCGGATGCGGCGTGAACGCCTTATCCGGCCTACGGTTCGGCACAGACTTGTAGGCATGATAAGACGCGTCAAGCGTCGCATCAGGCATTGTGCGCCAACTGCCGGATGCGGCGTGAACGCCTTATCCGGCCTACGGTTCGGCACAAACCTGTAGGCATGATAAGACGCGACAAGCGTCGCATCAGGCATTATGCGCCGACTGCCGGATGCGGCGTGAACGCCTTATCCGGCCTACGGTTCGGCACAAACCTGTAGGCATGATAAGACGCGACAAGCGTCGCATCAGGCATTGTGCGCCAACTGCCGGATGCGGCGTGAACGCCTTATCCGGCCTACGGTTCGGCACAAACCTGTAGGCATGATAAGACGCGACAAGCGTCGCATCAGGCATTATGCGCCGACTGCCGGATGCTGCCTACGAAGGGTAAACTACCCACTAACGCTAAACAACGCATACGTATTATTAAGCAACACTTCGGCAATCTCATCTTCTGGTTCCGGGCGCAACTCGCAAAGCACGTCAAACACCCGCACAGCCTGTTCCGGTCGGTTAGGCTGCCCCTGAAAGCCGTTGAGCGGCATATCCGGCGCGTCGGTTTCCAGCAACAACGATGCCAGCGGTAATTTTGCGATGACATCGCGGGTTTTACTGGCGCGTGGATAGGTGATAGTACCGCCTACGCCGATTTTGTAGCCCAGCTGTACAAACCGCTCGGCCTGTTGCAGGCTGCCGGAAAAACCGTGAACCACGCCAGTGCACGGTAAATCGTGACGTTTAAGATGCATCGCCAGTTTGTCGTGTGTACGCCGGGAATGAAGGATCACCGGCAGATCGTAGCGTTTCGCCAGTTTCAGCTGTTCGTCGAGTAACCACTGCTGCCTCTCAAATTGCGGATCGTCGCCGAAGAGATCCAGACCGATCTCCCCCACCGCCACCACCTTCGCCGGACGCCTTTCCAGCGCCTGCTGTAGCTGATCAAGAGACACATCGCTATGTTTTTCCAACATCCCCGGATGCAACCCCAATGCGGCATACAGCGGTTGATATTTTTCCGCTAACGCCTGCACGCGGGCAAAATTTTCCGCCTCTGTCGCCGGAACAATGATCTTGCCTACGCCCGCTTGTGCCGCGCGTTGCAGGCTGGCCTCTTCATCGCCACTAAACGGCGGGAAATCAAAATGGCAGTGGGTATCGATAAAACGGCAAATCAAGCCAGATCCTCATTGTTAAATGTCGGGTCGTTCGCCTGCGGAGCATCGCTCACTTCGGCAACCAGCGTATCGTTGGCGACTGGCGCAGGCGGAATAACGATCGATTCCGGCGTCACCACTGGCACCAGATGGCGGGTAAGCGGCGCTTTTTCAGTTAATAGCTTGCCAACCGTGGCGAGGAAATAACGACCGCATAAACGCCCAAGTTTATAGTCTTCACGCAGCGCCGGAATCCGACTGCCAAGCGCGATACTATGTAATGGTTTCGGTGGATAAATTTCGAATATCCGCAGCTTGCCCGGTGGTTTCTCAATAAATTGCTGAATGTCACGATAGCTGGTTTCATGATGCTGCACCAGATTGACCAGCGGCTGCAGGCTACTGTCACCCAGCCAGCGTTCCATGCGTTTGAACCACTGCGGCGTGTAGTACATTTGTGACGGCACAGTGCGGATGACGACCAACGTTTTAGCGCCCTGCCTTGCCGCCTCTTTAACCGGAATCGCATCACTGATCCCGCCATCCAGGTAGTTAATGCCTTCCAGCGACACTCCGCTACGATAAAAGCCAGGTATCGCACTGGAGGCGCGAATCACATCCAGCCAGTTTTGTTTGGTTGGTAAAAAGTAATTAGGCGCGTAGTCATCCTGACGACAGGCGCACATATAAAACGATTTGCCGCTGTCAAACAACCGCGCGGCGGTATCCATTTGCAACGGCATCTGGCTTGCGGTGGCCTCCACCAGCCAGTCGAGATCGATAAGATTTCCTCCACGGACAAAGCGCAATGGATCGAAAAATTCGCGTTTTGTGGTATAGCGCATGATGACTTTGCGCGCGTAACCGGGCTGATTGCAGATAAACGCCGAGAGGTTCTGCGCCCCGGCAGATGTGCCGAGATAAAGATCGAAAGGATTAAACTGCGCGCGCATAAACTCATCCAGCACGCCAGCCGTGAAAATTCCACGCTGTCCGCCGCCTTCGCACACCAGAGCTATTCGTCCAGGCTGGAACGGCCTTAGCGACAACGGCGCAATATTACCAAGCGTTACAGGTATTCGCTGCCCCACCTCTGCCTTCCTGTTTTTGTTGTGAAAGAATGACAAAGTAACGCAATTTATTATTCGCTAAAACCGCAAAAGCCAGTCCGCTGGACTGGCTTTGGATAAAATTTTCTTAATGGTCTGAAATCTAGGGTCGTTTTCGGCCCATGAACAAACTCACCAGGAACAGAATAATCCCGACGACAAAGACAATTTTAGCTGCGCCTGCAGCGGTACCGGCCAGACCACCAAACCCAAGTGCGGCGGCGATTAACGCGATAACCAGAAATATGATGCCCCAACGAAACATAAGCGTCTCCTTTACCATAGTTAATGTCACCGCTTGATATGAGCGTGAAAATCACTCAATGCGATATTTTTAGTGTGGTGCACATCGCGCCTCCCGACAAAGTTCGGGAGGACGAATTACGACGAATTACTTAGTTTTCAGATCATTTTTAACGCTTTTCACACCATCTACCGCTTTGGCGATACTTTCAGCACGGTCGCTCTGTGCCTGGGAATCGACGGTACCGGAGAGCTGAACCACGCCGTCGGTGGTTTCAACTTTCACATGACGGGAAGGGACGATATCGTCCGCCAGCAGTTTGGCTTTGATTTCACTGGTGGTGGCGGTGTCACCCGCGTAGCCCTTCACAGAGCCTTCTTTAGCGTCGCGAACGTGCAGTTTGTCGCTGACAGAGGTCACCCCTTCAACGCCTTTCGCCACTTTCACTGCCTCTTCGGCCTGAGCCTGAAGCTTTCAACGAAACCGCTCAGGGTCACGACTTTTGATCGGTTTTGACAGAGATATCGGTGCTCTTGATGTTGTCATGATCCACCAGCGCCGCCTTCACTTTCGCGGTGATGGCGCTGTCATCCATGAAATTACCGACTTTATTCATAGAGCTATCGACTTTTTGCCCTGCGCTTTCATTGGTAGTCTGTGCGTTGTTTTCCGCGTAGGCAGAGCCGGTCGCGACGGCAGAGGTCAACATTACAGCCAGCAGAGTTTTCGAAATCTTCAGTCTTGTCATAGTCATCGATTTATTCCTGTATGTTTGCTCGTAATTTGAGCCTGGCAACACGAGGTTGCATTGCTGAATAGGGAGAGACTTCACCCTCTACAGAAGTCAATGGTCGCCATCACAAAAGCGATGGGTGATGAATAACGACCATTACAGCCTCTGAATCAGTTATTAATATCGGTAGAATGACAATCGACGGCTTTAGATACTGATATCTACGCATTGAACGGTATTTAACGCCGTCAGAAATGTCATTACTTTGTTAAATATAGATCACAATTTTGAAACCGCTCGGGATATCAGCGAAAACATAAGCAAAAGTGAATGTTTTAAGAACATTCCGTAAGCGGCTAATAAGGAAGGGAAATTGACAGGGCGCAGCGGCTACCGCGCCCTGGAGGCAAGAATTAATGCTCGCGGGTCTGGTGGAACTGAACGTCCGGATAACGTTCCTGCGCCAGGCGCAGGTTGACCATGCTGGTAGCGATGTAAGCGAGGTTATCGCCGCCATCAAGCGCCAGTTGGCTTTCGTTCTTACGCTTGAACTCTTCGAATTTCTTCGCGTCTGCACATTCTACCCAGCGGGCGGTGGCAACGTTGACTGATTCATATACTGCTTCAACGTTGTATTCGCTCTTCAGGCGCGATACCACTACATCAAACTGCAGCACACCAACTGCACCAACGATCAGATCGTTGTTGGAGATCGGACGGAACACCTGCACCGCGCCCTCTTCGGAAAGCTGTACCAGCCCTTTGAGCAGCTGTTTTTGCTTCAGCGGATCTTTCAGGCGGATACGACGGAACAGTTCTGGTGCGAAGTTCGGAATACCGGTGAACTTCATCATCTCACCCTGGGTAAAGGTGTCGCCGATCTGAATGGTGCCGTGGTTGTGCAGGCCGAGGATATCGCCAGGATACGCTTCTTCAACGTGCGAACGGTCACCCGCCATAAAGGTCAGCGCGTCAGAGATCACCACGTCTTTCGCGGTGCGCACCTGGCGCAGCTTCATGCCTTTTTCATATTTACCGGATACCACGCGCATAAACGCCACGCGGTCGCGGTGTTTCGGGTCCATGTTGGCCTGAATTTTAAATACGAAGCCGGTAAATTTGTCTTCGCTCGCTTCTACGGTACGGGTATCAGTCTGACGCGGCATCGGCGCAGGAGCCCACTCCACCAGGCCATCCAGCATATGATCGACACCGAAGTTACCCAGCGCAGTACCGAAGAATACCGGAGTGATTTCGCCCGCAAGGAACAATTCTTTGTCGAACTCGTTGGACGCGCCCTTCACCAGTTCCAGTTCGTCACGCAGCTGCTGCGCCAGATCTTCACCAACCGCAGCATCGAGATCCGGGTTATTCAGCCCTTTAACAATGCGGACTTCCTGAATGGTGTGACCTTTACCGCTCTGATAGAGATAGGTTTCGTCTTTATAAAGGTGGTAAACGCCTTTAAACAGCTTGCCGCAGCCAATCGGCCAGGTGATCGGTGCGCAGCCGATTTTCAGCTCGTTCTCAACTTCATCGAGCAGTTCCATCGGGTCGCGGATATCACGGTCAAGTTTGTTCATAAAGGTGAGGATCGGCGTGTCGCGCAGACGGGTAACTTCCATCAGCTTACGGGTACGATCTTCAACACCTTTTGCGGCGTCGATAACCATCAGGCAGCAGTCAACCGCCGTCAGCGTACGATAGGTATCTTCGGAGAAGTCTTCGTGCCCCGGGGTGTCTAGCAGGTTAACCAGGCAATCGTGATACGGAAACTGCATCACAGACGTAGTAATGGAGATCCCACGCTGCTTTTCCATCTCCATCCAGTCCGACTTAGCGTGCTGGTTGGAACCACGGCCTTTACTGTACCGGCGGTCTGAATGGCCTGTCCGAACAGCAGCACCTTCTCGGTGATGGTAGTCTTACCGGCGTCCGGGTGAGAAATAATGGCAAAAGTGCGGCGCTTAGCCACCTCTTGCAAATAAGGAGACAACGTCATAATTCTTTCTTCTTGAGTAAGCGGCATCGCGCCGCGCTTGTTGAAAACGAAAAATTGCGGCTATTTTACCCATCAACGGGGGGGAGGCAATCAGTGTTTACACAGGAGCTGCTCCAGTTCGTGCAACGAAGAAACGGTCAAGGTGGGCGCGATGCCTTCTGGTTGCTCGCGATTGTGCGCATTCAGCCAGCAGGTCGCAAGCCCGGCGTTGATGCCACCGAGAATATCGGACTCGGCAGTGTCGCCAACCATCAGCACGCGTGAACGGTCAGGATTGCCCGCCTGTTCCAGCGCATAATCGAAAATTTTCTTATTCGGTTTAGCAACACCAACTTCTTCGGAAATCACCAGCAAATCGAAGTAATCACGCAGGCCCGTGCGTTCCAGACGCACTTGCTGCAAGGCGCTAAAGCCGTTGGTGATGATGCCGATTTTGGCGTTGCCACGAATGGCGTTAAGCAGAGAAACCGCGCCCGGCAGCGGCGTGCAGATTTCCGCCATCGCATTAATAAAGGCATCGTTAAGCAAGCCTGCTTCAACTTTCAGCCGTTCGGCCCAGCTCTCGAAACGCCCGTGCTGAAGCTGTAATGAAGTGATCGCGCCGTTTTGATAATCCACCCACAGTGGCTTGTTAACGGCCTGATAGTCCTGAAAATCTTCAGCGGTAAAGGTGACGCTGTAATCAAGAAACATCCGCTGCAGGCCGGTGAATGAGTCAAAGGTAAACAGCGTTTCATCGGCATCAAAGAAAATCCAGTCCCACTTCATTATTCCACCTTGTCTTACATACTGATTGGCAACGCCATGATGATGGCGTCTTCGCGACCGTCCGTGGTGGGGTAGTAATTGCGGCGAATCGTCGCCTCGTTAAAGCCTAAACTTTCGTACAGGGCAATGGCGGCAGCATTTGAGGCACGGACTTCCAGCCAGAGCGTCGCCACGCCGCGTTTTTCCAGTTCGTCGATCAGATGTTCCAGCAGCACCCTTCCCAATCCCTGACGCTGATAGTCAGGATCGACCGCAATATTGAACAATGTAGCTTCATCCAGCACCACTTGCGTAATCGCAAACGCCGCCATTTTGCCGTTTTGCGTTAACTGAAAGTTGAGATAACGCTCGCCCTGGTTGCTGGCAAAGGTTTTTTCACTCCACGGAAAGGCGTGGGCGCGTTGTTCAATGTGGTAAGCCGCTGGTAAATCAGTCGTTTCGAGGGAAGAAATCGTGTTCATATGTGCAAATCTGTTGCCATAACGCGGCGCGTGCCGTTGGGTTTGCCCGTAATTCGGTGAGCGCCGGTGATGCCACCTGAGCGCCTTCCAGTGATAGCGGTTCGTCAGTACCCAACCGCCAGCTGTTGCAGCGACTGCCTTGCGGCAGCATCGCGATTTTTTCTGGCGTCAGTTGCAGCACTTGATCGGGGCTGACGGTTAATGCGCGCAGAACATCGCTCACTAAAGGATCGGTCAGGGCGGGAAGATCGTTTGCCACCATCACCAGACGGACGTGTGCCGGGATCGCAATGGCAATCTCCCCCTGCAACGCGCCAGGGCGACGCAGCGACCACTGGGTAATGCCCAGTTGCTGTAACTGCCAGTCTCGTCGGGATGTCATAGCGAATCGCTCCTGTTGTCAGGGGCGCAAATATAGCAAATTCGTCGATACCGCGCCAACATATGGCTATAATCGCCGCCAGTATCAATTGAGGAGCATTCCATGTCTGCATTTACCCCGGCAAGTGAAGTCTTGCTGCGTCACAGTGATGATTTCGAACAAAGCCGTATTCTGTTTGCCGGAGACTTACAGGATGACCTGCCCGCGCGTTTAGATACCGCGGCCAGCCGTGCTCATACCCAGCAATTCCACCACTGGCAGGTATTAAGCCGCCAGATGGGGGATAACGCCCGTTTCAGTCTGGTCGCCACGGTGGATGACGTCGCAGATTGCGATACGCTGATTTACTACTGGCCGAAGAACAAACCGGAAGCCCAGTTCCAGTTGATGAATTTACTTTCTCTGCTGCCAGTGGGGACAGATATTTTTGTCGTTGGCGAGAACCGCAGCGGCGTGCGCAGCGCCGAGCAGATGCTGGCAGATTATGCGCCGTTGAATAAAGTCGACAGCGCTCGTCGCTGTGGCCTCTATTTTGGTCGTCTGGAAAAACAGCCGGTATTTGATGCCGATAAATTCTGGGGCGAATACAGCGTCGATGGCCTGACGGTCAAAACGCTGCCTGGCGTGTTTAGCCGCGACGGTCTGGATGTCGGTAGCCAGTTGCTGCTCTCGACGTTAACCCCGCACACGAAAGGTAAAGTGCTGGATGTCGGCTGTGGCGCGGGTGTGCTTTCAGTTGCCTTTGCGCGCCATTCGCCGAAAATTCGTCTCACCTTGTGCGATGTCTCTGCGCCAGCGGTAGAAGCCAGCCGCGCAACACTTGCGGAACGGTGTTGAAGGTGAAGTCTTTGCCAGCAACGTCTTTTCCGAGGTGAAAGGTCGTTTTGATATGATCATCTCCAACCCGCCGTTCCACGATGGGATGCAAACCAGCCTGGATGCGGCGCAAACGCTGATTCGCGGCGCGGTGCGTCATCTTAATAGCGGCGGCGAGCTGCGAATTGTAGCGAACGCCTTCCTGCCTTACCCGGACGTGCTGGATGAGACATTTGGCTTCCATGAAGTGATTGCGCAAACCGGGCGTTTCAAGGTGTATCGCGCCATTATGACCCGCCAGGCGAAGAAAGGTTAATTATCTCGCCGAATACCGTGTCGGATGCGGCGTGAACGCCTTATCCGACCTACAAAACCTGCACGTTAGCCCTTCGTAGGCCAGATAAGACGCGCCAGCGTCGCATCTGGCATCTGCCCCCGCATGCCTACCAAACCTGCACGCTAGTTTCCTGATGGACATTTTTCCAGCAATTACACCTCCGGCGATAATTAACTATTGACGAAAAGCTGAAAACCACTAGAATGCGCCTCCGTGGTAGCAATTCTTTTTAAGAATTGATGGTATGCGAAGGTGGCGGAATTGGTAGACGCGCTAGCTTCAGGTGTTAGTGTCCTTACGGACGTGGGGGTTCAAGTCCCCCCCCTCGCACCAAAAACCACGTTGATATTGCTCGCACTGGGCGAAGGTGGCGGAATTGGTAGACGCGCTAGCTTCAGGTGTTAGTGTTCTTACGGACGTGGGGGTTCAAGTCCCCCCCCTCGCACCAAACGAGGCGATATCAAAAAAGTAAGATGACTGTGCGAAGGTGGCGGAATTGGTAGACGCGCTAGCTTCAGGTGTTAGTGTCCTTACGGACGTGGGGGTTCAAGTCCCCCCCCTCGCACCAATTATCTTTACTTCCTTTCTTGTTTCTTCCTTGATTTTTCATCCCTGATTCAAATTCATTATCATCAGCATGATGCCAGCAATAAGCGCCAGGCACGATGGTAGCAAAACGTAATGCCGTAACTGTTTGTGATACAGCATCACCGGCGTCAATACTAATCCCATCAGAATGACAATCCGCCACTGATCCGGCGATAAATCCGCATACATCAGCCCTGCAATCAGCAATCCCCGGCAGCAACACTCCCCAGCCACTGCCCAGCGTACGTTGCAACATGGTTTCATCTCTTTCATTGATAATGATAACCAATATCATATGATAATTTTTATCATTTGCAAGCCAGGGAAATCCCTTGCTATCGGGTAAACCTATCGCTATGATTAGCAATCATTATCATTTAGATTACTATCACGATTATGGCCTATCGTTCCGCACCGCTCTATGAAGATATCATCTGGCGAACGCATCTCCAGCCGCAGGATGCTGGGCTTGCACAAGCCGTACGTGCGACGATCGCCGAACATCGTGAACATTTGCTGGAGTTTATCCGCCTGGATGAACCCGCTCCGCTTAACGCCATGACGCTGGCGCAATGGTCATCACCGAATGCGCTAAGTTCTCTACTGGCGGTCTATTCCGATCATATCTATCGCAACCAACCAACGATGATCCGCGAGAACAAACCGCTGATCTCACTATGGGCACAATGGTATATCGGCCTGATGGTGCCACCATTAATGCTGGCGCTACTGACGCAGGAAAAAGCATTAGATGTGTCGCCGGAACATTTCCATGCTGAGTTTCACGAAACCGGCCGTGCCGCCTGTTTCTGGGTCGATGTGTGTGAAGATAAAAACGCAACACCACATTCGCCGCAGCAGCGAATGGAAACGTTAATCAGCCAGGCGCTGGTTCCGGTTGTGCAGGCACTAGAAGCGACCGGAGAGATCAACGGCAAACTTATCTGGAGTAATACCGGTTATTTGATCAACTGGTATCTCACTGAGATGAAGCAACTGCTCGGCGAGGCGACGGTTGAATCGCTGCGCCATGCCCTCTTTTTTGAGAAAACGCTCACGAACGGTGAAGATAATCCACTCTGGCGTACCGTGGTGCTACGCGACGGCCTGCTGGTGCGCCGCACTTGCTGCCAGCGTTATCGCTTACCGGATGTGCAGCAATGTGGCGATTGTACGCTGAAATGAAAGCACTGCCGGGGAAGTAAACCCGGCATCATGTGGATTAATAGGGATGCAACACATTACTTGTTTCACAATGCCGCATACATAACAGAATATCTGCGGCCTCCAACAACCCTGCATCAGAACTGACGCCCAGTTTCGACATCACATTAAATTTATGCGCGCGGATCGTTTTGATATTACGTTTAAGCTGCTCGGCAATTTGTGTCATTGAGTAGCCACGCGACATAAAGCGCAATATTTCTCTCTCCGTCGGACTTAGCGTCCGGCTTTGGTTAATGTACCACTGATTGTTCAGTCGGTCGGTCGCCTGACGTACACCATTTAATGACAAAAAGAGTTCCTGATGAAAAATCTCCAGCGTTGACGCTTTACTTAATACACCGTCCAGCGGTGATGGCGACAATGAACCAATCAGCCGAGCTTCAATATCATCATCCGCAATAACTAAACGCCGGGTACGCGGAAACTTAATCGCCAGTTCAGTCAGGCAAGATAATCCCTCTCTGCGCTCACTTCTCATGGCAGAAAAAGAAAAAATGACCGCCGCAAACGAGATCCGCGACATGGCATCCTGAAATGACTCCTGACTGGTATAGGTATGGAGCTTATAAGGGTTACCCGCAAACTTTCTGAATAAACTCTCAATACCGATACTGCTCATGACGCATTTTTCTATGAGTGCGACATTTCTCTTCTTAATTCGGCTGTGTTCCATTCTGCGGCATCTCCATAAACAGAAGGCAAGTTAAGTTCTCTTGCACCCTGCGCGCTATTTATCCATGCATACATTTCAGCGTTGCTGTGAATTGCCAGTCGACGCATCGCACTGTTTTTTTGGGCGCTGATAGTTTTATTACTTTTCTTAAGCAACGAAGCTATCTGGTTGATGCCCCATCCTTTACCTAATAGCCGCAGTACCTTGCGCTCTGAAAGAGTAAGAATGACGGAGCGATAGCTAAAATCATGAGTTTCAGTCATTGCCGGAGAGGTCAGCATGGCGCTGATACGCTCTGCGTGCGTATTGCCGGAACGTACGGTCTTGACCAGATTCTCAATGGGTTCAACATCAGACAATAACGTCGCCGTAGGGCACATGAGCAATTCTACTGCCTGGGAATACCAGGAGCGTGACACCATGAAAACCCAGTGAATTTCCCGATATTGTGAGATTAAAGAATAATAATGTTCACAAACAGAACGTGGATCTTCACTTTCACCGGCTAAATCAGCAATGACTAATCCGGAACGACGTAATTGTAATAAGGTAAGGTCCTCCGCAGAGGCGCTGGATATTATTTCATATTCAGGGAAGTGAGTCCTCATGACCTCTTTTAACCCTGCTTGCATAACAGGTATTTTACTGATAACAATTCCATTTTTGCAGCATCCTGGCAACATATTTCCTCCACATCCACTGTCTAAAAATCATGATGGTTTATTCAGGATATTCATTCCTTAAATGTTTCCAGCAAATTAATAGATTAAGCGAATAAATTATCCTTAGCATTCACTTTCATATCAGCATACTCCTGCTGCACAACAACTCCACTGCATGTGTCAGAAGGTTAGCATCAAATGATAATCTGGTGAAATAGCCTGGAGACATTTAAAATATCTACATTAAGTTGTTAGAAATACTTAATGAAAAACAGAAATATCATTCATTTAATTTATAATTCAATGATACCTCTTCCCGCAAAATGCAAAATCACACAACCAATATTTATTCAATAAAATCTGATTGTTTTAACTTGTTGGCATTAAAAAACGCGCCCAGTTATCTATTATCCTGATTCGTAAAGGCCAAACAATAAATTCATTATGGTGATAATATTCATGTGATAATTTGTTTGCGGCGAGAGATAATTCGCTTTTTATCACCGAGCTTCTCCCGATAACCAGGATTAATCAGCGCAATTTTGATCTTAACCTACCGCAAAACAACCGTGCTTCATGATACAAATGAATTCTCATTATCTGAACAATACGCAGCACGTCTATGACAAAGGGCGAGTTATGCAAACTGAGCAACAGCGAGCCGTAACACGGCTTTGTATCCAGTGTGGATTATTTCTTTTGCAACATGGTGCGGAAAGCGCGTTGGTTGATGAGCTTTCCTCACGACTGGGTCGGGCGCTGGGAATGGACAGCGTCGAAAGTTCTATCTCTTCGAACGCCATAGTGCTGACAACCATTAAAGATGGGCAATGCCTGACATCGACACGTAAAAATCACGATCGCGGCATTAATATGCATGTGGTGACTGAAGTCCAGCACATTGTGATTCTGGCGGAGCACCATCTGCTGGATTACAAAGGCGTAGAGAAACGATTTAGCCAAATTCAGCCATTACGTTACCCAAGATGGCTGGTAGCCTTAATGGTTGGCCTTTCTTGCGCCTGTTTCTGTAAACTCAATAACGGTGGCTGGGATGGTGCCGTCATCACCTTCTTTGCCAGTACGGCCGCGATGTATATCCGCCAGCTACTGGCACAACGTCATCTTCATCCACAGATCAACTTTTGCCTCACCGCTTTCGCCGCCACCACTATTTCCGGTTTGCTTTTGCAACTTCCCACCTTCAGCAATACACCCACCATTGCAATGGCCGCCAGCGTTCTGCTGCTGGTGCCGGGCTTTCCGTTGATTAATGCCGTCGCCGATATGTTTAAAGGCCACATCAATACCGGACTGGCACGCTGGGCGATCGCCAGTCTGCTGACACTGGCTACCTGCGTCGGCGTGGTGATGGCACTGACGATTTGGGGGCTACGCGGATGGGTGTGATCGAGTTTCTGTTTGCATTGGCGCAGGATATGATCCTCGCCGCCATTCCAGCGGTCGGCTTTGCGATGGTGTTCAACGTTCCCGTTCGGGCATTACGCTGGTGTGCGCTGCTTGGCGCGATTGGTCATGGTTCCCGAATGATCTTAATGACCAGCGGGCTGAATATTGAGTGGTCAACCTTTATGGCTTCTATGCTGGTCGGCACCATTGGTATTCAATGGTCGCGCTGGTATCTGGCGCATCCGAAAGTGTTTACCGTGGCGGCTGTTATCCCTATGTTTCCTGGCATATCAGCTTATACTGCAATGATTTCGGCGGTAAAAATCAGTCAGCTAGGCTACAGCGAACCGTTGATGATTACCCTGTTAACCAACTTTCTTACAGCTTCATCAATTGTTGGTGCGTTATCCATCGGTCTTTCCATTCCTGGATTATGGTTGTACCGCAAGCGCCCTCGCGTATAAAATTGCCTCACTTAAAGCACGCGGATGAGAGACAGCCTCCTCTCCTCCGTGTGTTACTATAAAAGTTATCTCCCTTCTCGTTCATCGTTCCATATTTGAGAAACAGTATGTCTTCCAGAGTTTTGACCCCGGACGTCGTTGGTATTGACGCCCTGGTACAGGATCACCAAACCGTTCTGGCAAAAGCTGAAGGCGGTGTGGTTGCCGTATTTGCTAACAATGCCCCGGCGTTTTATGCCGTCACGCCTGCACGCCTGGCTGAACTGCTGGCGCTGGAAGAAAAGCTGGCGCGTCCGGGAAGCGATGTCGCTCTGGACGATCAACTCTATCAGGAACCGCAAGCCGCTCCCGTTGCTGTACCCATGGGGAAATTCGCCATGTATCCGGACTGGCAACCCGATGCCGACTTTATCCGCCTGGCGGCGCTATGGGGCGTGGCACTAAGAGAGCCGGTGACCACCGAAGAACTGGCCTCATTCATTGCCTACTGGCAGGCGGAAGGTAAAGTCTTTCACCATGTACAGTGGCAACAAAAACTGGCGCGCAGCCTGCAAATCGGTCGTGCCAGCAACGGCGGACTGCCGAAACGAGATGTGAATACGGTCAGTGAACCTGACAGCCAAATTCCACCAGGATTCAGAGGGTAACGATGAAAAACGTTGGCGACCTGATGCAACGCCTGCAAAAGATGATGCCTGCCCATATCAAACCCGCATTCAAAACGGGTGAAGAACTACTGGCCTGGCAAAAAGAACAAGGAGCGATCCGCTCCGCCGCTCTCGAACGTGAAAATCGGGCGATGAAAATGCAGCGCACCTTTAACCGCTCCGGTATTCGTCCACTGCATCAGAACTGCTCCTTTGAGAACTATCGCGTTGAGTGTGAAGGGCAGATGAATGCGTTAAGCAAAGCGCGCCAGTATGTCGAAGAGTTTGACGGCAACATCGCCAGCTTCATCTTTTCTGGTAAGCCAGGAACCGGCAAAAACCATCTGGCGGCGGCAATCTGCAACGAGCTGCTGCTACGCGGTAAATCCGTATTGATCATCACCGTGGCCGATATTATGTCGGCGATGAAAGATACCTTCAGGAATAGCGGTACCAGCGAAGAACAACTGCTTAACGATCTGAGCAACGTTGATCTGCTGGTGATCGATGAGATCGGCGTGCAGACCGAATCGAAATACGAAAAAGTGATCATCAACCAGATCGTCGATCGCCGCTCTTCTTCCAAACGCCCAACCGGGATGCTGACCAACAGTAATATGGAAGAGATGACCAAGTTGCTGGGCGAACGCGTGATGGACCGTATGCGCCTGGGTAACAGTTTGTGGGTGATCTTCAACTGGGATAGCTACCGTAGCCGTGTAACAGGTAAAGAGTATTAATCCCCGTTTCTGGCGGTATACTGCTACACAATTCCACCTTGAGTAATGATGATGAAAACTGTTAAACATCTTCTGTGCTGTGCCATTGCCGCCAGCGCATTAATTTCCACCGGGGTGCATGCTGCGTCCTGGAAAGATGCGCTCTCCAGCGCCGCCAGCGAACTTGGCAACCAAAACAGCACGACACAGGAAGGCGGTTGGTCGCTCGCGTCATTAACTAACTTGCTTAGCAGCGGGAACCAGGGCTTAAGCGCAGATAACATGAACAACGCCGCAGGCATTCTGCAATACTGCGCGAAGCAAAAGCTGGCTTCGGTAACCGATGCCGAAAACATCAAGAACCAGGTGCTGGAAAAGCTGGGCCTGAACAGTGAAGAGCAAAAAGAAGACACCAACTATCTGGATGGCATTCAGGGTTTGCTGAAAACCAAAGATGGTCAGCAACTCAATCTGGATAACATCGGAACGACTCCGCTGGCAGAAAAGGTGAAAACCAAAGCCTGCGATCTGGTGTTAAAGCAGGGGCTGAACTTCATTTCCTGAACCGCGAAACGCCGCGTTTTAGCTGTTACCCGGCTGACGCGGCTCTCTCCTGCCCTTTTCCCTGCTCCTGGACGGTTTTCCCCCCTGTTACACGGGAAGCGACCGCGATCAAAAAAGTCTGTTTATAAACTAATTCCTAACAACATCGCATTTTTTGACACTAGAATTGCAGCAATATGGCGACGCCATTACATTGTGCTTCTCAAAAAGCTTAAACGTTGGCTAAACGGCCCGGTTTAGTGAGGATCGCCCGTTGTCAGAACTACTCTCTTTCGCCCTTTTTCTCGCCTCTGTGCTGATTTACGCATGGAAAGCGGGACGTAACACCTGGTGGTTTGCAGCCACATTAACAGTGCTGGGGCTATTTGTCGTTTTAAATATCACCCTGTTTGCCAGCGACTATTTTACTGGCGATGGTATTAACGACGCGGTTCTCTATACCTTAACCAACAGCCTGACCGGTGCTGGCGTCAGCAAATACATCCTGCCGGGTATCGGCATTGTGCTGGGGCTGACAGCGGTGTTCGGTGCGCTGGGCTGGATCCTGCGCCGTCGTCGCCATCATCCGCACCATTTTGGTTACAGCCTGCTGGCGCTCTTACTGGCGCTGGGTTCGGTGGACGCCAGCCCGGCATTTCGTCAGATAACGGAACTGGTGAAATCCCAGTCACGCGATGGCGACCCGGACTTTGCGGCTTATTATAAAGAGCCGTCGAAAACTATCCCTGACCCGAAACTCAACCTGGTTTATATCTATGGCGAAAGTCTCGAGCGAACCTATTTTGATAACGAGGCTTTCCCGGATCTCACGCCTGAACTGGGCGCGTTGAAAAATGAAGGCCTGGATTTCAGCCACACGCAGCAGCTGCCAGGAACGGATTACACGATTGCGGGCATGGTGGCTTCTCAGTGCGGCATACCGCTGTTTGCCCCCTTTGAAGGCAACGCCTCCGCCTCTGTCTCCAGCTTCTTCCCGCAGAACATCTGTCTGGGCGATATCCTGAAAAACTCGGGTTATCAGAACTATTTCGTGCAGGGCGCAAATCTGCGTTTTGCCGGTAAAGATGTGTTCCTGAAATCGCACGGCTTCGACCACTTATACGGCTCAGAAGAGCTGAAAAGCGTGGTAGCCGACCCGCACTATCGCAACGACTGGGGATTCTACGACGATACCGTTCTCGATGAAGCGTGGAAAAAGTTTGAAGAGCTTTCCCGCTCAGGTCAGCGATTCTCACTGTTTACCCTGACAGTCGATACCCATCACCCGGATGGTTTTATTTCTCGTACCTGTAACCGCAAAAAATATGATTTTGACGGTAAACCGAATCAGTCATTCAGCGCGGTAAGTTGCAGCCAGGAGAATATCGCGACGTTTATCAACAAAATCAAAGCGTCACCGTGGTTTAAAGATACTGTCATCGTCGTCTCTTCTGACCATTTAGCGATGAACAACACGGCGTGGAAATACCTCAATAAGCAGGATCGCAATAACCTGTTTTTTGTCATTCGTGGCGACAAGCCGCAGCAAGAGACGCTGGCAGTGAAGCGTAACACGATGGATAACGGCGCGACGGTGCTGGACATTCTCGGTGGCGATAACTATCTCGGACTTGGTCGTAGCAGTTTATCCGGGCAGTCGATGTCGGAAATCTTCCTCAATATCAAAGAGAAAACATTGGCGTGGAAGCCAGATATCATCCGCCTGTGGAAATTCCCTAAAGAGATGAAAGAGTTCACCATCGACCAGCAGAAAAACATGATTGCCTTCTCGGGTAGCCATTTCCGTTTGCCGCTGCTGTTGCGGGTTTCAGACAAACGCGTGGAACCGCTGCCGGAAAGCGAATACTCAGCACCGCTGCGTTTCCAGCTGGCCGATTTCGCTCCACGCGACAATTTCGTCTGGGTTGACCGTTGCTATAAGATGGCACAACTCTGGGCTCCGGGAACTGGCACTTTCCACCGACTGGTGTGTCTCGCAGGGGCAGCTTGGCGGTCAGCAAATTGTCCAGCATGTTGACAAAACAACATGGAAGAGCAAGACGGCATTTAAAGATACGGTCATCGACATGGCGCGTTACAAAGGCAATGTCGATACGCTGAAGATTGTTGATAACGATATTCGCTACAAAGCCGACAGTTTCATCTTTAACGTCGCCGGTGCGCCAGAAGAGGTGAAACAGTTTAGCGGGATTTCCCGTCCGGAGTCGTGGGGCCGCTGGTCCAACGCGCAGCTGGGCGATGAAGTAAAAATCGAGTACAAGCATCCGCTGCCGAAGAAATTTGACCTGGTGATTACCGCCAAAGCATACGGCAATAACGCCAGCCGTCCTATTCCGGTACGCGTAGGCAATGAAGAACAAACTCTTGTGCTGGGCAATGAAGTGACCACCACCACACTGCATTTCGATAACCCAACCGATGCCGACACACTGGTAATTGTGCCGCCGGAACCTGTCTCAACCAACGAAGGGAATATCCTCGGACACTCGCCGCGTAAGCTCGGGATCGGCATGGTGGAAATTAAAGTTGTGGAACGTGAAGGGTAATTCCTGACTGATGTGTAGGTCGCATAAGGTGCGACCTACACACCTTCTCCGGCCTACAAAACATCATTGAGAAACAGAAAAAAAACAGCGCCCAACACTTCCCCGGACGCTGCATGGCAACTTTAATAATCTCGCCTTATCAGAAAGTAATTACGCCTTTAATTAACTCACGATTGTTAATCACATCGCGCTCGTAGGTTTCTGCCAGCGTGGCGAACGGATAGCGATGGGTTAACATCATGTCGGCAGTGATTTTCCCTTCCGCCATAAGTCGACCGACTTTAGCGAAATCTTCCGGCGTGGCGTTGCGGCTGCCCATCATCGTCGTTTCTTTTTTATGGAATTCCGGATCGGAGAACTGCAACTCACCTTTAAACAGGCCGACAAATACCACCGTGCCGCCGTGACGAATCAGATTCACGGTGTTATTCATCGCATGTTGATTACCTGTCGCGTCGATCACTTTCTGCGCCAGCGAACCACCAAACTGCGCCCGCAGCTGCGCGTCAAAATCTTCGGCTGACGGGTCCAGCACGGGCAACTCCAGACGCGTTGCCACATGTTCACGGCGCGCCGGACTGGTATCCGCCACCACCACCTGTGCGCCATCGGCTTTAGCGATTGCCGCCGCGCCCAGACCGATTGGCCCCGCTCCGACCACCAGCACCTGCTCGCCGGGAGCAATGGCTGCGCGACGCACCGCATGAGCGCTAATAGCGAAAGGTTCAATCAATGCGGCCGCCTGCGGGTCAATACCGTCTGCGGGCAAAATGTTCGCCACCGGCACGCTCAAATACTCACTAAAACCGCCATCCTGATGCACGCCAATGACTGAAATTTTTTCACAGCAATTGGTACGCCCGCTTTTACACGCCGGGCATTGCTGACAGGCAACATAAGGGATCACAGCAACTTGCTGACCATTTTTAAGATCAGCAATATTTTTACCCAGCCCAACAACCTCCCCACATATTTCATGGCCTAAAACCCGTGGATAATTAAAAAATGGTTGATTTCCACCCCAGGCATGAATATCGGTACCGCAAATCCCGACAGACTTAATTTTTATTAATGCTTCATTGTCACCCGGAATAGGAATCTCGCGTTGTTTCCAGACTAATTCTTTCGGCTGCTGGCAAATTAAAACATTCATCGTAGACATGATTCGGCTCTCCATTTTTTGTTGCCTTAGATATCAATGAAAATGAAAAATGGCAGCGGAACGGAAAATCTGTTTTGTGAAAACACGCGCATAAAAATGTTTTAAATCGGGTTTTAATGGACTCACAAGGAGGAAAATATGAGTCGTTCACAAAATTTACGCCACAATGTGATTAACCAGGTCATTGATGATATGGCGCGGGGTCATATCCCTTCCCCACTTCCATCGCAAAGTGCGCTGGCGGAAATGTACAACATCAGCCGCACTACAGTGCGTCATATTCTCAGCCACTTACGCGAATGCGGCGTCTTAACGCAGGTTGGAAACGACTATGTTATTGCGCGTAAACCTGACCATGATGACGGTTTCGCCTGTACTACCGCTTCAATGAGTGAACAAAACAAAGTGTTTGAGCAGGCTTTTTTCACGATGATAAACCAGCGCCAGTTACGCCCAGGGGAAACTTTTTCTGAACTGCAACTGGCTCGGGCCGCGGGTGTCAGCCCGGTGGTTGTAAGAGAATATCTTTTAAAATTCGGCCGTTATAATCTTATTCAAAGCGAAAAGCGCGGCCAGTGGAGCATGAAGCAATTCGATCAATCCTACGCCGAGCAGCTGTTTGAGCTACGCGAAATGCTCGAAACACATTCACTTCAGCACTTTCTCAACCTGCCTGATCATGATCCCCGCTGGCTGCAGGCGAAAACCATGCTCGAACGTCACAGGCTACTGCGTGACAACATCGGCAATAGCTTTCGCATGTTCTCGCAACTTGACAGAGATTTTCACTCCTTACTGCTTTCAGCTGCCGACAATATCTTTTTTGAACAATCGCTTGAGATCATATCAGTCATCTTTCATTTTCACTATCAATGGGACGAAAGCGATCTTAAACAGCGCAATATCATTGCCGTCGATGAGCATATGACCATTCTCAGCGCTCTGATTTGCCGCAGTGACCTTGATGCCACCCTTGCGCTCCGTAACCATTTGAATTCAGCTAAACAATCAATGATTCGATCCATTAATGAGAACATGCGTTATGCTCATTAAGTACGGATTAAAAACAGCAAACTATTAGCGGGTGCACGGTTTTATCAAAAGATAAATACCGGAAAATTCCCGCTTACCTATGCTCACAATCAGTCGACTAAAAATGTTTTTTTGTGAGCGGTAGTAAAGTCCTAAAACTTTAACCTGCCGTTAATGTCAACCTTGCGTAATGCACAATTACGTAAACAATTAAAATTATAAATACAGGAGTCCGGCGTGGAAAAAGAAAATATCACCCTCGATCCGCGTTCTTCATTTACTCCATCTTCGTCGGCAGATATTCCCGTGCCACCAGATGGATTAGTTCAACGCAGTACCCGAATTAAACGCATTCAAACCACCGCCATGTTGTTATTATTTTTGCGGCGGTAATCAATTATCTCGACCGCAGTTCGCTGTCGGTAGCAAATTTAACGATTCGTGAAGAATTGGGATTAAGTGCCACCGAAATCGGCGCTTTGCTCTCCGTGTTTTCACTCGCTTACGGGATTGCGCAACTTCCTTGCGGCCCACTATTGGATCGTAAAGGCCCGCGCCTGATGTTGGGACTGGGGATGTTCTTCTGGTCACTGTTCCAGGCAATGTCTGGCATGGTGCACAGCTTTACGCAGTTCGTGTTGGTGCGTATCGGTATGGGAATTGGTGAAGCGCCGATGAACCCATGCGGTGTAAAAGTCATTAACGACTGGTTCAACATCAAAGAGCGCGGACGCCCGATGGGCTTCTTCAACGCAGCTTCTACCATTGGCGTTGCCGTAAGCCCACCGATTCTGGCGGCGATGATGCTGGTGATGGGCTGGCGCGGGATGTTTATTACCATTGGTGTACTGGGGATTTTTCTCGCCATCGGCTGGTATATGCTCTATCGCAACCGCGAGCACGTAGAACTGACTGCCGTTGAACAAGCTTATCTCAATGCAGGTAGCGTCAATGCCCGCCGAGATCCGCTCAGTTTTGCCGAATGGCGCAGCTTGTTCCGTAACCGCACAATGTGGGGAATGATGCTCGGATTCAGTGGCATCAACTACACTGCGTGGCTGTATCTGGCCTGGCTTCCTGGTTACCTGCAAACAGCCTATAACCTGGATTTAAAAAGCACAGGGTTGATGGCGGCTATCCCTTTCCTGTTTGGGGCTGCCGGGATGCTGGTCAACGGTTACGTTACTGACTGGCTGGTCAAAGGGGGAATGGCTCCGATTAAAAGCCGTAAGATCTGCATTATTGCCGGGATGTTCTGTTCTGCCGCCTTTACGCTGGTCGTACCGCAAGCGACAACATCCATGACAGCGGTTCTGCTGATTGGTATGGCACTGTTCTGTATTCACTTTGCCGGAACATCCTGCTGGGGCTTGATCCACGTCGCAGTTGCTTCTCGCATGACTGCGTCGGTGGGCAGTATCCAGAACTTTGCCAGCTTCATCTGCGCCTCTTTTGCGCCGATCATTACTGGTTTTATTGTTGATACCACCCACTCATTCCGTCTGGCACTAATCATCTGCGGTTGCGTCACCGCAGCGGGGGCACTGGCGTACATCTTCCTGGTTCGTCAGCCGATCAACGACCCACGGAAAGATTAATCTCCCTATGCCCGATAACATTTTGCTTATCGGGCATTTTTATGGCGATTAAAACGTTTCCCAGTTCTCACCGCTATCTGCCACGGCCATTTTACGCGGCGCAGCTGGCATCACGGTTTTTACCACAGCCGATGTTTCACGCTGCTGTTGCTGCTGTTGCTGAATCCGGAACACTGCCACTGCTTCGGTCAGGCGACTGGCCTGCTCTTCCAGCGCGGCGGCGGCGGCGGCAGATTCTTCCACCAGCGCGGCGTTCTGTTGAGTTACCCGGTCCATCTCAGCAACCGCTAAGCCAACCTGATCGATACCACGGCTCTGCTCATCAGAAGCAGAAGCAATTTCGCCCATAATGTCCGTCACGCGGGTCACAGCACTGACAATCTCCGCCATTGTTTCCCCGGCGCTTTCGACCAGCGTAGAGCCAACATCCACTTTCCCCACCGAGTCTTCAATCAGGCTTTTAATTTCACGAGCCGCCTGGGCGCTACGCTGGGCCAGATTACGCACTTCTCCCGCAACCACCGCAAAACCACGTCCTTGCTCACCCGCACGCGCTGCTTCAACCGCCGCGTTCAAAGCCAGAATATTGGTCTGGAAGGCAATGCCGTCAATTACGCTGATAATATCGGCGATTTTCTGCGAACTGGTGGAGATATCACGCATAGTCTGCACCACGTTATCTACCACTTTGCCGCCGCGTTGCGCCGTTTCAGAAGCACTTAACGCCAGGTGGCTGGCCTGGCGCGCATTCTCGGCGTTCTGTTTCACCGTTGCGGTCAGTTGCTCCATGCTGGCTGCCGTCTCTTCCAGCGAAGCAGCCTGTTGCTCGGTGCGCGAAGAGAGATCGTTATTGCCGGTAGCGATTTCGCTGGCACCGCTATAGATGGCATTGGCCCCGTTGCGCACATCACCGACGGTACGCATCAGCTCTCCCTGCATATGGCGCAAACTCTCTGCCAGTTGCCCCATCTCATTAGAGCCATCCACCTCAATCGGTTTCACCAGATCGCCGCCTGCAATATGACGAATGCTGTCAATCAGGCGATTCATTGGCGCTACCAGCGAGGCTTTAATACCGAACCAGACGGCGAAGATGACCGCCAGTACGACGATCATCACGCCCACCAGAATCCACATCGCCTGGCTGTAGGAGGCATTGTTATCGCTGACGGCGATATCATGGAGCCGATCGTTTTGTTCCATGTAAGCCACATACTGCTTCTCGAAACCGTCCTGATATCCCTGAGTCGGCTGATCAAAGAACTCGTTGATTTTGCCTGCACCTAACAGTTGGATCAGCTCCGCCAGCGCATTGTGATAAATATCGTAATTACGTTTGATCTCTGCCGCTGCGGCGGTGCTCTGACGCGGGTCACGCGGCAACGCTTCGTAATCCGCCCAGTTTTTTTCCGCCTGTTTCAGCGAAATACTGGCACTCTGCATCAGCTCAGCAACGGTTGAACCGCTACCAATATTATTCTGATCCATCATGTAGCGGATACCCGCGCGGTTGAGGGTGTTACGCGTCTGCAACAACGCGACCCAGCTGCCATTCAGCGTGGATTGCTGCTGGCGAATGGTTTGTAAAACAGTGAAATTTTCTTTGTCATTCTTTAAGGCATTAAAGAACAGACCGCCTGATGTCAGTTGTAAAAGGCCAAAAACGGCCAAAACCAGCAGTAAGCTGGTCACAATTTTGATACGTTTTAACATGGTTTCTCTTTCCTGTGGACCGATGCAAGATTTTCGGCCCTGGAAAGGAAAAACTTTATGAATATCCCGCGGAGATTACGCCGAGTAATTTTATTCACACTCTGAATTTAAAAAGCCATTATTTACATAAATTATTCACAATATAAATATGTGATATGAATCACATATTTATCGTCACTTAAACGACGCCTTTGCCGCTCAACCGCAAAACTGACCGCTTACATCCCTAAAATAACCACTCAGTTATTTACCTTACTTTACGCGCGCGTAACTCTGGCAACATCACTACAGGATAGCGGTCAATTTACCTCCTCAAACGCAACGCAAACCTAGAACGGCTTCGGCCAACTATTAATCAATACATGCCAGGTTTTACTATGGATACTAAAAAGATATTCAAGCACATACCCTGGGTGATTCTCGGAATCATCGGTGCATTCTGCCTCGCGGTAGTTGCATTACGTCGGGGGGGGAGCACGTCAGCGCCCTGTGGATCGTGGTCGCCTCTGTATCGGTGTATCTGGTGGCGTATCGCTACTACAGTCTGTACATCGCCCAGAAGGTGATGAAACTCGACCCCACGCGCGCGACGCCTGCGGTTATTAACAACGACGGTCTGAACTACGTTCCGACCAACCGTTACGTGTTGTTTGGTCACCACTTCGCCGCTATCGCCGGTGCTGGTCCGCTGGTGGGTCCGGTTCTCGCCGCGCAGATGGGCTACCTGCCTGGCACGCTGTGGCTGCTGGCGGGGGTCGTGCTGGCCGGTGCGGTTCAGGACTTTATGGTGCTGTTTATCTCCTCTCGCCGTAATGGCGCATCTCTTGGTGAGATGATCAAAGAAGAGATGGGACCAGTACCGGGGACTATCGCGCTGTTTGGCTGTTTCTTAATCATGATCATCATCCTCGCCGTCCTGGCGCTGATTGTGGTTAAAGCCCTGGCCGAAAGTCCGTGGGGTGTCTTCACCGTTTGCTCAACCGTACCGATTGCGCTGTTTATGGGTATCTACATGCGCTTTATTCGTCCGGGGCGTGTGGGTGAAGTCTCTGTCATTGGTATCGTGCTGCTGGTTGCCTCTATCTACTTCGGTGGCGTGATTGCTCACGATCCGTACTGGGGTCCGGCACTGACCTTTAAAGACACCACCATTACCTTCGCGCTGATTGGCTATGCGTTTGTTTCCGCACTGCTGCCGGTGTGGCTGATCCTCGCACCGCGCGACTATCTGGCAACCTTCCTGAAAATCGGCGTTATCGTCGGCCTGGCGCTGGGTATCGTGGTGCTGAACCCGGAACTGAAAATGCCTGCCATGACCCAGTACATTGACGGTACTGGCCCGCTGTGGAAAGGCGCTCTGTTCCCGTTCCTGTTCATCACCATCGCCTGTGGTGCGGTATCTGGCTTCCACGCGCTGATCTCTTCCGGTACGACGCCAAAACTGCTGGCTAATGAAACCGACGCGCGTTTCATCGGCTACGGCGCAATGCTGATGGAGTCCTTCGTGGCGATTATGGCGCTGGTTGCTGCGTCCATCATCGAACCGGGTCTTTACTTCGCGATGAACACCCCGCCTGCTGGCCTTGGCATCACCATGCCTAACCTGCATGAAATGGGTGGCGAGAACGCGCCGATCATCATGGCGCAGCTGAAAGACGTTACCGCACACGCGGCAGCGACCGTCAGCTCCTGGGGCTTCGTGATTTCGCCAGAGCAGATCCTGCAAACCGCGAAAGACATTGGTGAGCCTTCTGTCCTGAACCGTGCAGGTGGTGCGCCGACGCTGGCGGTAGGTATCGCTCACGTGTTCCACAAAGTGCTGCCGATGGCTGACATGGGCTTCTGGTATCACTTCGGTATTCTGTTCGAAGCACTGTTCATCCTGACCGCGCTGGATGCGGGTACCCGTTCTGGCCGCTTTATGCTGCAAGACCTGCTGGGTAACTTCATCCCGTTCCTGAAAAAAAACCGACTCTCTGGTTGCCGGTATCATCGGTACTGCGGGCTGTGTGGGTCTGTGGGGCTACCTGCTGTATCAGGGCGTGGTCGATCCGCTGGGCGGCGTTAAGAGCCTGTGGCCGCTGTTCGGTATTTCCAACCAGATGCTGGCAGCCGTAGCGCTGGTACTGGGCACCGTTGTGCTGATTAAGATGAAGCGCACCCAATACATCTGGGTAACTGTTGTTCCGGCTGTATGGCTGCTTATCTGCACCACCTGGGCGCTGGGCCTGAAACTGTTCAGCACCAACCCGCAGATGGAAGGCTTCTTCTACATGGCAAGCCAGTACAAAGAGAAGATTGCTAACGGTACTGACCTGACGGCGCAGCAGATTGCCAACATGAACCACATCGTTGTGAACAACTACACCAACGCAGGTCTGAGTATTCTGTTCCTGATTGTGGTGTACAGCATCATCTTCTACGGTTTCAAAACCTGGCTTGCGGTGCGTAACAGCGACAAACGTACTGACAAAGAAACACCGTACGTTCCAATCCCGGAAGGCGGCGTGAAGATCTCTTCGCACCACTAACCGTGTTTAGCCCCGCTTCGGCGGGGCTTTGTTCTTATCAGAGTGAACTATGTTTGGTAACTTAGGACAGGCAAAAAAATATCTCGGCCAGGCGGCGAAGATGTTGATTGGCATTCCAGACTACGACAACTACGTCGAGCATATGAAGACCAACCATCCCGACAAGCCGTACATGAGCTATGAAGAATTCTTCCGCGAACGCCAGAACGCACGCTACGGCGGCGATGGTAAAGGCGGTATGCGCTGTTGTTAATGGAGAGAGCATGAACCCGATTGCAGTTACCCTACTCACCGGTTTTTTAGGCGCGGGCAAAACCACCCTGCTGCGCCATATTCTTAACGAACAACACGGCTACAAGATTGCCGTGATTGAAAACGAATTCGGCGAAGTCTCCGTTGATGATCAACTGATTGGCGACCGCGCCACGCAGATCAAAACGCTGACCAACGGCTGCATCTGCTGTTCGCGCTCCAACGAGCTGGAAGACGCACTACTCGACCTGCTGGATAATCTCGACAAGGGCAATATTCAGTTCGACCGTCTGGTCATTGAATGCACCGGCATGGCCGATCCCGGCCCGATTATTCAGACCTTTTTCTCCCATGAGATTTTATGCCAGCGCTACCTGCTGGACGGCGTGATTGCGCTGGTGGATGCGGTACATGCCGATGAGCAGATGAACCAGTTCACCATCGCCCAGTCCCAGGTTGGCTACGCCGACCGTATTCTGCTGACGAAAACCGACGTCGCAGGCGAAGCAGAGAAACTGCGTGAACGCCTGGCGCGCATCAACGCCCGCGCACCGGTCTACACCGTTACCCACGGCGATATCGACCTGGGCCTTCTGTTCAACACCAACGGTTTTATGCTGGAAGAAAACGTCGTCAGCACCAAACCGCGTTTCCACTTTATCGCGGACAAACAAAACGATATTTCGTCGATTGTGGTGGAACTGGATTACCCGGTAGATATCAGCGAAGTTTCCCGGGTGATGGAAAACCTGCTGCTGGAGTCGGCGGATAAACTACTGCGTTACAAAGGGATGCTATGGATTGACGGCGAACCTAACCGCCTGCTATTCCAGGGCGTCCAACGCCTCTACAGCGCCGACTGGGACCGCCCGTGGGGCGATGAAAAACCGCATAGCACGATGGTGTTTATCGGGATTCAGTTGCCGGAGGAAGAGATTCGGGCAGCGTTTGCGGGGTTGAGGAAGTAATTTTGGATGATGGCCGCCATGTGGCGGCCTGAATTATTTTTTGTTCTGATCGCGCAGCATCGCTTCACGTAAAATTGCGTTCAGGCGAGTTTGATAGCCTTTACCTGGTCGCTTCAACCATTCCATCACATCAGCATCAATACGCACCGAAGCCTGAGTTTTCAATGGCCGATAAAACTTACCGCGTTCGGCGTTAGACCATTGCTCATCGCTGGAAGGTGGGATATCACTGTAATCAATATCTTCGTCGGATTTATTCGCCAGCGCCTTCAGTTCGGCCTCATGCTGCACATCGAGTGTAGAGGAGGTCCCTCGTTTATGTTTAACCATGCTCATAGCGATTCCTCTCTTTACGATCTGCTTTTCGTGCACTGATGATTCGAATAATTTCATTTCCGCTTTCGAAACGGATGGTATGCGCAACCAGAATAACCACGATGCCGTAAACCAGGCCGATTGTCTGCCAGCGATACTCACCGTTTTCTATACGTTCTTGCTGTGACAAATGTTGTGGATCATCAAACAATAACACCGCATCTTCAAAGCGGATGCCATGTTTCACCCGATTACTTTTGGCCTTGTTTTCATCCCATTCAAACTCCATTGGCATAATTGCCATCCCTAATTGTATATACAAAAATGTATCTACAATTATTCTGCAATTATAGCGTTGATGTTGGAAATAGCATCACGTTTCGAATAATCAACCATGAAATTGACAATGAGTAAGTTGGACTTGATTCATCCCAATAGAATTTCTCGCCTGACATGGCACACTAAACACCTCGCTGTCGGGTAATGACTCCAACTTACTGATAGTGTTTTATGTTCAGATAATGCCCGATGACCTTGTCATGCAGCTCCACCGATTTTGAGAACGACAGTGACTTCCGTCCCAGCCTTGCCAGATGTTGTCTCAGATTCAGATTATGTCGCTCAATGCGCTGAGTGTAACGCTTGCTGATAACGTGCAGCTTTCCCTTCAGGCGTGATTCATACAGCGGCCAGCCATCCGTCATCTATACCACGACCTCAAAGGCCGACAGCAGGCTCAGAAGACGTTCCAGTGTGGCCAGAGTGCGTTCACCGAAGACGTGCGCCACAACCGTCCTCCGTATCCTGTCATACGCGTAAAACAGCCAGCGCTGACGTGATTTAGCACCGACGTAGCCCCACTGTTCGTCCATTTCAGCGCAGACAATCACATCACTGCCCGGTTGTATGCGCGAGGTTACCGACTGCGGCCTGAGTTTTTTAAGTGACGTAAAACCGTGTTGAGGCCAACGCCCATAATGCGTGCACTGGCGCGACATCCGACGCCATTCATGGCCATATCAATGATTTTCTGGTGCGTACCGGGCTGAGAGGCGGTGTAAGTGAACTGTAGTTGCCATGTTTTACGGCAATGAGAGCAGAGATAGCGCTGATGTCCGGCAGTGCTTTTGCCGTTACGCACCACGCCTTCAGTAGCGGAGCAGGAAGGACATCTGATGGAAATGGAAGTCACGCAAGCACCTTAAAATCACCATCATACACTAAATCAGTAAGTTGGCAGCATTACCCGGATTCCATAATGATTCCACGCCCCGTTATGACAAATCTGCCGCCGATCTTGCCTGGCAAAGGACACTGAAATGGTTTGATAAATATCTCTCCTGATAGGTTTATCTCTTACGGGATTACGTCTTAAACAAGCATGAAAAAATAGCGTGCGCAAAAGTCGTTCTTTGCCTAAAATATCGCTATATATGGCGATATATAGCGAATAAAGTGAACGATGAATAACCATTTTGGTAAAGGCTTAATGGCGGGATTAAAAGCAACGCATGCCGCCACGCTGTTTTTCCCGATGGCGTTGATTTTGTATGATTTTGCCGCGTACCTGTCGACGGACCTGATTCAGCCGGGGATCATTAATGTGGTCCGTGATTTTAATGCCGATGTCAGTCTGGCCCCGGCAGCCGTCAGTCTCTATCTCGCGGGCGGTATGGCGTTACAGTGGCTGCTGGGGCCGCTTTCCGACAGGATTGGCCGCAGGCCGGTGCTGATTACCGGGGCGCTAATATTTACCCTTGCCTGCGCTGCGACAATGTTCACAACGTCTATGACACAGTTTCTTATCGCGCGTGCAATTCAGGGCACCAGTATCTGTTTTATTGCCACCGTTGGTTATGTCACGGTGCAGGAGGCGTTCGGCCAGACAAAAAGGGATCAGGTTGATGGCGATTATCACCTCCATCGTACTGATTGCGCCGATTATCGGCCCGCTTTCCGGCGCAGCTCTGATGCACTTTGTACACTGGAAAGTCCTTTTTGCCATCATTGCGATTATGGGTTTTATCTCATTTGTTGGCTTACTGCTGGCGATGCCAGAGACGGTGAAGCGCGGCGCGGTTTCATTTAGCGCCAAAAGCGTCTTGCGCGATTTTCGTAATGTCTTTTGCAATCGGCAGTTCCTCTTTGGTGCAGCAACCATCTCTTTAAGCTATATCCCAATGATGAGTTGGGTGGCTGTCTCGCCGGTGATCCTGATTGACGCAGGCGGCTTAACGACCTCGCAGTTCGCCTGGACACAGGTTCCGGTGTTCGGCGCGGTGATTGTCGCGAATGCCATCGTGGCGCGTTTCGTTAAAGATCCGACCGAACCGCGCTTTATCTGGCGTGCCGTACCCATTCAACTGGTTGGCCTCGCGCTGTTGATTATCGGCAATCTGCTGTCACCGCACGTATGGCTGTGGTCGGTGCTGGGCACCAGTTTGTATGCTTTCGGGATTGGTTTGATCTTCCCGACCTTATTCCGCTTTACGCTGTTTTCCAATAACTTACCGAAAGGGACCGTCTCCGCATCGCTGAATATGGTGATCCTGATGGTGATGTCTGTCTCGGTCGAAATCGGCCGGTGGCTGTGGTTTAACGGCGGTCGCTTGCCGTTTCATCTGTTAGCCGTCGTGGCGGGCGTTATCGTCGTTTTCACCCTGGCGGGATTGCTTAATCGCGTGCGCCAACATCAGGCTGCCGAGCTGGCAGAGGAGCAGTGATTTTTGCGCGATCCTGCCGTCAGGCTCTATTCTTAACGTTATGAATAAACTCATTGAACTCAGACGCGCCAAAATGTTGGCGCTCTCTTTACTGCTTATCGCCGCTGCTACCTTTGTCGTTACGCTGTTTTTGCCGCCCAATTTTTGGGTGAGCGGCGTGAAGGCGATTGCTGAAGCGGCGATGGTCGGCGCGCTGGCGGACTGGTTTGCGGTGGTGGCGCTGTTTCGCCGCGTGCCGATTCCGATCATTTCTCGCCATACGGCGATTATCCCGCGTAATAAAGACCGGATTGGCGAAAATCTCGGCCAGTTCGTGCAGGAAAAATTTCTTGATACTCAATCCCTGGTGGCATTGATTCGACGCCACGAACCGGCGTTGCTGATTGGCAACTGGTTTAGCCAGCCAGAAAACGCCCGCCGCGTTGGTCAGCATCTGTTGCAGATCATGAGCGGTTTTCTCGAACTTACCGATGATGCGCGTATTCAGCGCCTGCTTAAGCGCGCGGTCCATCGGGCGATTGATAAGGTCGATCTTTCCGGCACCAGTGCGTTGATGCTGGAGAGTATGACCAAAAACGATCGTCATCAGGTGCTGCTGGATACGCTGATCGCACAGTTGATCGCCCTTCTCCAGCGCGATAAATCGCGCAAGTTTATCGCCCAGCAAATTGTTCGCTGGCTGGAGAGCGAGCATCCACTGAAAGCCAAAATTCTCCCCACCGAATGGTTGGGCGAACATAGCGCGGAGTTGGTTTCTGACGCGGTGAATTCTTTGCTTGATGATATTAGTCGCGATCGTGCGCATCAGATCCGCCATGCGTTTGATCGCGCCACCTTCGCCCTGATCGACAAGCTGAAAAAACGATCCGGAAATGGCAGCGCGAGCCGATGCCGTAAAAAGCTATCTGAAAGAAGATGAAGCTTTTAATCGCTATCTCAGTGAATTGTGGGGGATTTACGGGAATGGCTGAAAGTGGATATCAACAGTGAAGATTCTCGTGTGAAAGAACGCATCGCACGAGCGGGTCAATGGTTTGGCGAAACGTTAATTGCCGATGATGCCTTGCGGGCGTCGTTAAATGGTCATCTTGAACAAGCCGCGCACCGCGTCGCGCCTGAGTTTTCCGCATTCCTGACGCGCCACATCAGCGATACGGTAAAAAGCTGGGATGCGCGGGATATGTCGCGGCAAATAGAGTTAAATATCGGCAAAGATCTGCAGTTTATTCGTGTCAACGGTACGCTGGTTGGCGGTTGTATTGGGCTAATTTTATATTTGCTGTCGCAGCTCCCGGCCTTGTTCCCCCTCGGCAATTTTTAGAAATCCATGAAAAACTAAGTGGCTAACCGCGAGAGAGATCAAATAAACCATACTAAAAGAATGGTAATAATGTGGCCTCTTTTCATTATCTCCCGTGGTACGGGGGAAGGAAAATCATGTCACTTGTCACCGATCTACCCGCCATTTTCGATCAGTTCTCTGAAGCTCGCCAGACAGGCTTTCTCACCGTCATGGATCTCAAGGAGCGCGGCATTCCGCTGGTTGGCACTTACTGCACCTTTATGCCGCAAGAGATCCCGATGGCAGCCGGTGCGGTTGTGGTTTCGCTCTGTTCCACCTCTGATGAAACCATTGAAGAAGCGGAGAAAGATCTGCCGCGCAACCTCTGCCCGCTGATTAAAAGCAGCTACGGCTTCGGCAAAACCGATAAATGCCCCTACTTCTACTTTTCGGATCTGGTGGTCGGTGAAACCACCTGCGACGGCAAAAAGAAAATGTATGAATACATGGCGGAGTTTAAGCCTGTTCATGTGATGCAATTGCCCAACAGCGTTAAGGACGATGCCTCGCGTGCGTTATGGAAAGCCGAGATGCTGCGCTTGCAAAAAACGGTAGAAGAACGTTTTGGGCACGAGATTAGCGAAGATGCTCTGCGCGATGCCATTGCGCTGAAAAACCGCGAACGTCGCGCACTGGCTAATTTTTATCATCTTGGGCAGTTAAATCCTCCGGCGCTTAGCGGCAGCGACATTCTGAAAGTGGTTTACGGCGCAACCTTCCGGTTCGATAAAGAGGCGTTGATCAATGAACTGGATGCAATGACCGCCCGCGTTCGTCAGCAGTGGGAAGAAGGCCAGCGACTGGACCCGCGTCCGCGCATTTTAATCACCGGCTGCCCGATTGGCGGCGCAGCAGAAAAAGTGGTGCGCGCGATTGAAGAGAATGGCGGCTGGGTTGTCGGTTATGAAAACTGCACCGGGGCGAAAGCGACCGAGCAATGCGTGGCAGAAACGGGCGATGTCTACGACGCGCTGGCGGATAAATATCTGGCGATTGGCTGCTCCTGTGTTTCGCCGAACGATCAGCGCCTGAAAATGCTCAGCCAGATGGTGGAGGAATATCAGGTCGATGGCGTAGTTGATGTGATTTTGCAGGCGTGCCATACCTACGCGGTGGAATCGCTGGCGATTAAACGTCATGTGCGCCAGCAGCACAACATTCCTTATATCGCTATTGAAACAGACTACTCCACCTCGGATGTCGGGCAGCTCAGTACCCGTGTCGCGGCCTTTATTGAGATGCTGTAAGGAGTGGCAGTGGCATATTCGATTGGCATTGATTCCGGCTCAACCGCCACCAAAGGGATCTTACTGGCAGACGGCGTGATTACGCGCCGTTTCCTCGTTCCAACACCCTTTCGCCCGGCAACAGCAATTACTGAAGCCTGGGAAACTCTGCGCGAAGGGTTAGAAACAACGCCGTTTCTGACGCTCACCGGCTACGGACGGCAACTGGTGGATTTTGCCGATAAACAGGTGACGGAAATCTCCTGTCACGGGCTGGGCGCACGGTTTCTTGCGCCAGCAACGCGCGCAGTAATCGACATCGGTGGTCAGGACAGCAAAGTGATTCAGCTTGATGATGACGGTAACCTGTGCGATTTCCTGATGAATGACAAATGCGCGGCGGGCACCGGGCGTTTCCTGGAGGTGATCTCGCGCACGCTTGGCACCAGCGTCGAACAGCTCGACAGCATTACCGAAAATGTCACGCCGCACGCCATCACGAGTATGTGCACAGTATTTGCCGAATCAGAAGTGATCAGCCTGCGCTCAGCGGGCGTCGCGCCAGAAGCGATTCTCGCCGGAGTGATTAACGCGATGGCGCGGCGGAGTGCCAATTTCATTGCTCGTCTCTCCTGTGAAGCGCCGATTCTGTTTACTGGTGGCGTTAGCCACTGTCAAAGGTTTACCCACATGCTGGAAAGCCATCTGGGAATGCCGGTACAAACTCACCCTGATGCGCAATTCGCTGGTGCAATTGGCGCGGCGGTGATCGGTCAGCGGCAGAGAAAACGCGCATGAAAGAGTATCTATTTTTATTTCACTCCACGGTCGGCGTCATACAAACCCGCAAGGCGTTGCAGGCAGCGGGCATGACTTTTCGCGTCAGCGATATTCCCCGTGATTTACGCGGCGGCTGCGGGTTATGCATTTGGCTGACCTGTCCGCCTGGCGAGGAAATTCAATGGGTGATCCCTGGGCATACGGAATCAGTTTATTGTCAGCAGGATGGTGGCTGGCGCTGCATTGCACATTACGGGATTTCTCCGCGTTAAGGATTCATTAAGATCGCTACGTATACTTCTCGATATCTTATTGATTTGCCTTAAAGGGATTACCGTGACAAAAAGTATTTCGTTAAGTAAACGCATCTTCGTTATTGTGATTCTTTTTGTCATTGTGGCAGTGTGTACTTTCTTCGTGCAATCTTGCGCCCGTAAAAGCAATCATGCAGCATCATTTCAGAATTACCACGCCACCATTGACGGCAAAGAAATTGCAGGCATAACGAATAATATCTCTTCGCTGACCTGGTCGGCACAAAGCAATACTCTTTTTAGCACTATCAACAAACCTGCCGCCATTGTTGAAATGACCACCAATGGTGATTTGATCCGCACAATTCCTCTGGATTTTGTTAAGGATCTCGAGACGATCGAATACATTGGCGATAATCAGTTTGTCATTAGCGATGAGCGCGATTACGCCATTTATGTGATTTCACTGACCCCAAACTCGGAAGTAAAAATCCTCAAAAAAATAAAAATCCCGCTGCAGGAATCCCCAACCAATTGCGGTTTTGAAGGATTGGCCTATTCTCGCCAGGATCACACTTTCTGGTTTTTTAAAGAGAAAAACCCGATTGAGGTCTACAAAGTTAACGGGCTATTAAGTAGCAATGAATTGCACATCAGCAAAGACAAGGCACTACAACGGCAATTTACTTTAGATGATGTGTCCGGCGCAGAATTTAACCAACAAAAAAATACGCTTCTGGTGCTGTCTCATGAATCTCGCGCACTCCAAGAAGTAACGCTGGTTGGCGAGGTTATCGGTGAAATGTCACTAACCAAAGGCAGTCGAGGTTTGTCGCATAACATCAAACAGGCCGAAGGGGTTGCGATGGATGCCTCTGGTAATATTTATATCGTTAGCGAACCAAATCGTTTTTATCGCTTTACCCCTCAATCATCGCATTAACAGGCTGGCATGCTTCACCTTTTTGTTATTAACTTGTTAACAACAAAAATGACAAACAAGGTTAAACATGCCTTCGTCCACGCATCCCGTAGAACGCTTTTCTTTCAGCACCGCGCTTTTCGGGATGCTGGTTCTGACCTTAGGTATGGGTTTAGGCCGCTTCCTTTATACGCCTATGTTGCCCGTCATGATGGCGGAAGGATCGTTTTCATTTAGCCAGCTCTCGTGGATTGCCAGCGGCAACTATGCGGGGTATCTGGCTGGCAGTCTGCTATTTTCTTTTGGCGCATTTCACCAGCCATCGCGCCTGCGCCCATTTCTGTTGGCTTCTGCCCTGGCGAGCGGGTTGTTGATCCTCGCAATGGCATGGTTGCCGCCATTTATTCTGGTGTTATTGATTCGCGTCCTGGCGGGTGTCGCCAGCGCCGGTATGCTGATTTTTGGTTCGACGCTGATTATGCAGCACACGCGCCATCCTTTTGTGCTGGCAGCTTTGTTTTCTGGCGTTGGCATTGGCATCGCACTGGGCAATGAATATGTTCTGGCAGGCCTGCATTTTGACCTCTCCTCGCAAACGTTATGGCAAGGCGCCGGGGCGCTTTCTGGCATGATGCTGATTGCACTTACGCTTTTAATGCCCTCGAAAAAACACGCCATCACACCAATGCCATTGGCAAAAACGGAGCAACAGATAATGAGCTGGTGGTTACTGGCTATTCTGTACGGCCTGGCGGGATTTGGTTATATCATCGTCGCGACTTACCTGCCGCTCATGGCGAAAGATGCAGGCTCACCATTGTTAACCGCCCATCTCTGGACGTTAGTCGGCTTATCAATTGTGCCTGGTTGCTTTGGCTGGCTATGGGCAGCAAAACGTTGGGGGGCTTTGCCCTGCCTGACGGCGAATTTGCTGGTGCAGGCTATCTGTGTGCTGCTTACTCTCGCCAGCGACTCGCCTCTCTTGCTTATCATCAGCAGTCTTGGTTTTGGCGGTACCTTTATGGGCACGACATCTCTGGTGATGACTATCGCCCGCCAACTGAGCGTACCGGGAAATCTCAATCTTTTAGGCTTTGTGACGCTCATTTACGGCATTGGGCAAATCCTCGGCCCGGCGCTGACCAGTATGCTCGGCAATGGAACATCGGCGCTTGCCAGCGCCACTCTCTGCGGCGCGGCGGCGTTGTTTATTGCTGCGCTTATCAGCACAGTGCAATTATTTAAGCTACAAGTGGTCACTTCATGAGGGAAGTTTCCCTTACCACTCAAGAAACTCAACCGCAACCGTTGATGTCAGCCAGACCCCGTTTTCCGCTTGCCAGAAAGGGAGGCCTCGTTTCGCCATTTCCTGTGCTTTGACGGTTAAAATAACCGGCGATCCGTGTCTTGCTCCCACTTTGCGTGCCGTTGCTTCATCAGCAGAGAGATGTACGTAGTGACGCTCACCTGCAATCAGCCCCTGTTTTTTTATCTCGTCAAGGAAACGGCTTGCCGTACCGTGGTAGAGAAACTGTGGCGGTGTTTTTTCGGCAAAGGAAATAGCGACCTGCGAAGTCGAATGCCCCTGAACCGCGCGGATGCACCTACCATCACTGGAATAACTAAAACGCTTTTTATCGCTGGTGGCAACCACAGTATCCAGCAATGCACGGGTTAACCGCTTGCCCGCTTTTTGGGCACAAAGTATGAGCTTATCGATATCCGCCCATCCTTCACGGTCCAGTACGATACCAATCGCCTCCGGTTTGTGTCGGAGGACAAAACTTAAAAACTTGCTCGTATCCGCCAGCTCTTTTTCGTTGTACTTTGCCATCGCGTTTTCGTCCCTGGATTATCTGTTTTTTATTTACTATGTCATTGTCACTGGGTTTATGAATTTTCTGCAACTCAATCCTGCGTAGAACCTTTTCCACACAGCGTAATTTTACCGCTATGCAAAAAACGCATAGTCAGAAACATACTTGCATTTTCCCCATACCCACATGGCTGATAAGGTTTTTCAGCTCCAGGAATTTTCCTGGCTCAAGCAACACACAAACACAAAAAAACAATGGGGATTGTTATGACACAACAAGGGGATGCTGTAGCCGGGGAGCTGGCGACAGAAAAAGTGGGCATTAAAGGGTATCTGGCTTTTTTTCTCACCATAATCTTTTTTTCCGGTGTTTTTTCCGGGACAGACAGTTGGTGGCGCGTTTTTGATTTTTCCGTTCTGAACGGATCGTTTGGGCAACTGCCTGGTGCGAACGGAGCCACCACCTCGTTTCGCGGCGCGGGTGGCGCGGGGGCTAAAGATGGCTTTCTCTTTGCGCTGGAGCTGGCACCGTCAGTCATTCTCTCTCTGGGGATTATTTCAATTACCGATGGTCTTGGCGGATTACGCGCCGCGCAGCAGTTAATGACGCCAGTGCTAAAACCGTTGTTGGGCATTCCAGGGATCTGCTCGCTGGCGCTGATCGCTAACCTGCAAAACACCGATGCCGCCGCAGGTATGACCAAAGAGCTGGCGCAGGAAGGTGAAATTACCGAACGCGATAAAGTGATTTTCGCCGCATATCAAACCAGTGGTAGCGCCATTATCACCAACTACTTCTCTTCCGGCGTCGCGGTGTTTGCCTTTCTGGGCACGTCCGTAATCGTACCTTTAGCAGTCATCCTGGTGTTTAAATTTGTCGGAGCCAACATTTTGCGCGTCTGGCTTAACTTCGAAGAACGTCGCAACCCAACGCAAGGAGCGCAAGCATGACAACTCAGGTCCGCAAAAACGTCATGGATATGTTTATCGATGGTGCGCGCCGTGGCTTTACTATCGCCACGACCAACCTGCTGCCAAACGTGGTGATGGCGTTTGTCATCATTCAGGCGCTGAAAATTACCGGCCTGCTCGACTGGGTGGGGCATATCTGTGAACCCGTAATGGCGCTGTGGGGATTACCCGGTGAAGCGGCAACCGTCCTTTTAGCCGCATTAATGAGTATGGGCGGCGCAGTCGGTGTTGCCGCCAGTCTGGCAACCGCTGGCGCATTAACCGGTCACGATGTCACCGTTTTACTGCCCGCGATGTATTTAATGGGCAACCCGGTGCAAAATGTCGGTCGCTGCCTGGGGACAGCCGAAGTGAATGCCAAATATTACCCGCATATCATTACGGTCTGCGTGATTAACGCATTGCTGTCGATCTGGGTTATGCAGCTTATTGTTTAACAAGGAGTTACCATGATTGATTATACCGCAGCCGGTTTTACCCTGCTGCAGGGAGCGCATTTGTATGCGCCGGAAGATCGGGGAATTTGCGATGTCCTCGTCGCTAACGGCAAAATTATCGCCGTTGCCAGTAATATCCCTTCTGACATTGTACCGGACTGCACGGTTGTCGATCTCAGCGGGCAGATCCTCTGCCCAGGTTTTATTGATCAACACGTCCATTTGATTGGCGGTGGCGGCGAAGCAGGTCCCACGACGCGCACGCCGGAAGTGGCGTTAAGTCGTCTGACGGAAGCAGGCGTCACGTCAGTGGTTGGTCTGCTGGGCACCGACTCTATCTCTCGCCACCCGGAATCCCTGCTCGCCAAGACCCGTGCGCTCAATGAAGAAGGCATCAGCGCCTGGATGCTGACCGGCGCTTATCATGTCCCTTCCCGCACTATTACGGGTTCCGTGGAAAAAGACGTGGCGATTATCGATCGCGTGATTGGCGTGAAATGCGCCATCTCTGATCACCGTTCTGCCGCACCGGACGTTTATCACCTGGCTAATATGGCGGCGGAATCCCGCGTTGGCGGTTTGCTCGGCGGTAAACCTGGCGTCACCGTGTTCCACATGGGCGACAGCAAAAAGGCGTTACAGCCTGTCTATGACCTGCTGGAAAACTGCGATGTGCCGATTAGCAAGTTGCTGCCGACCCACGTTAACCGCAACGTTCCGTTGTTTGAGCAGGCGCTGGAGTTCGCGCGCAAAGGCGGCACCATCGATATCACCAGCAGCATTGACGAACCAGTCGCCCCTGCCGAAGGTATTGCCCGCGCCGTTCAGGCGGGTATTCCGCTGGCACGCGTCACCCTCAGCTCCGACGGCAACGGTAGCCAGCCGTTCTTCGATGACGAAGGGAATTTAACCCATATCGGTGTTGCCGGTTTTGAAACGTTGCTGGAAACCGTGCAGGTGCTGGTCAAAGATTATGATTTCAGTATCAGCGATGCCCTGCGCCCGCTCACCAGTAGCGTAGCCGGTTTCCTTAACCTGAGCGGGAAAGGCGAAATTCTGCCAGGCAATGACGCAGACTTACTGGTCATGACGCCAGAATTACGCATTGAGCAGGTATACGCTCGCGGCAAGCTGATGGTCAAAGACGGCAAAGCCTGCGTGAAAGGAACGTTTGAAACGGCATAAACGGTTGTCAGCCGCCCGAATGGACGTAGAATGCCCGCAAGGGCGGCTGACAGAGTAAAACGTAATGGATGACTGTGGTGCGGTTTTGCATAATATTGAAACTAAATGGCTTTATGATTTTCTGACCCTGGAAAAATGCCGCAATTTTTCCCAGGCAGCAGTCAGTCGCAACGTCTCGCAACCGGCATTCAGCCGCCGCATCCGTGCGCTGGAACAGGCGATTGGCGTTGAATTGTTTAACCGCCAGGTGACGCCGCTGCAACTCTCGGAACAAGGTAAAATATTCCATTCGCAGATCCGCCATCTGTTGCAACAGTTAGAGAGCAACCTTGCAGAACTCCGTGGTGGCAGCGATTACGCGCAACGCAAAATTAAAATAGCCGCTGCACACTCTCTTTCCCTCGGGCTGTTACCGTCCATTATCAGCCAGATGCCGCCGCTCTTTACCTGGGCAATTGAAGCTATTGATGTCGATGAAGCGGTCGATAAACTGCGTGAAGGGCAAAGTGACTGTATTTTTTCCTTTCACGACGAAGATTTGCTGGAAGCGCCGTTTGACCACATTCGCTTATTTGAATCTCAATTGTTCCCTGTCTGCGCCAGTGACGAACACGGAGAAGCACTTTTTAACCTCGCGCAGCCACACTTTCCGTTACTGAATTACAGCCGCAACTCCTACATGGGGCGATTGATTAATCGCACCCTGACGCGCCACAGTGAGTTAAGTTTCAGCACCTTTTTTGTCTCTTCGATGAGCGAGCTTTTAAAGCAGGTTGCCCTCGACGGCTGTGGGATTGCCTGGCTGCCGGAGTACGCCATCCAACAAGAAATTCGCAGCGGGCAGCTCGTTGTACTGAATCGGGACGAACTGGTGATCCCGATTCAGGCCTATGCATACCGAATGAATACCCGCATGAATCCAGTTGCCGAACGCTTCTGGCGTGAACTGCGCGAGCTGGAGATTGTACTTAGCTGACATTCTCGAGCGTCGCACTACGCCAACCGCCATTATCCCAGACCAGATCAAACGTTAGCGGTTCATCGTCGTGGTACAGCATTATCTCAAGGCTGATCGCCAGCGTGTGGCTGTACGCTTCTTTCAGATTGACCTGCAACGCCGCAATCCGTGGCTCATGAAATAACAGTGCAGAACGCAGCTGACGGCAATACCAGCTCTGGAGATGTTTGTCGCTCTGGTTATGCACTTGCCACTCGGGCATGCCTGAAACAAGTAATGACGGTAATGCCGAATGAGGAGAATTAAAAAGAGTGAGGAGATCGCTACATATTGATTTACGCAGCGATGACGTTTTATTGCCTGAAATTTCAGGTAAAACAGCCTGACGTGATTGGCGCATCATTTTGCGCACTCCTGACGTTTAGCAACATATGCGGCTTGCCCTGAACACCGGGCACCACTGTATTGATGCTCATTTTCCATAGCCATTCCCTTTTGTTCATTACATCCATGTCAGTCTGAGACAGGCCTGAATCCTGTCAGCAAAGTATAAAACCTTACTTGCCTATGAATATCTACTGACTTTTCAGGAAAAAAGTCATGATTTGATAAAAATCATCAAACTCAAAAAAAAACCGCTAGTATATTCTGAATATTCCGAATAGTTACGTAGATGAAAATACTTGTCACCACCGCTACTTAATTCCGGTGGGAAATTATTTATTTCCGCATAATCAGCTATGTATTATTTAAAACAATTAGTTTGTAAATAATATAAATTGATAACATATCAAATACATCAAAAATACCATTCACAGGCATTATTAATATAGACATCAATATAGCAACATCAAATTCCAATTAGTAATAAGATATGCTTTTAAATTGCATGCAAATAATTTTAAATGAGCGTTTTTTGATACTTTAGAGTGTTTCCCACCATTTAATATCACTGTGTAGAGTTGATATCACTACAACAGAAACATGCATGTCATTTGTTTACTTCTCTTTTTACTACAGAAAAATTTATCTATTTTTCTAAGCATCAGTGAAATACTCATAAAGGTAACTATTATGTCTATGCCATTAAGCAATGCCCTTCAGAGTTAAATTATTACAGATAATCACTTCCTTCATCATCCAAAAGTCGACAGTGAGTTAACACGTAAACATGAACGTGCACGCATGGATACGGAAAATATCTATCTTCCGCCTCTTGCTCGTGGCAATAACCATAATTACGATAGAAAAAGCGTTGTCGAAATTAGAAAACTTGATATTAGTAAAGAGTCCTGGCCATTTAATTATGTGACAGAAACATGCAGAGAATTCAATGGTATTACAACAACAGGACGTATGCTCTATCGAAACTTGAAAATCACCTCAGCTTTAGACGAAATATATGGTGGTATATGTAAAAAGGCGCATGCTGCCACAGAGTTAGCAAAAGGATTACGGCTAAATTTATTTATGAAAGGCCCTTTCGATCCTGTTGAGGACTATACAGTTCATGAAATAACATTAGGCCCTGGTTGCAATGTTCCTGGTTATGCCGGAACCACGATAGGATATATTTCAACCCTTCCAGCTTCTCAGGCAAAAAGATGGACCAATGAGCAGCCAAGGATTGATATCTATATTGATCAGATAATGACGGTAACAGGGGTAGCAAATTCTTCCGGATTCGCCCTTGCCGCATTACTTAATGCTAATATTGAGTTGGGTAATGACCCAATAATTGGTATAGAAGCCTATCCCGGGTGATGAAAATGCACCACTCAAACGTATGACTCTGCAACCGTCATCTCTTCCAGAACTGTTTGAATTAAAAAATGGTGAATGGAATTATATTGGTAAATAACTACCAGGAAGAATGAGTACTAACATTCAGGTTATACAGATAGCTAAACAATCCCCTGCAATTTACAAAGTAATACTCATTGCGACTTCTTAATTTAAGAAAGCGCAAGGAACGTTTACCCTTGCGCTTATTATAATAAGTCAGGCGTCGACTTTATCCAGCGGCCATGAATCAAACAGATAGCCATCAAAATAAATATCGTCAACGTTCGAGAATTCCAGCAGACGTTGCTTAACGTTTTCCAGATGCTGCCACATTGCCAGCTTCGCCGCTCGGGCATCTTTTTTGATTAACGCGGCGAGGATCTGTTTGTGATCGCCCAACCACTCTTTGCGATACAGGCTGTCATCCAGATGGCTGTGCAACTGGATCCACATTGGATTGTTTTCCCGCCACTGCCAGGACTGACGGAACAGCTCCACCAGCATGCTGTTATGCGTTGCTTCGGCAATAGCGAGATGGAACTGCATGTCACCGCTTTCGCTGCTGCCCGGCGCACTGGAAGCCAGTTCACGCTCTTCCAGTTGCAATGCCTGACGCATTTTGACGATATCTTCGCGGGTAGCCTGCAGGGCGGCAAACTCGGCGATGTTGCTCTCAAGAAGCTGTCGCGCCTGCAACAGCTCAAAAGGACCCGCATCATTGCAAACGTTGGCATCCGGACTGTCTGTGTTGTGGCTGCCTGAGCTATCAAGAACATAGATACCGGCACCCCGGCGCACTTCCACCAGCCCTTTGATCTCCAGCATGATCAGCGCTTCACGTACCACCGTCCGCGTGACATCAAGCATTTCTGCAATTTCACGCTCCGGCGGCAACCGTTCGCCAGGATTGTACGGCGTCTTTATGATCAGATCGCGGATCATCGCCCCGACTTCCTGGTAAGGTCTTTGCGCAGAGGTGGCAGATTTCATGGTGTTGTGTCCGTTAGGTGCGGTTAATCAAATTTTTGCCGGATGCGGCGTGAACGCCTTATCCGGCCTACAACGGGCAATTTTACGGCACCCGTTAATCTCAAACTATACCATTAGCACTGGAAGTTGGCACGTACAGGTGGGCAAAAAAACGAAAACTGGTCAACCAAATATCAGTTTGATTGACCAGTAAGTCTGTAGGGTAATCAGTTAGTTACAGCGCAGCCACACACTCGCGCGCACCGCGTTCGCACAGCTGCTGATATGCCGCCGTCACCGCGCCAACAAAGTCGGCATTCTGCGGCAGATCATCGGCAAAAATACCGCTCAGGCCCAGCAGCGCTTTCACGCGGTCTGCGCCCTGATACTGCGCGTTAATCTTCTGGAACTCGGCCAGCATCGGGTCGACCACGTCAATGGCATTACCCTGCTCATCCACGCCCTGGGTGTAACGCATCCAGCCAGCCACGCCCAGCGCCAGGTGACGCCAGCTGCCGCCGTTTTGCAGGTGCAGACGCACCGGATCCAGCAGACGCTGCGGTAACTTCTGGCTGCCGTCCATCGCAATCTGCCAGGTACGGTGACGCAGAGACGGGTTGCTGAAACGCTCGATCAGCAGCGTCGCATAGGCGTTCAGGTCCGTACCTTCCGGCATCGACAGCGTTGGCGCTTGTTCCTGCATCATCAGGGCAAAGGCCGCTTTGCGATAATCCGGGTTAGTCATGGTGTCGGCAATAGTTTCATAGCCGCCGAGGTAACCGAGGTATGCCAGGAAAGAGTGGCTGCCGTTCAGCATACGCAGCTTCATCATTTCGAACGGCACAACGTCTGCAACGAACTGTGCGCCCACTTTATCCCAGTCCGGACGACCATTAACGAAGTTATCTTCAATCACCCACTGACGGAACGGTTCGCAGGCAATGGCGCACGGGTCATAAACACCCAGCTGGTCAGCAATTTCCTGTAAGGTTTCTGGCGTCGCCGCCGGAACGATGCGGTCAACCATGGTGCACGGGAAGGTGACGTTCTCTTCAATCCATGCCGCCAGCTGCGGGTCACGCGCCTGAGCCAGCCCCAGTACCGCGACCTTCGCCACATGACCGTTTTCACGCACGTTATCGCAGGACATCACCGTAAACGCTTTCAGCCCTTTTTCACGACGCAGACGCAGGGCTTCGACGATGTAACCAATCGCAGACTTCGGCGCAGTCGGGTTTTCCAGATCGTGCTTGATCAGCGGGTTATTGAGATCCAACTGACCGCTTGCCGCATCAGCGCAGTAGCCTTTTTCCGTGACCGTCAGAGAGACAATCGCCGTCTGCGGACGCGCCATCGCGTTGAGAATACCTTCGCAGCCGTCGATTTCCGGATGCAGCGCTTCTTTCATCGAACCGATAATTTTCAGTTCGGTGCTTTCCGCGCCTTTTTCCGCCACGGTGTACAGCAGTTGCTGTTTTTTCAGGTTTTCAATCAGCACACGGTCGTTACCTGGCATCAGGTTAACTTCGCAGATACCCCAGTCGCTGTCGGTACTTTCCAGCAGATGATGGGTATACAGCGCCTGGTGCGCGCGGTGAAACGCCCCGCAACCGAGATGCACAATGCGTGATTCCAGACGAGAATGCACCCATGACGGGCGGGCAACCGGCAGATTGCTGTCAACAATAGTAGTCATCGTAAACTCCAGAATCCGTCTTCAGAGAGTGACGGCAAGGAAGAAGGAACCGGCACGGCGCGCAGCCATGCCGGTGGATATTAACGGCTAAAGAAAGCGCGCTGGATCGCCAGTTCGACACCGCGAACTTCGGCCAGGCCTTTCAGACGACCAATTGCGGAGTAACCTGGGTTAGTTTTCTTCTTCAGGTCGTCCAGCATCTGATGACCGTGGTCCGGACGCATCGGGATCAGGTCTTCTTTGCCTTCCGCTTTACGACGGTGTTCCTCTTCAACAATCGCTTTCACCACTTCGTACATATCAACGTCACCGTTCAGGTGCGCCGCTTCGTGGAAGGTTTTCGGGTTATCTTCACGCATGGTGGAGCGCAGATGGGTGAAGTAAATACGCGGACCGAACTGCTTGATCATATCAACCAGATCGTTGTCAGCACGCACGCCGTAGGAACCGGTGCACATGGTGAAACCGTTCGCCATGCTGTTTACGGTATCAACCATCCACTGCATATCTTCAATGGTGGAAACAATGCGCGGCAGGCCGAGGATCGGGCGCGGCGGATCGTCCGGGTGAACAGCCATACGGACGCCAACTTCTTCGGCAACCGGAATAATCGCTTTCAGGAAGACGGCAAAGTTTTCGCGCAGTTTGGCTTTGTCGATATCTTTATATAGCTCCAGGTGCTTACGGAACTGGTCGAGGGTGTACCCTTCTTCCGCGCCCGGAAGACCAGCAATGATGTTACGGGTCAGACGCGCTTTGTCTTCGTCGCTCATAGTGGCGAAGCGAACAGCTGCCTGAGCAATTTCTTCTTCGGTGTAATCCGCTTCCGCGCCTGGACGTTTCAGGATATGCATTTCGAATGCAGCGAATTCGATCTGGTCAAAGCGCAGAGCTTTGGAGCCGTCTGGCAGCACGTATTCGAGGTCAGTACGGGTCCAGTCGAGCACCGGCATGAAGTTGTAGCACACGGTGCGAATGCCGCACTGCGCCAGGTTGCGCAGAGTCTGCTGATAGTTAGCGATCCACTGCTCATAGTTGCCAGTGTGGGTTTTGATATCTTCGTGAATTGGCACGCTTTCTACGACAGACCATACCAGGCCTGCGTCTTCAACGATCGCCTTGCGTTTGAGGATCTCTTCAACGGACCATACTTCGCCGTTCGGGATATGGTGCAGCGCGGTAACCACGCCAGTTGCGCCCGCCTGACGGACATCAGCTAAAGAAACCGGATCGTTTGGGCCGTACCAGCGCCAGGTCTGTTCCATGATTTTTCCTCTTTCACATAGTGGGTTCCACAGCAAAGAGACGCGGAACCCTGGAGTTGTTTAGGTATCCGGATGAACAACCAGACCGCAGCCGTGGCGTTGCATCGGATGAGATGGCGTATAAGTTCTACCTTTTGGTAATACATGTCAACCCGAATTCTAAAATTGGTTAACCACATCACAAGAATTTCACTCTCCTGGTTGTTGCTGCAAATTGCAGCAAAGGGTAATCGATGGTTATTGATCAGAGGATGTGACATTCATCGCAACAATGGTTGACCAATTTACATAACATGTCGCCCAAAATAACAACGGTTCAACCAGGTAAGGTAAAACGTTATGCATGTGCTTAACATTCTCTGGGTGGTATTCGGCATTGGTCTGATGCTGGTACTGAATTTGAAGTTCAAAATCAATTCAATGGTGGCTTTGTTGGTGGCGGCGCTGTCCGTCGGGATGCTGGCGGGCATGGATTTGATGTCGCTGCTGCACACCATGAAAGCGGGCTTCGGCAACACGCTGGGGGAACTGGCTATCATCGTGGTGTTCGGTGCGGTCATCGGTAAATTGATGGTCGACTCCGGCGCGGCTCACCAGATAGCACATACGCTGCTGGCGCGTCTCGGTCTGCGCTATGTACAGCTGTCGGTGATTATCATCGGCCTGATTTTTGGTCTGGCGATGTTCTATGAAGTGGCCTTTATCATGTTAGCGCCGCTGGTTATTGTCATTGCCGCCGAAGCTAAAATTCCGTTCCTGAAACTGGCGATCCCGGCAGTAGCAGCTGCCACTACCGCACATTCACTGTTCCCACCGCAGCCGGGTCCTGTGGCGCTGGTGAATGCTTATGGCGCAGATATGGGGATGGTTTATATCTATGGCGTACTGGTGACGATCCCAAGTGTAATCTGCGCAGGTCTGATCCTGCCGAAGTTCCTCGGCAATCTTGAGCGCCCAACGCCATCATTCCTGAAAGCAGATCAACCGGTAGATATGAACAATCTGCCCTCTTTCGGCGTTTCGATTCTGGTGCCGCTGATCCCGGCGATCATTATGATCTCCACCACCATCGCCAATATCTGGCTGGTAAAAGATACCCCTGCCTGGGAAGTGGTTAACTTTATCGGTTCCTCGCCGATTGCAATGTTTATTGCGATGGTGGTTGCATTCGTACTCTTTGGCACCGCACGTGGTCATGACATGCAGTGGGTGATGAACGCTTTTGAAAGTGCGGTGAAAAGCATTGCAATGGTGATTCTGATCATCGGTGCGGGTGGCGTGTTGAAGCAAACTATCATCGACACCGGCATTGGCGACACCATCGGCATGTTGATGTCCCACGGCAATATCTCGCCCTACATTATGGCATGGCTGATCACTGTGCTAATTCGTCTGGCGACGGGTCAGGGTGTCGTTTCGGCGATGACCGCCGCCGGGATTATCAGTGCTGCAATCCTTGATCCAGCAACCGGTCAGCTGGTTGGCGTGAATCCGGCGCTGCTGGTGCTGGCGACGGCTGCGGGTTCCAACACCCTCACCCACATTAATGATGCCTCATTCTGGCTGTTCAAAGGTTACTTTGACCTGTCGGTAAAAGACACGTTGAAAACCTGGGGACTGCTGGAGCTGGTCAACTCCGTGGTTGGGCTGATTATTGTGTTGATTATTAGCATGGTAGCGTAAAAGAACACCAGAGCCTGCCAATGGCGGGCTCTGTTCGGATTGTCGGCAAAGTGCGCTTTGTTTATGCCAGATGCGACGCTGACGCGTCTTATCTGGCCTACAAAGGGCTAACGTGCAGGTTTTTAGCTTCAGGTAATATTGCGTACCTGCATTAGCAATGCCCTGTGATTTCTTTATTGATAAACAAAAGTCACGCCAATAATCGATTGCACATTCCTGCAGTCACCTGCCCTCCGGTACGTGCGTAATTTGCCGTTAATCCCAGACTTACCGCCGAAGTCCCTACTGCTCCTAACGATACCGTGTTATTCGCTGGAATAATCGTACCGTTGCGCATCAACTGGGTGATGCTGCCAACTTACTGATTTAGTGTATGATGGTGTTTTGAGGTGCTCCAGTGGCTTCTGTTTCTATCAGCTGTCCCTCCTGTTCAGCTACTGACGGGGTGGTGCGTAACGGCAAAAGCACTGCCGGACATCAGCGCTATCTCTGCTCTCACTGCCGTAAAACATGGCAACTGCAGTTCACTTACACCGCTTCTCAACCCGGTACGCACCAGAAAATCATTGATATGGCCATGAATGGCGTTGGATGCCGGGCAACTGCCCGCATTATGGGCGTTGGCCTCAACACGATTTTACGTCACTTAAAAAACTCAGGCCGCAGTCGGTAACCTCGCGCATACAGCCGGGCAGTGACGTCATCGTCTGCGCGGAAATGGACGAACAGTGGGGCTATGTCGGGGCTAAATCGCGCCAGCGCTGGCTGTTTTACGCGTATGACAGGCTTCGGAAGACGGTTGTTGCGCACGTATTCGGTGAACGCACTATGGCGACGCTGGGGCGTCTTATGAGCCTGCTGTCACCCTTTGACGTGGTGATATGGATGACGGATGGCTGGCCGCTGTATGAATCCCGCCTGAAGGGAAAGCTGCACGTAATCAGCAAGCGATATACGCAGCGAATTGAGCGGCATAACCTGAATCTGAGGCAGCACCTGGCACGGCTGGGACGGAAGTCGCTGTCGTTCTCAAAATCGGTGGAGCTGCATGACAAAGTCATCGGGCATTATCTGAACATAAACACTATCAATAAGTTGGAGTCATTACCCAACTAATCTTATCTATATATCATGTGATATGTTCTGTAACAAGTAAAATCAACATAAAAAATTCAGCAAAATTTAATATTCGCTCAACTAGCCGTCTCACATATGACATTATTAGTCAACTCCATTTGCCACAAAATGGCTATTTCATGGAACGCAGTAATTTCTTAGTGGCTATTATCATGCTAATTCTTAGGTCCCTAGCGATTATTCTGGCTGGTTCGTCAGTTTAGACCATGAGATTGTTACATTCCTTTTTATCATGGAGATATGGGGGAAAGCAGGAAACGATTTTTTCATCTGCATCCGTTGGTAAATATGGCTTTGGTCACTACGACTTAAACCTTCCTCAATCACAGCTGTTCGCCGGGCGATACGGCAAACAAACTAAGTGAGGCATCACCCTGAAAACACCAACATCAACAAGCCTCTCCAGATCGGCTTCAGGAGTGACCAGTTACAAGCCACAAACCAGAAACATATTTCATGATGAGAATTATGCTAAGCCTGATGGCGGGTAAACACTTATTTTCACCAAGCTCACTGAGTTAGCTTACAAAGCTTCCCTTATTTAGACTCTAAATAAATTATTTATAAAACAGATATTTAAAAGAATATCTTTAGTTTTTGAAGACCACCGCAAGTGTTCGTCTGGCTTCACATGGCATCTTCCTCTTAGAAAAAGATCGACATATTTTGTGACACGAATTGCAAATCTGGTTTTGTTGTATGGATTGCGTGATTTTTGATCTGGTATAACAGGTATAAAGGTGCACCGCGATAGACAATGAGACAGGGCATCTTGCAATCTATGGCAAACATCACTTCAGTTCTTTCTCATCGGGTGATGAAAACGCACTTCAGTCTGAAAGGAATATGAAAATGAGATCAACAAACACTCTATTTTATGACTCTGGGTAAAATGGATTGAGTAAGTGATATAGCTTACGAACATTCAAATCAATTAAACATCAGAAGAGATTTTATACTCAGGTATTTAATCTGGCTCTCTGTTTATTTAAATAATGTGAAAAGAGAATTTTCACAGGAGACCTTATACAAAAAATATAAAATAAGCTACCCATTGCCAAAGACACTATAAGCCTGGCAAAAAATATTACACAACATAAATGCTAATTGTTTATGCGGGCTTTGTATTGCTTTCTGTATCCTACAAATGAGTGAAATTTATGAAAAAGGCTAAAATACTTTCTGGCGTATTATTACTGTGCTTTTCGTCACCATTAATTTCTCAGGCTGCGACACTGGACGTACGTGGTGGATATCGTAGCGGAAGCCATGCCTATGAGACTCGACTCAAAGTCAGTGAGGGATGGCAAAATGGATGGTGGGCAAGCATGGAAAGTAATACCTGGAATACCATTCATGATAATAAAAAGGAAAATGCCGCACTCAATGATGTTCAGGTTGAAGTTAATTACGCGATTAAACTTGATGATCAATGGACGGTGCGCCCGGGAATGTTAACGCATTTTAGCAGCAACGGCACCCGCTACGGACCCTACGTAAAACTGTCCTGGGACGCGACAAAAGATCTTAATTTTGGCATTCGCTATCGTTACGACTGGAAAGCTTACCGACAACAAGACTTATCCGGTGATATGTCTCGTGATAACGTTCATCGTTGGGATGGATATGTCACTTACCATATTAATAGTGATTTCACCTTCGCATGGCAAACGACGCTATACAGCAAACAGAACGATTATCGCTATGCAAACCATAAGAAATGGGCGACGGAAAATGCATTTGTTCTACAATACCATATGACGCCCGATATTACGCCATACATAGAATATGACTACCTTGACCGTCAGGGTGTTTACAACGGCAGAGATAATTTATCGGAAAACAGTTATCGCATTGGTGTATCATTTAAACTGTAGTAGACAGGAGACAGTCACAATGAATAAAACAATAACGGCGCTTGCTATCATAATGGCTTCATTTGCCGCAAACGCGTCTGTATTACCGGAAACTCCTGTGCCATTTAAAAGTGGTACCGGAGCAATTGATAACGACACTGTCTACATTGGTTTAGGTAGCGCAGGTACAGCATGGTACAAGCTGGATACACAGGCCAAAGATAAAAAATGGACAGCGTTAGCTGCATTCCCTCGGTGGACCGAGAGATCAAGCAACCTCTGCATTTATTGATGGTAATCTGTATGTGTTTGGCGGCATTGGCAAAAACAGCGAGGGCTTGACTCAGGTATTTAATGACGTACACAAATACAACCCCAAAACCAATAGCTGGGTTAAATTGATGTCGCACGCGCCGATGGGCATGGCGGGCCATGTGACTTTGTACACAACGGCAAGGCTTATGTTACTGGCGGTGTTAACCAGAATATCTTCAATGGCTATTTTGAAGATCTCAACGAAGCTGGAAAAGATTCAACCACTATAGATAAAATCAACGCCCACTATTTTGACAAAAAAGCAGAAGATTATTTCTTCAATAAGTTTCTGTTGTCTTTTGATCCCTCTACACAGCAATGGAGTTACGCTGGCGAATCTCCCTGGTACGGAACGGCTGGTGCGGCGGTTGTGAATAAAGGTGATAAAACCTGGCTTATTAATGGCGAAGCCAAACCAGGATTGCGAACGGATGCCGTATTTGAACTTGATTTCACCGGTAATAATTTAAAATGGAATAAGCTTGCTCCCGTCGCATCACCAGATGGCGTCGCTGGCGGTTTTGCAGGCATGAGCAATGACTCACTTATATTTGCCGGAGGGCCGGATTCAAAGGTTCACGAGAAAATTACCAGAACGGTAAGAACTATGCGCATGAAGGCCTGAAAAAATCATATAGCGCTGATATTCATCTTTGGCATAACGGGAAATGGGATAAATCGGGCGAATTATCGCAAGGTCGGGCCTACGGAGTATCATTGCCCTGGAATAATAGTTTATTAATTATTGGCGGTGAAACTGCAGGCGGCAAAGCGGTGACGGATTCAGTTTTAATTTCTGTGAAGGATAATAAAGTCACAGTACAAAACTAACGCTTCAGGGCCCCGGTAAAGGGGCCTTGCTATCAATTTGTCATTTGTATTACGCGAAAATTATATGAACGCAATAATATCGCCCGATTATTACTATGTTCTTACCGTTGCTGGTCAGTCTAATGCCATGGCGTATGGCGAAGGACTACCATTACCGGACAAGGAAGATGCGCCTCATCCCAGAATTAAACAATTAGCGAGATTTGCGCATACACATCCCGGAGGCCCGTCATGTCACTTTAACGACATTATTCCACTGACTCACTGCCCACACGATGTTCAGGATATGCAGGGTTATCACCATCCTCTGGCAACGAATCATCAAACACAGTACGGCACCGTTGGCCAGGCACTACATATAGCACGGAAATTACTGCCCTTTATTCCTGATAATGCAGGGGTTCTCATCGTTCCGTGTTGCCGTGGCGGATCGGCTTTTACCGCGGGCAGCGAAGGGACATATTCAGAACGGCACGGAGCCAGCCATGATGCTTGTCGTTGGGGAACGGATACTCCGCTATACCAGGATTTAGTCAGCAGAACGCGAGCCGCACTGGCAAAAAATCCGCAGAACAAATTCCTCGGCGTATGCTGGATGCAAGGCGAATTTGACTTAATGACCAGTGACTACGCGTCACACCCTCAACACTTTAATCATATGGTTGACGCCTTTCGTAGGGATCTAAAACAATACCATTCTCAGCTTAATAAAATTACTGACGCGCCGTGGTTTTGCGGCGATACCACCTGGTACTGGAAAGAAAATTTCCCTCATGCGTATGAAGCTATTTATGGCAATTATCAAAATAATGTTCTAGCCAATATTATTTTCGTCGACTTCCAGCAACAAGGTGCAAGAGGACTGACGAACGCGCCTGATGAAGATCCGGACGATTTAAGCACGGGATATTACGGTTCAGCGTACCGGTCACCGGAGAACTGGACGACGGCACTGCGAAGCAGTCATTTCAGCGCGGCAGCCCGTCGAGGGATTATTTCTGACAGGTTTGTAGAAGCAATTTTGCAGTTTTGGCGCGAAAGGTGAGCGTTCATTAATTTGATTTATTCGCATCCATCAGCGCTTTTAACTCCTCCGGCGTAAACGGTGGTTTGCGTCGGTGCAACATCGCATGGCAATTAGGGCACACAGGAAGTAAAAAACATATGAGATCAAGGTAATATATCTTCGCTTGCAGGCTTGAACCGCAGAAAATTTGCGAGCATGATCGCAATTATTTCACTGCCAGGGATATCAATGGCTTCCAGTAAATCGCTGACGAGCCTTTTTTTGCTCTCCAGCAAATCCGTAAGCAGCGTGACCCATTATTTCGCAAACATGTATTACGCGCTTATAACTACCAGTGCGCAATATGTAGCTTTAATATTTGTTACGGCAACTCCACCGTCTCACTGGAAGCGACACATATAAAATGGAAACAACATGGTGGCCCTTGTGAAATTCCCAATGGCCTGGCGCTTTGCGCGATACATCATAAAGCCTTTGATAAAGGAACGATTGGCCTGGATGAAAATATGCGGGTACTGGTATTGGATGCGGTAAACGGCGGAGAGATCATTGAGAGGTCATTCTGGGATTTTGACGGAAAAATTATTGCGTTGCCACAGGTGCGTAAAAATTACCCTTTTGAGGGGGTTGTAGAGTGGCATCGGAAAGAGTTTTTTTAGGGAGTGAGGTAACCATTATATATCTTTCACCTAGAATTTTAAATGTGATAGATAAAGTATTTTCTGACACCGAAAGTATTATTTATGAGTACATAGCCATAAATCAATTTTAAAATCTCAATATAAAACACGTTTACAAATATTCTAGTCAGAGTAAATATATATTCATTATAAGAGAATCCAATTATTAACCAATCGACATTACAAATTAAAAAATAATTAGCATGTTGAACTGTACATTAATTTATATACATAGTAAATTTACATCTATTCATGATATAATTATCGTGATATCAATTCATTAATCAGGAAAATCATAATGAAATTATTAAATACTTATGATGATAAAGAAACAGCTGAAATATTTTTTGAAAGAATAGAAGGAGAGAAAAGATTAGCAAGTGAACGAGATGCTACGGAAACAGTCTATAACCTCTTCGGGCAACCAACCTGGAAAAATTTATATCTTCTTGATATGTTTAACCTAAAAGAATTACAAGGGATTATAGAGTGTAGAAAAAATGGACAGTCTTTCGACCAGGGAACGACACCGGGAAATAATAAAAAATGCTTGAATATGCAGCAAAATCGTTTGACTTAATTATTCCTGCACATTGGCGATAATATCTGCTCCATATCTCACAGAGATATGGAGCAGAATCATATTTATTTACTCGCTAACCATCTTACTGAATAATTTCTCCAGATACAATGAGCCAGTATCCTCAATAAAAAGCACATTTCTGGCTTCCAGATTCTCTTTTGAATCAGGTACGTTTACTAAGTCAACATAACAAGTTTCAGAAACAATAAATGCACTTAATGATAAGTTATCATCCGATAATTTATGTTCAAGATTCTTGATTTCTTTATATAATCCGAACTTTGGATCATCAAGATTAAGATTGCGGATGCCTTTTGGATCAATAAGACTTAACCATTGTTTACCACTTTTATCATCGACTAACCACAATAAGAAATCCGGATAAAAATTACCCGCAGTAGCAAAGCCCAGGCCTCTATTTTTAGAATCCGCATTTCTTAGCAGATATAAACTTTTATCACCAATAATTTTCTGCCCTTTTGTCGAATCAACAAAAGACTGAAGATCATGGACAAAAGTAATCTCACTTGATGCACCCAGTGCTGCCGGTCGCATTTTTAGCGGTATGTTGGCATTTTTTCAATCGAAAGAAGTGGATAATAGAGATGTTTATCAAAGGTAATAGCAACCATCCCGGATGCACTCCAGGATTTTGCTTTACCGATTTCGCCGTCGATGACCAATTGTTGTAATTGTTCCAGCCGACTGGCATATGCCAACCCATCATCAGTTTCTTCGATCTCGAAATGGTACATTTTGATCATACCAGGATCATCTTCTTTCACCTGCGTGACTTCATAAAACTGACCTTCATAAGCATTTTTCAATGTGTTGTAAAAGCGATCAGTATAATCAGTCAGCAGACGAAGCATAATATCTTCCTGCTTAGCAATATCTGCATATTGCTTAATCTCAAGCTCTGAAGCTGGAATCAAAAGGGTATACCAACTATTTCCGATCTTTTGTCTTACCGGTACAAAAGTCGATCAAACGTTGTTTATCCACACGTAAATTTGACCAGCCGCGTTGTAGTTTATAATTCTGAATGGCGAGATAAAGCCGATCAAAATCAAACGCACTAATGATTTTATAATCTAACTTCGCTTCATTACGCACGTTAACCGGAGTATTGTCCCCTTTTCTGCTGGTATCAATCGACTCAAGTTTCGGGTATAGGTCCAGCTTAATATGCGGCTGCTTAATTTTCCCCTGAAAATCAGCAGGAACTTCATACAGTTCGGGAAAATAGACACGTTTAAAGCCGAGTCTTTGATTATCTTTATAACCATCTTTAAGCTTAAGTGTTTTAAGCCTGGTTGCTGGCATATTTGGCCGAGTTTCAAAATTCAGCTCAAGGATCTCGTCACTTGGCGTAATCCCTTCATCTTCCAGGTATTGTTTAAAGGTTGCCATGTAATCGGCACGTACACCGAATACATTCAGTGTCTCTAATTTTTCCAGATGCAACCCTTTCGGACGCTCACCGGGTGTACTGCGTTTCAAAGAATAATTGCGACCTTTAAGGCGAACGCCACGACCAAATAACTGAATGATCTGTGAACCTTCTCCACGGCCCATATTGAGCAATCCCATCGTTGAGACGCGCCAACTGCTCCAGCCTTCAGTAAATTTTCGCGAGCCGATCAAAATATGTAGTTGCGAGTCTTTGTCATTTAACGTATGAAAGAGTGACTTCGCAAAATCATCTCTCTGATAATCAAATGTCGTATCCTCTTCACACATTTTGTAAAGAGACGGTGCATCACCAATATTGATAAGACCAAACGGTTCGGCCTCACCAACCTGTAATGCCAGTTCACCTTTACTGCCTATTAAATTCAGAACTCGCAGTCTCTGACCTGAGTGAGTGGTGTTAAACAAACGAGAAAGAATATCTGCGTAGATATCTTCCGGGCCGTTCATTAGTGCGGTAAAGCGATTTTCAAAAATGTTACGCTCTTTGGTATCAAGAATTCGCGCTTTATTTTCAATGAGATCTTTAATCCACGATTTTGCCTGCGATTCATGATTTAAAAACCATGCTAAAAAACGCAGTACTGCGTGAATGTCTGAATCTTCACCACTTACGGTGTTACCGACAAAAACCCATAGCGGTTTTTCGATATTAAATTCATTTAATTTTTCTTTATTCTTATTGAATAAATATTGTTGCTGATAAAAGCTGAGCAAACACGCGGTAAAATACTCATACCGACGCTCATCTTTTTTATCCTCTTCAGGATTAAGGTTAAGAATCAGTGATTCTTTACCATAACCATCCTCATAGAAGAATTTATAGGAGTAATCGAACAGAATCGATTTCCCATAGACTTCTCGTGTCGCCTGAATACGCGCATCACGTTGTTCTTCGCTGGTTAATGCTATTTGCGCTAACTGTTCTTCGCTCAGTTTACCTAAGGCAGTTGTTTCAAAAAAGCAGCTTTGCTTTTTTCTTCTGAATTTCTGTTTCAACTGCCTCAACATTATTGCCACCGGACTGCCTGGCCAAAAGTTGCTGAATATTCAAACGCAAATCCGTCACGCGTTAATTTGTCACGACGGCGCATCCAGGCACCAGCAGCACTTCCTGTGCCTTTATGCCCTTCATCAATCAAGACCAGATTGTTGCCTTCAAATGCCTCAACGGCAACAGTTTTGTCACCCATTTCATCGGCAAGTTTATTGATATCAATAACTTCAATCGTGCCTTTAAATGGCGCGGATTTACTCTTATCGAATAACTGGTATTGGGTAAATCCTGAGTTTTCCAGTTCATCTAAATGTTGCTTCGATAGGCGTTCATCCGGCGTAAGCAGGATGATTTTATCCGGGTAATGATGGCTATTACCGTTCTGGAAATAATGTAAATATTGCAAAATATTGACATGTAATAGCAGTGTCTTACCAGAACCAGTAGCGTTCCAGTATGCCAGTTTATTCAAATCATCCAGAACGTATGATTTGAACTGATTAGCCCGGTCTTTTGCTGTTTTATCATTTTCAGCATTGTATGCTGCCAGCTCGTTATTTAGCCCATCGAGTAATTGCTGTTTACGGTTGAAGTACCAGTCCAGGTAGATCTCGGTAAACAGAAGCGACAAGTACTGAAAATATTTCATGTTCAGCACTGTGTCTTCTTTACGATTACGGTGCTCGGTTATCTGCTGCCAGTGCTGCACGATATTGAGATCGTAACGACGCAGTTCATCGAGATCGATAAGATCGACCTCGAATAAATAGTTACTCAGCTCATGGAAGAATAAGCTTTGGCCATCTTCATGGATGCCTTCAAAGCGATCCTCGCCTAACCGATTCTTCAAACCTTGCAATGTGCCATCTTTAAAAAATGGAACATAAAGCGGTTTAAAACCAACTGCTTATGAAAGCTCAGCTTGCTGTTAGTCTCTTTTTAACTGCTTTACCGGTGGTCGGTTTTTAGCCATTCTTAAACCTCCTCCGCAAACATCAGGTTCAAGAATTCAGGTTCGATCTGGCGGATTTTCAGGCTACGAACAATCTCGCCGTCTTCTTCATCAACGGTAAAGGCGGTAGGTAAGTTATGATCGCCATTGATATAGATAACGTCGAACGTATTTTCTTTTGCATATAAATCGAATCTGTTGGCATATTTATTCAATTCTTCATAGCCGATCTTGTCGCAATCGCGCCACAGAATAAGGGTACGCTCGCCAGTTGGTAGCGTTCCTTCAACACGCACATAGCCACGTTCGATATTGGATTCGATGGATTTCACATGTAAGCCAATGAGATAGTTGAAAGTTTCAACTAAATCGATGTTCTTACGCTCAGTAGCACCTGCGGAATCCGTTGTAACATCCATTTCGTAGTTAAATGGTTTTTTGAAATTATCAGTATTGAGTAGTGAGCCTTTGCTTTCTGTTTCAAGCATATAGTTAAGAACATAATCCTCTCGAATTTCTTTAAGATCGTCGAAAAGATCCTTTGTTGTTTCAGTACGTTTCAGTGCTATATTGTTAAGAGTATCCTCAAAACTCTCAATTTTAATATATTTTATTAATGTCTGCTCAACTGGATTACAGCTTAGTGCTTTTCCATACTTCCAATCAGTTGTAAAATAGCTTTTTTTTACTCTAGGCAAGGTAACAGAATAAAAATATTCACCTTGTTCGACCAAGCTAAATTTTCGAAAACCATTATCATCCCTATTCATATCTACCACTGCATGCCCTGTAGTACCAGAGCCAGCAAAATAGTCTAAGAAATGAGCATACTTCGAATTACTAAGCGACTCTAAACATTCCTTAACCGCATAAATACTTTTGGAAAAGAAAAATTAATCTGAGTCACGTTAAACAAACTATTTAATAGTTCCGAACCATAGGTACTTGCGTCAAGCTTTGGACCAATCCATACAGATTTACGCATTTTAGGTTTTCCTGCTTGTCTGTAATGTATTTGTATCTCACCTTTTATTCTTTTCGCCCAAACAGTACCTTCTTTAGCTTCGCGAATAACACGATCTCGCCCATAGTACCAGCGCCGCTCAACCCCTTGGTCATCTACTGGCCATACCATTGTTGTATCTTTATTTAGATGCGTAGGAATTGCTGAATCTAAACTTGGTAAAGCTTCGGTTACATTGACAATCTCGAGGGTATTATTGTCAACTTCGATGCCATAAAATTGACTTTCAGATTCGGCACGAGTAGAACCTGAACCAGTTCTACGCAAGTTACGCCTAATTTCTTCTGATATTTCAACTTGTCTCGATATTACATCTTTATTTTCTGGTAAGGTCCATAAAGCATATTCATGGGTAATAGCGAAATTACTTTTAACTCGTCCTCGATGGTTATATTCAATAACAACAGGTCTGATTTGATATCCTGTAAACGTTTCTTTTAGCAATAATTCCAAATTAGCAACTTCATACTCATCAATAGTTGTACAAGTAGCTGCATTTTCTTTTTTAATAAGGATTTACTTATCTCTAAACGAGAACTCATTAAAGAACACCATGAGCTATCCTTATAACCGTTTTTGTATAAAATCTCAGACGCATTGGTATTATAAGGTGGATCTATATATATACCATCAACTTTATTATTATATTTTATTTTAATAAGATTTAACACTTGATAATTATCTCCACTATATAAATAAGCGGAAACATTTGTGTCAACATCAGCGATATTGTTGATAAATTTCTCTTTGAACTTGGAATCAAATAATGAAGTATCAACAATTAACCCTTGTTTTTCTTTCAGAGTTTTCTCTCTATCTCCCGAAAAATCGCTGAGGAAACCTAATTGCTTCCATTGTTCCCATTGGGCATCATTCTTAATGACAATTGAATATAATTCCTCTGGTAACTTATCTACGGTAAATATATAGTTTGTCTCTACAACAAACTTTTTCTTAGTCCAAAGTTTCTTTTGGAAATTCTCAATTTGTGCCAAAAAAGTGATGAGTTCCAGCGCAACAGCACGCAAACATTGAATCATGCGCAGTTGTTTCTCAATATTAGCAAACACTTCTGCATTTTGCACATTATCGAGATTCATTACTTCATTTTTAATATAAAAATCCAGTTCGTTCGTTAAAAAGCCACCGAGATCTTTATGAATAAAGTAGTCAGCCGTATTACGTTGGGTATATGTTGTTAAATGACGCTCCAACTCTGTACGTGACGGATTTTTTCGGTTGGCGCACGTTTAGCAAGATCAACCCAATGCTGTTGTACTGTTTTATCAGCCAGAATTTTTGAAATAGCGGACTGCACTAAAGCATCCTGCTTAGTGCCCTTTTTCATTGCCTTATATTCGAAATGAATAACTAACTCTTCTGTTTCAACGAGTTTACCGTCAACCACAGATGAAGTTTTCACCACTTCTACTGGCTTATATTCTTGTTCGTACTCATCGCCTTCTTCATCAATTTTGGTACGAACATGCGGCTCAATAAGTACAAAGCAGCGATCTAATTCATTATCTTTACGGTTATCTTTTGCTGTGTCCGCTGCGAGCAATTTAAAGCTAACTTTACGACCGTCTTCTAATTTGAACGAATAATTAGCGAAGTTTTCACCGCTTTTAATGTAGTACTGGTCCTTATTTGCCCAGTGCAACATCACTTCTTCGCCAGAATAGGGGATGGCGTAGGTATTACCTTTTATAACGGCGTTTGCTGATAAAATCGCCGTTGTCATAATAACGCGAAAAGAAAGTGAGCAGATGGGAAAATACTGCATTTTCATGCTCATTTGCTCCGGATGCCATAGCCGCCAGTTGCTTTTTAAGCTCCTGTACTTTTGGGCTATCAGCAGGGTCTACACCCGCATCAGTTGCCGCTTTTATTGTCAGTTGCAACTGATGTTCTAATTCTGATTTATTGGCATTTCCTGCATCCGCCAGCGCAGACTGGATTTTGGCCTTCAGCTTATTATCCAGATAGTCGTTAATTTCATCAGCACGTGCATTTAAAATACGATAAATACCGAAATCCAGTTCTGGTCGATCAATCTGAAAAATTTCTTTTAACTTCTTAACTAATTCGTTGTACTTACTCATTATTTTCTCTTTCAAATCAATTAAATAACTTTCCAGCGGATGGTAAACAGCTCGGTGATATCCGTCTTTTGCTTCATCCGCTCTTCAAAGGGCACTGATGAGTTCATCCCTCTTGTCGGCGATCTCATCTTCAATGTCAAAAATTTCCATACGTTGACGCTTCTGCTGCCGTTCCAGTAGCTTAAGCTTTTCCTGGTTTTGCTTTTGTTCTTCGATCGATTGCGCCAGCCTGGCTTCTCGCTTCAACGACTTGATTTGCATTTTGGTATCGCGTAATGCTTCTTCCGCCGCAAAGATCATGTCTTCAGCCCATTTTTCCAGCTTATCTCTTTCCGCTTCAAAAGGACATAGTTCTGCTCCAAAACTTCTGCAAGCCTGGCGTCAATTTGCCTGTTCTTGAGTAAGATCAAGTCATCAGGTAATGCATCTAAACTTGCCGAATTATCCAGCTTTTCGTTGGTTATTGCAGACAAGTTGAACAGACGTTTACAAGCTTCACCATCTACCACACGTCCGTTGTCAGTTTTCGCGGTAAAGACTAAAAATTGCTGCCTGTTAAACGCATCAACAGTAAGCAAATTTAGTGTTAACCATCCTGATTGCCCTTTCAGCTGCTCAGCCACCGAAACTTTCGTTGTGTGGTTACTGTAATCGAAGATGACTTCAGCTGTTTTTCGTCTCCGGGCTTTGGCTCCCTCAATGACGTACTCACCCAGCGGATGATTGATCCGATATGCAAAACTGTGGTGATCCTGCATTTGTAACGCACTATTTTGCCTGCCATCTTTGCGCAACAGCTGGTACTGCCCGACAGGCAGTTCATTGACTGATTCACGTAAAGTGAAACGATGATGCTCATGATCAAAATCAGCATATTGTTTGAGCTGCTGACAGGTCACGGCCCAAAACCAACGACCGACTTTATCCGGCGCTCCCGAGCTTCATCAAGCCTTATTTTAAGGATATCGTGAATATCTTCATCAAAATGCTCAAGCAACTGTTCTTGCGTCTTCTGCATCTTGAGATTGATTTCATCTTCCAGCTCTTTCTGCAACCTTTCAAAAAGCCAGCTCTATCTCCTCGGGGGTACGGCATGACTCATAAATTGACTGGATCCTTTTTTCAAAAATCCACACCATTTTCTATGCTGCCAAGCACACTATCCGATGCGCCAAACACGCCATCAAACAGGCTGAACTTTTCAGTTAAGAGTTCAAGAACGCGTTGATCGGCCTGGTTTCGCTGATTGAGGAAGTTAATAACAACCACATCAAATTTTTGCCCGTATCGGTGACAACGTCCAATACGCTGTTCAATGCGTTGTGGGTTCCAGGGTAAATCGTAATTGATCAGTAGCGAACAAAATTGCAGGGTTCACCCCTTCAGCTGCAGCTTCTGTAGCTATCATGATTTCAGCATGATCTTTGAAGTGGTCGATCAAAGCCGAGCGTTTATCAATTTGCGCCGACCCGGTAATACGAGAAGATCCCTGATATTCCTCGCGCCATTGCTGGTAGATCTTGTTTGCCTGCGGTGTATTGTTTGTGCCACTAAAGGTTACTACTTTTCCCTGGTAGCCATTGTTTTCCAGAAAATGTGCAAGGTACTGTTGAGTTCGCATCGACTCCGTGAAGATGATGACTTTTTTTGCAGCCCCCATTTCGGCAAGCTGTGCAAAACCTTGCTCCAGGGCCAGAAAGCAACTCTTTTGATTTGGTATCAGTGCCAATCTGTTCTGCTTTTGACAATGAGTGATTCCAGCTCATTGATTTCTGCCTGAAGCGCATCTGAATCCACAGATTTGCACTCTGTATCTGGCGCTACTGATTCGGCATCTTCAACGATGTCATCTTCAAGATCATCATCCATTATGATCTGTTGGATGATGTCCATATCATCTTCAACGATACCTTCCAGCTTTAACCTTTCTAAACGAGTCTTAAGGATCTGCAAGTTATTCAATACGGCTTTCGTACTTGAGGAAAGTAGTTTTCTGAGTATAAGCCCCGTCAGATGCCGGTGTCGTTTTGGTAAGGCATAGCTATCCTCACGTTCAAGCAATTTTTGTACGCGTTCATAAAGATCCTGCTCCTGTTCGCTCGGATAGAAAGGAATAGTGATCGCTTTACGTTCTGTATACTTGATATACTCCAGCACATTCTTGCGTAGAGTTCGTTTGATAAAACGCGACAATCGCCCCTTCAACTCCGCAATATCGCTATCTGCCTGCATATATTGCTTTCTGAACGCTTTAACTTCGCCGAAGGTATGTTCATCTATAAGCGTCGACATGCCATACAGTTCCATCAACGAGTTCTGTAAAGGCGTTGCGGTCAGTAGTAATTTCTTCCGCCCATCAAGCGCACGCTTTAACGCTTGCCCCATTTTGTTGCTTTCTCGATGAGCATTACGCAGTTTATGGGCTTCGTCGATAACAACCAGATCCCACATTTCAGCCACCAATTTCTCTTCTAACCGAGCAGCATAGTGGTATGACATGATAGTGATCGATTTATTATTTAAGGGATTATGGATCCCTTCTTTTTGAAGCTGGCTATACATTTTCGCGTCCAACACCTGAGAAGGTAGATTGAACTTTTCCTGTAACTCGCTCGCCCATTGGCGACGCAGTGAAGCAGGACAAATGATCAACAGTTTACGTTTTCTTTCAGCCCACAACTGGCAAAGCACTAGTCCAGCTTCAATGGTTTTACCCAAACCAACTTCATCGGCAAGCACAACACCTTTGCTTAGCGGATTTTCGATAGCAAAAAGAGCCGCCTCAATTTGATGAGGGTTTAGATCTACGCTTGCATCAAACAGCGATTGAGACAGACGGTCCACCCCATTGTTTGAATGAAGAATGGAAAGTTCATGCGCAAAATATTTCGCATGATAAGGTGTTGTACCAATCATCTTTTCTCTCTCTTCGCTGTACTTTGGACGATAACCTGCTGAATTAAATCAAGATATTAAAAGGATACGTCAATAGTGGTTGATCATTGAAGTAAGGCCATCTCCGGTTGCGGGACTTTGACACATAAAATCAGCAATTTTACGCATCGTTTCATGACTAAACAACGACGCACTAAGAATGCCACTCGCCAAATGCAATCTATTTCTGTGCCATTAGACCAAGGCAATGAAGTTTTATATCTACTTAATTTTCAGGATGATGAATGAACATCATTGATGGAAATGGGGCTTCCGAAGTTCTTAGATTATCAGCGTTACATGCAAACAAAGTAGTGAAAACACAGGTACAAAAAAAGCCGCCCTTGAGCGACTCGATTTGCATACGATGTGGTGCGAAGGCCGGACTCAAACATGCGATTTAACCTCATGATTTAAAATTGTTAATAATAAACAACACCATCCTATACCAACACAGATACCAACACGAAAAATCACTGGTTTTCGGCATCGAACCAGGACAATCAGGTCCTGATTGAGATACCGAGCTCTGTTACTCGTCATCTTCCTCGACAGGCGCCATTGCATCAAGTGGTACTCGCACCATCGCGATAGAACCAATCCGGATAAAAGCATCTTCCCCATCTATATCGGTTAACTGATATCGCTTACTTGATGCCGGATAATTGTGTCGATTGGCAACAGTGTACTCTTTCGTACAGCCAGAATGTGGCAGACTGAGGTGGAATAGATAACGTCCGTATGCCCGCTGACCACCTCCGGGCGGGAGAGTGTGGTATCTGACATCATCATTTTTCCTTTCTGTTTATAAATGAAAACGCCAGCCGTGTTCAGGCTGACGTCAGGGAAGTGAAATCGGGTGAGTGATCTTCACTGGTTCTGGTGCAAAAGTTACTGTTGGCGCAGGGTACGGATACCCTCCCTGGCCTGTTCGATACAGCGCAACAGTGCTGCCGAACCTGTTTTATCCTCATCGTTGTCGAAGATAATTCCCGATTCGCAGTCGATATTGTCCTGCAGCCACGTAATCAGAATATCCAGCGCTGTTTCCGTGGTTAATGATTTCATGTTGTGAATTTCCGGATTACCAGTCGAAAGTGGGTAAACCCGGCAGATATCCGGCACTGGCATCCAGATGAATGAGACTGACACCATAACGCCGGATGAGTGTGACGACCAGACGACGGAACGTTTTTGACAGCCCCAGGCGCTTAAGCCGCAGAACCGGGTATGACCACGCATCGGTACGTAACAGATAACCGGTACCGGTAAAATGAATCCATTCTGATTCACCGAAGTCACTGGTCTGGTGTGACAGCGAGTACAGCCAGGCGTTGTCCGTTTCCGTGATATGTGCGGTACTGCAGCGTATGCCGGTAAGGGCAACAAATGGTGGCGTGCAGTCTGCTGAGGTCCGGTCAGATTCATCAACAACACGAAGGGAGTAGCTAGACTGGCCCCCTGAATCTCCAAACAACCAATATCACTTATTTAAGTGATAGTCTTAATACTAGTTTTTAGACTAGTCATTGGAGAGCAGATGATTGATGTCTTAGGACCGGAGAAACGCAGACGGCGTACTACACAGGAAAAGATCGCTATTGTTCAGCAGAGTTTTGAACCGGGAATGACGGTCTCCCTTGTTGCCCGGCAACACGGTGTGGCAGCCAGCCAGTTATTTCTCTGGCGCAAGCAATACCAGGAGGGAAGTCTTACTGCTGTGGCCGCAGGAGAGCAGGTCGTTCCTGCCTCTGAACTTGCTGCTGCCATGAAGCAGATTAAAGAACTCCAGCGCCTGCTCGGCAAAAAAACGATGGAAAATGAACTCCTTAAAGAAGCCGTTGAATACGGGCGTGCAAAAAAGTGGATAGCGCACGCGCCCTTATTGCCCGGGGATGGGGAGTAAGCTTAGTCAGCCGTTGTCTCCGGGTGTCGCGTGCGCAGTTGCACGTCATTCTCAGACGAACCGATGACTGGAAAGATGGTCGCCGCAGCCGTCACTCAGATGATACGGATGTGCTTCTCCGTATACACCATGTTATCGGAGAGCTGCCCACATATGGTTATCGTCGGGTATGGGCGCTGCTTCGTAGACAGGCCGAACTTGATGGTATGCCTGCGATCAATGCCAAACGTATTTACCGGATCATGCGCCAGAATGCGCTGTTGCTTGAGCGAAAAACCGCTGTACCGCCATCGAAACGGGCACATACTGGCAAAGTGGCCGTGAAAGAAAGCAATCAACGATGGTGCTCTGACGGGTTCGAGTTCCGCTGTGATAACGGAGAAAAACTGCGAGTCACGTTCGCGCTGGACTGCTGTGACCGTGAGGCACTGCACTGGGCAGTCACTACGGGCGGCTTCGACAGTGAAACAGTACAGGACGTCATGCTGGGAGCGGTGGAACGCCGCTTCGGCAACGAGCTTCCGGCGTCTCCAGTAGAGTGGCTGACGGATAATGGTTCATGCTACCGGGCTAATGAAACACGGCAGTTTGCCCGGATGTTGGGGCTTGAACCGAAGAACACGGCGGTGCGGAGTCCGGAGAGTAACGGCATAGCAGAGAGCTTCGTGAAAACGATAAAGCGTGACTACATCAGTATCATGCCTAAACCAGACGGGTTAACGGCAGCAAAGAACCTTGCAGAGGCGTTCGAGCATTATAACGAATGGCATCCGCATAGTGCACTGGGTTATCGCTCGCCACGGGAATATCTGCGGCAGCAGGCCAGTAATGGGTTAAGTGATAACAGGTGTCTGGAAATATAGGGGCAAATCCAGTAGCCGTTATCGCAGACCATGTTAATCAGTTCAGCGAGATTAACACCATCAATGTCAACGACAATTCGCCCCATATTCAGTGCCTGTACGTTAACACTGTCGGCTTCCAGTGTCAGGGCCAGTTTCATCATTTCGCCTCCGGATACTTACCCAGGGTGATATTGTTCACCGTTCTGTAGTTGTGGCGGGTCATCAGGCCTGTTGCCCGGCGAGCCCGGAGAATATCAATGCTGTTGATTAACTGCGACGAGGCTCCTGCGCTGAATCCCGACTGGTCGGTACGTACCAGCGCGTATTTTTCAACGAGAAAAGTTCACCGCGTCACACAGTGAAATGCCTGCCTCAATATGCTGCTCAATCACACGTTCATCCACGAACGGTGTGTCATTCAGCGTAAGGCCGTAGTGCTGGTCCAGTAACCGGGTGAGCAGTGTCTGCCAGATGGTGACGGGAGACGGGCAGCACGATACCTCCCGTACATGCGTGTCGGGTAATGTTTTCATACTGAAGATTTTCCTGATATGCAGAGATAAAAAATGGGACAGTGGCGTGGTGAAAACACCAGGCCGGAGCAGAAGGTTATTCCGGTGGTTTACTTTTTCGTTTCAGGTGTCGGATAAACAGCCAGATAAACGTAACCACAGGAGCCGAGGGTGTCGGCTTCACAGGTCAGCCCCTTCGCATACAGTGTCACGGTATGCTGATGGCGGGGATTCAGTTCACCACTGGTGAGCATTAATTTCAGTTGTTTCATCAGCAGCGGAAAGGCCTGGTCCAGAGGGTACGCATCCGCATCTCTGAACCGGCCTCTGATACCGGCACGGTCGGCAAGGTAATGCAACCGGTTACCCTCCTGCACCAGACGGGCGCCGAAACAGGGCGTCACTGTGCAGGGTAGTCCCCACCAGGGATGGTCGTCATTGTCATCGGGATGCGTTGTCCCGGAAAGTGTGTCTGACACGATAAAATCCTCACAGAAAATCGGTGAATGATAGTTTAACGATGACGGGTCAGCCGGCGCGCAGACCGGCTTCGGTAAAGGTGTATTCGTTGATGAGCAGGACCTCATCCACAGCGGCGTCTGAGCTCAGCCAGTCGCACTCGTTTTCCGGGTGACGGAACATCAGTTCAGGGTGACGCTCATCAGCCGGACATACGGACCAAAACTGTCCTTACGGCGTTCTGCAAACACGGTACCAGCACACCGGGAATATCCTGCACTTCACGACCGGTATACGCTTCAGTGCTGCCGTGCCAGCGGTATTTGCCGGTACAGAAAGGAAAAAGACGGGATGCCGGATGTTGTTGGTGAATACGCATGGCTTCACCACGGGTGATGATTTTCATAGTGTGATACCTCTGAAGACAGAAGATAAAAGTGAAAACAAGCGTGATGTGGTTGTGACGGGTTAAAGCAGACCATGTTCGGCAAAGGAGAAAACCTGGTTGCCACCGACTATCAGATGGTCCGGCACCCGGATATCCACCGTGCCCAGTGCCTGTACCAGACGTTCCGTGATAAGGCGGTCTGCCTTGCTGGGTGTGACTTCAGCGGACGGGTGGTTGTGTGCCAGCACCACAGCAGCGGCATTGTGATACAGGGCGCGTTTAATCACTTCACGGGATGGACTTCCGTGCGGTTGATGGTGCCGGTGAAGAGGGTTTCACCGGCAATCAGCTGATTCTGGTTGTTCAGATACAGCACCCGGAACTCTTCACGCTCCAGTCCCGCCATGTTCAGAATCAGCCATTCCCGTGCCGCACGGGTGGAGGTGAAGGCCACGCCGGGTTCATGAAGATGGCGGTCCAGGGTTTTCAGGGCCCGTTGAATGAGGCTGCGCTCGCCGGGCGTCATCTCTCCGGGCAGAAAGGAAAGTTGTTGCATTGTACTTCTCTCCATTCAGTCGATGATGCGCATAATGGCGCTGCATTCCGGATGCTGCAGGGCGTAATCCCGCAGCCGGTAATAATGGACCGTCATGGCATAACACTCCGTACGACAGGCATGATGACTGTACGTCATCAGACAGGCGGCAATGCCGGCAGCTTCCGGACTCATTTCAGCGCGGTTACCGTTCATGGCATTGAACAGCACCCATGTTTCGTCATCATCGTCATCCGCCGTCGGGTGCCATAAATGCGCCACCGTTGTTCAGGGTGTACAGATTCCAGATACCACCGCAGTAGTCTTCACACAGACGGTCCATCCAGCCGAAGACACGGGGCTCCAGGGTCACCCACTGTGGAATGAGGCCAAAGTGCTGCGGCCAGAAGCTGATGCGCTGTTCATCAGGGACGAGGGTGGCAACCAGTTGTTGCAGGTCAGTCTCCGGTGCACAGGCCGAAGAGGTGGTGTTCTGAGACAATGTTTTCATGTATGAAATCCTTGTAATGTGAATAAATGAGAGGGAGTAAAGGTCGGGAGCTGGCAACATCACGTTCATCACTGACCGTGATGACCCGGTAATATCAGGGATGAATGATATTCGGCTGAAATTCCGGACAGCCGTACGCGTAACCGTTCCGGTCACAGACGGATGGCCAGATGCCATTGCCTGTATACTCAGTCTGCACAGACTGATTTCTCCGGGACGGTAAAGCAGACGGGTACACCAGGCGCACAGGTCATCATCAGAAATGGAACGACACCCCGGCAGCGCCTCCGGGGCGTCGGGTGATTCTGGTGCCTGAATCACGCCTTCAGGGACATGCTGCATCAGCGCAGGCTCTCCAGCAGCGTTTCTGCCATTACCCACAATGCGCGGTTGAGCTTAATATCGGTGTCGATGTTGTGAATGGCACGGGTGTGGATACGTTTTCCTTTTGCACTGCGGCCGGAAATCCCGCCTTTCAGCATATTCTCCTGGATGGTCTGATAAGTACTCCACAGGTCCTTACCGTAATCCTCCCGGCGTCGTGGCGTCAGAATGTCGGCGGTGGTGACGGGCCGATGTTCGTCACCATAACGGTAAGTCAGTGCCGCCTGTGCCAGCGCCTGGCGTGCCGGTGGCGGCAGGACCAGCGACTGCATGGCATCACGCTTCTCCTCTATCCGGTCAAACACGCCCACCACCTCGTAAGCCCCTTCAATGACTCTGTCCACCACATTTCCCCGATGCGGAACACGCACTTCCCCCAGAGACTGACCACAGACGCATCCGTTCTGACAGACGAACCTGAAGTAACCCGGCAGCATCTGGTAGCTGGAGGTACCGTCATGGGAGTTGAGCAGAATGATTTCAGGGACATGTTCTCCGTTTATCTCTCCGGCCCGCCGCAGACGCAGCATATGTTTTGTGTATCCCCGGCGGCCCGGGTCGCGCACACGGGTCTGGCAGGCGAAGAATGGCTGAAAGCCTTCCCGCTGCAGGCTTTCCAGTACGGTGATGGTGGGAATGTACGCATATCGTTTACTGCGGGAAGTATGCCGGTCTTCACCGAAAATACTGGGAACATAGTGCATCAGTTCTTCGTGTGTCAGCGGACGGTCACGGCGTATCTGGTTCGTATAACCAAAACGACTGGCTAGTCGCATAATTTGCTCCTTATCGGTGGTTAAGATTTACTGGTGTAATAAATGAAAAGCCACGTCTCCCGGAGAAGACGCGGCCTGACAGATGAAATGAATGACGTTTATTGTCTGAGAAGTCCTTAACTGGCGAGCTGAGTATTAAGCTGTGTTCCGGCATCACCAGCGCAACTGACCTTCAGCATTACGGATAACCAGCCGGGAATATGTTCCCTGGTCATCTTCAGTAAACACATTGCGGTAAGCTGTTTTGACGGCAACAGCCTGTTCGCGTGAGAAAGGGCCTTCGGGCAATAAACGTGATGTACAACCCGGCATATCTGTTGCTCCCTGAAAGTAAAAAGCCCCGGTCATGATGACCGGGGCCTGAAGGAGAGTGACCTGATTATCAGAAAGTCACATTCAGCGTGGCCTGACCGTTATAACCTTCAGCGCTGCTGCCGCTGACACTGTGGGCATAACCGGCCTGAACGCCCAGGGTGATATTTTCCCGGACACGGGCTTCCAGTCCGGCCTGCAGGTCCAGTGACGTGCCATTCCGTGACGGTGAGAACGTCATGTTACTGCCGGCGGCGGCTGTACCCATGCTCATGTCACCCCGGGAGCTGAAAGTGCGGATAACAGAAGGCTGTACCCACCAGTTCACCGGCAGTTCACTCACACGGTGTTTTGTACTGTCGCGCAGAGTGTCACGGGATGAGGTGCCTTCACCAAAGGTCATATCGTTGTGGCTGCCCAGACGGAAGCCGGCACGCACATGTTGTGTACTGCCATGCCCGAACTTCACATAACCGGCGTTATCCTGGCCGTCATCCAGGGAGAGTCCCTGCCAGGTGTACTGCAGTTGCGGCTCCAGCATCAGATTGTCAGTGATACTGAAGGGCAGACCGGTTTCCAGTGAGCCCAGCCAGCCCCAGCCCCGGGCGCGGAAGTCGTTATTGTCCGATGACGCTTTCATGCTGTGGCGGGTTCCCTGTGCCACAATGTCAGCCCACAGGCCGGAGGACGTGTGTGTCAGATTCAGGTATCCGCCCAAAGGCTGCCGGCATCATCCCGGACCGTGCCGGCGCGGGAACCGTCATCATCCTTAACATCAACGGAAGAATGGCCTGCAGCACCATATACCCCTGTCGTCAGAGACATACCGGCAACCTCTGTTCTCAGCAGGTCACCCTCCAGACGGACGAAGCCATAGCTGCCGCTGCTTTCCGGCGTGGCTCCACGGGCAATACCGCCGTTGTTATCGTGACCGAGATGACCGCCCTGAATGCTGAGACGGACGCTGTTATTTTCACCGTTTACACCGGTCTGATGGCTGCGGGAGCCTGCCAGAATCCGGTCATAGTCCATTGCCTGTGTCAACATGGATGTATACAGGGGACTTCAGCACGATAAGCATTTTCACTGCGCAGGTACCAGTCTTCATCGCTGTCACGGTTCAGGGTGTAGTTAAAGGCGCCGGCCTGAAGCGGGCGACTCAGGGCAAACGCACCTTCTTCTGTGGTGGCGCCATTCTGTGCGTCCACAACCCGGATACCCTGTCCGGAGGTTGCCACCCCGAGGTTACTGTTTCCGACATTTGTAAACGCAAGCCAGGTTTTGCCGGTTGCCTGACCACCATTAATCACCAGCTGGTCAGAGGTATTGCTGCCATCAAGGCGAACACGCATATTGATGGTGCCACCCTGACCGGTGAGGTTACTGGTTGTCAGTTTATGGAACGTTACCGGGGAGTCGCCTTTTGCAACAGCACGGCTCAGTACGGCATCCGGTGTTGTCTGATTATCAAAGCGAATCTCCCCTGCGTTAACAATATCGCCGGTACTGACCACATCGCCATTCAGTACCATGCTGGCACCTTTACTGAGCTGTGTTCTGCCACTCAGACTTCCCCGGCAGCCAGCGTCAGCGTTCCACGATGTCCGACAGTGGTGTTGCTGGCCAGTCCTCCGGCATTAACCGTAAAGCTGCCGCCATTTTCCAGCAGCAGGCCGCTGGCCTGACCGGATGTGCCATCAATACTGAACTTACCGCTGGCATTGGTCCCCTCAACAGTGGCACCACTGTCTGCAATCAGGGCACCACCGGATGTTATGGTGACACTTGTCGCCTTACCACCGGCAGACACTGCCAGGGTTCCGCCGTCATCCACCAGAGTTTTCCGGGCTGAATGGCCCTCCAGTACATCCAGGCGACCGCCGGACTCCAGAACAACGCCGTCAGCCTTACCGTTTTCCACCGCGAAATTGCCCAGACGGTTGCTGCCAAGAACCGTTGCTGCAGTACTGGTAACCAGTGCCCCTCCCTGATGCTGAGTAACATCAACAGCAACACCACTGGCATTCACCTGCAGTTTGCCCTTCTGGTTAACGGTGGTATTTTCAGCCACTGCCCCATCCTTCACTACCTGCCAGCCGTCACTGTTTACAACAGTGCCAGACGCTGTACCGCCGTTGTGCACATACTGGTACCCCCATTCAGCGTGGTATCCAGTGCGTGACCATGTACCGTCTGGTCGCCGCCGGCATAAACCACAGTGGTATTTGCTGTTCCTTCAGCAGCCACAATCTGACGACCATTTTTATTGATGGTGGTACGTACGGCATTTCCGCGAACAAACTGCCCGGTATCACCATTTTCTGCATCCGGTCCCCCTTCTGCGCCGGTATTCACAACCGTGTCGGTTGCCACTGCGCCGGATTTGACGGCCTGCCAGCCCTTCTCATTAATGACGGTACCCGTTGCAATCCCGCCTTCATGTACCCACTGCTCACCGCCGTTCAGAGTGGTATTCACTGCCTGCCCCTGAAGGCTCTGTCCGCCTCCGGCACTGATAACCGTGTCTGAAACGCTTCCTCCGGCATTCACTCTCTGAAGACCACCACCGGTGACAGTAGTGTTGTTGGCGATACCGCCATTTTGTATCCATTGTCCGCCGGTATTGGCCTCGTTATCCGGCCCATACTCCAGACCGGTACTGATGGTCATTCCGTTGGTACCGTACCGAAGACAATCTGGTTGTCATGATTTGTCAGTGTTCCGCCGCTCACGGTTTCTCCCGCCTGTACGACCGTGTCAGCAGCCAGTACCGGGACTGACGTGACAGCAGCAAGAGACAGCGCAATCGCCACACCGGTGCGTTTTCCCCGTGAGCGCGCCAGTTCGGAAGCCACCACCACCAGGGTGCCCGTAATGTGATTCCATACCAGCCTGTAGCTGGTGTTCAGATGTCGTTTCATCAGCTTTTCCTTACAGAGGGTGAATAAAAAAGCCGGTACCCACAAAAGTGGATACCGGCAGGTACAAAACAGCATGGTCAGATAAAGTGGTTTTTCCCGGACATAAATGCTTCCCCTCTCTCATCCGCCAGAGAAGTATCAGTCCGTTGTGTGCAATTCCGTTCTGCATGATGAAGAGATTCAGCTGCCTTTTCGCAGACCATTAACCACTATAAACGATCGATAGCAACGATCGATACCTGTTTTATCGATCGTTTTATTCTATTAACAGCAAGACGGTCACGCAAGAGAAACAGGAGGGGTATGAGGTGTTTGTGTCATGTTTTCAATTGGTTAATGCAATGTAATCAGGCATTTCCCCTGGCAGACTGTTCAGAAGAAAATCCAGTTCCATACAGCGCGGGCAACAGAGACCACCGTGTCACGGACGGCTCGCAGAACCGTGCGTGCAACAGAGGCAATACAGACGCTCTCCGCCGTGTCAAATATCCGGTCCACCGCACCGGTAAACTGTTCACGGGCCTGACCCCGGACAGATTCCGTGCGCAGCTCGTCCTGCAGGCGGGTCATCAGGGGACTGGCGGCATGGTCGGGAAGTGCTGTCATGAGCGCGCTGACCAGCGTATCCAGTTCCCAGCCGGTGCGGGCCGATACGGCCACAACCGGATGTACGGGCCTGAACAGCCGGAATACCGCATCTGTTTTCTCACGAATGTTCTGTTCCTGTGCGGGAGAAGGCTGAATACCTGCCATATCCCATTCATGGCAGGGCTCCGTTTTGTCGGCCTGCGTCACCACAAACAGCACCTGCTGATGTCCCCGGTGCAGGATGTGTCGCCAGAAATACTCATCCACAGACAGGGCACGGTCATCGGCTTTAATCAGCCACAGTACCAGGTCAAGTTCAGGCAGAATGTCACGGTACAGGGCTTCATACTCTGCATCCCTGTCCCGGCTCTCGCCCACCCCGGGCAGGTCAGTGATAACCATGCTGTGACCATGCCACTCAGACGGAAGCGCCGCACTTCCCGGGTGCCGGCGTGAACATCACTGACCGGGGTGACCTCCCCTGAAACAGTGCATTACAGAGTGAGGATTTACCGGCCCCGCTTTTTACCCATAATGCCAATCACGGGTTCGTGACTGGTGAGTTTGCGCAGATGTTCCAGGATGTGACGGGAAAGTGAGTAAGGCAGGGAGGAGAGCGGTTTTCAATTGCCTCAATGGCATCAGACGGATTCATACATGTATTCCCGGTGAAAAAGACAAAACCCCGCACACCGGAAAGGTGGTGGGGACTCACGGAGATAATATATGTCTGAAATTATCTGGAATGTCGGTACCTTTTATACTCTTCAACAATCAGGTCATGCAGCATTTCGCCGGTACTGAGTCTTCTGACCCTCGATAATTCTTTGAGCTGCGCCCTGGTTTCTGCGTCAAGAAAAAACTGTACATTGACTTTATCTTCCTGCATTTTTTTGTACTTGCGCTGCGCCTTGGCCTTATTGAAACTGTTTCTGAAATTTTTATATCGTCAGGTGAGGTGAGTGGACAGGTAACCCATATGTCAAATGAAAGGTGGATTGCGTGGTAAATATCAGCAGAACCAGGAAAACTGGCCAGTTTTTCCAGTGCAATATTTTTTCCCTTCAAATAATTCCATGTCCATATGCATTCATGTTCGTTCTCCGGGAGGAGGTAACTGAAAGGACTCTTTGATTTAAATGCCCGTATCCATCTGTCTTTGGTCTGGATTATCCACTCATCCCGCAAATTCTTATCAGAAAGAATATCGAGAACTCTGAGTATTTGTCTGAACTGTGTCGATGAGTCCGACGGGAAGGCATTCCCTTCTAAATACTCTTCTTTAAGATACAGTTTATTCTTTTGAAGCAAGTCTGCGCTTATTTTTGTCCTGTTATTCTGGATAAACTGCATCAACAGATACCAGGAAAATAAGCATGCGCGTTCACTGCCCGCGATCCAGGATATTTTTCCAGGGGCACCAGGAAGGCCAGGGCCTTCAGACGCATACCAGAAATTATTTGTTCAAGTTCAAAATCTGAAAGTGTGATGTTCAGATTTTCTCTTTTTTTTATGTAAGCGATAAAGCGTTCCGGGGGATCATAAACATTAAGGGGCAGTACGGAGATATTACGCTCTCCAAGATAATAAGAGTAATACGCATTTGTTCTTTCATTCATAACCTTATCCGACAAAATTTTCTGAACCATCCTCTTTCTCCGGCTGCTTAAAAATTAAACATAATAAGGTGATAATAACATGATAAAAAAGAAGTTTATAATGGTATATTAAGGTGGTCAATAAAAAGGCAATCTGCGCGCTGTACAGTCATTCTGACAGGAAATGCAGGAAGAAGGGAAGGTAACCGGCTTCGTTATGCTGACAGGAATACCTGTTATCATGGAAGTGCACTCATGTGGCCGACGTAGCTTAAGAGGATGGAAGAGTGGAGACTGCAGACAGGGGGTATTGAAAGGTAAACATGTTTCGCCCGCCAGCTGCACCGGGGGCCAGCATCACTTTTTTTACGTTGTAACCCGGTATGCATTCCGGCTTTGATGATTACAGTCAGAGGGCAGCAGACTGACGTTATTTAACCGGACAGAAAAATTATGGACACTGAAATATCGTCTGTTAATACCTCGTTTGTCGGTGTGGTATTCCCTGTATTACCGGCGTCACCGATAAAGAGAGTTATAAACGCCAGAAAGGTACCTCCTTTATGCCGGGGAACACTTACGGAAAATGAAGTCTGAAAAGGAGCACAATGAAAAGAGGCGTGTCCCGTAAATATAACGAATCATCGCAGGATATGCATTATCAGGTGATACCAGAGGGCATTAAACTGTCGTCACGGATAAGAATATACAACATTTCTGATAACAAAAACATCATAACGTGTTTCAGATATGTTCCGGCATCAGTCTGACGGATATTATTTCCCGGTAAAACAAACCGGCTACTGTAACGGTTAACTGTATCTGCATAAATTATTTATGATGAAAGAACAGTATTACGGATTCAAATATCATCCTGTTTGCATTCAGGCGGACATTCCCGGATGCCGGAAAGAATATCCTGCAGGCTGAGTGAGTCTCTTCCACAGTGCCGGGATCGCTGTCGCCACGTACATATTGTCACCAGGATGGGTATGTACCGCAGCATGCCATTTCTGGTGAATAACCGCACCTGCACATTCAGTCTGCTGAGAACCTGGCGTGTATCGGGCTGTAAAGAACATCCCTGTCCGTGGCTCCTCTGGTGGTGTTGCCTGCTCAGCAATGACAGGATGCCCTTAAGACGCCCGTCATGGCTCAGTATGATGACGACGAACACGCTCTGCAGGTGAGCATGGGGGCCGGGAGCATCATCATTTCCGTATTTTGTCACACCTTCCGGAAGCAACCGGCATCAGTTGCGGCTATCGTCAACCGTTGTGCGGTATGCCAGGAGCACGTACTGATCCATCAGATCCGTCAGTGCTGCGCTCTGCCTCTGACGGTTGATGATCCATTCCTCCAGCTCTTTTTCTGATTTCCGTTTCAGGTTCTCTTTCCAGTCTTCAAGGCTGTTTCCGGTCATTAAATCAAGCCAGCAAAGCCAGACCAGTTTGAGGCGCAACTCCGTGCCACCAAACTGACGGAAGAGGCTGATCAGTTTATTTGCCAGAGAACGCTGCCTCAGACGTTCACATTCAGACAGGAGAATGCCTTCCAGCATCGGATGATGAACCAGCAGATGTTCACTGGTGCATAAATTCACTATCAGATCATCATCCAGGGGCGGCGTGGCCCGTTTGTCAGGGCCATAAATCAGCCGGTGCAGGCTCTGGGGTACGATGGCAATCTCCGGTTTTTCACCATTGAATGACACCCAACCGGGCGTCAGATTATGGAAGTAGTAGATATTCGGATGACACACGCCCCAGGATACGGCGTGCCGGGTGAAGCCGGTCAGCCATTTCTGGTAGCTTTCGTGGAGCCATTCGTAGCGGGTCTGATACTGTTGTTTCATTTTCATATTCCTCACGGGGATATAACAGGCAGCAGAATGCCGCCGGCAGGCCGGGGATTACGTCTGCTGCGGGTGAACGGATAACGGTCAGAAATTACGGGCGGGGCTGTGCAATACGCGCCTGTAGCCAGGCTTCCACTTCACTTTTCAGCCAGCGGGAGCTGCGGCCCAGCTTGATGGGAGCCGGAAAGGCCCCATCCCTGATGAGCCTGTAAAACCACTTATCTGTCAGGCCGGTCAGTTGAGTGATAAATGCCATGTCGACCATCTGGTCATCCATCAGTGAAACTGGGGTAGCCATGAGAATGTTCCTCCAGATGTTGTTAAACCAGCCGGTGTGGTCATGAAAACAGCGCGCCACCTTCACCGGCATAACAACCGGGGAGAAACGTAAAAAATAATCGGGAATGTGACCGCCAGGAGATAAACGGGGAGGTTGCGGTGGCTGAGCCGTACCGGTATACCGGGTGGTTGTTGCGAAAAGATGCTTCCGCACGCACGCGCGATAAAGAGGGGATAGTTTTCGTGAGGACAGGGAGAGAAGCAGGCGTTCTGATAATTGCAGAGTTGTTTTCGGAGGTGGTTACAGTGAGTCAGCCCGTTCCTGGCGAGGAGGAGACTGATATCACCGATGGGATAAGGCTGTCTGATTGGTATTATAAATATAAGAAGTCATCAGAGAGTAACGTAAAGGATTTGCCAGAGTAAGCTAAGAGAGTAAATCTCTCCGGTAACAGAGCGCTGTGAATCGTTCATGTATCAGAGTGCAGATACATGAACGCTGATGCGTAAAATCAGCAGTGACACGCCAGCTCCCCCTGTGCCCATTCCTGTATAAGACATGAACTGAGCGTATTAATGCTCCTGCCCTGAGACTGAGCCGGTGAGTGAGGGGCTGAGAAATCCCTCTTGACACTGCTCTAAACCAGAAATACTTCCCCGGTTGTTGCGGTGCGTCCGGATCCCCGATAACGGAACACTAAGGCTGTATTGCGGGACACCAGGTAAGTGGCAGCCCGTAATACGTCAGGAGACGCGGGAAAAGTGAATTCCCACACGCGTTATAAACTTACCCTTGCGGAGCTGGAAGCCTTTAACTCTGCCGTTGACAACCGGCTGGCAGAACTGACAATGAACAAACTTTACGATCGCGCGCCGGCTTCCGTCTGGAAATATGTCACCTGAATATTGAAGCAGCGCTACGATGACTCCGGTGTTATCTGCACCGGAGGACCGGGAACATTAAGCGGTATAGCGACAACAAAGAATTCGAAATCAAAGGGAATGGTGCCGGAGGCGTGGGCGGTAATAGGCTGATTTTCAGGTATTACCGGCTTACAACGTGTGGTTGATATTGAGGGGCTGTGAGTTTCGCGTATTTGTCAGAAACCCAGATGAGTTTTCCTGTATGGGACGAAATAAGGCAGCGGCAATCCCTGGAAAATTTAATATGGTATGAAGGAGAACCTGTCGGTTACGCTTAATATACACGGTACACTGTCAGCTCAGGGGATACATGAACCGTTATCTCACCAGCTACACAGTATACACACACTGACGCTGACAGTAGTCAGCAGGACCACAATAATCAGCGCCAGCAGTATGGTAACGATACGGTCTGTATTCCGGTAGTAGCCGAAGGGGTCGACAGAACCACAATACGGGCAACACACTGTATTATGAGTAATCGCGTTTCCACAGTCCCTGCACTTCTTTTTGCGTATCACCATCACTCCCTCCTCACAGCCTTACCCGTAACCGGTTTTTTACATTAAAAAACGACGCTGAAAATTCAACCGTCAGTCCGGAGACGACCGTTCGGGTTATCACAGAGTGCCTGAGACAGTGTCCTGCCGGAGGTCACTTCAGGGACTCTGCGTATTTTTTACGACGTGGCTATTCCGTATGAACCATACGGAGATTTAACCATGACCTACAAATACAACCCCTTCTGGCAGCAACGTATTCGTGAGACGGTGCGGCACGCACTGAATGTTCATCCCCGCCTGACGGCATTGCGGGTTGACCTGCGTCTCCCGGATGTACCGGCAGCAACGGACGCAGCTGTGATATCCCGCTTCATCAATGCCCTGAAAGCCCGAATCGACGCTTACCAGAAACGTAAGCATCGGGAAGGTAAACGCGTGCATCCCACAACCCTGCATTACGTCTGGGCCCGGGAGTTTGGGGAGTGCAAAGGTAAAAACACTATCACCTGATGCTGCTGGTCAACCGGGATACCTGGTGTCGTGCCGGTGATTACCGCGCTCCGGAGTCTCTGGCCGGGATGATTAAACAGGCGTGGTGCAGTGCCCTGGGAGTGGATGTCGGGTGCCATGCCACGCTGGTGCATTTTCCGGCCTGGCCGGCGGTGTGGCTGGCGCGTAATGATGACACCGGCTTTCAGCAAGTGCTGGAACGTGCTGACTATCTGGCGAAGGAGCATACCAAAGCTCACTGCACCGGTGAGCGCAATTTTGGCTGTAGCCGGAGTTGAGCACGACTGGCGCGCCAATATCCGGCAAACCAAAAGTATGGGTTGTTGTCTGGCGGCAACGATGTATCCACTCGCCCACTGACTGTTTTTTACGTCAGTGTTCCATTGTGTGACAACCACAGTGCTGTAACAGCAACCAGCCTGCTTTACCCAAACTCCAGTCCAGATTTTAACTGAACCGCCATTCACACCCTGACCACGCTGCCCGTACCGGGACGGCTGTTGCCTGCGTGTCGTCTGGCGGCTGAGGTATATGACTATGTACGCAAAATCCTTTATCGCTCTTGATGGCAACGGACGTCTGACGGGCGCCCGTACTGCACAGGCCGCACCTTATGCTAACTACACCTGCCACTTGTGTGGCAGTGCACTCAGATACCATCCGCAATACGAAACTGAACTTCCCTGGTTTGAACACACTGACGACAGGCTGACAGAGCACGGTCAACAGTGCCCTTATGTCAGGCCGGAGCGCAGAGAAATACAGTTGATTAAACGTCTGCAGCAATTCGTACCGGATGCCTTACCCGTGGTGCGTAAAGCCAGCTGGCACTGCAGACAATGTCACCACGATTATTATGGGGAGCAGTACTGCACACACTGCCAGACCGGAGGATTCAGTATTCCCCGGACAACTCAGGAGGAAATATGCGAATTCTGAACTGTTATATGGCGAATGACAGCAAAGGCCATTTTGTTACGGCGAAAGAAGCTGCGAAGCACAACCGACAGGACGTTTTGTGCTGTGTGTCCTGTGGATGCCCGTTAACACTTCAGCGGGGCAATGACGGACAACCACCGTGGTTTGAACATGACCAGATGACTGTCGCTGAAAAAATCCTGCTGCGATGTACCTGGCTTGACCCGGCAGAGAAAGAGGCCCGTCGTTTGCATCTGCAGGGCATGACGGTTCCGGATTATACGGTGAAGGTGAGAAAGTGGTTTTGTGTGATGTGTGACGAAGATTATGAGGGGGAAAAGTGCTGCCCACGCTGCGGTACCGGGGTATACAGCAGGGCGTGGGGCGGCAGGAGGTGCCGTCGGAAGATGCCAGGGCTGATAATCCGTTACAGAGGCTGTAATGGTTGCCTCCGGAGCAGTTTGCGGTGATGCCTTTCCCGGGAATGGATTGCCAGTGCGGGGACTGTGGAGCTTAATTCCGGTGTTGGTGGCCTTTCCGTTGATTTTATGCCAACAGCCCCCTGTGACTGACAGGCTGCCTCGTCATTCCATTCGTATCTCCAGTAACAGGGGGTTGTATTGTATTTTATTGTGCCGGTTCAGGTGTGCGTTTCCCGGCGCGTCTGCACCGGCTTAACCAAATTCAACAGGGATAAAATAGTGGTAAGCGTACAGCCTGAACCGTCTGGTCAGAATCTGACGAATTAGACAAAGTGGTGTCCACCAAATAAGTAGTGGGAACCAAAGTGTCAGATATGCAGAAAAATGTGACTCCCGGCAGGCGAAAAGGCTGCCCTAATTATCCTCCCGAATTTAAACAGCTGCTCGTTGCTGCCTCCTGTGAACCCGGGATATCCATCTCAAAACTTGCTCTTGAAAATGGCATTAACGCCAATCTGTTGTTCAAATGGCGACAACAATGGCGCGAGGGAAAGCTGCTATTACCTTCTTCAGAGAGCCCCCAGCTACTTCCTGTGACTCTCGATGCAGCTGCCGAACAGCCAGAATCGCTCGCAGAGGACCCGGAAACCCTCAGTATCAGCTGTGAGGTAACGTTCCGGCACGGGACGCTCCGCTTCAATGGCAATGTCAGCGAAAAGCTCCTGACTCTGCTGATACAGGAACTGAAGCGATGATCCCGTTACCTTCCGGGACCAAAATTTGGCTGGTTGCCGGTATCACCGATATGAGAAATAGCTTCAACGGCCTGGCTGCGAAAGTACAAACGGCGCTGAAAGACGATCCCATGTCCGGCCATATTTTCATTTTCCGGGGCCGCAGCGGCAGTCAGGTTAAACTGCTGTGGTCCACCGGTGACGGACTGTGCCTCCTGACCAAACGGCTGGAGCGTGGGCGCTTCGCCTGGCCGTCAGCCCGTGATGGCAAAGTGTTCCTTACGCAGGCGCAGCTGGCGATGCTGCTGGAAGGTATCGACTGGCGACAGCCCAAGCGGCTGCTGACCTCCCTGACCATGCTGTAAATCTCTTTATCCTGGTTGTCACAGAATAAGCCCGGTAAAATACGGGCTTATGAACGACATCTCTTCTGACGACATCTTCCTGCTGAAACAGCGCCTGGCCGAACAGGAAGCGCTGATCCACGCCCTGCAGGAAAAGCTGAGCAACCGGGAGCGCGAAATAGACCATCTGCAGGCGCAGCTGGATAAACTCCGCCGGATGAACTTCGGCAGTCGTTCCGAAAAAGTCTCCCGCCGTATCGCACAAATGGAAGCCGATCTGAACCGGCTTCAGAAAGAGAGCGATACGCTGACTGTTAGGGTGTATGACCCGGCAGTACAGCGTCCGTTGCGTCAGACCCGCACCCGTAAGCCGTTCCCTGAATCACTACCCCGTGACGAAAAGCGACTGTTGCCTGCGGCGCCGTGCTGCCCGAACTGCGGCGGTTCACTGAGCTATCTGGGCGAGGATACCGCCGAACAGCTGGAGTTGATGCGTAGCGCCTTCCGGGTTATCCGGACGGTACGGGAAAAACATGCCTGTACTCAGTGCGATACCATCGTGCAGGCACCTGCACCTTCGCGGCCCATCGAGCGGGGTATCGCCGGACCGGGGCTGCTGGCCCGCGTGCTGACCTCGAAGTATGCAGAGCACACCCCGCTGTATTGCCAGTCAGAAATATACGGCCGGCAAGGTGTGGAGCTGAGCCGTTCACTGCTGTCGGGCTGGGTGGATGCATGCTGCCGGCTGCTGTCTCCGCTGGAAGAGGCGCTTCATGGCTATGTCATGACTGACGGCAAACTCCATGCCGATGATACCCCGGTCCAGGTACTGCTGCCGGGTAATAAGAAGACGAAGACCGGGCGGTTGTGGGCGTATGTTCGTGATGACCGCAATGCCGGGTCAGCGTTGGCACCTGCAGTGTGGTTCGCTTACAGCCCGGACAGAAAAGGCATCCATCCGCAGACTCATCTTGCTTGCTTCAGCGGTGTGCTGCAAGCGGATGCGTACGCCGGGTTCAACGAGCTGTATCGCAATGGTGGGATAACGGAAGCTGCCTGCTGGGCTCATGCCCGCCGAAAGATCCACGATGTGCACGTCCGCATCCCGTCAGCACTGACGGAAGAAGCCCTGGAGCAGATCGGTCAGTTGTACGCCATAGAGGCGGATATAAGGGGAATGCCGGCAGAGCAGCGGCTTGCTGAACGTCAGCGAAAAACGAAACCGCTGTTGAAATCCCTGGAAAGCTGGTTGCGTGAAAAGATGAAGACCCTGTTCTTCGGCTCTGGCCATGGTGGTGAGCGGGGAGCGCTACTGTACAGCCTGATCGGGACGTGCAAACTGAATGACGTGGATCCAGAAAGCTACCTTCGCCATGTGCTTGGCGTCATAGCAGACTGGCCGGTCAACCGGGTCAGCGAACTGCTTCCGTGGCGCATAGCACTGCCAGCTGAATAACACATCCCCGTCAATACGGCCCTCGCTGTACGCTTACTTTTGTTCGGACTGCTTATGGCCTTTTTCCACTGGTGGCGCAGGAAAGTTAACCGGCTGCCACCATGGGATGACGTGTAAACCGTGCAGGCATGTTTTCACGTGGTGACGCTTTCATTGGGGGTCTACGCCGGGACCCCAATATTGTTCACATACATGAATTTGAAAAACTAAGCGATACTGCTGTCCGTACCTTATAAACTTATTTCAACGCTTCCGGCAGCGTCACAATCCACAGTTCACTGTCAGACTCCGGTTTCTCCAGTGGCTTCACTCTGAGGGTCGTTTCAACCTGCTTGTCGTCAAGCGTCAGCTTTCCTTCCGCGTTCACCCGATAATCCTTGAATGTCTTGCCCTCGACCGGATGTTGCATCGCCACCTTCACGCCAAAGTCGTTATCGTTCGCCACCGCCAGCGTTTTGCTGTCGATCAGCGCCAACCCTTCAGCCTTCTCCTGCTGCCAGCCCAAGGAGCGCAGATCAACAACCTGCGTTTTCTGCGCAAGGGTAATGCCGCGCTGTGACAGGGTTTTCTCATCATCAAACTCCGGATACTCACCCGGCTTGTCGAAGCCTGACAGGTCGCTCGCCTTATTGAGATCGACCTCGTAAATCAGGTTACGCATTCTGTTGTTTTTATCTCTTCCCTGTTCGATCAGCAGGATGTGCTGGTTATCGAGCGCCACGATGTCTCCGATTTTAGCGTCGCTGCTTTTGCTGTAGGCCGCGCTGTCGATAGGATAACCGTACATCGCGGTTTTTCCGCTTGCCGGATCGAAGCTCACCAGACGCGTAAACAGCGCCTTTTTCTTGCTCTTAGCGTCGATATCCAGCGTACTTTGCACGGCGACAATAATACGCCCGTCCGGCATACGGGTGAGGCCTTCAAAGCCGCGGTTCGCCTGACGCCATTTGAGGATATTTGGCAAACCGCCCGCAATCGCTTTTTCCCCTTCCGCCGCCTGCGGACCGTGGATTGCCAGGATTTTCCCTTTACTGTCGATGTTAATCAGGAACGGGCCATACTCATCGCACAGCCAGTAACCTCCTTTACCATCCGGAGTGATCCCTTCCGTATCCAGCCCGCGATTATCCCCCTTCAGTCTATGTAACGTGTCGCTGAAGGCCACTTCATTGGTGGAGCCAATCACGTCGCTTGCCAGCGGCAGACCGTTGATCGCGCCTTTATCGTCATGCAGAGGACGGGGATCGATGGCCTCCGCTTTGCCGTTTTGTACACGAATCGTCATCAGCAGCGGCGCGAAATCTGGCGTAACGAAAATTTTAGTTTCGTTTTTCCCCTCTTTCGGTGAATCCGCGTTCGGACCGCGATCGGTAATGGTTGCGAATGTCAGGGCATCGCCCTGTTTACCGGTGAACAGCAGGCCAGAACCTATCCCAACCGGAAGGCCGTTCGGGAATGCACTGGCAAATGCGCCGGCGTAGTTCACGTGCGTGCCTTCTGGAAAACTGACGACATAGCGCTCAGCCGTAGGTTGTGCCGCCAGGGCAGAGAAAGAGAGCGTACAACCGATTAGCACGGGAATAATTTTTCTTTTCATATTGTTAGCATCCATAAAGTGAAGATCACACTACACCATAAAGAAGAAACGAGTCAGGAAAATGACATCGAATGGCAACATGCGCGGGCCTGAGGCCAAAGAAATGTAAAACACTGTTGTTATTTGTAACAACGGAAACATTTACGGAAATTATTTGTCTTTCTTCGTGATCAAAAATGCTGTGTCTTGTTGGATTGGAGTGATGAGGGCTGCGTTTAGGAAACGCCCTATATTGTACGGTTGCATTATCGCGGTAGGGGTAATGCACGTGTCAGTATGATGAGCTGACCACACTCACGTGGGTGGACTGGTATAACAATCGACGATTGCTGGAAAGGCAGGGCCATATCCCACCGGCAGAAGCAGAAAAAGCTTATTATGCTTCCATCGGAAACGATGATCTGGCAGCCTGAGTTCACAGATAAAACACTCTCCAGGAAACCCGGGGCGGTTCAATTGCTGGATAAGATCATAACGATACACCGGGTTAAACAGGTGGTCACTGCTTCACTGAAGCTGCGTGATTATGATGGTCAGGTAGCAGAAGCTATGCCCATGATACAAAAATGACGAAAGCCGAAATGTCTGAAAGCGTGTGTATTACCTGAAAATATGACCGGCTCCGGGGTACGTAACCGATTCAACAAAGCCAATCGATATTACAAAACGAGAGGGACTATATATTTCGTTTTCAGATAAGACTCCTTGAGATTATCTTTTATGTAAAATCTCAAATATCACCTGATGTAATGTCAATGATAATATTAAGTGCGCTCTGAACAACATCTTTCTTGGTGTGATTAACATCTGACAAAAAGAACATCAGCTTCTTTATTATGTTCTTGTTGTTTATTATTTCACGCTCACAGAATAAAGCGTTGACTGCCTCTTCTATGACATTTCTCTCGTAAAAAAATTGAGAGTTAGCTTCATATAAAATATTGGCCAATTTTTCACCAAAAACCATATTATAATAATCACTGTGCATCTTTCTCCCCCAGGGTTCAGTCAATAATTTTACCATGCCTAATTATGACAGGTGTAACAAGCATATTTTGCTATATAAATAAAATACATAATACTGATTATTGTAAGAACAGGAAGCAGACTAATGGTTTTTTTTTGTGAGCACATTCCTTCTTATGTAGGAAGAGGCTGTATTATATTCAGTCAACTCTTTTTTACTAAAAATATTATCTATGCCATCAAAGTTGCCTGCTAGCTAATTTTTAGGATATCGCCTTGTCGTGGATTATGCACTCTAAACATGTAGAAGGTATTCATTACAAATACACAGACGGCCATCTTTTGTAAAATGGATGCCGTTTTAAGTGAGATTCTGATTTTCAAATTGTTCCGGACTGAGACCGCCACACCAACTGTACCATCGCCAGCGATTGTAATCGCACTCGATATAATTAAGTAAGTTTGCTGATTTTGCTGTTTACTGCGACAGATGTAAAGCTGTGGTGATTCATGCAGACTAAGTTCACGGACTCCGGCAGTAACACCGATGCATTCTGCAAGCTTCAGATCTTAACTACGAAATTCATGCGAATGGTGTTTACGTTTTTTTACTGGTTGAAACTGTTTTGTCTTGTGAGTCACCTCTGACTGAGAGTTTACTCACTTAGCCGCGTGTCCACTATTGCTGGGTAAGATCACAACACTTTAAAATGCCCTATATAGGGTTAACCAGTAATTATCTGTATGATAGCTTTGAGTTCGGGAGGAGGTAATGACTCCAACTTACTGATAGTGTTTTATGTTCAGATAATGCCCGATGACCTTGTCATGCAACTCCACCGATTTTGAGAACGACAGTAACTTCCGTCCCAGCCTTGCCAGATGTTGTCTCAGATTCAGATTATGTCGCTCAATGCGCTGAGTGTAACGCTTGCTGATAACGTGCAGCTTTCCCTTCAGGCGTGATTCATACAGCGGCCAGCCATCCGTCATCCATACCACGACCTCAAAGGCCGACAGCAGGCTCAGAAGACGCTCCAGTGTGGCCAGAGTGCGTTCACCGAAGACGTGCGCCACAACCGTCCTCCGTATCCTGTCATACGCGTAAAACAGCCAGCGCTGACGTGATTTAGCACCGACGTAGCCCCACTGTTCGTCCATTTCAGCGCAGACAATCACATCACTGCCCGGTTGTATGCGCGAGGTTACCGACTGCGGCCTGAGTTTTTTAAGTGACGTAAAACCGTGTTGAGGCCAACGCCCATAATGCGTGCACTGGCGCGACATCCGACGCCATTCATGACCATATCAATGATTTTCTGGTGCTTACCGGGCTGAGAGGCGGTGTAAGTGAACTGTAGTTGCCATGTTTTACGGCAAGGAGAGCAGAGATAGCGCTGATGTCCGGCAGTACTTTTGCCGTTACGCACCACGCCTTCAGTAGCGGAGCAGGAAGGACATCTGATGGAAATGGAAGCCACGCAAGCACCTTAAAATCACCATCATACACTAAATCAGTAAGTTGGCAGCATTACCCAAAAATCGGTATCATTAGTCCAATTCATCGGGAAAGATGGAGAGAATTTTGATATCCAGTGTTCTCCCAGTGGTTTTGACCGGGAAGGAGAGTTGATGTTGTCATTGTTTTACAATAAAACAGTTATTGCCCGGTTAACATTTTCAGTCATTCTGACTCAAAATGGACACATTGCTTTTATTGGCGGATTACAGGGAGCCCCTAAAAATACCGGACCTGATGTTATTCGGTGCGCAACCCGGGCCTGTTATGGGATTTTCCCAAAACGGATTATTTTTGAAGCATTTTGTGCGTTGATGAAAGCTTGCAATATCTCTGAGTGTCTGGCAGTCAGTGAGCACAGTCATGTTTTCCGGCAATTGAGATACTGGTATCAGAAACGCAAAACCTTTGTTGCGGTCTATAGTGATTTCTGGGAGTCTGTAGCAGGAAAAACCGTGGTGACTGGTACAGATTACCAACCCAGGTGATTCGAAAGCCGCTAAGCGATATAGCCAGTAAAAAACGCTCTGAGTACCGAAAACGATACGCTTTGCTGGATTATATCCATGAAACTACTATCCGCTCTTTGGATGCATATCCTGTACACTCAGAACATCAGAATTTAAATTAAGGTTTGATGTATTCTCTGAATAAAACAGTAATGATAATTTTGGTAGAGGCATTCGCACTAAATAATGAAAAAATATAAATCTGAGTTTATTCCTGAATTTAAGAAAAATTACCTTTCCCCTGTTTACTGGTCTACATGGTTCCTTTTGGGAATGATTGCAGGTATTTCAATGTTTCCCCTTCATTCAGAGATCCTGTCTTGGCAAAAATAGGGCGTTGGGTGGGCAGATTGAGCAAAAAAGCTCGTCGCAGGGCGACGATTAATTTATCGCTTTGTTTCCCAGAAAAGAGTGATACAGAACGGGAAATAATTGTCGACAAAATGTTTGCCACAGCATTGCAATCCATAGTGATGATGGCAGAACTGGCAATTCGTGGTCCGGAAAAGTTCCAGAAACGAGTGTTCTGGAAAGGCCTCGAAATTCTTGAGGAAATTCGACACAATAATAGAAATGTGATTTTTCTGGTTCCCCATGGCTGGAGCGTGGATATTCCTGCAATGTTGCTGGCAGCTCAGGGAAAAAAAATGGTACCGCCATGTTTCATCAGCAACGAAATCCAGTGATTGATTATGTCTGGAATTCAGTACGGCGTAAATTCGGGGGGCGCTTACATGCCCGGGAGGATGGGATAAAACCATTTATTCAGTCAGTACGCCAGGGATACTGGGGATATTACCTCCCAGATCAGGATCATGGTCCTGAATACAGTGAATTTGCTGATTTTTTTTGCGACCTATAAAGCGACATTACCAATCATTGGACGTCTGATGAACATCAGTCAGGCTATGATTATACCACTTTTCCCGGTTTATGATGAAAAAAACATCTCCTGACTATTGAAATTCGGCACCAATGGATGCTTGCATTGCCAGCGCGGACAATAAAATGATTGCCCGACAAATGAACAAAACAGTGGAAATTTTGGTGGGGCCACATCCGGAACAGTATGTCTGGGTTTTAAAATTGTTAAAAACACGCAAATCAAACGAAGCGGACCCGTACCCTTGAAATTATAAAGTACAAGTATTTCCACTAGTTGTTTGTAAGCGTAGAGCCTGAACCGTCTGGTCAGAATCTGACGAATTAGACAAAGTGGTGTCCACCAAATAAGTAGTGGGAACCAATGAGGTAGCCTGAGTTTAACGGACACTCCTTCCTGAAATAGAATGGCATCAGAAGGAGCTAATAATGAGCAGAAAAACCCAACGTTACTCTAAAGAGTTCAAAGCCGAAGCTGTCAGAACGGTTCTTGAAAATCAACTTTCGATCAGTGAAGGTGCTTCCCGATTATCTCTTCCTGAAGGCACTTTAGGACAATGGGTTACCGCCGCCAGAAAAGGGCTCGGTACTCCTGGTTCCCGCACGGTGGCTGAACTGGAATCTGAAATTCTGCAACTGCGTAAGGCGTTAAATGAAGCTCGCCTTGAGCGAGATATATTAAATTGCACAGGAGTCGCTGAAAAATACGCGTTAATCGAACAATGGCGACAACAATTTCCCATTGAAGCGATGTGTCAGGTATTTGGTGTATCCAGGGAGCGGTTATTACAACTGGGTACAGCATGAACCCTCAGACAGAAAACAAAGTGATGAGCGGCTAAAACTGGAGATTAAGGTGGCGCATATCCGCACTCGCGAAACATATGGAACCCGGCAGCTCCAGACGGAGCTGGCAGAGAATGGCATCATCGTTGGTCGTGACCGACTGGCACGTCTTCGTAAGGAGCTAAGGCTACGCTGTAAGCAGAAACGCAAGTTCAGAGCGACTACGAACTCGAACCACAATCTGCCAGTTGCGCCAAATCTGCTGAACCAGACGTTCGCTCCTACAGCACCAAATCAGGTCTGGGTGGCGGACCTGACGTATGTTGCCACACAGGAGGGATGGTTGTACCTCGCTGGCATCAAAGATGTTTATACGTGCGAAATTGTCGGCTACGCCATGGGAGAGCGCATGACAAAAGAGCTGACAGGTAAAGCCCTGTTTATGGCGCTCAGGAGCCAGCGCCCACCTGCCGGGCTAATCCACCACTCTGATCGAGGTTCACAGTACTGCGCATACGATTACCGTGTCATACAGGAGCAGTTTGGTCTGAAAACATCAATGTCGCGTAAAGGTAACTGTTACGACAACGCTCCGATGGAAAGCTTCTGGGGAACGCTGAAAAATGAGAGCCTGAGCCACTATCGTTTTAATAACCGGGATGAAGCCATCTCAGTAATACGGGAATACATTGAGATTTTCTACAATCGTCAGCGTCGTCACTCTCGTCTGGGGAATATCTCCCCGGCAGCCTTCAGGGAAAAATATCATCAGATGGCTGCTTAAAAAAAGAACAAATGGTAGTGTCCGCTATTGCCAGTACACCTCAACATTCCACCATGCATTCCGATTAACGCCGCATAGCCAGTTGAACTTTGCTACTTTGTGAGAGGTAGTACCTTCTATCCAGTGCGAATTTAATTAATGGAATAAATGATTATGAGTGAAAATGATACAATCCCAAAGAAGTCTACAAGTCAGATTAACAAAGCGGTATTCTTTACATCTGCTTTGCTAATTTTCCTTCTTGTCGCCTTTGCCGCCGTATTCCCGGATGTCGCCGACAAAAATTTTAAACTACTTCAGCAACAAATCTTCACGAATGCCAGCTGGTTCTACATCCTTGCTGTGGCCCTGATTTTACTGAGTGTCACGTTCCTTGGACTCTCACGCTACGGTGATATCAAGCTGGGCCCGGACCATGCGCAGCCTGATTTCAGCTACCACTCTGGTTTGCGATGCTTTTTTCGGCAGGGATGGGGATCGGCCTGATGTTCTTTGGCGTTGCCGAACCTGTAATGCATTATCTTTCGCCACCCGTTGTCACTCCAGAAACCGTTGCGGCAGCTAAGGAAGCAATGCGTCTGACCTTTTTCCACTGGGGACTGCACGCATGGGCAATTTATGCCATTGTGGCGCTGATTCTGGCGTTCTTCAGTTACCGTCACGGTCTGCCTTTAACTCTGCGCTCCGCACTCTATCCCATTATTGGCGATCGCATATACGGACCTGTAGGACATGCGGTTGATATTTTCGCTGTTATAGGCACGGTCTTTGGCGTTGCGACATCACTGGGTTACGGTGTTTTGCAGGTGAATGCCGGTTTGAACCATCTTTTCGGGGTGCCCATCAATGAAACGGTGCAGGTAATTCTGATCGTGGTCATCACGGGGTTAGCGACGATTTCAGTGGTGTCCGGTCTGGATAAGGGAATACGTATCCTGTCTGAACTCAATCTGGGTCTGGCTTTGTTGCTCCTGGCGCTGGTCCTGTGTCTGGGACCAACCGTGCTTCTGCTGAAGTCATTTGTGGAAAATACGGGCGGTTATCTTTCGGAACTGGTGAGTAAAACGTTCAACCTTTACGCGTATGAGCCCAAGTCGAGCAACTGGCTGGGGGCTGGACATTACTGTACTGGGGATGGTGGCTTTCATGGTCGCCGTTTGTGGGGATGTTCATCGCACGGGTCTCCCGCGGGCGAACCATTCGCGAGTTTGTCACCGGCGTGCTGTTTGTTCCCGCGGGTTTTACGCTAATGTGGATGACGGTGTTTGGTAACAGCGCGATCTATCTCATTATGAACCAGGGGCCACAGACCTCGCCAATACTGTTCAGCAGGATGTGGCGCTGGCCCTGTTTAATTTCCTGGAGCATTTCCCGTTCTCTTCTGTGCTGTCATTCATTGCAATGGCGATGGTCATCGTCTTCTTTGTAACGTCTGCTGATTCGGGGGCAATGGTTGTGGATACTCTGGCATCAGGTGGAGTGGCAAACACACCCTTCTGGCAGCGAATATTCTGGGCCTCGCTCATGGGCATTGTTGCAATTGCGCTTCTCCTTGCCGGAGGGCTAAGTGCGCTGCAAACGGTGACAATAGCGAGTGCATTGCCCTTCTCAGTGATCTTACTAATATCTATATACGGACTTTTAAAAAGCTTTGCGCCGGGATTTGACCAAGCGTGAAAGCCTGAGCATGGCGACAATTGCTCCTACGGCTGCACGTAACCCAATTCCTTGGCAGAGAAGGTTACGCAATATCGCGTATCTGCCGAAGCGATCTCTTGTGAAACGTTTTATGGACGACGTTATCCAGCCCGCCATGACGCTGGTTCAGGAGGAACTGAACGAGCAGGGGACGATAAGCCACATTAGTGATGCAGTCGACGATCGTATTCGTCTTGAAGTCGATTTGGGCAACGAGCTGAATTTTATATATGAAGTGAGGCTTCGCGGGTATATCTCACCGACCTTCGCGCTCGCCGCAATGGATAATGATGAGCAGCAGACTGAACAACATCGATATTATCGCGCTGAGGTTTATCTCAAAGAAGGCGGTCAAAATTATGATGTGATGGGCTGGAACCAGGAACAGCTGATTAATGACATACTGGACCAGTACGAAAAACATCTGCACTTCCTGCACCTGGTTCGTTAATAGCAACATGCCGTCCTGGGGGCGGCAATTATTATCCCGGCCGCAATATGAGGGAATGCAGAATGATTTCACGCTGGAAATGGATGCTGAAGCAGACAATTAAAAACTATGGTTCAGGGCAACGTTATTCGCAATTGTCGCGATAATAACGGCCCTTTTATCAATTCTTTTTAAATCAATGATACCTGAGTCGGTTTCCGTGAAGGTTGGTGCGGAAGCAGTCGATAACATTCTGAACATACTGGCATCGAGTATGCTGGCAGTGACCACATTTTCGCTGAGTATCATGGTCACAGCCTACGGTTCAGCCACTACTAATGTGACTCCCAGAGCTACGCGTTTAGTTGTTGAAGACGTCACCACACAAAATGTACTGGCCACCTTCATCGGTTCTTTTCTCTTCAGTCTGGTAGGGATTATTGCCCTCAATATGGGAGCTTATGGAGAAAGGGGGAGAGTCATTTTATTCATTGTCACACTGGTTGTCATTGCCTTAATCCTCATCACATTGCTTCGCTGGATACAGCATTTGACCTCTCTGGGGAGGGTTGGTGAGACAACGGCACAAGTAGAACAGGCGCCATCGAAACATTTATTGCGAGAGCAAGAAATCCCTGTCTCGGCGGATATCCATGGCTTGAGAACAATGAACAGCCGAAAGGAACGGTTGCAGTTTATCCGAAGAAGATTGGCTATGTTGAATATATTGATATGGTGAAACTTAGCAAGCTGCTGACCAATGATCCCCGTCATGTATACCTCGTGGCGCAGCCAGGCAGTTTCATACATCCGTCCATGCCAGTTTTGTACCTGAGTCAGGGCCAGGAGTCGTCAATCAGCACCGATTTACTTGACACGATTATTGTCTCGGATGCACGTTCATTTGCTCAGGATCCTCGATTTTGTCTTAGCGTCATGGCGAAATAGCCTGCCGGGCCCTTTCCCCTGCAGTGAACGATCCTGAACCGCCATTGATGTCATTGGCAGAGGTGTTCGTATACTTTCCACTTACGCGCAGAATAAATCTGATGAAATAGAAGTGAAATATCCTTCAGTACATGTTGCACCACTTCAGAATAACGATCTACTGGAAGACTTTTTCTCACCTGTCGCGCGCGATGGTGCCAGTATGAGGGAGATTCAGATAAGAGTCCTTAAAGGACTGTCGATGCTGAGTAAAGGTTGGCCAGGATATTTGCTGAAGCCGCACATACCCTGGCATTTGAAACATTAGAGCATGCAACTCGTGCTGACCATATAGATTCTGATAGATATCTAATAAAATCAACTTATTATAATTTATTTAGTGGCGAATATTCTAATAAAAAAACATAGCTGCAGAGCAAGCGATTCGGTTGTTGGCAAGTCAAGGGCAAAGCATTCGCGTGAGAATGGGCGTATGCTTTGTGCCAAAAGCAAACGTTGCTAATTCTGCACTGTTCAGCGATGGCGCAGTAGCGACAGGCACTGCCACTGTCCAGTCGGCAAAAGCGAACACTTTGCCACTGCGGGGATAAACTGATTGAAGCTCTCGCGCAAAATCACTTATTCTTTTGCGTTAATAAAATGTAGGAGATGGGTCATGACAGGCGAAAATCGTGGCGGGGAAGGCCGCGAAAGACAGAAAGTACCTATGCAGATACTCGTAATGATCTGATCCGCAGTGGCCTTGAACTGCTGACGCAGAATGGTTTTTCTTGCGACGGGAGTCGATGCCATTGTTAAAAATGCCAATGTCCCTAAAGGCTCATTTTATTACTACTTTAAGAGTAAAGAGGATTATGCTCAGACCGTTCTGAACGCCTATGACAGTTTCTTCGAGCATAAACTCAAAAACATCTACATGAATCATCCTGCACACCAATGGTACGTCTGGAAAATTTCATCAATGATGCCTGTGAGGGGATTAAAAATACAATTTTACCCGCGGCTGCCTGGTTGGAAATATGATGCAGGAGAGTCCGGGGCTTCCCAATCCTTCATTAAAGTACTACAGAATATTCTTGAGAGCTGGCAGGCACTTGTTGCGGCCTGCCTGTCCGACGCGTTATCTTCAGGCGAAATAAGTTCAAATATGAATAATACACAACTGGCGGCTATTTTCTGGAGTGGCTGGGAAGGTGCGGTAATGCGTTCCAAACTATATTGTTCTACTGAGCCAGTGTACGACTTCTGGAGCTATTTCAAAACCTCGGTACGCTATCAGTCTTCTCAGGAAGCAACAACTGGCCAGTAAAAGGGGCCGCAGCCCCTAAAACTTATTATACTAAGCCTGAGCTCGGCATCCATCTAATTAGCTATATTGAATGACTGCACGACCGCGAATTCCGCCACTCAGAAGTTTTTCAGCCACAGTGATGGCGTCACTGAGCGGATAAACGGTAGTGAGACTATCCATTCTGGACTCTGGCAAATACTATACCGCCTGTTGCCAGATTGCTGCTCTTTTCTCTTTCGCGAACATGACGCTATCAATCCCTTTCAGCGTGACACCACGCAGAATAAACGGAGCCATATTGCCCATCAAATCCATCCCTGAGCCATGCCGCAGGCTGCAACAATACTGCCATATCGGACCCCGGCGCAGGCATTTCTCCAGTAACAGGGGTTGTATTGTATTTTATTGTGCCGGTTCAGGTGTGCGTTTCCCGGCGCGTCTGCACCGGCTTAACCAAATTCAACAGGGATAAAATAGTGCAAATAACCGAAGTATTACTTGCAGAATCGGGGGAAGCATCCGGGGTTTTATTCAACAGGCTGTAGATCACTGACTGCGTCTGTTGGCCGATCCACTTCACGCGTCATTCGACCAGAGTAAATATTGATGATTACTAGATTCGTGTATTTTATCAGGCATTTTACTTGCGAATAAATCCCCTTGCTATCCAGCGAAACCACACAGGTAGCTATTACCATATGTGGTAATACACTGAGTTACAGGAAAAATATGCAAGTTCCGCAATACGTTGTGTGTTGCTCCTTAGCCAGGATCTTTTCTTCCATGCGAGATATGACAACAATTTTGAGGAAGGATGTTCGTAACTGGTAGAGTTACTACAACAAGCATGGGAGGCTCTGACTCTGACAGACATTGTACTGTGGAATGTTGTTACAGGTTGGGGCGGCAACCGTGCCAGGGAGACCATGAGCCGTTCACGGCATTAAAGGCCACACTTCAGTCGTTTACATTCCCTATGGTGGCAGGCATCTTCCATTAAGGCGTCAGAGCGTTACCAACGTTATGTTGTCATGGCTCATCTTTCATAGTCGATGCTTATCTGGTGGCTGAAACTAGCCGCAGATAAAGAGTGTGAAGTTGATACCATGGAGTGGAGTGACGTGCAGGCAGGAGATTCGCTCTATGCAGGGTTGTGAGATGAATTCAAACCGGCTGGCAGCGCCAGTGATATTCGAAGATTCGTCCGGTTGTTACCCAGTATGCATTAAAAACCCAGACATTATGGACAATATAACGGCTTCTACAACAAGGAAGTGCCTGTTTACCATCCGGGTGTAATGACTCACCTTTATGGGCTTTTGCCCGTCGCGCTCTTAACGTTGAAGACATTCTCTGCCTGCCGATTCAGGACTGCGACAAAAGCCATATCTGGCTACTGGTCAAGGATGACCAGCGTCTGGAGTAGGTGATAAGCCTAATAGATAAGCTGGAATATGTGGTGAAAGTGCAACGTAATCAGTCCAATCCGACGATGTTTAACAAGATTGTGGTGTTTTTTTCAGTAAGTCATTCGTCTTCTGAATCAGGTGTAATGATCTTTACAGAACCATTCTGGCAGTGCGTAACATAATCTGCCGGTAACGGACGATCGCTAATCAGAACGTCAAATGCAGAGATCGGTGCGAGGCTGGCAGAGGCCACTTCATCGAACAACGCGTGGCGGGCGAGCAAAATTTTCCGTAGTCCACGGTTCATCGCTTTACGCTTAGTGGCAAGATCTTCAGGGTTAAACCAGCTGACGCCAAAGTGATTATGCACACCGCTGGCGGAAATAAATATTTTTCGCGGATTGAGAGAGTCTAATGGCGAAGAGTTACTGGCATCGTAAAAAGCATCACTTCTGGCACGATACGTACCACCACAAAGTATTGCTGTTACATTAGGCTTTTCATTCAACGCAACAAAGACGCGATGTGAGTAACAGATGCCGGTGAAGGTGATTGCATCCGGGATCATGCTTATAACGAGTGGTATCTCCTGGCCATTATCAAAGAAGATCAGATCATTTTCATTAACCATTCCGGCAGCCAGAATTGCAATAGGTAAGTCATCACGATGATTTTTTGGAACGTCATGGATTACTGGCATGGATGGCGCGGGTTTATTCACCATTACAATATAGCCACCCAGTAGGGTCAGTGGCAGAGGTTCATCTTCCTGATGGAGATCGCGACGAATAGTCATTACAGAAACTTCCAGCATTCGCGCTGCGTCTTTCAAATGGATTCTGTCGGTTTTCTTAAGCAGTTCCATCAAACGTCGGATACGCTCTTTTTGCTTCGTTTCCATCAACTCTCTCTCCGTAAGAATGTTATAAAAATAACATTTTGGCGTTAGTAAACATTGTTTTCATTACCATACTATACGACCGACCCTTTGAAATGAAAAGGGTATAGGCTGCTGAGTTTTGGGCACTAATCTTGTTAGGTTGCTTATGATTAGATAGTGTTGGCCTGAGTGATGAGACTGGAAGTCTATTAAATAAACATCGGGTTGATGTGCTAATCGCGATCTCAGTCACAAATGATGCAAAAAGTAACATGCTAATGTTATTTAAATACCATTGTTATGCGAAAGTTTATAAGAGGTAGTGAAATGGACATTGCAGTTATTGGTTCCAATATGGTGGATCTCATTACTTACACTAATCAGATGCCTAAAGAAGGAGAAACTCTGGAAGCACCTGCCTTCAAAATCGGATGTGGTGGGAAAGGTGCTAATCAAGCGGTGGCGGCGGCTAAATTGAATTCAAAAGTCCTGATGCTGACTAAAGTAGGTGATGATATTTTTGCGGATAATACTATTCGTAATCTTGAATCATGGGGAATTAATACCACTTATGTTGAGAAGGTCCCCTGTACCAGCAGTGGTGTTGCACCGATCTTTGTTAATGCCAACTCGAGCAATAGTATATTAATAATTAAGGGAGCGAATAAATTTCTTTCCCCGGAAGATATCGATCGAGCTGCAGAAGATCTGAAAAAATGCAAATTGATCGTTTTACAACTGGAAGTTCAACTGGAAACAGTTTACCACGCGATTGAGTTTGGTAAGAAAAATGGTATTGAAGTGTTATTAAATCCGGCTCCGGCATTGCGTGAGTTAGATATGTCTTATGCCTGCAAATGTGATTTCTTTATCCCGAATGAAACAGAACTGGAAATATTAACCGGTATGTCGGTTGATACTTATGATCATATTCGTTTGGCCGCACGTTCGTTAGTTGATAAAGGGCTGAACAATATTATTGTTACCATGAGCGAAAAAGGCGCATTATGGATGACCCGCGATCAGGAAGTCCATGTTCCTGCATTCAAAGTAAATGCTGTTGATACTAGTGGCGCTGGTGACGCATTTATTGGTTGCTTTTCCCATTATTATGTTCAAAGCGGTGATGTTGAAGCCGCTTTGAAAAAAGCCGCTCTCTTTGCCGCTTTCAGCGTCACAGGGAAAGGTACGCAATCATCTTATCCGAGTATTGAACAATTTAATGAATTTTTAACCTTAAACGAATAATCATCCTGCACAGTTAAAGGTAGCACTATGAACGATAAAAACATCATTCAGATGCCTGATGGATATCTGAATAAGACTCCCTTGTTCCAGTTTATTTTGTTATCGTGTTTATTCCCGCTATGGGGATGCGCAGCTGCATTAAATGACATATTAATCACTCAATTCAAAAGTGTATTTTCGCTAAGTAACTTTGCTTCAGCATTGGTGCAGAGCGCATTTTATGGAGGTTATTTTTTAATTGCAATACCAGCATCCCTTGTGATTAAAAAAGACCAGTTATAAGGTGGCAATTTTAATTGGCCTGACGCTGTATATTGGTGGTTGTACACTTTTTTTTCCCTGCCTCGCATATGGCAACCTACACTATGTTCCTTGCAGCTATTTTTGCGATTGCGATTGGCCTGAGTTTCCTTGAAACTGCAGCGAACACATACAGTTCAATGATCGGTCCAAAAGCCTATGCCACATTGCGGCTCAATATCAGCCAGACCTTTTATCCGATTGGTGCTGCGTCTGGTATTTTATTGGGCAAATATCTGGTTTTCTCCGAGGGGGAAAGCCTTGAGAAGCAGATGTCCGGAATGAACGCCGAGCAAATTCACAACTTTAAGGTGCTGATGTTAGAGAACACCCTTGAACCGTATAAGTATATGATTATGATTCTGGTTGTGGTCATGGTGTTGTTCCTTTAACCCGCTTCCCAACCTGTAAAGTGGCACAGACAAGTCACCATAAACGCCCGTCAGCAATGGATACGCTGCGCTATCTGGCTAAAAATTCGCGCTTTCGTCGTGGTATTGTGGCTCAATTCCTTTATGTGGGTATGCAGGTCGCAGTATGGTCATTTTACCATCCGTCTGGCACTGGAGTTGGGCGATATCAACGAACGTGATGCTTCAAACTTCATGGTCTATAGCTTTGCCTGCTTCTTTATTGGCAAGTTTATAGCCAACATCCTTATGACGCGTTTTAATCCGGAAAAGTATTGATTCTCTATTCCGTTATAGGGGCGCTGTTCCTGCATATGTTGCACTGGCTCCAAGTTTCAGCGCGGTCTATGTCGCCGTCCTGGTAAGTGTTTTGTTTGGCCCTTGCTGGGCGACGATCTATGCAGGAACACTGGATACAGTTGATAACGAACATACAGAAATGGCAGGAGCAGTCATTGTTATGGCTATTGTCGGCGCCGCGGTGGTTCCGGCAATTCAGGGATATATTGCAGATATGTTCCACTCACTTCAGCTTTCATTCCTGGTTTCTATGCTCTGCTTTGTCTATGTCGGAGTCTACTTCTGGCGTGAAAGCAAAGTACGTAATGCACTGGCTGAAGTCACAGAGTCCTGAGGAGAATCGTTATGAGTACGCGTATTTATTTGTGGCGGGCGCTTTTTGGCGAAAAACCTCGTATCTTGCTGGAAAATAGTGATTTTACTGTCACGTCTTTTCGCTATGACAGTGGTGTCGAGGGGCTTAAAATTGCAAACAGTCGTGGACATTTAATTATTCTTCCCTGGATGGGGCAGATGATTTGGGATGCGCAATTTGATGGACACAGTCTCACCATGTGCAATATGTTTCGCCAGCCTAAACCGGCGACAGAGGTGATAGAAACCTATGGCTGTTTTGCCTTTCATTCAGGTTTGCTGGCTAATGGCTGCCCATCTGCGGAAGATACTCATCTGCTACACGGTGAAATGGCCTGTGCCGCGATGGATGAAGCATGGATGGAATTAGAGGGAGATATGTTACGCCTTACCGGGCGTTGCGAGTATGTAATGGGGTTCGGGCATCATTATCTGGCTCAGCCAACAGTGGTCCTTCACAAATCCTCTACATTGTTCGATATTAAGATGGCCGTAACCAATCTGGCTTCTGTAGATATGCCACTACAATATATGTGCCACATGAATTATGCATATATACCAAATGCTACGTTCAGCCAGAATATACCGGACGAAATATTAAGGTTGCGTGAATCAGTACCTTCGCATGTTAATCCCACCGCTCAGTGGCTGGCGTTTAATCAACGGATTATGCAGGGAGAAGCCTCTCTGTCGACGCTGAATCAACCGGAATTTTATGATCCAGAAATAGTCTTCTTTGCAGACAAACTGGACGCTTACACAGATCAGCCAGAGTTTCGCATGATCGCTCCCGATGGCACTACGTTTGTTACTCGTTTCTCCAGTGCCGAACTAAATTATGTGACACGCTGGATCCTTTATAACGGCGAGCAACAGGTAGCCGCCTTTGCATTACCTGCAACCTGTCGGCCTGAGGGGTATCTTGCCGCGCAACGTAATGGCACGCTGATTCAGGTTGCACCGCAGCAAACACGCACTTTTACAGTCACCACAGGAATTGAATAACCACTTAAGGCCTGAACAGCGGCGCGCTTATCGTTAATGTAAGCGCGTTTTTTTACCCGCCAGGACAATACTATGATAGCGTTGCCCTTATAGACGATCACATTATCGTCCACTCCAAATTTGCGCAACTACTGTAGAGTGGTGTACTCCACAGCTTCTTTTAGATCTCAACTTCCATTGTTTTCTTACCGAGCAAGCACTGCAACTCTTTTATTTATTTGTAGTGGTCAACAAAAACTGGTCACAATTTCAGATTTTTTCCAGTATCTATTTTCCGATTCGTTCGGCGGTAATCCACCGTTATATTCATGAGGCCGGAGTGCACTATAAAAGTGTATGCGTAAACCGACTGCTGTATGTAGCCATTAAGCCTGTATTGGTAACATAGGTACCCACCTTTTCAACAAGTGGACACCTGTTATAGAACAAAAAACATTATCAGCTGAACCCCGCAGGTCATTTTCAAATGAGTTTAAACTTCAAATGGTTACACTGGCTTTACAACCAAGGGGTTCTGTTGCCCGTATTGCCCGGGAGCATGATATCAATGATAATCTTCTGTTCAAATGGCTCAGGCTCTCGCTGATCAAAGGGCGTATATCACGGCGTCTTCCGTTAACGAACTCTTCTGGCATTGGCGTTGAATTATTACCTGTGGAGATGACGCTGGGATGAGCGGCCTTACCCCGTTTTTTACGCGAGGTAATTATGAAGATCAATGACTAGCCGTCGAACCGTGTGCATGAACTGCTGCACTGAAACTTCTCAGCTGTAAAATAATCCTTACGCTACGTACTTCTCGGAGCGCTTACGATTAATCGGATGCAGTCCTGACTGGAAGAAAGAAAAATGGAGAAAATAAGAGGAATTAATATCCTCCACGTTCCTGAAATCCGGAGGATATTAATGTCATCAAAATATTAGCGAACGATAATCCCTAACAAAATACCCAGTGCGCCAAAGTCAGCATCACTGAAGGTGGTGTTAGCAAAACCAATATCACCCAGCACCGGCAATAAGAATACTGGCAGGAAGGTAATAAGCAAGCCTTGAGCGAAGGCACCCAAAATCGCACCACGACGTCCACCCGTTGCATTACCGAATACCCCTGCAGCTGCACCTACGAAGAAGTGCGGCACCACACCAGGAATAATCACGATCATGTTCAGCAGATACAACGTGAACATACCGATTAAACCTGCAGCAAAGCTACTCAGGAAACCAACCAGTACAGCGTTAGGTGCGTAAGGGAAGACGACCGGGCAATCGAGAGCAGGTCTGGCATTCGGAACCAGCTTGTCTGAAATACCTTTGAATGCCGGGACAATCTCCGCAATCACCATGCGCACACCCTGCAGAATGATGTACACGCCAGCTGCGAAGGTAATGGATTGCATGATAGAGAACATGAACCAGTTTTTACCACCGCTAAGCTCTTTCACCGCATCTGCACCCGCAAACAGGCACGTCACCAGGAAAATTATGCTCATGGTAAAAGAGATAGCAACCGGCGTGTCGCGCAAGAACAGCAGACTTTTCGGCACATTCATGTCTTCAGTCGAGTGCTCTTTATTACCAAACTTGCTGCCGATGAAACCGGCCAATACATAAGATAATGTTGAGAAGTGGCCGATGGCAACGTCATCAGAACCGGTCACTTTCTTCATGTACGGATGCGCAATAGCCGGGAAAAAGACCATTGCCACGCCAACAACCAAAGAGCCAACGGCTATAAGCGTAATGCCGGTCATGCCTGCTGTTGCCAGAATTACCGCTACCATCATCGACATAAACAACGTGTGATGACCGGTCAGGAAGATAAATTTCCACGGTGTGAAACGGGCAATCATAATGTTGATAACCATCGCAAAGAACATAATCATCGCCATTTCTTTCCCGAAGCTTTTCTGCGCTACGGAAACAATGGCTTCATTGTTCGGCACTACACCCTGAATACCAAAGGCATGCTGGAAAATGTTTGCGAAGTCACCCAGTGACGACACAACTAAACCCGCCCCTGCGCCTAAAATCACAAACCCCATAATGGTCTTGACGGTACCTTTAATGCATTCGGTTACCGGTTTTTTCTGTGCAATCAGGCCAATCAGGGCGATTAAACCGACCAGCACTGCGGGTTCGGAAAGTACATCGCTCATCAAAAAACGAAAGAAATCCATATCGCCCCCAGCTTACAGTGCGCCTAATTCGTTTAATACCACGGATAAACGTTCTCTCATGGCTTTCTTATCAATCATATTTTCCAGTGCGACGATTTTGCCTGCGACAGACTGCGCGACTAACTGCTCGGCAATGTCTTTGGTGCCGACATAGATATCACTCGACGTCCCTTTCGCGGAGCCCAGGTCGACGTGATCAACATCAGCGCTGACGGACAAATCCTTCAAAATGCTTTTAATGCTCATTTCCATCATCAGGCTGGTGCCTAAGCCGTTACCGCAAACCACTGTAATTTTCATAAATGTTCCTCTGGATTAATAGCGCGCAATAACAGACAAAATGTCCTGCGTCGTTTTGGCCATCAAAATGGCCTGTATGTCTTTTTCGTTATCGAATAACTTGGCGAGTTGAGAAATCGCTTCAATGTGGCTGGTACTGTCGGTTGCAGCCAGCACAATCAGTAATTTCACTGGATCGTTTTCATCGGCATCAAAATTCACACCTGAAGGGATCAGGGTCAGTGCTAATGACAGCTTGTTAGCTCCCTCTTCCGGGCGCGCATGAGGCATCGCAATACCAGGGCCAACCACATAGTACGGACCGATAGTGTCGTGCGAGCGATAGATCGCATCAACATAACGCGGTTCGATAGAACCGTTTTCAATCAACGGCCGGCATGAAATCGCCACGGCTTCCCGCCAGTCTTTGGCCTGTTCCACGACCTGAACGACCTCTGTATTTAATAGATTTTTTAACATGCTACTGATAACTCCCGATGATAATTAACAGGAGAGTAGATATTTTACGCATTAATTAATGTGATGATTGTCGCATTTGATAGCGCTATCTGATAACGCTATCAATCTTTGTGATAGCGCTATCATTTCTCTGCCGCCATGCTTTGGCTATATTCGGTTCCTGCATATACAATGCAACAGGATATTTGCTACCGTGGGCAAAAACTGGAAAGAGTAATGGTGAAATAAAAGTAATGAAAACAGCTGGTTGTAATTATCCATGGAGTCGAAATGGAAAAAACACGTAAGCGCCGTGGTACCGGACGGGTGACGCTGCAGGAGGTCGCTAACTTTGCAGGTGTCGGAACCATGACCGTTTCCCGTGCGCTGAGAACACCGGAACAGGTATCTGACAAGCTGAGGGAAAAGATAGAACAGGCCGTAGAAGAGTTGGGTTATATTCCCAACAGAACTGCTGGCGCCCTTGCATCTGGTCACAGTGATACAGTCGCCGTACTGGTTCCTTCCCTGACAGATAAAGCCAGCTCCCGCTTTATGCAGTCGTTGCAGCAGGTGCTTAATAAAAATGAATTCCAGCTACTGCTTGGGTGTCATGAGTATAATCAGCTCAAAGAAGCTGAAATTCTGATGACGCTTCTTCAAGGCAACCCGGCGGCGTTAGTTATTTTTGGTTCTCAGTTGGCTGATAAAACTCACCAGATACTCGAGAAAACAAATATACCTACCATTAACGTTGTCGGTTCCCCTTTCAGTCCGGCTCAAATTACCATCGAAACAGCATTTTTTGAAGCATCACATAAACTGACCGAACATCTGCTGGAACAGGGTTATAAGAATATCGGATTTATCGGTGCGCATATGGACAACCGCCTGCAACGTCAGCAACTGAACGGCTGGCATAAAGCAATGTTGAGCCATTACCAGAACTCTGATCTTGTTATCACCATGCCGGATGCCGCAAGTCTGCAATTGGGGCGTTACGCATTAAACGAGATATTACTGCGACAACCAGAGCTGGATGCTGTGATTTGCAGCCACGAAGAGATTGCGCTGGGTATCATGTTTGAGTGCCAGCGGCGTTTGTTAAAAATTCCTGAAAATATCGCTGTAGCTTGTCTTGATGGTTCAGACAATTGCGATCAAACACACCCAACCTTGACATCCATCCGTATTGACTACAAAAAAATGGGGATAGAGACGGGTAAGTTACTGATTGGGCTATTGAATAATAATCATGATGAATCAGAAGAGTCGCGTATCGTGCAATTCAACTACCAGATAGAATTACGTCAGAGTACATGAGCCTAAAAGGGCACTATTACAAAGTTAGCTATTGTGGTAGGGATAGCCGTTTCCGGCTATTCCCCGCGCAGATCCGGATGTATGCTGCTAACGCATCCATTCCTACTTCAGGTATTTGGCGTAGAAGCGGATGCCAAAAACTTGCCGCAAAACCGCAATATCAGCCTGCAGAGTCGCTCTCCAGATTATCCATTCCTATATTATCTCTGCACCGGATGAATTACGCGAACCACTCAGAAATATGACACGTATGCAACTTATCAGGACTCCGGGATCCTGGAAGCCTAGTGCCAGTGAATATCGTAATGTTACCAACGTTTATCGCATTGCATTGAAATCACTTGCCTGACGCTATTTCGAGTTACATGATGAAATCGCCGACCTTGATGTCATGATTGCGGCAATTGTCGATGAACTGGCACCTGAACTGATTAAACGTAATGCTGTTGGATACGAAAGCGCTTCGCAGTTGCTCATCACTGCCGGAGATAATCCCCAACGGCTAAGAATAGAATCAGGTTTTGCGGTGCTGTGTGGTGTCAACTCGGTTACCGTATCTTCTAAAAAAATGAACCGTTACCGACTTAATCGGGGTGGGGAGCGTGCTGCAAATAGTGCACTTCAGATCATCGCTATCGGACGTTTACGAACTGTAAGCGTGCAGCAAGAACCGTATTGACGGGGATGTGTTATTCAGTCGGCAGTGCTACGCGCCAGGGGAGCAGTTCGCCGACCCGGTTTATCGGCCAGTCGGCTATGACGTCAAGGACATAGCGGAGGTAGCTTTCTGGCTCCACTCCGTTCAGTTTGCACGTCCCGATCAGGCTGTACAGCAGCGCTCCCCGCTCTCCTCCATGATCCGAACCGAAGAACAGGTAGATGGTATGACCTTTATATACTCACTATAGCATTGGTGGGATATTCCAGAGGAGGTCATTATGCATTCGGAAAATATTGCAGCTTACATCGGGCTGGATGTACATAAAGAAACGTTGGCGGTTGCTATTGCTGCACCTGAACGGCTTGGCGAAGTTCGTTATTATGGTACGATTAACAACGAAGCCCAGGCTGTACGTCGATTATTTCAGAAATTGCAGGGACTTTACGGAAACATTCTTTCCTGCTATGAGGCTGGCCCCTGTGGTTTTGGGCTATATCATCAACTCACAGCGATGAATATAAAATTCCAGGTTATTGCCCCTTCCCGGATACCAAAATCACCGACAGACAGAATCAAAAATGATCATCGGGACGCAATTTCTCTTGCCAGGTTACTGCGGGCTGGTGAACTTACCCCTGTCTGGATCCCTGACCTGACTCATGAAGCTATGCGGGATCTAATCAGAGCCCGTGCAGCAGCTAAACGAGACAGCAGAGTTGCCCGACAGCGAATTCTGAGCATGCTATTGCGAACAGACAAACGTTATGCAGGGAAGCACTGGACCGGCAAACATCGAACCTGGTTAGCTAATCAATCATTTAGTCAGCCATCTCAGCAGATTGCTTTTCAACACTATTGTCAAAGTCTGGAGCAGATTGAAGATCGCATACTTCAACTCGACCAGGAAATATCTCGCCTGTTACCTGAGTGGTCTCTGTGCAATCTGGTCTGCCAGTTGCAGGCTCTAAAAGGTGTTGGTCAGCTAATTGCAATAACCCTGGTTGCTGAACTGGGTGATTTTTCGCGATTTTCCAATCCCAAACAGCTCATGGCTTTTCTGGGACTGGTGCCAGGTGAATATTCCAGTGGAAACAGTATTCGTCCCAGAGGAATAACAAAAGTTGGAAACAGCGAACTGAGACGTCTGCTTTACGAAGCCGCCTGGTCTTATCGTACACCTGCAAAAGTTGGTGCATGGCTTATATATTACCGACCGGACTCTGTAACACAATATTCCAAAGATATTGCATGGAAAGCTCAACAACGATTGTGTTCTCGTTACCGAACTCTGACAGCAAAAGGGAAAAAATCACAAGTAGCCATTACGGCGGTGGCTCGTGAGTTGACTGGATTTATGTGGGATATTGCACTTGCTGCCCAATCATCATTCAGTCAGCAGAAGCAAAATTAAACCCTGAAGCAGTCAGACACGGAATGAGTGATCCTCGAAAAAGAATTCAGGGAAGCCAGAATGCGCTAATACCTGCACGTAGAAAGAGGCCAGCTCACTGCGTAAATCGTCATGGGGCTAAAATCCCCGAATAAGAGTTTGTAAAATCCAAGATACAGTCTGACTGTTTCAGGTTCTTTAATCCGCGATATAACGAAGCTCCCGGAGCTGCGTAGGTCTTTTTTGGGCTTAATATTTGACAAAGGTCATAAGAGTTTTTGCGGCCCAGACTGACCATCCGCAACGCATTTTCAGCGATGTTATTGTCCGCCTCAGCCCAGCCATCATCTGCATAGTACGTCAGCGCCGGCCACTGGTTCAGGGCGTATGCGAACGCTTTCGCCAGTTCTGAGTGTCGCGACAGGGTTTTCATCTTTTCACGCAGCCAGCTTTCCAGGGATTTCAGCAGCGGTTTCGTTTTCAACTGACGTTCGGCAAGGCGCTGCTCCGCCGTCATTCCCCTTATCTCTGCCTCGATGGCGTACAGTTCGCCGATCCGTTTCAGCGCTTCCTCCGTCAGGGCTGACGGGGTGCGAACGTGCACATCGTGGATTTTACGGCGGGCGTGAGCCCAACAGGCGGCTTCCGTTATCCGGCCATCCCGGTACAGCTCGTTGAACCCGGCGTATGCATCCGCCTGCAGTACACCACTGAACCCCGCAAGATGGGTCTGCGGATGGATGCCTTTTCTGTCCGGGCTGTAAGCGAACCACACCGCCGGCGCCAGCGTTGACCCGGCGTTACGGTCGTCACGAACGTAGGTCCATAACCGCCCGGTCTTCGTTTTCTTATTGCCTGGCAACAGCACCGGGACAGGCGTGTCATCAGCATGGAGCTTACCGTCAGTCAGCACATAGTCCTGAAGCGCTTCTTCCAGCGGTGACAGTAGCCGGCAGCATGCATCCACCCAGCCCGACAGCAGTGAACGACTCAGCTCCACGCCCTGGCGGCCGTACATTTCAGACTGGCGGTACAGCGGGGTGTGCTCTGCATACTTTGAGATCAGCACGCGGGCCAGCAGCCCCGGTCCTGCGATACCCCCGCTCGATGGGCCGTGAAGGCGCGGGGGCCTGCACGATGGCATCGCACTGAGTACAGGCATGCTTTTCACGTACAGTCCGGATAACCCGGAAGGCGCTGCGCATCAACTCCAGCTGTTCGGCGGCATCCTCACCCAGATAGCTCAGCGAGCCTCCACATTCCGGGCAGCATGACGCTGCCGGCAGCAGCCGTTTTTCATCGCGGGGGAGTGATTCGGGGAACGGTTTGCGGGTGCGGGTTTGACGCAGCGGGCGCTGCACGGCCGGGTCGTCAACCCGACCGGTAAGGGTATCACTTTCTTTCTGAAGTGCCTTCAGGTCAGCTTCCATCTGTGCGATACGACGGGAGACTTTTTCCGAGCGGCTGCCGAAGTTCATCCGGCGCAGCTTATCCAGCTGTGCCTGCAGATGGTCTATTTCGCGTTCACGCTCGTTCAGCTTTTCCTGCAGGGCACGGTTCAGCGCCTCCTGTTCGGCAAGGAGACGTTTCAGTGCATTGATATCGTCAGGAAGTGAGCTGCTCATACCGGGTATATTACCAGGCTCATTCAGCGTCGACCAGGATAAAGAGGCTTACAACATAGTCAGGGACGTAAGTAGTCTTTTAGGCTGCCGCCAGTCGATACCTTCCAGCAGCATCGCCAGCTGTGCCGGTGTGAGGAACACTTTGCCATCCCGGGCTGACGGCCAGGCGAAGCGGCCGCGCTCCAGCCGTTTGGTCAGCAGACACAGTCCATCGCCGGTAGACCAGAGGAGCTTTACCTGACTGCCATTACGCCCACGGAAGATAAAAACGTGACCTGACATCGGATCGTCTTTCAGCGTCGTCTGCACCTTTGCCGCCAGGCCGTTGAAGCCGTTTCTCATATCGGTGATGCCAGCGACCAGCCAGATCTTTGTCCCTGATGGTAATGGGATCAACGTTTGAGCTCCGTATCAGCAGGTTCAGGATATTTTCGCTGATGGCACCATTCAGACGGAGTGATCCGTGCCGGAACGTCACTTCACAGCTGATATTGAGTGATTCAGGTGTCGCAGCAGCTACAGGTTGTGACCGGGGGGGAGGTTGTAGGGACAACATCTTCGGCATCAAGTGTTATCGGGAGCAGCTCAGGCACGTTGTTTTCTGTTGTTGAAGGAGGACGTAGTTTTCCTTCGCGCCAGTACTGGCGCCACTTGAACAGCAAATTATCGTTGATCCCATGCTCACGAGCGAGTTGCGCTACGGAGATCTCTGGTCGATGCGAGAGTTCAACCATTTTGATTTTGAACTCAACGGGATAATTAGGGCTTTTTTTACGCACTGCGGTTAATGATTTCATGGATAGCGTCCACCATATTTGGTGTCCACTATTCTCTCAGGAATTTCAGGATCTGCCAGACGGTGCTGAGACGACGCTTACTGCCGTAGATAACTGAAGTAACAGATCTGCTGCTGTTGTGAAGCGAACTTTGATACCTGCACGGACTGCTTCATAGCCCATCGCTATTGCAAGATGGGTTTTCCCCACACCTGATGGCCCCAGTAATACGATATTTTCATTACGTTCTATGAAGCTGAGTGAGCGTAACGACTGGAGTTGCTTCTGCGGTGCTCCGGTGGCGAATGTGAAGTCATACTCTTCGAACGTTTTCACCGCCGGGAAGGCTGCCATTCGGGTATACATCGCCTGTTTACGTTGATGACGTGCCAGTTTTTCTTCATGAAGCAGATGCTCCAGGAAGTCCATATAACTCCATTCCTGGTCTACTGCCTGTTGTGACAGCGCAGGCGCTGCGCTTATAAGGCTTTCCAGTTGCAACTGCCCGGCGAGCGCCATCAGTCGTTGATGTTGCAGTTCCATCATCACGCCACTCCTCAGCAGAATGAGTCGTAGATGGAGAGTGGATGATGCAGGGGGTGTTTGTCGAAGTTCACCAGATTTTCATCAAGATGCACGTCATACTCTTTCTCCGGAGGCAGTGCCAGCATGGACTGCTGCTCTTCGAGCCAGCGATCGCAGGGACGTGCCTGGATTGTTTCATGCTTTCGTTGGTTAGCGACATCGTGCAGCCAGCGCAGACCGTGGCGGTTGGCTGTTTCAACATCGACAGTGATCCCCATCGGGCGCAGGCGAGTCATTAGTGGGATGTAAAAACTGTTACGGGTGTACTGCACCATCCGTTCCACCTTACCTTTAGTCTGTGCCCTGAAGGGGCGACACAGTCGGGGAGAGAAGCCCATCTCCTTGCCGAACTGCCACAGCTAAGGATGGAACCGGTGCTGACCGGTCTGATATGCGTCACGTTGCAGAACCACAGTTTTCATATTGTCATACAACACTTCGCACGGCACACCACCAAAGAAGCGGAACGCATTACGATGGCAGGTCTCCAGCGTGTCATAACGCATATTGTCAGTGAATTCGATGTACAGCATTCGGCTGTATCCGAGAACAGCAACGAACACGTGAAGCGGTGAGCGACCATTACGCATAGTGCCCCAGTCAACCTGCATCTGTCGTCCGGGTTCAGTTTCGAACCGAACGGCAGGCTCCTGCTCCTGAGGAACCGAGAGAGAACGAATGAATGCCCTGAGAATGGTCATTCCGCCACGATATCCCTGGTCTCTGATCTCGCGAGCGATTACCGTTGCCGGGATTATGTAAGGATGAGCATCGGCGATGCGTTGACGAATATAATCCCGGTATTCATCCAGGAGTGAAGCAACAGCAGGTCGCGGCGTATATTTTGGCGGCTCAGATTTTGCCTGCAAATAACGTTTAACGGTATTGCGGGAGATCCCCAGTTCTCTGGCAATCGCCCGGCTACTCATTCCCTGCTTGTGCAGGATTTTAATTTCCATAACTGTCTCAAAAGTGACCATAAGCTCTCCTGAATCAGGAGAGCAGATTACCCCCTGGATCTGATTTCAGGCGTTGGGTGTGGATCACTATTGCATCGTTCGTGACAGATGATAAAGACAGGTAAGATTGGGACTCACTAAACCTGCATGAGGTTTGGGCTTGAAGCCCGTGCAGTAAATGAAGTGTGAGTCAGAGAATTATATAGTGGCACATAACTTTATGGCTGCAATAAAGCCGGATATAAAGCGGCAACCTGCCGTCAATGTCAGAACAATGGAGGCTGTGCAAAATGGGATGAGGTCACATAAACTCCATGTCATTTTGTCTCTTTTTAATTGTGGTGAGTAAGTTGAGATATTCCGTCATGGGTATTTTTTAGGCTATGACCTTATAGGAACTATCTCCATCTCCTTTGGAGACGGTGTAGGGATGATACCCCCCTTTTTTTAGCAAGGGGGGTTATTACTGTTTTGCATTGTCTTTTTAGATGTGCTACTTGAGCACTATCATTCGACATAGTATGAACATAACATATATTTAAAAGTTATAAAGTTTGATACGTTATATATCACAATAAATATCAGGTTTTGTTGTATGGTTATTAGCTATGCTTTTCTTTCAATTTATGTGGTGGGATTGTTCGATAAATTCTCTTACAATTGTCATGAAACATCTTCCGCTGAGCGGCATGCGAATATCCTTTCATTTCACACACTGTCATAAAACCATGGAATATATTAGTAAAGCTGCCACAAAGGCTATCTACGGGGAAATTGCTTGCAAACATTACCCTGTCAGGACCAAACATTGATAAGGTTTCAGATATAATCCATAAATTATTCTCCATTGTCCATGGGATTCCTTTTAAACCTATTCCCGAAATTTTGACCATAACATTTTGACACTCAGCTAAAGAAGCCATTGCTGAATGCCAACCGGCAAGCCCTTCAGCAGATCGTTGTGCAGGAAGTCCTGTATGGTTAAGTATTATGACTGTATCTGGAAAATCATTTGCAAGTTTTACTGCTTCATGCAGGTTCCACCACTGGGTCTGAAGGTCAAACATTAAATTATATTTCGAAAGTAACGAATAGCCATATCGCCATTTTTCATCACTCATCAGTGTGGTATACTGTCCAACATCTTCTGGTTTATCCGGGCCTTCAGGTTTATGTCTGATGCTTCGCATTAGCTTATATGAGCTCTGCATTTTTAATACAGAATCTATATCATCATGGTTTAACCAAGCCTGACCGACAACAGCATTTGGATAACCTGTCATTTTTGCCACTGATGTAATGAAATCGCTTTCACCACATGGATCCGTTGGATTCCATTCAGTTTCCATATAACATGTTTCAACAATATTAATATCACCTACATCTGCAAAATAATCTTCTGGATAATATTTTCTCTTAATGGCTGTATAATCACCATATCTAAAAGGAATTAAAACATCCGGTTTCAACCAAGGATGATCGTTTTTTATCGGATCCCAGAAATGATGATGAGCATCGATTACAGGACCATCATATAAATTTAGTGGCTTAATGTTCATATTTATCTCCTATCGCACGTGTCGTAAATCAATAATGTTTGTCATTAAAATAAATATCACTGCGCAACCAGCAAAGAAATAGAGTACAGGATTGAATGAATTTGTTACATCTAAAATAAGTCCTACTAATAAAGGAATGCAAATGCCCCCAACACTTCCCGCCATATTCATCATTCCTCCGACGGTAGCTACGCGAGAACGGGGTGCCAGTAAAGGAGGGAATGTCCAGTACATACTTCCCCACATTAAAACAAATGCAGCGCAGGACAGTAAAATAATCGATGTTTTTACGTCAGGAATACTTGGTAATAAAGCAAATGATATAAGCGTGCAGATACCTGACACTGTTAATAGAAATTTACATGATCTAGCCTGTCCGAACCCTTTACTTGCAAGTTTATCTGCGAGCCATCCTCCACAAAGGCTACCACAACCACCTGCACAGAAAACGATCATTGTGGCAAACCCAACGGCTTTTAAATCCAGGTTTAATGCTCGTGTAAGATATCCCGGCCCCCATGTTAATAAACCAAAGAAACACATAGCCCATGAACAACGGCCTAGAAGCATGCCGATGAAGGAACGTAGTGGAATCACTTTTAATAAGGGATCATTATTTTCTTCTACTGTATCTTGTACAACACGATCGAGATTAATGATTCCCAGTTCTTTGTTATTCACTCTTGGCGAATCTTCAGGCCTGTCGCGAATAACCCAGTATGCGATTAGCCCCAGAGTTATAGCTGCGATGCCACAAATAATGAAGGTAATCCGCCATGATGTAAAATATAACATCATTTCAGCTACTAATATTCCTCCAATTGCAGCACCAAATGGCCCTCCTGCATCCATTAGTGTTGCTCCCCGAGCTCTTTCATTTTTGTTAAGCCAGATTGCATTCAGTCTGGCTCCAGAAGGAAATACAGGTGCTTCACTTGCACCAAGCAATAGATTAGCAGCAAGTAAGGCAAAGCCTGTTGGGCATAACCCTAATAGTGCTTCTGCAGTTCCCCAAAGTATTGCCGAGCATGCTAATATAATTCTTGCCCCAAATTTATCGGCTAAAAATCCACCCGGTATTTGCATGCATGCATAAGTCCAGAAAAAACCACTCAAGATTAGTCCTTGCATCGTATCGCTTAATCCCAGATCTTTAGCAATAGTAGGCATAGCTATAGATATTGAGGCTCGATCAATCATACTGACAACAACAAGAAGGAAAAGTACAAAAAATATTCTCCATCTTATATTTGTTGCTTTCTCATAGGCGGACATAATTATTCTCCTTTAATAATACACCTATTAGACTAAATATGTTAAAATTTGATTTTACTTTCTGGATATTGATTGCGAAATTACTAACAAAGAATAGTTCCGAGAAGTAGTGCTCCTATAAGTCCAACAATAGACTGTATCGTATTCCTTAGAAGATAAAATAGTCTATTGCTATTTTAAACAGTCACTATTACTTGCGATAACTTTATAAAGACATTTTATAAAGCTCATTTTAATGCAGATAATATCTATATCCCTCAATATAAGTTATATATTGTATTATTATCTGCTATTATAAAAATTATTTCTGTGTTGTTGATGCCATTCTGGCTGCAACAGCAATAGCCCTCTCTGTAGCCATTGTTTTTGCGATCCCCTTACCTGCAATATCAAATGCAGTGCCATGTTCCGGTGTTGTTATAGCAAATGGAAGCCCGGCGGCTACAGTTATGCCCACATCAAAGGAATGAAGCTTGGTGGCAATTTGTCCTTGATCATGGAACAGGGTAACGATCGCATCATATTCATGATTAAATGCATGAATAAAGATGGTGTCCCCTGGGACAGGACCGTACATATCCATTCCTTTCTCCCGAAACATTTCAATTACAGGGATAAGTACATCTATTTCCTCAGTGCCACATGTACCACCATCACCAGCATGAGGATTTAGTGCCGCAACTGCAATGCGAGGTGATTTATAACCCGCCATCTTTAATGTATCGTAGCATAACTGAATCGAACGACTGACATTTTCTGGTGTAATATGGCTGGCAATATCTTTGAATGGAATATGTCCCGTCACGCGAAAAACCCAGAGGTCATCAAGGACATTCAACAGGCCACGTGGTTTATCCAAGTATCCTAACTGCTCAGCAAAGAGATAATGTTCGTCCTCAATATCCCAGCCCCCCTTCTTGAACGCTTCTTTATTGAGTGGAGCGAAAACAAAACCGTCAATTTTACCTGATTTAAGTAATGACATACAGGTTACCAGTGATTCTCCTGTTGCATAACCTGAGGCAGTGTCAATGGTGCCCATAGTTAGTTTTTCGGGATTAAAATTTTTCAAATCAAGTAATGGTACATTTCCCGTAGTCCAGTCAGCTTCAGTGGGATCACTGATGACATCCCACTGAAAATCCACACCAGCAATCTCTTGCCCAAGAGCAAGTACCCGGGCATCGCCAATCAGAACAGGTCTGCAATATTTATAGACAGTACCATCAGCTACGACTTTGGCAACCAGTTCAGGTCCAATGCCGGCAGCTTCACCTAAAAAATGCCCAGTACTGGTTTACGTTCCATTATTCACCTCTAATTATCAAAAACAGGATTCAGTTTGTTTCCTTATTTCCGGGCAAAACAAATTATGCCTGTAGTTATTACATGATTGAGTTCATTATCCAGGGAACGAATTCCTGGCTCCCATAACCCAGCTCTTCACTTCGACTACGATGACCTGAAGCCAGCTCAATAATTCTCTGATAAATACGTTCTCCAACCTGTTCTATTGTTTCTTCGCCATCAACAATCGTGCCACAGTTTAAATCCATGTCGTCGCGCTGCCGTTGCCATAGTGCGTTATTGGTTGACAGTTTCAGACAAGGAGTGGGTTTTGCGCCAAAGGCAGATCCCCTGCCCGTGGTAAAACACAGCAGGTTGGCTCCTCCGGCGATTTGTCCGGTTACTGCCATCGGGTCATATCCGGGGGTATCCATAAAGACAAGCCCTTTTGCTGTCACCGGTTCAGCATATTCATACACATCCATTAAGCTGGTTGTACCAGCTTTTGCTATCCTCCCAGCGATTTCTCCAGAACAGTGGTCAGTCCCCCCGCTTTATTACCTGCAGAAGGGTTGTTATTCATTTCACTCCCTGTACGTTTACAGTACTCTTCCCACCACTTAATTCTGCGGATTAGTTTCTCGCCAACTTCGCGACTAATGGCACGGCGTGTCAGAAGGTGTTCTGCTCCATAAATTTCCGATGTTTCCGACAGAATAGCCGTTCCTCCCTGGCGAACCAGGCGATCAACTGCGTACCCGAGAGCCGGATTAGCGGAAATTCCTGAATAGCTATCAGAGCCGCCACACTCAAGAGCCAGAATGATTTCTGATACCGGAACTGGTTCTCGTTTGACATTGTTGGCTTCCGGGAGCATGTCGAGAATGAAGGAAATACCTTTTTCTATAGCGTTACGTGTTCCGCCGCTTTCCTGAATAGTCATTGTATGGAATACAGGACTTTCATGTAATCCGTGGGCATTCATCATGTCCTTAATCTGGAATGATTCACATCCCAGTCCCACGATCACGATCCCGGCAAAGTTCGCGTGCGTGGCATAGCCTGCCATTGTCCTCCGCATGACTTTCATCATTTCGCTGTCAGAGCCAAAGGCACAACCAAAACTTTGTGGGAGGGCAACAATACCATCCACATTAGGGTAATCACTGAGACCACGGGTACGGAAATGATCTTCAATTGCCCTTACTACGGTTGCACTACAGTTTACAGAACTCAGTACACCAATATAATTACGGGTTGCCACCCGTCCGTCTTTTCTGCGGATCCCCATAAAGGTATCCTGATGAACATCCTTTTCCGGAAGATGACTGTCTATCCCCCAGGCATAATCACGCTCAAAACTCCCCATACCGAGATTATGCACATGAATATGTTCGCCCTGTCGGATGTCACGGGTCGCAAAACCGATTATCTGTCCATAGCGTTTAACGGCACTGCCGGCCGGAATATCCCGAAGAGCAATTTTGTGCCCTGCCGGAATAAGGTCACGTGTTTCCATACTTTCAGATTCCAGCCAGCTTCCGGCAGGAAGTTCTGTCCTGGCAATAACGACATCATCCGAGTTATTTAATTTGAGTATCGGAGTCTTATTCATCTTACGATCCTCGTAATCACTGGTGAATGTGTTCCAGAATGGCTTTCACCCTGGCGACCTTGTCATCACTGAGCGGAAGAGCCGGTGCCATAACTGCAGTAGATATGTCCAGTCCACTCAGTTTGATGGCAGTTTTTATCACGCCAAAGAAAGGCTGCTCCAGTGTGTATAACGGAGACAGTTTTGCCAGTTGTTGCTGAAAAGAACGTGCTTTATCAAGATCATTTTCCATAACGGCCTGATAAATACCACGTGTGATATTTGGAGCAAAATTGAATGTCGCCGGAATACCACCATGGCCGCCCAGTAACAGGGTATCCAGCATATATTCGTCATATCCGCTGAATATAATGAAATCCGGACGAAAAGCATGTACACGGTTGATGACTTCCCGGGTATGGCTGATATTATCGATGGTATCCTTGATACCCACGATATTTGGAACTTCCCGGGCCAGCCGGGTAATGACCTCAAGCCCAATATCCTGACCGGTCAGATCAGGAAAGTTATAGAGAAACACTGGAATTTTAAGTGAATCGGCAATAGATTTGTAATGCATAAACCGGGCATCATCGCTGAGTTTTGCATAATACGGATTCACCACCATCACACCATCAGCTCCGTGCTCCTGTGCATGATGTCCTAAATCAATAGTTTCTGCAGTTCCCGCGCAGGCGATCCCCACCAGAACAGGCACTTTGCCATCTACATGACTTAAGCAAAATGCAGCTATCTCTTTTCGTTGCTGGGAAGAAAATTGTGAGAATTCTCCCCACTGCCAAGGATCAACATCCCGTTTGCACCATTTTCTAAAACATGGTCGATCATCCGGGCCATGCCAGCCTTATCTAGTTTCCCTTGTGCGTCAACAATTGTAGGAACTGGCGGGAAAATACCTCTAAACGCTGTCAACATATCACTCTCACTAAGTTCTGTATATGGAACATAAGTTCTTTATGCTGAATAAAGTGAATCAAATTCAGGTTTTGCATGTCAAATGTTTTTACAATGCGATATGAAAAGTGTGAAATAAGTCAGGTTTATAGAGGCATGCCGGTACGCGGAGGCCATGTATAATATGTGTGCTAAGCGCCGCTGCGCATCAAGGGGGAATGGGGTATACTATTCAGTATTGTAAGGAATCATATTTTTTTATGAATAATCAAACCATCAGAACATCGGTACCAGCACTCGATAAAACTGTCAGAGTCTGCAATTACCTTTTTAGCTCTCCAGGCGCCACCTTCAGCCAGATCCAGCAGGATCTGGATCTGCCAAAAAGCAGCACATCATCTTTACTGAATGCCCTTGTCGAACATCATCTGTTACGTCAGGAAAGAGGGCGTTTTTTTCTTGGGCTGAAATTGTATGAATGGGGGAATCGATCTCTGGAGCAGTTTGACATCAGTAAGGTAGCGAGGCCGGTTCTAGAAAAACTGAGAGACAGTACTGATCTTATCTGCCATCTGGGCATTCTCGATGAAGTCGCTCCAATCTATATTTTGAAACTCGAGAGTACACAACCAATTGGCATCAGAACGTGGGTAGGCAAGAAGTTGCCACTCCATAGTTCTGGAGTTGAGTAAGGCTTTATGTGCGTGGTTACCTCAAGACGTCATTGACACATTGTTGCCTGAGGAAACGTTGCCACGATTTACGCAAACAACTATCACTCGTAAATCTGATCTAATACAGGAATTTGCACGTATTCGTGAACGTGGATGGGCTTTTGATAACGCAGAGGATTCACCGGGAATTTATTGTATTGCTGCTCCGGTATTTAATCAGACTCGTGAAGTAATTGCAGCTATCAGCATTAGTGGCGTGGAAATTCAGATACCTAAAGAAAAAATTGAATATTATTCAACTTTGGTTCTTGATGCGTGTCAAGAACTATCGGAAAAATTAAAATATATCTGAATTGAATATGTAAGATGTATAGCATCATAATATATGGCATTATATTTTTATGAAAATTAATAGTTTTATCTGGCATTTATCAGAGTACGTATATAACAAAGAGAGTGTTTTTCTTTTTAAGCGATGATTTTATTTTATCTTGAACAGTTACTTTCACCTAAGAATATTTTTATATATTAAGTTGATGTTACCTGCTAACGTCAATATTTTATTGATGGTAGCTAACTTAGTAATTATATAAAAAACTTTTACAATATCCGAGAGTATGTATGCATAATGTATGCGCCCCCCTATCAGGCTGTCTCTTATACACAAATCCCCACCCGGGGATTTGTGATGTTTGTCAGTCTGCTTTAGGGGGACTCTTTCCATTCGGTAGTTTCCTTCCTCCCCGGCAGCGATTTTTTGAACTTTTTCTTCACCCGTTGATCTTCTCTTATATTTCATTTTCTTCGGGTCTGTTATGGTACTTTCTGATTGTTATTCATGGGATAACGAGCAGTTTGGACATGCCCGTCTCGGTGATCCGCGTCGTACACGACGCCTTGTGTCACTGGCCTCTTCTCTCGCTCAGCATGCAGGTCTTTCTATTGTGAAATCATCCCACTCCACTGCTCAGGTTGAAAGTGCGTACCGCCTGATACGTAACCCGTCTGTGTCCCCGGAAGCCATTGCCTAAGCCGGATTTACCGCCACTGCAAGGGCATGTGAGGCTCATCCGCTGCTCCTCGCACTGGAAGACACCACCACTAATCGTAAGCGTACAGCGAGGGCCGTATTGACGGGGATGTGTTATTCAGCTGGCAGTGCTATACGCCACGGAAGCAGTTCGCTGACCCGGTTGACCGGCCAGTCTGCTATGACGCCAAGCACATGGCGAAGGTAGCTTTCTGGATCCACGTCATTCAGTTTGCACGTCCCGATCAGGCTGTACAGTAGCGCTCCCCGCTCACCACCATGGTCAGAGCCGAAGAACAGGAAGTTTTTACGACCCAGACTGACCGTCAACGCCACAATCTTTGACTGTTTGACATTGTCATGCCCGCAGGCCAGCGAATCTAAAGACATCAGACTGCTTGCATCAGCCAGTTGCGTATCTGGCTATGTCCCTTAATTGGTAAGGGTTCGAGGAACTCAACATTAACGCATTTTTCCGCCCATCACCGGCAGTGTATATGAACGATTGCACTCTGACGATGGTTGATTTATTTGGTTGCGTAGGGGCTAGCTAGTCTGGTACCGGAGGCTGGATCTGAAGTACTGACCCCAAGAATAACGCCGGGCAGACTCATATTCTGACCCATTGTCAGCCCGCGTGTTTACTGCTCTAGCTCATTTCCTGTTGTCAGGCGTTCAATTCCCAACTGCAGGTTATGGCCCGGTGCACAAACACCTGACGGCAGGTATCACTTACCCAAAGAAGGTAAAGCCCTCAAGAGGCAGTAACTCTGCCAACCTCTCCTCCGGCCACTCCGGGCAGACGCGTTAGGACGTCCGTCAGCCAAGCATGTGGCTCCAGACTGCTGTTTCCAGAAGGCTCATTATCTGTGCCGCTCGGTTCCCGGGCCATCAGTGAACCAGCGAACAACCAGGCCTTTCGTCCCATAACGACCGGACGGATAGCACGCTCGCAGATATTGTTGTGTGTGCCTTGAAATGCACGATCTTTCCGTCGGTGAAAGTCCGCCCCGACTAACTCTCGCTCCAACTGGAAGGACAGGAAGCGGTCCAGGAGGTAACAAAAGGGCTGAATCTCTCCCTGAAACGACTTCTTCAGGAAGTCAATGGGTTATGCGGGCCGTAACGTGAGTGAACACTGAGCAGCCATCGAAATGCCGTCGATGGTGCCGACACGCCACAATAACGGGGAAGGCCGACGATGACCGGGAAGAGAGTGAGAAAGGCATCGGTCATACCCACCGGGGTAGTGGTGTCAGCATGCATAACAATTGATCGATCGTGCAACAAGAGAAGTCCATAACGATGCCTGTCCGGGTGACGGGCAACAACGCCTCCCGAGGGGTGAATCGGTTGTTATGGATGGCAGATGGGGTGTAGTAGTGAAAATACTGAGTAATGTCATAGGAGCGAAGGCCCCTGTTGCAGTACCAGTGTAACATGCAGGAAGAGCCCGGGGATTGCCATCAGCCTCACAACCCCGCTCGAACGGTTTAGAACCTACAGAAAATACTACAGGAGAAAGCAAAGTGAACCGCCCCGTGTTTCCTGTTTATCATTTTCTGGTCAGTGCCGCGATTCTGGTATTCGTGGTGATTTTCTGGCGGACACACCATCGCGACCACCGTAACTGGCTGGCTCTACGGCTATTCGTATTATGCTCTGTAAACCGTTGGCCAATTGCGGATGGTTAAAGGAACAATAGGTGCTAATAAATCTCGAGTTTTTAACTCAGCGATATTACGTTCACCAAGCGCTGCAAAAAGATTATCTTCAAGACTTTTTAGCACACGATGGGCGTGATCTTCAGACCACTTTTTATTGGTGCCATGCCACTCAATCGCGACTTCTTTAAAGGTTCGTGCTTTACTCTGTTCAACCTTATCATTTTTCTTTTTGTCTCCCGGATCGACGCCATTCGCAAGCAGCTTACGCGCCTCGTCACGACGTACTCTGGCATCCGCTAGTGTGATTTCAGGATAAACCCCAAGTGCCAGCATTTTTTTGCTTTCCCTCATAACGGTACTGCAAACGCCAGTACTTAGAACCATTTGGATGGACAAGCAGATGCATACCGCCACCATCAGTCAGCTTATATTGCTTATCCGTTGGCTTGGCTGCTCTGACTTTGATATCTGTTAATGCCATGCGTATTCCCTCCCTGTTGGTACAAGCATTATCGAACCGGAAATACCATCATCTGTACCAACATATGTTGGTAGATGTACGTTGATATCGGTTGACCTTGAGAGAGTTAATATAGCGGGAAAGATAGATAAACACTGGATTTCAGGCATAAAAAAAGACCTCAGTTGAGGTCTATTTACATACTTTTGGTGCCGAAGGCCGGACTCGAACCTAAGTCTCTATAACCTGCTGTAATCACGTTCCTGTTAGCTGTTAAGAGAGCAATCGTAGGACCTTTTTGTTCTAGGGGCTACATATTAAGTTTGATCCGCTGGACGGAATCAAACCGAGTGTTCGTGGCGGCATAAAACATCAACGTGCCATACCTGCCTTTTAATGTTTCTGGAGGTCTGCCGAGTCGGGAGGAAAGAACATTTGTCAGCTATGTGGACGTTGAATAAACGCCACTGCGTTCGGATTTTGAAACCAGTTAGACCCCGGCAGACCTTGTTCAGAATAACTATTTAACTCAATGTTATTTATATGAATTAAGCCATTAAGAGCCAAAGCGAAACGCCACCGTAACGCCTACGTAACGCACCCGCATTTTGCTGTTTTATTCACTCTTATAGAAACAAAGGGCTGATGAAACATAAGACTATCAGCATCTAATGAATACTGTTCATCCATACAGCATGAAAATTCATAAACTTACACTTGAGCTACTTTCTCAGTTTGTCCCACCGAACCGCTGATACGATACCCCAGTTGCCGCTAGGATTAGGCCTACGCCATTTTGCTGTCTCCATGCTACGAAGATACTCAAGAGCTTCAGCAAACGTGCCAAAACGCTTCTGAGCCGCTTTATCACCTACGCCAAACGAGCCATCACGGGTGCTCGCCAAACCGGGGTGAAAACAGGAACCATCGGCTGCGTATGGAACCAACAGTTCCGAGTCGTTATCTTCAGATGGGCCAGGCGCTAACAACTGCCACGGCTCAACGCTCAGAGCGTTAGCCAGCACCTCAATCGCATCCAGAGACGCATTAGAGCCACCACGTTCAATTCTGCTCATATAACTACGTGCAAACCCGCACCGATCGGCAAAGGCCTCCTGGCTCAATCCGGTGGCAATGCGCAGTTCTTTTACCCGCTCGCCAAACTGTATTCTCAGGGATTTTTTCATGCACTGAATGTGCAATTTTGACCACTGTAAGGCCACGCTCCATATGAGATATTTTGAATCCAATCTCACGTCAGCGAGCTTAGTCACTAGCATTCATCGGCTGTATCATGACAATCCTTTTTGATTCAAAACAAACACCAATGGTGACATTTAAAACCCAACAAGTATGATGATCATCATCGGTTGGGCGTCACCAGCGTTCGCTATCAGGCGCGATGTGGTTTGGAAAGTGAGGGAATCATGACGGGAGCAGACTTTTTACTACCGATTGCAGCGGGAGCCGCGATTAGCTGGGCCAGTTATAGTGTAGTTGCCCATGCTGTATCAAAGCAGCACATCAGCACGCTACGCGCAACTGTATGGGGTGCTCTGGGCACTCTCTCATTGGTGCTGGGCGTATGCGCCTTTTCTGCTGTAGGTGCTGAGCATCAGACAGCACGAAAAGATATCGTATGTGCAGATGACAACCCGGAATGCTATGCGAAAACGCACCATAACCCGGTCAGGGAGTGCAAAAAGGTAATGGATGAGAAAGCGAAGTTTCGCCATGTGTGGCAAGAAAGCGAAGCGCCTGTATTTAATACTTATCTCTGGCACGATGAGAATGCGAAGATTATTCAGGCATTTGGGCAACAAGCTAAGGTAGTTAACGGCTTGGGGATGCTAGCTCCGCTTCAATACTTTTGTGTTTTCAACGCAAAAACAGGAGAAGTCATTGCGGCCTCTTTTCGAATAAAAATGTGAGGGAATTCACCCTCACATCAAAAATAAACTTATGTAATGGCCTCGCATTTAATTATTCATTTAAAGATTCAAGAAATGTCCAGCCTTTATGAGTAACATAATACATTTGTCCTTTTGCCCCTCTTTCAATCACATAATCAAAGGATAACAGTTCGTTAAGTGCGCCCTCCCAACGGGCTACCTCTCTAGCCGAACTTCCACCAAAGGATTGATTTCCCGCTTGAATATCCGTGCCACCTAAATGCCTTATCACATAAATTGTTCCGCTATCATCGACACATGCCAATTTCAGCAAACTGAGTGCATCGGCGGACAAATTACTTTCTGGCAAAGATTGACTTGTATTCGCATCAGGAGAATTGTTAATGGTAGATATAAGAGAAGACAAATAAGGGCTACTAGAAATAATTATCGAAAGTTGCCTACGGACTTTGTCTTTGAAATCAGATAAGTCATTAAAAGACTCTATCAATCCCTTTGCATGCACTCAGTTTTGAACAATTTAAGAGACTCATATTGTTCTCTATCAAGGCTTTCAGGGGCAACAGGCTTTGAGGAAAAGTAAATCATTGCCGGTTTTCCCGCATTCAAATGACGGTGGATTTCTTCGACTGTTCCGCTGGCCTCGTTCCCAGTCGGTGAGCCTAGACGAGTCCAAAACACACCGATTAATAAATCACAATCTACTAATAATCTTTGATTAATCAACTTCTGAGGCCTAACTCCTAATTCGGGTGATGTATGAGTTTCCCATCCAATTGGTGTCAACATTACTTTTGAACGAGCTGAATTTATATCATTCCACTCATGGATCATTTCACGAATGACTTGTCTCTCTTCAGCGACATCACCAGGAGAAGCAATCATTACAGGGATAACAGTTGCTGTGTAAGCCATAAACTCTCCATATTCAATCGGTAATAGCTGCTACAGTCGCTCTTGAAACGCCATATTGACGCGCTAACGCACTGATACTCAAACCGCTATTCTTTTTCTCTAAAATCTCTCTACGGGCTTCTGACGCGATTTTAGGAGGTCTGCCCAATTTCTTACCTTCGGCTTTTGCTCGTGATAGTCCCGCCTGAGTGCGCTCAATCAGCAGATCACGCTCCATCTCCGCAACCGCGGCGAGCATAGATAATAGCAACTTCCCAGCGGCAGAAGTGAGATCTGTGTTACCAAGCTGGTGGACAAGAACCTTGATATTACGGTCAGCCAGCGCCCTTACCGTTTGCAGGACGTCAATCGCATCACGCCCCAGACGATCAAGCTTCGCTACCACCAACGTTTCACCATCGCGGATTTTATTGAGCATTTCAGAAAATGCTTTACGTTGCATTGCCGGAACCTTCCCGCTAACAACATCGGCAAACCAGTAATCAATTTGCCACCCAGCCTGCCCAAGCTCCAGCCGTTGGTTCTCAGTATCCTGCTGCGATGTCGAAACACGTCCGTAGCCAAAAGTTGCCATTGTTATCTCCCCATCTGACCCCTGCCAGAAAACGAGGCCAACATTAGGATGGCCTGCCAGAAAAGCCAAGGCTATTTTTCCAACAGTGTGAAAGCGTGCGATTGGGAGGTGCCAGAAAACGGTCGATTGATGACACCATCAAACACTAACAGTGTGCCCCGGCAACGCGCGCCTGCAACGGTTGTCTCGGATGAGCAAAATCTTAGGGTTTTCTCAGCGACCCCTGACGCGCGGGCACGCACATGCGCACGGGGGCGCGGGCGAGCTATACAGTTGAGGGAGGGGCAACCATAAGCGTGCAATTTTTCAAGCCGGGGATTCAGCTATAGGCTAACGGTAGAATGCGGCTTGTAGAGGGTTGTGCGCACATACCCAGTACAATCGCATTACTCCACGCGCACAAACCCCGGAGAGCCGCTTGCGGTGGGGGTTTAAGAGGTACAATTTTTGGTTCGGGTCATAAAGGACTTTTGAGAGCTGACTTAGCTTATTTAAACTGCATTCGTCTTGGCTATGGAGACACGAGGCAGCTCAAGTTTTGTTCAAAACTTTGCAATATTTTGGTTCGATCTCATGTTCTCGTGCTAAAGAAATCAGCACTCGATCAAATTTTCATTTTTTTTCTGAAACATTGACATACAGCCTAAGCCTTACGGCACGTAGGGTTGGTCGAAATTTCCCTTTGACAACCTCAATTTAACCTCAAAATCAACCCTTGTACTGCAAAGAATCCTAACTAGAATGCTGAACATGTAGGGGTAATCTTATTAACACACCCTATATGTTGTGCTCATGTATAAATGATGGGCATAAAAAAACCGAGTCACCTGCGTGAATCCGGTCTATGAAGCATGACCGCCATGAGTCTGCAAACTCATAACGATTGTTAGCCTCACTATCGTTTCTAACGGCTCGATTGTGCCCGGCTTGGTTGGTTATGTAAACAGTAAGATAAAATCAAAAGGAACGATCCATGCTTATTCAGAAAAAGCGTATTCGAAATATTGATAATTACATACCTAACTTTGATGGCCGTGATATCTACATTGCACATTCTTTGCCAGATGCGGGGAAAACGGACTCTATTGGTTTCTCAAGTCAAAGAGCTTTAGGTGAAGAAGTCCTCCCCAAGATTTTAGGGCCAATAACCAGATTCAATGCTAATGGCAAATCAGTACCTGACAAAACAGCACCTAAAGAAACTGCATACAGACAAATTTCATGGACTAGAAAGCAATGGATCGGAGGGGGCGCAACTCAAGAAGTTACTGACACTCGTGAAATTGAGTATAAGCGCTACAAGAGAATCCTCACCCCTCCACCAAGCATAGAGTTAAAGATTGTAGAGAATCTTCAAGGGGAGAAGTTGATCATCTCTCCAAAGCTAAGTTTGACAGCTAACAACAAAGAGTTAGTGGCTCACTGCATTAATCTTTTTTTAGAGCTTTTTGGGTTGTGCGAAACTGTTGACGACCAACTTAATACCATCGTTAAAAGTAAATCTATAAAACTAAACTGGAGCCTCCTGCCTCAGGGTCAACAGCCTTGGAGTACTATCGGCTCAAAAATCCTTTCAGCTATTAAGATCAGGGGAAAGGGCAATACCGCTGTTGTTGAAGGCAGACTTGAACTTATCAATAGTAAAAAACCAGATTTCGTAGCGGTTGGGCAAGCTGGGTTCCAAGGCTACGTGATATTTGGGTTCACAAGCCAAAACATTTACGTGCTAGAAAGCTCACAATGTAATAACGCAACTTATATACTTAACAATAATTGGCAGCAGTTATCCCAGCTAACTAAAGCCGAAATACTAGACGGAAACTTGCACCATGCCCGTGTCATCCACCGTGTAAACTGGGCAGCAGAAATACTTAAATACTTACCATAAAGCGCCGGACGCGCGGGAATGAACCCCCGCGCACTTTCAAACATACCGCAATAGAATCCATAAAGCCCCGTTGGTGGTAAGACAACAAGCGGAGCCTCTGGCGACTACATCACAGTTATGTCAGTTAGTGAGGCTTATCAGGATGACCATGTACCCAAGGGGAGCGAGGCCGAACCGCTGGCAGAGCTTGCATATGGTCTGCAAGTACCGTGACCACCATAAACCTGTTTATCCCCTGCGGCGTCTCGCGACAGCGGCAGAACGGGGGCATCGGGCTAAAATGCGCTTCACTAAAAGTTTTTGGGATTGTTTAGAGACAGTGGCTACGTCATAGCTTTCAAGTTGAGTCAGTACGTGTTTGACGCTTGGAACTACACGCCGCTATGAGTTAACATCCCAATTACCACTATCAACCACAGCGGCTTTTTCAAGGAACATAACAGAGCATTTCTTACAGGCAAAAGAGACAGATTTTATTGTCTAACTACCTGTATTGTAAGGAATTTAGTGACTTGGTGCCGAAGGCCGGACTCGAACCGGCACGTATTTCTACGGTTGATTTTGAATCAACTGCGTCTACCGATTTCGCCACTTCGGCACTGAAGAGGTATGCGGAAAACGTTGTGGATTATACCTGTCGCACGCCACCATGCAAGCGCCAGCTTGCTCGCACCTCGCTAAGTGCTGAAATTTTCAGCATTGCATACAGCGATGTGTAACCTTTGTCACACTCCAGGCACCCCGCCCTGCCATGCTCTACACTTCCCAGACAACACCAGAGAAGGACCAAAAAATGTCGATGATAAAAAGCTATGCCGCAAAAGAAGCAGGCGGCGAACTGGAAGTTTATGAGTACGATCCCGGTGAACTGAAGCCACAAGATGTTGAAGTGCAGGTGGATTACTGCGGGATCTGCCATTCCGATCTGTCGATGATCGATAACGAATGGGGGATTTTCACAATATCCGCTGGTTGCCGGGCATGAGGTGATTGGTCGCGTGGTGGCGCTCGGGAGCGCCGCGCAGGATAAAGGTTTGCAGGTCGGTCAGCGTGTCGGGATTGGCTGGACGGCGCGTAGCTGCGGGCATTGCGATGCCTGTATTAGCGGTAATCAGATCAACTGTGAGCAAGGTGCGGTGCCGACGATTATGAATCGCGGTGGCTTTGCCGAGAAGTTGCGTGCGGACTGGCAATGGGTGATTCCACTGCCAGAAAATATTGATATCGAGTCCGCCGGGCCGCTGTTGTGCGGTGGTATCACGGTCTTCAAACCACTGTTAATGCACCATATCACTGCCACCAGCCGCGTTGGGGTAATTGGTATTGGCGGGCTGGGGCATATCGCTATAAAACTTCTGCACGCAATGGGATGCGAGGTGACAGCCTTTAGTTCGAATCCGGCGAAAGAGCAGGAAGTACTGGCGATGGGTGCCGATAAAGTGGTGAATAGCCGCGATCCGCAGGCACTGAAAGCACTGGCGGGGCAGTTTGATCTCATTATCAACACCGTCAACGTCAGCCTCGACTGGCAGCCTTATTTTGAAGCGCTGACGTACGGCGGTAATTTCCATACGGTCGGTGCGGTTCTCACGCCGCTGTCTGTTCCGGCCTTTACGTTAATTGCGGGCGACCGCAGCGTCTCTGGTTCTGCTACCGGCACGCCTTATGAGTTGCGTAAGCTGATGCGCTTTGCCGCCCGCAGCAAGGTTGCGCCGACTACCGAATTGTTCCCGATGTCGAAAATTAACGACGCCATTCAGCATGTACGCGATGGTAAAGCGCGCTACCGAGTGGTCCTGAAAGCCGACTTCTGATCCCTTTGCCGGGTGCCTGTCGCCCGGCACTTAAATCTCTTTGGAAGGCGTCTCGCAATCTGCTGAATTTAGCGGTGAAGAGTGCGCAGCCGTTGCCTATACTCCAGGCAGGAAACTGGAGGAAATCTCATGAGCGAACCCCTGTTAATTGCCCGCACGCCGGACACAGAACTGTTTTTACTGCCGGGAATGGCGAACCGTCACGGGCTGATTACCGGCGCAACGGGGACGGGTAAAACCGTTACGCTGCAAAAACTGGCAGAGTCATTGTCGGAAATCGGCGTGCCGGTGTTTATGGCTGATGTGAAAGGCGATCTGACCGGTATCGCGCAGGCAGGAACGGCGTCGGAAAAACTGCTCGCAAGGCTTAAAAATATCGGCGTCAATGATTGGCAACCGCATGCCAATCCGGTGGTGGTGTGGGATATCTTTGGCGAGAAAGGCCATCCGGTGCGGGCGACGGTTTCGGATCTGGGACCGCTGTTGCTGGCGCGACTGTTGAATCTCAACGATGTGCAATCTGGCGTGCTGGATATCATTTTCCGCATTGCTGACGATCAGGGGCTGTTACTGCTCGACTTTAAAGATCTGCGGGCAATTACCCAGTACATCGGCGATAACGCCAAATCCTTCCAGAATCAGTACGGAAATATCAGTAGCGCATCGGTTGGTGCCATCCAGCGCGGGCTGTTGTCGCTGGAACAGCAAGGCGCAGCACACTTCTTTGGTGAGCCGATGCTGGATATCAAAGACTGGATGCGCACCGATGCCAACGGTAAAGGCGTTATCAATATCCTCAGCGCCGAGAAACTTTATCAGATGCCGAAACTGTACGCCGCCAGCCTGCTGTGGATGCTTTCAGAGTTGTATGAACAATTGCCGGAAGCGGGCGATCTGGAGAAACCAAAACTGGTGTTTTTCTTCGACGAGGCACATCTGCTATTTAACGATGCCCCGCAGGTACTGCTGGATAAGATTGAGCAGGTGATAAGGCTTATTCGCTCAAAAGGCGTGGGCGTCTGGTTCGTTTCGCAAAACCCGTCTGATATTCCAGATAATGTGCTCGGCCAGCTCGGTAATCGCGTTCAACACGCTTTGCGTGCTTTTACGCCCAAAGATCAGAAAGCGGTAAAAGCTGCGGCGCAAACCATGCGCCCCACCCCTGCATTTGATACGGAAAAGGCAATCCAGGAACTGGGGACCGGCGAGGCGTTAATCTCGTTTCTCGATGCAAAAGGAAGTCCTTCTGTGGTGGAACGGGCGATGGTGATTGCGCCTTGTTCGCGGATGGGACCGGTGACGGAAGATGAGCGTAATGGCTTGATTAATCACTCTCCGGTGTATGGCAAGTACGAGGATGACGTGGACCGGGAATCCGCCTATGAGATGTTGCAAAAAGGCGTACAGGCAAGCACCGAGCAGCAAAATAATCCCCCCGCGAAAGGGAAAGAGGTAGCGGTAGATGACGGCATTCTTGGTGGATTGAAGGATATTTTGTTCGGCACTACCGGACCACGCGGCGGGAAGAAAGATGGTGTTGTGCAAACAATGGCGAAAAGCGCCGCCCGCCAGGTGACGAATCAGATTGTGCGTGGAATGTTGGGGAGTTTGCTGGGGGGGAGAAAAAGGTAAGCCAGGTGCGATTTGTCTTTGCCTGATGCGACGCTGGCGCGTCTTATTATGCCCACACCACTGCAATATATTGAATTTTAATGATTTTTCATAAATGAACGAAGCACACTATGCTAACAATAATAAAGGGAGCTTTCGCTCCCTTTATTCGTTCATTCGGTTACGATTTTCTCATTAACAGCCACAGGCTGATTAAGAAGAAGCTAGCGCTTGGCAACAGTGCGCCGATGATCGGCGGGATGCCATAAACCAACGTCAGCGGGCCGAAGATCTGGTCCAGTACGTAGAAGACAAAACCGAAGCTAATACCGGTGACCACACGCACACCCATCGGTACGCTACGCAGTGGGCCAAAGATGAACGACAGCGCCATCAGCATCATCACCGCCACGGATAGCGGCTGGAAGATTTTGCTCCACATGTTGAGCTGATAACGCCCGGCATCCTGACCGCTCGACTTCAGATACTTCACGTAGTTGTGCAAACCACTGATGGAGAGTGCATCCGGGTCCAGCGCCACCACGCCCAGTTTGTCCGGCGTGAGGTTGGTTTTCCAGGTGCCGCTCACCGTCTGCGAACCGGTGATCTGTTTCGGATTGGTCAGATCAGATTCATCAACCTGCGACAGACGCCAGACTTTATGTTCCGGGTCAAACTTCGCGGTAGCGGCATAGCGTACGGATTGCAGACGACGATTCTCGTTAAAGGCATAAATACTGATGCCACCTAACTCTTCGTCACCTTTAACCCGCTCAATGTAGACGAAGTTGTTGCCATCTTTCGCCCATAAACCTTGCTGGGTAGAGAGCAACGAGCCGCCGTACATCGCCTGCGCACGGTAGTTACGCGCCATCTGCTCGCCCTGCGGCGCGACCCATTCACCAATCGCCATCGTCAGTAAGACCAGCGGAATGGCGGTTTTCATCACCGACAGCGCCACCTGCATACGGGTAAAACCAGAAGCCTGCATCACCACCAGTTCGCTGCGCTGCGCCAGCATCCCAAGACCAAGCAACGCCCCAAGCAGAGCCGCCATCGGGAAGAAGATCTGCACATCTTTCGGCACGCTCAGCAAGGTATACATTCCTGCGCCTAACGCGTCGTAACTCCCCTGCCCGGCTTTTTTCAACTGATCGACAAATTTGATAATGCCCGACAGCGACACCAGCATGAACAGTGTCATCATGATGGTGGTGAAAATAGTTTTACCGATATAGCGGTCAAGTACGCCAAAAGGTTGCATCACACCGCTCCTTTACGCGAAAAACTGGCGCGCAGGCGGCGGACCGGCACGGTGTCCCAAAGGTTGAGAACAATCGCCAAAGCCAGATAAATCAGGTTAACGGTCCACATCCACAGCGTCGGGTCCAGCTTACCTTTACCGCCGTTCGATTTCAGGGAGGTCTGGATCAGGAAGAACAACAGATACAGCAGCATGGCTGGCAGCATCGACAGTACGCGTCCCTGACGTGGGTTAACCACGCTCAGCGGTACGACCATAAGTGCCATCATAAACACGGTGAATACCAACGTGATACGCCAGTTCAGTTCTGCGCGAGCACGATCGGTGTCAGTGTTCCACAATGTGCGCATGTCCATCTGGTCGGTATCGTTCGGGTCGAGCACCACCGCCTGGTGACCAATGATCGCCTGATAATCCTGGAAATCCGTAATGCGGAAATCACGTAACAGTGCAGTGCCTTCGAAGCGCGTTCCCTGGTTGAGAGTGACGACCTGGGAGCCGTCGCGCAGCTGGGTTAAATGTCCGGAATCGGCCACCACCACAGAAGGACGTGCATTACCTTTTGGTCGAATTTGCGCGAGGAACACATCTTTGAAATCGCTGCCGTCAACGCTTTCGATGAACAGCACCGAACTGCCATTAGTCGCTTGCTGGAATTGCCCTTGCGCCAGCGCCGCCATGCCAGGGTTCGCTTTCGCTTCTGCTAACACTTCATCCTGATGACGCGATGACCACGGTCCCGCCCACATCACGTTAACCGCCGCGACGATTGCCGTGAATACCGCAAGGATCATTGCCGCTTTCACCAGAACCGCTTTGCTCAGGCCGCAGGCATGCATTACCGTAATTTCACTTTCGGTATACAGTTTGCCCAGCGTCATCAGCAGCCCGAGGAACAGGCTTAATGGCAGGATAAGCTGCGCCATTTCCGGCACGCCCAACCCGAGAAGGGAGAGCACCAGATTCGCCGGAATATCGCCGTCAACCGCTGCGCCGAGGATCCTCACTAACTTTTGACAGAAGAAGATCAAAAGCAAGATGAAGAGTATCGCCAGCTGGCTTTTGAGCGTCTCCCGCACCAGATATCTTATGATTATCACTTTAAATACGCCCGTAAAAACTCGTCTTTTGCAGGATTTTAGCTTGTTTCATGGCTTAAACGTCATTTATTCTCTTGAGTCGTCGAAATCGTCGCTAAGATAATTATACTCAACGGATTCACCTCTCAGATTATGTTCTGACGTGCCAATGCCGTAATAACGTTAAGATTAACACGAAGTCATCGCAACAGCGGACATGAGTTACGAAAGCTTGCAATTCTATCTGTAGCCACCGCCGTTGTCTTTAAGATTCAGGAGCGTAGTGCATGGAGTTTAGTGTAAAAAGCGGTAGCCCGGAGAAACAGCGGAGTGCCTGCATCGTCGTGGGCGTCTTCGAACCACGTCGCCTTTCTCCGATTGCAGAACAGCTCGATAAAATCAGCGATGGGTACATCAGCGCCCTGCTACGTCGGGGTGAACTGGAAGGAAAACCGGGGCAGACACTGTTGCTGCACCATGTGCCAAATGTACTTTCCGAGCGAATTCTCCTTATTGGTTGCGGCAAAGAACGTGAGCTGGATGAGCGTCAGTACAAGCAGGTTATTCAGAAAACCATTAATACGCTGAATGATACTGGCTCAATGGAAGCGGTCTGCTTTCTGACTGAACTGCACGTTAAAGGCCGTAACAACTACTGGAAAGTGCGTCAGGCTGTCGAGACTGCAAAAGAGACGCTCTACAGTTTCGATCAGCTGAAAACGAACAAGAGCGAACCGCGTCGTCCGCTGCGTAAAATGGTGTTCAACGTGCCGACCCGCCGTGAACTGACCAGCGGTGAGCGCGCGATCCAGCACGGTCTGGCGATTGCCGCCGGGATAAAAGCAGCGAAAGATCTCGGTAATATGCCGCCGAATATCTGTAACGCCGCTTATCTCGCCTCTCAGGCGCGCCAGCTGGCTGACAGCTACAGCAAGAATGTCATCACCCGCGTTATCGGCGAACAGCAGATGAAAGAGCTGGGGATGCATTCTTATCTGGCGGTCGGTCAGGGTTCGCAGAACGAATCGCTGATGTCGGTGATTGAGTACAAAGGCAACGCGTCGGAAGATGCACGCCCAATCGTGCTGGTGGGTAAAGGTTTAACCTTCGACTCCGGCGGTATCTCCATCAAGCCTTCAGAAGGCATGGATGAGATGAAGTACGATATGTGCGGCGCGGCGGCGGTTTACGGCGTGATGCGTATGGTCGCAGAGCTGCAACTGCCGATTAACGTTATCGGCGTGCTGGCAGGTTGCGAAAACATGCCTGGTGGGCGTGCCTATCGTCCGGGTGATGTGTTAACCACCATGTCCGGCCAAACCGTAGAAGTGCTGAATACCGACGCCGAAGGCCGTCTGGTACTATGCGACGTGTTAACTTACGTTGAGCGTTTTGAGCCGGAAGCGGTGATTGACGTGGCGACGCTGACCGGTGCCTGCGTGATCGCGCTGGGCCATCACATTACCGGTCTGATGGCGAACCACAATCCGCTGGCCCATGAGCTGATTGCGGCGTCTGAACAATCCGGTGACCGCGCATGGCGTTTACCGCTGGGTGATGAGTATCAGGAACAGCTGGAGTCCAATTTTGCCGATATGGCGAACATTGGCGGTCGTCCTGGTGGGGCGATTACCGCAGGTTGCTTCCTGTCGCGCTTTACCCGTAAGTACAACTGGGCGCACCTGGATATCGCCGGTACCGCCTGGCGTTCTGGTAAAGCAAAAGGCGCAACCGGTCGCCCGGTAGCGTTGCTGGCACAGTTCCTGTTAAACCGCGCTGGGTTTAACGGCGAAGAGTAATTGCATCAGGCAAAGTTGTTATTGTCGGATGCGGCGTGAACGCCTTATCCGACCTACACACAGCACTTAACTTGTAGGCCTGATAAGACGCGGCAGCGTCGCATCAGGCAAGGCTGTTATTGTCGGATGCGGCGTAAACGCCTTATCTGACCTACACACTGCCCGAATTCGTAGGCCTGATAAGACGCGGCAGCGTCGCATCAGGCGCTGCGGTGTATATCTGATGCGCATTTAAATCCACCACAAGAAGCCCCATATATGAAAAACGCAACGTTCTACCTTCTGGACAATGACACCACCGTCGATGGCTTAAGCGCCGTTGAGCAGTTGGTGTGTGAAATTGCCGCAGAACGTTGGCGCAGCGGTAAGCGCGTGCTCATCGCCTGTGAAGATGAAAAGCAGGCTTACCGGCTGGATGAAGCCCTGTGGGCGCGTCCGGCAGAAAGCTTTGTTCCGCATAATTTAGCGGGAGAAGGACCGCGCGGCGGTGCGCCGGTGGAGATCGCCTGGCCGCAAAAGCGTAGCAGCAGCCCGCGCGATATATTGATTAGTCTGCGAACAAGCTTTGCAGATTTTGCCACCGCTTTCACAGAAGTGGTAGACTTCGTTCCTTATGAAGATTCTCTGAAACAACTGGCGCGCGAACGCTATAAAGCCTACCGCGTGGCTGGTTTCAACCTGAATACGGCAACCTGGAAATAATGGAAAAGACATATAACCCACAAGATATCGAACAGCCGCTTTACGAGCACTGGGAAAAGCAGGGCTACTTTAAGCCTAATGGCGATGAAAGCCAGGAAAGTTTCTGCATCATGATCCCGCCGCCGAACGTCACCGGCAGTTTGCATATGGGTCACGCCTTCCAGCAAACCATCATGGATACCATGATCCGCTATCAGCGCATGCAGGGCAAAAACACCCTGTGGCAGGTCGGTACTGACCACGCCGGGATCGCTACCCAGATGGTCGTTGAGCGCAAGATTGCCGCAGAAGAAGGTAAAACCCGTCACGACTACGGCCGCGAAGCTTTCATCGACAAAATCTGGGAATGGAAAGCGGAATCCGGCGGCACCATTACCCGTCAGATGCGCCGTCTCGGCAACTCCGTCGACTGGGAGCGTGAACGCTTCACCATGGACGAAGGTCTGTCCAATGCGGTGAAAGAAGTTTTCGTTCGTCTGTATAAAGAAGACCTGATTTACCGTGGCAAGCGCCTGGTAAACTGGGACCCGAAACTGCGCACCGCTATCTCTGACCTGGAAGTGGAAAACCGCGAATCGAAAGGTTCGATGTGGCACATCCGCTATCCGCTGGCTGACGGCGCGAAAACCGCAGATGGTAAAGATTATCTGGTGGTTGCGACTACCCGTCCGGAAACCCTGCTGGGCGATACCGGCGTGGCCGTTAACCCAGAAGATCCGCGTTACAAAGATCTGATTGGCAAATATGTCATTCTACCGCTGGTTAACCGTCGTATTCCGATCGTTGGCGACGAACACGCCGACATGGAAAAAGGCACCGGCTGCGTGAAGATCACCCCGGCGCACGACTTTAACGACTATGAAGTCGGTAAACGTCACGCCCTGCCGATGATCAACATCCTTACCTTTGACGGCGATATCCGTGAAAGCGCCCAGGTGTTCGATACCAAAGGTAACGAATCTGACGTTTATTCCAGCGAGATCCCGGCAGAATTCCAGAAACTGGAGCGTTTTGCTGCACGTAAAGCGGTCGTTGCTGCGGTTGACGCACTCGGCCTGCTGGAAGAAATTAAACCGCACGACCTGACCGTTCCTTACGGCGACCGTGGCGGCGTAGTTATCGAACCGATGCTGACCGACCAGTGGTACGTGCGTGCCGATGTCCTGGCGAAACCGGCGGTTGAAGCGGTTGAGAACGGCGACATTCAGTTCGTACCGAAGCAGTACGAAAACATGTACTTCTCCTGGATGCGCGATATTCAGGACTGGTGTATCTCTCGTCAGTTGTGGTGGGGTCACCGTATCCCGGCATGGTATGACGAAGCGGGTAACGTTTATGTTGGCCGCAACGAAGACGAAGTGCGTAAAGAAAATAACCTCGGTGCTGATGTTGTCCTGCGTCAGGACGAAGACGTTCTCGACACCTGGTTCTCTTCTGCGCTGTGGACCTTCTCTACCCTTGGCTGGCCGGAAAATACCGACGCCCTGCGTCAGTTCCACCCAACCAGCGTGATGGTATCTGGTTTCGACATCATCTTCTTCTGGATTGCCCGCATGATCATGATGACCATGCACTTCATCAAAGATGAAAATGGCAAACCGCAGGTGCCGTTCCACACTGTTTACATGACCGGTCTGATTCGTGACGACGAAGGCCAGAAAATGTCCAAATCCAAGGGTAACGTTATCGACCCGCTGGATATGGTTGACGGTATTTCGCTGCCAGAACTGCTGGAAAAACGTACCGGCAATATGATGCAGCCGCAGCTGGCGGACAAAATCCGTAAGCGCACCGAGAAACAGTTCCCGAACGGCATTGAACCGCACGGCACCGATGCCCTGCGCTTCACCCTGGCGGCGCTGGCGTCTACCGGTCGTGACATCAACTGGGATATGAAGCGCCTGGAAGGTTACCGTAACTTCTGTAACAAGCTGTGGAACGCCAGCCGCTTTGTGCTGATGAACACAGAAGGTCAGGATTGCGGCTTCAACGGCGGCGAAATGACGCTGTCGCTGGCGGATCGCTGGATTCTGGCGGAGTTCAACCAGACCATCAAAGCGTACCGCGAAGCGCTGGACAGCTTCCGCTTCGATATCGCCGCAGGCATTCTGTATGAATTCACCTGGAACCAGTTCTGTGACTGGTATCTCGAGCTGACCAAGCCGGTAATGAACGGTGGCACCGAAGCAGAACTGCGCGGTACTCGCCATACGCTGGTGACTGTACTGGAAGGTCTGCTGCGCCTCGCGCATCCGATCATTCCGTTCATCACCGAAACCATCTGGCAGCGTGTGAAAGTACTTTGTGGTATCACTGCCGACACCATCATGCTGCAGCCGTTCCCGCAGTACGATGCGTCTCAGGTGGATGAAGCGGCACTGGCCGACACCGAGTGGCTGAAACAGGCGATCGTTGCTGTACGTAACATCCGTGCAGAAATGAACATCGCGCCGGGCAAACCGCTGGAACTGCTGCTGCGTGGTTGCAGCGCGGATGCAGAACGTCGAGTGAACGAAAACCGTGGCTTCCTGCAAACGCTGGCGCGTCTGGAAAGCATCACCGTGCTGCCTGCCGATGACAAAGGTCCGGTTTCCGTTACCAAGATCATCGACGGCGCAGAGCTGCTGATCCCGATGGCTGGCCTCATCAACAAAGAAGATGAGCTGGCGCGCCTGGCGAAAGAAGTGGCGAAGATCGAAGGTGAAATCAGCCGCATCGAGAACAAGCTGGCAAATGAAGGCTTTGTCGCCCGCGCACCGGAAGCGGTTATCGCGAAAGAGCGTGAGAAGCTGGAAGGTTATGCAGAAGCGAAAGCGAAGCTGATTGAACAGCAGGCTGTTATCGCCGCGCTGTAATCAAAACACAGTGATGAAAACGAAGGCCGGAGCATGCTCCGGCCTTTTTTATCTCTTACAGAAATGGTAAAGAAGGCATAATTCCCCGTGAAATACTGGCTAAGAAGCCTTTATCTGGTTGTTCTTCTTTATTGATTAAAGGAAGGTCATCCAAATCGCCCAGCAAATACGTATTTTTTGCCTGCCAGTCAATCATCCATATTTTCAGCAGTGGATAAGCCAGACCGCCCGTAATCCCGGATATCACCACCAACGCACACATGCGATAAAGCATACCGTGGTACGTTAAAGTTGAGCGAAAACGAATACGCCCATCATTCAGTGACAGGTTGCTCATAAAATGGTTTCGCAACGACACCGTTAAATAACTGGTGCTAACAGCAATCCCAAAATAATAGATTAACTGCGCGATTATCATTTTACGTTGCATTTCCATAAATTGCTGTAAATTCTCAATGTCATCATTTGCATATACAGAACTATCATACGCATTTAATATTTGATCGAAGATAATATAACCAGCAACAGCGAGAAAAGGCAATAAAGCTAAAAATGCGAGAATGGCATATTTTATACAATACGTAGTATCTAATTTCACCTTGAAACGATGGATACCGAAACTGGTATTGCTCCAGAGAAAACTCATTACCAGACTATATAAAGTACCATTAAAAATACCAATGGAAACAATACCAACTATTGCCATCAGAACCATAGATATAATAACACTACTTGAACTATTGGCATGTAGCATCTTTGTCGAGATAAAGAAAACAGTCCCCATCCCAACGGCCATTAAAATCGGCAAGAAAAAGGTCACCCACCAGAACCCTTTCATAGAGCAATTAAAACTAAATCTTACGCCGTTGAGACTGGTCATTAAGGCCTGATGACGCAGTCCTTTTGCTGCCATAAATATAAGCAAAACCAACAGTAACAAAGTCAAAACACAACCAACAAGCGGCATATCTGCTGACACTGTCATTAAGATTGCGAAATAGAAAAAAACAAAAATAAGACAACTAACAAAAACATTCCCACCGGTTATTCCATAAGAAAATCGTTGTCCGTTAACTTCCATATTAGCATAAAGATAACGCTTACATTTCATTAATGCCCATGGTAAATAGATACCTAGCGTTATAATCGTTAACAACACATTCACCACACAAATAAGAAAATATCTCTCACCTGTACCATGAAAAACAAACGAATGGGACGGAACATCCATTTCATTAATAACTTGAGCCATAAAAATTCCCTGAATTAAAAAATCCATTGATATAACTTATATATACAGACAGTAAAATGTTCTGCCACGTTACAATACTCTTATCAGTAATAGGCTGGCAAAAACTTTATTACTTATAAGTCGCTTGCGCACGTAAGAAGAGAGTGGTATTAAACAAATGTATAATTACTTTATTTTTATTGGGTTAAACTATGAATAACATTGCGCCGCAATCACCTGTAATGCGTCGCCTGACGCTGCAGGATAATCCTGCTATCGCCCGCGTCATTCGTCAGGTATCCGCCGAATACGGTCTTACCGCTGATAAAGGCTACACCGTCGCCGATCCGAATCTTGACGAGCTGTATCAAGTGTATAGTCAGCCTGGCCATGCATATTGGGTCGTTGAGTACGAGGGTGAAGTGGTCGGCGGCGGTGGGATAGCGCCATTAACCGGGAGTGAGTCGGATATTTGCGAACTGCAAAAGATGTATTTTCTTCCGGCTATCCGCGGCAAAGGGCTGGCAAAAAAACTGGCCTTAATGGCGATGGAGCAGGCGCGAGAGATGGGTTTCAAACGCTGCTATCTGGAAACGACCGCTTTTTTAAAGGAAGCCATTGCGCTTTATGAGCATTTGGGCTTTGAGCATATCGACTATGCGCTTGGCTGCACGGGCCATGTCGATTGTGAAGTGCGGATGTTGCGCGAACTCTAAAAAAATGCCCGCGTGTTCAACTCGCGGGCATTCGAACATTAACAACGTACGTTTTGTTTATGCCGGATGTGACATGAATGCCTTATCCGGGCAACAAATTCACCAGGTTGCAGGAACTACCTGGGCCTGATGCGCAACGCTTAATTAGTGGCGAACTCCGTCATCGTCTTCATCGACAAAATCTTCATCGTCGCCATCTTCGCCGTTAGGATCTTCAAAGTAAGTGCCCCAACCGTCGTACTCAACGTCAAATTTCTCTGCCAGCGTCATCAGTTGTTCAACCTGGGCATCGATCAGATCGGCATTCAACGCGCACTCGCTGAGGATGTCGCAGCAAATCACGATGTCACCATCTTCAACTTCCAGCTCTTCTGGATCGGTCACTTCGTAACCGAGTTTAAACGCTTCAACTGCTGCTTTTTCCAGTGTTTCCAGATCGTCTGCGGAAAGATGGTGTTCGATGGTGTACAGCGCGTCCGGATCGCTGCCATCTTCCAGTAATTCTTCAATAATCAAACGTGTTTCTTCACGCTGTTCTTCCAGTTGTTCCGGGTTTGCCATGGCTCATTCCTCTTAATGTCCTGCCGATACTCTTATTGTCACACACCACTGACATTGCCTCCACCTTTGTGACAAAGATTTATGCTTTAGACTTGCAAATGAATAATCATCCATATAAATTGAATTTTAATTCATTGAGGCGTTAGCCACAGGAGGGATCTATGTCCGGGTTTTATCATAAGCATTTCCTGAAATTACTCGATTTCACGCCAGCTGAACTCAACAGCCTGCTGCAGTTAGCCGCGAAGCTGAAAGCCGATAAGAAAAGCGGTAAAGAAGAAGCCAAACTCACTGGTAAAAACATCGCGCTCATCTTCGAAAAAGACTCGACTCGTACCCGATGCTCTTTCGAAGTTGCCGCATATGACCAGGGTGCTCGCGTTACTTATCTCGGCCCAAGCGGCAGCCAGATTGGTCATAAAGAGTCGATTAAAGACACTGCCCGCGTGCTTGGTCGCATGTATGACGGTATTCAGTATCGCGGCTATGGTCAGGAGATTGTCGAAACACTGGCGGAATACGCTGGCGTGCCGGTATGGAACGGCCTGACCAATGAGTTTCACCCCACGCAGCTTCTGGCGGATCTCCTCACCATGCAGGAGCATTTGCCCGGCAAAGCGTTCAACGAAATGACGCTGGTTTATGCAGGTGACGCGCGTAACAATATGGGCAATTCGATGCTCGAAGCTGCGGCGCTTACCGGTCTGGATTTGCGTCTGGTCGCGCCGCAGGCATGCTGGCCGGAAGCTGCGCTGGTTACGGAATGCCGCGCCCTGGCACAGCAAAATGGTGGGAATATTACGCTGACGGAAGATGTCGCGAAGGGAGTTGAAGGTGCTGACTTTATCTATACCGATGTGTGGGTGTCGATGGGGGAAGCAAAGAGAAATGGGCGGAACGGATTGCATTACTGCGTGAATATCAGGTGAACAGCAAGATGATGCAGTTGACCGGTAACCCGGAGGTCAAATTCCTCCACTGCCTGCCCGCGTTTCATGACGACCAAACGACGCTTGGCAAGAAAATGGCGGAAGAGTTTGGCCTACATGGCGGAATGGAAGTGACTGATGAGGTCTTCGAATCTGCCGCCAGCATTGTTTTTGATCAGGCGGAAAACCGTATGCATACTATCAAAGCGGTGATGGTCGCGACGCTCAGTAAATTAAATAATTAATATCTCTATCAAGATGCCGGGAAATACAAAAACATCCCGGCATCACATTATTTTATGCAGTGATAGTTTTTTCTTCCAGCCAAATTTTTCTATTGCTATACGTAAATTTTCCGGAGGATTTAATTTTCCCAACTGTTCATTATTAATATATTCATATATTCATATATTCATATATTTATATATTCATATATATTGATTTTGCCATTCCGGAGGATTTTCATCATTCTTGTTCTAATTTTTAATTCATTACCCATCTTTTCTTCAAAAATCTTAATGACATAACCCGGATGTTTTTTTACAATTTCATTTGTTTTTTCTTCATTACCATAAACATATCCTAACTCATTAAGATACAGCTGTTCGCCCTCATACTTCTTAATTAATTGATAGAAGTACCACTTCGCAAAATCAGGTTGCTTCATGAAAAAATCCTTCAAAAAAATATCATTTACTAAAATGCTGACAGGCACTTCATTAAATAGCAACTTAACATCATCAAATAACCTTAGTATTAAGCGTGATTTTTCTTGATTGCTTAAGTTAAAATCATTGACATATGCAACCAACTTATCCCAAATCAATTCCTGTAATTTACGGCTATTTTTATAGTGTTCTTTATCGAGATTGAAAAATAAGGTCTCAGCTATTTTAATTTTAGATTGATCGCAGCTAAAATCTTTAGATTGATCGCGGCTAAAATCAATATGATTTATCACGGAGCATGCATACTTTATCTTTTCAGAATCACCAAAATATTGCATTCTTTTATTAAAACACCAATCCAGTATTCTTACATCATTAATATATGGGAATTTTAAAAAAATCTCCAGAATCGAATCGATGACCGGTGTAAGGTTAACTTTTGCATCATCTAAGGAATCAATAAGAATATGAGACAGGTTAACTTTGATGTCATTAATTTCATTGTCAGTAGCTTTCTTATTATTAAGAAGATAATTATTTACTGCGTTAAGGTCATCTATTTCTTTCAGTATCCCTTTTTCACCAAGCAAGTATAAAATCGATTCATTACATACATAAGGCATTAATAGCAGATGTTCTTTCCTTATTGCTAATAATGCATTATTCAATGGTTTTTCTAATAAATCCGTAATCGTAGAATCAACTGAATCTTTACAACTCACCTGCGAGTTATTCAAGTCCTGAGAATTATTTAACTCCTGCGGAATATTTAATAGACGAGCTATTTCCTTGTTAGCTTCGCGTTGGTAACACGCCAGAATCTTGTTAGTAATCAGGTGTAATGAACTCTCATCTTTTCTTTCAAAGGACTTCCCTTCATAACGATTAGTCGAACCATCAGGTTGTGTAAATATAATGACTGTATGTCCTTCACGAATCCCATTATTAAAAGCTGAGGCAAGTGTAATTTCTATTTCCACCTTAGATAAATCCGCTCGCTCCCCTTCAGGATTATTCATAACAAACTTCATTATCTCACTACCATCATTATTTTTGATATAAGATGAGGACTTAATATGAGCCATCATATTTCTACCCGCTTCGTTGGAGCGTTTGCTAAAATCCACATAACCCAGGGTAAATATCTTAGCCAAAAACTCCAAAAATGCTCTGGGAGAAAGAATATTGCTTCTGCTATTCTGCCCTCCGGCAATTCGGGCAAAATCATTCATTCCCACATACCAGGTATCTAAGTCTTCATTTTTTTGTTTACAATTGTCGGCTGATGTAATGTTTTGAGAAAAATTCCAACCTGATATTTTGCTCATGACGGACTCCTTGAGTTAATAAGAACGTCTAAGCATTACAAATTCTACTCACAAAAAAATATCAAAAAACGCTCTTTTCACAAACTCGCCGTAAACCTGGAGTTATTTACGGCGAAAAGTCATCACGCCATCAGCATCTTCACTACTGCTTTGCGAACCTGGGCTGGCGCGCCCACTGCGCACAGCGGTTTATGCACTTCCCCCGGATAAAACACAACAAAATCACCTTCATTAAGGATAACTGTTTTCTCATCAACGCCTTCCGGCAAAAATGCGATGTCTTTATCAGCTAACCAGTCGGTATCCCGCGTGCCTGCAGGTTGCGTGCTGAAGGTCATGCCTTCCTGACCTTTTAACACAATCTGAATGTCGAGATAGCGGGCATGATACTCCGCACGGCGAGCTTCGTACGGCTCGGTCATATCTTCCGAGATAAGATAAAACAGACGATTGCCTTCGATATCGTGCTTACCCTTTGGCGTTTCTGCCGTAACGTGCGCTTTGATATGCTCAATCGCCTGGCGTAACTCCTGGGGTAGCCACGGCTGAAGATTATGAATATTTCCGATGATCATCTTTTCCACTCCTTAATTAAAACAATGTTTCATTTCTATCGTTATACGAAAAGATGATCAATTCCGCCAGCCTTAACGCGTGAATTATTGTCTTATCACAACTTATCGGCAGGCGCGTTCCCGCCTTTCGGATCAAGGCCAGCATCACTCCTTGAGAAGAGTTTTTATCGCTTCCCCCGCCAGTGCAGCTGTTGCACAGAGTTGTTCGATTGAGTGCCCCTCCCGTGCCTTCGCAGAAAGCCCTGACATCACGGTACTCATAAAATCAGTCACACATTGTGCGCTTTGTGGATGCCGCCTGGCGATATAGTCATAAATGGTCGTTTCTGCGGCGTGATAATATTGAACGGCAATATCACGCGCTAGTGGATCATGACTATGAATACCTTCAAGAACCATACAGCCAGCGCAGCCGCCGTTTTGGCTATATCTGCGCGCCGCTTCTTTTAATACCTCAACCAGGCACTCGCCTACTGGACGATCATCACGAAGAATATCGGCAAGCGGAATAGCTTCCGTACCGACGTATTCATTGAGTACACGGCTAAATAACCCAGCTTTACTGCCAAAAGCCGCGTAGAGGCTCGGGGGGTTAATACCAAGATAATCAGTAACTTCAGCAACACTGACAGCATCGAAACCTTTTTGGTGAAAAAGCACTTTTGCCGCAGAGACTGCCTGCTCAGGAGCGAAACGTCTGGGACGACCTGGAACGCGAGATTGTTTTTTAGTGACCATTACAAAACTTGTTGACAGAAAGTTAAAACAGTTTTGTAATGCATGTTACATAATAAATCAAGGAGTCCTTATGGGCGCTTTTACAGGTAAGACAGTTCTCATCCTCGGTGGCAGTCGTGGTATCGGTGCCGCTATCGTACGTCGTTTCGTCACCGATGGGGCCAATGTACGATTCACCTATGCGGGGTCGAAAGATGCCGCTAAACGCCTGGCACAAGAGACTGGAGCGACAGCAGTATTCACAGATAGTGCTGACAGAGACGCTGTCATTGATGTCGTTCGTAAGAGCGGCGCATTGATATCCTGGTGGTAAATGCAGGTATTGGCGTCTTTGGCGAGGCCCTGGAATTAAATGCCGACGATATTGATCGCCTTTTCAAAATCAATATTCATGCTCCTTATCATGCCTCTGTTGAAGCCGCCCGGCAGATGCCCGAAGGCGGGCGCATCTTAATCATCGGCTCCGTGAATGGCGATCGTATGCCTGTTGCAGGCATGGCTGCTTATGCCGCCAGCAAATCTGCCCTACAAGGCATGGCGCGCGGGCTGGCCCGTGATTTCGGACCGCGTGGGATCACCATCAACGTCGTCCAGCCAGGGCCAATTGATACCGACGCTAATCCCGCCAACGGGCCAATGCGCGATATGTTGCATAGTTTTATGGCTATCAAAAGACATGGGCAACCGGAAGAGGTCGCTGGTATGGTCGCATGGTTAGCAGGGCCAGAAGCCAGTTTTGTTACCGGCGCGATGCATACCATTGATGGCGCGTTTGGCGCATAACCGACTACGCTCAATTAAGCCCAGCCATTTCCCATGATGTCTGGGTTTTGTTTACTCACGTCGTCCGCTAAAAGCGGCTCCTGGTAAATATAAATCTTCTGTTCATGTCGTAAATCTTGAGGATAACCAAATGGTAGAAAGAACCGCTGTTTTCCCTGCTGGCCGACATTCACTGTATGCAGAACATCGTTATTCTGCGGCTATTCGTTCCGGCGATTTGCTGTTTGTTTCCGGGCAAGTAGGAAGTCGAGAGGACGGAACACCAGAACCCGATTTTCAGCAACAAGTCAGACTGGCATTTGATAATTTGCATGCGACCCTGGCAGCTGCGGGATGCACTTTTGACGATATCATTGATGTTACGAGCTTTCATACCGATCCAGAAAAACAATTTGAAGACATCATGACAGTGAAAAATGAAATATTTAGCGCGCCACCTTATCCAACCTGGACGGCGGTGGGCGTTACATGGCTGGCAGGCTTTGATTTTGAAATTAAAGTGATAGCGCGCATCCCTGAGCTGTAAGCAATAGTGTTAGCCGTTCGTTTTCACACTCCGCCCTATAAGTCGGATGAATGGAATAAAATGCATATCTGATTGCGTGAAAGTGAAAAAGAAAAAAGCAGGAAATGTCTGCAATTATTGATACCGAACGACAGTTCCCCTCCAGAATCACAGTAAATAAAAATGCATATATTTTGACTTATAATTCAAATAAACCGTTTGCGCTGACAAAATATTGCATCAAATGCTTGCACCGCTTCTGACGATGAGTATAATGCCGGACAATTTGCCGGGAGGATGTATGGTTCAGTGTGTTCGACATTTTGTCTTACCGCGTCTGAAAAAGACGCTGGCCTGCCGTTTTTCTTCCCGTTGATCACCCATTCCCAGCCCCTCAATCGAGGGGCTTTTTTTTGCCCAGGCGTCAGGAGATAAAAGATGGCTAATCCGCTATATCAGAAACATATCATTTCCATAAACGACCTTAGTCGCGATGACCTTAATCTGGTGCTGGCGACAGCGGCGAAACTGAAAGCAAACCCGCAACCAGAGCTGTTGAAGCACAAAGTCATTGCCAGCTGTTTCTTCGAAGCCTCTACCCGTACCCGCCTCTCTTTCGAAACTTCCATGCACCGCCTTGGTGCCAGCGTGGTGGGCTTCTCCGACAGCGCCAATACATCACTGGGTAAAAAGGGCGAAACGCTGGCCGATACCATTTCGGTTATCAGCACTTACGTCGATGCGATAGTGATGCGTCATCCGCAGGAAGGTGCGGCGCGCCTGGCCACCGAGTTTTCCGGCAATGTACCGGTACTGAATGCCGGTGATGGCTCCAACCAACATCCGACGCAAACCTTGCTGGACTTATTCACCATTCAGGAAACCCAGGGGCGTCTGGACAATCTCCACGTCGCAATGGTTGGTGACCTGAAATATGGCCGCACCGTTCACTCCCTGACTCAGGCGTTAGCGAAGTTCGACGGCAACCGTTTTTACTTCATCGCGCCGGACGCGCTGGCAATGCCGCAATACATTCTGGATATGCTTGATGAAAAAGGGATCGCATGGAGTCTGCACAGCTCTATTGAAGAAGTGATGGCGGAAGTTGACATCCTGTACATGACCCGCGTGCAAAAAGAGCGTCTGGACCCGTCCGAGTACGCCAACGTGAAAGCGCAGTTTGTTCTTCGCGCCAGCGATCTCCACAACGCCAAAGCCAATATGAAAGTACTTCATCCGCTGCCGCGTGTTGATGAGATTGCGACGGATGTTGATAAAACGCCACACGCCTGGTACTTCCAGCAGGCAGGCAACGGGATTTTCGCTCGCCAGGCGTTACTGGCACTGGTACTGAATAGCGAACTGGCACTGTAAGGGGAAATAGAGATGACACACGATAATAAATTGCAGGTTGAAGCTATTAAACGCGGCACGGTAATTGACCATATCCCCGCCCAGATCGGTTTTAAGCTGTTGAGTCTGTTCAAGCTGACCGAAACGGATCAGCGTATCACCATCGGTCTGAACCTGCCGTCTGGCGAAATGGGCCGCAAAGACCTGATTAAAATCGAAAATACCTTTTTTGAGTGAAGACCGTAGATCAACTGGCATTGTATGCGCCGCAAGCCACGGTTAACCGTATCGACAACTATGAAGTGGTGGGTAAATCGCGCCCAAGTCTGCCGGAGCGCATCGACAATGTGCTGGTCTGCCCGAACAGCAACTGTATCAGCCATGCCGAACCGGTTTCTTCCAGCTTTGCCGTGCGAAAACGCGCCAATGACATCGCGCTCAAATGCAAATACTGTGAAAAAGAGTTTTCCCATAATGTGGTGCTGGCCAATTAATTGCGGTTGGTAATAAAAGTCTGGCTCCCTATAATGAGCCAGACTTTTTACCGCTGTAATAAAGGAGAAATCATGAGCAAAACTATCGCGACGGAAAATGCACCGGCAGCTATCGGCCCTTACGTACAGGGCGTTGATCTCGGCAGCATGATCATCACCTCCGGTCAGATCCCGGTAAATCCGAAAACGGGCGAAGTACCGGCAGACGTCGCTGCACAGGCACGTCAGTCGCTGGATAACGTAAAAGCGATCGTCGAAGCCGCTGGTCTGAAAGTGGGCGACATCGTTAAAACTACCGTGTTTGTAAAAGATCTGAACGACTTCGCAACCGTAAACGCCACTTACGAAGCCTTCTTCACCGAACACAACGCCGCCTTCCCGGCACGTTCTTGCGTTGAAGTTGCCCGTCTGCCGAAAGACGTGAAAATTGAGATCGAAGCGATCGCTGTTCGTCGCTAATCTTGATGGAAATCCGGGCTATCATGCCCGGATTAAGTCTGATGACAAACACAAAATCGCCTGATGCGCTACGCTTATCAGGCCTACGTGATTCCTGCAATTTATTGAATTTGTTGGCCGGATAAGGCATTTACGCCGCATCCGGCATGAACAAAACTCACTTTGTCTGCAATTCGAATCCAGGCCACCATGCCCAGTTGATTCTTTATTGCCAGCCGTAACGACGGCTATAAAATCCTTTCACCAACTGGGTTAATGTCATATACCCTGCCAGAATCGCAACCAGCCACGGGAAATAGCTTAACGGCAGCGCCTGCAGTTGCAGATAACTGGCCAGCGGTGAAAACGGCAATGCGATCCCGACAATCATCACGATCACGGTCATGATCATTAACGGCCACGATGCACAGCTCTGAATAAACGGCACACGGCGGGTGCGGATCATATGCACAATCAGCGTTTGCGACAGTAAGCCCACCACAAACCATCCCGACTGGAACAGCGTTTGCGTTTCCGGCGTGTTGGCATGGAATACCCACCACATCAGGCAAAACGTCAGAATATCGAAGATCGAGCTGATCGGTCCGAAGAAGATCATAAAGCGCCCCAGATCCGCCGGATTCCAACGCTGCGGCTTTTGAATTTGCTCGTCGTCGACGTTATCAAACGGGATCGCCACCTGTGACACATCATACAGCAGGTTCTGAATAAGCAAGTGTAACGGCAACATCGGCAGGAAGGGCAAGAAAGCACTCGCCACCAGCACGCTGAACACATTACCGAAGTTGGAGCTCGCCGTCATTTTGATGTATTTCAGCATGTTGGCGAAAGTGCGACGTCCTTCAATAACCCCCTCTTCCAGCACCATCAGGCTTTTTTCCAGCAGGATGATATCAGCCGCTTCACGGGCAATATCTACCGCGCCGTCCACAGAAATGCCGATATCCGCAGCGCGTAAGGCGGGCGCATCATTAATACCATCGCCCATAAAGCCAACCACATGCCCTTCGCGCTTCAGTAAGGTCACAATGCGTTCTTTATGCATCGGCGTCAGACGAGCAAACAGCGTGGTGCGCTGTGCGAGATTTGCCAGTTCGTCGTCAGATAGCGTTTCAATATCACTACCAATGACCACCTCTCCCGCGTCCAGCCCCACTTCATGGCACACTTTCGCTGCAACTAACTCACTGTCGCCAGTAAGGATTTTTACGGTAATTCCACTCGCTTTTAATGCCTTCAGTGCCGGAGCAGTTGTCTCTTTTGGCGGATCAAGGAAAGCAATATATCCTTCGAGGATCAGGTCGGATTCATCCGCCCGCTGGTAATCTCCTTCACGCGCTGGCAGGTATTTCGTCGCCACCGCAACCACGCGCAGCCCCTGACGATTCAGCGTATCAGTAACCCGCTTAATCTTACGCAGCATGATGTCATCGAGCGGCACAATCTCGCCATTGTGACGCACCTGCGAACACACATTGAGGATTTCCTGCAATGCACCTTTGCAAACCAGCTGATGGTGCTCGGTATTTTCTGCCACTACCACCGACATCCGGCGACGCTCGAAATCAAACGGAATCTCATCGATTTTTTGCCAACGACTGGCCAGCGAGCGCGCTGACTCTTCATCCGTACCTTCGAGCACCGCTGTATCGAGCAGGTTTTTAAGTCCGGTCTGATAATGACTGTTCAACCACGCGCTATGCAGCACGCGTTCGCTGGTTTTACCGGAGATATCGGTATGATTCTCCAGCACAATTTTGTCCTGTGTCAGGGTGCCAGTTTTATCAGTGCACAGAATATCCATTGCGCCAAAGTTCTGAATAGCATCCAGATGTTTGACGATCACTTTCTGTTTCGACAGCTTTACTGCGCCGCGCGCCAGCGTCGAGGTAACAATCATCGGCAACATTTCCGGCGTTAAGCCTACCGCGACCGAAAGCGCAAACAGTGCCGCTTCCCACCAGTCGCCTTTGGTGTAACCGTTGATAAGCAACACCACCGGAGCCATCACCAGCATAAAGCGAATCAGCAGCATACTGACGCGGCTGATCCCCTGCTGAAAGGCATTCGGCTCGCTTTCCTGCTCACTAACACGCCCCGCCAGTTGACCAAACCAGGTATTGGCTCCTGTAGCAATCACCATTGCTTGTGCCGTGCCGCTCACCACGGTGGTGCCCATAAAAACACAGGGTGTCACACTCCAGCGGATTGCTGTGCTCCGGCTGGCGAGTGGTAGCAGCTTTTTCTACGGGCAGAGACTCACCGGTTAACGACGCCTGAGCGACGAACAGATCCCGCGCCTGCAAGATACGTAAATCTGCCGGGATCATATCCCCCGCCGCCAGTTTTATAATATCGCCGGGCACCAGCTGGTCGATCGGGATCTCCAGCCAGCCATTTTCGCCTTTGTCGTTAATTACGCGCAGCACCGTCGCGGTATTGCTGACCATCGCTTTCAGGGCATCTGCCGCTTTAGTGGAACGTGCTTCCTGAATAAAGTTCAGCAACGTAGAAATAGCGACCATTAGCGCGATAACGCCCGCGGCAAATAAATCTTCCGTGGCGTAAGAAATAGCGCCGAGAATGGTGAGTAAAATATTAAAGGGGTTGCGATAGCAGACCCATAAATGTACCCACCACGGCGACGGTTGTTGTGCGGGTAATTTATTTTCACCATGTTGTTCGCGGGCAGATTCCACTTCCGCCTGATTTAACCCTTCCGGATGGGTGTCGAACGTTTTCCACAATTCTTCTTCGGGCATCACCGCCATTTTCAGGCAATGCGCACTTAAGGACGGCGGGACCACCGTATTCACTGTCTGCTGCGCGCCAGGCAATGGATCACGATGAACCAGACGGGAAGGTAAATGGCGAATGAGCCGGGTAAAGATTTCTTTAAACATAAGGAGTCCCTCCGCACTGTCTGAAACAGTACAGAAATGTCTTCAGGCGTGGCGAAGCCTTACCTGAAGGTAATAAAGCTGAGCAGGGACGTTAAAACGTCACGGCCTTACGCATCCGGTAAGCCGTGAAAAGACGGGCTTACCGGAAAAGTTTTAATCTCCGTCGAGGGAGAGGCGTGGGATCAGGTTCCATATAACCTCCGGTAAGTGAAAAAAGCGCCGCAAATAATAAGGAGAATCCAATAATATTCGTAGCATCTATGGCGATATAATACCTGCTGGCAACTAAACCAACGATAAACCAGACTTTACCCATTGCTGAATGCACGGGTAAAGTTAGGCTCAAATAATTAAACAACACGTTACAGGACAACAGGATGCAAAATCGGCTGACCATCAAAGACATCGCACGCTTAAGCGGCGTGGGGAAATCTACAGTTTCCCGGGTGCTGAATAACGAAAGCGGCGTGAGCCAGCGCACCCGCGAGCGTGTTGAAGCAGTGATGAATCAGCATGGATTTTCCCCTTCCCGCTCTGCGCGCGCTATGCGTGGGCAAAGCGATAAAGTGGTCGCCATCATTGTTACCCGCCTGGATTCGTTGTCAGAAAATCTCGCCGTTCAAACCATGCTGCCAGCGTTCTATGAACAAGGTTACGACCCAATCATGATGGAAAGTCAGTTTTCCCCGCAATTAGTTGCCGAACATTTGGGGGTGCTGAAACGGCGTAATATCGACGGCGTAGTGCTGTTCGGTTTTACTTGCATAACAGAAGAAATGTTAGCCCACTGGCAGTCATCGCTGGTTCTGCTGGCGCGTGACGCAAAAGGTTTTGCTTCGGTCTGTTATGACGACGAAGGGGCAATCAAGATCCTGATGCAACGGCTGTATGACCAGGGGCATCGTAATATCAGTTATCTCGGCGTGCCGCATAGTGACGTGACGACCGGGAAGCGACGTCACGAAGCCTACCTGGCGTTCTGCAAAGCGCATAAACTGCATCCCGTTGCCGCTCTGCCAGGCCTTGCTATGAAGCAAGGCTATGAGAACGTAGCAAAGTGATTACGCCTGAAACTACCGCCTTACTGTGCGCAACCGACACGCTGGCACTTGGCGCAAGTAAATACCTGCAAGAGCAACGCATCGACACCTTGCAACTGGCGAGCGTCGGTAATACGCCATTAATGAAATTCCTTCATCCGGAGATCGTCACCGTAGATCCTGGTTACGCCGAAGCTGGACGCCAGGCGGCCTGCCAATTGATCGCACAGGTAACCGGGCGCAGCGAACCGCAACAAATCATCATCCCCGCCACCCTGTCCTGATCGTTTCCTGAACGATAAATTGTGATCTTCGCTGCGTTTCGGGAACGTTCCCGTTTTTAAATTTTTCCGCGCAATATATTCTGCAGCCAACCAAAAATGTCATCTGCCATGGGGCTTTATGATGAGCAAAATAAACCAAACGGATATCGATCGGTTGATTGAACTGGTCGGCGGGCGCGGCAATATTGCGACGGTGAGCCACTGTATTACTCGCCTGCGCTTTGTCCTCAACCAACCGGCCAATGCCAGACCGAAAGAAATTGAGCAACTCCCCATGGTGAAAGGCTGTTTCACCAATGCCGGGCAATTTCAGGTGGTGATTGGCACCAATGTGGGTGATTACTATCAAGCACTAATAGCGTCAACCGGACAGGCGCAGGTTGATAAAGAGCAGGTAAAAAAAGCCGCCCGGCAGAATATGAAATGGCATGAGCAGTTGATCTCTCATTTCGCGGAGATCTTCTTCCCGTTGCTGCCCGCGTTGATCAGCGGCGGTTTGATCCTCGGTTTTCGCAATGTGATCGGCGATTTGCCCATGAGCAACGGTCAGACGCTGGCGCAAATGTACCCTTCCCTGCAAACGATCTACGATTTTCTGTGGTTGATCGGTGAAGCGATCTTCTTCTACCTGCCGGTCGGTATTTGCTGGTCAGCGGTGAAAAAATGGGCGGCACGCCGATCCTTGGTATCGTGCTTGGCGTGACACTGGTTTCTCCACAGCTGATGAACGCTTATCTGCTCGGGCAGCAGCTGCCGGAAGTGTGGGACTTTGGCATGTTCAGCATCGCCAAAGTAGGCTATCAGGCGCAGGTGATCCCGGCACTGTTAGCCGGACTGGCGCTGGGCGTTATTGAAACTCGCCTTAAACGCATCGTGCCGGATTACCTCTATCTGGTGGTGGTACCCGTCTGTTCGCTGATCCTCGCGGTGTTCCTCGCCCATGCGCTGATTGGTCCGTTTGGTCGCATGATTGGCGATGGCGTTGCCTTTGCGGTACGTCACCTGATGACCGGCAGCTTTGCTCCGATTGGTGCGGCATTGTTTGGCTTCCTGTACGCGCCGCTGGTGATCACCGGCGTACACCAGACCACCCTTGCTATTGATTTGCAGATGATTCAAAGCATGGGTGGCACGCCAGTGTGGCCCTGATTGCGCTGTCGAATATCGCTCAGGGCTCCGCCGTAATAGGCATTATCATTTCCAGCCGCAAGCACAATGAGCGCGAGATCTCCGTGCCTGCCGCTATCTCCGCCTGGCTTGGGGTCACTGAGCCTGCAATGTACGGCATCAACCTGAAATATCGCTTCCCGATGCTGTGCGCGATGATTGGTTCTGGTCTGGCAGGATTGCTATGCGGCCTGAACGGCGTTATGGCGAATGGTATCGGCGTAGGCGGCCTGCCGGGAATTCTCTCGATTCAACCGAGCTACTGGCAGGTGTTTGCGCTGGCAATGGCTATCGCCATCATCATCCCGATTGTACTCACCTCGTTTATCTATCAGCGGAAATACCGCCTGGGCACGCTGGACATTGTTTAATTTTCTTCGGGGCGCAATTGCGCCCCCTCGCATTTGCAGGAATAACGTAATGACTAATCTTCCCCACTGGTGGCAAAACGGCGTTATCTACCAGATTTATCCAAAGAGTTTTCAGGACACCACGGGTAGCGGCACCGGCGATTTACGTGGCGTTATCCAACGCCTGACTATCTGCATAAACTGGGCGTTGATGCCATCTGGCTAACCCCCTTTTATGTCTCTCCCCAGGTCGATAACGGTTACGATGTAGCGAACTATACGGCGATTGATCCCACCTACGGCACGCTGGACGATTTTGACGAACTGGTGACGCAGGCAAAATCGCGCGGGATTCGTATCATTCTCGATATGGTGTTTAACCATACCTCTACCCAACATGCCTGGTTTCGCGAGGCGCTGAACAAAGAAAGCCCTTACCGCCAGTTTTATATCTGGCACGATGGCGAACCAGAAACGCCACCGAACAACTGGCGTTCAAAATTTGGCGGTAGTGCGTGGCGCTGGCATGCGGAAAGCGAACAGTACTATTTGCATCTCTTTGCACCAGAACAGGCGGATCTCAACTGGGAGAATCCAGCGGTACGCGCAGAGCTGAAAAAGTCTGTGAATTCTGGGCCGATCGTGGGGTCGACGGGTTGCGCCTGGATGTGGTGAATCTGATCTCCAAAGACCCGCGTTTCCCTGAAGACCTGGATGGCGACGGGCGTCGCTTCTACACCGACGGGCCACGAGCACACGAGTTTTTGCACGAGATGAACCGCGATGTGTTTACGCCACGCGGGTTAATGACCGTAGGTGAAATGTCCTCCACCAGCCTTGAGCATTGCCAGCGATACGCGGCACTGACAGGCAGTGAATTGTCGATGACCTTTAATTTTCATCACCTGAAGGTCGATTATCCCGGTGGTGAAAAATGGACGCTGGCTAAACCTGACTTTGTGGCGTTGAAAACATTGTTCCGCCACTGGCAACAAGGAATGCACAACGTGGCATGGAATGCCTTGTTCTGGTGTAACCACGATCAGCCGCGCATTGTTTCTCGCTTTGGTGATGAAGGTGAATACCGCGTGCCTGCGGCAAAAATGCTGGCGATGGTGCTGCATGGCATGCAGGGAACGCCGTATATCTACCAGGGCGAAGAGATTGGCATGACCAACCCGCATTTCACGCGCATTACTGACTATCGCGACGTGGAGAGCCTCAATATGTTTGCCGAGCTGCGCAACAATGGGCGTGATGCCGACGAGTTATTGGCAATCCTCGCCAGTAAATCCCGTGACAACAGTCGCACGCCCATGCAATGGAGCAACGGCGATAATGCCGGGTTTACGGCTGGCGAACCGTGGATTGGCCTGGGCGATAACTATCAACAAATCAACGTAGAAGCCGCGCTGACCGATGAGTCCTCGGTGTTTTACACCTACCAAAAGTTAATCGCACTGCGTAAGCAAGAAGCCGTTCTGACATGGGGCAATTACCAGGATCTGCTGCCAAACAGCCCTGTATTGTGGTGCTATCGCCGTGAATGGAAGGGGCAAACCTTGCTGGTCATTGCCAACCTTAGCCGTGGGATCCAACCCGGCAGCCAGGGCAAATGCGCGGCAACTGGCAGCTTGTGATGCATAACTACGAAGAAGCCTCACCACAACCCTGTGCCATGAATTTACGGCCTTTTGAGGCTGTCTGGTGGTTACAGAAGTAAATCTTCCCTAAGCCCCGGTAATGCCGGTCATTCCGGGGTTTTGTCTGTCAGCATGTTGTTTTTGTTGATTTTTCAACCAGCAAATTCATTAAAAATTTACATAACGCTGTAGCGCCGTCATCCGTACGCTCTGCTTTTTTACTTTGAGCTACATCAAAAAAAGTTCAAACATCCTTGATGCAAAGCACTATATATAGACTTTAAAATGCGTCCCAACCCAATATGTTGTATTAATCGACTATAATTGCTACTACAGCTCCCCACGAAAAAGGTGCGGCGTTGTGGATAAGCGGATGGCGATTGCGGAAAGCACCGGAAAACGAAACGAAAAAACCGGAAAACGCCTTTCCCAATTTCTGTGGATAACCTGTTCTTAAAAATATGGAGCGATCATGACACCGCATGTGATGAAACGAGACGGCTGCAAAGTGCCGTTTAAATCAGAGCGCATCAAAGAAGCGATTCTGCGTGCAGCTAAAGCAGCGGAAGTCGATGATGCCGATTATTGCGCCACTGTTGCTGCGGTTGTCAGCGAGCAGATGCAGGGCCGCAACCAGGTGGATATCAACGAGATCCAGACCGCAGTTGAAAACCAGCTGATGTCGGGTCCATACAAACAACTGGCTCGTGCTTACATCGAGTACCGTCACGATCGCGACATTGAACGTGAAAAACGCGGTCGCCTGAACCAGGAGATCCGTGGTCTGGTCGAGCAGACCAACGCCTCGTTACTCAACGAAAACGCCAACGAAGACAGCAAGGTGATTCCAACCCAGCGCGACCTGCTGGCCAGGTATCGTTGCCAAACACTATGCCCGTCAGCACCTGTTGCCGCGTGACGTGGTGCAGGCACATGAGCGTGGCGATATTCACTATCACGATCTCGATTACTCGCCGTTCTTCCCGATGTTCAACTGCATGTTGATTGACCTGAAAGGCATGCTGACCCAGGGCTTTAAAATGGGAACGCCGAGATTGAACCGCCGAAGTCGATCTCTACGGCAACCGCTGTAACTGCGCAGATTATTGCTCAGGTCGCCAGCCATATTTATGGCGGCACCACCATTAACCGTATCGATGAAGTGCTGGCACCGTTTGTCACCGCCAGCTACAACAAACATCGCAAGACCGCAGAAGAGTGGAACATCCCGGACGCCGAAGGCTACGCTAACTCTCGTACCATTAAAGAGTGCTACGATGCCTTCCAGTCGCTGGAGTACGAAGTAAACACCCTGCACACCGCCAACGGTCAGACGCCGTTTGTAACCTTTGGTTTTGGTCTGGGCACCAGCTGGGAATCGCGCCTGATTCAGGAATCTATCCTGCGTAACCGTATCGCAGGCCTTGGTAAAAACCGTAAAACTGCGGTGTTCCCGAAACTGGTGTTTGCGATTCGCGATGGCCTGAACCATAAAAAAGGCGATCCGAACTACGACATCAAACAGCTGGCGCTGGAGTGCGCAAGCAAGCGCATGTATCCGGATATCCTGAACTACGATCAGGTAGTGAAAGTCACCGGTTCGTTTAAAACCCCGATGGGCTGCCGCAGCTTCCTCGGCGTGTGGGAAAATGAAAACGGCGAGCAGATCCACGATGGTCGTAACAACCTCGGCGTGATCAGCCTGAACCTGCCGCGTATTGCTCTGGAAGCAAAAGGCGATGAAGCCACCTTCTGGAAGCTGCTGGATGAACGTCTGGTGCTGGCACGTAAGGCACTGATGACCCGTATCGCTCGTCTCGAAGGCGTGAAAGCGCGCGTCGCCCCGATCCTCTATATGGAAGGTGCTTGTGGCGTACGTCTGAATGCTGACGATGATGTTTCTGAAATCTTCAAAAACGGTCGTGCGTCTATTTCGCTGGGTTACATCGGCATCCACGAAACCATTAACGCGCTGTTCGGCGGCGAGCATGTTTACGACAACGAGCAGCTTCGCGCGAAAGGTATCGCCATTGTTGAACGTCTGCGCCAGGCAGTGGATCAGTGGAAAGAAGAAACGGGTTATGGTTTCAGTCTCTACAGCACGCCGAGTGAAAACCTGTGCGACCGCTTCTGCCGTCTCGATACTGCTGAGTTTGGCGTGGTGCCGGGCGTGACCGATAAAGGTTACTACACCAACAGTTTCCACCTCGATGTGGAGAAGAAGGTGAACCCGTACGACAAGATCGACTTTGAAGCGCCTTACCCGCCGCTAGCGAACGGTGGTTTCATTTGCTACGGCGAGTATCCAAACATTCAGCACAACCTGAAGGCGCTGGAAGATGTCTGGGATTACAGCTATCAGCATGTACCGTATTACGGCACCAATACACCGATTGATGAGTGCTACGAGTGTGGCTTTACCGGTGAGTTCGAGTGCACCAGCAAAGGCTTCACTTGCCCGAAATGTGGTAACCATGACGCCTCCCGTGTGTCGGTGACTCGCCGCGTGTGCGGATATTTAGGTAGCCCGGATGCACGTCCGTTTAACGCTGGTAAGCAGGAAGAAGTTAAGCGCCGCGTTAAACATTTGGGGAATGGGCAGATAGGTTAATCTTCACTCTGCGCAAAGCAAATGCCGGATGCGGCGTAAACGCCTTATCCGGCCTACATTTGGCAACGGCTCCAGGCCTGATAAGACGCGACAGCGTCGCATCAGGCATTGATTACCGGATGCAGCCTACACGCGGACTGATAAGCCAGGCGAAATAATGAATTATCATCAGTACTATCCTGTCGACATCGTCAACGGCCCCGGCACTCGCTGCACCCTGTTTGTCTCCGGGTGTGTTCATGAATGCCCCGGTTGCTATAACAAAAGCACATGGCGGGTAAATTCTGGTCAGCCATTTACCAAAGCAATGGAAGACAAGATCATTAAAGATCTGAATGACACTCGTATCAAACGCCGGGGATTTCCCTCTCCGGCGGCGATCCGCTGCATCCGCAAAACGTGCCGGATATTCTGAAACTGGTAAAACGCATCCGCGCCGAGTGTCCGGGTAAAGACATCTGGGTGTGGACAGGCTATAAACCCGACGAACTCAACGCTGCGCAAATGCAGGTTGTTGATTTGATTAACGTACTGGTCGACGGCAAATTTGTGCAGGATTTAAAAGACCCTTCCCTGATCTGGCGCGGCAGCAGCAATCAGGTGGTGCATCATTTGCGATGATAAGTTCCCTGTTACCTGAGTGCAGGCAACAGGGAAATGAGGAATTAACGATACTTCTGGTGATAGGCGTTGCGGGTCGTTTTCAGTTGCTCTGCAGCAGCCTGCGCTTCTTTTACTTTACCTTCATTTGCCAGCTTCAGCGCGTCGTCAATCTGACCGACCAGAATGTCGAAACCGTGGCGGAAATCTTTCATTTCCGGGCTGTCCGGTGATTTATCTTCGAGCTTCGGCGGCGTTGCTTTTTGCGCATCCAGCGCTGCGGCGCGCATCTTCGTTAACGCGTCTTTGACTTGCGCCGCGTTATCCGCTTTTTCGATCACTTTTAAATTGTCGTTGAGGGTTTCCATATTGTCTTCAAGATCAGCGGCAAACGACGCAGAACTGAATACCAACGAGGAGACTGCAAGAATAGCTAACAGGCTTTTACGCATTGCTCACTTCCTTTTTTATTTACACTTCATCCTTCACACTGCCTCATCGACGGCTACGCTCATTCGCCCGGGTCACGTACTGCGAGTACGCTCCCCGGCCCTCATTCACTTTCCGTCTCGATGCAGTGCGAATGATTTTGTGTAATTTTTTAGTTTATAGCGCGGCAGGTCGCGCCAGTTTTTTACTGCCCGGCGATTTTCATCTCCGGCAACAGCACAGAACCACACTGTATATTACTGCGTGTTTCAATATCGTTACCGACGGTGACAATATTGCGCCACATATCTTTTAAATTACCTGCGATGGTGATTTCGCTAACCGGATACTGAATTTCGCCATTCTCTACCCAGAAGCCCGCTGCACCACGGGAATAATCACCGGTAATGGCACTCACGCCCTGGCCCATCAGCTCCGTCACCACCAGCCCGGTACCCATCTCTTTGAGCATTTGTTCGAAGCTTAGCCCTTGTCCGGCAATCCGCCAGTTGTGAATACCGCCCGCATGTCCGGTGCTTTTCAGCCCCAGTTTCCGCGCCGAGTAGCTGGTCAGCAGCCACTGAGTCAGGATGCCATCTTTAATAATATCGCGACGCTCGGTGCGCACACCTTCGCTGTCAAATGGCGTCGATGCCAGCCCTTTCAGCAGATGCGGATGCTCTTCAACGGTCAGCCAGTCCGGCAGAATTTGTTTACCCAGCGAATCCAGCAGGAAGGTGGATTTACGGTAAACCGATCCACCTGCTATCGCCCCCACCAGATGGCCAAAAAGCCCGGTTGCCACTTCATTGGCAAAAATGACCGGCGCTTTCATGGTGGAGAGTTTACGCGGTGACAGGCGCGATAAAGTACGGCGAGCACAGTCGGCCCCAACCCACTCTGGCGTTTGCAGATCGCTCATCGCACGACCAATGGTGTAGGCGTAATCACGCTCCATATCGCCATTTTCTTCGGCAATTACACAGCTGGAGAGCGAATGACGCGTTGAGCAGTAACCCTGCAACATGCCGTGGCTGTTGCCAAAAACTTTGACACCGTAGTGGCTGTTAAAGCTACCGCCTTCGGTATTGGTGATGCGTTTGTCCGCCTGCAATGCTGCCTGTTCTGCGCGGGCCGCCAGTTCAATGGCTTCATCCGGGGAAACTTCCGCAGGGTGGAACAAATCGAGATCCGGTGCGTCAAAGGCCAGCAGCTCTTTGTCTGCCACGCCGGCACAGGGATCTGGCGAGGTATAACGGGCAATATCCAGCGCCGCCTGTACGGTGCGGGCAATGGCCTGCGGGCTTAAATCGGTGGATGATGCGCTACCTTTGCGGTTCTGGTGATAAACAGTGATCCCCAGCGCGCCATCGCTATTGAATTCAACATTCTCCACTTCACCATAACGCGTGCTTACGCTAATGCCGGTGGTCTTGCTGACGGCAACTTCCGCACCGTCCGATTTGCCTGAGGCCAACTCCAGCGCAGTGGAAACTGCTTCTTCCAGAATCTTGCGCTGCGCTTCAACTTGAGAGATTACTTTCATTGCAAGTGCCATAATGTAGAGAGTTTCTCTGAAGTCTAACAGAGAACCGTTTTTCAGTGCGCATCTTAACTGGTAACATTAGCCTCTTTTTTTAAGGAGCCTGAGATGACTAAGCAGCCCGAAGACTGGCTCGACGACGTTCCCGGTGATGACATCGAAGACGAAGACGATGAAATTATCTGGGTCAGTAAAAGTGAAATTAAACGTGATGCCGAGGAGCTAAAACGCCTTGGCGCGGAAATTGTTGATCTGGGGAAAAACGCGCTGGATAAGATCCCGTTAGATGCGGATCTGCGCGCGGCTATTGAGCTCGCCCAGCGTATTAAGATGGAAGGTCGCCGCCGCCAGTTGCAGCTCATCGGTAAGATGCTGCGCCAGCGCGACGTAGAGCCTATTCGTCAGGCGCTGGATAAGCTGAAAAACCGTCACAACCAGCAGGTGGTGCTGTTCCATAAACTGGAAAACCTGCGCGATCGTCTGATCGATCAAGGTGATGACGCCATCGCTGAAGTATTGAATCTGTGGCCCGATGCCGATCGTCAGCAGCTGCGTACTCTGATCCGCAACGCGAAGAAAGAGAAAGAAGGGAATAAGCCGCCGAAATCCGCACGCCAGATTTTCCAGTATCTGCGCGAACTGGCGGAGAATGAAGGGTAATTTTCGTTGTTGATGTGAGTATGGTTTGCCGGATGCGGTGCACCTGTAGGCCTGATAAGACGCATCAAGCGTCGCATCAGGCACTATGCTCAAATGCCGGATGCGGCGTGAACGCCTTATCCGGCCTACGCACACTATATCAGGCTAAGGCCGAATTACTGCGCGGCTTCCGCCTTCTTCGCCAGACCATCCAGCAGTTTCTGATGGATCCCACCAAAACCGCCGTTGCTCATCACCAGAATATGGTCGCCAGGCTGAGCGGTTTTCACCACCATATCTGCCAGCGTATCCACATCGCCACTCCAGTGTGCAGGCTGAACGCAGGCTTCTGCCACTTCTGCCACCTGCCACGGAATATGCGCCGGTTGCAGCAGGAAGACTTCATCGGCACGACCTAATGAAGGTGCCAGATCGTCTTTGCAGATCCCCATTTTCATGGTATTCGAGCGCGGTTCCAGCACGGCAATAATGCGCGCCGTACCGCCAACTTTGCCACGCAGCGCCGCAAGCGTTGCCAGAATCGCCGTTGGGTGATGGGCAAAATCGTCATATACCGTGACGCCATTCGCTTCACCACGCAACTCCAGACGGCGGCGAGCGTTAATAAACGAACCCAGCGCGTTAGCGGCATCTGCCGGCGCTACACCAACATGGCGAGCCGCCGCAATCGCCATCAGGCCATTGTGCATATTATGTTCGCCTACCAGCGACCATTTCACTTCGCCCACTTTTTCGCCATCCAGCAAGACTTCCCATTCGGAAGCATCGGTGGTCAGCTTTTTCGCCTGCCAGTGACCCTGCTCACCCACCAGCTCCTGCTCGCTCCAGCAGCCCATCGCCATGGTCTGTTTCAGGTTGATGTCGTTTTCCGGCCAGATAATACGGCCCTGCCCCGGAACGATACGCACCAGATGGTGGAACTGTTTCTGGATCGCTTTCAGGTCGTCAAAGATATCGGCGTGATCGAACTCAAGGTTGTTGAGGATCAGCGTACGCGGGCAGTAATGGACAAATTTAGAGCGTTTGTCGAAGAAGGCGCAGTCATACTCATCCGCTTCGATAACAAAGAAGTCGCTTTCGCCCAGACGCGCCGAAACCTCAAAGTTCCCCGGCACACCGCCGATCACAAATCCCGGTTTGTAACCGCACTGTTCCAGAATCCAGGTCGCCATTCCCGCGGTGGTAGTTTTGCCGTGTGTACCGGCAACGGCCAGCACCCAGCGGTCGCGCAGCACAAAATCGTGCAGCCACTGCGGACCTGACATATAAGGGATGTTTTTTTCCAGTACCGCTTCCACACACGGATTTCCACGGGTCATGGCGTTGCCAATAATCACCAGATCCGGCTGCGGATCGAGCTGGCTGGCATCGTAACCCTGAATCAGTTCAATGCCTTGCTTCTCAAGTAAGGTGCTCATCGGCGGATACACATTGGCGTCCGAACCCGTTACTTCATGGCCTAACTGGCGCGCCAGCATCGCCAGACCGCCCATAAACGTGCCACAAATTCCTAAAATATGAATGCGCATACGTCACTATCCTTTTTTAATCTGCCGCTCATTTTACGCATATGTCGGGCAAGTGAGAAACGCATTTCAGGATAATCCGCAATTTGCTGGCGCGATTCACCTGAGCGCAACATTGAGATTATTTGTTAAGATTGTTGCGGTCGCTTTACTCCATAAACATTGCAGGGAAAGTTTTATGAAAACGTTAGGTGAATTTATTGTCGAAAAGCAGCACGAGTTTTCTCATGCTACCGGTGAGCTCACTGCTTTGCTGTCGGCAATAAAACTGGGCGCCAAGATTATCCATCGCGATATCAACAAAGCAGGACTGGTTGATATCCTGGGTGCCAGCGGTGCTGAGAACGTGCAGGGCGAGGTTCAGCAAAAACTCGACCTGTTCGCCAATGAAAAACTGAAAGCCGCACTGAAAGCACGCGATATCGTTGCGGGCATTGCCTCTGAAGAAGAAGATGAGATTGTCGTCTTTGAAGGCTGTGAACACGCAAAATACGTGGTGCTGATGGACCCCCTGGATGGCTCGTCCAACATCGATGTTAACGTCTCTGTCGGTACCATTTTCTCCATCTACCGCCGCGTTACACCTGTTGGCACGCCGGTAACGGAAGAAGATTTCCTCCAGCCTGGTAACAAACAGGTTGCGGCAGGTTACGTGGTATACGGCTCCTCTACCATGCTGGTTTACACCACCGGATGCGGTGTTCACGCCTTTACTTACGATCCTTCGCTGGGCGTTTTCTGCCTGTGCCAGGAACGGATGCGCTTCCCGGAGAAAGGCAAAACCTACTCCATCAACGAAGGAAACTACATTAAGTTTCCGAACGGGGTGAAGAAGTACATTAAATTCTGCCAGGAAGAAGATAAGTCTACCAATCGCCCGTATACCTCACGTTATATCGGTTCACTGGTCGCGGATTTCCACCGTAACCTGCTGAAAGGCGGTATTTATCTCTACCCAAGCACCGCCAGCCACCCGGACGGTAAACTGCGTTTACTGTATGAGTGCAACCCGATGGCATTCCTGGCGGAACAAGCAGGCGGTAAAGCGAGCGATGGCAAAGAGCGTATTCTGGATATCATCCCGAAACCCTGCACCAGCGCCGTTCGTTCTTTGTCGGCAACGACCATATGGTTGAAGATGTCGAACGCTTTATCCGTGAGTTCCCGGACGCGTAATCTCCTGCGCCTCTCCACACGGAGAGGCGTTTTTATCGCTGCACAATGTTGACTCTTGTCACAGGCGAACTCTGACGATTCTCCCACAGCACCGTTAATCCACGCTGTAATGCTATAAAAATAAACAACAAAATACCGATGGCGATTTTCGTCCACCATGAGCTCAGCGTGCCATCAAAGTTTATGTAAGTCTGAATCAGTCCCTGAATCGCCACGCCAAAAAGCGTCCCTAATACCGTTCCAACGCCACCGCTCAAAAGCGTACCGCCAATTACCACTGAGGCGATAGCATCCAGTTCCACACCTACGCCCGCCAGCGCATATCCGGCCTGGGTATAAATCGAGAAGACAATCCCCGCCAGCGTTGCCAGTCCGGTGGAGAGCATATAAATGCGAATAGTGGTGCTGCGAGTGGAAATCCCCATCAGGTTTGCCGACGTTGCGTTGCCGCCAATGGCGTATACCTGATTACCAAAACGGGTACGATGCGCGAGGAATATGCCGATAACCACCACCGCCAGCATCAGCAGCCCCATCGCACTTAAGCGACCGCCGCCAGGGATTTTCCATGCAAGGCTTGAGAGCGTGTCATAAACAGGATGATTTATCGGGATCGACTCTTCTGAGATGAGATAGCTGACACCGCGCAAAAAGAACATCCCCGCAAGGGTAATGATAAACGCCGGGATCTTCAGCGCGTCGATCAGAAGCCCCATAAATGCGCCGAAGGCACAGCCCATCACCAACACCAGCGGAAACGCCAGCAGCGGCGAGAGGCCGAAATCGCCAATCACTTTTGCCAGAAACACGCCGGTAAAGGCGATCACCGAACCGACGGAGAGATCGATCCCACCGGAGAGGATCACAAAGGTCATGCCAACGGCGATGATCCCCAGAAAAGCGTTATCGGTCAGGATATTGCAGATCACTCTTGTGGAAGCAAAACCGGGAAACTGCGTCAGACAGTAGAGATAACCCAGCACAAAGACGCCGATGGTGATCATCAGTGGCAAATTACGTTTTATCACGGTTACGTACCCCTTTAATCAGACTGATAAAGCGTTGCGACTGAACAATCAGCACGCAAAGCACCACCACCGCTTTTACGACCTGGTTCATCTCCGGCGGAAAGCCAGAAAGCAAAATTCCGGTGTTCATTCCCTGAATAATCAGCGCCCCCACCACCGAAAGCAGCAGGTTAAAGCGCCCGCCCATCAGCGATCCACCGCCAATAACCACTGCAAGAATGGCGTCCAGCTCCAGCCATAATCCGGCGTTGTTGGCATCGGCACCGCGAATATCCGCCGCCACGATAATGCCCGCAATCGCCGCACACAGCCCGCTCAACACGTAGGTGAGCATGACGATGATTCGCGTGTTAACTCCGGCATTTTTTGCCGCCCGAATGTTGATACCAACGGCTTCGATAAACATCCCCAGCGCCGTTTTGCGGGTCAACAGCCAGAAGAGGAGAAGCGTCAGTACCGCAATAATGACTGGTGTTGGCAGGAACAACAGCGATCCGCTGCCAAACCAGGAGAGATCCGGTGAGTTAAATGTGACGATCTGTCCGGAGGTGATCAGTTGCGCCACGCCGCGCCCGGCGACCATCAGGATCAGGGTGGCGACAAACGGCTGAATTTTGAGGATCGCTACCAGTATGCCGTTCCACAATCCCGCCAGGATGCCAGTGCCCAGGGCGCTTAACAAAACAATCGGCAGGCTGAATCCCGCGACCGTCATCGCAGCCGTTGTGGCTCCGGCGATAGCCATCACCGCCCCCACGGAGAGATCAATCCCACCAGTGGCGATCACCAGCGTCATACCAATCGCCAACAGCGCAACGGGGGCGGCGCGATTAAGAATGTCGATAGGGCTACCGAACAAACGCCCATCCTGAAGCACCACCTGCCAGAAATGCGGGGCCACCAGGCTATCGACCAGCAGCACCAGCAACAGTGCCGCCAGCTGCGGCATTCCTGTTGGCCAGCGAAAACGCCTTTTCGGCGGCGTAGTGTCCGGGAGAGATTGAGGCATCACACTGTTCTCCTTACGCCGCAATGGCGTTCATGATCGCCGGAACGGAAAGCTCTGCCAGCGGGATCTCCGCCACCTGTTTGCGATCGCGCATGATAATCACCCGATCGGCATAGCCCACCAGTTCTTCCAGTTCGGAGGAGATCACCAGCAGCGCCAGTCCATCGGCGCACAGCGTTTCAATCAGGCGGATGATCTCGGCGTGCGCACCAACATCAATGCCGCGGGTTGGCTCGTCGAGGATCAAAAATTGCGGACGAGTCAGTAGCCAACGTGAAAGCAACACTTTTTGCTGATTGCCGCCAGAGAGAAATTCAATCGGTTGTTCAGTTGAAGGTGTGCGAATGCCAAGCTGGCGGATAAAGCGTTCGGCAATCTCTTGCTGTTCTTTACGGGAAATGGGTCGTAGCCAGCCGCGCTGGGCCTGGAGAGCGAGGATGATATTTTCCCGCACCGAGGCGGCAGCGATGATGCCATCGGTTTTCCTGTCTTCCGGGCAGAAGCCAATGCCCAGTACCGAAGCCTGATGTGGCGATCGCAGGGTTTGCGGTTTGCCTTTGATCAACGCCGTGCCGCTGTCAGCAGGTTTGATCCCGAAGATCACTTCGGCGGTTTCGGTACGTCCTGATCCCAGCAAGCCTGCCAGGCCAACGATCTCGCCGGGGCGTACTTCGAGATCAAACGGTGCGATCGTTCCTTTTTTGCCGTAATTTTTGAACGCGGCAACGGGTTTGTCGCTCAACAATGTTCGCCCGGCACGCTGTAGCGCGTGGGTGTCCAGCTCGCGCCCCAGCATCATTTTTACCAGTTCGATCTGCGGTAGCTCGCGGGTTTCCCGACAGCCTACGAAACTGCCGTTGCGTAAGACGGTGATCCGATCGCTGACCTGATAGACCTGATCGAGAAAGTGAGTGACAAAGATCAGGCTGACGCCGCGATCGCGCAACTGACGCATCAGGCCAAACAGTAACTCTACTTCCTGAGTGTCGAGGCTGGCGGTGGGTTCATCGAGGATCAGCACTTTGGCGGAGAGATCGATGGCCCGGCAAATGGCGACGATTTGCTGCATCGCGACTGAAAAGCGGTTGAGCGGTTCGCGCACGTCGAGGGAGAAACCGTAAGATGCCATCAGTTCGGTGGCGCGCTTTTCCATCTCTTTACGGCGTAGAAGGCCAAAACGTTTGGGTTCGCGGCCTATAAATAGATTATCAGCGACCGACATATTGGGTAGCAGGTTGACTTCCTGATAGACGGTGCCGATGCCGAGTTGTTGTGCGTGGGCGGTGTTTTTCGGTGAGATAGCCTGGCCTTCCAGCCAGATAGTGCCGCGATCGGCGTGGTATACACCGGTTAATACTTTGATTAGCGTCGATTTTCCCGCCCCGTTTTCACCGAGCAGCGCCATGATTTCGCCACGGCGCAGGCTGAAATCAACGTTGTCTAACGCTTTGACACCGGGGAAAAATTTACTTAATCCTTCGGTGCGGAGGATTTCCTGGTGTTGGTTAGTATTCATAGTTTCCCCCGTTGTAAAGCGTGCGCCAGATAAGACACAACAGCGTCGCATCAGGCATCTCGCACAACCGCCGGATGCGGCGTGAATGCCTTATCCGGCGGCCCACAAATCGGCATTAGGCATTGATGCCCCTCAATACCCCATATTTTTCTTCTTCTCTAACTCTTCTTTTGCGGTATCAGGCAGATAAAGGGTGGATTTGGTCAGGGTCAGCTTTTCAGGCATGGTGCCGTCTTTTTTGTATTTCTCCAGCGCATCAAAAGCGGGGCCTGCCATGTTCGGCGTCAGTTCAACGCTGGCGTTCGCTTCGCCATCAATCATCGCTTTGTAGATGTCCGGCACGCCGTCGATAGAGCCTGTCAGGATATCTTTGCCCGGTTTCAGGCCCGCTTCTTTAATTGCCTGAATCGCGCCAATCACCATGTCATCGTTATGGGCGTAAACCATGCAGATGTTTTTGCCGTTGTTTTCCGCTTTGATAAAGCTCTCCATCACTTCTTTGCCTTTGCTGCGGGTGAAGTCACCTGACTGCGAGCGGATAATTTTGATATTTGGCGCATTCTTAATGGCTTCGGCAAAGCCTTTCTTACGGTCAATGGCGACGCTGGCCCCAACGGTGCCCTGCAGCTCCACCACGTTGCATGGTTTGCCATTCACTTCTTTTACCAGCCAGTCACCAATCAACTTGCCTTCGAGGATGTTGTCGGCGGTGACAGTGGTCATATAGAGAGATTTGTCTTTCACATCGATGGAACGGTCAAGCAAAAAGACCGGGATTTCGGCATCTTTCGCCTCTTTTAATACCGGCTCCCAACCGGTCGCTACCACTGGAGCGATAAAGATCGCATCCACCCCTTGCGCGACGAAGGAACGTACCGCTTTAATCTGGTTTTCCTGCTTTTGCTGACCATCGGCAATTTTCAACGTAATTCCGCGCTTTTCGGCTTCACTTTTCGCCACATTGGTTTCTGCGGCGCGCCAGCCGGATTCCGATCCGACCTGCGAAAATCCAACGGTTAATGGAGCGGCCAACGCCATAGACGACATGGCTGCCGAGACTGCAGAGACTACAAGTAAGCGTTTCCACATAGGGTTGTCCTCGTCGGGGTAATTATTATTGGTGAAAAGATGTTCGCGAAAAAACTATAGACAATTCGTTATGTAACGGATTGCGTTACATCACACTTCAAAAAAGTAAATAAAACGTTAATCACAAGTTTGTAATCGCTTTCATCTCACTATGAAAAATGCGGCTACGGTTATGGATTTTCCTGCTCTTTAAACCATCTTAAAACTGGCTAAAAAGGAAAATGAAGAAGAAAACAAGCGAAGACATTCGGCGCGAGTTGGCTATAATACTCGGCACTTGTTTGCCACATATTTTTAAAGGAAACAGACATGAGCTTACTCAACGTTCCTGCGGGTAAAGATCTGCCGGAAGACATCTACGTTGTTATTGAGATCCCGGCTAACGCAGATCCGATCAAATACGAAATCGACAAAGAGAGCGGCGCACTGTTCGTTGACCGCTTCATGTCCACCGCGATGTTCTATCCGTGCAACTACGGTTACATCAACCACACCCTGTCTCTGGACGGTGACCCGGTTGACGTACTGGTCCCGACTCCGTACCCGCTGCAGCCGGGTTCTGTGATCCGTTGCCGTCCTGTTGGCGTTCTGAAAATGACCGACGAAGCCGGTGAAGATGCGAAACTGGTTGCGGTTCCGCACAGCAAGCTGAGCAAAGAATACGATCACATTAAAGACGTTAACGATCTGCCTGAACTGCTGAAAGCACAGATCGCTCACTTCTTCGAGCACTACAAAGACCTCGAAAAAGGCAAGTGGGTGAAAGTTGAAGGCTGGGAAAACGCAGAAGCCGCTAAAGCTGAAATCGTTGCCTCCTTCGAGCGCGCAAAGAATAAATAAGTTCTTCTAGCGTAATAACCCTGAACGCCGGGCTTCGGTTAGTAGGGGTTTTTTTATGCCCGCGATAAATAAACACACCTTATTCCACCACCGCCTGCAAACGTAATAACGCCTCTTCCACCACCTCACCCGCAGCCAGACCAATACGCTTGCCAGCCGGGCGCGTAGATCCATCATCCGCACCTGATTCACCAGCACCACGCCGTGCACATCGCCTTCTTCGCAATGTAAAGGAACGCTAAATCCGGCATAACGGGCAAAATTTCCGCCCTGCGTAATGGGGGCCACCAGCGTCATTCCCAGTTGATTAAAGGCTTGAACGGAGAGCACAAGCGCAGGTCGACCAGCACCTTGCTGTTCATGGCCGCTTGCTGGATCAAAGCCAACCAGCACAATGTCTCCCCGTTCAAATTCACTTTTCTTTACCATATTTCGTCACCCGCAGGGGTGGATTTACCCCAGACATCCTGCTCGCTAAGTTCCGTGGCGTTCATGTCACACTGTGCCAGCAGTTCATCAAGCGAGTAGCGCCTGGAGATGGGTGTCAGAATCAGTTGATTGTTGCTCACTTGCGCCTCCACGCTCTGCCCCGGCCGTAAGTTAAGTTCTTTCATCACAACATTAGGAATGACCATACCTGAACTGTTCCCCCATCTTTTTATGGTAATACGCATCTGCACCTCCTTAAGTTATACAAAGTATAACTCACGGTGCTACAGGAAACGTTTTACCCCTGCGCATTTGTGAACGCCAGCAGAGTTTTTTATGCGTTAACAGATATGGAAAGCGGCTCGGAGAGAAAAGCAAAAGGTGAGGGAATTACAAAACAGAATACGAGTCGTCTCGCAAAAAACAACGCCACCCGAAGGTGGCGTATGCGTATGGTTACTTATCCCTGTCTAACCAGTCGCCGCTTTCAATTAGCTTTAATCCATCGACGGGTCGTTGATAAACGTACATCCATGCACTCCCGTACGGCGTCTGAATCAACTGGCGCGCGTATTCACCGCCCCTGGTGCGCAAGGCATCAAGTTCGGCCAGCGTGGCGTTGTCAATACGATAAACTTCACCGTGTACTGTTCCGTTCCCCGGAACTGCGCCTGGATAGTGGCCCAGGCTATACAACTGGTAGTTATCGATACTGAAATCGCCCAGTAACTGGGCATTGGTCATCCAGTGACTGTTGCCTTGTTTGTGGCGTAAACTGCCGTAGACAAATATTCGCATTGCTAAAACTCGAACTGATAGAGCAAATCCAGTGCCTGGTCTACACCAGACACGGCTTCCAGATATAGCTTAGGCATCAGGCGATAACGTAACGTGAGTGTTGCTATAGAGTCAAATATACCCACGCCGTATTTCACTTGCAGACCTGGCAATACATAGCCGCTGACCACCACCTGGGAGGAGTCGCCTACACCCTGGGTGTCGAGCGCTAAATTGCTTACGCCAAACGTCTCGCCGATTTTACCCACAATCTGACCACTTTGTGCAACCCCCAGACCAATCAGCATTGAGGTCATCGCCGCACTGTCGCTCTGATCGCTCTCCAACCCTTGTCCACGTAGCAAATAAGACAAGGCAGCCTGTTGCGACATCGCCGGGTCAGAGAAGATCTCCGCTTTCGGTTCGTCCGCCAGACCAGTGACGCGAACTCCGGCGATGACGTCGTCTTCTGTAGCATCCGGGTTACGAATAGCTTCAATATTAAGATACGGTTGATCCGGCGGGCCAGAGAACAGTAGCTCACCCTTACGCACAATCAGATCCTGACCATAGGCATGGAAGCGCCCTTCAGGGATGTTGATCTGCCCGTTCAGGCCCAGCCCTTGTTTGTCCTGAACGACGTTAAGATCGCCCGTCAGCCGCGCTTTCAGGCCAAAGGCGTCAATGCGCACATTGTTGCCGACGTGAACAATCAGGTTGCTGTTAATCGGAATCGACGCCGTTTTTGCCTCTTCCGGTTGCAGGTTATCGTTAAGCATCACCACATCGCTGGAGACGCCCACCGCGCTTTCCGGCAGCTCATGCACCACGATGCGCGCCCACGGGACATCCACGCGACCATCGAGGGTAAACAGGTTTGGTGTAGCCTCGAATACAACATCTGGTGATACATCCATTCGTACCATCGGCGGCACGGTGATACGCACTTTACTGCCCTTCGCTGTTACCCGCGCCCGCCAGTTTTCAATCTGGCTCCAGTCGGCGTCGCCGTTCAGGTAGATCTCACCCTGCTGGGTCCGTACTGTACCGGCAAGCGTCGAGCGCATACCGTTAAAGTTGACCGCAAGCTGGCTCGGCTGCATATCAAACGGCATAAAGTTGCCGTCGATATCCACACCCGTAACCTGTAGCAGCCCAAACAACTGCGGGCTTTGCACATCACCCCCCAGACGTAAGTTGGCACTCACCATCCCCGCAGCTTTTTCCCCACGGGTAAAGATAGGGTTTATCATCGCAAGGTTGAAGTTACGGATATTGACGTTGCCACCAAGATTACGGCGGCCTTGCGGATCGGCCACCTGCACCTGTCCATCAAACTGGCCGTTATTGGTCAGGCGGATGGTCCAGCCCAATTCGGCACGGTTGTTACGCAATTCCGCCGTCAGATTCAGCGTCTGAAACGCCACGGGCAGCGCCGCATCGTTGACGGTTTGCGTTACCTGCACGTTACGCCCCGAAAGGGTGATACTGCCCTGCGGCAGCCCCTCTTTCGTGGTGTCCCAGGCAACGTCCGCTTTACCCGTGAAGATACCGCTGGCCTGAGTGGTTTCTGGCATAAACGGTTTCAGCATGGCGAGGTCGAAGCGGTTGAGATTCACCACCGCACGCCCTTCGGCCCCCGCATCGATAGTTTGCGGCACGCACAATTCCGCATTCGGGTTAAGCCAACAGTGTGGCCCGATGCTGATTTTTTGCTCCTTATTGCGGTAATCCAGCGCAATATCGCGGGTCAGCGACCACGGGCCGACCGGCGTCTGGAAGCGGGTATTGCTAAGAGTTCCCTTCCAGCGTTCTTCTTTGCGATCAAAACTTCCTGCCAGATTAAGCTGCCCGGAAACCGGCTCGCCCTGAATCCGCAACTGTAACTCGTGCTGTTGTTCGCTGCCTTTGGCATTCAGGGTGACGAGGTTGATACTCACATCGGGCTGCGAGATTTGCTCAACGCGTACGTCAAGTTTACCCGCAATCTGATCGGTGGATTTGATATCGCCTTCCACGCGAACCTGCGCCACGGAAAGTTCCTGCCAGCGCAGGCCGCGCGCGGTGATATCTGCCAGTAGTTGTGGCGCTTCCACCGTGCCGCGTACTTTCACCAGCCCTTTCGCTGTACCGCCAAGCCCCGGCAGCGCGTTATCCAGCCCCGGCGCGTTGATGGTGGCATCAAGATTGAGATCTTTTACCCCCAGCTCGCCTTTCACTTCGGCACTGTTTGGCCCCAGTTCCAGATGCAGCCCTGGGATCATCCACTGCATATAACTGTTGCCTTTCAGCGTGCCGTCAACGTTCACTTTGTTCTGTTTGACGTTTCCGGGCAGCTTCAGTTCTGGCACTTCCATCTGCCAGGTGCCGCCGTACAGGCTACCGCGGGTTTTAATCAAGCCATTGAGTTTCGACGGCCACTCCGGGAACTCTTTGGCGGTGTTAATGCCGTTAAGCGTTAGCTCACCGCGCCAGCTAATTGCCTGCTGCCAGTCGAGCAACGCTTTGAGTTCAGTTTTCCCTTCCAGCGCCGCGACGGTGAGTTTGTCGAGATTGACCTGCTGTTCATTACCTTTGGCATCAAGGGTAATGGTGGCTGGCGGGATCTCCTGTCCCTTCACTGCCGTACGCATAGAGAGCGTGTAATCGGTCATTTTACCGGTAAGTTTCAGTTTCAGATCATCCGCCTGATACTGCTTCTCTCCAGTGAACGGCCAGTAAAGCTGTTTGCTGTTCACTTCCACGTTGAGCGGCAATCCGGCTTCCGCCAGTCGCGTCTGGGCGCGTAAATCCATATCCACCGGACCAGAAAGGTTAACGCCTATCTCCAGCTGTTCGCGCAGCGCGCCGCCCACTTTCAGCTTCACTTTTTCACCTTTCAACGGCTCCACGTTCAGTGTGCTGTTGAGGGTAATATCCACCGCCAGTTGTCTGACAGCTGCGCCGTGCCGCTGGCGTTGACGATCCCTTGACTGGAGTCGATATCCAGGGCGTCCAGTTTAGTATTACCGTCGATGCTGCTCACTTTCAGCAGCATGGTGCTCACGGTGATGTCCGTGTCACCCGTCACGCGCAGCTGCTCGCCCTTAAACTCTTCAATGTTCAGGTTAAGCGGCAAATGCACGTCGGTCATTTCCGGCAATACCGGGCGAGAAAAGAGATCTTTCAGCGTTTCGCCGAGCGGTTTTTCATCCGGCTGCGGATTTTCAATTTTCGGTTCGACAACTTCTTCCTGCGCCACTTCCGCCACTTTCGGCAAAGCAATCAACAGGCCTTTCAGCGACGTCGGTTTCAGGGTCAGGGTTTTCTCCTGCCAGTTCAGGCCGGAGGTGAAGTCCATCACCGACACCGTGGTGTCATCAATCTTGATGTTGACGTTGTCCAGCGCCACCCGTGTCAGGGTGATGGGATACGGCGTGGAGAGATCCAGCGGGCCGCTATCTTCCTCTTCTTCAACCTGTTCAGAAGGAGGCATTTTTTTTTACTGTCGATGTTGACCTGAATGTCTTTCAGCGCCAGGTCATTAATACAAACGCTACTGTTCCACAGGCACTCAAGCCCGACCGCCAGATGCAGATTGCCCGCTTTTACCGCTACGCCTGGCTGCTCATAACGAACGTCAGACAAGGTGAGATCACGCCAGCCGCCGGTGACCTTGCCAATATCCAGTCCTGGCACCCAGCGATCCGCCGCTTTAAATACCAGATGCAGGCCGCTGGTGGTGCCCACCAGAAACGCCACCGATCCCAGCAACAGTAAGATAACGATAACCACGCCGAGGCTGATTTTTTTCCATAAACTCATAATTCTGGCCCCAGACCGATGTAAAACTGTAACCCGTGTTCGTCTTTATCCGCGACCGGTACGGCAAAATCGAGTTTGATTGGCCCGACCGGCGATTCCCAGCGCACGCCGACCCCGGTACCGGTTTTAAAGTCGCTGCGGCGAATATCGCTTACCGCTTCGCCGCTATCGACAAACACCGCGCCCCACCATTTTCCGGTCACGTTGTACTGGTACTCCAGCGATCCGGTTATCAACTTCGAGGCCCCTTTCAGGTCACCGTTGGCGTATTTCGGAGCGATTGATTTGTATTTGTAGCCGCGAATACTGCGATCGCCCCCGGCGAAGAAACGCAGATCCGGCGGTACTTTGTCGAAATCACCCGTTTCAATCCAGCCCAGCGTGCCGCGTGTCACAAAACGATGGCGATCGTACAGTGTGCGGATCCAGACGTTCTGCGCCTGGAAAACGGAGAAATCGACATCTGAGCCCCAGGCCGTGTTGGAGTAGTCGATAGAGTAGCGTTGCGAGTCGCCCCAGGTTGGCATCAGGCCACCGCGAGAACGCGTGCGGCTAATCATCACCCCAGGATAAAACAGCATCGTGGTGTTGGTAATTTCACCCTGGGTAAAGTGGTCGAGACTCCAGCGCAGGTTAATGGCACGCTGCCAGCCGCTGGAGAGATCCCAGTAGCGAGAAGCCACCAGCGTAGTGGAGTCAGACTCGGTATCGTTCAGGTCAGTGCGCTTAAAACCGCCCTGCACCAGATAATATTGTTCCAGTGGATTCTTCAACAGCGGCATTTTATAGCTGAAGTCGAGGATCTGTTCCGGCGCGGAAATACTGGTACTGGTGGTCAGACTGTGACCATAAGAGTTCATCCACGGCTTTTTCCACGTCGCTTTCACGCGCGGTCCCACGTCCGTAGAGTAACCGACCCCGGTTTCGATGGTGTTTTCAGTTCGCGGCGAAACCACGCCCGTCAATGGTAATACTTTCGTTTCGCGCGATTTATCAAATTGTGGAGCCACTACGACCGAGTTAAACCAGCCGGTAGCAGAAAGTCGACGGTTCAGCTCTGCCAGATCTTTCGATTCGTACTCATCGCCCTCTTTAAACGGCACCAGATTTTGCAGGTATTCATCGCGGATTTGTGATCCTTCAAAGGTCACATGCCCAAAGCGGTAGCGCTCGCCACTGTTATAATCAATATCCCAGAAGGCTTTATGCAGGCCGAGCGCAATGCCCAGCTGCGCTTTGGTAAATTCGCTATCGAAATAACCTTTACGCAACGCAATGCTGGTTAAGGACTTTTTGAAATTTTCATAATCGCCCTGGTTCAGTACCGTACCAATAGCCGGGCGAGTATCGAGCAATTTCAAATAGTCTTTATCGGTCCGCGCGCCGCCGCGCAATACCACATCGGTGCCGCCAATTAACACCGGCACGCCTGGCGTGACTTTGGCGATCAATACCTGCCGCCCTTTCTTTGGCGGTGGACGGAGATCAAATTCAATGGTCGGCTGGTAATAACCCAGCGCTTTCAGACCTTCGCGGATGGCATCATCGACGCGTGCGCGAAAGCGACGGTCTGGCGTCACTTCATCACTTTCAATCGTAGAAAGCTGCGCACGAACGTTCTTTTCCAGCTGTCCCGATAACCCCTCGACCTGTAGACGGACGTTCGCGGCGACGGCAGATCCGCTTAAGCAGAGTAAGCTTACACAGCATAACTGTCGGATATAGCGCACATTTTCTCCTGAATATCCTTTTTTCCTGCCCCTGGAACGCCGTTAAACGGCTTAACAAAAATCCAGTAATATGGATTAAAAAGCAGACTAAACCCCAAATATTTCTTATGTTTTACTTTAGACCTATTCACAGCGGTTATTGTGTGCAAATACGCCTCTTGTTACAACCTTAACCCCAATGACCGATTTTCGGGAGAGCGACACCATGAGTTTATTTGATAAAAAGCATCTGGTTTCCCCCGCCGATGCCCTGCCTGGACGTAACACCCCGATGCCCGTAGCCACGCTGCATGCGGTCAACGGTCACTCAATGACCAATGTACCTGACGGAATGGAGATTGCCATTTTTGCGATGGGTTGTTTCTGGGGTGTGGAGCGTCTGTTCTGGCAGTTACCCGGCGTTTACAGCACCGCCGCAGGCTATACCGGCGGCTATACGCCAAATCCGACTTATCGGGAAGTGTGCTCCGGCGATACTGGCCATGCCGAAGCGGTGCGCATTGTTTACGATCCATCCGTCATCAGCTATGAGCAGTTGCTACAAGTATTTTGGGAGAATCACGATCCCGCCCAGGGAATGCGTCAGGGCAATGACCACGGTACGCAGTATCGTTCAGCGATTTATCCTCTGACCCCAGAACAGGATGCCGCCGCTCGCGCCAGTCTGGAACGTTTTCAGGCGGCGATGCTTGCCGCCGATGACGATCGTCGCATCACCACGGAAATCGCTAACGCCACACCGTTTTATTATGCCGAAGATGACCACCAGCAATATCTGCATAAAAACCCGTATGGTTACTGTGGAATTGGCGGAATTGGCGTCTGTCTGCCGCCGGAAGCATAGCGTTACGGGTACAAATGTAGATTGTTGATAAAGTGCATTTTGTTTATGTCGGATACGGCGTAAACGCCTTGCCAGGCCTACAAAATCGTCCAAATTCAATATATTGCGGGGACTGCGTAGGCCTGTTCGGTATAGCGCATCAGGCAGTTTTTCATTTTTCAGCTGTCTGAATTTTAACCCTCTGGCGGCTTTACAGTACCTTACGCTATACTAGCCACTGAAAATGCCGGTTCACTTTCTTCGAATCGGCTTTCAATGTGTATTTCACACAAATTAATCAACTTCCCCTTCCGAGGATCTGGCCTGAAAGGTCGGATAAGATATGTTAAACAGTATTTTAGTCATACTCTGTTTGATCGCTGTAAGTGCGTTCTTCTCGATGTCCGAGATCTCGCTTGCCGCCTCACGCAAAATCAAACTTAAACTGCTGGCTGATGAAGGCAATATAAATGCCCAACGCGTTCTGAATATGCAGGAAAATCCCGGCATGTTCTTTACCGTGGTCCAAATCGGTCTGAACGCAGTGGCGATTCTCGGCGGTATCGTCGGTGATGCGGCATTTTCTCCAGCTTTTCACAGCCTGTTCTCCCGCTATATGTCGGCAGAACTCTCTGAGCAACTGAGCTTTATTCTCTCTTTCTCGTTAGTGACTGGCATGTTTATCCTGTTTGCGGATTTAACCCCGAAACGCATCGGTATGATTGCGCCAGAAGCTGTGGCTTTGCGTATCATCAACCCGATGCGCTTCTGCCTGTACGTTTGCACCCCGCTGGTGTGGTTCTTCAACGGACTGGCGAACATAATCTTCCGTATTTTCAAACTGCCAATGGTACGTAAAGATGACATCACTTCTGATGACATCTACGCGGTAGTGGAAGCCGGTGCGCTGGCGGGCGTGTTACGTAAACAGGAACACGAGCTGATTGAAAACGTCTTTGAGCTGGAATCCCGTACCGTTCCGTCTTCAATGACACCGCGTGAAAACGTGATTTGGTTTGATCTCCACGAAGATGAGCAAAGTCTGAAGAATAAGGTGGCGGAACATCCGCACTCTAAGTTTCTCGTCTGTAATGAAGATATTGACCACATCATCGGATATGTCGATTCTAAAGACCTGCTGAACCGCGTGCTGGCTAACCAAAGCCTGGCACTGAACAGCGGCGTACAAATTCGCAACACGCTGATTGTGCCGGATACGTTAACCCTTTCAGAAGCGTTGGAAAGTTTTAAAACCGCAGGTGAAGACTTCGCGGTGATCATGAACGAGTACGCGCTGGTAGTGGGGATCATCACCCTCAACGACGTGATGACCACGCTGATGGGCGATCTGGTCGGTCAGGGGCTGGAAGAGCAGATTGTCGCCCGTGATGAGAACTCATGGCTGATTGACGGCGGCACGCCGATTGACGACGTCATGCGCGTGCTGGATATTGACGAGTTTCCGCAGTCGGGCAACTACGAAACCATCGGCGGCTTTATGATGTTTATGCTGCGTAAGATCCCGAAACGCACCGATTCGGTGAAATTCGCCGGCTACAAATTTGAAGTGGTGGATATCGATAACTACCGCATCGACCAGCTGCTGGTGACCCGAATCGACAGCAAGGCCACCGCCCTTTCGCCAAAACTGCCTGACGCTAAAGATAAAGAAGAAAGCGTCGCGTAACCCCAGAAACATCAACGGCTCCCGAATCAGGAGCCGTCTTATTACTGCATAGCACTTTGGTTAAGCCATCTCTGTTTGCAGACGCATAACCTGACGGTTAACTTCGGACATCACTGACAAATGCAGCTTATCCTTCACTTTTGGGATAAGAATCTTACCCTTATCAAATTCAAAAGCGCCAACGTCCTTGATGTATAACCGTCCACGGAACAGGATCTTTACGTACTTCGCCACCTGAAGTGGGTTGTACCGTTGGAAAATTTTTCATTGTTATCTCCTGCTGAGTATTACGCCTGTGCGGTGCCACAATCGGCCCAACGATTATGAGGCGCAAATTTTAATGCCTAGTGACTATAGACTATCCGGGCAATGTTTCCACCGCGTATAACTTTTTTTACCTAAAGGTTACAATTATTCAGAATTATCTTTTTACCGAAGCGCGGTCTTCAGTATAAGCATTCATTTTTCATATGATTTGTGCGCTTGACCGCAAACTGGCATCACACTTGCGGGAAATTCGATAAATAGCACATATGATTAAAACTCAGACCCAAGTGGTCGGATCACCTGCATATCATAAGAAGGAAACACCATGACCCTACGCAAGATTCTGGCACTCACCTGCCTGCTGTTGCCGATGATGGCTTCCGCACATCAGTTCGAAACCGGTCAGCGAGTGCCGCCGATTGGCATCACCGATCGTGGCGAGTTGGTGCTTGATAAAGATCAGTTTAGCTACAAAACCGGAACAGCGCGCAGTTAGTGGGAAAAGTGCGAGTACTGCAACATATTGCTGGTCGCACCTCTGCAAAAGAGAAAAAATGCGACGCTGATTGAAGCGATTAAATCAGCGAAGTTACCGCACGATCGTTACCAGACCACCACCATTGTTAACACCGACGACGCAATTCCGGGTTCCGGCATGTTTGTGCGCAGCAGTCTGGAGAGTAATAAAAAGCTTTATCCCTGGTCGCAGTTTATTGTTGATAGCAATGGCGTCGCACGCGGTGCCTGGCAGCTGGATGAAAAAAGTTCCGCTGTAGTGGTGCTGGATAAAGACGGTCGCGTGCAATGGGCCAAAGACGGGGCGCTTACTCAGGAAGAGGTGCAGCAAGTGATGGACCTGCTGCATAAATTAATTAATAAATAGACACTCTGAACCCCGGATTCAGGAACGACTCGCGCGGGGTGTAGTCCAGCGGCTTACCCTGCCAGTCGTGAACGTGCGCTCCGGCAGCCGCAGCCACAGCATGACCAGCGGCGGTATCCCAAATATTCGTTGGCCCGAAACGCGGGTACAGCTGCGCCTGTCCTTCCGCCACCAGGCAGAATTTCAGCGAAGAGCCGATGGACGTGGTCTGATGTTCGCCAAGCTGTTGCAGATACTCTTTCAGCTCCGCATCTGCATGGGAACGGCTGATCACCACCAGCGGCGGGCGCGCATCGCGGACCTGAATCTGCTTGCGCACACCGCACTCTTCTTTCCACGCTTTGCCTTCTGCCGCGCTGTACATTACGTTCATTACCGGCGCATACACCACACCTAAAATCGGTTTGCCGTGGTCGATGAGCGCAATGTTAACGGTAAATTCGCCATTACGTTTAATAAACTCTTTAGTACCATCCAGCGGGTCTACCAGCCAGTAACGCTGCCAGTGCTGACGGACTTCCCAACCGGGAGGATCTTCTTCAGAAAGGACCGGAATATCCGGTGTCAGCGTACGTAAACCGTCCATGATAACGGTGTGAGCGGCAATATCCGCTGCCGTTACCGGAGAATTGTCCGCTTTGCTGACGACGTCCATCGGTTTCGTCCCGTCGTAGACCTGCATAATGGCATCGCCTGCATTCCGTGCAAGCTGGCATACTTGATCTAACATTTCTCCACCTCGTCTCTGTGAGCGGTGTTAACTTATTGTTTTACTTATACCCTATCGTTAATGAATGCGCCAACTGTGATAGTGTCATCATTTTCAAAGCGTAAAATTGTGGCATTCTTCACTGTTCTATAAGTAAGACGTTTATTCTCTCTTTTCTTTCGTATTCCCGATGATAAAAGGATGTCCCTGATGATTAAGTTTAGCGCAACGCTCCCAAAGTACGCTGATTGCCGCCAGTGTGAATGCAGCGACGGTCGATCTGCGTATCATGGAAACCACTGATCTGCATAGCAACATGATGGATTTCGATTATTACAAAGACACCGCCACGGAAAAATTCGGACTGGTACGTACGGCAAGCCTGATTAACGATGCCCGCAATGAAGTGAAAAACAGCGTACTGGTCGATAACGGCGATTTGATTCAGGGGAGTCCGCTGGCAGATTACATGTCGGCGAAAGGATTAAAAGCAGGTGATATTCACCCAGTGTATAAGGCATTAAATACGCTGGACTATACCGTCGGCACGCTTGGCAACCATGAGTTTAACTACGGTCTGGATTACCTGAAAAATGCGCTGGCGGGAGCGAAATTCCCTTATGTAAATGCCAACGTCATTGACGCCAGAACCAAACAGCCAATGTTTACACCGTATTTAATTAAAGATACCGAAGTGGTCGATAAAGACGGAAAAAAACAGACGCTGAAGATTGGCTATATTGGCGTCGTACCGCCGCAAATCATGGGCTGGGATAAAGCTAATTTATCCGGGAAAGTGACGGTGAATGATATTACCGAAACCGTGCGCAAATACGTGCCTGAAATGCGCGAGAAAGGTGCCGATGTTGTTGTCGTTCTGGCGCATTCCGGGCTGTCTGCCGATCCGTATAAAGTGATGGCGGAAAACTCAGTTTATTACCTCAGTGAAATTCCGGGCGTTAACGCCATTATGTTTGGCCCATGCTCACGCCGTTTTCCCAGGTAAAGATTTTGCTGATATCGAAGGAGCTGATATCGCGAAAGGCACGCTGAATGGTGTTCCGGCGGTAATGCCAGGCATGTGGGGCGATCATCTTGGTGTGGTCGACTTACAACTCAGTAATGACAGCGGTAAATGGCAGGTAACACAGGCGAAAGCGGAAGCACGACCGATTTACGACATCGCTAATAAAAAATCCCTCGCGGCGGAAGACAGCAAGCTGGTAGAAACACTCAAAGCCGATCACGATGCCACACGCCAGTTCGTCAGCAAGCCAATCGGTAAATCTGCCGACAATATGTATAGCTATCTGGCACTGGTGCAGGACGATCCGACCGTGCAGGTGGTGAACAACGCGCAAAAAGCGTATGTCGAGCATTACATTCAGGGCGATCCGGATCTGGCAAAACTGCCAGTGCTTTCAGCTGCCGCACCGTTTAAAGTTGGTGGTCGCAAAAATGACCCGGCAAGCTATGTGGAGGTGGAAAAAGGTCAGTTGACCTTCCGTAATGCCGCCGATCTTTATCTCTATCCAAATACGCTGATTGTGGTGAAAGCCAGCGGTAAAGAGGTGAAAGAGTGGCTGGAGTGCTCCGCCGGACAGTTTAACCAGATTGATCCTAACAGCACGAAACCACAGTCACTCATCAACTGGGATGGTTTCCGCACCTATAACTTTGATGTGATTGATGGTGTGAATTATCAGATTGATGTTACCCAGCCTGCCCGTTATGACGGCGAGTGCCAGATGGTTAATGCCAATGCGGAAAGGATTAAGAACCTGACCTTTAATGGCAAGCCGATTGATCCGAACGCCATGTTCCTCGTTGCCACCAATAACTATCGCGCTTACGGTGGCAAATTTGCCGGTACGGGCGACAGCCATATCGCTTTTGCTTCACCGGATGAGAACCGCTCGGTACTGGCAGCGTGGATTGCTGATGAGTCGAAGCGTGCGGGGGAAATTCACCCGGCGGCAGATAACAACTGGCGTTTAGCACCGATAGCTGGCGATAAGAAACTGGATATCCGTTTCGAAACCTCTCCGTCAGATAAAGCCGCGGCGTTTATTAAAGAGAAAGGACAATATCCGATGAAGAAAGTCGCGACCGATGATATCGGCTTTGCGATTTATCAGGTGGATTTGAGTAAGTAAAACACTTCTTTTTCGGCCTACAAATCATCAACCGCATCCGGCATTTATTGGCAGATGCGATGCTGTCGCATCTTATCCGCCCTACAAGTCATGAACCGTAGGCCGGATAAGCGCAGCGCATCCGGCTGTTATGCCGCACGTTCATCCCGCACTGCCAGCACCTCAGGCAAATTCAACTCAATCCAGTCCGCCAGTGCAGCAACCTTTTCGCTCACCTGCTCGCCCAGCGGCGTGAGGCTGTATTCCACATGCGGCGGCACCACCGGATAAGAGATACGGTTAAGAAACCCATCCTGTTCTAATGCCTGTAACGACTGCGCAAGCATCTTTTCACTCACCCCACCCATCTTGCGGCGCAGGTCGCTAAAACGGTGCGTACCTTCGCGAAGCGCGACCAGAATCAATACCCCCCAACGACTGGTGACGTGTTTCAACACCTCGCGCGACGGGCACTGTTCGGCGAAGAGGTTACCCTCTTTCAGTTGTTGCGACAGGCTAACCTGACTCATTTCATACTTACCTTTTTGTGCGTACTTACTAAAAGTAAGTTTAAGTGTTAGCGTATTTAAACACAAGACAAAACGATGGAGACTTCCCATGATCGCTATTACTGGTGCCACTGGTAAACTTGGTCACTATGTTATTGAATCCTTTGATGAAAACGGTTCCTGCCAGCCAAATAGTGGCTATCGTTCGTAATCCGGCAAAAGCACAGGCACTGACAGCACAAGGCATTACCGTGCGTCAGGCTGATTACGGCGATGAAGCCGCACTGACATCTGCACTTCAGGGAGTGGAAAAATTACTGCTGATCTCTTCCAGCGAAGTGGGTCAACGTGCCACGCAGCATCGTAATGTTATTAATGCCGCAAAGGCGGCGGACGTGAAATTTATCGCTTATACCAGCCTGCTACATGCAGATACCTCCCCGCTCGGCCTCGCCGATGAGCACATCGAGACGGAGAAAATGCTGGCTGATTCTGGCATCGTTTACACCCTGCTGCGCAACGGCTGGTACAGCGAAAACTACCTCGCCAGCGCCCCGGCAGCACTGGAACACGGCGTATTTATCGGTGCCGCGGGCGATGGCAAAATTGCCTCAGCAACGCGGGCTGATTATGCGGTAGCTGCGGCACGCGTGATTAGCGAAGCCGGTCACGAAGGCAAGGTTTACGAACTGGCGGGCGATAGTGCCTGGACGCTGACACAGTTAGCGGCAGAACTTACCAAACAGAGCGGCAAACCGATTACCTATCAAAACCTGAGCGAAGCTGATTTCGCCGCGGCGCTGAAAAGCGTCGGACTGCCTGACGGACTGGCGGATATGCTGGCGGATTCTGACGTTGGCGCATCGAAAGGCGGTCTGTTTGATGACAGCAAAACGCTTAGCAAATTGATTGGCCGCCCAACGACAACGTTAGCCGAAAGCGTAAGCCATCTTTTTAATGTTAATAACTAGTTAATTAAAGTGGCATCCTCCGCATCCTCTCTGATAATGACGGGATGCCGGGAGCAATCATGTCTGCTTCCTGAACTTTCTTCTGACAGACCAATGGATGCCAGTAATGATTAGCGGCGTGCTGTACGCCCTGTTAGCAGGGTTGATGTGGGGGCTTATTTTTGTCGGGCCGTTGATCGTACCGGAATACCCGGCGATGTTGCAGTCGATGGGGCGTTATCTGGCGTTAGGGTTAATTGCGCTGCCCATTGCCTGGCTGGGACGCGTGCGTCTGCGTCAGTTGGCGCGTCGCGACTGGCTTACCGCCTTGATGCTCACCATGATGGGCAACCTTATCTATTACTTCTGCCTTGCCAGTGCCATTCAACGTACTGGCGCGCCTGTTTCCACGATGATTATCGGCACCCCCTGCCGGTGGTGATTCCCGTTTTTGCCAATCTGCTTTATAGCCAGCGCGACGGCAAACTCGCGTGGGGAAAACTCGCCCCGGCACTGATTTGTATTGGCATCGGCCTGGCGTGTGTGAATATTGCTGAGTTAAACCACGGACTCCCCGATTTTGACTGGGCACGTTATACCTCAGGCATCGTGCTAGCGTTAGTTTCCGTGGTCTGCTGGGCATGGTATGCCCTGCGCAACGCCCGCTGGCTGCGGGAAAATCCCGACAAACATCCGATGATGTGGGCGACGGCGCAGGCGCTGGTCACGCTGCCGGTTTCTCTCATCGGCTATCTCGTCGCCTGTTACTGGCTGAATATGCAAACGCCGGACTTCTCCTTACCCTTTGGCCCCCGTCCGCTGGTGTTTATTAGTCTGATGGTTGCGATAGCCGTGCTTTGCTCATGGGTTGGCGCACTCTGCTGGAACGTCGCCAGCCAGCGATTACCGACAGTGATTCTCGGGCCGCTGATTGTTTTCGAAACGCTGGCAGGTTTGCTGTACACCTTTTTACTCCGCCAGCAAATGCCGCCGCTAATGACGCTGAGCGGTATCGCGCTGTTAGTGATTGGCGTGGTCATCGCGGTCAGAGCAAAACCAGAAAAACCTTTAACTGAATCTGTCTCAGAAAGTTGACACGCTGGCAGTGAGTTAAATAAGCCTCTGCTACGTAAGGGTTATAGCTTTTGCCTTAAAGATGCATTTAAAATGCATCTTATCTTATTAAGAATGAGGTATCAGCTATGGCTTATCGCGACCAACCTTTAGGTGAACTGGCGCTCTCTATTCCTCGCGCTTCGGCTCTGTTTCGTAAATATGATATGGATTACTGCTGTGGCGGTAAGCAGACGCTGGCGCGCGCGGCGGCACGTAAAGAACTGGATGTTGACGTCATTGAAGCCGAACTGGCAAAGCTTGCTGAACAACCGATTGAGAAAGACTGGCGTAGCGCGCCGCTGGCGGAAATCATCGACCACATTATTGTGCGCTATCACGATCGCCATCGCGAGCAGCTGCCGGAGCTGATTCTGCAAGCGACTAAAGTCGAGCGCGTTCACGCCGACAAACCAAGTGTGCCAAAAGGGCTGACAAAATACCTGACTATGCTGCATGAAGAGCTTTCCAGCCACATGATGAAAGAAGAGCAAATTCTCTTCCCGATGATTAAACAAGGCATGGGCAGCCAGGCAATGGGGCCAATCAGCGTAATGGAAAGCGAGCACGATGAAGCGGGTGAACTGCTGGAAGTAATCAAACACACTACCAATAACGTCACACCGCCGCCGGAAGCCTGCACCACCTGGAAAGCGATGTATAACGGCATTAATGAACTGATTGATGACCTGATGGAGCACATCAGCCTGGAAAACAATGTACTATTCCCGCGCGCACTGGCGGGTGAGTGATCTAAAAGCTGGATGGCATTGCGCCATCCAGCATGATAATGCGGTTATTTCCGCAGTTCAGCAGCCCGCTTCTTACCAATAAACAACCAGCCCAGCCCCAGCGCGATAAACCACAGCGGGGTAACCAGCAGCGCCTGGCGGGTGTCATCTTCCAGTGTCAACAACACCAGAACAAACACAAAGAACGCCATACATACCCAGCACATCAGCTTGCCGAGCGGCATCTTGTAGATTGATTTCTCATGCAGGTGCGGACGCTGTTTGCGATACACCAGGTACGAGCAAAGGATAATCGTCCAGACGAACATAAACAGAATCGCGGAAACGGTTGTAATCATCGTGAACGCGCCAATCACGCTGGGATTCACATACAACATCACCACGCCGCCGAGCAGGCAGATGCAGGAGAAGGTCAGCCCTTTCGCGGGTACGGCGCGCTTAGAGAGTTTAGCGAACGCTTTCGGTGCCACACCTTCCTGGGCCAGACCAAACAGCATACGGCTGGTAGAGAAGACACCGCTGTTAGCGGAAGACGCCGCAGAGGTCAGCACCACAAAGTTGATCACGCTGGCAGCCGCAGGCAAACCTACCAACACAAACAGTTCAACGAACGGGCTTTTCTCCGGGACTACCGAACTCCACGGCGTCACGGACATAATCACAATCAGCGAGAAGACGTAGAACATAATGATACGGATCGGAATGGAGTTAATCGCGCGTGGCAGTGATTTCTCTGGATCTTTGGTTTCCGCAGCTGTTGTACCTACCAGCTCAATCCCCACGAAAGCAAAAACCGCTATCTGGAATCCGGCAAAGAAGCCACTTAAGCCTTTCGGGAACCAGCCGCCGTCATTCCACAAATGTGCAAATGATGCTTCCACACCGGTCGGTGACTGAAAGTGCATCGCCACCATGACCAGGCCGACAACAATCAGCGACACGATGGCGACGATTTTGATCATCGCAAACCAGAACTCCATCTCACCGAACATTTTTACCGTGGCGAGGTTTAGAACCAGTAACAGAATGATCACGGATAACGAAGCAACCCAGTCAGAAAGCCCAGGGAACCAGAACTGAGCATAAGCCGTGATCGCCACCACGTCTGCCATACCGGTTACAACCCAGCAGAACCAGTAAGTCCAGCCGGTGAAATATCCTGCCCACGGCCCGAGTAGATCGGAAGCGAAGTCACTAAAAGATTTGTATTCCAGATTCGAAAGCAGCAATTCCCCCATTGCCCGCATCACGAAAAAGAGCATAAAACCGATGATCATATAAACGAAAATGATCGACGGCCCGGCAAGGCTAATCGTTTTGCCGGACCCCATAAACAACCCTGTACCAATGGCACCGCCAATGGCAATAAGCTGAATATGTCGGTTTGTGAGATTGCGCCGTAGCGACTGTTCAGCCGGAGCCTGATCATCGGCAACGACTTTTACCTGATCTACCATGTTTTTTTCTTCCTGTACCTGTCTGTGTTGTTCAGGCTCTACGGCCTTTAGTCAGTCTATGATACGACGAATCTGTATCGGGACTCATCGATATTAGGTAACAATACGCGGGATGAATACTAAGATTTAGATCTAATGTTAATTTTATGTTTAAAGTGAGTGTCATATCACGGTGATAACGCGAAACAGCTCACAAAAATACACGCTTACAGGGTCTTTGCAACATAAAATAGCGCCGTTTGGCAAACTGAAGGGTTTATTGCTGAATGCCTGCTCCCCTCTGGTTCGAGGGGAACAGAATGCGCTGCTTAGAGGATTTCCAGCAGTTCGACTTCAAACACCAGGGTGCTGAACGGAGGGATGGACGCGCCAGCGCCGCGCTCGCCATATGCCAGTTCCTGCGGGATAGTCAGTTCCCATTTAGAACCTACCGGCATCAGAGTCAGTGCTTCAATCCAGCCAGGGATCACGCCGTTAACCGGGAATTCAGCTGGCTCGCCGCGAGCAACGGAGCTGTCAAACACGGTGCCGTCGATCAGTTTTCCGGTGTAATGAACACGAACGCGGTCGGTACGTGCCGGAATTGCGCCTTCGCCCTGGTTGATCACGCGGAATTGCAGGCCAGATTCGGTGCTATTTACACCTTCTTTTTTGGCGTTTTCTTCCAGGTATTTCACACCTTCAGCAGCCATCGCCTGGAAACGCTGACGACGAACGGCATCGGCGCGTTCGTGGATTTCACGCAGCGCGCGGTGCACCACATCAACCGGAACAGCCGGATGTTTGCCTTCCAGCGCATCGGCAATGCCTGCAACCAGTGCTTCTGGCAGCAGCCCTTCCAGGCCAGATTCACTCAGTTGTTGCCCTACCTGCAAACCAATGCCGTAGCTTGCTTGCGCTTCGATGGTGTCAAAAGTTGGGGTGGTCATCGTATTTCCTTTCTTAGGGTATAAAGTAGCGGGCAGCATATCAGCCACACTTCTTTGGGTAAAACTTTGTCGCGGGAATGATGACAAATCCCGGGGAAAAAGAAACAATAGCAATATCCCGTATGAATATAATAAAGGCGGGTTTACCACGGACATCATAGCGTTAGCTTATTCATAGGCTATGATTGAGGAACAAGACGCGGAGCAGGAGGAAACCATGCCCGGGCGCTTTGAACTAAAACCAACCCTGGAGAAAGTCTGGCACGCGCCGGACAATTTTCGCTTCATGGACCCGCTGCCGCCGATGCATCGTCGGGGGATCATTATTGCCGCCATTGTATTGGTAGTCGGATTTCTGCTTCCATCTGATGATACGCCCAACGCGCCAGTGGTGACGCGTGAAGCGCAGTTAGATATTCAGTCGCAATCACAACCACCGACAGAAGAACAGCTGCGGGCGCAATTAGTCACGCCACAAAATGATCCTGATCAGGTGGCTCCGGTCGCTCCAGAACCAATACAGGAAGGCCAGCCAGAAGAGCAGCCGCAAACCACCCATACGCAACCATTCCAGCCAGATAGCGGAATTGATAATCAATGGCGCTCCTATCGTGTCGAACCCGGTAAAACGATGGCGCAGCTGTTCCGCGACCACGGACTGCCCGCTACCGATGTCTATGCCATGGCGCAGGTAGAAGGCGCGGATAAGCCACTGAGTAATTTGCAAAACGGGCAGATGGTGAAAATCCGCCAGAACGCCAGCGGCGTGGTGACGGGCTTAACCATTGATACGGGGAATAATCAACAGGTCCTGTTTACCCGCCAGCCGGATGGCAGTTTTATTCGCGCGCGGTAGATGAAGGGTCAACCAAAAGCCAGCTAAGGATTGTCTCTTTGATGACCTTACGTCTGGCTTCCAGTGCCTGGGGTGAAACCATACTGATGTGATAAACCAGGCCAAGCGTATGCTGGTTGATCAAATAATATCCCCCAAGCGCAGCAATATTAATATTCACCTGCAATGGGTCGATATCTGGCTTAAAAATATTGTGTTTCTTCCCTTCATCCAATAAGGATTCCATTAACTGCAAGTGCGCATGGTTAATTTCTAAAAGACGCTGTGACTTTGCATAATGCACACCCTTACTTTGATTTTCACTATGCACAATTTTTAAAAACCAGGGATTAGAAATATAATAATCCCATGTAAAATCGATTATTTTCTCAATGGCTTTCTGTGGCGGAAGATCTGAGAAATCAAGGGCCTTTTCTTTTTGTCGAATATCGTTCCAGGTATATTCCAGTACTTCGATAAATAAATTTTCTTTATTACCAAAGTGGTGATAAACCGTCTGTTTACTGCACCCTGCTGCCTTGACAATATTATCGACTCTGGCCCCTTCGTAACCATATTCGGCAAATTCATTAACCGCGCATAACAGCAGCTTTTCTTTCAGGCTCTGCACGTTGCTGGTATCAAGATACATAACGCTTCCCCACGACCTCTTCGTGGTGACTATCATAACCTGATTTGATTTCAGCTTCAGAAAAAAGGGCAAAAACTTGTACTTTCATCAGGTTATCAAATGTCCTGTGATCGCCATCGCATATCAACCAACTAGATGGTTGATCTTTTTATCATCCAGTCGCAAGCTAATCATCACTAAGGAAACAAAATTCAAAAAAAGAGAGCTATTGTATGAAATCCACTCGTCCTGTTGCCGTGATTACCGGAGCCGCTCGTGGTATTGGAAAGGGCTGTGCGCTGGAGCTTGCGCGTGGCGGATTTAATCTGCTGATTAATGATCGTCCGGATGCGGATAGCGTAGAAAAATTACATGCCACACAACAAGAATGTCTGGCGGAAGGCGTGGAAGTGATTTGCTTCCCTGCTGATGTGGGCGATCTCTCCCTGCATGAAGAGATGCTCGACGCAGCGCAAAACCAGTGGGGACGTCTGGACTGCCTGCTCAACAACGCAGGCATTTCAGTGAAAAAACGCGGTGATCTTCTCGACCTCGAACCAGACAGCTTCGACCAAAATATTGCCATTAACACCCGCGCACCGTTCTTCCTCGCTCAGGCATTCAGTAAGCGCTTACTGGCACAGCCGAAACCGGAAGCAGAACTGCCGCACCGCTCGATTATTTTCGTCAGTTCCATCAACGCCATCATGCTGGCGATGAATCGCGGCGAATATACCATTGCCAAAACTGCCGTCTCTGCCGCTGCTCGTCTGTTTGCTGCTCGCCTTTGTAATGAACAAATTGGCGTTTATGAAGTGCGTCCTGGTCTCATCAAAACCGATATGACTATTCCGGCAACGGCCTATTACGACGAACTGATTGCCAAAGGTCTGGTGCCGTGGGGACGTTGGGGTTATCCGGCTGATATTGCTTCCACTGTCCGCGCGATGGCGGAAGGTAAACTGATTTACACCTGTGGTCAGGCGGTCGCCATCGACGGCGGCTTAAGTATGCCGCGCTTCTGAGGCTGAATCATGAGAGATCTGTTACAACGCCCGGATTTATTCAGTATCAATACCGCGACACTGGGCTATAAAACGCCGCTGCCCGCCATTATTGATGCCTGCGCCGCACGCGGTATTGGCGCCATTGCCCCCTGGCGCAGGGAGTTGCAGGGTGAAGATCTCCAGCAAATCGCCCGCCAGCTTGCTGCCAGTAACATAAACGTTTCCGGTTTGTGCCGTAGCACCTACTACACCGCACCGACGCTGGCGGAGCGCAAACTGGCGATTGACGATAACCGCCGGGCGCTGGACGACGCCGCTGTACTGAACGCCGCCTGTTATATGCAGGTGGTTGGCGGTCTGCCAATGGGAACAAAAAGATCTGTACGAAGCGCGGGAACAGGTGAAACAAGGGATTCGCCAGTTGCTGCCACATTCGAAAGATGTCGGTGTGCCAATTGCACTGGAGCCACTGCACCCGATGACTGCTGCCGATCGTTCTTGTCTGTGCACGTTACGTCAGGCGCTGGACTGGTGTGATGAACTCGATCCCGATGGCGAATTTGGCCTCGGCGTGGCGGTAGATGTCTACCATGTCTGGTGGGATCCGGATCTCGCCAGTCAGATCCTGCGTGCCGGAAAACGCATCCTCGCGTTTCATGTTTCCGACTGGTTAGTGCCGACCACCGATCTGGTCAATGACCGTGGAATGCCGGGAGATGGTGTCATCAATATTCCGTCAATTCGTCGGCTGGTTGAAAACGCCGGATTTAATGGCGCTATTGAACTGGAAATATTCTCACCGTATTGGTGGCAGCAAGATATTGACAGCACACTGGATATTAGCGTCGATCGCATCGCGCATTATTGCTAAGGAATAATCATGAGTGACCAACCCGTTCTGTTCAGCAGAGCGGCAGCTTCCTGCCGCCTGACATTGAACCGTGAAGATAAATGTCATGCTATTAACGAAGAGATGATTGAATCTCTCGACCATTATTTAAATGAAATTGAAAACGACACCACATTACGATTAGTCGAATTAACGGCAACCGGCGATAAATTCTTTTGTGCGGGTGGCGATATTAAATCGTGGTCGGCCTATTCGCCATTAGATATGGGCAGAAAATGGATTAAACGCGGTAATGACGTTTTTAATCGCCTGCGAAACTTACCCCAATTAACCGTTGCGAATCTCAACGGTCATACCATCGGCGGTGGTATTGAACTGGCCTTGTGCTGCGATATTCGTATTGCCCGCCCCGGCGCGAAATTCTCTAACCCGGAAGTGATGCTCGGCATGGTGCCTGGCTGGATGGGCATTGAACGTGTGCTTAATCAGGTTGGTCCGGTGGTCGGTCGCCAGATGCTGATGCTGGGTAAACGCCTGACGGCGCAGGAAGCCCAGGCGGCGAATTTAATTGATGAAGTGGTAGAAAAAGAACAGGTGGAAAGCTGGATGGCGAACCAGTTAGCGCAGCTGGAAAAATGTGGTCCGGTGGCGCTTGCACATATTAAGCAACTGATTCTGGCACTGGAAAATAAACATGCCGATTACCCGCACCAGCTACTGGCCGGATTAATGTCCGCCACTCAGGATTGCCAGCAGGCGACGCGCGCCTTTGCCGAAAAAAGTAGCGTGAGCTTCCATAATCAATAAGGAAATTGTATGCGTAAGATAACAACCGCCGAGGCACTGGCGGCGCAAATTCAGGACGGTGCGACTATTGCTATTAGCGGTAACGGCGGCGGTATGGTGGAAGCCGACCATATTCTGGCTGCTATTGAAGCGCGTTTCCTGCAAACCGGACACCCGCGCGATCTGACATTAATCCACTCGCTGGGTATTGGCGATCGCGACTGCAAAGGCACTAATCGTTTTGCGCACGCAGAGATGCTCAAACGCATTATTGCCGGGCACTTTACCTGGTCGCCCAAAATGCAGGCTCTGGTAAAAATAACACGATTGAAGCCTACTGCTTTCCTGGTGGCGTGATTCAGGCACTGCTACGGGAGATCGGCGCCGGACGTCCGGGGCTTTTACCCACGTTGGGCTGGGATCGTTTGTTGATCCACGCAATGGCGGCGGTAAGTCGAATGAATGCACTACCGACGACCTGGTAGAACTGATTGAAATCGATGGTGAAACCAAACTTCGTTATCGCCCTTTCAAAGTGGATTACGCGATTTTGCGTGGCACTTATGCCGATCCGCGTGGCAACGTCAGCCTTGAAGAAGAAGCGATTGATATGGATAGCTATTCCATGGCGCTGGCAGCACACAACAGCGGCGGCAAAGTGTTCGTACAGGTACGCGATGTGCTGGAAGCTGGCGCGATTGAACCACGCCGGGTCAAATTACCGGGCATTCTGGTTGATGGCATCGTTGAACACCGCGAACAACCGCAAACCTATCTTGGCGGTTACGACCTGACCATTAGCGGTCAACATCGCCGTCTGAGTTCTAACGACGCTATTGAACTGGTTAGTCATCCAGTACGCCGCCTGATTGCCCGTCGGGCAGCACGCGAACTGGTGGCTGGCGCTTCAACCAACTTTGGCTTTGGTATTCCTGGCGGTATTCCAGGCGTAGCGCTGCGCGAAGGCGTTCCTTACCAAAGTTTATGGCTGAGCGTCGAGCAAGGCGTACATAACGGCATGATGCTTGATGATGCTCTGTTTGGTTGTGCCCGCAACGCCGATGCCATTATTCCATCACTCGATCAATTTGAGTTCTACAGTGGCGGAGGGATCGATATCACCTTCCTCGGCATGGGAGAGATGGATCAGTACGGTAACGTCAACGTATCCCATCTCAATGGCAATCTCATTGGTCCCGGCGGTTTTCTCGAAATTGCGCAAAACGCCCGTAAAGTGGTGTTCTGCGGCACGTTCGACGCCAAAGGTAGCAAGATTGATGTAACGCCAGATGGCTTGCATATCGCCCAGTCAGGTCAAATCCCTAAACTGGTTACCCAGGTGGAAAAAATCACTTTTAGCGCCGCCTACGCACAGCAAAGTGGTCAGGAAGTGTTGTATATCACTGAACGCGCAGTATTCCAGTTAACGGCAGAAGGCGTTGAATTAATTGAAATCGCGCCGGGTGTGGAGATTGAGCGCGACATTCTGCCGTATATGGCTTTCCGTCCAATTATCAAGCACCCACGCCTGATGGAAAGTAGCCTGTTTACGCCGATGGAGGATGCATGAGTCAGCTTGATGACACCATCCTTGATGCGCTGACACACGTCACTTTCCCAAAGGGTTTTGCACAGGCAGAACCCGCATGGGTTGTCACGGTAGACGGTGTTGATTACCCACTCTGGCAAACAGATGCCCTGGTAGTCGGTAGTGGTGCAGCCGGGCTGCGTGCAGCTGTGGAACTTAAACGCCGCCAGCAAAATGTGCTGATCGCTACCGCCGGGTTATATATGGGGACGTCGGCATGTTCTGGTTCCGATAAACAGACACTATTTACCGCCGCTACCGCGGGCAACGGCGACAACTTCACCAAACTGGCAGAGGCACTGGCGAGCGGTGGGGCGATGGATCACGACACCGCTTATGTCGAAGCGGTAGGTTCTCTGCACACTCTAGGCGGGTTGCAATATCTTGGTCTGGAATTACCGGAAGATCGCTATGGCGCGATTCTTCGTTATCAAACCGACCATGACGAAGCCGGGCGTGCAACCTCGTGTGGGCCGCGTACCTCAAGGTTAATGGTGAAAGTGCTGCTGGAAGAAGTACAGCGTCTCGCCATTCCAGTGTTGACCAGTGCAACAGTGATTAAACTGCTGCATCAGCGTGACGAAAACGGTGAAGACCGTGTGGCGGGGGCAATCCTCGCGACCGGTCATCGCGCCCATAACCCATGGGGGCTGGCAATTGTGACTGCGCCCAATGTGGTACTGGCAACAGGAGGGCCTGGCGAGCTTTATCGCGACAGTGTGTATCCACACAAATGTTTCGGCTCGCTGGGGCTGGCGCTGGAGGAAGGTCTGACGCTCACCAATCTGACCGAAAGCCAGTTTGGTATAGGCACGCCGCGCAGCACGTTTCCGTGGAATTTGTCCGGCACCTATGTACAAGTGATCCCATATATCTATTCCGTGGATGCCGAGGGCAACGAGTATAACTTCCTCGCAGATTACTATCGCACCACCCAGGAGCTGGCTTCAAACATCTTCCGTAAAGGCTATCAGTGGCCGTTCCACGCCACGCGGGTAATGGATTTTGGCTCCAGCTTGTTAGATATGGCGGTGGCGCAAGAGCAGCAATATGGTCGCCAGGTGTTTATGGATTTCAATCGTAATCCTGTAGCGGTGCCTGGTGATTTGCCCTTCTCATTAGATCGACTGGACGACGACGTTCGCGCGTATCTGGAAAATAACGACGCTCTGGCACCATCGCCCATCGAACGACTGCAACGAATGAATCCGCTGTCTATCTCGCTGTATAAGATGCACGGTTACGATCTCACCACGCAGCCATTGCAGTTTGCCATGAATAATCAGCATATGAATGGCGGCATTGAAGTCGATATCTGGGGACAAACATCTCTGCCCGGTTGTTTTGCAGTGGGGGAAGTTGCTGGCACACACGGCGTCACCCGACCTGGCGGCGCGGCGTTGAATGCCGGGCAGGTTTTTGCTGTTCGTCTGGCACGTTTTATTGGTTGCACGCAAAAGCGGAATATTGATGGAGATATAGCACAGCTGGCAGCTCCGGCACTGGCTTCTATAAGAGAGATCATTACTCAGGCGCACGATAACGGGACCGGGATGCCGTTGTCGGTTGTGAGAGAAAAATTCAGGCACGAATGTCTGACCATGCGGGATTTATTTGCCATGCCGATAAAGTCCGACGTGCCACTCGTGATGCCCTGCTATTGAACGAATTTGTGCAACGACATGGATTGGCAATCAAACATGTGGGTGAAGTTGCCGAGCTGTTTATGTGGCGGCATATGACGCTGACTTCTGCCGCCGTCTTAACTCAACTGACACATTATATTGATGCAGGTGGTGGTAGCCGTGGGGCGCGTATAGTTATTGATCCACAAGGCAAATGCCTACCACAAACTCGTCGCGGCGCAAAAGAAGAATGGCGTTTTCGCTCTGAACTCGCTGAAGACAAAAATCACAAATTAACAATTCAATATTCTCAAGGTTCTTTTTATTACCGAAGTAAAGTCTTTACGTATGCAACCGTGTATTAACGGTATTTACTTTGAAAAAAACTGGCCAGACTTTTTAAATGGAGACATTTACACACAATAATTTTCAATATTTCCTCTGTACCTGATTTTTATTGCCTATTACATGGAAATACCAACAACCAGGGTTTATTAATATAATTAAAAGGTTTAAAAATGAATAAAATAAAGAATTATCGATGGCATATGATTGCCCTCGTATGCTTTATCACTGTAATCAATTATCTGGACAGAACGGCGTTAGGTATTGCGGCTCCAACGATTATGGAGACAACCGGAATAACCAAAGAACAATATTCATGGATTGTCAGTGCATTCCAGTTGGCCTATACATTAGGGCAACCGGTAATGGGCTTCTTTATTGATACCGTGGGTCTGAAGTTAAGTTTTGCGATATGTGCCGCAATTTGGGGCCTGGCGACAATGGGGCATGCCTTGACAGGAACATGGTCAGGTCTGGCATTTATGCGCGCCCTGATGGGTTTCAGCGAAGCGTCGGCAATTCCTGCGGGTGTAAAAACCGCATCAACATGGTTCCCGGCAAAAGAGCGTGGCGTGGCGACAGGTGTTTTCAATATGGGCACCTCACTCGGCGCGATGCTTGCTCCACCGTTGATTGCCTGGTGCATTATGTTTCATAGCTGGCAATTTGCGTTTATTGTTTCAGGTAGCCTTGCTTTGCTCGCGGCTTTATTTTGGTTCTTTTGTTATAAAGATCCAAAAGATGCCAAACGCCTTTCTGATGAAGAGCGCCACTATATTGAATCAGGGCAAGAACAGCATCTTAAAACAGATAAGAAAGAAAAACGTCAATCAAGCATATCCTCAGCCAACGTAATTTCTGGGGGATTGGCATCGCGCGTTTTCTCGCAGACCCGGCATGGGGAACCATTAACTTCTGGGTGCCGATTTTCTTCGTCGAAACGCTGCATTTTAGCCTGAAAGAAATTGCCATGTTCGTCTGGCTGCCTTTCCTGCTGGGCGATCTCGGCTGTTTAGCCAGTGGTTTTGTCGCGAAGTTCTTCCACGATCGCGGCGTGAGTTTAATTAACTCACGAAGAATTACCTTCACTATTGCAGCCGTCATTATGATGACGATTGGCCTGGTGAGTATTGTCGAAAATCCCTACATTGCCGTATTACTGATTAGTATTGGCGCGTTCTCGCATCAATGTCTTTCTACTGTAGCAGCAACTCTGGGTGGCGATCTGTTCAAAAAAGACGAAGTAGCTACCGCAGTGGGTATGGCAGGAGCCTGTGCGTGGAGCGGTCAGTTGATTTTCAACCTGTTCATCGGGGCATTCGTTCACATTATCGGCTTCGCGCCGTTCTTTATTGCCCTGGCTTTCTTTGACATTATTGGTGCTATTGCGTTGTGGACGCTTATCAAAGTTAAAGATGAAGAACCACAATTACAGTTAGCTACCCACTAATTATTTTAAATAAAAACGCTATAATTGATGTTATGGCGTTTTTAAAGAATCTTGAGTTATCGAACCTCGCTTACCAACGCGTTGTCAGTCATCTCCCCCCTCCGGTGCATCGTTATATCCGTGATGAGCGATTTTTGATATTAATATCTTTCACCATCCGCTATTTTCACCACTTCAGAAAACAAACTTATTTTTATTAATATCGATTCTTGTTCTGTGAGCATTTAACTACGATATTTATAAAAAAATTAAACAGGCAAAAATACAATGACATTACCAACGACTATTTATTCATTTCCTGCATATTCACCCCGTTTTTCGTCCACCGACAAACCAGTAAAATTAAAATTTCATCAATACGCACGCGCTACATTACTTTCAAATCGTGGAAGAGACCATAATTGCGATGGCAGACATACTGTTGAGATCCACAAACTAGATCTCTCAGACTGGCAAGCATTCAATAAGCTAGCGACGAGGTGTAATGCTTACGATGGAATAACAATGAATGGTGATAATTCTTTTGGATGGAGCCATGAAGCTACATTAGATAATATTCACGCCCAGAAATACAATAAAGCTTACGCGGGTGCGCGGTTAACCGCAGAACTGAAATATTTATTGCAAGATGTCGAATCCTTCAAACCCAACAGTAAATACACAATACACGAAGTGGTTTTGGGACCTGGTTATGGTACTCCAGACTATACCGGCCAAACGATAGGATACGTTGTAACCCTTCCTGCCCAAATGCCTAATTGCTGGTCATCTGAACTACCAACAATCGATCTTTATATCGACCAACTTCGCACTGTTACAGGCGTTTCTAATGCCCTCGGATTCATCATTGCTGCATTGCTAAACGCGTATTCTGATTTACCCCATGATTTGAAAATTGGTCTGCGTTCCTTATCAAGTTCAGCCGCAATCTACTCGGGTTTGGGTTTCGAGCGAGTGCCGCAGGACCGAGACATCAGTTGCGCTCGTATGCATCTAACGCCAGCAAACCATCCTGAATTATGGACACAAGAGAATGGTGAATGGATCTACTTGCGAAACTAATACCTGACGAAAAATAGAAAGCAAAACGCCGACCACTGGTCGGCGTTTTTACGTCTCGTTGAATAACGAATTATTCAGCTACTACGTTTACGATCACTTTCGCGAATACTTCGCTGTGAACCTGGAAGCTCACTTCGTGTTCGCCAGTGGTACGCAGAACGCCGTTCGGCAGACGAACTTCGCTCTTAGCCACTTCAACGCCAGCTGCAGTTACAGCGTCAGCGATGTCGCGAGTACCGATGGAACCGAACAGTTTACCTTCGTCGCCAGCTTTAGACGCGATGGTAACAGTTTCCAGTGCATTGATTTTCTCAGCGCGAGCATTAGCTGCTGCCAGAACTTCAGCCAGTTTAGCTTCCAGTTCAGCGCGACGTGCTTCGAAGAATTCAATGTTTTTCTTGGTAGCTGGAACAGCTTTACCCTGCGGTACCAGGAAGTTACGAGCATAGCCCGCTTTAACGTTTACCTGATCACCCAGGCTACCCAGGTTTGCTACTTTATCAAGCAGAATAACTTGCATTACCTTATCCTCTCAAAGTCGTATTAATGGACCGTGACCGATTACTGATGGCGATCAGTGTACGGCAGCAGGGACAGGTAGCGAGCGCGTTTGATAGCGCGAGCCAGCTGACGCTGGTATTTTGCACGGGTACCGGTGATACGGCTTGGGACAATCTTACCGCTTTCGGTGATGTAGTTTTTCAGCGTAGCGATATCTTTATAGTCGATCTCTTGAACGCCTTCCGCGGTGAAACGGCAGAACTTGCGACGACGGAAATAACGTGCCATATGGCTAGTCTCCAGAATCTATCAATTCAATCTGCTCGGCATGCAAAACCATTTTGCTCAGTCCGTTCTTTGCCTTGTGGCATGAAATGAACCCCTGAACGGTTATGCGACTGCCGACCGTTATACTGTGAGTAATGGCCTGGTTTTCGTGTCCGCTAACAATAACGGGCATTTGGCACCACGCCTGCCGGTGAAAACCGGCTTCCTCCTGCACAGAACGATGCTCAAGCACGAACTGGCAGTGAGGAATTCCTGATGGACTGACCTTTCGAAGGGGAGTCCTGCACACGGTGCCGGACAACACCAGACGGTTGGTCATCAGAAATTACTCTTCAGAATCCCCAGCTTCAGCATCATCAGCGGTTTCGTTTGCGAAATCATCGCGACGCTCACGGCGCTCGTCTTTCGCTTTAACCATCGGAGATGCTTCGGTAACAGCGTGTTTAGTACGCATTACCATGCTACGGATAACGGCATCGTTGAAGCGGAAGTTTGTTTCCAGCTCATCGATAACTTCCTGCGGAGCTTCAACGTTCAGCAGAACGTAGTGTGCTTTGTGCAGTTTGTTGATCGGGTAAGCCAGCTGACGGCGGCCCCAGTCTTCCAGACGGTGGATCTTGCCTTCTGCACCAGTGATGGCAGCAGTGTAGCGCTCGATCATGCCCGGAACCTGTTCGCTCTGGTCAGGATGGACCATAAAAACGATTTCGTAATGACGCATCGAATTGCTCCTTACGGATTATTCAGCCTCCTGTCTGGGTCAGCCGAATCCCGGGGAGGCAAGGAACGTGTTAAAGGTCGGCTGAAAAAATGACGCGTTATAGTACTTGTATGCCCCCGCTAAACTCAAGGCCAGCCGACAAATAAATCTCATCCTTCACCAAGTCGTAATAACACGCTGATTTGAAGTTCATCACACTTCATCATGGTGTTTTTTTTTGAACAACTGCATCAGAAATGGTCACCATCCACTTCTTTATCATTGATTAAAATTAAATCAGAAGATCACCACAAGAGGAGAGCACACAAAGTCAGCCATCGAGGAGGTATCTATGTTCAGTCGCGTTTTAGCCCTTCTGGCTGTGCTTTTGCTAAGTGCAAATACATGGGCAGCCATTGAAATTAATAACCACCAGGCCAGAAATATGGACGATGTGCAAAGCTTAGGCGTGATTTATATCAATCATAACTTCGCCACTGAGAGTGAAGCACGTCAGGCATTAAATGAAGAGACAGATGCGCAAGGCGCAACGTACTACCATGTGATTCTGATGCGGGAACCGGGGAGTAACGGCAATATGCACGCCAGCGCAGATATTTATCGCTAGCACCAGTGTATAACCAACGAAACATTGCCATAGTTTGCTTTTGCCCCCTTCGCAGGGGGCTTTTTTTGAAAAACGGCTGCGGAATTAGACCAGTTATCTCCCGAAGAAGGAAATTTCCGCAGCGCGTGTTCTACTTCTGCCCGTAATAAGCGTTAGGACCGTGTTTACGCATGAAGTGTTTATTCATCAGGAAGCTGTCGATGTGATTGAGTTGTGGGTTAATACTGCGCGCAATCCACGCCATTTTCGCCACTTCTTCCATCACCACCGCGTTATGCACCGCATCGTGAGCATCTTTCCCCCAGGCGAACGGCCCGTGCTGGTACACCACAATCCCCGGTGTATGCAGCGGCTCGGCGTTGCCCAGCGTTTCGATAATCACTTTGCCGGTGTTCAGTTCGTACTCACCCTGCACCTCTTCTTCGCTTAATCCGCGCGTACACGGGATATCACCAAAGAAGTAGTCGGCGTGCGTGGTGCCTAACGCCGGGATCGCCAGCCCCGCCTGCGCCCATGCGGTAGCATGAGTGGAGTGGGTATGGACAATACCACCAAGCGACGGATAACGACGGTAGAGTTCGAGATGCGTGGCGGTGTCGGAAGACGGGCGATATTCCCCTTCCACCACCTTGCCGCTCATATCAACCACCACCATATCGGCCGCTTTCATGGTTTCGTAGGCAACGCCGCTGGGCTTGATCACCACCAGCCCGCGTTCGCGGTCGATAGCGCTGACGTTGCCCCAGGTAAAGGTCACCAGCCCGTAGCGGCAGCTCCATGTTGGCTTCAAATACCTGCTGTTTTAGCTTTTGCATTATGCCGCCTCCACCATGCCCGCTTTCGCCATGCGCGCTTTCACCCAATCACGCGCTTTCGCCACTTCCGCCGCCGGGTCTTCCGCCGTTTCGCTCCACATCTCAATCAGGTACGGCCCGCAATAGCCACTCTGTTTGAGCGTTTCGAAGCAACGTTCAAAATCCACTACGCCTTCGCCAAACGGCACATTTTTGAAGACGCCTGGTTTGGTGTCTTTCACATGCACCGCGACGATATGCCCAATTCCGGCCTGCAATTCCATCTGCACGTCGTTGTCCCACGCCGACAGGTTGCCGATATCCGGATAGAGCTGGAACCACGGGTTGTTGAGATAGTGCGCATAGCCCAGCGCCTTGCTGATGGAGTTCATCAATGGATAATCCATGATCTCCATTGCCAGCGTCACCTGCGCGCGGCTTGCCATCTCAACGCTCTCTTTCAGGCCGTCACGGAAACGACGACGCGTTTCGTTATTGGCTTCCTGATAGTAAACGTCATAGCCCGCCAGTTGGATTACGCGAATGCCAACGTCCTGGGCGAACTGGATAGCTTTACGCATAATCTCCAGCCCCTGCGCCCGTACCGCGTCATCTTCGCTACCCAGCGGGAAACGACGATGAGCAGAAAGGCACATAGACGGTACGCGCACGCCGGTTTCAACAATCGCATTCACCAGTGCCAGACGCTGCTCGCGGCTCCAGTCGAGGCGCGACAGGCGATCGTCCGTTTCATCTACCGACATCTCGACAAAATCGAAGCCTAACGTTTTTGCCAGTTGCAGTCGTTCCCAGCCAGCACTCCCCGGCGGGGAGCGCTTTTTCATAGATGCCAAGCGGGATTTGTTTGGACAACATATCCGCTCCTTAGCCCCACAGTTCGGCGATGGAACGTTTGAACTGACGCGCGGCTTCAACCGGAGAAGCGGCATCACGGATGCTGCGACCGGCGATAAACACGTGAATCGGAATGCCTTTGAACAGCGGCAGATCTTCCAGCGCCAGGCCACCGGTGACGGTCACTTTGAAGCCCATATCGGAAAGACGTTTGATCGCGGTAATGTCCGCTTCGCCCCACGCCACGCCTGCGGCCTGTGCGTCACGGCTGCGGTGATAAACCACCTGCTGAATGCCTGCATCGCGCCACTGTTGCGCCTGTTCCCAGGTCCAGTAACCGGTCAGTTCGATCTGCACGTCGCCGTTAAACTCTTTTGCCACGTCCAGCGCACCTTTGGCGGTGTTGATATCCGCACAGCAAATCACGGTCACCCAGTCAGCGTTGGCTTCAAAGCACATACGAGAAAGGATTTTGCCCGCATCGGCAATTTTGGCGTCTGCCAGTACGATTTTGTGCGGGTAAAGCGCTTTCAGATCGCGAACCGCACGCACGCCTTCGCCCACGCACAGAATGGTGCCCACTTCGATAATGTCGACTTCTTCGGCAATCAGGCGAGTGGTTTCGTAGGCGCTATCCATAGTCTGGTTGTCCAGCGCGACTTGCAACATCGGTAATGACATGTTCAATTCCTTCTTAAGCTGCCGCGTTGGTGCGGTCAATTAAATCCAGTACTTCCTGCTCGGTACGGCAGGCACGTAAACGGTCGAAATTCTCTTCATCTTCAAACAGGTTGACGATCTGCATGATGCCCACTTCCTGGTGAGTGTTGGCATCAACCGCCGCCATGGTGATGAGGATATCCACCGGATCGTTATCTTCGTGGTTGAACTCCAGCGGCTTTTTCAGCGTCACCAGCGCAAAACCAGTTTTCTTAACCCCTCTTCCGGGCGTCCGTGCGGCATTGCCAGAGCCGGGTGCGAGCACAAAGTACGGGCCGTGCTGTTCAACCGCATCCAGAATCGCCTGGTAGTAACGCGGCTCTACCACATCTGCCGCTACCAGCAGATCAACGCCGATTTTCACTGCGTCCTGCCATGTCTCTGCTTCCGCTTGCAGGCGGATAGATTTATTTTCAGCCAGCGAATCACGTAATTTCATGGCGCGTCCTTACTTCACGTCCTGCGGGAAATGCTCTTTGATCACTTCCAGCAGTTTCGGGCCAAAATCAGCAGGAGAGAGCATGTTGCGCACGCCAACCACATATTTGTTGCCGGTCACGGTGATTTCGCCCGCAATATGGGTAGAAGCGATGATGATATCCGCACCGCTCAACTCGCTTTTGTATTCGCCAACCGCGCAGCTGTTTACCGTGTGGTCAATGTTTGATTGGGTTAAAAACTGGTCCACTTTCATCTTCATGATCATGGAACTGCCTTGTCCGTTGCCACACAGCCAGAATACGTACGGTCATAATCAAAACTCCTTATTAAGCAGACTGTTCTGCCAGTTGTTTTTCTGCATCTTCTTCTGCGCGCAGTGCGCGGCCAGCGAAGAACATATAAGCCAGTGCAATTACAATGATGACAGCCATAAAGGCGATACCGATGGAGAAGAAGCCCTGCATCATCGGCGGTGCCAGAATCGACCAGTCCGCCATACCCATCCAGGCACTCATACCGGTAAGTTTCACCGCCCAGACGCAACCAAAGATTTCGATCATCCCCATCACCAGACAAATCTTCAGCGCCGCACGCCAGCCGCCGAAGTGGTTAGCGAACACGCCGATGGTGGCGTTGGAGAAGAACATCGGGATAAAGCCGGGGATAATCAGGATCGAGGAACCGCAGGCGACCAGGATGCCAACCGCAATCAGCTGACCGATGGTGCCCCACATAAAGCCCCAGACCACGGCGTTCGGCGCGAAGCTATAAATAGCCGCACAGTCAATCGCCAGAACCGCGCCAGGGATCAGGCGCTGAGAGATACCGTTAAACGCTTCAGAGAGTTCCGCTACAAACATGCGCACACCCTGAGTGATGATGAAGATCGCCACCGCGAAGGAGAAACCGGTTTGCAGGATATACACCGTCCAGTTCACTTTGCCTGCCATCGCCTGCACGGTGTCGATACCGAAGGAGAGCAGAATGGCACCAAAGAAGATGGTCATGACAATCGCCGTGGAGACGATGTTGTCGTGGAAAATATTCAGCCAGCCTGGCAGTTTGAGGTCTTCAACGCTTTCCTCTTTTTTGCCAAGGAACGGCGCAACCTTATAGGCAATCCATGATGCAAACTGTTGCTGGTGACCGATGGAGAAACCGCAGCCGTCCGTCACTTCCTGAGTCGGCTTGTACATCATGTTGGAGGTTATGCCCCAGTAGAGCGAAACCAGAATCGCCGTGCAGATAATGGTCGTCCACATGGAATAGCCGAAAATAAACAACGTAACGGCAATCAGTCCCGCCTGCTGGAACATGATGTGTCCAGTCAGCATGATGGTACGAATACCGGTAATGCGACGCAGCAGCACGTAACAGATGTTCAGCGCCAGCGCTAACAACACCGCGTAACCTACCCAGCTATAGGCATCGCCCATGCGGTCGATGGTTGCCATCATCGACGCGTAAGTATCGGAAATTGCGCCGTTAATGCCGTAGACTTCGGACATTTTCGCCACCACCGGTTTGAAGGTGCTGGTGAGGATGCCGGACCCTGCCTGCAACAACATGAAACCAATTATGGTTTTAATCGTGCCTTTAATAATAACGCTGACACTTTTGCGCAGTAGGATGTAGCCCAGACAGGTCACAATACCCAGCAACAACGGGGCATTGGTCATGACCTGGTTAAAAAACACGGTAAAGATGTTGTAGAGGATCTCCATAACGATCTCCTGAAGAAGAGGTAACCGGGTATTCCACACACCCGGAATGTTGTGCATTCACTCTAATTTTCAAAAGTAATCACAACAAGATTATTTATGATTAAATGTGACGCGACCCGCAAATAATTCCACATGGATAGAGTGGGATTCACACAACGAAATAATTATTCATTTAAATTCATTTAGTTAATTGAATTATACATTCCATTAAATCTTTCCACACTCAAAATCAACAACAACTTCCCTGGCAAAAAGTCAAAAAATGGTCATTGCCTTCCTGAAAAAATAGTGCCAGGATTAATCAAAACCAATCACATGTTGATTCGAATTGAACTATCATGAAGGTAAATGGCGATGAGTAAAGTGAAAAGTATCACCCGAGAATCCTGGATCCTGAGCACTTTCCCGGAGTGGGGTAGCTGGCTGAATGAAGAAATTGAACAAGAGCAGGTCGCCCCTGGCACATTTGCGATGTGGTGGCTAGGCTGCACCGGGATCTGGCTGAAATCAGAAGGTGGCACCAACGTTTGCGTTGATTTCTGGTGCGGCACTGGCAAACAAAGTCACGGTAACCCGTTAATGAAACAGGGTCACCAGATGCAGCGCATGGCTGGCGTGAAAAAACTGCAGCCAAACCTGCGCACCACCCCGTTTGTTCTTGATCCGTTTGCGATTCGCCAGATCGACGCGGTACTGGCGACTCACGATCACAACGATCATATCGACGTTAACGTCGCTGCTGCCGTGATGCAGAACTGTGCTGATGACGTACCGTTCATTGGACCGAAAACCTGCGTTGATTTGTGGATTGGCTGGGGCGTACCGAAAGAGCGTTGCATCGTCGTTAAACCGGGCGACGTAGTGAAGGTAAAAGACATTGAAATTCATGCACTTGATGCTTTCGACCGCACGGCACTGATCACCCTGCCTGCCGATCAAAAAGCAGCTGGCGTACTGCCGGACGGCATGGACGATCGCGCGGTAAACTACCTGTTCAAAACCCCAGGCGGTACCCTGTATCACAGCGGCGATTCCCACTACTCTAACTATTATGCGAAGCACGGTAACGAACATCAGATCGATGTGGCGTTAGGTTCATACGGCGAAAACCCACGCGGTATTACCGACAAAATGACCAGTGCTGATATCTTGCGTATGGGCGAAGCGCTGAATGCGAAAGTGGTTATCCCGTTCCACCACGACATCTGGTCAAACTTCCAGGCCGATCCGCAAGAAATCCGCGTGCTGTGGGAGATGAAAAAAGATCGTCTGAAGTATGGCTTCAAGCCGTTTATCTGGCAGGTGGGCGGCAAATTTACCTGGCCGCTGGATAAAGACAACTTCGAGTACCACTATCCGCGTGGTTTCGATGATTGCTTCACTATTGAACCGGATCTGCCGTTCAAGTCGTTCCTGTAATCTGTCGTTTATACCGGATAGCGTGGAGTAGTTCGCGCTATCCGGCGTAGTATTTCCTGGCTATTTCAAATATCATCTAAAAAAATCAAATTTTATCGGAATAGCTCATGACTGAAGCACAAAGACATCAAATCCTCCTGGAAATGCTCGCACAATTGGGCTTTGTGACCGTTGAGAAAGTCGTTGAGCGTCTGGGAATTTCGCCTGCCACTGCACGACGCGATATCAATAAACTTGACGAAAGCGGCAAACTGAAAAAAGTGCGCAATGGCGCAGAAGCTATTACCCAGCAGCGCCCACGCTGGACGCCGATGAATCTGCATCAGGCGCAGAATCACGATGAAAAAGTACGTATTGCTAAAGCGGCCTCGCAGCTGGTTAATACGGGCGAAAGCGTAGTCATCAACTGCGGCTCCACCGCGTTTCTGCTTGGGCGGGAAATGTGTGGCAAGCCAGTGCAAATCATCACTAATTATCTACCGCTGGCAAATTACCTGATCGATCAGGAGCATGACAGCGTGATCATTATGGGCGGACAGTACAACAAAAGTCAGTCCATCACTTTAAGCCCGCAGGGCAGCGAAAACAGTCTCTATGCCGGGCACTGGATGTTTACCAGCGGCAAAGGGCTGACAGCAGAAGGGTTGTATAAAACCGATATGTTGACGGCAATGGCAGAGCAGAAGATGCTGAGCGTGGTAGGGAAACTGGTGGTACTGGTTGATAGCAGTAAGATTGGCGAACGCGCGGGAATGCTTTTTAGCCGTGCCGATCAAATCGATATGCTGATCACCGGCAAAAATGCTAACCCGGAAATCCTGCAACAACTGGAAGCGCAAGGGGTCAGCATTCTGCGTGTTTAAAGATGCTGGCGGAAAAATGTCACGGCAGCATCTAACGCCTCAGGCGTAATGCGGTGACGCACGCCAGGCTGCCATGAACAGGTTAGCAGTTTATCCCGTCCCGTCTCGCTTAAGGCCTGCTGCAAACGTAGTGATTCGTCGGCAGGCACGACGTCATCGTCAAGGCCATGCCACAGCAGTAGAGGTCTGTCACCAAGTTGTTCCAGGTGGTTTGTCGCTTCCCACTCTGCCAGCGGCGCGACAATGTTATTGAATTCATTCTGCTGTGCTGCCGTTTCAGGTATCAGCGGTGGAAACAGTGAACGGGCGAGCAATGTAAAATAGCCCGATCCCATCATGCTGGCGGTACATTTCACCGTGGGGTGGCGAGCGGTAATTCCCAGTGCCGTCATCGCGCCCATCGACGCGCCACCGACTGCCAGACGGTCATCAAGCAGCCAGTTTTCTTCGGCTATTGCCGCACGTAAAGTAGTGAATTCCTGCATACTTTGTAGCAAGATTTGCCAGAATTGATTTAACCGCCGCGCTGCGTCGCCACTAAAACGACTACCGTGATCGGGCGCATCCGGCATGATCACCCGCAAACCAGCCTGCGCCAGCGCAACGGCAAAATAGCTATACACCAGACTGGACGAAGTAAAGCCGTGATAAAAAATCGCGCACGGTAACGGGGTATCTTTTTGCCCGACAGGATAAGCATGAAGAACGGGAATATCTGCCAGCTCGCGTGATTCTATTTCAATCATCTGTCTCTCCTTTTTGTCTGGTATGACATGAAGAAATCCTTAGCACAAGTTTCTGCTGGCGGTATTAGTTCATAATGTTGAGATGTGGGTTACGCTTTCATCACGTTTTCATTCGAAAATCGCGTACCAGGTAACAATTCGGGAACATTCCCCCAAAGTTAAATTAATAAGGCACTACACTATGGTTAGCAGGAAACGTAATAGCGTTATTTACCGGTTTGCCAGTTTATTATTGGTGTTGATGTTAAGTGCCTGTAGCGCACTGCAAGGTACGCCACAGCCAGCACCGCCAGTAACCGACCATCCGCAAGAGATTCGCCGCGACCAGACGCAAGGGTTACAGCGAATAGGTAGCGTAAGCACGATGGTTCGGGGTTCTCCGGATGACGCATTAGCAGAAATCAGAGCGAAAGCTGTCGCTGCAAAAGCTGATTATTACGTTGTCGTCATGGTGGACGAAACCATCGTGACAGGACAGTGGTATTCACAAGCCATTTTGTACCGTAAATAAATCAGACAACTTACATAGTCAGCTTTACATTGCTTTGCGTCCCTATGCGTTTACCTGTGCACAATAAATTACCGGCTGGAAGCCTGGGCGTTTATTACCGCGATGGAATGCCCTGCAACATGTGGGGAAACGAAAAATGGAGCTGACGATGAAACAATTACTTGCCTCACCCTCGCTGCAATTAGTGACTTATCCTGCGAGCGCCACGGCACAGTCTGCAGAATTCGCCAGTGCTGACTGCGTGACGGGCCTGAATGAAATAGGTCAGATCTCAGTTAGCAATATTTCAGGGGATCCGCAGGACGTGGAACGTATCGTGGCGTTAAAGGCCGATGAACAAGGTGCGTCATGGTACCGCATTATTACCATGTACGAAGACCAGCAGCCTGATAACTGGCGCGTACAGGCGATCCTGTATGCGTGAGTATCATCTACAGCAAATGAACAATGCCGGATGCGGCGCGAGCGCCTTGTCCGGCCTACAATTTTAAAATATTTCATTTAGTTAATCGAAACCAGCGTCGCATCCGTCGTATACGCTTACAAACACACTCCTCCCGTCGCCCGCAGCAATAAATCATTCTGGATCTGCTCTGACAACCGTACGCCGCCGCGCGTATCTAACATCACCTGACACCACGCCTGCGCCATTGGCGGAGAGGCATATTTCAACATTTGCGCACCGCAGCCCAGCAGGAATAGCTGATGAGTAATCTCTCGCCCCAATTCTTCAGCTGGCTTACGCAGCTGCTGCTGTAAACGACGAACCGCGCGATCAAAATAGCGATCCTGCCCTTTCACTTCCACAAATGCTTCCGACAATAAGTCGTATACGCCCGCTTGCTTATTGAGAACGCGCAGCACATCCAGGCACATAATATTGCCGGAACCTTCCCAAATACTGTTTACCGGCATCTCCCGGTAAAGCCGCGGCAGCTCGCTCTCCTCGCAATAACCAATGCCGCCCAGCACCTCCATCGCTTCGGCCACAAACGGAATACCATGTTTGCAGATCACAAATTTCGCCGCAGGCGTAAATAAACGCGCCCACAGAGCTTCTTTGGCATCGGCACGCCGGTCCCACGCTCGCGCAAGACGAAACAGCAACGCCGTTTGCCCTTCAAGCTGAAGCGCCATGCGACTTAAGACATGACGCATAAGGGGCTGTTGGATCAATGGATTACCAAAAACATGGCGTTGATGTGCATGATAAATCGCCAGCGAAAATGCACGGCGCATCATGGCATGGCTACCCAGGGCGCAATCAAAACGCGTCATCCCACCCATTTTCAGGATCAGACGAATTCCTTCCCCTTCCTGCCCCAACAACCAGCCAATGGCATCCTGAAACTCCACTTCGCAGCTGGCGTTAGAGCGATTACCCAGCTTATCTTTCAGCCGCTCGAGGCGAATCGCGTTGCGTTGCCCGTCAGGCAAAAAGCGCGGCACAAAAAAGCAGGACAAACCGCCCGTAGTCTGCGCCAGCACCAGATGCGCATCGCTTTGCGGCACCGAGAAAAACCATTTATGCCCCACCAGCCGATAAGAGCCATCTTCCAGGCGCTCTGCGCGGGTGGTGTTGCTCATGACATCGGAACCGCCCTGCTTTTCCGTCATTCCCATGCCAATCAACAAACCGCGTTTTTGCCCACCTGGCAATAAGTGAGAATCGTAGCGATCGCTCAACAGCGGCGTGGTCCAGTCCTGAAACGGCGCGGGTAACATCTGTAACAGCAATGGCGTGGCGGCAAAGGTCATCGTTATCGGACATAACGACCCAGCCTCAACCTGCGCATGTAACATAAAACGCGCCGCGCGCGCCACAAATGCGCCGGAGCGAGCGTCTTCTTCCCAGGCAAGATTGTGCACCCGATTGGTACATAGCGCCTGCATCAGCAGGTGCCAGGCGGGGGTGAAAACGCACATCGTCCAGACGGCGTCCTTGCGCATCGTAGCGCAATAATTCAGGCGGATTCACATTCGCCAGCCGCCCCAGTTCAAGGGATTCAGCCGTCCCTAACTGCTGACCAATACTGGCTAGAAAATCGCTATCCCAGCCAGCACCTTCACGCGTTACCGCTTCGCAGAGCGCGCCATCAGACAGGTATAAATTGCTGTTATTTAATGGTATAGGTTGATTAAAAACGGTGTGAGTTTGCCAGTGCACTGTGTCTCCCTCCATCAATGGCAGTCACCATTAGTATGGTCACTGCCATGGATTCATGACAGAAAGAGATTGCTAAAACATTCTTATCCAGCAATGTAATGCGGAACGAAACGTGAGGTGTCTTTGGTGATCAACGTGTTATCTTCACGGATCCCCATTCCGCACGCTTCATCATCGACAATCCAGCTACCGATGAGTGTGTAGCTATCGCCAAATCGCGGCAGAGGTTGAAACGCCTGGTAGATCATCGGTTCATCGGCGTAATCACCATCAGCGTGGTCAACGACGTTATTCTGACCGTCGAAAATGGTGACGTTTCCGCCTTCGCGCGAGTAAATCGGTTTACGCACATAGCTTTCGCCAGCGGCAATCTGCGGTTTTTCACCCTCAAACCAGGATGCAAGAAGGTTAGGATGACCAGGGAAGAAGCGCCAAAGCAGCGGCATTAGCCCTTTATTACTCAAGATACTTTTCCATAACGGCTCCACCCATTGCTCACGACGCTTGCGCAGCAGCGGACCGTTATCGTCACGCATCATCCACTCCAGCGGATACAGCTTAAATGCACGCTGGATGACATTATCATCAAGATCGGTCAGTACTCCGCCGACGCCCAAACCGAGATCTTCAATGTAGATAAACCGCGACTCCTGCCCTGCCTGCTGGGCGCAGTCCTGCAAGTACAGCACGGTACTCCTGTCTTCATCGGTGTCCTGACAGCAGCAAAAATAAAACGGTTCCCGACTGTAAAGCTCACTAAAGCGCGAAATCAGGCGTTCCTGAATGGCATTGTACTGATCGGCATCACGCGGAATAACGCCGCTGCGCCGGGCATCTTCCAGCCACAACCACTGGAAATAAGCCGACTCGTACAATGAAGTTGGCGTATCGGCGTTGTACTCCAGCAACTTAACCGGTGCATTACCACACCAGGCAAAATCCATACGGCCATACAACGAAGGATCGCGTGCGTGCCAGCTTTCGGCGATCACATCCCAGTACAACGGCGGGATCGCCAGTTGCGTCAGGATCTCTTCATCTTTAACCGCACGATCCACCACCTCCAGGCACATCTGATGCAGTTCCGCAGTCGGTTTTTCGATCTGCTCTTCAATCTGGCGCAAAGTAAAGCGATAAGCCCGACTCTCATCCCAATAGATTTCATTGTCGATGATATGAAAGTCAAATCCGTTATCGGCGGCAATCCGGTCCAGATCCCGCCGCACAGGAACGTTGTGTCTCAGCATGATTAGCCTCCCCAATGCCCACGGGCGCTGGAAGAACGACCATAGCCGCCGCGAGAAACGGTTGACGCTTTTTTGGTGGTAAAGCCGCCCGAAGAGTAAGACTCTTTTTTGCCAGAACCGGAGCGCCAGGAGTAATCACCGAAAGTGTTGCGCCAGACGGGGCGGGAAGCAAATGAGGATCCGCCGCTGTTATAGACGAACGGCTCATCGCGATCTTTACGAATAACCCGGCTTAACAAAAATCCAGAAACGACCGGGATCCAACTCTGTTCAACATTGTCGTAGTAACAATTTTCATACTTAGACTGACAATTCTGCTGAGTCATATTCTTCGGAACATCGGCATAAAACGCCGCTTTGGCGTTGTTCCAGCCATGAGCACAGATATCTGAATTATTACCGTCATCAATACAATCCTGCACAGTCGAGTAAAACGTTCCGTCGCCGTCGTTATCGACATCGCCACTATCGCCACAACCTTTCAATACGAAAAAAGCGGCACCGCCCATTAGCGCCAACGTTAAGTATTTTTGTGCGTAGCGATTGCGACGCGGTTCAAAGGATTATTCGGTCTGCCAATGCGACTGATCGCTCCGTGACCAATTTTACTGTTATTTCTTGATTTGCGTTTTCTGGCCATGATCGTCCATTACCATGTCATACAAGCTGCGTTAAAAATACCACCAGCCAGTGCGGCGGTTCCCATAAACATTCCTGCTGCGGTATTGTGATTAATAATTTTTTCGCTTAATGCGGGCATATAAAGTCTGACGCCAGCAAAAACGAGTAACTGAATCACCAGTGCAATCCCGCCCCAGGCGAAATAATCCGGAATACTCACCGCATTGATTGCCGCACTGGATAAGGGGATCACGTAACCCAACAATGTACCGCTGAATGCCAGTGACGCCGCGGTATTATTGTTTTTGATTAATTGCCATTCGTTGTGCGGTGTAATTTTGGAGTAGATAAACAGAAAAATAATCACCATAGCCACGCCAATAAAAAAATAGGCGCTAAAGGCAAGAAGTGAATCCAGTATATGCATCGTAAACGTCCTTGTAATTAACCAATAATATGAAGTGATGTCAGTGGGATATCAACACCCAGCGCGCGCGAAAATAACCACTCCGGCTCGCCGAGATCGTTAAAAGATTCCTCACCATTTAACAGTAAATATTCACAGGTATCTTCGGTCACCTGCCGTTCATAGCCCATGGTAAAATTATGCACTTCCCATTTGGCGTGGTTTTGATTTTCAACTTTTTCCAGCATATAGACGGGTTCGATATTCCCCGGTTCTTCGCTGTTAAAAAATCGCTGCCAGCGTTTTTCCTGCCAGTTTAAGGTTATAGCCCCCCATCGCTTTGGCGTTGATCGCCTCGCGCCAGTGACTCTCTTTACTGATACCGTAGCTCTCTTCATAGACAAAGAGCTTGATATCATCAATGTCATCAATATTTTCGCCGCCGGTGGTATTGATTTGCAGAAACTCATCGCCTGAAGTGTAGTAGCGGAAAATCTGGCTACCGCCGCCCAGATCGATGCGGCTGACGGCGGCTACCGTAAATTCCTCACCCGGCAGCGCAATCAGCAATTCATCTTCCAGCAAACGAAACGCTAACGTGTCGAGCGTAAAGCCACTATTGAGATGAAGTCCCAGCGGACCACGAGCGATAGCAGGCTTATTATCCTTGCCAAACAGACGCTGGAAAAAACCAGACATATTTTATCCTTATAATAGTTGCCAGCCTTGCAGTGAGGCTGGCAAAAAATTACTCGCCCTGTTGGCGTTGCAGTCTTGCTAATACATCCTGGGCGATACTTTTATTGCTACCGCCAATTCCGGCTTCCGCCAGCTTTTCATCGAGATCGCGACCGTCTGCGACTTTTTCCAACTGTGCGGCAGCATCCAGGCGAGCCTGACGTTCGGCCTGACGCGTTTGCAGGCGTTTTAAGGATTCTGCCGCTGTCGAAACGCTGGAAGATGCGCCAACGGTAGAGGTCGTTACAGCCTGTTGTGCACGCTGCATGGCTTCAGTGGCTTTAACGACTTCCATTTGCTGCTCAAACTGAGCGATACGCTGCGCTGTCGCTGTAACTGCTTTTTCCACGCCATCACGAGAGACTTCCAGATTCGACAACACTTGCTCTTCAGCGGTAATGAGATTCTCAAGGCGCGCGATTTCTTCAGCAACTTCGTTAATCAACGACGGATTCACGTTCTTGCTTAACGCTTCCAGCGCACGAGCTTCCAGACTGGCTTTGCGCTCACGTAAATCTTTCAGCTTATCGTGACTTAATTTCACTCGCGCCAGCAGATCAACGCGAGATTTTCCGGCTTTATCGAGTTCAGCTTTAGCGTCACGAATATGCTGTTCCAGCATGCGCACGCCCTGGGTTTCTTCAATGGACTCTTCCGCCTGGGAGATAAACGATTTCCCCAGCGTAAATAAACTTTTTAAAATCCCCATAAATACCCGTCCTTGTAATTAGTGTGAATATTCTTCTGTAATTTCAGCCAGATCCAATGCGTTATCTACCAGCGAGGTTATCTCAAGCAGAATATCTTCAAGAGAAGATTTAAGCGATAACGCACCGAAAACAATGTAATACTCTTCCTGTTGCACGCTGGAGATCCCTACCGATGACAACGGCATCATCTTCTGATTTCTTAATAAGAAGGTATTAAATTCATCTGGATTGCTGATACTACTTACCGGACAAATAAAGGTTTCGATGATCATTTGGCGGGAAGTAAAAAGAATATTGATTTGCAAATCGCCATAATCATTCATTTTAATAATTAATGCGCTTTCGCTATTTGTTACATCAATATTTTGTTCAGGTACAGTTTGCAGCGCCGTCGCCAGCGCCAACGGATTCCATGTCATATATTATTCCATATAGATTAAGTTTAAATATTAATAAAATGAATATTTACAGTACGTAATTATCTTACCAGCTATAGACAAAAAAAAACCATCCAAATCTGGATGGCTTTTCATAATTCAGAGGAACTAGCTGCGCTGACGAACCGCTTCAAATAAGCAAATTCCGGTTGCAACCGAAACGTTCAGGGAAGAAACACTTCCTGCCATTGGGATGCTGATCAACTCATCGCAATGTTCACGGGTCAGGCGACGCATACCTTCACCTTCCGCGCCCATCACCAGCGCCAGGCGTCCGGTCATTTTGCTCTGATAGAGTGTATGATCCGCCTCGCCTGCCGTACCGACGATCCAGATATTCTCTTCCTGCAACATACGCATGGTGCGCGCCAGATTAGTCACCCGAATCAGCGGAACGCTTTCTGCCGCACCACAGGCCACTTTTTTCGCCGTGGCGTTGAGCTGTGCGGAGCGATCTTTCGGCACAATCACCGCATGAACACCAGCGGCGTCCGCGCTACGCAGGCACGCGCCGAGGTTGTGCGGATCGGTTACGCCGTCGAGGATCAGCAGGAACGGTTGATCGAGCGAAGCGATCAGATCCGGCAGATCGTTTTCCTGATACTGCCGTCCTGGCTTCACACGAGCGATAATGCCCTGATGCACGGCACCGTCGCTTTTCTCGTCGAGATATTGGCGGTTTGCCAGCTGGATAACCACGCCCTGGGACTCAAGGGCGTGAATCAGCGGCAACAGACGTTTATCTTCACGGCCTTTTAAAATAAAGACTTCCTGAAAACGTTCAGGGGCGCGCTCCAGCAGGGCCTGCACTGCGTGGATGCCGTAAATCATTTCGCTCATTAATGTACTCGTTGTTTACGTTTTGCCTGATGCGCTACGCTTATCAGGCCTACATGATCCCTGCAATGTATTGAATTTGCGTGATTATGTAGGCCGGATAAGGCGTTCACGCCGCATCCGGCATGAACAAAGCGCATTTTGTCAGCAATCTAACCCTCTTCTGTTTGAAGAGGGTAATGATCACTCTGCCACTTTTTTCTTCGCCGCACGCTTCGCTTTGGTCGCTGCGGCTATTTTCTGCGTTTTCGCCGATGGCTTTTTCGCTTTTCTCGCGTCTTTCTTCGCCGCTTTCGGCTTCGTTTTTTTCTCGCCGCGGAAAGCGCTGTCTGGCTCAAAGTTTACCTTTTTACCGACCTGACGACGCTTGCCGCCTTTTTTACCTGCATCGCCTTTTTTCGCTTTCTCGCGCGCCGTTTTACCGACGTTGCGCGGTGCGCGTTCGCTGGAGATCAGGCTAAAGTCGATTTTACGCTCGTCCATATTAACCGCTTCGACGCGAACTTCCACGCGATCGCCCAGGCGATAAGTCTGGCCGCTGGATTCACCCATCAGGCGTTGCCCTACCTGGTCAAAGCGATAGTAGTCATTGTCCAGCGAAGAGACATGGACCAGACCATCAATGAACAAGTCGTCCAGATGGACGAAGAAGCCAAAGCCAGTGACGCTGGAAATTACGCCTTTAAAGACGTTACCTACCTGGTCGAGCATGAAGTCACACTTCAGCCAGTCAGCTACATCGCGTGTTGCTTCGTCGGCACGACGTTCCGCCATCGAACAGTGCTGACCCAGTTGCAGCATCTCTTCCATCGAATAATGGTAGCCGCCGGTTTCAGTGGTGTTGCCCTGATGCCCCTGCTCTTTCGCCAGCAGATATTTAATGGCGCGGTGCAGCGTCAGGTCAGGATAACGACGAATCGGCGAAGTAAAGTGCGCATAGGACTGCAATGCCAGACCGAAGTGACCACGGTTTTCCGGATCGTAAATCGCCTGTTTCATCGAGCGCAGCAGCATAGTTTGCAGCATTTCTGCATCAGGACGATCGGCAACCGATTCCAGTAACTCTGCATAGTCGCGCGGTTCCGGCTTGTTACCGCCCGGCAATTCCAGCCCCAGCTCCGCCAGCACTGAACGGAAAGAGGTAATCGCTTCGGTGCTCGGCTTGTCGTGAATACGGAACAGTGCCGGTTCTTTGGCTTTCTCAACGAAACGCGCCGCCGAGATATTCGCCAGAATCATGCACTCTTCAATTAACTTGTGGGCGTCGTTACGCTGAGTCTGTTCGATACGTTCAATACGGCGTTCAGCGTTGAAAATGAACTTCGCTTCTTCGCTCTCAAATGAGATCCCACCGCGTTCTTCACGGGCTTTATCCAGCACTTTATAGAGGTTATGCAACTCTTCGAGATGCTTAACCAGCGGGGCGTACTGCTCGCGCAGATCCTGATCGCCCTGCAGAATATGCCAGACTTTGGTGTAGGTCAGACGTGCGTGAGAGCTCATTACCGCTTCATAGAATTTGTAGCCAGTCAGGCGGCCTTTCGACGAAACCGTCATCTCGCACACCATACACAGGCGGTCTACCTGCGGGTTGAGCGAGCACAGGCCGTTAGAGAGCACTTCCGGCAGCATCGGGATAACCTGCGAAGGGAAGTACACCGACGTACCACGGTTACGCGCTTCTCTGTCCAGCGGTGTTGGCGGACGCACATAGTAGCTGACGTCGGCAATCGCGACCCATAAACGCCAGCCGCCGCCGCGTTTTTTCTCACAGTAAACTGCATCGTCAAAGTCACGGGCGTCTTCGCCATCAATGGTGACCAGCGGTAAATCGCGCAAATCGACACGGCCCGCTTTTGCTTCTTCCGGCACTTCTTCTTTCAGCCCGGCAACTTGTTGCTCAACAGCCTGCGGCCAGATATACGGAATTTCATGGGTACGCAGAGCGATATCAACCGCCATGCCGGTGCCCATATTGTCGCCAAGTACTTCGACGATTTTACCCACCGCTTTGGTACGGCGAGTCGGGCGTTGGGTCAGTTCAACCACCACCACAAAGCCCATCCGCGCGCCCATGATCTGATCGGGCGGGATTAAGATATCGAAGCTCAAACGACTGTCGTCAGGAACCACAAAGCCGACGCCCGCTTCGGTAAAGTAGCGACCAACAATCTGGCTGGTTTTTGGCACCAGTACGCGGACAATACGCGCTTCACGACGACCTTTACGGTCAGCGCCCAGCGGCTGCGCCAGCACCTGATCGCCATGAATGCAGGTTTTCATCTGCTCGCTGGAGAGATACAAATCATCTTTACGCCCTTCAACCCGCAGAAAGCCGTAGCCATCACGGTGGCCAATAACGGTACCTTTCACCAGGTCGAGGCGTTCCGGCAGCGCATAGCACTGACGACGAGTGAAGACCAGTTGACCATCGCGCTCCATCGCGCGCAGGCGGCGACGCAGGCCTTCAAGCTGCTCTTCGCCTTCAATGTGCAGTTCTACCGCCAGCTCATCACGGCTGGCCGGTTTTTCACGTTTGGTTAAATGTTCGAGGATAAATTCCCGACTAGGGATGGGATTCGCGTATTTTTCAGCTTCGCGTTCCTGGAAAGGATCTTGTGACATCTCGGTTCCTCCGTTGTCATCTCTGATGAAGATTTTCGTCACTCCACCAGCAATAATTTATAAAGCGGTTGATTCTCTTCAACCAAATCGGCAAGCGTGTAGTTATCCAGTTCCGTAAGAAAACTTTGCACGGCCTTAGAAAGTGCCTGTTTCAACCGACAGGCAGGTGTAATGTGGCAAAACTCACTGCTGCAATTCACCAGCGATAAGGGCTCCAGCTCGCGCACCACATCACCAATACGTATCGCACTCGCCGGTTTACCCAGACGAATGCCGCCATTTTTTCCACGAACAGCAGTCACGTAGCCGGCACGACTAAGTTGATTGATTATTTTGACCATATGATTACGGGAGACGCCGTAGACGTCAGTCACTTCAGAAATACTGGTCATCCGCCCTTCTGGCAATGACGCCATGTAGATCAGCGCACGTAATCCGTAATCAGTGAAACTCGTTAACTGCACATCAACCTCAAAAGGGAAATCGGGAAAAAATACATTTATATTGATGATAAACCAGCCACAAGCTGTGTCGCTAATTTATTTCAGTTCGGGGAAGGAAAAAAGCGAGGATTTAACACTGTGTCGGATAGCGTAATGGCTTACCCGACACAGCAATGTATCACACTGTTAGCCCGGCAGGCAAAATATCTGCCAGGCGTACCAGAATTACGCGTCGAACGGGTCGCGCAGAATCATGGTTTCAGTACGATCCGGACCGGTAGAGATGATATCGATCGGCACACCGGTCAGCTCTTCAATACGCTTGATGTAGTTCAGCGCCGCCTGCGGCAGGCCGCTACGATCTTTCACGCCGAAGGTGGATTCAGACCAGCCCGGCATGGTTTCGTAAATCGGCTCTACACCTTTCCAGTCGTCAGCTGCCAGCGGAGTGGTAGTCACTTCACGACCATCCGGCATACGGTAAGCCACGCAGAGTTTCACCTCTTTCAGGCCATCCAGAACGTCCAGCTTGGTCAGGCAGAAGCCAGACAGGGAGTTCAGCTGTACCGCACGACGAACGGCAACGGTGTCCAGCCAGCCGGTACGACGACGACGACCCGTAGTTGCGCCGAATTCGTTACCCTGCTTGCAGAGGAACTCGCCAGTTTCATCAAACAGTTCAGTCGGGAACGGACCTGCACCCACACGAGTGGAGTAAGCTTTGAGGATACCCAGAACGTAATCAACATAACGTGGGCCCAGGCCGGAACCGGTCGCCACGCCACCAGCAGTGGTGTTGGAAGAAGTTACGTACGGATAAGTACCGTGGTCGATATCCAGCAGCGTACCCTGCGCACCTTCAAACATGACGAAATCGCCACGCTGACGCGCCTGGTCGAGCAGATCAGAAACGTCAACAACCATAGAAGTCAGGATGTCGGCAACAGCCATCGTATCATCCAGAACTTTCTGGTAATCAACCGCTTCAGCTTTGTAGTAGTTAACCAACTGGAAGTTGTGATATTCCATCACTTCTTTCAGTTTTTCAGCGAAGGTTTCTTTGTCGAAAAGGTCGCCAACACGCAGACCGCGACGTGCCACTTTATCTTCATAAGCAGGCCCGATACCACGACCGGTGGTGCCGATCGCTTTCGCGCCACGCGCTTTCTCACGCGCGTTATCCAGCGCAACGTGATAATCAAGGATCAGCGGACATGCTTCAGACAGCAGCAGACGCTCACGAACGGGGATGCCACGGTCTTCCAGTTCTTTCATCTCTTTCATCAGCGCAGCCGGAGACAGCACAACACCGTTACCGATGATGCTGGTTACATTCTCGCGGAGAATACCTGATGGAATAAGATGGAGAACGGTTTTTTCACCGTTGATTACGAGAGTATGGCCTGCGTTGTGACCGCCCTGGTAGCGTACAACATATTTAGCCCGTTCAGTCAGAAGATCGACGATCTTACCTTTACCTTCGTCACCCCATTGGGTGCCCAGTACGACGACGTTGTTACCCATTTTTCAAAATCACCGTTTGCTTAAAAATGGATTCTACCATCGCTTTTTCAGAGTTACAGCACTTTTTGCACTCAAAAATGACCTCGATCAGTCTGTTTTTTGTTCAGCCAATCGTTTTCCTCAACATGTAGTAGACCACAACGCCCGCAACCACAAGTCCACCGCCAAAACGACGTAAAATATTATCGGGCAAATTGGTCATCGCAGAGATCATCTTCTTCCATGCCTTCGGGTAAAGCATCGGCCCTAAACCTTCCAGTACCAAAACCAGGGCAAGCGCCAGCCAGATTGTCGAATTCATTGATTATCCTTATAGAAAAAGAAAACCACCGACATCCCTGAGGATGCGGTGGCTTTATTGACCTGTACCGCAGTCGTTATATTAACGCGTTGCGGAAGTCGGCGTCTTCATGTAGCGGAAGAAATCGCTGTCCGGGCTCATGACCATCACGTCCTGATTGCCAGAGAAGCTGTTCTCATAAGCACGCAGGCTACGGATGAATGCGTAGAAGTCCGGATCTTTACTGAATGCATCAGCAAACAGTTTGGCTGCTTCGGCATCGCCTTCACCGCGCATGATGCGGCCCTGACGCTCAGCTTCTGCCAGCGTTCTGGTCACTTCATAGTCGGCAGTTGCACGCAGTTTTTCCGCTTCTTCCTGACCTTGTGAACGGTGACGACGCGCTACCGCTTCACGCTCGGCGCGCATACGGTTGTAGATCGCTTCAGACACTTCGGTCGGCAGGTTGATCTGCTTAATTCGCACATCGACAACTTCAATACCCAGCGCCGCCATACTGTTCGGGTTGATGACCGGAACTTTGCCCTTCGTCTCAGCCGTTACGCGCTCTGCCGCTTCGGCAATGGCGTTATCTGCCGCCGGGGTAGTAACTTCATCTTCTGTACCCGCAGAACCGGAGTTCAGCGCGTCACGTACTTCGAGGGTCAGACGACCACGGGAATCGGTGACGATGTCTTTCACGTCCAGGCGACCAATTTCAGAACGCAGACGGTCAGAGAACTTACGTTTCAACAGCACTTCCGCTTGCGAAATGTCGCCACCGCCCGTTGCCAGGTAGTAACGGCTGAAATCGCTGATGCGCCATTTGATGTAAGAGTCGACGATCAGGTCTTTCTTCTCTTTGGTCACAAAGCGGTCGGCCTGGTTGTCCATGGTCTGAATACGTGCGTCGAGCATTTTCACCGTTTCAATGAACGGTATCTTGAAATGCAGACCCGGCTCATAAACCAGAGGTTTGTTGTCATCGTCACGCAGTACCTTACCAAAACGCAGCGTAATACCGCGCTCACCTTCTTTGACGACAAAGACAGACATGTAAAGCACTACCAGCACGATGATGATAATCGCGATAACTGACTTACGCATCGTTATTCCCCCTGACGCTGGTAGTCGTTACGCTGCGCGTTGGCGCGGCGTTGGTCCATAATATCGCCCTGACTGGTGGACGACGTGTTGCTTGCTCCACTGGTTGTGGAGGAAGAGGCTGGCGGCAGACGCAGCAGATTGCTGGCACCGTTATCGCTCTTCGCCGCAGGGGCGTTACCACCTTTCAGCATCTGGTCTAACGGCAGAACCATCAGGTTGCCACCTTTGTCGTTAACCAGCACTTTGCGGGTGTTACCCAACACTTTTTCCATCGTCTCGATATACAGACGCTCGCGAGTAATTTCCGGCGCAGCTTTATATTCCGGCAGAAGTTTAGCAAAGCGCGCCACTTCACCCTGAGCTTCCAGGATGGTCTGGGCCTTGTACGCACGTGCCTCTTCGAGGATACGTTGCGCCTGACCGTTCGCACGCGGCTGAACTTCGTTGGTATACGCTTCTGCTTCACGAATGTATTGCTGTTCGTTTTCACGCGCGGCAATCGCATCGTCAAACGCCGCTTTTACTTCCTCCGGCGGACGAGCAGCCTGGAAGTTGACGTCCAGCAGAGTGATGCCCATGTCATACGGACGAATCGTCTCTTCCAGTTCGCGCTGGGTATCGCTACGAATCACGGTACGACCTTCCGTCAGAATGCGGTCCATGGTGTATTTACCGATAACCCCGCGCAGGGCGCTGTCGGTAGCCTGACGCAGACTGTCATCCGGGCTGGTCACGCTATACAGATATTTTTCCGGATCGGTGACGCGGTACTGCACGTTCATCTCAACGCGCACTACGTTCTCGTCCGACGTCAGCATCACACCAGAAGCTGCCAGTTCACGCACGGCTTCCACGTTCACCGGTTTGACTTCGTCGATAAACGTCGGTTTCCAGTTCAGACCCGGCTCAACCAGATGGCTGAATTTACCAAAGCGTGTTACCACGCCGCGTTCGGCTTCTTTAATGGTATAGAAACCACTGGCCGCCCAGATAATGACAATCGCTGCCGCTGCGATGGTAACGACACGACCGCCAAGCTGCGGGCGTGGGCCTTGCGATGAACTGCCACCGCCAGATCCGGTGCCTTTACCGCCGCCCAGACCACCGAGCTTTTTGCTCAGCTTGCGGAAGATATCATCTAAATCAGGTGGCCCTTGATCGCGACCGCCTTTGTTTCCATTTCCCTCAGAGTTGCCGCCAGGTTTGCTGCTTCCCCACGGGTCGCGGTCTTGTCCGTTATTACCGGGCTGATTCCACGCCATGTTTGTGCTCCATATTTGTTATGCGGTGATCCCTGTTGTCTTTCGACGCCAGAGGATATGACTCCACGCTTCAGACGCTACGCCGTTAGATCAGGTAATCGATCAACGCCGGTTCTTGTTTACAGAGGCGACGCCAGTCAACGATCGGCATACGAACTTGCAGACTTACGCTGCCGTCCTCCTCCATCCACTCTTTTTCTATTGCCTGAAGCTGATAAAAACGACTTCTCAGACGCCCTTCCTGCGGTGGCAGACGCAATGTATGCTGCGCCACCTCGCCGGAAAGCCGCTCCGTCAAAGCCTGAAAAAGCTGTGGTATCCCCGCTCCGGTCTGTGCGGAAAGCCAGACACGGATCGGTTTGTTCTCTTCGTCCCGATCAATACGCGGTTCGAAATCGTCCAGCATATCGATCTTGTTCATCACCAGCAGGGTTGGGATCTCGTGAGCGTCGATCTCTTCAAGAACCGTATTCACCGCTTCGATGTTTTCTTGTACACGCACATCCGCCGCATCAATGACGTGCAGCAGCAATGTGGCTTGCCGCGTCTCTTGTAACGTGGCTTTAAATGCCGCCACCAGATCATGCGGCAGGTGGCGAATAAACCCTACGGTATCTGCCAACACGGTTTCACCGACATCCGCAACGTCAATACGCCGCAACGTCGGGTCGAGGGTGGCAAACAACTGGTCTGCCGCGTAGACCCGCGCTTCGGTGATGCGATTGAAAAGGGTAGATTTACCGGCGTTGGTATATCCCACCAGCGAAACAGTAGGAACGTCGGCTTTGATACGCGATTGCCGCCCCTGCTCACGCTGCTTTTCAACTCTTTCCAGGCGCGACTGTATCTGCACGATGCGATTACGCAACAAACGACGGTCGGTTTCGAGCTGGGTTTCACCCGGACCACGCAAACCGATCCCGCCTTTCTGTCTTTCAAGGTGGGTCCAGCCACGCACCAGGCGCGTAGCCAGATGGCGCAACTGCGCCAGCTCAACCTGCAACTTACCCTCATGGGTACGCGCACGTTGGGCGAAAATATCTAAAATAAGGCCGGTGCGGTCGATAACACGACACTCGCACAAACGCTCCAGGTTACGCTCTTGCGCCGGGCTCAGGGCATGGTCAAAAAGAACGACCGAAGCACCCGTCGCTTTGACAGCTTCCGCAATTTCAACTGCTTTACCTTCACCTACAAAATACTTTGGGTGCGGCGCTTTACGGCTACCGGTAATCACCTGCAATGCTTCGACACCGGCGGAAGAGACCAGAGATTCAAACTCCTGGAGGTCTTCCATATCTTTGTCTTGCGTAAAATAGATGTGTACCAGTACCGCCTGCTCACCAGCATCATAACGGTCAAACAAGCGTATAACCCTCTAAATAGATCAGCGGGGAACGCAGGATCGCTGGCTCCCCGTGTAAAAAAACAGCCCGAAACCTTATTCGGTTTCTTCGCTGTCCTGTTGCGCGGAAGTATTCTGCGCGCTGCTACCATGATGGTAGTTACTGCTGGTACCGCCACCGGCGTTGTTACTGTGATGAGAAACCGGGCGAGACGGGACAACAGTAGAAATCGCGTGCTTGTAAACCATCTGGCTGACCGTGTTTTTCAACAGGATCACGAACTGATCAAAAGACTCGATTTGCCCTTGCAGCTTAATACCATTCACCAAATAAATAGAAACTGGAACACGTTCCCGACGCAGTGCGTTCAGGAACGGATCTTGTAAAGATTGCCCCTTAGCCATTCTCTCTTTTCCTTATATGCTTATTTGTACTTTGAACCTTTCGATTCTGAAAAAATTGCGCACGATACGTCTCAATTGTACACATTCAGCCTGCGATAGCACCAACAACCTGTAATACTTCGTCACGCGCCTGTTCTGGTTTTTCACTGTCAAGCCAGTGAACCCCTTCCCAACCACGCAGCCAGGTTATCTGCCGCTTCGCCAACTGTCTCGTGGCGCAAACACCTCGATAAACCATTTCATCGTATGAGATTTCGCCTTCAAGGTAAGACCACATCTGGCGATAACCCACGCAACGAATGGAAGGCAAGTCCGTATGCAAATCTCCTCGGGCAAAAAGCGCCCGGACTTCTGCTTCAAAACCTGAAGCCAACATCTGATGAAAACGCTGCTCAATTCGTTGATGGAGCAGTTCACGGCTCGCCGGGGCGATGGCGAACTGATGCACCTGATACGGTAGAGCGTCTCCTGACGTTTGCGTCAGTTCCGTTAAAGTTTTACCCGAAATGAAAAAAACTTCCAGTGCCCGGGAAAGCCTTTGTGGATCATTTGGATGAATCCTTGCTGCCGCAACTGGATCGATCTCCTGAAGTTGACGATGCAATGACTCCCAACCTTGCTCTGCCGCCTGTTGCTCAATTCTGGCCCGCACTTCCGGGTCTGCCGACGGTAGCGGCGACAACCCTTCCAGCAATGCCTTGAAATACAACATCGTACCGCCCACTAACAGTGGGATCCGCCCCGCCGCGGTGATATCGGCCATTTCCGCCAGCGCATCGCGGCGAAAATCAGCAGCCGAGTAAGCCTGCGACGGATCGCGAATATCCAGCAATCGGTGCGGCGCGGCGAGTAACTCTTCAGCGTTCGGCTTCGCCGTCCCGATATCCATCCCTTTGTAAATAAGGGCAGAATCAACGCTTATCAACTCTACTGGTAAAATTTTACGCAGCTCAATGGCTAACGCCGTTTTACCGGAGGCCGTCGGCCCCATCAAAAAAATCGCCTTAGGCAGGCTCGCCTTACTGATATCACTCATCTTTCAGGGCTTTTATCGCCGGATGTAAATCAACAGATTGTAACAGACCACCCGGCGGCGTTTTCACAAGTTGCGGACATAACCGTTCCACGTCCGCCAGCAGGGTTATGGCCTGTGCCATTGACCACTGCGCATGTTCGCTCATCAGATTTCGTGCAATCCACTGCGCAATATTGCCAGGTTCGAATACGGACTGCTTCGCCAGGTAGCCTATCAGTTCAGGAATCAAGATTTGTAAATTTTGTTGGCGTAAGGGTAAAGGCACGGCCCTGATGGTCACATGCTGTGCATCTGACTGGAAATCAATACCCAATTCCGCCAGGGCAGACTGCGCTTTTTCTAATGCCGATTTTTCTTCGCCAGAAACTTTTAGCCGCAGCGGAATCAGCAACGGCTGGGCGCAAACTGGCGCTTCACCCGGCGTCAGTTGCGCCTGACGCAGCCAACGTTCTGCCACTGGCAAGGCTAAAAGTGAAATGTTGCCGTCGCGCTCCAGCAACGCACAGTCGGAATGGACGATCGTCAGTACCCGACCAAAACTCTGACTGTTCGCCGCAAGTGCAGGTTCCTGCGGTTCTGGCGCTTTTTGGTTTTGGCATCGGCGCGGGCGTTTGCAAAAGCTGGCGATACACTTCACCTTGCTGTTTCTGGTAGCCTGGCTGCGCATTCGGCCAGGGGGCAGCCGGACGACTGCCTGAGGAGGGCGCAGGAGTGTAACGCGGAGCTACTGGCTCACGAACTGCCGGTTCAGCAAAATGATTGCGCCCCGCCGCCACGCGGTTTTCCGGAATAGCGCGCGGTGCAGGTTGTGGTTCATCGTCCAGCGGTAGCGGCGTTTCCAGTTGCTGTTGTAGCACGCTCAGCACGCCCTGATAGATAAAATCATGCACCAGACGCGACTGATGGAAACGCACTTCGTGTTTGGCGGGGTGCACGTTGACGTCCACCTGATGTGGGTCGATCTCCAGATACAGCACAAATGCCGGTTGTTGATCGGCCCCCAGTTTGTCTTCACAGGCCTGGCGGATCGCATGATTGATCAGGCGATCGCGCATCATGCGACCGTTCACGTAGCAATACTGAATTTCTGCCAGGGCGGGCGTGGTGTGATTCGGATCGGCCACCCAGCCGCGCAGGGAGAGATCGCCGTGTTGCCATTCAATCGCCAGCGCTTGTTCGAGAAAAGCGGTACCGCAAATCGCGCCTAAGCGCCGTTCTTTTTGCCCGCCTTCCGGCACTGCACGGTACTGACGCACAATTTTACCGTTATGCGACAGGTTGATCGTGACGTCGAAACGCGCCAGCGCAATGCGGCGAATAATTTCATCGATATGGTTAAATTCGGTTTTCTCGGTGCGCAGGAATTTGCGCCGCGCCGGGGTGTTGTAGAACAGATCCAGCACCTCCAGCGTCGTTCCCACCGGATGCGCCGCCGGTTTAACCGTCACGTCCATATCGCGCCCTTCGGCATAGGCCTGCCAGGCTTCCTGTTGTTCTGCGGTGCGTGAAGTGAGCGTCAGGCGGGAAACCGAACTGATACTCGCCAGCGCCTCACCGCGAAAGCCCAAGCTGATAATGGCTTCGAGATCGTCCAGAGAGGCGATTTTACTGGTGGCATGACGCGCCAGCGCCAGCGCCAGCTCATCTTTTTTGATACCGCAGCCGTTATCACGAATGCGGATAAGTTTCGCCCCGCCACGTTCGATATCAATATCAATGCGCGTCGCACCTGCATCGAGGCTGTTTTCCACCAGTTCTTTGACTACCGACGCAGGTCGCTCGACCACCTCACCTGCGGCAATCTGGTTCGCCAGTTGTGGCGGTAAGACCTGTATTGGCATCAATCGTCCTTAGTTTGGCAGCGTACGATCTGGCGTCGTCACCGTACTGGCAGTTTGTGCCGTTGCACCCTGCGGCGCAGATTGCATCGGATGCGCAAGGAAATAATTGCGCAGACCTTTATAAATGGCTTCTGCCAGCTGTTGTTGGTAATCGTCGCTCGCCAGCAAACGTTCTTCGCTGTTGTTGCTGATAAAACCGGTTTCGACCAGTACTGATGGGATATCCGGCGAACGCAGAACGCCAAGGCTGGCGTGTTCTGGTCGACGTTTATGAATTTCGCCAATGCGTTGCAACTGACTGATCATACTGGTCGCTACATCATACCCTACCCGCTGGGAATGACCGAACTGTAAATCCAGCACCGCCTGGCTCAAATAGGGGTCAGACTGACTGTTCGCCAGCACATCGCCCGCTCCGCCCAGTAGCTCCGACTGTTTCTCATGCTGTTCCAGCCAGCTTGCCATCTCGCTGTTTGCACGACGGTTAGAGAGCACCCATACGGAAGCGCCAGTCGCACTGCGGTTTGGTGCGGCATCAGCGTGAATCGACACGAGGAAATTGGCGTTTTGCTTACGTGCCACATCGCTGCGCCCCATCACCGAAATAAAGTAATCCCCGTCACGGGTTAAAACGCCTTTAAACATTGGATCGTCATTGAGCAAAGTACGTAATTTACGTGCGATGGCGATGGTGACATTTTTCTCCCGCGTACCACCGGGGCCGATAGCGCCAGGGTCCTGACCGCCGTGTCCTGCATCAATAGCGATGATAATTTTATCGCCAATGTTAGCCGTCGCACGCGCTGCCGGACGCGTTACCGTATTACTGCTGATAACACCCGTAGTACGGTTACTTTCCGTTTTAAACGGATTGCGCGCCGGTTCGCTGACGCGAGGTGCGACAACCGCAGGCGTTTCAACGCGTTTCGCAACCACAGGCGGCGGAGGAGGCGGTGGCGGCGCATCGGCGTTAATCGTAAAGACGACAGTGTAATTGCTGCCATTCTGCCGCTTCACCGCTTCGGTTTTACCATTTTCGGTAAGATCGACCACCAGCCGTAGCGTTTGTGCATCTTTAGGCGTTCCAGAGCGAATCGCCTTCACCAGATTATTGCCGCTGAACAACAACGGCAGCCCCTGAATTACCCCCGTTTGTTTGATATCGAGCGCCACGGTGCGTTTGCTTTGATGGCTAAACGCATAATCAGGATCGCCAATAAAACTCAACGTTATCCGCGCCTGTTGGTTGCCGTTAGAAACCTGAATATCAGAGAGCGTCGCGGCACCCACCTGCGCGCACAGCAGCAGCAACGTCGCTACCAACCATTTTCTGATGCGATACATCATCCCGCCACCTTTCAAAGGTTAACCGGCTAAACGCGCCAGCAACAATTCACCCGCAGAGGAAACCGCACTCACGCGCGCCTCACGGCCTTGTGCCTGATAATCAATGTGTATTTCGACATCCGGGTCAGGAAGAACACCTGTACCTTGTTGTGGCCACTCCACCAGGCAGATGGCATCGTTGGCAAAATAATCGCGGATCCCCATAAACTCCAGCTCCTCGGGATCGGCAAGGCGGTACAAATCAAAGTGATAAACCATTAAATTGTCGAGCGTATAGGGTTCGACCAGCGTATAAGTGGGGCTTTTGACATTACCCTGATGACCCAGGGCTTGTAAAAAGCCCCGGCTAAAGGTGGTTTTACCTGCGCCTAAATCGCCATACAGATAGATTACGGTTGCGCCATCGCAGGCTTTCGCTACCCGCTCGCCCAGGTCTAATGTTGCCTGCTCATCAGGGAGCGGAATTACTCGATTCATCATGGTTTTTATCAGTCACTTCCGGGTTAACAATACGCTGTAGCGTGGAAAAGAGATCGGTTGCCAGCATCCCGCGCGTTCCAAAACGCGCCGCCAGTACGTCAGCTGCCGCACCGTGCGCGACACAGCCCGCACAGGCTGCATCATAAGGGCTCATTTTTTGCCCAAGCAATGCGCCAATAATACCAGAGAGCACATCGCCCATGCCGCCGCTCGCCATGCCTGCATTTCCGACATCAATAATGCCTAAAGCGTCAGAATGGGCGGCGACCACGGTTCCGGCACCTTTCAGCACCGCTACGCCGCCATAACGTTGTACCAGACGTTGGGCGCAATGTAAGCGGTCACTTTCAATTTCAGCGACGGAACAGCCTAACAACCGTGCGGCCTCGCCAGGATGCGGCGTGATCACGCGATTGTGACGCTTATCGGGATTGATTGCCAGCAGGTTCAATGCATCGGCATCCCACAACATCGGTTTGCGAAAATTCTCAACTTTTTGCAGGGCTTTTTTCCCCCACTCTTGCTGGCCCAGACCGGGACCAATCACCACCACATCGGCCCATTCCAGGCTTTCGGTAAGAGAGTCCATAGTCAGTTCATGCACCATCAATTCTGGTCGTGCAGTCAGCAGCGGCGCAATGTTCTCACTGCGGGTCAGTACTCGGACTAAACCAGCACCAGCACGCAGCGCCGCTTCCCCCGTCATACGAATAGCCCCCGCCGTGCCGTGATCGCCACCGATAATCACCAGCCGCCCGTGATCGCCTTTATGCGAAGTCGGGCGACGCGGTTTCAGCCAGTGAGAAAGTTGTTCTGCCGAAAACCGCTGAATTTTCGTCTCCTGACCTGCCAGCCAGCTATCCAGCCCCAGTGAGTCAAAATGCAGTTGTCCTGTAACATCCCGCGCTTTTCCAGTGAGCAAGCCTGGTTTCAGCGCAATAAAAGTGATGGTGTGATCGGCGTTGATCACCGCGCCTGGCGTAGCGCCAGTTTCAGCCAGCAGGCCGGAAGGGATATCAACCGCCACAATCGGCGCAGGATGGGAATTAGCGTGGTCGATTAACTGGCTAATGGATTCACGAGGCGCTTGCTGTAATCCGGTACCGAGCAGCGCATCAACAATCAGATCTACCGATTCGGGCCAGACAATATTCGAAGCATGGATCTCGCCTCCCGCGTTTAACCATGCTTCGCGTGCCAGCGCGGCCTCTTCCGGCAACGGTTTGTCACTTTCCTGGGCCAGCAGCGTGACATCAATACCGACCGCTTTGGCCAGTCGCGCGACCACGTAGCCATCGCCGCCGTTATTACCATGACCGCACAGCACCAGCCAGTGGCGGGCGTCAGGATAAGCCGAACGACACACCTGGAATGCGGCTTCGCCAGCGCGAAGCATCAGCTCATAGAGTGTGAGCCCCAGCGCATCTGCCGCCTCGCGTTCTCCGCGGCGGATATCGTCGGCGTACCAGACGGTGTGTGGTATACTTATGGGGTTTTTCTTCATTGTATGGTCCGTCATGTCAGAGCCCCTCGATCTCAATCAGTTAGCGCAAAAAATTAAACAGTGGGGGCTGGAACTGGGCTTTCAGCAGGTAGGTATTATCGATACCGATCTCAGCGCGTCCGAGCCCAAACTGCAAGCATGGCTGGACAAACAATACCACGGCGAAATGGACTGGATGGCGCGTCACGGTATGCTGCGCGCTCGCCCCCATGAGTTATTGCCTGGTACGCTGCGCGTGATCAGCGTGCGGATGAATTACCTTCCTGCTAACGCCGCATTTGCCAGCACGCTGAAAAACCCCAAACTCGGCTATGTTAGCCGTTATGCGCTGGGCCGTGACTATCACAAACTTCTGCGCAACCGACTCAAAAAGCTGGGCGAGATGATTCAGCAACATTGTGTTTCGCTGAATTTTAGACCGTTTGTCGATTCTGCGCCTATTCTTGAGCGCCCGTTAGCTGAAAAAGCTGGGCTCGGCTGGACAGGTAAGCACTCACTTATCCTCAATCGCGAGGCCGGCTCGTTCTTCTTTTTAGGCGAATTGCTGGTCGATATTCCGCTACCCGTGGATCAACCAGTCGAGGAAGGATGCGGTAAATGCGTGGCCTGTATGACGATTTGCCCGACCGGTGCCATCGTCGAGCCATATACCGTCGATGCTCGCCGCTGTATCTCTTATCTCACCATCGAACTGGAAGGGGCGATCCCGGTAGAGTTGCGACCATTAATGGGAAACCGTATTTACGGTTGCGATGACTGCCAGCTTATCTGCCCGTGGAATCGCTATTCGCAACTCACTACAGAAGACGATTTCAGCCCGCGTAAGCCGCTACACGCACCGGAACTCATTGAGTTATTCGCCTGGAGTGAAGAGAAGTTTTTAAAAGTCACGGAAGGTTCGGCGATTCGCCGTATAGGTCACCTGCGTTGGCTGCGTAATATTGCCGTAGCCTTAGGCAATGCGCCCTGGGATGAAACGATTCTGGCGGCGCTGGAAAGTCGTAAAGGTGAGCACCCACTTCTTGATGAGCACATAGCGTGGGCGATTGCGCAGCAAATCGAGAGACGAAATGCGAGCATAGTCGAAGTGCAATTACCGAAAAAACAGCGTCTGGTTCGGGTGATTGAAAAAGGGTTACCGCGTGACGCCTGATTCATCCACAGCTTGTGAATAAAAATAAAAACGCATTGCAATTCAAGCCGGAAAAAATCGTCAAGTGATCGATACGACAAAACGAAATCTTAATTTTTAACTTATCTATCAATAGGTTAAAAAAATACTATTCACCGTGCGAAGTTTCTTTGAAATTAAGATTACGGCCTGAGGCTGTGGATAACTCTGTTTACAAGAGTTTGTCAGAGACAACAAAAACCAGCAATAACGCATCGCGTCGCTGTGGATATTTTATTGAGAGAAGAATTTGGAGCGGGAAACGAGACTCGAACTCGCGACCCCGACCTTGGCAAGGTCGTGCTCTACCAACTGAGCTATTCCCGCTTGGGGGTCTGTGCTTTACAGCACTTTCAAATTTTGGAGCGGGAAACGAGACTCGAACTCGCGCCCCCGACCTTGGCAAGGTCGTGCTCTACCAACTGAGCTATTCCCGCTTGGGTGGTCTGTGCTTTGCAGCACTTTTCAAATTTTGGAGCGGGAAACGAGACTCGAACTCGCGACCCCGACCTTGGCAAGGTCGTGCTCTACCAACTGAGCTATTCCCGCGTACTACTTAATTTTGCTTTCGTAATTTTCGCATTTCTGCGTCGTTACGGGAGGCGCATTATACGAGAAATCTTTCCCTCTGCAACCCCCCTAAAAAATTTTTTTTGAGTTTTTATCTCAAGTGCTGAAATTATCGGCAAGACGTTCAATTTAGCGTCAAAATCACGCCACCGCAAGTGGATTACGGCGCTTACGTGACCAGAAAAAATTTACAGCTTGATAAAATGCTCGCGGTAGTAAGCCAGCTCCGCCACCGATTCACGGATATCATCCATCGCCTGATGCGTCCCCTGCTTGGTAAAACCATCCAGAATTTCCGGCTTCCAGCGGCGCGCCAGCTCTTTCAGGGTGCTGACATCGAGATAACGGTAGTGGAAGTAGGCTTCCAGCTCCGGCATATATTTAAACAGGAAGCGACGATCCTGGCCGATGCTGTTACCGCAAATCGGCGATTTTCCCGCAGGCACCCACTGTTTTAAGAATTCGAGCGTTGCCAGTTCAGCTTCACGATCGCCCATCGTGCTCGCTTTCACGCGCTCCACCAGCCCGCTGGCGGTATGGGTGCGCACGTTCCAGTCATCCATCAGCGCCAGCTGTTCATCGGACTGATGTACTGCAATGGTCGGCCCTTCTGCCAGAATATTCAGGTTGGCATCGGTCACCAGCGTGGCAATCTCAATAATGCGATCGCGCTCGGGATCCAGACCGGTCATCTCAAGATCGATCCAAATCAGGTTGTTTTCATTGGCACTCATGCTATTTTCCACCCATTCACAGTGACTATATTGATCCACAATTGCGTGTATCATAGATGTTTTGCCCATCAGGGGCGACCAGGAGTCTGTACGATTGAGTAAAAATAAACTCTCCAAAGGCCAGCAGCGCCGCGTGAACGCCAATCACCAGCGTCGTCTTAAAACGTCTAAGGAGAAGCCCGACTACGACGACAATCTGTTTGGCGAGCCTGATGAAGGTATCGTCATCAGCCGCTTTGGTATGCACGCTGATGTGGAATCCGCAGATGGCGACGTTCACCGCTGCAATATTCGCCGTACCATCCGTTCGCTGGTGACCGGCGACCGCGTAGTCTGGCGTCCGGGTAAACCGGCGGCGGAAGGCGTAAATGTCAAAGGGATCGTGGAAGCGGTGCATGAGCGCACTTCAGTGTTAACGCGCCCGGACTTCTACGATGGCGTGAAACCTATTGCCGCCAACATCGACCAGATTGTCATTGTCTCCGCCATTTTGCCGGAGCTGTCGCTCAATATTATCGACCGTTACCTGGTGGCCTGCGAAACCTTGCAGATTGAGCCGATTATTGTGCTCAACAAGATAGACCTGCTGGACGACGAAGGTATGAAGTTCGTCAACGAGCAGATGGATATCTACCGCAATATCGGTTATCGCGTATTGATGGTTTCCAGCCATACTCAGGATGGGCTGAAACCGCTGGAAGAGGCGTTGACCGGACGTATCAGCATTTTTGCCGGGCAGTCTGGCGTCGGCAAATCCAGCCTGCTGAACGCGCTGCTGGGGCTGCAAAAAGAGATCCTGACCAACGATGTCTCTGACAACTCGGGTCTCGGTCAGCACACCACGACCGCCGCTCGGCTGTATCACTTCCCGCACGGCGGTGATGTGATTGACTCCCCAGGAGTGCGTGAGTTCGGCCTCTGGCACCTGGAGCCGGAACAAATCACTCAGGGCTTTGTCGAATTCCATGACTACTTAGGTCTGTGTAAATATCGCGATTGCAAACACGATACCGATCCGGGCTGCGCTATCCGGGAAGCGGTTGAGGAAGGGAAAATCGCGGAAACCCGTTTCGAAAACTATCACCGTATTCTGGAAAGCATGGCGCAGGTAAAAACGCGTAAAAACTTTTCTGATACGGATGACTGACAATTAAGCTAACCGTCGTTAGAATCGTCCCTTTTTTTCAGGATCCGGCATGTAGGCCGGATCAGGAACGACAAAACAATGGCCTGGAGGCTACCTTGTTAAATTCATTTAAACTTTCGCTACAGTACATTCTGCCGAAACTATGGCTTACTCGCCTGGCGGGTTGGGGCGCAAGCAAGCGGGCAGGATGGCTGACAAAACTGGTTATCGATCTGTTCGTTAAATACTACAAGGTCGACATGAAAGAGGCGCAAAAGCCGGATACCGCCAGCTACCGCACCTTTAACGAATTCTTTGTCCGTCCGCTGCGTGACGAAGTACGCCCAATCGATACCGATCCGAATGTACTGGTTATGCCTGCCGATGGCGTTATCAGCCAGTTGGGTAAAATCGAAGAAGATAAAATCCTGCAAGCCAAAGGCCACAACTACAGCCTCGAAGCCCTGCTGGCAGGCAACTATCTGATGGCGGACCTGTTCCGCAACGGTACGTTTGTGACCACTTACCTCTCCCCGCGTGACTACCACCGCGTACACATGCCGTGCAACGGTATTCTGCGTGAGATGATCTACGTGCCGGGCGATCTCTTTTCCGTTAACCATCTCACCGCTCAGAACGTGCCGAATCTGTTTGCCCGTAACGAACGCGTGATCTGCCTGTTCGATACCGAATTTGGCCCAATGGCGCAGATTCTGGTCGGGGCGACGATTGTAGGCAGCATTGAGACGGTCTGGGCGGGCACCATTACGCCGCCGCGCGAAGGTATCATCAAGCGCTGGACCTGGCCTGCCGGGGAAAACGACGGTTCTGTGGCACTGCTGAAAGGCCAGGAAATGGGTCGCTTTAAACTCGGTTCCACCGTTATCAACCTGTTTGCACCGGGTAAAGTGAATCTGGTTGAGCAACTGGAAAGCCTGTCTGTCACGAAAATTGGCCAGCCGCTGGCAGTATCTACCGAAACCTTTGTTACGCCAGACGCTGAACCCGCCCCGCTTCCTGCTGAAGAGATCGAAGCAGAACACGACGCCAGCCCATTGGTTGACGACAAAAAAGACCAGGTCTAATCCATCAAAGGAAACGCTGACGTGCGCCTGATTATCACTTTTCTGATGGCCTGGTGCCTCAGTTGGGGGGCGTACGCCGCGACGGCCCCCGATAGCAAACAAATCTCACAAGAACTGGAGCAGGCAAAAGCGGCGAAACCCGCGCAACCGGAAGTCGTAGAGGCGCTCCAGTCTGCCTTAAATGCGCTTGAGGAACGGAAAGGTTCCCTTGAGCGCATCAAGCAATATCAAGAAGTCATTGATAATTATCCGAAACTCTCCGCTACTCTGCGCGCGCAATTAAACAACATGCGTGACGAGCCGCGCAGCGTGTCACCGGGAATGTCTACCGACGCGCTGAATCAGGAAATTCTCCAGGTCAGCAGCCAGTTGCTGGATAAAAGCCGTCAGGCCCAGCAAGAGCAGGAACGCGCCCGCGAGATTGCCGATTCGCTGAATCAACTGCCGCAACAGCAAACCGATGCCCGCCGTCAGTTAAATGAAATCGAGCGCCGCCTGGGGACGCTTACCGGCAATTCCCCGCTCAATCAGGCACAAAATTTCGCGTTGCAGTCTGACTCCGCACGCCTGAAAGCGCTCGTCGATGAACTGGAACTGGCGCAGCTGTCCGCCAATAACCGCCAGGAATTAGCGCGCTTACGCTCAGAGCTGGCGGAAAAAGAGAGCCAGCAACTGGATGCATATTTGCAGGCCTTACGTAATCAGTTGAACAGCCAACGTCAGCTTGAGGCGGAGCGGGCGCTGGAAAGTACCGAATTACTGGCAGAAAACAGTGCCGATTTGCCGAAAGATATCGTCGCGCAATTCAAAATTAACCGCGAACTATCGGCAGCGCTGAATCAACAGGCGCAGCGGATGGATCTCGTTGCCTCGCAACAGCGTCAGGCTGCCAGCCAGACGTTACAGGTCCGGCAGGCGTTGAATACGCTGCGTGAACAGTCGCAATGGCTGGGCTCGTCCAACCTGCTCGGCGAAGCGTTGCGGGCGCAGGTGGCACGGCTGCCGGAAATGCCAAAACCACAACAACTTGATACCGAAATGGCGCAGTTGCGTGTGCAACGGTTACGTTATGAGGATCTGCTTAATAAACAGCCGCAGCTAAGGCAAATTCATCAGGCCGACGGTCAGCCGCTGACCGCCGAGCAAAACCGTATTCTGGAAGCACAGCTACGCACTCAGCGTGAGTTGCTGAACTCATTGTTGCAGGGTGGAGACACGCTACTGCTGGAACTGACCAAGCTGAAAGTCTCCAACGGGCAACTGGAGGATGCGCTGAAAGAGGTGAATGAAGCGACGCACCGCTATCTGTTCTGGACCTCTGACGTGCGCCCGATGACCATCGCCTGGCCGCTGGAAATCGCCCAGGATCTGCGTCGTCTCATTTCGCTGGACACCTTCAGTCAGTTGGGCAAAGCCAGTGTGATGATGCTGACCAGTAAAGAGACGATTTTGCCGCTGTTTGGCGCGTTGATTCTGGTCGGTTGCAGTATTTACTCGCGCCGCTATTTTACCCGTTTTCTTGAACGTTCGGCGGCGAAAGTCGGCAAAGTGACTCAGGATCACTTCTGGCTGACGTTACGCACTCTTTTCTGGTCGATTCTCGTCGCGTCACCGCTGCCTGTGCTGTGGATGACACTGGGTTACGGCTTGCGCGAGGCGTGGCCTTATCCGCTGGCGGTCGCGATTGGTGATGGCGTAACGGCCACAGTGCCGCTGCTGTGGGTAGTGATGATTTGCGCCACCTTTGCCCGCCCGAACGGCTTGTTTATCGCTCATTTTGGCTGGCCGCGCGAACGGGTTTCCCGTGGGATGCGCTACTACCTGATGAGCATCGGGCTTATTGTGCCACTGATTATGGCGCTGATGATGTTCGATAACCTCGACGACCGCGAATTTTCCGGTTCGCTGGGACGGCTTTGCTTTATCCTCATTTGCGGTGCGTTGGCGGTGGTCACCCTCAGCCTGAAAAAGGCCGGGATCCCGCTGTATCTCAACAAAGAAGGCAGCGGCGACAACATTACCAACCATATGCTGTGGAACATGATGATTAGCGCACCGCTGGTCGCTATTCTGGCGTCGGCGGTGGGTTATCTGGCAACGGCACAGGCGCTGTTAGCGAGGCTTGAAACCTCGGTTGCCATCTGGTTCCTGCTACTGGTGGTTTATCACGTTATCCGCCGCTGGATGCTGATCCAACGCCGCAGGCTGGCGTTTGACCGGGCGAAGCATCGCCGGGCAGAGATGTTAGCGCAACGTGCGCGTGGCGAAGAGGAAGCGCATCATCACAGTAGCCCGGAAGGGGCAATTGAAGTCGATGAAAGCGAAGTCGATCTCGATGCCATAAGTGCGCAATCCTTGCGGCTGGTGCGCTCAATTTTGATGTTGATCGCCCTGCTTTCGGTCATTGTGCTGTGGTCAGAAATCCATTCCGCTTTCGGCTTCCTTGAAAATATTTCTCTGTGGGATGTCACTTCCACGGTACAGGGCGTAGAAAGTCTGGAGCCGATTACCCTCGGTGCGGTGCTGATTGCCATTCTGGTGTTTATCATCACCACGCAGCTGGTGCGCAACCTGCCCGCGCTGCTGGAACTGGCGATTTTGCAGCACCTGGATTTAACGCCGGGTACGGGCTACGCCATCACCACCATCACCAAATATCTGCTGATGCTGATTGGCGGGCTGGTCGGCTTCTCAATGATTGGTATTGAGTGGTCGAAATTGCAGTGGCTGGTTGCCGCGCTCGGTGTTGGTCTCGGTTTTGGTTTGCAGGAAATTTTCGCCAACTTTATCTCTGGCCTGATCATCCTGTTCGAAAAACCGATTCGCATTGGCGATACGGTAACGATCCGCGATCTTACTGGTAGCGTGACGAAAATTAACACCCGCGCCACCACCATCAGCGACTGGGACCGTAAAGAGATAATCGTGCCGAACAAGGCGTTTATTACCGAGCAGTTTATCAACTGGTCGCTCTCTGACTCGGTCACGCGCGTGGTGTTGACGATTCCGGCCCCTGCCGATGCCAACAGTGAAGAAGTGACGGAAATCCTGCTCACCGCAGCGCGTCGCTGCTCGCTGGTGATCGACAACCCGGCACCGGAAGTCTTCCTGGTGGATCTGCAGCAGGGGATTCAGATTTTCGAGCTGCGTATTTACGCCGCTGAGATGGGTCATCGTATGCCGCTACGCCATGAGATTCACCAGCTAATTCTGGCAGGCTTCCATGCCCACGGTATCGATATGCCATTCCCGCCCTTCCAGATGCGTCTGGAAAGCCTCAACGGTAAACAAACGGGGAGAACATTAACTTCTGCGGGCAAAGGTCGTCAGGCGGGAAGTTTGTAATGCATGAAGCTGCCAAATGATGTCAACGTGGCTCATTTAGCAGCTTAACATCATCTTCAGTTATCACTGGCCCCGGAGAGTATCATCCATACGCATTACTTCCTGACAACTCATCGCCGGAGAGACGATGAGTTGCAGGATTTCATATGATCAGTCGAGAGCTAACTCAGGTTTGTTCGCCATGCGACTGCAATAGTTCTGGTAAATCGCCATCGCTAACAGCGAGAAGAAGACAGGGCCGCCAATCATCCACAATGTGCTGTCCCAGTCTCCGGCCTCAACCACAGGTTGAATGATGGTGAAGACGTTCGCAAATGTCACCACCAGTACGACAACCACCGTCGCAATCATTGCCGACAAATGCGTTTTGAAAATCACAAACGGTCTGTCGAGATCCTGACGTGCTTTAAAGAACGGGAAAGCCAGCGCGAGGAACAGGTAAGGAAGTGTCATAGACACGTTCGCCATCAACGTCAGCTTGTTAAAGAACGCCGATGCGGTGCCACCGCCAAACGAAACCAGCAGGATGAAGACAGTAACCAGCCCGCACTGCATCCACATGGCGATAGACGGCATCCCCATCGCATTCAGGCGCGTCATCGGTTCTGGCCACAACGCTTTCGGCGTCCCCTGGATGATGGCTTTCAGCGGTGAATAGCAAAGCGTAAAGAACGCACCGGTATAAGCGAGGAACATCGAAAGTCCGGTAATACGCGCAAACCATACGCCCAGCGACAATGACGCTTCAGGTGACAAATGCAGTGCGTTACCCAGCGTCACCCCGAGGCTCTTCATCAGCACATAGGTAATATTGCCGAGGTTAACGGAACCATTACTTAATACCTGCTGCCAGTTTGTGCTGACGCCCCATAAAAATATTGCCAGCGAATAACCGATTGAAATAACAATAGCGGCAAAAACAATACCTTTGGCAAAGTTCTTTTCTGGATTTTCCGTTTTATCGACCAGACCACCAACCGCTTCAATTCCGCCATAGGCAAAAATAGCAAATACCACAAAAGATAGCATTGCCAGACCGGACTGATAACCTGGATTCGGTGATGTCAGGAAATTAATATCCTGCGCGAAATGCCCACCATTTAATAACAAAATAGTAATGCTTACTAACAGCAATACTAAATTCAGACACATTACTGCAATACCGCCCACCGCAGTAATGCGGGCAATTTTATTAATCCCCTTTGAAGCAACGACGGTGACCAGAATCATCCATGCCACTGCCAGCAGACCAACCACCTGCGTAGGCTCCAGTCCGGCAATATGCCAGTGCTGGGTCATGTCGCTACCATAGAGGAATGTTGAGAACGGTACCCAAACTTTCGCGGAGGTACTCACCATCCAGATGATATAAGAGGAAAACCACATAAATGTACCAATGAAGGCAAAACGTGGTCCGACACTATTATTCATCCAGGAATAGATACCGCCTTCTTCTTTGCGATAAGCAGCTCCCATTTCAGCCATCATTAAGGCGAATGGAATAAAGAATAACAATGCAGAAAATATATAAAAGGGAATCGCACTATAACCCATTAAGTAATAAGCCGATGGGCTATTGGCAAATCCAAATACGGAAGTAAAGATCATCAATATGAGTCCTATCAGACTCATCTTTTTTATCGTGTGAGGCATGAAACCATCCTTCATTTCAGCGCGTGTATAAAACGCGCCCACTGAACTGCACTGCCCAACATTGAGCGGGCAGCGTAAAAACCAATACAGAATTGATACCTGGATGATATCAAATATCCAGTCTTAAATTGTGGCCTTTAGCGGAAAAATGAAAACATATGCTACAGAATGGCGCTTATCACGCCATTCTTCGCGGTTAATTCAGTAATTTTTCAGAATTATGCCCGGTCAACGCTAAAGGCGATGACTTCAGCCAGTGTCTCCGCGCCCAGCGCCAACATCACCAGACGATCAACGCCTAATGCCACGCCGGAACAGTCAGGCATACCGACTTTCAAGGCTTCAATCAGATTCTGGTCAATGGGGTGCTGCGGCAAACCGCGCGCCGCGCGCTTACGGTTATCTTGTTCAAAGCGTTGTTGCTGCTCACGGGCATCCGTCAATTCATGGAAACCATTCGCCAGCTCAATACCTTTATAATAAACCTCAAAGCGTTCAGCGACCCGATGATCTTCGGTACTGATTTGCGCCAGTGATGCCTGGCTGGCTGGAAAGTGGTACACAAAGGTCGGTTTTTCTTTACCAATATTTGGCTCTACGCCAAAGGTAAACAGCAATTGTAGCAACGTGTCGCGGTCTTCTTCGGTATCTGCAACGTTGCTCAAATCCAGTTTCGCTGCCACTTCCCGCAGTTGCGTTTTGTCGGCAGAGAGTGGGTCAATTTCCAGATAACGTAAGAAAGCTTGTTGATAAGAAAGGCTTTCTGCTGCCGGACAGTCCAGCACCTGTTGCAAGAGATCGTCCACCTCGTTCATCAACCGGTACATATCATAGTGCGGTCGATACCACTCAAGCATAGTGAACTCAGGGTTGTGATAACGCCCCATCTCTTCATTACGGAAGCTGCGGCACAGTTGGAAAACCGGGCCACATCCTGCCGCCAGAAGACGCTTCATATGGTATTCCGGGCTGGTCATTAACCAGAGATTCATCCCCTGCGAATGCCCGGGGCCAACGAAACGTGTCTCAAACGGGACCAAATGAATATCGGTTACCGTCGCCTGGCTCATACAAGGCGTCTCCACCTCCAGCACTCCACGATCGGCAAAGAAACGACGGATCTCCGCCATAATCGCCGCGCGTTTTAATAAGTTAGGAATGGATGCGCTCGGCTGCCAGGATGCCGTTTCGCTCATAGTTAAATCTCCAGTTTTTGACAAGGGCACGAAGTCTACTCGCAACGCGACGGCGAGACAAATTTTACGCAGGAATCAAACAACGGTGGGCAGTGACTAAAAAAAGCACGATCTGATGGTTTAGTAATTAAATTAATCATCTTCAGTGATAATTTAGCCCTCTTGCGCACTAAAAAAATCGATCTCGTCAAATTTCAGACTTATCCATCAGACTATACTGTTGTACCTATAAAGGAGCAGTGGAATAGCGTTCGCAGACCGTAACTTTCAGGCACTTACCCTGAAGTACGGGGCTGTGGGATAAAAACAATCTGGAGGAATGTCGTGCAAACCTTTCAAGCCGATCTTGCCATTGTAGGCGCCGGTGGCGCGGGATTACGTGCTGCAATTGCTGCCGCGCAGGCAAATCCAAATGCAAAAATCGCACTAATCTCAAAAGTATACCCGATGCGTAGCCATACCGTTGCTGCAGAAGGGGGCTCCGCCGCTGTCGCGCAGGATCATGACAGCTTCGAATATCACTTTCACGATACAGTAGCGGGTGGCGACTGGTTGTGTGAGCAGGATGTCGTGGATTATTTCGTCCACCACTGCCCAACCGAAATGACCCAACTGGAACTGTGGGGATGCCCATGGAGCCGTCGCCCGGATGGTAGCGTCAACGTACGTCGCTTCGGCGGCATGAAAATCGAGCGTACCTGGTTCGCCGCCGATAAGACCGGCTTCCATATGCTGCACACGCTGTTCCAGACCTCTCTGCAATTCCCGCAGATCCAGCGTTTTGACGAACATTTCGTGCTGGATATTCTGGTTGATGATGGTCATGTTCGCGGCCTGGTAGCAATGAACATGATGGAAGGCACGCTGGTGCAGATCCGTGCTAACGCGGTCGTTATGGCTACCGGCGGTGCGGGTCGCGTTTATCGTTACAACACCAACGGCGGCATCGTTACCGGTGACGGTATGGGTATGGCGTTAAGCCACGGCGTTCCGCTGCGTGACATGGAATTCGTTCAGTATCACCCCACCGGGCTGCCGGGTTCCGGTATTTTGATGACGGAAGGCTGCCGTGGCGAAGGCGGTATCCTGGTCAACAAAAATGGCTACCGTTATCTGCAGGATTACGGCATGGGCCCGGAAACTCCGCTGGGCGAGCCGAAAAACAAATATATGGAACTGGGTCCGCGCGATAAAGTGTCGCAGGCGTTCTGGCATGAATGGCGTAAAGGCAACACCATCTCCACGCCACGTGGCGATGTGGTTTATCTCGACCTGCGTCACCTCGGCGAGAAAAAACTGCATGAACGTCTGCCGTTCATCTGCGAACTGGCGAAAGCGTACGTTGGCGTCGATCCGGTTAAAGAACCGATTCCGGTACGTCCGACCGCACACTACACCATGGGCGGTATCGAAACCGATCAGAACTGTGAAACCCGCATTAAAGGTCTGTTCGCCGTGGGTGAATGTTCCTCTGTTGGTCTGCACGGTGCGAACCGTCTGGGCTCCAACTCGCTGGCGGAACTGGTGGTCTTCGGTCGTCTGGTACCGGTGAGCAAGCTATGGAACGCGCATCTACTGCCGGTAATGGCAACGAAGCGGCAATTGAAGCGCAGGCAGCTGGCGTTGAACAACATCTGAAAGATCTGGTTAACCAGGATGGCGGCGAAAACTGGGCTAAGATCCGCGACGAAATGGGCATGGCCATGGAAGAAGGCTGCGGTATCTACCGTACGCCAGAACTGATGCAGAAAACCATCGACAAGCTGGCAGAATTGCAGGAACGCTTCAAGCGCGTGCGCATCACCGACACTTCCAGCGTGTTCAACACCGACCTGCTCTACACCATTGAACTGGGCCACGGTCTGAACGTTGCTGAATGTATGGCGCACTCCGCAATGGCACGTAAAGAGTCTCGCGGCGCGCACCAGCGTCTGGACGAAGGTTGCACCGAGCGTGACGACGTCAACTTCCTCAAACACACCCTCGCCTTCCGCGATGCTGATGGCACGACTCGCCTGGAGTACAGCGACGTGAAGATTACTACGCTGCCGCCAGCTAAACGCGTTTACGGTGGCGAAGCGGATGCAGCCGATAAGGCGGAAGCAGCCAATAAGAAGGAGAAGGCGAATGGCTGAGATGAAAAACCTGAAAATTGAGGTGGTGCGCTATAACCCGGAAGTCGATACCGCACCGCATAGCGCATTCTATGAAGTGCCTTATGACGCAACTACCTCATTACTGGATGCGCTGGGCTACATCAAAGACAACCTGGCACCGGACCTGAGCTACCGCTGGTCCTGCCGTATGGCGATTTGTGGTTCCTGCGGCATGATGGTTAACAACGTGCCAAAACTGGCATGTAAAACCTTCCTGCGTGATTACACCGACGGTATGAAGGTTGAAGCGTTAGCTAACTTCCCGATTGAACGCGATCTGGTGGTCGATATGACCCACTTCATCGAAAGTCTGGAAGCGATCAAACCGTACATCATCGGCAACTCCCGCACCGCGGATCAGGGTACTAACATCCAGACCCCGGCGCAGATGGCGAAGTATCACCAGTTCTCCGGTTGCATCAACTGTGGTCTGTGCTACGCCGCGTGCCCGCAGTTTGGCCTGAACCCTGAGTTCATCGGTCCGGCTGCCATTACGCTGGCGCATCGTTATAACGAAGATAGCCGCGACCACGGTAAGAAGGAGCGTATGGCGCAGTTGAACAGCCAGAACGGCGTATGGAGCTGTACTTTCGTGGGCTACTGCTCCGAAGTCTGCCCGAAACACGTCGATCCGGCTGCGGCCATTCAGCAGGGCAAAGTAGAAAGTTCGAAAGACTTTCTTATCGCGACCCTGAAACCACGCTAAGGAGTGCAACATGACGACTAAACGTAAACCGTATGTACGGCCAATGACGTCCACCTGGTGGAAAAAATTGCCGTTTTATCGCTTTTACATGCTGCGCGAAGGCACGGCGGTTCCGGCTGTGTGGTTCAGCATTGAACTGATTTTCGGGCTGTTTGCCCTGAAAAATGGCCCGGAAGCCTGGGCGGGATTCGTCGACTTTTTACAAAACCCGGTTATCGTGATCATTAACCTGATCACTCTGGCGGCAGCCCTGCTGCACACCAAAACCTGGTTTGAGCTGGCACCAAAAGCAGCCAATATCATTGTAAAAGACGAAAAAATGGGACCAGAGCCAATTATCAAAAGTCTCTGGGCGGTAACTGTGGTTGCCACCATCGTAATCCTGTTTGTTGCCCTGTACTGGTAAGGAGCCTGAGATGATTAATCCAAATCCAAAGCGTTCTGACGAACCGGTATTCTGGGGCCTCTTCGGGGCCGGTGGTATGTGGAGCGCAATTATTGCGCCGGTGATGATCCTGCTGGTTGGTATTCTGCTGCCACTGGGGCTATTTCCGGGTGATGCGCTGAGCTACGAGCGCGTTCTGGCGTTCGCGCAGAGCTTCATTGGTCGCGTATTCCTGTTCCTGATGATCGTTCTGCCGCTGTGGTGTGGTTTACACCGTATGCACCACGCGATGCACGATCTGAAAATCCACGTACCTGCGGGTAAATGGGTTTTCTACGGTCTGGCTGCTATCCTGACAGTTGTCACACTGATTGGTGTCGTTACAATCTAACGCATCGCCAATGTAAATCCGGCCCGCCTATGGCGGACCGTTTTGTATGGAAACCAGACCTTATGTTCAAAACGACGCTCTGCACCTTATTAATTACCGCCTCTTGCTCCACATTTGCCGCCCCTCAACAAATCAACGATATTGTGCATCGCACAATTACCCCGCTTATAGAGCAACAAAAGATCCCCGGTATGGCGGTGGCGGTAATTTATCAGGGTAAACCTTATTACTTTACCTGGGGCTATGCGGACATCGCCAAAAAGCAGCCCGTCACACAGCAAACGTTGTTTGAGTTAGGTTCGGTCAGCAAAACATTTACGGGCGTGCTTGGTGGCGACGCTATTGCTCGAGGGGAAATCAAGTTAAGCGATCCCACAACAAAATACTGGCCTGAACTTACCGCTAAACAGTGGAATGGGATCACACTATTACATCTCGCAACCTACACCGCTGGCGGCCTGCCATTGCAGGTGCCGGATGAGGTGAAATCCTCAAGCGACTTGCTGCGCTTCTATCAAAACTGGCAGCCTGCATGGGCTCCAGGAACACAACGTCTGTATGCCAACTCCAGTATCGGTTTGTTCGGCGCACTGGCTGTGAAGCCGTCTGGTTTGAGTTTTGAGCAGGCGATGAAAACTCGTGTCTTCCAGCCACTCAAACTCAATCATACGTGGATTAATGTACCGTCCGCAGAAGAAAAGAACTACGCCTGGGGATATCGCGAAGGTAAGGCAGTACATGTTTCGCCAGGGGCGTTAGATGCTGAAGCTTATGGTGTGAAGTCGACCATTGAAGATATGGCCCGCTGGGTGCAAAGCAATTTAAAACCATTTGATATCAATGAGAAAACACTTCAACAAGGGATACAACTGGCACAATCTCGCTACTGGCAAACCGGCGATATGTATCAGGGTCTGGGCTGGGAAATGCTGGACTGGCCGCTAAATCCTGACATCATCATTAACGGCAGTGACAATAAAATTGCACTGGCAGCACGCCCCGTAAAACCGATTACGCCCCCAACTCCTGCAGTACGCGCATCATGGGTACATAAAACGGGGGCGACCGGCGGATTTGGTAGCTATGTCGCGTTTATTCCAGAAAAAGAGCTGGGTATCGTGATGCTGGCTAACAAAAACTATCCCAATCCAGCGAGAGTCGCCGCCGCCTGGCAGATTCTCAACGCTCTACAGTAAAATTTCATCGGGTCCGAATTTTCGGACCTTTTCTCCGCTTTTCCTTGCTGTCATCTACACTTAGAAAAAACCAGTAAGGAAACATTTATGCGCCTGCTCCCTCTCGTTGCCGCAGCGACAGCTGCATTTCTGGTCGTTGCCTGCAGTTCTCCTACGCCGCCCCGTGGCGTGACCGTAGTGAATAATTTCGATGCTAAACGCTATCTCGGTACCTGGTATGAGATTGCCCGTTTTGATCACCGCTTTGAACGTGGACTGGAAAAAGTCACCGCAACATACAGCCTGCGGGATGACGGCGGCCTGAATGTCATTAATAAAGGCTATAACCCTGACAGAGGAATGTGGCAACAGAGTGAAGGGAAAGCGTACTTTACCGGCGCACCAACTCGCGCTGCGCTGAAAGTGTCATTCTTTGGTCCTTTCTATGGCGGTTATAACGTTATTGCACTCGATCGGGAATACCGCCATGCGCTGGTTTGCGGCCCGGACCGCGACTACCTGTGGATACTCTCCCGCACGCCAACCATTTCTGACGAAGTGAAACAGGAGATGCTGGCAGTCGCGACCCGGGAAGGGTTTGATGTCAGTAAGTTTATTTGGGTACAGCAGCCCGGTAGTTAGTGAGTGCTGAGTTTCAGACCAATAATCCCCAATACGATTAACGCCAGACTCGCCAGGCGCATCGGGTTAGCGGACTCGCCGAGCAGCACAATGCCGGTGATGGCCGCGCCGACTGCGCCAATACCCGTCCACACGGCATAAGCCGTCCCTACTGGTAACGATTTCATCGCCCAGGCAAGTAGCGCCATACTGACAATCATCGCCGTCACAGTAATAACACTTGGCGTCAAACGACTAAAGCCGTGGGTATATTTCAGGCCAACGGCCCATACCACTTCCAGCAGACCAGCAATAACTAAGATAATCCAGGACATATCAGGCTCCGGAGAATTGGGGCCGTCCCCGGTGAAAAGAGGCGTTTGCAGGTCGTCCTGCAAAGCTGATGGTTGAACGGATATTTTGCCAGGTGGCAGGGGAATTTCAACTATTACCTTTGTGACTATCGCAGAAAAAACAAACGGCACGACACAGCTGTCGTACCGTTATTGCTTACTGCTGCGCTTTCGTTGCTGCGCCAGAAATCGCGTTACCGCCATCAGAAATGTCTTCACCAACGCCACGCGTGGTGTTGCAGGCAGTTAATACTGTTGAAAGCACCAGAACAGAAAAGATCGCTGCAATTGTCTTCTTCACCATAACGTCTTCCTTTTAGGTAATGTTATTTATGTTTGCCTATAGCAAATTAATAATAGACAACATCACCAAAAATGATGGAAATCTGATGATTTTTCGGAAGAGAAGAAAAATTAGCTGGCAGCGCGGGAGATGGAATTACCGAGATGTTTAATGTCTTCACCAAAACCGCGAGCGGTGTTACAGCCCGTGAGCAGCGCACTGGCAAGCAAAACAAGAACGATAAGGCGTTTCATCATCTCTGACCTGAATAAGTGATGGTGCAGCCTGCAGGCCGCACCACAACCGTATTACTTCACGCGAGAGACGTATTCACCAGAGCGGGTATCCACTTTGATGACTTCGCCGATCTGCACGAACAGCGGAACTTTAACCACAGCGCCAGTAGACAGGGTAGCTGGTTTGCCGCCAGTACCTGCGGTATCACCTTTCAGGCCCGGATCGGTATCAACGATTTCCAGTTCAACGAAGTTCGGCGGAGTAACGGAGATCGGCTGACCATTCCACAGAGTTACGATACACTCTGCCTGATCAAGCAGCCATTTCGCGTTGTCGCCAATTGCTTTTGCGTCAGCAGACAGCTGCTCGAAAGTTTCGTTGTTCATGAAGTGCCAGAACTCACCGTCGTTGTACAGGTAAGTCAGGTTCATATCGACAACATCAGCGCCTTCAGCGGAATCAGTAGATTTGAAGGTTTTTTCTACGCGAGTACCGGTCAGCAGACGACGCAGTTTAACGCGAGCAAATGCCTGGCCTTTACCCGGTTTTACGAATTCACTCGCTTCAACCGCGTAAGGTTCGCCGTCTAACATGATTTTAAGACCAGCACGAAAATCGTTGCTATAGTACGTTGCCATAAGGCCCTCTGAAATTTGTTAATTGGTAGCTAAGCCACAAAATGGCGCATATTGTAACCCTAAATACCCCATCCAGAGAAGATTGGTTAACGCAACTTGCCGATGTTGTGACCGATCCTGATGAACTTCTGCGTCTTTTGAATATAGACGCGGACGAAAAACTGTTGGCCGGACGCAGCGCCAAAAAGCTTTTTGCCCTGCGTGTGCCCCGCTCATTTATCGATCGCATGGAGAAAGGCGATCCGGACGATCCTCTTTTGCGTCAGGTACTTACCTCGCAAGATGAGTTTGTCGTCGCGCCCGGATTCTCCACCGACCCACTGGAAGAACAGCACAGCGTAGTGCCTGGTTTGTTGCATAAATACCACAACCGGGCGCTTTTGCTGGTCAAAGGCGGCTGCGCGGTAAATTGCCGCTATTGCTTCCGTCGCCACTTCCCCTATGCCGAAAATCAGGGCAACAAGCGTAACTGGCAAACTGCACTTGAGTATGTTGCTGCGCATCCGGAACTGGACGAGATGATTTTCTCCGGCGGCGATCCGCTGATGGCGAAAGATCACGAGCTGGACTGGTTGCTCACACAACTGGAAGCCATCCCGCATATCAAACGTCTGCGGATTCACAGCCGTCTGCCGATTGTGATCCCGGCACGCATCACAGATGCGCTGGTTGAACGCTTTTCTCATTCTACGCTGCAAATCTTGCTGGTGAATCACATTAACCATGCCAATGAGGTAGATGAAACATTCCGTCAGGCGATGGCTAAGTTGCGCCGGGTAGGCGTTACTTTGCTGAATCAGAGCGTTCTGTTACGTGGTGTGAACGATAACGCGCAAACGCTGGCAAACCTGAGTAATGCGTTGTTCGATGCGGGCGTGATGCCGTATTACCTGCATGTGCTCGATAAAGTACAGGGCGCGGCGCATTTTATGGTGAGTGATGACGAAGCACGGCAGATTATGCGTGAGTTGCTGACACTGGTGTCGGGATATCTGGTGCCTAAACTGGCGCGAGAAATTGGCGGCGAACCCAGCAAAACGCCGCTGGATCTCCAGCTACGCCAGCAGTAACTGATTAAACAGGGAAGTTTAATCTTTGCCCGTTGCATAACCTTTAATTATTCATATACATTGCTGTTGTTACTCTTTATATAACCAACACCAATAATTAACCTTTCTTTTCTGTTTATATAGAGTGAGCACGGCTATTTATGTTATTTTAACAACTATTACTACCAAGCCCATTTATCTGGCTTATAAACTAAAATTAATTATTTAATTGAGAAATGGTTAGGGAGAACCTACATGGCCATAAGCATCAAGGGTGTTAATACCGGTGTTATTCGCAAGAGTAATAATTTCATTGCACTGGCGCTGAAAATTAAAGAGCCTCGCAATAAAGAATCGTTGTTCTTTCTGTCTGTCATGGAACTGCGCGACCTTCTGATTGCGCTGGAAAGCCGTTTGCATCAAAAGCATAAACTGGATGCTGCTGCACGCCTTCAGTATGAGCAAGCTCGCGATAAAGTCATTAAGAAAATGGCAGAAAATATCCCAGAAATTCTGGTTGATGAGCTTAAAAATGCCGATATTAATCGTCGGGTTAACACGCTGGAACTTAACGATAATCAGGGCGAAAATCTTACCTTCGTATTAACGCTACATGACGGTAGCAAATGTGAGTTAGTCATCAATGAATTGCAGATTGAAATGCTGGCGCGAGCAATCATTCATGCAATTAATAATGCGGAAATGCGTGAACTGGCATTACGTATTACCTCACTGTTAGATTTCCTGCCGTTATACGACGTTGACTGCCAGGACAATGGCAATCTGGAATATGACACCTATTCCCAACCGGAATGGAAACATAACTTGTTCAACCATTATCTGGCGGTGCTTTACCGCTTTAAAGATGAAAGTGGCAAAGAACAATTTAGCGGCGCAGTGGTGAAAACGCGTGAAGCAACGCCGGGTAAAGAAGTGGAGGCGATCACTCGCCGAATGCTTGATTTCAGCCCCCGACTGAAAAAACTCGCGGGTGTGCCATGTCAGGTCTATGTTCGCACCGTAGCGGCAAATAACGCCCAACCGCTAACCCAGGATCAATGCTTACGCGCGCTGCATCACTTACGTGTTCAATCCACCAGCAAAACTGCACCGCAGGCGAAATAATCCCATCTGTTTTACTACGAGGCTGGAAGTATCCAGCCTCTGGATCCCATCAGTTCGGGCACTTATATACCTGGCCGATAATCTGGCTATCCGTCGGGACAAAACTGGACAACATTCCCTGCGACGGGCTGCTGATGCCATAAATCACGTTACCGCCCATTGCAGCCGCCTGGTTGCGCAGATCGTTTGCTGCGCCGCGCATAGAACCGCCTTCTTCACCGTGTTGCCCGGAAAGCCAGTTGCTTTGCTTACCTGTCGCAGTACCAATCAGCTGGCACTCTGCGCCTGGCTGCTCGTCCACAATGCGTACACTCTGACCGGCAGCACTCAATTCGTTGCTGGAGCTACAACCCGCCATCAGTAGCGCGGCACCGACAATCCCTGCTAAGTATTTTACGTGCATGTTATTCCCCATAATCAATGAGCTGGACGCCACTCGCGTCTGTGTGTGAATCTTATACTAAAAAGATGACTAAAAGAAAAACCCCCAGACATTTCTGCCTGAGGGTTTGTTTATTTCTGCGAGGTGCAGGGCAATTACATCATGCCGCCCATGCCACCCATGCCGCCCATACCGCCAGCAGCGCCTAAGTCAGCTGCATCATTTTTCGGCAGGTCGGTAACCATGCACTCGGTGGTGATCATCAGGCCAGCCACAGAAGCCGCGTACTGCAGAGCAGAACGAGTTACTTTGGTTGGATCCAGGATACCCATGTCGATCATGTTGCCGTATTCTTCGGTTGCTGCGTTGTAACCGTAGTTGCCGTCGCCGCCTTTAACAGTGTTAGCAACAACAGACGGTTCTTCGCCGCAGTTCAGGACGATCTGACGCAGCGGAGCCTCCATTGCACGCAGTGCAACTTTGATACCCACGTTCTGGTCTTCGTTCTGACCACGCAGGTCAGCCAGTTTAGACGCTACGCGGATCAGCGCAACACCACCACCAGCAACCACGCCTTCTTCTACCGCAGCACGGGTCGCGTGCAGGGCGTCTTCAACGCGTGCTTTTTTCTCTTTCATTTCAACTTCGGTAGCAGCACCTACTTTGATAACTGCAACGCCGCCTGCCAGTTTCGCTACGCGCTCCTGCAGTTTTTCACGGTCGTAGTCAGAAGTTGCTTCTTCAATCTGCTGACGGATCTGAGCAACACGGCCCTGGATTGCAGCTTCTTCGCCCACGCCATCGATGATGGTGGTGGTGTCTTTGTTGATCACAACACGTTTAGCCTGACCCAGGTCTTCCAGGGTTGCTTTTTCCAGCTCCATACCGATCTCTTCAGAGATTACGGTACCGCCAGTCAGGGTTGCGATATCCTGCAGCATAGCTTTACGACGATCGCCGAAGCCCGGAGCTTTAACCGCAGCAACTTTCACGATGCCACGCATGGTGTTAACAACCAGAGTTGCCAGCGCTTCGCCTTCTACATCTTCAGCGATGATCAGCAGCGGTTTGCCTGCTTTGGCAACGGCTTCGAGAACCGGCAGCATTTCGCGGATGTTGGAGATTTTCTTGTCAGCCAGCAGGATGAACGGGCTTTCCAGTTCTACTGCGCCAGTTTCCGGCTTGTTGATGAAGTAAGGAGACAGGTAACCGCGGTCAAACTGCATACCTTCAACCACGTCCAGTTCGTCCTGCAGACCGGTACCGTCTTCAACGGTGATAACGCCTTCTTTACCGACTTTGTCCATCGCTTCAGCGATCAGTTTACCTACGGTTTCGTCGGAGTTAGCGGAGATGGTACCAACCTGAGCAATCGCTTTAGAGTCAGAGCACGGTACGGACAGCGCTTTCAGTTCTTCAACTGCAGCGGTAACAGCTTTGTCGATACCACGTTTCAGGTCCATCGGGTTCATGCCCGCAGCAACAGCTTTCAGACCTTCAGTGATGATAGCCTGAGCCAGTACGGTTGCAGTGGTGGTACCGTCGCCTGCAGCGTCGTTCGCTTTAGAGGCAACTTCTTTCACCATCTGCGCACCCATATTTTCGAACTTGTCTTCCAGTTCGATTTCACGAGCAACGGAAACACCATCTTTGGTGATGGTCGGTGCACCGAAAGATTTATCCAGAACTACGTTACGGCCTTTCGGACCGAGGGTAACTTTCACTGCATCTGCCAGTACGTTTACGCCGCGCAGCATTTTCACACGAGCGTCGTTACCGAATTTTACGTCTTTAGCTGCCATTATCTTTATTCCTTAAATTCGTATGTTCAGTGTCGTGCGCGGATTACGCTTCAACAATTGCCAGAATGTCGCTTTCGGACATGATCAACACTTCTTCATTGTCGATCTTCTCAGATTTCACACCGTAGCCATCGTTGAAAATAACGATGTCGCCAACTTTCACATCCAGCGGCTTCACTTCGCCATTTTCAAGGATACGGCCATTGCCGACAGCCAGCACTTCGCCGCGGGTGGATTTAGCCGCTGCAGAGCCGGTCAGAACGATGCCGCCAGCAGATTTAGTTTCAACTTCTTTACGCTTGACGATCACGCGATCATGCAATGGACGAATATTCATTGATAACTCTCCTTTGAGAAAGTCCGTATCTGTTATGGGTGACGCCGGAGCTTACGTGGTTTCCCGGCTGGTGACCAGAGAAATGGGGATGAGGCTTCGCCCCTTCAAGGGGGAAAAAGAAAAAAAATTCTGATCAGCACAAAATCGGGTGAAAACCCTGATTCACCTCACATTTCATCGCAATTTCTTCATCACCGTCATAAGCGAATCTGATTGTGCTACCATCGAAAATCTACGCAGTTGCCCATAATTTGGGCGCAATCGGACATCAACCCATGAGTGGACTCAAACAAGAACTGGGGCTGGCCCAGGGCATTGGCCTGCTATCGACGTCATTATTAGGCACTGGCGTGTTTGCCGTTCCTGCGTTAGCTGCACTGGTAGCAGGCAATAACAGCCTGTGGGCGTGGCCCGTTTTGATTATCTTAGTGTTCCCGATTGCGATTGTGTTTGCGATTCTGGGTCGCCACTATCCCAGCGCAGGCGGCGTCGCGCACTTCGTCGGTATGGCGTTTGGTTCGCGGCTTGAGCGAGTCACCGGCTGGTTGTTTTTTATCGGTCATTCCCGTGGGTTTGCCAGCCGCGCTACAAATTGCCGCCGGGTTCGGCCAGGCAATGTTTGGCTGGCATAGCTGGCAACTGTTGTTGGCAGAACTCGGTACGCTGGCGCTGGTGTGGTATATCGGTACTCGCGGTGCTAGTTCCAGTGCTAATCTACAAACAGTTATTGCCGGACTTATCGTCGCGCTGATTGTCGCTATCTGGTGGGCGGGCGATATCAAACCTGCGAATATCCCCTTCCCTGCACCTGGTAATATCGAACTTACCGGGTTATTTGCTGCGTTATCAGTGATGTTCTGGTGCTTTGTCGGTCTGGAGGCATTTGCCCATCTTGCCTCAGAATTTAAAAATCCAGAGCGTGATTTTCCTCGTGCTTTGATGATTGGTCTGCTGCTGGCAGGATTAGTCTACTGGGGCTGTACGGTAGTCGTCTTACACTTCGACGCCTATGGTGAACAAATGGCGGCGGCAGCATCGCTTCCAAAAATTGTAGTGCTGTTGTTCGGTGTAGGAGCGTTATGGATTGCCTGCGTGATTGGCTATCTGGCCTGCTTTGCCAGTCTCAACATTTATATACAGAGCTTCGCCCGCCTGGTCTGGTCGCAGGCGCAACATAATCCTGACCACTACCTGGCACGCCTCTCTTCTCGCCATATCCCGAATAATGCCCTCAATGCGGTGCTCGGCTGCTGCGTGGTGAGCACGCTGGTGATTCATGCTTTAGAGATCAATCTGGACGCTCTTATTATTTATGCCAATGGCATCTTTATTATGATTTATCTGTTATGCATGCTGGCAGGTTGTAAATTATTGCAAGGACGTTATCGACTACTGGCGGTGGTTGGCGGGCTGTTATGCGTTCTGTTACTGGCAATGGTCGGCTGGAAAAGTCTCTATGCGCTGATCATGCTGGCGGGGTTATGGCTGTTTCTGCCAAAACGAAAAACGCCGGAAAATGGCATAATCACATAATCCGGCGTTTCGACATTAATCCTGGCGATCGTCTTTATGATCAAGGCGGTCGCGCTCATCATCCTTTCGCTGGTACTCACCATCAAAAGTATTACCGCCACCGGTCCCGGCGCTAAAACCGCCGCCTGGCATGCGAGAAAAGCGCAAATGCGGCATCAACTTCACTGTCAGATGCTTTTGCACCGGCGGCAATAAAAGCAGAAGACCGAGGAAGTCGGTGAAAAAGCCAGGTAATAAAAGCAGCAAACCGGCAATGATCAGCGAAACACTTTTAATCATCTCCGCCGCTGGGTTTTCACCCGCCGCCATTTTTTGCTGCATCAGCACGAAATTCTTAAAGCCCTGGTTGCGTACCAGTGACATACCGATAACTGACGTGAATATAACCAGCACGAGGGTCAGCAATACCCCCAATACATGGGCAACCTGAATAAAGATTGAAATCTCAATATAGACATAAAGGAAAATGGCAATAAAAGGTAACCAGCGCAAAGGTTTCTCCTGTAATAGCAGCCGGTTAACCCCGGCTACCTGAATGGGTTGCGAATCGCGTTCAGCTTATATTGTGGTCATTAGCAAAATTTCAAGATGTTTGCGCAACTATTTTTGGTAGTAATCCCAAAGCGGTGATCTATTTCACAAATTAATAATTAAGGGGTAAAAACCGACACTTAAAGTGATCCAGATTACGGTAGAAATCCTCAAGCAGCATATGATCTCGGGTATTCGGTCGATGCAGGGGATAATCGTCGGTCGAAAAACATTCGAAACCACATATATTCTGTGTGTTTAAAGCAAATCATTGGCAGCTTGAAAAAGAAGGTTCACATGTCAAACAACATTCGTATCGAAGAAGATCTGTTGGGTACCAGGGAAGTTCCAGCTGATGCCTACTATGGTGTTCACACTCTGAGAGCGATTGAAAACTTCTATATCAGCAACAACAAAATCAGTGATATTCCTGAATTTGTTCGCGGTATGGTAATGGTTAAAAAAGCCGCAGCTATGGCAAACAAAGAGCTGCAAACCATTCCTAAAAGTGTAGCGAATGCCATCATTGCCGCATGTGATGAAGTCCTGAACAACGGAAAATGCATGGATCAGTTCCCGGTAGACGTCTACCAGGGCGGCGCAGGTACTTCCGTAAACATGAACACCAACGAAGTGCTGGCCAATATCGGTCTGGAACTGATGGGTCACCAGAAAGGTGAATATCAGTACCTGAACCCGAACGACCATGTTAACAAATGTCAGTCCACTAACGACGCCTACCCGACCGGTTTCCGTATCGCAGTTTACTCTTCCCTGATTAAGCTGGTAGATGCGATTAACCAACTGCGTGAAGGCTTTGAACGTAAAGCTGTCGAATTCCAGGACATCCTGAAAATGGGTCGTACACAGCTGCAGGACGCAGTACCGATGACCCTCGGCCAGGAATTCCGCGCTTTCAGCATCCTGCTGAAAGAAGAAGTGAAAAACATCCAACGTACCGCTGAACTGCTGCTGGAAGTTAACCTTGGCGCAACAGCAATCGGTACTGGTCTGAACACGCCGAAAGAGTACTCTCCGCTGGCAGTGAAAAAACTGGCTGAAGTCACTGGCTTCCCATGCGTACCGGCTGAAGACCTGATCGAAGCGACCTCTGACTGCGGCGCTTATGTTATGGTTCACGGCGCGCTGAAACGCCTGGCTGTGAAGATGTCCAAAATCTGTAACGACCTGCGCTTGCTCTCTTCTGGCCCACGTGCCGGCCTGAACGAGATCAACCTGCCGGAACTGCAGGCGGGCTCTTCCATCATGCCAGCTAAAGTAAACCCGGTTGTTCCGGAAGTGGTTAACCAGGTATGCTTCAAAGTCATCGGTAACGACACCACTGTTACCATGGCAGCAGAAGCAGGTCAGCTGCAGTTGAACGTTATGGAGCCGGTCATTGGCCAGGCCATGTTCGAATCCGTTCACATTCTGACCAACGCTTGCTACAACCTGCTGGAAAAATGCATTAACGGCATCACTGCTAACAAAGAAGTGTGCGAAGGTTACGTTTACAACTCTATCGGTATCGTTACTTACCTGAACCCGTTCATCGGTCACCACAACGGTGACATCGTGGGTAAAATCTGTGCCGAAACCGGTAAGAGTGTACGTGAAGTCGTTCTGGAACGCGGTCTGTTGACTGAAGCGGAACTTGACGATATTTTCTCCGTACAGAATCTGATGCACCCGGCTTACAAAGCAAAACGCTATACTGATGAAAGCGAACAGTAATCGTACAGGGTAGTACAAATAAAAAAGGCACGTCAGATGACGTGCCTTTTTTCTTGTGAGCAGTAACTTAAAAACAACAATCTAATATCAACTTGTTAAAAAACAAGGAAGGCTAATATGCTAGTTGTAGAACTCATCATAGTTTTGCTGGCGATCTTCTTGGGCGCCAGATTGGGGAATAGGTATTGGTTTTGCAGGCGGATTGGGGGTGCTGGTTCTTGCCGCTATTGGCGTTAAACCCGGTAACATCCCGTTCGATGTCATTTCCATTATCATGGCGGTTATCGCCGCTATTTCTGCCATGCAGGTTGCTGGCGGTCTGGACTATCTGGTTCATCAGACAGAAAAGCTGCTGCGCCGTAACCCGAAATACATCACGATCCTCGCACCGATCGTAACCTATTTCCTGACAATCTTTGCTGGTACTGGCAACATCTCTCTGGCGACACTGCCAGTTATCGCTGAAGTTGCGAAGGAACAAGGCGTTAAACCTTGCCGTCCGCTGTCTACTGCAGTGGTATCCGCGCAGATTGCGATCACCGCATCGCCAATCTCAGCGGCAGTGGTTTACATGTCTTCCGTAATGGAAGGTCATGGCATCAGCTACCTCCATCTGCTCTCCGTGGTCATCCCGTCCACCCTGCTGGCGGTTCTGGTGATGTCCTTCCTGGTCACTATGCTGTTCAACTCCAAACTCTCTGACGATCCGATTTATCGCAAGCGTCTGGAAGAAGGCCTGGTTGAACTGCGCGGTGAAAAGCAGATTGAAATCAAATCCGGTGCAAAAACGTCCGTCTGGCTGTTCCTGCTGGGCGTAGTTGGCGTGGTTATCTATGCAATCATCAACAGCCCAAGCATGGGTCTGGTTGAAAAACCGCTGATGAACACCACTAACGCAATCCTGATCATCATGCTCAGCGTTGCAACTCTGACCACCGTTATCTGTAAAGTCGATACCGACAACATCCTCAACTCCAGCACCTTCAAAGCAGGTATGAGCGCCTGTATTTGTATCCTGGGTGTTGCGTGGCTGGGCGATACTTTCGTTTCCAACAACATCGACTGGATCAAAGATACCGCTGGTGAAGTGATTCAGGGTCATCCGTGGCTGCTGGCCGTCATCTTCTTCTTTGCTTCTGCTCTGCTGTACTCTCAGGCTGCAACCGCAAAAGCACTGATGCCGATGGCTCTGGCACTGAACGTTTCTCCGCTGACCGCTGTTGCTTCTTTCGCTGCGGTGTCTGGTCTGTTCATTCTGCCGACCTACCCGACGCTGGTTGCTGCGGTACAGATGGATGACACGGGTACTACCCGTATCGGTAAATTCGTCTTCAACCATCCGTTCTTCATCCCGGGTACTCTGGGTGTTGCCCTGGCCTTTGCTTCGGCTTCGTGCTGGGTAGCTTCATGCTGTAATGATCAATCGCGGGGCGTTCACGCCCCGCTTTTCCCGCCGACTAACATCCTTCCCCCGTCCGTTGTATAGTGACCTCTCTCTTGCGGTTCCATCTGTTCTTGCGAGGTGTTTATGCTTGATGAAAAAAGTTCGAATACCGCGTCTGTCGTGGTGCTATGTACGGCACCGGATGAAGCGACAGCCCAGGATTTAGCCGCCAAAGTGCTGGCGGAAAAACTGGCGGCCTGCGCGACCTTGATCCCCGGCGCTACCTCTCTCTATTACTGGGAAGGTAAGCTGGAGCAAGAATACGAAGTGCAGATGATTTTAAAAACTACCGTATCTCACCAGCAGGCACTGCTGGAATGCCTGAAGTCTCATCATCCATATCAAACCCCGGAACTTCTGGTTTTACCTGTTACACACGGAGACACAGATTACCTCTCATGGCTCAACGCATCTTTACGCTGATCCTGCTACTTTGCAGCACTTCCGTTTTTGCCGGATTATTCGACGCGCCGAGACGTTCACAATTTGTCCCCGCGGATCAAGCCTTTGCTTTTGATTTTCAGCAAAACCAACATGATCTGAATCTGACCTGGCAGATCAAAGACGGTTACTACCTCTACCGTAAACAGATCCGCATTACGCCGGAACACGCGAAAATTGCCGACGTGCAGCTGCCACAAGGCGTCTGGCATGAAGATGAGTTTTACGGCAAAAGCGAGATTTACCGCGATCGGCTGACGCTTCCCGTAACCATCAACCAGGCGAGTGCGGGAGCGACGTTAACTGTCACCTACCAGGGCTGTGCTGATGCCGGTTTCTGTTATCCGCCAGAAACCAAAACCGTTCCGTTAAGCGAAGTGGTCGCCAACAACGCAGCGTCACAGCCTGTGTCTGTTCCGCAGCAAGAGCAGCACACCGCGCAATTGCCCTTTTCCGCGCTCTGGGCGTTGTTGATCGGTATTGGTATCGCCTTTACGCCATGCGTGCTGCCAATGTACCCACTGATTTCTGGCATCGTGCTGGGTGGTAAACAGCGGCTCTCCACTGCCAGAGCATTGTTGCTGACCTTTATTTATGTGCAGGGGATGGCACTGACTTACACGGCGCTGGGTCTGGTAGTTGCCGCCGCAGGGTTACAGTTCCAGGCGGCGCTACAGCACCCATACGTGCTCATTGGCCTCGCTATCGTCTTTACCTTGCTGGCGATGTCAATGTTTGGTTTGTTTACCCTGCAACTCCCCTCTTCGCTGCAAACGCGCCTCACGCTGATGAGCAATCGCCAACAGGGCGGCTCACCTGGCGGTGTGTTTGTTATGGGAGCGATTGCCGGACTGATCTGTTCACCATGCACCACCGCACCGCTTAGCGCGATTCTGTTGTATATCGCCCAAAGCGGGAACATGTGGCTGGGGGGCGGCACGCTTTATCTCTATGCGTTGGGCATGGGCCTGCCGCTGATGCTAATAACCGTCTTTGGTAACCGCCTGCTGCCGAAAAGCGGCCCGTGGATGGAACAAGTCAAAACCGCGTTTGGTTTTGTGATCCTCGCACTGCCGGTCTTCCTGCTGGAGCGAGTGATTGGTGATATATGGGGATTACGCTTGTGGTCGGCGCTTGGTGTCGCATTCTTTGGCTGGGCCTTTATCACCAGCCTACAGGCCAAACGCGGCTGGATGCGCGTGGTGCAAATAATCCTGCTGGCAGCGGCATTGGTTAGCGTGCGCCCACTTCAGGATTGGGCATTTGGTGCGACGCATACCGTGCAAACTCAGACGCATCTCAACTTTACACAAATCAAAACGGTAGATGAGTTAAATCAGGCGCTCGTTGAAGCCAAAGGCAAACCAGTGATGTTAGATCTCTATGCCGACTGGTGCGTCGCCTGTAAAGAGTTTGAGAAATACACCTTCAGCGACCCGCAGGTGCAAAAAGCGTTAGCAGACACGGTCTTACTTCAGGCTAACGTCACTGCCAACGACGCCCAAGATGTGGCGCTGTTAAAGCATCTTAATGTCCTTGGCCTACCGACAATTCTCTTTTTTGACGGACAAGGCCAGGAGCATCCACAAGAACGCGTCACGGGCTTTATGGATGCTGAAACCTTCAGCGCACATTTGCGCGATCGCCAACCGTGAACGACACTTGCAGTGGGAAAGACGGAGGAAAATAGCGTGCAACGTGAAGATGTACTGGGAGAAGCCCTGAAATTATTAGAATTACAAGGGATTGCCAACACCACGCTGGAGATGGTTGCTGAACGTGTGGATTATCCACTGGACGAGCTACGCCGCTTCTGGCCAGACAAAGAGGCAATCCTCTACGATGCGCTGCGTTATCTTAGCCAACAGATAGATGTCTGGCGTCGTCAGCTGATGCTGGACGAAACGCAAACCGCCGAACAAAAGTTGCTGGCACGTTATCAGGCGTTATCGGAGTGCGTTAAAAACAACCGCTATCCGGGCTGTCTGTTTATCGCTGCCTGTACGTTTTATCCCGATCCTGGCCACCCTATTCATCAACTGGCCGATCAGCAAAAAAGCGCGGCCTACGATTTCACCCACGAACTGTTAACCACGCTGGAAGTTGACGATCCGGCGATGGTAGCAAAGCAGATGGAACTGGTGCTGGAAGGCTGTTTAAGCCGAATGCTGGTGAATCGTAGCCAGGCGGATGTCGACACCGCACATCGGCTGGCGGAAGATATCCTGCGCTTCGCCCGCTGCCGTCAGGGTGGTGCACTGACCTGACAGAAACACAGAAAAGAAGCGATTTGCCGCAATCTTAAGCAGTTGAATCGCTTTTACTGAAATTAGGTTGACGAGATGTGCAGATTACGGTTTAATGCGCCCCGTTGCCCGGATAGCTCAGTCGGTAGAGCAGGGGATTGAAAATCCCCGTGTCCTTGGTTCGATTCCGAGTCCGGGCACCAAATTCATATCAACGGACCTCCACGGAGGTCCGTTTTTCGTTTCAGAACGCCACAATTTAAGCGTTCTACCTACAAATCAATTCTACCGAACTCAACCAGATTCTCCCCACATCAACCCCATTGTGTGGGTATAATTGCGGGTATACCCCAGTTCGACAGAATTTGTACCCTCTTTAACGCATTCAGAAGGCTGAACTATGGCACTGACTGACGCAAAAATCCGGGCTGCAAAGCCCACTGACAAGGCTTATAAACTCACTGACGGGGCCGGCATGTTCCTGCTGGTTCATCCTAATGGTTCCGTTACTGGCGTCTCCGTTATCGTATTCTGGGTAAGGAGAAAACCCTGGCACTTGGTGTGTGTCCGGAAGTTTCTCTCTCCGAAGCTCGTACAAAACGGGATGAGGCCCGAAAACTGATTTCAGAGGGATTGACCCTTGCGAACAGAAAAGAGTTAAAAAGTAGTCCCTGATTTACAGCTCTCTTTTTGAACATATTGCACGACGCTGGCATGCCAGTAATAAACAATGGGCACAATCACACAGCGATAAAGTACTCAAAAGCCTCGAGACACACGTTTTCCCTTTATCGGCAACCGGGATATCACAACACTCAGTACCCCGGACCTGCTTATTCCTGTTCGTGCTGCAGAAGCAAAACAAATTTATGAAATCGCCAGTCGTCTGCAGCAAAGAATATCTGCTGTAATGCGTTACGCCGTACAGTCTGGCATCATCAGATATAACCCGGCTCTGGATATGGCTGGTGCATTGACCACGGTAAAACGCCAGCATCGCCCCGCTCTTGATCTTTCTCGCCTGCCTGAACTTTTGTCGCGTATTAGCAGTTACAAGGGGCAACCTGTCACCCAGCTTGCCGTTATGCTGAATTTACTGGTTTTTATTCGTTCCAGTGAACTCAGATACGCCCGGTGGTCTGAAATTGATATTGACAATGCCATGTGGACTATTCCAGCCGAACGCGAACCTCTGCCCGGCGTAAAATTCTCACACCGGGGCTCCAAGATGCGAACACCACATCTTGTGCCACTCAGCAAACAGGCTGTAGCCATACTGACAGAACTTCAGACATGGGCTGGTGAAAATGGTCTGATATTTACGGGTGCACATGACCCGCGTAAACCAATCAGTGAAAATACTGTAAATAAGGCCCTGAGGGTGATGGGGTATGACACAACCCAGGAAGTCTGTGGCCATGGATTCCGGGCGATGGCGTGCAGTGCATTGATTGAATCAGGTTTGTGGTCCCGCGATGCTGTGGAACGTCAGATGAGCCATCAGGAGCGTAATGGTGTACGTGCTGCGTATATCCATAAAGCAGAACATCTGGAAGAACGGCGACTGATGTTGCAATGGTGGGCCGATTTTCTGGATGCGAACCGGGAGAAGGGTATCAGTCCGTTTGAATATGCAAAGATTAACAATCCATTAAAATAGTAAGCAGTCCGGGCAATCAGCCCGGACTGCTTTAACTGATTATTTTTCTTTGTAAATGATGACGAAGATTGATGTTCTGGCAAGTTACTCCGGCGTCCATTAAAGTCCCTTCGTCATGTTCTTCAGGCTATTTATGACTGTGATTAGCACCAGAATATATGGTTTCCATGAGAGCAGGTAATAACCCCCGGTGTTTTCGGCTGCTCTGGTATCCCCGTCCAACACAGGCAATTATTATAAACGGTAAAAATGTATTCACTGTTATGAAATCAACAGTCCTGACGTACTGTTTAATGAGCTTGTGTTCTGAACCTCGTACAACCAGTTCATTTGATATCGAATTATAAACAAAACATTGCATCCAACTTTTTCAATATGGACAATAGCTGTCCATACGGTGATTTTATATTCGATAAATCAATGGATTTCATTGAGTCATGGGACTGGTAATGGATGAAAATGCTTTAGGGTTTGCCTCATACTGGCGCAACTCGCTTGCGGATGCTGAGTCAGGAAAGGGCAGTTTTGAACGGAAAGACGCCAAAATTTCACTCACTGGCATGGGATAGCGGCGGGACGTCTTGACGAAGCGATTGTCAGTAAATTTTTTGAGGGAGAAAAAGACGATGTCGAAACGGTCGATGTCGTCTTGCGCCCAAAAGTTTATTTCCGGTTACTGCAGCATGGTAAGGACCGTTCCGCAGGCGCACCTGATATTGTTACCCCGCTAGTGACGCCAGCCTTGCTAAGCCGTGAGGGTTTTTTATATCCGACGCCAGCGACCTCCATTCCCAGAGACCTGCTTGAACCTTTGCCAAAAGGAGCATTTTCGATTGGTGAGATTGGGCAGTATGACAAATACAAGACAATCCATACCTCGTTCTCTATCAACTTTGATGACAGCATTGATAAGACTGCCGAAACGGATGAAGAACGGGAAGCACGATATGCAGCCTTGCAGCAGGAGTGGCGTCAATATCTGGATGATTCAGAGAGGCTGCTGAAGAACGTTGCCGGCGACTGGATTAAAAATCCTGAGCAATATGAACTCGCTGAGCACGGTTATATTGTTAAAACGGCGCAATCTGGTGGTGCCAGTTTCCATATCCTTTCGCTTTATGATCACCTGCTTGTTTGCAAGAAGGATGTGCCGCTCTTCAATCGCTTCGCCTCGCGAGAGGTTCATGCTGCAGAGTCTTTGCTGGCCCCAGGAGCAAAATTCAGCGACAGGCTTGGACACTCCGGAGATAAGTTTCCGCTGGCAAAGGCTCAGCGCGATGCCTTAAGCCATTTTCTGGATGCAAGACATGGCGATATCCTTGCTGTTAATGGACCTCCGGGAACCGGAAAAACCACGCTGGTGCTTTCTATCATCGCCACGCAGTGGGCCAGAGCGGCTCTCGAAAAATCTGAGCCTCCGGTTATTATCGCGACTTCAACGAACAACCAGGCTGTAACGAACATTATCGAAGCGTTCGGGAAAGATTTTTCACAGGGCACTGGTGCAATGGCCGGACGATGGTTACCTGAGCTGAAAAGCTTCGGCGCTTATTTTCCCTCAAGCACTCGTAAAGCTGAGGCAGCCAAAAAATATCAAACTGAAGATTTCTTCAACCAGGTTGAGTCAAAAGAGTATGTAGAGCATGCACTGCTGTTTTATCTCGAGAAAGCTAAGGCAGCTTTTCCTGAAAAAGAGTGTTCATCCCCTGAAAAGGTCATTGAACTCCTGCATGGTCAGTTGGTAGCAAAATCCGAGCAATTGAAAAGACTGAACGCAACATGGCAAACGTTAAGCCAGGTACGGGCTGCGCGTGAGCTTATTGCTAATGATATTGAGCAATATCTCGATAATTTAAATAAATTACTTTCCGGACAAGAACAAAAAGTCACTCTACTGAAGAGTGCTAAAACGGAATGGAAAAATATCGCGCCGGTGAATCACTGATCTATTCATTATTTTCCTGGCTCCCAGCGGTTCGTAGTAAGCGACAGTACCAAATACAGCTGTTTCTCGAAGATAAATTAGGCGCGCTGATTGCAGGAAATCAGTGGTCTGATCCTGAAACTATCGAACGTAATATTGATGGGCTGCTCAATTCCGCTGAGCGCGAGCAAACAACATACCGGCAGCAGATTGACTCCGCCCATGAAATCGTTCTTAAAGAACAGCAGGCGGTTCAGGAGTGGCAGAGGCTGGCATTTGATTTAGGGTATGAGGGCGACGAGGAACTGAGCTTCTCACAGGCCGATGAACTGGCTGATACGCAGATTCGCTTCCCTGCATTTTTACTGACGACTCACTACTGGGAAGGTCGTTGGCTGATGGATATGGCCAGAATTGATGATCTGCAGGAAGAGAAGAAGAAAAAAGGCGCTAAAGGGGTAACCGCCCGTTGGCAACGTCGAATGAAACTCACTCCATGTGTGGTGATGACATGCTATATGCTGCCCGGCAATATGCAGATAAGTGAGCACAAAGGACAACGTAAATTCGAGAAAAGTTATTTGTATGATTTTGCCGATTTACTCATTGTCGATGAAGCCGGGCAGGTGCTTCCTGAAGTGGCTGCTGCCTCGTTTGCATTAGCTAAGAAGGCATTAGTGATTGGCGATACGGAGCAGATCCCGCCAATATGGAGTATTGCTCCCGCGATTGATGTCGGTAACATGCTTGCGGAAAAATTCTGTCTGGCAGTACGCAAGAAGAGATTACCGAGAAATATACGGCAATCGCAGACCTTGGTAAAAGTGCCGCATCTGGCAGCGTTATGAAAATAGCGCAGTTTTCTTCGCGCTATCAATATGATCCCGAACTGGCTCGTGGTATGTACCTATATGAACACCGCCGGTGCTTCGATAATATTATTGGATACTGTAATACGCTCTGCTATCACGGTAAGTTGTTGCCTAAAAGAGGGCGTGAAGAGAGCAATTTAATGCCCGCAATGGGTTATCTCCATATTGATGGTAAAGGAGAGCAGGCAAGTAGTGGAAGTAGATATAATTTGCTTGAGGCTGAAACGATAGCGGCCTGAGTTGGCAGAGAACCAGCAAAATATTGAAGCGCATTACGGCAAATCGCTTCATGAAGTTGTCGGTATCGTGACGCCTTTTAGCGCGCAGGTATCCACTATCAAACAGGCGCTGGGTAAACAAGGTATCAGTACGGGCGCGAATGAAAAGTCGCTCACAGCGGGCACCGTGCACTCTCTTCAGGGAGCGGAAAGAGCGATTGTTATATTCTCGCCAGTCTATTCAAAACATGAAGACGGCGGGTTTATTGATAGCGATAACAGCATGCTGAATGTTGCAGTCTCCCGTGCGAAGGACAGTTTTCTGGTCTTCGGCGATATGGACCTGTTTGAGATCCAGCCAGCCTCATCTCCACGGGGATTACTGGCAAAATACCTCTTTGAGTCAGAGAAGAATGCGCTCTCTTTTGATTATAAAGAGCGTAAGGATTTAAAAACCGCCGGGACCAAAATCTACACACTTCATGGTGTGGAGCAGCATGATAACTTCCTGAATCAGACGTTCGAAAATACCGATAAACACATCACGATAGTTTCTCCATGGCTGACCTGGCAAAAGCTGGAGCAAACCGGTTTTCTTGATTCTATGATTGCGGCGTGTTCACGTGGTATTAACGTCACGATAGTCACTGACAGAAGCTACAACACTGAACATAAAGATTTTGAGAAGCGAAAAGAGAAGCAGCAGAACCTTAAAGCGGCGCTGGAGAAACTGAATGCGCTGGGTATTGCTACAAAGCTGGTAAACCGTGTTCATAGCAAAATTGTTATTGGTGATGATGGTTTGCTATGCGTGGGATCGTTCAACTGGTTTAGTGCGACACGGGAAGCGCGATATGAACGATACGATACCTCAATGGTTTATTGCGGTGATAACCTGAAGGGTGAGATTGAGGCTATTTATAATAGTCTTGAGAGGCGTCAGGTTTAGAGCAGGAATGGTGAGTAGCCATCTTATCGATTGTTTTCGAGCGTAAGATGGCTGAATGGAATGGCTATTATTGCACGGTCCTTAATTATAACATTCATACCGACATGATTATCTTCTGTCCGGAAGAATCAGAGGCTGCGGTTTCAGACTGTCTGCCGGTACATTCCTCTCCCCGTTAAAAACCATAACGGGTTCATTATCTTCGTCTGTCAGCGGATTGAATGGCGGTATATTTTCAGTACGAATGCCGGTCAGCCACTGAAAAATACCTGCGAAATGACGGGCACTGATTTTTCTGCTGACGGACTGATGAGACGTGATGTCACTGGCGGTAATAATCAGGGGAACGCTGTAGCCTCCTGCACATGACCATCATGATGAACAGGATTAGCGCTGTCGCTGACCGACAGTCCATGGTCAGAAAAGTAAAGCATGGCGAAATGACGGGAATGCCGGCGAAGGATACCATCAAGCTGACCGAGAAAGTTATCCAGTTTACTGATGCTGGCGAGGTAACAGGCAACCTTTCGGGGATACTGCTCCATGGTAATGATTCGGCCAGAGTGAAGCCGGTCACACGGGTTCGGATGAGACCCCATCATGTGCAGGAATATCACCTTCGGAGAGGATTTATCCGCCAGTGCACGTTCTGTTTCCTGTAACAACAACATGTCATCCGTTTTACGGGAAGCAAAGCTGCCTTTCTTGAGGAAAACGGTATGCTCCGCATCAGAAGCAATAACAGAGATGCGTGTATCATGCTCCCCCAGTTTTCCCTGATTGGATATCCACCATGTGCTGTATCCTGCTTTTGCTGCCAGCGCCACCACGTTGTTGCCGGAGTCAGGGTTCTGCTCATAGTCATAAATCAGTGTCCGGCTCAGGAAGGTACGGTACTGGCTGCTGCCGATGTATAGCCGTCAATAAATAAACCGGGAGCTGTATTCAGCCACGGCGTGGTTGGCACGGGATAGCCATATACCGACATATAATCCCTGCGCACACTCTCACCAGTGACGATAACAATCGTGTCATACAACGGTACACCCGGCAGGATTTTCCAGTTGTCAGCCCCGTGCTGATTCAGTTGTTTATAACGCTGCATTTCACGCAATGTGTCAGTTGTCCCCACAACAGTTCCTTTAACCATCCGCAACGGCCAGCTGTTTATTGAGCATAATACGAACAGCAGCAGTGCCAGCCAGTTACGGTGACCACGGCGGTGTGTTCGCCAGAAAATCACCATGAATACCTGAATCGCGGCACTGACCAGAAAATGATAAACAGGAATCATCCCGGTAAACTCCGCTGCCTCATGAGTTGTGGTCTGCAACAACGCGACAATAAAACTGTTGTTGATTTTACCGTACGTCATACCGGCAGGCGCATACAGTGCACAACAGAACAGAAATAACAGCGCTGTAATGGATGTGAGGGTATTTCTGTGTGCAAGGAGCAGAAGAAGGAACAGCAGCAACACATTCCCGGTGGCATTCTTCTCAGTGTATCCGCATGCAATTGTGGTTATGACAGAAACAACAAAAAAGAATAAAAACAATAAAATCCGGGGTGTATTGCCCGGACAAAACAGTTTTCTGATATTCATCGGAATATATCGGTAATATTATTATAAAGGGAATAAGATAATAAAAACCATAAATCTCCTGTGAAACAAATAACCCTGCGGTATATTACTGCAGGGTATTTCTGTTTAGTTGCAGAAGATATATAAATATCTTAATTACTGAATATGTGTAATTATCGCTCAGGAGCAGTGTCGTCAGAAGTTATAAGTCACACCAAACATGATGTCATGACTTTTAACGTCAGCCTCTGATTTATATTTATCCCCTTCTGCATCCTTGTAAGACAGGGAGGATTTACCAGCATCCAGATAGCGATAGCTGAGGTCAAGAGCGATATCCGGGGTTATGTCATAGCGAACACCGGCCCCAATGCTCCATGCGAAATTGTTATCATATCCCGAGTAATGCAACGCAGAAATATCGCTCACCTCACCAGATTTATTCCAGGAGGTATCAGTATATGTTGCCTTATGATGTATCCGTGCATAACCCAGTCCAACAGACACCCATGGAGTGAATGCACTGCTGTTTCTGAAGTCATAATACGTATTCACCATCAGGGTATTCACACTGAGCCTGTTCTGTGTGTCTTCCCGACCACCATCCCCCATCGGAGAATGCCATGTATCCAGTGTATAATGGGAGTCTGCAGCTCCGCGGCCATAGAATTCCACTTCCGTGCGCACAGGAACATTGTAATGTTGATAAAAATCATAGCCCACCGCAAGGCCGTAAGCGACTCGTCAGAACCGTATTGATATTTACTGAGAGCTCAGATCAACTTTCCAGGGCAACAGATCGCGTACCCGGTTTGCCGGCCAGTCCTGGATATGTTCAATGACGTAACGCAGCCACTTTTCTGGCTCCACATTGTTCAGACGGCATGTGCCGATCAACGAGTACAACACCGCCGCATGTTCACCACCGCTGTCGGAACCCGCGAACATCCAGTTTTTCCGGCCTACGGCCACTCCCCGTAAGGCGTTCTCTGCGATGTTGTTGTCGATTTCCACCCAGCCATTACTGCAGTACACGTTCAGTGCATCCCACTGTTTCAGCAGGTATGCGAACGCTTTTGCCGTATCTGAGTGACGCGACAGTGTTTTCATCTGTTGCTGTATCCAGTCATACAGTGACTGCATCAGTGGCGCGGCTCTGGCTTTTCTTGCCGCCAGACGCTGTTCTGCTGAACAGCCCCGGACCTCTGCCTCGATGGCATAGCAGGGCTTCCGTGGTGATGTAGGTGGGCGCTCTTGCATGCACATCGTGGATTTTTCTCCGGGCATGAGCCATACATGCGGCTTCCGTTATTCTGCCGGATTCGTATAACGCCCGGTAACCACCGTAAGCATCGGCCTGAAGCACACCGCTGTAACCTACCAGGTGATTTTGTGGATGGATACCTTTCCGGTCCGGACTGTACGCGAACCAGACCGCCGGGGGCATCTGTGAACCGGCGTTACGGTCATCACGGACGTAGACCCACAGCCGGGCTGTCCGGGTTTTACCGCTGCCCGGCTCCTGGACCGGGACGGGGATATCATCAGCATGGACTTTACCGGGCATCAGCACATACTGGCGCAGGACGTCATACAGCGGCTCCAGCAGTTCAGCAACAGCACCTGTCCAGCGCCCCAGTGTGGCACGGCTCAGCTCCACTCCCTGACGACGGTATATTTCTGACTGGCGGTATAACGGCAGATGGTCTGCATATTTCCCGGTGACAACATGGGCCAGAAGCCCCGCTCCGGCATAACTGCGTGCAATGGGTTTTGAAGGTACTGGTGCCTGCACGATATGGTCGCACCGGCAACAGGCCTGTTTCGGACGTTGTGTTTCGATAACCTTAAAGGCGCTGCTGATAAGCTCCAGTTGCTCTGACACATCACATCCCAGAGAACTGAGTTCACCACCACAGGCAGGACAGCATTCCTCTTCCGGCCGGATAACCCGGGTTTCACGGGAAGTGAGGCCGGTAACGGTTTACGGGCTGAAGACTGGCGCAGGGCGGATGGCAGTACCGGGTCATATTGCTCACCCAGCGTTTCCGCCATTTCTTCCTGAAGTGCGCTGATTCGCTCCTGTGCTTCCTGTATCTGCCGTTCGGTTTTTGCACGAAGTTTTTCTGAGCTTTTACCGAACTGCATACGTTGCAGTTTCGCAACCAGCGCCTTCAGCCGGTTGATTTCGGAAGCATAAGCCGCCACCCGCTGTGAGAGCAGGCGGTTGTATTCAGCCATCTGGCGGATGGTGTCCTGTTGCGTCTGCAACAGTGCCCGCAGGCGGGCGTTCTCATGAGCAAGTGAGGTGTCCATATCCTCACTTTACAACGGGTTATATGCGGATTCCAGCGCGTTCCGTTCGTTTCGGGTGCTTCCAGTTGATACCTTCAAGAAGCATGGATAACTGAGCCGGAGTAAGGTGCACCTTGCCGTCACGGGTGACTGGCCAGACGAAGCGGCCCCGCTCCAGGCGTTTGGTGAAGAGGCACAGTCCGTCACTGTCAGCCCACAACACTTTTATCTGGTCACCCCGGCGTCCGCGGAAGATGAACAGGTGTCCGGAGAACGGGTCATCCTTCAGGACGTTCTGAACTTTTGATGCCAGGCCGTTAAAGCCATTTCGCATATCGGTGATACCTGCAACCAGCCAGATACGCGAACCTGCAGGGAGAGATATCATCAGTGGCTGCTCCCTTTTATTTCGCGGATAAGTGTCTGTAATAACGCCGGCGTCAGTTTACCTTTAAGCCTGAGAGTTCCGGCCAGGCAGAACCAGCTCACAACACAGACTGTCGGACGGTGTATTTATCTGCTCTGGTTCCTGTGCGGGGGCCGGGATTTTATTATCCGGCTCCGGCGTTAACGTCACGGGAAGCAGTGCCGGCATATTTTTTCCGGAAGGCAGCAGGCCACCTTTCCGGTATTGATGGCGCCAGTTGAAGAGCAGGTTATCGTTGATTCCGTTTTCCCGGGCGATCTGCGCCACACAGGCTCCGGGCTGCAGTGACTGCTCCACTAAGGCGATTTTAAACTCATAAGGGAAGTTGGGCCGCCGGGGACGTTTTTTTACCACGGGGGCTTCGGATATAACGGTGCTTTCAGGACGTACGACTGGTACCGTGGAAAATTGTCCGTAAAGGCAGGCATCAAGTTCCTGCTCCGACATGCCTGCGGGCAAAAGGCCACGAAAGGCCAGCTCTCCGAAAGCGCACGAACATACTACAAACTGTTGATTTTGGTACACCCAGGCGACGCCCGGCCACAACCCGGGGTAAATGTTCTTCAAAGTGAAGACGTAAAGCTTCAGTGATCCAGTCCGGTGTTTCATACGATAGTGTCCATTAAAAATGATGGACATTATTTTTGTAGAGCCGGAGGAAACAGACCAGACGGTTTAAATGAGCCGGTTACGCAAGGCCTGCACCAAATACAGTATCGTTTTTATCACCGCCCTTATACTTATAAACATCATCCCCAAAGTCCTGACGGAAGCGCTGGTCAGTCTGAGTCACAACCGAAGCACCAGCTTTACCGGTCACATAAAAGCCTGTTTTACCCCTATCAGCCAGAGCCTGGGCTGAAAAATACGCCCGCCATAGCAAGCGCTGAAACAACAATAACCTTTTTCATTTCAATCATCTCCGTTGGTTCTTACCCGCACGATAAAGAAGGTTGCTTATTTTAAAACCATGCAAAGACAGGGTAAAAGAGAGAAAATTCGATCGAATCGATCGACAAAACCGATCATGCATGATGAAGATTTCTTATCGAAGACATGAAAATGGTAAGGAATGGTTTAAGAGGTAATTGCAACGGCATGGAAGTATTGAGACCAGAACAGCACGAGATAAAGCGGCTGAACGTCAGATGAGCCACATGGACGTAACTCAGTGCAGGCCGTGTATAATCCATAAAGCGGAATATCTGGATAAGCGTAAGCTGATGTTGCAGTGGTGGGTCGATTTTCTGGATGCCAATCGGGAAAGAGCGATTACGCCGTTTGACTATGCGAAGATCAATCGGGGTAATGGCGAGTGAGTTGAATGCCGTTACTCCTTGGCTGATGTTTAAATTTAAAAGACCAACCAGACCGCTTAGGACTGGTTGGTCGCTGTATTTCATCTGCCGGTACAGAGCCGTCAGGCAAAAAGGATGTCTGCAATAATGCCTTGAATATACATATAGTTGCGAGCATCATCGCAAACATATGCTCATGAATTCTTCAACGCAATGACCTCTGACAAAATCCTAAAGCAAGCGATATCAAATATCACCATCTGGCGCAAAGGTGAACAACGTGCGCCACATAAGCCATTATTGCTGCTGTACGTTCTCTCACACTATCGGCAGGGTCATGGTCGCCTGTTTAACTATGCTTCTGAAATCTACGAGCCCCTGTTGGATCACCGGAACGTTATGGGCCGCAGCGCCGTGACCAGCGCCCGGACATGCCGTTCTGGCGTCTGAAGGGCGATGGCTTCTGGGAACTACATTACGCGGAACTGTGCTCAACCAGTGGTAACACTGAGCACGCAGTTCATCCGTCAGGCGTGGTGCACCGTAACGCTGTTTTGACCGGGTAAAAGCCGCGAGGACAACGCTGTGCAGGAAATCGTCCGCATCCCCATAACGGTCAAACATCGTGGCGTTGACATTGTGCATCTGTGCCAGTAAACCGCAATTTAACTCCTCTTTCCCGATCTCCATACATTCGCTGCCAGCCAAGCTACTGCGGAACGCCACTGTTATTGCCTGATTCAGCAGCTATTTGGTATCCGCGCGTAGTCCCAGTGTCGTAAGCGGCTCGCCAGAACTGAGTGGTCAGCTCAACTTTTCAGGGTAACAGGTCGCGCATCCTGACGGGAGCAACCCGCAAAATGCCGCCATACCATCTCTGATACGCTCATCAGGGGGAGTATTGTTCTGACAGCGGCAGGTCCACAGGGACAAAACTGTAAATCACTTCTTCATAGGAATGCCCTTACGTTGCTGATGAAGGCATGGCTAACACCACGGTGTATTAATCAACGGGGAGCAAGTCAGATTGGCTTCACTATCTTGGGAAATAATGAGTGCATCGAGAGATGAGCAGCGTCAAGACTCGGACTTCCTTCATTTTCATTTAAAACTTACACCTAAGATATAGAAGTTCTATGAATTAATTGACATAAATTACCACTCACTATGATCATATCGTATAAGATTCTTGACTGAGGAATGAGCAATGGCAGTGAGTATCGCGGAATATTTAGGTCAAAGAACAGATGTAGACCAACAGATTGTTCCCGTTGCAAAAGGTACGCAAATACAATGCCCTTTTATGGATCGAACCTGTGACAAAGCAAGTAAGGTCAAAAATCCTACACCTCCTGTATGCAGTGTCCGCAAACCAGATGGAACTGTTTGGATAGTTTGCGAACATCGGCTATGTTCTACTCGCCAGAAAAAGACAGTCATTGTAAATGGTCGTAAAAAACAAATTGAAAATATTTTGGTTGAACATCAAAGAGATATATTACGGAAAGTAGCAAAACTCATTTATCAGGATCCTGAATTACAGGATTCAGAAATTGGTGTAAGAAGAGAAGTCAATATTCCTTTACCAGATTCTGATAATAGCTACCATGCAGACTATGTAATGAGAAATTTTTCGGGTAGGGGAAGAGTTGATGAGGTCCTGCTTGAGATGCAAGGTGGTGGAGAAACAAGTAGCACTGGAGAAATTACTCGACATATCGCTGCATGGGCTGATCTTGAGTTTCCTACTAATGAAATTCTAAGACAACCTGTAGCAGCAAATACTATCGAAACAAACGCATGGAGACGACAGCAAGAACAATTTCTTGTCAAAGGGAATGTTGTTGATCAAACCGGAGGGAAAATCGTTTTTGCTGTCGGTAGCTTACTCTATGACTATTTACACAGACGTTTTAGGAATGCAAATCTCAGAGATCTGAAAGCCCATAACTGGACATTATGTATTTTAGCTTTCAAGGAAGATACATCGGATGAACCACGTCCAGGGGCCGATCCCGTTAATCATTGATGACTCAAAAACACTATTCACCAATTATTCAACATTTGTAAGATTTCTAACAGATCAGGGCGCACCACGCCCTGAACTATTCGAAGGATCATTTTTACGTTTAGATAATAGTTCTGTTACGATAATGCCTCGTTGAGCACCTGCTGATCTACAAGGACAATTCTTTTCCTAACCATTCAACAATAGGGACCGCGACAGCGTTCCCTACTGCTCTGAATCGATTAGAGTCCAGTTCTCGGGAAATCCCTGTAGACGCTCGTACTCGGAAGGCAGCATCCGGCGCACATACAGCATCTGAACTTCCTCTTGAGTCAAGAGTGTAGGTTTCTCCATCGTTCCTGTATCCTTTTGCTTGAGGTCCTGCGGTTGCTTTTCGTCCAATACTTGCATGCTGGATAGAATAGATATCTGCTTTTGATAGGCCTGTAGCAGAGGCTCCGGAAGCATTTGCCCTCTCTCCTTGGCCCTGTTTATCAACGATTCTAGTTGCTCCGGGTTCAAAAAGGACTCGAGCGGAGCGCATGTCTCCAAGACTTGCGACAATGTACACTCTTCTTCTACGCTGGGGTGTTCCAAAGTATTTTGCATCCAATACTCTCCACGAAACGCCATACCCGAATTCGACCAACGTATCGATGACAACTTTGAAGTCTTGTCCATTGTGGCTGTTGAGCAGTCCGGGAACATTTTCAATAATAAGCCATTCAGGCTTTCTTTCTTCGATGAGTTTTGCATTGTATAAAATAAGCCGCTTCGGGCCCCTTCTAGACCTTTCCGCTTTCCTTGGTTAGCTGACGACACATCCTGGCAAGGAAAACCACCACACCAAACGTTGCTCTCTGGGATCTCATCAGCATTAAGTCGTGTAATATCAGTATGTAGTGGAACTTTTGACCAATTCTTTCTAAGTACTTTCTGGCAAAATTTGTTGATTTCGCATTGGAAAACAACTTCCATCCCCGCTTTCTCAAGACCAAGATCGAATCCACCAATCCCTGCGAAAAACGAGGATACCTTGTACTGTTTCAGTGGTTTCTTTTTCATATCGGCTTTTTCATCACTTTTTTTGAACCAAGGATCCTAACGGAAACCAGCCCCGATGGCCACCTTTTTTCTAATTAAAGCCACTTTCTTGGTATCCGCATTGATTATGAAATAAACTAACTGTAATTATATACAGTATATTTTAAATGCCAATAAAAGTGTACTTCTTTGCGAAAAGCCTTCTAATTTGACTAGACTTTCGCATAGTCAAACGGGCTAATCCCTTTCTCGCGACTTACATCCAGAAAATCCACTCACCATTGCAACATCAGTCGCTGCATCTTTCAAATGTTCCACTTTATGGATATAAGCAGCCCGTACTTTTTTACGTTCCTGATGACTCATCTGACGTCCAACCACTGACGTCCAACCACTCGCGGGACTGACCTGCTCCCTGTTGATTAATACACCGCGATGTTAGTAATGTCTTCATAAGCTACATGAGGACATCCCATGAAGAAGCGTTTTTCCGACGAACAGATCATCAGTATCCTCCTCGAAGCTAAAGCCGGGGTTTCTGCCCGTGAGCTCTGCCGCGCATTGGATCAATGAGCCTTTGAGCATAGTGTCGAGTTGCGTTTAATCCAGCCGGGCAAGCCAACGCAGAACGGATTTATTGAGAGCTTTAACGGACGATTTCGCGATGAATGCCTGAATGAGCACTGGTTCAGCGATATCGTTCACGCTAGAAAGTGATTAATGACTGGCGGCAGGATTATAACGAGTGTCGGCCACATTCAGCACTGAATTATCAGACGCCATCAGAGCTTGCAGCACTATGGCGAAATGGAAAATGTGAAGGTAACCAAACCGACATTACTAACTGATAATTGTATCTAATACTGGGGGCAGGTCAGGATTGTCAACGACGGATGAAAAGTGGTTCTTCCGCAACTTGGGTGGAAGAAAATGGATGAAACTTTCTGGTGAACAGTGAACCGCCCCGGAAATCCTGGAGACTAAACTCCCTGAGAAAGAGGCAAACAGGATGACTAAAAAAACACTTTTTTCCCCCGAAGTCCGTCAACGGGCAGTTCAATGCTTTGTCGAATAAACATTTACCTGAACGATTAACTGCAACGGCTATCCTTACCGACAATCAACGTCAATAAAAATCTGTACTGACTCGTCAGCACTGGGTTCGATCAGTAGGAACATGAATTCAAAGGCCACCTTGCTGAATCTCAAGACTCCTCCGATTCCAAAGATAAACCCCGTCTTAAGTTCGCTGGCCTGAAATTCGGTGACTATTGTCTATATCGGGATCACCACGGTTGTGTGATTAATCCTCGTCGATCATAAAGCGTCTATGGATGTACTGCGGCGTTCCTGCTACTGGTGATCACCCTGTGGTTGTGCAATTCCAAACGGCTGAAGCGAGAGTAACAGACATCACGCCGCAATCGGGGGCGGCGTGTAGACGTGGTTAATTACTATCAAATATATTAATCAGGCCGATTCTATTTGCTTTCATTTATGGTTTCCATCATGAGCTGTTGCTGCTTTTCTTTGGACAGTCGGGCGATACCAAAGCCTGTGAACCCCCACAGCGTCGCAAAGAAAATGCCACTCCAGCAGAGAATAGCCCACGGAAGATAGCTTAATGTAGCAACGCCAAGTGTACCTGCCATGTAGGCACCCGCGGCAGTCCAGGGCAGAATTGGTTCAAATATGGTGGCAGAGTCTTCTACAGTCCTTGCCAGATTTTTTGGATGTAGGCCGCGCTCAATATAAGCACTTCGTAGCATTTCAATCGGAATCAGGATTGATATCTGACCATTACAGGTCACGCTAATCATTGTTAAACCACAGGCAATCGTCGCAAGAATCATGGTTCCTGTGGAATGAACTAATTTGAGCAGATTATGGACGATGACTTCTAAAGCGCCGCTCAAGGCTAATGTTCCCGCAAATGAAAGGGCGCAGAAACAAATAAGCAACGTACTCATCATCGAGTTCATGCCACCGCGGTTTAACAAATTACCTAATAGCGGATTAACATCTTTATCGGTAAGCATTGAAACGTTAAATCCGTCTACTGCACTTTTAACAATGTCGTGTAGTGCGAACCCCTGAATAACGCTGGCGTTGATCATGGCTACCAGTGCCGAAACAAGCATAATTGGAATGGTTGGTTTCTTGGTAATCGAACCCGTACAGGACAATGGCAATGGGTAGCAATAACAATAAATTAAAATGATAAATTCCTTTTAATCCTTCAGTGATTAGCTGAATTTTTTCGGGAATGGTTGAGCCGCCGAGCTCGCTATTCATCCCATAGAGCGTCATAACAAAGGCTGACAGTATCAATGAAGGAAGGGTTGTATAAAGTAAATGAGCGATGTGTTCATAGAGATCTATCTGGGCTGCCATTGCGGCTAAGTTAGTATCGCCAGAAAGGGGAGACAGTTTGTCCCCGAAGTAAGCCCCTGCCACAATAGCGCCTGCAGTTGCTGCCAGATTAGCCTCCATTCCGATAGCCACACCCATAAACGCAACACCGACGGTGCCCGCGGATCCCCAGGATGTCCCTGTGCATACAGAGACGACGGCAGTAACGAGCAGGGCCGTCACATAGATCATGGAAGGATTTATCAGATTAAGGCCGTAATAAATCATCAGCGGAATAGTACCGCCTATCATCCATGTCCCAATCAGGAGGCCCACGCTGATCAAAATTAGCAGAGCAGGCATTGTTTTAGCGATTTTCTGCGATATTGATTCAAGGATTGCATTGTAGCCATACCCCAACCGCTTAACTAACAGTGCAGCAATGACGGTTGAAAGAACCATTAATGGCTCAGGTGGCAGATCGAATGCCGCATAACCAAATCCCAGCAATAGTATCATCGCTAGTATTGGTAATAATGATTCCACCAGAGTTGGGGATCTTGGAGTATTGTTATTATTCATGAAGGAAACTCCTGTAGTGAAGGGGATGCTCTGATAAATCCGTTCAAATGCTTGTGTAAGATTGCTTCTCGGCGTGGCTATGTTCACACGGAAAAAACCAAGTCCTTCATCGCCAAAATCTGATCCCCAGCTCATCTCAACACCTGCGAGCGAGACAAACCAATGGCGTAGTTGCTCTTCGCTGATGTTCATTGCCCGGTAGTCGATCCACAACATGTAAGTTCCGCCACCAGAGGCGACAAACCAGTCTGGAAAATGAGCTTGGCAGAATGATTGAACCCAGCTCCTGTTTTCGACCAAATAATCTTTTAATGCTGCTAACCAAGAATCGCCATGGCGGTAAGCACAGAGAAATGCAGGAACAGAGAAATAACCAGGATTATGGATACCTGCTGCAATAAGAGCTAATTTAAACTGTTCACGATATTTATCGTTAGCAATAACAATATTTGCGACTTCAAGTCCGGCCATATTAAATGTTTTTGCTGGAGATGTACAAATAAACGAGTTTTGTGCAACGTATGAGCTTATAGAAGAAATTGTTTGATGTTGTTTTTGGGTGAAGTTGAAGTCTGCATGAACATCATCAGAAATAATAAAAACATTATATTTTTCTGCTAATGAAGCTATTTTCCTTAGATTGTCTTCTGACCAGATTGTTCCTGTTGGATTATGCGGCGATATTAGAATGAAACAACAAGCCATTTTAAACTTATCTTCGAGATCCGCAAAGTCTATTTCATAGTGGTGGTCACGATAAAGTAACGCACTTTCCAGCAATACTCGATGGTTGACTTCAACTGCATGACTAATAGGATGATAGGCTGGTGTCAGGCTGACAATAGCATCTCCCGGTTGGGTAAAGTTCTGGATAAATAATGAGACGGCCTGTACTACCCGTGGGCAAAAAACAATGTGTTCAGGGTTGACCTTCCACGAGTAATGGCGTTGATACCACTGTGCTGCCACTTGCTGCCAGTCATCACTTAATAATGTATAACCGTAGATACCTTTCTGATTTGCGACAGATAATTCAGAAACTATAAAATCAGCTACAGGAATATCCATATCAGCTACAGACAGAGGAATGATGTCACGCCCCTTTTTATTATATTTAGCGCTATAGGTTCCGTCGCGTGAAATAACTTTATCAAAATTATAAACTTTCATATTTGTTACTCGCCCGATTTTATCGTTAGGGTAATGTAATATTTCGAGGGAGGAAGTGTTATTCTGTATTTTGTTTTCGTTATTATGAAAATTTGCATATGTGATGTTTATCACAAAGATGTTAACTATCTGTCAATAAAAAGACTCCAGCAAATGTAAACGTTTTACATCGCTTAAGCCTATGGAATTTACATAAAAAAAAGGGCGTGCCGAGTCTTTCGACCCAATCATTATCTCGGTAACTCCATTCACAAGAGCAGGAAATAACCCCTTCAACAAATAACAGACTGATGCCTGCGAGCGCGCTCCCCGGTTTCCGGGCTGAAAGTACCGCCGCACTCGTTTAACGCGGAACAGTCTGTGTTGGCGGTTTAATGGTGGATGTTGCTGTAGACCACAACTGATGAGGCAACGGAGTTGAACCGCCCCGGAAATCCTGGAGACTAAACTCCCTGAGAAAGAGGCAAACAGGATGACTAAAAAAACACGTTTTTCCCCCGAAGTCCGTCAACGGGCAGTTCGTATTGTTCTGGAAAGTCAGGGCGAATATGACTCACAATGGGCGGCAATTTGTTCCATTGCTCCAAAGACTGGCTGTACGCCGGAGACTCTGCGTGTCTGGGTTCGCCAGTATGAGCGGGATACCGGAGGCGGTGATGGTGGGCTTACCACCGCTGAACGTCAGCGTCTGAAAGAGCTGGAACGTGAAAATCGTGAACTGCGCCGCAGTAACAATATCCTTCGCCAGGCTTCCGCTTATTTTGCGAAGGCGGAGTTCGACCGCCTCTGGAAAAAGTGATGGCACTGCTGGATAAGCTGCGTGAGCAGTACGGGGTCAGACCGGTATGCAGTGAACTGCATATTGCCCCGTCAACGTATTACCACTGTCAGCAACAGCGACATCATCCTGATAAACGCAGTGCACATGCACAGCGCGATGACTGGATGAAGAGAGAGATACAGCGCGTATACGATGAAAATCATCAGGTGTACGGTGTGCGTAAAGTCTGGCGTCAGTTGTTACGGGAAGGAATCAGGGTGGCCAGATGTACAGTGGCGCGCCTCATGGCGGTTATGGGACTTGCCGGTGTTCTCCGGGGTAAAAAGGTCCGCACTACCGTCAGCCGGAAAACCGTTGCCGCAGGTGACCGCGTAAACCGTCAGTGCGTGGCAGAACGTCCTGACCAGCTGTGGGCGGCTGATTTTACTTACGGTGTGCCCGGAGTTCAGGGCGGGCATGGATGCTTAAATGAACCGCGAGTCTGTCTGGAATATTGAACCGGTAACTCACGATGAGAAACCCAACAATCCCACCGGGTGTGACGGTGGAGAACCTGAGCGGCAGTGACCTGCGGCATGCCCGCAGGGTGATGTAACCCGCTGACAACGGGGATTGAGGCGAGATCACTAAGCCGAGATGATCCTCAAGGTTAAGTACTGAAAGGCTGAAGAACATGAACCCGTTAATCCGCCTCTGTGGGTTGAAAACGTCACCACGGCCTACGTGATCTGACAGGCCGTGCAGGAGGAACTGGCAGTGATACGTAAGCACTGCCGGTCGAAGGTGTTTTGACATGTATGCGAAACACCGGGGCAGCAGCGTCTATCACACTTGCGTTGCTGACTTCTGCCAACTTGCGGCAAGCAAGGATAAAAAGAGTGCGACGGGCAGCCTCCTCAGTATGCCTGAGTCCAGGCAGGTAAACCGGGGAAGGTCAGCGACGGATGTTAAGGGGGCATGGCTCCGATGACGCGCTGGCTGGCGGAGCTTCCGTAGTAGTCCGCGATGGGGAAAGCCCATTACATGGCGAAGGGAAGCAGTTTGAATGTGTTTGCGACGTGAATTAACTGACCTAACGAGGTGAAGACCTTTGATAATCAGCGAAATGCAACGCAAGCTTGCCACATGGGCAGCCACCGATCCGTCCCTACGGATTCAACGGCTGCTGCGTCTGATAACACAACCAGAATGGCTGGCTGAAGCGGCGCGGATCACGCTTTCATCAAAGGGGGCCCATACCCCCGGCGTTGATGGCGTGAACAAAACAATGCTACAGGCCAGACTGGCTGTTGAGCTGCAAATCCTCAGGGATGAATTACTCTCAGGCCACTACCAGCCCTTGCCCGCCAGACGGGTTTACATCCCTAAAAGCAACGGCAAACTGCGACCACTGGGTATCCCCGCGTTGCGGGATCGTATTGTTCAGCGGGCCATGCTGATGGCGATGGAGCCGATATGGGAGAGTGATTTTCATACGCTCTCATATGGCTTCCGGCCTGAGCGCAGTGTCCACCACGCGATCCGCACGGTGAAATTACAGCTCACAGACTGTGGTGAAACCCGGGGACGCTGGGTGATTGAAGGCGACCTGTCCAGTTACTTCGACACCGTACATCATCGACTGCTGATGAAGGCTGTACGCCGCAGGATCAGTGACGCACGTTTCATGACTCTGCTGTGGAAAACCATCAAGGCGGGACATATCGATGTCGGTCTCTTTCGGGCGGCCAGTGAAGGTGTGCCACAGGGCGGTGTTATATCGCCGCTATTATCGAACATCATGCTGAATGAGTTCGATCAATACCTGCATGAGCGCTACCTGAGCGGGAAAGCCAGAAAAAGATCGGTGGTACTGGAATAACAGTATCCAACGGGGCCGAAGTACGGCGGTCAGAGAAAACTGGCAGTGGAAACCCGCGGTGGCGTATGCCGCTATGCCGATGATTTTGTCCTCATCGTCAAAGGCACCAAAGCACAGGCGGAAGCCATCAGGGAGGTGTGTCGGGGTGTGCTCGAAGGCAGTCTGAAACTCAGGCTGAACATGGATAAGACTAAAATCACCCATGTTAATGACGGCTTTATCTTTCTGGGGCACAGGATCATTCGCAAACGCAGTCGTTATGGCGAGATGCGAGTGGTCTCAACGATCCCGCAGGAGAAAGCCAGAAACTTCGCCGCATCGCTGACAGCACTGTTATCAGGCAACTACAGTGAAAGCAAAGTCGATATGGCTGAACAACTCAACCGAAAACTGAAAGGCTGGGCCATGTTCTATCAGTTCGTTGATTTTAAGGCCAAAGTCTTCAGTTATATCGACCGTGTCGTGTTCTGGAAGCTGGCTCACTGGCTGGCCCGCAAATACCGTACAGGTATCGCTTCCTGATGAGGTGGTGGTGTAAATCACCGAAACCGGGTCAGAGCAAAACGTGGGTTTTATTTGGTAAAACCAATCACGGCAAGCTCAGCGGCGAAATACTGTACCGGTTGGTGGGGCAAGGCAAGAAGCTGTTCCGCTGGCGGCTACCCGAAGGTAATCCCTATCTGAGGACGGAGACCAGAAACACGTATACATCGCGCTTTACAGAAGTGGCAATGGCGTTCGCCAGCATTTAAATGGAGAGCCGGATGCGCTGAAAGGTGCACGTCCGGTTCGGGGAGGAGAGGCAGGGAAATAGTCCGACTACGCCCTGCCTCTTACTCTACTCAGCACATGGCAGGGCTTCGTCTATGTGGCGTTCATCATTGATGTGTTTGCCGGATACATCGTGGGGGGGCGGGTATCATCGTCCATGGAAACGACATTCGTGCCGGATGCGCTGGAGCAGGCGTTGTGGGCCCGTCGTCCGTCCGGCACCATCCATCACAGCGATAAAGGCTCTCAGTATGTGTCACTGGCCTATACGGAGCGATTAAAAGAAGCAAAACTGCTGGCATCAACAGGAAGTACAGGCGACTCGTATGACAACGCGATGGCGGAGAGCATCAATGGTCTTTACAAAGCGGAGGTAATACACCGTAAGAGCTGGAAAAACCGTGCAGAAGTGGAACTGGTCACACTCACGTGGGTGGACTGGTATAACAATCGATGCTTACTGGTAAGGCTGGGCCACATCCCTCCGTCAGAGGCAGAAAAAGCGTATTATGCTTCCATCGGAAATGATGAGCTGGCAGCCTGAGTTCACAGATAAAACACTCTCCAGGAAACACGGGGCGGTTCATTCTCGCTTGCCTTCTGTATTTCAAAAAGCATCATTCAGGTCATTAAAAGTTATTTGATCATCTTTTTATGGATTTGCTGTTCATCGAAAGGGTAACAGATTCCCACCATTGTGCAGACTAGGAGAATTAACAGCAGCAGTAGGATTTATACGACAAATTGTGACCTTACACGCAATACCCATACTCACTTCATGGGTAGCTGCTTCTCCTTGATAGCGATCAAAAAACATACCGTCTGGTCGGTATGCTTCTGCCTATGAATACAGAAACCCAACATCGTAAAAAAGATCCCATCCGTCTGTATCAGCAGTTGCTGGAGTCTGCAGCTATGATTGCTGGTCGTGACGGTATCGCTGCCCTCTCGCTGAATGCGGTTGCCCGCGAAGCTGGCGTGAGTAAAGGTGGAGTACTGCATCACTTTCCGAACAAGCAGGCGCTGATCTACGCCTTGTTTGCCCGGTTGTTGGCAATAATGGAAGAGGCCATCGCTGTCCTGATGCAAAAGACAATATAAGCTATGGTACCGTTTTACTCGCGCATATGTGAACTATCTTTCTGCGCTGACTGACACACAAGAAAGCCGTCAATTGATGGTGCTTTCGCTGGCAATGCCCGATGAACCGGTGCTGCGAAAATGCTGGCGAGACTGGATGCTTGGTCATTTAGCGAATGGCGATGAACTGGATAATAGCCCAACCGGAACGCTGGTGCGCTATACCGCAGATGGCATCTGGTTGTCTGAGTTAACGGAAGGGATCACCATGAGCCCCGAACATCGTCAGGCACTGGTTGATTCACTGAATAAGATGACACTTCCCGCGTGAAGTCCCATGGATTGAGGTCGCGATGCGCTATAACATCAATGCCCGTTTCATTTATGACGCTACGGATGGCACGCTTACGCTACCGCAAAGCACTGAGCCAGACTGCCAACTCTCGATAACGTCCTGCGCGCTGCTCAACTTTTTTTTTGCATCATACCGATATCGTTAGTCGCGAAGAGGTACTGACAAAAGTTTGGGATAACAACGGATTAACTTCTTCTAACAGCAATCTGAATCAGTATCTCAGTATGCTGCGCAAGACGTTCCGTCACTATGGTATTGATAATATTATCATTACCGTTGCACGCGGCTATCTGCAGCTAAACCCGAATGTATCCATCGAACCACTGGATGAAGCCCCTGCGCCACCTGCAATTATAGAGCCATCCATAATCCCTGATGTTGACGTACCAACATCCAGTGAGGATACCGAGTCTTCACCACCAACATTAGCGCCAGTCACCCATCGTCACGACGCTTACTGGTATTTTGCAGGTGCCTGTTTGTTAACCATTTCGATTCTGTTGGTAGCCTTCAATTTGTTCGGTATCAGCGAGGCGCGCCCCATCGCTTTGACGCAACTTTCTCATAGCCAGTGCGAATTACTGGCAAGCGACGAAATGCGCCGTTCAGTAAGCGTGAAGGCATATGAGAAAAATTATGACGAAGTCCGTAAGCGTCTAAATATCGCCTGTAAACCAAGTGAGCGTTTTCTTTTTTTCTACGGTGACAGGCTGGAAACCAACGGCCTTGGGCGAGTGTTCCTCGCGCACTGCGCTATGCATGAAAATAACCCGTTTAGTTATTGCGATAACTACTTTTATTACTCTTGGAAACTGTAATGAGAATCGCACCGCGTACCTTCTTTGCTATTTCCGCCCTGGCGTTTATTGTCGCCTCCGGATTTAGTTTCTGGCGGTTGTCCCCTGCTGAAAATACAGGGATTATGAGTTGTTCAACAAAAGGCATCATGCGTTTTGAGAATATGGAAAAGGAGAACGTTAACGGTAATATTCACTTTAACTTTGGCAGCCAGGGTAAAGGTTCGATGGTGGTCGAAGGCTACACGGACTCTGCCGCTGGCTGGCTGTACCTGCAACGCTATGTCAAATTTACCTATACCAGTAAACGTGTTTCCGCCACGGAACGCCATTACCGCATCAGCCAGTGGGAATCCAGCGCCTCATCGATAGATGAATCACCAGATGTGATTTTTGACTACTTTATGCGTGAAATGTCTGACAGCCATGACGGGCTGTTCCTCAACGCCCAGAAGCTGAACGATAAAGCGATTTTGCTCAGTTCTATTAATTCACCGCTTTGGATCTGTACCCTTAAATCTGGCAGCAAATTAGACTAGTTTTTTCTGGCTGCCTTACGCAACGAATTGCTCACCACTTTCATCGTCCCCCCTTCGCCTGACGAGAAACACGACTCTTTAACTTCGTGATAGCACAGGCGATTTGTGATGTACCACGCATTCCATTTTCCCCTTCTCAACGGCCCTGAGCAAAAGCGCATTTTTTGCGTTTAGGGTTTGCGCCAAAGTATGAGCCCCAACACACTTCACCGCTGTAGCTGTTACCCCCTTTTCGTAATTATTTAGCAACTTAGCAACAAACATACCCGGCGAAAAAATACGCCAAAAGCGCATTATTAAAAACAAAATCCTCCCCACCACTCCAGCACAAATACATAAATCAGAGTGTATTGAAAGCTAAATTTCAGAATTTAATTCTAAATCATTGCTGTCAGCAGATTTAAATTCCACAAAATTCCATGAGCTCTATAGTGACATTCGAACGCCGCTTCCGTGAGTTAACGCTGTGTCACGGACGGTTTTCCTGAATCACAAAACCTGTTCTGAGGAGATCACCATGGGTGATGCATTAGGGCTTATCGAAACCAAAGGCCTGGTGGCCTGTATTGCCGCAGCGGATGCGATGTGTAAATCCGCCAACGTTGAACTGATTGGCTATGAAAACATCGGCTCTGGTCTGGTGACCGTGATGGTGAAAGGCGACGTTGGCGCAGTGAAAGCATCTGTCGATTCTGGACTTGAGTCCGCACAGCACATCGGGGAAGTGGTGACGTCGCTGGTTATCGCGCGTCCTCACAACGACATCAACAAAATCGTTATTAAACATAAAGCTTAAGGCCGGAGGGAAGAAACATGGGTGATGCATTAGGTCTGATTGAAACCAAAGGTTTGGTGGCTTGTATTGAAGCAGCTGACGCGATGTGTAAGGCCGCCAACGTTGAGTTGATTGGCTATGAAAACGTCGGTTCTGGTCTGGTCACCGCAATGGTGAAAGGTGATGTCGGCGCAGTAAAAGCGGCGGTGGATTCCGGTGTTGAGTCCGCACAGCGCATTGGCGAGGTGGTGACGTCGTTGGTTATCGCGCGTCCACACAATGACATCAACAAGATTGTCTCGCACTACAAAATTACCGATTAACCGGAGAAAACATAATGAGAGAAGCGCTTGGTCTGATCGAAACCAAAGGTCTGGTGGCCTGTATTGAGGCGGCAGACGCGATGTGTAAAGCCGCCAACGTTGAGTTGATTGGCTATGAAAACGTCGGCTCTGGCCTAGTCACCGCGATGGTAAAAGGCGACGTTGGCGCAGTGAATGCCGCGGTGGATTCCGGTGTTGAAGCAGCAAGACGTATCGGTGAAGTGGTGACCTCCCGTGTCATCGCCCGCCCGCATAACGACATCGAAAAAATCGCGTCGCAGCATAAAGCATGACCTGACAGGGCACGCCCCGTCTGCACTCTTTTAGTCTGATGAAGGATAGACTCATGATTGAACTGGATACCGATTTGCGCTCCCGTCAGAACGCGCGGGTGCTGGTGCGTAACGCCAAAAAAGCGCAAGCGATTATGGCCACTTTTTCGCAGCAGCAAATCGACGCCATCGTGAAAAACGTGGCCCAGGAAGCAGCACACCACGCTGAAGCACTGGCAAAAATGGCCGCAGAAGAAACTGGCTTCGGCAACTGGCAGGATAAAGTCCTGAAAAACCGTTTCGCCTCGCTGCGTGTTTACGATGCCATCAAAGATATGAAGACCGTCGGCATCATTCATGACGATCAACAGCAAAAAGTGATGGACGTGGGCGTGCCGCTGGGTGTGATTTGCGCCCTAGTGCCGTCAACCAACCCGACTTCCACCATCTTCTACAAAACGCTGATCGCCCTGAAAGCCGGTAATGCGATTATTTTCTCCGCATCCCGGCGCACGTCAGTGTAGCTGGAAGGCGATAGAAGTCGTTAAGCGTGCCGCAGAAGCTGCTGGTGCACCTGCGGGTATTGTCGATGGTGTCACCGAGCTCACGCTGGAAGCAACCCAGGAACTGATGCATAGCAAAGATGTTTCGCTGATTCTGGCTACCGGTGGTGAAGGAATGGTACGAGCAGCATATGCTTCTGGCACACCGACCATCAGCGGTGGTCCTGGTAACGGTCCGGCATTTATTGAACGCAGTGCGGATATCCACCATGCGGTGAAAGATATCATCACCAGCAAAACCTTCGATAATGGTGTGATCTGCGCTTCTGAACAGTCGATTATTGTTGAACGCTGCATTTACAACGAAGTACACCGCGAACTGGAAGCTCAGGGTGCTTACTTTATGAACGAAGATGAAGCGGCAAAAATGGCAGCTCTGCTGCTGCGCCCGAACGGCACGATTAACCCGAAAGCGGTGGGAAAAACCGCACTGTATTTAAGCCAGATGGCCGGTTTTTGTGTGCCCGCCAGTACCAGAGTACTGATTGCCGAACAAACTACCGTTTCTCACAAAAACCCCTACTCACGTGAAAAGCTGTGCCCGGTTCTTGGTCTGTATATCGAAGAGGACTGGAAAGCTGCCTGCCACCGCGTGGTGGAGTTGCTGACTAACGAAGGTCTGGGCCACACACTGGTGATCCATACCCGCAACCAGGATGTGATCCGTCAATTCTGCCTTGAAAAACCGGTTAACCGCATTCTGATCAATACCCCTGCGGCGCTTGGCGGTATTGGCGCTACCACTAACATTACCCCCGCCCTGACGCTTGGATGCGGTGCGGTAGGTGGTGGTTCCTCTTCCGATAACGTCGGGCCAATGAATCTGCTCAACATTCGTAAAGTGGGCTATGGCGTGCGTTCCATCGATGAGTTGCGTTCTCCGGGTAGCCGTGCAGAACCGCAGCCAGCCATCGCCGCGCCGATAGTGGATCCGCATCGCAGCATTCTTGACGATGCCCGCTTCACCTCCCCTGCCCCGGCAACCACATCTGCTGATGATCGTTTTACTGTGGCAACGACTGATCCCGAAGGCGAGATCAACGAGCAGAACGTTGAGCGAGTCATCCGCCAGGTGCTTGAGCGCTTAGGCAAGTAATTCATTGAGATAAGGCGATAAAAACGATGATTCTCGCAAAGGTAACCGGACATGTCGTCGCCACGCAAAAGTGCGATGAGCTGCGCGGCAGCAACCTGTTGTTGATCACCCAACTGGATGATAACCAACAGCTGATGAAGGACCGCTCCTGGGTCGCTGTCGATAGCGTCGGTGCAGGCGTTCATGACGTTGTGCTGGCGGAGGAGTACTTCGCACTCAATAAAGATCGTTACAAAGCGATGTCAGTGGTCGCCATTGTCGAGAAGGTTTTTCGGGACGCTTAAGGAGTGAAAAAACCAATGAGTGAGTTTTTGCTGAAACCCCGGATCTGCTTCGGTCAAGACGCGCTGTCAGTCCTCCGGACGAGCTAACCGCCTGTCATGTTTTGCTGGTTACCGATCAGGCGATGGTCAAATTCGGTCTTGCTGAACGTGTCACGCAGCGTCTCTGTGCGCGCGGCATTGACTGGCAGGTGTGGGATGACGTTGTCGCCGATCCGGATATCGCTACCGTGGTCCGAGGAATGAAGTTGATGGACAGCTGCTACCCGGATCTGGTTATCGCACTCGGCGGTGGTTCGGTCATTGACGCAGCCAAAGCGGTTATTTTCGCCCTGGCGCAAACCCGTCCGGAAGCAGGACGTGAACGCCCCTGCTTTGTGGCTATTCCAACCACCAGCGGTACGGGCTCAGAAGTGACCAGTTTCTCGGTGGTGAAAGCCCATGCCGAAAAACTGGTGCTGGTTGACTCGTCGCTGCTACCGGATATCGCCATTCTTGATCCGTCACTGGTGGCATCCGTGCCACCTGCTATCACCGCTGACACCGGAATGGATGTGTTGTGCCACGCTCTGGAGGCTTATGTCTCCCTTGCCGCCAGCGACTTTTCCGATGCACTTGCTGAAAAAGTGGTGCAACAGGTGTTCAGCTACCTGCCGGGCTGCTGGCGTAACGGCCAGGATTTGCAGGCTCGGGAGAAAATGCACAACGCCTCATGTATGGCAGGAATGGCGTTTACCAATGCCTCTCTTGGCATCACCCATAGCCTGGCTCATGCCCTTGGTGGTGTTTTTCCGTGTCCCTCATGGGCGCGCAAATGCCCTGCTAATGGCACACGTTGTGGCATGGAATGCTGACTACCACGGTCAATGCGACACCCTTGCTGCGCGGAAATATGCACGTCTGGCACATCTGTTGGATCTGCCTGCCAGCACGCCTCGTGAAGGAGTAACAAGCCTGCTGGTCGCAATCCAAACGCTGAAAGATGAAATGAATATGCCCAGGGGGATTAACGACACCGGCGTGAATGCCGCTGATTTCGATCAGCGCCTGGCGGAGATGGTTGCCCAGGCACTGCGTGACAGTTGCACCCCAACCAACCCGCGCGAACCGGATGCCCGCGCCCTGACTGAACTTTATCGCCAGGCCTGGAGCGGCAATATCGCTCAATGCCACTGATAACAAGAACTGGAGACCCTTACCTTATGGCAAACTACAATTTAACACCGCGCGTAAAAGTGCTGGCTGAACGTTTACTGGCTCACCCCAGTACCCTGTGCGTTGAACATGCCGGGATCCTGAGTGGGCTGGATGGTGATATCGCGGGCATTCCCGCCGCAGTAAAACCCGCTCGCCGTTTCTATGAACTGATGCGCCAGCTACCGCTCGCTGTTAGCCCCGATGAACTGATTGTTGGCAATCAGACTCATCGTCCGCATGGTGCGATTTTCCACGACGAAAGTACGGCCCACCGCCCGTCTGTTTTTCAGTTTCTTAATCTAAATAGCGACCTTGATGCCCCGGATTATAAACTGGTGATCGAAAAAGGCGTGCTGGCAATCAAACAGCAATTGGAAGAGAAAACCCGCTCACTGGGCAGCGCCGTTAGCCGCAGTGGTATGGATGAAGTCAACGCTTGCCGCGCCGCGATTTATGCCTGTGATGCCCTGATGCAGTTAGCGCAAAATCTGGCCACCAGCGCCGAAAAAACTGGCTGCAACTGAGACAAATGCGTATCGCAAAGCTGAGTTATCTGAAAGTGCCGCCATTTTGCACCATATCCCAGCGCGTCCTGCTCGTAGTTTTAAAGAGGCTTGCCAGGCATTTTATCTGTTCCAGTTAGCACTCCAGTTAGATAATGGTAGCTATGCTGTTAACCCGGAAGGCGCAGATAAAGCGCTGCTGGCGTATTATCAGCATGATATTGCCAACGGTCTGCTGACGGAGGCGCAGGCTTACGAAATTGTCGAATGTTTGTGGTTTAAACTGGCAGAACTGAGTGAAGTCCGCGCAGCTTGTACTATCGATGGCTACCCGATGTTCGATGCTCTGTTGCACGGTGCAAGCCTTGAGAACGCAGTGATTAACCCTCTTTCAGAGATGTTCCTCAATGCACAACGTAACCTGAGCGCGCTAAATCTGCCCATACGTCTGTTCCATGGCGCCCACAAAACCGTTACCACACTATGTGCCGCCTGTAACGAAACGCCAGTGCTGGAAGGCCTGACACCACGTATCCAACGTCTGCGTAACCACTACCTGACTGTCCGCCCGAGTGTTTCTATTTACCGTGCACTGGCTTTTACCGAAGTAGTGAAAGCGAATCCAGGAATGCCAACCATCCTGCTGCGTGCTAAAGCGTTCCGTCACGCCTGTGAAACTGCGCCGATTTTGATTCAGGACGATGAGCTGATCGTCGGTCATCCTTGCGGTAAACCGCGTGCTGGCGCATTTTCACCTGATATTGCCTGGCGCTGGGTGCGTGACGAACTCGATACCATGAGTACTCGCCCGCAGGATCCGTTTGAAATCAGCGAAGAAGATAAAAAAACCATTCGCGAAGAGATTGTACCGTTCTGGGAGGGGCGCTCGCTGGATGAAATTTGTGAAGCACAATACCGCGAAGCTGGCGTTTGGTCGTTCAGTGGCGAAACATTCGTCAGTGACCTCTCCTATCATCAGGTTAACGGTGGGGGTGATACCTGTCCGGGCTACGATGTGCTGCTGTTTACCAAAGGGATGAATGGCATCAAAGCCGATGCCGAGGCGCATCTTGCCGAACTGAGCATGGAAAACCCGGAAGATATCGATCGCATTTACTACTACAAAGCAGCGATCGACACCTGTGAAGGGGTGATCAACTATGCGCATCGTATTGCCGCCCGTGCCCGTGAACTGGCTGCCGTTGAACAGAACGCCCAGCGTCGAGCAGAGCTACTGACTATCGCAGAAGTTAACCAGAACGTTCCGGCGAATCCGCCGAAAACCTTGCAGGAAGCGCTGCAAAGCATCTGGACGGTAGAGTCACTGTTTGAGATTGAAGAGAACCAGACAGGCCTGTCACTTGGGCGTGTTGACCAGTACTGCTACCCGATGTTTGAAGCAGATATCCGTGAAGGTCGCCTGACTCATGAAGGTGCACTGGAGCTGATGCAGGCATTTATCATCAAATGTGCCGAGCTGATGTGGATGTCCAGCGAACTGGGAGCGAAATATTTTGCGGGTTATCAGCCATTTATCAACCTGACTGTCGGTGGTCAAAAACGTAGCGGTGGCGATGCCTGCAACGATCTCACCTATCTGATTATGGATGCAGTCCGTTTTGTGAAAGTGTATCAGCCATCACTGGCTTGCCGTATCCATAACCAGTCGCCGCAAAAATATATGGAAAAATTGTCGATGTGGTGAAAGCGGGGATGGGCTTCCCAGCCTGTCACTTCGATGACTCCCATATCAAAATGATGCTGCGCAAAGGCTTTGACTTTGAAGATGCCCGTGATTACTGCCTGATGGGCTGCGTGGAACCACAAAAATCAGGTCGTATTTACCAGTGGACTTCCACCGGCTACACCCAATGGCCAATTGCCATCGAGTTTGTCCTCAACCGTGGTCGTATGGTGCTGTTTGATAGCTATCAGGGGCTGGACACGGGCGATCTGAAAGATCTGCGCACATTCGAAGATTTTGATGCCGCGGTGAAAAAACAAGTTGCTCATATCATACGCTTGTCCGCCATCGGTACGGTCATCAGCCAGCGTGTGCACCGGGACGTGGCACCAAAACCGCTGATGTCGCTACTGGTTGAAGGCTGCATGGAAAAAGGCAAAGACGTCTCTGCCGGTGGCGCAATGGTAAACCACGGACCTGGGCTGATTTTCTCTGGTCTGGCTACCTACGTCGATTCAATGGCGGCCATCCGCAAACTGGTTTACGAAGATAAGAAATATACCCTTGAACAGATACGGGACGCTCTGCTGGCAAACTTTGAAGGTTATGAAGGCTTGCGTCGCGACTGTCTGAACGCACCGAAATACGGCAACGACGATAACTACGTTGACCAGTACGCTCTGGATATCACCGAGTGGACTGAACGTGAATGCCGCAAGTACAAGATGCTCTACTCCACCCTCAGCCACGGTACGTTGTCGATCTCCAACAATACGCCGATTGGTGAGCTGACCAATGCCACACCAAATGGTCGTCTGGCGTGGATGCCGCTTTCTGACGGGATCAGCCCGACTCAAGGGGCGGATAAGCATGGCCCAACGGCGATTATCAAGTCTGTGAGCAAAATGAACGTTGAAACCATGAATATCGGCATGGTGCATAACTTCAAATTCCTCAAAGGGTTACTTGATACACCTGAAGGACGCCACGGCCTGATAACTCTACTGCGTACAGCATCAATTCTCGGCAACGGTCAGATGCAGTTCAGCTACGTCGATAACGAAGTACTGAAAAAAGCACAACAGGAACCGGAAAAATACCGTGATTTGATCGTCCGTGTAGCCGGTTACAGCGCCTACTTCGTGGAATTGTGCAAGGAAGTTCAGGACGAAATCATCAGCCGTACGGTGATTGAGAAGTTCTGATAAAACGGATCGCAACCGGACAAGGATGTCCGACATTTTCAGGAGGCAAGCGTGAGCGCAAATAAAGAATTAAGCGGACGAATTTTCAATATCCAGAAATATTCGATCTACGACGGTGACGGTATCCGCACACTGATTTTTTTAAAGGCTGCAATCTTCGCTGCCCGTGGTGTGCCAACCCGGAAGGGTTAAGCAGCCAGTTTCAGGTGATGTTCTCTCAGGATAAATGCATCAACTGCGGCGACTGCGTCAATGTATGCCCTGCGGGGATCCACTACCGCGCGGAAGTCAACGGAGAAATGAAGCATTTCGTCAACCGTAATAAAGATTGCATTGGTTGTCGCAAGTGTGAAGAAATTTGCACCCAAAATGCACTGGATATCATGGGTAAAGATGTCACGGTCAGTGAATTGATGGAGATCATCATGCAGGACTATGACTTTTACGTCTCCTCCGGCGGTGGTGTCACTATTGGGGGCGGTGAGATGAGCTTGCAAACTGATTTTGCCGTTGCCCTGTTCAGTGAATGCAAAAAGATGATGATCAACACCGCCGTCGAGACCCAGGGTACAACCCCGCTTGCAAACTATCAGAAGCTGGCTCCGGTCACCGACACCTTCCTGTTCGATATCAAACAGATCGATAGCAATCACCATAAAACGCTGTTCGGAATTGGCAACGAAGGCGTGCGTCGCAATCTGGAGTGGCTGGTGGATTCGGGGGCCAACGTGATTGTTCGTATGCCGCTGATTCGTGGTTATAACGATTCGTGGGAAGCGATTACCGGCGCTATCGACTACGTCCAGAAACTGGCCAAACGCGGCAATATTCGCCGAATCGATATACTGCCGTACCACCAGCTGGGGCGCAAAAAGTATGAACGACTGGAGATGCCCTACCCGATTGTTGAAGACCCGTCATACAGCGTGGAAGAGCTGGACAAACTGGAGGCGTTTTTCGCCCAGTTCGATTTTGATATTCGCTTAGTTCGTCATTAAAGGAGCCGTAAATGAACAGTTTAGGCGTAATTGAAACACGTGGTCTTGTAGCCGCAATCCAGGCCGTAGATGCCGCCTGCAAAGCAGCCGGGGTGACCTGTATTGGTTATCGCAAAGTAGGTTCCGGGCTGGTAACCGTCTGTTTTGATGGGGAAATCAGCGCAGTTTACACGGCCATTGAACGTGGTATTGCTGTGGCATCCGCAACCGACCATCAGGCCAAATCACTGGTGATCGCTCGCCCGGAACGCTGCGTGGTTGAGGCTCTCAGCAACCTGAAAGGTCATCCGCCACGTGTCGAATCAGGCCAGAAACCTCATGCAGAGCTGCCGACAGTTGCAGAAATGGCTGTCTGCGAGGAAACCGCTGAAGTTTCTACAGATACTGAAACTGCAATGCCTGTACCTGAGAAAGAAGTGCAAGCCCCCATCGTGGAAGTGAAAAGCCACGGGCATAAGAAAGGGAAGAAAGCATGATTGACGCACTGCTACAGGAAAAAATCACCACGCGACTGATCGATACTGCTCCCACTATTCCGGTCGGTGTTTCTAATCGTCATGTGCATCTGTCGCAGCAGGATGTTGAAGCACTTTTTGGTGTTGGCTACCAACTTACGCCCTTTAAGCCGTTGCGCCAGCCTGGGCAATTCGCCGCTGAAGAGTGTGTAACGGTTGTCGGCCCGAAAGGTTCTCTGACTCACGTCCGCGTACTTGGACCGGTTCGCCCGACAAGCCAGCTGGAAATCTCACGTGCCGATTGTTTTACTCTCGGCATTAAAGCGCCAGTGCGTGAATCCGGGCAACTGGAAAATGCCGGTGACGCACTGTTGGTGGGGCCGAAAGGTCATGTTGAGTTGCATTCACAAGTCATTTGCGCCTGGCGGCATATTCATATGTCTCCCCAGGATGCTCGTCTGTTGAATGTCAGCAATGGGCAGAAGGTGAGTGTTCGCAGTCACGGTGAACGCCAGTTAACGTTCGATGAAGTGGTGATACGGGTGCGCAATGATTTTGCCCTTGAACTGCATATCGATACGGAAGAAGCCAATGCTGCCGGACTGAAAAACGGGGCGCAGGTAACACTGATTCGCTAAGGGAGGCCATCATGACCGAACAACAGATCGACACCATCGTCAACCTGATCCTCCAGCGGCTGCAACCTGCGGTACTGGTCATGGTGACATCTGCGGATGGCTATCGGGATCTGATTCATCAGCGGTTGGCTCGTTGTGGCGAACGGTTGCATCTGGCGCTGGATGAAACAATCAGTGATAGCGAACGGTGGCAGCAAATTGGTGACGTGATACCCGCTAAAACATGGCAACACAAATTGCCTTCAACGCCCTATAAAGCGTTATTGCTGCCGTTTTTGAGTTACCCGCTGGCTGTAGATATTGTCAACGGTACGCTGCAAAGCCCGGTAGCGCAAAGGGTTCACGATGCGCTACTGGCGGGTATTCCGGTACTGGCACTGCGTTATTACTGCGATCCGCACAGCGAATTAAACGCGCTTCGCGGTACTGTTCACAGCGACTACGCGGCGCATCTTTCCGCCACGCTTACCGGCCTTAGCGAGTGTGGCATTACGTTATGTTCCATGAATGAAATGCTGGAAAACTGGCAACAGACGTCAGCAGTCAATCGCCTGTAAGTCATCATCGGCGTTATCTGACTGTCACCGATATCGTCAATAATCCGGCACTGGCAAAATCACCCGACGCCGTACTGACCGATGCTGCGGTCGATTTTTTGAAAGCACAGAAAAAATAACCTTACCTCGATAACAAACCTGAGTTTAGATATGTCTTCGAAAACAAAATGCTGGCTATGGATGTTACTGGTCATCCTTTCTGAAACCTCTGCAACATCCACACTTAAAATGTTCGATAACAGTGAGGGGATGACAAAAACGCTGCTGCTGGCCCTAATCGTCGTACTGTATTGCATTTGTTACTACTCGCTTTCACGGGCAGTAAAAGACATCCCCGTTGGTCTGGCTTACGCCACATGGTCCGGTACTGGCATTTTGATGGTTTCAACCCTTGGGATTTTATTTTACGGTCAACACCCGGATACCGCCGCCATTATTGGTATGGTCATCATAGCCAGCGGTATTATCATTATGAATCTGTTCTCAAAAATGGGCAGTGAAGAGGCGGAAGAAACTCCAGTTACCAACCTCGATAAAAAAATCGCTAACTGACAAAAGGAATTGCTCATGTTTAATATTGGATTTTTATGGCTGGCACTTTCCATCGGTTCTGAAATAACCGGTACGTCAATGATCAAAAAAAACCAATGGTTTTAGGCGACTGTGGCCTTCTGTTCTGGTGGTATGTGCTTATTCAACGTGTTATTTCGCTCTGACCAGAGCAATGAGTACTATTCCGGTTGGTGTTGCCTATTCACTCTGGTGCGGCTTTGGGATTGTTGGCGTGACAATTTTCTCGATGATTCTTTATAAACAAAAGCCCGATTTACCTGCCATATTCTCCATGTTGCTGATTATTAGTGGCGGCATTATTATGAATGTATTTTCAAACATGTAATGACCCCAAAAGTCTGCTTTCACGCACAATGCGGATCAGTTAAGGAGCAGTTGACCGGTCCTTAAACTGCGGCACTATAGCGGCTTCCACAACAGGGAGCCGTTTTCTTGTGCACAGCCCCCAGCTAGGCTCTGTCTCTTATACACAAATCCCCACCCGGGGATTTGTGATGTCTGTCAGTTGAACCGCCCCGTGTTTCCTGGAGAGTGTTTTATCTGTGAACTCAGGCTGCCAGCTCATCATTTCCGATGGAAGCATAATACGCTTTTTCTGCCTCTGACGGAGGGATGTGGCCCAGCCTTACCAGTAAGCATCGATTGTTATACCAGTCCACCCACGTGAGTGTGGCCAGTTCCACTTCTGCACGGTTTTTCCAGCTCTTACGGTGTATTACCTCCGCTTTGTAAAGACCATTGATGCTCTCCGCCATCGCGTTGTCATGCGGGCCACCTGTACTTCCTGTTGATGCCAGTAATCCGGCTTCCTTAAGCCGCAGCGTGTAGATCCCTGATACATACTGAGAACCTTTATCACTGTGATGGGCTGTGCCGTACAAATGACGGAGCGCAATGTCTGCGACTCCGGTACATACGACACCAATGTTGTTTTCAGGGCAATGAGCCCTTCCATATTGTCGGTATCCCCGGTATCACTGATACTGACAAGACTGACATACCTGCTCTCTTAGCCAGGTAATAAATGCCTCAATTTTTGGCCACTGCCTGCCCGGTAATGTGGTGATGTAATAATGCTGATGGCATTTCACCGTCATATCGCCAAACGGCGCGACGAGCTCACCACTGGCAAGCCTTTTTGTACCAGGCGTTTCCTTCCCATCGCCACCCCAATATGATTCATCGCGGCGATAACAGCTAAATCAGAACGATCAAAGCCAATTCCAGAAGATGTCGGCAAATTAACCGCATAATGTTGCGCCCAACTATGCCATTCATCCGTACCGGAGTCGTTGCTCCAGGCCTGTCTGTCATGGAGCAACGTACAGTGGCTAAGGTTAATTACCGTGTTGGTTAAATCATGTCTTTGAGCGTACTCCGGGCTACATACAGGCAGGATTTCTTCATCCATCAGAAAGTGATGAGTCAGTTGCGCTGAGGGTGCGTCATCAAAATAGATTGCCAAATCGATTCCGGCACGTTGCAGATTGACATTGTCATTACCAGTGAGCACGGTGAGCGAAATAGACGGATATCGACGTGTAAAGTCACCTAATGCGGGCACCAACCAGCATTGGGCGATAGAGGGCCGGGAATACAGAGTTAACGTTCCCGATAACTCCTGATTTTTGATATCCAGAATTTCCTGATTCAGGGTATCCAGCGACGATTTTAGCGCCCAATAAACGCGTTTCCCCTCGTGCGTTAATTCCACTTTGCGATGGGAACGAACAAACAACTGAATACCTAATTCTTCTTCCAGCTGATTGATACGGTGACTTACCGCACTGGGGCTCAGCGACAATTCCTCTGCCGCCAGGGCGAAAGACTGATGCCTGGCAGCCACTTCAAAAGTATGCAATTTTGATAGTTGCCAGCCGTTAAGCAGTCGATTTCTTATTTCACGAAGGGGTTCCATAATCACCTCATTTTTCTATTAAGTGTAAAAAAATAGCGGCAAAATTTCAGCTGTAAGGTGAGCTAAAGTGAACCATATCTCAATTCACCTTCATTTTTAGATGTAAATCACTCCCTTGATGCAATTTACCTCATGTGAAAGGCAAATTTTATCGTTTGTCAGCCTGCGTTGTTTTTTTGTCCAATATCATCAGGTTAATCACAGGGGAAGGTGAGATATGCACTCTCAAATCTGGGTTGTGAGCACGCTGCTTATCAGCATCGTGTTAATTGTACTGACCATCGTGAAGTTCAAATTCCACCCGTTTCTGGCGCTGTTGCTGGCCAGCTTCTTCGTGGGAACGATGATGGGTATGGGGCCACTGGATATGGTAAATGCTATTGAAAGTGGAATTGGCGGAACGCTGGGGTTCCTCGCTGCGGTTATCGGCCTTGGCACGATACTGGGAAAAATGATGGAAGTATCCGGGGCCGCAGAAAGAATTGGTCTGACACTTCAACGCTGCCGGTGGCTTTCGGCTGATGTCATTATGGTGCTGGTTGGCCTGATTTGCGGCATCACGCTGTTTGTTGAAGTGGGCGTCGTGCTATTGATTCCTCTGGCTTTTCAATTGCCAAAAAACCAATACCTCATTGTTAAAGCTGGACCATTCCGCTGTGTACCGCATTGATGGCAGTGCACTGCGTGGTTCCCCCACATCCGGCTGCTTTATATGTTGCCAATAAGCTGGGCGCAGATATCGGTTCGGTGATCGTCTACGGTTTGCTGGTTGGGCTGATGGCATCACTGATCGGTGGCCCACTTTTCCTTAAATTTCTGGGGCAACGACTGCCCTTTAAACCTGTACCCACAGAGTTTGCCGATCTCAAAGTTCGCGATGAAAAAATACTACCGTCATTAGGCGCAACGTTATTCACCATACTGCTACCCATTGCGCTGATGTTGGTTAAAACGATTGCCGAATTGAATATGGCGCGTGAGAGTGGTTTGTATACCTTGCTTGAGTTTATTGGCAACCCTATCACTGCCATGTTTATCGCCGTGTTTGTCGCCTATTATGTGTTGGGTATACGTCAGCATATGAGCATGGGGACGATGCTCACACATACGGAAAATGGTTTCGGTTCTATTGCTAATATTTTGCTGATTATCGGGGCCGGAGGCGCATTCAACGCCATTTTAAAAAGCAGCAGTCTCGCTGATACGCTGGCAGTTATTCTCTCTAATATGCATATGCACCCGATTCTTCTGGCCTGGTTGGTGGCACTTATTCTGCATGCTGCTGTGGGCTCCGCTACGGTGGCAATGATGGGGCAACGGCAATTGTTGCCCCCATGCTGCCGCTGTATCCCGACATCAGCCCGGAAATTATTGCGATTGCTATCGGTTCCGGTGCGATTGGCTGCACGATCGTTACGGACTCGCTTTTCTGGCTGCTGAAGCAATATTGCGGCGCTACGCTCAATGAAACATTTAAATACTATACGACAGCGACATTTATCGCTTCGGTCGTCGCTCTGGCGGGCACATTCCTGCTGTCATTTATCATCTAAGCGCAAAGAGACGTACTATGGAAAACGCTAAAATGAATTCGCTCATCGCCCAGTATCCGTTGGTAGAGGATCTGGTTGCTCTTAAAGAAGCCACCTGGTTTAATCCTGGCACTACCTCATTGGCAGAAGGTTTACCTTATGTTGGCCTGACCGAACAGGATGTTCAGGACGCCCATGCGCGCTTATCCCGTTTTGCACCCTATCTGGCAAAAGCATTTCCTGAAACTGCTGCCACTGGGGGGATTATTGAATCAGAACTGGTTGCCATTCCGGCTATGCAAAAACGGCTGGAAAAGGAATATCAACAACCGATCTGTGGGCAACTGTTACTGAAAAAGATAGCCATTTGCCTATTTCCGGCTCCATAAAAGCACGCGGCGGGATTTATGAAGTCCTGGCACATGCAGAAAGACTGGCTCTGGAAGCGGGGTTGCTGACGCTTGAAGATGACTACAGCAAACTGCTTTCCCCGGAGTTTAAACAGTTCTTTAGTCAATACAGCATTGCTGTGGGCTCAACCGGAAATCTGGGGTTATCAATCGGCATAATGAGCGCCCGCATTGGCTTTAAGGTGACAGTGCATATGTCTGCTGATGCCCGGGCGTGGAAAAAAGCGAAACTGCGCAGCCATGGCGTTACGGTCGTGGAATATGAGCAAGATTATGGTGTTGCTGTCGAGGAAGGACGTAAAGCAGCGCAGTCTGACCCGAACTGTTTCTTTATTGATGATGAGAATTCCCGCACGTTGTTCCTTGGGTATTCCGTCGCTGGCCAGCGTCTTAAAGCGCAATTTGCCCAGCAAGGCCGTATCGTCGATGCTGATAACCCTCTGTTTGTCTATATGCCGTGTGGTGTTGGCGGTGGTCCTGGTGGCGTCGCATTCGGACTTAAACTGGCGTTTGGCGATCATGTTCACTGCTTTTTTGCCGAACCAACACACTCCCCGTGTATGTTATTAGGCGTCCATACCGGATTACACGATCAGATTTCTGTTCAGGATATTGGCATCGACAACCTTACCGCTGCCGATGGCCTTGCGGTTGGTCGCGCATCGGGCTTTGTCGGGCGGGCGATGGAGCGTCTGCTGGATGGCTTCTATACCCTTAGCGATCAAACCATGTATGACATGCTTGGCTGGCTGGCGCAGGAAGAAGGTATTCGTCTTGAACCTTCGGCACTGGCGGGTATGGCCGGGCCTCAGCGCGTGTGCGCATCAGTAAGTTACCAACAGATGCACGGTTTCAGCGCAGAACAACTGCGTAATGCCACTCATCTGGTGTGGGCGACGGGAGGTGGAATGGTGCCGGAAGAAGAAATGGAACAATATCTGGCTAAGGGCACTGACTAAGGGTCACTAATGATTTTTTATGCCACATCGACTCTCTTTTTTGTGGGAAAATGATGTGGCTCAAAGATACTTCATATCTTTTGTCTGATGTAGCCCCTGAAACACCAGACAGTAGCTGTATCTCCAGATTAGAGATAGGCTTGAATATATGTCTAACACGTAAGCGTAAACTGACCGCCGTATGTAGCCATTAAGCCAGTATTGGTAACGTAGGTGCCCACCAGCGCTGGCATTTTGCACATTGCCAGCGTACTGGCATTACAACACGTTTCATGCTGCTGCCCCCCGGGATTCCTCGATTCGCTGTTGCATCCACTGCTCCACTTCGCTTTTGTACCAGCGGCTGCTGCGGCCCAGCTTGATGGGTTTCGGGAAATGGCCTTCACTGATCAGCTTGTAAAACCATTTATCGGTCATACCGGTGAAACTGGTGATGTAGTTCATGTCGATCAGGGGATCGTCAGCACGCAGCAATACGCTGTCGTGGCCTGTTATTGAGGTCAACATGGTCAGAATATCCTCTGTGAGATTTATGAAGGTTAGGCGAATGCAGGGAAAGATGCTGAACCGAGCTTTCAGAGCTGGCCTGCTACGGGATACCAGGGATTACCAGCGAGGCAACGGGCTTCCGGATCGTGCACACCACGACGATCGCGGGCGAAATTACTGAACGCCCATATCAACTCTTTGAGTCTCTCTTCGCAGTCCGGTGAACGACTGTCCAGCACCACATCCCGGGTTATCTGTTTCTGGTACGGTGCCGCTTCACCCGGTGACGCGAAGCCCAGTACGTTGCTCCAGGCATCCAGAATCAGCCGGTCCAGTTCAGGGCCGTCGAAATACTCCTGTCTGACACACAGCACCACGTGGTATTCCGGCTTTTCAGGATGACGGGTCAGGAGCCAGCAAAGGTCGCGTCCGGGTTTCGCATTCATCAGCGCACTGACGGTTTCGATAAAATCCATACCAAACCAGGTCGTTCTGCTGTTGAAGGTATTGTCATATTCACATGGCAGACGAAGCAGGATCCGTCGTATCCGGGAGCCGGACTGCTCACGCAGCGCACGCTCAAGAACGCCGATGACTTTGCTCTGATAAGATGACCAGAAGGGGGCAAGGCTATAGTCGAAATAAGGGATAGCATTCATAAGATATGCTCCGTTATGCGCAGCCCACAATGCGTCCTGCCCGTGAATGAGCTGACGTGTTATAGCTTGCGGATGGGGTTGATGGAATAAGTGAAGAACCGAAGCAGAACGGGAAGATCAGGTCACCGACAAGGGACAGAACACCGGATGTGGTTAAGAGTGAATGATCTCCGTTGACTTCAGTTCACATCATTAAGCAAGGTGGTAAGGTTTTACCGACGGAATGTTTCCAGGACAGGAAGCTCAGGATTTAAGCTTCAGAAGTGAGGGTTACGAGGACGCCCTGCAGCAGGACGTTCAGGAACTTCATTGCAGCCGTAGGCACACAGCCCGTCTTTTGCTCTTCTTTTGCCAGATAATGCAGGGCACCGCGAATATTATCGATGCTTTCAGGATCGTTGTGGCGCACAGGAATGTTGATGTTGTATGTATAATGCGGCTGATATGTACAGCGGTGTGCCGAACCGCTGTTATGTGTAATAGACCGCCAGCATTCCGTAATCCGCTCCGCAAAGGGATATATTTTTTAACCCTCTGACGATCGATCCACAAAACCGCATGCGCATGAAAACCATGATCAGCCGTCCATTCAATCACCCAGAAGAAACCAACGATATTTTCAAATTGTTCCACCTGCTCCAGCAGCATACGCAACTGCAATTCAAGCCAGCGATGATCAGGTTGTAAGAAATCGGGCGTATCTTTCCTGTAGAAGAAATCCATCCGTAAGGCCCGCAGGCAGGAATAGCGTGCCATCATTTGATTGATGTGATTGTCAAGTAAAGCGGTAAAAAACCAGTTTGGTGTGTAAGATTTAGGCATGTTGATGACTCCTGAAAGTTAATGATGTTTTAAGCTCTGTGAACGAATTAATGCTTTCGCTCATAACGGTAATAACTTACAGATGGTATTTATCAGGCATGCTGTAGCAGAATGGATACGACGGGTTATTAACGATACGCAGCATTATGCAGAAAGAAATGGATTATCTGATGGTATTAGCTAAAGAGATGAGATAAACGAGGAGTAAAGAAAATACAGACTCAATAAAACATCACGAAATACTGTAAAATACGAGCTAAAACCCCACTACCTGGAGATTAAGAAACATATTGCGACCAATCACATCATAAACTACAAACTTGCTCTCAGTGAGTCTGCAAAAACGTGTACAAGGCCAACACATATCTGTAACCTGATAAAATCATACACTCTCATTTAATCTGTTAAAAACAACTCACTTCAAAACATGAGCGTTAACGGGTACACGGTACCAGAATAAAATATACCATGGATGGATAATTTTCATTTTGTTTAACATACAAGATAATCAGAAACGAACAAATATAATCAGGAATTCACTCTGTTAATTTCATTGTTTATCCTGCGCTGTTAAACATGACGAAATCATGGATACCTTATCAAAGAGTAAACATCCAGTTAATCAGTGATGACAGAAGTATTGATATTTACCAGAATAGTTAAAACACTTCAGGTCAACAACAATCATCGTTAAGTCAATACAGTTCATTATGGATAATGACTAAAATCAATTGCTGTTTCAGTGAAGACTGATAACAGGTAGATATTAGCAACAACGTAGTAAAATAACTTATCTGAGTATCGTATGAATTACAGTAGTTATGATTGAATGAAGGAGAAGGTGGAGAAGGTGGAGAAGGTGGATACCATGATAATGGTGGCAATGAAGATTAGACAAGGAAGGAGTAAGTATAATCGGGTGAGGGTCAGAGTAATGGAATGAGTAAAGATAGAGAGTAAGTAAAAACAGAGTGAATAAAGACAAAGTGAATATAATTATAGTAATAAACCTAAATTAAAAATACTTGCGTATAATGGAAAGAAATAAGAATTAAGAATAGCGTATGAGTCGTAGTCATGACCTGGCTACAAAAAGTCATTCCATCTGGCTGTCATTCAGACACACTCCCCAAACATTCGACTACAAAGTACTAACAGAAAATTAACTGATGTATTATTCTTCTGCCCTGAATGAACATCCGGAAGTATAATCTCCCCTAGCTTCACGTTCACCGGGAAAAACGAAGCTATTTACTTTGATGATCGCTGACGAAAAACCGAACAGGCAGTTGCATAATCATGGACAACAGAGAAAAAGAGATACTCAGGATCCTGCGTCACAACCCACTGATCCAGCAGAATGAAATTGCTGAGATTTTACAAATCAGTCGGTCGCGTGTTGCTGCACACATTATGGATCTGATGCGCAAAGGTGCGATTAAAGGGAAAGGCTACATCCTGACAGAACAGGAATACTGTGTTGTTCTTGGGGCGATTAACATGGATATCCGTGGGGTGGCGGATATCCATTATCCACAGAAATCCTCCAGTCCGGGCAGTATTTACTGCTCTGCCGGAGGTGTCGGACGCAACATCGCCCATAATCTCGCCCTTCTGGGCCGCAATGTGCATCTGATATCTGCTGTAGGCAATGATTTTTATGGCGAAACATTACTGGAGCAGACCCGCCTGGTACCGGCGTTAATGTCACCAATTGTATTCGACTGAACGGACAAAATACTTCAACTTATGTCTCCATCGCCGACCTACAGGCAGAAACAGTGATGGCGATTAATGATACCCATATTCTGCAACAACTGACGCCGCAGTTGCTGGACGCCTCACGTATGTTAATCCGTCACGCTGGCGTGGTGCTGGCTGACTGTAATCTGACACCTGCCGCCCTTGAATGGATCTTTACGGTCGCTGACGGCATTCCCGTTTTTATTGATACAGTGTCGAAATTTAAGGCTGTTAATGTAAAAAACTGGCTTCCGCATATCCATACCCTGAAACCCACACAAAAAGAACTGGAGATATTATGGGGTTCCCCTGTCAACAATGAGACCGATCTACTCACCGCAGTGAACGCACTACATCAGCAGGGTGTGCAACAGATTTTTGTCTGGATGGGAGATGAATCCGTTTTCTGTAGCCAAAGAGAGGGAGAACAATTTCTGCTCACACCGCCCGTTCATGCCGTTGTGGACAGCTTTGGTGCAGATGATGGCTTTATGGCAGGTCTGCTTTACAGTTTTCTGGAAGGAAGTAGTTTCCAGGAAAGTGCTCACTTTGCGATGGCATGTGCAGCACTGTCACGTGCCAGCACCAGCATCAATAACCCAACACTTTCCGTTAATAACGCGCAATATCTGTTAAAAACATCCCGGGGGTAACACCCGGGATTGTATTTTTTATGCCAGCCCAATGAAAAAACCAGCGATAGTCGCACTCATCAGGTTTGACAGGGTGGCCGCCGCCAGTGCACGCATGCCCAGTTGTGCAATTTCAGGTGCACGCTGAGGTGATATGGCTGAAAAGGCACCCACCACCACACCAATGGAGCCAAAGTTGGCAAAACCACACAGTGCAAAAGAAATAATTGCGGTGGTTTTCACATCAAGCGTACTGCCTGGCTGTAAATAGGGTGAAAGATTGAGATAAGCAACAAATTCGTTAATTGCCAGCTTCTGACCAATCAGACTTCCTGCCAGTGAAGCATCCGCCCAGTCAACGCCCATGATCCACGCAAGGGGAGCCAAAATCCAGCCGAAAATGCCCTCAAGGGTAATATTACCATAACCAAACCAGCCTCCGATACCACCGATTATACCGTTAATCAGAGCAATAATAGCAACAAAGGTCATCACTACCGTTGCAACTCCGACAGCGATTTTCAACCCGGTCATCGCCCCGCTGGCCACTGCTTCAATAACACTTTTGGGAGGAGTATCAGTGAAAGAAAGATTTTCAAAAGTGACTTTTGATTCTTCTGTGGCCGGACTCAGAATACGGGCAAAAAGGATCCCCCCCGGGATCGCCATCAACGACGCCGCCAGCAAATAGTCAATCGGAACCCCCATCCCGGCATAGCCGATCATCATTGAACCGGCAATCGAAGCCATCCCACTGCAGATGACAGTAAATAATTCATTACGATTCAGACGATTAATAAACGGTTTTACAATTGCCGGGATCTCGTTTTGCCCCAGGAAAATTGTCGTTACTGCCACAAATGACTCAACTTTACTTATGTTCAGAGCTTTCTGAAAAATCCCCCCCAGAATACGGATAAGCCCCCATCACTCTGATGTAGTACAGCAGACTGATAAGCGCTGTAACAAAAATGATGGCAGGAAGTACACGGAAGGCGAAGATAAAACCCGCCCCATCGAACAGTACGTCCATTTTGTCCCCTACCAGAGAGCCAAAAATAAAGGCACTGCCCGCATCACTGTAAGACATAATTTTATGTACGCCCAGTGCAGCCTGTTCAACCAGCCATTTCCCCGGGGGAAATAGAGCATGATCCCACCAATCGCGATTTGAAGAACCAGTGCAGCTCCTGTGGTACGTAAACTGATACGTTTTTTATTCACTGATAGTAGAAATGCAATTATCAGCAATACTGCCATTCCCACTATACTTCTCATGATGTCCATAATGCTCTCCCCTTATACCTGAACCAGACACGGAATCTGGTTCAGGTAATTTCGGGCGACCTCACACTGCCCGTTCATTTATATCAGACAATTTGTTGATATTCTTTTGCTATCTCACAGGCCAGAACTGCGTTGTTGAATACCAGCTGAATATTTGATTTCAGACTGTCACCACCGGTTAATTCTGCCACCCGTGCCAGCAGGAACGGTGTGCTTTCTTTACCGGTAATGCCCTGCACTTCCGCTTCTTTTACGGCCTGGTCAATTGCTGCATTAATTTTCTCTTCCGCCATGGCGTAAGCTTCCGGAATCGGATTGGCAACAACCAGACCACCGTTCAGACCGGTTTGCCATTTCACTGCCATCGCGCGGGCAATCTCTTTTGCACTGTCCAGACGTATACTGACCTCAAACGGACTGGTGCGGCAAAAAAATGCCGGCAATGATCTTGTCTGATAGCCAATTAAAGGTACACCAAATGTTTCTAAATATTCCGTGGTTAACCCTAAATCGAGAATGGATTTCGCGCCTGCACAAACCACGGTGACATTAGTATGTGCCAGTTCCTGTAGGTCGGCTGAAATATCAAAAGTGTGTTCTGCACCGCGATGAACGCCGCCAATTCCTCCTGTGGCAAAAACTTTAATTCCGGCAAGAGCAGCAATAATCATGGTTGAAGCTACCGTTGTTGCACCATGTTTTCCTTCAGCAATAACGAAAGGTAAATCCCGGCGACTGACTTTGGTAACGTTATGTCCTTCGCGACCCAGTAATTCAATCTCATCTTTACTTAACCCGACTTTCATTACACCGCCAATAACGGCAATGGTGGCTGGTACTGCTCCGTGTTTACGTATAGTTTCTTCGACTTCAATAGCCGTCTGAGCATTCTGAGGAAAAGGCATACCATGTGAGATAATTGTTGACTCGAGAGCAACAACAGGTTTTTACTGTTAATGGCATCCTGTACTTCCGGTGAAATTTGCAGTAATTCAGAAGAAATGGTTATTTCAGACATTCTGTTTCTCCACTAAGCTTTTAACGTTAGCAACAGATAATTCAGGATTATTGGTATACTCACTGGTACCAGCGCCATTGATGAACACCCCTGTGCAAATCGAATGGAATCAATAAATGGCATATTATCAACCCAGCAGGAAGCCAGCCCTGCCATCATGGCATCCCCTGCCCCCGTAACGTTCACCACCTGTGTTTTTACTGGCGGCGACCAGCCGCTGGCTCCGTACAGTTCGCTGTAATAAACTCCATCCCCCCCCATGCTGAGCACAAGGCGATTCAGACCATGTGTATGGAACCATACCGCCACTTTTTCAGCATCATTCCGATCTGAAAGCGAAATACCACTGAGTGTTTCTGCTTCAAGCCGGTTGGGCTTGAGAGTATGAATTTGTGCTAAATGTTCACGAATTTTGACACACTTCCATGCAGATACCGGGTCAACAAATACCGGAACCTTACCTGCATTATTCAGTAGCCAGACAAGTGTTGACTCACTGATATTACAGTCTGCAACAATAACCTTCGCTCCCTGAATAAAATCAATATGCTGTGATAAAAACTCAGCTGAAATATGTTCACTAATCGTCATGTCATTTATTGCCACCAACATTTCACCGGTTTTATCGAGAAGTGATAAATAACTTGAGGTATTTTCCCCATTAACAATCAGACATTTATCAACATTAACGCCGGACTGAGTCGTTTGTGCTAATAATGATTGCCCGTAGAAATCATCTCCCACAGCTGACATCAGCCATGAGTTTTTACCCAGCAGAGCAAGATTATGTGCAATATTACGCCCCACACCTCCGGGCGTGAATTTAATCTTCCCCGGGTTAGAATCAGCATAATTTAAGGAGGCATACGAATATCCGGCTATATCTATATTGGCAGAGCCAATTGTGATGATGTATTCCTTATCACACATGGCACATCTCCTGACATTTAAAAACACAAAAATAATAAATCTGTATTTCTATTCGACCACGCAGATAGAGTTGAACATATATTCAAAATCAAACATGTGTTCACTTTATGCCTGTTTTTAGAAATGTAAATACCAGTCCAGAATCAAAAGTGAAAAATGAAAACAGGATCACAATTTTTATCGTTAATCCATGTTGTCCTTATCCGGTTTTATGGCGTTGCCCTGTTTCATCAGGTTATTTGCATGAACGGAATAAATACCGGAGATGACAGGAAACACCATAATATATTCAGGATGTTACGATGAATTTCATGAGGATCGCTAAAAATGAGCCTGTTTAATAATTTTATGCAAACACCTTATACCAGGGCTTCCCTTCGGAGATATCAATGACCCCCGACAGCGCTCTCACTGCCCTGGTTTGCTGGTTTCCGATATCCTCTTAACTTGCAGGCTCATCCCGCATTTCACTCATGGTGAATAAGGCACATAATGGTCTGGAGTCAATTCTGGCTTACGATTTGTAAATATAATAATTAAAGCGTTCTCAAAAGTCTGGCTGGATTACCGGCATACACGCCTTTTTACCAGCACGGGCTTTGTAACCACACTACCAGCCCCAATCACTGCTCCACTGCAAATTTCTGTTGTTAAAATAGTCGCTCCGCTACCCACTGTTACAGTGTTACCTAATACGATACGTATCCAGCTTTCTGCAGAGGCATCGGGACCACCACACTTAAAAAGATCATTAGCAAAAGTTACGCCATGACCGATGAAACAGCCATCACCTAAAATGACGTTCTCACAGATGAAACTGTGGGACTGAATTCGGCTCCGCTTGCCAATGATGCATCCCTTCTGTATTTCCACAAAGGGACCGATAAAACATCATCCCCCAGTTCACATTCATAGAGGTTTACTGGCATGACGACTTTCACATTTTCACCAAATTTCACATCACGAATGCCGCTGTTAATAACGTGCATATCCGTTGTATCCTCCCTCAGGATGATTCTTATCAGAACATTTCACCTGTCAGAATATTCCCGGTAATGCGATACAAGATCCTGTCTCACCGGGTACCACGTGTTATTGCCCGTATCCTTTTGCCCGTTACGAGTGTACAACCGGTTTTGTATTTTGCAATCCAGGCCTGTTACACCAGAGCATCCTCCCACTGCCCCCTCACTGCTCAGTCCGGGATTCAAAGTCATCTTCCAGCACTAAACCTCATACCAGTTCTGAACCTTCCCTCGCCAGCAGTCAGGATCGTACGGTTCACCACTATCCTCTTCCGTGAATGGCAGTAAGTGAGCAGCACCAAAATAAATCGGTACTTCCAATGACAGACAGTGAAAGTGTAAGGGGAAATATGAACATGAGAATGGAAGCAGATAAAAATACCGTTTCATGACTTCAGGGCGATTATCAGAAAACGAGCTAAGGGCGTCAGCCAACGTCCTGACCGTGGTATACGCTCAGGCACCGGATGCTGTTTTACCGGGTTCACCTGCCATCCAGTAGACGCCCCGGCCCACGACTGCAACCATAATTACGTTGCCCGGAACCGTCATGCTGCTTCGTCTCATATTTCACGAGATAACTGGCTCTGTTCCGGGCTTTCTGCAGCGCTTCCACATCACCACGCTTGATCCAGAGCACAGCGGCTTCACCTGGCTTTTGTCTGAAGCCTTCCTGGTATCAGAACATCCACCCGACAAAGGCGTGTCATCGGAAGAAGGGCGAGCATCAGACGATGTCGGTTTACGGGAAGGCGTCCACCGAAAAATGGACCAGGCCATCGCCTTGCCAGGGCCAAGATGCAGGGCGCTGCACCATGCCTCCTGGATCATCGTCGCCAGCGAAGACGGTTCGCTGAAATCCCCGAGCGAGCACCAGGTATCTTTGTTGAGCAGTAATATCACGTGATAATGTTTCCTGCCATACATCTTGCCGAACTCCCGGCACCAGAAATAACGCAGGCTGGTTGCATGCACACGCTGATTGGCCCATCTTTTTTCCGCTGGTAAGCCTGAATTTTGGCTTTCAGGGATGCGAAAAAACGGGAAATCACCGCTGAATCCGGATCGGGATCCATGATGGTGACAGGCATATACTCAGGGAAACGTAAATCCACCCGGATTAACGAGACGGCACGGTGTTGCACCAGGCACTGTTGAGAATACTTTCAAAACGGGATAACCAGTAATCATTGTGTATTGGTTGATTCATGATGAGAGATCTCCGTTGATTTGGATTGACTTCACATCATTAATCACTGCGGTAAAACTTTTACGGCATCCCACCATTGAGCAACGCCAATGGCTCCTGATTAAAGCAGAATGAATCGTCCCGTAACGAAAAGATAATCCTGCACACGACAGCAAAACGTAAAACAACAGCATGAATGAGCTAAATGTCTAAAGAAAACTGCCTTTTCACATTATTTTTCAGCGAGTAATCATACCAGCATCCCTAACATACGAAATCGCATCGTGATCGATCGCTGATTCGCCGAACAACTGATCGAATACACCGGAATCTGCACTAACATCCTGATGGGTAACGGAAGACTAAAAACCAGTGTTCTATTGATTGCACGGAATGCCTGTGCGCTGGCCTGACCAGTAAGCACAATTCTACGAGTAGTAAGATATCTACTCCAAAACCATGCGCAGTAGCCACCATATGTTGCCAGGGTGAAAAATAAGCTCAGAGCTATAGGGGAGTAATTCCGTTAATGTCATCGCCGTACCTCAATCAGCTCACAAACTGGCTGAAACGTTAAGCTGAGGCCTTTATTCTTCAGATGTATTTTCCGGTTTACCTGTAAATTATCTTCTGATATTTATCACATTAGTAATTGTGCTGATTATCTACATACTTCAAGGTCTGAAATATGAAGCTAACAGAAGAAAGTCTGAATCTAGTCATTGACATCCTGAATGATTTGATCTGTGAAGGAAAAAATGCTGAACGATGTGGAGCGCAGATCTCTGCTCAATGCAGTTATGGCAATTACAGCGGTAAAAGAACGTTCTGTCGTATCTGTATCATCCCGAAAAGAGCAAAGTAAGAAGGAGAAGAAGGAAAGAGAGATCGATCCTCGTTTCCCAAATGCTGGTGTGGCATGGAATGAGGCAGACGAGAGTTTATTGCGAGATGTTCTGGAGGATGTACCGGACGATGAAATTGGTAAACACCTTTTCTGGCTAGCAGAGAAACTAGGGCGAACCCCGTACAGTGTAGCCTGTAAAGTCAGACAAATTAAGAAATTACCTGCAGAATGGAAGGATCAATTTCGTAAAATCTCTGACAGGATCCGTAGTTCTGGAATGTCAGTCAGTGAATATCTACAACGCCAGGGACTGTTAAGCCCAGAGTCAGGGAAGAAAACAATCCTGTCAGTCATAACAACAATGTAGCTTAATCCTGAAGAAGATGAACAGTTTATACTCTTTAAACTGTTCCCTTAATTTTAGAAAAACAGTTTGTGTAAGTGCATGCTCCAACATTCTGAAGGCGTTATTTCTTACAATACATCATAATCATTGGCAGATTCTCATCTGAATCAAAACACCACAACCAATCATCACACTTTTTCTGAAAAAGAGCCTTATGATGAAGATAATCACCTTACGCTGAGAAAAACACACCAGGGCCAGTTAATCACCTTATCAATCTCGCCGTTACAAAATCATCCATAAGCCATTTAACAGTGTTATCGCAAACTCACAGTAAATCGCATCAGGTTACCTCAATCGGATTTGAGTTAATTCACTGGGCTTTACGTAAAGATACTTTTCTCAGGTTAACGACTAAAACACGAAAACTCAGAAAAGGTTAAACACAGGTTCAGTAAAATCGAATATCATCTTGATTGCTTAAACAGGACAGAGGGTTTTGTAGTGAGGTTAACTGATTTTAGCGATCGTAAAAAAAGGACTAACAAATTTACTAAACTGGATGTGTTTCAGACAAAGCAATGTGTACAGCAATGCTTAATGAAAATACTTGTATGATTGTCTATGAAAATGCGTGTATAACACTTAGTGAAGATATGTCTGTATAATACGTATATAGTACCATTCCCGACATTCTCAATATCTTCAGACATCCATGCAGACTGAGTGTTGATTTCAGTTTTTCACGGTACCAGCATGGATCTTTACTGGTCAAAAACAGACAGATTTACTCTGGAATTATTTTTTTGATTCCGTCTTCAGAACAACAAAAACTCGTGATAACTCTACAACAAACTATCGTAATTGGCTTCTGTAACCCCGTCACTTTTCCTAAGAAACGTGCCCCCATATGATGCGGGAGAGATAAGTCATCGTATACAGGAAACACTGCCAATCATAATATGGCGTCATTCAGTAATTTTTATCCATAATCAGATTAGCATATCATGATTATTGAATATTATGATATATAGCTCATATGAATGTGTTATTATCTGTAAGCGTTAAGCATCACATTGCATAACCATACTAAGCTGGCTAATCATCAACATTTTTATATGTAACTCATTGAAATTAATTATATGTTTTTTGTGAATAATTAATATGTAATGTGAAATTAATATTTTTACATCATGAGCGCCATTTAAAATTACCATCCTGAATATCATATGACAATATATTTTCACTAAAGCATGAATTGTATATGTCTATTAACTCTGGAAAATTATCAGGATTCACCTTCAAATTCACTTGAATGTTACGCTTAATTTCACCCAGCAGTTCTTCATGTGTGGATTTTATTATCCCTTTCTCATAATCGATAAATACACACATGTTCTTTATGAATTCAAAACCTTTTCCTGTATACAGTTTAATGAATGCCACCAGAGCAAACATTTCAAGATATAGCCATAATGCCACGTTAGTTTTTTGCAAAGTATAAAAAATTGAATTCGCCACTCTTTTACTTATTGCTCTTTTATACTCTGATCGGGCAAGATTCAGTAGCGGAAGCTCTCGTTCAATAAATGAATGTGAAAAGACTGGATAAATTGATGTCGGAAACCTTTCAGGTCTTATGATATTTTCTATTTCCACCATAAATCTATCCATAGAAAGAAAGTCACTTTCTTTTTTTATTCTGGTATAGAGACCGCCTTTATTCCTTTCTGAGGTTTGTTTTCGTGCTATCCCCCCTAACAATTTCTCTAATTGTTTATTTATCTTCGTATAATTAAATACAACCATTCTTCTTATCATCCTCGGAAGGATAATAATATCAGTGCTTGAATCACTTGAACGGCAATTATTATTTATCCATGCAACTTCAAGTTGCAGTATCGGAACATTAACTTTTCTGGGGTGAATATCACTCTGATATCGTTTTTTGTATGCGTTTTCATTAAGATATTCTCTGCTGTAGAGAAACTTATAGCAATATAATCTGATAATATCTTTTATGTAAAATTTAAATAGTTCACCTGTAACAGATATATGTTTTCTGCTCAGTAACTCCTGTGTATTAAGCCATTCCCGTGACCGAAGCACACCCTTGTGAAAACTTTTTTCTTACTTGCTTTGAGGCACGGCATTGATGTAATATTTTTGCGTCCTCAATAATTCTCTTTCCCGTTTTATTTTTTGCAGCATCTCTTACTCCATAAAATATCTCCCGGTCCAGACTTTTGTCATATTTACTGATTATACGACAAATATTCCTGACCCGACGATTCTCTTTATTTCGCTTCCATAGCTTATAATGATCATCGCATAACCTTAAGGCATTTGCCTCATCAAATTCTGAAACAGGATTACTGCATTTTTTATTCCGACAAATACCTTTGTTTTTAGCCATACTCTTCTTCCCGTCAATGGAAAAATTTTCACACCCATATTACCTGAATGATAAACCGGATTAGTGTGATCCGGTTCAGTGAAATCAACAGGATACCGGTATGCCATTCAGCAATTCTTCCCTCTCCGCGCAAGTGAAATCATATCTGACGTTTCTTCCTGAAGAAATACGCCAGAAAATCCTTGAACATCTCCACGGTGTTATTCATTACGAGCCCGTGATTGGCATTATGGGTAAATCCGGCACCGGCAAGAGCAGCCTGTGTAATGCCATTTTTCAGTCCCGTATCTGCGCCACGCATCCCCTGAACGGCTGCACCCGCCAGGCTCATCGTCTTACCCTGCAGCTCGGTGAACGCAGAATGACGCTGGTCGATCTGCCCGGCATTGGTGAAACACCGCAGCATGATCAGGAATACCGAGCGCTTTATCGTCAGTTACTGCCGGAACTGGATCTGATTATCTGGATCCTGCGGAGTGATGAACGTGCGTATGCTGCCGATATTGCCATGCATCAGTTTTTACTGAATGAGGGCGCAGATCCCTCGCGTTTTCTGTTTGTTCTCAGCCATGCCGATCGCATGTTTCCTGCTGAAGAATGGAATGCCACAGAAAAATGCCCGTCCCGTCACCAGGAACTCTCACTGGCGACAGTAATAGCCCGGGTGGCCACCCTGTTCCCTTCATCATTTCCGGTACTCCCTGTAGCCGCACCTGCAGGCTGGAACCTTCCAGCGCTGGTGTCACTGATGATCCACGCGCTGCCACCACAGGCAACCAGCGCAGTTTATTCACATATCAGGGGGGAAAACCGCTCTGAACAGGCCCGGAAACACGCACAACAGACTTTTGGTGATGCCATCGGGAAAAGTTTTGACGACGCCGTTGCCCGGTTCAGTTTTCCGGCCTGGATGTTACAGCTTCTGCGTAAAGCCCGGGACCGCATTATCCACCTGCTGATCACACTGTGGGAGCGTCTGTTCTGACACACTCACGCCGACAGGATGTGTCGCTGGATTAACGAGCATTCTTCTTTTTATGAAATCATGCTTAAAAATCAGATAATTAAAAGAATATTTTTTCTGCTGCATTTTATTCCTGATTATCCGGATGCGACACATCCTTTCAACATCATGATGCATAATAACATCATGAAATAAAAGATGTTTTCTTACGGAGTGCACATCTATGTCTGATAATCGTTCCCGGCATGATCGCCTGGCGGTTCGCTTATCACTCATTATCAGCCGACTGATGGCCGGAGAATCTCTGTCACTAAAAACACTGTCAGATGAATTTGGCGTTACAGAACGTACTTTACAGCGCGATTTTCATCAGCGTCTGGTTCACCTGGATTTAGAGTACAGAAATGGCAGGTACAGCCTCAGACGACAGAGCAGCCCAGGTGCGATCCCTGAAATGCTTTCTTTTATACAGAATACCGGGATCGCACGGATACTTCCGCTCCGGAACGGACGACTGATAACCTGTCTTACCGACAACCAGGAGCCCTCTCCCTGCCTTATCTGGCTACCGGCGCCGGATATCACTGCAACGTTCCCCGAGTGTTTCTCGCAACTCATCCTGGCAATAAGACAGTGTATCCACATCTCTCTGATGACTGAGCGATGGTATCCGTCACTGGAGCCCTGCCGGCTCATTTATTACAGCGGTAGCTGGTATCTGATCGCGTTACAGAAGGGAAAACTGCAGGTCTTTCCTCTGGCAGATATCAAATCAGTCAGCCTGACATCAGAACGGTTTGAACGGAGAGGCCACATCCACAGTCTGGTCGCTGAAGAGCGTTTTATCTCCGCCCTGCCACATTTCTCTTTCATCCATAAACTTATCAACACCTTTAACCTGTGATCGCCGGCCTGCCAAAGCCGTCCCGACAGGTATGGAGACAATATGTTGAACAGAAAACTAAATATACGGCTACGTCATTCCCTGAACAGTCACTGCATACCTTCCATCATTATCAATAACACCGTACGTTCATTTCAGAGGTCAGTCATGAATACCAGAGCTCTTTTTCCCCTGCTGTTCACTGTGGCATCATTCTCCGCCTCCGCCGGCAACTGGGCTGTCAAAAACGGCTGGTGTCAGACCATGACGGAAGATGGTCAGGCGCTGGTAATGCTGAAAAATGGCACGATTGGTATTACCGGCCTGATGCAGGGATGCCCGAATGGTGTACAGACGCTCCTGGGCAGCCGTATCAGTATTAACGGTAACCTGATCCCCACATCACAAATGTGTAATCAGCAGACGGGATTCAGGGCTGTTGAGGTGGAAATCGGACAGGCGCCGGAAATGGTCAAAAAAGCCGTTCACTCCATAGCAGAGCGTGATGTGTCCGTTTTACAGGCATTTGGTGTACGAATGGAATTCACCCGCGGTGATATGCTGAAGGTCTGTCCGAAATTTGTCACATCACTTGCCGGTTTTTCCCCGAAACAGACGACCACTATTAATAAAGATTCCGTCCTGCAGGCTGCCCGGCAGGCATACGCCCGGGAATATGACGAGGAAACAACAGAAACCGCTGATTTTGGCTCTTACGAAGTAAAAGGCAATAAGGTTGAGTTTGAAGTATTCAATCCTGAAGACCGTGCGTACGACAAAGTGACCGTCACGGTTGGTGCTGACGGTAATGCCACCGGCGCCAGCGTTGAATTTATCGGAAAATAGCCGGTATGTCGGACTGCCACCCTGTTTTATTGCCCGAAGGCCCTTTCTCACGCGAACAGGCGATGGCTGTCACAACAGCTTACCGCAATGTGCTTATTGAAGATGACCAGGGAACGCATTTCCGGCTGGTTATCCGCAATGCCGAAGGGCAGCTACGCTGGCGGTGCTGGAATTTTGAACCTGATGCCGGAAAACAGCTAAATTCGTATCTCGCCAGTGAGGGAATTCTCAGGCAATAAACGTCTTCATTTCATCCATCAGGCCGCGTCTTCTCCGGGAGACGCGGCCTTTTCGTTTATACCGCTAACTCATTCATAAGGAGCAAATAATGCGATTAGCCAGTCGTTTTGGTCATGTAAACCAGATACGCCGTGACCGTCCGCTGACACATGAAGAACTGATGCACTATGTACCCAGTATTTTTGGGGAAGATCGGCATACCTCCCGCAGTGAACGCTATGCGTACATTCCCACCATCACCGTACTGGAAAGCCTGCAGCGGGAAGGTTTTCAGCCATTCTTCGCCTGCCAGACCCGCGTGCGCGACCCGGGCCGCCGGGGATACACCAAACACATACTGCGTCTGCGCCGTGACGGGGAGATAAACGGACAACATGTCCCTGAAATTATTCTGCTCAACTCTCATGACGGTACCTCCAGCTACCAGATGTTACCCGGATATTTTCGTGCCATCTGCACCAATGGCCTGGTCTGCGGTCAGTCGCTGGGAGAAGTGCGTGTTCCGCACCGGGGAAATGTGGTGGACAGAGTCATTGAAGGGGCTTACGAGGTGGTGGGGGTTTTTGACCGGATTGAGGAAAAGCGTGATGCCATGCAGTCGCTGATTCTGCCGCCACCGGCACGCCAGGCGCTGGCACAGGCGGCGCTGACTTACCGTTATGGTGACGAACATCAGCCCGTCACCACCGCCGACATTCTGACACCACGACGCCGGGAGGATTACGGTAAGGACCTGTGGAGTGCTTATCAGACCATTCAGGAGAATATGCTGAAAGGCGGAATTTCCGGTCGCAGTGCCAGAGGGAAACGTATCCATACCCGTGCCATTCACAGCATCGACACCGACATTAAGCTCAATCGCGCATTGTGGGTGATGGCTGAAACGCTGCTGGAGAGCATGTGCTGATGCCTTTTCCCTGAAAGCGCAGTTCTGACTCACGTCTGTCCCTTCCCCCGGGGTTTCTTCCATTCATTTACTTTTTATAAGGAATAATCTCATGACAACCGTCTCGCATAATTCCACCACTCCTTCTGTTTCCGTAACCGCTGCATCAGGGAATGACCAGCCTCAGCTGGTTGCCACCATAGTCCCTGATGAACAGCGCATCAGCTTCTGGCCGCAGCATTTTGGCCTCATTCCACAGTGGGTGACCCTGGAGCCCCGTGTCTTCGGCTGGATGGACCGTCTGTGTGAAGACTACTGCGGGGGTATCTGGAATCTGTACACCCTGAACAACGGTGGCGCATTTATGGCACCCGAACCGGATGACGATGATGACGAAACATGGGTGCTGTTCAATGCCATGAACGGTAACCGCGCTGAAATGAGTCCGGAAGCTGCCGGCATTGCCGCCTGTCTGATGACGTACAGTCATCATGCCTGTCGTACGGAGTGTTATGCCATGACGGTCCATTATTACCGGCTGCGGGATTACGCCCTGCAGCATCCGGAATGCAGCGCCATTATGCGCATCATCGACTGAATGGAGAGAAGACAATGCAACAACTTTCCTTTCTGCCCGGAGAGATGACGCCCGGCGAGCGCAGCCTCATTCAACGGGCCCTGAAAACCCTGGACCGCCATCTTCATGAACCCGGCGTGGCCTTCACCTCCACCCGTGCGGCACGGGAATGGCTGATTCTGAACATGGCGGGACTGGAGCGTGAAGAGTTCCGGGTGCTGTATCTGAACAACCAGAATCAGCTGATTGCCGGTGAAACCCTCTTCACCGGCACCATCAACCGCACGGAAGTCCATCCCCGTGAAGTGATTAAACGCGCCCTGTATCACAATGCCGCTGCTGTGGTGCTGGCACACAATCACCCGTCCGGTGAAGTCACACCCAGCAAGGCAGACCGCCTTATCACGGAACGTCTGGTACAGGCACTGGGCCTGGTGGATATCCGGGTGCCGGACCATCTGATAGTCGGTGGCAACCAGGTTTTCTCCTTTGCCGAACATGGTCTGCTTTAACCCGTCACAACCACATCACGCTTGTTTTCACTTTTATCTTCTGTCTTCAGAGGTATCACACTATGAAAATCATCACCCGTGGTGAAGCCATGCGTATTCACCAACAACATCCGGCATCCCGTCTTTTTCCTTTCTGTACCGGCAAATACCGCTGGCACGGCAGCACTGAAGCGTATACCGGTCGTGAAGTGCAGGATATTCCCGGTGTGCTGGCCGTGTTTGCTGAACGCCATAAGGACAGTTTTGGCCCGTATGTCCGGCTGATGAGCGTCACCCTGAACTGATGTTCCGTCACCCGGAAAACGAGTACGACCAGATGGACTCAGACGCCGCTGTGGATGAGGCCATTCTCGTCAATGCATACATCTTCACCGAAACCGGTCAGCGCGCCGGCTGACCTGTCATCGTTAAACCATTCTTAACCACTTTTCAGAGAGGATTTTATCGTGTCAGACAAACTCTCCGGGATAACTCATCCCGACGACAATCACGACCGCCCCTGGTGGGGGCTTCCCTGCACAGTGAGGCCCTGTTTTGGTGCCCGTCTGGTGCAGGAGGGTAACCGCCTGCATTACCTTGCCGACCGCGCCGGTATCAGAGGCCGCTTCAGCGACGCAGATGCATACCATCTGGACCAGGCCTTTCCGCTGCTGATGAAACAACTGGAGCTCATGCTCACCAGCGGTGAACTGAATCCCCGCCATCAGCATACCGTCACGCTGTATGCGAAAGGTCTGACCCGCAAAGCTGACACCCTCGGTAGCGGTGGTTACGTTTATCTGGCTGTTTATCCGACGCCCGAAACGAAAAAGTAAACCACCGGAATAACCTTCTGCTCCGGCCTGGTGCTTTCACCACGCCACTTTTCCATTTTTCATCTCTGCATATCAGGAAAACCTTCAGTATGAAAACATTACCCGATACACACGTACGGGAGGCATCGAGCTGCCCGTCTCCCGTCACCATCTGGCAGACTCTGCTCTCCCGACTACTGGGCCAGCATTACGGCCTTACACTGAATGACACACCGTTCGCCGATGAACGTGTGATTGAGCAGCATATTGAAGCTGGCATTTCACTGTGTGATGCGGTGAATTTTCTCGTGGAAAAATACGCGCTGGTGCGTACCGACCAGCCGGGATTCAGCACTTGTCCCCGCTCTCAGTTAATAAACAGTATTGATATCCTCCGGGCTCGCCGGGCGACCGGCCTGATGACCCGCGACAATTACAGAACGGTAAATAACATTACCCTGGGTAAGCATCCGGAGAAACGATGAAACTTTCCCTGATGCTGGAAGCCGACAGAATTAATGTGCAGGCACTGAACATGGGGCGAATTGTCGTTGACGTCGATGGTGTTAATCTCACTGAACTGATTAACAAGGTCGCTGAAAACGGTTATTCACTCCGCGTGGTGGAGGAATCCGACCAACAGTCAACCTGCACACTACCACCGTTTGCAACCCTTGCCGGCATACGCTGCAGTACCGCACATATCACGGAAAAGGATAACGCCTGGCTGTACTCGCTGTCACACCAGACCAGTGACTTCGGTGAATCAGAATGGATTCATTTCACAGGTAGCGGATATCTGTTACGTACCGATGGGTGGTCATATCCGGTTCTGCGGCTTAAACGCCTGGGGCTGTCAAAACGTTCCGTCGTCTGGTTATCACACTTACCCGACGTTATGGCGTCAGTCTCATTCATCTGGATGCCAGCGCTGAATGCCTGCCGGGTTTACCCACTTTCAACTGGTAACCAGGAACAACATGAAATCATTAACCACAGAAACCGCACTGGATATTCTGATTGCGTGGCTGCAGGACAATATCGACTGCGAATCGGGGAATTATCTTTGACAACAATGAGGATAAAACGGATTCAGCAGCACTGTTGCCCTGTATCGAACAGGCCAGAGAGGATATCCGTACCCTGCGCCAACTGCAGCTTCAGCACCAGAACCGGTGAGTCTCACTCATCATCTCACTCACCAGACTTCATTCCACTGACGCCAGCCTGAACACGGCTGGCGTTTTCATTTATCTGCAAAAGGAATATCGATTATGTCTGAAATCACAGTCTCCCGTCCGGAAGTGGTCAACGAGAATACGGACGTTATCTGCTCCACCTCAGTCAGGTACAGGTCACTGGAATATGATAATTTTCCGGAAATCAGCGAAGCGAACATTCTGAGCACATTTGAACAACTGCACCAGAACAAAGATGAAGTGTTTGAACGGGGAGTGATCAACGTCTTCAAAGGGCTGAGCTGGGATTACAAAACCAACTCACCCTGTAAATTTGGCAGTAAAATTATCGTCAACAATCTGGTGAGATGGGACCAGTGGGGATTTCATCTTATCAGTGGAATGCAGGCAGATCGCCTGGCTGACCTGGAAAGAATGTTGCATCTGCTCAGCGGTAAACCGATCCCCGACAACCGAGGGAATATCACCATTAATCTGGATGATCACATACAGTCCGTTCAGGGTAAAGGACGCTATGAAGATGAGATGTTCATCATTAAATACTTTAAGAAGGGATCTGCACACATCACTTTCAAAAGGCTGGAGCTGATTGACAGAATTAACGATATAATAGCCAGGCACTTTCCTTCTGTGCTCTCAGCCTGACCCCGAGTTTGATTCCCTTTCGATATCAAAAGGGACTGCGGGGACAAAAGAGGGTACATCTTTCACCAAACCAAACAAAATAAACTAATATCAACATGATAGAAGCATTCTTCGATTCCGAGTCCGGCACCAAATTCATATAAACGGACCTCCACGGAGGTCCGTTTTTCGTTTCAGGACGCCACGATTTAAGCGTTCTGCCTCCAAATCAATTCTACCGAACTCAACCAGATTCTCCCCACATCACCAGCAATTTGCGGGCATATCCCAATTCGGGAAAATTTGTTTCTGAGCTATAGCACTGACTGACGTGAAATGTCGTGCGGCCCCGTGATGCTGTTGAACGTCAAATGACGTCATCAGGAGCGTAACGCATCCATAAAGCACAACATCGGTCTGAACGCCGACTGATAAGATTTTCTGAATGAGAACAAAGAGAAATGTATCGGTCCACTTGCTCATGCAAAGACTAACAATCCATTAAAATAGTAAGCGCTCCGGACAATTTTTCATGGATTATTTTCTGAACATTTTTCTTTGGCAAAGATGATGAATTTTGATGGTAAGGAAAATTACTTCTGGTTCTCAGTAAAATCCTTTCGTAATACTATGTAATCAAGAAGTTTATGGCGGGTAAAAATAACGTCTTGCATTCACCAATAATATGTAAATAAACCCATCTATAGATGGAAAAAATAGGTTATGGCAATTATCATTGCATCATTCCCTTTTCGAATGAGTTTCTATTATGCAACAACCTGTAGTTCGCGTTGGCGAATGGCTTGTTACTCCGTCCATAAACCAAATTAGCCGCAATGGGCGTCAACTTACCCTTGAGCCGAGATTAATCGATCTTCTGGTTTTCTTTGCTCAACACAGTGGCGAAGTACTTAGCAGGGATGAACTTATCGATAATGTCTGGAAGAGAAGTATTGTCACCAATCACGTTGTGACGCAGAGTATCTCAGAACTACGTAAGTCATTAAAAGATAATGATGAAGATAGTCCTGTCTATATCGCTACTGTACCAAAGCGCGGCTATAAATTAATGGTGCCGGTTATCTGGTACAGCGAAGAAGAGGGAGAGGAAATAATGCTATCTTCGCCTCCCCCTATACCAGAGGCGGTTCCTGCCACAGATTCTCCCTCCCACAGTCTTAACATTCAAAACACCGCTACGCCACCTGAACAATCCCCAGTTAAAAGCAAACGATTCACTACCTTTTGGGTATGGTTTTTTTCCTGTTGTCGTTAGGTATCTGTGTCGCACTGGTAGCATTTTCAAGTCTTGAAACACGTCTTCCGATGAGTAAATCGCGCATTTTGCTCAATCCACGCGATATTGACATTAATATGGTTAATAAGAGTTGTAACAGCTGGAGTTCCCCGTATCAGCTCTCTTACGCGATAGGCGTGGGTGATTTGGTGGCGACATCACTTAACACCTTCTCCACCTTTATGGTGCATGACAAAATCAACTACAACATTGATGAACCGAGCAGTTCCGGTAAAACATTATCTATTGCGTTTGTTAATCAGCGCCAATACCGTGCTCAACAATGCTTTATGTCGGTAAAATTGGTAGACAATGCAGATGGTTCAACCATGCTGGATAAACGTTATGTCATCACTAACGGTAATCAGCTGGCGATTCAAAATGATTTACTGGAGAGTTTATCAAAAGCGTTAAACCAACCGTGGCCACAACGAATGCAGGAGACGCTCCAGCAAATTTTGCCGCATCGTGGTGCGTTATTAACTAATTTTTATCAGGCTCATGATTATTTACTGCATGGCGATGATAAATCATTGAATCGTGCCAGTGAATTATTAGGTGAGATTGTTCAATCATCCCCAGAATTTACCTACGCGAGAGCAGAAAAAGCATTAGTTGATATCGTGCGCCATTCTCAACATCCTTTAGATGAAAAACAATTAGCAGCACTGAATACAGAAATAGATAACATTGTTACACTGCCGGAATTGAATAACCTGTCCATTATATATCAAATAAAAGCGGTCAGTGCTCTGGTAAAAGGTAAAACAGATGAGTCTTACCAGGGCGATAAATACTGGCATTGATCTTGAAATGTCCTGGCTAAATTATGTGTTGCTTGGCAAGGTTTATGAAATGAAGGGGATGAACCGGGAAGCAGCTGATGCATATCTCACCGCCTTTAATTTACGCCCAGGGGCAAACACCCTTTACTGGATTGAAAATGGTATATTCCAGACTTCTGTTCCTTATGTTGTACCTTATCTCGACAAATTTCTCGCTTCAGAATAAGTGACTCCCAGGTTGATTCATACTCGGGAATATTTATTGTTGAGTTTTTGTATGTTTCTGTTGGTATAATATGTTGCGGTAATTTATTTGCCGCATAATTTTTATTACATAAATTTAACCAGAAAATGTCCCGCAATCCATTGTAAACATTGAATGTTTATCTTTTCATGATATCAACTTGCGATCCTGATGTGTTAATAAAAAACCTCAAGTTCTCACTTACAGAAACTTTTGTGTTATTTCACCTAATCTTTAGGACTAATCCTTTTTTTCGTGAGTATTCTTAGCGCCAGTTTGGTCTGGTCAGGAAATAGTTATACATCATGACCCGGACTCCAAATTCAAAAATGAAATTAGGAGAAGAGCATGAGTTCTGCCAAGAAGATCGGGCTATTTGCCTGTACCGGTGTTGTTGCCGGTAATATGATGGGGAGCGGTATTGCATTATTACCTGCGAACCTAGCAAGTATCGGTGGTATTGCTATCTGGGGTTGGATTATCTCTATTATTGGTGCAATGTCGCTGTCGTATGTATATGCCCGACTGGCAACAAAAACCCGCAACAAGGTGGCCCAATTGCTTATGCCGGAGAAATTTCCCCTGCATTTGGTTTTCAGACAGGTGTTCTTTATTACCATGCTAACTGGATTGGTAACCGGCGATTGGTATTACCGCTGTATCTTATCTTTCCACCTTCTTCCCAGTATTAAATGATCCTGTTCCGGCGGGTATCGCCTGTATTGCTATCGTCTGGGTATTTACCTTTGTAAATATGCTCGGCGGTACTGGGTAAGCCGTTTAACCACTATTGGTCTGGTGCTGGTTCTTATTCCTGTGGTAATGACAGCTATTGTTGGCTGGCATTGGTTTGATGCTGCGACTTATGCTGCTAACTGGAATACTGCGGATACCACCGATGGTCATGCGATCATTAAAAGTATTCTGCTCTGCCTGTGGGCCTTCGTGGGTGTTGAATCCGCAGCTGTAAGTACTGGTATGGTTAAAAACCCGAAACGTACCGTTCCGCTGGCAACCATGCTGGGTACTGGTTTAGCAGGTATTGTTTATATCGCTGCGACTCAGGTGCTTTCCGGTATGTATCCGTCTTCTGTAATGGCGGCTTCCGGTGCTCCGTTTGCAATCAGTGCTTCAACTATCCTCGGTAACTGGGCTGCGCCGCTGGTTTCTGCATTCACCGCCTTTGCGTGCCTGACTTCTCTGGGCTCCTGGATGATGTTGGTAGGCCAGGCAGGTGTACGTGCCGCTAACGACGGTAACTTCCCGAAAGTTTATGGTGAAGTCGACAGCAACGGTATTCCGAAAAAGGTCTGCTGCTGGCTGCAGTGAAAATGACTGCCCTGATGATCCTCATCACTCTGATGAACTCTGCCGGTGGTAAAGCCTCTGACCTGTTCGGTGAACTGACCGGTATCGCAGTACTGCTGACTATGCTGCCGTACTTCTACTCTTGCGTTGACCTGATTCGTTTTGAAGGCGTTAACATCCGCAACTTTGTCAGCCTGATCTGCTCTGTACTGGGTTGCGTGTTCTGCTTCATCGCGCTGATGGGCGCAAGCTCCTTCGAGCTGGCAGGTACCTTCATCGTCAGCCTGATTATCCTGATGTTCTACGCTCGCAAAATGCACGAGCGCCAGAGCCACTCAATGGATAACCACACAGCGTCTAACGCACATTAATTAAAAGTATTTTCCGAGGCTCCTCCTTTCATTTTGTCCCATGTGTTGGGAGGGGCCTTTTTTACCTGGAGATATGACTATGAACGTTATTGCAATATTGAATCACATGGGGGTTTATTTTAAAGAAGAACCCATCCGTGAACTTCATCGCGCGCTTGAACGTCTGAACTTCCAGATTGTTTACCCGAACGACCGTGACGATTTATTAAAACTGATCGAAAACAATGCGCGTCTGTGCGGCGTTATTTTTGACTGGGATAAATATAATCTCGAGCTGTGCGAAGAAATTAGCAAAATGAACGAGAACCTGCCGTTGTACGCGTTCGCTAATACGTATTCCACTCTCGATGTAAGCCTGAACGATCTGCGTTTACAGATTAGCTTCTTTGAATATGCGCTGGGTGCTGCTGATGATATTGCTAACAAGATCAAGCAGACCACTGACGAATATATCAACACTATTCTGCCTCCGCTGACTAAAGCACTGTTTAAATATGTTCGTGAAGGTAAATATACTTTCTGTACTCCTGGTCATATGGGCGGTACTGCATTCCAGAAAAGCCCGGTAGGTAGCCTGTTCTATGATTTCTTTGGTCCGAACACCATGAAATCTGATATTTCCATTTCAGTATCTGAACTGGGTTCTCTGCTGGATCACAGTGGTCCACACAAAGAAGCAGAACAGTATATCGCTCGCGTCTTTAACGCAGACCGCAGCTACATGGTGACCAACGGTACTTCCACTGCGAACAAAATTGTTGGTATGTACTCTGCTCCGGCAGGCAGCACCATTCTGATTGACCGTAACTGCCACAAATCGCTGACCCACCTGATGATGATGAGCGATGTTACGCCAATCTATTTCCGCCCGACCCGTAACGCTTACGGTATTCTTGGTGGTATCCCACAGAGTGAATTCCAGCACGCTACCATTGCTAAGCGCGTGAAAGAAACACCAAACGCAACCTGGCCGGTACATGCTGTAATTACCAACTCTACCTATGATGGTCTGCTGTACAACACCGACTTCATCAAGAAAACACTGGATGTAAAATCCATCCACTTTGACTCCGCGTGGGTGCCTTACACCAACTTCTCACCGATTTACGAAGGTAAATGCGGTATGAGCGGTGGCCGTGTAGAAGGGAAAGTGATTTACGAAACCCAGTCCACTCACAAACTGCTGGCGGCATTCTCTCAGGCTTCCATGATCCACGTTAAAGGTGACGTAAACGAAGAAACCTTTAACGAAGCCTACATGATGCACACCACCACTTCTCCGCACTACGGTATCGTGGCGTCCACTGAAACCGCAGCGGCGATGATGAAAGGCAATGCAGGTAAACGTCTGATCAACGGTTCCATTGAACGTGCGATCAAATTCCGTAAAGAGATCAAACGTCTGAGAACGGAATCTGATGGCTGGTTCTTTGATGTATGGCAGCCGGATCATATCGATACCACTGAATGCTGGCCGCTGCGTTCTGACAGCACCTGGCACGGCTTCAAAAACATCGATAACGAGCACATGTATCTTGACCCGATCAAAGTCACCCTGCTGACTCCGGGGATGGAAAAAGACGGCACCATGAGCGACTTCGGTATTCCGGCCAGCATCGTGGCGAAATACCTCGACGAACATGGCATCGTTGTTGAGAAAACCGGTCCGTATAACCTGCTGTTCCTGTTCAGCATCGGTATCGATAAGACCAAAGCACTGAGCCTGCTGCGTGCTCTGACTGACTTCAAACGTGCGTTCGATCTGAACCTGCGTGTGAAAAACATGCTGCCGTCTCTGTATCGTGAAGATCCTGAATTCTATGAAAACATGCGTATTCAGGAACTGGCTCAGAATATCCACAAACTGATTGTTCACCACAATCTGCCGGATCTGATGTATCGCGCATTTGAAGTGCTGCCGACGATGGTAATGACTCCGTATGCTGCGTTCCAGAAAGAGCTGCACGGTATGACCGAAGAAGTTTACCTCGACGAAATGGTCGGTCGTATTAATGCCAATATGATCCTTCCATATCCGCCGGGAGTTCCTCTGGTAATGCCGGGTGAAATGATCACCGAAGAAAGCCGTCCGGTTCTGGAGTTCCTGCAGATGCTGTGTGAAATCGGCGCTCACTATCCGGGCTTTGAAACCGATATTCACGGTGCATACCGTCAGGCTGATGGTACCGCTATACCGTTAAGGTATTGAAAGAAGAAAGCAAAAATAATTAGCTCGTACAAGGGAAGTGGCTTGCCACTTCCCTTTTTTGCTCATAAGGAGAACACATGAAAACACCCTCACAGCCGCGCGCGATATACTATATCGTGGCGATCCAAATCTGGGAGTACTTCAGTTTTTACGGCATGCGTGCCTTACTCATTCTCTATCTCACCCATCAGCTTGGTTTTGATGATAACCATGCCATCAGCCTGTTCAGCGCATATGCTTCTCTGGTATACGTTACCCCTATTCTCGGCGGCTGGCTTGCCGACCGCCTGCTCGGCAACCGCACTGCAGTGATTGCCGGCGCGCTGTTAATGACCCTTGGCCATGTGGTGCTGGGCATTGATACAAATTCAACCTTTAGCCTGTATCTGGCGCTGGCAATCATTATTTGTGGCTACGGTTTATTCAAATCAAACATCAGCTGTTTGCTTGGCGAGCTCTACGACGAGAACGATCATCGACGTGATGGCGGTTTTTCGCTGCTGTATGCTGCGGGCAATATCGGTTCTATCGCCGCGCCCATCGCCTGCGGCCTGGCTGCTCAGTGGTATGGGTGGCATGTTGGCTTTGCCCTTGCGGGTGGCGGCATGTTTATCGGTTTGTTGATTTTCTTAAGCGGTCATCGTCATTTCCAGTCCACGCGTAGTATGGATAAGAAAGCGCTCACTAGCGTGAAATTTGCCTTACCAGTATGGAGCTGGTTAGTGGTGATGCTCTGTTTAGCCCCAGTATTTTTTACCCTGCTGCTGGAGAACGACTGGTCGGGATATTTGCTGGCGATCGTTTGCCTCATTGCCGCACAAATCATTGCCCGCATGATGATCAAATACCCCGAACACCGCCGTGCTCTTTGGCAAATTGTATTGTTGATGCTTGTCGGAACGTTGTTCTGGGTACTGGCACAACAGGGCGGCAGCACCATCAGCTTGTTTATCGATCGCTTTGTGAATCGTCAGGCATTCAATATTGAAGTGCCGACTGCGCTATTCCAGTCAGTGAATGCGATTGCAGTGATGCTCGCTGGGGTTGTTCTGGCCTGGCTGGCGTCGCCAGAAAGCCGCGGCAATTCAGCATTGCGCGTCTGGCTGAAGTTTGCCTTTGGCTTACTGCTGATGGCTTGTGGCTTTATGTTGCTGGCATTTGATGCCCGACATGCAGCGGCTGGCGGTCAAGCGTCAATGGGCGTGATGATATCCGGGCTGGCGCTAATGGGCTTTGCTGAACTCTTTATTGACCCGGTGGCGATTGCGCAAATCACGCGTCTGAAAATGTCTGGCGTATTAACCGGTATTTATATGCTGGCAACAGGCGCGGTCGCCAACTGGCTGGCAGGCGTCGTGGCACAGCAGACGACAGAGTCGCAAATTAGCGGTATGGCAATTGCAGCTTACCAGCGATTCTTTTCTCAGATGGGAGAGTGGACGTTGGCTTGTGTCGCGATCATCGTGGTATTGGCCTTTGCTACCCGTTTTCTGTTTAGCACGCCGACGAATATGATACAGGAGAGCAACGATTAACTGTCGTAAAAACAATTGGTTATGAATAAATTAACTTTCAGTTTATCACACTAGCAAATCGAGATTAATAAGTCATTTAAACCATTTTTATGGTTATTTATTAGTGATATCAACTTGAGGTAAGCGTTAGTTTCGATAAGATAAACTGAGTTATTAATAGTCGAGGCAGATAATACAGTGTACCGATCTGTCTCTTTATCTACGCTAAATTGAAAGCTGGATTTAGAGGAACCAAAATGTCTGAACGAGAAACACGGGGAGCCAATGAGGCTATTGATTTTAACGATGAACTGAGAAATCGCCGCGAAAAACTGGCGGCACTACGTCAGCAAGGTGTGGCGTTTCCCAATGATTTTCGCCGCGACCATACCTCTGACCAGTTGCACGAAGAGTTTGATGCGAAGGATAACCAGGGAACTGGAAGCCTTAAACATTGAAGTCTCGGTTGCTGGCCGAATGATGACCCGTCGTATCATGGGGAAAGCCTCCTTTGTAACGTTGCAGGATGTCGGTGGCCAGTATTCAACTGTACGTCGCACGAGATAGCCTGCCAGAAGGTGTTTATAACGATCAGTTTAAAAAATGGGATCTGGGTGACATTATCGGTGCCCGCGGTACGCTGTTTAAGACGCAAACGGGTGAGCTTTCCATTCACTGTACTGAGCTGCGCCTGCTGACTAAAGCACTACGTCCTTTACCAGATAAATTCCATGGTCTGCAGGATCAGGAAGTCCGTTATCGTCAACGTTATCTGGACCTCATCGCTAACGATAAATCCCGTCAAACGTTTGTTGTCCGTTCAAAAATTCTGAAATTACTATCCGTCAGTTCATGGTCGCGCGCGGCTTTATGGAAGTAGAAACCCCGATGATGCAGGTAATTCCGGTGGGGCATCTGCTCGCCCGTTTATTACCCATCATAACGCTCTGGATTTAGATATGTACCTGCGTATCGCGCCGGAGCTGTATCTGAAACGTCTGGTTGTAGGCGGTTTTGAACGGGTATTCGAAATCAACCGTAACTTCCGTAATGAAGGTATTTCTGTTCGCCATAATCCTGAGTTCACAATGATGGAACTCTACATGGCATATGCGGATTACCATGATTTGATTGAACTGACGGAGTCACTGTTCCGCACCCTGGCACAAGAGGTACTGGGTGCCACTAAAGTCACTTATGGCGAGCATGTGTTTGATTTCGGCAAACCGTTTGAAAAACTCACCATGCGCGAAGCAATCAAAAAATATCGTCCAGAAACCGATATGGCGGATCTGGATAATTTTGATGCTGCTAAAGCATTAGCTGAATCTATCGGAATTACGGTAGAGAAAAGCTGGGGGCTGGGACGTATTGTCACAGAGATCTTTGATGAAGTGGCAGAAGCACATCTGATTCAGCCAACCTTTATTACGGAATATCCGGCAGAAGTGTCCCCGCTGGCGCGCCGTAATGATGTTAACCCGGAAATCACCGACCGTTTTGAATTCTTCATCGGTGGTCGTGAAATTGGTAATGGTTTTAGCGAATTAAACGACGCAGAAGATCAGGCTGAACGTTTCCAGGGAACAGGTTAACGCTAAAGCTGCAGGTGACGACGAAGCCATGTTCTATGACGAAGATTACGTGACTGCGCTGGAATATGGTCTGCCGCCAACCGCTGGTCTGGGTATTGGTATCGACCGAATGATTATGCTGTTTACTAACAGCCATACTATTCGCGACGTTATTCTCTTCCCGGCGATGCGCCCACAGAAATAAATTTCACTTAAATGAACGAAGCAGTCAGGCGACTGCTTCGTTCGTCGTTCCGCAAATCCAGTTTTGAGGAGAGACGCTTCGTTTCAAGATAACCAGCGGGTCCACTCAACTACAACTCCTAAAAGAGAGAAAAAAGTAATGCCACAGGTAAACTCATTGGCCAAGGTTATTCCGACCAGGAATGCGCTAAGTAAACGAATATGTGTTTTCTCATGTGAGATAAACCAGATAATGACAAAGGATATGTTCACACCAATCACATAAAAAATTAATATTTTAGAGAATAGTGCCATTTTTTATGTTCTTCTTATCCTTCCTGGCTACTTGTAAAACTGACGGAAATAGTCATCAACGGTCATAATGTTGAGGTCAAAATCAATATCCGGTAAGTCTAAGCATTTAAGCCTGATTAAATCTTCGATTTCACTTGCGGCTAACGATGTCGTTATTGCGAAGGAATTTTCATTCAATTGTCGTGGTATCCCATATTCATCAGCCACGATAGAGGAGAAATTCATATCATACATCAATGATCTTAACCTTAAGAACACTGAGGAATAAGATGATGGATAATCAAAAGAAACAACATAAGTATTGAACTTATTTTTACCTTCCATAATATGACTCCTATCAATATTGAACACTCTGGGGACGCAAAACTTATTAACCCCGATCGATGATTCTCATATAGGAGATATTCTTTTTTTTTTGCTCAGTAAAGGGGATGACTTGGGACAAAAAAACGCTCTCTCTGACCATTCTTTGTGCATCCCCCTACCCTTCAGATACTCTCCTGCATCCCCCCGCGGAGAGCATGAAAAATATTGTGACTCTGTACTCTCCCATCAACTGCGAATATCATCATACTCCCGCGTTTTATCAAATTCGTGTTTCGCAAATGGGCATAGTGGGATAATTTTTCGTTTTTCCCGACGCATTTTTTCCACGACTTTCGCAACCAGCTGTTTACCAATCCCTTGTCCTTTCAGGCTTTCATCGACATCGGTATGTTCGATAATCGCTAAATTCTCTCCGGTCGGTACAAAAAGACAATTTCAGCGATTTGCTTGCCTTGTTCGTCATTAATGTAAAATTTATTGTGGCCTTCGCGTATTTCCATTTTACCCTCGCTTATTTATGACGGTATTTCAGCGCGCCGCTTGGGCACATATCAATCACTTTCACCACAGTGGTGACGTCGACTTCATCCGGCATGATCCACGGCTTTCGTTTGAGATTAAATAACTTGCCGTTGCCACGTACGCAATTGCCAGAATGCTGACATATCGCAGTGTTAAAATAGACATCGATATTTTCGCCGGTATAACAGCGATAACCCCCGTCCAGTAGCGCCTGATCCATGACCTTCCCTCTCTCATCAGTATGGTTTTCACTATAAGCATAGCCCCGGAATCTTCATACAGCACTGGCAGTTTCCGTTGCCAGAGTCTCTTCCCCTATATAGCCAATCATTCTTACTCCTTTGAATTACCCGCCTCATCAGAGATAATGCTTAAGAAATTTGTCACACAAAGGAAGCTGATGAGACATTCATTGCCCTACCGCATATTACGCAAACGTCCGATGAAATTGAGTACCACTGTGATCTTAATGGTCAGCGCGGTACTGTTCTCGGTGCTATTGGTGGTGCATCTGATTTACTTCTCGCAAATCAGTGATATGACGCGAGACGGGCTAGCCAACAAGGCACTGGCAGTGGCGCGTACCCTCGCCGACTCGCCGGAAATCCGTCAGGGCTTGCAGAAAAAACCGCAGGAGAGCGGCATCCAGGCCATCGCGGAAGCCGTACGCAAACGCAACGATCTGCTGTTTATTGTCGTTACCGATATGCAAAGTCTTCGCTACTCGCATCCTGAAGCCCAGCGTATTGGTCAGCCATTTAAAGGTGATGACATCCTTAAAGCGCTGAATGGCGAAGAAAATGTCGCTATCAATCGCGGTTTTCTGGCGCAGGCTTTACGCGTATTTACCCCCATCTACGATGAAAATCATAAACAAATTGGCGTGGTGGCGATCGGCCTTGAGTTAAGTCGCGTGACCCAACAGATCAATGACAGTCGCTGGAGCATCATCTGGTCGGTATTATTTGGCATGCTGGTCGGGCTGATTGGCACCTGCATTCTGGTTAAGGTACTGAAAAAATCCTTTTCGGCCTGAACCCTACGAAATCTCCACGCTGTTTGAGCAACGCCAGGCCATGTTGCAGTCCATCAAAGAAGGCGTCGTTGCCGTGGACGATCGCGGTGAAGTCACGCTGATCAACGATGCCGCACAAGAATTGCTGAATTACCGTAAGTCGCAGGACGATGAGAAGCTGTCGACGCTAAGCCACTCGTGGTCACAGGTGGTAGATGTCTCGGAAGTGTTACGCGACGGTACCCCGCGGCGCGACGAAGAGATTACGATTAAAGACCGGCTATTACTGATCAACACCGTTCCGGTGCGCAGTAATGGCGTTATCATCGGTGCCATTTCAACCTTCAGGGACAAAACTGAAGTACGTAAACTGATGCAGCGACTCGATGGTCTGGTCAACTATGCTGACGCACTTCGTGAACGATCCCACGAATTTATGAATAAATTGCACGTGATTCTCGGATTATTGCATCTGAAGAGTTATAAGCAGTTGGAAGATTACATTCTCAAAACAGCCAATAACTATCAGGAAGAGATTGGCTCTCTGCTGGGTAAGATCAAATCTCCGGTTATAGCTGGTTTTTTAATCAGTAAGATTAACCGCGCGACCGATTTAGGCCATACGCTGATTTTAAACAGTGAAAGCCAGTTGCCAGACAGCGGCAGTGAAGACCAGGTCACGACGCTGATTACCACGCTGGGAAATCTGATAGAAAACGCGCTGGAGGCATTAGGACCGGAACCCGGTGGCGAAATTAGCGTAACATTGCACTACCGTCACGGCTGGCTGCACTGTGAAGTTAACGATGATGGACCGGGGATCGCACCCGACAAAATCGATCACATTTTTGACAAAGGTGTCTCGACAAAAGGAAGCGAGCGAGGCGTCGGTTTAGCACTTGTCAAACAACAGGTAGAAAATCTCGGCGGCAGCATCGCCGTGGAATCGGAACCCGGGATTTTCACACAATTTTTTGTCCAGATACCCTGGGACGGGGAGAGGTCGAACAGATGATCAATGTATTAATTATCGATGACGACGCAATGGTCGCGGAGCTGAATCGCCGATACGTGGCACAAATCCCGGCTTTCAATGCTGTGGAACGGCTTCGACGCTGGAGAAAGCCAAAGAGATTATTTTCAACAGCGACACGCCTATCGACCTGATATTGCTAGATATCTATATGCAAAAAGAGAACGGGCTCGATTTACTGCCTGTCCTGCATAACGCGCGTTGCAAAAGTGATGTGATTGTCATCTCCTCCGCTGCCGATGCAGCAACCATTAAAGATTCGCTGCATTACGGTGTTGTGGATTACCTGATCAAACCCTTCCAGGCTTCCCGCTTTGAAGAGGCGCTCACCGGCTGGCGGCAAAAGAAAATGGCGCTGGAAAAACATCAGTATTATGACCAGGCCGAGCTTGATCAGCTAATCCACGGCAGCAGCTCCAACGAGCAGGATCCTCGTCGCTTGCCAAAAGGCTTAACGCCGCAGACGTTACGCACGCTGTGCCAGTGGATTGACGCGCATCAGGACTATGAGTTTTCAACCGACGAGCTGGCCAACGAGGTTAACATCTCGCGTGTTTCCTGCCGTAAATACCTCATCTGGCTGGTCAACTGCCACATCTTGTTCACCAGTATCCATTATGGCGTTACGGGGCGTCCGGTTTACCGTTACCGTATTCAGGCAGAACACTACTCACTGCTGAAACAATATTGCCAATAACGGATCGCTGGTTATCTGTAAGTAATAATTATTACCGTAATGCAAAATATCCCTGGCACAAGTTACATCGTTCATCAGTAAAACTTGTGCCAGATCAAATATAATTATCCCTCCATCATCGTTAAAAATTAATATCTCTTCAGATGAACGGTGTTTTTAATTTCAAAACGCTAACAAAAGTTAATTAACTATTATGTCACCCACATTATGTGTATTTTTACCCACAAATGGGTAGATCAGATTAATCTATAAACCTAATGATATCTGCCCTGAGAACAAAAAACAGACCGATAAATATCAATAAGATAACAGCAAACAAAACATTAACATCTGCGCTGTACAAACTATAAACCCATCGCCAGAGAGTCTTTCTCTCTGAAAAAGCCGCTTATCACAGTGCATAAATTTGCCGCTGCTTTAATCAGCCAATATTCACTGTGAGGTATTTGCTCAAGCCGGTAACGACCAAACGGATATTTAGTCAGGCTCTGAAAACAGTTCATACAAAACAGAACGTGACTGTGATCTATTCAGCAAAAATTTAAATAGGATTATCGCGAGGGTTCACACATGTTATTTACTATCCAACTTATCATAATACTGATATGTCTGTTTTATGGTGCCAGAAAGGGGGGTATCGCGCTGGGTTTATTAGGCGGTATCGGTCTGGTCATTCTGGTCTTCGTCTTCCACCTTCAGCCAGGTAAACCACCGGTTGATGTCATGCTGGTTATCATTGCGGTGGTGGCAGCATCGGCGACCTTGCAAGCTTCGGGCGGTCTTGATGTCATGCTGCAAATTGCCGAGAAGCTGCTGCGCCGCAACCCGAAATATGTCTCAATTGTCGCGCCGTTTGTGACCTGTACGCTGACCATTCTTTGCGGTACGGGTCATGTGGTTTACACCATTCTGCCGATCATCTACGACGTTGCTATTAAGAACAACATCCGTCCGGAACGTCCGATGGCGGCAAGTTCTATTGGTGCACAGATGGGGATTATCGCCAGTCCGGTGTCGGTTGCGGTCGTATCTTTGGTTGCGATGCTGGGTAATGTCACCTTTGATGGTCGCCATCTTGAGTTCCTCGACCTGCTGGCAATCACCATTCCATCGACGTTAATCGGTATCCTGGCGATCGGTATCTTCAGTTGGTTCCGCGGTAAAGATCTGGATAAAGACGAAGAGTTCCAGAAATTCATCTCCGTACCGGAAAACCGTGAGTATGTTTACGGTGATACCGCGACGCTGCTCGATAAAAAACTGCCGAAAAGCAACTGGCTGGCAATGTGGATCTTCCTCGGGGCAATCGCTGTAGTCGCCCTTCTTGGTGCTGATTCGGACCTGCGTCCATCCTTCGGCGGCAAACCGCTGTCGATGGTACTGGTTATTCAGATGTTTATGCTGCTGACCGGGGCGCTGATTATTATCCTGACCAAAACCAATCCCGCGTCTATCTCAAAAACGAAGTCTTCCGTTCCGGTATGATCGCCATCGTGGCGGTGTACGGTATCGCATGGATGGCTGAAACCATGTTCGGTGCGCATATGTCTGAAATTCAGGGCGTACTGGGTGAAATGGTGAAAGAGTATCCGTGGGCCTATGCCATTGTTCTGCTGCTGGTTTCCAAGTTTGTAAACTCTCAGGCTGCGGCGCTGGCGGCGATTGTTCCGGTCGCGCTGGCGATCGGCGTTGATCCGGCATACATCGTGGCTTCAGCACCGGCTTGCTACGGTTATTACATCCTGCCGACTTATCCGAGCGATCTGGCAGCGATTCAGTTTGACCGTTCCGGCACCACCCACATCGGTCGCTTCGTCATCAACCACAGCTTTATTCTGCCGGGGTTGATTGGTGTGAGCGTATCGTGCGTCTTCGGCTGGATCTTCGCCGCGATGTACGGGTTCTTATAAATGCACTTTGCGTGCCGCCCGTGACTACGCGGCACGCCATTTTCGAATAACAAATACAGAGTTACAGGCTGGAAGCTATGTCAAACAAACCCTTTATCTACCAGGCACCTTTCCCGATGGGGAAAGACAATACCGAATACTATCTACTCACTTCCGATTACGTTAGCGTTGCCGACTTCGACGGTGAAACCATCCTGAAAGTGGAACCAGAAGCCCTGACTCTGCTGGCGCAGCAAGCCTTTCACGATGCTTCTTTCATGCTCCGCCCGGCACACCAGAAACAGGTTGCGGCTATTCTTCACGATCCAGAAGCCAGCGAAAACGATAAATATGTGGCGCTGCAATTCCTGCGTAACTCCGACATCGCCGCAAAAGGCGTTCTGCCGACCTGTCAGGATACCGGCACCGCGATCATCGTCGGTAAAAAAGGTCAGCGCGTGTGGACCGGTGGCGGTGATGAAGAAGCGCTGTCGAAAGGCGTCTATAACACCTATATCGAAGATAACCTGCGCTATTCACAGAACGCGCCGCTGGACATGTATAAAGAGGTCAACACCGGCACGAACCTGCCTGCGCAAATCGACCTGTACGCGGTAGATGGCGATGAGTACAAATTCCTCTGTGTCGCTAAAGGCGGCGGCTCTGCCAACAAAACGTATCTCTACCAGGAAACCAAAGCCCTGCTGACGCCCGGCAAACTGAAAAACTTCCTCGTCGAGAAAATGCGTACCCTCGGTACTGCAGCCTGCCCGCCGTACCATATCGCGTTTGTGATTGGCGGTACGTCTGCGGAAACCAACCTGAAAACCGTCAAGTTAGCAAGCGCTCACTATTACGATGAACTGCCGACGGAAGGGAACGAACATGGTCAGGCGTTCCGCGATATCCAGCTGGAACAGGAACTGCTGGAAGAGGCCCAGAAACTCGGTCTGGGTGCGCAGTTTGGTGGTAAATACTTCGCTCACGACATACGCGTGATTCGCCTGCCACGTCACGGCGCATCCTGTCCGGTTGGTATGGGTGTCTCCTGCTCCGCTGACCGTAACATTAAAGCGAAAATCAACCGCGAAGGTATCTGGATCGAAAAACTGGAACACAATCCAGGCCAGTACATTCCCGGAAGAACTGCGCAAGGCCGGTGAAGGCGAAGCGGTGCAAGTTGACCTTAACCGTCCGATGAAAGAGATCCTCGCCCAGCTTTCGCAATACCCGGTATCTACACGCTTATCGCTTAACGGCACGATTATCGTCGGTCGTGATATTGCTCACGCCAAACTGAAAGAGCTGATTGACGCCGGTAAAGAACTGCCGCAGTACGTCAAAGATCACCCGATCTACTACGCGGGTCCGGCGAAAACGCCTGCCGGTTATCCATCAGGTTCACTTGGCCCAACCACCGCAGGTCGTATGGACTCCTACGTGGACCTGCTGCAGTCCCATGGCGGCAGCATGATCATGCTGGCAAAAGGCAACCGCAGCCAGCAGGTGACCGATGCCTGCCATAAACACGGCGGCTTCTACCTAGGTAGCATCGGTGGTCCGGCGGCGGTACTGGCGCAGCAGAGCATCAAGCATCTGGAATGCGTCGCTTATCCGGAGCTGGGTATGGAAGCCATCTGGAAAATCGAAGTAGAAGATTTCCCGGCGTTTATCCTGGTCGATGACAAAGGTAACGACTTCTTCCAGCAAATCGTCAACAAACAGTGCGCGAACTGCACTAAGTAACCTCTTCGGCCCAGCGCCTGGCAGCATGCTGCCAGGTGATCCCCCTGGGCCACCTCTTTTTGCGATTGTAATTTCACGCTTACTGGTCAATAGTCAGTATTTTCCCTGACTTGCGAACTCACCATGCCCCGTACACTCAAGCCGTTAATTCTTAACACCGGCGCACTGGCGCTAACGTTAATCCTGATTTATACCGGCATTTTGGCCAATGACAAACTCACCTGGCTGATGGAAGTGACACCGGTGATTATTGTCGTGCCGCTACTGCTTGCCACCGCTAAACGTTATCCGTTAACGCCGCTGCTCTATACGCTCATTTTCTTTCACGCCATCATCCTGATGGTCGGCGGGCAATACACCTACGCGAAAGTCCCCGTTGGTTTTGAGGTGCAGGAATGGCTGGGGTTGAGCCGTAATCCGTATGACAAGCTGGGGCATTTTTTCCAGGGGCTGGTGCCTGCACTGGTGGCGCGAGAAATTCTCGTTCGCGGGATGTACGTTCGCGGACGTAAGATGGTGGCGTTTCTGGTCTGCTGCGTGGCGCTGGCGATAAGCGCGATGTATGAGTTAATCGAGTGGTGGGCAGCGCTGGCAATGGGCCAGGGAGCGGATGATTTTCTCGGCACCCAGGGCGACCAATGGGACACGCAATCCGATATGTTCTGCGCGCTGCTTGGCGCATTAACGACGGTGATATTCCTCGCTCGCTTTCATTGCCGCCAGCTACGGCGCTTTGGCTTAATCACCAGAGCGCCGGAAGCGATAACCTCTTAACGGTGCAACCAGCCTGGCAGCCAGTCGCCGTGGGCGGCAATCAGGTCGTCAACAAGAGCATATATTTCGTCAATGCCCAGCACGGCGGCAGTATGCGGGTCCATCATCGCGGCGTGGTAAACACGGTCGCGATTTTCCGTAAGAATAGCTTCGGTCAGCAGCGTCTGTACGTTGATGTTGGTTTGCATCAGGGCGGCCAGATGCGAAGGTAGCGTACCGGCTTTGGTCGGCTGAATGCCATTAGCATCAACCAGACAGGCTACTTCCACGCAACATCCTTGTGGCAGGTTATCAATCAATCCATCGTTACGGACGTTGCCGTAAATCACACTCGGCTCGCCAGTCCAGATAGCGTTCATGATTGTGCTGGCATATTCCCGTGACGGTTTAATATCAATCCGGGAGGCGTTTTTATACTCCTCCAGCTCTTTATGCCAGTTCGCCAGCTGCTCGACGCAGCGTTTCGGGTACTCATCCAGCGGTACTTTATAACGCTCAATCAAATCCTCACGACCTGGCTTAATAAACCACGGTGTGTACTCAGCAAAATGTTCTGACGATTCCGTGACGAAGTAGCCCAGCTTTTTGAACATTTCGTAGCGCACAATATTCTGGCAGCGAGTATTGCCATGAATATTCGGCTTCGGTGCCTGCCCTGCTTCATAAGCCGCCAGCAGTTCCGGGTAGAGATTCACGTAACTGCCGTCGGCGGTTTTGCGCTCCAGTTCCAGGTAAAACGCCATATGGTTGATACCTGCGCAACGGTAACGCAGCGTAGCCGGGTCGATATTGAGGTCACGCGCCAGCTCTTCCGCCGTTCCCTGCACCGAATGGCACAGCCCTACCTGTTTGATATGCGGATAGCGGGCATACATCGCCCAGGTATTCATCGCCATTGGGTTAACGTAGTTGAGCATGGTGGCATCGGGGCAGACTTCCGTCATGTCCTCGCAAATTTGCCACAAATGCGGAATGGTACGTAGCGCGCGCATAATACCGCCCGGCCCCAACGTATCGGCAATGGTTTGTTCCAGACCATGACGCTTACAGACCTCGAAATCAGTCACCGTGCAAGGTTCATAACCGCCAATCTGAAATGCCACCACCACAAAATCGGCATCCTGTAAGGCTTCTTTCTGTTGGGTGTGGCAGGTGATTTTGCCGCTGGCCCCTGCTGAATCCATCAGCTTACGCACCACAATGTGCGACTCTTCCAGGCGGGTGGGATCAATGTCCATCAGGGCAATATGCGCCGTTTTCAGCGCCTCGCGATGGAACACATCACCAAGAATATTTTTAACGAAAATCGTCGAACCAGCGCCGATAAATGTAATTTTGGGTGCAGACATCATGCAGATCTCCTGGCTTGCTTGAATGACTTCATCATGGCAGGCGAATCTGCAGAAAACCTCCGGCTTCCAGGTTGAGCATTCCCATAAACTCAGATCCTGCGTGAAGCAGCAGTAAATCTGAGTTTATGGGAATAAATTAGCTGAAAAGCAGAGTTTTCGGCCTCAGAATGCTCGGATGGTCCCCTCGCCTCTCTGGGAAGAGAGTGAAAACCGTGCTCCCACTCGCAGTCATCCTCCCTCACTCCTGCCATAATTCTGATATTCCAGGAAAGAGAGCCATCCATGAATACAGATACGTTTATGTGCAGCAGCGACGAAAAACAGACCCGCAGCCCGCTGTCGCTGTATTCGGAATACCAGCGGATGGAGATTGAGTTTCGCGCACCGCATATCATGCCCACCAGCCACTGGCATGGTCAGGTCGAAGTGAATGTGCCTTTCGATGGCGATGTGGAATACCTGATCAACAATGAAAAAGTGAGTATCAATCAGGGACATATCACGCTGTTCTGGGCCTGTACACCGCACCAACTAACAGATACCGGAACCTGTCAGAGCATGGCGATTTTTAATCTGCCGATGCATCTGTTTCTCTCCTGCCGCTGGATAAAGACCTGATTAACCACGTCACTCACGGTATGGTGATCAAATCACTGGCGACACAGCAACTTAGCCCGTTTGAAGTGCGCCGCTGGCAGCAGGAATTAAACAGTCCGAACGAGCAAATTCGCCAGCTCGCCATTGATGAAATTGGCCTGATGCTCAAGCGATTTAGCCTCTCTGGCTGGGAACCGATTCTGGTCAATAAAACCTCGCGCACACACAAAAACAGCGTCTCGCGCCATGCGCAATTTTATGTCAGCCAGATGCTGGGCTTTATTGCCGAAAACTATGATCAGGCGCTGACCATCAACGATGTGGCTGAGCACGTCAAACTTAACGCCAACTATGCAATGGGGATATTCCAGCGGGTCATGCAATTGACAATGAAACAGTACATTACCGCGATGCGCATCAACCACGTTCGCGCGTTACTGAGCGATACCGATAAAAGTATTCTCGATATTGCCCTGACGGCAGGCTTTCGTTCGAGTAGCCGTTTTTACAGCACGTTCGGCAAATATGTCGGCATGTCGCCGCAACAATACCGCAAACTTAGCCAACAACGCCGCCAGGCGTTTCCCGGCTAAAGACGATATCAGTATCAGCCAAAAAAAATAGTTTAGCCGTCGATAATAAGCAGTGAAAATAATTTAAAATAATCACATAACATGTTGTTTATAAAATCAAATATTTCAAAAATGTTTGTTTTTCACGCGCTTTACAGCCCGAAAAGGCCGGAAGATACTTGCCCGCAACGAAGATTCCTTCATAACCGGGTAAGCAATGATGAAAGTATTAATTGTTGAAAGCGAGTTTCTCCATCAAGACACCTGGGTCGGTAACGCCGTTGAGCGTCTGGCAGATGCTTTAAGCCAGCAAAATGTTACCGTGATTAAATCCACCTCCTTTGATGATGGTTTTGCCATTCTCTCTTCAAACGAAGCCATTGACTGCCTGATGTTCAGCTATCAAATGGAACATCCGGACGAACATCAAAACGTCAGACAATTGATCGGTAAGCTTCATGAGCGCCAACAAAACGTGCCGGTCTTCCTGTTGGGCGATCGGGAAAAAGCCCTCGCCGCAATGGACCGGGATCTGCTGGAGCTTGTCGATGAATTCGCCTGGATTCTGGAAGATACCGCCGACTTTATCGCCGGACGCGCCGTTGCCGCGATGACCCGCTACCGCCAGCAGCTGTTGCCGCCACTGTTCAGCGCGCTGATGAAATATAGCGACATCCATGAATATTCCTCGGGCAGCGCCAGGCCACCAGGGTGGCGTTGGTTTTACCAAAACACCCGCCGGACGTTTCTACCATGACTACTATGGTGAAAATCTGTTCCGCACCGACATGGGCATCGAACGGACTTCCCTCGGTTCTTTGCTTGACCATACTGGCGCATTTGGCGAAAGCGAAAAATATGCCGCACGCGTATTTGGTGCCGATCGCTCCTCGGTCGGTAGTCGTCGGTACTTCCGGCTCTAACCGCACCATCATGCAGGCTTGCATGACCGATAACGATGTCGTGGTCGTTGACCGTAACTGCCATAAATCCATCGAACAAGGCTTGATGCTGACAGGCGCGAAACCGGTCTACATGGTGCCAAGCCGCAACCGCTACGGCATTATCGGGCCAATCTATCCGCAGGAAATGCAACCTGAAACCTTGCAGAAGAAAATCAATGAAAGCCCGCTGACTAAAGACAAAGCCGGGCAAAAACCGTCTTACTGCGTGGTGACCAACTGCACCTATGACGGCGTGTGTTATAACGCTAAAGAAGCACAGGATCTGCTGGAAAAAACCTCCGATCGTCTGCACTTTGACGAAGCCTGGTACGGCTATGCACGTTTCAACCCGATCTATGCCGATCACTATGCCATGCGCGGCGAACCTGGCGATCACAACGGTCCTACCGTTTTCGCCACCCACTCCACCCACAAACTGCTGAATGCGCTGTCACAGGCCTCTTATATTCATGTACGTGAAGGTCGTGGGGCGATTAACTTCTCCCGCTTCAACCAGGCCTACATGATGCATGCCACCACCTCCCCGCTGTATGCCATCTGCGCATCCAACGACGTGGCGGTGTCGATGATGGACGGCAACAGCGGCCTGTCACTGACCCAGGAAGTGATCGACGAAGCGGTTGATTTCCGTCAGGCGATGGCGCGGCTGTATAAAGAGTTCACCGCTGACGGTAGCTGGTTCTTCAAACCGTGGAACAAAGAAGTCGTCACCGACCCACAAACCGGCAAAACCTATGACTTTGCTGACGCACCAACCAAACTGCTGACCACCGTTCAGGACTGCTGGGTCATGCATCCTGGCGAAAGCTGGCACGGCTTCAAAGATATTCCGGATAACTGGAGTATGCTCGACCCGATTAAAGTCAGCATCCTTGCTCCGGGAATGGGTGAAGATGGTGAACTGGAAGAAACCGGTGTTCCGGCGGCGCTGGTCACTGCCTGGCTTGGTCGCCACGGCATTGTGCCTACCCGCACCACTGACTTCCAAATTATGTTCCTGTTTTCTATGGGCGTAACCCGTGGGAAATGGGGACTCTGGTTAACACCCTTTGCTCCTTCAAACGCCACTATGATGCCAACACACCGCTGGCGCAGGTGATGCCGGAACTTGTTGAACAATATCCTGACACTTACGCGAACATGGGGATTCACGATCTGGGTGACACCATGTTTGCCTGGCTGAAAGAAAACAACCCTGGCGCACGGTTGAATGAAGCCTATTCCGGCCTACCGGTGGCGGAAATCACCCCGCGTGAAGCGTACAACGCGATTGTCAACAACAATGTCGAACTGGTATCCATTGAAAATCTGCCAGGACGTATCGCGGCAAACTCAGTTATCCCGTATCCGCCAGGAATCCCGATGCTGCTGTCTGGTGAAAACTTCGGCGATAAAAACAGTCCGCAAGTAAGTTATTTACGCTCGCTGCAATCCTGGGACCATCATTTCCCTGGATTTGAACACGAAACAGAAGGGACAGAAATTATTGACGGTATTTACCACGTTATGTGTGTGAAAGCGTAACCACTATTCCGCTGAAGGCGTAATTGTTAAATAACATTACGCCGCCTGGCTTGAGGCCTTTTAAGTATGGCAACGTTTTCATAAAAATTGCTGCAAACAAAAATGTCATACTTTTGCGCGGTCCCACCCCGCGCTTTTTTTTGCCTGTTATTTATCCTTTTTTTAGCCTGTAAAAAAATATGTACATGAGAAATTACTATAAAAATTTGTAATATTAGTAAAACTCGTTATTTTTATGCATGTTTATATTCATCATACAATTATATAACCATTTCCCGGTATCGCTTCGCTTTAGCGAGAACTGGTCTTTTATTCGCACTCAGGAGTACATGTATGAGGATTTGCAGCGACCAACCTTGTATTGTTTTATTGACTGAAAAAGATGTCTGGATAAGGGTGAATGGGAAAGAACCTATTAGCCTTAAAGCTAACCACATGGCGTTATTAAATTGTGAAAATAATATTATCGACGTCTCCTCTCTTAATAACACTTTGGTTGCTCATATTAGTCACGACATCATCAAAGATTACCTCCGGTTTTTGAATAAAGATCTCTCGCAAATACCAGTATGGCAACGTAGCGCTACGCCCATCCTCACCCTGCCATGCCTGACGCCAGACGTCTTTCGCGTTGCCGCGCAACATAGCATGATGCCCGCTGAAACTGAGTCAGAAAAGGAACGAACACGTGCATTATTATTCACTGTGCTATCCCGTTTTCTCGACAGTAAAAAATTCCTTTCACTAATGATGTATATGTTACGTAATTGTGTAAGTGACAGCGTTTATCAAATTATTGAAAGCGATATCCACAAAGACTGGAATCTTAGTATGGTAGCCAGTTGTTTATGTCTTAGCCCAAGTCTGTTAAAGAAAAAGCTGAAAAGCGAAAACACCAGTTATAGCCAAATAATCACCACCTGCCGCATGCGTTATGCCGTAAATGAATTAATGATGGACGGTAAAAATATCTCTCAGGTCTCACAGTCGTGTGGCTACAACAGTACGTCGTACTTTATTTCTGTCTTTAAAGACTTCTACGGTATGACGCCTCTGCATTATGTTAGTCAGCACAGAGAACGCACTGTCGCCTGATTTTTTAACCTTAACGAAGAGCTATATTAATAACGGCATCAGCGATAACCCGGTCGATAATAATTCAACTATCGAATGCAGGCGTATGATATGACGTAATTTATTGTCACGAAGCTCGCCTTCGCAGGAGTTTAATTATGTCTTCGGATGCTGATGCTCACAAAGTGGGCTTAATCCCCGTCACCCTGATGGTGTCGGGGAATATTATGGGGTCAGGTGTTTTTCTGTTACCTGCAAACCTGGCCTCCACTGGCGGGATTGCCATTTATGGATGGTTGGTGACGATTATCGGTGCGCTGGGGCTCTCGATGGTATACGCCAAAATGTCGTTCCTCGACCCAAGTCCTGGTGGTTCTTACGCTTACGCCCGCCGCTGCTTTGGCCCGTTTCTCGGTTATCAAACCAACGTCCTCTACTGGCTGGCCTGCTGGATCGGCAATATCGCCATGGTGGTCATTGGCGTAGGATATTTAAGTTACTTCTTCCCGATTCTGAAAGATCCACTGATATTAACCATCACCTGCGTCGTGGTGCTGTGGATCTTCGTCCTGCTGAACATTGTCGGTCCGAAAATGATCACCCGCGTGCAGGCCGTTGCCACCGTGCTGGCGCTGATCCCCATCGTCGGGATTGCCGTATTTGGCTGGTTCTGGTTCCGTGGTGAAACCTATATGGCGGCATGGAACGTCAGCGGCCTGGGCACCTTCGGCGCGATTCAAAGTACCCTTAACGTTACGCTGTGGTCGTTCATCGGTGTGGAAAGTGCCTCCGTTGCCGCAGGTGTGGTGAAAAACCCGAAACGCAACGTCCCTATCGCCACCATTGGTGGGGTATTGATTGCCGCCGTTTGCTATGTGCTCTCCACCACCGCGATTATGGGGATGATCCCTAATGCCGCACTGCGCGTTTCTGCCTCGCCATTCGGTGATGCCGCACGGATGGCGTTGGGTGACACCGCCGGGGCCATTGTTTCCTTCTGCGCAGCTGCGGGTTGCTTAGGTTCACTGGGCGGCTGGACGTTGCTGGCGGGTCAAACGGCGAAAGCCGCTGCCGATGACGGACTGTTCCCACCGATTTTTGCCCGTGTAAATAAAGCGGGTACGCCAGTGGCAGGGCTGATTATCGTCGGTATTTTGATGACCATCTTCCAGCTCAGTAGCATTTCGCCAAACGCGACTAAAGAGTTCGGTCTGGTGTCTTCCGTGTCGGTCATCTTTACACTGGTGCCATATCTTTACACCTGTGCGGCGTTACTGCTGCTCGGACACGGTCACTTTGGTAAAGCACGCCCGGCATATCTGGCAGTGACTACCATTGCCTTCCTCTACTGCATCTGGGCCGTGGTGGGGTCCGGGGCGAAAGAGGTTATGTGGTCATTTGTCACCCTGATGGTCATCACCGCCATGTATGCGCTGAATTACAACCGGCTGCATAAAAACCCGTATCCCTTAGATGCACCAATAAGCAAAGATTAATTCCCCTTAATCCAGCAAACATAAAAGCCAACCTTAAGAACTTAAGGTTGGCTTAATTTTGCTTTGCGAGCATATGCGCACTTTGTTCGATGGAAACACCGTGATGTTGAAGCGCCTACTAAAAAGACCCTCTTTGAATTTACTCGCCTGGCTATTGTTGGCCGCTTTTTATATCTCTATCTGCCTGAATATTGCCTTTTTTAAACAGGTGTTGCAGGCACTGCCGCTGGACTCGCTGCATAACGTACTGGTTTTCTTGTCGATGCCGGTCGTCGCTTTCAGCGTGATTAATATTGTCCTGACACTAAGCTCTTTCTTATGGCTTAATCGACCGCTGGCCTGCCTGTTTATTCTGGTTGGCGCGGCTGCACAATATTTCATAATGACTTACGGCATCGTCATCGACCGCTCGATGATTGCCAATATTATTGATACCACTCCGGCAGAAAGTTATGCGCTGATGACACCGCAAATGTTATTAACGCTGGGATTCAGCGGCGTGCTTGCTGCGCTGATTGCCTGCTGGATTAAAATCAAACCTGCCACCTCGCGTCTGCGCAGTGTTCTTTTCCGTGGTGCCAATATTCTGGTTTCTGTACTGCTGATTTTGCTGGTCGCCGCACTGTTTTATAAAGACTACGCCTCGTTGTTCCGCAACAACAAAGAGCTGGTGAAGTCCTTAAGCCCCTCTAACAGCATTGTTGCCAGCTGGTCATGGTACTCCCATCAGCGACTGGCAAATCTGCCGCTGGTGCGAATTGGTGAAGACGCGCACCGCAACCCGTTAATGCAGAACGAGAAACGTAAAAATTTGACCATCCTGATTGTCGGCGAAACCTCGCGGGCGGAGAACTTCTCCCTCAACGGCTACCCGCGTGAAACTAACCCGCGGCTGGCGAAAGATAACGTGGTCTATTTCCCTAATACCGCATCTTGCGGCACGGCAACGGCAGTTTCAGTACCGTGCATGTTCTCGGATATGCCGCGTGAGCATTACAAAGAAGAGTTGGCACAGCACCAGGAAGGCGTGCTGGATATCATTCAGCGAGCGGGCATCAACGTGCTGTGGAATGACAACGATGGCGGCTGTAAAGGCGTTTGCGATCGCGTACCTCACCAGAACGTCACCGCGCTGAACCTGCCTGGTCAGTGCATCAACGGCGAGTGCTATGATGAAGTACTGTTCCACGGGCTGGAAGATTACATCAATAACCTGCAGGGTGATGGCGTGATTGTCTTACACACCATCGGCAGCCACGGCCCGACCTATTACAACCGCTATCCGCCGCAGTTCAGGAAATTTACCCCAACCTGCGACACCAATGAGATCCAGACCTGTACCAAAGAGCAACTGGTGAACACTTACGACAACACGCTGGTTTACGTCGACTATATTGTTGATAAAGCGATTAATCTGCTGAAAGAACATCAGGATAAATTTACCACCAGCCTGGTTTATCTTTCTGACCACGGTGAATCGTTAGGTGAAAATGGCATCTATCTGCACGGTCTGCCTTATGCCATCGCCCCGGATAGCCAAAAACAGGTGCCGATGCTGCTGTGGCTGTCGGAGGATTATCAAAAACGGTATCAGGTTGACCAGAACTGTCTGCAAAAACAGGCGCAAACACAACACTATTCACAAGACAATTTATTCTCCACGCTATTGGGATTAACTGGCGTTGAGACGAAGTATTACCAGGCTGCGGATGATATTCTGCAAACTTGCAGGAGAGTGAGTGAATGAAAATTCTGATTGTTGAAGACGATACGCTGTTATTGCAGGGATTGATTCTGGCGGCGCAAACCGAAGGCTACGCGTGCGATGGCGTGACAACCGCGCGGATGGCGGAACAAAGCCTTGAGGCCGGTCATTACAGCCTGGTGGTACTGGATTTAGGGTTACCCGACGAAGATGGACTGCATTTTCTCGCCCGTATCCGGCAGAAAAAATACACCCTGCCGGTACTGATCCTCACCGCTCGCGATACGCTGACCGACAAAATCGCCGGGCTGGATGTCGGTGCCGATGACTATCTGGTGAAGCCTTTTGCGCTGGAAGAGTTACACGCCCGTATCCGCGCCCTGCTACGACGCCATAATAATCAGGGCGAAAGTGAGCTGATTGTTGGCAATCTGACGCTGAATATGGGTCGCCGTCAGGTATGGATGGGCGGTGAAGAGTTGATTCTGACGCCCAAAGAATATGCTCTGCTGTCACGGTTAATGCTCAAAGCAGGCAGCCCGGTGCATCGGGAAATTCTCTACAACGACATCTATAACTGGGACAATGAACCCTCGACCAACACCCTGGAAGTGCATATCCACAATCTGCGAGACAAAGTGGGCAAAGCCCGTATCCGCACCGTGCGCGGATTTGGCTATATGCTGGTCGCAAATGAGGAAAACTAATTGAATCTGATGCGTTTTCTGCGCCGACCAATATCGCTGCGCCAACGGCTGATATTGACCATCGGGGCCATTTTGTTGGTGTTTGAGCTGATCAGCGTCTTCTGGCTATGGCATGAAAGTACCGAGCAGATTCAGCTGTTTGAGCAGGCGCTACGCGACAATCGCAACAACGATCGCCACATCATGCGTGAGATCCGCGAGGCGGTCGCCAGCCTGATTGTCCCCGGCGTCTTTATGGTCAGCCTGACGCTATTTATCTGCTATCAGGCGGTACGCCGCATCACCCGCCCGCTGGCGGAGCTGCAAAAAGAGCTGGAAGCGCGCACCGCCGACAACTTAACACCCATTGCCATTCACAGCGCCACCCTCGAAATCGAAGCGGTGGTTTCAGCGTTAAACGATCTGGTCAGTCGCCTGACCAGCACGCTGGATAACGAAAGGTTGTTTACCGCTGACGTCGCGCACGAACTGCGAACGCCACTGGCGGGGGTGCGTTTGCATCTGGAACTGCTGGCGAAAACGCATCACATTGATGTAGCACCGTTAGTGGCTCGACTTGATCAGATGATGGAGAGTGTCTCCCAGTTGCTGCAACTGGCGCGTGCCGGACAGTCATTTTCTTCCGGGAATTATCAACATGTAAAACTGCTGGAAGATGTCATTCTCCCCTCGTATGACGAACTCAGTACCATGCTCGACCAGCGACAGCAAACCCTGCTATTGCCAGAGAGCGCCGCCGACATCACCGTTCAGGGTGATGCAACCCTGCTGCGGATGTTATTGCGAAACCTGGTAGAAAACGCCCATCGTTACAGCCCGCAAGGCAGCAACATTATGATTAAGCTGCAAGAAGATGGCGGAGCGGTCATGGCAGTTGAAGATGAAGGACCGGGTATTGATGAGAGTAAATGCGGGGAGTTGAGTAAAGCGTTTGTACGTATGGACAGCCGTTATGGCGGGATTGGTCTGGGGTTAAGTATTGTCAGCCGCATTACACAGTTGCATCACGGGCAGTTTTTCCTGCAAAACCGGCAAGAGACTTCCGGCACGCGGGCCTGGGTACGGCTGAAGAAAGATCAGTACGTGGTAAACCAGATATAAAGAAAGCTGCTGACCACCAGCACGCTAAACACGGTAGTTAAACTTTCATAAACACGGTTTTTCATTGCACTCTCCTCCGTTAACCTGGAGGAGAGTATGCGCGTCAGAGATTAAGTGAACCTTAAGAGTTCAATTGGCCTGATAAGACAGCGTCACATCAGGCCATCCGTTTCAGCTTATTCATCAATTCGCGGATGTTGCTGCACCAGGCGGGTACGTTTCGCCTGCAAATCGGCAATCTCGTGGTCAATATCATCGATTTTCTGCTCGATATTATCGTAATGCTCGACGAGAATTTCCTTCGCTTCCTGTATATCTGACGCCGCCGGTGTCGCACCTTTCAACGGACGATTTGCCGTCTCTTTCATGGTTACGCCGGTGATTAAACCAACCACCGCCACTACCATCAGGTAATAGGCAGGCATCATCAGATTCTGCGAGCTTTCGACCAGCCAGGCCGCCAGTGTTGGCGTCAGACCGGCAACCAGCACCGAAATATTAAATGCCGCCGCCAGCGCGCTGTAACGGATATGCGTCGGGAACATCGCTGGCAAGGTAGAAGCCATAACGCCCGTAAAGCAGTTAAGAATCACCGCCAGCATCAGTAACCCGGCAAAAATCAGGCCGATGACGTTACTGTTAATCAGAATAAACGCCGGGATCGCCAACACAAACAGTGCAACACTACCAAGTAGCACAAACGGACGACGGCCAAAACGGTCACTCAGCAAGCCCATCACCGGCTGGACAAACAGCATACCGATCATAATGGCGATAATAATCAGCACCCCGTGGTCTTCGGAGTAATGCAGGTTATGCGACAAATAACTCGGCATATAGGTCAGCAACATGTAGTAAGTCACGTTGGTGGCAATTACCAGACCAATACATGTCAACAGGCTGCGCCAGTATTTAGTGGCAATCTCTTTAAACGAGACTTTCGGGCCATCCTGCAAACCTTCGCGGTCGCCCTGTTCCAGTTTATCAACATGCTGCTGGAACGCCGGAGTCTCTTCCAGCGCATGGCGCAGGTAAAGCCCGATAATCCCTAACGGCAGAGCAATAAAGAACGGAATACGCCAGCCCCAGTCGAGGAAGTTCGCTTCGCCGACAATGGTCGAAATTAACACCACCACGCCCGCACCCAGCACAAACCCGGCAATAGAACCGAAGTCCAGCCAGCTGCCCATAAATCCACGTTTACGGTCAGGGGAGTATTCCGCAACAAATATCGACGCCCCGGTATATTCACCGCCGACCGAGAAACCTTGTGCCATCTTACAGATCAACAGCAGAATCGGTGCCCAAATACCAATCGTGTCGTAGGACGGTATTAAGCCAATACAGAACGTACTGATCGACATAATCACAATAGTGATAGCGAGGATCTTCTGGCGACCATATTTATCGCCCAACATACCAAAGAAGAGCCCGCCAAGCGGTCGAATCAGAAAGGGAACGGAGAAAGTGGCAAGTGCAGCAACCATCTGCACGCTGGGGTCAGCCCCCGGGAAAAAAACTTTACCTAATGCGTAAGCAACAAAACCATAAACACCAAAATCGAACCATTCCATTGCATTACCCAGTGATGCTGCGGTAATGGCTTTACGCAGTTTACCGTCATCAATAATAGTGACATCACGAAGGGTAATCGGTTTTACTTTTTTCCTTTTCAGCATAGCTTTCCTCGCAGAGTTGGCCCATTTCCGCAAACGCCAGAAAAATCAGCGCGACGGCCGCAAAAGGGGAGCGGGAATTGCAGGATGCAATCTCTGTAACAAGCGTAGCGGGTTTGCTTACACCCTCCGGTTAAGGAATGTACAATCAAACCAGTTGACGCCTGAATTGGGCAGTTAATGACCTTTTTACCCTACCAGTGTTTAAATTTGTGATCAACTTCACACATGGATTTCGTTTAGGACTCATTGATGTAACTGATTATTTACGCCAAATTTACAGAGAAGATTTCCTCGACCATTGCCCCCGCCAGACGCTGCGCTGAACAGAGTCGTGGCATCCCCAGTGCGACAGTTTGCCAGCGTTGGGTCACTGACCAGCAAACGGGTTGTTTATCTGCCGTGGTCCACTTTCCCAGCCAACTTAAAAAATCAGCATGCTCCCCGCCCGTCGGAACGGTCGAAGAGGCAAACCACTGATGGTAATAGTGACGCGTGGTCGGTGCCGCATTGATACTCTCTGCCAGATGTTGTGTCGCTTTCTCGCGCAAATCACCCAGCAACAACGCCACCGCTTGCGGGCTTCCCAGACGGCAGGCATCGCCAAATGCCCCCCAACGCAACTCCTCCAGAACGATAAAACAGCGCCCAGGCAACGACCAGGCGTTGTACGCCCCAGCACGCCAGCGGGTAAAAATTTGCTCGCTCTGTTCACCTGCCTGCACCAGTAGGCCTCGTTGCGTTAACGCCTTTTCCTTCCAGCGACAACGGGCTGAAAACCACTCATACAAGGCGGCAATTTGCTGGGGGAGCTCCGGGAAAGCAGAGTGCTGGCGGTGATCCATTTTTTGCAGCAGCGCCAGATGCTGCGCGATCTGCGTCAGCGCCAGATGACCGGGATCCAGCATCGACGCCAGTTTTTCCACCAATGTCAGACGCAGGCTAAGCGGCGCATTTAACATGCCGCCGTTCGTCCATGCCTGAAGCTGCACACGCGCAAGAAGTTCCTGCATCAGTCGTTCACGAAACTGCTGCTGATGGGCTTGTGGATGGCGGGCATCATCGCCCTGCGCCAGATCCACTAAAAAGCGGGAATGAATCGACTCCAGCACGCGACCGGGGCCGTCCAGTAACGTCTTGGTCAATATCGTTCTGCCGTGAAAAGTGTTTGAATATCATCGCGTAACAGCTGAGCGTCGGTGTAAATCCAGCCATGAGTCATCACAGTCTGCTGCAATTGCTGCTGCATCAGCCTGACCACCGATTCATTTTGTTGACGCAGAGCCAGGCTTTCGCGTAAACGCGTCTGTAATTCCGTCAAACATGAAGCGAACTCAGCGAAAAAAGTATTCATGCCTGCCGTAACAGATTCATCGACCTGCTCTGCCAGAACTTTAGCCATTTGTTGGCAATAAAGATCGACTTCTGCGCTTAATGCTCGTTGCAACACACTGTAATCAACCGTCTCTGTCGGGGATTTCTCATTTCCCCGTCCCCAGTCGGGCTGATTCAACCAGCGCGAAAAAGTGTCACGCACAACGCCTAAACGCGTGCTCTGCTCGTCCGTTGCTTCCTGGCGCGAAATGACTTCACTGAACAGCTGGCGAGTGTTGAAGTGGGGAACTGCGCCGTGAAAAACAGGAAAATGAAACCCAGGACGAAACCCTGACTCGCTCAATTCCATTTTGATTTGTTGCTCAATGGGGCGAATAACATCGGTTAACACCCGGCAAAGGGTGGATTCCAGCTCGGCAAAACGCAGCGTAAAGTCGCGACAGATGGTGTTCTGCGCCGTCTGTAACAGTGTCTCACAGCGGGTACGAATCTCGCTTAACGGCTCCGAATCATCCTGAAACAACGCGGCTAACTGTGCATTCAGCGCATCTTGCTGTTGACGCAGAAAGTGGTTGGCGGAGGTCAGGGCCAGCTCGATTTCATGTTTAATCTCGCCGCTCACCTGCGCCTGATTGAGTTGCAATAGCTGCAAACTTTCTTCGATCTGATGGATATTTTGCCGCAATTGTTCACAAGCGACGTTTAACCCGTGCGCACGAAAATCCAGGTATTCCCGCGCCTGCTGCGCGTAATTCAACAGTTTATGCGCGGCAGATCGCAGAGCATACAACGAGGCGTTAGCGTAAGCGGCATGAAGCAACGCCTGAATTGGCTTGGCGAACAGCGAATCTTCCCACAACTGATCGGCAGCATGACGAATATGTTCGAGGTCCGCCAGATCGGCATGACGCCAGCGCCTGCCGAGCGCGGCATGGGCAAAATCTTCCACCCAGCGTTGTTGCTCTGGCGGTGGTAACTTACCGTTGTTGGCTAACTCATGGCGCGCCCGATTCGCCAGGTAGCCCCACATCGACGACACCGGAAATATCTGCTGTGGCGTAATACAGCCTTTCATCAGCGTCCCGGAAATCAGTGCCCGCACCTGGTCGGCGTCGTCACTGTTACGATCCTGTTGATCGAACTTATTGACCAGCACATACAGCGGCACCGATTGCCCCACCGCCAAAATCGCCTCACGGACCTCTTCATCGGAGATCGATTTCAGTTGCGTATAATCCAGCACCGCCAGTACCGCCGAGGCGCGTGCCAGCTGCTGGCTAAGCATTTTTTGCAGATGCGGTTGCCCGGCTTCATTTGGCCCGGGGGTATCCAGTAACGTCAATTGACCGGGATAACTCTCCAGCCCCGCCAGATGGACAAACTCCACTTCAATCACGGGAATATGCTCAATGGCGGCGTAAGCAGAAAAAGGAAAATCGACGTCCAGCGCCTTCGCCAGTCGCACCAAATCATTCAAACTTTTCAGACAATGAAAAATAGGCTGGGCACCCAGATAATATTTTTCGAAAGCGACGCCATTTTCGATCCGCTGCATAAGCGCACGCATATCTTTATCTATTTCCAGCACATCGGTCAGATGCTTAATATCGCAATCACGCAGGCGCTGTTGTAATTTTTGAATTAAACAATCGATTGGCGCGACATGTGAAAAATGCAGTACCGGTTCTTTTTGCCCGGGCGTATGGCGAATAAGCGTCGGCAGTGCAGTCATTGGGCGATTGCGATTAGGCAGAACCTCCGTACCAACAATGGCATTAATGGTGGTTGATTTCCCTGCTTTCATGGTACCGACAATCGCCAGCACCATTTCCAGTCGGGAAATTTTACGCAACTCATTATTCAGCATCGCGTGACGTTCGGCGATATTAGGCTGACTCCAGGGTAAAGCCAGTTGTGGCGCATCGTCTCCGGGTACAGAGAGAGGCATTTTTTCCAGTAACTGCAACTGTTGGCGAGAAAGCTGTAACAGGCGTTCAGCCTCCTGACTTAACTCATACAGGGTCTGTGTGTACATAGAAAATTCTTCCTTAAAGCAAATTTTATTACTTTTATTTAGCCAGATTGCTTTTGAGTTCTGTTTTCGGCTTTTATAATTACTGCAAGAAATAATTTTATATTTAGAGTGTTATTTTTTATTAGAATAAATAACGTCTTCCGATACGTTTAAAACGTCAGAAAGATAAAAAATATCATTTGAATTAAAAAAAGAACAAGTAGAACATTAACCTTATCTTAAATAATAAATGGAGGCAAAAAGATTATTTTCTTTTTGCGTTTCCTTTCAAATGAAAACGATCGTCGTCTAAAATCAGCAGTACCCCCGACAAACTCAGGGATTTTGTGTATAATTGCGGCCTTTTTCGGCAATCTGCCGTTTTTTGGCGCTTTTGCCCTGCTGACTTTTGAGGAAATCCACATGTCATTACCACACTGCCCAAAATGCAACTCCGAATACACCTACGAAGATAACGGCATGTACATCTGCCCGGAATGTGCCTACGAATGGAACGACGCAGAACCTGCACAGGAAAGCGACGAGCTGATCGTTAAAGATGCTAACGGCAATCTGCTGGCTGACGGCGACAGCGTTACCATCATTAAAGATCTGAAGGTGAAAGGTAGCTCTTCGATGCTGAAAATTGGCACCAAAGTGAAAAACATCCGCCTGGTTGAAGGCGACCATAACATCGATTGCAAAATCGACGGTTTTGGTCCGATGAAACTGAAATCTGAGTTTGTGAAAAAGAACTGATTGTATTGTGATCGGTAAGCCGGATAAGGCGCTCGCGCCGCATCCGGCAACGATGCCGACTGCCTGATGCGACGCTGACCGCGTCTTATCAGGCTTCCCTCTCATCTGTATAAATTTCGAACTACACTTAACTGGCTTCTCTTAACTGAGGTCACCATCATGCCGTTAAGTCCCTACCTCTCTTTTGCCGGTAACTGTGCCGACGCAATTGCTTATTATCAACGTACGTTGGGCGCTGAACTGCTCTATAAAATCAGCTTCGGCGAAATGCCAAAATCAGCGCAGGACAGCGCCGAGAACTGCCCTTCCGGAATGCAATTTCCCGATACCGCCATCGCCCACGCCAATGTGCGCATTGCCGGAAGCGATATCATGATGAGCGATGCTATACCGTCAGGAAAAGCCAGCTACTCCGGCTTTACGCTAGTGCTCGATTCGCAACAGGTCGAAGAAGGGAAACGCTGGTTTGACAATCTTGCCGCCAACGGAAAAATCGAAATGGCCTGGCAGGAAACTTTCTGGGCGCATGGCTTCGGCAAAGTCACCGATAAATTTGGCGTACCGTGGATGATTAATGTCGTCAAACAACAACCAACGCAATAATCCGCCGGGAGGCCCGCCCTCCCGCACTGTCATCGAATTCCCGTTAACTCTTCATCTGTTAGTCACTTTTAATTAACCAAATCGTCACAATAATCCGCCACGATGGAGCCACTTTTTTAGGGAGGCTGCATCATGCAAACGATTATCCGTGTCGAGAAGCTCGCCAAAACCTTCAATCAGCATCAGGCGCTGCACGCGGTTGATCTGAACATTCATCACGGTGAAATGGTGGCTCTGCTTGGGCCGTCGGGTTCCGGCAAATCCACCCTTTTACGTCACTTAAGCGGTTTGATTACCGGCGATAAATCTGCCGGTAGCCATATCGAGCTGCTGGGCCGCACAGTCCAGCGCGAAGGCCGCCTGGCCCGCGATATCCGCAAAAGCCGCGCCAACACCGGCTACATCTTCCAACAATTCAACCTGGTGAATCGCCTGAGCGTACTGGAGAACGTGCTGATTGGCGCGCTCGGCAGCACGCCATTCTGGCGCACCTGTTTTAGCTACTTCACCCGCGAGCAGAAACAGCGCGCGTTACAGGCGCTGACCCGCGTTGGCATGGTGCATTTTGCCCATCAGCGCGTTTCCACCCTCTCCGGCGGCCAGCAGCAGCGTGTAGCGATTGCCCGCGCGCTGATGCAGCAGGCGAAGGTGATTCTGGCGGACGAACCCATCGCCTCGCTGGACCCGGAATCGGCGCGCATCGTGATGGACACCCTGCGCGACATTAACCAGAACGACGGCATTACCGTGGTCGTCACGCTGCATCAGGTGGATTACGCCCTGCGCTACTGCGAACGCATCGTCGCCCTGCGCCAGGGGCACGTCTTCTACGACGGCAGCAGCCAACAGTTTGATAACGAACGTTTTGACCATCTCTACCGCAGCATTAACCGCGTCGAAGAGAACGCGAAAGCTGCCTGACATCCCCATCATTGAGGAAAACGAATGAACGCTAAGATAATTGCCTCGCTGGCCTTCACCAGCATGTTCAGCCTCAGCACCCTGTTAAGCCCGGCGCACGCCGAAGAGCAGGAAAAGGCGTTGAATTTCGGCATTATTTCAACGGAATCACAGCAAAACCTGAAACCGCAATGGACGCCGTTCTTACAGGATATGGAGAAGAAGCTGGGCGTAAAGGTCAACGCCTTCTTTGCCCCGGACTACGCGGGCATTATCCAGGGGATGCGCTTCAATAAAGTGGATATCGCCTGGTACGGCAACCTGTCGGCGATGGAAGCGGTGGATCGCGCCAACGGTCAGGTCTTCGCCCAGACAGTCGCGGCGGATGGATCGCCAGGTTACTGGAGCGTGTTGATCGTCAACAAAGACAGCCCGATCAACAACCTGAACGATCTGCTGGCGAAGCGTAAAGATCTTACCTTTGGCAATGGCGATCCTAACTCCACCTCTGGCTTCCTCGTCCCCGGTTACTACGTCTTTGCCAAAAACAATATCTCCGCCAGCGACTTCAAGCGCACCGTCAACGCCGGGCATGAAACCAACGCGCTGGCCGTCGCCAACAAGCAAGTGGATGTGGCGACCAACAACACCGAAAACCTCGACAAGCTGAAAACCTCCGCACCAGAGAAGCTCAAAGAACTGAAGGTGATCTGGAAATCGCCGCTGATCCCAGGCGATCCGATCGTCTGGCGCAAAAATCTGTCCGAAACTACCAAAGACAAGATCTACGACTTCTTTATGAATTACGGCAAGACGCCGGAAGAGAAAGCGGTGCTGGAACGCCTGGGCTGGGCCCCGTTCCGCGCCTCCAGCGACCTGCAACTGGTACCGATTCGCCAGCTCGCGCTGTTTAAAGAGATGCAGGGCGTGAAAGGCAATAAAGGGCTGAATGAGCAGGACAAGCTGGCGAAAACCACCGCGATTCAGGCGCAGCTGGATGACCTGGACCGCCTGAACAACGCGTTAAGCGCGATGAGTTCGGTAAGTAAAGCGGTGCAGTAATGGTTTTCTCCCTCTCCCCGAAGGGGCGAGGGAACCGATCGAGCACACAATCACGGAGCCAAACATGCAAACCATCACCATCGCCCCACCCAAGCGCAGCTGGTTCTCGCTTCTGAGCTGGGCCATTGTTCTCGCCGTGTTGGTCGTCTCGTGGCAGGGCGCGGAAATGGCCCCGCTTACGCTGATCAAAGACGGCGGCAACATGGCAACCTTCGCCGCCGACTTCTTCCCGCCCGATTTCAGCCAGTGGCAGGATTACCTCACCGAAATGGCCGTCACGCTGCAAATCGCCGTCTGGGGCACCGCGCTGGCGGTGGTTCTCTCCATCCCCTTCGGTCTGATGAGCGCCGAAAACCTGGTGCCGTGGTGGGTTTACCAGCCCGTACGCCGCCTGATGGACGCCTGCCGCGCCATTAACGAAATGGTCTTCGCCATGCTGTTCGTGGTCGCCGTCGGCCTTGGCCCGTTCGCTGGCGTGCTGGCGCTGTTTATCCACACCACCGGCGTGCTCTCCAAGCTGCTTTCCGAAGCGGTAGAAGCGATCGAACCCGGCCCGGTGGAGGGCATTCGCGCCACCGGTGCCAACAAGCTGGAAGAGATCCTCTACGGCGTGCTGCCACAGGTGATGCCGCTGCTGATCTCCTACTCCCTCTATCGTTTCGAATCCAACGTCCGCTCGGCGACCGTCGTCGGCATGGTCGGTGCAGGCGGGATCGGCGTCACCCTGTGGGAAGCGATTCGCGGTTTCCAGTTCCAGCAAACCTGCGCCCTGATGGTGCTGATTATCGTCACGGTCAGCCTGCTGGATTTCCTCTCTCAACGGTTGCGTAAGCACTTTATCTGATAAGCGAGGCATTGATAGCTATGCACTTGTCTACACATCCGACCAGCTACCCAACACGCTATCAGGAGATAGCCGCAAAACTTGAGCAGGAGCTTCGTCAACACTACCGCTGCGGCGACTATCTTCCCGCCGAGCAGCAACTGGCGGCGCGCTTTGAGGTGAACCGCCACACCCTGCGCCGCGCCATCGACCAACTGGTGGAAAAAGGCTGGGTACAGCGCCGTCAGGGCGTCGGCGTACTGGTGCTGATGCGCCCGTTCGATTACCCGCTCAACGCCCAGGCGCGTTTTAGCCAGAACCTGCTGGATCAGGGCAGCCATCCCACCAGCGAAAAACTGCTGTCGGTGCTGCGCCCGGCCTCCGGTCACGTCGCTGACGCGCTGGGGATAACCGAGGGCGAGAACGTTATCCACCTGCGCACCCTGCGCCGGGTCAACGGCGTCGCGCTCTGTTTAATCGACCACTACTTTGCGGACCTCACCCTCTGGCCGACGCTGCAACGCTTCGACAGCGGCTCACTGCACGATTTTCTGCGCGAGCAAACCGGAATTGCGCTGCGCCGCAGCCAGACGCGGATCAGCGCCCGCCGCGCCCAGGCCAAAGAGTGCCAGCGTCTTGAAATCCCGAATATGTCGCCGCTGCTGTGCGTGCGCACCCTTAACCACCGTGACGGTGAAAGCAGCCCGGCGGAGTACTCCGTCAGCCTGACGCGCGCCGACATGATTGAATTCACTATGGAGCACTGAATGCACGCAGATACCGCGACCCGCCAGCACTGGATGTCCGTACTGGCGCACAGCCAACCGACTGAGCTGGCAGCCCGCCTGAACGCGCTGAACATCACCGCCGACTATGAAGTAATCCGCGCCGCTGAAACCGGCCTGGTGCAGATTCAGGCGCGGATGGGTGGCACCGGCGAACGCTTTTTTGCTGGCGACGCCACGCTCACCCGCGCCGCCGTACGCCTGACTGACGGCACGCTCGGCTACAGCTGGGTGCTGGGGCGCGACAAACAGCACGCCGAACGCTGCGCGCTGATCGACGCGCTGATGCAGCAAACCCGCCATTTTCAAAACTTATCAGAAACTCTTATTGCCCCGCTGAACGCTGACCGTATGGCACGCATTGCCGCACGCCAGGCCGAAGTAAACGCCAGCCGGGTCGACTTCTTTACGATGGTTCGCGGAGATAACGCATGACCCTGGAAACCGCTTTTATGCTTCCCGTGCAGGATGCCCAGCACAGTTTTCGTCGCCTGTTAAAGGCCATGAGCGAGCCGGGCGTGATTGTCGCCCTGCATCAGCTCAAACGCGGCTGGCAGCCGCTGAATATCGCCACCACCAGCGTGCTGCTGACGCTGGCCGATAACGACACGCCGGTGTGGCTTTCTGCGCCATTAAGTAACGATATCGTCAGCCAGAGCCTGCGTTTTCATACCAACGCGCCGCTGGTCAATCAGCCGGAACTGGCGACCTTCGCGGTAACGGATGAGGCGATTTCCAGCGAACAGCTTAACGCCCTTTCCAGCGGCACCGCTGTTGCGCCAGAAGCGGGCGCGACGCTGATTTTACAGGTCGTCAGCCTGAGCGGCGGGCGCATGCTGCGCCTTACTGGCGCGGGTATTGCCGAAGAACGAATGATCGCCCCGCAGCTGCCGGAGTGCATTCTGCACGAACTTACCGAGCGCCCGCACCCGTTCCCGCTCGGCATCGACCTGATCCTGACCTGCGGCGAGCGCCTGCTGGCTATCCCGCGAACCACTCATGTGGAGGTGTGCTGATGTACGTTGCCGTGAAAGGGGGCGAGAAGGCGATCGACGCCGCCCACGCCCTGCAAGAGAGCCGACGCCGGGGCAATACCGATTTGCCTGAACTGAGCGTCGCCCAGATTGAACAGCAGCTTAATCTTGCAGTAGATCGCGTGATGACCGAAGGCGGCATTGCCGACCGCGAACTGGCGGCGCTGGCGCTGAAACAGGCCAGCGGCGATAACGTCGAAGCGATTTTCCTGCTACGCGCCTACCGCACCACGCTGGCGAAGCTTGCGGTAAGCGAGCCGCTCGACACCACGGAGATGCGTCTCGAACGGCGTATTTCAGCGGTTTATAAAGATATTCCCGGCGGCCAGCTGCTTGGCCCAACCTACGACTACACCCATCGCCTGCTCGATTTCACCCTGCTGGCAAACGGCGAAGCGCCGACGCTGACCACAGCCGACAGCGAACAACAGCCGTCGCCGCACGTTTTCAGCCTGCTGGCGCGTCAGGGGCTGGCGAAGTTTGAAGAAGATAGCGGCGCACAGCCGGACGACATCACCCGCACGCCGCCGGTTTACCCCTGCTCACGCTCCTCCCGCCTGCAACAATTAATGCGCGGCGACGAAGGCTATTTGCTGGCGCTGGCCTACTCCACCCAGCGTGGTTACGGACGCAATCATCCGTTCGCAGGCGAAATCCGCAGCGGCTATATCGACGTGTCGATTGTGCCGGAAGAGCTGGGATTTGCGGTGAACGTCGGCGAACTGCTGATGACCGAATGTGAAATGGTCAACGGTTTTATCGACCCGCCGGATGAGCCGCCGCACTTCACGCGCGGCTACGGGCTGGTGTTCGGCATGAGCGAGCGCAAAGCGATGGCGATGGCGCTGGTTGACCGCGCTCTGCAAGCCCCGGAGTACGGCGAGCACGCGACAGGCCCGGCGCAGGATGAAGAGTTCGTGCTGGCGCATGCCGACAACGTCGAAGCCGCAGGCTTTGTCTCGCACCTTAAACTCCCGCACTACGTCGATTTCCAGGCCGAACTGGAGCTACTCAAACGTCTGCAACAGGAGCAGAACCATGGCTAATCTGAGCGGCTACAACTTTGCCTACCTCGACGAGCAGACCAAACGCATGATCCGCCGCGCCATCTTAAAAGCGGTGGCGATCCCCGGTTATCAGGTGCCGTTTGGCGGGCGCGAGATGCCGATGCCGTACGGCTGGGGAACTGGTGGTATCCAGCTTACCGCCAGCGTGATTGGCGAAAGCGATGTGCTGAAGGTGATTGACCAGGGCGCGGACGACACCACCAACGCGGTGTCGATCCGTAACTTCTTTAAGCGCGTGACCGGGGTAAACACTACCGAACGCACGGACGATGCGACGCTTATCCAGACGCGCCATCGCATCCCCGAAACGCCGCTCACCGAAGATCAGATCATTATTTTCCAGGTGCCGATCCCCGAACCGCTGCGCTTTATCGAGCCGCGCGAAACGGAAACCCGCACCATGCACGCGCTGGAGGAGTACGGCGTGATGCAGGTGAAACTGTATGAAGATATCGCCCGCTTCGGTCATATCGCCACCACCTATGCCTATCCGGTGAAGGTGAACGGGCGCTACGTGATGGACCCGTCGCCGATCCCGAAATTCGATAACCCGAAAATGGACATGATGCCCGCCCTGCAGCTGTTCGGCGCAGGGCGCGAGAAGCGCATCTATGCGGTGCCGCCGTTTACCCGCGTGGAAAGTCTCGATTTCGACGATCACCCGTTCACCGTTCAGCAGTGGGATGAGCCATGCGCCATCTGCGGATCGACCCACAGCTATCTCGACGAAGTGGTGCTGGATGACGCCGGAAACCGCATGTTTGTCTGCTCCGATACCGATTATTGCCGCCAACAGAGCGAGGCAAAAAACCAATGAATCAACCGTTACTTTCGGTCAATAACCTGACCCACCTTTACGCGCCGGGCAAAGGCTTTAGCGATGTCTCTTTTGATTTATGGCCGGGGGGGAAGTGCTGGGCATCGTCGGGGAATCCGGCTCCGGGAAGACCACGCTGCTGAAGTCGATCTCCGCGCGCCTGACGCCGCAGCAGGGGGAAATTCGCTATGAAAACCGTTCCCTCTATGGCATGAGCGAGGCCGACCGCCGTCGCCTGCTGCGCACCGAATGGGGCGTGGTGCATCAGCATCCACTCGACGGCCTGCGCCGCCAGGTGTCGGCAGGCGGCAATATCGGCGAGCGGCTGATGGCGACCGGGGCGCGTCATTACGGCGATATTCGTGCCACCGCGCAGAAGTGGCTGGAAGAGGTGGAAATTCCCGCCAACCGGATCGACGACCTGCCGACCACCTTTTCCGGCGGTATGCAGCAGCGTTTGCAGATTGCCCGCAACCTGGTGACGCATCCGAAGCTGGTATTTATGGACGAGCCAACCGGCGGGCTGGATGTATCTGTGCAGGCGCGCCTGCTCGACCTGCTGCGCGGCCTGGTGGTGGAGCTGAACCTGGCGGTGGTGATTGTCACCCACGATTTAGGCGTCGCCCGCCTGCTGGCGGACCGTTTGCTGGTGATGAAGCAGGGGCAAGTAGTGGAGAGTGGGTTAACCGACCGCGTGCTCGACGACCCGCACCATCCGTATACACAACTGCTGGTGTCATCGGTTTTGCAGAATTGAGCCGGTGCCGGATGCGGCGTAAACGCCTTATCCGGCCTACAAATGCGCTCCCCGTAGGTCGGATAAGACGCGTCAGCGTCACATCCGACACCCGAACCACGAGGCGAAAAATGATTAACGTACAAAACGTCAGTAAAACCTTCATCCTGCATCAGCAAAACGGCGTGCGCCTGCCCGTCTTACAACGTGCCTCGCTCACCGTCAACGCAGGCGAATGCGTGGTGCTTCACGGCCACTCCGGCAGCGGAAAATCAACCCTGCTGCGCTCGCTGTACGCCAACTATCTGCCCGACGAAGGGCAAATCCAGATCAAACACGGTGAGGAATGGGTAGACCTGGTCACCGCGCCAGCCCGCAAAGTGGTGGAGATCCGCAAAACCACCATCGGCTGGGTGAGCCAGTTTCTGCGCGTCATCCCGCGTATTTCGGCACTGGAAGTGGTGATGCAGCCGCTGCTCGATACCGGCGTACCGCGTGAAGCCTGCGCCGCTAAAGCCGCCCGATTACTGACGCGCCTGAACGTGCCTGAACGCCTGTGGCACCTGGCACCATCGACCTTCTCCGGCGGCGAACAGCAGCGCGTCAACATCGCCCGTGGCTTTATCGTCGACTATCCGATTCTGCTGCTGGATGAACCCACCGCCTCGCTGGACGCCAAAAACAGCGCCGCGGTGGTGGAACTCATTCGCGAAGCCAAAGCCCGTGGCGCGGCCATCGTCGGTATCTTCCATGACGAAGCCATACGCAATGACGTCGCCGACCGCCTGCACCCAATGGGAGTCTCTTCATGATTATCAATAACGTCAAACTGGTGCTGGAAAACGAAGTGGTGCACGGTTCACTGGAAGTACAGGATGGCGAAATTCGCGCCTTTGCCGAAAGCCAGAGCTGCCAGCCGGAAGCGATGGACGGCGAAGGTGGCTGGCTGCTGCCGGGGCTGATTGAGCTGCATACCGATAATCTGGATAAATTCTTCACCCCGCGTCCAAAAGTGGACTGGCCCGCCCACTCGGCAATGAGTAGCCACGACGCGCTGATGGTGGCGAGCGGCATCACCACCGTGCTGGACGCGGTGGCGATTGGCGACGTGCGCGACGGCGGCGATCGGCTGGAGAATCTGGAGAAGATGATCAACGCCATCGAAGAGACGCAGAAACGCGGCGTCAACCGCGCCGAGCACCGTCTGCATCTGCGCTGCGAACTGCCGCACCACACCACGTTGCCGCTGTTTGAAAAACTGGTGCAGCGCGAACCGGTGACGCTGGTATCGCTGATGGACCACTCGCCAGGCCAGCGCCAGTTCGCCAATCGCGAGAAGTATCGCGAATATTATCAGGGCAAATATTCCCTCACCGATGCGCAGATGCAGCAGTACGAAGAGGAACAGCTGGCGCTTGCCGCACGCTGGTCACAGCCTAATCGCGAAACTATCGCCGCAATGTGCCGCGCGCGACACATTGCCCTCGCCAGCCACGATGACGCCACGCACGCCCACGTTGCCGAATCCCACCAGCTTGGCAGCGTGATCGCCGAATTTCCCACCACGTTCGAAGCGGCAGAAGCCTCGCGCAAGCATGGCATGAACGTGCTGATGGGCGCGCCGAATATCGTGCGCGGCGGTTCGCACTCCGGCAACGTGGCGGCCAGTGAACTGGCGCAGCTTGGCCTGCTGGATATCCTCTCTTCCGACTACTACCCCGCCAGCCTGCTCGATGCGGCATTTCGCGTCGCCGATGACGAGAGCAACCGCTTTACGCTGCCGCAGGCGGTGAAGCTGGTGACTAAAAATCCGGCGCAGGCGCTTAATCTTCAGGATCGCGGGGTGATTGGCGAGGGCAAACGCGCCGACCTGGTGCTGGCGCATCGCAAGGGCAACCACATTCATATCGACCACGTCTGGCGTCAGGGTAAAAGGGTGTTCTGATGACGGGAAAACTGATTTGGTTAATGGGGGCCTCTGGCTCCGGAAAAGACAGTCTGTTGACGGAACTCCGCCAGCGGGAACAAACTCAGCTACTGGTAGCGCATCGCTACATCACGCGCGCCGCCAGCGCCGGAAGTGAAAACCATATCGCCCTGAGCGAGCAGGAGTTTTTTACCCGCGCGGGGCAGAACCTTCTGGCCTTAAGCTGGCACGCTAACGGTCTGTATTATGGCGTCGGCGTCGAGATTGACCTCTGGCTGCACGCTGGATTTGACGTGGTGGTCAACGGCTCACGCGCCCATCTGCCGCAGGCGCGGGCGCGCTATCAATCGGCGCTGCTGCCCGTTTGTTTACAGGTTTCGCCAGAGATCCTGCGCCAGCGCCTGGAAAACCGTGGTCGTGAAAATGCCAGTGAAATTAACGCCCGGCTGGCGCGCGCTGCCCGCTATACTCCTCAGGATTGTCTTACGCTCAATAATGACGGCAGCCTGCGCCAGTCGGTCGACAAGCTGCTGACGCTGATTCATCAGAAGGAGAAACACCATGCCTGCTTGTGAGCTTCGCCCGGCTACGCAGTACGACACCGACGCAGTTTACGCGCTGATTTGTGAGCTAAAACAGGCGGAGTTTGACCACCACGCGTTTCGCGTGGGGTTTAACGCCAATCTGCGCGATCCGAACATGCGCTACCATCTGGCGCTGCTGGATGGCGAAGTTGTCGGCATGATCGGCCTGCATTTGCAGTTTCATCTGCATCATGTCAACTGGATCGGCGAAATTCAGGAACTGGTGGTGATGCCGCAGGCGCGCGGTCTGAATATCGGCAGTAAATTACTGGCATGGGCAGAAGAAGAAGCCCGCCAGGCCGGGGCAGAAATGACCGAGCTTTCCACCAACGTCAAGCGCCACGACGCGCACCGTTTCTATCTGCGCGAAGGCTACGAGCAGAGCCACTTCCGCTTCACCAAGGCGCTGTAACATGAGCCTGACCCTCACGCTTACTGGCACTGGCGGCGCACAGGGCGTTCCCGCATGGGGCTGTGAGTGCGTGGCCTGCGCCAGAGCACGACGCTCGCCGCAGTATCGCCGCCAGCCATGCAGCGGCGTAGTAAAGTTTAACGACGCAATCACCCTGATCGACGCCGGGCTGCACGATCTCGCCGATCGCTGGTCGCCAGGATCGTTCCAGCAGTTTTTGCTGACGCATTATCATATGGATCACGTCCAGGGGCTGTTTCCGCTGCGCTGGGGCGTGGGCGATCAGATCCCGGTCTACGGCCCGCCGGATGAACAGGGCTGCGACGATCTGTTTAAACATCCGGGCCTGCTTGATTTCAGCCACACGATGGAACCGTTTGTGGTGTTTGAATTACAGGGGTTACAGGTCACGCCGCTGCCGCTCAACCACTCAAAACTGACCTTCGGTTATCTGCTGGGAAACGGCACACAGCCGGGTGGCGTGGCTGTCTGACACCGCTGGCTTGCCGGAAAAAACGCTGAAATTTTTACGCAATAATCAGCCGCAGGTAATGGTGATTGATTGCAGCCACCCGCCGCGCGAGGATGCACCGCGTAATCACTGTGATTTAAATACCGTGCTTGCGCTGAATCAGGTTATCCGCTCGCCACGGGTGATTCTGACCCATATCAGCCACCAGTTTGATGCGTGGCTGATGGAAAACGCACTGCCGTCGGGGTTTGAGGCGGGTTTTGATGGGATGGTGATTGGGGTGGAGTGATGGGTGAGGGGCGATGCCTGCTCTAGACTCAACATCACCGCCCATACTCATCTTCCATTCTCCGCTCTTCATCTTCTAGCTGCCGACGCTCCTGATCCAGCTGGCGCTGGCGATCGTCCAGCTGCCTGCGGCGATCTTCAAACTGGCGGCGGCGATCGTCATATTGTCTGCGCCGATCGTCGTTCACTTCACGCTGCCAGCCGTCGTCGCGCGAATCTTCATAGTCTCGCCCACGATCAGGGTTATAAGCGTCGTTAATCGCCTGCTGAATATTGCCAATGGTGTCATCGATAATATCGGCCTGGGCCGGAACGGTGGACAGCGTGAACAGGGTGAATAAAAGAAATAGCGGAAAGCGTTTCATTAGCCAACCTCAAAAAAGAAACTCTATCCACATTAGTCATTACTCATCCATGCAAGTAGTGGATGAATCTCAATTTCTCCGCTGCTCTATTTCCGTAATCGCCTCCACGCGTTGTTGATGACGACCGCCTTCGTACTGTGCGCCCAGCCACGCATCGACAATCATTTTTGCCAGTTCGAGGCCAACCACTCTTGAACCAAAAGCCAGCACGTTGGTGTCGTTATGCTGCCGCGAAAGTTGCGCGGAATAAGGTTCGCTACAAACGACCGCGCGAATTCCGGCAAACTTGTTCGCCGCTATCGAAATACCGACGCCAGTGCCACAAATCAAAATCCCGCCATCAGCCTCTCCGCCAGCAACTGCCAGTGCGACTTGACTGGCGTAATGCGGATAATCAGTACGCTCTGACGACCAGGTTCCTTTATCAATCACTTCGACGCCACGCTCAACTAAATGTGCCACTATTTCATGTTTTAAAATGAAACCGACATGATCACAGCCAAATGCAATCTTTTTCATTCATCTTCCCCGCCCGTGCAAAACTTCACAATCAAAAAACATTTGTGATGTAAATGAATTAAAAACACCCAAAATCGATGAAATCCGCCTTCCCGATCTGTTTTACAGAGTTACATCTGGCAGCGCAATAGCGTTAAAGACACTCACTATCCAGCAATATCTATCATCCAATAAACCAGAAAAACAAATAACATCATGTTTTTAAAGTGATTAAATGAAATGGAATTTTAAGCCACTCTCCATTATTCACAACAAAACAAACTTTATAAATTTTATTTTTTTGTGAAGTTGCCAGCATCTTTTCTGTTCTTGCTGTGGTGATATAGTGGCGTCTTCAATTCAAGGACAAGAGAACGTGATGAGCCAGTCAGAGTTTGATTCAGCGCTTCCGAACGGTATCGGGTTAGCGCCTTACCTGCGAATGAAGCAGGAAGGAATGACAGAAAACGAAAGCCGCATCGTGGAGTGGTTACTCAAACCCGGTAACCTGAGTTGTGCACCCGCAATTAAAGATGTCGCAGAAGCTCTGGCGGTATCTGAAGCGATGATCGTTAAGGTATCAAAGCTGCTGGGGTTTAGCGGCTTTCGTAACTTACGCAGTGCGCTGGAAGATTATTTTTCTCAGTCAGAACAAGTATTGCCTTCCGAGTTGGCTTTTGATGAAGCGCCGCAGGATGTGGTGAATAAGGTATTTAACATCACTTTACGCACCATTATGGAAGGTCAGTCGATCGTCAACGTTGATGAGATCCACCGTGCCGCCCGCTTTTTCTATCAGGCCAGGCAGCGGGATTTGTACGGTGCCGGAGGATCAAATGCTATCTGTGCTGATGTACAGCACAAGTTTTTACGCATTGGCGTACGCTGCCAGGCCTATCCGGACGCTCACATCATGATGATGTCTGCTTCGTTGTTACAGGAAGGAGATGTGGTGCTGGTGGTGACCCATTCCGGGCGAACCAGTGATGTAAAAGCGGCTGTAGAACTGGCAAAAAAGAACGGGGCAAAGATTATTTGTATAACGCATAGCTACCATTCACCGATAGCGAAGCTGGCCGATTATATTATTTGCTCACCGGCCCCGGAAACACCGTTATTAGGTCGTAATGCCTCGGCAAGAATATTACAACTAACTTTGCTGGACGCGTTTTTTGTCTCTGTCGCCCAGCTCAACATTGAACAAGCTAATATTAATATGCAAAAAACCGGCGCAATTGTTGATTTCTTCTCACCAGGCGCGCTGAAATAAGAAAAAGGTAATTCCGCCATCGCGGAGTTACCTCTCCCCTTACCGTGAGAACATGATTATGAATAAATATCTGAAATATTTCAGCGGCACACTCGTGGGCTTAATGTTGTCAACCAGCGCTTTTGCTGCCGCCGAATATGCCGTCGTATTGAAAACACTCTCCAACCCATTTTGGGTAGATATGAAAAAAGGCATTGAAGATGAAGCAAAAATGCTGGGCGTCAGCGTTGATATTTTTGCCTCTCCTTCAGAAGGTGATTTTCAATCTCAATTGCAGTTATTTGAAGATCTCAGTAATAAAAATTACAAAGGTATCGCCTTCGCGCCATTATCCTCAGTAAATCTGGTCATGCCTGTCGCCCGCGCATGGAAAAAAGGCATTTATCTGGTCAATCTCGATGAAAAAATCGACATGGATAATCTGAAAAAAGCAGGCGGTAATGTGGAAGGTTTTGTCACCACCGATAATGTTGCCGTCGGGGCGAAAGGCGCGTCATTCATTATTGACAAGCTGGGTGCCGAAGGGGGTGAAGTCGCAATCATTGAGGGTAAAGCCGGTAACGCCTCCGGTGAAGCGCGTCGTAATGGTGCCACCGAAGCCTTCAAAAAAGCAAGCCAGATCAAGCTTGTCGCCAGCCAGCCTGCCGACTGGGACCGTATTAAAGCACTGGATGTCGCCACTAACGTGTTGCAACGTAATCCGAATATTAAAGCGATCTATTGCGCGAATGACACGATGGCAATGGGTGTTGCTCAGGCAGTCGCAAACGCCGGAAAAACGGGCAAAGTGTTGGTCGTCGGTACAGATGGAATTCCGGAAGCCCGCAAAATGGTGGAAGCCGGACAAATGACCGCGACGGTTGCCCAGAACCCGGCGGATATCGGTGCAACGGGTCTGAAGCTGATGGTTGACGCTGAGAAATCCGGCAAGGTTATCCCGCTGGATAAAGCACCGGAATTTAAACTGGTCGATTCAATCCTGGTCACTCAATAAAACTGAATGATGCCGGATGATGATGCTAATGAAGTGTCTTATCCGGCCAACAAAATAACCTGAACGTAGACCTGATAAACGTAGCCATCAGGCAATAATACGATATTTCGTGCAGAGAGGTTATTTATGGCCACGCCATATATATCGATGGCGGGGATCGGCAAGTCCTTTGGTCCGGTTCACGCATTAAAGTCGGTTAATTTAACGGTTTATCCTGGTGAAATACATGCATTACTAGGAGAAAATGGCGCGGGTAAATCCACGCTAATGAAAGTGTTATCCGGAATACATGAGCCAACCAAAGGCACCATTACCATTAATAACATTAACTATAACAAGCTGGATCATAAATTAGCGGCACAACTCGGTATCGGGATCATTTATCAGGAACTCAGCGTTATTGATGAATTAACCGTACTGGAAAATTTATATATTGGTCGTCATCTGACGAAAAAAATCTGTGGCGTCAATATTATCGACTGGCGAGAAATGCGTGTCCGCGCCGCCATAATGTTATTACGCGTGGGCTTGAAAGTTGATTTAGATGAGAAAGTGGCGAACTTATCTATCAGCCACAAGCAGATGCTGGAAATTGCCAAAACGCTGATGCTCGACGCCAAAGTCATCATCATGGATGAACCCACCTCCTCACTCACCAATAAAGAGGTGGACTATCTGTTTCTGATCATGAATCAGTTGCGTAAAGAGGGTACGGCCATCGTCTATATCTCGCATAAGTTGGCGGAAATTCGCCGTATTTGCGACCGCTATACGGTGATGAAAGACGGCAGCAGCGTTTGCAGCGGCATGGTGAGCGATGTGTCAAATGACGATATCGTCCGTCTGATGGTAGGCCGCGAACTGCAAAACCGTTTTAACGCGATGAAGGAGAATGTCAGCAACCTTGCGCACGATACGGTTTTTGAGGTGCGCAACGTCACCAGCCGTGACAGAAAAAAGGTCCGGGATATCTCATTTAGCGTCTGCCGGGGAGAAATATTAGGCTTTGCCGGACTGGTCGGTTCCGGACGTACTGAACTGATGAACTGCCTGTTTGGCGTTGATAAACGCGCTGGCGGAGAAATCCGTCTTAATGACAAAGATATCTCTCCACGCTCACCCCTGGATGCCGTGAAAAAGGGATGGCTTACATCACTGAAAGCCGCCGGGATAACGGTTTTTTCCCCAACTTTTCCATCGCTCAGAACATGGCGATCAGCCGCAGTCTGAAAGACGGCGGCTATAAAGGCGCGATGGGCTTGTTTCATGAAGTTGACGAGCAACGTACCGCTGAAAATCAACGCGAACTGCTGGCGCTGAAATGTCATTCGATAAACCAGAATATCACCGAACTCTCCGGGGGGAATCAGCAGAAAGTCCTGATCTCCAAATGGCTGTGCTGTCACCCGGAAGTGATCATTTTCGATGAACCTACCCGCGGCATCGACGTTGGCGCGAAAGCCGAAATTTACAAAGTGATGCGCCAACTGGCGGACGACGGAAAAGTCATCCTGATGGTGTCATCTGAACTACCTGAAATTATCACCGTCTGCGACCGCATCGCCGTGTTCTGCGAAGGACGACTGACGCAAATCCTGACGAATCGCGATGACATGAGCGAAGAGGAGATTATGGCATGGGCTTTACCACACGAGTAAAAAGCGAAGCGAGCGAGAAGAAACCGTTCAACTTTGCGCTGTTCTGGGATAAATACGGCACCTTTTTTATCCTGGCGATCATCGTCGCCATCTTTGGTTCGCTGTCACCAGAATATTTTCTGACCACCAATAATATTACCCAGATTTTTGTGCAAAGCTCCGTGACGGTATTGATCGGCATGGGCGAGTTTTTCGCTATCCTGGTCGCTGGTATCGACCTCTCGGTTGGCGCGATTCTGGCGCTTTCCGGTATGGTGACCGCCAAACTGATGTTGGCAGGTGTTGACCCGTTTCTCGCGGCGCTGATTGGCGGTGTACTGGTTGGCGGCGCACTGGGGGCGATCAACGGCTGCCTGGTCAACTGGACGGGGCTACACCCATTTATTATCACCCTTGGTACCAACGCTATTTTCCGTGGGATCACGCTGGTGCTCTCCGATGCCAACTCGGTATACGGCTTCTCATTTGACTTCGTGAACTTCTTTGCCGCCAGCGTAATTGGGATACCTGTTCCCGTTATCTTCTCGCTAATTGTCGCGCTCATCCTTTGGTTTCTGACAACGCGTATGCGGCTCGGACGCAACATCTACGCACTGGGCGGCAACAAAAACTCGGCGTTCTATTCCGGGATTGACGTGAAATTCCACATCCTGGTGGTGTTTATCATCTCCGGTGTTTGTGCAGGTCTGGCAGGCGTCGTCTCAACTGCACGACTCGGTGCCGCAGAACCGCTTGCCGGTATGGGTTTTGAAACCTATGCCATTGCCAGCGCCATCATTGGCGGCACCAGTTTCTTCGGCGGCAAGGGGCGCATTTTCTCTGTGGTGATTGGCGGGTTGATCATCGGCACCATCAACAACGGTCTGAATATTTTGCAGGTACAAACCTATTACCAACTGGTGGTGATGGGCGGATTAATTATCGCGGCTGTCGCCCTTGACCGTCTTATCAGTAAGTAAGGAATTGAACATGAAAATCTCCCCCTCGTTAATGTGTATGGATTTGCTGAAATTTAAAGAACAGATCGAATTTATCGACAGCCATGCCGATTACTTTCACATCGATATCATGGACGGTCACTTTGTCCCCAATCTGACACTCTCACCGTTCTTCGTAAGTCAGGTTAAAAAACTGGCAACTAAACCGCTCGACTGTCATCTGATGGTGACGCGGCCGCAGGATTACATTGCGCAACTGGCGCGTGCGGGAGCCGATTTTATCACTCTGCATCCGGAAACCATCAACGGCCAGGCGTTCCGCCTGATTGATGAAATCCGCCGTCATGACATGAAAGTGGGGCTAATCCTTAACCCGGAGACGCCAGTTGAGGCCATGAAATACTATATCCATAAGGCCGATAAAATTACGGTCATGACTGTCGATCCCGGCTTTGCCGGACAACCGTTCATTCCTGAAATGCTGGATAAACTTGCCGAACTGAAGGCATGGCGTGAACGAGAAGGTCTGGAGTACGAAATTGAGGTGGACGGTTCCTGCAACCAGGGCAACTTACGAAAAACTAATGGCGGCAGGGGCGGATGTCTTTATCGTCGGCACTTCCGGCCTGTTTAATCATGCGGAAAATATCGACGAAGCATGGAGAATTATGACCGCGCAGATTCTGGCTGCAAAAAGCGAGGTACAGCCTCATGCAAAAACAGCATAACGTCGTAGCGGGCGTGGATATGGGGGCAACGCATATCCGCTTTTGTCTGCGGACAGCAGCAGGTGAAACGCTACACTGCGAAAAAAAGCGGACCGCAGAAGTTATTGCTCCCGACCTGGTGTCGGGTATCGGCGAAATGATTGACGAGCAACTCAGGCGCTTTAACGCTCGCTGTCGTGGTCTGGTGATGGGATTTCCGGCGCTGGTCAGTAAAGATAAACGCACCATTATTTCTACGCCTAACCTGCCGTTAACAGCGGCGGATTTATATGATCTCGCCGATAAGCTCGAAAATACGCTGAATTGTCCGGTTGAGTTTTCCCGCGACGTTAACCTGCAACTCTCCTGGGACGTAGTAGAAAACAGCCTTACGCAACAACTGGTTCTGGCGGCCTATCTCGGTACGGGGATGGGGTTCGCAGTGTGGATGAACGGTGCGCCGTGGACGGGTGCACACGGTGTGGCAGGCGAACTGGGCCATATCCCCCTGGGAGATATGACCCAACATTGCGCGTGTGGCAATCCTGGGTGCCTGGAAACCAATTGCTCTGGAATGGCGCTAAGACGCTGGTACGAACAACAGCCCCGAAATTACCCATTGAGCGATCTTTTCGTCCATGCGGAAAACGCCTCTTTCGTCCAGAGTCTGCTTGAAAACGCGGCTCGGGCCATTGCCACCAGCATTAATCTGTTCGATCCCGATGCGGTGATTCTGGGCGGTGGCGTGATGGATATGCCCGCCTTCCCACGCGAGACTCTCATTGCCATGACCCAAAAATACCTGCGCCGTCCACTGCCGCATCAGGTCGTGCGCTTTATTGCCGCCTCATCTTCTGACTTTAATGGCGCTCAGGGTGCAGCAATATTGGCACATCAACGTTTTTTGCCACAGTCCTGTGCTAAAGCCCCATGAGTAAAGCGTTGGCACAGTAACGCAATGTCCCGCTGTGCCAACGACAAGTACAATATATATAATAAACACATAAAACAGCTCATATTATTTTCAGCAATGATAGTTCTACTGGAATTTCCCCTCTTCAGCACAAATGCCTAATAAAATGGCGCGTTCCGCTCACACTTCCACTTATTAAAATCGCAAATTCCCAATTATGATAACGCCAGCTTCAAATGACGTATTTTGCATGGATTACATATTTACGACATAAATGATAAATGGAGATTTATATGAATAACTCTCGGTTATTCCGTTTGAGCAGGATTGTTATTGCGTTAACTGCCGCCAGCGGCATGATGGTAAATACCGCTTACGCAACAGATGAAGCGAAAGCCGCCACTCAATATACCCAACAGGTTAATCAGAATTACGCCAAATCATTACCGTTTAGCGATCGTCAGGATTTTGACGATGCTCAGCGTGGATTTATCGCTCCGCTGCTGGATGAAGGTATTCTGCGCGATGCTAATGGCAAACCATATTATCGCGGAGAAGATTATAAATTTGATATCAATGCGCCCGCGCCCGAAACCGTTAACCCAAGCCTGTGGCGTCAGTCGCAGATCAACGGCATTTCTGGCCTGTTTAAAGTCACCGACCGCATGTATCAGGTGCGCAGCCAGGATATCTCGAACATCACCTTCATTGAAGGTGATACGGGCATCATCGTCATTGACCCGCTGGTGACGCCAAATGCAGCAAAAGCCAGCCTTGATCTCTATTTCAAACACCGCCCACAAAAACCGATTGTGGCCGTTATCTACACCCACAGCCACACTGACCACTATGGCGGCGTAAAAGGTATTGTCTCAGAAGCCGATGTAAAAGCAGGCAAAGTGCAGATCATCGCCCCGGCAGGCTTTATGGACGAAGCCATCAGTGAAAACGTGCTGGCGGGTAATATCATGAGTCGCCGTGCATTTTACTCTTACGGCCTGCTACTCCCGCATAATGCACAGGGAGATATCGGCAACGGGCTGGGTGTTACGCTTACTACCGGCGGCCCGACAATTATCGCGCCGACGCGATCTATCACCAAGACAGGAGAGAAACTCAATATCGACGGGCTGGATTTCGAATTTCTGATGGCTCCAGGCAGCGAAGCGCCGTCTGAAATGCACCTCTATATTCCGGCGTTGAAAGCCCTGTGCACAGCGGAAAACAGCACCCATACCCTGCATAACTTCTACACCCTGCGTGGCGCGAAAACCCGTGATACCGCGAAGTGGACCGATTACCTGAATGAAACGCTGGATAAGTGGGGATCACAAGCAGAAGTGCTGTTTATGCCACATACCTGGCCAGTATGGGGTAATCAACATATCAATGATTATATTGGAAAATATCGCGACACCATTAAGTATATTCACGACCAGACCCTGCACCTGGCGAACCAGGGTTACACCATGAATGAAATCGGCAACATGATTCATCTGCCGGAAACGCTGGATAAAAACTGGGCCAGCCGTGGCTATTATGGCTCCGTCAGTCATAACGCTCGCGCGGTATATAACTTTTACCTCGGCTACTACGACGGTAACCCAGCAAACCTGAATCCGTATGGCCAGGTCGATATGGGTAAACGTTATGTCAAAGCGCTGGGAGGTTCCGCACATGCTATCAATCTGGCGCGTGAAGCCTATAACCAGGGCGACTACCGCTGGGCCTCTGAACTGCTGAAACAGGTGATTGCTGCCAATCCGGGAGACCAGGTGGCGAAAAACCTACAGGCCGATACCTTCGAACAATTGGGTTATCAGGCCGAATCAGCCACCTGGCGCGGCTTCTACCTGACGGGAGCGAAAGAACTGCGTGAGGGCGCGAAGAAAATCGAACACGCCAGCACCGCCTCTCCTGACACCATCAAGGGTATGACCGTCGAGATGCTGCTTGATTACATGGCTGTTCGTCTGAACAGTGAGAAAGCCGCGGGCAAATCCATCAGCCTGAACTTCAATCTCTCTGACAACGATAACCTGAACCTCTCACTCAACAATAGCGTATTGAACTACCGTAAAGTACTGCAACCGAAGGTAGACGCATCGTTTTACATGATCCGCAGCGATCTGCACGACGTGCTGGTCGGACAAGCCAAAATGGCGGATCTGGTAAAGGCGAAGAAAGCCAAAATTATTGGCAATGGCGCAAAACTGGAAGAAATTATTGCCTGTCTGGATAATTTCGATTTGTGGGTGAATATCGTAACCCCAAATTAATGCCACTCGCTTTTGGGGGCGCTGAAGCCCCCAAAAGCATTTATTTTAAAAATATATACAGACAATTAATAAATAAAATATATAAGTTATGAATGCGGTGGCTGAATAAAGCTATTTTTATTCATCGAGAAAATAGCCATACTGACGCCTTCAATGGATATTGATATTCACTACAGATATTGTTCGCAGCAGACAGGATGTATTTAATATGCCAACAGTTCTCTCTCGCATGGCGATGCAACTCAAAAAAACAGCCTGGATAATTCCCGTCTTCATGGTTTCGGGATGCTCATTATCTCCGGCAATCCCGGTGATCGGCGCTTATTATCCCAGCTGGTTTTTCTGCGCCATTGCCAGCCTTATTTTGACGCTCATCACGAGGCGAATTATTCAGAGGGCAAATATCAATCTGGCATTTGTCGGAATTATTTATACCGCCCTTTTTGCTCTCTACGCCATGCTGTTCTGGCTGGCATTTTTCTAATCTATTTGAGACGCGCTCATGGAAAGTACGCCGAAAAAAGCTCCTCGCAGTAAATTCCCTGCTCTGTTAGTGGTTGCGTTGGCGCTGGTTGCCCTTGTTTTCGTTATCTGGCGCGTAGACAGTGCGCCATCAACTAATGACGCCTACGCGTCAGCAGATACCATTGATGTGGTGCCGGAAGTCAGCGGTCGCATTGTAGAACTGGCGGTCACCGACAACCAGGCGGTGAAACAGGGCGATTTGCTGTTCCGCATCGACCCGCGCCCGTACGAAGCCAATCTGGCGAAAGCCGAAGCCTCCCTCGCGGCGCTGGATAAGCAAATTATGCTCACCCAACGTAGCGTTGACGCGCAACAGTTTGGTGCCGACTCGGTTAATGCCACGGTAGAAAAAGCCCGTGCCGCCGCGAAACAGGCCACAGATACATTACGCCGCACCGAGCCATTACTGAAAGAAGGTTTTGTCTCAGCGGAAGACGTTGACCGTGCAAGAACTGCGCAGCGCGCCGCAGAAGCCGATCTTAATGCCGTATTGTTGCAGGCGCAGTCAGCCGCCAGTGCCGTCAGCGGCGTCGATGCGCTGGTCGCCCAACGTGCGGCGGTCGAAGCGGATATTGCCCTGACCAAACTGCATCTGGAAATGGCGACCGTTCGCGCGCCGTTTGATGGCCGGGTCATTTCCCTCAAAACCTCCGTCGGGCAATTTGCTTCTGCCATGCACCCTATTTTTACCCTAATCGACACTCGTCACTGGTACGTGATCGCCAACTTCCGCGAAACCGATCTGAAAAATATTCGCTCAGGTACACCCGCAACGATTCGCCTGATGAGCGACAGCGGCAAAACCTTCGAGGGTAAAGTGGATTCGATTGGCTACGGCGTGCTACCGGATGACGGCGGCCTGGTGCTGGGCGGCCTGCCGAAAGTGTCTCGTTCTATTAACTGGGTCCGCGTTGCCCAGCGTTTTCCGGTCAAAATCATGGTTGAAAAACCTGACCCGGAAATGTTCCGCATCGGCGCTTCGGCAGTCGCTAATCTTGAGCCACAATAATGAGCGCGCTCAACTCCCTGCCATTACCGGTGGTCAGGCTGCTGGCGTTCTTTCATGAAGAGTTAAGCGAGCGGCGGCCAGGTCGTGTGCCGCAGACCGTGCAACTCTGGGTAGGCTGCCTGCTGGTGATTCTGATCTCGATGACTTTTGAGATCCCTTTTGTGGCGCTATCGCTGGCGGTGCTGTTTTACGGTATTCAGTCCAACGCGTTTTACACCAAATTTGTCGCGATCTTGTTTGTGGTTGCCACGGTGCTGGAGATCGGCAGCCTGTTTTTGATCTACAAATGGTCATACGGCGAACCGTTGATCCGATTGATCATCGCAGGGCCGATCCTGATGGGATGTATGTTTTTGATGCGCACCCATCGGCTGGGACTGGTCTTTTTCGCTGTCGCCATTGTCGCCATTTACGGGCAAACCTTCCCCGCCATGCTCGACTATCCGGAAGTGGTCGTGCGCTTAACGCTGTGGTGTATCGTTGTTGGCCTCTATCCGACGTTATTGATGACGTTAATCGGCGTGCTGTGGTTTCCCAGCCGCGCTATCACGCAGATGCATCAGGCGCTTAATGATCGGCTTGATGATGCCATTAGCCACCTGACGAACAGCCTCACACCGCTACCCGAAACGCGGATTGAAAGAGAGGCGCTGGCGCTGCAAAAACTCAATGTCTTTTGCCTCGCGGACGATGCCGACTGGCGTACTCAGAGCGCATGGTGGCAAAGCTGCGTGGCAACGGTAACCTACATTTACTCGACGCTGAATCGCTACGATCCCACCTCTTTTGCAGATTCGCAGGCAATCATTGAATTCCGGCAAAAATTAGCCTCAGAAATCAACAAGCTGCAGCATGCCATTGCCGAAGGTCAGTGCTGGCAAAGCGACTGGCGGATCACTGAAAGTGAAGCGATGGCGGCACGGGAATGTAACCTGGAGAATATCTGCCAGACATTGTTGCAACTGGGTCAGATGGACCCGAATACGCCGCCAACGCCCGCCACCAAACCGCCATCAATGGTCGCCGACGCTTTTACCAATCCAGACTATATGCGCTACGCGGTAAAAACGCTGCTCGCCTGTTTGATCTGTTACACCTTCTACAGCGGCGTGGACTGGGAAGGCATTCACACCTGTATGCTGACCTGCGTGATCGTCGCTAATCCCAATGTCGGTTCGTCGTACCAGAAGATGGTGCTGCGTTTTGGCGGGGCCTTTTGCGGCGCGATTCTGGCGCTGTTATTCACGTTATTGGTCATGCCCTGGCTGGACAATATTGTCGAATTGCTGTTTGTGCTGGCACCGATTTTCCTGTTGGGCGCATGGATTGCCACCAGCTCTGAACGCTCTTCTTATATCGGCACACAGATGGTGGTCACCTTCGCGCTCGCCACGCTCGAAAATGTTTTTGGCCCGGTGTACGACCTGGTGGAAATTCGCGATCGCGCCCTGGGTATCATCATTGGTACCGTGGTGTCCGCGGTGATTTACACCTTTGTCTGGCCTGAAAGTGAAGCGCGCACCCTGCCGCAAAAACTGGCTGGCGCGCTGGGTATGTTAAGTAAAGTAATGCGGATCCCACGGCAGCAGGAAGTCACGGCTCTGCGCACTTATCTGCAAATTCGCATAGGTCTGCATGCGGCGTTTAATGCCTGTGAAGAGATGTGCCAACGCGTGGCGCTGGAGCGTCAACTGGACAGCGAAGAACGCGCCTTACTGATTGAACGTTCGCAAACGGTTATTCGTCAGGGTCGCGATATTCTTCACGCCTGGGATGCCACCTGGAACTCGGCGCAGGCGCTGGATAACGCACTACAGCCGGACAGAGCTGGTCAGTTTGCCGACGCCCTGGAGAAATACGCCGCCGGTCTGGCAACCGCACTCAGTCGTTCTCCTCAAATAACGCTTGAAGAAACACCCGCCTCGCAGGCCATCCTGCCGACCTTATTAAAACAGGAGCAACACGTCTGCCAGCTTTTCGCCCGCTTGCCAGACTGGACAGCCCCGGCATTAACGCCCGCCACGGAACAGGCACAAGGAGCCACGCAATGATCAATCGTCAACTTTCACGCCTGCTGTTGTGCAGCATTCTCGGCAGCACGACGCTGATTTCCGGCTGTGCCCTGGTACGTAAGGATTCTGCGCCTCATCAACAGCTCAAACCGGAACAAATCAAACTGGCCGATGATATTCATCTTGCCAGCTCCGTCTGGCCGCAGGCGCAGTGGTGGAAACAACTCAATGACCCGCAGTTGGATGCTTTGATCCAACGGACGCTAAGTGGTTCACACACCCTCGCCGAAGCGAAACTGCGGGAAGAAAAAGCGCAATCGCAGGCCGATTTGTTAGATGCCGGTTCACAGTTGCAGGTGGCAGCGTTAGGGATGCTTAACCGCCAACGCGTCTCGGCGAACGGCTTTTTAAGCCCTTATGCGATGGATGCGCCCGCACTGGGGATGGACGGGCCGTACTATACGGAAGCCACAGTAGGTTTGTTTGCCGGACTGGATCTCGATTTGTGGGGTGTGCATCGCTCAGCGGTTGCCGCCGCCATTGGCGCGCATAATGCCGCGCTGGCAGAAACCGCAGCAGTAGAGCTATCGCTGACCACGGGCGTAGCGCAGCTTTATTACAGTATGCAGGCCAGCTATCAGATGCTCGATCTGTTAGAACAAACACGCAATGTGATTGATTACGCGGTAAAAGCGCACCAGAGTAAAGTGGCGCACGGTCTGGAAGCGCAAGTGCCTTTCCACGGCGCGCGGGCACAGATTCTGGCGGTCGATAAACAAATTGCTGCCGTTAAAGGGCAAATCACTGAAACGCGGGAATCTCTGCGCGCATTGATTGGCGCGGGCGCCAGCGATATGCCGGAGATCAAACCGGTGGCATTACCGCGAGTCCAGACCGGCATTCCGGCAACGCTCTCTTATGAGTTGCTCGCCAGACGCCCGGATCTGCAAGCCATGCGCTGGTATGTTCAGGCGTCATTAGATCAGGTGGATTCCGCGCGGGCGCTGTTCTATCCGAGCTTTGATATCAAAGCGTTTTTCGGCCTGGATTCTATCCACCTGGATACCTTATTCAAAAAAACCAGTCGCCAGTTCAACTTTATCCCAGGTCTGAAATTGCCGCTGTTTGACGGTGGACGGTTGAATGCCAATCTCGAAGGCACGCGCGCCGCCAGCAACATGATGATTGAACGTTACAACCAGTCAGTACTGAACGCGGTGCGCGACGTTGCTGTCAACGGCACGCGTCTGCAAACGCTTAACGACGAGCGAGAGATGCAGGCTGAACGCGTGGAAGCAACGCGCTTCACCCAGCGCGCTGCCGAGGCCGCCTATCAACGCGGCTTAACCAGCCGCTTACAGGCCACCGAAGCCCGGTTGCCAGTGCTTGCCGAGGAGATGTCATTACTGATGCTGGACAGCCGCCGGGTGATCCAAAGCATTCAGTTGATGAAATCGCTGGGCGGCGGGTATCAGGCGGCTCCCGTCGTCGAGAAAAAATAAAATGTCTACCGCGTGATGGCTGTCACGCGGTATTTCGTTTCGTCACGTCAAAACTGACGACAGCCTGTTTTTCGTCAGAGTTTTGAATAAATAGTGCCCGTAATATCAGGGAATGACCCCAAATAAAATGTGGCATAAAAGATGCATACTGTAGTCGAGAGCGCGTATGCGTGATTTGATTAACTGGAGCGAGACCGATGAAAAAAGTCGTCACGGTTTGCCCCTATTGCGCGTCAGGTTGCAAAATCAACCTGGTCGTCGATAACGGCAAAATCGTCCGGGCGGAGGCAGCGCAGGGGAAAACCAACCAGGGTACCCTGTGTCTGAAGGGTTATTATGGCTGGGACTTCATTAACGATACCCAGATCCTGACCCCGCGCCTGAAAACCCCCATGATCCGTCGCCAGCGTGGCGGCAAACTCGAACCTGTTTCCTGGGATGAGGCACTGAATTACGTTGCCGAGCGCCTGAGCGCCATCAAAGAGAAGTATGGCCCGGATGCGATTCAGACAACCGGCTCCTCGCGTGGTACGGGTAACGAAACCAACTATGTAATGCAAAAATTTGCGCGCGCCGTTATTGGTACCAATAACGTTGACTGCTGCGCTCGTGTCTGACACGGCCCATCGGTTGCAGGTCTGCACCAATCGGTCGGTAATGGCGCAATGAGCAATGCTATTAACGAAATTGATAATACCGATTTAGTGTTCGTTTTCGGGTACAACCCGGCGGATTCCCACCCAATCGTGGCGAATCACGTAATTAACGCTAAACGTAACGGGGCGAAAATTATCGTCTGCGATCCGCGCAAAATTGAAACTGCGCGCATTGCTGACATGCACATTGCATTGAAAAACGGCTCGAACATCGCGCTGTTGAATGCGATGGGCCATGTCATTATTGAAGAAAATCTGTACGACAAAGCGTTCGTCGCTTCCCGTACAGAAGGCTTTGAAGAGTATCGTAAAATCGTTGAAGGCTACACGCCGGAGTCGGTTGAAGATATCACCGGCGTCAGCGCCAGTGAGATTCGTCAGGCGGCACGGATGTATGCCCAGGCGAAAAGCGCCGCCATCCTGTGGGGCATGGGTGTAACCCAGTTCTACCAGGGCGTGGAAACCGTGCGTTCTCTGACCAGCCTCGCGATGCTGACCGGTAACCTCGGTAAGCCACATGCGGGTGTAAACCCGGTTCGTGGTCAGAACAACGTACAGGGTGCCTGCGATATGGGCGCGCTGCCGGATACGTATCCGGGATACCAGTACGTGAAAGATCCGGCTAACCGCGAGAAATTCGCCAAAGCCTGGGGCGTGGAAAGCCTGCCTGCTCATACCGGTTATCGCATCAGCGAGCTGCCGCACCGCGCAGCGCATGGTGAAGTGCGTGCCGCGTACATTATGGGCGAAGATCCGCTACAAACTGACGCGGAGCTGTCGGCAGTACGTAAAGCCTTTGAAGATCTGGAACTGGTCATCGTTCAGGACATCTTTATGACCAAAACCGCGTCGGCGGCGGATGTCATTTTACCGTCAACGTCATGGGGCGAGCATGAAGGCGTGTTTACTGCGGCTGACCGTGGCTTCCAGCGTTTCTTTAAAGCAGTTGAACCGAAATGGGATTTGAAAACGGACTGGCAAATCATCAGTGAAATCGCCACCCGTATGGGTTATCCGATGCACTACAACAACACCCAGGAGATCTGGGATGAGTTGCGTCATCTGTGCCCGGATTTCTACGGTGCGACTTACGAGAAAATGGGCGAACTGGGCTTCATTCAGTGGCCTTGTCGCGATACTTCAGATGCCGATCAGGGGACTTCTTATCTGTTTAAAGAGAAGTTTGATACTCCGAACGGTCTGGCGCAGTTCTTCACCTGCGACTGGGTAGCGCCAATCGACAAACTCACCGACGAGTACCCGATGGTACTGTCAACGGTGCGTGAAGTCGGTCACTACTCTTGCCGTTCGATGACCGGTAACTGTGCGGCACTGGCGGCGCTGGCTGATGAACCTGGCTACGCACAAATCAATACCGAAGACGCCAAACGTCTGGGTATTGAAGATGAGGCATTGGTTTGGGTGCACTCGCGTAAAGGCAAAATTATCACCCGTGCGCAGGTCAGCGATCGTCCGAACAAAGGGGCGATTTACATGACCTACCAGTGGTGGATTGGTGCCTGTAACGAGCTGGTTACCGAAAACTTAAGCCCGATTACGAAAACGCCGGAATACAAATACTGCGCCGTGCGCGTCGAGCCGATCGCCGATCAGCGCGCCGCCGAGCAGTATGTGATTGACGAGTACAACAAGTTGAAAACTCGCCTGCGCGAAGCGGCACTGGCGTAATACAGTCCTTTCTACAGCCTCCTTTCGGAGGCTGTTTTTTTATCCATTCGAACTCTTTATACTGGTTACTCCCTACCCAATCGTATTATCAAAATGAAAAAAATTATCGCATTGATGTTGTTTTTGACATTCTTTGCCCACGCGAACGACTCCGAGCCTGGCAGCCAGTATTTAAAGGCAGCAGAGGCCGGGGACCGACGCGCACAATATTTTCTTGCCGACAGCTGGTTTAGCTCCGGCGATTTGAGCAAAGCCGAATATTGGGCACAGAAAGCCGCCGACAGCGGTGATGCTGATGCCTGCGCGCTGTTAGCGCAGATCAAAATCACCAATCCGGTCAGTCTGGACTATCCACAAGCAAAAGTTCTTGCAGAGAAAGCGGCGCAAGCGGGCAGTAAAGAAGGTGAAGTAACGCTGGCGCATATTCTGGTAAATACGCAAGCGGGTAAACCGGATTATCCAAAGGCGATTTCGCTGTTAGAAAACGCCTCGGAAGATCTGGAGAACGACTCTGCCGTCGATGCCCAAATGCTGCTTGGTTTGATTTACGCCAACGGCGTGGGCATTAAGGCCGACGATAACAAAGCAACCTGGTATTTCAAACGTAGCTCCGCGATTTCCCGAACCGGTTATTCCGAGTACTGGGCGGGAATGATGTTCTTAAACGGTGAAGAAGGTTTTATCGAGAAGAACAAACAGAAGGCGCTGCACTGGTTGAATCTGAGCTGTATGGAAGGGTTTGATACCGGGTGTGAAGAGTTTGAAAAATTAACTAACGGTTAAGGTAGGCCTGATAAGACGCGTTAATCGTCGCATCAGGCGTTGATGTCGGATGCGGCGTAAACGCCTTATCCGACCTACAAAATCACGCTAAATCAGGCTATTGCGCTGTCTGACGTAGGCCTGATAAGACGCGGCAAGCGTCGCATCAGGCATCCACACATTGCCGGGTGGATATCCCCGGCAATCTTCAATTATTGATCCGCAGTTTTATCAAATTTGCCCAGCACTTCGCGCTCATAAGCCAGCGCTTTCTTACGGTCAAATTTGTGTTCCCACTTGGCAATCACCAGCACCGCCAGCGCATTACCCACCACGTTCAGCGCAGTACGCGCCATGTCGAGGATACGGTCAACACCGGCAATAAACGCCAGACCTTCCAGCGGGATCCCTACGCTGCCCAGCGTTGCCAGCAACACCACAAACGACACGCCCGGCACGCCAGCAATCCCTTTCGAGGTCACCATCAGCGTCAGCACCAGAATGATTTCCTGCCAGATGGACAGGTCAATGCCATACAGCTGAGCGATGAAAATAGCGGCAATACTTTGATACAGCGTCGAACCATCAAGGTTAAAAGAGTAACCGGTCGGCACCACGAAACTGGTGATCGACGCCGGTGCTCCGTAGGCTTCCATCTTCTCAATAATTCGCGGCAGTACGCTTTCAGAGCTGGCAGTGGAGTACGCCAGAATCAGCTCATCTTTCAGAATACGAATCAGGATCCAGACGCTTAACCCGCACAGGCGCGCCACAATTCCCAGTACGACCAGCGCGAAGAACAGAATGGCGAAATGCACCAGCAGCACCAGTTTCGCCAGTGGCCACAGAGACGAGAAACCAAAGTTAGCCACCGTCACCGCAATCAGCGCAAACACACCCACCGGCGCATAACGCATCACCATATGAGTCACTTTAAACATGGTTTCAGAGATGGAGCGGAACACGGTCACCAGCGGTTCACGATGCGTCGCGGGCAGGGAGGAAAGCCCCAGACCAAACAGCACCGAGAAGAAGATGATCGGCAGCATTTCGCCTTTCGCCATCGACGCCACAATGTTCGTCGGCACCAGCGACAAAATCGTGCCCATAATGCCGTGGGAACTGCTTTGTACCGCTTCCGTAGTGCTCTGATATTTCGAGATATCGACGGTCGCCAGCTGCGACATATCCACCCCGGCACCGGGCTGGAAGACGTTCGCCAGAGTAATCCCCAAAATGATGGCGACGGTGGTGATCACCTCGAAGTAAATAATGGTTTTCGCGCCAATACGCCCGAGCTGTTTGGCATCACCAACACCCGCGATACCCACCACCAGCGTGGAGATCACAATCGGCACAACAATCATTTTGATCAGATGGATGAAGATATCACCCGCCGGAGAGAGCAAATTGACGACCAGCCAGTCGCGGCTGTCGCTATGGTAGTGCAGGTAGCTTCCCAGGAGAATGCCCAGCACCATAGCAAACAGAATCTGCCAGGCCAGGCTGAATTTTATATTTTTCATCAGAATAACTTCCTCAATGGAGCGCCGTTCCCCGTTCAGAAACGCGAGAACGTGACATACTGCCAGGGCATGAATTGTGTTGCGTTGGTTTGTAGATTTTTTTAACGCTTATGATCAGTATCATTTGCGCGGTATGTTGCGCAACCCTTTAACAACAGAGCTTTTCGCTGCATTAATGCATAATAACGCGAGTTTATGGCAGGATTAATGAATAACCATTTGTTATGGAAAGATTTTTATTTGTTTAATCTGCAATAATACTGATTGGTGATTATTTTTGGCATATGTTCATTCGATTATTTTTTATGCAGCTCAATAACATAATCTTCATCACCAGATGATTAATCTGATCTCCGCTGCAACAGTTTCGCCAAATTAATCGACTCGACCAGCTGTGTCCGGTTGATCCGGGGTGAGTTGAGATCCATCACTTTTTGCCATAGTTCGATGGCTTGCGCGTAATTCGCCTGCATAAACGCATCGGAAGCCAGCAGCATCAGAGCGGTGATTTCGTTAGAGTCCAGCGCGAGGGCTTTGTCGATCATTGCGCGAGTCTGGGCGGTCATATGCTGGCTGGCCTGGTAATAAAGCACCGTCGCCAGCGCCGCATACAGTTCAGCGTTCTCACCACGTAGTTGCAACGCCTGACGGTACGCCAGCAGCGAATTGCTGTAATCGTTTTGCCACAGATAATACTCGCCCAGTAACGCCCATTGTTCGCTGTTTTGTGGATTAGCGCGGATTTTATCCTGCAATGCCTGAAGCTGCGCTTCCGGGGTTTGCTGGCTGGCAAACTGATGTAGCGGATCGCGCTGACGTTGATACTCCGCACGTACCGCCTGCCATTTTGGGCTTAACAGATAACTGCCGATACAGAGAAATACCATCAATATCGTGAGTGTTGTCAGCATTTTCACCGGTATTTGAGGCTGTTTCATCGCTTCGCCCTTACCCGCCAGAGGATCAGTATCATCAGCAGTAACAACACCACTGGCAGCGCCCACAACACCAGCGTCTGACCCGTTAACGGTGGGTTATAGCGAACAAAATCTCCGTAGCGTTCTGTCATCCAGCCAATGATTTCGACTTCACTTTTCCCCTCCGCCACCATGCTGTAAACCTGATGGCGCATACTGACTGCCACCGGCGCATTAGATTCCAGTAAGTTCTGATTCTGGCACTGCGGGCAGCGTAACTGGCTGGCAATATTTAACGCCTGTTCCTGTTGTTGCGGATTGGCGAATTGCCAGGTGTCTACAACCTGAGCGCGCGCAAAACAGGTAAATAACAGCAGTAGCGTGAGAAGCCTTTTATTCATCGCGCTTCCTCCCCCGCCATCCGCTTAACAATGCGCCCGCAATCATCAACAATCCTCCCCCCCCAGATCCAGCGCACACCGCTTTGTACATACAAACGAAAAGCGTAACGATCCGGTCCGGTTTTCTCGCCCATGACCGCATACCAGTCATGGATGCCGTTCCAGCGAATTGACGGTTCCATCATTTGCTGACGACGTGCTTCGTAAAAACGCCGCTCCGGCGTCAGTTCACCAATGCGTTGCTGATGGTCAAACAGCGCCACTATCGCTTTTTCGCTGGTGTAATTGCCTCTGGCTTGCAGATCGAGGCGCTCAAAACGGAAGGTGTATCCTGCCAGCGTCACCTGCTGACCCGGCTGTAAATTCAGGCTGATCTCCTGACGGCTGACGCTGGAGACCACGATCCCTGCGGCAAATAACAGTACGCCCGCATGCGCCAGCAGCGCCGGAAGCTGCACGCGTTTGCCAGAGACAAACGTCGCCAGCACAATCACCACCAGCATCAACAGACCAAACGGTAACGTCGCGCGGTTAAAATACGGCGCGCCAACGGAGAGGCGTCCCCAGCCCAGCAGGCCGTAAATCATCGGATAAAGCGTTCCCACCAGCACGATCAGTAGCACTGCGCAAAACAGCAACAGCGTAGCGAGGATTAACATTTCCCGCGATAACCCCGAAAAACGCACTGCCGGACCACCGTCCCTGGCCCGCCAACCATACAACGCCAAAGACGCCAGACTAATCAGCGCAAACAGGCTGAACAACGGCACGGCGCGGACATTATCCAGCGCGAACGCATGAACCGAAACCAGAATGCCAGAACGGACAATTAAGGTGCCCAGCAGCGACAGCATCAGAGTAACTATCGCCAGTAACAGCGACCAGTGGCGGAAAATCCCCCGCTGGCGTGTCAGGGACAAACTGTGCAGCAGCGCAGTGGCAGAAAGCCAGGGTAATAAAGAGGCGTTTTCCACCGGATCCCAGAACCACCAGCCGCCCCAGCCCAGTTCGCAATAGGCCCACCAGGAACCGAGGATGATCCCCGCCGTTAATGCCCCCCAGCCTGGTAGTGCCCAGCGCCAGCAAATTCGGGCGCAGGTACCATCAAACTCGCCGCGCAGTAAACTCGCCAGCGCCACGCTCGCCGCCACCATCAAACCGCCGTAGCCGAGATAAAGCAGCGGTGGATGAAAGATAAGACCGGGATGTTGCAGCATCGGATTGAGATCGCGGCCTTCGATTGCTGGCGGAAATATCCGCACGAAGGGATCGGACCACAGCGCTACAAACAGTAGCAGTGCGGCGAGCATGAGAGATAAAACGGCTAGCGTCAGCGGAAATAGCGGATCGGTTTGCTGCCGATAATGCCAGGCAAACAGCGCGCTCCAGGCGGAAAGCAGCAGCACCCAAAGCAGCAGCGAACCTTCATGACCGCCCCACACCGCCGCCAGTTTGAGTTCCCACGACAGCAGGCTGTAGCTATGTTGGGCGACATAAATGACCGAGAAATCGCTGATGAGAAAACAATACGTCAGTACGCCAAAGGCGAGCAGCAGGAGCGCGAACTGCGCCAGAATGCCGATGCAAGTGAGTCGCATCATGGCAGGCCAGCGCAACCGCACTCCCGCAAAGGCCGTCAACGGGGTCAACACGTTGACCCCGAGACTTAACAACAACGCCAGAAAACCGACTTCAGGAAGGAATACGTCCAGAAACCACCTCTGTTCTGGCTTACGCCACCGTTAACTGCCCGGCGTAGAGAATGAAAAAGCGCAGCATCAACACACCGACCAGGCTGGCCCCACACGCCGCCAGCACGGCAGGAATGCCGGAACTGCGATTGACCCACGGTTTGAGCAACATTGGCACAATCAACCCCAGCCCGGCGACACCAAGCCAGAACCACCACGTCCAGAAACCGCCGCCCAATGCCGCCACCAGCGCACGCACTTTACCGTCATCGCCCAGCGCCAGACCGACAAAAAACGCCACCAGCAGGAAAATTTCTCCCCATACCACAGGGATCTCCATACGGTGTACAAAGTGCGCTTCCGTGGAATGCGGATTTTTGCGCTGACATATCGCCATGGCGATCAGCGCCACCGCCGCACCGGACGAGATGCCGGAGAAGAGGAACAGCACCGGCAGGATCGGGTTATTGAGGAACGGATACGATTTCAGCGCCGACAGCAGAAAGCCGGTATAAGCCCCCAACAACACCGCCAGCACCAGCATCAATGTTTCCAGTCCGCGATGAACGGGCGTCAGCAGGCTCAGAACCTTTTGCACGATCCCCAGCTTCGGCAACCAGCGTTGTTGCAGGGCAAGCAAATCATGTTCAAAGATTTTCGCCAGCCACAGCACCAGCACCACCATGTAAAACTGAAACAGCATCACCCCCATCGACATCACCGAGGTAAAACTGTAGTGGAACATCAGCTTCCAGAAGGTCCACGGTCTTGTCAGGTGGAAGACGAGGATCAACAGACCAAGGATCACCGCGCCAGGCCCGACAATCAGCGTGGTGCGCAACAACGTACTGTCTGCACCGCCCGCCTGCGGGTAGAAGCGACGTAACAGCACGGCCAGTGTCACCAGACCGGCAGAAATACCAATCAAAAACAGGTAGATGGCAATCGGCCAGTCCCACACCAGCGATTCAAAATGAAATGCGGAAGTCTGCGTCATTGGCTCACCTCCCCGTATTTAAACGGTACGCGGTACAGCTTCGGTTTGGTTCCCAGCGCCAGCTTGTAGCGGTAAGTGGGCTTCTGGCGCAGCAGTTGCGAAATCTCACTGTTGGGATCGTCCAGATTGCCAAACGTCAGCGCCTTCGTCGGGCAAGCCTCAACGCACGCGGGTAGCTTACCGGCCTGCAAATGGGTCTTGCGGCAGAAATCGCATTTGTCCGCTGTCTTCGTGACCGGATGGATAAAGCGCACGCGGTACGGACAGGCGGCGATGCAGTACTGACAACCGACGCAGAGATCAGGATTAACATCGACAATCCCGCTGGCAGCGTCACGAAAAGACGCACCGGTCGGGCAGACGTCAACGCACGGCGCATGATCGCAGTGCTGGCAAGACTTACGGAAGAAGCGATATTTCACATCAGGAAATTCGCCCTGTGGCTCGCTACGAATAATTGTCAGGCGCGAGACGCCTTCCGGCACCTTGTTCACTTCCCGACAAGCATCCATACAGGCGGTACAGCCGATGCATAACGACTCGTCATGCACCATGCCGTAACGCACCCCATTGATATTCAACGTTTTCGCCACCACGCGCCCTGCGGTGCCGCTGACGGCGGCCAGCACGCCGACGCCGGTGAGAAACTGGCGACGAGACCAGGTCATGGCTGCTCCTTAAGCAACGGAACAGACGCCGGGTTAAAGTTCGGATTGGTGCGCTGATCGCTGTGGCAATCGACGCAAATCTTAATCCGTCCTTTGTCACTTAACGTCTGCATCGTATCTTGCTGTGGATGCAGGGAATGGCAGCTGGCGCACGCCACTTTGGTTACGTGGACATCGTGTGGCCAGAACGCTTTTTGCAACTGTTCCGGCAAATGGCAGGACATACAGACGCTGTTCTGCTCTCCAACCTTGTACATCGGCTCGTTAAAGCGCATCACATCTTTCACCCCTTCGCGGTGTTGCGGTGATGGCTGGCCGTGACAGTTGGTGCAGGTGACCGGCAGTTTGTTATTCGGGTTGATAACGGAAGCATGTTTGCCATGCATACCTTCGGTATCTGGTTTATGACAGTCCAGACAGGCGGCATCCGGGTTACGCTGCTGGGTAACTTCGTAGCGATCATCAGATGCCTGCGCCGCAGGGGTAGCGGTAATTCCGTTCAGGCTCCACAACAGGCCCGACGCCAGCACCCCGGCAGTTAATAACGAACGTAATACGCTCATATTCACTCCATTGTGTTTTCCGCCCCTTGCGAGGCGGAACGGGGTTATTGGCTTAACAGACCGTTTTTACGTGCCTGCTCTTCCCACTGCGGGATCACCGTTTTGATGAAGTCCTGCTTCTCGGCCTTGATTTGTTCCATGTTCAGGCCAATGGCCTGCTGGGCTTTCTCTTTGGTCGAGATATCCGGGATCTGGATTTCATGGGTGATGCCTTTGGTCGCCAGCAGTCGCGCCAGTTTAGTGCGCGCATCCGCCGCTTTATCCATCGCCGTACCGAGCATCCTCAGACCTTCTTCCGGTGCGTGCATATGAATGCCGTGGGAAGCGATCGCCAGATCCCAACGCCACTGGGCATGACGGATATCGTCCTGAATCGGCTTCATTTCGGCTTCCGTCGCGCCTGCATCCAGCGCCGCTTTCGCTTCGAAGTGAGCGTGAACCAGTTGATCTTCAACCTTGATTTTCAGGTCGTTAATCGACTGCTTACGTTCCGCGACCACTTTTTGCAAGGCAGCTTTGTCCTGGGTATGGCAGTTCGCACAAGTCTGGGCGAAGTTATCAAACGGATTACCAATTTTATGGTCGGTGTAGAGTTTGCCTTCGGCGTTCTGCACTTTTGGCATATGGCAATCGATACAGGTCACGTTATTTTTGCCATGAATGCCCGCTGTCCAGGTTTCATATTCCGGGTGCTGCGCTTTCAGCATTGGCGTTTTCGACAGGGAGTTAGTCCAGTCAGAGAAGGCAATTTTGTCGTAATACTGCTCCATATTTTCGACTTTCATGCCGTCATCCCACGGGAATTTAACCGCTTTGTTTTTGCCGTCGAAGTAATACTCCACATGGCACTGACCGCAAACCATCGATTGCTGGTCGAAACGTCCGGCTTTCTCAAAAGGTTTACCAATGGCTTCCATCGCGCGAGCCGCATACGGACGGGAAAGGGTTAACTCCGGTTTGCCTTTGGCGAACTCTGGTGAGGCGGTGTTATGGCAATCGGCACAACCTAAGTTGTTGACGATTTCCGGGCCGCCGCGCGCCCATTTTCCGTGGAAGTAGCCATCTTCGCCGTCTTTCTGGATCAGACGCGCCACATCCGGGCTTTTACAACTCCAGCATGCCATCGGTAGCGGACCATCTTCAGCGTTTTTCGGCGCACCGGTACGCAGGGTTTCACGCACATCGGTCACAGCAAAGGCATGTCCACGCGGCTTGTTGTAATCGCGCGAGAAGGGATACCCCGCCCACAGGATCACCAGCCGTGGATCTTCCGCCAGGGCGTCAACACGCTCTGACTGTTCCGAGGTGGCTTTCCAGGAGAGATATTGATCGGGATGCTGCGGGGCAAAGGTTTCATTCTTCGCTTCCACAGTTACAGGTTTTGCGGGAGCTGCCGTTTGTTCAGCGTGAACAGAAGTGAAAAAGAAAAAAGGAATCAATAAGCTGAAGATACGGCGTGCGTTTATTTTTATCCTTGTCATAGGGGCTTCATCCGAATTGCGCCATTGTTGCAATGGCGGTTTTTATTGTTTTTCACGACAGTAACCGCACCTACACTGTCATGACATTGCTCGCCCCTATGTGTAACAAATAACCACACTGTGAATGTTGTCTTTAATCAATTGTAAGTGCATGTAAAATACCACTTTAGAGTTAGTCAGTATCTTCCTCTTTTTCAACAGCATGCATAACTGCATGTTCCTCAAAGAATTAATCAACTTTTGTTGCTGACCTTCAAAAATTACCCTGCCGTTTATTTGCACAATTCTACTTTTGCGTGATCTGTCGCCCAAATACTAAACAAAACTGCCAATACCCCTACATTTAACGCTTATGCCACATATTATTAACATCCTACAAGGAGAACAAAAGCATGAGTCAAATTCACAAACACACCATTCCTGCCAACATCGCAGACCGTTGCCTGATAAACCCTCAGCAGTACGAGGCGATGTATCAACAATCTATTAACGCACCAGATACCTTCTGGGGCGAACAGGGAAAAATTCTCGACTGGATCAAACCTTACCAGAAGGTGAAAAACACCTCCTTTGCCCCCGGTAATGTGTCCATTAAATGGTACGAGGACGGCACGCTGAATCTGGCGGCGAACTGCCTTGACCGCCATCTGCAAGAAAACGGCGATCGCACCGCCATCATCTGGGAAGGCGACGACGCCAGCCAGAGCAAACATATCAGCTATAAAGAGCTGCATCGCGACGTTTGCCGCTTTGCCAATACCCTGCTCGAGCTGGGCATTAAAAAAGGTGATGTAGTGGCGATTTATATGCCAATGGTGCCGGAAGCTGCGGTCGCAATGCTGGCCTGCGCCCGCATTGGCGCGGTGCATTCGGTGATTTTCGGCGGCTTCTCGCCGGAAGCCGTTGCCGGACGCATTATCGATTCTAACTCACGACTGGTGATCACTTCCGACGAAGGCGTGCGTGCCGGGCGTAGTATTCCGCTGAAGAAAAACGTTGATGACGCGCTGAAAAACCCGAACGTCACCAGCATTGAACATGTGGTGGTACTGAAACGTACTGGCGGGAAAATTGACTGGCAGGAAGGGCGCGACCTCTGGTGGCACGACCTGGTTGAGCAAGCCAGCGATCAGCACCAGGCGGAAGAGATGAACGCCGAAGATCCGCTGTTTATTCTCTATACCTCCGGTTTCTACCGGTAAGCCGAAAGGCGTACTGCACACTACCGGCGGTTATCTGGTTACGCGGCGCTGACCTTTAAATATGTCTTTGATTATCATCCGGGCGATATCTACTGGTGCACCGCCGATGTGGGCTGGGTTACCGGACACAGTTATTTGCTGTATGGCCCGCTGGCCTGCGGCGCGACCACACTGATGTTTGAAGGCGTACCGAACTGGCCGACGCCTGCCCGTATGGCCCAGGTGGTGGACAAGCATCAGGTCAATATTCTATACCGCGCCCACGGCGATCCGCGCGCTGATGGCAGAAGGCGATAAAGCGATCGAAGGCACTGACCGTTTGTCGCTGCGCATTCTCGGTTCCGTAGGCGAGCCAATCAACCCGGAAGCGTGGGAGTGGTACTGGAAGAAGATCGGCAACGAGAAATGCCCAGTGGTCGATACCTGGTGGCAGACCGAAACTGGCGGTTTCATGATCACCCCACTGCCTGGCGCTACCGAGCTGAAAGCCGGTTCGGCAACACGTCCGTTCTTCGGCGTACAACCGGCGCTGGTCGATAACGAAGGTCATCCGCTGGAGGGGGCCGCCGAAGGCAGTCTGGTGATCACCGACTCCTGGCCTGGTCAGGCGCGTACATTGTTTGGCGATCACGAACGCTTTGAACAGACCTACTTCTCCACCTTCAAAAATATGTATTTCAGCGGCGACGGCGCGCGTCGCGATGAAGATGGCTATTACTGGATCACCGGGCGCGTGGACGACGTGCTGAACGTCTCTGGTCACCGTCTGGGGACGGCGGAGATTGAGTCGGCGCTGGTGGCCCATCCGAAGATTGCCGAAGCCGCTGTCGTCGGTATTCCGCACAATATTAAAGGTCAGGCGATCTACGCCTACGTCACGCTTAATCACGGGGAGGAACCGTCACCAGAACTGTACGCAGAAGTCCGCAACTGGGTGCGTAAAGAGATTGGCCCGCTGGCGACGCCAGACGTGCTGCACTGGACCGACTCCCTGCCTAAAACCCGCTCCGGCAAAATTATGCGCCGTATTCTGCGCAAAATTGCGGCGGGCGATACCAGCAACCTGGGCGATACCTCGACGCTTGCCGATCCTGGCGTGGTCGAGAAGCTGCTTGAAGAGAAGCAGGCTATCGCGATGCCCTCGTAACTCTCAATTGCCGGATGCGATCCGGGCAACAAGTCGGAAACGATTTGTAGGCCTGATAAGACGCGACAGCGTCGCATCAGGCATTGATTGCCGGATGCGGCGTATAACGCCTTATCCAGCCTACATTCGGCGAGGGTTACCTGGGCGTTAACCCGCTCCCATAAGGGCGCGGGAATTAAAACAATCCCTACATTACCTCTGGAGAATCTGTGATGAATGGCACTATTTATCAGCGGATAGAAGACAATGCGCATTTCAGGGAGTTAGTCGAAAAACGGCAACGGTTTGCCACCATCCTGTCGATTATTATGCTGGCAGTTTATATCGGCTTTATTTTACTGATCGCCTTCGCGCCCGGCTGGCTGGGCACCCCGCTGAATCCGAACACTAGCGTCACACGCGGTATTCCGATTGGTGTTGGAGTAATTGTGATCTCCTTTGTTCTCACTGGTATCTACATCTGGCGGGCGAACGGCGAATTCGACCGTCTTAATAATGAAGTCCTGCATGAGGTACAAGCATCATGAAAAGAGTTCTGACGGCGCTTGCCGCCACACTCCCTTTCGCAGCTAACGCCGCGGATGCTATTAGCGGGGCCGTAGAGCGCCAGCCAACAAACTGGCAGGCGATTATTATGTTCCTGATTTTCGTCGTGTTTACGCTCGGCATTACCTACTGGGCGTCAAAACGCGTACGTTCGCGTAATGACTACTACACGGCAGGCGGCAATATCACCGGTTTTCAGAACGGGCTGGCGATTGCCGGGGACTATATGTCCGCCGCCTCATTCTTGGGGATCTCCGCGCTGGTGTTTACCTCCGGCTATGACGGGCTGATCTACTCGTTGGGCTTCCTGGTGGGCTGGCCAATCATTCTGTTCCTGATTGCCGAACGTCTGCGTAACCTGGGCCGCTACACCTTTGCCGATGTAGCCTCTTACCGCCTGAAACAAGGGCCGATTCGTATTCTTTCGGCCTGTGGTTCTCTGGTGGTGGTGGCGCTTTTACCTTATCGCCCAGATGGTGGGCGCAGGTAAACTGATCGAGCTGTTGTTTGGTCTTAACTATCACATTGCGGTGGTGCTGGTCGGCGTGCTGATGATGATGTACGTCCTGTTCGGCGGCATGCTGGCGACCACCTGGGTACAGATTATCAAAGCCGTTCTGTTGCTGTTCGGTGCCAGCTTTATGGCCTTTATGGTGATGAAACACGTCGGCTTTAGCTTCAACAATCTGTTCAGCGAAGCGATGGCGGTACACCCGAAAGGTGTCGACATCATGAAGCCGGGCGGGCTGGTGAAAGATCCTATCTCCGCGCTCTCTTTGGGGCTAGGACTGATGTTTGGTACGGCTGGCTTGCCGCATATTCTGATGCGCTTCTTTACGGTCAGCGATGCCCGCGAAGCACGTAAGAGCGTGTTCTACGCCACCGGATTTATGGGCTACTTCTACATCCTGACCTTTATTATCGGCTTCGGCGCAATCATGCTGGTTGGTGCGAATCCGGAATATAAAGACGCGGCGGGCCATCTGATTGGTGGTAACAACATGGCAGCAGTTCACCTGGCGAATGCAGTGGGTGGCAACCTGTTCCTCGGCTTTATTTCAGCGGTTGCTTTCGCCACCATTCTTGCGGTGGTTGCGGGTCTGACGCTGGCGGGCGCATCGGCGGTGTCTCACGACCTGTACGCTAACGTCTTCAAAAAAGGTGCGACCGAACGTGAAGAGCTGCGGGTATCGAAAATCACCGTACTGATCCTCGGTGTGATTGCCATTATCCTCGGCGTGCTGTTTGAGAATCAGAACATCGCCTTTATGGTGGGGCTGGCGTTTGCCATCGCGGCGAGCTGTAACTTCCCGATCATTCTGCTTTCCATGTACTGGTCGAAACTGACTACCCGTGGCGCGATGCTGGGCGGCTGGTTAGGACTGATTACTGCGGTGGTGCTGATGATCCTCGGCCCGACGATTTGGGTACAGATCCTCGGTCACGAAAAAGCCATCTTCCCGTATGAATACCCGGCGCTGTTCTCTATCAGCGTGGCATTCCTCGGCATCTGGTTCTTCTCGGCAACCGATAACTCAGCGGAAGGCGCGCGTGAGCGTGAACTGTTCCGTGCGCAGTTTATCCGTTCCCAGACCGGCTTTGGCGTTGAGCAAGGCCGCGCGCATTAATCTCCACTAGCCTCTGGTCACCTGACCAACGGTAAAAAGGTGCGATGTACTGCACCTTTTTACCGATTACACCGCCAAGCGTTATTGGTTCTCTTCAATCAGCAACGCTTCAAGCAAATCGAGATCGTGCAATAATTTTTGCAGCGTTTCGTTACTGATCTCCCGCGTGGCGCGCAGGTGGTACAGTTCAGCACGTTCAGAACGCAATGCCGCCAGACGGAAGCGACGCTCCAGGTTCTCTTCCAGGATTGAACTTTCTACATCATTACGTCCATCGGCGCGACGACGCAGGTTACCAATGACGCGAGAACTAACCTCTGTGAGCAGCTGGTTATCGATATTCTCTTCGGTATCCGCCGCCAGACGCTCCTCCATTTTCTGGATCGCCACAATCGCCACTTCTGCCGTTGCCGCTCGCGCAATACGTTCCTCTTTCAATTGTTGCGAATGGTCCGCGACTTCAATGTGTTGTAGCAGAATAGGCAACATCACCACGCCGACAAACAGCGAGAAGAGAATGACACCAGCCGCCAGGAACACCAGCTCATAGCGCGCCGGGAAGACGTTACCATCCGGCAAGAGCAGCGGGATAGAGAGCACACCGGCCAGAGTGATCGCCCCACGCACCCCGGCGAAAGACGCGATCAGGATTTCTCGTGTAGTCCACGAACCAAACTCCATCGGCTTCTTCTTCAGGAAGCGGTTGCTGAACTTTTTCATCGTCCACAGCCAGCCGAAACGGACCAGCATCAGCGCCGCATAAATCAGAATGATATCGGTAAACAGCATCCAGATTTCGACGTTAGGGTCGATTTCTGCCGCCATCAGCGACGTCTCCAGAATACCCGGCAGCTGCAGACCTAACAGCAGGAATACCATGCCGTTAAAGACAAATTCCAGCATCGCCCAGGTGCTGTTTGCGCGCAGGCGCATTGCCAGCGGCGCACGGCGCATCACACCGGAACGGGTGATGGTCATCCCGGCGGCAACCGCAGCGAGGATACCGGAAACGCCAATATGTTCGGCAATCAGATAAGAAGCGAATGGCAGCAGGAACAGCAGAACAATCTGCGTCGCGGGTTCATCACCGCCCCAGCGGCTGAGGAATCGCAGCGAGCGACCATACAGCCAGCTCACCACAAAACCGGCGAGAATACCGCCTATTGCCACTTTCATAAATTCGACCGTCGCACCGCCGACGGTGAAGATCATCGTCCCCATCGCCACTGCTACGGCAAACTTCAACGACACCAGGCCAGAGGCGTCATTCATCAACGCTTCGCCCTGCAAAATGCCCATGATTTTTTTCGGGATGCGCCCTTCGCCAACAATCCCGGAGAGCGCCACAGCATCGGTCGGAGAAAGCACCGCCGCCAGCGCAAAGGCGGGGATCAGCGGAATGCCCGGCACCACCCAGTAAATAAGGAAGCCAATGCCGACCACGGTGACCACCACCAGCGCCAGCGCGAGGCCGAAAATCTCTCGACCATGTTCGAGAAATTCACGGGTCGGCGTTTTCCAGCCATCAGCGAACAGCAACGGCGGGATAAACAAGACTAAAAAGAGTTCAGGATCAAACTCCACATGCAAACCAAACGTCGGCCACGCCAGTAGCGCACCGATGGCGATTTGCATAAGCGGAAGCGGGATCTGAAAGGGCATGACACGAGTGACCACCCCGGACAGCGAGACCACGAGGGTCATTATCAGTATGGTGAAGAAGATTTCCATGCGTTCCCTGTTTGCGATGTTTTTTATGATCTGAGAAAGGCGTTATGCCTGAATTCTCATTTTTTCAGAATATCGCAAAAGCTCACACAATGTGCGGAGAAAATAAAAACGGGCAGCCATTGCCACCCGTTTTCAGAATCCTATGTAAGATTAGATAGCCCAGCCACCCGCATAGAAGGTCACCAGCGCCACGGCAATAACGACCGTACCGATGTTCAACTTGCGCCATTCGCCGGAAACCAGACGACCAATCACCAGAGTCGCGAAGCCGATCATGATGCCTGTTACGATGTTACAGGTCAGCACGATGAATACCGCCGTAACCAGACCCGCCATCGCATCAACAAAATCAGCAAAGTCGATTTTCGCCACGTTGCTCAGCATCAGCAGGCCAACGTACATCAGCGCCGGAGCCGTTGCGTACCCCGGAACGAGGTAAGAGAGCGGAGAGAGGAACAGAATCAGCAGGAACAGCACGCCAACGGTGATAGCCGTCAACCCGGTTTTACCGCCCGCCGCCGTACCCGCCGCAGACTCGATGTATACCGCTGCCGGAGCTGCACCCACCAGGCCAGAGAAAACGCTGCTCATGGAGTCAGTGGTCAGTGCTTTCCCGCCGTCGATGATCTGCCCGTCTTTATCCAGCAGGTTCGCCTGACCGGCGACGGCGCGGATAGTTCCGGTGGCATCAAATACTGCCGTCATCACCAGTGCCAGAACACTTGGCAGGACTACAGGATTCAGCGCCCCCATAATGTCCAGGCTGCCAATCAGTGAATTGCCGTTTTCATCGCTCAATGAAGGCATGGCGAAAACGCCGGAGAAATGGACGTTAGGATCGAAGATCAAACCGACAATTGAGATACCGATAATGGTCAGCAGAATGCCACCAGGGACTTTCAGTTTTTCCAGGCCAATAATCACTGCCAGCCCCACCAACGACATCATCACCGGAAAGGTCGTGAAATCCCCCAGCGCGACGGGCAGACCATCAAGTGGGTTTTTAATCACCAGACCGACACCATTAGCAGCAATCAGCAGCAGGAACAGACCGATACCAATCCCCGTGCCGTGCGCCACACCGTGCGGCAAGTTGCGCAAAATCCAGCTACGGATACCCGTGGCAGAAATGACCGTAAACAGCACACCCATCAGGAACACGGCACCCAGCGCGACAGGTACGCTAATATGTTGCCCCAGCACCAGACTGAATGCGGTAAACGCCGTCAGGGAGATGGCGCAACCAATCGCCAACGGCAGATTAGCCCACAGACCCATCACGATAGAACCGAGTCCGGCAACCAGACAGGTCGCAACGAAAACTGCCGCAGGCGGGAAGCCCGCTTTACCCAACATGCCTGGAACGACGATAACCGAGTAGACCATCGCCAGAAACGTTGTTAACCCGGCAACCACTTCCTGACGGACAGTGCTTCCACGTTGTGAAATTTTAAACCAGGCGTCGAGTGAACCGCCGGTACGCGCTGATGGCGTAGACATAAGAAAACATCCCCTGAGAGTTTAATTTTCGTCAAGATGCGTGGCGGACAATCCCCTGCCAGCGAAACGTTATCTTCCTGCTCCAGGTTTGCGACAAATTGGTGCGTCGCAAAAAAGCAAACGTTTAGCTCCGCGCATACAAAACGGGTGGTAAAAAAAGCAAACGATTATCCGGCGATCATAGCGGCTTTTTCAACCGAAGTTTGCTGCTTTTTTCTCTTTTATTGTCTTGACGATGAAAAACCAGGCAATTGATGCGCAAACGTTATCGTCGATGCGCAAGATTGCAGCGTTATCGAACCGTATACCGTTCAGGATTGCGATAAAAAATCGTCTGAGATGACAAAAATATTGCGGCTAAAAAGTGTACTTTTACACTGGCGAAGAAACGCCGGTGACATACAATTAAAGCATCAACACCAACCGGAACCTCCACCACGTGCTCGAATGAGGTGTGTTGACGTCGGGGGAAACCCTCCTGTGTACCAGCGGGATAGAGAGAAAGACAAAGACCGGAAAACAAACTAAAGCGCCCTTGTGGCGCTTTAGTTTTGTTCATCTTCCAGCAAGCGTGCGCCTGTGCCTTCTTCTCCTAAGCGGTCGCCCGGGTTACGCAATGGGCAATCACTGCGCGAAAGGCAGCCACAACCAATACATCCGTCCAGTTCGTCACGCAGCGCCACTAAGGTATGAATGCGCCGATCCAACTCTTCTCGCCATTGGGACGAAAGCTGTTTCCACTCTTTCGCACTTAATGTATGCCCTTCGGGCAACACGCCAAATGCTTCACGAATGGTCGCCAGCGGAATGCCAATACGCTGAGCAATTTTGATGATTGCGACATATCGCAACACATCACGTTTATATCGCCGCTGATTGCCGCTATTACGGATACTGCTAATCAACCCTTTGCTTTCATAGAAATGCAGCGCCGATACCGCCACACCGCTGCGTTTCGCCACTTCGCCGGGGGTTAGCAGCGCTTTAATGCGGGGTAATTTCTTTTCCATAAATCGCTTTACCTCAAGTTAACTTGAGGAATTATACTCCCCAACAGATGAATTAACGAACTGAACACTGAAAAGAGGCAGATTTATGTCCCATCAGAAAATTATTCAGGATCTTATCGCATGGATTGACGAGCATATTGACCAGCCGCTTAACATTGATGTCGTCGCAAAAAAAATCAGGCTATTCAAAGTGGTACCTGCAACGGATGTTCCGCACGGTGACGCATCAGACACTTGGTGATTACATTCGCCAACGCCGCCTGTTGCTGGCCGCCGTTGAGTTGCGCACCACCGAGCGTCCGATTTTTGATATCGCAATGGACCTGGGTTATGTCTCGCAGCAGACCTTCTCCCGCGTTTTCCGTCGGCAGTTTGATCGCACTCCAAGCGATTATCGCCACCGCCTGTAGTTTTATTGCCCGCGCGTTAACTCCCGCGCGGGTAATTGCTCCATCCATTGCATAAACACCTGCGGCGGCATCGCCTTCGCAAAGAACCATCCCTGGCAATAGCGCACGCCGCGTTTGCGCAGCCAGTTAACCTGTTCCTCAGTTTCGACGCCTTCAGCGATCGTTTTTAACCCCAGACTGTGCGCCAGCTCGATGATGTGTTCCGCAATCAAATGACTGGTTTTATGGGTGGTCAGCGTCTCAACAAACGATTTATCGATTTTCAAAATATCGACATTCAATGATTTAAGGTTATGCAAGTTAGAGTAGCCAATACCAAAATCATCAATTGCCACTTCGTAACCAGCCTGGCGGAAAGCCAGAATAATTGGTGTCATTTTGTCGACATCAAGAAATGCATGTTCAGTCACTTCAAATTTAATTTGCTGTGGACGCACCGCGTATTGCTCTGTTTTCTGATTGGTTCGCGCTATCAACCGTGACGTATGAAAATCGGAGGCCGACAGGTTAATAGAAACATAGCGATCGGCATGTGTTGCCAGGTATGCGCCCAGATCGCGGAAGACATTATCAATAACATAATCAGTTACCTGTCCGATCATCCCCTCCTTTTCTGCCAGCGGAATAAACTCTGCCGGATTCATTACTTGCCCCTGCTCACCAGGCCAACGTAACAATGCTTCAGCCCCGATACATTTTTCTGTTTTGATATTGATTATTGGCTGGTAATAAAGGCAAAGTTGATGTTTTTCGAGGGCGCGTTGCAATTTGCGTTTGGGAGACAAATAGTTTTGTCGAATACGTAGCCAGAGTAATAGCAGAACAAGACTCCCCAAAATACCGGCGGGTAACGCAAAAATAAGATGATTATAAAAATGCGCTATAAGACGTTGATATGAAGTCGCAACAATGGCCGCAATTGGGCGTTTTGTCGAATAAACTGTCGCATATAAATAGCCATTTCTTTGTACAGTTAAATCCTTCAAATGAATCAGTGGAGAAAACGTTGCTGCCGAGGCCTCGTTGCTTAACGAGAAAAAGGTTTTCGTTACCGTATCATATACACCCCATTGCAATGTCGGATCATCAGACATCACTTCACTCCAGAAGAGAGGGTTGATGACCGCCACATAATTTCCCCGCTGCATATAGGTCATTTTATAGCCAGAGAAAAAAGGCGTATCGCGGTAATAATAGATAGAAACGTTAGGTTCACGCTTATAATCGGCCGGTGCAATCGTATAGCCGTTTACAGGCGCTATCAGCGATGAGCATAAAAAATGGTTATCACGGGCATAGATCAATTCATTAATATAAAGATAGCCACGAATAATATTCAACATTCGCTTTTGATGGGCTGGGGTGCAAACTTGCCCCTGATAGCGTTCAGCTGCATCGCTCACTAAATCTGCCTGACGAATGACCAGCTCAGATTTATCCAACGCCAGCTGAGCAAAGGTTCGGAGCTGATTATTCACTTCTGATTTTGCCCAAAAGAAGGCAATCCATAGCGACAGAATGATGGGAAAGAGAACTAAAAAGATAATGCCCGGCAACGCCAGTAATTGGTGTCGTGCACGATGACTCATTGCTATCAATTTCCTGCCTGTTTATACCCGGTCATTGCAAGGCGAGAACCCTGGTTATCGACGTCTTTAGATAAATCTTACGGTATAAATAGCACTTTTGCCTGATTTGAAATTGATACCTTTTTAATCGTCACCTGAATAAAAATAATTCATTGATATTCAAAACTAATTTCCTACAGGAATGCAGAGGCGGTGGGAAGATATACCCTTAATGCCGCTGAAAAAACACATAATCTGTACGGCAATAAAAGTCACGGCCTAATCTGGCTAACAAACAATCAATTGTGATATAGTTCACAAAATTAATGAAACAAACAGAGTGTTTCTTTTTTGTGTTCTGCAAGCCCCGCGATAGCCAGATTGTATCACGCCTCCCGTGAACAACGCCGCGCTGTCCGAGGCATCGGCTCTTTTCAGAGGAATTGTTTGATGGCTACCCTCACCACTGGCGTGGTTCTTCTTCGCTGGCAACTTCTTAGTGCCGTAATGATGTTTCTGGCCAGCACACTCAACATCCGTTTTCGTCGGTCTGATTATGTCGGGCTTGCAGTGATCAGCAGCGGTCTGGGCGTGGTTTCTGCCTGCTGGTTCGCAATGGGGTTGCTTGGCATCACAATGGCGGATATCACCGCCATCTGGCACAACATCGAGTCGGTGATGATAGAAGAGATGAATCAGACACCGCCACAATGGCCAATGATTTTGACTTGATATGTAGAAGCCTCCAAAACGGAGGCTTCTTTTTTATGGCTGGCAGATGCTTTAATCATCCACCTTAAAACAATATAACCTATTGTTTTAACGACAAATCAGAACGGAATATCGTCATCAAAGTCCATCGGCGGCTCGTTAGACGGCGCTGCCGGAGCGGACTGCTGCGGGCGAGACTGCGCGCCGCCGCTGAACTGATTGCCACCCTGCGGCTGCTGAGGCTGACCCCAACCACCCTGCGGCTGACCACCACCGATATTGCCACCTGCCGGAGCGCCACCACCCTGACGACCACCCAGCATCTGCATGGTGCCGCCAACGTTCACCACGACTTCTGTGGTGTAGCGATCCTGACCGGATTGATCGGTCCATTTGCGGGTACGCAGCTGACCTTCGATATAAACCTGAGAACCTTTACGCAGATATTCGCTGGCTACTTCTGCCAGTTTGCCGAACAGCACAACGCGGTGCCATTCAGTCTGCTCTTTCATCTCGCCGGTCGCTTTGTCACGCCAGGATTCGGAAGTAGCCAGCGTAATGTTGGCAACTGCGCCACCATTTGGCATGTAGCGTACTTCCGGGTCCTGACCCAGATTACCAACGAGAATAACCTTGTTTACGCCTCTGCTGGCCATGTTCGTGTCTCCTGAAAAAAAATCGTTCTGAATAAGTGTAAACGCGCGATTGTACCATTACCAATAGCGCTTTTACTATGTTGTGACCTCGGTTCCGGGAAACAAACCTGGCCAGACATTGTTACACAACACTCCGGGTAATGCATTCCAATACTGTATATTCATTCAGGTCAATTTGTGTCATAATTAACCGTTTGTGATCGCCGGTAGCACCATGCCACCGGGCAAAAAGCGTTTAATCCGGGAAAGGTGAATGGATAAGATCGAAGTTCGGGGCGCCCGCACCCATAATCTCAAAAACATCAACCTCGTTATCCCCCGCGACAAGCTCATTGTCGTGACCGGGCTTTCGGGTTCTGGCAAATCCTCGCTCGCTTTCGACACCTTATATGCCGAAGGGCAGCGCCGTTACGTTGAATCCCTTTCCGCCTACGCGCGGCAGTTTCTGTCACTGATGGAAAAGCCGGACGTCGATCATATTGAGGGGCTTTCTCCTGCCATCTCAATTGAGCAGAAATCAACGTCTCATAACCCGCGTTCTACGGTGGGGACAATCACCGAAATCCACGACTATTTGCGTTTGTTGTTCGCCCGCGTCGGCGAGCCGCGCTGTCCGGACCACGACGTCCCGCTGGCGGCGCAAACCGTCAGCCAGATGGTGGATAACGTGCTGTCACAGCCGGAAGGCAAGCGTCTGATGCTGCTTGCGCCAATCATTAAAGAGCGCAAAGGCGAACACACCAAAACGCTGGAGAACCTGGCAAGCCAAGGTTACATCCGTGCTCGTATTGATGGCGAAGTCTGCGATCTTTCCGATCCGCCGAAACTGGAACTGCAAAAGAAACACACTATTGAAGTGGTGGTTGATCGCTTCAAGGTGCGTGACGATCTTACCCAACGTCTGGCCGAGTCGTTTGAAACCGCGCTAGAGCTTTCCGGTGGTACCGCGGTAGTGGCGGATATGGACGACCCGAAAGCGGAAGAGCTGCTGTTCTCCGCCAACTTCGCCTGCCCAATTTGCGGTTACAGTATGCGCGAGCTGGAGCCGCGACTGTTTTCGTTTAACAACCCGGCGGGGGCCTGCCCGACCTGCGACGGCCTTGGCGTACAGCAATATTTCGATCCTGACCGCGTGATCCAGAATCCGGAACTGTCGCTGGCTGGCGGTGCGATCCGTGGCTGGGATCGCCGCAACTTCTATTATTTCCAGATGCTGAAATCGCTGGCAGATCACTATAAGTTCGACGTCGAAGCGCCGTGGGGCAGCCTGAGCGCGAACGTGCATAAAGTGGTGTTGTACGGTTCTGGCAAAGAAAACATTGAATTCAAATACATGAACGATCGTGGCGATACCTCCATTCGTCGTCATCCGTTTGAAGGCGTGCTGCACAATATGGAGCGCCGTTATAAAGAGACGGAGTCCAGCGCGGTACGCGAAGAATTAGCCAAGTTCATCAGCAATCGCCCGTGCGCCAGCTGCGAAGGGACGCGTCTGCGTCGGGAAGCGCGCCACGTGTATGTCGAGAATACGCCGCTGCCCGCCATTTCCGACATGAGCATTGGTCATGCGATGGAATTCTTCAACAATCTCAAACTCGCAGGTCAGCGGGCGAAGATTGCGGAAAAAATTCTTAAAGAGATCGGCGATCGTTTGAAATTCCTCGTTAACGTCGGCCTGAATTACCTGACGCTTTCCCGCTCGGCAGAAACGCTTTCTGGCGGTGAAGCCCAGCGTATTCGTCTGGCGAGCCAGATTGGTGCGGGCCTGGTTGGCGTTATGTACGTGCTGGATGAGCCGTCTATCGGCCTGCACCAGCGCGATAACGAGCGCCTGTTGGGTACGCTTATCCATCTGCGCGATCTCGGTAATACCGTGATTGTGGTGGAGCACGACGAAGACGCGATTCGCGCGGCTGACCATGTGATCGATATCGGTCCTGGTGCGGGTGTTCACGGCGGTGAAGTGGTCGCGGAAGGTCCACTGGAAGCGATTATGGCGGTGCCGGAGTCGTTGACCGGACAGTACATGAGCGGTAAACGCAAGATTGAAGTGCCGAAGAAACGCGTTCCGGCGAATCCGGAAAAAGTGCTGAAGCTGACGGGTGCACGCGGTAATAACCTGAAAGACGTGACGCTAACGCTGCCAGTCGGTCTGTTTACCTGCATCACAGGGGTTTCAGGTTCCGGTAAATCGACACTGATTAACGACACACTGTTCCCGATTGCCCAACGCCAGTTGAATGGTGCGACCATCGCCGAACCGGCACCGTATCGCGATATTCAGGGACTGGAGCATTTCGATAAAGTGATCGATATCGACCAAAGCCCAATTGGTCGTACTCCGCGTTCTAACCCAGCGACCTATACCGGCGTGTTTACGCCTGTGCGCGAACTGTTTGCGGGCGTACCGGAATCCCGTGCGCGCGGCTATACGCCGGGACGTTTCAGCTTTAACGTCCGTGGCGGACGCTGCGAAGCCTGTCAGGGCGACGGCGTGATCAAAGTGGAGATGCACTTCCTGCCGGACATTTACGTACCGTGCGACCAGTGTAAAGGTAAACGCTATAACCGTGAAACGCTGGAAATTAAGTACAAAGGCAAAACCATCCACGAAGTGCTGGATATGACCATCGAAGAGGCGCGTGAGTTCTTTGATGCCGTACCTGCACTGGCGCGTAAGCTGCAAACGTTGATGGACGTTGGCCTGACGTACATTCGCCTGGGGCAGTCCGCAACCACCCTTTCAGGCGGTGAAGCCCAGCGCGTGAAGCTGGCGCGTGAGCTGTCAAAACGCGGCACCGGGCAGACACTGTATATTCTCGACGAGCCGACCACCGGTCTGCACTTCGCCGATATTCAGCAACTGCTCGACGTACTGCATAAACTGCGCGATCAGGGCAATACCATTGTGGTGATTGAACACAATCTCGACGTGATCAAAACCGCTGACTGGATTGTCGACCTGGGACCGGAAGGCGGCAGTGGCGGCGGCGAGATCCTCGTCTCCGGAACGCCAGAAACCGTCGCGGAGTGCGAAGCTTCGCATACGGCACGCTTCCTCAAGCCGATGCTGTAATCGTTAAGGCCGCTTTCTGAGCGGCCTTTTCCTTTCAGAGTTGCACCAGCAATTTACGTTTTTCTTCCGGCAGCAAATTCACCGCCTGCTGATAAGACGCATCCACCAGATAATAGATTTGCGAATCCGGCAGCGAACCGTCGAGATACACGGTGCTCCAGTGCGCTTTATTCAGATGGCGGCTTGGACGCACATCGCTGTGCTGCTGACGTAGCAGCTCCGCCAGCTCCGGGCTGGTTTTCAGCGAAACCGCCGGGCGATTTTCTACTTCTTTCACCATCGCAAACAGTACATCTTCCACTTTGATCTGCGTCGCTTTCCAGTCGTTATGCACGCTCTGTTCTGCGCCTGGTTTTGCCATGCAATATTGTAGCAACTCCGAAATGGTCATTTTTTACTCCCCTTGTAGTGTCGCGATAATGCGACGCGATCCGCCGTGGATGCGATGTTCCCCCAGCCAGATGCCTTGCCAGGTGCCGGTCTGAATACGCCCTTTATGCACCGGCAATACAAGCGATGTTCCCAGCATTGAGGATTTGATATGAGAAGGCATATCGTCTGCTCCCTCATAGTCATGCTCATAATTTCCGTTGTCGGGAACGGTGCGGAGGAAAAAACGCTCCATGTCGTGGCGTACGGTGGGATCGCAGTTCTCATTAAGTGTCAGAGAGGCGGAGGTATGTTGCAGCAACAGATGCAGTAAACCGATGTTAACGCGCGGCATATCAGCCAGCTGATTCAGAATTTCATCCGTTACCAGATGAAACCCACGAGATTTGGCGCTAAGCGTGAGCGTCTTTTGATACCACATGTGCTGCTCCTTGATAAAACTCTCTTAATCAGTTTGCAGCAAGACAGAGAAAGGATAAAGGTGTGATTAAAAAAACAGCATTCGGGAGAGTGTCACGCTCTCCCGCTCTGTCAGTATTCTGAATTGACGATCACCTCTTCACCAAACGCACCCGCTTGTGGCAAGGGTTTGTAGGTAGAGTTGGAGGCGCGCAGAATGCGGATACCACGAGCGCCGACATCGCGTGCGGCGGTAATATCGTTATCGGAATCGCCATAAAAAATTCGGATATTTTTATCCTGCAGCCATTGCGATTTTGTATTTTGCCCTGGTTTATCACCCGCAAAGATCACCGGATTCATGTTGGTGGCAGGAATATGAAAATTATCCGCCAGCGTTTTTGAAACCGTTTCTGTTTTCGTCGGGCTACGACCAGTCACAAAGAAGATCGCGTCACCGCGGCGTACATGCATATCAATCAGCTGGCGAGCGACCTCTTTTGGAATGCTGAATTCATCCCAGCCATTGTTCATTTTTTCCCAGAACACAGGATTTTTCAGATAATCTTCGCTTTCTGGCGAGAAGGTTTTTTTGCCGCGCCAGAAGCCCGGACTGGAAAAAAGTACCGTGTCATCGATATCAAACCCCACCGCCATTGGCGGACGCCCTGCGAGGCTATTTTCAATTTGTGCGACCGAAACCCAATGAATTGGTGCCTGTTCAGCAAGCCTGGCAACGTTAGTACCAGGGTTAAGCGGCGAAGGAGATGAGGCCAGGGCAACAGCGGAACTGTTTAGAGCGAACAATAAGCAAACGGCACTGATTGCCTGTGTGATCTTGCGCATATTTTTCCCTAAATAGTCAGTATGTTGAAACTTTTTATTGTGAGATTTGTTGCAAAAACCATCTGACCATAACGCCAGCAGCAGGGGAAAGGAAGGATTATCTGCGGTTTTTGTGATGAAAAGCAGGATGATTATATTTAACCCAGTAAATACGTTCCTGTCGTTTTTTTGTAAAAAAATGTTTATTCCTCAATGAAGGATACATTAATTTTACGTTTATTATGATGAATCCTCTGCAAATGAGCGAAATTTGATAGAACATTTATCTGCTGTACGATTTAATGAACTTAATGATACAGCATTACAAAAACAATCGAAGTTTATAAAGATGATTTCTGGTTGACCAGAACCCTACCCTACAATGGTGACTAATTTTATTACTCTCGAAGGAGATGATGATATGAATATATCATATGTGAATAGCAACAAAATGACATCTTTACCTGTTGAGCTAGATGCACTAAATAATAAAGATATCTCTTATTCCAAAGATTTTTCTTATGCCAAAGATTTCTTTTTATATATAGAAACACAGTTAAAAATTGCAAAAGATTTTTGTAGACCTGGAGAAGAAGTATCAAGTTCTATTGCAAGTACAGTTTTTCATGCATTTATTGATTTAGTTAACAAAATCAGAGGCAAGAAAGATTGTATGTATATTTGCACACTTTGCTGTTTTGCCGAGGAGGTTAAAGGTGATTATTCTCATTACAGGACCTTTTTATTTGATATTGGTAATCAATATAAGGTTAAACTTACACAAAGCGGAAAAAAAGAGTTCTCTTTAACATTAGAATTTAACGATACTATAATTGAATCTCAGAAAGTCACAGGCAATAAGGCAAAGCATATTCTTGAGGATATAGAAATATTCTATCGTAACAAACCCGATACTTATTATTAAATTTAATAATGGTTAGATGTGCAGAAATTATTACTCCACACGAAAAAACAGGGAAAGAAATTCCAGATAATTGGGATAAACTTAACAATAAAAGAACTGACAACCTTTTATTATCCCTCACGTAAAACGATGGCATCAAAAAAATCATCTACAAAGAAAGAGTGAAAACGACGACAGTTTAATTTCACTGCAGGCTGGGTAACTCCAGCCTGCTTTCCTGCATTACATTACCGCAGCAAACGCCTTTGCTACACGTTGTACATTTGCCGTATTTAACCCGGCGACACACATGCGACCGCTGGCGATGAGATAAACACCAAACTCCTCACGTAGTCGGTCAACCTGAGCGGCACTTAAACCGGTATAACTGAACATGCCGCGCTGATTAAGCAGATAATCGAAATTGCGTTCTGGCATCTCTGTGCTTAATACCTTCACCAGTTCCTGACGCATTGCCAGAATGCGAGTACGCATCTCTTCTACTTCCGCCAGCCAGCTGGCTTTCAATGCCTCGTCATTCAGCACTGCAGCCACCACCTGCGCACCAAAATTCGGCGGGCTGGAGTAGTTGCGGCGAACTGTTGCTTTCAATTGCCCCAGTACGCGGTCTGCGGCTTCGGCATCTTCACACAGAACAGAAAGTCCGCCGACGCGCTCGCCGTAAAGGGAGAAAATTTTCGAGAATGAATTGCTCACCAGAGCGGGTAATCCAGCGCTGGCAATGGCGCGAATGGCGTAGGCATCCTCTTCCATACCAGCACCAAATCCTTGATAGGCAATATCAAGAAATGGGATAAGCTCGCGGGCTTTGAGAATTTCAATCACCGCATCCCATTGGTCATTAGTGAGATCAGCACCCGTTGGGTTGTGGCAACATGGATGCAGCAACACAATACTGCGGGCAGGTAATGTTTTCAGCGTCGCCAACAGGTCATTAAAGCGCACGCCGTTAGTCGCTTCGTCATACCAGGGGTAAGTACTTACTTCGAATCCAGCCCCGGCGAATATTGCTACGTGGTTTTCCCATGTAGGATCGCTGACCCAGACGCCTGATTCCGGGAAGTAGCGTTTCAGGAAATCCGCGCCCACTTTCAATGCCCCGGAGCCGCCAAGGGTTTGAATGGTTGCTACGCGCTGTTGTTGCAGTACCGGATGGTCGGCACCAAACAGCAGCGGCGCAATGGCATGGCGATAGCTGTTAAGCCCTTCCATCGGTAAATAAAGCGAAGCGCCATGAGGCTGCGCATTCAGGCGCGCTTCCGCATCCGCCACGGCTTTCAGTTGTGGAATAATTCCGTCTTCGTTGTAGTACAGACCGATACTTAAATTCACTTTGTCGCTGCGAGGGTCTTCTTTAAAACGCTCCATAAGCGTAAGAATCGGGTCGCCAGCGTAGGCGTCAACTTTTTGAAACACGCAATGGTTCTCCAGGTTTACGGGCAGGTGGTTAAAACACAATAAACCGGAAGAAGGCGAAGATCGAGTGGATGTTCAGGGGCGAACGGCAATTAGCAACAGAGTGAGACTCATGACAAACGTACATCCGCCAGAGGCACGACCTTCATAAGAGCATGAAAGAAAATCAACTTATTGAATTGGTAGGATTTTATTGGCCGGATAAGGCATTCACGCCGCATCCGGCACAGACAATCAAATATTACAGAACGATTAATCCACGTATTTCATCGCGACCCTTGAAGTCAGGCGCGTGATAAGTTCGTAAGCGCTTACTTTCGTCATTTCAGCGATACGTTCTACGGGCAAACCTTCGCCCCATAAAATGACCGGGTCCCCGGCTTTATCCTGCGCCTGTGGACCTAAGTCGACGCAGATCATATCCATCGCGACTCGCCCGACAATCGGCACTTCGCGACCGTTCACCAGCACTGGCGTACCGGACGGCGCGGCGCGCGGATAACCATCGCCATAACCCATCGCGACTACGCCCAGGCGGGTATCACGTTCGCTTACCCAGGTTCCACCATAACCGACAGGCTCTCCGGCTTTGTGCTCACGCACGGCAATCAGGCTGGAGGTTAGTGACATCACTGGCTGACAGCCAAAATCGGCACCGGTGGAACGATCTTCCAGCGGCGAGACGCCGTAAAGAATGATGCCCGGGCGCACCCAGTCAAAATGCGACTGTGGCCACAGCAGAATGCCACCCGATGCGGCAATGGAACGTTGACCTGGTTTGCCTTCGCAAAAGGTATTAAAGATAGCGAGTTGTTTCTCGGTTGCGCCGCATTTTGGTTCATCCGCGCGCGCAAAATGGCTGACGATATTCACCGGCTGACGAACGTTTTTACACTGGGTCAGGCGATGATAAAACGCCTCAGCCTGTTCCGGCCTTACGCCCAGACGGTGCATACCGGTATCGAGTTTCATCCAGACGGTAACCGGCTCGTCCAGGCTAGCCTCTTCCAGCGCAGCCAGCTGTTCTTCGTTATGCACGGCGGTATGAAAATGTTGCGCAGAAATCGTCGGCAGATCTCTGGCATCAAAAAAGCCTTCGAGTAACAGTACAGGTTTGGTGATTCCCCCCGCACGCAGTCGCAGAGCTTCTTCGAGACGGGCTACGCCAAAGGCGTCAGCATCGGGGAGCGTTCGCGCGGTCTCAAGAAGACCGTGACCATAAGCGTTCGCTTTCACCACCGCAACCATTTTACTGGCAGGTGCCAGTTCACGAAGACGTTGCAGGTTGTGTCGCAGAGCGCGGCGGTTAATCACAACAGTTGCCGCTTGCATTTGTGTTCCTTGATAAGTGTTTGCTTTAATTACCTAATTCATAAAATAATTATTATTCGTCGTCGTACTGCGGCCCCGCATAGTTGTCGAAGCGCGACCATTGACCGTTAAAGGTCAGGCGTACCGTCCCGATTGGGCCGTTACGTTGTTTACCGATAATAATTTCCGCGATGCCTTTTAAATCACTGTTTTCGTGATACACCTCATCACGATAGATAAACATGATCAAGTCCGCATCCTGCTCGATAGAGCCAGATTCACGCAGGTCGGAGTTGACCGGGCGTTTGTCGGCACGTTGTTCCAGAGAACGGTTCAACTGGGACAGCGCCACCACCGGCACGTTCAGTTCTTTCGCCAGTGCTTTCAGCGAGCGGGAGATTTCTGCAATTTCCAGCGTACGGTTATCGGAAAGCGCCGGTACGCGCATCAGTTGCAGGTAGTCGATCATGATAAGCCCGATGCCGCCGTGTTCACGGGCAATACGGCGCGCGCGGGAACGCACTTCCGTTGGCGTCAGGCCGGAGGAATCATCGATATAGATATTACGTTTTTCGAGCAAAATACCCATGGTGCCGGAAATACGTGCCCAGTCTTCATCATCGAGCTGCCCGGTACGGATTTTAGTCTGGTCAACGCGCGACAGCGACGCCAAAGAACGCATCATAATCTGTTCTGATGGCATCTCCAGTGAGAAGATAAGTACTGGTTTATCCTGCAACATCGCCGCGTTTTCAACGAGGTTCATCGCAAATGTTGTTTTACCCATCGACGGACGCGCGGCGACGATGATCAAATCCGACGGCTGCAAGCCAGCGGTTTTTTTGTTGAGATCGTCATAACCGGTGTTTACCCCGGTAACGCCATCGTGTGGCTGCTGAAACAACTGCTCAATACGCGCCACCGTGGCGTCGAGCACATCGGCGATGTTCTTCGGCCCTTCGTCTTTGTTTGCACGACTTTCGGCAATTTTAAAGACGCGGGATTCAGCCAGGTCCAGCAGATCTTCGCTGGTACGCCCCTGCGGATCAAAACCGGCTTCGGCAATCTCATTCGCAACCGAAATCATCTCGCGAACAACGGCACGTTCACGCACGATGTCAGCATAAGCACTGATGTTCGCCGCACTTGGCGTATTTTTTGACAGCTCCGCCAGATAAGCGAAACCACCGACGCTATCAAGTTGCCCCTGGCGTTCCAGCGATTCCGCAAGGGTAATCAGATCGATAGGACTACCGCTTTCCTGTAAACGCGCCATTTCAGTAAAGATATGACGGTGTGGGCGGGTGTAAAAATCGTCTGCCACCACACGCTCGGCTACATCGTCCCAGCGTTCGTTATCCAGCATTAAACCGCCCAACACCGACTGCTCCGCTTCGATCGAGTGCGGAGGCACTTTCAGCCCGGCAACTTGTGGATCGCGTTCGCGGGGTTCAGCCTGCTGTTTGTTGAAGGGTTTATTTCCTGCCATAGTGAATGGAGTTACCGAGATAAAGAATGGGTCGAAACTTTACCATATGAAGCAGACCCTGACGATACGTTCTGGAGGACACATGGCAACACGAATTGAATTTCACAAGCACGGTGGCCCGGAAGTACTTCAAACCGTAGAGTTCACTCCTGCCGATCCGGCGGAGAATGAAATCCAGGTCGAAAATAAAGCCATCGGCATCAATTTTATCGACACGTATATCCGCAGCGGCCTTTACCCGCCGCCATCGCTCCCCAGCGGATTAGGTACCGAAGCGGCAGGCATCGTGAGTAAAGTCGGCAGTGGTGTAAAGCATATTAAGGCAGGCGATCGTGTAGTCTATGCGCAGTCGGCGTTAGGCGCTTACAGCTCGGTGCATAACATTAATGCGGATAAAGCGGCGATTCTGCCTGCGGCAATTTCTTTTGAGCAAGCGGCGGCATCCTTCCTGAAAGGCTTAACGGTTTATTATCTGCTGCGCAAAACCTATGAAATTAAACCCGATGAGCAGTTCCTGTTCCACGCAGCGGCTGGCGGCGTTGGCTTAATTGCCTGCCAGTGGGCAAAAGCCCTGGGCGCGAAACTTATCGGCACCGTAGGAACCGCGCAAAAAGCGCAGAGCGCGCTAAAAGCCGGCGCGTGGCAGGTTATTAACTATCGTGAAGAGAATCTGGTCGAGCGATTGAAAGAGATCACCGCTGGTAAGAAAGTGCGCGTGGTGTACGATTCCGTGGGCAGAGACACCTGGGAACGGTCGCTGGATTGCCTGCAACGCCGCGGCTTAATGGTGAGTTTTGGCAACTCATCAGGTGCGGTTACCGGTGTGAACTTAGGCATTCTCAATCAGAAAGGCTCGTTGTATGTGACACGCCCTTCCCTGCAAGGCTATATCACCACGCGGGAGGAATTAACCGAGGCCAGTAATGAACTGTTCTCTTTGATTGCCAGCGGTGTGATTAAGGTCGATGTCGCCGAGCAGCAGAAATATCCGCTGAAGGATGCGCAGCGTGCGCATGAGATTCTGGAAAGCCGGGCGACGCAAGGTTCCAGCCTGTTGATTCCATAAAAGAAATAGGGCTTCCACCTGGGAAGCCCTTTCTTTTTATAGTTCGGCTGTATGTAGGGTACAGCACGATGAATCTGTTAGAGGCGCAATAGTGACAGATTTGATTATCAATTCCTATTTTGTTCTAAGGATAAAACCTTAGGTTGTGATCATCCGCACAATCCCTTAGTAACGCCAGCGGTCATAACGCTGATATTTCGGCACTTTTGGTGCTTTAATCGCCTTAATAACCCACACCACCGCAACCGCCAGTAGTAACCACGGCAGCAACTTAATCATCAATGCCAGCATACCGCCGAGGAACATAATGGCCGTCGCCACAACCAGCGCGGCGATAATGCCCAGCAACGAAACGCCGGTGACCATCAGCATGACAAAAAAGCCAATCACAAAAAGTAGTTCCAGCATGATGCTCTCCCAAATATGAAATCTCTTGCAGGCATTACAAGAATCATGCCAAAAATAATCTATTGATTTAACAGCAAAACGCCCCGCGACGGTGCGCAGGGCGTGGTGAATTTGACTACTTTTTGGTGAAAAGTTAACGCTTATCCGCCACCAGTTTGAGCGCGTGTTCCAGCACATTAATGTCTGCACCCGCTTTATGGGCATTTTCACTTAAATAACGCCGCCACTGCCGCGCGCCAGGAATACCCTGGAACAAGCCCAACATATGCCGGGTAATATGGCCAAGATACGTCCCCTGGCTGAGTTCACGCTCAATGTACGGATACATGGCGCGCACTACCGCCACCGGATCGGCATCGGTATCCGAGGAACCAAAGATCTCTCGGTCTACCGCCGCCAGAATACCCGGATTTTGATACGCTTCGCGCCCGACCATCACGCCATCCATATGTTGCAAATGCGCTTTAGCCTCTTCCAGCGACTTGATACCACCGTTAATCGACATTGTCAGATGCGGAAAGTCACGCTTCAGTTGATACACACGCGGATAATCGAGCGGCGGGATTTCACGGTTTTCTTTCGGGCTTAACCCCGAAAGCCAGGCTTTACGAGCATGGATGATGAACATCTCACACTCGCCTTTGCCGGAAACGGTGTTGATGAAATCGCAGAGAAATTCATAGCTGTCCTGGTCGTCGATGCCAATACGCGTTTTCACCGTCACCGGAATCGACACCACATCGCGCATCGCTTTCACGCAGTCGGCAACCAGCTGCGCATTACCCATCAGACACGCCCCAAACATGCCGTTCTGCACCCGGTCAGACGGGCAGCCGACATTCAGGTTGATCTCATCATATCCGCGCGCTTCTGCCAGCTTTGCACACTGCGCCAGCGCCGCCGGATCGCTACCGCCCAGTTGCAATGCTACCGGATGTTCTTCTTCACTGTACGCCAGATAATCACCTTTACCGTGAATAATCGCCCCTGTGGTCACCATTTCGGTATACAGCAACGTATTGCGGGAAAGCAGACGCAAGAAATAGCGGCAATGTCTGTCCGTCCAGTCGAGCATTGGTGCAACGCTAAACCGACCACTCCAGTGAACGTCAGTTTTTTCAGGCATTGCGCTGGTTTGGTTGATTTTTTGCATTTCAGAATTACCGTGCATTTTCAAATGTAGAGATTATTTTATCGATATATCATGGGGTTATGTTATTCAGCATCACTGTTCAGGAGGCTCAATAGCGGGGTACTATACCATAACAACAGGAAGCGCCTGTCTCATTGCAAAAGAAAATTGAGATCCTCTCAAGGCATGAAGCTCTCACGAAGTGATGGAAATAATCTTATTAGCCGTTAGCTTTGTTAAGGCCAATGATAAACAATCCAGGTTCGACGATAAATAAAAATCACACATTAAACTACGGTGATATCTCTCCCTGCTAATAGCACTGATAGAGAAAAAAGAACCCAATCAATATTGGGTTCTTTTATGTAAAAACTTCCATGCTATAGGGAAAATTCACATTTTATTTTTCTAACTCAGTACCTAATAGGACATAAATGAACTTAATAATATCTTCGTTAATTAGATCGTTGTCATTTATATTTTTGTCATCCATATCTTTACCAATTATAATTGGTCCCGTTGAGTCCGGGTCAAATGATTGAATAAATTTAATTAAAGTCTCACCTGCAGCCTGCATTTTTGTAATGTTTTTGATGTCTTCTTTTTCTTCTCCGGCCTGATTTTTCATCTCCTGCAGAATTACATTAAAATCCAATTCTTTTTTATCTATCAAGTCTTTCATCTCCGCCAGGTTTTTTTTCATCACTTGACGAGATAATATTTTTATCTGACTTTTTATGTAGTTTTCACAATCATCATTAACTCTCTCTGCTGCTCCTATGATATCTGCTGATGCACTATCATATGAAAATGAAAGTAAAAGGGAGGCCAGGGGTTTTAAGCGAGTATCTTTCTTTACATTATATGCATTTTCCAAATTTAAAAAGCCTTCGCTTACTGTTTTTAGATGTAATGACGCTACAGGTGCTTTACAATAGGATTTATCATAAAATAGCTGAATCGTGGAGGGAAGGCCATTATGATTTATTACGTCGAAAGTACACTTGTCTATTAGAGTTACATCGCTATTTTCCATTGGATTACAAACAAAATTCATCGCGTAATGAAAAATCGCCCGATCCACAAATGCAGAAATATAGTCACGATCACCTAATTGCTCATTAGTGCACTGATCAATACACTCCTCAACCCAATTTTTGAGAGCATCTATTCGCTTAATTAAGGAAACATTATTATCACTTGCAGTCCATAAATTATGGGTGATTCTCTGAATAAACAAATCTATTTTTGCAATAATCGCAGCGCGATTACTCATCGTTGCATAATCAACCGATTTATTATATATATCCTTTATTTTTTCTTTGCTCGCATCTTTAATTTCGTATTGATTTGAATGGAGTGTATTATTGAAGAATTCTGTTGCACTTGAAATTATACCTGACATGATATACGCACCTTTTTTGTCGTACCGTGTCCTCCTTATAATTCTTTTGCCATCTGCTCACTATCAAAAATCGCTCATAATTTCTGAAGTACAGGTATGCGATCAACCCCAGTTAAATAAATAGCGAGTTAACTTAAAGCAATTTATTTAAAAATGAAGTATTAATTATTATCGTGTTGATAATGGTACGACCAGGCAACACAACACCTTACGTACAAAACAGAAAATCAACATTACGGCAACAATAAGGGTTCTCGGTGTTTTTCCTGGAACATGGTAAAGTAAGGACATTCTTAACCCCCACTTTGAGGTGCCCGATGGAAAAGACCACAACGCAGGAGTTATTAGCGCAGGCTGAAAAAATCTGCGCGCAGCGTAATGTGCGCCTGACCCCACAGCGCCTGGAAGTGTTGCGCCTGATGAGTCTGCAGGATGGCGCTATCAGCGCTTATGATCTGCTTGATTTGCTGCGCGAAGCTGAACCGCAAGCCAAGCCGCCAACGGTTTATCGCGCGCTGGATTTTCTGCTTGAGCAAGGTTTTGTGCATAAGGTGGAATCCACCAACAGTTATGTGCTCTGTCATCTGTTCGACCAGCCCACGCATACGTCAGCCATGTTTATTTGCGATCGCTGCGGCGCAGTGAAAGAAGAATGTGCAGAAGGCGTGGAAGACATTATGCATACGCTGGCGGCAAAAATGGGGTTTGCCCTGCGGCATAATGTGATTGAAGCACATGGACTCTGTGCGGCATGCGTGGAAGTGGAAGCGTGTCGTCATCCTGAACAGTGCCAGCATGATCACTCTGTACAGGTGAAAAAGAAATCACGTTAAGAGGGCGTACATCCTTGTACACGTCGGGCAGGAGGGATTAATTACCAGCGGTAATCATGGCGTTTTTCCCAACTATCAACCTCTTTTTCTGCCTGATCTTTCTGATAACCGTAGCGTTCCTGGATTTTACCGACCAGTTGATCACGTTTACCTTCAATGATCGTCATATCATCATCGGTCAGTTTGCCCCATTGCTCTTTCACTTTACCTTTAAACTGTTTCCAGTTACCGCCGGCTTCATCTTTATTCATAATCAAGACCTCATCGTTAGGTTGTGAATGAGAGTACGTTCACTTTTCTTCTGAACGTGAGATTAAGTGTAGTCAGCAATTTGGCTTAGGATTATTTATTCAGAATTTTTAACCGTCACGTTGCGGCAAACCAGGTACCGTTGCGCCAGTGACGCCGCCAGATAGCCGCCAGAGAAAGCCCGCGTAACGCCAGAAAGACGGTTAATGCCAGCCACAAACCATGATTCCCCAGCCACGGCAGCGTAAGGAGCGTCAGCGCAAAACCTGCGGCGGCCACCGCCATACTGTTACGCATTTCGGCGGCGCGCGTTGCACCTATAAACATGCCGTCGAGCAGATAACACCAGACGCCGACCAACGGCAAAATCACCTGCCAGATAAGATAGCGGTCAGCCAGCTGCTGAATCTGGGTTAACGACGTCAGCAACGCAATGATGTGTTCCCCTGCCAGCAAATAAACCACCGAAAACAGTAACGCTACAATCCCCGACTGGCGGCACGCTGCCCGCCAGACATCCAGCAATTGACTACCGTCGCGCGCACCGTATGCCTGACCGGAATGTGCTTCAACCGCGTAGGCAAAACCATCCAGCGCATAGGCGGTAAAGGTGAGTAGCGTCATCAGAACCGCGTTAACAGCGATAATGTCACTCCCCAGTCGCGCGCCAAGTACAGTGATCGCGCCGAAACAGAGTTGCAGCAACAGCGAGCGCAGCATGATATCGCGGTTAAGCGCCAGCAAGTGACGGAAGTTTCCTCGCCAGGCAGTTTTCAGCATTTCGCCGGAGATTCCGCGTAGTTTGAGGATTTTACGCACCATTAGCAGACCCATCAGCAATGTTGCATATTCCGCAATAACCGTCGCCAGCGCCGCGCCCTGCACGTTCATATGCAGCCCCATCACCAGCCAGACATCCAGCACAATGTTGAGGATATTGCCGACCACTAACAAAATTACTGGCGCACGGGCATATTGCACACCGAGTAACCAACCAAGTAATACCAGATTCGCCAGCGACGCCGGTGCACTTAACCAGCGGATTTCAAGAAAGCGTCGCGCCTGTTCTAGCACCGCTTCGCTGCCGCCAACAATATGCAGCGCCAGATCGATAATCGGCGTACGCAGCAGCGCAATTAACGCCCCAGCCCCCAACGCCAACAGCAACGGTTGCACCAGCGCACGGGCTAATGCCTGAGGATTTTTGGCACCATAAGCCTGCGCAGTCAGCCCGGTGGTGCTCATGCGTAAAAACAGCAACAGCATAAAGAGAAAGCTGGTCGCCGTTGCACCAACCGCCACGCCGCCCAAATAAACCGGACTATCAAGATGACCAATTACCGCCGTATCGACCAGTCCCAGCAACGGAACGGTGATATTGGAGAAAATCATGGGTAAGGCGAGATGCCAGAGTGCTTTATCAGATGAAGTGAGGAATGCCATGCAGACAAGCCTGATGAAGAGAGATGAAAAACAAACCGCGACGCCAGGCGGCATCGCGGTCTCAGAGATATGTTACAGCCAGTCGCCGTTGCGAATAACTCCAACCGCCAGCCCTTCAATGGTGAAGCTCTGCTGACGAAGGTCAACGACAATTGGTTTAAACTCGCTATTTTCTGGCAACAGTTCGACTTTATTGCCCTGTTTTTTCAGGCGCTTAACGGTAACTTCGTCATCAATACGTGCGACAACGACCTGACCGTTACGTACATCCTGAGTTTTATGCACTGCCAGCAAGTCGCCATCCATAATGCCGATATCTTTCATCGACATCCCGCTGACGCGCAGCAGGAAATCAGCATTCGGCTTGAATAAGGAAGGATCGACCTGATAATGACCTTCAATATGCTGTTGCGCCAGAAGCGGTTCACCGGCAGCCACACGACCTACCAGCGGCAACCCTTCTTCCTCTTCCTGCAACAGACGAATCCCGCGTGATGCGCCGGAAACAATTTCAATAACGCCTTTGCGTGCCAGCGCCTTCAGATGTTCTTCAGCCGCGTTTGGGGAACGGAACCCCAAACGCTGCGCGATTTCCGCACGCGTCGGCGGCATACCTGTCTGGCTGATGTGATCACGGATGAGATCAAACACCTCTTGTTGCCTGGCCGTTAACGCTTTCATTCCGCCCCCTGGGTGTATATACAGTTATGCTGTGAGTATATACAGCAAAAGGCGATTTTGGAACCATAAACTGCACAATAAACCAGAGATTTATCGAAATCTGGAAGGGTTATCCAAAATGCGACCATAACAGGATGCACCAGGTAATCACGGCGACGATAATCGCAATCAGAACCGCGGCGGATCCCATATCTTTAGCGCGTCCGGATAGCTCATGGTATTCAGAGCCAATTCGGTCAACCACGGCTTCGATGGCGCTATTGAGGATTTCCACAATCATCACCAGCATCACGGAGCTGATAAGCAGCACGCGGGTAATCGCGTCCACATCCAGCCAGCAGGCGATGACCACCGCCAACAATACCGCTACGCCTTCCTGACGGAATGCCGCTTCGTTGATCCATGCAGCGCGTAAACCTTTCCAGGAATAGCCAGCAGCTTTGATAATTCGGGTGAATCCAGTGGTATTATTGGCCATTGAAAGAACCTTTTTACATTATGAGCGTCAATATCAGTGTACCGTTAAATCCGATGATTCGGGTTTGCGTAACGCCGCGCGAAACATGAGCGGATACCACAGAATTTCCCATGACTTTCTGCTATCCTTGCCGCGCATTTGCATTATTAACCAGAGGCTTTACATCGTTTATGTCCGGCTGGCCACGAATTTACTACAAATTACTGAATTTACCATTAAGCATCCTGGTAAAAAGCAAGTCTATTCCGGCAGATCCTGCCCCGGAACTGGGGCTGGATACCTCTCGTCCAATTATGTACGTTTTACCGTACAACTCGAAAGCAGACTTGCTGACGTTGCGCGCCCAGTGTCTGGCACATGACTTGCCTGACCCGTTAGAGCCGCTGGAAATCGACGGCACGCTACTGCCGCGCTATGTGTTCATTCACGGCGGGCCGCGTGTGTTCACCTATTACACGCCGAAAGAAGAGTCTATTAAGCTGTTCCACGACTATCTCGATTTGCACCGTAGCAACCCAAATCTGGATGTGCAGATGGTGCCAGTATCGGTGATGTTTGGTCGCGCGCCGGGGCGTGAAAAAGGCGAAGTAAACCCGCCGCTGCGTATGCTTAACGGCGTACAGAAATTTTTCGCCGTACTGTGGCTCGGTCGCGACAGTTTTGTGCGTTTCTCGCCGTCAGTTTCGCTGCGCCGCATGGCCGATGAACACGGCACGGATAAAACTATCGCTCAGAAACTGGCGCGCGTGGCGCGTATGCACTTTGCCCGTCAACGTCTGGCTGCCGTAGGCCCACGTCTGCCTGCTCGTCAGGATCTGTTTAATAAGCTGCTCGCCTCCCGCGCCATTGCCAAAGCGGTAGAAGATGAAGCGCGCAGCAAAAAAATCTCCCATGAAAAAAGCGCAGCAGAACGCGATTGCGCTGATGGAAGAGATTGCGGCGAATTTCTCTTACGAGATGATCCGCCTGACTGACCGCATTCTGGGCTTCACCTGGAACCGCCTTTACCAGGGTATCAACGTCCATAACGCCGAGCGCGTTCGCCAGTTGGCCCACGACGGTCATGAGCTGGTGTATGTGCCTTGCCACCGCAGTCACATGGACTACCTGCTGCTTTCTTACGTGCTGTATCACCAGGGGCTGGTGCCGCCGCATATCGCCGCCGGGATCAACCTGAACTTCTGGCCGGCCGGGCCGATTTTCCGCCGTCTGGGTGCGTTCTTTATTCGCCGTACGTTTAAAGGCAATAAGCTCTATTCCACCGTTTTCCGTGAGTATCTCGGCGAACTGTTCAGCCGTGGTTATTCCGTCGAGTATTTCGTGGAAGGCGGTCGTTCCCGTACGGGGCGTTTGCTGGATCCGAAAACCGGTACGCTGTCGATGACCATTCAGGCGATGCTGCGTGGCGGCACGCGTCCGATTACGCTGATTCCGATCTATATCGGTTATGAGCACGTCATGGAAGTGGGTACTTACGCCAAAGAACTGCGCGGTGCAACGAAAGAGAAAGAGAGCCTGCCGCAGATGCTGCGCGGTTTAAGCAAGCTGCGTAATCTCGGTCAGGGTTACGTCAACTTCGGTGAACCAATGCCGTTGATGACCTACCTTAACCAGCACGTACCAGACTGGCGTGAATCTATCGATCCCATCGAAGCGGTGCGTCCGGCCTGGTTAACGCCGACGGTCAATAATATTGCTGCCGATCTGATGGTACGCATTAACAACGCAGGCGCGGCAAACGCCATGAACCTGTGCTGTACTGCGCTACTGGCGTCACGTCAGCGCTCACTCACCCGCGAGCAGTTAACCGAGCAACTCAACTGCTACCTGGATCTGATGCGCAACGTACCTTACTCCACGGACTCTACCGTTCCTTCAGCCAGCGCCAGCGAGCTTATCGATCACGCGCTGCAAATGAACAAGTTTGAAGTCGAGAAAGACACTATCGGCGACATCATCATTCTGCCGCGCGAGCAAGCGGTGTTGATGACCTACTATCGCAACAACATTGCGCATATGTTGGTGCTGCCTTCGCTGATGGCGGCAATTGTCACTCAGCATCGCCACATCTCCCGCGACGTATTGATGGAGCACGTCAATGTGCTTTACCCAATGCTGAAAGCGGAGCTGTTCCTGCGCTGGGATCGCGACGAATTGCCAGACGTTATTGATGCGCTGGCAAATGAGATGCAACGTCAGGGGCTGATTACCCTGCAAGATGATGAGTTGCATATCAACCCGGCGCATTCTCGCACGCTACAGCTGCTGGCCGCAGGCGCGCGCGAAACGCTGCAACGTTATGCCATTACCTTCTGGCTGTTGAGCGCCAACCCGTCGATCAACCGCGGTACGCTGGAAAAAGAGAGCCGCACCGTCGCGCAACGTCTCTCCGTGCTGCACGGTATCAACGCGCCGGAGTTCTTCGACAAAGCGGTGTTCAGTTCGCTGGTGCTGACGCTGCGTGATGAAGGGTATATCAGCGATAGCGGCGATGCCGAACCGGCAGAAACGATGAAGGTTTATCAGTTGCTGGCGGAGTTGATTACATCAGACGTGCGTTTGACGATTGAGAGTGCGACGCAGGGCGAGGGGTAATCAGTGAGAATTGCCGGATGCGGCTCAAACGCCTTATCCGGCCTTCCATGATCTGCAAATTCAATAAATTGCGATCTGTTGTGTAGGCCTGAGAAGCGCAGCGCATCAGGCAGCCCAGAAGAAAGCCGGATGATCATCCGGCTTTTTTACATCATCAGAAATGCCAGTAACTCATTGCCAGCCCTAAAAACAGTACCAGACCAACATAGTTATTATTCATAAACGCTTTAAAGCAGGCTTCACGCTCGCGGTTGGCAATCAGTTTTTGTTGATAAACAAACAGCGCGCCAGCCACCAGAATTGACCAGTAATATCCCCAGCCTAAGCCATTTAACTCACCGATGATCGCCATCAGTGCCAGTACGCCAATCTGCAAAATACCAATAATCAATTTATCGTATTGGCCGAACAGGATTGCGGTGGATTTAATGCCAATCTTCACATCATCATCACGGTCAACCATCGCATACTGCGTGTCGTATGCCACCGCCCAGAGAATATTGGCGAGGAACATTAACCAGCAACTCAATGGCACCGACTCACTCACAGCAGCAAAAGCCATTGGAATCGACCAGCCAAAAGCCGCGCCCAGCACCACTTGCGGTAGATGGGTATACCGCTTCATAAACGGGTACACCCACGCCAGCGCCAGCGCGGCAATCGACAATAGAATGGTCATCGTATTCAGCGTCAGCACCAGTAAAAACGAAATCAGTACCAGCACTACAAACAGCGCGCGCGCCTCTTTCTCTGTTACCGCACCGCTGGGAAGTGGTCGGTTCGCCGTGCGCTTAACATGACCATCAAACTTGCGGTCAGCATAATCATTCACCACACATCCGGCAGCGCGCATCAGCCAGACACCCGCGACAAACACCGCCAGGATCCAGAGCTGGGGAACGCCCGGTGTCGCCACCCACAACGCCCATAATGTTGGCCAGAGCAGCAGTAACGCGCCAATTGGCTTATCCGTACGCATTAAGCGATGAAACGCCAGCAGCTTATTCTGCGTCAGACTCCACTCCATATTTTTTTCCTCTTAGTACAACGGTGACGCCGGTAAAAACAGTTCTGTTAGCAACAGCGGTTTACCGCTTAATCGCAGGCGGGAACGTCGCCCCCACAGTCCGGCATCACGGCCTATCTCAATAAAGTCCCGGGTTAATGTCGATGATGTGAACAGATAGCGTCCTAACGGCGTTTTACCCAATTTTTGTAACGCCAGCTCCGGCCCGCTTAACGTTGACACAGGAACGACGGTACGACCGGCAAGCCACGGTTCACCATCGGCACATAACAAAATTTCACGTAACCAGTAACGAGACTCTTTCGGCAGCAGCGGCAGTTCTTCGGGGATTTCATTCTGCTCGACAAACCCTTCGCGGATCATCGTCACGCTTACCGTTTTTCCCTGCTGTTCAAAACGTTTTGTCATGGAATCTTCCAGCAACAGCCAGTCGAGCAGTTGCGGATCCAGAGCAGGGATCTCTGTAAAATAGCGCAGCGCACGCAGTTGCGTTAACGCGGGGTGTGACATGCCGAACTCTCCGTTACATAACGTAAAGGCATTGTATCGCAGAAAAGTGTTTACGGGAGATGTAAAGCAAATTAAGTGATCTAATGCGCAACAAAAACGCAACAATCGCATGAAGTGGTAAAACGCTGTTGAACCTTACGCTTTGCCGATGCCCGTGCTGGCGAGGTCAACCATAGGGGCATCACCGCCCAGGATGCCAGGAACGGTGATGTTTTCCTTTACTTAAATACCTTTATTCTTTATACGATTAGCTCGCCAACTCGCAGTAAAAATGGGGAAAAAAGCGCATGTTTATCCTGAGATTTGGAGCCGAAAAGTGTTTCCGGAGTAAGATTAACAGGCAACATCTCATGTCTGGATTTGTAGATATACGTGGAATTCCAATTGGTATCTTTTGTAGGATTCAACATATCATGTAAGCGCTGGGAGCTTACCACCATAACTGGCCCATCATCGACAGAGGAGAACAGGATAAAGATATTATCGTTTCGTGTTAATTCATTCGTGTTAAAGGTTCTTAAATTATCTTCAATTTCTATAAATAAAGGTGAAACATCATCACTACGAATCCACTCTTTATAAAGATGCCAGGCATTTGCTTTGATCGTATCATCCGTTGATCGTAGAGCCTGATCGATAAGTTGGATAAAAAAATTGTTATTTTGATCAATCAGCCCTTTATTCATATTAAATCTGTTAATAAAATCGATCGTCTGTTGGGTATCGAAATTCACTTTACTGAATCGATGTTGACGCATAAAATTATCGAACTTGTTATCTTCATCAGGATGGATATAACTACGTATAATTGGATTTTTTATATAAGGACAATGGCTAAATATTTTCTTCATATTCTCAATAAAGTTTTTATTAACAATATTAAGAATTTTTAATTGCATCACCAGTTTTACTGCCAGAACGGATTTCAATATCGCTGGATCATCTGGCAATGTATCAATCATTTTTATAATGTTATTGATATAACCATCGAGATATTCATTTCCAAATATATCTGAGTAATCAATAGATAATACCATGAGTTGTGTAACGCTGTCTTTAAAATTCCCTGTCGATATTCGCACATGATCAAACATAACAGCTGTCAAATTCGATTTAATAAATGATATTTCTTTGTCAGAAAGAAATTCTGCTCTGGTGAAGTGCGAAGCATAAAGATAACAATTATTGAACTTTGAATTTCTAATCTGACATTCACGAAAATTACTATGAGTAAGCTGGCTCCGCGAGAAGTCAACTGTATCAAGAATACTTTGGCTAAAATCGACATATTCGCCAGTCGCTTTGATAAAAATCACATTGTGTAAACGTCGACATTTAAATATGACATTATCAACTGTTGCAGTAGTAAAATTGCAATCCCCTATTTCTTTACATTCGAATGTTACATGTTGTAGATTTGATGATATGAAAGACACCTTCGAAATAACGTCACCTTTAAAATGACAACTTGTTAAATCCAAATCAGACAGGTCAGTATACCCCTGCGCATCTTTATCCATCAGAAAATCACAAGCACATTCTATTTCTTCATTTCTATAAAATTTTACGCTTATAATATCATTACTGATTGAGACTTCACGAAACATATTTATTGCATGATTTTTTTCGTTCCGTTGTTTTATATTTAAAAATATATCACTGATATAAATAAAGTTATCTCTATTTAAACCTGGCACCCCATTAAAATTACGTAGTAAATCAAGATCTAATTTATTATTTCCTTGCACCACATCATGTTTCATCAAAGAGTCATTGCCGCCAGAATTTGTGATATGACCTATCATAAAACCTCTGTATTACAGAAATGAAATTACTGGAAAAGTAGCCTGAGCGTCCAGACACTACCGGCGAAAGGAAAAGAATCTCTGATAAGGCATTGAGATAATGGATATTCTTAGTGAAGAAGAAGCGAAGTACTATAAAAAATCGCTCATATCCCAGGAATGAAGCATAAAAAAAGGTGCGCCAGGAGACGCACCAGTTGTTGCAAAATCAGCACTGTGGGGCGTAATTACCCCTTGCCTTTTACACTGCTGATAAAGGTGGAACGGGCAGATGTTGACCCCAGGCGTTCAGCTTCATCAAGCAGTTTTAACGCCTTATCAACATCACCTTTCGCGACAGCGTTTTTGATCGCGGTATTAAAATAACTTTCCGTGTCGTTGAGCATCGGCTCGCTTTTCTTCACCGGTGCCGGGCGGGTGCAGCCACAGCAGCTGGTGCCGCCGTGTTGCCTACCGTAACCGGAGCTGGAGCGGAAGAACCAAATAGTGGTCCTACCAACACGCTGGAGCTGGAGTTCGTTTTCACTTTCAGTTTCAGTAAGCCATCGGTGGTATGACGAGCAACCGGATCGGGAATATCCGGGATCGAGTTACCGACGCCTTTGGCATAGGCTTTAGCCGGGTCGAGCAGTTGAGTCGTCTGCTGGAGATCTTTTTCCGTGGTAAAGACCAGAACATAAAGTTTTTGCTGCCCCAACGCTGGTGTCAGGCGCATAACGCCTTCCAGCCGATCTGCACTCATCACGCCTGGTTCCTGGTAGGTGAAATAACTGCTGGGGAAGAAGGCTGATGGGGTCATGTTCTGATCAAGAATCAGCACGTTCGGCGCAAATACGCTGGTTTGTTTGTTCACTTCGCTGGTCAGCGTCAGTGTCAGTTCGCCAATGTTTGCCGGGACGCTGTACGCAGCAACCGGACCACTGATGCCGGGGACGTTCAGTTGTTGGCCGCCGGTCGCCAGTTGGGTGGTCTGGGTTTTAGATTGATCGACCGGTGTCCAGGTGAGTTGTTGCAGCGCGGCAGATGGAATGGCTGGCGCGTCGCTGGTGTTTTGCGGTACGTAGTTAACATCGGCAAGGCTGATTCCAGGCGCGCTTGCCAGTAACCCTGCTGATAAACAGAGGGCGATGAGACTTTTATTCATTTTCATTGTTTTCACCTCAAAATCTGGAGCTCAGCGGTAGCCAGGCAATAGCGCGCTAAACCCGATAATCAGAGGGGCTTGCGCCCCTTTCAGATAATGACAACCTGTTTTTATGCCGGATGCGGCGTAAACGCCTTATCCGGCCTACATTTGACAGCCGTTGTAGGCCTGATAAGACGCGCAAGCGTCGCATCAGGCGTTGGTTGCCGGATGCGGCGCAAGCACCTTATCCGGCCCAGGTTTTGCTATTACCACCAGATTTCCATCTGGGCACCGAAGGTCCACTCGTCGCTGTCACCACGGCCGAAGCTGCCGCCGTTGAAATCAGCAGGAACGGCTTTGCCGAAGTTAGTGTTGGTATTGGCGTTACCGGTGTAGTCGTAACCCCATTTCTCATCCCACTTGGCGTAGGTTGCGAAGACACGAATAGCCGGGCGTGACCAGATGCTGTCGCCAGCCTGCCATTGTTGTGCAAGGGTAATTTTGTACTGATTGTTCTTGTCGCCGGTGCGCTGGGATTCGACGTTGTCGTAGCCGATTTCCATCACGGTGCTCATGATTGGCGTCCACTTGTACATCGGGCGAATACCGACGGTCCACCACTTGGTGCCGTTGTCGTTATCCCAGTTGATATCCTGGTACATACCCACGTACATCATGTCCCAGTTATCGCCCATGGAGATCGCACCGTGGTCGAGGATACGCAGCATGTGACCGTTGTTGTTGATATTGTAGGCAAATTTTTCGTTATCAAACGCGACGCCAGAACCCTGCGACAGACCTTTACCCTGTGAGGTCATCGAGTCAGTAGCGTACTGAACAACAAACTTGTTAAAGCCCTTCAGGACACTCTGAGTATGTTCAGCAGTGAATAACCAACCGTCTTTCGATGCGCCATCAACCAGACGATAGTTATCACGCAGGTTGGCACGACCGTAGTCGACACCCAGTTCTAATGTGCCGCCCGGGTTGATTTCCATCTGCGCTAAACGCACATCGAAGACGTCGTTCGCGGTTTCGTTGGTATAGTCATAAATATTGTTGCTGGCGAAAGAGGAAGAACCACCAGCTTCAGAGGAGCGGGTTGCTGCCAGAGAGAGTTTACCGAAGCCAACATCGATGTTTTCCAGACCGGCACCAGGACCAGAAATATCCCAGTAGTAGAAGTCGATCATATGAACGTCATGACGTTGGTAGAAGCGCTTACCTGCCCAGATGGTGGAGCCTGGCAGCCATTCGATCAGGTTTTTACCCTGCACGTTTGCTTCACGGAAGGCCGGATCGGTGGCTTCCCAGTCGTTCTGTTGCGCCACGGAGTACGCGACGTTGGTGTCGAAGTAGAAGCTCTTATCGCCCTCTTTCCACACTTCCTGACCCAATTTTAATTCAGCATAAGTTTCACATTCGTTGCCAAGACGGTATTTACTTTGAGCACCGGTAGTCTGGAAACACTGTTGTTCACCGCCGCTACCTGTCCAGCCAATACCGGAACGTGCATAGCCGTGGAAATCAACAGCCATTGCCTGAGCAGACATTACGCCCGCTGCGACGGCAACCGCCAGAGGAAGTTTGCGCAGAGTAATCATCATTCTATCTCCTGAGTCATTGCTTTTCTTTTTTCACATCACCTGTGACAGGCTTTGTGTGTTTTGTGGGGTGCTTAAACGCCCGGCTCCTTATGCAGTCGACGACATGCAGTGCCATCCTCACGGAACAGATGGCAACGCTCTGGCGGCAGGCCGATAGCGAATGTGGCACCTTCTTCTACCAACACCACGTCGTTCTGGCGGTACACCAGGTTTTGACGAATGGAAGGGATCTGGATATGGATTTGCGTTTCGTTGCCGAGTTGCTCGACGACCTGAACTTCACCCTCAAGGATGACGTCAGCGATATCACTCGGCAGTAGATGTTCCGGGCGAATACCCAGTGACATATTGGCTCCAACCTGGACATCACGGCTTTCGACCGGTAGCCAGACTTGCTGACGATTCGGCATCGGCAGCTCCACCTGCACTTGATCGATTGCGGTGGCGGTCACTTTTACTGGCAGGAAGTTCATCTTTGGAGAACCGATAAATCCGGCGACAAAACGGTCTGCCGGATAGTGATACAGCTCCAGCGGTTTCCCAACCTGCGCCACGCGACCAGCGTCCAGCACCACGATTTTGTCGGTACCAGCGTCATCGCTTCGACCTGATCGTGGGTGACGTAAATCATTGTGCGGCCCAGGCGTTTATGCAGACGGGAGATTTCGATACGCATTTGCACACGCAGTGCAGCATCGAGGTTGGAGAGCGGTTCATCGAGCAAAAATACGCTTGGCTCGGCCACCAGCGTACGGCCAATCGCCACACGCTGACGCTGACCACCGGAGAGCGCTTTCGGTTTGCGATCCAGCAAATGCGCCAGTTGCAGCACTTCCGCAACCTGGTTAACTCGCTGGTTAATCACTTCTTTTTTCGCGCCAGCCAGTTTCAGGCCAAATGACATGTTTTCTGCTACTGACAGGTGGGGATAGAGCGCGTAAGACTGAAACACCATACCAACGCCGCGTTCTGCAGGCGGAGTGTCATTCATCCGTTTCTCACCGATGAACAGGTCGCCGCTGGTGATCGTCTCAAGCCCGGCAATCATGCGCAGTAAAGTCGATTTACCGCAGCCAGACGGTCCGACAAACACCACGAATTCACCTTCATGGATATCGAGATTGATATCTTTCGATACCACGACCTCGCCCCAGGCTTTCGTTACATTTTGCAGCTGTACGCTCGCCATGCCCTTCTCCCTTTGTAACAACCTGTCATCGACAGCAACATTCATGATGGGCTGACTATGCGTCATCAGGAGAGGGCTTAAATCCTCCACCCCCTGGCTTTTTTATGGGGGAGGAGGCGGGAGGATGAGAACGCAGCTTCTGTGAACTAAACCGAGGTCATGTAAGGAATTTCGTGATGTTGCTTGCAAAAATCATGGCGATTTTATGTGCGCATCTCCACATTACCGCCAATTCTGTAACAGAGATCACACAAAGCAACGATGGGGCGTAGGGGCAAGGAGGATGGAAAGAGGTTGCCGTATAAAGAAACTAGAGTCCGTTTAGGTGTTTTCACGAGCACTTCACCAACAAGGACCATAGATTATGAAAATAAAAACAGGTGCACGCATCCTCGCATTATCCGCATTAACGACGATGATGTTTTCCGCCTCGGCTCTCGCCAAAATCGAAGAAGGTAAACTGGTAATCTGGATTAACGGCGATAAAGGCTATAACGGTCTCGCTGAAGTCGGTAAGAAATTCGAGAAAGATACCGGAATTAAAGTCACCGTTGAGCATCCGGATAAACTGGAAGAGAAATTCCCTCAGGTTGCGGCAACTGGCGATGGCCCTGACATTATCTTCTGGGCGCACGACCGCTTTGGTGGCTACGCTCAATCTGGCCTGTTGGCTGAAATCACCCCGGACAAAGCGTTCCAGGACAAGCTGTATCCGTTTACCTGGGATGCCGTACGTTACAACGGCAAGCTGATTGCTTACCCGATCGCTGTCGAAGCGTTATCACTGATTTATAACAAAGATCTGCTACCGAACCCGCCAAAAACCTGGGAAGAGATCCCGGCGCTGGATAAAGAACTGAAAGCGAAAGGTAAGAGCGCGCTGATGTTCAACCTGCAAGAACCATACTTCACCTGGCCGCTAATTGCGGCTGACGGGGGTTATGCGTTCAAGTATGAAAACGGCAAGTACGACATTAAAGACGTAGGCGTGGATAACGCTGGCGCGAAAGCGGGTCTGACCTTCCTGGTTGATCTGATTAAAAACAAACACATGAATGCAGACACCGATTACTCCATCGCAGAAGCTGCCTTTAATAAAGGCGAAACAGCGATGACTATCAACGGCCCGTGGGCATGGTCCAACATCGACACCAGTAAAGTGAATTATGGTGTAACGGTACTGCCAACCTTCAAAGGTCAACCATCTAAACCGTTCGTTGGCGTGCTGAGCGCAGGTATTAACGCCGCCAGTCCGAACAAAGAGCTGGCGAAAGAGTTCCTCGAAAACTATCTGCTGACTGACGAAGGTCTGGAAGCGGTCAATAAAGACAAACCGCTGGGTGCAGTAGCGCTGAAGTCCTATCAGGATGAACTTGCGAAAGATCCACGTATTGCCGCCACCATGGATAACGCTCAGAAAGGTGAAATTATGCCGAACATCCCGCAGATGTCCGCTTTCTGGTATGCCGTGCGTACTGCGGTGATCAACGCCGCCAGCGGTCGTCAGACTGTGGATGCTGCGCTGAAAGATGCACAGACTCGTATCACCAAGTAATGCTGTGAAATGCCGGATGCGGCGTAAACGCCTTATCCGGCCTACGAAATTGAAACGTATGTAGGCCTGATAAGACGCGTCAGCGTCGCATCAGGCAGTTGTTGTCGGATAAGGTATGAAAGCCTTATCCGTCCTGGAATGAGGAAGAACCCCATGGATGTCATTAAAAAGAAACATTGGTGGCAAAGCGACGCGCTGAAATGGTCAGTGTTAGGTCTGCTCGGCCTGCTGGTGGGTTACCTTGTTGTTTTAATGTACGCACAAGGGGAATACCTGTTCGCCATTACCACGCTGATATTGAGTTCAGCGGGGCTGTATATTTTCGCCAATCGTAAAGCCTACGCCTGGCGCTATGTTTACCCGGGAATGGCTGGAATGGGATTATTCGTCCTCTTCCCTCTGGTCTGCACCATCGCCATTGCCTTCACCAACTACAGCAGCACTAACCAGCTGACTTTTGAACGTGCACAGGAAGTGTTGTTAGATCGCTCCTGGCAAGCAGGCAAAACCTATAACTTTGGTCTTTACCCGGCGGGCGATGAGTGGCAACTGGCGCTCAGCGACGGCGAAACCGGCAAAAATTATCTCTCCGACGCGTTTAAATTTGGCGGCGAGCAAAAACTGCAACTGAAAGAAACGGCCGCCCAGCCTGAAGGCGAACGCGCGAATCTCCGCGTGATTACCCAGAATCGTCAGGCGCTGAGTGACATTACCGCCATTCTGCCGGATGGCAACAAAGTGATGATGAGCTCCCTGCGCCAGTTTTCTGGCACGCAGCCGCTCTACACACTCGACGGTGCCGGCACGTTGACGAATAATCAGAGCGGCGTGAAATATCGTCCGAATAACCAAATTGGCTTTTACCAGTCCATTACCGCCGACGGCAACTGGGGCGATGAAAAGCTAAGCCCCGGTTACACCGTGACCACTGGCTGGAAAAACTTTACCCGCGTCTTCACCGACGAAGGCATTCAGAAACCGTTCCTCGCCATTTTCGTCTGGACCGTGGTGTTCTCGCTGATCACTGTCTTTTTAACGGTGGCGGTCGGCATGGTTCTGGCGTGTCTGGTGCAGTGGGAAGCGTTGCGCGGAAAAGCGGTCTATCGTGTCCTGCTGATTCTGCCCTATGCGGTGCCATCGTTCATTTCAATCTTGATTTTCAAAGGGTTGTTTAACCAGAGCTTCGGTGAGATCAACATGATGTTGAGCGCGCTGTTTGGCGTGAAGCCCGCCTGGTTCAGCGATCCGACCACCGCCCGAACGATGCTGATTATCGTCAATACCTGGCTGGGTTATCCGTACATGATGATCCTCTGCATGGGCTTGCTGAAAGCGATTCCGGACGATTTGTATGAAGCCTCGGCAATGGATGGCGCAGGTCCGTTCCAGAACTTCTTTAAGATTACGCTGCCGCTGCTTATTAAACCGCTGACGCCGCTGATGATCGCCAGCTTCGCCTTTAACTTTAACAACTTCGTGCTGATTCAACTGTTAACCAACGGCGGCCCGGATCGTCTTGGCACGACCACGCCAGCCGGTTATACCGACCTGCTTGTTAACTACACCTACCGCATCGCTTTTGAAGGCGGCGGGGGTCAGGACTTCGGTCTGGCAGCAGCAATTGCCACGCTGATCTTCCTGCTGGTGGGCGCGCTGGCGATAGTGAACCTGAAAGCCACGCGAATGAAGTTTGATTAAGGGAGATAACAAAAATGGCAATGGTCCAACCGAAATCGCAAAAAGCACGTTTGTTTATTACTCACCTGCTACTGCTACTTTTTATCGCGGCAATTATGTTCCCGCTGCTGATGGTCGTCGCCATCTCGCTGCGTCAGGGGAACTTCGCGACCGGTAGTCTGATCCCGGAGCAAATCTCCTGGGATCACTGGAAACTGGCGTTAGGTTTTAGTGTGGAACAGGCTGATGGTCGCATTACGCCACCGCCATTCCCGGTACTGCTGTGGCTGTGGAACTCGGTAAAGGTCGCCGGGATTTCCGCGATTGGCATTGTGGCGCTCTCCACCACCTGCGCCTACGCTTTCGCCCGTATGCGCTTTCCAGGCAAAGCGACGCTGCTGAAAGGAATGCTGATTTTCCAGATGTTCCCGGCAGTACTTTCACTGGTCGCGTTGTATGCGTTGTTTGATCGTCTGGGTGAGTACATTCCATTCATTGGCCTGAATACTCACGGCGGCGTAATTTTCGCGTATCTGGGCGGGATTGCGCTGCATGTCTGGACCATCAAAGGTTATTTCGAAACCATCGACAGTTCGCTGGAAGAAGCGGCGGCGCTGGATGGTGCGACACCGTGGCAGGCCTTCCGCCTTGTCCTGTTGCCGCTGTCAGTACCGATTCTGGCGGTTGTGTTCATCCTGTCGTTTATCGCTGCCATTACTGAAGTTCCGGTCGCGTCGCTATTACTGCGTGACGTAAACAGCTACACCCTGGCTGTGGGGATGCAGCAATACCTCAACCCGCAAAACTACCTGTGGGGTGACTTTGCCGCCGCTGCCGTGATGTCTGCATTACCGATCACCATCGTCTTCTTGCTGGCTCAACGCTGGCTGGTCAACGGCCTGACGGCAGGTGGTGTGAAAGGTTAAAGATGTTGTTCTGCCAATGTTATGCCGCTGCACCCTCAACTTACGTTATCCCAACTTGTGACTGTTATTCGGCGCTCCACGGAGCGCCTTTTTTTACTCCCGCTTCAGCCGTTTCGAATTACACAACCACAGGGTGATCACCAGTAACAGGATCGCTGCCGAGTAGATCAACACATCCAGTGGCGATTTATGATCGACGATGATCAAGCGCACAATGGCGGTGATCCCAATATAGACAAAGTAACGTAGCGGGAAGTGAAAACCGGACTGAAAGTACTTCACAATCAGCGCGATAAATTCGAAATAGAGAAAGTAAACCACCAGCCCTTCTACCAGCTCATATTTACTGGTTTGTTCTGGCGCGAACAGCACATCAGCCAGATGCACCGTTTCTTTGCCGAGGAAGACAACCAAAATCAGGCCGAGGCACAACAGGCCAAGATTGAGTACGGTCTGCAAAATGGTGGATATAAACTCCACGCGCGGACGAGAGAGTGACGTCATAGCAGTACCTCCTTCACAGTGGCGAGCTTCCTGTATAACGCAAAAATGTGACGGAGATCTATATTTTTTGTGTATGTTTTGTTCAGCTCAATTAAGTGGGCATCTCCCATCAATGTCTCATCTGGCAAAACACACAGCCAAAAAAATCACCCATTCAGGTGATTCCCAGCCACCAGCAATGCGCGAAAAATCGACAATGTTCCTCTGGAACAAATGAAACGTAACCTGATAAAGGTGGTAAAAATGAAGCCTTATTTTGCTGCTTTGATGTTATCAGTCTCTGTTCTTCCTGCTTATGCTGGTCCGCTCGGTACTGCTGATAAAGCCGACCTACCGCAAAGCAATGTCTCCAGTCCAATGATGGCCCAGTCGCTCAGGCAACCAGACCTGCAACCGATATCGACGGACAGGAAGACAGAATGTTTTCGCCTTTACACACCAGATCGCAAACCGGGGGGTGAACTGCGTTCCTGATGGCTCGACAGGCCATTAAGAATGAGGGTGCCAGTGAGTGCGAAAACTGGCACCTTTTCCATGACTTAGCGGAAATTGACGCTACGGTCGCTGGTCATGTCATACAACTGGAACTTACGCCCAAGTTGCTGACCACCGTCACGCGTCAGCGGCGTCCAGCCAATTGCCGCACGGCTGCGTGTCGGGCCAGACGAGAAGAGATCCAGCGGTACAGAGACATACACGCCTTTGGTAAAGTCCCCTTCGCCGTACTCCTCTTTCGAAACGTTGGTGATCGTGGCATAGCCACCCACCACCACGCCGCTATCAAAGCGTTTGGCGATCTCCAGCGTGCCGCCTTTATCCCCTGCCAGATACTGCCCGACGCTCGCTTTCACTAACACATCCTGAGCAAAAGATGGCGTCCAGTATGCGGTCAGATGTCCGGTTTTCACGCTGTAGTCGGTGAATTTCATCATATCTTTTGCACTACGCCAGTCGCGCTGTTTAACGTAGTTGGCATCCACACCAAACGCCCAGTTGCTGTCCAGCGGGCGATACAACACTTCTGCCCCCGCACCGCCAAACATGGTTTCGAGATAACCTCCGTAGACCTGACCGTAGAAGCCGTTGCCCAGATGCTGGAAGTAGTTGGCTTGCAGGTTATTCACATAGACATCGTTCTGCACATACTCGCGCACATGGGTACGAACGCGCGGTAAGTGCGAGTCCTGCGGCGGATTGGTGTAGTTAAACTTGTCGTAGTTGTTGGCAAGGTTAGCAAACAGGCTGCCGGTGGTCAGCAGATGGTCCGTCAGCCACAAATCCGCCGTTCCCATCACGCCCAGCTGATACATGTAAAAGTTTTCCGGGCCACCGACCGACTGGTTCAGCACCGGATCGATATGGAAATCAAAGCGTGATTTGTCGATATACCAGCCCTGCTCGGTGGACTGCGGAACCACTGGCTCGACGCGTTTTTGCGCCAGCTTCGTTTCGTGGCCCAACGGCTCTCCGGCGAGATGATTTTTCAGGCTGGCGACATCGGTTTCCGTCGTCACCTGCGGCATGTTAAGGCGATTTTCCGTAATGCGGATCGTTTTGATCCCATCCGGCAGATCGTTCATCACGATCCGATTAGCACGGATGATCCCTTCACGCGAATCACGATATTTCACCTGCTCGCCGGTGACATACAGCGTATCGCCTTTCGTCTGGATCTGCGGATCGGCCAGTCCGGCGTTGTATTTCAACAGCGTTAACTGATTCGCCACCACCGAGTGCTGCAAAATGGCATCCTGCGGCTGCGGTTGATATTGCGGGCGGGCGTTATCGTTGTACGAAGGACGTAGATCGTTAAAGTTGGTGCGCAGCGTGACGCCAAACATAAAGGTGTTGCCACGTTCATAGCTAAGGTTAACGTCGGCCCAATCGGTAACGCGATAAATCGCCCCGACGTTAAACTTACTTTTTTGCTCCAGCTTCCCGGCAAAATCCTGCTGATAATTATTGCCTTCATACTCCAGTTTCAGGCGCAGCGGTTGCCAGGGCGTCTGGTATTCCACGCCGCCAAACAGTGAGGCAGGACCGTGGAACATCTGGCTACCGTCGATAGATCCCGCCTGTTTGTAGCTGTTATCGCGATAGCAATATTTATCACTGGCTGAACAGAGCGGATTTTTCACATTACCGCTGGTGCCCAGATATCCCCAGCCCAGGCCGAGCGTAAAATCGAACGGCCCCCAGGCTTTGCTGGCAACAAGATATTCCGCATCAAACAGCCCCGTACCGCCGATATCCCGCGCACCAACCGCCACTTGCGGCAGCCAATAACTCTCTTCCCACAAACGCAGTTTGAGATCGAAGGCTTTATCTTTATACGTTTGATCACCAGAGAACGCTTCGACGCTGCTGTACTGCCGGGTGCGCACGTCGGTGTAGCGCAGCGTTGTTTCCAGCCACGGGAAGAGTTGCACTGAAGCTGCGTAATAACGGTACTGATCGTTATCGCGATAGTTGAGGCTCAACTCCCCTTCCCGCGCCATGCGTGCGGTGGGCGTTTGTAATAATCCTACGCCACCGAAATCCGACTGCGACGGACCAATGGGCGCAGGATATGTTTCGCCGTAGCAAGCTGTGCTAATGCCCAGCGCCAGTAAGCTAAGCAGATGTCTTTTTTTCATTATTGAGGTATCCGCTGCGTCAGAGTCTGAAGAATGTCGGCGTTAAGGGCATCAGACGTCTCACTCCAGACGGAGTCCGCGAGGCCAACATAAATAATGCTGCCGGGCATCGGCTCTACGTGACGCTTGTTCCAGTAAGCCACCGGCGCTTTTTGCGTGCGTCCGTCCGGGTAAACCACCCACGCGTAGCTGCGATCCGCACCGCTGAGCAGGCTCTGGTCAGAGAGATAGCTCGTCACGTCGCGACCTGGAGTGAATGACTGCTTGCCAGGACGACTGATAAGCCCGAACAACGTGACCGTGGACGGCGGCGGTCCGACCCACAGCGTGTAGTTGCCCTGCAACGGCGGGTTACCGCGTTCGGCAACGCGGACGATATCAGGATCAAGATTGATTTTTTGCCTGCCCGTCACTTTCAACGCCTGAATTTGCTGGCGTAAGGCGTTAATTGCGGCGGCATCGTCGGCGCTGGAGTCTGCGGTTAGTTCTGCCAGCCGTGTCAGCAACGCCTGCTGCTGACGCAATGCTGCCGCCGTGGCCAGCTCTTCGCTAATCACCGCACCAGGCCACCAGCTGTTTGCCAGCTGCGGTTGGCCTACCAGATCGATTAAATGCTCTGCACCCGTCAGCGTTTTGGCCTCACTGCTGCCATTGCTGAACACCTTGACGGTTCCTGCCGCGAAGACCGATGACGCCCCCACACTCAAAATCAATGCGACAATAGTTTGTTTAATCATTGTTTTGCCGCCTTGATGAGAGTGGTTTTCACCGGGAAATAATCCGCGCCGAGATACTGTTCCGACTGGCGAATTTGCCCTTCGCTGTCGATCCAGTAGCGGTTATGCCAGCGCGCCTGGTCGGTGGAGACTTCTTCGTCCAGCACGCGAACCGGGGTTTCATCGCTGCCGACTTTGACGGTATCGGTGCCATCCCATTTGAAGACTGAGCGTGCGGTGGCGTAGCGTACCTGCTGGTACTCGGTCCAGCCCATCGTGCGCGTCCATGTTGCACCATCAACAATTTGTGCGGGTTTAATCAGCGGGTCGGCAGCAAGGTTATTCACTTCAATCAGGTTGTCGCCGCCAAGCAAAGTCTTCACCAGACGACCATGTTGTGTGACGAGAGTGGCCTGATCCTGAGTGACCCATTTTTGTTGTCCGTCTTCAGCAAAGGCCAGCACCACAAACAATTGCGGCCCGCCATTAAGCTGCATGTACTGGCTGGCGTAGGGCATATTTTGAATATCATCGTCCGTCAGCTGTACGCCTGGCGTGCCGAACAGACTGTCCCACAGCGAATTGCCCAGCTCTTTAGTCGTGGCTGAACAGGCCTGTAATAGCAGGCAGATAAGAATGAGTGCAGGTCGCTTCACGACTCTTCTCCAGAGGGGCAGAATAACCACACCGGAGTGTGGTTATGGTAAATCCCTTCATACTTCAAGCCACAGATGCAATGACTCGAATTATTTTGGGGATACATACTTTATTACTGGGTACTGGTGGTCGTGGTTGTTGTGGTCCCGGTATTAGAACCATCACCGCCACCGGTTGCCGCGAGCGCGACACCCACCGCCGAGCTTACGGTGCTGACGCTGGTCGCGGAGGAACTCCCCGCCGAAACCGACGTTGCTGCCGATCCTGCCGCTTCGCCCACCTGTACAGGTGCAGCCCACGCAGAAGTCGCCGCAAGCGCAGATATGGCAAAAATGCCATACAGAACTTTTTTCATAACAATTTCCCTTCATTGAATGAATGGAGATTTACCCAAAAACATTTCGGGCGGGATCGAGTATACACAACTAAAGCATGCGAATTACGGCGCAGGGAATTAGCGATGGGGTTTTAGGATAATTGGAATGAATATCAAATATAAGCTTCAACTTATATATAAATAATATTAAAAATCATAAGCTTAAAATAAAAATAAAAGTAATTAATCTGCGTATTTTCCGAAATCAATCACGATTAAAAATCTATTTTAGGATTAACCTCACGGTATGATTTTCGTTAAATAACAGACAAGAGGATTTATCTGATAAAACAATGCCGACTTATAGTCGGCATTGTTATTAAGGTTTTTAAATTAACCGCGCCACGCTTTATAGCGGTTAATCAGACCATTGGTCGAGCTATCGTGGCTGCTGATTTCTTTGTCATCTTTCAGCTCTGGCAGAATACGGTTCGCCAGCTGTTTACCCAGTTCCACGCCCCACTGGTCGAAGGTGAAGATGTTCAGGATCACGCCCTGAGTAAAGATTTTGTGCTCATACAGCGCAATCAACGCACCCAGGCTGAACGGAGTGATTTCACGCAGCAGGATGGAGTTGGTCGGGCGGTTACCTTCGAACACTTTGAACGGCACCACGTAGTCAAGCGTTGCCGGATCTTTACCCTGATCGCGATATTCCTGCTCAACCACTTCGCGGGATTTACCAAACGCCAGCGCTTCGGTCTGAGCAAAGAAGTTAGACAGCAGTTTCTGGTGATGATCAGAGAGCGGGTTATGGGTGATAGCCGGAGCGATGAAATCGCACGGTACCATTTTGGTTCCCTGGTGGATCAGCTGATAGAACGCGTGCTGACCGTTCGTACCTGGTTCACCCCAGATAATCGGGCCAGTCTGGTAATCCACAACCTTACCGTTACGGTCAACATACTTACCGTTGGACTCCATATTGCCCTGCTGGAAGTACGCCGCGAAACGGTGCATATACTGGTCATAAGGCAGAATCGCTTCAGTTTCCGCGCCAAAGAAATTGTTGTACCAGATGCCAATCAGCGCCAGCAGTACAGGCAGGTTTTTCTCGGCAGGCGTGGTGGAGAAATGCTTGTCCATCGCGTGTGCGCCAGAAAGCAGTTCAACGAAGTTATCAAAGCCGATGGAGAGAACAATCGACAGGCCAATCGCTGACCACAAAGAGTAACGACCGCCGACCCAGTCCCAGAATTCGAACATGTTGGCAGTATCAATACCAAACTCGCCAACGGCTTTGGCGTTGGTGGAAAGCGCCGCAAAGTGTTTCGCAACGTGTTTCTCATCACTTGCCGCTTTCAGGAACCAGTCACGCGCGCTATGGGCGTTGGTCATGGTTTCCTGAGTGGTGAAGGTTTTAGATGCTACCAGGAACAGCGTGGTTTCCGGGTTTACTTTTTTCAGCACTTCCGCGATGTGAGTCCCATCGACGTTAGAAACAAAGTGCATGTTCAGGTGGTTTTTGTATGGACGCAGTGCTTCAGTCACCATGTACGGGCCGAGGTCAGAACCGCCGATCCCGATGTTCACTACGTCAGTGATTGCTTTGCCGGTATAGCCTTTCCACTCACCGGAAATAATCGCTTCCGAGAAGGTTTTCATCTTCTCCAGCACCGCGTTGACTTCCGGCATAACATCTTTGCCATCAACCAGAATCGGGGTATTGCTACGGTTACGCAGCGCTACGTGCAGCACGGCGCGGTTTTCAGTGCGGTTGATCTTCTCGCCAGAGAACATCGACTTAATCGCGCCCGCCAGATCGCACTCTTTCGCCAGATCTTGTAATTTCGCCAGCGTCTCTTCAGTGATGCGGTTTTTGGAGTAATCCACCAGCATCTGATCGTCGAAGGTTGCGGAGAACTTAGAAAAACGATCGCCGTCTTTAGCAAAAAGATCGGCGATCGTAACGTCTTTCATTTCATCGAAGTGTTTCTGTAGTGCCTGCCAGGCAGCGGTCTGCGTTGGATTGATGTTTTTCATTAGCAATACTCTTCTGATTTTGAGAATTGTGACTTTGGAAGATTGTAGCGCCAGTCACAGAAAAATGTGATGGTTTTAGTGCCGTTAGCGTAATGTTGAGTGTAAACCCTTAGCGCAGCGAAGCATTTATTAGCTGAACTACTGACCGCCAGGAGTGGATGAAAAATCCGCATGACCCCATCGTTGACAACCGCCCCGCTCACCCTTTATTTATAAATGTACTACCTGCGCTAGCGCAGGCCAGAAGAGGCGCGTTGCCCAAGTAACGGTGTTGGAGGAGCCAGTCCTGTGATAACACCTGAGGGGGTGCATCGCCGAGGTGATTGAACGGCTGGCCACGTTCATCATCGGCTACAGGGGCTGAATCCCCTGGGTTGTCACCAGAAGCGTTCGCAGTCGGGCGTTTCGCAAGTGGTGGAGCACTTCTGGGTGAAAATAGTAGCGAAGTATCGCTCTGCGCCCACCCGTCTTCCGCTCTTCCCTTGTGCCAAGGCTGAAAATGGATCCCCTGACACGAGGTAGTTATGTCTGAAATTGTTGTCTCCAAATTTGGCGGTACCAGCGTAGCTGATTTTGACGCCATGAACCGCAGCGCTGATATTGTGCTTTCTGATGCCAACGTGCGTTTAGTTGTCCTCTCGGCTTCTGCTGGTATCACTAATCTGCTGGTCGCTTTAGCTGAAGGACTGGAACCTGGCGAGCGATTCGAAAAACTCGACGCAATCCGCAATATCCAGTTTGCCATTCTGGAACGTCTGCGTTACCCGAACGTTATCCGTGAAGAGATTGAACGTCTGCTGGAGAACATTACTGTTCTGGCAGAAGCGGCGGCGCTGGCAACGTCTCCGGCGCTGACAGATGAACTGGTCAGCCACGGCGAGCTGATGTCGACCCTGCTGTTTGTCGAAATCCTGCGCGAACGCGATGTTCAGGCACAGTGGTTTGATGTACGTAAAGTGATGCGTACCAACGACCGATTTGGTCGTGCAGAGCCAGATGTAGCCGCGCTGGCGGAACTGGCCGCGCTGCAGCTGCTCCCACGCCTCAATGAAGGCTTAGTGATCACCCAGGGATTTATCGGTAGCGAAAATAAAGGTCGTACAACGACGCTTGGCCGTGGAGGCAGCGATTATACGGCAGCCTTGCTGGCGGAGGCTTTACACGCAACTCGTGTTGATATCTGGACCGACGTCCCTGGCATCTACACCACCGATCCACGCGTGGTTTCCGCAGCAAAACGCATTGATGAAATCGCGTTTGCCGAAGCGGCAGAGATGGCAACTTTTGGTGCAAAAGTACTGCATCCGGCAACGTTGCTACCCGCAGTACGCAGCGATATCCCGGTCTTTGTCGGCTCCAGCAAAGACCCACGCGCAGGTGGTACGCTGGTGTGCAATAAAACTGAAAATCCGCCGCTGTTCCGCGCGCTGGCGCTTCGTCGCAATCAGACTCTGCTCACTTTGCACAGCCTGAATATGCTGCATTCTCGCGGTTTCCTCGCGGAAGTTTTCGGCATCCTCGCGCGGCATAATATTTCGGTAGACTTAATCACCACGTCAGAAGTGAGCGTGGCATTAACCCTTGATACCACCGGTTCAACCTCCACTGGCGATACGTTGCTGACGCAATCTCTGCTGATGGAGCTGTCTGCACTATGCCGGGTAGAAGTGGAGGAAGGTCTGGCGCTGGTCGCGTTGATTGGCAATGACCTGTCAAAAGCCTGCGGCGTTGGCAAAGAGGTATTCGGCGTACTGGAACCGTTCAACATTCGCATGATTTGTTACGGCGCATCCAGCCATAACCTGTGCTTCCTGGTGCCCGGCGAAGATGCCGAGCAGGTGGTGCAGAAGCTGCATTTTAATTTATTTGAGTAAACGATCAGTAGAGGTGAATAGCGACCCACGACGCTATTCACCATGCCGGTTCAATTACGAATTACTGCGGCGCTGTTGCTTTTCCGCATGTACGCGTTTCACAATCTTATAAATCCATTGCAGCGTCAGATTATATTTCTTCGCTAATTCGGCGTAGTTGCGCCCATCGCACTCGCTATAGATTTGGTAGTCACGCTCCGATGCTCGTCCGGAGATCCCCTTAGGGAAATAGATGCTTTGTCCGCCCCAGTTACGCATCATTCGGTCGGCAATGGCAAAACCCACATTTTCTGCCGATGAACTGTCGAGATTGATGCTTTCAATCAGAACTTGCGATGCATGAAAAGCCAGGTCGTTAATGATCTCCGGTGTCCGGGCCATCTCTTTTGATTTTCGTATCATTTTTCATCTCCATATATCTTGCATCCTGAATAAGACCCGATGCGTGTAAAACCACGGATATACGCTAAGCAGTTGTCATTACTGCTACTCAATACATTCAATAAACAAATAAACAATCACCAAAAATATAAACTTTTAATATTAATGAACGTCATAAATTCACGAAATAAATATATTGTTTGGATTATGTTTCTTATCAACAGGAGTATCATTTTACACTATACTGTATACATATACAGTATTATTTTTACCTGTAGAGTAAAAAGATCGTTTCCCTCACAGTCGCTGACTTTCTTAAACAAACTTTAAAAATCAAATAACTATCGACTATTCCTACGATCCACCATCATCTTTCCCCTGCATAATGACGCGCTTATTAGCCTGGTCACCTTTTGCTCTTTAATTGCTGAGTCGATTTATTAGCGGGCTTGTTCATTTATAGAGAATCTATTTTTTAAACTTATTTATTAAAGCTTTTTTCATTCTTCACTGGCGGGTTCTGACGACACTAAACGCTCACTTATCAGGAGATATCGTATGAAAAAAGTCACTTTTCCCCGGCTTTCCGGCTGGCTAGTCGCTTCCGCCGCGCTGTTTGTCGTGATCGGCTGGACCTCTTCCGCACAGATCCCGGTCGTCATTTATAAACTAAGCCTGGTTTCGCTTTCCGCGGTGCTGGGATACTGGCTCGATCGCAGTTTGTTCCCCTGGGCACGGCCTGACTCTTTTAGCCCCTGGAAGGAACCTCGTTGCTGCGCGGCGGCAATGATTCGCCGCGCCATCATCGTTGCCGCCGTCTGTCTTTCCGTCGCCTTAGGGCTATAGTGATGTGGCTGAAATATATCGCGTCTATGATTATTTTCGTTCTTTTCCCGCTTAACGCCTCTGAACCGCCGCGAGCCTCTCTGGCATGGCGAAACGAACTAATTCGTACAGCTCGAGAAGTCTGGGGGCTGAATGCTCCAGTGGCCGACTTTGCCGGGCAATTACACCAGGAGTCCGCCTGGCAGCCAATGGTACGTTCCCCCGTTGGCGCACAAGGTATGGCGCAATTTATGCCTGCTACAGCGACATGGATAAGCCAGTTGTATCCACAATTGCGTGAAAACAAACCGTATAACCCAACCTGGGCGATTCGCGCGCTGGTGCAATATGACCAGCATTTGTGGAAAAACATCTCTGCGAAAAATGATTGTCAGCGTATGGCGTTTACCCTAAGCGCCTATAACGGCGGTCAGGGGTGGGTTAACCGGGATAAAAAACTGGCTGCATCCAAAGGGTTAGATGCCACTAGCTGGTTTGGTCATGTTGAGCAAGTCAACGCCGGGCGCAGCGCCACGAACTGGCGAGAAAATCGTCGCTATCCAAAGATGATCCTCTATCAACATGCCGCCCGCTATTTACTCTGGGGACAGGCAAGCTGTCTTCATTAATCAGAGGGGCCGATGAAACTCAGTATCGATTTTTGGGAAGTGATCTCCCTTATGCTTTCCTTCGTTGGATTAATGTTTGCTGCCGGAAAACTGCTGTTAGCACAAATTGAAAAACGACTTAATGAGCGTTTTGAGTCTCTGGAAAATGCCCGCAGGGAATCAGAAACAAGTTGGTCGAAACTGGAAAGAGAATTTCTCGAATTTCGTGCCGAGCTTCCGCTGCATTATGTCCGCAGAGAAGATTATCTTCGTGGGCAAGCAGTATTAGAAGCGAAGCTGGATGCCTTATATAGCAAAATCGAGCTGTTACAACGTGGCAGTTATTGAAAAATCCCCACCCTTATGTAAGGGTGGGGATTTTTTTAACCATTCAATTTTTTCTCTAAATCACATTAAAAGATTCTTCACCTTCGCTGCTTCAGAATACATTTCAACGATAACGAAGTGAGCGGTAATTAAGGTACAGCCTATATGGAAATTTTATCTGTAATGAATTCTGTTGTGACCAGATTACGTGAACACAACTCCGAAATGGATATATTTATTTCATCTAAGGATGCCCAGAAATATATTCCACAGACACAACGAGTTGCAGTGATTATTAATTATAGCGGTTCTGTCTTTGCTACGCCCGAAAGCAGTAATGCCATCGTGCAACAGCAAATACTCCGCTTAACCGCCACCGTTATTGTTGGCAAAAATTGTGATGCATTAAACGCACTTGATCACATACGCAGCGCATTGGGTGGCCTTCCGCTTCCTGATTGTGATCGTCTGCTTTGGCTTGAAAAAGAAATTAATACGGGTGAGAGCGGCGGTTTCTGCCGCTACATCCTGGAAATGGCGACCAGCTCGCTGTTTATCGCTGAACAGGAAAGCACGGATCTTCCCCTGCTTACGGAAGTTAACTACGAGGAAACTGAATGAAATACATCTACAACGGCCCAGCAAGCGGCGTCACCCTTGCCGATGGACAAGAAATCTTATTGTGGCCGAACAGTGAAATTGATCTGCCAGAAGACAACGAGTGGGTCATGACCATGATTGCCCGCAATCATCTGACTCCTGTCATCACTCAGGAAGAACAAAATAACGTAGAGGAAATTGTACATGGCAGCTAATTATCTGCACGGTGTAGAAACTATTGAAATTGAAACCGGCCCGCGTCCGGTTAAAGCGGTAAAATCCGCCGTCATCGCTTTAATCGGTACATCCCCCTGCGGTCCGGTAAATAAACCAACATTATGCCTTTCTGAAAGCGATGCTGCGCAGTTTGGCTCGACTCAGGCTAACTTTACGATCCCACAGGCACTGAAGGCAATTTATGACCACGGTGCCGGTACGGTGGTGGTGATTAACGTGCTGGATCCGGCAAAACATGGCTCCAACATCAGCAATGAGAGTATCACTTTTGATGCTAACAACCAGGCGAAGCTCGCTCACCGCAATGTGCGTAACGTGGTACTAAAGCCCTCTTCATCAAATTCATCAACCTTTAACACCGCAGCATTTAGCGTAGATGAACAAACAGGCATAATTACCCGTAAAGGAGCCGACATTCCTCCTGGTGCGAAAGTTTGTGCCTATTATTCCTGGTGCGACCCTACAAAGGTCACCGCAGCCGATATTATCGGTACCGTAAATACCGCAGGCGACCGCACGGGGATGAAACTCCTTCAGGACACCTATAACCTGTACGGTTTCTACGCCAAAATCCTGCTTGCTCCTGTGTTTTGTACGCAAAAATCGGTGACTACTGAGCTGATTGCACAAGCGGAAAAACTCGGTGCGATTACCTACATTGATGCCCCGATTGGGACAACATTCCAGCAGGTATTGGCTGGACGCGGTTCGCAAGGGGCTATCAACTTCAATACCAGCTCTGATCGTGCGCGTTTATGTTACCCACATGTCAAAGTTTACGATGGCATCACTAACCAGGAAATTCTTGAGCCTCTCTCTTCGCGTGCTGCCGGGCTGCGTGCCAAAGTAGACCTCGAAAAAGGTTTCTGGTGGAGCAACTCAAACCAGGAAATTCAGGGTATTACCGGTATTGAACGTTCGCTTTCCGCAATGATTGATGATCCACAAAGCGAAGTGAATCAGCTCAACGAAAACGGCATTACCACTATTTTCAATAGTTACGGCTCTGGTCTGCGCTTGTGGGGTAACCGCACAGCGGCATGGCCTACCGTGACCCATATGCGTAACTTTGAAAACGTCCGCCGGACAGGCGATGTAATCAATGAGTCAATCCGTTATTTCAGTCAGCAGTATATTGATATGCCGATTAATCAGGCACTTATTGACGCGCTGACCGAATCGGTAAATACCTGGGGCCGAAAACTGATTGCCGACGGCGCACTGCTTGGCTTTGAGTGCTGGTACGATCCGGCACGAAATTCACCGGCTGAACTCAGCGCCGGGCATTTATTGCTGAGCTATAAATTCACCCCGCCACCGCCGCTGGAACGTCTGACGTTTGAAACTGAAATTACTTCTGAATATTTAGTCTCTCTGGAGAGCAATAGCTAATGGCTGGAAAAATTCAAATTAACCGTATTACCAACGCCAATATTTATCTCGATGGTAATAACCTTTTAGGTCGTGCAACAGAAATTAAATTGCCGGATGTAAGTTTAATTATGCAGGAGCATAAAGCACTGGGCATGGTGGGTAAAATCGAACTCCCGGCAGGTTTCGATAAACTGGAGGGCGAAATTAAATGGAACTCCTTCTATCAGGACGTAATGCGTAAAACGGCAAACCCGTGGCAGGCGGTTGCATTACAGTGCCGCTCCAGTATTGATTGCTATAACTCCCAGGGGAAAGCGAATCAATTAGCGCTAGTGACACATTTAACCGTGATGTTTAAAAAGAATCCACTGGGCACATTTAAACAGAATGAAAACCCGGAATTCAGCAGCGCCTTTGGTTGCACTTATATTAAACAAGTAGTTGATGGTGAAACGCTGCTTGAACTTGATTATATGGCCAATATTTTCCGGGTTAATGGTGTGGATCAATTAAGTACCTATCGCAATAACATCGGTGGCTAAGTTATTCGGGGCTACGGCCCCGAACTTTGCAAAATAAATAAGGACACAAAATGAAAGAACATTATATCTTGCAGTTTCCATTTACGTCGGCAGCAGGAAATAATATCGACACGCTGCAATTACGTCGCCTGAAAGTAAAAGATATGCGCAACGCCCGCCGGATCAGCGAAAAGCCAGAAGAGTGGGATGAACCGCTGATGGCGGCGATGACCGGACTGGTGCCAGAAGATTTAGCCGAAATGGATTTGCTGGATTACCAGGCATTGCAGAAACGATTTCAATCCATGCTTACCGTGGTTACAGAATCCTCCCCTGCTATGGCAGGCAATGGCGCTACTGGCGAGATGGTTTCGCTTTCCGCCCAGTGAGATAGACGCCCTTACCGTCGATGACTTTAGCAACTGGCTGGATGAAGCCAGCGCCCAAATAAAAATCGAATATGACTCGCAGACCTGATGTCTGCGAGTTTCCCAAGCCCGTCAGGTTTATTTCTTCCCTGCCCCTTTTTTTAGAAAAATAACCAGCGGGCCATTATCAATATTTAAAGAGAAACAATTTTGGCCAACGATATTATTACCCAGCTTCAGGCGCGTAATGAGACGTTGACGCAGGCAATAGCCCGTTACGGCTCACTCAACGCCAGAACATTGTTAACTCTCTCTACTCAGCAGGCGACAGTTATCAAACTAACGCAGCAGCTTGCCGATTCCGCTCTCCGCCTGGAGGAAAATAGCCGCAGCCGCGCTAATCTGATGGAGAAAACCCAAACATTTGCCGGGCAATTTAGCAAAGTATTCAATGTTGAAGCCCCCGACTGGAAGTTGCCGTATGAGTTTCAGGACAACATGGTCAATATGGCGACCAAAGGTGGGATGAATGCTACAACCCGCGAGACGCTCAGCCTTAATCTGCGCGACTGGAGCATGGATTTTAACCAGCAGCAGACCACCTTACAGAACGCAGCCCAAACGCTGATCGAAGGCAATTTGTCGTCGATGCAGGATCTCAACCGTTATATGCCGGAGATCGCCAAAGCTGCCACCGCCACGCGCGAAAGTGCTGAAACGTGGGCGAATGCCGCGCTCGCGACTCATGATCGACTGAATATTGCCCCGGAAAATTTCCACGCCGCGCAAAACATGATGTACGGCATTAGCAAAAGCGGTGGGCCTGCCATTGCTGAACAAACGCAGTGGATAGAGAAATTTGCAGGTAAAACCGGCGCTCAGGGTCTGGAAGGTATGGCTGAACTGACTGCCGCCATGCAGATCGCAATGAAAAATGGGGCCAGCGCCAGTGCGGCGGCGGAGAATTTTGACCACTTTCTGCAAACCACCTTTTCGAAAAAAACCGATAGCTGGTTCGCCAGCCAGGGCGTCGATCTGCAAGGCTCTCTGCTTGAACATCAGCAAAACGGTATGGGTGTTAGCGAAGCCATGACTCATATCGTACAAATGCAGCTTGAGAAGATGAACCCGGCGATCCTCGACACCTTCAAACGTACTATGCAGATTGAAGATTTATCTGCTCGCAGCAATGCGCTGCAATCGATGGTGTCGCAATTTAATCTGGGCGAAATGTTCGGCGATGTGCAAACGGTGGAATTCCTGGCACCTATGCTGGCGAATATGGAGGAATATCGCCAGTTAAAAGCCTCTGCCATGCAAGCCACCAGCAAGAATCTGATTAACGCTGACTTTTCTGCGCAAATGGCCTCGCCCATTGAACAGACTAAAGCGTTACAGCTGGCATTAAATGATTTATGGCTCAGCATTGGTTTGCAGCTTATGCCGGCGATTGGCGAGCTGGCACAAAGCCTTACGACGGTTATTCGCCAGTTCAGCGCCTGGCTACGCGAACATCCGGCGCTGGTGCAAAACATTGCGAAAATCGTCGGGGCGGTTTGGCTGTTTAACGGCGCGCTGAATGTTTTAAAGCTGGGCGCGAACCTCATCACCTCGCCGTTTATTCGTCTGGTCGATATCTTCCTGAAAGTCAAGGCAAGTCTGGCGCTCACAGGCGGGGCAAGTAAGATGCTATCAGCGGTTAAGTCATTGGGTGGCGGCGCAAAATGGCTAATGCAACTGCTTGGTCGTGGCCTGATTGGCGCACTGAAACAGGTAGGTCAGACCGTCTTCTGGTTGGGTAGGGTTTTATTGATGAATCCCATTGGTCTGGTCATCACTGCGATTGCGGGCGCTGCTTATCTGATTTGTCGCAACTGGGAGCCTATCTCCAGGTTCTTTTCGACCATCTGGCAACGTATCACCACGGCCTTTGACGGCGGCATTGCAGGAATTTGTCGGTTGATTCTCGACTGGTCACCGCTGGAGTTGTTCTATAGCGCCTTTTCCAGTGTGATGAATTGGTTTGGTGTCGAGATGCCTGCAAGTTTTAGCGAGTTCGGCAGCAATCTTCTGGGCAGTCTGGTTGACGGCATAATGAATGCCTTCCCCGCTCTGAAAGGCATTATTGATCAGGTAAAAAACGCCATCCCAGACTGGCTAAAAACCACGATGGGTATTAGTACAGAAGGATCGGCTACAGCTATTACAAGCACGACTAATACCGCATCCGTCTCCCCCGCGACCGTTGTTCCAGGCGTTGCCGGTGCGATTTTAACACCGCCGGTGGGCAAACAACTCGCGCCATCCGGCAAAACGGCTACGCCGTCATCGGCGCCAGCGGCAAAAAATACAGCCGCCAAACCCGTATCTGCCTCTTTACCTGGTAAATCCGTAACCAAACCGGCGACGCTACCCTCCCGTTCCTCAGGAAAAGTCCAGGTAAATTTTTCGCCACAAATTACCGTGCAGGGTAACGGACAAAACACCACTAAAGAGATTCAGAACGTGTTGACGATGAGTAAACGCGAACTGGAAAGAATGATTAACGATGTAATGGCGCAGCAGCAGCGCCGGGGGTATGCCTGATGTATGCCGTTTTAGGAGAGATTGAATTTAAGGTTGTCACATTCTGGGACGGCTTTAAAAGCACAATGGGCGTGGATTACGCCACACATGCCCGTATAGAAGGCAAACCCGGCGTGCAGTTTATTGGCGATAAGCTGGATATGCTGGCGCTGGAATTTTCCCTGCACAGCCAGTTTTGCCAGCCCACAACAGAGCTGAACCGACTGCGTGAAGCCATGCTTGCTCACAAGGCGATGGCACTGGTATTTGGCAATGGCGATTATCGCGGCTGGTTTGTGATTACGGAGCTAACCGCCACCCACCAGCACACCGATCCCTGGGGCAATGTGATTGCCCAAAACGGAACGATGTCGCTCCAGGAGTACACCGGCGATCCTAAAAATCCACTTTTACCTCCGGCGATTACCACCCAGGAGCCCAACATCGAGGAAAAGGCGAGCGATTTTCCCGACAAGGTGGAGTCCTGGTTTGATCAGATATTAAACGCCATCGAAGAAGGTATGCGTAAGGCCAAAGAGATGCTGGATGAACTGACACAAGCCATTGAAGATATTAAAAAAACGGTGGCAAAAGTGAAAGCAATGATTAAAGAGGCCAAAGCGTTAAAAGAAAAGTGTGAAAAGATAATTACGTCATTGAAAAAGACAATCGACGCCATCGAAACCCTGTTTAAACAGCCAATGGATCTGCAAACGCTGGCAGGACTCCCAAAAGCGTTGTCGGCGCAGATTAAAACTTTACTGGGTAACATGCCAGGTATCCGGGACTGCGCCAATGACGCCAGTACACTGGTTGACCATGCTCAGGCGCTTTTCGACGACATTACCAGCGACATCGCCGAAGCGACGTTTGATAAAGCCGCAACGTTGGTTGATCAGGCACGAACAACGGTACAACAAACCACTCCCACAGTGAGCCAGCTTGCTGCCGCGACCATTACGAGGATCTGGTGATGCGATACCTTGAACATATCACCACCGACGGCGAACGCTGGGATAATCTGGCATGGCATTACTACGGTGATGCGCTGGCTTATGAACGCATAATCGCCGCCAATCCACATGTAGCCATTTACCCGGTACTGCCTTCCGGTATTCAGCTCATTATTCCGGTCATTTCCGTCAATAAAAACCTTATCGGAGATCCCACCATGGCTGAGATAAGCGTAACTGGTGGCGTCTTTGCCACACTCACGCCCATTTTACCCTCTGGTATGGGCATAAAGATATCACTTATGACATCACACCCTATGTCACCAGCATCAGTTACCACGACAGCATCAAAAACGAGTCGGATACCATCGCAATTACACTGGATGACACAGATGGACGCTGGATAAAAGAGTGGTATCCCGGCAAAGGCGATACGCTGGCGCTGCATATGGGTTATCAGGGAGAGAAGCTGCTCGATTGTGGTCAGTATATTATTGATAAAATTGATATTTCAGCGCCACCTTCTACGGTAAATATTGATGGCATCGCCACTTCCGTCAATCAGGCGCTGCGCACCCGTAACAGCCAGGGTTTTGAAGAAACGACGCTTTCGGCTATCGCCAGCCGTATCGCACAAACTCACGGCCTAAAGCTGGTGGGCAAAATCGAGCCTCTGACAATTGACCGGGTGACACAGTACGGCGAAACCGATGTTGGATTTCTCAAACGTCTGGCCAGTGAATATGGTTATGCCGTAAAAGTGACGACGAAAGAGCTGATTTTTTCACATTTACCCACGCTGCGCTGCCTGGCACCTGTGAAAAAGATCGACCGCAAAGACGTTTCGCATTTCACCTTCAAAGATACCATTAACCGTATCTACAAAAACGCCACCGTACAGCATCAAAATAGTAAGAAAAAAGAACTGGTTATCTACACTCACAACAGCCAGCAAAAACCGTCTGCCCGTGGAGTCGGCACCAGTGCCGACACGCTAAAACTGAACAGTCGGGCGACGGACGTTGGCGCAGCACAGGCAAAAGCCAACGCTGCACTCGACAGCCACAACGAATATCAGCAAACCGGAACGCTCACAATGATGGGCTGCCCGGAACTGACGGCGGGCAATAAAATCGAGCTAACCGATTTTGGCGTGCTTTCCGGTCAATGGCTAATTGATAAATCGACTCACAGTTTTGTGCGCAGCGGCTATACCACTGAAATCGACGTGTCGCGCGGGCCAGCGACCAGCCAGTAAGGAGGAAATATGAAAGGAGTAACCCGTCAAACGGGGATTATCAGCGATATTGACGAAACCAGCGTTCGGGTGCGGGTCACGCTCCCGGAGTGTGACAATCTGAAGAGCAACTGGCTTGCGGTACTTCAACGCAATTCCCAGGACAATAAAGACTACTGGCTACCGGATATGGGCGAGCAAGTGGAAGTTCTGCTGGACAATAACGGTGAAGATGGCGTGGTGCTGGGCGCAGTTTATTCTACGGTTGACACCGCGCCTGTAGCCTCGCGCGACAAACGTTACGTCCAGTTTTCTGATGGCGCAGCGTTTGAATATGACCGCAGCACGCACCAGCTGACGATCAACGGCGGTATCGAGAAAATCGTGATTGAGGTTATCAACGGTACCTGCCTGACATCGCCCAACGTTGAGATTAAAGCCCAACAGGTCACCGTGACTTCCGATACCGTCGATGTTAAAGCGACCGATGTCAGCATCGACGCCACTAAGGTCGAGGTTAAAGCAGCAGCAGTGACGGTAGATGCGCCCATGAGCACCTTTACTGGCAACGTCACGGTAATGAAAAAACTCACCTGGCTTGGCGGGATGGCAGGAAGTGGAGGCATCGGTAACGCAGCCACGATAACCGGCAATGTCAACGTGATCGGCAACGTTCAGGCCAGCGGCGCATTGCAGGACAGCGGTGGCAACTCCAACCACCATTCACACTGACGTTTAACCCGCCTGATGGCGGGTTTTCTCTTTTTAATCAATCAGTTTTCTAAATCGCTTTAATATCTCCACAGCCCGTTCAGGGCGAAAATACCCTCATGAACACAAAAACACGCCCCTCAACGCTGCACTGGCAACCGGCCTTGCTGCGGCCTGAAGAATACGTCTGCGGACTGGATGATATTCACCAGGCAATACACATCATTCTGCGTACACCGCGCGGCAGTGATCCCCACAGACCGCTGTTTGGCAGCAACTTGTGGCACTACATCGATTACCCCATCGAGCGGGCTATCCCGCATGTGGTACGGGAGTCGGTGGAAGCCATCCGCCAGTGGGAACCGCGCTGTCGGTTGCTGAAGGTGACACCAGTAATCGACGGCGAACATCTGACGTTACGTGTGCAATGGCGCGCCGCTGACGGCGTTATCAACTCAACGGAGGTGTTATGGCGATAGCCGAACCCAATTTTATTGACCGCGATCCTGCGCAAATTACCAGTGAGATGATTGCGCAATACGAAGATGCCAGTGGTAAAAAACTCTATCCGGCACAGGCTGAGCGGTTGCTCATCGACCTGTTTGCCTATCGTGAAAACCTTGTACGCATCGCCATTCAGGAAGCGGCGAAACAAAACCTGGTCGCGTATTCCCGCGCGCCAATGCTGGATTATTTAGGAGAGCTGGTGGGCGTTCACCGTTTGCCTGCGCAGCCAGCAAAAACGACGTTGCAGTTTTCGGTCGTCAGTGCGTATACCAGCAATATCCTGATTCCCCAGGGGACGCGGGCCAGTGCCTCTGATAGCGTGATGTTCGCCACCGATGAAGATGTTCTGCTTCCGGCCTGGAGTTTGCATATCGCCGTTCCTGCCACCAGCCTCGCAGCAGGTGAACAGGGTAACGGCTGGCAGCCTGCACAAATTAGCGCTCTGGTCGACAGGATTGGTCATTATGACATCAACGTAACCAACCTGACTGCGTCAACGGGCGGCTGCGGTGAAGAGAGCGATGACGCATTGCGCCAGCGTATCCAACTGGCACCAGAAAGCTTTAGTAATGCGGGCAGCTATGGCGCATACCGCTTTCATACGCTTTCTGTTAGCCAGTCGATTATTGACGTTGCAGTACTGGGGCCGGACGAGGGATTGCCAGAAGGCTGCGTGGAGATCTACCCGCTAACCCTGAATGGACTGCCAGGAATAGAACTGCTCGCGCAAATCGAACAGGAGGTTAGCAAGGAGAAAAAACGTCCGCTGACCGACAAAGTGAGTGCGAAATGCGCTCTTCGAGTGCCGTATGAGATCCGTGCGCAGCTAACGCTGTTTACCACCGCCGATCAGGAGACAACGCTGGCTGCGGCGCGTAAAGCGATTAGCCTCTGGACGCAACAGCGGCAGAAACATCTGGGGCAAGACATTGTGCCAAACCAGATAATCAAAGTGTTACAGGTCGATGGCGTCTATGACGTTGCGCTGAACTTGCCTACAAAACGTATTTTGCAGGCGCATGAATGGGCGGAATGCACTGCAATAGACGTCACGATCGCCGGAGTTAGCGATGGATAAATTGCTACCACCGCCGCCGCTTGCCAGCGATGAGCGTTTTTCGATTCTGGCAAATATCGCCGCCGAGCGTTTTGCCCAACTCGATCTGACGGCGTTGATGGTTTATCTGGTCGACCTGGTTGATGCTTCGGCATTACCAGCCCTTGCAGAACAATTTCACGTTCAGGGGTTGGAAGGTTGGTTATTTACCACCGATGAGCGGGAGAAACGCGAGTTAATTAAACAAGCCATTGAACTGCATAAATATAAAGGAACAATTTGGGCGGTGCGGCGGGTGCTGGAAATACTCTCCTTACCCGGAACTATTTCAGAATGGTTTGAATATGGGGGAAGGGCTTACTTTTTTAAGGTTGATATTACACTAGAGGAAAAAGGATTAAATGAAGATGAATTCAATGCACTTATCACATTAATTCATGAATATAAAAATGTCCGTTCAAAGCTGGAAAGCATTGTTATTTGGCTTATTAATCGAAGCCCAATACCAGTTATTGGCAGTGCCATGCAAGGAGGGGAAGTCATTACAGTATTGCCTCCTGTTGCAGAAAGCCTCAGCCAGTCATCTGGAATATTTTTAGCGACAGGTTATTGTGTGGAGGAATATATTCAACTACTACCTTATCAACCCGATCGACTAACACAATCCCAACCGATGAAGGTCGGCACAGGATACTGGAGCACCGAAATTATGTCTGTATATCCGGAGTAATAATGGCAAGTGAATTTTTTACAATATTAACTGCTGCAGGCAAAGCCAAAATTGCCTCAGCACTGGCCGAGCAAAAACAGATCCGTCTGCAAACTATGGTAGTTGGCGACGGTAATGGTAAATATATCGAACCGACAGAAAGTCAGACCAAAGTAGTCCATGAGGTCTGGCGTGGTCAGCTCAATACATTAAAAATTGCGCCAGATAATCCGGCCTGGGTTATCGCAGAAGCGATTATTCCCGAACAAGTCGGAGGCTGGTATGTACGCGAAGTTGGGTTACTGGATACCGACGGCACGATGGTCGCTATTGGTAAATTCCCGGAAACCTATAAGCCACGATTACCTGCGGGGGCCAGTAAGCAAATCGTTATACGCGCGGTCATGGAAGTCACCAATGCAGATGCGGTGACGCTTTTGATCGACCCTTCAGTCGTTGTGGCAACCAGGGAATATGTCGATGACGCGTTGAAAACACATCAGCAATCACGAAATCATCCTGATGCGACGCTGACACAAAAAGGTTTTACGCAGCTGAGTAATGCGACTAATAGCGATGATGAAACCAAAGCGGCCACGCCAAAAGCGGTAAAAACGGCATATGACCTGGCAAATAGCAAAGCTGCCACCAGTCATAATCATGCCTGGAATCAGATTACTGGTATCCCTGATGGTACACTGACGCAGAAAGGAGTCGTTAAGCTTAACAATACAACAAATAGCACCAGTACGACGGAAGCTGCAACACCAAGTGCGGTTAAGGCAGCGATGGATAAGGCTATTGCTGCGGCACCGTCCAGCCATACCCATGCCTGGGGGCAAATAACAGGTATCCCCGACGGTACGCTGACGCAAAAAGGGGTCGTGAAACTTAATAATGCGACCAACAGCACCAGTACGACGGAAGCTGCAACGCCGAACGCTGTTAAGGCAGCGATGGATAAGGCTATTGCTGCGGAAAGCTGTCCTGTTGGGATGCCTATTCCCTGGCCATCTGATTCTGTACCTTCAGGCTACGCTCTGATGACAGGTCAGACATTTAATAAAACCTCCTATCCCAAACTGGCAATTGCATATCCATCTGGTGTTATTCCTGATATGCGCGGATGGATAATTAAAGGAAAACCATCCAGTGGGCGCGCTATATTATCTACTGAACTGGATGGAGTTAAATCACATAACCATACGGGCAGTATTTCGAGTACGGACTTAGGGACGAAATCTGTATCATCAATAGATCTAGGAACAAAGAACACTCAGTCATTTAATCATGGGATAAAAACAACAAATACAGCAGGCGCGCATAGCCATGATAGTGGTTCTGGCGAAAGTAGTGAGGGGGGAAAACCTCGGTATGGTACTCGTGATAACACAACAAATAATTTTGGTTCTGGTGAATCAGATCATGACAATTACAAATTTAACACATCCACGGATGGAGAGCATGCACATTCAGTTAATGTTGGCTCACACTCTCACTCTGTTATTTTAGGGTCACATAATCATTCAATTGCCCTTGGTTCCCATAATCACTCCCTAACCATTAATAATACCGGCAACACCGAAAACACCGTCAAAAATATCGCATTCAACTATATTGTGAGGCTAGCATGAATACTTTTACCTTTTCCGATGAAGCTCAAATACTAACTGTATATAATTTTTCACAAGACTCCCAAGAATATATCGGTGAGTCTGATGCATACATTGCACCTAATACAGGCTTGCCAAATTATTGCACATTAATTTCACCTCCCGAAAAGGTTCCTGGTTTTACTCCAGTGTGGGAGAATGAAACATGGAGACTTATTGAAGATCATCGAGGCCAAACTGTTTATAACAAAGTTGATGGTAGCCAGCTTATTATTCAAGAATTGGGCCAATTACCTGAAAATGTAACAGTCATTTCCCCGACAGGTTCTTTTGAACGTTGGGATGGTGAAAAATGGCAACCATCTATAACCGATGCTAAAGAGGCGAAATACTCTGCAATCAAAAATCAACGCGATGCCATCACAACCGATTACATCATCATCAACAACCATCACTTCCACAGTGATACAAATAGCCGTATCCAACAGCTTTCACTCACAAAAATGGGAGCGGAGAAAAAAATTCCGCCAGGTTTAATGTGGAAAACTAAAAATAATGGTCTGATTGAGTTAACCAACGAAATCGCTGCCCAGTTTGAATCGGTCACCATGGATCACGATATGCGCTTGTTCGCAAACGCCCAGCGTCATATCGCGGCGGTGGAAGCACTGGACGATATTCAGGCGGTGCTCGACTACGATTATTCAACAGGCTGGCAACCATGAGTAAAACCACTGTCTGGCTCGCTTGTTATAAGGGCCGAACAGAGCACCGTGGTATTGCCCGACTGGCTGACTGGCTTACCCGTAAAATCACACGCGGTCATTATTCCCACTGTGAATTAGCCGTTAAGCATGGTGAAAAGAGATACCTTTGTTACTCTGCATCACTGCGCGATCGCGGTGTACGCGGAAAGATAATGCCATTGCCAGCGGATAAGTGGGATATGCTGCCGCTCCAGGCTAGCCTTCAGGATGTGGAAACTTTTTTCCGTAAACATGATGGCAAAAAATATGACTGGCGCGGAGCATTAGGAATTATTACCGGTAATAAAGAACAGCGCGATCGCCTGTTTTGCAGTGAATTTTGTGCTGAATTTCTGCAACTGAAGGAAAGCTGGCGCTATTCTCCAAACCACTTGTACGCTTTAGTCAGCAGCTGGCAATACCAGCAATAAATCACGCCGGGCTTTATGCCCGGCACATTACCGTTTGATACAGCAAATTATCTAGCTCCCGAACATCTCCATCTCGACTGTCCGGTAAAATCGGTGGAATTTCCCCGCGCGCCAGTTCCGCGCGAATAAACGCATGCAATAAAGGACGGCGCAGTCCATATTCCGCTTCACTCGCACGCTGTTTACGCTCCAGCAATTCATCTATTTCTGCGCGTAAGGCCGCATCCAACTCACTTCCCGCCAGTAACTCGGCAAAGCGCATTGGCGGCACGCCTTTTCCCGCTTCAACCCAGCGTACGGCCAGCAGCGGGCGCAGCACGTAAAAGTATTTTTTCAGTCGAACTTCGTCGCCCTGTAAATAACCGCGAAAGTTTTTCTGCGCCATCGAATAGTAATGCCAACGCGCGCGCAACGAAGAAAACCACATTGGGACCATTGCCTTAAGCGCCGTTATCGTTTCTTCATCTTGTTGATAGACCACCGGAGAATCCAGCCATTCTATCAGCGTCGGATTCGCGCCTTTCAATAATCCCAGCGCCTTACGCCACTCCCAACCGGAAACATCTAACTCGTCGTCGATAGGCAGTTCGATAACATCGCGCGGTGACTCTACACGCAGATACCATTCTAGCGGATGGACATACAAAAAAACCGTACATCGTAGTCGCTATCGGGCGAGGCAAATCCCCAGCCGCGGCTGCCTGATTCACAGGCGTACAGCACTTTCACGCCATAGCGACGTTCTATTTCTTTTAACTGCTGCGATACCCGTTCGCGCATCGCAGCACTGACTCCATTTAATGGCATTTGACTCATCCTTTGATATTCACTAACCCGTGCAGAACCTGATCCAGACCACCAAATACAGAGATGTTATCGATCCGCTCAGCCACTCTCTCCAGCGTTTCCAGTTCTTTTAAGCGTAACGCCACCGGGTTGTTTTCCATGACTTTAGCGGTATTGAGTAACGAACGCGTCGCTGCCGTTTCTTCACGCCGACGAATCACATTCGCCTGCGCAGATTTCTCTGCCTCAACCAGCTGCGCGAGGATATTTTTCATATCACCAGGCAGGACGATATCTTTCACCCCTAATGAGGCAATCTCCATACCAAATGGCAACATGCGCGATTTCACCTGTTCGCTGACAACGTCATCAATGACCTGTTTATCTTCCAGCAACTCATCCAGCGTACGCGTACCTACCGCTTCACGCAGTGCAAATTGCAATTCCCGATACAAATGATCAATCGGCTTCGTTAACTGACTAAATGCCAATAACACGTCGCTGTAGCGCCAGTTGGCGGCGAGGTTAATCCGCAGATTGACCTTATCTTTCGTTAAGATTTCTTGCCCGCTGACTTCCAGTACCTGCAAGCGGGTGTCAACCACTTCAGCTTCAACCAGATGGTTAATTTTCCAGTACGCAGTCAGTCCCGGCGGTAACAGCGCCTGCGTTTTACCATCGATTTTCAGTACACCTACGTGCCAGGCCGGAACCTGCACCGTCAGTATCGCATCGCGGCCTTTAACTGCCCCTTTGCGCCGTGGCTGCAATACCGCATTCATCACCTCCGTTTGAACCTGGACTTGCTGCGTACTCATCCGCACCAGCGTCAAATCATCCTCTACACGCCAGTACAAACGACGCGTTGATGGCGGCAGGATCTCCAGCAAAATACCGTCCATATACAACGCCCCGGCTTCAGTCTCCGACAAGTCGGCCACCACGCAATATCTTTCCACCCACTCTGGCTGAAAGCGGCGCAAATAATCCGCCAGCACGTCGGGAACTTCGCTGCCATCGAGCGTAATCAGCAAGACTTCTGGCGTATTTAACCAGGGTAAAAGATGCTCGCCTGCATGCAGCACTTTGTAGTAATCGCCATTTCTGGAAAGTAATGCCAGCTGATCTTTTCTTACGCTTATTTTCTTAATCATTATCTATTCCTTGCTTAATAGCCGTCGCGGAAGCAGATACGAAGCGACAGGGGAATTCCCTTTTGCCTGTTACCCGGCGTCTTTATCGGCGACGTTATCGGGGATCGCTGACTGCGCAATCCCTCATTTTTTATTTAATAAGTTACAACCAGTATTCATTTCAGGAATGAATTCGGGAATCGAACCCGTAATTGGCGTCAAAGGCTGACGGAACACGCCCGGAAAACAGCCTGGCCGTTCCTGGTGTGCCGACGGGGTTTAATCCCCTTTGAAATTCGGTATCAACGCAAAAGAGTTATTGCGAAAAGTGTGCCAAAAGTGAAATAACACACTTAATATATTGAATAATAAAGATTTAATTAAATCAGATAACTTGCCGGATAATAATTTGCGTTAAATTTTTATCTGTATTTATCGCTAATTATCGAAAGAGATAAATAGTTAAGAGAAGGCAAAATGAATATTATCAGTTCTGCTCGCAAACGAATTCCCGTACACTGAACTCTCTGGCTCACTGAGGGCACCATCATGGCACTCCCCCGTATTACCCAAAAAGAGATGACTGAACGCGAGCAGCGTGAACTTAAAACACTGCTGGATCGGGCGCGGATTGCGCATGGTCGCGTACTGACCAACTCCGAAACTAACAGCATTAAGAAAGAGTACATCGATAAATTAATGGTCGAGCGTGAGGCTGAAGCGAAAAAAGCCCGCCAATTGAAGAAAAAGCAGGCTTATAAACCGGATCCTGAGGCGTCATTTAGCTGGTCAGCAAATACGTCGACGCGCGGCAGGCGCTGATTAACGCCCCTTCTTTTTACGCCCCGGCGAGGTAAAACGCTTACCGTTGGACGCCGGGCGACCGCCTTTTTCCACCGTTTTTTCCATCTTAACGACTGGACGTTTGATGCCTACCGTTTTCGGTTTGGCCTTCGCTTTAGGTTTTGCCTCGGAAGAGGAATTTTCAATGAGCTTAAAGAGATCGATTAACTCATCGTCGGTTAAATCGCGCCACTCACCCAGCGGAATGCCGCTTAAGCTGACGTTCATAATGCGCGTACGTTCCAGCTTTTTCACTTCGTAACCAAAGTGCTCGCACATGCGACGAATCTGACGGTTCAGCCCCTGCACCAGGGTAATGCGGAAGACAAACGGTGCTTCTTTTTTGACTTTGCACTTTTTAGTTACCGTCCCGAGGATCGGTACTCCCGCCCCCATACCACGAATAAATTCATCGGTAATCGGTTTATCAACCGTCACCAGATACTCTTTCTCATGATCGTTACCCGCACGGAGGATCTTATTCACCAGATCGCCGTGATTGGTGAGGAAAATCAGCCCCTGGGAATCTTTATCCAGGCGGCCAATCGGGAACACGCGTTTGCTGTGGTTAACGAAATCGACAATGTTATCGCGCTCGCCATCTTCGGTGGTGCTGACAATACCGACGGGCTTGTTCAGGGCGATAAGTACCAAATCTTCGGCTTCCCGAGGCTCAATCAACTGACCGTTTACTTTCACAACGTCGCCGGGTTTCACCTGATCGCCAATGGTGGCTCGCTTGCCATTAAGGAACACATTGCCTTGCTCGATATAGCGATCCGCTTCGCGGCGTGAGCAAATTCCGCTTTCGCTGATGTATTTATTTAAACGGACTGATGAGTCGGGCAGCATAAATTCTCCTGTAAAACGCGGAATATACCGTACCTCTTAGCGGGGAAAAACAGGGTTATGCGGCAACGTCGAAATTAAATGTGATCTGCCACGCCTTTTATCACAAAAGTGTCTCCGGAAATACGATGCAAATTTGCCTGGCAAAATAAGGATAATCAACATATTACGAATCGCTGCACACCTGTGCTGATGACTACTACGCAGAGAAACAAATGTGCAAGAGAAAGCGCTATTTCTCCCCATGCAAAGAGTGAAAAATCGCTTTGAAAGGCCATCATGATGGGGTTGTATCAGATCAAGCGGTGAGAAAGCGTATTTGCACAAATGTGCAGAACCAGGAGGCGGCAATGGAAAACAGTGACGATATCCGTTTGATTGTGAAGATTGCCCAACTCTATTACGAACAGGATATGACGCAGGCGCAAATCGCGCGCGAACTGGGTATTTACCGCACCACCATCAGCCGCTTGCTTAAACGAGGCCGCGATCAGGGAATTGTCACCATCGCCATCAACTATGACTACAACGAAAATCTCTGGCTGGAGCAGCAACTGAAGCAAAAGTTTGGCCTGAAAGACGTTGTGGTGGTGTCGGGAAATGATGAGGATGAAGAGACTCAACTGGCGATGATGGGGTTACACGGCGCGCAACTGCTGGATCGCTTGCTGGAACCTGGCGATATTGTTGGTTTTTCCTGGGGCCGCGCGGTGAGCGCACTGGTTGAAAACTTGCCGCAGGCGGGGCAATCGCGGCAGTTAATCTGCGTACCAATTATTGGCGGACCGTCCGGTAAACTCGAAAGCCGCTATCATGTAAACACATTAACCTACAGCGCGGCAGCGAAGTTGAAAGGGGAATCGCATCTCGCGGATTTTCCGGCTCTGCTGGATAACCCATTAATTCGTAATGGGATCATGCAGTCTCAGCACTTTAAAACCATCTCTGCCTACTGGGATAATCTGGATGTCGCCCTGGTGGGAATTGGCTCACCGGCCATTCGCGACGGCGCTAACTGGCATGCGTTTTATGGTGGTGAAGAGAGTGACGACCTGAATGCCCGCCAGGTTGCTGGCGATATTTGCTCGCGCTTTTTTGATATTCACGGCGCAATGGTTGAAACGAATATGAGCGAAAAAACACTCTCTATCGAAATGAATAAATTAAAGCAGGCACGATATTCCATTGGCATTGCCATGAGTGAAGAAAAATACAGCGGAATTGTTGGTGCACTGCGTGGAAAATATATTAATTGTCTGGTAACGAATAGCAGCACAGCTGAACTATTACTGAAATAAAAATCTTCCCGATGTTTACCGTAATAAAAATTACGGCGGGTCCCTATTATCTAAAATCAGGAGTCTGTTATGCAAACGTGGTTAAATTTGCAGGATAAAATCATTATTGTCACCGGTGGCGCATCCGGCATTGGTCTGGCGATTGTGGATGAATTATTAGCACAAGGCGCGAATGTACAGATGGTCGATATTCACGGTGGCGATGGACAATATGAAGGTCATAAAGGCTATCAGTTTTGGCCGACCGATATTTCCAGCGCCAAAGAGGTAAATCATACGGTAGCAGAAATTATCCAGCGTTTTGGTCGCATCGACGGTCTGGTCAATAACGCCGGGGTCAATTTCCCGCGTCTGCTGGTCGATGAGAAAGCGCCTGCCGGGCAGTATGAACTCAACGAAGCTGCATTCGAAAAAATGGTCAATATCAACCAGAAAGGCGTTTTTCTGATGTCGCAGGCGGTGGCGCGACAGATGGTCAAACAACACGATGGCGTGATTGTGAATGTTTCCTCAGAAAGTGGGCTGGAAGGCTCAGAAGGCCAGAGCTGCTACGCCGCCACTAAAGCTGCGCTCAATAGCTTCACTCGCTCCTGGTCGAAAGAACTGGGTAAGCACGGTATCCGTGTGGTCGGTATCGCGCCGGGGATTCTGGAAAAAACAGGACTGCGCACGCCGGAATATGAAGAAGCGCTGGCGTGGACGCGCAATATCACCGTCGAGCAGCTGCGTGAAGGCTATACCAAAAACGCCATTCCTATTGGGCGCGCCGGAAGATTAGCAGAAGTGGCTGATTTTGTTTGTTATCTGCTGTCTGAACGCGCCAGCTATATCACCGGAGTAACCACTAACATTGCGGGCGGCAAAACGCGCGGCTAAGGAGGCTTTATGGTCAATGCCATTTTTTGCGCCCATGGCAAATTAGCTTGCGCCATGCTGGAATCGGTTCAGATGGTGTACGGCGATGCCAGGTCGAGGCCGTTGAATTTGTGCCCGGCGAGAACGCCGGAGACATCGTAGCAAAGCTGGAAAAGTTAGTAAGCATTCACAATCAAGATGAGTGGCTGATTGCCGTGGATTTACAGTGCGGCAGCCCGTGGAATGCGGCAGCGATGCTTGCGATGCGCAATCCTCGTCTGCGGGTAATCAGCGGCCTTTCTCTGCCGCTGGCGCTCGAACTGGTTGATAACCAGGACAGCATGAATATTGATGAACTGTGTGAACACCTGACGCAAATCGCAAAGCAAATCTGCGTCGTCTGGAGACAGGTGGCAACAGCGGAGGAGGATTTCTGATGAACATTACGCTCGCCCGCATTGATGACCGCCTGATCCACGGCCAGGTCACTACCGTCTGGTCTAAAGTGGCTAACGCCCAACGCATTATTATCTGCAATGACGAAGTTTATAACGATGAAGTTCGCCGGACATTATTGCGTCAGGCTGCGCCACCGGGAATGAAGGTTAACGTGGTCAATATTGAAAAGCCGTCGCGGTTTATCACAACCCGCAATATCAGGACGAAACCGTTTTTTATCTTTTCACTCGCCCACAAGATGCCTTAGCAATGGTTCGCCAGGGGGTAAAAATAGGTACCCTGAATATTGGCGGTATGGCCTGGCGTCCTGGTAAGAAACAGTTAACCAAAGCAGTTTCATTAGATGACGATGATATTAACGCATTTCATGAGTTAAATAATCTTGGCGTCATACTGGATTTACGCGTCGTAGCGTCAGATCCCTCAATCAATATTATCGACAAAATAAACGAACAGTTAATCGCAAATTAAATAATAGCGCCTGTGTACATATGCTTTAACAGGCAGGGATGACGACACTTAAAAGGTGACAAATCATGGAAATAAGTACCCTACAAATTATTGCTATATTTCTTTTTTCCTGTATTGCCGGAATGGGCAGCGTGCTGGATGAATTTCAGACTCATCGTCCGTTAATTGCCTGTACGGTGATTGGTTTAATTCTCGGTGATTTAAAAACCGGAATTATGCTCGGTGGTACGCTGGAATTGATAGCTCTCGGCTGGATGAACGTCGGCGCGGCGCAATCTCCGGATTCTGCACTCGCCAGCATAATCTCCGCCATTCTGGTTATCGTTGGTCAGCAAAGCATCGCCACCGGAATCGCCATCGCGTTGCCTGTGGCTGCGGCAGGCCAGGTGCTGACGGTGTTTGCCCGTACCATCACCGTAGTGTTCCAGCACGCGGCGGATAAAGCAGCGGAAGAAGCACGGTTTCGCACTCTCGATATTCTGCATGTCTCCGCGCTTGGCGTGCAGGCATTGCGCGTTGCGATTCCGGCACTGATTGTCTCGCTGTTCGTCAGCGCCGATATGGTGAGCAATATGCTGAGCGCCATTCCCGAATTTGTGACCCGTGGACTGCAGATTGCTGGCGGTTTTATCGTGGTGGTCGGTTACGCCATGGTGCTTCGCATGATGGGCGTGAAATATTTGATGCCTTTCTTTTTCCTCGGTTTCCTCGCAGGTGGCTACCTCGATCTCAGTCTGCTGGCGTTCGGTGGCGTCGGCGTGATCATGGCCCTGCTCTACATCCAGTTAAATCCACAGTGGCGTAAAGCTGAACCACATCCCCAGACCACCACTATCACCGCCCTTGACCAACTTGATGATTAACGGAGCCATCATGGAACAGAGAAAAATTACACGCAGCGATCTGGTGAGCATGTTTCTGCGCTCCAACCTGCAACAGGCATCCTTTAACTTTGAACGTATTCACGGGCTGGGTTTTTGCTACGACATGATCCCCGCCATCAAACGACTTTACCCATTAAAAGAGGATCAGGTTGCGGCGCTCAGGCGACACCTGGTGTTCTTCAATACCACGCCAGCCGTATGTGGCCCGGTCATCGGCGTCACTGCCGCCATGGAAGAGGCGCGAGCCAACGGCGCGGAAATTGATGACGGTACCATTAACGGCATCAAAGTCGGCCTGATGGGACCGTTGGCAGGTGTTGGCGATCCACTGGTCTGGGGAACGCTGCGCCCGATTACCGCCGCGCTCGGCGCATCTCTGGCACTTTCGGGCAACATTCTCGGCCCCCTGCTGTTCTTCTTTATTTTCAATGCAGTACGTCTGACAATGAAATGGTATGGGCTGCAACTGGGCTTTCGTAAAGGGGTGAATATCGTCAGCGATATGGGCGGTAATTTGCTGCAAAAACTGACCGAAGGCGCGTCGATTCTCGGGCTGTTTGTAATGGGCGTACTGGTGACCAAATGGACATCGATCAACGTGCCGTTAGTGGTTTCACAAACGCCTGCCGCCGATGGTGCCACCGTCACTATGACCGTACAGAACATTCTCGACCAGCTTTGCCCTGGATTGCTGGCGCTCGGTTTGACGCTGCTGATGGTACGTCTGCTCAACAAAAAATTAACCCGGTATGGCTGATTTTCGCCCTGTTTGGTTTAGGGATTATCGGTAATGCGCTGGGCTTCCTGTCCTGATTCTTCGCCCCGGCACGACTGCCGGGGTCATCGCTCAACATGAGGTGGTTTATGAAAACAACAGCTCTGCGTCTTTATGGCAAACGTGACCTGCGTCTGGAAACCTTTGACCTTCCTGAAATGCAGGAGGATGAAATCCTCGCGACGGTGGTCACTGACAGCCTGTGCCTCTCTTCCTCGGAAAGAGGCCAATCTGGGGAAAACCATAAAAAGTACCCGACGATGTGGCGACCAATCCCATCATCATCGGCCACGAATTTTGCGGCGATATTCTGGCCGTGGGTAAAAAGTGGCAGCACAAATTCCAGCCGGGTCAGCGTTATGTGATTCAGGCCAACCTGCAACTCCCCGACCGCCCGGACTGCCCCGGCTACTCCTTCCCGTGGGTAGGCGGCGAAGCGACGCATGTGGTTATTCCCAACGAGGTCATGGAACAAGATTGCCTGCTGGCATACGACGGCGAAACCTATTTTGAAGGCTCGCTGGTTGAACCGCTTTCCTGCGTGATTGGCGCGTTCAACGCCAACTATCATCTTCAGGAAGGTAGTTATAACCACACGATGGGGATTCGCCCGCAAGGGCGCACGCTGATCCTCGGCGGCACCGGACCAATGGGACTGTTGGCGATTGATTATGCGCTACATGGACCCGTTAACCCTTCGCTGCTCGTCATTACCGATACCGACAACGACAAATTGAGTTATGCGCGCAAGCACTATCCATCAGAACCGCAAACACTGATTCATTATCTCAATGCCACCGATGCAGCATTTGATACGTTAATGGCGCTGAGTGGCGGTCACGGCTTCGATGATATTTTCGTCTTTGTGCCTAATGAAGGACTGGTGACTCTCGCCTCTTCCTTGCTGGCGACAGATGGTTGCCTGAATTTCTTCGCCGGACCGCAGGATAAGCACTTCAGCGCGCCAATTAATTTCTACGATGTGCATTATGCATTTACCCACTACGTAGGCACGTCAGGCGGCAATACCGACGACATGCGCGCAGCGGTCAAATTGATTGAAGAGAAAAAAGTGCAGGCCGCAAAAGTGGTAACACATATTCTTGGGCTGAATGCCGCGGGCGAAACCACGCTTGAATTGCCTGCCGTCGGCGGCGGGAAAAAACTGGTGTATACCGGGAAATATCTGCCGCTGACATCACTCACGCAGATTCAGGATGAAGAACTGGCGGCGATTCTGGCGCGTCATCAGGGAGTCTGGTCTGGCGAGGCGGAGCAGTACCTGCTCGCCCATGCAGAGGCGATTTCCCATGATTAATCGCGATACTCAACTCTGCATGTCGCTGGCCGGCCGCCCCGGTAACTTCGGCACGCGTTTTCACAATTATCTTTATGAAAAGCTGGGGCTGAATTTCATCTATAAAGCGTTCACCACCCAGGATATTGCAGCGGCGGTGAAAGGGGTTCGCGCGTTGGGTATTCGCGGTTGCGCTGTGTCGATGCCGTTTAAAGAAAGCTGCATGCCTTTTCTCGACGCGATCGATCCGTCGGCGAAGGTCATTGATTCCGTGAATACCATCGTGAATGACGACGGCAGGCTGACCGGGTTTAACACCGACTATATCGCGGTGAAAAGCCTGATTACCCACCACCAGCTCAATACCACCACGCGAGTGATGATTCGCGGCAGTGGCGGCATGGGCAAAGCGGTGATTGCCGCCTTTCGCGACGCGGGGTTTACGGATGTTATCATTGCCGCCCGCAACCGCGAGAGCGGCCCGGCGCTGGCGAAGCAGTATGGGTTTCAGTGGCAACCGCAGCCGGAAGGCATCGCCTGCGACATTCTGGTCAACGTGACGCCCGTTGGCATGAGCGGCGGTAAAGAGAGCCATGAGCTGGCCTTCAGCGAAGCGATGGTCTCAACGGCAAGCGTCGTTTTTGATGTCGTGGCCTTGCCGCCGGAAACGCCGCTCATTCGCCTGGCGCAACGGCTTGATAAGCAGACGATTAGCGGTGCGGAGGTGATTGCTTTACAGGCCGTCGAGCAGTTCGCAATGTATACCGGCGTACGGCCTGATGCGCAACTGATTGCTGAGGCGGCACAATTTGCACGAGAAGGATAAGAAACATCAGCGCCTTGTTTGCCACGCCAGAAGCAATGCGCAACATCGTGAGCCATGTCAGTAAGCGGTTAAAATCACAGTGGTAGCATGGCTCCCGTGATTTCTTACTAACCGGAGAAGTAATGGAACTGCTTTTATTGAGTAACTCGACGCTGCCGGGTAAAGCCTGGCTGGAACACGCGCTGCCGCTGATTGCTGAACAGTTGCAGGGTCGCCGTTCAGCGGTATTTATTCCTTTCGCTGGCGTAACGCAGACCTGGGATGATTACACAGCGAAAACGGCTGCGGTTCTCGCTCCGCTGGGTGTTTCTGTCACCGGTATTCATAGCGTTGTCGATCCCGTTGCCGCGATTGAAAATGCTGAGATCGTGATTGTCGGCGGCGGTAATACTTTCCAGTTGCTGAAACAGTGCCGCGAGCGCGGGCTGCTGCCACCAATTACTGACGTGGTGAAACGTGGCGCGCTGTATATTGGCTGGAGCGCAGGCGCTAACCTTGCTTGCCCAACCATTCGTACCACCAACGATATGCCGATTGTCGATCCGCAAGGTTTCGATGCGCTGAATCTGTTCCCGTTGCAAATCAACCCGCACTTCACCAACGCGCTGCCGGAAGGCCATAAAGGTGAAACGCGTGAGCAGCGTATTCGCGAACTGCTGGTCGTCGCGCCAGAACTCACAATTATTGGTCTACCGGAAGGTAACTGGATCACGGTGAGTAAAGGTCACGCTACGCTGGGTGGCCCGAACACCACTTATGTGTTTAAGGCTGGTGAAGAAGCGGTGCCGCTGGAAGCGGGTCACCGTTTTTAAATGAATTGCCGGATGCATGATCCGGCATCTTGTTCATCGTGCCTGATGCGACGCTTTACGCGTCTTATCAGGCCTACAGGGTCACGGTATTAATACTCGTCCCGTCCTTCGTCTTCATCCGGCTGTTCCAGCACACTGTAAGCCACCGAACAAAACAGCGAGTTCAGACGCTGCATATCTCCCAGTAAGCCTAAATGTAGCGAACTGGTTTCAATGCTTTGCACGTTTTGCTGATGCAGGCGATCGACGTGAGCATGGGAATAACGGCGATTAAGAATGCGAAAGCGATGCTTGCTGCGGCGCAAACGACGGGCGCTGGTAACATCGCCAGAGAAGAAAACCGACATTGCCAGTTTTAAATTACTGAGCAATTGCTCATAGAGCGCATCCAGTTCCTTCAAGCCATCAAGCGAAAATGCCCGCCGTGCTGCCAGCGATTTATCGGCAATTTCGCTCCCCATGCGCTCGACGATATCGGAGGCCTGTTCAAGGTTGAGCGACATTTCGATGATCTCCGCCCAGCGGCGCGACTCTTCCTCCGCCAGCTCTTCTTTTGGCATCCGCGCCAGATACAGCTTAATGGCGGTATAGAGAACGTTGATATCATCAGCCAGCTTACGCAGCTCTTTCTCCTGCCGTGGCTCGCCGTGCATCACTTTATTCAACCCTTCCATCATCTGTTCCATGGCGTCGCCAATGCGCAGGGTTTCGCGGGCAGCGTTCGCCAGAGCAAGCGTGGGCGTATCCAGCGCGCTGACATCCAGATGTTTAGGCCGTAGCTGGGTATCCAGTTCCGGTTCATCGCGAATAATCGTTTTGCAAAACCGTGCCATCGGGTCAACGAATGGCAACATGACCAGGCAGCGTACAAGGTTGTAGAAGACGTGGAAATAGATCACCAGTTCCGCTTTTGGCAATGGCAACTTCCCCATTGTCTCTGCCAGCAAATGAACAAACGGCAGGATAATCAGGCTACCCACCAGCTTAAACAGCAGGCTACCCAGCGCGACACGGCGGGCTGCGGCATTGGCGGCACTGTTGTTGAGCATCGCCAGCAGACCGGAACCGAGGTTAGCACCAATCACCAGACAGAGCGCCACGGGGAAGGAGATAATGCCTGCGGCGGTCAGAGTCGCGGTCAGCAGTACAGCAGCAAGGCTGGAGTAGCTGATAATGGCGAACATCGCGCCAATCAGCGCATCCAGCAGAATATCGCCGGTCAGCGAGGCAAAGATCACCTGAACGCCGTTTGCCTGGGTGATCGGCGTTACGGCCTGCACAATCAACTCCAGCGCCAGCAAAATCAGCCCAAGACCAATACCGACGCGGCCCAGTTGCCCGGCGCGTGACTGTTTGCGTCCGAGGAAAAAAATCACGCCGATAAAAATAAGTAACGGTGACAGCCAGGATAAGTCGAAGGTGAGAATACGCGCCATTAGCGCCGTCCCGACATCTGCACCCAGCACAATCACCAGAGCCGGTGCGAGGGCTACCAGATCCTGAGCGACAAACGAGGTCACCAGCATGGTGGTGGCATTACTGCTCTGCACCAGTGCGGTAACGCCTATCCCCGCGCAAAAGGCGAGCGGCTTCTTTTCGACGCTTCGGCTAAGAACAGTACGCAGACGCGCGCCGAAGACGCGCATTACGCCGGTTCGAACAATATGAGTCCCCCAGACCAGCAGGGCGACGGCAGAAAGCAGGTGAAGCAGCGTTAACACGAGTTCAGGTTCTCCTTATCGTTATATGTTCCTGAAGCAATTGAATGACCAAAGGACCGGAAACACGCTGACTGGCATCTTTACTGTGCCTTTTGACATTCGTTTTTCCGGCTAAGATTATTCCAGCCTGTTTCCAGTATAAGTGTTTCATATTAATAAAGAGACAGGGCACTCATTGAGCGCCCTGTTTGTTGTAAGGAAAAGTGACAGATTTGTGAATCAGTCCGCGTCATACCCCAGATTCGGTGCCAGCCAGCGCTCAACATCTGAGACGCTCATACCTTTACGGCGGGCATAGTCTTCAACCTGATCGCGCTGGATTTGCGCCACCGCGTAATACTTGCTGTCCGGGTGGCTGAAATACCAACCCGAAACCGATGCACCGGGCCACATGGCGAAAGATTCTGTGAGTTTCATGCCGGTATGTTTTTCCACTTCCAGCAGCTCCCAGATGGTGGCTTTTTCCGTATGTTCCGGGCAGGCCGGATAGCCCGGTGCCGGACGGATGCCCTGGTAGTTTTCGCGGATCAGCTCTTCGTTGCTGAGGTTCTCGTTCGGCGCATAGCCCCAGTAGACTTTACGCACACGCTCATGGAGATACTCCGCAAAGGCTTCCGCCAGACGGTCTGCAAGGGCTTTCACCATGATTTTGTTGTAATCATCGTGCTGCGCTTCAAAGGCATCAGCCAGTGCGTCCTCTTCCAGCCCGCCAGTCACGGCAAATGCGCCGATGTAATCTGCTTTACCAGAAAGCTTCGGCGCAACGAAGTCAGCGAGACAGTAGTTAGCGAAGCCGGTTTTTTCGGTCTGTTGGCGCAGATGGTGGCTGACGTTGATCACATGGGTACGCGTTTCGTCACGGTAGATTTCAATGTCATCGCCCACACGGTTTGCCGGGAACAGGCCCACCACGCCACGCGGGTTCAGCATTTTTTCGGCGCTTAATTTATCCAGCATGTCGTTGGCGTCTTTAAACAGCCGCTGCGCCTCAACACCTACCACTTCATCTTCCAGAATGCGCGGATACTTCCCGGCCAGCGACCAGGTCATAAAGAACGGCGTCCAGTCGATGTAATTACGCAGCGTTTCGATGCTGGCTTCGACTTCCTGCACACCGAGACGGTGCGCCACCGGCGGCGTGTAAGCCTGCCAGTCAAAAGCGAAGTCGTTATCACGCGCCGCTTCCAGCGTGACCGGTGGTGTGCGTGGTTTCTTTCGTCCGTGCTGAATACGCACGGTTTCGTACTCCTTGCGGGTACGAGCAACGAAATCATCGCGCTGAGTGTCGGAAAGCAACGCCGCCACCACACCAACGGTGCGTGAAGCGTTCTGCACATACACCGTCGGGCCGCTGTAGTTCTGCTCAATTTTCACCGCCGTGTGCGCTTTTGAGGTGGTCGCGCCGCCAATCAATAGCGGAATGGTGAAGCCCTGACGCTCCATCTCTTTCGCCACGTTAACCATCTCGTCCAGCGACGGCGTGATCAGCCCCGAAAGGCCAATCAAATCAGCATTCACTTCTTTAGCGGTACGGAGAATTTTTTCCGCAGGCACCATCACGCCGAGATCGACAATTTCGTAGTTGTTACATTGCAGCACCACGCCAACGATATTTTTACCGATGTCGTGGACATCGCCCTTCACTGTGGCGATCACCATCTTGCCGTTGGTTTTACCCTGCTCTTTGCTGGCTTCAATGAACGGCTCGAGATACGCCACCGCCTGTTTCATGACGCGCGCCGATTTCACCACCTGCGGCAGGAACATTTTGCCCTCGCCAAACAGGTCGCCGACCACGTTCATGCCGTCCATCAACGGGCCTTCAATCACTTCAATCGGACGCGTAGCCTGCTGGCGGGCTTCTTCGGTATCCTGCTCGATAAACTCGGTAATGCCTTTGACCAGCGAGTATTCCAGACGTTTATTCACTTCCCACGAACGCCACTCTGCCTGCTGGGTGTTAGCGGTGTCGTCGGTTTTGCTGCCGCGATATTTCTCGGCAAGCTCGAGTAAACGCTCGGTGCCATCGTCGCGACGGTTGAGGATCACATCCTCCACCGCGTCGCGTAGCTCGGTAGGCAGGTCGTCGTAAATCGCCAATTGCCCGGCGTTGACGATCCCCATATCCATGCCATTGCGAATAGCGTAGTAGAGGAACACCGCGTGAATGGCTTCGCGCACCGGATCGTTGCCACGGAATGAGAAAGAAACGTTAGAAACGCCGCCGGAAATCAGTGCGTGCGGCAGTTCACGTTTGATGTCTTCACACGCGCCGATAAAGTCCTGCGCGTAATTGTTGTGCTCTTCAATGCCAGTTGCGACCGCGAAGATGTTCGGGTCGAAGATGATATCTTCAGCCGGGAAGCCAACCTCTTCGGTGAGGATTTTGTACGCCCGACGGCAAATCTCGATTTTCCGTGCGCGGGTATCGGCCTGGCCCTGTTCGTCAAAAGCCATTACCACGACTGCCGCACCGTAACGACGCAACAATTTCGCGTGATGGATAAAAGCGTCGACGCCTTCTTTCATCGAAATAGAGTTAACAATGCCTTTGCCCTGGATACACTTCAGACCTTTTTCAATGACATCCCATTTTGAGGAGTCGATCATAATCGGCACGCGAGCGATATCCGGTTCACCGGCAATCAGATTGAGAAAACGCACCATCGCCGCTTCGGCGTCGAGCATCCCTTCATCCATGTTGATATCGATAATCTGCGCACCGTTTTCCACCTGCTGACGCGCCACATCCAGCGCCTCGCTGTATTTCTCTTCTTTGATCAGGCGCTTGAACTTAGCGGAACCGGTGACGTTGGTGCGTTCACCCACGTTCACAAACAGGCTATCTTCGCCAATGTTCAGCGGCTCCAGGCCGGACAAACGGCAGGCTACGGGGATTTCCGGCAGTTTGCGCGGCGCTAATCCTTCTACTGCACGACTCATCGCTGCAATATGTTGTGGCGTGGTGCCACAGCAGCCGCCGACGATATTGAGAAAGCCCGCTTGCGCCCATTCACGTATCTGTTTTGCCATCGTGTCGGCGTCGAGATCGTACTCACCAAAGGCGTTGGGTAGCCCGGCGTTTGGGTGCGCGGTGACGTAGCATTCCGCAATCCGTGACAGCTCCTGCACGTACTGGCGCAGTTCGTCTGGCCCCAGCGCACAGTTAAGGCCGAAAGTCAGCGCTTCGGCGTGGCGCAGAGAGTTATAAAACGCTTCGGTGGTCTGCCCGGAGAGCGTGCGCCCGGAGGCGTCGGTGATGGTGCCGGAGATCATAATCGGCAGCTCAACGCCCAGCGCTTCAAACTCCGTTTTCACCGCAAAAACCGCCGCTTTGGCGTTAAGGGTGTCGAAAACGGTTTCGATCAGGATCAGATCCGCACCACCTTCCACCAGCGCTTTGGTGGATTCGCGATAGGCCGCCACCAGCTGGTCAAAAGTGATGTTGCGGAATGCCGGATCGTTGACGTCCGGAGAAATAGACGCCGTGCGGTTGGTCGGGCCGAGAACACCGGCAACGTAGCGCGGTTTCTCCGGCGTGCGCGCGGTCCACTCATCAGCACAGGCGCGCGCCAGTTTCGCCGCCGCAAAGTTGATTTCCGCCGACAGGGATTCCATCTGGTAATCCGCCATCGCAATGGTTGTGGAGTTGAAGGTGTTGGTTTCGATGATATCCGCGCCCGCTTCAAAGTAGGCGTTGTGGATAGCGGCGATCACTTCCGGTTTACTGAGTACCAGCAGGTCGTTGTTGCCTTTGAGGTCGCATGGCCAGTCGGCAAAGCGTTCACCACGAAAATCGGCTTCGTTCAGTCGATAGCTCTGGATCATGGTGCCCATACCGCCGTCCAGCACCAGAATACGTTCATTTAACTGCGCACGCAGTTGTTCCACTTTGCTGCTCACACTTGCTCCCGACACGCTCAACCCAGATTTAATAAAAATTCAACAAACCATACTGGCATAAACGCATCTGTGGTAAAAGCGACCACCACGCAACATGAGATTTGTTCAACATTAACTCATCGGATCAGTTCAGCAACTATTGCATTAGCTAACAATAAAAATGAAAATGATTTCCACGATACAGAAAAAGGAGACTGTCATGGTCGCACCCATTCCCGCGAAACGCGGCAGAAAACCCGCCGTTGCCACCGCACCAGCGACTGGACAGGTTCAGTCTTTAACGCGTGGCCTGAAATTACTGGAGTGGATTGCCGAATCCAATGGCAGTGTGGCACTCACGGAGCTGGCGCAACAAGCCGGGTTACCCAATTCCACGACCCACCGCCTGCTAACCACGATGCAACAGCAGGGTTTCGTGCGTCAGGTTGGCGAACTGGGACACTGGGCAATCGGCGCACATGCCTTTATGGTCGGCAGCAGCTTTCTCCAGAGCCGTAATTTGTTAGCAATTGTTCACCCTATCCTGCGCAATTTAATGGAAGAGTCTGGCGAAACGGTCAATATGGCGGTGCTTGATCAAAGCGATCATGAAGCGATTATTATCGACCAGGTACAGTGTACCCACCTGATGCGAATGTCCGCGCCTATCGGCGGTAAATTACCTATGCACGCTTCCGGTGCGGGTAAAGCCTTTTTTAGCCCAACTGAGCGAAGAACAGGTGACGAAGCTGTTGCACCGCAAAGGGTTACATGCCTATACCCACGCAACGCTGGTGTCTCCTGTGCATTTAAAAGAAGATCTCGCCCAAACGCGCAAACGGGGTTATTCATTTGACGATGAGGAACATGCGCTGGGGCTACGTTGCCTTGCAGCGTGTATTTTCGATGAGCACCGTGAACCGTTTGCCGCAATTTCTATTTCCGGACCGATTTCACGTATTACCGATGACCGCGTGACCGAGTTTGGCGCGATGGTGATTAAAGCGGCGAAGGAAGTGACGCTGGCGTACGGTGGAATGCGCTGACTTTTTCGCCTCTGATTTATACGAATCGAACGCTAAACCTCTGCCTACGCCGATACGCATAAACATCTTCCACATGCCCGTCACGGATACGGTTTTGTAGCGCGCGCCAGTAGTCGGCGCGGAACAGGTCGGCGTGCATCTCTTCAAACAGTGGCCCAATACGCGAGTCGGCGCATAGCCAATGGCGAAACTCTTCCGGGAAAACATCGCCCGGCGAGACGCTGTACCACGGCTCACTGGCAAGTTCGTCCTCCGGGTAGCGCGGCGGCGGGATGTCGCGGAAATTCACTTCCGTCATGTAGCAAATTTCATCGTAATCATAAAACACCACACGCCCGTGACGGGTGACACCGAAGTTTTTAAACAGCATGTCGCCAGGGAAAATGTTAGCAGCGGCAAGCTGGCGAATAGCGTTACCGTATTCTTCAATGGCGTCGCGCAGCTGCTGACCTTCCACTTGTTCCAGCCAGATATTGAGCGGCACCATCCGCCGCTCGATATAAAGATGGCGAATCACAATTTGTTCGCCGAGATCGGTGATTTTTTCCGCTGCTTCCTGGAGCAGTAATTCCATTAATGCCGGGGAAATATGCCGCTTCTCCAGCACAAAGTTTTCAAACTCCTGGGTGTCCGCCATTCGGCCCACACGATCGTGCTCTTTCACCAGTTGGTAGCAGGCACGAACGTGAGCGGCAGACATCTCTTTCTGCGGCGCGAACCTGTCTTTGATGACTTTGAAGACCCGATCAAAACCCGGCAACGTAAACACCAGCATCACCATGCCACGAATACCCGGCGCTTCAATGAACTGCTCATTACAGCCCTGTAGATAAACGAGATATTCGCGGTAGCTTTCGGTTTTAGCGTGCTTCTGGCAGCCGATAGCCATATACAATTCAGCGGTGGTTTTACCTGGCAGAATTTCCCGTAGCCACTCGACCAGCGCTGCGGGCAGCGGTGCATAAACCATAAAATAAGAACGCGCAAAGCCAAAAACAATGCTCGCTTCGGCGGTCGTCGTCAGGCAAGTATCAATAAATAACTCGCCGTCGTCCGTCTGGTGGATCGGCAGCAAAAATGGCAATGTGCCGGAAGGCGTGATCAGTTTGCCCACCAGCCAGGCGGCTTTATTGCGGTAAAACAGTTCGTTCGCCACCTGTAAATGACTTTCCGCGAGGTTGTCTGTCCCCAGCGTTTCCGTCAGATGGCGAACGATGTAATGAATGTCACGGCTTTTATTCTGCCAGCGCAGACGCAACGGCAGGTCGCTGATAACACGCATCAGCAGAGATTCCCAGCCGTGATCGGGGTGAAAGTCTTTCGCCAGCGGGCGCGGAATGGTACGAAAACGGCGCTCTGGCTGGGAGCTAAAGATAAAAAGCCGCTCGGGAGTAAGCGAGCGGTGGTCAAATAACCGACAGTACACGGAGTTAAAAAAGCTCTCCGCAATCTCGAAGCGCGGGTAATCCGGCAACAGCCGCGTGTAATGCTCTTTGACGCGCAGTAAAAATGCCGCGTCCGTGCTTTGGCCGTTGGTAATGCAGCGCAGTTGCTCCACCACCAGACCCACGTGATGATCGTAAAGATGGATACGGTTTTTCATCGCCTGCTGGACAGCATGCCAGTCGGCCTGTTCGAAACGCTGCTGCGCCCCGGAAGTCACTTCGAGGAATCGACCATACTGAGCATCGAAGCCTTGCAAAATGGTTTGTGCAATCAGTAATTCCAGGCCACGCGGCATTTAGCGCCCTCATCAGGAGCAGAGAATTGCCGGATGCGGCGTAAATGCCTTATCCGGCCTACAGTCAGCAACGTTTGTAGGTTGCTTAGAACTGCGATTCTTCAGTGGAGCCGGTCAGCGCGGTGACTGAAGACGTGCCGCCCTGAATAATGGTCGTCACTTTATCGAAGTAACCTGTACCCACTTCCTGCTGGTGAGATACGAAGGTATAGCCATCTTTCGCGGCGGCAAATTCCGGCTGCTGCACTTTCTCAACGTAGTGCTTCATACCTTCGCCCTGGGCATAGGCGTTTGCCAGATCGAACATGTTAAACCACATGCTGTGGATGCCTGCCAGGGTGATGAACTGGAACTTGTAGCCCATATCCGACAGCTGCTGCTGGAAGCTGGCAATAGTTTTGTCGTCGAGGTTTTTCTGCCAGTTGAACGACGGCGAGCAGTTATAAGCCAGCAGTTTGCCCGGATATTTCGCGTGGATGGCTTGTGCAAAGCGACGCGCCAGTTCCAGATCCGGCGTGGAGGTTTCACACCATACCAGGTCAGCATATGGCGCATACGCCAGGCCACGGCTGATCGCTTGTTCAATACCTGCATGAGTACGGAAGAAGCCTTCGCTGGTACGCTCGCCGGTAATAAATTCGCTGTCATATGGGTCGCAATCGGAGGTAATCAGATCCGCCGCATCGGCATCGGTACGAGCAACCAGCAGGGTTGGAACGCCCGTCACGTCAGCTGCCAGACGCGCCGCGACCAGTTTCTGAATAGCTTCCTGAGTTGGCACTAAAACTTTGCCGCCCATGTGACCGCATTTCTTCACTGATGCCAGCTGATCTTCGAAGTGAACTGCCGCTGCACCGGCTTCAATCATCGCTTTCATCAGTTCAAAGGCATTCAGGACACCGCCAAAACCGGCTTCCGCATCGGCAACGATCGGCAGGAAGTAATCGACATAGCGCGGATCGCCCGGCTCAATGCCTGCGGACCATTGGATCTGATCCGCACGGCGGAAGGTGTTGTTGATCCGCTCCACCACAGCTGGCACCGAGTTTGCCGGATAGAGCGACTGATCCGGATACATGCTGGCCGCCAGGTTAGCGTCCGCCGCTACCTGCCATCCCGACAGATAGACTGCTTCAATACCCGCTTTCGCCTGTTGCAGCGCCTGACCGCCAGTCAGTGCACCGAGGCTGTTGATGTAGCCTTTTTTCGACTCGCCGTGCAGCAGACGCCACATTTTCGCCGCACCCAGTTGCGCCAGCGTGCATTCAGGATTGACTGAACCGCGTAATTTCACCACATCTTCCGCGCTGTACGGGCGAGTAATGCCTTCCCAACGCGGTTGAGTCCACTCTTTCTGTAATTCTTCAATTTGTTGTGTACGGGTTTTCATGTGCAGATGCTCCATAGTTATGTGGTGGTTTACGCTAACAGGCGGTAGCCTGGCAGGGTCAGGAAATCAATTAACTCATCGGAAGTGGTGATCTGTTCCATCAAGCGTGCGGCATCGTCAAAACGCCCCTGGGAGAAACGTTCTTCGCCCAGTTCGCTGGCAATGACTTTCATCTCTTCGCCCAGCATCTGGCGGAACAAGGCTTTAGTCACCGGTTTGCCATTGCTCAACGTTTTTTGATGATGGATCCACTGCCAGATTGAGGTACGGGAAATTTCAGCCGTCGCCGCATCTTCCATCAGGCCATAAATCGGCACACAGCCATTGCCAGAGATCCACGCTTCGATGTACTGCACAGCCACGCGAATGTTGGCGCGCATACCTTCTTCGGTGCGTTCACCATCACAAGGTGCCAGCAGCTGATCGGCAGTAATCGGCGCGTCTTGTTCGCGCATCACTTCAAGCTGATTTTTACGGGAGCCGAGAATGTCGTTGAATACCGCCATTGCCGTATCCGCAAGGCCTGGGTGGGCAATCCATGTGCCATCGTGACCGTTATTAGCTTCCAGCGATTTATCCGCTTTTACTTTGTTGAGCACCTGGTTATTGCGCTCTTCATCTTTGCTCGGAATAAATGCCGCCATACCGCCCATCGCAAAAGCACCGCGTTTATGGCAGGTTTTAATCAACAGGCGTGAGTAAGCATTCAGGAAGGGTTTATCCATCGTCACTGCCTGTCTATCTGGCAGGACGCGATCGGGATAGTTTTTCAGCGTTTTGATATAACTGAAGATGTAATCCCAACGACCGCAGTTCAGACCAACAATATGGTCACGCAGCGCGTGAAGGATTTCATCCATCTGGAACACGGCGGGCAGCGTTTCAATCAGCAACGTCGCCTTGATGGTGCCGCGCGGCAGATTAAAGCGATCTTCTGCATAGCTGAAGACTTCGCTCCACCAGGCCGCTTCCTGCCAGGACTGGGTTTTCGGCAGATAGAAATAGGGACCGCTGCCCTTTGCCAACAGTGCCTGATAGTTGTGGAAGAAATAGAGCGCAAAATCAAACAGGCTACCGGGGATTGCCTCACCACGCCAGGTGACATGTTTTTCCGGCAAGTGCAGACCGCGTACCCGACAAATCAAAACCGCTGGATTGGGCTTGAGCTGATAAATTTTGCCTGCTTCATTGCTATAGCTGATGGTGCCGTTAACCGCATCGCGCAGGTTAATTTGCCCATCGATCACTTTGTTCCAGTCCGGGGCCAGTGAATCTTCGAAATCGGCCATAAAGACTTTCACATTGGCGTTGAGCGCGTTGATCACCATCTTGCGCTCAACCGGGCCGGTAATCTCTACCCGACGATCTTGTAAGTCCGCGGGAATACCACGAATTTTCCAGTCAGCATCACGAATGGAAGCTGTTTCCGAAATAAAATCAGGCAACGTTCCGTTATCGATATCCTGCTGCTGCTGAATGCGCGCTGCCAGAAGTTTATTGCGTTGTGGCGTAAAATGCGTCACCAGCTCAGTCAGAAATTCTACCGCTTCGGCAGTAAGAATTTGCTTCTCCTGCTCGCCATACGGCCTTATGAAAGCCAGTTCATCGGTTGTTGTTGCCTGTTCAGTCATCGTGCAGCTCCTCGTCATGGATCCGAAAACTTCCCCACTGTGAACGAAGGATTGTTGTGCGCTTTTCGTTCAGCACAACTAAGACTACTCATTTAAAATGCAAAATCAAAAACAATTTCCATTTTAATTAAAAATACTTGATAACTTATTGATAACAATATGAATAAATTTTATTCACCTACTGAGGTGCGTTTCGGAAATAAAAAAGGCACCCGAAGGTGCCTGAGGTAAGGTGCTGAATCGCTTAACGATCGACTATCACAGAAGATTAATCCAGCGTTGGATTCATGTGCCGTAGATCGTATGGCGTGATCTGGTAGACGTAATAGTTGAGCCAGTTGGTAAACAGCAAATTACCGTGACTACGCCAGCTCGCTCGCGGTTTGTTTTGCGGATCATTGTGCGGGAAATAGTTATACGGTACTTCCGGGTCTAGTCCGGCTTCCACATCGCGGAAATATTCCTGCGCCAGCGTTTGCGCATCATATTCGGGATGGCCCGTCACAAAGGCAATGCGCTTATCTTTGCTGGCAAACAGATATGCATCCCCTTCTTCCGTCTCTGCCAGAATTTCCAGATCGGTGTAATCACGAATCAACGCTGCCGGAAAGTCAGCATAGCGCGAATGCGGTGCCAGGAATGAATCATCAAAGCCACGCGTCAGAAGCGCATGAGGATGGAGAATATGATGCTCGTAAACGCCAGAGAGTTTGTCGGTGCGAGTTTGCTTAGGAATGCCGTAGAGGATATTTAGCGCGGCCTGTACCGCCCAGCAGACAAACAGCGTCGAGGTGACGTGATCTTTCGACCACTCCAGCACCTGTTTGATCTGCGGCCAGTAAGCGACATCATTAAACTCCACCAGGCCCAGCGGCGCGCCGGTAACTATCAGACCGTCAAAGTTTTGTTCCTGAATATCTTCAAAGTTACAGTAGAAGTTATTCAGATGCTCTGCGGGCGTGTTGCGCGATTCACGGGAATCAATGCGCAACAGCTGAATATCGACCTGCAAAGGTGAGTTTGAAAGCAGGCGCAGAAACTGATTTTCAGTTTCGATCTTCTTCGGCATCAGGTTAAGGATAAGTACCTTTAGCGGACGAATTTCCTGACCAGACGCACGAGAAGTTGTCATCACAAAGACGTTTTCTTCACGCAAGAAATTGACGGCGGGTAGCTCGTCCGGCACACGAATCGGCATAACCTGATTACCTCACTACATACGCTTATACGTTTAGACATCCAGATAGCTGAAGATAACCAGAAAATTTGCCAATGTCGAGTCTGCATGTTGAAGGTGAGAAAGTTTCAAGGAAAAGGCTACGTTAGAATATAAGAATGACGAAAAGGAGAGAAAATGGTTATTAGTATTCGCCGCTCACGGCATGAGGAAGGGGAGGAACTCGTTGCGATTTGGTGTCGTTCTGTCGATGCCACTCACGATTTTTTATCAGCAGAGTATCGGGCCGAGCTGGAGGAGCTAGTTCGTTCCTTCTTGCCGGAAGCGCCGTTGTGGGTCGCGGTTAATGAGCGGGATCGGCTGGTTGGGTTTATGTTGTTAAGTGGGCAGCATATGGATGCGCTTTTTGTCGATCCTGATGCGCGCGGTTGTGGCGTGGGCCGGATGCTGGTGGAACATGCGCTCTCGATGGCACCGGAACTGACAACCAATGTTAATGAGCAAAATAAGCAGGCTGTTGGGTTCTATAAGAAGATGGGTTTTAAGGTTACGGGACGCTCTGAGGTGGACGATTTGGGGAAACCGTATCCATTGCTGAATCTGGCATATGTGGGGGAATAAGCTGCCCCCTATCGTGCTATCGTGCCTGCGTAAGCTGGAGCAGACGCGCCAGCGTCGCAGCCGGCCGTTTTCTGCACCAGCGCAAAAAGGCCATCCTGACGGATGGCCTTCTGCTAAATTTGATGCCTGGCAGTTCCCTACTCTCGCATGGGGAGACCCCACACTACCATCGGCGCTACGGCGTTTCACTTCTGAGTTCGGCATGGGGTCAGGTGGGACCACCGCGCTAAGGCCGCCAGGCAAATTCTGTTTATCAGACCGCTTCTGCGTTCTGATTTAATCTGTATCAGGCTGAAAATCTTCTCTCATCCGCCAAAACATCTTCGGCGTTGTAAGGTTAAGCCTCACGGTTCATTAGTACCGGTTAGCTCAACGCATCGCTGCGCTTACACACCCGGCCTATTAACGTCGTCGTCTTCAACGTTCCTTCAGGACCCTTAAAGAGTCAGGGAGAACTCATCTCGGGGCAAGTTTCGTGCTTAGATGCTTTCAGCACTTATCTCTTCCGCATTTAGCTACCGGGCAGTGCCATTGGCATGACAACCCGAACACCAGTGATGCGTCCACTCCGGTCCTCTCGTACTAGGAGCAGCCCCCCTCAGTTCTCCAGCGCCCACGGCAGATAGGGACCGAACTGTCTCACGACGTTCTAAACCCAGCTCGCGTACCACTTTAAATGGCGAACAGCCATACCCTTTGGGACCTACTTCAGCCCCAGGATGTGATGAGCCGACATCGAGGTGCCAAACACCGCCGTCGATATGAACTCTTGGGCGGTATCAGCCTGTTATCCCCGGAGTACCTTTTATCCGTTGAGCGATGGCCCTTCCATTCAGAACCACCGGATCACTATGACCTGCTTTCGCACCTGCTCGCGCCGTCACGCTCGCAGTCAAGCTGGCTTATGCCATTGCACTAACCTCCTGATGTCCGACCAGATTAGCCAACCTTCGTGCTCCTCCGTTACTCTTTTAGGAGGAGACCGCCCCAGTCAAACTACCCACCAGACACTGTCCGCAACCCCGGTAAGGGGCCAACGTTAGAACATCAAACATTAAAGGGTGGTATTTCAAGGCCGGCTCCATGCAGACTGGCGTCCACACTTCAAAGCCTCCCACCTATCCTACACATCAAGGCCCAGTGTTCAGTGTCAAGCTATAGTAAAGGTTCACGGGGTCTTTCCGTCTTGCCGCGGGTACACTGCATCTTCACAGCGAGTTCAATTTCACTGAGTCTCGGGTGGAGACAGCCTGGCCATCATTACGCCATTCGTGCAGGTCGGAACTTACCCGACAAGGAATTTCGCTACCTTAGGACCGTTATAGTTACGGCCGCCGTTTACCGGGGCTTCGATCAAGAGCTTCGCGTTACCGCTAACCCCATCAATTAACCTTCCGGCACCGGGCAGGCGTCACACCGTATACGTCCACTTTCGTGTTTGCACAGTGCTGTGTTTTTAATAAACAGTTGCAGCCAGCTGGTATCTTCGACTGATTTCAGCTCCATCCGCAAGGGACTTCACCTACATATCAGCGTGCCTTCTCCCGAAGTTACGGCACCATTTTGCCTAGTTCCTTCACCCGAGTTCTCTCAAGCGCCTTGGTATTCTCTACCTGACCACCTGTGTCGGTTTGGGGTACGATTTGATGTTACCTGATGCTTAGAGGCTTTTCCTGGAAGCAGGGCATTTGTTGCTTCAGCACCGTAGTGCCTCGTCATCACGCCTCAGCCTTGATTTTCCGGATTTGCCTGGAAAACCAGCCTACACGCTTAAACCGGGACAACCGTCGCCCACTACTAACATAGCCTTCTCCGTCCCCCTTCGCAGTAACACCAAGTACAGGAATATTAACCTGTTTCCCATCGACTACGCCTTTCGGCCTCGCCTTAGGGGTCGACTCACCCTGCCCCGATTAACGTTGGACAGGAACCCTTGGTCTTCCGGCGAGCGGGCTTTTCACCCGCTTTATCGTTACTTATGTCAGCATTCGCACTTCTGATACCTCCAGCATACCTCACAGTACACCTTCACAGGCTTACAGAACGCTCCCCTACCCAACAACACATAGTGTCGCTGCCGCAGCTTCGGTGCATGGTTTAGCCCCGTTACATCTTCCGCGCAGGCCGACTCGACCAGTGAGCTATTACGCTTTCTTTAAATGATGGCTGCTTCTAAGCCAACATCCTGGCTGTCTGGGCCTTCCCACATCGTTTCCCACTTAACCATGACTTTGGGACCTTAGCTGGCGGTCTGGGTTGTTTCCCTCTTCACGACGGACGTTAGCACCCGCCGTGTGTCTCCCGTGATAACATTCTCCGGTATTCGCAGTTTGCATCGGGTTGGTAAGTCGGGATGACCCCTTGCCGAAACAGTGCTCTACCCCCGGAGATGAATTCACGAGGCGCTACCTAAATAGCTTTCGGGGGAGAACCAGCTATCTCCCGGTTTGATTGGCCTTTCACCCCCAGCCACAAGTCATCCGCTAATTTTTCAACATTAGTCGGTTCGGTCCTCCAGTTAGTGTTACCCAACCTTCAACCTGCCCATGGCTAGATCACCGGGTTTCGGGTCTATACCCTGCAACTTAACGCCCAGTTAAGACTCGGTTTCCCTTCGGCTCCCTATTCGGTTAACCTTGCTACAGAATATAAGTCGCTGACCCATTATACAAAAGGTACGCAGTCACCCCATTAAGAGGCTCCCACTGCTTGTACGTACACGGTTTCAGGTTCTTTTTCACTCCCCTCGCCGGGGTTCTTTTCGCCTTTCCCTCACGGTACTGGTTCACTATCGGTCAGTCAGGAGTATTTAGCCTTGGAGGATGGTCCCCCCATATTCAGACAGGATACCACGTGTCCCGCCCTACTCATCGAGCTCACAGTATGTGCATTTTTGTGTACGGGGCTGTCACCCTGTATCGCGCGCCTTTCCAGACGCTTCCACTAACACACACACTGATTCAGGCTCTGGGCTGCTCCCCGTTCGCTCGCCGCTACTGGGGGAATCTCGGTTGATTTCTTTTCCTCGGGGTACTTAGATGTTTCAGTTCCCCCGGTTCGCCTCATTAACCTATGGATTCAGTTAATGATAGTGTGTCGAAACACACTGGGTTTCCCCATTCGGAAATCGCCGGTTATAACGGTTCATATCACCTTACCGACGCTTATCGCAGATTAGCACGTCCTTCATCGCCTCTGACTGCCAGGGCATCCACCGTGTACGCTTAGTCGCTTAACCTCACAACCCGAAGATGTTTCTTTCGATTCATCATCGTGTTGCGAAAATTTGAGAGACTCACGAATAATCTTTCGACTATTCAGTGTTTCAATTTTCAGCTTGATCCAGATTTTTAAAGAGCAAATATCTCAAACGTCACCCGAAGATGAGTTTTGAGATATTAAGGCAGGTGACTTTCACTCACAAACCAGCAAGTGGCGTCCCCTAGGGGATTCGAACCCCTGTTACCGCCGTGAAAGGGCGGTGTCCTGGGCCTCTAGACGAAGGGGACGTATCAGTCTGCTTCGCAAGACGCCTTGCTTTTCACTTTCTATCAGACAATCTGTGTGAGCACTTCAAAGTACGCTTCTTTAAGGTAAGGAGGTGATCCAACCGCAGGTTCCCCTACGGTTACCTTGTTACGACTTCACCCCAGTCATGAATCACAAAGTGGTAAGCGCCCTCCCGAAGGTTAAGCTACCTACTTCTTTTGCAACCCACTCCCATGGTGTGACGGGCGGTGTGTACAAGGCCCGGGAACGTATTCACCGTGGCATTCTGATCCACGATTACTAGCGATTCCGACTTCATGGAGTCGAGTTGCAGACTCCAATCCGGACTACGACGCACTTTATGAGGTCCGCTTGCTCTCGCGAGGTCGCTTCTCTTTGTATGCGCCATTGTAGCACGTGTAGCCCTGGTCGTAAGGGCCATGATGACTTGACGTCATCCCCACCTTCCTCCAGTTTATCACTGGCAGTCTCCTTTGAGTTCCCGGCCGGACCGCTGGCAACAAAGGATAAGGGTTGCGCTCGTTGCGGGACTTAACCCAACATTTCACAACACGAGCTGACGACAGCCATGCAGCACCTGTCTCACAGTTCCCGAAGGCACCCTCGTATCTCTACAAGGTTCTGTGGATGTCAAGACCAGGTAAGGTTCTTCGCGTTGCATCGAATTAAACCACATGCTCCACCGCTTGTGCGGGCCCCCGTCAATTCATTTGAGTTTTAACCTTGCGGCCGTACTCCCCAGGCGGTCGACTTAACGCGTTAGCTCCGGAAGCCACGCCTCAAGGGCACAACCTCCAAGTCGACATCGTTTACGGCGTGGACTACCAGGGTATCTAATCCTGTTTGCTCCCCACGCTTTCGCACCTGAGCGTCAGTCTTCGTCCAGGGGGCCGCCGTCGCCACCGGTATTCCTCCAGATCTCTACGCATTTCACCGCTACACCGAATTCTACCCCCTCTACGAGACTCAAGCTTGCCAGTATCAGATGCAGTTCCCAGGTTGAGCCCGGGGATTTCACATCTGACTTAACAAACCGCCTGCGTGCGCTTTACGCCCAGTAATTCCGATTAACGCTTGCACCCTCCGTATTACCGCGGCTGCTGGCACGGAGTTAGCCGGTGCTTCTTCTGCGGGTAACGTCAATGAGCAAAGGTATTAACTTTTACTCCCTTCCTCCCCGCTGAAAGTACTTTACAACCCGAAGGCCTTCTTCATACACGCGGCATGGCTGCATCAGGCTTGCGCCCATTGTGCAATATTCCCCACTGCTGCCTCCCGTAGGAGTCTGGACCGTGTCTCAGTTCCAGTGTGGCTGGTCATCCTCTCAGACCAGCTAGGGATCGTCGCCTAGGTGAGCCTTTACCCCACCTACTAGCTAATCCCATCTGGGCACATCCGATGGCAAGAGGCCCGAAGGTCCCCCTCTTTGGTCTTGCGACGTTATGCGGTATTAGCTACCGTTTCCAGTAGTTATCCCCTCCATCAGGCAGTTTCCCAGACATTACTCACCCGTCCGCCACTCGTCAGCAAAGAAGCAAGCTTCTTCCTGTTACCGTTCGACTTGCATGTGTTAGGCCTGCCGCCAGCGTTCAATCTGAGCCATGATCAAACTCTTCAATTTAAAAGTTTGATGCTCAAAGAATTAAACTTCGTAATGAATTACGTGTTCACTCTTGAGACTTGGTATTCATTTTTCGTCTTGCGACGTTAAGAATCCGTATCTTCGAGTGCCCACACAGATTGTCTGATAAATTGTTAAAGAGCAGTTGCGACGCGGCTTTCAGCTCACTGTCGCGAGGTGGCGTATATTACGCTTTCCTCTTTCAGAGTCAACCCTGAATTTCAGGATTTTTCTCTTCAACCGAACCGGCTGTTTGTGTGAAGTGATTCACATCCGCCGTGTCAATGGAGGCGCATTATAGGGAGTTCTCCGCAGGCCGCAATAGAAAAATTGCAGAAAAATGACTGACTGCTGCATTCCCCAGCAAAACCCCGCTTTATACCTTTTTACGCACAGAGTTATCCACAATCATCAATGTAATTTCTGTATTTTTCCCACGGTAACCACTGTCAAAATTTTGATCACCATTGAAAGAGAAAAATTCGCGAGCGTTGCGCAAACGTTTTCGTTACAATGCGGGCGAAAAATAAGGATGCCCCGTTAGGGGCGTTAGCTGAGTTTTTCGCGAAAAATTCAGCTAACGCTCTCTGTAATAGTCAAATCCAGGGGATTTACCATGCAACAACGTCGTCCAGTCCGCCGCGCTCTGCTCAGTGTTTCTGACAAAGCCGGTATCGTCGAATTCGCCCAGGCACTTTCCGCACGCGGTGTGGAGCTGCTGTCTACAGGGGGCACAGCCCGTCTGTTAGCAGAAAAAGGTCTGCCGGTAACCGAAGTTTCCGATTACACCGGTTTCCCGGAGATGATGGATGGACGCGTGAAGACCCTGCATCCGAAAGTACATGGTGGCATTCTGGGCCGTCGCGGCCAGGACGATGCCATTATGGAAGAACATCAGATCCAGCCTATCGATATGGTGGTTGTTAACCTGTATCCGTTCGCCCAGACCGTTGCCCGTGAAGGTTGCTCGCTGGAAGATGCGGTTGAGAACATCGATATCGGCGGCCCAACGATGGTGCGCTCTGCCGCCAAGAACCATAAAGATGTCGCCATCGTGGTGAAGAGCAGCGACTACGACGCCATTATTAAAGAGATAGATGCCAATGAAGGCTCCCTGACTCTGGAAACTCGCTTTGACCTTGCCATCAAAGCCTTCGAACACACCGCCGCCTACGACAGCATGATTGCCAACTACTTCGGCAGCATGGTTCCGGCTTACCACGGTGAAAGCAAAGAAGCCGCCGGTCGCTTCCCACGCACGCTGAACCTGAACTTCATTAAGAAGCAGGATATGCGTTACGGCGAGAACAGCCACCAGCAGGCTGCCTTCTATATAGAAGAGAATGTCAAAGAAGCCTCCGTTGCTACCGCAACCCAGGTTCAGGGTAAAGCCCTCTCTTATAACAACATCGCCGATACCGATGCGGCGCTGGAGTGCGTGAAAGAGTTCGCCGAGCCGGCATGTGTGATTGTGAAGCACGCCAACCCTTGCGGCGTGGCTATCGGCAATTCCATTCTTGATGCTTACGATCGCGCGTACAAAACCGACCCGACCTCCGCATTCGGCGGCATTATCGCCTTTAACCGCGAGCTGGATGCGGAAACCGCGCAGGCCATCATTTCTCGTCAGTTTGTTGAAGTGATTATTGCGCCGTCCGCCAGCGAAGAAGCCCTGAAAATCACCGCCGCCAAACAGAACGTACGCGTCCTGACCTGCGGTCAGTGGGGCGAGCGTGTTCCGGGTCTTGATTTCAAACGCGTGAACGGCGGTCTGCTGGTTCAGGATCGAGACCTGGGGATGGTCGGTGCAGAAGAACTGCGCGTCGTCACCAAACGTCAGCCGAGCGAACAGGAACTGCGTGATGCGCTGTTCTGCTGGAAAGTGGCGAAGTTCGTGAAATCCAATGCTATCGTCTATGCCAAAAACAATATGACCATCGGCATAGGTGCAGGTCAGATGAGCCGCGTCTACTCCGCGAAAATCGCCGGTATTAAAGCGGCCGATGAAGGCCTGGAAGTGAAAGGTTCCTCGATGGCTTCTGACGCATTCTTCCCGTTCCGCGACGGTATTGATGCCGCCGCCGCTGCGGGTGTGACCTGTGTAATCCAGCCTGGCGGTTCTATCCGTGATGACGAAGTAATTGCCGCCGCCGACGAGCACGGTATTGCGATGCTCTTCACCGACATGCGCCACTTCCGCCATTAATGGAGCGACAGATGAAAGTATTAGTGATCGGTAATGGCGGGCGCGAGCACGCGCTGGCCTGGAAAGCGGCGCAGTCGCCGCTGGTTGAAACTGTTTTTGTTGCTCCGGGTAACGCAGGCACTGCGCTGGAACCTGCACTGCAAAACGTCGATATCGGCGTAACCGATATCCCGGCGCTGCTGGATTTCGCACAAAACGAAAAGGTAGATCTAACCATCGTCGGCCCGGAAGCGCCGCTGGTGAAAGGCGTGGTTGATACCTTCCGCGCCGCCGGGCTGAAAATCTTCGGCCCAACCGCAGGTGCGGCCCAACTGGAAGGCTCAAAAGCGTTTACCAAAGATTTCCTGGCCCGCCATAAGATCCCTACGGCGGAATACCAGAACTTCACCGAGGTAGAACCTGCGCTGGCGTATCTGCGTGAGAAAGGCGCGCCAATCGTCATTAAAGCTGACGGTCTGGCTGCCGGGAAAGGCGTTATCGTAGCGATGACGCTGGAAGAAGCGGAAGCGGCTGTTCACGATATGCTGGCGGGCAACGCGTTTGGCGACGCGGGGCATCGCATTGTTATCGAAGAGTTCCTCGACGGCGAAGAAGCGAGCTTTATCGTGATGGTAGACGGCGAGCATGTGCTGCCGATGGCCACCAGCCAGGATCACAAACGCGTAGGCGATAAAGATACCGGGCCGAACACCGGCGGGATGGGCGCTTACTCCCCTGCGCCAGTAGTGACCGATGAGGTTCATCAGCGCACGATGGAACGAATCATCTGGCCAACCGTGAAAGGCATGGCGGCAGAAGGCAACACCTACACTGGTTTTCTCTACGCGGGCCTGATGATCGACAAACAGGGCAATCCGAAGGTTATTGAATTTAACTGCCGCTTTGGCGATCCAGAAACCCAGCCGATTATGCTGCGCATGAAGTCCGATCTGGTTGAGCTTTGCCTGGCGGCCTGTGAAGGCAAGCTGGACGAGAAAACGTCCGAGTGGGATGAACGCGCTTCTCTCGGCGTGGTGATGGCTGCGGGTGGATATCCGGGCGATTACCGCACCGGCGATGTGATCCACGGCCTGCCGCTGGAAGAAGTGTCTGACGGCAAAGTGTTCCACGCTGGCACGAAACTGGCGGATGACGAGCAGGTAGTGACCAGCGGCGGGCGCGTACTGTGCGTCACCGCGCTGGGTCATACCGTGGCAGAAGCGCAGAAACGCGCTTATGCCTTAATGACCGATATCCATTGGGACGACTGCTTCTGCCGGAAAGATATCGGCTGGCGCGCTATCGAACGCGAGCAGAACTAACGCGACAGTTTTGCCAAGAGCGTTTTGCGCGTGATCCCTAACTGACGGGCGGCTTCGGTTTTGTTGCCGCCCGTTTTCTCCAGTGCCGCAAGAATCACCTCTTTTTCGACTTCCACCAGCGGCTGAATATCCTGACTTTGTACCAGCGGGATCGGCGTACTCGCAATCGCCAGCGGCAGCTCGCGTTCGGAAATATATTCCCCGGTCAGCAGCACCACCGCCCGTTCCACCGCGTTTTCCAGTTCACGAATATTTCCCGGCCAGTCGTAGTGAATCAGCAGATCCATCGCCTGGGGCGTAAAACCTTTTACCGCCTTGCGATTACGCTCGGCAAAGCGCTGAAGAAAATGGTTTGCCAGCAGAGGAATATCTTCCCCGCCGCTGACGCAGCGATGGTACTTCAATCGCCACCACGTTCAGGCGATAGTAGAGATCCTGGCGAAAACGCCCGGCATTCACCTCTGCGGCAAGATCGCGATGGGTCGCCGCAATCAGCCGGACATCAACCGAAATAGTCTGGTTGCTACCGACACGCTGAACTTCGCGCTCCTGAATCGCACGTAGCAGACGCACCTGCATCATCGGCGAGATATCGCCAATTTCATCGAGAAACAACGTGCCGCCGTCCGCCTCAACAAAGCGCCCTTCCCGGCGTTTGTCGGCCCCGGTAAACGCCCCTTTTTCGTGACCGAACAATTCAGACTCCAGCAAGGATTCGTTGAGCGCCGCGCAGTTGAGCGTTACCAGCGGTTTTTCGCTACGTGCGCTACTGGCGTGAATCGCCCTGGCGACCAGCTCTTTACCGGTGCCGGAATCGCCGTGGATCAGCACCGTGGCTTCCGATGGCGCGACGAGGGCGATTTCACTGAGCAGGTGTTGCATCGCCGGGCTTTTACCGACCATACTGAACTGGCTGGCAGACACCGCAGGCGTTTCAGCGTCAACACTGTGCGTATGTGCGAGCGCCTTTTCCAGCGTCGCCTGCAGGTTATCGAAATCCAGCGGCTTGATGAGATAATCCAGCGCCCCGGTTTTCAACGCCTCTACCGCCGTCTCGACGCTGGAGTACGCGGTCATAATCAGTACCGGAATTGCCGGATTTAACGCTTTGATCTCTTTGAGCGTGGCGATGCCGTCCATCTCTGCCATTCGCACATCGCAAAGCACAAGATCAAAAACCTGTTCCCGCACCTGCTCCAGCGCCTGTCGCCCGCTGTTCGCAAGCGCCACGTTATAGCCCCAGCCGCGCAGCAAAGCCTGCAAAATAGTGCAGTGGCTAATGTCATCATCCACCACCAGAATATCGATATTATCGTGCGTCATCCTTGTGGGTCCTTACGCGTAATATTGACCGGAAGCCAAAGGGTGAACGTTGCGCCTTTTCCCTCCTGGCTTGCGACCTGAATTGTACCACCGTGTTGTTCAACAATATTATGCACGACCGCCAGCCCCAGTCCGGTACCTTCGGCTTTGGTGGTGAAGTACGGGGTGAAGATGGCTTCAAGCTGATCTGCCGCAATTCCCTTACCGCTGTCGGTAACGCTGATTTTCACGCCCGCTCCGCTTTCATTTGCCACAACGCTAATCACGCCATGCTGACCAATAGCCTGAATGGCATTGAGATAGAGATTCAACAGGACCTGAGTCAGCCTGTCCGGATCGGCCTGAATTTCCGGTAATGTGTCGTTGGCGGTAAAGCGTAACTGGATCTCCCGGCTGTTTGCATCCTGGCTTACCAGCTGTAATGAGTGGTTAATCAGCGTGTTGAGATCCACCGCCTGCAAAGCCAGATGCGTTGGCTTAACCAGTTCCAGCAACTCGCTTACCACGCGGTTTAAACGGTCGGCTTCTTTCGCCATCACCTGCGCCAGTTGATGCGCTTCTCCCCCTGCTGGCGCGCGTTCGGCAAAGTATTTCGCCAGTCCTTTAATCGAGGAAAGTGGGTTACGGATTTCGTGGGCAACACCTGCCGCAAGATGCCCCAGCGCCACCAGCTTCTCTTTGCGCTTCATTTCATCCTGCAACAACTGGCGCGAGCGCAGATAGCGACGATACCAGAAGAATGACAACACGCTTGCCAGCAAGACCGTCGCCAGGGCGAAGAGGATAATCAGGGTATTTCTCTGCTCACGATCTTCGGCACTCACAATGTTACTGGCGTCGAAAGCAATGAAAATTGCTTGTGGTGTCGCGGCATATTGCTGCATATGGCGCATCCGGTGCATTCCAGCAGCAAACATCGGTTGAAACTGGCGATAAATTTCCAGAACAGGCTCGCCGTCTGCGCTATCGATCCGCCGCCACGCTTCTTCATCTCCCGGATGTAACTGCTGCATTTCCTGCGGGGAATAAAGCTGTTTTCCCACCATGCCGGAGTTGCTATGCATCACGATTGTTCCTTGTTCATCCGTGACCGCAAACCAACGTACTCCAGGCTGCCCGGCCATTTCTTCCAGTAAGGCCTGCTGCTGCGCATGATGCATGCGCATCCCCATACCGACGCGCGAGCCGGATTCAAGAGCGCGAATAAGTACACTGCCTTTTTCCAGCAGCGTTTGTCTGGCGGCGGCAGTCTCGCGCCCATAATCGCGAATCACTGTCACCGCAAACAGCCCCACCAGCCCAACAATGACCACGGGGAGGATCGCGCTTAACCATTTAGCTAAGGAATCTTTAGAACGTTGCATAAAACGCATCTTCTTCTTTGCCTGCTCATCCCTTTCTGACGGCAGAAATCATGCCATCTTTTATCAGCGCTTACCCTGCGCTGTAACACAAAGGCTTAAGTTTCAATGAGTAAAAATGACTCGCTACCCGCAGCAGGCGAGTCATTTTTACTCGTTTATCATGCCAGATTACCCGTCATATCAGCGTTTCGCCGTTGGCACGGAAGATGCAATACCCGAAGTAAGACAACCACTGGAGGATTAACCATGAAACGGAACACGAAAATTGCCCTGGTAATGATGGCGCTTTCAGCAATGGCGATGGGATCGACATCGGCATTTGCTCACGGCGGACATGGTATGTGGCAGCAAAATGCCGCGCCTTTGACCAGCGAACAACAGACAGCGTGGCAGAAAATCCATAATGACTTTTACGCTCAAAGCAGCGCACTGCAACAGCAACTGGTGACGAAGCGTTATGAATACAATGCCCTGTTAGCCGCGAACCCACCGGATAGCAGCAAAATTAACGCGGTCGCCAAAGAGATGGAGAATTTGCGTCAGTCGTTAGATGAGTTACGGGTGAAACGAGATATTGCGATGGCTGAAGCGGGTATTCCGCGCGGAGCCGGAATGGGCATGGGCTACGGCGGCTGCGGTGGTGGCGGTCATATGGGTATGGGCCACTGGTAAATCAGAACGTTTTCTCGTTGGGTTGCCAGCGACAGAAATCAGAGTTTGCCACCAACAGTAATTGCGAACCTTCGGGCGCTTCCAGCCATGCCACGCTGACATCAACAGAAGAGCGGCTCTGGCGGCGCTCGATATGCGCTATCGCCTGCGAATCTAAATCAGGTTTAATGGTTTGCCCTTCGCAGGTGGTCACGGTCTGTTCCATCGCATGCCAGCGCCCCTGGCGCAGCACGACTCTCCCCTGACGTAAGGCATCGCTAATCTGGCGGATCTGATCAGCACGATAACGGTATAAATCGATTTGGTCGTTAGAAAGCTGCTGCTTTTCCCCATCGGATTCACGTTGCATAAAGCTCAGATCGCCGCGATCGTCAAAACGCGCGCGAATATTCACCGGCGGTTTGCTGTAAACATTGATATTGATGAGCGTGAGGTTATCGCCCTGCCAGCGATACTCTCGCGTGGTGGTATCGCCACTGCGCCACGGGCTAAACACGGCAAGCAGATGCACATTATCGCCGCTGTCTTTTCGCCAGATGCGTACCGCGCCCTGGTCTTCAGCAAATCCACTGGCGGTAAAGGGAGGAAGTGAAGAGTTGTGACTACAGGCAGTGAGAAACAGAGCGCCTGCCAGCATCAATGATCGACGCCAGAAAGACAAAAGGGGTGAAACCACCCCTTCGTTAAAACTGTTCACTGCCACGCAATCTTACTTAACTGCGTCTTTCAGTGCCTTGCCAGAAACAAATGCCGGTACGTTAGCTGCGGCAATTTTGATTTCTTTACCGGTCTGCGGGTTGCGGCCAGTACGCTCAGCGCGGTGGTTCACTTTGAAGGTACCGAAACCAACCAGTTGTACAGCATCGCCTTCTTTCAGAGACTCAGTAATTGCAGCCAGAGTGGACTCCAGAGCAGCTTTAGCCTGGGTTTTGGACAGTTCTGCTTTCTCTGCAATTACATCAATCAGTTGAGTCTTGTTCATAAGTTATCCTTACAATGTGTTTATCGCTTGCTAAGCATCGAGTGCGACGGAAATGCCAGAATAGCACTCTCCTGCATACACGCACCGATAGCCACTTTTTTTCGCCCCCCAAATGTAGACCAGACGGGGGGCGAAAGGGAAGACTCCAGGTACGACAAATCAGGCGTTAAATCACGTTTTCTGGTCTTATTGCTGAAAAATTATACCAATATTGCTCTCACCCGCCTCACGCAGGTCTGCCCTAAGGCCTTTTATCAGCTCGATATCGCGTTCTTCGCACTCAGCTAAAAGTCGGAATATTTCCCACTGAATGTCCCATTCTTGCTCTACAGCTGGGTTTTCTTTGAGCTCTTCATCGCTCATTTCGCGACCAGCCTGAGTCATTTCCAGCATCGCAACGGTCGTGATGGAGGTCTTACTCACTTCCACCGCGTGTTCGAGCGTTTCACCACTCAAACGCGAATGGACCAGTTCACTTAACGCCACGCAGGCATCGATTGCCGGATAAACGCCGTACAGATCGAAATCGTCGGCTGAAGGAATCGCTTCTTCAAATTTCTCCAGTTGGCTGTCGAAATTTACTTTTGCGTCTTTGACGGTCAGCGTTTCCCAGATGAGATCGAGAATGCGGCGGTAAATCTGCCCATCACCAAAACCGGTTTGCTGGCAGAACATGGCGTAATTGGGGTACATGCGTTCGCATAAGCAAGCCATGAAAGTGACGTGCTGCCAGCTTTCCAGGCGCTCCAGACGCAGATGAATTGGGTTTTGTAACATGTTGAGTTCTCAAATACGGAAATTATCCGCAGTTTACCTGAATTAGGGCTGATTTGCTGTATAGCGCACGAACGCCGGACGTTCCGAGGCCACCGCGTCCGCCCAGCGCGTTGGCTCCGGCAGACGATAGCCTTTCATGCAGCGTTGTACCCACGCCAGCGCGCTGTCCACGCTGACCCGATGGCCGGTAGCGATAAACAATGGGTTACAGCGCGCTTTGCTGCGCCAGACCCAGGCCAGCTGCTCGCCTTTATCCATCAGTGGGGCCAGCGCGCCCGGTTCGCTGGAGAGCGGTTCGAATTTACCGCAGAGCCGTTTTTTCGCCACGCCTATCGTTGGCACATCCACCAATAAGCCAAAATGGCTGGCGACACCAAGACGGCGAGGATGCGAGATCCCGTGACCATCGACAAACACTAAATCCGGCTTTTGTGACAGCATCTCCCACGCTGCCAGCAGCGCAGGATATTCGCGGAAGGAGAGAAAACCTGGAATGTAAGGCATGGTGGTGGCGATGCGGGCCACTTTATACTCCACCAGCTCAAGCGAGGGGTATTTCAGCAGCACCATCGCCGCTCGCGTCACTTCTCCGCCCTGCTCAAATCCGACATCGGCTCCGGCGATCAGATCCGGTGGATCTTTATCGAGTCGATCCTCGCGGATCACAGAAGAAGCCAGTTCGATTTGTTGAGCGCGTAATGACGCGAGATCCATAACCACTCCTTACAGATGATAAGGCGCAGACAGGCGATGCACTGCCTCCACAAACACGCCAGCATGTTCTGGCGGCACATCCTGATGAATGCCGTGACCAAGGTTAAAGACATGACCTTCGCCGTGACCGAAACCGGCAAGTATAGACGCCACTTCTTCTTCAATGCGGGCAGGCGGCGCATACAGCATCGACGGATCCATATTGCCCTGCAACGCGACTTTATTGCCGACGCGGCGGCGCGCATCGGCGATGTCCGTTGTCCAGTCGAGGCCCAGCGCATCGCAACCGGTTTCTGCCATCGCTTCCAGCCACTGTCCGCCACCTTTGGTAAACAGCGTGACTGGCACGCGGCGACCGTCGTTTTCACGCAGTAAACCATCAACAATTTTATGCATGTAATAGAGCGAGAACTGTTGATAATCGCGCCCGGTAAGCACGCCGCCCCAGGTGTCGAAAATCATCACTGCCTGAGCACCGGCTTTAATCTGCGCATTCAGATACAAAGTGACGCTTTTCGCCAGTTTATCGAGTAGCGCGTGCAGCGCCTGTGGATCGGCATACATCATTTTTTTGATCACGGTGAACGCTTTGCTGCTGCCGCCTTCCACCATGTAGGTCGCCAGCGTCCACGGGCTGCCGGAAAAACCAATCAGCGGCACTTCGCCTTTCAGTTCGCGACGAATGGTACGCACCGCGTTCATCACGTAACCCAGCTCATCTTCCGGGTCCGGAATTGGCAGTTTATCGACGTCGGCTTTGCAGGTGACTGGCGAGGTAAAACGCGGACCTTCTCCGGCTTCAAAATAGAGCCCTAAACCCATCGCGTCTGGCACGGTGAGGATATCGGAAAAGAGGATCGCCGCATCCAGCGGATAGCGACGCAGCGGTTGCAAAGTCACTTCGCACGCCAGCTCGGCATTTTTGCACAGCGACATAAAATCGCCCGCCTGGGCGCGCGTGGCTTTATATTCCGGTAGATAGCGACCCGCCTGGCGCATCATCCATACTGGAGTGACATCAACGGGCTGGCGCAGCAGCGCCCGCAGATAACGATCGTTTTTAAGTTCGGTCATTTTGGCTGTTCCTTAGTGCGTCAGGCGGTCAGTGTATCATCACTCATACTCTGCCCGACACATCGCCACTGTATCTTCTATCAGACGGCGCGCTACGGTGCCGGGCGGCGGGAGTAACGGCAAATCGTCATAGCGATACCAGTTCGCCTCAAGCAATTCTTTCGGGTCGATCACGATCTCGCCGCTGTCATATTCCGCCATAAACGCGGTCATTAAAGACTGAGGAAACGGCCACGGCTGGGAAGTCACGTAACGCAAGTTTTTAACTTTAATTCCGCTCTCTTCCATCACTTCCCGCGCGACAGCCTGCTCGAGGGTTTCGCCCACTTCGACGAATCCGGCAAGTACCGTATGGACACCGTTACGATGGCGGGTATGCTGGGCGAGGAGGATCGAATCATCGCGACGGATGGCAACAATAATGCAGGGGGCGATTTGCGGGTAGTAACGCTCACGGCAATGGTTGCACAGCATCGCCCATTCGGTTTTGCTTGGATACATTTCATGCCCGCAGTAACCACAGTATTTATGCGATCGGTAAAACTCCGCCAGTTGTACGCCTCGTCCGGCCAGTTGAAACAGCCCAACATCGAGATCAATGACCTGACGTACCGACCCCATATCGTGACGCCGCTGCTGTTGTACTAACCAAACAGGTTCCCCCTGCCATTCGCCGATTTGTAGTGCGCGCTGACCCACAAGATCGAAATTTGCCGCTTCGCCATATGGCAATTCTCCCTTCGGCAACCATAATTTTTGTTCATGGCTGACGACCCACCAGCCGTGATCTAATTTTTCAATTATACGATCCATAACTCTTGCACTACCTTTGCATCACTGGCATGTTTAACATGGTTTTTACATTTCTCACTGAGCAGTTTTTGAATACAAACTTGCGGAGTCAATCATGCTTAACCAGCTCGATAACCTGACGGAGCGCGTCAGAGGAAGTAACAAACTGGTTGATCGCTGGCTACATGTACGTAAGCATCTGCTCGTGGCTTACTACAATCTGGTTGGCATTAAGCCTGGCAAAGAATCGTACATGAGGCTAAACGAAAAAGCCCTTGATGATTTTTGTCAGAGCCTGGTCGATTACTTGTCTGCCGGACATTTCAGTATTTATGAGCGCATTCTTCATAAACTGGAAGGCAATGGGCAACTCGCACGCGCCGCGAAGATTTGGCCACAACTCGAAGCCAATACCCAACAGATTATGGATTACTACGATTCCAGCCTGGAAACCGCTATCGATCATGATAATTACCTTGAGTTTCAACAGGTTTTATCTGACATCGGCGAGGCCCTGGAAGCGCGCTTTGTGCTGGAAGATAAGCTGATTCTGCTGGTGCTTGACGCCGCCCGCGTCAAACATCCTGCTTGAGTTCTGCGCTGTTAACGCGTAATTTACATTCAACGCCCCGTTTGCGGGGCTAATTTCTTGTCGGAGTGCCTTAACTGGCTGAGACCGTTTATTCGGGATCCGCGGAACCTGATCAGGCTAATACCTGCGAAGGGAACAAGAGTTAATCTGCTATCGCATCGCCTTTGCGGCGATCGTCTCTTGCTTCATCCGTCGTCTGACAAGCCACGTCCTTAACTTTTTGGAATGAGCTATGTCTGCAACAAAACTGACCCGCCGCGAACAACGCGCCCAGGCCCAACATTTTATCGACACCCTGGAAGGCACCGCCTTTCCCAACTCAAAACGCATTTACATCACTGGCACACACCCCGGCGTGCGCGTGCCGATGCGTGAGATCCAGCTTAGCCCGACGCTAATTGGCGGCAGCAAAGAACAGCCGCAGTACGAAGAAAACGAAGCGATTCCGGTCTACGACACCTCCGGTCCGTATGGCGATCCACAGATCGCCATTGACGTGCAGCAAGGACTGGCAAAACTGCGCCAGCCGTGGATCGATGCGCGCGGCGATACCGAAGAACTTACCGTACGCAGTTCCGATTACACTAAAGCGCGGCTGGCAGATGATGGCCTCGACGAGCTACGTTTTAGCGGCTTATTAACGCCAAAACGTGCCAAAGCAGGACGCCGCGTCACCCAACTGCACTACGCCCGCCAGGGCATCATCACACCGGAAATGGAATTCATCGCCATCCGCGAGAATATGGGCCGCGAGCGCATACGTAGCGAAGTTTTACGCCACCAGCATCCGGGAATGAGCTTTGGCGCACGTCTGCCGGAAAATATCACTGCGGAATTTGTCCGTGATGAAGTCGCTGCCGGACGTGCCATTATCCCCGCCAACATCAACCATCCGGAATCGGAGCCGATGATTATTGGTCGCAATTTCCTGGTAAAAGTTAACGCCAATATCGGCAACTCGGCGATCACCTCTTCCATCGAAGAAGAAGTGGAAAAGCTGGTATGGTCTACGCGCTGGGGGGCGGATACAGTGATGGATCTTTCCACCGGTCGCTATATTCACGAAACTCGCGAATGGATTTTGCGTAACAGCCCGGTGCCGATTGGTACAGTGCCGATCTACCAGGCGCTGGAGAAGGTTAATGGGATCGCTGAAGATCTTAGCTGGGAAGCGTTCCGCGACACGCTGCTGGAACAAGCCGAGCAAGGTGTGGATTACTTCACTATCCATGCGGGCGTACTGCTGCGCTATGTGCCGATGACCGCGAAACGCCTGACTGGTATCGTCTCTCGCGGCGGTTCGATTATGGCGAAATGGTGCCTCTCCCATCATCAGGAAAATTTCCTCTATCAACACTTCCGCGAAATTTGTGAAATCTGTGCCGCTTATGACGTTTCGCTGTCGCTGGGCGACGGTCTGCGCCCCGGTTCTGTTCAGGACGCCAACGATGAAGCGCAATTTGCCGAGCTGCATACGCTGGGTGAACTGACCAAAATCGCCTGGGAATATGACGTACAGGTGATGATTGAAGGTCCTGGGCATGTACCGATGCAGATGATCCGCCGCAATATGACCGAGGAGTTAGAGCACTGCCACGAAGCACCGTTCTATACCCTCGGGCCGCTAACTACTGATATTGCTCCGGGTTATGACCACTTCACGTCGGGGATTGGCGCGGCGATGATTGGCTGGTTTGGCTGCGCGATGCTCTGCTACGTAACGCCAAAAGAGCATCTGGGTCTACCTAATAAAGAAGATGTTAAGCAGGGGCTTATCACCTATAAGATTGCCGCCCACGCCGCCGACCTGGCGAAAGGACATCCGGGCGCACAAATTCGCGATAACGCCATGTCGAAAGCCCGCTTCGAATTTCGCTGGGAAGACCAGTTTAATCTGGCCCTCGACCCGTTTACCGCCCGCGCTTATCACGATGAAACCCTGCCGCAAGAGTCCGGCAAAGTCGCCCATTTTTGCTCCATGTGTGGGCCGAAATTCTGCTCGATGAAAATCAGCCAGGAAGTACGTGATTACGCCGCCGCGCAAACCATTGAAGTGGGGATGGCGGATATGTCGGAGAACTTCCGCGCCAGAGGCGGAGAAATCTACCTGCGTAAGGAGGAAGCGTGATGTATCAGCCTGAGTTTCCTCCTGTACCCTTTCGTTTAGGGCTGTACCCGGTGGTTGACAGCGTACAGTGGATCGAACGTCTGTTGGATGCAGGCGTACGTACTCTCCAGCTACGCATCAAAGATCGGCGCGATGAAGAGGTAGAAGCCGATGTGGTGGCGGCAATTGCGCTGGGCCGCCGCTATAACGCGCGATTGTTTATTAATGATTACTGGCGGCTGGCGATCAAGCATCAAGCATACGGCGTCCATTTGGGGCAGGAAGATTTGCAAGCCACCGATCTCAGCGCCATCCGCGCGGCAGGTCTGCGACTGGGCGTTTCGACACATGATGATATGGAAATCGACGTCGCGCTGGCGGCACATCCTTCTTATATCGCGCTGGGACATGTGTTTCCGACACAAACCAAACAGATGCCTTCCGCACCGCAGGGGCTGGAACAGCTGGCACGGCATGTTGAGCGCCTGGTGGATTATCCCACCGTGGCGATTGGCGGTATCAGTCTGGCGCGCGCGCCTGAGGTGATAGCAACGGGTGTCGGCAGTATCGCCGTCGTCAGCGCCATTACTCAAGCCGCAGACTGGCGTTTGGCAACGGCACAGTTGCTGGAAATTGCAGGAGCTGGCGATGAATGACCGTGACTTTATGCGTTATAGCCGCCAAATCCTGCTCGACGATATCGCTCTGGACGGGCAGCAAAAACTGCTCGACAGCCAGGTGCTGATTATTGGTCTTGGCGGGCTGGGTACACCTGCTGCGCTATACCTGGCGGGGGCTGGCGTCGGGACGCTGGTACTGGCAGATGACGACGATGTGCATTTAAGCAATCTGCAACGACAAATCCTCTTTACCACTGAAGATATCGATCGCCCGAAATCACAGGTCAGCCATCAGCGACTGACACAGTTGAATCCCGACATTCAACTGATGGCATTACAACAACGATTAACGGGTGAGACGTTAAAAGATGCGGTTGCACAAGCCGATGTGGTGCTCGACTGTACCGACAATATGGCGACTCGCCAGGAGATTAATGCCGCCTGCGTGGCACTCAACACACCGCTTATCACCGCCAGCGCGGTCGGATTTGGCGGTCAGTTGATGGTACTGACGCCGCCCTGGGAGCAGGGGTGTTACCGCTGCCTGTGGCCAGATAACCAGGAGCCTGAACGCAACTGCCGCACGGCGGGCGTGGTTGGCCCGGTGGTCGGGGTTATGGGCACTTTGCAGGCCCTGGAAGCCATTAAGTTATTAAGCGGTATAGAGACGCCTGCGGGAGAACTCCGACTGTTCGACGGTAAGTCGAGCCAGTGGCGCAGCCTGGCTTTGCGCCGCGCCAGTGGTTGCCCGGTATGCGGAGGAAGCAATGCAGATCCTGTTTAACGATCAACCGATGCAGTGCGCCGCCGGGCAAACGGTTCACGAACTGCTGGAGCAACTCGACCAACGACAAGCGGGCGCGGCTCTGGCGATTAATCAGCAAATCGTCCCGCGTGAGCAGTGGGCGCAACATATCGTGCAGGATGGCGACCAGATCCTGCTTTTTCAGGTTATTGCAGGGGGTTGAGATGTTACATATTGCGGACAAAACGTTTGATTCACATCTGTTTACTGGCACCGGAAAATTCGCCTCTTCACAACTGATGGTGGAGTCTATTCGCGCTTCCGGCAGCCAACTGGTGACGCTGGCGATGAAACGTGTCGACTTGCGCCAGCACAACGACGCTATCCTCGAACCACTTATCGCGGCGGGTGTAACACTGCTGCCGAATACTTCCGGAGCGAAAACTGCGGAAGAAGCGATCTTTGCTGCCCATCTGGCACGTGAAGCGTTAGGCGCAAACTGGCTAAAATTGGAGATTCACCCTGACGCCCGCTGGCTGTTGCCCGATCCCATCGAAACCCTGAAAGCCGCCGAAACGCTGGTACAACAGGGATTTGTCGTGCTGCCTTACTGCGGGGCCGATCCGGTATTGTGTAAACGTCTGGAAGAAGTCGGCTGTGCAGCGGTGATGCCGCTCGGCGCGCCGATTGGCTCGAATCAGGGACTGGAAACCCGCGCCATGCTGGAGATTATTATCCAGCAGGCCACGGTTCCGGTGGTTGTCGATGCTGGCATCGGCGTTCCCAGCCATGCCGCGCAGGCGCTGGAAATGGGGGCCGACGCGGTGTTAGTGAATACGGCGATTGCCGTCGCGGACGATCCCGTCAACATGGCGAAGGCATTTCGTCTGGCGGTAGAAGCAGGCCTGCTGGCACGTCAGTCCGGACCGGGCAGCCGCAGTCATTTTGCTCATGCCACCAGCCCGCTGACTGGATTTCTGGAGGCATCTGCATGAAAACCTTCAGCGATCGCTGGCGACAACTGGACTGGGACGACATCCGCCTGCGTATCAACGGCAAAACGGCTGCTGACGTAGAGCGGGCGCTAAATGCCTCGCAACTCACCCGCGACGACATGATGGCATTGCTATCACCCGCCGCCAGTGGCTATCTGGAACCACTGGCCCAGCGAGCGCAGCGTCTGACCCGTCAGCGATTTGGCAACACAGTTAGTTTCTACGTCCCGCTTTATCTTTCCAATCTTTGCGCTAACGACTGCACGTACTGCGGATTTTCCATGAGCAATCGCATCAAGCGCAAAACACTGGATGAAGCGGATATTGCCAGGGAAAGCGCCGCTATACGGGAGATGGGCTTTGAACATCTGCTTTTAGTCACTGGTGAACATCAGGCGAAAGTGGGGATGGATTACTTTCGTCGTCATCTCCCTGCCCTGCGTGAACAGTTCTCTTCACTACAGATGGAAGTGCAACCGCTGGCGGAGGCGGAATATGCCGAGCTAAAACAGCTGGGTCTCGATGGCGTGATGGTTTATCAGGAGACATATCACGAGGCGACTTATGCCCGCCATCATCTGAAAGGCAAAAAACAGGACTTCTTCTGGCGGCTGGAAACGCCGGATCGGCTGGGCCGTGCGGGGATTGATAAGATAGGCCTCGGCGCGCTAATTGGCCTTTCCGACAGCTGGCGCGTTGACTGCTATATGGTTGCAGAACATTTGCTATGGCTGCAACAGCATTACTGGCAAAGCCGCTACTCTGTCTCCTTCCCACGCCTGCGTCCATGTACTGGCGGCATTGAGCCTGCGTCGATTATGGATGAACGCCAGTTAGTGCAAACCATCTGCGCCTTCCGACTGCTTGCACCGGAGATTGAACTGTCACTCTCCACGCGGGAATCACCGTGGTTTCGCGATCGCGTGATTCCGCTGGCAATTAATAACGTCAGCGCTTTTTCGAAAACGCAGCCAGGTGGCTATGCCGACAATCACCCCGAGCTGGAACAGTTCTCACCGCACGACGATCGCAGACCGGAAGCGGTTGCTGCCGCGTTAACTGCTCAGGGTTTGCAGCCGGTATGGAAAGACTGGGACAGCTATCTGGGACGCGCCTCGCAAAGGCCATGAAACAGAATGTAACAACGTAAATTTATTCCGAGCCGCTACGGAAGATGAAAAACGCAAGGTTGTTGAAAGCGTTGTGTTTTTTTATGGTAGTGCCGTCAGCAGGAATGTTGTCCAGGGCGAAAAGCTTCTTCCTCGTTTCGCCCTGCCTTTCTTAATATTTCCCGTGAAGACTTTGCCCTCTGAATAACACCCATAAAAAAACCCGCCGAAGCGGGTTTTTACGTTATTTGCGGATTAACGATTACTCGTTATCAGAACCGCCCAGACCTGCGTTCAGCAGTTCTGCCAGGCTGGCAGATGCGTCTTCTGCAGTCACCTGCGGTGCAGCCGGAGCTTCACCCGCAGCACGGCGACGCATACGATCCTGGTGGTACGCGTAACCGGTACCTGCCGGGATCAGACGACCCACGATAACGTTCTCTTTCAGGCCGCGCAATTCGTCGCGTTTGCCCGCAACGGCTGCTTCGGTCAGCACGCGAGTGGTCTCCTGGAACGATGCCGCGGAGATGAAGGACTCGGTTGCCAGAGACGCTTTGGTGATACCCAGCAGATCGCGGGAGTAAGTTGCACCCACTTTGCCGTTCGCTTCCAGTTCGCGGTTTGCGATCTTGACGCGAGAGTATTCAACCTGTTCGCCTTCCAGGAAGTCGGAGCTGCCCGCATTAACGATGGTAGCTTTACGCAGCATCTGACGAACGATAACTTCGATGTGTTTATCGTTAATCTTAACGCCCTGCAGACGGTATACGTCCTGTACTTCGTTAACGATGTAACGAGTAACAGCATGAACACCACGCAGACGCAGAATGTCGTGCGGCGCTTCCGGACCGTCGGAAATTACGTCACCACGTTCTACACGTTCACCTTCGAACACGTTGAGCTGACGCCATTTCGGAATCATCTCTTCGTACGGATCGCTACCGTCTACCGGGGTGATAACCAGACGACGTTTACCTTTGGTTTCTTTACCGAAGGAAACGATACCGCTGATTTCAGCCAGGATTGCCGGCTCTTTCGGACGACGTGCTTCGAACAGGTCCGCAACGCGCGGCAGACCACCGGTGATGTCCTTGGTACCGCCGGATTCCTGCGGAATACGCGCCAGGGTGTCACCAGAGCTGATCTGTACGCCATCTTCCAGCTGAACAATCGCTTTACCCGGCAGGAAGTACTGCGCAGGCATATCGGTACCCGGGATCAGAACGTCGTTACCCTGAGCATCAACGATTTTCAGTGCCGGACGCAGATCTTTACCACCTGCGGTACGTTCTGCGGAATCCAGAACCACCAGCGAAGACAGACCGGTCAATTCGTCGGTCTGACGAGTAATGGTCTGGCCGTCGATCATGTCAGTAAAGCGTACAAAACCGCTTACTTCGGTGATAACCGGCATGGTGTGCGGGTCCCAGTTTGCAACGGTTTCGCCGCCAGCAACCTGTTCGCCATCGCCTTTCGCCAGTACCGCACCGTAAGGTACTTTGTAGCTTTCTTTGGTACGACCGAATTCGTCGATCAGTTTCAGTTCGGTGTTACGGGAAGTGATAACCAGTTTACCGCTGGAGTTCACAACCGACTTCACGTTGCTGAGCTTGATGCTACCTTTGTTTTTCACCTGGATGCTGGATTCAGCAGCCGCACGAGATGCCGCACCACCGATGTGGAACGTACGCATGGTCAGCTGTGTACCCGGTTCACCGATGGACTGTGCCGCGATAACACCGATTGCTTCACCTTTGTTGATGAGGTGGCCACGCGCCAGGTCACGACCGTAGCAGTGCGCACATACACCAAAGTCGGTGTCACAAGATACAACAGAACGTACTTTAACCGCGTCGACAGAGTTCTCTTCCAGCAGGTCACACCACTGTTCGTGCAGCAGCGTGTTGCGCGGAACGAGGATATCAGCAGTACCCGGCTTCAGAACGTCTTCAGCAGTTACACGACCCAGTACGCGATCGCGCAGCGGCTCTTTAACGTCACCACCTTCGATAACCGGAGTCATCATGATACCTTCATGGGTACCACAATCGTCTTCGGTAACCACCAGGTCCTGCGCCACGTCAACCAGACGACGAGTCAGGTAACCGGAGTTCGCAGTTTTCAGTGCGGTATCCGCCAGACCTTTACGAGCACCGTGGGTGGAGATGAAGTACTGGAGTACGTTCAGACCTTCACGGAAGTTCGCGGTGATTGGCGTTTCGATGATGGAGCCATCCGGCTTCGCCATCAGACCACGCATACCAGCAAGCTGACGAATCTGTGCCGCAGAACCACGCGCACCGGAGTCGGCCATCATGTAGATGCTGTTGAAGGAAACCTGCTTCTCTTCCTGACCGTCACGGTTAATAACGGTTTCAGTTTGCAGGTTATCCATCATCGCTTTGGATACACGATCGTTCGCCGCAGCCCAGATATCGATAACTTTGTTGTAGCGTTCGCCCGCAGTTACCAGACCAGACTGGAACTGCTCCTGAATTTCAGCAACTTCTGCTTCTGCCTCGGAGATGATTTCGTGTTTCTTCTCCGGGATGACCATGTCATCGATACCAACAGATGCACCAGAACGCGCTGCATATGCAAAGCCGGTATACATGATCTGGTCCGCAAAAATAACGGTCGGTTTCAGACCGAGAATGCGGTAGCAGGTGTTCAGCATTTTGGAGATTGCTTTTTTACCCAGCGCCTGGTTGACGATGGTGTAAGGCAGACCTTTCGGTACAATCATCCACAGAATGGCACGGCCAACAGTCGTGTCTTTCAGGCTGGTTTTCGCCACTAATTCACCGTTAGCATCTTTTTCATACTCGGTGATACGCACTTTAACGCGCGCATGCAGAGAAGCCAGACCAGAGCGATACAGACGTTCTGCTTCTTTCGGGCCAGTCAGCACCATGCCTTCGCCTTTGGCGTTAACACAGTCGCGGGTCATGTAGTACAGACCCAGTACAACGTCCTGAGACGGAACGATGATTGGTTCGCCGTTCGCCGGGGACAGGATGTTGTTGGTAGACATCATCAGCGCACGCGCTTCGAGCTGGGCTTCCAGCGTCAGCGGTACGTGAACAGCCATCTGGTCACCATCGAAGTCGGCGTTATATGCCGCACAAACCAGCGGGTGCAGCTGGATAGCTTTACCTTCGATCAGTACCGGTTCAAATGCCTGGATACCCAGACGGTGCAGAGTCGGTGCACGGTTCAGCAGTACCGGGTGTTCGCGGATAACTTCGTCCAGGATATCCCAAACGACAGCTTCTTCGCGCTCAACCATTTTCTTCGCAGCTTTGATGGTGGTAGCAAGACCACGCAGTTCCAGCTTGCCGTAGATGAACGGTTTGAACAGCTCCAGCGCCATTTTCTTCGGCAGACCGCACTGATGCAGACGCAGGTATGGACCTACGGTGATTACAGAACGACCGGAGTAGTCAACACGCTTACCGAGCAGGTTCTGACGGAAACGACCCTGTTTACCTTTGATCATGTCGGCCAAAGATTTCAGAGGACGCTTGTTAGAACCGGTGATTGCACGACCGCGACGACCGTTATCCAGCAGGGCGTCTACCGCTTCCTGCAGCATACGTTTTTCGTTACGTACGATGATGTCCGGCGCAGCCAGATCCAGCAGACGTTTCAGACGGTTGTTACGGTTAATGACGCGACGATACAGATCGTTCAGGTCAGAAGTCGCGAAACGACCACCATCCAGCGGAACCAGCGGACGCAGATCTGGCGGCAGTACCGGCAGAACGGTCAGGATCATCCACTCTGGCTTGTTGCCAGACTGAACGAACGCTTCCAGCAGTTTGATACGCTTGGTCAGCTTTTTACGCTTGGTTTCGGAGTTGGTTTCGTTCAGCTCTTCACGCAGCTGTTCGCACTCTTGCTCCAGATCCATGCTCTTCAGTAGAGCCTGGATTGCTTCCGCACCCATCTTCGCGTCGAATTCGTCACCGAACTCTTCCAGCGCGTCCAGATACTGCTCTTCAGTCAGGATCTGCTGACGTTCCAGGTTGGTCATACCGCCTTCGATAACCACATAGGATTCGAAGTACAGTACGCGTTCGATATCGCGCAGCGGCATATCGAGCAGCAGGCCGATACGGGACGGCAGCGATTTCAGGAACCAGATGTGCGCAGTCGGGGAAGCCAGTTCGATGTGGCCCATACGCTCACGGCGTACTTTAGTCTGGGTCACTTCAACGCCGCACTTCTCACAGATGACGCCACGGTGTTTCAGGCGCTTGTACTTACCGCACAGGCACTCGTAATCTTTTACCGGCCCAAAGATACGGGCGCAGAAAAGGCCGTCACGTTCTGGTTTGAACGTACGGTAGTTGATGGTTTCCGGCTTTTTAACTTCACCGAAAGACCATGAACGGATCATGTCTGGCGAAGCCAGAGCAATTTTGATCGCATCAAACTCTTCGGTTTTAGTCTGCGCTTTCAGAAACTTTAATAAATCTTTCACGGATTTGCTCCCGTCGGAGTTAGCACAATCCGCTGCCGGGTTTTACCCCGACAGCAGTGACCTGTTTGAGCGAGAATTACTCGTCTTCCAGTTCGATGTTGATACCCAGCGAACGAATCTCTTTCAACAATACGTTGAAGGATTCTGGCATGCCCGGCTCCATCTGATGGTTGCCGTCCACGATGTTTTTATACATCTTAGTACGACCGTTCACGTCATCAGACTTAACGGTGAGCATTTCCTGCAGGGTGTATGCTGCGCCGTATGCTTCCAGCGCCCACACTTCCATCTCCCCGAAACGCTGACCACCGAACTGTGCCTTACCACCCAGCGGCTGCTGAGTAACCAGGCTGTAAGAACCGGTGGAACGCGCGTGCATCTTGTCGTCGACCAGGTGGTTCAGTTTCAGCATGTACATGTAACCTACGGTTACCGGACGCTCGAACTGTTCACCGGTGCGGCCGTCATACAGTGTGATCTGACCAGAAGTCGGCAGGTCGCCAAGTTTCAGCAGCTCTTTAATTTCTGCTTCTTTCGCACCGTCGAACACCGGCGTTGCGATTGGCATACCTTTGCGCAGGTTTTCAGCCAGACGCATAACTTCTTCATCGCTGAAGGTACTCAGGTCAACTTTCTGACGAACATCAGCGCCCAGATCGTACGCACGCTGGATGAATTCGCGCAGTTTCGCGACTTCTTGCTGCTGTTTCAGCATGGCGTTGATCTTGTCGCCGATACCTTTCGCAGCCATACCCAGGTGGGTTTCGAGGATCTGACCAATGTTCATACGAGACGGTACGCCCAGCGGGTTCAGTACGATGTCTACCGGCGTACCGTTTTCATCGTAAGGCATATCTTCGATCGGGTTGATCTTAGAAATTACACCCTTGTTACCATGACGACCTGCCATCTTGTCACCAGGCTGGATACGGCGTTTAACCGCCAGATATACCTTAACAATCTTCAGCACGCCCGGTGCCAGATCGTCGCCCTGGGTGATTTTGCGGCGTTTCGCTTCGAGTTTCTTCTCGAACTCGTGTCTCAGTTCGTCATACTGCTCAGCCAGCTGTTCCAGCTGATTTTGTTTCTCTTCGTCGGTCAGGCCCAGCTCCAGCCAGCGATCGCGCGGCAGTTTGTCGAGCTTCTCAGCTTCAACGCCACCAGCTACCAGCACAGCACGGATACGGCTGAACAGACCCGCTTCGAGGATTTGCAGTTCTTCAGACAGGTCTTTCTTCGCCTGTTTGAGCTGCATTTCTTCGATTTCCAGCGCACGTTTGTCTTTTTCTACGCCATCGCGAGTAAAGACCTGAACGTCGATAACCGTACCGGATACACCGTTTGGTACGCGCAGAGAAGAGTCTTTAACGTCAGACGCTTTCTCACCGAAGATCGCACGCAGCAGTTTTTCTTCTGGGGTCAGCTGAGTTTCACCTTTCGGCGTTACCTTACCAACCAGAATGTCGCCACCGGTCACTTCCGCACCAATGTAAACGATACCGGATTCATCCAGTTTGGAGAGAGCAGCTTCACCCACGTTCGGGATGTCAGCGGTGATCTCTTCCGGCCCCAGCTTGGTGTCACGGGACACACACGCCAGTTCCTGAATGTGGATGGTGGTGAAACGGTCTTCCTGAACAACACGCTCGGATACGAGGATGGAGTCTTCGAAGTTGTAACCATTCCACGGCATGAACGCTACGCGCATGTTCTGACCAAGCGCCAGTTCACCGAGGTCGGTGGACGGACCGTCTGCCAGCACGTCGCCACGTTCAACCGGTTCACCCAGAGACACACACGGCATCTGGTTGATACAGGTGTTCTGGTTAGAACGGGTGTACTTGGTCAGGTTGTAGATGTCGATACCTGCTTCACCCGGATACATCTCATCTTCGTTAACTTTGATAACGATACGGGAAGCATCCACGTACTGAACGACACCACCACGTTTAGCAACCGCAGTTACACCGGAGTCAACGGCAACAGCACGTTCCATACCCGTACCAACCAGCGGCTTATCAGCACGCAGAGTCGGAACGGCCTGACGTTGCATGTTCGCACCCATCAATGCACGGTTGGCGTCATCGTGTTCCAGGAACGGGATCAGGGACGCACCGACGGATACCACCTGCTGGGTGGATACGTCCATGTAGTCAACCTGGTCGCGGCTGAACAAGCTGGATTCGCCTTTGCTACGGCAAGTTACCAGGTCTTCTACGAAGTGGCCTTCTTCATCCAGGTTGGAGTTCGCCTGGGCGATAACGTAGTTGCCTTCTTCGATAGCAGACAGGTAGTGAATTTCGTCAGTTACAACACCGTCGGTCACTTTACGATACGGAGTCTCAAGGAAGCCGTATTCGTTAGTCTGTGCGTACACGGACAGAGAGTTGATCAGACCGATGTTCGGACCTTCAGGGGTTTCGATTGGACATACGCGACCGTAGTGAGTCGGGTGTACGTCTCGAACTTCGAAGCCTGCACGTTCACGGGTCAGACCACCTGGGCCGAGTGCGGAGATACGACGTTTGTGCGTAATCTCAGACAGCGGGTTGTTCTGGTCCATAAACTGAGACAGCTGGCTGGAACCGAAGAACTCTTTCACTGCTGCAGAAATCGGCTTGGCGTTGATCATATCCTGAGGCATCAGGGTATCCAGATCGCCCAGAGACAGACGCTCTTTCACCGCACGCTCTACACGTACCAGGCCAACGCGGAACTGGTTTTCCGCCATTTCGCCAACGGAACGGATACGACGGTTGCCGAGGTGGTCGATATCATCGACTTCGCCTTTACCGTTACGGATATCAATGAGCTTTTTCATAACATCAATGATGTCGTCTTTGCTCAGGATACCGGAACCTTCGATTTCTTCGCGCAGCAGAGAACGGTTGAACTTCATACGACCAACCGCAGACAAGTCATAACGGTCTTCGGAGAAGAACAGGTTCTCGAACAGGCTTTCAGCTGCTTCACGAGTCGGCGGCTCGCCAGGGCGCATCATACGGTAGATTTCTACCAGTGCGCTCAGACGGTCGTTAGTTGGGTCGACACGTAAGGTTTCAGAGATATATGGGCCGTGATCCAGATCGTTGGTGAACAGCGTTTCGATACGCTTGTGACCAGACTGGCTCAGCTTAGCCAGCAGATCCAGGCTCAGCTCCATGTTCGCTGCGCAGATCAGCTCGCCGGTAGACTCATCAATATAGTCTTTAGCAACCACTTTACCTGCGATGTACTCAACCGGGACTTCGATCAGTTTGACGTCGTCTTTTTCCAGCTGGCGAATGTGGCGCGCAGTGATACGGCGGCCTTTTTCTACGTACACTTTACCGTTAGCTTCGATGTCAAAAGATGCGGTTTCACCACGCAGGCGTTCCGGCACCAGTTCCATCTGCAGCTTGTTATCACGGATTTCAAAGATAACTTTTTCAAAGAACAGGTCGAGGATCTGCTCTGTGGTGTAGTTCAGGGCGCGCAGAATGATGGTCGCAGGCAGTTTACGGCGACGGTCGATACGTACGAACAGGTTGTCCTTCGGATCGAATTCGAAGTCCAGCCAGGAACCACGGTAAGGGATAATGCGCGCGTTATACAGCACTTTACCCGAAGAGTGGGTTTTACCTTTGTCGGAGTCAAAGAAGACGCCCGGACTACGGTGCAGCTGGGAAACGATAACACGCTCAGTACCGTTGATAACAAAGGTACCGTTGTCTGTCATGAGCGGAATTTCGCCCATGTAGACTTCTTGTTCTTTAATGTCTTTTACGGTGCCTTCCGGCGCTTCGCGCTCATAGATCACCAGACGCAGTTTAACGCGCAGCGGTGCGGAATAGGTCACGCCACGGATTTGACATTCCTGGACGTCAAACACCGGTTCGCCAAGGCGGTAGCTGACGTATTGCAGCTCGGAATTACCGCTGTAGCTCTGAATCGGGAATACGGAACGGAAAGCAGCTTCCAGACCATACTGCCCTTCAGGATCTTGCTCGATAAATTTCTGAAACGAGTCAAGCTGGATAGAAAGGAGATAAGGTACATCCAGAACTTGTGGACGTTTACCAAAATCCTTACGAATACGTTTTTTCTCGGTATAGGAGTAAACCATAGGGTTCCTCAGCTCGCTGACAAGTCGACCCATCTGTCCATTGAGCGGACAGTTTGTGCAACACTATTTTGTTGACCGGAAAATGGAACACTTTCCGCAATGCCTGTTGCTATCACGCTTAAACCATTTCATTGCGATTTACACAGAACGGACGTCCTGTCGCAGTATATTAAGTCGTCGATAGAAACAAGCATTGAAAGGCACAGCAGTAGTCAAACAGTGTGAAACGCTACTGGCGCCTTACAGCGCAAAAAAAGGCTGGTGACTAAAAAGTCACCAGCCATCAGCCTGATTTCAGGCTGCAACCGGAAGGGTTGGCTTATTTAACTTCAACTTCAGCGCCAGCTTCTTCCAGAGCTTTTTTCAGTGCTTCTGCGTCGTCTTTGCTCACGCCTTCTTTCAGAGCAGCCGGTGCAGATTCTACCAGTCTTTAGCTTCTTTCAGACCCAGGCCAGTTGCGCCACGTACTGCTTTGATAACAGCAACTTTGTTAGCGCCAGCAGCTTTCAGAATTACGTCGAATTCAGTTTTTCTTCAGCAGCTTCAACCGGGCCAGCAGCTACAGCTACAGCAGCAGCAGCGGAAACACCGAATTTTTCTTCCATTGCAGAGATCAGTTCTACAACGTCCATTACAGACATAGCTGCAACTGCTTCAATGATTTGATCTTTAGTGATAGACATTTAAATTGTTCCTGAATATCAGAATAAGTTTATACGTAAGCGAATGCGTTAAAAAGATAACTGCGATTAAGCAGCTTCTTTCGCATCGCGTACAGCAGCCAGAGTACGAACCAGTTTGCCAGCCGAAGCTTCTTTCATGGTTGCCATCAGGCGTGCAATTGCTTCTTCGTAGGTCGGCAGAGTTGCCAGGCGGTCGATCTGAGACGCCGGGATCAGCTCACCTTCAAAGGCAGCGGCTTTGACCTCAAATTTTGCATTCGCTTTCGCGAACTCTTTGAACAGACGAGCAGCAGCGCCCGGGTGTTCCATAGAGTATGCAATCAGGGTCGGACCAACAAACGCGTCTTTCAGGCACTCGAACGGAGTACCTTCAACAGCACGGCGCAGCAGGGTGTTACGAACAACACGCATGTATACGCCAGCTTCGCGACCTGCTTTACGCAGTTCAGTCATTTTATCTACAGTTACGCCACGGGAATCCGCAACTACTGCAGACAGCGCGCCTTTGGCTACTTCGCTGACTTCAGCAACAATCGCTTGTTTGTCTTGAAGATTTAAAGCCATTAGCTTTGCTCTGGATGTTTGCCAGAGAAAATCTCTGGAACTCACTTCACTCCTCCAAACGGAGAGAGCGTCTTAATTACGGTGAGCAGAAACAAGCCAGAATATAAAAGAATAATCTTAGCGTTCTGTCACCGTCTACGCAGGGGATTAAGTTTCTTGCGAAACTCCTGCGGTCTTCGACGGAGGCCTGGATAGGCCAGGCTCCAACGAACAAATCTTTTTAGCTGCTAACTTTCGTTAGCATACGTGGGGGTAAGATTGTAGACAAAATCACCGCCCACGTAAAGGCATTAGTTTACAGAAGCGCTCAGGCCAGCCTGGTCAACTGCAACACCTGCACCCATGGTGGTGGAGATGCTAACTTTCTTGATGTACACGCCTTTCGCCTGAGTCGGTTTTGCTTTTTTCAGCGCAACCAGCAGAGCTTCCAGGTTTTCTTTCAGTTTGTCAGCGTCAAAGTCCACTTTACCGATGGTGGTGTGGATGATGCCGTTTTTGTCGTTACGGTAACGAACCTGGCCAGCTTTAGCGTTTTTAACCGCTTCAGCAACGTTCGGCGTTACAGTACCCACTTTCGGGTTTGGCATCAGGCCGCGCGGACCCAGAACCTGGCCCAGCTGGCCAACAACGCGCATTGCATCCGGAGAAGCAATAACAACGTCAAAGTTCATTTCGCCTTTCTTGATCTGGTCAGCCAGATCTTCCATACCTACCAGTTCAGCACCTGCAGCTTTAGCAGCTTCAGCGTTTGCACCTTGGGTAAATACGGCTACGCGAACGGAACGGCCAGTACCGTGCGGCAGTACAGTTGCACCACGTACGTTCTGGTCAGATTTACGAGCGTCGATGCCGAGGTTAACAGCTACGTCCACGCTTTCTACGAATTTAGCAGTCGCCAGTTCTTTCAGCAGAGCGATAGCTTCGTTGATGTCGTACTGTTTGGTTGCATCAACTTTCTCGCGGATAACACGCATGCGCTTGGTCAGTTTAGCCATTTCTTAGTCCTCCACTACCAGGCCCATGGAACGTGCAGTACCTTCGATGGAGCGAGTCATCGCTTCAATGTCGGAACCAGTCATGTCGGCAGCTTTGGTCTGCGCGATTTCCTGCAGCTGAGCGCGGGAAATTTTACCCACTTTGTCTTTGTTCGGCTTGCCGGAACCAGACTTGATACCAGCCGCTTTTTTCAGCAGAACTGCTGCTGGCGGAGTCTTGGTAACGAAAGTGAAAGAACGGTCAGCGTAAACGGTGATTACTACCGGAATCGGCAGACCTTTTCGATGGAATCAGTTTTGCGTTGAACGCTTTGCAGAATTCCATGATGTTTACGCCCTGCTGACCCAGAGCCGGACCTACTGGCGGACTCGGGTTAGCCATACCAGCTGCAACCTGCAGCTTGACATAGGCTTGTACTTTCTTAGCCATTATAAATTCCTCAAGTTGGGTAATAACGCCTCTGAGAGGCTCCCCGTGATATAAAAAATCGTTTTACGGGCAAGGCCCATAAAAACAAAAGGCGCGAAATTGTATTCCAATCTCGCGCCTTGTGCAACGATTAAATCGCCGCTTTTTTGATCGCTGGGTTAGGCTTTTTCAACCTGGCTGAAGCCCAGCTCTACCGGGGTCGCACGACCGAAGATAGAAACAGACACTTTCAGACGAGATTTCTCGTAATCCACTTCTTCAACAACACCGTTGAAGTCAGCGAACGGACCATCATTAACACGGACCATTTCACCCGGTTCAAACAGCGTTTTCGGACGCGGCTTATCACCAACCTGCTGCAGGCGGTTCATAATCGCATCGACTTCTTTATCGCTGATTGGTGCAGGACGATCGGAAGTACCGCCGATGAAGCCCATCACACGCGGTACGCTGCGCACCAGTGCCAGCTCGCGTCGTTCATCACCATCTGAACGAGGACGTAGCCAGGGAAGAATTTACGTTCGCTTTTGCGACGCTGACCGCCACGGATTTCAACTTCACGAATAGCGAAACGGAGACCAGCTTCGATAGCAATCGGAGTAATCAATTCGACGTCCATTTTGACGTTATCGCCAGGCATGCACATTTCAGTGCCTTCCGGAAGCTGGATGACGCCCGTTACGTCCGTTGTACGGAAGTAGAACTGCGGACGATAGCCATTGAAGAACGGCGTATGACGGCCGCCTTCGTCTTTCGTCAAGACATAGACCTGTGCTTTGAATTTCGTATGCGGATGAATCGTACCCGGTTTTGCGAGAACCTGGCCACGTTCGATTTCTTTACGGTCAACGCCGCGGAGCAGTGCGCCGATGTTGTCGCCGGCTTCTGCGCTGTCGAGAATCTTACGGAACATTTCAACGCCCGTAACAACCGTATCTTTCGGTTTATCAGCGAGACCAACGATTTCAACGTTATCGCCGACTTTCAATTCGCCACGTTCAACACGGCCCGTAGCAACAGTGCCGCGGCCGGTGATGGTGAAGACGTCTTCGACCGGCATCAGGAACGGCTGGTCCGTCGGACGCTGCGGGGTCGGGATGTATTCGTCAACGGCATCCATCAATTTGAGGATAGACGGTTTGCCGATTTCACTTTCGTCGCCTTCGAGGGCTTTAAGAGCAGAGCCAACGATGATAGGTACATCGTCGCCGGGGAAATCATAAGAGCTGAGGAGATCGCGAACTTCCATTTCAACGAGTTCCAACAGTTCCGGATCGTCAACCTGGTCAGCTTTGTTGAGGTATACAACGATAGCCGGTACACCGACCTGGCGAGCCAAGAGGATGTGTTCACGAGTCTGCGGCATCGGGCCGTCAGCAGCGGATACAACGAGGATAGCACCGTCCATCTGAGCAGCACCGGTGATCATGTTTTTAACATAGTCGGCATGGCCCGGGCAGTCAACGTGTGCATAGTGACGTTTGTCCGTTTCATATTCAACGTGTGCGGTGTTGATTGTAATACCGCGTTCACGTTCTTCCGGAGCTTTGTCGATGTCGGCATAGTCTTCGAATTTAGCGTAGCCTTTTTCAGCCAAAACTTTGGTGATAGCTGCCGTTAATGTCGTCTTGCCGTGGTCGACGTGACCAATCGTGCCGATGTTGACATGCGGTTTCGTTCTTTCAAAATGTTCTTTTGCCATGATAATTCCTCCTTTAAAAAACATCTATCACTTGCATTTTATCACATATCCATATTCTTTGCTAAAAAAAACAATAAATTAAGCAAAAAATATGTCTGCATATAGAAATAACCCCGTATATACGAGGTTATCAGTGTGGTGGCGGCTCGGAGATTCGAACTCTGGACACTGCGGGTATGAACCGCATGCTCTAGCCAACTGAGCTAAGCCGCCATGTGTGGAGCTATTGACCGGGATTGAACCGGTGACCTTATCCTTACCAAGGATACGCTCTACCGACTGAGCTACAACAGCTTGTATACAGGTCAAAGCCTTGTATGAAGTTGTTTCTTACTAAGACTAGTAAAAAAAATTGGTAGCGGGGGCAGGACTTGAACCTACGACCTTCGGGTTATGAGCCCGACGAGCTACCAACTGCTCCACCCCGCGACATTGGTGGTGGGGGAAGGATTCGAACCTTCGACATCGTCGTGTTGAACTGATCACTACAGATGGCTTCCTTCCAGGCGAACGCCGGCAGATTTACAGTCTGCTCCCTTTAGCCACTCGGGAACCCCACCATTTTTTGGAGCCAACGATAGGACTTGAACCTACAACCTACTGATTACAAGTCAGCCCATCCGGGTTTTATTATTCCATCCTGCTCAAGCAATAAAGCGCCCTGTTTGTCTATTCCGCGTGAAATGCCAAATATTTCTTTATCACCAATGATAAGTTTCACTGGGCGATTAATAAAATTATCCAGCTTTTCCCAGCGCGAAAGATAAGGTGCCAATCCTTCTTGTTCGAAGAGTTCCAGCGCCGCGCGTAATTCACGTATTAGCATGGCCGCCAACGTATTACGATCGAGATTGATCCCCGCTTCCTGCAGCGTGATCCACCCCTGATTAACGACACTCTCTTCAACACGACGCATTGCCATGTTGATCCCGGCTCCAATGACTATTTGCGCCGCATCGCCGGTTTTACCAGTCAGCTCCACAAGAATGCCTGCCAGCTTGCGATCCTCCAGATAGAGGTCATTAGGCCATTTAACACGAACTTTATCTGCACCCAGGTTGCGTAATACTTCCGCCATCACGATACCGATAACCAGACTTAAACCAATCGCCGCCGCCGGGCCTTGTTCCAGACGCCAGAACATCGACAAATATAAGTTTGCGCCAAAAGGCGAAAACCATTTCCGACCCCGGCGACCACGGCCAGCCTGCTGGTATTCTGCAACACAGGCATCGCCCGATTTAAGCTCTCCGATACGATCAAGAAGGTACTGATTCGTGGAGTCAATAACGGGTAGCACAGTTACACTACCGCCATCCAGCTGACCCAATATCTGTTCAGCATTAAGTAACTGGATAGGCTCAGGCAGGCTGTATCCTTTACCCGGAACGGTAAAGACATCAACGCCCCAGTCACGCAGTGTCTGAATGTGTTTATTAATAGCCGCCCGGCTCATTCCTAACGTTTCACCCAACTGCTCACCAGAGTGAAATTCGCCATTCGCTAACAGCGCGATTAATTTCAGCGGAACGGTATTATCCTTCATGAAATCGTCTCCACTGCGCTAACTTCACCTGATGCACCAATAAAGCGAACTTCAGGCTCAAGCCAGACATTAAATTTTTCACCCACTTTTTGTCTTACATGATGTGCCAGTTGCACCACATCTTCGCTTTTTGCATTGTCTTCATTAATGAGGACTAACGCCTGTTGACGGTGCACCGCAGCCCCACCCATTTGCATCCCTTTTAGCTGGCACTGATCGATAAGCCAACCTGCTGCCAGTTTTACTGAACCATCCGCCTGGGGATAATTTGGTGCTGTTGGAAATTGTGCCAGTAATGCTTTAGCCGTTTCGGCAGATACAACAGGGTTTTTGAAGAAACTACCGGCATTGCCATTCACTTTTGGATCAGGGAGTTTGGTGGTGCGCATATGACACACCGCATTAAATACTTGCTGTGGCGTTACGGTTGTAGGATCCAGACGAGTTAAGTCACCATACGTTAGTACAGGTTGCCACTCTTTTGGCAGACGCAGACCTACGGCTACAATGGCGAAGCGGTCCTGGTATTCATGTTTAAAAACACTGTCGCGATAGCCAAAACGGCACTCTTTGGCAGTTAAGCGCACTTGCTTGCCTGTCGCCAGTTCAACACAGTCAACATAAGCGCAAACTCGCTGTAATTCTACGCCATAAGCACCAATATTCTGGATAGGTGATGAGCCGACACAACCAGGAATTAATGCCAGATTTTCCAGACCAGGCATACCTTCCTGCAAAGTGTATTTTACCAGGCGATGCCAGTTTTCTCCGGCTCCTACATGTAAATACCACGCATCAGGTTCATCATGAATTTCGATACCTTTGATCCGGTTGATGATCACCGTACCGCGATAGTCTTCCAGAAAAAGTACATTACTTCCTTCACCCAGAATAAGAACGGATTGTCCTTTTGCGGTTGCATGCTGCCAGGCATTGAGTAGTTGTTGTTCGTCTTCGGCACATACAATGTGCTGAGCATTATGATCAATGCCAAATGTGTTCCAGGGTTTTAAGGAGTGGTTCATAGCTGCTTTCCTGATGCAAAAACGAGGCTAGTTTACCGTATCTGTGGGGGGATGGCTTGTAGTTATGACGACAGGGAGTGTTTGTAGAAACGCAAAAAGGCCCAGTCTTCCGACTGGGCCTTCTGCTAAATTTGATGCCTGGCAGTTCCCTACTCTCGCATGGGGAGACCCCACACTACCATCGGCGCTACGGCGTTTCACTTCTGAGTTCGGCATGGGGTCAGGTGGGACCACCGCGCTAAGGCCGCCAGGGCAAATTCTGTTTATCAGACCGCTTCTGCGTTCTGATTTAATCTGTATCAGGCTGAAAATCTTCTCTCATCCGCCAAAACATCTTCGGCGTTGTAAGGTTAAGCCTCACGGTTCATTAGTACCGGTTAGCTCAACGCATCGCTGCGCTTACACACCCGGCCTATTAACGTCGTCGTCTTCAACGTTCCTTCAGGACCCTTAAAGAGTCAGGGAGAACTCATCTCGGGGCAAGTTTCGTGCTTAGATGCTTTCAGCACTTATCTCTTCCGCATTTAGCTACCGGGCAGTGCCATTGGCATGACAACCCGAACACCAGTGATGCGTCCACTCCGGTCCTCTCGTACTAGGAGCAGCCCCCTCAGTTCTCCAGCGCCACGGCAGATAGGGACCGAACTGTCTCACGACGTTCTAAACCCAGCTCGCGTACCACTTTAAATGGCGAACAGCCATCCCCTTGGGACCTACTTCAGCCCCAGGATGTGATGAGCCGACATCGAGGTGCCAAACACCGCCGTCGATATGAACTCTTGGGCGGTATCAGCCTGTTATCCCCGGAGTACCTTTTTATCCGTTGAGCGATGGCCCTTCCATTCAGAACCACCGGATCACTATGACCTGCTTTCGCACCTGCTCGCGCCGTCACGCTCGCAGTCAAGCTGGCTTATGCCATTGCACTAACCTCCTGATGTCCGACCAGATTAGCCAACCTTCGTGCTCCTCCGTTACTCTTTAGGAGGAGACCGCCCCAGTCAAACTACCCACCAGACACTGTCCGCAACCCCGGTAAGGGGCCAACGTTAGAACATCAAACATTAAAGGGTGGTATTTCAAGGCCGGCTCCATGCAGACTGGCGTCCACACTTCAAAGCCTCCCACCTATCCTACACATCAAGGCTCAATGTTCAGTGTCAAGCTATAGTAAAGGTTCACGGGGTCTTTCCGTCTTGCCGCGGGTACACTGCATCTTCACAGCGAGTTCAATTTCACTGAGTCTCGGGTGGAGACAGCCTGGCCATCATTACGCCATTCGTGCAGGTCGGAACTTACCCGACAAGGAATTTCGCTACCTTAGGACCGTTATAGTTACGGCCGCCGTTTACCGGGGCTTCGATCAAGAGCTTCGCGTTACCGCTAACCCCATCAATTAACCTTCCGGCACCGGGCAGGCGTCACACCGTATACGTCCACTTTCGTGTTTGCACAGTGCTGTGTTTTTAATAAACAGTTGCAGCCAGCTGGTATCTTCGACTGATTTCAGCTCCATCCGCAAGGGACTTCACCTACATATCAGCGTGCCTTCTCCCGAAGTTACGGCACCATTTTGCCTAGTTCCTTCACCCGAGTTCTCTCAAGCGCCTTGGTATTCTCTACCTGACCACCTGTGTCGGTTTGGGGTACGATTTCGTGTTACCTGATGCTTAGAGGCTTTTCCTGGAAGCAGGGCATTTGTTGCTTCAGCACCGTAGTGCCTCGTCATCACGCCTCAGCCTTGATTTTCCGGATTTGCTAAAAACCAGCCTACACGCTTAAACCGGGACAACCGTCGCCCGGCCAACATAGCCTTCTCCGTCCCCCCTTCGCAGTAACACCAAGTACAGGAATATTAACCTGTTTCCCATCGACTACGCCTTTCGGCCTCGCCTTAGGGGTCGACTCACCCTGCCCCGATTAACGTTGGACAGGAACCCTTGGTCTTCCGGCGAGCGGGCTTTTCACCCGCTTTATCGTTACTTATGTCAGCATTCGCACTTCTGATACCTCCAGCATACCTCACAGTACACCTTCGCAGGCTTACAGAACGCTCCCCTACCCAACAACACATAGTGTCGCTGCCGCAGCTTCGGTGCATGGTTTAGCCCGTTACATCTTCCGCGCAGGCCGACTCGACCAGTGAGCTATTACGCTTTCTTTAAATGATGGCTGCTTCTAAGCCAACATCCTTGGCTGTCTGGGCCTTCCCACATCGTTTCCCACTTAACCATGACTTTGGGACCTTAGCTGGCGGTCTGGGTTGTTTCCCTCTTCACGACGGACGTTAGCACCCGCCGTGTGTCTCCCGTGATAACATTCTCCGGTATTCGCAGTTTGCATCGGGTTGGTAAGTCGGGATGACCCCTTGCCGAAACAGTGCTCTACCCCGGAGATGAATTCACGAGGCGCTACCTAAATAGCTTTCGGGGAGAACCAGCTATCTCCCGGTTTGATTGGCCTTTCACCCCCAGCCACAAGTCATCCGCTAATTTTTCAACATTAGTCGGTTCGGTCCTCCAGTTAGTGTTACCCAACCTTCAACCTGCCCATGGCTGAATCACCGGGTTTCGGGTCTATACCCTGCAACTTAACGCCCAGTTAAGACTCGGTTTCCCTTCGGCTCCCCTATTCGGTTAACCTTGCTACAGAATATAAGTCGCTGACCCATTATACAAAGGTACGCAGTCACCCCATTAAGAGGCTCCCACTGCTTGTACGTACACGGTTTCAGGTTCTTTTCACTCCCTCGCCGGGGGGTTCTTTTTCGCCTTTCCCTCACGGTACTGGTTCACTATCGGTCAGTCAGGAGTATTTAGCCTTGGAGGATGGTCCCCCATATTCAGACAGGATACCACGTGTCCTGCCCTACTCATCGAGCTCACAGTATGTGCATTTTTTGTGTACCCAGGCTGTCACCCTGTATCGCGCGCCTTTCCAGACGCTTCCACTAACACACACACTGATTCAGGCTCTGGGCTGATGTTTCAGTTCCCCGTTCGCTCGCCGCTACTGGGGGTTAATCTCGGTTGATGTTTGGTCCCGACGCATTAACCTCGATTCAGATTAGCAAACACACTGTCCTTCAAATCGCCGGTTATGACCCTTTCCTTATCACTATACCGACGCTATCCACCGTGTTCACGCTTAGTCACCGTGTTTCTTAGTTAACCTCACAACCCGAAGATGTTTCTTTCGATTCATCATCGTGTTATGAAAATTTGAGAGACTCACGAATAATCTTTTAAACTATTCAGTTTTCAATTTTCAGCTTGATCCAGATTTTTAAAGAGCAAAATATCTCAAACGTCACCCGAAGATGAGTTTTGAGATATTAAGGCAGGTGACTTTCACTCACAAACCAGCAAGTGGCGTCCCCTAGGGATTCGAACCCCGTTACCGCCGTGAAAGGGCGGTGTCCTGGGCCTCTAGACGAAGGGGGGGACGTATCAGTCTGCTTCGCAAGACGCCTTGCTTTTCACTTTCTATCAGACAATCTGTGTGAGCACTTCAAAGTACGCTTTTTAAGGTAAGGAGGTGATCCAACCGCAGGCCTTCCCTACGGTTACCTTGTTACGACTTCACCCCAGTCATGAATCACAGCGGTAAGCGCCCTCCCGAAGGTTAAGCTACCTACTTTTTTTGCAACCCACTCCCATGGTGTGACGGGCGGTGTGTACAAGGCCCGGAACGTATTCACCGGGCATTCTGATCCACGATTACTAGCGATTCCGACTTCATGGAGTCGAGTTGCAGACTCCAATCCGACTACGACGCACTTTATGAGGTCCGCTTGCTCTCGCGAGGTCGCTTCTCTTTGTATGCGCCATTGTAGCACGTGTGTAGCCCTGGTCGTAAGGGCCATGATGACTTGACGTCATCCCCACCTTCCTCCAGTTTATCACTGGCAGTCTCCTTTGAGTTCCCGACCGACCGCTGGCAACAAAGGATAAGGGTTGCGCTCGTTGCGGACTTAACCCAACATTTCACAACACGAGCTGACGACAGCCATGCAGCACCTGTCTCACAGTCTCCCGAAGGCACCCCTGCATCTCTAAAGTTCTGTGGATGTCAAGACCAGGTAAGCTCTTCGCGCAATTCATTTGAGTTTTAACCTTGCGGGCCGTACTCCCCAGGCGGTCGACTTAACGCGCTAGCTCCGGAAGCCACGCCTCAAGGGCACAACCTCCAAGTCGACATCGTTTACGGCGTGGACTACCAGGGTATCTAATCCTGTTTGCTCCCCACGCTTTCGCACCTGAGCGTCAGTCTTTGTCCGGGGGCCGCCTTCGCCACCGGTATTCCTCCAGATCTCTACGCATTCCACCGCTACACCGGAATTCTACCCCCTCTACGAGACTCAAGCTTGCCAGTATCAGATGCAGTTCCCAGGTTGAGCCCGGGGATTTCACATCTGACTTAACAAACCGCCTGCGTGCGCTTTACGCCCAGTAATTCCGATTAACGCTTGCACCCTCCGTATTACCGCGGCTGCTGGCACGGAGTTAGCCGGTGCTTCTTCTGCGGGTAACGTCAATGAGCAAAGGTATTAACTTTACTCCCTTCCTCCCCGCTGAAAGTACTTTACAACCCGAAGGCCTTCTTCATACACGCGGCATGGCTGCATCAGGCTTGCGCCCATTGTGCAATATTCCCCACTGCTGCCTCCCGTAGGAGTCTGGACCGTGTCTCAGTTCCAGTGTGGCTGGTCATCCTCTCAGACCAGCTAGGATCGTCGCCTAGGTGAGCCTTTACCCCACCTACTAGCTAATCCCATCTGGGCACATCCGATGGCAAGAGGCCCGAAGGTCCCCCTCTTTGGTCTTGCGACGTTATGCGGTATTAGCTACCGTTTCCAGTAGTTATCCCCCTCCATCAGGCAGTTTCCCAGACATTACTCACCCGTCCGCCACTCGTCAGCAAAGAAGCAAGCTTCTTCCTGTTACCGTTCGACTTGCATGTGTTAGGCCTGCCGCCAGCGTTCAATCTGAGCCATGATCAAACTCTTCAATTTAAAAGTTTGATGCTCAAAGAATTAAACTTCGTAATGAATTACGTGTTCACTCTTGAGACTTGGTATTCATTTTTCGTCTTGCGACGTTAAGAATCCGTATCTTCGAGTGCCCACACAGATTGTCTGATAAATTGTTAAAGAGCAGTGCCGCTTCGCTTTTTCTCAGCGGTGCGGGGTGTGCATAATACGCTTTCCCGCTACAGAGTCAAGCATTTTTTGCTTTTCTCTGTTGAGATTCTCAGGAGAACCCCGCTGACCCGGCGGCGTGTTTGCCGTTGTTCCGTGTCAGTGGTGGCGCATTATAGGGAGTTATTCCGGCCTGACAAGAGGAAATTTAAAATAATTTTCTGACCGCGCAACATTCAACCAAATCAGCCTAAAACTGCCAGTTTTTCGAGCGTTTCGAAGCCGTAACGCTGTAAAACGGGCAATAATTGTTCAGCTTCTGGCGTCATTGCCATACAAAAGGCAATATTCGCATCGGCAGATTTTGCATCCGGGGCTTCATGTTCTAACAGCCAGGCCGTTCGGCGAGCAATCGCTGCGCCAGAATCCACCAGCCGGGTTCCCTCTGGCAGCACCTGTAAGAGTTCTTCTTGTAGTAGAGGGAAATGGGTGCAACCCAATACAACGGTATCTGGCGGCTCTTTCATTCTTAACCACGGACGCAAGATACGTTTTAGCGCATCCAGAGAAACATCTTCGCCATGCAGCTTCGCTTCAGCCAACTCAACCATCTCTGCCGAGCCCAGCATTTCTATCTGGCATTCATTAGCGAAACGCGCGATCAGCTCATGAGTATAAGAACGTTTAACTGTTCCGCGGGTTGCCAGTAATCCGACAATGCCATTTGCCGTCAGACGTGCAGCAGGTTTAATCGCCGGCACGACACCAACAACCGGGAAGTCGAACTTTTCGCGTAATGCAGGAAGTGAAACGGTACTGGCAGTGTTGCAAGCGACCACAGCCAGCGCAAGGGGATAACGTTTTTGCACTGCGGTGACAATTGCCACCACTCGCTCAACAATAAACGCTTCGCTTTTTTCGCCATACGGGAAAGCGACGTTATCGAAAGCATAAATGTAATGGAGATCCGGTAAGAGATGCCGGATCTCGTCATAGACCGACAACCCACCGACGCCGGAGTCAAACACCAGCACGGTGGGACGTGGTTCAGAAGGTGTAGCTGCCAGACAAGGTGTATTCCCGTCCTGCAGTTTGGTAGCCATAGACTGTCTCATAATCTTTGTCGAACAGGTTGGCTATTTTACCACGAACTGTCAGATGAGAGGTGACCGGATACGCAACCGCAAGATCCCACAAGCTCACACCGCCCATTTTAACGGTTTGATAAGGATAAGATGAGTAATCCTTATCATAGCGAGTGCCTAAATACTGATAAGTAATACCCCAGTCGAAGTCATACAATTGCCAGTCGAGCTGGTATTTCACCTGCTGTTTAGCACGGCGTAACAACGGCACGTCGGTAATCGCATTACGCGCATCGACATAATCATAACTCACAGTATGCGTCAGTGGTCCGGTATCAAAATTGGCGGTCGCCTCGACCCCTTAATCCGCGCTTTCCCTTCGTTGTAATATTTCAGGGTGTGATCATCATAATCGATCAAATCACTGACATCGTTACGATATCCGGAAATACGCCAGTTCACCCCAGCGGTTAAGCCTTCAAACGCGCCTTCCCACTGTTTGCTTTTCTCAGGATTCAGATTCGGATTTCCGTAGAAACCATACAGTTGCCCAAGATTAGGTGCCTTGTACGACGTGCCATAAGAAGCGATAAAACGATAGCCTTCGATGAATTCCCAACCGGCACTCGTTTGCCAGGTTCCATGACGACCAAACTGTGAGTTATCGTCGCTGCGTGCTGCGCCTTCAAAGGTAAAATCGCCGACTTGTTGCAGCCCGGTCAGATAGATGCCGGTATTACGTTGATCATATCCATCCTCAACATAACCTGTACCCGGCGTCGTAGTCTGTTTCTGCCAGTCGACACCCGCACCAATACTACCGTGACCAACGATGACATTGTTTGCCCACTGGACGGTGTATTGCTTCATCTCATCCAGCGTCGCGGACGAATCATAACGACCATAATGGGGATCGTAGTTGTAATCTTTGCTATGGCTATAGCTGGTAATGAGTTGTGATTTAATCAGTTCGCCGTTATAGCGCAGCCCGGCGTCCCAACTTTGGCTATAGAGTTTACGGGTATCGAGCAACGGTGAGCCGGGAGAATAATACGCGTCATAATTGGTACGGTTATCATAGCCATAGCCGCGCACAAAGCCGCTCCAGGCATCAGTAAAGTTATGCTCCAGCGCGCCATAAAGCGTTTTACTTAAAAAACCATCGTTATCTGTCTGCGCTTGCGTTCCGGTATTACCATAGGCAACAACATCATAACCATGAGTATGGGCATAATCGCCCAACAGCGTTACCCGTGTCTTATCCCCCAGTTGTTGCTGCGTGGAGACATCATAGTTCTGATAACTATTGCTTCCCCACCCTGCTGAAATTTCCGTTCCGGGTTCATCGCGCGTCGTGATGATATTCACCACCCCGCCTATTGCATCGGAACCATAAACAGCGGAGCGCGGTCCACGGATGTATTCAATACGCTGGACAAGCGCAATAGGGAACTGGCTAAGGTCGGCAGAACCACTCACTCCCGCCAGATTCAGGCGGACGCCATCAATTAACACCAGCACATGACTGGCATTTGTACCGCGAATAAAAATAGATGAGAGCTGACCTGAACCGCCGTTTTGGGTGATATCGACACCCGGAAGACGGCGCAGCACATCATTGACCGAGGTCGACTGCCAGCGGTCAATATCCTGACGGGTCACAACGGTGGTTGGTGCAAGCACAGTGCTGCGCGGCTGTTCAAAACGGTTAGCAGTAACGACGAGAGTATCCGGGCTGGTATCCTGTGCCCAAGCAGAAAAGGCTGTGACAGAACACGCCGTCAGCAGCGAAGCTTTTTTAATCATTGTAAAGCATCCACAATAGAAGAAGGATGCCGCAGGTCCCACCGATAGTACGCGATGATGAAAACCAGATGCGACGTTAGCCGGCAGGTCTTCGGGCTTGGAGGGGTATCTAAGATACTAAGAGATGATGACTTCCCACCGGATGGCAGTGTCCGCATAACGCAATCATCGCACCTTTCCTTACCGCTGCGCGTCAGCTCCAGATTCGCACTGGATTCCCTATTAACTCACAGGACCGGCAAGTGGATGCTACAGGTTGTAACAAGTTACTGTCCAGACGTAGCTCACAAATAGGAATTCATCAAGATCTGGACATCTGATGAGCAATCCCTACAATCGCCGCGTACTTTAATTTTTCAGGATACATCATGACCCCCGAACACCTTCCAACAGAACAGTATGAAGCGCAGTTAGCCGAAAAAGTGGTACGTTTGCAAAGTATGATGGCACCGTTTTCTGACCTGGTTCCGGAAGTGTTTCGCTCGCCGGTCAGTCATTACCGGATGCGTGCGGAGTTCCGCATCTGGCACGATGGCGATGACCTGTACCACATCATTTTCGATCAACAAACCAAAAGCCGCATCCGCGTGGATAGCTTCCCCGCCGCCAGTGAACTTATCAACCAGTTGATGACGGCGATGATTGCGGGTGTGCGTAATAATCCCGTTCTGCGCCACAAGTTGTTCCAGATTGATTACCTCACCACGCTGAGTAATCAGGCGGTGGTTTCCCTGCTGTACCATAAGAAGCTGGATGATGAGTGGCGTCAGGAAGCGGAAGCCCTGCGCGATGCACTGCGCGCGCAGAATCTGAATGTGCATCTGATTGGTCGGGCAACGAAAACCAAAATCGAGCTGGACCAAGATTACATCGATGAACGTCTGCCGGTCGCAGGGAAAGAGATGATCTACCGTCAGGTAGAAAACAGCTTTACCCAACCGAACGCGGCGATGAATATTCAGATGCTGGAATGGGCGCTGGACGTCACCAAAGGCTCAAAAGGCGATTTACTGGAGCTGTACTGCGGCAACGGTAACTTCTCATTAGCCCTGGCGCGCAATTTTGATCGGGTATTAGCCACCGAAATCGCCAAGCCTTCGGTCGCTGCCGCGCAATACAACATTGCCGCTAACCATATTGATAACGTCCAAATTATTCGTATGGCGGCAGAAGAATTTACTCAGGCGATGAATGGTGTGCGCGAGTTTCATCGCCTGCAAGGGATCGACTTGAAGAGTTATCAGTGCGAAACCATTTTTGTCGACCCACCGCGCAGCGGTCTGGACAGTGAAACCGAGAAAATGGTGCAGGCGTATCCACGTATTCTGTATATCTCCTGCAATCCGGAAACGTTATGCAAGAATCTGGAAACATTAAGCCAGACGCACAAGGTTGAACGTCTGGCTCTGTTTGATCAGTTCCCCTACACGCACCATATGGAGTGCGGCGTATTACTGACCGCGAAGTAAAACCTATGCCGGATGCGCCAGCATCCGGCATGATACCGATACTCAGCAACTTCCTGCTTACGGTTACGCATCTTCGCGCCAATCCAGAACACCATAATGACGGACAGTACTGCCGGGAAGAAGTTAGAGCCGATATCCGGATATTCCGCACGAACTACCGTGCTGTACAGCAGTACGCCGAGAATAAAACAAGCAGCAGCCAGACCCGGCAAGCCTACCGGCATAGTGCGATTAAGATAACGTTGATGCAGGCAGTAAACTGTCAGCACCAGGGAAATAATCGGGAATACAGAAAATGGCACAATGGAGCTAAACAGCGCTGCGAAAGTACCATTAATCGATAAGCCAGCCACCAGCGCCAGCAGCAGCGTACCTCTATCTTGATTTGCTTGTTTCATTACTCGTCCTTCACATTTCCCGGAATAATTGCGGTTTCTCTTGTTCACGGCGATACCAGTAATAAGCCCCTTTCGAAATCATTCGCAGTTGCAGTACCAGTCGCTCTTCTAATTGCCGACGTTGTTCAACGCCGACGTCCAACGCCTCGGCACCCGCACTGAAGACAATCGTCACCTTGGCTTCGGCCTGCGCTTCGGTGAACGCACGCGGCATATGGTTTTCGAGTTCAAGATAGTCCGCAAGTTCCGCAATGAAGTGCTGAATTTCACGCGCAACGGCGGCACGAAACGCAGCGGAGGTGCCGGAGCGTTCCCGCAATAATAACCGGAAGGCGTTAGGATTATTACCGATGAACTCCATAAATGTGGAGACCGAGGTGCGGATCACACTCCCGCCTTTGGCGATACGCTGACGCGCCTGGCGCATGAGTTGGCGTAGCATTAAACCGCTCTCATCAACCATGGTCAGACCCAGTTCGTCTACGTCGCGGAAATGCCGATAAAAAGAGGTGGGAGCAATGCCCGCTTCACGCGCCACTTCACGCAAACTCAGGCTGGCGAAGCTGCGTTCAGCACTTAATTGGCTAAATGCGGCTTCCACCAGCGAACGGCGGGTTTTTTCTTTTTGTTGCGCTCTTACGCCCATCACGATGTCTGAATCCTTGCCAAAAGTACTGCTGGCACTATACCAGAGAATGAACATACTGGATTGCTCCAGTGTTGTGAATGAACGGTAACGCAATAAAACATATTTACTGCAATTCTTTGGCCGGTTCTTTTACGTACAACGGAAACCTGCCGCTTAAACGGAGAGTATCGTCGATAAAAAATCCAATAAAACGTTCAGGGCAAAAGTAAGAAACAGACAAAGCAAAGGCCGCTCACGATATAGCCAGATAAATGACGGGGATCAATTGGCTTACCCGCGATAAAATGTTACCATTCTGTTGCTTTTATGTATAAGAACAGGTAAGCCCTACCATGCCACATTCCTACGATTACGATGCCATAGTAATAGGTTCCGGCCCCGGCGGCGAAGGCGCTGCAATGGGCCTGGTTAAGCAAGGTGCGCGCGTCGCAGTTATCGAGCGTTATCAAAATGTTGGCGGCGGTTGCACCCACTGGGGCACCATCCCGTCGAAAGCTCTCCGTCACGCCGTCAGCCGCATTATAGAATTTAATCAAAACCCACTATACAGCGACCATTCCCGACTGCTCCGCTCTTCTTTTGCCGATATCCTTAACCATGCCGATAACGTGATTAACCAACAAACGCGCATGCGTCAGGGATTTTACGAACGTAATCACTGTGAAATATTGCAGGGGAACGCTCGCTTTGTTGACGAGCATACGTTGGCGCTGGATTGCCCGGACGGCAGCGTTGAAACACTAACCGCTGAAAAATTTGTTATTGCCTGCGGCTCTCGTCCATATCATCCAACAGATGTTGATTTCACCCATCCACGCATTTACGACAGCGACTCAATTCTTAGCATGCACCACGAACCGCGCCATGTACTTATCTATGGTGCTGGAGTGATCGGCTGTGAATATGCGTCGATCTTCCGCGGTATGGATGTAAAAGTGGATCTGATCAACACCCGCGATCGGCTGTTGGCGTTTCTCGATCAAGAGATGTCAGATTCTCTCTCCTATCACTTCTGGAACAGTGGCGTAGTGATTCGTCACAACGAAGAGTACGAGAAGATCGAAGGCTGTGACGACGGTGTGATCATGCATCTGAAGTCGGGTAAAAAACTGAAAGCTGACTGTCTGCTCTATGCCAACGGTCGCACCGGTAATACCGATTCGCTGGCGTTACAGAACATTGGGCTGGAAACTGACAGTCGCGGACAGCTGAAGGTCAACAGCATGTATCAGACCGCACAGCCGCACGTTTACGCGGTGGGCGACGTGATTGGTTATCCGAGCCTGGCGTCGGCAGCCTATGACCAGGGGCGCATTGCCGCGCAAGCGCTGGTGAAAGGTGAAGCCAACGCACATCTGATTGAAGATATCCCTACCGGCATTTACACCATCCCGGAAATCAGCTCTGTGGGCAAAACCGAACAGCAGCTAACCGCGATGAAAGTGCCATATGAAGTGGGCCGCGCCCAGTTTAAACATCTGGCACGTGCACAAATCGTCGGCATGAACGTGGGCACGCTGAAAATTTTGTTCCATCGGGAAACAAAAGAGATTCTGGGTATTCACTGCTTTGGCGAGCGCGCTGCCGAAATTATTCATATCGGTCAGGCGATTATGGAACAGAAAGGTGGCGGCAACACTATTGAGTACTTCGTCAACACCACCTTTAACTACCCGACGATGGCGGAAGCCTATCGGGTAGCTGCGCTAAATGGCTTAAACCGCCTGTTTTAACACTTTATCGAAATGGTACCATCCATTCTTGCGCGGATGGCCTCTGCCAGCTGCTCATAGCGGCTGCGCAGTGGTGAGCCAGGACGATAAACCAGGCCAATAGTGCGGCGTGGTTCCGGCTTAATGCACGGCAGATAAACAACCCCATCGCGTTTGCGCTCCGGCGGCACAGCCAGCGCTGGCAATAAAGTGATCCCGCTACCTGCCGCCACCATGTTGCGCAGCGTCTCCAGGCTGGTCGCGCGGAAGTGTGTATCTTCATCCGCCCCGGCTTCAAAACAGAACCCCATTGCCTGATCGCGCAAACAGTGACCATCTTCCAGCATCAGCAGTTTTTCTCCTGCCAGATCGGCCATCGGTACGCATTCGCGGTTCGCCCACGGGTGATCTTCATAGATAGCCAGCAACATTGGCTCATCAAACAACGGCACTTCAATGAATGCTTCGCTCTCTTTCACCAGCGCGAGGATCACGCAATCGAGCTTGCCGCTGTCCAGTTGCGCCAGTAACTGGTGGGTCTGTGCTTCATGCAGATACATTTCCAGCTTCGGGAATGTCTGGTGCAGCATCGGGATAATATGCGGTAGCAGGTACGGTCCAACCGTGGGAATCAAACCAATATGCAGCGGTCCGGACATCGTCTCGCCCTGCTGGCTTGCCATCTCTTTAAGGACTTTCACCTCACGCAGCACGGTACGCGCCTGATCCACCAGCAGCATTCCCGCCTGGGTGAATAACACTTTACGGCTGGTCCGCTCCAGCAACATCACGCCCAGCTCATCTTCCAGCTTACGAATTTGCCCGCTAAGCGTCGGCTGGCTAACGTGGCAGGAATCTGCCGCACGCCGAAAATGGCGGTGTTCAGCCAATGCCACCGGTACTCAAGATCACGAATATTCATTATCCATCCTCCATCGCCACGATAGTTCATGGCGATAGGTAGAATAGCAATGAACGATTATCCCTATCAAGCATTCTGACTGATAATTGCTCACAGAAACGGAGCGGCACCTCTTTTAACCCTTGAAGTCACTGCCCGTTTCGAGAGTTTCTCAACTCGAATAACTAAAGCCAACGTGAACTTTTGCGGATCTCCAGGATCCGCTTTTTTTATTCTACAGGCCCACAGCAAGAGAGCCTGATAGTAACAGTTACTCAATCCGATCTTTGACAATAAAGAAGTAACACAGCGCCCCGGTGAACGTCACACAGGCCGCGATAACCAGCGCCAGATTAAACGAGTGCGTGGTATCCACTACCCAACCGGTTACGATCGGAGCAAAGGAAGCAAAAACAAAACTGCCAAAGTTTTGAATCCCGGCGATGGAAGCCACTTTTGTTTCTGACACCATCACCTGCACCAATCCCCATGCAGATGTTCCCGCGAAATGCACGCAGAACAGCGCCATTGAGATAAACGCTACAGCCTGGGCTGGCGAGGAGGATTGCACGACCAGCAACGTGCCTAATGCCGACATCATCAAACCGCAGACAATAGCCGTTTTACGCGTCTTCGCCAGGTCGTAGCCTTTTTTCGCCAGCCGATCGACAACAATACCGTTAACCCACATCCCGACCGCCGCCGCGAGGAAAGGAATCCCCGCCACGCCGATGATGACGAACATTGCCCGCCAGCCCCATGCCAGCTGCATCAATACAAGAGCAGGAGGCGCAATAGCCTGACCGATAACGGTAGATGAGTTAAAAATCCCCAGCGCCGTGCCGCGTTCTTTTTGCGCATACCAGTCGGTGATCGATTTTACTCCCGCAGGCATAAATGGCGCTTCGCCAATACCCAGACCGATACGCATTAAAATAAAGTGGCTAAAAGAATTAACCATTCCTGTTAATGCCTGCATTAATGACCAGAATATTAAGCCTGCGCCTAAAACTATTCGTGGGCCAAAGCGGTCTAGCAAAATACCGGAAGGGAGTTGTGAAAAACCATAAGACAGAGAAAATGCAGAAAGCAAAACGCCAAATTCTGTCGCCGATAATCCTAACTCGCCACGAATCGCTTCGCCTGCCACGCTCAATGACGAACGGTCGAGGAAATTAACGATCCCCGCCATAAATAATAAAACCAGCGTTACTGTCTGAATACGACGAATCCGTTGCGGTTTATTACCCGCAACACTGGTTGACACATCAACGTCCATTTTTAGCTCCTTGAGCGGAATTAATCGATTTGATGACTATTCAGAAAATAATTAAGCGAACTGTTATTACCAGTTCCACAATGTGCCATCTTCCAGTCGTGCGACGGGGAGATACGCCGGGTCATACGGATATTTCGCCGCCAGTTTCTCATCGAAAGAAATACCCAGCCCCGGTTCATCGCCTGGGTGCATATAACCTTCATCGAAGCGCCAGCTATGCGGGAAGACTTCAAGCATTTGTTCGGAATAGCCCATGTACTCCTGAACGCCAAAGTTTGGCACCCAGAGGTCAAAATGCAGCGCCGCCGCATGACAAACAGGCGATAAATCTGAAGGACCATGCGAACCGGTACGTACCTGATAAAGCGATGCAAAATCGGCAATCCGTCGCATCCCGGTAATGCCGCCTGCATGGGTAATCGTCGTGCGAATATAGTCAATCAGCTGCTCTTCGATTAACTGCTTGCAGTCCCAGATACTGTTAAACACTTCACCGACCGCAATCGGCGTCACAGTATGCTGGCGAATCAGACGAAAACATTCCTGGTTCTCAGCAGGCGTCGGATCTTCCATCCAGAACAGGCGGTAATCCTCAATGCTCTTCCCAAAGCGCGCCGCTTCGATAGGAGTCAGGCGATGGTGCATGTCATGCAACAGATGTTCGTTAAAACCGAACTTATTACGCACCGCTTCAAATAACTTCGGTGTAAAATCGAGATACTTTTCTGAAGACCACAACTGCTCTTCCGGCCACAGGCCTTTGGTTGCCGGTTCATACGCCAGTCCTTTGCCCTTCGCCAGGCCATAAGTGGTTTGTCATACCCGGTACACCGCACTGCACACGAATCGCCTTAAAGCCCATCTGCTGGTGCTTTGCATAGTCTTCAAGGACTTCATCAATCGTGCGCCCGGTGGTGTGGCAATAAACCATCACGCCTTCACGAGAAGCACCACCAAGCAGTTGATACAATGGCATATTTGCCGCTTTGGCTTTGATATCCCACAACGCCATATCAATGGCAGAAATGGCCGACATCGTGACGGGGCCACGTCGCCAGTAAGCACCTTTATAAAAGAATTGCCAGATATCTTCGATACGGCTGGCATCGCGGCCAATTAATTGTGGACAAAGATGATCTTTCAGATAAGAAGCGACCGACAATTCGCGACCATTTAATGTGGCATCTCCCAATCCACAAAGTCCGCTTGCAGTGGTTATTTTAAGCGTAACGAAATTACGTCCTGGGCAAGTAACAAAAACATCTGTAGCAATAATTTTCATTATTGCAATCTCCTGTGTTGTAAATAGACGCTTCAAACTTAATTTTACACCTACTACCATACAAGAGAGAAGGAGCGATTATTCAACCGTGATCACATTAAAAATAAAATTTCCGCCGAGGAGAAAAAAACACCCTCAAAAACCACCTGAATAATTAACCATCATCGTTAAAACAACACGTTAAATAATCACATAACAAACTCCATTAATCATTAAAAATGAGCACAGCAATAGAAATTAATTATATTCAATTAATTAAAACATGTATTGATTGATGTATTGAAAATATGATTTTCATGGGGAGAGTGAAGGTAAAGAAGACGCAAGAATAAAAAAGGAATATGACAAATAATAGTTCTGGTTGGGCGTTAAATTTAAGGTCACCAGAATGCTGACAAATTTCTGCCTGAGGCAGTCCGCCTACGTAGTGTCGCTACTTTATAGGCGTGGTAAGCTCCCCATTTTCAGGGGAGCAATATAAACCAATTACTCTAACCGAGCCTGCGCAAAAGCAATCGCCTGCGCCACCTGCTGCGGTGAGACGCCGCCTTTTGCCGCACGCTTGTCGAGGCACGATTGTAGCGACAGAATCGGATAGACATCTTCGCCAATCACCTGACTGAATTTCTGCAACTCACTGAGCGGTAGTTCTTCCAGCGGTTTGCCCTGACGAATGGCTTCCACCACCGCTTCACCAACAATATGGTGCGCCTCGCGGAACGGTACGCCTTTCGCCACCAGGTAATCCGCCAGTTCAGTGGCGTTGGCGTAACCCTGCTGCGCCGCTTCCTGGCAACGCGGACGTTTCACCTGAATGCCATCCAGCACCAGCGCCGCCATATGCAGGCAGTCCAGCCAGGTATCGAGCGCGTCGAACAGACCTTCTTTGTCTTCCTGCATATCTTTGTTGTAAGCCAGCGGCAAACCTTTCAGCGTCATCATCATGCCGGTTAACGCCCCCTGCACCCGACCGCATTTACCGCGAATCAGCTCCAGCGCATCCGGGTTTTTCTTCTGCGGCATTAATGATGAACCGGAAGTCACACGGTCAGAAAGCTCGACAAACCCCGCTTCGCCGGTGTTAAAGAAAATCAGATCTTCAGCAAAACGCGACAGATGCACCATGCCGATAGCGGCAGCAGAAAGCAGTTCCAGCACGTGGTCACGGTCAGAAACGCTGTCGAGACTGTTACGGGTCGCTGAAGCAAAGCCCAGCCAGCCAGCTAACTGTTCACGGTCGATTTCATAAGCCGTTCCCGCCAGCGCGCCACAGCCTAACGGACTGACATCCAGACGCTTAAGCGCATCCTGCAAGCGGCTTTCATCACGCGCCAGCATCTCCACGTAAGCCAGGCACCAGTGCGCGAACGTCACCGGTTGAGCACGTTGCAGGTGGGTGTAACCTGGCATTACCGCGTCCTGATTGTTCTGCGCGGTCTCGACCAGAGCGGATTGTAACTGCCGGTTAGCCGTCAGCAACTCGCTAACGGTATCTTTGCACCACAGTTTCAGGTCAGTCGCTACCTGATCATTACGGCTACGCCCGGTATGCAGCTTTTTGCCTAACTGACCCACTTTGTCGATCAGTTTGCTTTCCACCCAGCTATGGATATCTTCGGCGTCGCTTTCAAGGATTTGTTGTGGCCTGGCGCGAACATCTTCCAGCAGCACGTTCAGCGCCTCTTCCAGTTGCGCCTGCTCTTCTGCGGTTAACACGCCGACCGTTACCAGGGCTTTGGACCAGGCCACAGAGCCAACAATATCCTGCTCCGCCAGACGGTAATCAAAGCGCAGTGAGTCGTTGAATTGTTTGAACCGTTGATCTGCTGCCTGGGTAAAACGCCCGCCCCAAAGTGCCATAACTCTGTTTCCTTATTTTGAAATTCAATGCCGGAAAGCTGCGCCTCCGGCTAACAAAACTTAAGCTAAAATCCGCGTACCCATCGGCATACCGTTAAACAGTGCCGGAAGCTGTTCCGCATGACGCCAGGAGGCGATATCTACCGGACGGCCCAGCGTGCGCGCAGCATCCAGCGCCGCGTTCACTTTCACTATCATGCCGTCAGTAATAATGCCCTGCTCAATCAGTTGTTCTGCTTTCGCGGCGGTCATTTCGGCAATACGTTGCCCTTTGCCGTCGAGAATGCCGCTGACGTCGGAGAGCAAAATCAGATCCGCGCCCAGCGTTGCCGCCAGCGCCGTTGCCGCCTGATCGGCATTGACGTTCATCAGTTGCCCTTCGTCTGTTACGCCAATGGAGCTGACCACCGGCAGATAACCGTTCTCCAGCAAGGAGTTGATAAGCTTAGGCGAACCTGGCTGCGCCAGTCCAACATGGCCTAACTCTTCATCAAGCTGGGTCACTTTGACGCTGTCGCCGTCACCGAGAAACAAACCTACGGACGCAATCTGATGTTTCTTCGCCCATGCCAGCAGGGTTTTATTTGCCGTTCCCGCCAGTGCTCCGGTGATAATGTTTATCTGATCCGCTGGCGTCACCCGCAGGCCATTTTTCTTTTTCACCGGCAGATTCAGCCCTTTCATCAACTCATCCACTACGCAGCCGCCACCGTGGACAATCACCAGCGGACGCTGATGTGACTCACGATAATTCACCAGGGCGCTAAACAGACGTTCCAGCGCCTCTTCACTATCCAGCAGTACGCCGCCCAGTTTGATAATTAATGGATTCATCATTGCACCCTTAAATAAGAGACTGCGTTTCCGCATAGCCGAAACGAATATTGGCGCACTGTACCGCTTGTGCCGCCGCGCCTTTCAGTAAGTTGTCTTCGGTCGCCACAATAATCAGATGCTCGCCCTGAACGGCAAACCCGATATCGCAAAATGGCAGCCCAACGACATTTTTCAGCGCCGGAACGCCTTTGTCATACAGCCGCACCAGCGGTTTATGGGCATACGCCTGCTGTAACACTTGCGCGACTTGCGCCTGGGTCACACCCGATTTCAGGCGGCAGGTAATGGTTTCGAGAATGCCGCGCGGGAAATTGCCCAGATGCGGGGTGAAGATAACGTCAGCACCGAGGTGTGTGGCGATCTCTGGTTGATGACGATGGGTAAAGACGCCATACGGTTGCAGGCTAACTTCACAAAAACTATTTGAAATCGCTGCCTTACGTCCTGCACCGCTCACGCCGCTGGTAGCGTTGATCACCGGCCACTGAATGAGGTCAAGAAGATCGGCATCAATCAACGGTTTCAGCGCCAGCTGTGCTGCCGTCGGATAACAGCCTGGCACCGCAATCAAGTTCGCTTCTTTTAATTTATTACCGCACCACTCCGCCAGACCGTAGGCTGCCTGTTCCAGCAGTTCCGGGTATTGATGGGTAAAGCCGTAATATTTTTCATAGAAGGCGGCGTCGTTAACACGAAACGCGCCGGAAAGGTCGAACACCACGCAGCCGGCTTCAAGAAATTGCGGCGCTAAATCGTGGCTAACTTCATGGGCGGTGGCGAGAAACACCACGTCCACCCCTGGGCTAAACTCGCTGATATCCGACATCGGCTGCAACGGCAGATCAACGATGCCTTTTAGCTGCGGATGCAAATCGGAGATTAACTTTCCCGCATCATTGCTTTGCGCTGAAACAGTCAAAGCGGTTATGTTCATATGCGGATGGCGATTTACATAGGTCACTAGCTCTGCGCCAGCGTAGCCGCTGGCACCCACAATCAGCGTATTCAACATCGGGGCTATTCACCTTCTTATGTCTGGTTGCCAGGTTAAACGTAAAACATTCACCTTACGGCTGGTGGGTTTTATTACGCTCAACGTTAGTGTATTTTTATTCATAAATACTGCATGAATATTGATACTATCATGACCAGAGGTGTGTCAACAATGAAAAACAAATTACCGCCATTTATCGAGATTTACCGTGCTCTGATTGCCACACCTTCAATAAGCGCCACGGAAGAGGCACTCGATCAAAGCAATGCAGATTTAATCACTCTGCTGGCGGACTGGTTTAAAGATTTAGGCTTCAATGTGGAAGTGCAGCCTGTGCCAGGAACTCGCAACAAATTTAATATGCTGGCAAGTACCGGACAGGGGGCTGGCGGTTTGTTGCTGGCGGGGCATACCGATACGGTGCCATTTGATGACGGACGCTGGACGCGCGATCCGTTTACACTGACGGAGCATGACGGCAAGCTTTACGGCTTAGGCACCGCCGACATGAAAGGCTTTTTTGCGTTTATCCTTGATGCGCTACGCGATGTCGACGTCACGAAGCTTGCAAAACCGCTCTACATTCTGGCGACTGCCGATGAAGAAACCAGTATGGCCGGAGCGCGTTATTTTGCCGAAACTACCGCCCTGCGCCCGGATTGCGCCATCATTGGCGAGCCAACGTCGCTGCAACCGGTACGCGCGCATAAAGGTCACATCTCAAATGCCATTCGAATTATGGGCCAGTCGGGCCACTCCAGCGATCCAGCACGCGGAGTTAACGCTATCGAACTGATGCACGACGCCATCGGGCATATTTTGCAATTGCGCGATAACCTGAAAGAACGCTATCACTATGAAGCGTTTACCGTGCCATACCCCACGCTCAACCTCGGGCATATTCACGGTGGCGACGCTTCTAACCGTATTTGTGCTTGCTGTGAGTTGCATATGGATATTCGTCCGCTGCCGGGCATGACACTCAATGAACTTAATGGCCTACTCAACGATGCGCTGGCTCCGGTGAGCGAACGCTGGCCGGGTCGTCTGACGGTCGACGAGCTGCATCCACCGATCCCTGGCTATGAATGCCCGCCAAATCATCAACTGGTTGAAGTAGTTGAGAAATTGCTAGGAGCAAAGACCGAAGTGGTGAATTACTGTACCGAAGCGCCGTTTATTCAAACGTTATGCCCGACGCTGGTTCTGGGCCCTGGCTCAATTAATCAGGCTCATCAACCTGATGAATATCTGGAAACACGGTTTATCAAGCCCACCCGCGAACTGATCACCCAGGTGATTCACCATTTTTGCTGGCATTAAAACGTAGGCCAAACAATGTCGGATGCGATGCTTGCGCATCTTATCCGACCTACACCTTTGGTGTTACTCGAGGCGATTTTTTAACATTCCCATAAGTTACGCTTATTTAAAGCGTCGTGAATTTAATGGCGTAAATTCCTGCTATTTATTCGTTTGCTGAAGCGATTTCGCAGCATTTGACGTCACCGCTTTTACGTGGCTTTATAAAAGACGACGAAAAGCAAAGCCCGAGCATATTCGCGCCAATGCGACGTGAAGGATACAGGGCTATCAAACGATAAGATGGGGTGTCTGGGGTAATATGAACGAACAATATTCCGCATTGCGTAGTAATGTCAGTATGCTCGGCAAAGTGCTGGGAGAAACCATCAAGGATGCGTTAGGAGAACACATTCTTGAACGCGTAGAAACTATCCGTAAGTTGTCCAAATCTTCACGCGCTGGCAATGATGCTAACCGCCAGGAGTTGCTCACCACCTTACAAAATTTGTCGAACGACGAGCTGCTGCCCGTTGCGCGTGCGTTTAGTCAATTCCTGAACCTGGCCAACACCGCCGAGCAATACCACAGCATTTCGCCGAAAGGCGAAGCTGCCAGCAACCCGGAAGTGATCGCCCGCACCCTGCGTAAACTGAAAAACCAGCCGGAACTGAGCGAAGACACCATCAAAAAAGCAGTGGAATCGCTGTCGCTGGAACTGGTCCTCACGGCTCACCCAACCGAAATTACCCGTCGTACACTGATCCACAAAATGGTGGAAGTGAACGCCTGCTTAAAACAGCTCGATAACAAAGATATCGCTGACTACGAACACAACCAGCTGATGCGCCGCCTGCGCCAGTTGATCGCCCAGTCATGGCATACCGATGAAATCCGTAAGCTGCGTCCAAGCCCGGTAGATGAAGCCAAATGGGGCTTTGCCGTAGTAGAAAACAGCCTGTGGCAAGGCGTACCGAATTACCTGCGCGAACTGAACGAACAACTGGAAGAGAATCTCGGCTACAAACTGCCCGTCGAATTTGTTCCGGTCCGTTTTACCTCGTGGATGGGCGGTGACCGCGACGGCAACCCGAACGTCACTGCCGATATCACCCGCCACGTCCTGCTGCTCAGTCGCTGGAAAGCCACCGATCTGTTCCTGAAAGATATTCAGGTGCTGGTTTCTGAACTGTCGATGGTTGAAGCGACCCCTGAACTGCTGGCGCTGGTTGGCGAAGAAGGTGCCGCAGAACCGTATCGCTATCTGATGAAAAACCTGCGTTCTCGCCTGATGGCGACACAGGCATGGCTGGAAGCGCGCCTGAAAGGCGAAGAACTGCCAAAACCAGAAGGCCTGCTGACACAAAACGAAGAACTGTGGGAACCGCTCTACGCTTGCTACCAGTCACTTCAGGCGTGTGGCATGGGTATTATCGCCAACGGCGATCTGCTCGACACCCTGCGCCGCGTGAAATGTTTCGGCGTACCGCTGGTCCGTATTGATATCCGTCAGGAGAGCACCCGCCATACCGAAGCGCTGGGCGAGCTGACCCGCTACCTCGGTATCGGCGACTACGAAAGCTGGTCAGAGGCCGACAAACAGGCGTTCCTGATCCGCGAACTGAACTCCAAACGTCCGCTTCTGCCGCGCAACTGGCAACCAAGCGCCGAAACGCGCGAAGTGCTCGATACCTGCCAGGTGATTGCCGAAGCGCCGCAAGGCTCCATTGCCGCCTACGTGATCTCGATGGCGAAAACGCCGTCCGACGTGCTGGCTGTCCACCTGCTGCTGAAAGAAGCGGGTATCGGGTTTGCGATGCCGGTTGCTCCGCTGTTTGAAACCCTCGATGACCTGAACAACGCCAACGATGTCATGACCCAGCTGCTGAATATCGACTGGTATCGCGGCCTGATTCAGGGCAAACAGATGGTGATGATTGGCTATTCCGACTCAGCAAAAGATGCGGGGGTGATGGCAGCTTCCTGGGCGCAATATCAGGCACAGGATGCATTAATCAAAACCTGCGAAAAAGCGGGTATTGAGCTGACGTTGTTCCACGGTCGCGGCGGTTCCATTGGTCGCGGCGGCGCACCTGCCCATGCGGCGCTGCTGTCACAACCGCCAGGAAGCCTGAAAGGTGGCCTGCGCGTGACTGAACAGGGCGAGATGATCCGCTTTAAATATGGTCTGCCAGAAATCACCGTCAGCAGCCTGTCGCTGTACACCGGGGCGATTCTGGAAGCCAACCTGCTGCCACCACCTGAGCCGAAAGAGAGCTGGCGTCGCATTATGGATGAACTGTCAGTCATCTCCTGCGATCTCTACCGTGGCTACGTACGTGAAAACAAAGATTTTGTGCCGTACTTCCGCTCCGCTACGCCGGAACAAGAGCTGGGCAAACTGCCGTTGGGTTCACGTCCGGCGAAACGTCGCCCGACCGGCGGCGTCGAGTCACTGCGCGCCATTCCGTGGATTTTTGCCTGGACACAAAACCGCCTGATGCTCCCCGCCTGGCTGGGTGCAGGTACGGCGCTGCAAAAAGTGGTCGAAGATGGCAAGCAGAGCGAACTGGAAGCCATGTGCCGCGATTGGCCATTCTTCTCGACGCGTCTCGGCATGCTGGAGATGGTCTTCGCCAAAGCAGACCTGTGGCTGGCGGAATACTATGATCAACGTCTGGTAGACAAAGCACTGTGGCCGTTAGGTAAAGAGTTACGCAATCTGCAAGAAGAAGACATCAAAGTGGTGCTGGCGATTGCCAACGATTCCCATCTGATGGCCGATCTGCCGTGGATTGCAGAGTCTATTCAGCTACGGAATATTTACACCGACCCGCTGAACGTATTGCAGGCCGAGTTGCTGCACCGCTCCCGCCAGGCAGAAAAAGAAGGCCATGAGCCGGATCCTCGCGTCGAGCAGGCGTTAATGGTCACTATTGCCGGGATTGCGGCAGGTATGCGTAATACCGGCTAATCTTCCTCTCCTGCAAACCCTCGTGCTTTTGCGCGAGGGTTTTCTGAAATACTTCTGTTCTAACACCTTCGTTTTCAATATATTTCTGTCTGCATTTTATTCAAATTCTGAATACACCTTCAGATATCCTTAAGGAATTGTCGTTACATTCGGCGATATTTTTTTCAAGACAGGTTCTTACTATGCATTCCACAGAAGTCCAGGCTAAACCCCTTTTTAGCTGGAAAGCCTTGGGTTGGGCACTGCTCTACTTTTGGTTTTTCTCTACTCTGCTACAGGCCATTATTTACATCAGTGGTTATAGTGGCACTAACGGCATTCGCGACTCGCTGTTATTCAGTTCGCTGTGGTTGATCCCGGCATTCCTCTTTCCGAAGCGGATTAAAATTATTGCCGCAGTGATCGGCGTGGTGCTATGGGCGGCCTCTCTGGCGGCGCTGTGCTACTACGTCATCTACGGTCAGGAGTTCTCGCAGAGCGTTCTGTTTGTGATGTTTGAAACCAACACCAACGAAGCCAGCGAGTATTTAAGCCAGTATTTCAGCCTGAAAATTGTGCTTATCGCGCTGGCCTATACGGCGGTGGCAGTTCTGCTGTGGACACGCCTGCGCCCGGTCTATATTCCAAAGCCGTGGCGTTATGTTGTCTCTTTTGCCCTACTTTATGGCTTGATTCTGCATCCGATCGCCATGAATACGTTTATCAAAAACAAGCCATTTGAGAAAGCGTTGGATAACCTGGCATCGCGTATGGAGCCTGCCGCACCGTGGCAATTCCTGACCGGCTATTATCAGTATCGTCAGCAACTAAACTCGCTAACAAAGCTACTGAATGAAAATAATGCCTTGCCGCCGCTGGCGAATTTCAAAGATGAATCGGGTAACGAACCGCGCACTTTAGTGCTGGTGATTGGCGAGTCGACCCAGCGTGGCCGCATGAGTCTGTACGGTTATCCGCGTGAAACCACGCCGGAGCTGGATGCACTGCATAAAACCGATCCGAATCTGACCGTGTTTAATAACGTGGTTACGTCTCGTCCGTACACCATTGAAATCCTGCAACAGGCGCTGACCTTTGCCAATGAAAAGAACCCGGACCTGTACCTGACACAGCCGTCGCTGATGAACATGATGAAACAGGCGGGGTATAAAACCTTCTGGATCACCAACCAGCAGACGATGACCGCCCGCAATACCATGCTGACGGTATTTTCGCGCCAGACCGACAAGCAGTACTACATGAACCAGCAACGTACGCAGAGTGCGCGTGAATACGACACCAACGTGCTGAAGCCGTTCCAGGAAGTGCTGAAGGACCCGGCACCGAAGAAACTGATCATCGTTCATCTGCTGGGTACGCATATCAAATACAAATACCGCTACCCGGAAAATCAGGGCAAGTTTGATGGCAATACCGATCATGTCCCGCCGGGGTTAAACGCGGAAGAGCTGGAGTCATATAACGATTATGACAACGCTAACCTGTATAACGATCATGTGGTTGCCAGCCTGATTAAAGACTTTAAAGCGGCAGACCCGAACGGATTCCTGGTTTACTTCTCTGACCACGGTGAAGAGGTTTACGACACGCCGCCGCATAAAACCCAGGGGCGTAATGAGGACAACCCGACGCGTCATATGTACACCATTCCGTTCCTGCTGTGGACGTCAGAAAAATGGCAAGCGACTCATCCGCGTGATTTCTCGCAGGATGTTGATCGTAAATACAGCCTTGCGGAACTGATCCACACCTGGTCAGATTTGGCGGGCTTATCTTACGACGGTTACGATCCAACCCGTTCAGTGGTGAACCCGCAGTTCAAAGAAACCACCCGCTGGATTGGTAATCCGTACAAGAAAAATGCGCTGATCGATTACGACACTCTGCCGTATGGCGATCAGGTAGGTAATCAGTAAATGACCTTTGTATCGCGTCTGGCGCTATTTGCCGGATGCGATACTGCCGCAATGTTTACATCGCACTCCCCTCAGGCCACACTTTTCAGGTGGCCTTTTTTCATAATGCCAGTTACTGTTTTCCCGTCTACATAGCTAAGGGAATAACATGTATCACGACGTCAGCTATCTGCTCTCCCGCCTGATCAACGGCCCGCTGTCCCTGCGCCAGATTTACTTTGCCAGCAGCAACGGCCCGGTGCCCGATCTTGCGTATCAGGTCGATTTTCCACGACTGGAAATTGTGCTGGAAGGTGAGTTTGTTGATACCGGCGCTGGAGCAACGTTAGTTCCCGGCGATGTGCTGTACGTTCCCGCTGGTGGCTGGAATTTTCCACAATGGCAAGCCCCCGCCACGACCTTTAGCGTGCTGTTTGGCAAACAGCAACTCGGCTTCAGCGTCGTGCAATGGGATGGCAAACAATATCAAAATCTGGCGAAGCAACACGTCGCCCGACGCGGCCCACGCATAGGTTCTTTTCTGCTACAAACGCTCAATGAAATGCAAATGCAGTCGCAGGAGCAGCAAACGGCAAGGCTTATCGTCGCCAGCCTGCTTAGCCACTGCCGCGATTTGCTCGGCAGCCAAATCCAGACCGCCTCACGTAGCCAGGCTCTATTCGAAGCTATTCGCGATTATATCGACGAACGCTATGCCTCCGCGCTTACCCGCGAATCTGTCGCACAGGCATTCTATATTTCGCCAAATTACCTCTCGCACCTGTTTCAAAAAACGGGGGCCATTGGTTTTAACGAATACCTGAATCACACGCGACTGGAGCACGCTAAGACGTTATTGAAAGGCTATGACCTGAAGGTAAAAGAAGTGGCGCACGCCTGCGGCTTTGTCGACAGCAACTACTTCTGCCGTCTGTTTCGTAAAAATACCGAACGCTCACCGTCGGAATATCGTCGGCAGTACCACAGCCAACTGACAGAAAAACCGACTACTCCAGAATAAGATGGATTTGCTGCGGCGCAGAAAGCACTTTGCGTACCGCGCTCATCACCCGCTGCGGCTCACGCAGGAAAGCGTAGATGCTGCATTGCACGTAGCGGCAATGTTCAAATCGCTCGGCACCGGCAAGCTCGATATCCGTAATCAACAGAGCAACATCCGCCCGACGGATATCCTCGTCCGCTAAACGATTCTCCGTTCCCAGCGCGCCCTGAGTTTCAATGCTGACGCCCCACTTCTCTAACTGGCACAACTTTTCCAGCCGTTCCGCCGCCATATAAGTATGCGCCACGCCGCTTACGCAGGCGGTTACTGCCACCAGGTATGCCATTTTAACCTCCCACGGTAACCTGAAATCCGGCCCGTTCTGCCATTTCGCGCATCGTTGTCACATCGGCTGACGACGGCGCAGACACCTCTTTCATCGACCATGTTTTCCCCAGCAGGCGGTATTTCGGTTCGCCGTACTGATGAAACGGTAACAGATGGATCTGCCTGATATTCAGCGGGATCAGCACGTCCAGCGCCTGCTGCATATTCTCCCGGCTGAGCGTGAAACCAGGGATCAGCGGTAAACGCGGGATCACGTTGACGCCCTCACTCACCAGCAAACGCAGATTCTCCAGCACGCGTGGCAGGTTCATCTTCACCACATCCCGCGCCTGAGTCGCGTCCATAATTTTTAAATCGAACAACACTTCATCGCACAATTTCGCCAGCGGTAACAGCTTGCTGGCTGGCGCGTCTCCGGCGGTTTCAATGGCGCATGACACGCCCCACAACCGCAGCCGCTGTAAAAAACGGGTAGCAAACTCCGCCTGCATTAACACTTCGCCGCCAGAAAGCGTGACGCCGCCGCCGGACGTGCGAAAGAAAATGTCATCTTTCATCACTTCCCGTTCCAGAGCGTCAAGGCTGATATCGCGACCAATCCGTTCAAACGCACCGGAGGGGCATTCATCCGCATCACGCAAACATTTCGCACAGTGCAGACATTTCGCCTCTCTGCGTACAGTCTGGATTTTGCCGGAGATCGACTCCGGATTAGCACACCACGGGCAAAGATGCGGACAGCCTTTAAAAAAGACCACCGTACGAATGCCCTCGCCGTCATTCAGTGAATAACGCTGAATGTTGAAAATGCGCGCCACATCATCGCGGCGCGTTTCCACAACGTTACAGCTGATGCGCTGTCCGGCGGATGATGTCATCCTGGATCTCCTTCGACAATTCGACAAAGAAGGCGCTGTATCCGGCAACGCGCACCACCAGCCCGGCATAATCTTGTGGGCGCTGTTGCGCTTCCCGCAACGTGTCGGCGTTCACCACGTTAAACTGAATATGCTGCAACTTAAGCTGGGTAAACGCCCGTAAGAAGTCGGCCAGTTTGCGTAATCCCGCTTCACCTTCCAGGGTCGCCGGAGTGAATTTCACGTTCAGCAACGTACCGTTAGACAGCAGCGTATTATCGAGCTTACTGACTGACTTCAGTACCGCCGTTGGCCCTTGTGCGTCCTGGCCCAGCATGGGTGACAAGCCGCCGTCTGCCAGCTGTTCTCCGGCAAAACGACCGTCTGGCGTCGCGCCAACCACCGATCCCAACGGGACGTGAGCAGAAACGGTATACGATCCCGGCGTGAAGTAACCGCCGCGCGGGTTCTGGTATTTTTCCACTTCTTTGCAGTAGTGGCGCAACAGTTCGGCGCTGATGTTATCCACCTCGTCGATATCGTTACCGTATTTCTCGAAGCGGTTAATTAAGCGAGCACGGACTTTTTCGCCTTCTGGCGTTGCGAAGTTGGCTTTTAATACCGACAGCAATTCGTCAAAACTTAAACGCTGTTGCTCAAAAACCATACCTTTCAACGCATGGAGAGAATCGCTCAGGTTGGCGATACCGATCCCCTGTACGCCGGAGAAGTTATAACGCGCACCGCCATCGGTAATATCGCGGCCTTTTTCCAGACAATCGCTGATAAAAGACGAGAGTAGCGGTACAGGTGCCCAGTCGCGATGGCCGATATCACAAATATTGCTGCCCTCAACCATCAGGGTGATGTAGTGGCTGATCTTGGCGCGGATCTGCTCCAGTAAACCTTCATAAGTCAGCGCAGCATTGCCTTCATTTTCATGCAGGCAGATTTCCATCACTTTCAGCAAGTTAAACATCGCAATGTCATGCAGACCGTAGGTTCTGCCGGGAATAGATAATTCCACACAGCCCACTACGGAATAGTCGCGCGCATCTTCCAGCGAAACGCCACGGTTGAGGAACGCTGGCACTACCACTTCATCGTTAAAGATTTGCGGAATACCGGTGCCGAGGCGAATGGTTTCTGCGGTTTTCATCAGGAACGGCGTGTCGATCAAGGCGTTAGTGCGCACGCCGAGGTTCGGTTGCGGTAATTGCACGCTTTGATAAGCATCGAGGCAGAGGAACGAAAGCACGTTCACCGCGCTACGTCCATTCTCGGTTAAACCGCCGAGCAGTGCGGTATAGCCGGTCGGGAAACCGGCGAAATAACGCGCGCTGCTGGTGGAGCGCAACAGCACGATGTCGTTGCATTTCACCCATAAAGATTCGAGCAGTTCTTTCAGGAACGCCGGATCTTCGCCCAGGGTTAAAGATGCCTGATAGAACGGCAACATATACTGGTCGAAGCGCCCTAAAGACAGCGAACTGGCGTTGGATTCGTATTGCAGAATGATGTTCATGTACCAGAATAACTGGCACGCCTGCCAGAACGTCTGCGGCTTATGTTGCGCGTTATGGCGGGAGATCTCCGCAATAGTCAGCAGCTCTTCGCGACGCTGGGCATCTGTGCAGTTTGCCGCCATCGTTTCCGCCAGTTCGGCGTAACGCAAAATGTGTTTCTGCGAGGCTTCCAGCAGTAACAACGCGGCCTGATAAAAGTGATTCTCCGGCTGTTGCTGACAATGTTGCTGCATTTGCGCTACCAGCTCACCCAGCCCGTGATTCAGCAGGCGCGGGTAATCAATAATAATGTGCCCCTGGCCTTTATCCGTCTGGTTGATGCTGAAAATCTGCGTGCTGGTCGCGGCTTTTACTTCATCCGTCATCTGCCCGTTAATGAAATCTTTCATCGAACGTTTTTCCCAGTACGGGAACAACTCTTCGCGGTAGATACGTTTATCTTCTTCGCTGATAGCAAAGCGGTCCTGCGGACGCGTCGGGAATTGATCCAGCTCTTTCAGCAGCCAGTAAGGGTCCATTTCCGGCGACATAATCCCGGCGCGTGGTTTTACGGTGCGGTTACCGGCAATCAGTTCTTCATCACGAATCGAAATTTCAACATGTTCAAGGATATACGCTGTTGCTTTCGCCCGGCGCAATATCACCGGTTCGCCTTCGGTTTGCCGATGGCTGGCGGTATAAAGCAGCGCCCGCTCCAGCGAGATTTCACGGGTATTGGCAAACAGTGCAGTTTTGAGGCGAGAGATACGATTCGTCATGAGGAACTCCTGTGGGAAAGCGAACCCGCCCTTACGGGCGGGATAAGAACTTAAGCGGTTTGTGCCAGGTGAGCTTCAATTTTGCTCATAATGGCATCAGCGCGTTTTACCGCGTCGCTGATGTTGACGCGCACGATGGTCTTGCCAGCAAAACGCTCTTCAAACTTGATGCCGATATCTTTGGTCAGAATCACCATATCGGCGCTCGCCACGTCTTCCGCAGTCAGTTCATTTTCCAGACCAATCGAGCCCTGGGTTTCTACTTTCACTTCCCAGCCTTTCGCTTTCGCGGCACTTTCCAGCGCCTCTGCCGCCATATAGGTATGGGCAACACCAGATGGACACGCGGTTACTGCAATAATTTTCGTCATGGCTCGTTCCTCAATTAATTAATTTCAAAATCCAAATCCAGGTCGTCTTCTTTTTCATCAGTCGAAGACCCATTTTTACGCGCCAGACTTTTCAGCACGTTCACACAAACAGCCGTCACCACTGCTCCGACAGCCACTGCTGCGATATAACCCAGCTTGCCTTCAACCACCGGCAGCACAATCAGACCACCCCAGCCTGCATAGCACTGTGCACCGACCAGTGCCGCAGTTACCGCACCACAAACAGAACCGACCATGATGGAAGGAATGACACGTAACGGATCGGCAGCGGCGAAAGGAATCGCCCCCTTCAGTAACCCCAACGCACCCCATCACCAGCGCCGCTTTGCCGGTTTCGCGCTCTTCTGCGGAGAAATTTTACGACCAATCAGCGTCGCCAACCCCATCCCCAGCGGCGGGATACAAATACCCACGGCAGCAATGGCCACCACGGTATATACACCCTGAGCAACGCAAATCAGCATGAAGGCATAGGCCACTTTGTTAACCGGACCACCCATATCGAACGCCAGCATCAGACCCATGATCACCGCCAGCATAACAATGCTGCCCTGCTGCATCCCCTGAAGCCACTGAGTCAGGCTGTTGGTCAACGCCCCTACAGGCTCGCCCAGACCCCACATCATGATGCCTGCGGTAATCAGTGTGCCGACGATCGGAATGATGAAGATGGGCATCACCGAGCGCAGAACTTTATGCACCGGAATTTTCTTCAGGTAATGCACCACGATGCCGCCGATAATCCCGGCGATCAGTGCACCAAAGAAGCCCGCACCAAAGCTGTTACCAACCCAGGCACCGATAGCGCACGGAGCCAGCGCAGAACGCTCTGCAATGGAATAACCGATGTAAGCGGCGAGGAAAGGCACCATCAGCGTCAAACCTGCAACGCCGATATCAAACAGTTTTTTCAGATTCGGATCGGCGACGGCATCCGGCACTGCGCCTTTGCCATACAACATGACGGAAACCGCCAGCAAAATACCGCCCGATACCACGAAGGGAATCATGTGTGAAACGCCCGTCATTAAATGCTGACGAGTATTTTTCAGGATCTGCACCAACTCATTCATAAGCTGCTCCCGGGCTTGCGAAAGCCCATGTCCATATTTTTGATGGAAGAAACAATAGGCAATCGCAGGCGGAGCAAACAGTGGATAAAAAGGCCATTTACTGGACTTTTGTAATATCAGTACAAAAATGCGATCCGCCTCATAACTTGCGATAATCCGGAAGTACACCGCAAAACGGCGTCTTGTGAGACGCGTCGCAAATTGACGGTTACATTACATTTGTCCAGCTTTTGGCAGATTTGTCACATGGTAGGCCGTTGCCGTGCGCTCTTATCCTGTAAACAGAAAACCGTACCGGGAGAAAGGCAATGGCCCTGATTGTGGAATTTATTTGTGAGCTACCTAACGGCGTCCATGCGCGTCCGGCAAGCCACGTTGAAACGCTGTGTAATACTTTTTCATCACAAATTGAGTGGCATAACCTGCGCACTGACCGCAAGGGCAACGCCAAAAGCGCCCTTGCGCTGATTGGCACCGATACGCTGGTGGGCGATAACTGCCAGTTACTGATTTCCGGGGCCGACGAACAGGAAGCGCACCAGCGTTTAAGCCAATGGCTGCGCGATGAATTCCCCCACTGCGACGCACCGCTGGCGGAAGTAAAATCTGACGAACTGGAACCACTGCCGGTTTCACTGACCAATCTGAATCCGCAAATTATCCGTGCCCGCACCGTGTGCAGCGGTAGCGCAGGCGGCATTCTGACGCCGATCTCTTCTTTAGATCTCAATGCGCTGGGTAATCTTCCCGCAGCCAAAGGCGTTGACGCCGAACAATCCGCACTGGAAAACGGTCTGACGCTGGTACTGAAAAACATAGAGTTTCGTCTGCTGGATAGCGACGGTGCTACCAGCGCGATTCTGGAAGCGCACCGATCCCTGGCTGGCGATACTTCCCTGCGCGAACATTTACTGGCAGGTGTCAGCGCCGGATTAAGCTGTGCCGAAGCGATTGTTGCCAGTGCACACCACTTCTGCGAAGAGTTCGCCCGTTCCAGCAGCAGCTACCTGCAAGAACGTGCCCTGGACGTACGCGACGTCTGCTTCCAGTTACTCCAGCAAATCTACGGTGAGCAACGCTTCCCGGCACCGGGCAAACTGACGCAGCCCGCCATTTGTATGGCTGATGAACTGACCCCCAGCCAGTTCCTCGAACTGGATAAAAATCACCTCAAAGGATTGTTGCTCAAAAGCGGCGGCACCACCTCACATACGGTGATCCTTGCCCGTTCGTTCAACATTCCGACGCTGGTTGGTGTGGATATTGATGCCCTCACTCCGTGGCAGCATCAAACGATTTATATCGACGGCAACGCAGGGGCGATTGTGGTTGAGCCAGGGGAATCCGTGGCCCGTTATTATCAGCAAGAAGCCCGCGTACAGGACGCTCTGCGTGAGCAACAGCGTGTCTGGCTGACCCAACAAGCCCGTACTGCTGACGGTATCCGCATTGAAATTGCTGCTAACATCGCTCACTCCGTGGAAGCGCAGGCCGCATTCGGCAATGGTGCGGAAGGCGTTGGTTTATTCCGCACTGAAATGCTCTATATGGATCGCACCAGTGCACCGGGCGAAAGCGAGCTGTACAACATTTTTTGTCAGGCGCTGGAGTCCGCCAACGGACGCAGCATTATTGTGCGCACTATGGATATTGGCGGTGACAAACCCGTTGATTATCTGAACATTCCCGCAGAGGCAAACCCGTTCCTCGGTTATCGCGCCGTGCGTATTTATGAAGAGTACGCGTCGTTATTTACCACACAACTACGGTCGATTCTCCGTGCCTCCGCTCACGGCAGCCTGAAAATTATGATCCCGATGATCTCTTCAATGGAAGAGATCTTATGGGTAAAAGAAAAACTGGCGGAAGCCAAACAGCAACTGCGTAACGAACACATTCCGTTTGATGAGAAGATCCAGCTCGGCATCATGCTGGAAGTGCCGTCGGTGATGTTCATCATCGATCAATGCTGCGAAGAGATTGATTTCTTTAGTATCGGTAGTAATGACCTGACGCAATATCTGCTAGCAGTGGATCGCGATAACGCTAAGGTTACTCGTCACTATAACAGCCTGAATCCAGCATTCTTGCGGGCGCTCGATTACGCCGTGCAGGCGGTGCATCGCCAGGGCAAATGGATTGGTCTGTGCGGTGAACTGGGAGCGAAAGGTTCCGTGCTGCCATTGCTGGTCGGTTTAGGGCTGGATGAGCTGAGCATGAGCGCACCGTCAATTCCGGCGGCGAAAGCGCGAATGGCGCAACTTGATAGCCGTGAGTGCCGCCAGTTGCTCAACCAGGCAATGGCCTGCCGTACTTCGCTAGAAGTGGAACACCTGCTGGCGCAATTCCGCATGACCCAACAGGACGCCCCGCTGGTCACCGCCGAGTGCATCACACTGGAAAGCGACTGGCGCAGCAAAGAAGAAGTGCTCAAAGGCATGACCGATAACCTGCTGCTGGCGGGCCGCTGTCGCTATCCGCGTAAACTGGAAGCCGACTTGTGGGCGCGCGAGGCCGTTTTCTCTACCGGTCTGGGCTTTAGTTTTGCCATTCCCCACAGCAAATCAGAACACATTGAGCAATCCACCATCAGCGTGGCGCGTCTGGCAGCGCCGGTGCGCTGGGGCGATGATGAAGCGCAATTCATCATTATGTTAACCCTGAACAAACACGCTGCGGGCGATCAGCACATGCGCATTTTCTCGCGCCTCGCTCGTCGCATCATGCACGAAGAATTCCGTAACGCGCTGGTTAACGCCGCCTCTGCCGACGCTATCGCCAGCCTGCTGCAACATGAACTGGAACTGTAAAAGGAAACATCATGGAACTGTATCTGGACACCGCTAACGTCGCAGAAGTCGAACGTCTGGCACGCATATTCCCGATTGCCGGGGTGACAACTAACCCGAGCATTATCGCGGCCAGCAAGGAGTCCATCTGGGAAGTGCTGCCGCGTTTGCAAAAAGCGATTGGTGATGAGGGTATTTTGTTTGCTCAGACCATGAGTCGTGACGCGCAGGGTATGGTGGAAGAAGCGAAGCGCCTGCGCGACGCCATTCCGGGCATTGTGGTGAAAATCCCGGTAACTTCCGAAGGTCTTGCCGCCATTAAAATGCTGAAAAAAGAGGGTATTACTACACTTGGCACCGCTGTATATAGCGCCGCACAAGGGTTATTAGCCGCGCTGGCAGGGGCAAAATATGTTGCTCCGTATGTTAACCGCGTCGACGCCCAGGGCGGGGACGGCATTCGTACGGTTCAGGAGCTGCAAGCGCTGTTGGAAATGCACGCGCCAGAAAGCATGGTGCTGGCAGCCAGCTTTAAAACGCCGCGTCAGGCGCTGGACTGTTTACTGGCAGGATGTGAATCCATCACCCTGCCCTTAGATGTAGCGCAACAAATGCTCAACACCCCTGCGGTAGAGTCAGCTATAGAGAAGTTCGAAAACGACTGGAATGCCGCATTTGGCACTACTCATCTCTAAAGGAGCAATTATGGACCGCATTATTCAATCACCGGGTAAATACATCCAGGGCGCTGATGTGATTAATCGTCTGGGCGAATACCTGAAGCCGCTGGCAGAACGCTGGTTAGTGGTGGGTGACAAATTTGTTTTAGGTTTTGCTCAATCCACTGTCGAGAAAAGTTTTAAAGATGCTGGACTGGTAGTAGAAATTGCGCCGTTTGGCGGTGAATGTTCGCAAAATGAGATCGACCGTCTGCGTGGCATCGCGGAGACTGCGCAGTGTGGCGCAATTCTCGGTATCGGTGGCGGAAAAACCCTCGATACTGCCAAAGCACTGGCACATTTCATGGGTGTTCCGGTAGCGATCGCACCGACTATCGCCTCTACCGATGCACCATGCAGCGCATTGTCTGTTATCTACACCGATGAGGGTGAGTTTGACCGCTATCTGCTGTTGCCAAATAACCCGAATATGGTCATTGTCGACACCAAAATCGTCGCTGGCGCACCTGCACGTCTGTTAGCGGCGGGTATCGGCGATGCGCTGGCAACCTGGTTTGAAGCGCGTGCTTGCTCTCGTAGCGGCGCGACCACCATGGCGGGCGGCAAGTGCACCCAGGCGGCGCTGGCACTGGCAGAACTGTGCTACAACACTCTGCTGGAAGAAGGCGAAAAAGCGATGCTTGCCGCCGAACAGCATGTAGTGACTCCGGCGCTGGAACGCGTGATTGAAGCGAACACCTATTTGAGCGGTGTTGGTTTTGAAAGCGGCGGGCTGGCGGCGGCACACGCGGTACATAACGGCCTGACCGCTATCCCGGACGCGCATCACTATTATCATGGTGAAAAAGTGGCATTCGGTACGCTGACGCAGCTGGTTCTGGAAAACGCGCCGGTGGAGGAAATCGAAACCGTAGCTGCGCTTAGCCATGCGGTAGGTTTGCCAATAACGCTCGCTCAACTGGATATTAAAGAAGATGTCCCGGCGAAAATGCGAATTGTGGCAGAAGCGGCATGTGCAGAAGGTGAAACCATTCACAACATGCCAGGCGGTGCAACGCCAGATCAGGTTTACGCCGCACTGCTGGTAGCCGACCAGTATGGCCAGCGTTTCCTGCAAGAATGGGAATAACCTACTCCAAACTCCCGGCTTGTCCGGGAGTTTGAGAGTGCAGGCAAAGTGGCTCACTCGTCACTGCGGGCATGTTTTTCCCCCTCGCCCTTTCAGGGAGAGGGTCGGGGTGAGGGTAAATATTCGCCCCGGAGCTGGCCTGTTCCCCTCACCCTAACCCTCTCCCCAAAGGGGAGAGGGGGCTGTTCGAGCACTTTTTATACGTTATCACCCGTCTGAAACTCCCACGTTGTTCAGGAATTTTTTTATCCGCTTCTGGACATTTTCTCTACAGAACAATCGTTAGCCCGGAAGGTCGAATCTGTGACTCTTATTTTCACGGACGAACCAGATGAAAGCTTCACTGGTGCTGGTCAGCCTGCTAACGGCATTTACCAGCCACTCCTTAAAATCTCCCGCCGTTCCACCAACCGTGGTACAGATCCAGGCCAACACCAACCTTGCCATCGCAGACGGTGCCAGACAGCAAATCGGCAGCACGCTATTTTACGATCCGGCGTATGTGCAGCTTACCTATCCTGGCGGTGATGTCCCGCAAGAACGCGGCGTATGTTCCGATGTGGTGATCCGTGCATTGCGCAGCCAGAAGGTCGATTTGCAGAAACTGGTGCACGAAGATATGGCGAAGAATTTTGCTGCGTACCCGCAAAAATGGCAGTTAAAGCGCCCGGACAGCAACATCGATCACCGTCGGGTGCCTAATCTGGAAACCTGGTTTACCCGCCACGATAAAACACGCCCCACCAGCAAGAACCCCAGTGACTATCAATCGGGCGATATTGTCTCCTGGCGATTAGATAACGGGCTGGCACATATTGGGGTGGTGTCAGATGGCTTCGCCCGCGACGGTACGCCGCTGGTGATACATAACATTGGCGCAGGCGCGCAGGAAGAAGACGTGCTGTTTAGCTGGCGGATGGTGGGGCACTATCGGTATTTTGTTAAATAAGCGATCGCCCCACATGAAGAAAAAATTCAGATGTTTTTTACACTGACAGCTTCTTTTTTCTTACGGCTCACCAGCGCCAGTGCCAGCACAATCAGCACAATACCGCTACCTTCAACGGCCCCCGGATTCTCACCGAGCAGCCACCAGGAAAAGAGTACGCCGCAAACGGGAACGGCCAGTGTGCTTAAGCTGGCAATACTGGCAGGCAAGTTTTTCAATACAAACAACCATAAGCTCCACGCCAGCGCTGTCGCCAGAATCGCACTGTAGGCCAGCGCCCAGAACACGGTGGGTTGCCAGTCAATTTCACGTTGCGGCACCAGTAAAGCGACCACGCTCATCACCAGCGCCGCATACAGCATCTGCCAGGATGTTAGCGACAATAAATCCACGCGCGGATGGCGGGCATACAGACGTTTAGCAACAATCGCGCTCGCCCCCCAACTCACACCGGAGAGGATTGCCAGCATGGCGCTTTTCATCGAAGAGAAATCGAGTTGCCACGGCTGCAACACCAAAAATAAGCCGAAAGCGGCAATCAGAATCGCGAAATATTGCCCACGTCGCAGGCGTTCACCGAGAAACAACGCGGCGAAAATCACCACCCAGAACGGCATGGTATAGCTCAGGATTGCCACCTTCCCCGCTCCTCCGCTGACCAGCGCCCACTGCGCCAGGCCGACCATCCCGCAGGTTTGTAACAGGGCAATGGCTAAGGTGTATTTAAACGGTGTCGGGCGCATTCCGCGACCACGTAATAAAAGGACGATGAATAAAACGAGAGCGCCGAAAATGCAGCGTAAGGCGGTAAAGTCGAAGGCACCGATGTAGCTGGTGACTTGCTTCATGAAAATCCAGCTATAACTCCAGATAAGTGTGAGCACAACCAGGCCACTGATTGCCAGTGGGTTGCTCTTTCCTGCGGCAGACATGAGAGATCCAGTGTGTAGTTTTCCTGTGGACACTATACGCCGGTAAAGAAACTTCAGCGACTGCCTGAAAGGCAGTCGCTGAAGAAGGTCAGATTACAGCAGGTCGAAACGGTCGAGGTTCATCACTTTCACCCACGCTGCCACGAAGTCTTTAACAAACTTCTCGTGGGCATCGCTGCTGGCGTAAACTTCCGCCACCGCACGCAGGACAGAGTTAGAACCAAAGACCAGATCCGCACGGCTGGCTGTGTATTTCACTTCGCCGGTTTCGCGGTCACGGCCTTCGAACAGCTCTTTCGATTCGTCGGTCGCTTTCCACTCGTAACGCATATCCAGCAAGTTCACGAAGAAGTCATTGCTCAATACGCCAACGCGGTCAGTGAAGACGCCGTTTTTGCTGCCATCGAAGTTGGCACCCAGTACGCGCATCCCGCCCACCAGCGCAGTCATTTCCGGCGCGGTCAGGGTCAGTTGCTGGGCTTTATCAATCAGCAGTGACTCGGTGGTGGAAACGTCCAGACGAGCGCGATAGTTACGGAAACCGTCAGCAATTGGCTCCAGCAGTTCGAACATCTCAATGTCAGTCTGATCCTGACGCGCATCAACGCGACCCGGCGCAAACGGTACATGAATGCTCAAACCTGCGGCGCTTGCGGCTTTCTCAACACCAACCACACCAGCCAGCACGATGATATCTGCCAGCGAGGCTTTACCAGACTCTTTCTGAATTTTCTCCAGAACTGGCAGAGCACGAACGGCTGCGGCGTTCACATCCCAGTCGCGCTGCGGCATTAATGCCAGACGTGCACCATTGGCACCACCACGTTTGTCGCCACCACGGAAGGTAGAAGCAGACGCCCAGGCCACCGATACCAGCTCGCTGACAGACAGACCAGAATCCGCAATCGCGAATTTCAGATCGATAATGTCCTGCTCGGTCGGGTTGTAGATCGGCTGCGGCAGCGGATCTTGCCAGATCAGATCTTCTTTCGGTACTTCCGGCCCGATGTAGCGAGATTTCGGCCCCATATCCCTGTGCGTCAGTTTGAACCAGGCACGGGCAAAGGCTTCGTTGAACGCCTGCGGATCGTTGAGGAAACGACGAGAAATCTTCTCGAACTCAGGATCAAAACGCAGCGTCAGGTCGGTCACCAGCATTGTCGGTTTACGTTTCTTCGACGGATCGAACGGATCCGGGATAATTTCCGGTGCGTCTACCGCTTCAAACTGGATTGCGCCAGCCGGGCTGCGGGTCTGTACCCACTCATACTTGAACAGGTTTTCGAAGAAGTAGTTGCTCCACTGGGTCGGCGTCTGGGTCCAGACTACTTCCAGACCAGAGGTAATGGCATCTGCGCCAACGCCGCTGCCGTAAGTGCTCGCCCAGCCTAAACCTTGTTCTTCAATCGGTGCAGCTTCTGGATCAGGACCTACATTTGATGTCGGACCGGCACCGTGAGTTTTACCCAGCGTATGACCACCCGCAATCAGCGCCACGGTTTCTTCGTCGTTCATGCCCATGTTGCCGAAGGTCGCGCGGATAGCTGCTGCCGCAGAAAGCGGTTCGCCGCTGTGATCCGGGCCTTCTGGGTTAACGTAAATCAGGCCCATCTCGGTTGCGCCCAGCGGTGCTTTCGCCAGCGCTTCCGGATGACGGTGGGTCAGCCAGGCTTTTTCATCACCCCAGTTAACATCCAGATCCGGTTCCCAGACATCTTCACGACCGGCACCAAAACCGAAGGTACGGAAGCCGGAGTTTTCCAGCGCCACGTTACCCGCGAGGATAAACAGGTCGGCCCAGGAGATTTTCTGACCATATTTCTGTTTGATTGGCCACAGCAGGCGACGCGCTTTATCGAGGCTTACGTTATCCGGCCAGGAGTTCAGCGGTGCAAAACGTTGCTGACCACGACCCGCGCCGCCGCGTCCGTCGATGGAACGGTAAGTACCCGCGCCGTGCCAGGCCATACGAATAAACAGACCGGCATAGCTGCCCCAGTCGGCAGGCCACCACGGCTGAGATTCTGTCAGCAGGGCTTTCAGATCTTTTTTCAGGCCGTAGTAATCTAATTTGCTGAATTCTTTGCGGTAGTCAAAGTCCTCACCCAGCGGGTTAGAACGATTAGAATGTTGGTTTAACAGGTCAACACGGAGTTGATTTGGCCACCAGTCGCGCGTGGTTGTGCCCCCACCCGCGCTCTGGTCGTGACCGCCCTGATGGAACGGGCATTTGCCAGTGGCTGTCGTGTTATGGATATCGTCTGACGTGCTCATCAATGTGCTCCCCTCTACAGTGTTACCGTTACGATACACAGCGTTAGAGAGAAGTTATAATTGAATTAATCCACGGATGCGATAGTTGAGATCTTACATATTGTTGGTTAAAGAGATGTAGATCAAATTGATCGTAATTAAGCTTTTTTGATTATGTCCGAATTCGGACAAATGCTTTATAAAAAAGGGTTTTAGCTTCATATCCGTCAAGTAATGAGGGAGAAAACAAGGCTGACAACCTTATTTTCCCGCCCTCATTTCGAGGCAGCATTTTGTGCTCTGTTTAAAATTTGTGATCACTGTGTGATTTTCACAAAAGCCACACTATTTATAAACCAGGTCGAACACCCAGCGTATGGCAAATCGCGTAACTCATTTCAGCACGGTTAAGCGTATAGAAGTGGAAATCTTTCACTCCTTCACGGCTTAAAATCTTCACCATATCCATGGCGATATTCGCGCCCACCAGCTTGCGGGTTTCGGCATCATCATCAAGCCCGTCGAACATTTGTGCCATCCACGCCGGAATACGCACATTGGTCATGTCGGCAAATTTCTTCGCCTGTTTAAAGTTAGATACCGGCAAAATGCCCGGAATGATTTCCACATCAATGCCTGCCGATACGCAGCGGTCACGAAAACGCAGGTAGCTTTCGACATCAAAGAAGAACTGAGTAATCGCGCGGTTGGCTCCGGCATCGACTTTGCGTTTCAGGTTGAGCAAATCCGCCTGAGCGCTTTTTGCTTCCGGGTGAACCTCCGGATACGCCGCCACGGAGATATCGAAATCTGCCACTTCTTTTAACAGCGTCACCAGGTCAGAAGCATACATTTCCGGCTTACCGCTTCCCGGCGGCAGATCGCCACGCAGCGCCACGATATGACGAATACCGTTATTCCAGTAGTCACGTGCAATGGTGCGCAGCTCGTCGGGCGTCGCATCAATGCAAGTAAGATGCGGTGCCGCTTCCAGACCAGTGCGATCTTTAATGCCTTTAATAATGCTGTGCGTACGGTCACGCTCGCCGGAGTTCGCGCCATAGGTCACCGACACAAACTTCGGTTTCAGGTTGCTAAGGCGATCGATGGAGTTCCACAGGGTCTGCTCCATTTCACTGGTACGCGGCGGGAAAAACTCGAACGAAACGTTAATCTGCCCCTGGACTTCTGCCAGACTCTGATTCAGGGCATCCCGCTGGCTGGCGTGAAAAAAGCTCATACCTTACCTCATCAATCGCTTGTAGTTATATGTTGTGTTGTGAACATCTATCCATTTAGACGTCCAGATGTAAAGATGAAGGAAAAGCCGAGGGGCGTCAACCGAAAAATGACCAATGATGGTGAGGAAAAATCAGGGAAGTTGAAAAAAACTCATCTTAATTAGAGGCGATAAAAGATTTCTCTATAGCGCAATCCACCTCGCACGTTTTGACTGATATTCTGACAACACAGCGACACCTGGGCTTATTCGAAAAACAACGTCCTGCCACCGGATGGTGATGCTAAGGCATCTGATTCGGCCTGCGCCCTCGCGTAGGCCGAATACTGGATCTGCAAAATCAACGGGTAACAAACAAATGAATCAACTCAATACGTACTTTTACTTGATATCTTTCACGCGCATACCGTTGATCTGTTCATCCGTGATGGTGTTACCCGCTTTGAAGTAATCAACCACGGCGTGATAAACGTAATAACCGCCCGTTGTGTTACGCGCTTTCCCTTCGGTAAAGGCGGTAAAACCATCTCCACCATCAGCAAGGAAACTCTGGGTGGCAATAGAATAAACTGTCGCATCTTCAATGGGTTTGCCATTCAGAGTCAGTGTGATTACCCGCTGACCAACCGGTTTGCTGCTGTCGTACTTCATTTCCAGGCCTTTCGATACCTGTAAAACGCCATTACTTAAACTTGCGCCGTGTTCCATCAAACTGCGTAATTGTTTACCCGTGAGTTCCATCGTCACCAGTTCGTTGGGGAACGGGAAGGTACTGATGACGCCGCCCATCGTAATCGCCCCTGCGGGGATCTCATTGCGAATGCCGCCAGAGTTGGTTAACGCCAATTGGGTGTTTTTACCCGCCGCTACCAGTAAAGCATCAGCCGCCAGGTTCCCGAGGGAAGCCGATTCACCATAGGCACGTTTTAATTCAACCGGCGATTGCGCGACCGTTTGTTGCACCACTTCATCAAGCTTTTTATTCCAGCCGTCGATCACCTGTTTTGTTTGCGGATCGGGCTTCCACTCGTCGGCGTAAATGGTTTTAAGCTCGAAGTTTTTCACCGTAAAATCATGCGGCTTCTCTTTGTAGTCCAGTACCAGTTTACCGACATCAATCCCACCGCTGTCAGTGGAGAGGATGAGCGTATTGCCGACTTTAATCGGTTCCGGCGTACCCACATGTGCATGCCCGGTGATCAAAATATCCAGCCCTTTCACCTGACTTGCCGTCTGAATATCTTTATCCAGTGCGCGGCGCACATCTGTGCCCCCCATACTGGACTGGCGGGCCGGAACACCTTCGTGAATCAGCGCAACGGTCAAATCAACCTTGCCTTTGAGTTCATCGATATAACGTTGTAGCCATTTAATTTCATCACGCGCCTCAATACCCACTCGCGTTGCCGCAGATACCGTATCATTAAAGGCAAATACACCGTGCAAACCAATCACGCCAATTTTCACGCCGTCTTTTTCAATGATGGTATAGGGCTTATCCCAGAATGATTTACTGCTGTTCTGATAAAAAACATTACCCTGCACAATCGGGAATTTTGCCTGACTCAACTGTAATAACGTATTGTCCCAGCCGTGATCAAATTCATGATTACCTATAGTGACCGCATCGAACGGCATGGTATTCATAATATCGATAATCGCCTTGCCTTTAGTCAGGCTGCTGATATACGGCCCGGTAAAATAGTCACCCGCATCAAAAAACCAGGTCGCTTTGTTTTTAGCTTTTTCTTGTTTAACAAGCGTAGTGATATTTGCCCAGCCGCCAATATCTCGTTTACCGTCAGCAATCCACGGCACTTTATAAGGCTCTACATGTGCATGGAGGTCGTTGGTATAAATGATGGTGACATCTTTGGCGCAAGCCCAAAACGGCAGTGTTAATGCGATACCCGCAGCAAGCATTTTAATTTTCATAAACAATCCCTTCCAGTGAGATAAAGGATTGCTACATTACGTTCTGAAAGAATTATTTATGTGAGAGCAATCACATCCACAAGGGAGCGTTGCCGGACAAAATCAACGACCTTGTGAAATCGTTGGTGATATATGTCGACTCTGTTTACGATTAATGCCTGCAAGTCGTTTGGTTGCCGTAATTTAGGGCAGCCAACTTCGACAGATTACAGCTGGCCAGACTATCGACTGGGTTATCCGGCACTGCACTGTCGGGCATGTGGAAGTTACCCGCCGTTGTTTGACGAACAGCAATTTCGTGACTGGTTGTCAGTTCACTTATCTACTTTTGCAACTGAGAAAGGTCATTTCTGCCCGGTATGTTATGGCACAAAGACGATTTGTTATGGCCACAATCCACAGGGGTCGCAACGCATTCAATGTCGTAACTGCAAAAAGTCTGGACACCTAAACAATATCAGAAAGAAATAACGCCTCCTGAAATAATCGAAACGGTTGCTCTTCTGGTGCCATTTCAGGGAGCCAGCGGCGGGCAGAAACTGTATGTTTTAATCAGTTTTGATGCTCTTCGCGGTAATATTCTTCATCTTTCTACTAATTACACGCAGCATCAGGCTGGAGAAAGTCTGCATTATCGATACAGAGGAAATGCAGAACCAGAGTTACACGAGAGTAATATTGTACAACGCGTTGATATGCGCGAAGCACAATTTCTACGCCGCAGTCAGTTTGATGAAATTCAGTATGGCAGCGCAGCGCTCAAACGCAATGCTAAAGGTGTTATTCTGCGTCCGGTTATCACAGCGCACGGGCATTTTAGAGTACTGAATATTTTATTCCCTACAGTAAAAACACATGTAATTTCACACGAGTGTTTTTTAAGAGGTGCGATTATTACGGCCTGGGCAGAACTGTTTCGCCAACAGCAAGGTGAAATTTGGTTTATTGAAGAGGAAATAGCTGACTATACCGATAATACGCCCTGGCGTTTTCAGGGAAAAACTTATCACGGCTGGTGGAAAAATCAGTGGCAACTCTGGGTTCAGGGCAAAAATCGTAAAATGGTATGTGCATTAACGGGCGGAAATAACAGCAAAGCTGTAATGCTCTCTTTCGCAACCAGCAGACATTTTATCGACTGGCTACATAAACAAGCAGTATTTACTCACAGCACCCCGCTTTCCGCAGGGCGCGTTACGCAAATACTGCTTTCTCTGGCTCAGGATTACAACAACTGCGCCAGACGGTTAATATCCGACTGAATCGCCCCGGCGGTGACATCGCGCCCTGCACCTGGCCCGCGGATCACCAGCGGGTTGTCGCGATACCAGCGGCTTTCGATGGCAAAGACGTTATCGCACGGTAGTAGTGATGCCAGCGGATGGTCTTCTCGCACCGCTTCCACGCCTACTCGCGCTTTGCCGTTGGCATCGAAACGCGCCACGTAGCGCAACACCAGCCCCATTTCACGGGCCGCTTCCAACCGTTGTACCATCTGCTCATTAAGTTCATCGCCATTTTCAAAGAAATGGTCGATGCTTCCACCTTCGCAATGGGTTGGCACCAGTGATTCAACACGCACCTGGTCCGGTTCAATGTTGTAACCCGCTTCACGCGCCAGAATCACCAGCTTGCGCATCACGTCTTTGCCGGAAAGGTCATCACGCGGATCAGGCTCGGTTAAGCCCTGCTGCCACGCCTGATCCACCAGCTCGGTAAACGGCACGCTACCGTCGAATTGCAGGAACAGCCAGGAGAGCGTGCCAGAGAAGATCCCACTGATCGACAAAATGGTATCGCCGCTGTCGATCAGATCGCGCACGGTATGGTTGATCGGCAAACCCGCACCGACAGTGGCATTGTACAGCCAGTGACGCCCGGTTTTTTCGAAGGCGTCGTGGATCTGGCGATATTTATTGCTGTCGCTGGCTCCCGCCAGTTTGTTGGCGCTGATGACGTGGAAACCGTGGCTGGCAAAATCGAGATACTGATCAGCAAGCTGCTGGCTGGCGGTAACGTCCAGCACCACTAAATCATCATACGGATGGGCGCGCATCCACAGGAACAGCGACTCTTCATCCTGCTCGACCGCTTCATCGTTGAAGAAGGCTAACGCGCGGCTGGCGTCCAGCCCGTCATAGCTCAACAGGCTGCGGCGGCTGTCCACCACGCCTGCCAGCACAAATTCAAAGCCGGTACGCGCCGAAAGCGTGCTCTGCTCACGGGCGAACAGTTCCAGCCAGCGGGAACCGATATTGCCCTTGCCGAACAATACCAGGCCGATGCGTTTTTCCGCGCGAAAGACGGACTGATGCAGACCCTGAATCAGGCTTTCGGTCGGCCCGGTGCGCAGTACTGCCACCAGGCTGATGCCGTCATCGGACTGCCAGGTAAATTCGACCGGCTGGCCTTTCAGTTGCTGCCAGAAGCGGTGGCAATGCAGCGGGTTACGGGTTACGCCCGCCCCAACCATCGCCACCAGCGCCAGCCCCTGACGCAGGCGCAGTTCGCCAGGTAATCCCGCTTCGTCGAGAATTTTCAGCGCACTATCGGCCACTTCCGAGGTGTAGCAAAATTGCAGCAACTGGCGATCGTTATGTACGCCAACCGCCAGTGGGCGCACCTGAGCACGTTTCAGGATTTGGTCGATCTCTTTATGCGCCAGTTTGAAATCCTGACTGGCAGGCACCTGAAACTCAATCAAACAGACATCATCGTGGCTGGTGACAATACGCGCGCCAGTACCGGAAGCCAGCACGCGTTCAATGCGCGTGGAACCTTGATCCGGCGTGTAGCTACAGCGCAGTTGCAGGTCGATTTCACTACCGGATACTGGCTGTAAAGTACGGGCGTGAAGAACGGGGGCCGCCAGACGCGCCAGTTCACTGGCTTCATCAAGACGCAGCAACGGCAGCAGGCAGGCATCTTTCACTTTACGCGGGTCGGCGCTATATACCCCGGCGACGTCGCTCCAGATGGTTACGCGAGAAACACCCGCCAGCGCACCGATTTGTGTCGCGGAATAGTCGGAACCGTTACGCCCCAGCAGCACCGTTTCACCGGCGTTGTTACGGCTGATAAACCCGGTCACCACCAGACGTTTGCCCGGATGTTGTACCAGTAGCTGTTGCAGCAACGGGTAAGAAAGCCCTTCATCAACCTGCGGCTGCGCGGCGCGTTCAGCGCGTAAAAACTCGCGGGCATCAAGCCAGGCCGCTGGCAGCCCTTGTTGATTAAGTACCGCAGACATCAGGCGCGCCGACCACACTTCACCGTGGCCCACCACTTCCGCATACACCGCATCGTTAATACCGCTGTCGAGCAGCGCCGCCAGGGCGTTCCAGATCGCTGACAAAAGCGCTAATGAGGCTATCGGCTTCTTCAGCGGGTAGCAGGCCGCTAATCAGATCGCACTGATAACGACGCAGCGTTTGTTGAACCTGATGCGCAGAGAGACGATCGGTCTGGCTTAGTTTCAACCAGTTAATCAACTGGTTAGTGGTGCTACCGGCGGCGGAAACCACCATCATATCGTCAGGCTGAGAGTACTCCGCCATAATGCCCGCGACACGCAAATAACACTTCACATCAGCCAGACTACTGCCACCAAATTTATGCAGTTGACGACCTTTCGCCCCTGCCTGCGCAATCACACTCATTTTTACCCCTTGTTTGCAGCCCGGAAGCCATTTTCCAGGTCGGCAATTAAATCTTCGCCATCTTCAATACCGGTGGAGATACGCAGCAGCGTCTCGGAGATCCCGGCGGCAGCACGCGCTTCTGGTGCCATGCCTGCATGTGTCATGGTTGCGGCGTGAGAGATTAAACTTTCCACCCCCCCTAATGATTCCGCCAGCGTAAACAACGACAGCCCACCCAGGAAACGACGCAGCGTCTGCTCATCGCCATCCAGTTCAAAACTCAACATTGCGCCAAAGCCTTTTTGCTGGCGCGCGGCAATTTCATGCCCCTGATTTTCCGGCAGCGACGGGTGATACAGTTTTTTTCACCAACGGCTGGGTTTGTAGATATTTCACAATCGCCTGCGCGTTGCGCTGGGCCAGCTCCATACGCGGCACCAGCGTTCGCAAACCACGTAGCAGCAGATAGCTGTCAAACGCGCCGCCCGTCACGCCAATATTGTTTGCCCACCAGGCAAGTTCAGTGACAACGTCCGGATCTTTAGCAATCACCACGCCGGCCACCACGTCTGAGTGACCGTTCAGATATTTCGTGCATGAATGCAACACCAGATCGGCACCTAATGCCAGCGGATTTTGTAATGCCGGGCTTAAGAAGGTGTTATCCACCACGCTCACCGCCCCGACTTCCCTTGCCAGATGGCAGATTTTCGCAATATCCACGACGCGTAACAATGGATTACTTGGGCTTTCTACCAGTACCAGTTTGGGTTTTTCTGCCAGCGCTGCCCGTAATGCTTGTTCATCGCCTTGATCAACAAACAACACGCGATAGCAACCGCGTTTCGCCAGGCTGTCGAACAGGCGATAGCTACCTCCGTAGCAGTCGTGTGGCGCAACCAGCAGATCGCCAGGTTTCAAAAAGACGGTAGTGACCAGGTGAATCGCGGACATGCCGGTATTAGTAAGTACGGCACCGGCACCGCCTTCCAGTTCTGCCAGCGCACGCTGAACCACATCGCGCGTTGGGTTGCCACGACGCGAGTAATCATGCGCGCGCGGTTCATTAAATCCGGTAAAGTTATAGGTGCTGGAAAGATGGATGGGAGGGACAACGCAACCATACTGTTCGTCGTCATTTAACCCGCTACGCACTGCGATGGTGGCCTGTTTACGCGTCATGTGATGAAGTTCCCTGGGCTTGGTCGGTGAAATGTCAGGCACCAGAGTAAACATTGTGTTAATGGACGTCAATACATCTGGACATCTAAACTTCTTTGCGTATAGATTGAGCAAATCTCAAATAGCCGTTAAAATTATATGCATTATCACGCCGACAGGTGCATTACACGATGTCACGGTAACGCCTGTACGGTAAACTATGCGGGTTTACGGTCAGTACCCACATTAACTGTGTGGTCTGGTCTCAATTTATTGACGAAGAGGATTAAGTATCTCATGGCTGAATGGAGCGGCGAATATATCAGCCCATACGCTGAGCACGGCAAGAAGAGTGAACAAGTCAAAAAGATTACGGTTTCCATTCCTCTTAAGGTGTTAAAAATCCTCACCGATGAACGCACGCGTCGTCAGGTGAACAACCTGCGTCACGCGACCAACAGCGAGCTGCTGTGCGAAGCGTTTCTGCATGCCTTTACCGGGCAACCTCTGCCGGATGATGCCGACCTGCGTAAAGAGCGCAGCGACGAAATCCCGGAAGCGGCAAAAGAGATCATGCGTGAGATGGGGATTAACCCGGAGACGTGGGAATACTAAAACGGAAAGAGCGGCGCGGAGTTAACCAGCCGCTTTTTTCATACATGGACGTTTAACTATGAAAATCAGGCTACTGATCCCCGGCCTGCTGGTTTCTGTGCCTGCATTTGCCTGGCAACCACAAACCGGCGACATCATCTTTCAGATCTCTCGCTCATCGCAAAGTAAAGCGATCCAACTGGCGACCCATTCCGATTACAGCCACACCGGTATGCTGGTGATACGCAACAAAAAGCCCTACGTTTTTGAAGCGGTCGGCCCGGTGAAATACACCCCGCTCAAGCAGTGGATCGCCCATGGTGAAAAGGGTAAGTACGTTGTTCGCCGCGTTGAAGGCGGACTGAGTGTTGAACAACAGCAAAAACTGGCGCAAACGGCAAAACGTTATCTCGGCAAACCGTATGATTTCAGCTTCTCATGGAGCGACGATCGCCAGTACTGTTCGGAAGTGGTGTGGAAAGTTTACCAGAATGCGCTGGGGATGCGCGTAGGTGAACAGCAGAAGTTGAAAGAGTTCGATCTTAGTAACCCGCTGGTTCAGACGAAGCTCAAAGAACGCTACGGCAAAAATATCCCGCTTGAGGAAACGGTGGTCTCGCCACAAGCCGTTTTCGATGCGCCACAACTCACCACAGTCGCCAAAGAATGGCCGCTGTTTTCGTGGTAATGGATGATGAAAAAAGTAATTCCCCCCGTAGCGTGTTTGTTGCTTTGTAGTTGCACCACCTTTCCGCAAGCTGTCGCTCCGGTAAACGGTGATGCCTCCAATTAGTTGAATTAAGGATATAATACTCGCTTTTAAGGTTGTTTCATGGTCACAGTTAACCTTCATTGTCCCCGTTGCCAGTCCGTTCAGGTTTACCGTCACGGGCAGAACCCAAAAAGACATGATCGATTCCGCGGCCGTGACTGTCACCGGGTATTTCAGCTCAGTTACTGTTACGAGCCCCGTAAACCAGGAGTTAAAGACCAAATCGCTGAAATGGCTTTCAACGGTGCTGGGGTTCGCTATACTGCCCGTACGCTGAAAATCGGCATTAATACAGTCATCCGAACTTTAAAAAACTCTCGCCACGAAGAATAACGTCATCCCCGGTCGCTCATGCTGATGTGGCACTCATCTGCGAACTTAGTCAGCAATGGAGCTTTGTCGGCAGTAAAGCGCGACAGCACTGGCTCTGGTACGTGTACAACACGAAAACTGGTGGCGTTCTGGCCTACACTTTTGGCCCCCGGACTGATGAAACCTGTCGTGAATTGCTGGCGCTGCTTACCCTTTTACCATCGGCATGTTGACCACTGACGAATGGGGTAGTTACGCTAGAGAGTTACCAAAGGAGAAGCATCTGACTGGTAAGATTTTTACTCAGCACATTGAGCGTAACAATCTGACCCTGAGAACCCGAATCAAACGTCTGGCCCGCAGAACCATCTGTTTCTCGCGTTCTGTAGAACTTCATGAAAAAGTCATCGGTGCTTTTATCGAAAATATATGTTCTACTAATTGTAGTCATCACCCTTCTGATGAGCTTTCCTTGGATGATTACCAGACTGAATACACAGCCAAAGATTTTTACCTCATTCTGCTCTTTTTTCTCAAATGACATATATTATATTTTACATCATATTCATAGGCATATGACATTCCCCCGCCCCCCATTATGTCATTGTAGGTTGATGTTGGGCTTTCATAAAAAAACACATCTTTTTTTGAACTAGCATTAATTATATTTACTTTATATATTAAAATATTTTCTCCATCTGGAAATATTTTAGCCACACAATATAAAGCAGCTAAATCCAAATTACTTAAAAATATATTGTCATCACTCATAACCCCAGCCATTAAATGACTGGAGACTAAAGCAAGGAAATAACAACATTGTATTGCCTTCATTTTAATTACTCCCTTGCCTGATAATTGTAACTCCATTCCCTTTAGCTTCGGGATTATATTTTATATAGGTGTTATTTGGTGTTCCCAAGTAACTACTGCATTCTTTTTTTTCCATTCCATTCATATAAGAATTCGTTAAATCTTTGCTTGAAAAATTTAGACTATCATAAACATCATTTTCTTTTGTTACTTTATTTCCTTTATCGTCAGAGTAAAAACCGTGAGTGTAATAATCGCCTACTCTCTCTGAACCTTCAGGGCTTTTTATATTTCGCAAGTCTACACTATCATTATCATTTGAACTTATCGGATTCATGGGGAAATATTCACCTTGCTTCTTACATATTAGTCCACCATATTCTTTATTCTCGTTAATTGATTCTCCATTACACATTGCCAATGCAAATATTCCAATGTCATCTATATTTTTTGATTTAAATTCATATAATCCTAATGGATCCATGCCATTCACCGGGCTCAGCGGATATGTATACAGGTTCCATCCCCCCTTCAGCCCAATCGGATCCTGAGTGATATACCGCCCCTGCAGCGGGTCATAATAGCGGTGGCGGTTGTAATACAGGCCGGACTCCTCATCATACTGCTGACCCGGCAGGCGGATGAGCTGGTGCGGGTTCTCTTCATTCAGCAGGTTGCCCCACTCATCGTATTCTGCGCACCATTCTGTTGCCCCTTCCGTGCTGACAAGCGCCAGCGGCAGGCCGCGATGGTCGCAGTGGTACAGGTGGATTTTTCGCGCCGGCGTGTACACCGGGTCCATCTGGTTTTGTATCTGCGCCACCGTCAGGCCGCACGATGCCAGCCAGCGGCGGCTTTCCTCACTCACCCGGTCAGCCAGGATTTCACTTTCCAGCCGGTCGAGCATCTGCACCAGCACCGGCGGGAACACCACACTGCCACCGTCTTCGCCGCCGGACTGCTGAAGCGCATCCGCCAGGCTGCGGCGCTGCGTTTTCGCCAGCTCACCGGTGGCGGTTTCGACCCTGATGAGTGGCGTGAAGCTCCCCGGCTGATAAACCGTCTGGATGCGGGTTCTGTCGTTCTGTATCGTGGTCAGCCGGTCGCCGTCCCAGCCGTACCAGGTCACTTCCGGTTTCCGTGACAGCGACATCCAGCCCGTCAGGTCCCGTTCACGCCGCCACACCCGTTTTGCCACCCTGCGGCCCAGCGGGTCGTAAAGATAGCGACTTTCGACCAGCGGCTCTGCGTATTGTGTCCGCGTGTAGTGCACCAGCCGGTGCCGGCTGTCGTAATGGTACCGGTGAGTCCGCTCATCATCCGTGCGGATAACCCCTTCCGGGATGAGGTCGGTTTTCTCTGTCAGCCTGCCGTGACGGTCATACCGGTAAAGGTAGTGCGCGTCACGGGCGATACGGTTATCCGGCCACATGCTGAGGGTGCTGTCCGGGTGCAGCTCCGGGTCGGGCAGGCGGTTACCTGCCGGGTCTGTGGCATACGGGATATCAATGCCCAGGTTACATATAATAATAAGAGCAATTAACTTAATTTATTTGTTTATAATGCGCTTACTTAATACAAACCATTGAACATACCCTCCTGACAGAAAATAAAGCCATATTATTATCGCCATAATATACTTACTATCAATCCTTACGCCAATAATGTCTGAAACAGTCCCTATAAATATTAGAGCAATAAAGAATACTATGCCTGTTGGAAAACATATTACCATCATTCCATAAGACATGAGACTAATTAACTCGCTCACATCACGAGTGGAGTCTAATAGTGAAAGTCTATGCATGGAAAAGAATAGTATTAAAAGCGATAAAGCCAGCCATATAGCTCTGAATAAAAAATAATATATTTCATTACATCACTCCGGTGAATACAAATCTAATAAAACGTCCAATGTTATTTCCGGAGCACTTCATCTTACATGTTTCTAAAGAATCATTAGACCAGTCTTGGCAGTTTTTAAATAGCCCTAAATTTATAGGTGTGAATATATCAGGCAATACAGAATAACGCGGCCTTACCTCTTTAAACTTCCCTTTTAAACAGTTCTCCACACAACTATTATCGGTTTCAACGAGGTCACAACGGCCAGCAGCTTCTTTTGTATCATTACTTGCTTTACCTGGCCCCCATAGACCATCTCCTTTTGATTCTCCCCGTTGGTCTTGGCCACCACAAGTATAGTCCCCTTTACCATCTGGGACACAAAGATATTGATGATAGAACGGATTCCCCCATATATCTGGACCGCTTCTTTCACCAGTTCCGCCCATTGAATGCAGTGGCTTAATGCATTTTAGTGTTTCTAATCCTAATGGATCTATATTTGAGTTCGGATTCAACGGATACTGATAAAAATTCCATCCCCCCTTCAGCCCAATCGGATCCTGAGTGATATACCGCCCCTGCAGCGGGTCATAATAGCGGTGGCGGTTGTAATACAGGCCGGACTCCTCATCATACTGCTGACCCGGCAGGCGGATGAGCTGGTGCGGGTTCTCTTCATTCAGCAGGTTGCCCCACTCATCGTATTCTGCGCACCATTCTGTTGCCCCTTCCGTGCTGACAAGCGCCAGCGGCAGGCCGCGATGGTCGCAGTGGTACAGGTGGATTTTTCGCGCCGGCGTGTACACCGGGTCCATCTGGTTTTGCATCTGCGCCACCGTCAGGCCGCACGATGCCAGCCAGCGGCGGCTTTCCTCACTCACCCGGTCAGTAAGGATTTCACTTTCCAGCCGGTCGAGCATCTGCACCAGCACCGGCGGGAACACCACACTGCCACCGTCTTCGCCGCCGGACGCTGAAGCGCATCCGCCGCTGCGGCGCTGCGTTTTCGCCTGCTCACCGGTGGCGGTTTCGACCCTGATGAGTGGTGTGAAGCTCCCCGGCTGATAAACCGTCTGGATGCGGGTTCTGTCGTTCTGTATCGTGGTCAGGCGGTCGCCGTCCCAGCCGTACCAGTCACTTCCGGTTTCCGTGACAGCGACATCCAGCCCGTCAGGTCCTGTTCACGCCGCCACACCCGTTTTGCCACCCTGCGGCCCAGCGGGTCGTAAAGATAGCGACTTTCGACCAGCGGCTCTGCATATTGTGTCCGCGTAGTGCACCAGCCGGTGCCGGCTGTCGTAATGGTACCGGTGAGTCCGCTCATCATCCGTGCGGATAACCCCTTCCGGGATGAGGTCGGTTTTCTCCGTCAGCCTGCCGTGACGGTCATACCGGTAAAGATAGTGCGCGTCACGGGCGATACGGTTATCCGGCCACATGCTGAGGGTGCTGTCCGGGTGCAGCTCCGGGTCGGGCAGGCGGTTACCTGCCGGGTCCGTGGCATACGGGATGCGGATATCCAAAGGTTCGCTGCGGTGGTGTGAACGCCGGTCAGCCTGCCGGAGTCGCTGTAGCTGTAACTCCGGGTCTGGCGCGGGCTGCTGATGCGAATGAGTTCGCCGTTGTCGTTCCAGGTGTAATCGCGGTCATACTGCAGGCTGTTCAGGTGCTGGCTCTGTAACTGCCCGGCAGGGGTATAAGCGGTGGTGAGTTCATAACGGCCGAAGCTGCGCAGCGTTTCCCGGTGCAGGCGGTCGCGGGTGTACTCCACCAGCGGTGTGTCGCCGAGTTTCATCCCTGCCGTGTAACCACTGCCATAAGTCAGCCATTCCACGGCGGGCAGGTTGTCCGGTATACAGCGGCTCGCCAGCCCCTGCGCGTTGTACGCATGTCTGGTCTCATGCTGCCAGAGCAGTGCTTCCGTCTGCGGATGATGCACCGTCTGGCGCTCACCGGTCAGGCGGCCTTTCTCTCATCATACCCGTAATGCACCGTCACCCGGTGCCCTTCGCTGAGATGGCTGATTTGTGTCAGCCAGCCGCGTTCGTCGTACCGCCACTGTTCTGCGGTTTCACCATTCACCGTTCGCTGCGTGATGCGGTCTGCTTCGTCATAGTGCCAGTGGTGACCAGCCCCTCATCCTCGCTGCGGATAAGTTTGCCGGTCAGGTCGTGGTGGTAACGCTGTGTGCGGTAAAAATCAAAGCCGGTTTCCTGTATCAGCCGGTCGAGTACATCGTAACGGAAGGTGGTGTGGCTGCCGTTTTCGTTTGTCAGGCGGATGACCCGTCCTGCAGCATCGTATTCCATACTGCGGGTCAGCCCGCCCTGCGTGGTACGGATGGCCTTTCCCCACGCATCGTACTGTGTCCCGTTTCTGCTGCCGTCCGGGGCAATGACGGCGGTCAGGTCACCGGCGATGTTGTATTCATACCGCGTTTCATGGCCCTGCGTGTCTTTCACGGCAATTAACTGTCCACGGCTGTCGTATGCGCGGCACTGGCTCAGGCCTTCCTCGCGGTGCACCGCCGTCATCTGCCCGAAGCGGTCATGGTCATAACGGGTCTGGTAGCCGGAACAGTCGGTGAAGCTCAGCAACTGACCGTAACGGCTCCACGTCATGGTTTTCCGGCTGCCGGTGGCATCTTCCGTTGCGCAGGGAAGTCACTGTGTGGATTATCATAACGGTAGCGGGTGATATCGCCGTCAGGGGCGGTTTCCTGAATCAGACGGTAAGATTCATCATATTCCCGGCGTATTTCCAGCCCGTCAGGCCCGGTGGCTGACGTTAACTGGCTGTGGTGGTTATAGTAAAACGCCGATGCCCTGCCATCCGGCGTGGTGATGCGCGTGATGAGGCCCGTCACCACATCCGGGCTGTATTCTGTTGTCCGGCCTGCGGCATCCGTCTGTGTCTTAAGCCTGCCCACCGCGTCAAACTGACTCTGCGTGACGCTGCCGTCCGCGTGTTCCTTTTCACCACCGCTTCAGCCCGCCTTCGCCCTGCGTGTGCAGGGACTTCACGGCGGTTCAGGCTGTCGGTGATGGTGATGCGGTTTTGCTCATAACAGTAGGTGTAGCTTAAGCCTGCCGGTTTAGCTGCTCTGTCACCCGCCCGTCACTGTCGTAACGGTAACGGATTTCCGGCCGGCCCGTGTGACGGTGCGCCACCATCCGGCCCCGGTATTTATCATCGTAAGTAAAGCTGCGCACCTGTGTATTGCTGCGGTCATACACCACCGCCAGTTCGCCGCGTGGCGTCCAGCCATAGCGCACCAGCGGCGCGGCAGGTAAATTCTCCGGATATTCCGGGTCGTGCGTCAGCCACACAGCGGACAGGCGGATACCGTTGTCCCGGCCATATTCGGTGTAACCCGGCAGGGTATCAGGAAAGCGGACGGTTCCGTCCCGCCGGAAATGGCCTGCTGCCGGGCCTCTTCTGCCCGCAGCGCCTGCGTGGTCAGTACCAGCCGGAAGTGACGCCCGGCACCATCCGTCACGCCGGTGATTTCGCCGCTGAATTCACCGGCGGCTTCGCGGTGGAGCGTCTGTGTGCGCCCGAAGCGGTCCACCAGCCCGGTCAGTACCCGGTACGGCGGCAGCGGCGCAGGCAGCACCTCATCCGCCTCCGGCACCCGCTCACACCAGCCGAGTACCCACCACGGCCCCTGTGGACTGTTCGTCGCCAGATAACGATGCGGACTCAGGCGAAGCTCTTCCGGCAGCGCCTGCCAGAGTGCGGCCAGCCGGTGACCTTCATCCAGTTTCGCCACGCCGCCGCGCACCAGCCAGAGTGACTCGCTGCGGCTGTAACCGTCCTCACCGGGAAACAGGTGCTCAAAATACAGGCTTCTGCCGCCGTTATCACTGAGTATCAGTGTGTTATCGCGCAGCTGTAAGCGGATATCCGCAGGCATTTTCCAGCCGGGGCCGAGGCTCCCCACCGGCGCGGACGTTTTTGTCCGGTAACTGCTGTAGGTGCGGGAGAGGATGAACGGCAGCGGGGCGGGCAGGGCAAGGTCGGTTTCGCCGGGAAGGACCTTTGCACCCAGCAGCGGATTGACCGGATGACCGGACGTCACCCCGCCGGGGCACACTGAACAGGCCACGCCGGTGGGGGCACCAATACGCACCCCGGCAGAACCCTGAACAATGCTACCGCCATACTGCGTCATGTCGCCCTGACGCGCCGCCGGTTTTCCGCTCATCGTAAAATCCTTTTAAAATAAATAAGAACCAGAAGCCTAGCGCCAGTCAACAACAGGAAATGATAATGAGTTAACACCCCGGAATTTTTCAGAATTTATAAAAGGCAAATTACAGGCACAAAAAAAGCGCCGTGCGGCGCTTTTTTCGGAAATCCGGTCTTATTTGCTGCCCGGGATGTTGAAACGCTTGTTGAAGCGGTCAACACGGCCACCGGTAGCAACATCACGCTGTTTGCCAGTGAAGAACGGGTGGCACTTGCTGCACACGTCGAGGTTCAGGTCATGACCAACGGTGGAGCGGATTTTCATTACGTTACCGCAAGAGCAGCTAGCAGTAATTTCTTCGTATTTCGGGTGAATATCTTTTTTTCATGGGAAAACCTCGGTTTAAGGCCGCGTCGCTCTTCCAGCCCTAACGCCAGACACCACGCGATGTTAAAAGTATAGCTTCAATACGATCATTTCGTACGAAGGCGCGAAATCATACAGAAATTAACCAGCGGATGCAAACTGATCCGCACTCTTCTACGGCAATGTGTATACTAACCCACCGAATTTCAAGTCAGGATGATGCTATGCCCGTTGCCCACATTGCCTTGCCCGTTCCGCTTCCTCGTACCTTTGACTATCTGCTGCCAGAAGGCATGACGGTTAAAGCCGGGTGTCGCGTGCGCGTGCCATTTGGCAAACAGCAGGAGCGCATCGGGGTTGTGGTGTCAGTTAGCGATGTCAGTGAGCTGCCGCTTAACGAGCTGAAAGCGGTAGTTGAAGTGCTGGACGTTGAGCCGGTATTTACTCACTCCGTCTGGCGATTACTGCTCTGGGCGGCAGATTACTATCATCATCCGATTGGCGATGTGCTGTTTCATGCCTTGCCGATTTTACTACGCCAGGGGCGGCCTGCGGCGAACGCGCCGATGTGGTACTGGTTTGCCACTGAACAAGGTCAGGCGGTGGATCTTAACAGCCTGAAACGCTCACCCAAGCAACAACAGGCACTGGCAGCGTTACGGCAAGGCAAAATCTGGCGTGATCAGGTTGCCACGCTCGAATTTAATGATGCCGCGTTGCAGGCGCTGCGCAAAAAAGGTCTGTGTGATTTAGCAAGTGAAACACCAGAGTTTAGCGACTGGCGCACGAACTATGCCGTTTCTGGTGAACGGTTGCGATTGAATACCGAACAGGCCACCGCCGTTGGCGCAATTCATAGCGCGGCGGATACCTTCTCTGCCTGGCTGCTGGCGGGCGTTACAGGTTCCGGTAAAACAGAGGTTTATTTGAGCGTACTGGAAAACGTGCTCGCTCAGGGCAAACAGGCGCTGGTGATGGTGCCGGAAATCGGCCTGACACCGCAAACTATCGCCCGTTTTCGTGAACGTTTTAATGCCCCCGTGGAAGTTCTGCATTCCGGCCTGAACGACAGCGAGCGTCTTTCGGCGTGGCTGAAAGCGAAAAATGGTGAGGCGGCGATTGTGATCGGCACCCGCTCCGCGCTGTTTACGCCGTTTAAAAATCTCGGCGTGATTGTCATTGATGAAGAGCACGATAGCTCCTACAAGCAGCAGGAAGGCTGGCGCTATCATGCCCGCGACCTGGCGGTGTATCGTGCGCACAGCGAGCAAATCCCGATTATTCTTGGCTCCGCAACGCCCGCGCTGGAAACATTATGCAACGTCCAGCAGAAAAAATACCGCCTGCTGCGCCTGACCCGTCGGGCGGGCAATGCGCGCCCGGCAATTCAACATGTGCTGGATTTAAAAGGTCAGAAGGTGCAGGCAGGTCTGGCTCCGGCGTTAATCACCCGTATGCGCCAGCATTTACAGGCCAACAATCAGGTTATCCTCTTTCTTAACCGCCGGGGTTTTGCGCCTGCGCTACTGTGCCACGACTGTGGCTGGATAGCCGAATGCCCACGTTGCGATCACTACTACACGCTGCATCAGGCGCAACAGCATTTGCGTTGCCACCACTGTGACAGTCAGCGTCCGGTGCCGCGCCAGTGCCCTTCTTGCGGTTCCACGCACCTGGTCCCCGTGGGGCTGGGCACCGAACAGCTTGAACAGACGCTCGCACCGTTGTTCCCTGGTGTGCCCATTTCTCGTATCGACCGCGATACCACCAGCCGTAAAGGTGCGCTGGAACAACAACTGGCGGAAGTACATCGCGGTGGCGCGAGGATTTTGATCGGCACGCAAATGCTGGCGAAAGGTCACCACTTTCCGGATGTGACGCTGGTGGCGTTACTGGACGTAGACGGCGCGCTGTTTTCTGCCGATTTTCGCTCGGCAGAGCGTTTCGCCCAGCTTTACACCCAGGTCGCCGGTCGTGCCGGGCGTGCGGGTAAACAGGGCGAAGTGGTGCTGCAAACGCACCATCCTGAACATCCGCTGTTGCAAACGTTGCTCTATAAAGGCTACGACGCCTTTGCCGAACAGGCACTGGCTGAACGACGCATGATGCAGCTGCCGCCGTGGACCAGCCATGTGATTGTGCGTGCGGAAGATCATAACAATCAGCACGCGCCGCTGTTCCTGCAACAACTGCGTAATCTCATCCTCTCCAGCCCGCTGGCAGACGACAAACTGTGGGTTCTCGGTCCGGTTCCGGCGCTGGCTCCGAAACGTGGTGGTCGCTGGCGCTGGCAAATTTTGTTGCAGCACCCTTCCCGCGTGCGCTTACAGCACATCATCAATGGTACGCTGGCACTTATTAATACAATACCGGATTCCCGCAAGGTGAAATGGGTACTGGATGTTGATCCGATTGAGGGTTAAACCGCTCACGATGCGAGGCGGATCGAAAAATTCAATATTCATCACACTTTTCATGAAAATTCTGTAACCGTTTTCACGCGCTATCTGCTAAAAATGTTGCCGATGTGAAGTAAACATGGATGTAGTACGCCTGACGTGCCAGGCGAGGAGTGAGTGTGAAAGCGAAGAAGCAGGAAACTGCCGCGACCATGAAAGACGTTGCCCTCAAGGCAAAAGTCTCTACAGCGACTGTCTCCCGAGCATTAATGAATCCCGATAAAGTCTCCCAGGCCACCCGTAATCGGGTTGAAAAAGCGGCCCGGGAAGTGGGTTATTTACCGCAGCCTATGGGGCGCAACGTCAAGCGTAATGAATCCCGCACCATTCTGGTGATTGTCCCGGATATCTGCGACCCTTTCTTTAGCGAAATTATTCGCGGTATCGAAGTTACGGCGGCAAATCACGGATATCTGGTGCTGATTGGCGACTGTGCGCATCAAAATCAGCAGGAAAAAACCTTTATCGATTTGATCATCACCAAGCAAATTGATGGCATGTTGCTGCTGGGTTCAAGGCTGCCGTTTGATGCCAGCATTGAGGAACAGCGTAATCTGCCGCCGATGGTGATGGCGAACGAATTTGCACCGGAACTGGAGCTACCTACCGTTCATATAGACAATCTGACCGCCGCATTTGATGCAGTAAATTATTTATATGAGCAAGGGCATAAACGGATTGGCTGTATAGCCGGTCCCGAAGAGATGCCGCTGTGTCACTACCGCCTGCAAGGTTACGTTCAGGCGCTGCGTCGCTGCGGCATTATGGTTGATCCGCAATACATCGCCCGTGGCGACTTCACCTTCGAAGCCGGAAGCAAAGCAATGCAACAGCTGCTTGATCTTCCACAACCGCCTACTGCTGTCTTCTGCCATAGTGATGTGATGGCGCTCGGCGCACTTTCTCAGGCAAAACGCCAGGGGCTGAAAGTCCCGGAAGACCTTTCCATAATCGGTTTTGATAACATCGACCTGACGCAATTTTGTGATCCGCCGCTGACAACCATCGCGCAGCCGCGTTACGAAATCGGTCGGGAAGCTATGCTGTTATTGCTTGATCAAATGCAGGGGCAACACGTTGGCAGTGGCTCTCGTTTAATGGACTGCGAACTTATCATCCGGGGATCAACACGCGCGTTACCTTAAAGTAAACCTTTAAGACTGCCGTGACTGGTCAAAGGCCCGCCGCTTAAGTAACATGGCGGGCTGACGAACGAATAAATACAGCGAAACGATAGTGGCACAACGAGATTATGTACGCCGCAGCCAACCGGCACCTTCGCGGCGAAAAAAGAGCACCTCACGGAAAAAGCAACGAAATCTGCCTGCGGTTTCTCCCGCTATGGTCGCTATTGCTGCCGCCGTTCTTGTGACCTTTATCGGTGGTCTGTACTTCATTACGCATCACAAGAAAGAAGAGTCCGAGACGCTGCAAAGCCAGAAAGTGACCGGAAACGGACTACCACCGAAACCAGAAGAACGCTGGCGCTACATCAAAGAGCTGGAAAGTCGCCAGCCGGGTGTGCGTGCGCCCACAGAACCTTCTGCCGGGGGTGAAGTGAAAACGCCGGAGCAACTAACACCAGAACAACGCCAGCTTCTTGAGCAAATGCAGGCCGATATGCGCCAGCAGCCAACGCAGCTGGTTGAAGTTCCGTGGAATGAGCAGACACCGGAACAGCGTCAGCAAACGCTACAGCGCCAGCGTCAGGCGCAGCAATTAGCGGAGCAGCAACGCCTGGCTCAGCAGTCGCGTACAACTGAACAAAGCTGGCAGCAGCAGACGCGTACGTCGCAAGCCGCACCGGTACAGGCGCAACCGCGCCAGTCTAAACCGGCTTCTACTCAGCAGCCGTACCAGGATCTGCTGCAAACCCCTGCGCACACCACCGCGCAGTCGAAGCCGCAGCAAGCTGCGCCAGTTGCTCGTGCCGCTGACGCGCCAAAACCGACGGCGGAGAAAAAAGACGAACGCCGCTGGATGGTGCAGTGCGGTTCGTTCAGAGGCGCGGAACAGGCAGAGACGGTACGTGCTCAGCTGGCGTTTGAAGGCTTTGACTCAAAAATTACCACCAACAATGGCTGGAATCGTGTGGTCATTGGCCCGGTGAAAGGCAAAGAGAACGCAGACAGCACCCTCAATCGCTTGAAGATGGCGGGTCATACAAACTGCATTCGGCTCGCCGCCGGGGGTTGAAACCCTCAAAATCCCCCCCATCTATAATTGCATTATGCCCCGTACTTTTGTACGGGGTTTGTTCTCTGTATTCGTAACCAAGGGGTCAGCTCGTGACAACTATAGTAAGCGTACGCCGTAACGGCCATGTGGTCATCGCTGGTGATGGTCAGGCCACGTTGGGCAATACCGTAATGAAAGGCAACGTGAAAAAGGTCCGCCGTCTGTACAACGACAAAGTCATCGCGGGCTTTGCGGGCGGTACTGCGGATGCTTTTACGCTGTTCGAACTGTTTGAACGCAAACTGGAAATGCATCAGGGCCATCTGGTCAAAGCCGCCGTTGAGCTGGCAAAAGACTGGCGTACCGATCGCATGCTGCGCAAACTTGAAGCACTGCTGGCAGTCGCGGATGAAACCGCTCGCTTATCATCACCGGTAACGGTGACGTGGTGCAGCCAGAAAACGATCTTATTGCTATCGGCTCCGGCGGCCCTTACGCCCAGGCTGCGGCGCGCGCGCTGTTAGAAAACACTGAACTTAGCGCCCGTGAAATTGCTGAAAAGGCGTTGGATATTGCAGGCGACATTTGCATCTATACCAACCATTTCCACACCATCGAAGAATTAAGCTACAAAGCGTAAGGATCTCCCATGTCTGAAATGACCCCACGCGAAATCGTCAGCGAACTGGATAAACACATCATCGGTCAGGACAACGCCAAGCGTTCCGTGGCGATTGCTCTGCGTAACCGCTGGCGTCGCATGCAGCTCAACGAAGAGCTGCGCCATGAAGTGACCCCGAAAAATATCCTGATGATCGGCCCGACCGGTGTCGGTAAAACTGAAATCGCCCGTCGTCTGGCTAAGCTGGCGAATGCGCCGTTCATCAAAGTTGAAGCAACCAAATTCACCGAAGTGGGCTATGTCGGTAAGGAAGTGGATTCTATTATTCGCGATCTGACCGATGCCGCCGTGAAAATGGTACGCGTCCAGGCTATCGAGAAAAACCGTTATCGCGCTGAAGAACTGGCAGAAGAACGTATTCTCGACGTACTGATCCCACCGGCTAAAAACAACTGGGGACAGACCGAACAGCAGCAGGAACCGTCCGCTGCTCGTCAGGCATTCCGCAAAAAACTGCGTGAAGGCCAGCTTGATGACAAAGAAATCGAGATCGATCTTGCCGCAGCACCGATGGGCGTTGAAATTATGGCTCCTCCGGGCATGGAAGAGATGACCAGCCAGCTGCAGTCCATGTTCCAGAACCTGGGCGGTCAGAAGCAAAAAGCGCGTAAGCTGAAAATCAAAGACGCCATGAAGCTGCTGATTGAAGAAGAAGCGGCGAAACTGGTGAACCCGGAAGAGCTGAAGCAAGATGCTATCGACGCTGTTGAGCAGCACGGGATCGTGTTTATCGACGAAATCGACAAAATCTGTAAGCGCGGCGAGTCTTCCGGTCCGGATGTTTCTCGTGAAGGCGTTCAGCGTGACCTGCTGCCGCTGGTAGAAGGTTGCACTGTTTCCACCAAACACGGGATGGTCAAAACTGACCACATTCTGTTTATCGCTTCTGGCGCGTTCCAGATTGCGAAACCGTCTGACCTGATCCCGGAACTGCAAGGTCGCCTGCCAATCCGCGTTGAGCTGCAGGCACTGACCACCAGCGACTTTGAGCGTATTCTGACCGAGCCGAATGCCTCTATCACCGTGCAGTACAAAGCACTGATGGCAACTGAGGGCGTAAATATCGAGTTTACCGACTCCGGTATTAAGCGCATCGCGGAAGCGGCATGGCAGGTGAACGAATCTACCGAAAACATCGGTGCTCGTCGTTTACATACCGTTCTGGAGCGTTTAATGGAAGAGATTTCCTACGACGCCAGCGATTTAAGCGGTCAAACTATCACTATTGACGCAGATTATGTGAGCAAACATCTGGATGCGTTGGTGGCAGATGAAGATCTGAGCCGTTTTATCCTATAATCGCGTTCAATCATTTTCATCATTGTTTGATGGGGCTGAAAGGCCCCATTTTTATTGGCGCGTATTATGACTGAACAACAAATTAGCCGAACTCAGGCGTGGCTGGAAAGTTTACGACCTAAAACCCTCCCCCTCGCCTTTGCTGCAATTATCGTCGGGACGGCGCTGGCATGGTGGCAAGGTCACTTCGATCCACTGGTCGCCCTGCTGGCATTGATTACCGCCGGGCTATTACAGATCCTTTCTAACCTCGCCAATGATTACGGCGATGCGGTAAAAGGCAGCGATAAACCTGACCGCATTGGGCCGCTACGCGGCATGCAAAAAGGGGTCATTTACCCAGCAAGAGATGAAACGGGCGCTCATTATTACCGTCGTGCTCATCTGTCTCTCCGGGCTGGCACTGGTTGCAGTGGCGTGCCATACGCTGGCCGATTTTGTCGGTTTCCTGATTCTTGGCGGGTTGTCGATCATTGCCGCTATCACCTACACCGTGGGCAATCGTCCTTATGGTTATATCGGTTTGGGTGATATTTCCGTACTGGTTTTCTTTGGCTGGTTGAGCGTCATGGGGAGCTGGTATTTACAGGCTCATACATTGATTCCGGCACTGATCCTTCCGGCAACCGCATGCGGCCTGCTGGCAACGGCAGTACTGAACATTAATAACCTGCGTGATATCAATAGCGACCGCGAAAACGGCAAAAACACGCTGGTGGTGCGCTTAGGTGCAGTAAACGCGCGTCGTTATCATGCCTGCCTGCTGATGGGCTCTCTGGTGTGTCTGGCGCTGTTTAATCTCTTTTCGCTGCATAGCCTGTGGGGCTGGCTGTTCCTGCTGGCGGCACCGTTGCTGGTGAAGCAAGCTCGTTATGTGATGCGCGAAATGGACCCGGTGGCGATGCGACCAATGCTGGAACGCACTGTCAAAGGAGCGTTACTGACTAACCTGCTGTTTGTTTTAGGGATATTCCTAAGCCAGTGGGCAGCATAACTGACAAATATCAATTAACAATTGATGATTTTGCCAACAGCCTACATAGCGCGATATACTGAAAATTCTCGCAGCAACTGAATGTTAAGCCTATGAAATACGATACTTCCGAGCTTTGTGACATCTATCAAGAAGATGTTAACGTCGTGGAACCGCTGTTCTCCAACTTTGGCGGACGGGCGTCGTTTGGCGGACAAATAATCACGGTAAAATGTTTCGAGGACAACGGGTTGCTGTACGATCTGCTCGAACAGAATGGCCGTGGTCGTGTTCTTGTCGTCGATGGCGGTGGTTCTGTTCGTCGCGCACTGGTCGATGCTGAACTGGCGCGTCTGGCAGTACAAAATGAATGGGAAGGTCTGGTCATTTACGGCGCGGTGCGTCAGGTAGATGACCTGGAAGAGCTGGATATCGGCATCCAGGCGATGGCGGCAATTCCGGTTGGTGCCGCTGGCGAAGGCATTGGCGAAAGCGATGTCCGCGTCAATTTTGGCGGTGTCACCTTCTTCTCCGGCGACCATCTTTATGCCGACAATACCGGGATTATTCTTTCAGAAGATCCGCTGGATATTGAATGATAGAAAAGGCACCGCAAGGTGCCTTTTTTCTGCGTTACCTGTTGGCCTACACAGTAAAGAAATTACGCGGAAGATGAAGCGTAATCAGACCTCTTCCATGCGACCCAGCAGGGCCTGCAGACGTTCCTGCCAGCCGTTCTGCTGTTCTTTCAGATGGTTGTTCTCACGCTCCAGCTCTTCGCGCTGATGCTGGGCATTTTGAACTTCCTGCGACAGTGAGTTGTTTTTTTCTTTCAGCTCTTCGATTTCCATCTGCAACAGAGTGATGGTATCAATCGCCTGCTGTACTTTTGCTTCCAGTTTCTCAAACACTTCTAATGACATTGTCATACCTCTCCTGAATTGCAAGGCGTTGATGGATAAAAATCCTCGTCCCGATTACCGGTGACGCCTTAATAAATACGAGCGCACTTTAGTTAGCTCCGATTGTATGAAGCCGCGCCATCGCTGTCCAGCGGCACGCCTTGCAGATTACGGTTTGCCACACTTTTCATCCTTCTCCTGGTGACATAATCCACATCAATCGAAAATGTTAATAAATTTGTTGCGCGAATGATCTAACAAACATGCATCATGTACAATCAGATGGAATAAATGGCGCGATAACGCTCATTTTATGACGAAGCACACACATTTTAAGTTCGATATTTCTCGTTTTTGCTCGTTAACGATAAGTTTACAGCATGCCTACAAGCATCGTGGAGGTCCGTGACTTTCACGCATACAACAAACATTAACTCTTCAGGATCCGATTATGAGTCAAACATCAACCTTGAAAGGCCAGTGCATTGCTGAATTCCTCGGTACCGGGTTGTTGATTTTTTTCGGTGTGGGTTGCGTTGCAGCACTAAAAGTCGCTGGTGCGTCTTTTGGTCAGTGGGAAATCAGTGTCATTTGGGGACTGGGGGTGGCAATGGCCATCTACCTGACCGCAGGGGTTTCCGGCGCGCATCTTAATCCCGCTGTTACCATTGCATTGTGGCTGTTTGCCTGTTTCGACAAGCGCAAAGTTATTCCTTTTATCGTTTCACAAGTTGCCGGCGCTTTCTGCGCTGCGGCTTTAGTTTACGGGCTTTACTACAATTTATTTTTCGACTTCGAGCAGACTCATCACATTGTTCGCGGCAGCGTTGAAAGTGTTGATCTGGCTGGCACTTTCTCTACTTACCCTAATCCTCATATCAATTTTGTGCAGGCTTTCGCAGTTGAGATGGTGATTACCGCTATTCTGATGGGGCTGATCCTGGCGTTAACGGACGATGGCAACGGTGTACCACGCGGCCCTTTGGCTCCCTTGCTGATTGGTCTACTGATTGCGGTCATTGGCGCATCTATGGGTCCATTGACGGGCTTTGCCATGAACCCAGCGCGTGACTTCGGTCCGAAAGTCTTTGCCTGGCTGGCGGGCTGGGGCAATGTCGCCTTTACCGGCGGCAGAGACATTCCTTACTTCCTGGTGCCGCTTTTTGGCCCTATCGTTGGCGCGATTGTAGGTGCATTTGCCTATCGCAAACTGATTGGTCGCCATTTGCCTTGCGATATCTGTGTTGTGGAAGAAAAGGAGACCACAACTCCTTCAGAACAAAAAGCTTCGCTGTAATATGACTACGGGACAATTAAACATGACTGAAAAAAAATATATCGTTGCGCTCGACCAGGGCACCACCAGCTCCCGCGCGGTCGTAATGGATCACGATGCCAATATCATTAGCGTGTCGCAGCGCGAATTTGAGCAAATCTACCCAAAACCAGGCTGGGTAGAACACGACCCAATGGAAATCTGGGCCACCCAAAGCTCCACGCTGGTAGAAGTGCTGGCGAAAGCCGATATCAGTTCCGATCAAATTGCAGCTATCGGTATTACGAACCAGCGTGAAACCACTATTGTCTGGGAAAAAGAAACCGGCAAGCCTATCTATAACGCCATTGTCTGGCAGTGCCGTCGTACCGCAGAAATCTGCGAGCATTTAAAACGTGACGGTTTAGAAGATTATATCCGCAGCAATACCGGTCTGGTGATTGACCCGTACTTTTCTGGCACCAAAGTGAAGTGGATCCTCGACCATGTGGAAGGCTCTCGCGAGCGTGCACGTCGTGGTGAATTGCTGTTTGGTACGGTTGATACGTGGCTTATCTGGAAAATGACTCAGGGCCGTGTCCATGTGACCGATTACACCAACGCCTCTCGTACCATGTTGTTCAACATTCATACCCTGGACTGGGACGACAAAATGCTGGAGGTGCTGGATATTCCGCGCGAGATGCTGCCAGAAGTGCGTCGTTCTTCCGAAGTATACGGTCAGACTAACATTGGCGGCAAAGGCGGCACGCGTATTCCAATCTCCGGGATCGCCGGTGACCAGCAGGCGGCGCTGTTTGGTCAGTTGTGCGTGAAAGAAGGGATGGCGAAGAACACCTATGGCACTGGCTGCTTTATGCTGATGAACACCGGCGAGAAAGCGGTGAAATCAGAAAACGGCCTGCTGACCACCATCGCCTGTGGCCCAACTGGCGAAGTAAACTATGCGCTGGAAGGTGCGGTGTTTATGGCGGGCGCATCCATTCAGTGGCTGCGTGATGAGATGAAGTTGATTAACGACGCCTACGATTCCGAATACTTTGCCACGAAAGTGCAAAACACCAATGGTGTGTATGTGGTTCCGGCCTTTACCGGGCTGGGTGCGCCATACTGGGATCCGTATGCACGCGGGGCGATTTTCGGTCTGACTCGTGGGGTGAACGCTAACCACATTATACGCGCGACGCTGGAGTCTATTGCTTATCAGACGCGTGACGTGCTGGAAGCGATGCAGGCCGATTCTGGTATTCGTCTGCACGCCCTGCGCGTGGATGGCGGCGCAGTGGCGAACAATTTCCTGATGCAGTTCCAGTCCGATATTCTCGGTACGCGCGTTGAGCGCCCGGAAGTGCGCGAAGTCACCGCATTGGGTGCGGCCTATCTTGCTGGTCTGGCGGTTGGCTTCTGGCAGAACCTCGACGAGCTGCAAGAGAAAGCGGTGATTGAGCGCGAGTTCCGTCCAGGCATCGAAACCACTGAGCGTAATTACCGTTACGCAGGCTGGAAAAAAGCGGTGAAACGCGCGATGGCGTGGGAAGAACACGACGAGTAATGTAAATGCCGGATGAAGCGTTTATGCCGCATCCGGTAGTCCTGAATCGTGCGGGGGCAACCCCGCACACATCAATAATCCCGCCCTTCCCCTGTGCTACACTTCGCGCCATTCCTTACTGCTTAGAGTTTGCTATGAGACGAGAACTTGCCATCGAATTTTCCCGCGTCACCGAATCTGCGGCGCTGGCTGGCTACAAATGGCTAGGACGCGGCGATAAAAACACCGCGGACGGCGCAGCGGTAAACGCCATGCGTATTATGCTCAACCAGGTCAACATTGACGGCACCATCGTTATTGGTGAAGGTGAAATCGACGAAGCACCGATGCTCTACATTGGTGAAAAAGTCGGTACTGGTCGCGGCGACGCGGTAGATATTGCTGTTGATCCGATTGAAGGCACGCGCATGACGGCGATGGGCCAGGCTAACGCGCTGGCGGTGCTGGCTGTTGGCGATAAAGGCTGCTTCCTCAATGCGCCAGATATGTATATGGAGAAGCTGATCGTCGGACCGGGAGCCAAAGGCACCATTGATCTGAACCTGCCGCTGGCGGATAACCTGCGCAATGTTGCGGCGGCGCTCGGTAAACCGTTGAGCGAACTGACGGTAACAATTCTGGCTAAACCACGCCACGATGCCGTTATCGCTGAAATGCAGCAACTCGGCGTACGCGTATTTGCTATTCCGGACGGCGACGTTGCGGCCTCAATTCTCACCTGTATGCCAGACAGCGAAGTTGACGTGCTGTACGGTATTGGTGGCGCGCCGGAAGGCGTGGTTTCTGCAGCGGTGATCCGCGCATTAGATGGTGACATGAACGGTCGTCTGCTGGCGCGTCATGACGTCAAAGGCGACAACGAAGAGAATCGTCGCATTGGCGAGCAGGAGCTGGCACGCTGCAAAGCAATGGGCATCGAAGCCGGTAAAGTATTGCGTCTGGGCGATATGGCGCGCAGCGATAACGTCATCTTCTCTGCCACCGGTATTACCAAAGGCGATCTGCTGGAAGGCATTAGCCGCAAAGGCAATATCGCGACTACCGAAACGCTGCTGATCCGCGGCAAGTCACGCACTATTCGCCGCATTCAGTCCATCCACTATCTGGATCGCAAAGACCCGGAAATGCAGGTGCACATTCTCTGAGTGATTTGATCGATTGAGCCTTCCAGTCCTTCGGGACTGGAATTTTTTGTTCGGAGAACGAAGATAAGGCAAGTCAATCAAAACAGGAGAAAAACATGGCTGATTGGGTAACAGGCAAAGTCACTAAAGTGCAGAACTGGACCGACGCCCTGTTTAGTCTCACCGTTCACGCCCCCGTGCTTCCGTTTACCGCCGGGCAATTTACCAAGCTTGGCCTTGAAATCGACGGTGAACGCGTCCAGCGCGCCTACTCCTATGTTAACTCGCCCGATAATCCCGATCTGGAGTTTTACCTGGTCACCGTCCCCGATGGCAAATTAAGCCCACGATTGGCGGCACTGAAACCGGGCGATGAAGTGCAGGTGGTTAGCGAAGCAGCTGGCTTCTTTGTTCTGGATGAAGTACCAGATTGCGAAACGCTATGGATGCTGGCAACCGGTACAGCGATTGGCCCTTATCTATCGATTCTGCAACTGGGTAAAGATTTAGATCGCTTCAAAAATCTGGTCCTGGTTCACGCCGCACGTTATGCCGCCGACTTAAGCTATTTGCCACTGATGCAAGAACTGGAAAAACGCTACGAAGGCAAACTGCGCATTCAGACGGTGGTCAGTCGGGAAACGGCTGCGGGTTCGCTCACTGGGCGGATACCGGCGTTAATTGAAAGTGGTGAACTGGAAAGCGCGGTTGGCCTGCCGATGAATAAAGAAACCAGCCATGTGATGCTGTGCGGCAATCCACAGATGGTGCGCGATACACAACAGTTGCTGAAGGAGACCCGGCAGATGACGAAACATTTACGTCGTCGACCGGGCCATATGACAGCGGAGCATTACTGGTAAGCGGTTACTTATCGATAAACGGCACGATGAGCAAATCCGCACTCAACTTATTGATCATCCCGCGGTATGCCGGCATCAAACGGTTGATAAATGAGTGGTGATGACCACAGACAAGGAGGTCGCACTGCTCTTTTTTGCATAATTTCCAGCAGTGTTTCCGGCATTTCTCCGCGTTCAATACGCAGTTTTGTCTTCGGCCATTGAATATTTTTCGTCAGTTTATACAGCTTGTTATCCGACTTATTCTTCAACAATTGAAGAATATCTTCTGTTGCAGGGAAGTAGATACCCGGATACAACTCGCTTAAGCCATCATCAATATGAATTAACGTCAGGTGAGCGTCATTATGTCTGGCGAGCTCCAGGGCTTTATTCACCAGTAAGGCATCTTCTTCATTCCCGGAAATTGCCACGCCAATGTGTTTATAAGCCATGTTTAACTCCTTCTAAAGCAACTCCATCAAGCTAACGAACGCAGTGATAACTCAAAAATAATCATCTCGGCCTGGCATGAGAAGGTGAAGGCCGCATCAAGCTCAACTTGCCCTTCCAGATCCTTAATCTTATAGGCTACGCTGGCCCCTTCATCTGCAGAGGATGCAGCGGCGGCAAGCTCTTTCAGTTTGGTCATAAAGGACTCTGCTTCTTCGCGGGTGGCAAAAAAGCGCGAAAACTTACTGGTACAGTTGTCGTTATCAATCACCGTACCGATATCAATCGCACATCCTTTAGTACTGCATTTATCTACGACATCTTTCATAGGGCACCTCTGTATATTCGCCTCTCTGTCGATTACGACTTAAGAATAATGCGCCGTTAAAGGAAGAACAAACAAGTAATGATCTTATGGATTACCATTTTTTTGATATTGCTTAAGGTGAAGAGTTCAGAAGGATTTTCCGGGCATTGTCACTTGCATCGTGGAAATAACAATCCCGGAAAAAATAGCGATAAGAGATATATTAAAGGTTAATTACTTGATTTATTGTCGGCTTTATACTTCACATCCTGGGTATCTTTACCATATTTATTTTCGCCTTGTGTGCCAACAAACGCACCAAGATCGATAAGCATCATCACCAGAATCAATGTCGGGACAAAACGCCCCACCGCCCATTGCCAGACACCCGGTAAAATCGCCCAGTTACCCGCCAGCAGCATCCACGCCACAATCATCAGAAATGCCCATGCGCCGGAACGCCCGCGATCATGCAAGCGCTTAACGGTTACTGCCGCTGTTGGCAAAGCAAGCACACAAGGCAAAACGCCGCGGTCTGAATATCGAGTAAATTTTTACCCGCCAGTGAGAAAAGCACCAGCATGCCTGCGAACCACAGGCCTATCCAAATCCAGAAATCACGGCGTCCAATACGCCCTTTAAAATGAGAATAACCATTGCTGTATGGTCATGTAAGTTCCTTGATGGTTGTCTTTTCCAGGATTCTACCCTTTTGACAAGGGCGACAGATATCGTTTTAATCGGAGCCAGTCATAACAAAAGGTACTGTCAATGAAGCCAGGGTGTACGCTGTTTTTCTCTTATGTTCTGCATTAACCGTTACAACAACGGCGCATGCACAAACACCAGATACGGCAACGACCGCGCCTTATCTGCTGGCTGGAGCCCCTACTTTCGATCTCTCCATCAGCCAGTTTAGAGAAGACTTTAACAGCCAGAATCCCAGCCTGCCACTGAACGAATTTCGTGCCATCGACAGCAGTCCCGACAAAGCCAATCTCACTCGTGCTGCCAGTAAAATTAATGAGAACTTGTATGCTTCTACAGCGCTGGAGCGCGGTACCTTAAAAATCAAAAGCATTCAAATGACCGGCTACCCATCCAGGGGCCAGAGCAAAAAGCCGCGAAAGCGAAAGCTCAGGAATACATGGCAGCGGTGATCCGCACACTCACCCCATTAATGACCAAAACACAAAGCCAGAAAAAACTGCAGTCGCTACTAACGGCGGGGAAAAACAAACGTTATTACACCGAGACAGAAGGTGCACTGCGTTATGTTGTCGCGGACAACGGCGAAAAGGGCTGACCTTCGCTGTTGAACCGATTAAGCTGGCGCTATCTGAATCGCTTGAAGGTTTGAATAAATGACAAAAAGCAAAGCCTTTGTGCCGATGAATCTCTATACTGTTTCACAGACCTGCTGCCCTGCGGGGCGGCCATCTTCCTTTATTCGCTTATAAGCGTGGAGAATTAAAATGCGACATCCTTTAGTGATGGGTAACTGGAAACTGAACGGCAGCCGCCACATGGTTCACGAGCTGGTTTCTAACCTGCGTAAAGAGCTGGCAGGTGTTGCTGGCTGTGCGGTTGCAATCGCACCACCGGAAATGTACATCGATATGGCGAAGCGCGAAGCTGAAGGCAGCCACATCATGCTGGGTGCGCAAAACGTGGACCTGAACCTGTCCGGCGCATTCACCGGTGAAACCTCTGCTGCTATGCTGAAAGACATCGGCGCACAGTACATCATCATCGGCCACTCTGAACGTCGTACTTACCACAAAGAGTCTGACGAACTGATCGCGAAAAAATTCGCGGTGCTGAAAGAGCAGGGTCTGACTCCGGTTCTGTGCATCGGTGAAACCGAAGCGGAAAACGAAGCGGGCAAAACTGAAGAAGTTTGTGCACGTCAGATCGACGCGGTACTGAAAACTCAGGGTGCTGCGGCATTCGAAGGTGCGGTTATCGCTTACGAACCCGTATGGGCAATCGGTACTGGCAAATCTGCAACTCCGGCTCAGGCACAGGCTGTTCACAAATTCATCCGTGACCACATTGCTAAAGTTGACGCTAACATCGCTGAACAAGTGATCATCCAGTACGGCGGCTCTGTAAACGCGTCTAACGCTGCAGAACTGTTTGCTCAGCCAGACATCGACGGCGCGCTGGTTGGCGGTGCTTCTCTGAAAGCTGACGCTTTCGCCGTGATCGTTAAAGCTGCAGAAGCGGCTAAACAGGCTTAAGTCTGGCAGGTGCCGGATTTCATATCCGGCACTTACTTTCCTTAACTCTTCGCCTTAACGCAAAATCTCACACTGATGATCCTGGATTTCTTCGGCTGAAGCACGGTTCAGCGTCAGTAGATTTCGTTGTGTCGCCAGCAATACAAATGAGTTATCACTCTGCCGTACCATCGCCAGCCCGTAGCTTCCCATATGTTCCCGCGCCTCAGGCACTTCTTCTGCAAGCATCATAAATGGGCTGCGTTGTACCAGTTCGCTTTCCGTTACCCGACGCGCCAGGTACTCATGCCCACGCAAACCACCGGCAGTGGCAACCAGCGGCTACTGATGTTCGCCAGATTGTTATCCAGCTGTTCGCGCACATCAGGACGAATACAAGAAATATGAATATGAAAATGGTTTTGCGTACGCCCGGTGCGAGAGTTGATTGCCAAAGAAACCGCGCGATCGGGAACCGGCTGGCCGTATTTTTGCTCATAAAATCACGCGCCTGCCAGGCCAACCAAAAGAAGTTCGGCGTTGAAGGATCGGTCAACAAAGGACTTTCAGTACCGTTAATACGATACGTTGGCATCAACAGATATTGCAGTGGGCCATTAAGATCTTTTAAAACCACGTATCCGGCGTTGGGTTTGACTTCCGCACATGGCGAAGGATTTTGATTTTGCTGCTGATTGGGCAAACATTCCTCAAGGACAATCTTACGTAATGTATCCGACTCTTCACCGGTTAATTTCCAGTAACCAATACCGGCAGCCACAACGGCGATAACTATCATCACCAAAAAAGAAGACCCGCTTTTTTTCATCTTTTTTTCCCTGTACCTCAAAGAGATGCAAGGGTAACGCAAAATCGTGACAAATAAAAACCCGGTCGCGAGAAACCACCGGGTTTGATAATTATCCTGAGAAATCAGCGTTTGCTGATCTGATCGAACGTACCGCCGTTAGCAAAATGCTCTTTTTGCGCTTTCGTCCAGCCGCCGAACTCTTCATCAATGGTGAATAACTTCAGCTTTGGAAACGCATTTTCGTACTTTTTCGCCACCTCAGCATCGCGCGGACGGTAGTAGTTTTTCGCGGCAATTTCCTGACCTTCTGGCGAGTAGAGATATTTCAGGTAAGCTTCTGCCACCTCTTGGTGCCTTTTTTCTCGACCACTTTATCGACCACCGACACGGTTGGCTCTGCGAGGATAGACTCACTCGGCGTGACGATTTCGAATTTATCTTTCCCCAGTTCATTCGCTGCCAGCAGAGCTTCGTTTTCCCAGGCGATCAGTACATCGCCAATTCCGCGCTCGACAAAAGTGTTAGTGGAGCCGCGCGCGCCAGAATCCAGAACTTCGACGTTTTTATACAGTGCCCGAACAAAATCCTGTGCTTTTGCCTGATCGTTGTTGTTGTGATGCAGCGCGTAGCCCCAGGCAGCCAGGTAGTTCCAGCGCGCGCCACCAGAGCTTTTCGGATTAGGCGTGATCACCGAAACACCCGGTTTAATCAGATCGTTCCAGTCATGGATCTGCTTCGGATTGCCTTTACGCACCAGGAAAACAATGGTGGAAGTGTACGGTGCGGAGTTATCCGGCAGACGTTTGATCCACTCTTTATCAATCCGCCCGCGTTCCGCAATTGCGTCCACGTCATAGGCCAGAGCCAGAGTGACAACATCAGCTTCAATACCATTGATTACCGACGTCGCTTGTTTGCCTGAACCACCGTGGGACTGACGGATCACCACGTTATCGCCAGTTTGCTGTTTCCAGTGGGCGCTGAATGCCTTGTTGTACTGTTCGTACAATTCGCGCGTTGGATCATATGAAACGTTAAGAAGCTGAATATCCTTTGCCATAACGCTGGTTGCCGCCAGCAAAAATGTTAACCCTACGCCCCACTTGTTCATCGCCCGACTCTCTTATGTTGTGTTGTGATGAGCAAAGCGTGCCAGAAGGTTAACCAAACATTAAAGAATAAAAAAAGATTGGCTATAACTTGCGGGTATATGTTGAGGGATTAAAAAGGCGGAAGAAATCCACCTCATATTGCTGACAAAGTGCGCTTTGTCCATGCCGGATGCGGCGCGAACGCCTTATCCGGCCTACAAAAGTTTGCAAATTCAATAAATTGCAGAATTCATGTAGGCCTGATAAGCGAAGCGCATCAGGCATTTTTGCTTCTGTCATCGGTTTCAGGCTAAAGGAATCTGCCTTTTTCCGAAATCATTAATACAGTTTTTTCGCGCAGTCCAGCCAGTCGCCTTTGAACGGACGCTTCATGTTTTCGATAGCGTCGATGATGTCGTGGTGAACCAGCTGTTCGTTCTGGATACCTACGCAACGACCGCCGTAGCCTGCCAGCAGCAGATCGATAGCGTAAGCGCCCATACGGGAAGCCAGAATACGGTCGTAAGGCACCGGAGAACCACCGCGCTGGATGTGGCCCAGCACAGTTGCGCGGGTTTCACGACCGGTTTCTTTCTCGATGAAATGCGCCAGTTCGTCAACATCACACATATGTTCGGTAATCGCCACGATCGCGTGTTTTTTACCTTTCGCGATACCCGCTTTGATTTCGTTTACCAGGTCTTCACGGCTGAATTCAACTTCCGGAACTACAACGAATTCACAGCCACCAGCAATAGCCGCAGCCAACGTCAGATCGCCACAATAACGACCCATCACTTCCACCACGGAAATACGCTGGTGAGAAGAAGAGGTGTCACGCAGACGGTCGATCGCTTCTACAACGGTGCTCAGCGCAGTGAAGAAACCGATAGTGTAGTCAGTGCCTTTGATGTCGTTGTCGATAGTGCCCGGCAGGCCGATGCACGGGAAGCCCATTTCGGTCAGACGCATTGCACCCATGTAGGAACCGTCACCGCCGATAACCACCAGCGCGTCGATACCACGTTTTTTCAGGTTTTCGATAGCCACGGCGCGGATGTTCTCGTCGCGGAATTCCGGGAAACGGGCAGAACCAAGGAATGTACCGCCACGGTTGATCATGTCAGAAACGCTGTAACGGTCTAGCTGTACCATACGGTCTTCATACAGACCCAGATAGCCGTCATAAATGCCCATTACTTCCAGACCTTCTGTCAGCGCAGAACGAACAACCCCGCGAATTGCGGCGTTCATGCCTGGCGCATCACCGCCGCTTGTCAACACACCGATTTTCTTAATCATGACTACCTCTGAACTTTGGAATGCAAAATGAAATCTGTTGCCGGAAGTCTTCTTGCACATCGAAGTGATCCAACGAATGTGCAAATAGTATAACAATCACTTCCTGCTGAATTGATTCAGGTCAGGCCAAATGGCGGTATTTTATACACAAAATGCGGGTCTGGCTCTCTTTTATACTGATTATGAAAGCATAGACCGTTTACCCTCCCTGGGTACGACGGAACAGGGGTCCTGATGGATAATCACATCCGATCCCGGAAAACGCCGTAAAATAGCCTGCTCTACCTGATCCGCCACCATATGTGCCTGAACCAAAGGCAGAGAGTCTTCCATTTCCAAATGAATCTGAATAAAGCGGGTCGGCCCTGACTGCCGCGTGCGAAGATCGTGAGCGCCGCTAACACCCGGCCAGGAAGTCACGATATCAATAATTTCTTGCCGTTCTTCATCAGGCAATGCGCGATCCAGTAATGACTGTACCGCCTCATATCCCATGCGTAACGCGCTATATAAAATATAGATGCCGATTCCCAATGCAAACAGATCATCGGCGCGATGCCAGCCGTACCAGGGACAACCCCAGCGCCAGCAGAATTGCGCCGTTCATCATAACATCAGACTGGTAATGTAGCATATCAGCCCGCACCGCCTGGCTTTGCGTCCGGCGCACCACCCACCGCTGAAACGAGACAAGGATAATCGTACAAATTAGCGCCACAATTGTCACGATAACCCCGACGCCTGGATCTGTCATCGGTGTTGGAGATACCAGATGTTGAATACCCGTCAAAAACAGGAATAGTGCCGAACCTGAAATAAACATGCTTTGCGCCAGCGCCGCGAGGGACTCAGCTTTACCGTGACCAAACGAGTGATTATCGTCGGCAGGTTGCAGGGAATATCGCACCACCAGTAAATTCGTCAACGACGCGCCGATATCCACCAGCGAATCCACCAGCGCGGCGAGAATACTCACCGACCCGGTATACCACCATGCAAAAATTTTAATCAGCAATAGCAGCGAAGCCATCGCCGTCGCAGCAATCGCCGCCCGACTGACCAGCCGTCCATAAGATTGATTCATAAATACTCCCGCTATCAACTGACGGTAGTATAACGGAAGCAAATCATCTGCAATACATTAAGCAGCAGGCAAATTGAGGATAAAAAAACCCCACATCATGTGGGGAAGACAGGGATGGTGTCTATGGCAAGGAAAACAGGGTTTACTACTGGGAACGTGAGTTGCTACTACTCAATAGCTTCAACGATGAACTTTTTTGCCATTGCGTCACGTCGCGCAACTGCTCCATTCGTTGTTGATGTTTCTCGTTTAAAACCGCTTGCTGCTCCGGCGTTAACAGGCGATACATTTGGTTGCGGACTTTTGCCATCTCAACCTGACGAGCAATTTGCTCATTCGCCATTTTTTCTGCCTGTGCGCGCACAGCGTTTTCATCAAAATTTTCTGCGGTGACAAGGCGATGCATTGTCTCCAGTTCGCTAACATTAACAGGAGGCTGTTCGTGCCGGGCCTGTTGCATAAGATCTCGCATCTGCTGACGCTGATGTTCGGTTAAACTTATGCCGTCGAACATATGGCTCTGCGTACTGCGCTGCGTAAGTTCTTCACCCGGATGCCAGTTATCGCCTGAACGACTTCAGCAGCGTGGCTTAATGAACTGACTGCCAGCGTTGAGGCCATGACGGCAGCGGTAACTATGCGCATCATTTGCTCCCAAAAACTTTCTGTCGCGAATCAACGATAGAGAGTTTACGATTCAGGCTGCAAACATGCGTCAGGGGGTGTAAAACAACGTAAAGTCATGGATTAGCGACGTCTGATGACGTAATTTCTGCCTCGGAGGTATTTAAACAATGAATAAAATTCTTTTAGTAGATGATGACCGAGAGCTTACATCCCTGTTAAAAGAGCTGCTCGACATGGAAGGTTTTAACGTGCTGGTTGCCCACGATGGGGAACAGGCGCTTGATGTTCTGGACGACAGCATCGACTTACTTTTTGCTTGATGTAATGATGCCGAAGAAAAATGGTATCGACACATTAAAAGCACTTCGCCAGACACACCAGACGCCTGTCATTATGTTGACGGCGCGCGGCAGTGAACTTGATCGCGTTCTCGGCCTTGAGCTGGGCGCAGATGACTATCTCCCGAAACCGTTTAATGATCGTGAGCTGGTGGCACGTATTCGCGCGATCCTGCGCCGTTCGCACTGGAGCGAGCAACAGCAAAACAACGACAACGGTTCACCGACACTGGAAGTTGATGCCTTAGTGCTGAATCCAGGCCGTCAGGAAGCCAGCTTCGACGGGCAAACGCTGGAGTTAACCGGCACTGAGTTTACCCTGCTCTATTTGCTGGCACAGCATCTGGGTCAGGTGGTTTCCCGTGAGCATTTAAGCCAGGAAGTGCTGGGCAAACGCCTGACGCCTTTCGACCGCGCTATTGATATGCACATTTCCAACCTGCGTCGTAAACTGCCGGATCGTAAAGATGGTCACCCGTGGTTTAAAACCTTGCGTGGTCGCGGCTATCTGATGGTTTCTGCTTCATGATAGGCAGCTTAACCGCGCGCATCTTCGCCATCTTCTGGCTGACGCTGGCGCTGGTGTTGATGTTGGTTTTGATGTTACCCAAGCTCGATTCACGCCAGATGACCGAGCTTCTGGATAGCGAACAGCGTCAGGGTCTGATGATTGAGCAGCATGTCGAAGCGGAGCTGGCGAACGATCCGCCCAATGATTTAATGTGGTGGCGGCGTCTGTTCCGGGCGATTGATAAGTGGGCACCGCCAGGACAGCGTTTGTTATTGGTGACCACCGAAGGCCGCGTGATCGGCGCTGAACGCAGCGAAATGCAGATCATTCGTAACTTTATTGGTCAGGCCGATAACGCCGATCATCCGCAGAAGAAAAAGTATGGCCGCGTGGAACTGGTCGGTCCGTTCTCCGTGCGTGATGGCGAAGATAATTACCAACTTTATCTGATTCGTCCGGCCAGCAGTTCTCAATCCGATTTCATTAACTTACTGTTTGACCGCCCGCTATTACTGCTGATTGTCACCATGTTGGTCAGTACGCCGCTTCTGTTGTGGTTGGCCTGGAGTCTGGCAAAACCGGCGCGTAAGCTGAAAAACGCTGCCGATGAAGTTGCCCAGGGAAACTTACGCCAGCACCCGGAACTTGAAGCGGGGCCACAGGAATTCCTTGCCGCTGGTGCCAGTTTTAACCAGATGGTCACCGCGCTGGAGCGCATGATGACCTCTCAGCAGCGTCTGCTTTCTGATATCTCTCACGAGCTGCGCACCCCGCTGACGCGTCTACAACTGGGTACGGCGTTACTGCGCCGTCGTAGCGGTGAAAGCAAGGAACTGGAGCGTATTGAAACCGAAGCGCAACGTCTGGACAGCATGATTAACGACCTGTTGGTGATGTCACGTAATCAGCAAAAAAACGCGCTGGTTAGCGAGACCATCAAAGCCAATCAGTTGTGGAGTGAAGTGCTGGATAACGCGGCGTTCGAAGCCGAGCAAATGGGCAAGTCGTTGACAGTTAACTTCCCGCCTGGGCCGTGGCCGCTGTACGGCAATCCGAACGCCCTGGAAAGTGCGCTGGAAAACATTGTTCGTAATGCTCTGCGTTATTCCCATACGAAGATTGAAGTGGGCTTTGCGGTAGATAAAGACGGTATCACCATTACGGTGGACGACGATGGTCCTGGCGTTAGCCCGGAAGATCGCGAACAGATTTTCCGTCCGTTCTATCGTACCGATGAAGCACGCGATCGTGAATCTGGCGGTACAGGTTTGGGGCTGGCGATTGTTGAAACCGCCATTCAGCAGCATCGCGGCTGGGTTAAAGCAGAAGACAGCCCGCTGGGCGGTTTACGGCTGGTGATTTGGTTGCCGCTGTATAAGCGGAGTTAAACTCCGCATTGTAGGCAGGATAAGGCGTTTACGCCGCATCCGGCATTTGAGCAGGATGCCTGATGCGACGCTCATAGCGTCTTATCAGGCCTACACTCCGGGGGTTATTTTCCCCACAACCGGCGGGAAAAATCTTCGATCTTGCCGCTCAGTCGGCGCTTTTGCATCGTCCGCGTCCAGCTTTTCGATAACCCGGCGGCGGAGAGTAAACGGTGATACTGATCGTCATCAAACGGCATATGCCATGCGATGGCGGCAGCCTCCTGCACGGTCACATCACTGACACGGGAAACCAACTCCAGTGGCGCATCAGCAGATACCAACCCTGGTGCAATTACGCTATACAACCACCCCACTTTACCCGTGTTTTGCATCAACTGCGCTATGTCGCTGATATCAAAATGGTAATTGAGTTTATAGCAAGGCGAGCGCGGCTGGCTGACCTGAATTAATGCCTCTCCCCAGCGGAAAATATCGCCCATATAAACATTACTTTCCGTCAGACCGTCGGTTGAGAGATTTTCACCAAACGCAGGCGCAACAAACAACTCCGCCTGTTCCGGAAATTCCCGCGCCCAGTAGAGATAGTGCTCACGAGGATAATGACACAGCGCTCTGTCTGGCCCGCCGTGAACCTTTTTCTCCGCCTGCTCGTCACCTTCCAGCCCCAGCTCCGTCAGCATCAACTCACCATCAACCTGGATTTTGGCAATTGCGCTGGGTTTGCCTTCGGGATAAGCCTGAATCTTGCCTGTGTATACATCAACCGGATATCGCATCTGTTCCCTCTCCACGAGAAATTTCCCCATTAAACCATATTTATTTTATGTCAGGCGTGCTGTTTTCGCGGTATGTATCCAGGCAGGAGCTCAATAGCAAACCGGACGAACGTTAGTTCATCCGGCTGTGGGGATTAAGGAAGCAGGTTTATTTCACCGTACCTAAAATTTCGATTTTCGCCGCTCTGGCTTTGACTTTACGTGACCAGATAGAGGTAAGAATTGGCACCAGAATCGAAGTCACAATGACCGCCGTCGCGACCAGCGAAGTTGCTGCCGGAGCCATCGGTTTAAACGCAGGCACCATTTCTGCAATCAGCACAGGTGTCGCTACCGCGGCCCCTGCGGAACTGGAAGCGGCAATTCCGGCAGTGCCATCGCCACCGCCAATAAATTTATCGGCGATAATCAACGGAATACCGGTCACGATAATTACTGCCACACCCAACAGGATCCCCAGCAAACCTGTCTGGGCAATTACAGTCAAATCAATGGTATTGCCCAGCGCGAAGGCAAAGAATGGAATCAGCGTCTGCACCGCTTTGCTGAAAAATTCTCGTAATTCAGGGTCAAGGTTCCCAAGGGCAAAGCCCACCAGGAACGGTAATACTGCGCCGACGAAAACATGCGGTTCAAACGAGGCAATCCCGGCAGTGCCCAGAATAATCATCGTCATGAGCGGCCCGGACTCCAATGACATCAACACAAATGCCCCAGCTTCTTCTTTTGTGCCGTACTGCTGCATGATGGAAGCGTAAAGTCCGCCGTTGGTCATATCCATCGCCGCCACCAGCGCCAGCGTTGAAAGTCCGGCAAAGAATCCAACTTCAACACCATGTTCCGGAATAATGCGCGAGGCAATTGCCGCAACCACCCACGCGACGGCAATTTTTGTTACCACCAGCGTACCGGATTTACGCAATACCGTTCCCGTCGCGCTTAATTTTATTGACGCCCCCATGCAAAAAAACCACACCGCCAGAATGGGCACCGTACCGGTAATCATCCCGTTGGTGAATGATCCAAAATATTTCCCCGCCCCCGGCGAGAAGGTGTGGCACAGTGCGCCAAGGAATAGCGGGACGAGCATCATCCCCCCCGGGATTTTCTCAATCGAGCGTTTTATCTGCATTTCCATCACCTGTCGGCATATTTTTAAGGGCTGATGCGTCATTCCTCAACGGAGCATCAGTGTTGATGGAAACGAAGATAAACATTCATTTGATCAATAAAAGTGATCAAAACCACATCAATTGAAACACTGTTTTATTTTTATCGGATCATTGTTTTTATTTTGAGATTGATCACAAAAAAACCACCGCCGTTGGCGATGGTTCATTTTTTAAGCTGATATGCGGCGTAAACGCCTCATTGCAGCAGGCGGCAAATGATTATTTTTTCGCCGCGAAACGTGCCGCTGCTTCGTCCCAGTTAACCACGTTCCAGAACTCTTTGATGTAGTCCGGACGGCGGTTCTGGAATTTCAGGTAGTAAGCATGTTCCCACACATCCAGGCCCAGAATCGGGAAGCCGGAAGCGCCAGAAATAGCTTCACCCATCAGCGGGGAGTCCTGGTTAGCAGTAGAAACCACCGCCAGTTTATCGCCTTTCAGCACCAGCCATGCCCAGCCGGAACCAAAGCGGGAAGCTGCCGCTTTCTCAAATTCTGCTTTGAAGTTATCAACGGAGCCGAAGTCACGTTCGATAGCCGCTTTCAGGTCACCCTGCAGGGTGGTGCCTTTTTTCAGACCTTTCCAGAACAGGCTGTGGTTAGCGTGACCGCCAGCGTTGTTGCGCAGTACGGTTTTCTTGTCTGCTGGCAGCTGGTCCAGTTTGGTGATCAGCTCTTCAACCGGCAGGTTGGCAAATTCTGGCAGGTTTTCCAGCGCCGCGTTGGCGTTGTTGACGTAAGTCTGATGGTGTTTGGTGTGGTGGATTTCCATGGTCTGCTTATCGAAGTGTGGTTCCAGGGCATCGTAAGCATACGGCAGGGATGGCAGGGTATAGCTCATATTCATCTCCAGTATTGTCGGGCGGCCGATTGTTAATGCCGCGTAAGCAGTTGGTTCATTATAGTTAATTAAATGATATTGAAAATGATTATCAATGCCGTACTTTTTGTAAGGGTATGGTTTTGCAGGAAAATGCCCGAGATGTGAAGCAAATCACCCACTTAATGCCGTGATTGCCAGTAAATCGACAACGGCGGCAACAGGCGAAAGGTTAATCGACAGCACGATTTTTATGCTCATCTCGTCGGAGATGTGACGCGACGAAAAATGATGAGGATAAGAAGATGAGTAACGCGATTACGATGGGGATATTTTGGCATTTGATCGGCGCGGCCAGTGCAGCCTGTTTTACGCGCCGTTCAAAAAAGTAAAAAAATGGTCATGGGAAACCATGTGGTCAGTCGGTGGGATTGTTTCGTGGATTATTCTGCCGTGGGCCATCAGCGCCCTGTTACTACCGAATTTCTGGGCGTATTACAGCTCGTTTAGTCTCTCTACGCTGCTGCCTGTTTTTCTGTTCGGCGCTATGTGGGGGATCGGTAATATCAACTACGGCCTGACCATGCGTTATCTCGGCATGTCGATGGGGATTGGCATTGCTATCGGCATCACGCTGATTGTTGGTACGCTGATGACGCCTATTATCAACGGCAACTTTGATGTGCTGATTAACACCGAAGGCGGACGCATGACGTTGCTCGGCGTTCTGGTGGCGCTGATTGGTGTAGGGATTGTGACTCGCGCCGGGCAGTTGAAAGAGCGCAAAATGGGCATTAAAGCCGAAGAGTTCAACCTGAAAAAAGGGCTGGTGCTGGCGGTGATGTGCGGCATTTTCTCTGCCGGGATGTCCTTTGCGATGAACGCCGCAAAACCGATGCATGAAGCCGCTGCCGCACTGGGCGTCGATCCACTGTATGTCGCTCTGCCAAGCTATGTTGTCATCATGGGCGGCGGCGCGATCATCAACCTCGGTTTCTGCTTCATTCGTCTGGCAAAAGTGAAAGATTTGTCGCTAAAAGCCGACTTCTCGCTGGCAAAACCGCTGATCATTCACAATGTGTTACTCTCAGCACTGGGCGGTTGATGTGGTATCTGCAATTCTTTTTCTATGCCTGGGGCCACGCCCGCATTCCGGCGCAGTATGACTACATCAGTTGGATGCTGCATATGAGCTTCTATGTATTGTGCGGCGGTATCGTCGGGCTGGTGCTGAAAGAGTGGAACAATGCAGGACGCCGTCCGGTAACGGTGTTGAGCCTCGGTTGTGTGGTGATTATTGTCGCCGCTAACATCGTCGGCATCGGCATGGCGAATTAATCTTTCTGCGAATTGAGATGACGCCACTGGCTGGGCGTCATCCCGGTTTCCCGGGTAAACACCACCGAAAAATAGTTACTATCTTCAAAGCCACATTCGGTCGAAATATCACTGATTAACAGGCGGCTATGCTGGAGGAGATATTGCGCATGACACACTCTGACCTGCCGCAGATATTGATTGATGGTCATGCCAGTCTGCTGGCGAAATTGCTGACGCAAAACGCGCTCACTGCACGATGCCTCATCACAAAATTTATCCAGCGCAAAGGGACTTTTTCAGGCTGGCCGCCAGCCGGGTAATCAGCTTATCCAGCAATGTTTCGCTGGATGTTGGCGGCAACGAATCGCTGGTGTAACGATGGCGATTCAGCAACATCACCAACTGCCCGAACAGCAACTCTGCCATTTCGTTAGCAAACGGCACATGCTGACTACTTTCATGCTCAAGTTGACCGATAACCTGCCGCGCCTGCGCCATCCCCACGCTACCTAAGCGCCAGTGTGGTTGCCCTGCGCTGGCGCTAAATCCCGTAATCGCTCCCCTGCCAGTCAAGATTCAGCTTCAGCCGCTCCGGGCAATAAATAATATTCTGCAAAACCAGATCGTTAACGGAAGCGTAGGAGTGTTTATCGTCAGCATGAATGTAAAAGAGATCGCCACGGGTAATGCGATAAGGGCGATCGTTGAGTACATGCAGACCATTACCGCGCCAGACAATCACCAGCTCACAAAAATCATGTGTATGTTCAGCAAAGACATCTTGCGGATAACGGTCAGCCACAGCGACTGCCTGCTGGTCGCTGGCAAAAAAATCATCTTTGAGAAGTTTTAACTGATGCGCCACCGTGGCTACCTCGGACCAGAGAACGAAGTTGATTATTCGCAATATGGCGTACAAATACGTTGAGAAGATTCGCGTTATTGCAGAAAGCCATCCCGTCCCTGGCGAATATCACGCGGTGACCAGTTAAACTCTCGGCGAAAAAGCGTCGAAAAGTGGTTACTGTCGCTAAATCCGCAGCGATAGGCGATGTCAGTAACGCTGGCCTCGCTGTGGCGTAGCAGATGTCGAGCTTTCATCAGTCGCAGGCGGTTCAGGTAACGCTGAGGCGTCAGTCCCGTTTTCTGCTTAAGCTGCCGATGTAGCGTACGCAGCGAAAGAGAAAATTGATCCGCCACGGCATCCCAATTCACCTCATCGGCAAAATGGTCCTCCAGCCAAGCCAGAAGCAAGTTGAGACGTGACGCGCTGTTTTCCAGGTTCTCCTGCAAACTGCTTTTACGCAGCAAGAGCAGTAATTCCATAAATAAGATCTCGCGACTGGCGGTCGAGGGTAAATCATTTTCCCCTTCCTGCTGTTCCATCTGTGCAACCAGCTGTCGCACCTGCTGCAACACGCTGTGGTTAACGCGCCAGTGAGACGGATACTGCCCATCCTGCTCTTGTGGCAGCAACTGATTCAGCCCGGCGAGAAACTGAAATCGATCCGGCGAGCGATACAGCACATTGGTCAGACACAGATTATCGGTATGTTCATACAGATGCCGATCATGATCGCGTACGAAACAGACCGTCCCACCGGTGATGGTATAGGGCTGCCCATTAAACACATGAATACCCGTGCCATGTTCGACAATCACAATTTCATGAAAATCATGATGATGTTCAGGAAAATCCGCCTGCGGGAGCCGGGGTTCTATCGCCACGGACGCGTTACCAGACGGAAAAAAATCCACACTATGTAATACGGTCATACTGGCCTCCTGATGTCGTCAACACGGCGAAATAGTAATCACGAGGTCAGGTTCTTACCTTAAATTTTCGACGGAAAACCACGTAAAAAACGTCGATTTTTCAAGATACAGCGTGAATTTTCAGGAAATGCGGTAAGCATCACATCACCACAATTCAGCAAATTGTGAACATCATCACGTTCATCTTTCCCTCGGTTGCCAATGACCCATTTTCCTGTCAGTAACGAGAAGGTCGCGAATTCAGGCGCTTTTTTAGACTGGTCGTAATGAAATTCAGCAGGATCACATTATGACCTTTCGCAATTGTGTCGCCGTCGATCTCGGCGCATCCAGTGGGCGCGTGATGCTGGCGCGTTACGAGCGTGAATGCCGCAGCCTGACGCTGCGCGAAATCCATCGTTTTAACAATGGCCTGCATAGCCAGAACGGTTATGTCACCTGGGATGTGGATAGCCTGGAAAGTGCCATTCGCCTTGGATTAAACAAGGTGTGCGAGGAAGGGATTCGTATCGATAGCATTGGGATTGATACCTGGGGCGTGGACTTTGTGCTGCTCGACCTACAGGGTAAGCGTGTGGGTCTGCCCGTTGCTTATCGCGATAGCCGCACCAATGGCCTAATGGCGCAGGCACAACAACAACTCGGCAAACGCGATATTTATCAACGTAGCGGCATCCAGTTTCTGCCCTTCAATACGCTTTATCAGTTGCGTGCGCTGACGGAGCAACAACCTGAGCTTATTCCACACATTGCTCACGCTCTGCTGATGCCGGATTACTTCAGTTATCGCCTGACCGGCAAGATGAACTGGGAGTACACCAACGCCACGACCACGCAACTGGTCAATATTAATAGCGACGACTGGGACGAGTCGCTACTGGCGTGGAGCGGGGCCAACAAAGCCTGGTTTGGTCACCCGACGCATCCGGGTAATGTCATTGGGCACTGGATTTGCCCGCAAGGTAATGAGATTCCTGTCGTCGCCGTTGCCAGCCATGACACCGCCAGCGCGGTTATCGCCTCGCCGTTAAACGGTTCACGCGCCGCTTATCTCTCTTCTGGCACCTGGTCATTGATGGGCTTCGAAAGCCAGACACCATTTACCAATGACACGGCGCTGGCAGCCAACATCACCAATGAAGGCGGGGCGGAAGGTCGCTATCGGGTGCTGAAAAATATTATGGGCTTATGGCTGCTTCAGCGGGTGCTTCAGGAGCGGCAAATCAACGATCTTCCGGCGCTTATCGCCGCGACACAGGCACTTCCGGCCTGCCGCTTCATCATCAATCCCAATGACGATCGCTTTATTAATCCTGACGAGATGTGCAGCGAAATTCAGGCTGCGTGTCGGGAAACAGCGCAACCAATCCCGGAAAGTAATGCTGAACTGGCGCGCTGTATTTTCGACAGTCTGGCGTTGCTGTATGCCGATGTGTTGCATGAGCTGGCGCAGCTACGCGGTGAAGATTTCTCGCAACTGCATATTGTCGGCGGAGGCTGCCAGAACACGCTGCTTAACCAGTTATGTGCTGATGCCTGCGGTATTCGGGTGATCGCCGGGCCTGTTGAAGCCTCGACGCTCGGCAATATCGGCATCCAGTTAATGACGCTGGATGAACTCAACAATGTGGATGATTTCCGTCAGGTCGTCAGCACCACCGCGAATCTGACCACCTTTACCCCTAATCCTGACAGTGAAATTGCCCACTATGTGGCGCGGATTCACTCTACACGACAGACAAAGGAGCTTTGCGCATGACCACTCAACTGGAACAGGCCTGGGAGCTGGCGAAACAGCGTTTCGCGGCGGTGGGGATTGATGTCGAGGAGGCGCTGCGCCAACTTGATCGTTTACCCGTTTCAATGCACTGCTGGCAGGGCGATGATGTTTCCGGTTTTGAAAACCCGGAAGGTTCGCTGACCGGTGGGATTCAGGCCACTGGTAATTATCCGGGCAAAGCGCGTAATGCCAGTGAGCTGCGTGCCGATCTGGAACAGGCTATGCGGCTGATTCCGGGGCCGAAACGGCTTAATTTACATGCCATCTATCTGGAATCAGACACGCCAGTCTCGCGCGACCAAATCAAACCAGAGCACTTCAAAAACTGGGTTGAATGGGCGAAAGCCAATCAGCTCGGTCTGGATTTTAACCCCTCCTGTTTTTCGCATCCGCTAAGCGCCGATGGCTTTACGCTTTCCCATGCCGACGACAGTATTCGCCAGTTCTGGATTGATCACTGCAAAGCCAGCCGCCGTGTTTCAGCCTATTTTGGCGAGCAACTTGGCACACCGTCGGTGATGAACATCTGGATCCCGGATGGCATGAAAGATATCACCGTTGACCGTCTCGCCCCACGTCAGCGTTTGCTGGCAGCACTGGATGAGGTGATCAGCGAGAAGCTGGATCCGGCGCACCATATCGACGCCGTTGAGAGCAAATTATTTGGTATTGGTGCGGAGAGCTACACGGTTGGCTCCAATGAGTTTTACATGGGGTATGCCACCAGCCGCCAGACGGCGCTGTGCCTGGATGCCGGACATTTCCACCCGACTGAAGTGATTTCCGACAAGATTTCCGCCGCCATGCTGTATGTGCCGCAGTTGCTGCTGCACGTCAGCCGTCCGGTTCGCTGGGACAGCGATCACGTAGTGCTACTGGATGATGAAACTCAGGCGATTGCCAGTGAGATTGTTCGTCACGATCTGTTCGACCGGGTACATATCGGTCTCGATTTCTTTGATGCCTCTATCAACCGCATTGCCGCATGGGTCATTGGTACGCGCAATATGAAAAAAGCCCTGCTGCGTGCGTTGCTGGAACCTACCGCTGAGCTACGCAAGCTGGAAGCGGCGGGCGATTACACTGCGCGTCTGGCGCTACTGGAAGAGCAGAAATCGTTGCCGTGGCAGGCGGTATGGGAAATGTATTGTCAGCGTCACGATACGCCAGCGGGTAGCGAATGGCTGGAGAACGTGCGGACTTATGAGAAAGAAATTTTGAGTCGCCGCGGGTAAACACTGCCGGATGCGGCACAAGTGCCTTATCCGGCCTACGGGTCGGCAATAGTTGTAGGCCTGATAAGACGCGACAGCGTCGCATCAGGCATTGATTGCCGGATGCGGCACGAGCGCCATATCCGGCCTACGGGTCGGCAATAGTTGTAGGCCTGATAAGACGCGACAGCGTCGCATCAGGCATTGATTGCCGGATGCGGCACGAGTGCCTTATCCGGCCTACAGATCGTACATCCGGCAACAGGCACGGACGTCCAATTAACAGGAACACAGAACATGCAAAACATTACCCAGTCCTGGTTTGTCCAGGGAATGATCAAAGCCACCACCGACGCCTGGCTGAAAGGCTGGGACGAGCGCAATGGTGGTAACCTGACGCTGCGCCTGGATGACGCCGATATCGCGCCTTATCACGGCAACTTTCATGCACAACCGCGCTATATCCCGCTCATCCAGCCCATGCCTTTACTGGCAAATACACCGTTTATTGTCACCGGCTCCGGCAAATTCTTTCGTAACGTCCAGCTTGATCCTGCGGCTAACTTAGGCGTCGTAAAAGTCGACAGCGACGGCGCGGGCTACCATATTCTCTGGGGGCTAACCAACGAAGCCGTTCCAACCTCTGAACTTCCGGCTCACTTTCTCTCCCACTGCGAGCGCATTAAAGCCACCAACGGTAAAGATCGGGTGATCATGCACTGCCACGCCACCAACCTGATCGCCCTTACCTACGTACTGGAAAACGACACCGCGCTCTTCACTCGCCAGCTTTGGGAAGGCAGCACCGAGTGTCTGGTAGTGTTCCCGGATGGCGTCGGCATTTTGCCGTGGATGGTGCCCGGCACGGACGAAATCGGCCAGGCGACCGCACAGGAAATGCAAAAGCATTCGCTGGTGCTGTGGCCCTTCCACGGCGTCTTCGGCAGCGGTCCGACACTGGATGAAACATTCGGTTTAATCGACACCGCAGAAAAATCAGCACAAGTATTAGTGAAGGTTTATTCGATGGGCGGCATGAAACAGACCATCAGTCGTGAAGAGCTGATAGCGCTCGGCCAGCGTTTCGGTGTTACACCACTCGCCAGTGCGCTGGCGCTGTAAGGAGCAAACATGATCCGCAAAGCCTTTGTCATGCAGGTTAACCCCGACGCCCACGAAGAGTATCAGCGTCGGCATAATCCAATCTGGCCGGAACTGGAAGCAGTGTTGAAATCTCACGGTGCACATAACTACGCCATTTACCTCGACAAAGCGCGTAATCTGCTGTTTGCCACGGTAGAGATTGAATCTGAAGAACGGTGGAATGCGGTAGCCAGTACTGATGTTTGCCAACGTTGGTGGAAATATATGACCGACGTTATGCCAGCTAACCCGGATAACAGCCCAGTCAGTAGCGAGCTGCAAGAAGTGTTTTACCTGCCTTAATGAGTTGCGGTGCCGGAAAATATCCAGCACCGCGCCTTCATCAGAAGAAGTATTTAAAGCGAACGCGTGCGCCGTAACGGTCATCAGTATCATCACCGTGTTTTTTATCACCGTCGCTATCCAGAATGGAGTAATAAGTACCAAGGTAAATATTAAAGTTCTCCATATCCATCACATTAGCAAACTGATAAGACGCATGAATGGTGTGAATGGTGTACGTCCCTTCATCATCAATCCAGCAGTCGTTATCACAAACTACACCGCTGAATTCATCAATCTTATTGTGCGCGTAGATATAACCCAGCTCGAAACGTTTCCACAGCGCGTTAATCCCGGCAGTGAAATCTTTTTCATTATTAGCATCTAAATAGGCGGTATTAAGATTAACCACGACGCCATTTTCCGGATCCGTTTTAGGCCATTCCAGTCATGCTCATACCATAGCCTGTACGATCGGACTGATCGACAAAATTACCCTTGCTATCGGTATAACCATAAGCATTATTTACCACGTTCGCTTCCATCGCTGCGGAAACGGTGAATTCTTCTGTCGGCGACCAGGCAATTACCGGACGCAGATAAGCAACATTTTTCTGCTGCTCCATATCGCGTCCATGATAATTACCGTCATTATATAAAGATGTTCCGTCTTCAAGTAACGTGTTTAACTCAAAATACCAGTTATCAAGTTGTTTGCTGACGAGGAAATTACCGCCAGCGTTAGAGCGCCCGCGGCCCTCTTTCATCATATAGATATAACCGCTGCCATCGTCATAAAGATCGTTCGCAGTATTACCGGAATGTTCAACAAAGGTATCCTGATTCAGCGGGAACATATCGTAGGCTTCAAAACGGCCTACTTTGACCTTCCAGTCGTTTTCTTTGCCAAAGAAGAATACCGCATCATCGATATTTACTGAACCGTGCATATCCCCCAGCGGTTGTGCGGAGAACCCGGCGAAATAGCCATTATCCAGTTTTCGCATACCATCAAAACCTAACAGAATACGACCATTGAGATTCCACTGTTCATTAGTGGGATCGCTATTCACATCAGCGTTGGTCATTGCCAGCAGGCCATGATTACTTTCCGCATCCATATTAAATTCTACGTCGCCGTAGATTTTTAAATCGCCATAACCTGAGAGCAAAAGATTAGGTGAGGTGGAATTTTTCTTTGCAGATTCCGCCGTTGCCTGTCCATTTACCGGCGTATTGCCCCTGGGCAGCCTTAATTTCGCGGATCTCAGCGGCTTGTTGTGTCTGCAGCTGTTTAACCTGGCTCTCTGCTTTTGCTGCCCGCATTTCTGCCGCTTCCAGGCGTTCTTCCAGCAATGCCATGCGTTGTTCCAGCGTTAAATGCTGTGTTTTTGCCATTCCGGTACTACATGCCAATAATAAACCGATGGCTAAAGATAATGTCGATTTTTTCATTATTTACGTTCCCTGAAATAAAAGAGACCCTACGCTTTCCAAAAGGAATACGTATATAGAGAAATATAAGGTGTGCACTTTCGAATTTTTAATCCAACTTCAGCAGGCCGATGGATAGTATCCCGCTGCATAATATGAGTAAATCCGCTGATTTCCTGGAACGTGAGGAATATAACAATAGTGCCGTTTTTAACCAAATATCGTAAAAATATTAGATATAATTCACGCTGACTCATAAGCCACAAATATAAATAACCTTGCTGCAAAACATGTGCGGCAGTTAAACATTCACAACATCATTAAATAATGATTTTTTATTCACTGCATTTATTTTACCCATCAATATGTGCCTTACACCGCAAAATTTATCCTTCACTCTGCCTTATATTGTCACGACTTCACGACATATCCGCGCTCATCACAAAACCGCCCCGCCGTTACAATTAACTATTATATTTTTTCATGGAATCCAATAATGGCAGCACTTACTGCAAGCTGTATTGACCTGAATATTCAGGGCAATGGCGCTTATTCCGTTCTGAAGCAGTTGGCGACAATGGCGTTACAAAACGGTTTTATCACCGACTCACACCAGTTCCTGCAAACCCTGCTGCTGCGCGAAAAAATGCACTCCACGGGATTTGGTTCCGGTGTCGCCGTGCCGCACGGTAAAAGCGCCTGCGTTAAACAACCGTTCGTGTTATTCGCCCGCAAAACGCAGGCCATTGACTGGCAGGCCAGCGATGGCGAAGACGTCAATTGCTGGATCTGCCTCGGCGTGCCACAAAGTGGCGAAGAGGAACAGGTCAAAATCATCGGCACGCTGTGCCGCAAAATTATCCACCAGGATTTTATCAACCAACTGCGACAGGGCGACGCCGACCAGGTACTTGCTTTGTTAAATCAAACCCTCAGCTCATAAGGAAGTGGCGATGGAGTCATCCTTACGTATTGTCGCGATCACCAACTGCCCCGCCGGGATCGCTCACACCTACATGGTGGCGGAAGCCCTGGAACAGAAAGCCCGTTCTCTCGGTCATACCATTAAAGTTGAAACTCAAGGATCAAGCGGCATCGAAAACCGCTTATCCAGCGAAGAGATTGCCGCTGCCGATTACGTGATTCTCGCTACCGGGCGTGGCCTGAGCGGTGATGATCGCGCGCGATTTGCCGGGAAAAAGGTTTATGAGATTGCCATCTCCCAGGCGCTGAAAAATATCGACCAGATTTTCAGTGAATTACCGACAAACTCGCAGCTTTTTGCCGCAGATAGCGGCGTGAAGCTCGGCAAACAGGAAGTGCAAAGTGGCAGCGTAATGAGCCATCTGATGGCGGGTGTTTCTGCGGCGCTGCCGTTTGTCATCGGTGGCGGTATCCTGGTGGCGCTTGCCAACATGCTGGTGCAGTTCGGTTTGCCGTATACCGATATGTCGAAAGGCGCGCCGTCGTTTACCTGGGTGGTGGAATCCATCGGTTATCTCGGCTTCACCTTTATGATCCCCATCATGGGCGCTTATATTGCCTCGTCGATTGCCGATAAACCGGCTTTCGCTCCGGCGTTTCTGGTTTGCTATCTGGCGAATGACAAAGCCCTGCTCGGCACCCAGTCTGGCGCGGGCTTCCTCGGTGCGGTGGTGCTGGGGCTGGCGATTGGCTATTTCGTCTTCTGGTTCCGTAAAGTGCGCCTTGGCAAAGCATTACAACCGCTGCTCGGTTCCATGCTGATCCCGTTCGTCACTCTGCTGGTTTTCGGCGTACTGACTTACTACGTTATCGGACCGGTGATGTCCGACCTCATGGGCGGGTTGCTGCACTTCCTGAACACCATTCCTCCGTCAATGAAGTTTGCGGCAGCGTTTTTGGTCGGTGCGATGCTGGCGTTCGATATGGGCGGTCCTATCAATAAAACCGCCTGGTTCTTCTGCTTCTCACTGCTGGAAAAACACATTTACGACTGGTACGCCATCGTCGGCGTTGTCGCGCTGATGCCGCCTGTCGCGGCGGGTCTTGCGACGTTCATTGCGCCCAAGCTGTTTACTCAACAGGAAAAAGAAGCCGCCAGTAGCGCCATTGTGGTCGGTGCCACGGTCGCGACCGAACCGGCTATTCCTTACGCTCTGGCGGCACCACTGCCAATGATCACCGCCAATACGCTGGCGGGCGGCATTACCGGCGTGCTGGTGATCGCTTTCGGAATCAAACGACTGGCACCTGGTTTGGGTATCTTTGACCCGCTGATCGGCCTGATGTCGCCGGTAGGTTCGTTTTACCTGGTGCTGGCGATTGGCCTCGCGCTGAACATTTCATTCATTATCGTCCTGAAAGGATTATGGTTACGCCGCAAAGCCAAAGCTGCGCAACAGGAGCTTGTCCATGAACATTGAGTTACTGCAACAGTTGTGCGAAGCCAGCGCCGTCAGCGGCGATGAACAGGAAGTTCGCGACATTCTGATAAACACGCTGGAACCTTGCGTTAATGAGATCACCTTTGATGGTCTGGGCAGCTTTGTTGCCCGTAAGGGGAATAAAGGGCCAAAAGTTGCCGTTGTCGGGCATATGGATGAAGTCGGCTTTATGGTCACCCACATCGACGAGAGCGGTTTTTTGCGTTTCACCACCATTGGTGGCTGGTGGAATCAGTCGATGCTCAACCACCGGGTAACCATACGCACACACAAGGGAGTGAAAATCCCTGGTGTGATTGGTTCCGTCGCGCCTCATGCGTTAACCGAAAAGCAAAAGCAACAACCGCTGTCATTTGATGAGATGTTCATTGATATTGGCGCGAACAGTCGCGAAGAGGTGGAAAAGCGCGGCGTGGAAATTGGCGATTTTATTAGCCCGGAAGCCAATTTTGCCTGCTGGGGCGAAGATAAAGTGGTCGGCAAGGCGCTGGATAACCGCATCGGCTGCGCGATGATGGCTGAGCTACTACAGACAGTAAATAACCCCGAAATTACGCTGTATGGCGTCGGCAGCGTGGAAGAAGAAGTTGGGCTACGCGGGGCACAAACCTCGGCGGAACACATTAAACCGGACGTCGTGATCGTGTTGGATACCGCCGTAGCGGGCGATGTTCCGGGCATTGATAACATAAAATACCCGCTGAAACTGGGCCAGGGGCCGGGGCTGATGCTGTTTGACAAGCGCTACTTCCCAACCAGAAACTGGTGGCGGCGTTAAAAAGCTGTGCCGCACATAACGATTTACCGCTGCAATTTTCCACCATGAAAACCGGAGCGACGGATGGCGGGCGCTACAACGTGATGGGCGGCGGGCGTCCAGTTGTCGCGCTGTGTCTGCCAACGCGTTATCTGCACGCCAATAGCGGTATGATTTCAAAAGCCGATTACGATGCTCTGCTCACGTTGATAAGGGATTTTCTGACCACCTTAACCGCGGAGAAAGTCAACGCGTTTAGCCAGTTCCGTCAGGTGGATTAATGCTAAACGAACGCCAGTTAAAGATTGTCGATCTGCTGAAGCAACAGCCACGCACGCCTGGCGAGCTGGCGCAACAGACTGGCGTTTCCGGCAGGACCATCCTGCGTGATATTGACTATCTCAACTTTACCCTTAACGGCAAAGCCCGCATTTCCGCCAGTGGCAACGCGGGCTATCAGCTGGAAATCTTCGAGCGCCGCAGCTTTTTCAGTTGCTGCAAAAGCACGATAACGACGATCGGCTGCTGGCGCTGTTATTACTGAATACCTTCACTCCCCGTGCGCAACTCGCCTCGGCGCTTAATTTGCCAGAAACGTGGGTAGCAGAGCGCCTGCCCCGCCTGAAACAGCGCTATGAACGCGGTTTTTGTCTCGCTAGTCGCCCTGGGTTTGGGCCATTTCATTGATGAGACAGAAGAGAAACGCATTATTTTGCTGGCGAATCTTTTACGCAAAGATCCGTTTTTAATTCCGCTGTCGGGCGTAACACGAGACAATTTTCAACAATTAACCACCGCCTGCGAAAAGCAACGTCGCTGGCCGCTGATGCAAGGCGACTATCTCTCAAGCCTGATTCTGGCGATTTACGCCCTGCGTAATCAACTGACCGATGAGTGGCCGCAATATCCCGGTGACGAGATAAAACAAATCGTTGAACAGAGCGGCCTGTTTCTTGGTGATAACGCTGTAAGAACCCTGACAGGTTTGATAGAGAAACAGCATCAGCAAGCGCAGGTAATTTCTGCCGATCATGTGCTGGGGTTGCTGCAAAGGGTGCCAGGCATCGCGTCATTGAATATTATTGATACGCAGTTGGTTGAGAATATTACCGGGCATTTATTACGTTGCCTTGCCGCACCGGTGTGGATTGCCGAGCACCGCCAAAGCAGCATGAATAACCTGAAAGCCGCCTGGCCTGCGGCCTTTGATATGAGTCTGCACTTTATTACGCTACTGCGTGAACAACTCGATATTCCCCTTTTCGACAGCGATCTGATTGGTTTGTATTTTGCCTGTGCGCTGGAACGGCATCAAAACGAACGCCAGCCGATCATTTTGCTCTCTGATCAGAACGCGATTGCTACTATTAATCAGCTCGCCATTGAGCGCGATGTCCTGAATTGTCGGGTGATTATTGCCCGCAGCGTAAGCGAACTGGTTGCCATTCGCGAAGAGATTGAGCCGTTATTGATCATTAATAACAGCCATTATTTACTGGATGATGCGGTCAATAATTGCATCACCGTAAAAAACATTATTACTGCCGCCGGTATCGAACAAATAAAACATTTTCTGGCGACGGCGTTTATTCGCCGGCAACCGGAGCGTTTTTTCTCTGCCCCCGGAAGTTTTCATTATTCGAATGTACGCGGTGAAAGCTGGCAACATATTACCCGGCAAATTTGTGCTCAATTAGTCGCACAACACCATATTACCGCCGATGAAGCGCAACGGATCATCGCCCGCGAAGGCGAAGGTGAAAACCTGATTGTTAATCGCCTCGCCATCCCACATTGCTGGAGCGAACAGGAGCGACGTTTTCGTGGATTTTTTATTACCCTCGCCCAATCAGTTGAGGTGAATAACGAAGTCATTAACCATGTTTTGATCGCCTGCGCCGCCGCCGATGCGCGTCATGAGCTAAAAATATTTAGCTATCTGGCAAGCGTATTGTGTCAGCATCCGGCAGAGGTTATTGCCGGGTTAACAGGATATGAGGCATTTATGGAGTTACTTCACAAGGGGTGAACTGTGTCGGATGCGCCGCATCCGACACTGCATTTATCATCAAAAACGTTTAACGCAGGCGATTATAATCATCGACCATTTCGTTGTACTCGCGTAATGCTCTCGGGAAAGAGTCTTCGACCATCCAGCTTGAGTTTGCGTCCTGAAGTTGCTCTTTATCCCAGTCAGAGTACGGGACTTTATCTCTGATGCGGCGAACGTATTTTTTAGCCTCGAGTTGATACTGGCCTGCCGAATTAATAAACGAGAAATTCATGCCGCCTTTATCCGCTTCTTTGGCCTGCGCCACCAGCGTTTCCAGTTCAGACACTTTCTTCATTGCCGCATCAACATCAAACTTCTCTTGCGATATCAGGTTATTAATTTGTTTCGCTGAAATCATGACTGCCAGAGAATAGTAGTGGAATGTTTTCCCTTCTCTTTCTTCAATATTTTTCAGTTCCGCAAGCTGACGCTTATCATTAATTTCCTGGATCGCCGCATGATAAGATTCGGCTACAGGTTCAAAGGCTTCCAGATTTTTTAAGAATGTCTGGTGCAGCGTTTTCCTTTCGCAAACGCATCGTCTTTATAATTTTCCTCCGGGTGTAATATTTATCCATTTCGTTAATGGTATTACCCAACGCCACGGCAGCATCGATATAACTCACCGCTACGCCATCAATAGGTTGCAGCGCAGGCGTTAACGCCACAGCACTTTTTACGCCTTTTTCACACTCAGCGAGGCTGGATTCACTAATGCCGTAGATGCCATAAACAGTACTCTCTTTACCGGTAGGCCCCTGTTTAAAATCTTTCAGCCAGTCAGCATAACGCGCCAGACTGCGCTGTACCGGGATCTGTAACTTGTTGTAGCACTTGATATAGACATCCATTTTTTCGTCGAAAACCGCTTGTTCATCGACCACCGGTTGGGCAGGCGTTTCAGGTTTAACTTCTGCTTTTGCAACGGGAGCTTCAGCAGGTTTCGCTTCAGGAGCTGGTGCGGCAGGTTGACTATTGGCAGGCGGGGGCGTTTCTGTTTCGGCTTTTTTATCATCACAACCCGTGAGACCGAGGGCCATGATGGCGACTATAATAGCGGAAGATAATAAATTCCTTTTCATTTAATTGCCTTATAAATATATAGATAAGAGAGTGAACATAATAAATGAAAAAAGAAAACGCCACTACACGCGTTTTGTTTATAAATAAAATAATAAAATTCACGAAATGAATAAGTCCTGCAATTTAATATATCTCGCAGGACTTATTTTAATTAATTGCTCAAACGCTGCGGATGGGTATAAACCGTTGCCCGACCCGGTTTACAAAAACCTACCAGTGTCAGATTACAGCGCTCAGCCACTTCTACGGCAAGCGTGGTCGCGGCAGACACCGCAAACAAAATCTCTACGCCACACATCGCTGACTTTTGCACCATTTCATAACTGGCACGGCTGGAAACCAGCACCGCACCTTGCTGCCAGCTTTCCCCTTCTTGTGACCGGCGGCCTAACAGTTTGTCCAGCGCCACATGGCGACCCACGTCTTCATGCCCGCCGACCAGTTCGCCAGATGGCAACATCCAGGCGGCGGCGTGAGTACAACCGGTCAGTTGCCCCACTGGCTGAAAATCATTGAGATGACGTAATGCATCATCCAGTTTGTTGAGATCAAACGTCTGGGTGAACGGTAGCGGCTGCACCGGTTTTCCGATGTCATTAAGTTGCTCCACGCCGCACACGCCACATCCCGTACGTCCCGCCAGTGCCCGGCGACGCTCCTTCAACCCCATAAAGCGGCGGCTGGAAAGCTCAATTTGCACTTCCAGACCATTACAGGAAGGAACGACATCCATACCGAAGATATCGCGCGGACTTTCGATAATCCCCTCGGAAAGCGAAAAACCGAGCGCAAAGTACTCAAGGTCTTTGGGTGACGCCATCATCACTACATGCGAAATGCCGTTGTAGACCAGCGCAACGGGAACCTCTTCCGCCACCTCATCTAACCGTGGGTGTTGTAAATCATCACGCCGCCATAACTCAATTTGACGAACACCTGTGACACTTGTCACATTTTCGATTTCTTTTGCTGTGTTTTTTTTCACTTTCTCTTAACCAGATAAGAACACACACACCAACATTATGGTATTCTGTTACAAACCCTTCCTGGATGGAGGGAAATTGAGCCAATTCTGGACCTTTGCGGCCCCTTCCGCAAAGAAAAATAACTCCCACTCCCTGCACACGCAGCAAGCGAATGTAAATGGGACGTGACAATGTCGAAACAAGGAGCAATCCATGCAGGTCAGCAGAAGGCAGTTCTTTAAGATCTGCGCTGGCGGTATGGCAGGCACCACGGCAGCGGCACTGGGTTTTGCACCCAGCGTAGCACTCGCGGAAACCCGGCAGTATAAACTGCTGCGCACCCGCGAAACCCGTAATACCTGCACCTATTGTTCCGTAGGCTGTGGGCTGTTGATGTACAGCCTCGGTGACGGAGCAAAAAACGCCAAAGCATCTATCTTCCATATCGAAGGTGACCCGGATCACCCGGTCAACCGCGGAGCACTTTGTCCGAAAGGCGCTGGCCTGGTGGATTTCATCCACTCCGAAAGCCGCCTGAAGTTTCCGGAATACCGTGCGCCAGGTTCTGATAAATGGCAACAAATCAGTTGGGAAGAGGCGTTTGATCGCATCGCCAAACTGATGAAAGAAGACCGCGATGCGAACTACATTGCGCAAAACGCCGAAGGCGTGACTGTTAACCGCTGGCTCTCCACCGGGATGCTGTGTGCTTCCGCGTCGAGTAACGAAACCGGCTATTTAACGCAAAAATTCTCCCGCGCGCTGGGTATGCTCGCGGTCGACAACCAGGCGCGTGTCTGACACGGACCAACGGTAGCAAGTCTTGCTCCAACATTTGGTCGCGGTGCGATGACCAACCACTGGGTCGACATCAAGAATGCCAACCTCGTCGTGGTGATGGGCGGTAACGCCGCTGAAGCTCACCCGGTCGGGTTCCGCTGGGCGATGGAAGCCAAAATTCACAACGGCGCGAAGCTGATTGTGATCGATCCTCGCTTTACACGTACGGCGGCGGTGGCTGACTACTATGCCCCTATTCGTTCCGGGACTGACATTGCTTTCCTGTCAGGCGTATTGCTGTACCTGCTGAACAATGAAAAATTCAACCGCGAATACACCGAAGCCTATACCAACGCCAGCCTGATCGTGCGTGAGGATTACGGCTTTGAAGATGGCCTGTTCACCGGCTACGACGCGGAAAAACGCAAGTACGATAAATCCTCCTGGACTTACGAACTGGACGAAAACGGCTTCGCCAAACGCGATACCACGCTGCAACATCCACGTTGCGTGTGGAACTTGCTGAAACAGCACGTTTCCCGTTATACGCCAGATGTGGTTGAAAACATCTGCGGTACGCCAAAAGACGCGTTCCTGAAAGTCTGCGAATACATCGCCGAAACCAGTGCTCACGATAAAACAGCGTCGTTCCTCTACGCCCTCGGCTGGACGCAACACTCCATTGGTGCGCAAAACATTCGTACGATGGCGATGATCCAGCTGCTGCTCGGCAATATGGGGATGGCTGGCGGCGGCGTTAACGCCCTGCGCGGTCACTCCAATATTCAGGGGCTGACCGACCTGGGGCTGCTGTCGCAGAGTCTGCCAGGTTACATGACGTTGCCAAGCGAGAAGCAGACCGATCTGCAAACTTACCTTACCGCCAACACGCCGAAACCACTGCTGGAAGGCCAGGTTAACTACTGGGGCAATTACCCGAAATTCTTCGTCTCCATGATGAAGGCCTTCTTTGGTGATAAAGCGACGGCGGAAAATAACTGGGGCTTTGACTGGTTGCCGAAGTGGGATAAAGGCTACGACGTCCTGCAATACTTCGAGATGATGAAAGAGGGCAAGGTCAATGGCTATATCTGCCAGGGCTTTAACCCTGTTGCCTCATTCCCGAACAAAAACAAAGTGATCGGCTGTCTGTCGAAACTGAAGTTCCTCGTCACCATCGACCCGCTGAACACTGAAACCTCTAACTTCTGGCAGAACCACGGTGAGCTGAACGAAGTTGACTCGTCGAAGATCCAGACCGAAGTGTTCCGTCTGCCATCGACTTGCTTCGCAGAAGAGAACGGTTCAATCGTTAACCCGGTCGCTGGTTACAGTGGCACTGGAAAGGTGCGGACGCCCCAGGGATTGCGCTGACTGATGGCGAGATCCTCTCCGGTATCTTCCTGCGCTTGCGCAAGATGTATGCCGAACAGGGTGGCGCAAACCCGGACCAGGTGCTGAATATGACTGGAACTACGCCATTCCGCATGAGCCGAAGTCGGAAGAAGTGGCGATGGAGAGCAACGGTAAGGCGCTGGCCGACATTACCGACCCGGCAACAGGTGCGGTTATCGTCAAGAAAGGCCAACAACTTAGCTCGTTCGCCCAACTGCGCGATGACGGTACGACCTCCTGTGGCTGCTGGATTTTCGCCGGTAGCTGGACGCCAGAAGGTAACCAGATGGCGCGTCGTGATAACGCCGATCAGTCTGGCCTCGGTAACACGCTGGGCTGGGCATGGGCATGGCCGCTTAACCGCCGCATTCTGTATAACCGCGCCTCCGCAGATCCGCAGGGTAACCCATGGGATCCGAAGCGTCAGTTGCTGAAATGGGACGGCACTAAGTGGACCGGCTGGGATATTCCGGACTACAGCGCAGCGCCTCCGGGCAGCGGCGTAGGGCCGTTTATCATGCAGCAGGAAGGCATGGGACGTCTGTTTGCCCTCGATAAGATGGCGGAAGGTCCGTTCCCGGAACACTACGAGCCGTTTGAAACGCCGCTGGGAACTAACCCGCTGCATCCAAACGTTATCTCGAACCCGGCTGCGCGTATCTTTAAAGACGACGCCGAAGCATTGGGTAAAGCCGATAAGTTCCCGTATGTCGGAACCACCTATCGTCTGACCGAGCACTTCCACTACTGGACCAAACACGCGCTGTTGAATGCGATTTTGCAACCAGAGCAGTTTGTGGAAATCGGGGAGTCGCTGGCGAATAAACTTGGCATTGCCCAGGCGATACTGTGAAAAGTCTCCTCCAACCGTGGCTATATCAAAGCCAAAGCGGTGGTGACCAAACGTATTCGCACGCTGAAAGCGAACGGCAAAGATATCGATACCATCGGTATTCCGATTCACTGGGGCTATGAAGGCGTTGCGAAAAAAGGCTTTATTGCCAATACGTTAACGCCATTCGTGGGTGATGCGAACACGCAGACGCCGGAGTTTAAGTCCTTCCTTGTGAATGTGGAAAAGGTGTAACGGAGACGACATATGGCTTATCAATCGCAAGATATCATTCGTCGTTCCGCGACTAACGGTCTGACCCCCGCGCCTCAGGCGCGGGACTTCCAGGAAGAAGTGGCGAAACTCATCGACGTTACCACCTGTATCGGCTGTAAAGCCTGTCAGGTGGCGTGTTCAGAGTGGAACGACATTCGCGATACCGTCGGCAATAACATTGGGGTGTACGACAACCCCAATGATTTAAGTGCCAAATCGTGGACGGTGATGCGATTCTCGGAAGTGGAGCAGAACGACAAACTGGAATGGCTGATCCGCAAAGACGGCTGTATGCACTGTTCCGATCCAGGCTGCCTGAAAGCGTGCCCGGCGGAAGGGGCAATTATTCAGTATGCCAACGGTATCGTCGACTTCCAGTCCGAGCAGTGCATCGGCTGTGGCTACTGTATCGCAGGCTGCCCGTTCAACGTGCCGCGACTGAACCCGGAAGACAACCGCGTCTACAAATGTACGCTGTGCGTAGACCGCGTGGTGGTTGGGCAAGAACCGGCCTGCGTGAAGACCTGCCCAACGGGCGCGATTCACTTCGGTACGAAAGAGTCGATGAAAACGCTGGCGAGCGAGCGCGTGGCGGAGCTGAAAACCCGTGGTTACGACAATGCGGGTTTGTACGACCCGGCAGGCGTCGGTGGTACACATGTTATGTACGTGCTGCACCATGCTGACAAGCCAAATCTGTATCATGGCTTGCCGGAGAACCCGGAAATCAGCGAAACCGTGAAATTCTGGAAAGGCATCTGGAAACCGCTCGCGGCTGTTGGCTTTGCGGCTACCTTTGCGGACCAGTATCTTCCACTACGTGGGTGTCGGTCCGAACCGTGCGGATGAGGAAGAGAATAATCTGCACGAAGAGAAAGACGAGGAGCGCAAATGAAACGACGTGACACCATCGTGCGCTACACCGCGCCGGAACGTATCAACCACTGGATCACCGCCTTCTGCTTCATCCTGGCGGCGGTGAGCGGGCTGGGCTTTTGTTCCCGTCCTTCAACTGGTTGATGCAAATCATGGGCACACCGCAGCTGGCGCGCATTCTGCACCCGTTTGTCGGCGTGGTTATGTTTGCCTCGTTCATCATCATGTTTTTCCGTTACTGGCATCACAACCTAATCAATCGGGATGATATCTTTTGGGCGAAGAATATTCGTAAGATCGTCGTCAACGAGGAAGTAGGTGACACCGGGCGTTATAACTTCGGTCAGAAATGCGTTTTCTGGGCGGCGATTATTTTCCTGGTTCTGCTGCTGGTGAGCGGCGTGATTATCTGGCGTCCTTATTTTGCACCTGCTTTCTCAATCCCGGTGATCCGATTCGCGTTAATGCTGCATTCATTTGCCGCAGTGGCGTTAATTGTGGTTATCATGGTGCATATCTACGCCGCCCTTTGGGTGAAAGGCACGATTACCGCCATGGTGGAAGGATGGGTTACCAGCGCCTGGGCGAAGAAACATCACCCGCGCTGGTACCGTGAGGTCCGCAAGACAACGGAAAAGAAAGCTGAATGAGTATTCGCATAATCCCGCAAGATGAGCTGGGTTCGAGCGAGAAACGTACGGCGGATATGATTCCGCCGTTATTGTTCCCTCGGCTCAAGAATTTATACAACCGCCGCGCCGAGCGTCTGCGCGAGCTGGCAGAAAATAATCCGCTGGGTGATTACCTGCGCTTTGCTGCGCTTATCGCCCACGCCCGGAAGTGGTGCTGTACGACCATCCGCTGGAGATGGATCTGACCACGCGCATTAAAGAAGCCAGCGCACAAGGCAAGCCCCGCTGGATATTCACGTTCTGCCGCGTGATAAGCACTGGCAAAAGCTGCTGATGGCGCTGATTGCTGAGCTGAAACCTGAAATGAGCGGCCCGGCGCTGGCAGTGATTGAGAATCTGGAGAAGGCATCGACTCAGGAGCTGGAAGATATGGCCAGCGCGCACTGTTTGCCTCTGATTTCTCGTCCGTCAGCAGCGATAAAGCGCCGTTTATCTGGGCTGCACTGTCGCTCTACTGGGCGCAGATGGCCAATCTGATCCCCGGCGAAGCGCGTGCGGAATATGGCGAACAACGTCAATATTGCCCGGTTTGTGGTTCTATGCCGGTGTCCAGCATGGTGCAAATTGGCACCACTCAGGGGCTGCGTTACCTGCACTGCAACCTGTGTGAAACTGAATGGCACGTAGTACGCGTAAAATGCAGCAACTGTGAACAAAGCGGCAAACTGCATTACTGGTCGCTGGATGACGAACAGGCCGCGATTAAAGCCGAAAGCTGCGATGACTGCGGCACTTACCTGAAGATTCTTTATCAGGAAAAAGAACCGAAAGTTGAAGCCGTGGCAGATGACCTCGCCTCTCTGGTACTGGACGCGCGAATGGAGCAAGAAGGCTATGCCCGTAGTTCCATCAACCCGTTCCTGTTTCCGGGTGAAGGGGAGTAATCTCTGACGTTTTCCGGGTGGCGCTGGTCGCCCGGATTACAGTTCATAGGGTATGACGACACCTGCTATTCCCGCAAAATCTCTCGTATTTCGCGAGGCGTTTTCCAGATATGATGTAACAGTTGCAGTTATTATAAGTTCAAGTAAAACAGCCTTGTATTAATACCAGAATAAGGGCATCTGGTTTTTATATTCAAGAATAATAAATTTTTTGTCATTCCTTATGCTCCTTACACTGATCATCAACAACTACTGTCTCCCCCCTTTGCCTGCCACCCTTTGCTTTACGCACCGGAAATTGCTGCCGCTCCAGATATTGCTCAACCGCTTCGCGTAAAATTGCAGATCGTGAAACCTTACGCCAGCCCCTAAGCTTGTTCAGCCGTTTAATTGCCTCTTCTGATAAATGAAGAAAAACCGTATTCATCGCCATTACCAATACCTTACATATATTACTCATTAATGTATGTGCGAAAATTACGCCGAAAAATCATTTAAAAAAAGCGGATTTTTGCATGCTGTTTTGTTTTTGCGAGACGTTTTCCAGAAATAATAAGAACGTTGCAGTTGTTTCATTTGTTAATCAAAAATGGTTGGGTTATCGCCCAGGATGAGATATGGGTGCTATAAATATATTATATACAGGGATGTTTATTTTTTGATTGGATCTTTATTTGCATAATCTGAATGGTGTAGCCGAAAAATGTCAGCATCCTAACAGCACCCGGATTTAAGGTGAAATTAATCATCCATCACAGACCGGTCAGTACTGCTACCAACCGGTCTTAACTTGCTCATCGTTATAATTTTGTTGGTAACAGTTCGGGAAACAAGGAATTCCTTCCGGAACACCCCCGGTATCATCCGATAGCATTGACGTCAATCATCGGCGCGACGATGAGTTTTTTTAATCGCATCATAGGGTGGCAACGGTCAGCACGATTACGGGTCATAGCAAAACTCCTGAGCAGGTGGCACTACGCCGCTTTCACAGGAGTTCTGAATGCTGGTGCTTTCTGTATGGCATAACCATGCCTCTAACGGTTAAGTGCTTGCAGCACATGTTGCGGATCATTGGCAATCGCTCGCAGCAAAGCCTTTGCAGGCCCGGTCGGTGAACGTCGCCCCTGCTCCCAGTTACGCAACGTGTCTACGCTTACAGAAATAAGATCGGCAAATTTAGATTGTGACAACCCTGAAGCGCGGCGTATTTCTTTGATTTTCATAGCATCAACTTCAAAAGTCCGCGAAGGCTGTCGCGTTCCTTCAATAATTTCATTCATCTGGGCCATGCTGTGAGTCAACCGCTCAAAAAGTGCCTTATCCATTTACCACCTCGTATTTAACAACCGGAGCATTGCTTTTTCCTGGGGAGACAGATCATCTTTAATACCCTTACGATAAATAAGCAGTAATCTGATCTCATAATGTTTAACCTGATGAAAGTAAATAACCCTGACACCAGCACGTTTCCCCTTTCCTCCTGACACCCATCGAACCTTTCTTAACCCACCAGTTTCAGGTATTACCTCACCATAGTCAGGATTCAAGGCCAGGAAAAACTGAAAACGACTGAATTCATCGTCGGTCAGCAGTTTTTGAACATCTTCAGTAAAAATTTCCGTTTCGATGAAGAGCATAATTATACGCCATTGGCTTAGAGTAACAATCCTTTTGTACGTCATTGACGTACCCTTGAAACCACTAGCTTACTGATAGTGCTCCAGCAAAACCACATCTCTGCCGGGTTTGTCTTTACATTTGCGAGGCGCTTTCCAGATTTTTCACGCCCGTGAATTTCCCTGTATCCATCCAGTAAAAACGGGTGTATAAAACTGTACATTCATACAGCAAAATGAGTTCTACTATGGCACTGGAAAAAGGAATTGCAGAGTTAGTCGAAGAGTTTATCGCTGCGGGTCGCCCCTCATCGCGTCAACAAAGTATTGCGCAGCGCAGGGAGGGCTATATCGCCAGCGCTGTCCTTGCGGGTGAGACAGAAACGCGGGTAGATATTCAGACTATCGAACTTGAAGCGATGACCTTACGAATAGTGTCACCGCTGAATGCCCCGACATTACTCCCGACGATAATTTATTACTACGGTGGCTGTTTTGTTAGCGGCGGGTTCGCAACTCACGACAACCAGCTGCGCCAGTTAGCCTATTACGGGCAATGTCGGGTTATTGCCGTCCAGTATCGGCTGGCACCGGAACATACTTTCCCCGCCGCCCATGATGATGCGCAACGAGGTGCAGAATTAGTCTGGCAACACGCCGAACGACTCGGCGTTGATAAACAACGGATAACTCTTGCCGGTGACAGTGCGGGCGGACATCTGGCGCTGGTAACTGCTTTGCGATTAAAGCGTGCTGGCGAGTGGCAACCGGCACAACTCATCTTAATTTATCCCATGCTTGATGCGACTGCGCATTTCGAAAGCTACATACGCAATGGTCACGATTACATCATCACACGCGACACTTTACTGAGCGGCTTTGAGATGTACCTGCCAGGCATTGAACGCAGGCATCCTGAAGCCAGCCCTCTTTGGCGCGATGATTTCAATGGCTTGCCACCTGTACATATCATTACCGCTGAATACGACCCACTTTGCGATGAAGGTGAAGCGTTGTATCACCGCATGACAGGGCAAGGAGTGCAATGCACCTGCCAACGCTACCTTGGCGTTATCCACGGATTTTTCAGTTAGGTGGTATCAGTGAGGCTGCGCGATCGGCGCTACGGGATGTTGCCTGGAGAGCGGGAAGGTAACTCCGGACCAGGGCCCAGAAAAGGTTTTCAGATTGAAAACCTTTTCAGTCAAGTAAAACGCCCCTACTCTTCTTCGTTCCCGCCCTCTTCATACGGGCCAAATGGCTTCGCGGGCAGAACGATATACGTGCCTTCAAACACTGCACCCGGCGTCTCGTCGCCAAAGATTTCTACTTGCATCTGCACCCGTGCTTTTCGTCCACGCGCCAGACGGTCGAGATCGCCGCTTAAGGCACCAAGGTCGGCTACCGCATGAGGTTTGCCGCTAATCGGCTTGCTATAGCGGATATGCGCATCCGCCAGAATAATCGTTCCGCCGAGGTGGCGTTCGCGCAGCATCAGCCAGATAAGCCCCCAACCGGTGAGCGTTGCCAGCGAGAATAAACTCCCGGCAAACAGCGTGTGATGCGGATTCTGATTGCCTGTTTCCGGCATGGTGGTGATAAATTTTTGCCCGGTATATTGCTGAATGCGCACGCCCATTTTTTCACTCAGCGGGATGTGTTCATACCACGCCTGTTGCAGCTGCGCGCACCAGTCGCCGCGATGCAAAATATCATCCAGAGTGGCAACGGGTTTAATCATCAAAAAATGGCGAATCGGCGTGGTGGTTGGCGTGGTGATTTCTCCCTGATTAACAAACCCCAGCTTGGCGAAAAACTCCACCGCGTCTTCGCGGGCGCTACAGGTCACGCGCTTAACACCTTCCTGACGCGCCACAGATTCGAGGGTCATCGCCATCAGCGTTCCTAACCCTTTGTCCTGCACGTCGGGATGAACGGCCATAAAGCGAATGGACGCTTCATTGTCGGCATTAATATACAGTCGGCCTACCGCCACCAGATTACCCTGCTCGTCGACGACCATCTGGTGATGCGCCATCGCATCCCACGCGTCGCGTTCCGAACCTTTCGGTTGATGCAGGGGCTTACGCAACATTTCCCAGCGAAACTGATAGTAACGCTCTAATTCTTCTTCTGTTTGTGGAACCCGAAGGTGATACATAGCGATACTCTCTCTTGTTTCCCGTGACAACCCTGGAAGCTGGCTCATACCTGCAACCAGAATGTCACGGGGCCATCATTGACCAGCGATACCTGCATATCCGCAGCGAAGCGTCCTGTTTGCGTGTTCATCTCTTGCTGACGGCAGCGTTCGACGAAATAGTCATATAACGCCTCTGCGCGATCCGGTGATGCGCCTTTGGAGAAACTTGGGCGCATCCCCCGTTCGGTATCTGCGGCGAGAGTAAACTGGGAAACCACCAGTACACTGCCGCCCGCCTGTTGCACGTTGAGATTCATCTTGCCTTCGGCATCGCTAAAGATGCGGTAGCCGAGCACACGCTCGCACAGACGGTTTGCTTTCTGTTCGTCGTCATCCTTTTCGACACCCAATAACACCAAAAAGTCCCGCGCCAATTTCGCCCGTCACTTCTCCTCCACGGTGACGCTGGCACGGGTTACGCGTTGAATTAATGCAATCATGGTTCGTCGTCTTCTTCTTGTTCAGCAGCTTGTTTTAATTTGCGGTATTCCCCGAGAGTGACAGTAATTTCCGCGCCAAGCAAGACGATACACCATGTCCAGTAGACCCAGACAAAGAGAATGGGGATCACCGCCAGCACGCCGTAAATGAGCTGATATGACGGGAACATGGTGATATAAAGCGCGAAACCTTTCTTTCCTGCTTCGAACAGGAGTGCAGCGACAAACGCGCCGACAATCGCGTCGCGGTTAGGTACGCGGATGGTAGGAACAATGCTGTACAGCAACCAGAAGGAGATCCACGACAACAGCAGCGGAAAAATACGCAGCACGTTGTCGATGACAGTATTGAGATCGCTCGCCCAGCGCAGGGAGAGCAGATAGGAACTGATCGCCAGACTGGCCCCTGCCAGCAGCGGCCCCAGCGTTAAAATCATCCAGTACACGGCAAACGAGTAAATTTTTGGTCGCGCTCGTTTGCTGCGCCAGATGGTATTCAACGCGCTATCGATGGAGTACATCAACAATAACGCCGTGACGATCAGCCCGCACGCCCCGACGGCGGTCATTTTGTTGGAATTGGCAACAAATTGTTCGATATACCGCTGAATAACATCGCCAGTAGCAGGCAGAAAGTTGGCAAAAATAAAGTGACGCAACTGAATGCTGACGTCGGAAAACATGGGAAAAGCGGCGAAAAGCGCAAAAACAACGGCAACCAGCGGCACTAATGAGAGCAACGACACATAGGCAAGGTTACCTGCCAGGGTTGTCATGTTGTCCTCATCAATGCGTTGCCAGAGTAGTTTTAGCCAGGCCCATAGTGGACGGGTACGATGCCTGGCTTTGTCCTGAATGGTTTTTAGCATAACACCTTCGCGAAATAGTCCGGGATGGTGGTTTTATCTTTCACCAGAATACTAGTAATGCCTAGCTGATTAGCTCCTTCTATATTATCGGCGTTATCGTCGAAAAAGACCGTATCGTCTGGTGAAAAACCTTCTGCCTGCAAAACATGCTGATAAATTCGTGCTTCAGGTTTGCGCATACCCAAGTCTTGCGACAGATAGATATGGTCAGCAGCATCACGGATTTCCGGGTATTCCTCCGGCCAGAAGGTAGTATGCAGGCGGTTAGTATTGGAAAGCACCACCACGCGATGCCCCTGCTCACGCAGTTTATGCATGATGGCGATCACTTCCGGTCGTAGCGCAACAAATACCGCCTGCCAACCGTGGGAGAACTGCTCATAGCTTAGCGGCAGGGCCATCTCATGACACAGCGCCTCTGCGAACGCTTCGTCGCTAATTTCCCCACGCTCATGCTGATGAAACGCCTCGCCCATGTGGAAACTCTTCTTAAGCGTAGCCAGTGGAACACGCGTTAAATCGCTCCAGGCCCCCAGCACACGGTTAAAGTCGATATCGACAATCACATTACCTAAATCAAAGATATAGAGCATTTTTGCCTCCTTTCGCGCCACAAGAAATTAACTGTAGCGGGAAAGGATGGGTTTGGCTATGTGGCCAGGTATGAAGGCAGGTCAACGGTCACAAAATTCTACGTGTCTTCCTGGGGAAGGATGATTTCAATTTGGCTGTCTTGTAAGCGTGATTTTAGCGCAGCGGGCGGCAGCTCGTCGGTAAAGAGCGCGGTAACCTGTGCCACGTTACCAATTTCAACCGCCGCCGAAGCATGATACTTAGTGTGATCGGCGACCAGCAGAATATTTCTCGCGTGCGCCATCATCGTTTTCACCACGTTAGCTTCGTTTACATCAAACTCCATCAACGCGCCATCGCTCTCAATTGCGCCTACACTTGTTACCAGATAATCGGCGCGAAAATCGGCCACAAAGGACGCCGCTGAAGGGCCAATGATCCCACTGTTATGGGAACGCAGCGTTCCGCCAGGCACCATCACTTCAAAGCGCGGGTTGTGGTAAAGAATATGCGCCACACGCAGGCTGTTGGTGATTATCCGCAAATGATTGTGGTTAAGTAACGCCCGGGCAACATGTTCAACAGTCGTACCGATGGTGATAAATATTGTCGATCCATCAGGAATATAGTCTGCCACCGCTTCGGCAATCGCTTTTTTCTCTTCAGTTTGCGAAACCTCACGCTGCTCAAACGCCGTATTAACGACGCTGGAGGCCCGACCCGCGCCACCGTGATGGCGCGTAATCAGTCCTTGCTCGCTTAATTTACGAATATCCCGGCGGACCGTCTGCGTGGAGACATCCAGCAGATTTGCCAGCTCATCAATATTCATATACCCACGCTCGGCGATCAGCATGAGGAGTTGGTCGTGCCGCGGGTTACCGGTTAGTTCGGTAAGGCTCATGAAAATTCCTCGAAAAACCATCACCCGGCATTTTATACAAAAAGTGACAAAAAAGATCGGGTTTGATCACAGTCAGGGATCCCGGCTCGTCCACCGGGACGCGTGCATTTCAACGCCGCTACTCCGCTGGCGAAGCGGACTGACTCCGCTAAATCCCCACCTGTTGCCAGCGCCACCGCCAATGCGCCGTGAAAAACATCACCCGCTCCTGTGGTATCTACCACATCAACTTTGAAGGCCGGTTGATGCTGTCGCCCGCCATTCTCCAGCCAGTCACAGCCTGCACTGCCCTGGGTCACATAGACATGACCATTTGTGAGCGTTTGTGCCTGTTTTAGCGCACTGGCCATCTCTTTCACCCCCGTTAAGCGCGCCAGACCCGGTTCTGAAAAGGCCGCATGATCGCTTAATGCCACCAGCTCACTGATATCCTGCGGCGTAATGTCCCCGTCCAAAACAGTCATCACGCCCGCCTGCCGGGCCAGGGTGAAGGCTTTTTTAGCACCTTCGTGCCAGCGTACATCCGCCAGCACAACATCCCACTGAGAGAAATCAATTTCCTCCAACCACTCTGCGTCAGGCAGCAAGTCCGGGCTGGGGTAGTTAATGATTATCCGCTCGCCTTTGGTATCCACCATGATGGCGGATTGCGAAGATTTCGCCTCGTTATACCGTTTGGTATAACGGGTGTTAACGCCCCAGGATTCCAGCTCTGCCAGCAGGCTGTTGCCTGTGTCGTCGTCACCGACGCGACCAATAAAATCGACCTGCGCACCTAGTCTGGCCGCCGCAACTGCTGCTGTAGCCGCTGGCCCGCCGCCAACTTCCGTATAATTTTTCGCCACGTATTTACCGCTCTCCGTCGGCAATCCTTCCACGTAATAGATGCGATCCATCACGGTAATTCCTACACAAGCAACACGAATCATGGTCATTCCTTAAGCATTTTGGGATGCGTTCATTTTAATTTCACCAATTGTTTAAAAAGTGACGGCTGTCAATTTTTTGACGATAAATTACAAATACGATCAAAAACAGACAAGCAAGGCATGTCATAAATGACAAAAAGTGACATTACTGTATTCAGGAGAGGGTTATGGCAGCAATCGCGTTTATCGGTTTAGGGCAAATGGGTTCGCCAATGGCGAGCAATTTATTGCAGCAAGGGCATCAACTTCGCGTCTTTGATGTGAACGCCGAAGCTGTGCGGCATCTGGTAGACAAAGGTGCGACTCCCGCCGCCAACCCGGCGCAGGCCGCTAAAGGTGCCGAATTTATCATTACCATGTTGCCGAATGGCGATCTGGTGCGTCACGTGTTGTTCGGTGAAAACGGTGTCTGTGAGAGCTTATCTTCCGATGCGCTGGTCATTGATATGTCGACCATCCACCCACTGCAAACCGATAAATTGATTGCTGATATGCAGGCCAGAGGCTTCAGCATGATGGATGTTCCGGTAGGCCGTACTTCTGCAAATGCCATTACCGGTACTCTGTTACTGCTGGCTGGCGGCACCGCTGAACAAGTTGAACGCGCCACACCGATCCTGATGGCGATGGGCAGTGAGTTGATCAACGCGGGCGGTCCGGGCATGGGGATCCGCGTTAAGCTCATCAACAACTACATGAGCATCGCGCTCAATGCGCTTTCGGCAGAAGCCGCCGTTTTGTGCGAAGCCCTGAATCTTCCCTTCGATGTTGCCGTCAAGGTGATGAGCGGTACCGCCGCCGGTAAAGGCCACTTCACCACTTCCTGGCCAAACAAAGTCCTCAGCGGGGATCTTTCTCCCGCCTTCATGATCGATCTTGCCCATAAGGATCTTGGTATCGCCCTTGATGTCGCCAACCAGCTGCATGTGCCAATGCCGCTGGGGGCCGCCTCACGGGAGGTTTATAGCCAGGCGCGCGCAGCGGGTCGCGGTCGCCAGGACTGGTCCGCCATTCTGGAACAGGTCCGTGTCAGTGCCGGGATGACTGCCAAAGTAAAAATGTAACGACTGGATAAAGGAATAAATGAATGAATAAGTACACCATCAACGACATTACGCGCGCATCGGGCGGTTTTGCCATGCTGGCGGTCGATCAGCGCGAAGCCATGCGCATGATGTTTGCCGCGGCTGGCGCACCCGCTCCGGTAGCCGATAGCGTTTTAACTGATTTCAAAGTTAACGCGGCGAAGACCCTCTCGCCTTATGCCTCGGCGATTCTGGTAGATCAACAATTCTGTTACCGCCAGGTGGTTGAGCAAAACGCGATTGCCAAAAGTTGCGCCATGATTGTCGCCGCCGATGAGTTCATTCCTGGCAACGGTATTCCGGTAGATAGCGTGGTCATTGACCGCAAAATCAATCCGCTACAAATCAAACAAGACGGTGGCAAAGCCTTAAAACTGCTGGTGCTGTGGCGTAGTGATGAAGATGCGCAGCAACGTCTGGATATGGTGAAAGAGTTTAACGAACTGTGCCACTCACACGGCCTAGTAAGCATTATTGAGCCAGTCGTCCGCCCACCACGTCGTGGCGATAAATTCGATCGCGAACAAGCGATCATCGATGCTGCCAAAGAGCTGGGCGACAGTGGCGCTGACCTCTACAAAGTTGAAATGCCGCTTTACGGTAAAGGTCCGCAACAAGAGCTTCTCAGTGCTTCACAACGTCTGAATGACCATATCAATATGCCGTGGGTGATACTTTCTTCCGGTGTCGACGAAAAACTGTTCCCGCGTGCCGTACGCGTGGCAATGACAGCGGGTGCATCGGGCTTCCTGGCTGGTCGTGCCGTCTGGGCATCGGTTGTCGGTTTACCAGACAACGAGCTGATGCTGCGTGACGTTTGCGCACCGAAATTACAACAACTTGGCGATATCGTCGACGAAATGATGGCTAAACGCCGTTAAGATGGGGATACAAAAATGAAATGGTTTAACACCTTAAGTCACAACCGCTGGCTGGAACAGGAAACCGATCGCATCTTTGATTTTGGTAAGAATGCCGTGGTGCCGACTGGCTTTGGCTGGCTGGGCAATAAAGGGCAAATCAAAGAAGAGATGGGCACGCATCTGTGGATCACCGCCCGTATGCTGCACGTTTATTCCGTTGCTGCGGCGATGGGCCGCCCTGGCGCTTACTCGTTGGTTGATCACGGTATCAAAGCCATGAATGGCGCACTGCGCGATAAAAAATATGGCGGCTGGTATGCCTGTGTGAATGACGAGGGCGTGGTGGATGCCTCCAAACAGGGCTATCAACATTTCTTTGCCCTGCTGGGTGCCGCCAGTGCCGTCACAACGGGTCACCCGGAAGCGCGCAAGCTGCTCGATTACACCATTGAAATTATCGAGAAATACTTCTGGAGCGAAGAAGAGCAGATGTGCCTGGAGTCCTGGGATGAAGCCTTCAGCAAAACCGAAGAGTATCGCGGCGGCAATGCCAATATGCACGCGGTGGAAGCCTTCCTGATTGTCTATGACGTCACCCATGACAAAAAATGGCTGGATCGCGCGATTCGCGTGGCTTCCGTCATTATCCACGACGTCGCCAGAAATAATCATTATCGCGTTAACGAGCACTTCGATACCCAGTGGAATCCGCTGCCGGATTACAACAAAGATAACCCGGCGCACCGCTTCCGCGCATTCGGAGGCACGCCAGGCCACTGGATCGAGTGGGGTCGTTTAATGCTGCACATCCATGCCGCCCTGGAAGCCCGCGGCGAACAGCCGCCAGCCTGGCTGTTAGAAGATGCCAAAGGTCTGTTCAACGCCACCGTGCGCGATGCCTGGGCGCCCGATGGTGCGGACGGGATTGTTTATACCGTTGACTGGGAAGGAAAACCGGTCGTTCGCGAACGTGTGCGTTGGCCTATCGTCGAGGCGATGGGTACGGCTTACGCGCTCTACACCGTCACCGGCGATCGCCAGTACGAAACCTGGTATCAGACATGGTGGGAGTACTGCATTAAGTACCTGATGGACTATGAAAATGGTTCCTGGTGGCAGGAGCTGGATGCGGACAATAAGGTCACCACCAAAGTCTGGGACGGCAAACAGGATATTTATCACCTGCTGCATTGCCTGGTGATCCCGCGTATCCCGTTAGCGCCAGGCCTGGCTCCGGCAGTTGCGGCGGGTCTGCTGGACGTGAATGCGAAATAACTGAGCTGAAATAACGGCATATCAGGCTACATGCCGGGTATGTCGTTATTCAATAAAGGTGCCTCGTATGCAAATCACCAACATGCATTGCAGTGGACAAACCGTTTCACTTGCCGCGGGGGATTATCACGCGACTATCGTGACGGTTGGTGCTGGTCTGGCTGAATTAACCTTTCAGGGTTGTCATTTAGTCATCCCGCACAAACCCGAAGAGATGCCGCTGGCGCATCTGGGTAAAGTGCTTATTCCGTGGCCGAACCGGATCGCCAACGGCTGTTATCGCTATCAGGGGCAGGAATATCAGTTACCCATTAATGAACATGGTTCAAAAGCCGCTATTCACGGGCTGCTTGCCTGGCGTGACTGGCAAATTAGCGAATTAACCGCCACCAGCGTTACCCTGACAGCTTTTCTGCCGCCCAGTTACGGCTATCCGTTTATGCTGGCTTCGCAGGTTGTTTATTCGCTCAACGCTCGCACGGGCCTTTCCGTTGAGATCGCAAGCCAGAATATTGGTACTGTGACCGCACCTTATGGTGTGGGTATTCATCCTTATTTAACCTGCAACTTAACATCTGTTGATGACTATCTTTTCCAGCTTCCGGCAGAACAGGTTTATGCCGTCGATGAGCACGCAAATCCGACAACGCTTCACCACGTTGATGAGCTGAATTTAAATTTCACGCGGGCGACAAAAATAGCCGCGACAAAAATAGACCATACCTTTAAAACCGCTAATGATCTGTGGGAAATAACCATTACCCATCCACAACAGGCGCTTTCGGTGAGCCTCTGTTCCGATCAACCCTGGGTGCAGGTTTATAGCGGAGAAAAATTACAGCGTCAGGGACTGGCAGTTGAACCTATGAGTTGCCCGCCTAACGCCTTTAATTCAGGTATCGACTTATTATTACTGGAACCAGGAAAAACGCACCGCCTGTTTTTTAATATTCACGGGCAGCACAATTAATTTTATTAAGAAAAGAACGAGATCATTGTTTAGGGTTGTATTTACACAACAGGAAATATTATGGACTTTTTTACGTTATTTTCGCCGGATGGGGCCATGGTGGAAACAAGCGTGGTATGTATCGTTATCGTGTTAATGTTTCTTTATACCTTTGTGGGGATATGCGCGGGATTTGGCGGTGGTTTAACCACTATGCCGCTCGTCACGTTAATGCTCCCCGTAAAAATGGCAACTCCGCTCTCGGTGATTGTCGGCACCGCGACCGCCTTGTACGCCACCTGGCTGTCACGTAAAGAAACGGATTGGCGATCGGCAATGGTACTGATTATTTTCTCGTTTCTGGGAATACCCGTCGGTTTATATGCGCTGTCGTATTTACCCGACCATTTTATGAAAGTGGGCTTAGGCGGATTCCTTATCCTTTACTCGTTTTACAGCATGTTTATTCCTCGCCTGCCGATTTATGACCGTAACTGGATCGCCGCACCTATCGGCGCAGTAGCTGGCGCATTAGGCGCGGCGTTCTCAACCAACGGACCGCCGATGGTTATCTACGGTATGCTGCGTAACTTAGGCCCGGCGGCATTTCGTGGCACTCTGAACGCTTTCTTCACCGCAAACAACATCGCGGTGATCGGCGGGCTGGCGACCAGCGGAATTTTGACTGTTTCTATCTTTAAACTGGTGCTGTTTTGTATTCCCACCATGATCCTCGGTTCACTGGTTGGACAATATGTGCATAAACGCATTTCAGTCAAAGTGTTCCGTGTGATGGTCTTTTTGTTGCTGATTGCCTCCGGTTCTATGTTGATAAAAGGCGCACTGGGAATTCCCGCCGCTGCCGCACTTCTGCCTCCGTTTACCTTGTTAGTTATACTGCAACTGGCATTTGGTAAAAAAGTGGCGGCAATCCGCCGGGCTGAAGAAAGTAAATAATCACTTATGCGGGTTTTAATTTATACCCGCACACATTCTTTAATTAATGAAACCTGTAACAACAGGATGGCATGAAATATTAGCTTTATACTCTATGGAGATTATTTATGGATACGCCACGCCCACAATTACCAGATTTTCAGTTTCATCAGAATAACGACAGTTTTACCCTACATTTTCAACAGCGTCTTATTTTAACCCATAGCAAAGATAATCCTTGTTTATGGATTGGTTCAGGTATTGCGGATATCGATATGTTCCGCGGCAATTTCAGCATTAAAGATAAACTACAGGAGAAAATTGCGCTTACCGACGCCATCGTCAGCCAGTCACCGGATGGTTGGTTAATCCATTTCAGCCGTGGTTCTGACATTAGCGCCACGCTGCGTATCTCTGCCGACGAACAGGGCCGTTTATTGCTGGAACTACAAAACGACAACCTTAACCACAACCGTATCTGGCTGCGCCTTGCCGCTCAACCAGAGGACCATATCTACGGCTGCGGTGAACAATTCTCCTACTTTGATCTGCGCGGCAAACCGTTCCCGCTATGGACCAGTGAACAAGGCGTTGGTCGCAACAAGCAAACCTATGTCACCTGGCAGGCCGACTGCAAAGAGAACGCGGGCGGCGACTATTACTGGACTTTCTTCCCACAGCCTACGTTTGTCAGCACGCAGAAGTATTACTGCCATGTTGATAACAGTTGCTACATGAACTTCGACTTTAGCGCCCCGGAATACCATGAACTGGCGCTGTGGGAAGACAAAGCAACGCTGCGTTTTGAATGTGCTGATACATACATCTCCCTGCTGGAAAAATTAACTGCCCTGCTGGGACGCCAGCCAGAACTGCCCGACTGGATTTATGACGGGGTAACGCTCGGCATTCAGGGCGGCACTGAGGTGTGCCAGAAGAAACTGGACACCATGCGTAACGCGGGCGTGAAGGTCAACGGCATCTGGGCGCAGGACTGGTCCGGGATCCGTATGACCTCGTTTGGTAAACGTGTGATGTGGAACTGGAAGTGGAACAGCGAAAACTATCCGCAACTGGATTCGCGTATTAAACAGTGGAACAAAGAAGGCGTGCAGTTCCTCGCCTACATCAACCCGTATGTTGCCAGCGATAAGGACCTCTGCGCCGAGGCGGCTTCACACGGCTATCTGGCAAAAGATGCCTCTGGCGGCGACTATCTGGTGGAGTTTGGCGAGTTCTATGGCGGCGTTGTCGATCTCACCAATCCAGAAGCCTACGCCTGGTTCAAGGAAGTGATCAAAAAGAACATGATTGAACTCGGCTGCGGCGGCTGGATGGCTGACTTCGGCGAGTATCTGCCCACCGACACTTACCTGCATAACGGCGTCAGCGCGGAAATTATGCATAACGCCTGGCCCGCACTGTGGGCGAAATGTAACTACGAAGCCCTTGAAGAAACGGGCAAGCTTGGCGAGATCCTTTTTCTTTATGCGCGCCGGTTCCACCGGTAGCCAGAAATACTCCACCATGATGTGGGCGGGCGACCAGAACGTCGACTGGAGTCTCGACGATGGCCTGGCGTCGGTTGTCCCGGCGGCGCTGTCGCTGGCAATGACCGGACATGGCCTGCATCACAGCGATATTGGCGGTTACACCACCCTGTTTGAGATGAAGCGCAGCAAAGAGCTGCTGCTGCGCTGGTGCGATTTCAGCGCCTTCACGCCGATGATGCGCACCCACGAAGGTAACCGTCCTGGCGACAACTGGCAGTTTGACGGCGACGCGGAAACCATCGCCCATTTTGCCCGTATGACCACCGTCTTCACCACCCTGAAACCTTACCTGAAAGAGGCCGTCGCGCTGAATGCGAAGTCCGGCCTGCCGGTTATGCGCCCGCTGTTCCTGCATTACGAAGACGACGCGCAGACCTACACCCTGAAATATCAGTACCTGTTAGGCCGCGACATTCTGGTCGCTCCGGTGCATGAAGAAGGCCGTAGCGACTGGACGCTCTATCTGCCGGAGGATAACTGGGTCCATGCCTGGACGGGTGAAGCGTTCCGGGGCGGGGAAGTTACCGTTAATGCGCCCATCGGTAAACCGCCGGTCTTTTATCGCGCCGATAGCGAATGGGCGGCACTGTTCGCGTCGTTAAAAAGCATCTAATCACATCCGCCCGTGGGGAAACTCACGGGCAAAGGGAGAACAACGATGAGTCACATCACAACGGAAGATCCAGCAACTTTACGCCTGCCCTTTAAAGAGAAACTCTCTTACGGTATTGGCGACCTGGCCTCTAACATCCTGCTGGATATTGGTACGCTTTATCTTTTGAAGTTTTATACCGACGTTCTGGGGCTGCCTGGCACCTATGGCGGCATTATCTTTTTGATTTCAAAATTCTTTACTGCGTTTACCGATATGGGAACAGGCATCATGCTGGATTCCCGACGCAAGATCGGCCCAAAAGGCAAGTTCCGTCCTTTTATTCTGTATGCGTCATTCCCGGTCACCCTGCTGGCGATCGCCAACTTTATCGGTACGCCGTTCGATGTCACCGGTAAAACGGTGATGCCACCATCCTGTTTATGCTTTACGGACTGTTTTTCAGCATGATGAACTGCTCGTATGGCGCGATGGTCCCCGCTATTACTAAAAACCCCAACGAACGTGCATCGCTGGCAGCATGGCGTCAGGGTGGCGCTACATTAGGCCTGCTGCTGTGTACGGTGGGATTCGTGCCGGTTATGAATCTTATCGAAGGTAATCAGCAACTTGGCTATATCTTCGCCGCCACGCTGTTTTCACTGTTCGGCCTGCTGTTTATGTGGATCTGCTACTCGGGCGTGAAAGAGCGTTATGTCGAAACCCAACCTACCAATCCGGCGCAAAAAAAGCCTGGCTTGTTGCAGTCTTTCCGCGCGATTGCTGGTAACCGCCCACTGTTCATTCTGTGTATTGCCAACCTCTGCACTTTAGGGGCGTTTAACGTCAAGCTCGCCATTCAGGTCTATTACACCCAGTACGTGCTCAACGATCCCATCCTGTTGTCATATATGGGATTTTTCAGCATGGGCTGTATTTTCATCGGCGTGTTCCTGATGCCCGGCGCAGTCAGACGTTTTGGTAAGAAGAAGGTCTATATCGGCGGCCTGCTGATTTGGGTGCTTGGCGATCTGCTCAACTATTTCTTTGGCGGCGGTTCGGTCAGCTTCGTGGCGTTCTCCTGCCTGGCATTCTTCGGCTCAGCGTTTGTTAACAGCCTGAACTGGGCGCTGGTTTCCGACACCGTCGAGTACGGCGAGTGGCGCACCGGTGTGCGTTCGGAAGGTACGGTCTACACCGGTTTCACCTTCTTTCGCAAAGTATCTCAGGCGCTGGCAGGTTTCTTCCCAGGCTGGATGCTGACGCAAATCGGCTATGTGCCAAACGTCGCCCAGGCTGACCACACTATCGAAGGGTTGCGCCAACTGATCTTCATCTACCCAAGCGCACTGGCAGTAGTCACCATCGTGGCAATGGGTTGCTTCTACAGTCTGAACGAGAAGATGTACGTCCGCATTGTTGAAGAGATAGAAGCCCGTAAACGCACGGCGTAATTATAATAAACAACGCCCTGCGGGGCGTTATAAGGAGTGATTATGTCTGACCATAATCCACTGACATTAAGACTGAATCTGCGGGAAAAAATCGCCTATGGTATGGGCGACGTCGGTTCGAATTTAATGCTCTGCATCGGTACTCTGTATCTCCTCAAATTTTATACCGATGAATTAGGGATGCCTGCTTACTATGGCGGGATTATCTTTCTGGTGGCGAAGTTTTTTACCGCATTTACCGATATGCTCACCGGATTTTTACTCGACTCGCGGAAAAATATTGGGCCTAAAGGCAAATTTCGTCCCTTTATTTTATATGCAGCGGTTCCGGCGGCGTTAATTGCAACGCTCCAGTTTATCGCCACCACTTTTAGTTTGCCGGTTAAAACGACGATTGCCACCGCGCTGTTTATGATGTTTGGACTTTCATACAGTCTGATGAACTGCTCGTATGGCGCGATGATCCCGGCAATTACCAAAAACCCGAATGAGCGCGCGCAGCTTGCGGCTTACCGCCAGGGCGGCGCAACCATAGGGCTATTGATTTGTACCGTAGCATTTATTCCATTGCAGTCGCTTTTTTCTGACTCCACCGTCGGTTATGCCTGCGCGGCACTGATGTTCTCCATTGGTGGCTTTATTTTTATGATGCTGTGCTACAGAGGCGTCAAAGAGCATTATGTAGACACGACGCCAACCGGACATAAAGCCAGTATTCTCAAATCTTTTGCGCGATATTTCGTAATCCGCCATTGCTGGTTTTGTGCATTGCTAACCTGTGTACCCTGGCGGCATTTAATATCAAACTGGCGATTCAGGTCTATTACACCCAGTATGTGCTGAATGATATTAATTTATTGTCGTGGATGGGATTTTTCAGTATGGGATGTATCCTCGTCGGCGTATTACTGGTGCCATTAACTGTAAAATGTTTTGGTAAAAAACAGGTTTATTTAGCTGGCATGGTGCTATGGGCGGTTGGTGATATCCTGAATTATTTCTGGGGAAGTAACTCTTTCACTTTCGTCATGTTCTCTTTGTGTCGCCTTTTTTGGCACGGCCTTTGTAAACAGCCTGAACTGGGCACTGGTGCCAGATACCGTAGATTACGGTGAATGGAAAACCGGTATTCGTGCCGAAGGTTCTGTTTATACCGGTTATACCTTCTTTCGTAAAATTTCTGCCGCACTTGCTGGCTTCTTGCCGGCATTATGCTGACGCAAATCGGTTATGTTCCCAACATCGCGCAAAGTGATGCGACATTACAGGGTTTGCGTCAGCTCATTTTTATCTGGCCTTGTGCACTGGCAATTATTGCTGCATTGACGATGGGATTCTTTTACACACTCAATGAAAAACGGTTTGCATTGATTATTGAGGAAATCAACCAACGCAAAAATAAAGAGATGGCGACAGAAGAAAAAACGGCTTCCGTAACGTTATAAATGTCAATAGCCGCTATTTCCATCCTGGTGGGTGGCGGCCTCCCTACGTTTAAAAATGGACTTATTATGAAAAAGATTAATGCAATAATTCTATTATCCTCTCTGACCTCTGCCTCGGTATTTGCTGGCGCATACGTCGAAAACAGGGAGGCATATAATCTCGCCTCCGATCAGGGCGAGGTTATGCTACGTGTGGGTTATAACTTCGATATGGGCGCGGGTATTATGTTAACCAATACCTACACCTTTCAGCGAGAAGATGAACTCAAACATGGATATAACGAAATCGAAGGTTGGTATCCGTTATTCAAACCAACCGATAAATTAACCATCCAGCCCGGTGGCTTAATTAATGATAAGAGTATCGGTTCGGGTGGTGCTGTTTATCTGGATGTTAACTACAAATTTACTCCATGGTTTAACCTGACGGTACGTAATCGTTTTAACCATAATAACTACAGCTCAACCGATTTGAACGGTGATCTGGATAATAATGACAGCTACGAGATTGGCAACTACTGGAACTTTATTATTACCGATAAGTTCTCATATACCTTTGAACCGCATTATTTTTTTATAACATTAATGATTTCAATAGCAGCAATGGTACGAAGCATCACTGGGAAATCACTAACACCTTCCGTTATCGCATTAATGAGCACTGGTTGCCCTATATTGAATTGCGCTGGTTAGATCGTAATGTCGAACCGTACCACCGCGAGCAAAACCAGATTCGTATCGGGACGAAGTATTTCTTCTGATGTGAAAATGTAAAAAGCCGCTGATATTTAAGCGGCTTTTTACACAGATATTCACAATATAAATAACTCCCCATAATTATATAACTCCGTTGATTATAAAATATTCCTCATCCTCTCTATCAAAGCCATTGACTACCCGGTAAGATCTTTTCCACTGCAACACCCACAAGGAATGAGAAAATGGAAAAGAAATTTTTTATAGATTGGAATAATGAGATCCCGCAAGAAGAATTTATTAATAATATTTTAGCTGATGAAGACTTGGTCAAAATTCGCTCTTTGGTCATTAGTCGTTGGGGGAATGCTACGAGGAAAGTTGTCAACCGATAATCGACATGTTTGCTGAACATGCAGAACGCTTTGCTCATCTTGAGTCCCTGTTTATCGGCGATATGGAAAGCGAAGAATGTGAAATTTCGTGGATAAAACAAGGCGATTATTCTCGTCTGTATGCCGCACTGCCGAACCTCAAAAAAGCTGACGATTAAAGGTACTCAAGACCTGGAACTGGGAGAAATCGCCCACGACAAACTGGAGCACCTGGAAATCATCTCTGGCGGTACACCGTGTAATGTGTTTGCGTCATTGCAAAACTCTCAACTGCCTGCGTTAAAAACACTTATCGTTTATATTGGCGTTGAGGATTATGGTTTTGATGCATCGCTGGATATCGTGATGAAACTGGCGTCGAAATCCCTCTTCCCAAGCCTGACGCATCTTGGTCTGGTGAACAGCGAAGAGCAAAACGAAATCGTCCGCCGCGTGCTGGAAAGCGACATTCTGCCGCAACTGGAAGTGTTGGCACTCTCCTGCGGTACGCTTACCGACGAAGGTGCAGAGCATCTTCTCAAACATGCCGATCGCCTTAGCCATCTGAAACTGCTGGATTTGTATCATCATTACCTGACAGAACAGATGCAGAAAAAACTGCAAAAAACACTGACATGTACTGTTGAATTATCAGAAGCGCTAACACCTGAAGTCTATGATGACGAAGTTTATATGCACCCGATGTTTACCGAATAAATGAAATTTATTGGGAGAGAGTCATCTCTCCCATTATTTATCACAGAAAAGGAATTCTTCGTGATTACGCTAATTGGTCATCCTGAAAGCAAACGCACATTTTATTTTTGCCAGGCAGCGTCACGCTTACAGGAACATATCAACGTGGTGAACTATGATCAGGCACTTACCCTGCCGCTAAATAAAGGCATGGTAAAAATTGATCCCCCCTTACATCAGGAAACAGATATTCGCTTAATTAATACGGTTAGCCAAAACTATATTAGTTTTTTACACAAAATGGCTACCAGAAGGGAAATCCGTTTTATTAACTCGCCAGAAGGTATTATTCATCTTCTGGATAAGCGCTACTGTAAGCAACGATTAATCGAACACGCGATCCCGACACCGCCGATATTAGCGGATGATGCCCGTAGCTACGATCAATTGATCGCCTGTATGCGCAGCGAAAAGGTTTATCGCGTGTTTATTAAGCCAAATCTCGGATCAGGCGCAGCCGGGGTGCTGGCTCTAAATTTACATCCCGGCGATAACCGTCAGGTACTTTATTGCGCCATCCAGGGTTGCAGGTGACAGGCTGGTGAACAGTAAACATATTATCCGCTATGAAAACAGCGATGATATTAAGTTGATTGTGAATGCTATTTTACAACAAGAAAATATTATCGAATGCTGGCTGGCAAAAGCCAGAGTGGGCAATAAAAGCTACGATTTACGAATAGTATACGTTAATGGCGAAATCGTCTGGCGGGTTGTCAGAACATCATCACAGCCGATCACCAATTTACATTTACAAAATGAAGCTATCCGTTTTGCCGATCTTAATTTACCCGCAGAAAAAGTGGCTGAAATTGACACGCTTTGTCTCAACGCCATGAAACTCTACCCGGACGTACACATTGCCGGGCTTGACGTATTACTCACGCAAAAAGTTAACACCCTATATTATCGAAATTAACGGCCAGGGCGATCTTATTTATCAGGACACCTGCGAACAAAACAAAATTTATCAACGCCAGATTCAGGTAATGAGAGAACACCATGTATAACGTAACAGACGAAGTACCGGAAAATACCCGCACGGCAATCCATTCCTGCGATGGCGAAATCAATTTAAATGATTTGATAGCCAGGGAGGCGAATGTTCTGTTTGTAGTGCTTGATTCCCTGCGTTTTGATATTGCGTTTCAGGAACAAGAGGCGGGCAATACGCCGAACATTAACCGCTATGGTCGCTGGATAAAGTGCGAAGCCGCTGGCAATTTTACCTGGCCTTCGCATCATTCGATGTTTTCTGGTTTTATGCCTAAGCCGCTGGAAGCCGCACCGGGCCATTCAATGCTCTTTTTCCCGAAAGATATTGGCTTAGGGCGTTTAGGGCCAAAAAATGCGTTCGCATTCAGCGAAGAGACGTGGATTAAAGGGCTGGAAAACAAAGGTTACCGCACTATCTGCGTGGGTGGCGTCTCCTTTTTAATAACCGTTCAGGGATGGGGAAAGTGTTCCCGGCGATGTTTAAAGAGAGTTACTGGTATCCTAATTTCTCCTGAACGGTAAAAGAGAGCATGGATAATCAGCTCACCTTAATTAATAAAAAGGTGAACGCTGAACAGCCGCTGATGATGTATATCAATATCGACACCATTCATTATCCGAATCATTTTTATATTGAAAATGCCAAGCCTGGCGATACGGTAGAAACTCACGCCGCTGCCCTGCATTATATTGATGCGAGAATCGAAAAACTTTTCGACACCTTCCGGCAAACCGGACGAGAGACGTTAGTTATTCTCTGTTCCGATCATGGCACCTGCTACGGGGAAGACGGTAAATATTTCCACAGTTTTAACCATCCGATTGTGAATACCGTACCCTATTTTCACTTTGTATTAGACGGCACAGCTCATGAATAATGAATCCATTTATCAGCAATATATGTACAGTTACCCGCATAAGACCGCTTATCGGGAATTAAACAATATTGCTTTGCGGATGTGAAGTCGCGTATTTACGAGCATAAAACACATCTCTATATTCATATGCCCTTTTGCCAGAGCCGCTGCGGGTTTTGTAATCTTTTACCTGCACGGGAGCAAACAATGCCTTTATCGACAACTACATAGAGGCGATTATTGTCCAGGCCCGGCAAATGCAACTTGCGCCTGTAGACTGGGACAGTTTTACCATTGGCGGCGGTACGCCACTGTTGCTTAATGTCGGGCAACTGTTGCGGTTGTTTAACGGAGTATTTGACGAATTACAGGTCGATGCGCATATTTTTAAGGCAATTGAAACATCGCCTTCCGATACCACCGCCGAAAAAGTCGCGTTATTGCGCCAGCTTGCGGTTAACCGTGTCAGTATTGGTGCAGAGTTTTAACGATCTGGAACTTGCCACATTACACCGCCGCCATAGCGCGACAAATGCCCATCGGGCGCTGGAGCTGCTGCGCAGGGGCAATTTCCCGATACTCAATATCGATATTATTTACGGTATTCCTGGTCAAACAGCAGCAAGTTTAATGGCATCGCTTAATCAGGCATTAGATTATCAACCTGACGAACTGTTTCTGTACCCACTGTATAACATGCCTCGCCAGCCGGATATGTATAGCCTCTATATTGAAGCCCGCGATCGCTTATTGCATGAAGGTTATACGCAAACGTCAATGCGCCGTTTTGTGCGGGTGAATAATGATTCGGCGGTTGAAAGTTGTGGCTTTGAAAATTCGCTGGCGCTTGGCGCGGGCGGGCGCAGTTACCTTGGCAATTTACATTACTGCACGCCGTGGTCGCAAAACCAGCCTGCATCGCGACAAATTGTCGCGGATTTTATCGCCCGACAAGATAAAACCCTTATTAACCACGGCTATGTGCTTTCGCAAGCAGAGATGAAGCGGCGTTTTGTTATCAAGAATCTCTTTTTTCTATAAAGGGCTTTCGTTACGTGATTATCAGCGCCAGTTCTCCTCTGAGGTATTAAGCGATTTTCCCCTGCTGGGCGATTTTATCAAACAAGATTATTGCCACCAGCAGGATAATCGTATTCTGCTCACCGCGCAGGGTTTAGCGCTTTCGACCAGCTTGGCCCGCTGTTTATCTCCCGGAAGTTCGCAGGCTGGAGACGCATAAACGATGACGCTCAAGCAGATCCAGACGCTGATTTATCGCGGCGAGATAAAGTCGTGTAATTATCGCTGTGGTTATTGCCCTTTTCATAAACAAGACCGCAATGATAAACAGCAGGATGAAGCGGCATTATGGCGCATGGTTGAGCATTTACCGGCGCTGGGTTCACCGTTAAATGTGTTGATTACACCCTACGGCGAAGCATTGCGCTATCGTTATTATATGGCGGCGATGGCGAAAATAAGCCGCTATTCCCATGTGCAGGCGGTAGGTATTCAGACCAACGCCTCGTTTAATTTATCCTCGTTGATAGCGACTATGCAGGATAATCAGGGGGATCTGGCAAAGCTGCGGCTATGGTGTTCGTTTCATCCTTCCCAGGTTAGTAAAGATGTTTTCCTTAAACAAATACTGGCAATTAAGGACGCAGGGATTACTTGTTCTGTGGGGGCCGTTGCCAGCGTAGACAACTACGACACATTCCAGTGGTTACGCGCGCATCTTCCTGCCGATATCTATTTCTGGCTAAACGCCAATGAGCGCGATAAAAGGCCCACCAGCGACGAAAGAAATAGCCAGTTTCAGATGCTGGACCCGCTTTATCATCTGGAAACCAGCCTCTGGCCTGCGAATGTCGAGTTTTGTATCGGCGGCAAAAAGAGCGTGTTTATGAATGCTGATGGCGATCTCTTCGCCTGTAATATCAGCAAAATTAAAATCGGCAATTTATATCAGCAGCAACTTTCATCTCCAGCCTGTATGGCCCGGCAGTGCCACTGTTATCTGGCTTATCATCTGCGTCAGGATATTCCGGCCCTCTCACAATTTGATGCTGAACGCTGCTTTCGGATCTTCTCGTTATGATCTGCCGGTTAATCGCGCTCGATTTAGACGGCACATTGCTGAACAGCAAGAAAATGATTTCCCTGCGTCTGTTTCGGCACTGCAAAGCGCGCAACAGGCAGGTGTGAAGATTATCCTCGCCACCGGACGTTCGCACAGCGAAGCCCTGCCCTATTATCAGCAATTGCAGTTAACCGAGCCGATGATTTGCTGTAACGGCAGTTATCTTTATCATCCGCGACAGCGGCAAATATTGCGTCCGCTGCCGCTGGATACCCAAAAAGGTGGAACAGCTACGACGCTGGTTTTCACAACAGGCATTGCAGCCACATATTTATACGTATGATGATTTTGTTTTGCAGATTAGCCTGGTGCACCGCAAGGCTTCGTTATTGCGCCAGGCAGAGGAATTTGCCCGGCAAGAATTATCGCTAGCCTGTAGCTGGTCCTGCATCATCAACTGGATATCACCCAGGCGGGGTGTGAGAAAGGCAAAAGTCTGGCTGGTATGCACGACAGCAAAATATCGTGCTGGATGAAATCATCGCCTTTGGCGATAACGATAATGATGCGGGGATGCTGCGGATGGTAGGCAAAGGGATTGCGATGGGCAATGGCAGTTCGCTGGCAAAAGTCAGTGCTGACCGCGTTATTGGTCACAACAACACAGATGCTATTGCGGATTTTCTTGATGCGCAGGGTTTCAGATGACGCCTGATGCGATGCTGGCGCATCTTATCAGGCCTACAAAAGCAAAAAACCTGCCAGCGATGGCAGGTTTTTTATAACTAAAAAACGAAATTAATCGTCTTTCGGTGCGCGGTTGGCGCGACGACGATCGTTTTCCGTCAGGTGACGTTTACGAATACGGATAGAGGTCGGAGTCACTTCTACCAGTTCGTCATCATCGATGAACTCCAGAGCTTGTTCCAGAGTCATGCGGATAGGCGGAACCAGAACAACGGCTTCGTCAGTACCGGAAGCACGCATGTTGGTCAGTTTCTTACCGGTCAGGCAGTTTACAGTCAGGTCGTTAGAGCGGCTATGAATACCGATAATCTGACCTTCGTAAACTTCTGCACCGTGACCGAGGAACAGCTTACCGCGATCCTGCAGACCGAACAGCGCGAACGCGACCGCTTTACCCTGACCGTTAGAGATCAGTACACCGTTCTGACGCTGACCCACTTCGCCCGGACGTACGTCGTCGTAGTGGCTGAAGGTGGAGTACAGCAGACCAGTACCGGAAGTCATGGTCATGAACTCAGAACGGAAGCCAATCAGACCACGGCTTGGGATCACGTAGTCGAGACGTACGCGGCCTTTACCGTCTGGATTCATGTTTTTCAGGTCGCCTTTACGTTCGCCCAGCGCCTGCATCACAGAACCCTGGTGCTGCTCTTCGACGTCCAGCGTGACGTTTTCATACGGCTCTTGTTTACGACCGTCGATTTCACGGAAGATTACTTTCGGACGGGATACCGCCAGTTCGAAACCTTCACGACGCATGTTTTCGATAAGAACAGACAGGTGCAGTTCGCCACGACCAGAAACGCGGAACGCATCGGCGTCTTCGGTTTCTTCTACGCGCAGCGCAACGTTGTGTACCAGTTCTTTGTTCAGACGATCCAGGATCTGACGAGACGTTACGAACTTACCTTCTTTACCGCAGAACGGCGAGGTGTTAACGCAGAAGAACATAGAAACGGTCGGCTCATCAACGGAGAGTGCCGGCAGCGCTTCAACGTTTTGCGTGTCGCAAACGGTGTCAGAAATGTTCAGTTCGCCAAGACCCGTGATCGCCACGATATCGCCAGCTTCCGCCAGATCGGTTTCGATACGTTCCAGACCGAGGTGGCCCAGCACTTTACCGACTTTCGCGTTGCGGGTTTTGCCTTCGCTATCGATGATAGTAACCTGTTGGTTCGGCTTCACTTTACCGCGCTTGATGCGGTAATGCCGATAACGCCAACATAGCTGTTGTAATCGAGCTGAGAAATCTGCATCTGGAACGGACCGTCAAGGTCAACGTCCGGCGCAGGAACGTGGTCAACAATCGCCTGATACAGCGGGGTCATGTCTTCCGCCATATCTTCGTGGTCCAGACCCGCGATACCATTCAGCGCAGAAGCGTAAACGATCGGGAAGTCCAGCTGCTCGTCGGTCGCGTCGAGGTTAACGAACAGATCGAATACCTGATCCACAACCCAATCAGGACGCGCGCCAGGGCGGTCAACTTTGTTGATAACAACAATCGGCTTCAGGCCGTAAGCAAACGCTTTTTTGGTTACGAAGCGCGTTTGCGGCATCGGGCCGTCAAATGCGTCAACCACCAGCAGCACTGAGTCTACCATGGACATTACACGTTCAACTTCACCACCGAAGTCGGCGTGCCCCGGGGTATCAACGATGTTGATACGGTAATCATTCCATTTGATAGCGGTGTTTTTCGCGAGGATGGTAATCCCACGCTCTTTCTCCAAATCGTTGGAGTCCATCACGCGCTCTTGGGTTTCGGCACGAGAGTCGAACGTACCGGATTGTTGGAGCAGCTTGTCTACCAGGGTGGTTTTACCATGGTCTACGTGCGCGATGATGGCGATATTACGCAATTTTTCGATCACAACTTTGCCTCAGGCATTAGAAATAGCGCGTTATTGTACACGGATTAATCGCACTACAAAACAGGATCACAAACATCCTCCGCAAACAAGTATTGCAGAGTCCCTTTGTGATCGCTTTCACGGAGCATAAAAAGGGTTATCCAAAGGCCATTGCACCAATATGGTGCTTAATGTTTCCATTGAAGCACTATATTGGTGCAACATTCACATCATGGTGCAGCCCTTTTGCACGATGTTAAGCATGATAACGCCTTTTAGGGGCAATTTAAAAGTTGGCACAGTTTTCGCTTTATCTTTTTTACGGCGACACGGCCAAAATAATTGAAGACTTCGTTACCACGACGACCATGACCAATCCAGGAGAGTTAAAGTATGTCCGCTGAACACGTACTGACGATGCTGAACGAGCACGAAGTGAAGTTTGTTGATTTGCGCTTCACCGATACCAAAGGTAAAGAACAGCACGTCACTATCCCTGCTCATCAGGTGAATGCTGAATTCTTCGAAGAAGGCAAAATGTTTGACGGCTCCTCGATTGGCGGCTGGAAAGGCATTAACGAATCCGACATGGTGCTGATGCCAGACGCATCCACCGCAGTGATTGACCCGTTCTTCGCCGACTCCACCCTGATTATCCGTTGCGACATCCTTGAACCTGGCACCCTGCAAGGCTATGACCGTGACCCGCGCTCCATTGCGAAGCGCGCCGAAGATTACCTGCGTTCCACTGGCATTGCCGACACCGTACTGTTCGGGCCAGAACCTGAATTCTTCCTGTTCGATGACATCCGTTTCGGATCATCTATCTCCGGTTCCCACGTTGCTATCGACGATATCGAAGGCGCATGGAACTCCTCCACCCAATACGAAGGTGGTAACAAAGGTCACCGTCCGGCAGTGAAAGGCGGTTACTTCCCGGTTCCACCGGTAGACTCGGCTCAGGATATTCGTTCTGAAATGTGTCTGGTGATGGAACAGATGGGTCTGGTGGTTGAAGCCCATCACCACGAAGTAGCGACTGCTGGTCAGAACGAAGTGGCTACCCGCTTCAATACCATGACCAAAAAAGCTGACGAAATTCAGATCTACAAATATGTTGTGCACAACGTAGCGCACCGCTTCGGTAAAACTGCGACCTTTATGCCAAAACCGATGTTCGGTGATAACGGTTCCGGTATGCACTGCCACATGTCGCTGTCTAAAAACGGCGTTAACCTGTTTGCTGGCGACAAATACGCAGGTCTGTCTGAACAGGCGCTGTACTACATTGGCGGCGTAATCAAACACGCGAAAGCAATTAACGCCCTGGCAAACCCGACCACCAACTCTTATAAGCGTCTGGTCCCGGGCTACGAAGCACCGGTAATGCTGGCTTACTCTGCGCGTAACCGTTCTGCGTCTATCCGTATTCCGGTGGTTTCTTCTCCGAAAGCACGTCGTATCGAAGTACGTTTCCCGGACCCGGCGGCTAACCCGTACCTGTGCTTTGCTGCCCTGCTGATGGCGGTCTTGATGGCATCAAGAACAAGATCCATCCGGGCGAAGCGATGGACAAAAACCTGTATGACCTGCCGCCGGAAGAAGCGAAAGAGATCCCACAGGTTGCTGGTTCTCTGGAAGAAGCACTGAACGAACTGGATCTGGACCGCGAGTTCCTGAAAGCCGGTGGCGTGTTCACTGATGAAGCGATCGATGCGTACATCGCTCTGCGTCGCGAAGAAGATGACCGTGTGCGTATGACTCCGCATCCGGTAGAGTTTGAGCTGTACTACAGCGTCTAATAGTTGAAGTTGTACTACCCGGCGCAACAACGCCGGGATTTAGTTGCCGTGGAAACTTTCAGCCCATCTCTGCATGGGCTTTTTTCTCCGTCAATTCTCTGATGCTTCGCGCTTTTTATCCGTAAAAAGCTATAATGCACTAAAATGGTGCAACCTGTTCAGGAGACTGCTTTATGGCAACAGGCACGCAGCCCGATGCTGGGCAGATCCTCAACTCGCTGATTAACAGTATTTTGTTAATCGATGACAACCTGGCGATCCATTACGCCAACCCCGCCGCGCAACAACTGCTCGCCCAAAGCTCCCGCAAATTGTTTGGTACACCGTTACCGGAACTGTTGAGCTACTTCTCATTAAATATCGAGCTGATGCAAGAAAGTCTGGAGGCGGGGCAAGGTTTTACCGATAACGAAGTGACGCTGGTCATCGACGGGCGTTCGCATATCCTTTCTGTGACGGCCCAGCGTATGCCGGACGGCATGATCCTTCTGGAGATGGTACCGATGGACAATCAGCGCCGCCTGAGCCAGGAACAGCTACAGCACGCCCAGCAGGTTGCTGCCCGTGATTTAGTGCGCGGCCTGGCGCATGAGATTAAAAATCCGCTTGGCGGTTTACGTGGTGCGGCGCAGCTACTCAGCAAGGCATTACCTGACCCGTCACTACTCGAATATACCAAAGTAATTATCGAACAGGCGGACCGGCTGCGAAATCTGGTCGACCGTCTGTTGGGGCCGCAGCTGCCCGGTACGCGCGTTACCGAAAGTATTCACAAAGTGGCTGAACGCGTGGTGACGCTGGTGTCGATGGAACTGCCGGACAACGTGCGGTTGATTCGTGATTACGATCCCAGCCTGCCGGAACTGGCGCACGACCCGGATCAAATTGAACAGGTCTTGCTGAATATTGTGCGCAATGCGCTACAGGCGCTGGGGCCGGAGGGTGGTGAAATCATTCTGCGTACCCGCACAGCGTTTCAACTGACCTTGCACGGCGAGCGCTATCGGCTGGCGGCGCGGATTGATGTGGAAGATAACGGGCCGGGCATTCCGCCTCATTTGCAGGATACGCTGTTTTACCCGATGGTCAGCGGCCGCGAAGGTGGCACCGGGCTTGGCTTATCCATCGCCCGTAATTTGATTGATCAGCATTCAGGCAAAATTGAATTTACCAGTTGGCTCAGGTCATACCGAGTTCTCGGTTTACCTGCCTATCAGGAAATAAAGGTGACGTTTATGCAACGAGGGATAGTCTGGGTAGTCGATGACGATAGTTCCATCCGTTGGGTGCTTGAACGTGCGCTCGCTGGAGCGGGTTTAACCTGTACGACATTTGAGAACGGCGCGGAAGTACTGGAGGCGTTGGCGAGCAAAACGCCGGATGTACTGCTTTCAGATATCCGTATGCCGGGAATGGACGGGCTGGCGCTGCTCAAGCAGATTAAACAGCGCCATCCGATGCTTCCGGTCATCATTATGACCGCACATTCCGATCTGGATGCTGCCGTCAGCGCCTATCAACAAGGGGCGTTTGATTATCTGCCCAAACCGTTTGATATCGACGAAGCCGTGGCGCTGGTTGAGCGCGCCATCAGTCATTATCAGGAACAGCAGCAGCCGCGTAATGTTCAGCTTAACGGCCCAACGACCGATATCATCGGCGAAGCGCCAGCCATGCAGGACGTGTTCCGTATTATCGGTCGACTTTCGCGTTCTTCCATTAGCGTGCTGATCAACGGCGAATCCGGCACTGGTAAAGAACTGGTCGCTCATGCCCTGCATCGCCACAGCCCGCGAGCCAAAGCGCCGTTTATCGCGCTCAATATGGCGGCTATCCCGAAGGATTTGATCGAATCAGAACTGTTTGGTCACGAGAAAGGCGCGTTTACCGGCGCCAATACCATTCGTCAGGGGCGTTTTGAACAGGCCGATGGCGGCACGTTATTTCTCGATGAAATCGGTGATATGCCGCTGGATGTGCAGACGCGTTTGCTGCGCGTGCTGGCAGACGGTCAGTTTTATCGCGTTGGCGGCTATGCACCGGTGAAAGTGGATGTGCGGATTATCGCTGCCACTCACCAGAATCTCGAACAGCGGGTGCAGGAAGGCAAGTTCCGTGAGGATCTGTTCCACCGCCTGAACGTCATCCGTGTTCATCTGCCGCCGCTGCGTGAGCGTCGGGAAGATATTCCCCGTCTGGCACACCATTTTTTACAAGTTGCTGCTCGCGAGCTGGGCGTAGAAGCAAAGTTGCTGCATCCGGAAACTGAAGCCGCTCTGACGCGTCTGGCGTGGCCAGGCAACGTGCGCCAGCTGGAAAACACCTGCCGCTGGCTAACGGTAATGGCTGCCGGACAGGAAGTGTTGATTCAGGATTTGCCGGCGAACTGTTTGAATCAACCGTACCGGAAAGCACTTCACAAATGCAGCCGGACAGTTGGGCAACGCTGTTAGCACAGTGGGCAGATCGGGCGCTACGTTCCGGTCATCAAAACTTGCTGTCTGAAGCGCAACCAGAGTTGGAGCGGACGTTACTGACGACCGCGTTGCGACATACGCAGGGGCATAAACAGGAAGCGGCGCGGCTACTCGGCTGGGGGCGTAACACTCTGACGCGGAAGTTAAAAGAGCTGGGAATGGAGTGATTCACGGCTTGTGTGTAAAGATTGATTATTGAGCGCAAATTGCTGGTATTTTGCGCTTTACTGTTCCGATAAGTTCAGTATGATCTTGCCCGGAAAACGGGGAGAGTCATTATGCTGGAATCAATAATTAATCTGGTATCGAGTGGCGCAGTTGACAGCCACACACCGCAAACTGCCGTTGCTGCCGTGCTGTGTGCCGCGATGATTGGGCTGTTTAGCTGAAGCTCGTTGTTTATGCCGGATGCGGAGAAAGTCGTAGGCCTGATAAGACGCGACCAGCGTCGCATCAGGCATCATGCTCAGATGCCAGATGCGGCGTAAACGCCTTATCTGGCCTACAAAAGCAATAATTTCTACAGGTTTTGTTGCCCAGCGCATCAGGCAATCTTGTTCTCAGCACATTGATGGCGCTTTCGTTTTCTACTTTGTAAACGAAGCGCCATTCACTATTTAAATCACCCGTGAGAACTGCTGCATCCGCGCTTTCTGGCGCAGATAGGTATCAAAGCACATGCAAATGTTGCGGATCAGCAAGCGACCTTTCGCCGTCACCTGAATCCCCTTCTCATCCACATCCACCAGCCCATCTTTTGCTAACGGGGCGAGCAGCTTGAGATCTTCCGCAAAGTAATCAGCGAAGTGCAAATCCCACTGTTGCTCAATGGGAGCGTAATCCAGACGGAAGTTGCAGATGAGCGACTTAATCACATCGCGGCGAATACAGTCATCACGCGTTAGCGCAATACCACGCCACAGCGCGTTGCCTTGTTCATCCACTTGCTGATAGTAGTGCTTCAACTCTTTCTGGTTCTGCGCGTAGCAGTCGCCAATCATACTGATGGCGGAAACGCCCATCCCCAGCAGATCGGTATCGCCCTGAGTGGTGTAGCCCTGGAAGTTACGATGCAGCACGCCTTCACGCTGGGCCACCGCCAGCTCGTCATCCGGGCGGGCAAAGTGATCCATCCCGATAAACTGATAGCCCGATTGCGTCAGGAAGGCAATGGTTTCCTGCAGGATATCGAGTTTTTGCTGCGGACTCGGCAGGTCAGCATCTTTGATTTTGCGCTGAGCAGCAAAAATGGTCGGCAAATGCGCGTAGTTAAAGACGCTCAGACGATCGGGGTTCAGCTCCGCCACACGTTTCAGGGTAAAGGCAAAACTTTCCGGCGTCTGTTTCGGCAGACCGTAAATCAGGTCGATGTTGGTGGAGGTAAAGCCAATCTCACGCGCATGGTTAAGCAGTGCAAAGATGAACTCTTCATCCTGCTCGCGGTTAACCAGACGTTGCACTTCTTTGTTGAAGTCCTGCACGCCCATGCTCAGGCGATTAAAGCCCTCGGCGCGTAAATGATCGAGTACATCCAGTTCGATTTCGCGCGGATCGACTTCGATCGAAATCTCCGCATCGGCATTGAACTGGAAGTTTTCGCGCAGCAGCTTCATCAGACGGCTGATTTGCGCTTTGTTCAGATACGTCGGCGTACCACCGCCCCAGTGCAGCTGGCTCACCTTGCGCCCGGCAAAAAGCGGTGCACGATGGACGATTTCTTGCTCCAGCGCGTCCAGATACTGATCGGCCTTGTGCTGCTGGCGAGTAACTATCTTATTGCAACCGCAGAAGTAACAAAGCTTATGGCAGAACGGAATATGTACGTAGAGAGATAATGGACGCTCAGGATAGCGCGCCACGGCTTGTAAAAACGCCTGTTCGCCGAAGTCTTCTGAAAACTCCAGCGCGGTCGGGTACGAGGTGTATCGTGGCCCGGAATAGTTATATTTCTGGATCAGGGCCAGATCCCAGTCGATTTGCTGTACAGACATGCTCACTCCTTCCGATGGCGTCTCTGGCGGCTACGGCGTACCGGCGGATGCCCGTTTCGGGTCATCAGCCGGTTGCGCAGCCACTTTTGTCGCCGCGACAACCGCTGTAGTTTAACGAATAACCACACCAGATAACATATAACCGGAAGGGTTATCAGCAGAACGGGAAGGCCCACGGCGGCAATCCGTTAGTTGCCCCGCAGCAGACGCATCATGTCTTCTTGCTTCTCGTCTTCTTCCTCTTCTTCGTCATCGTCATAAGAGAGGCCGAGTTTCTGCATCAACTCATCAATACGATCCAGTTTAGCATCCACCCAGGATTGCTCTTCGGCGCTCAGGGTTTCGCCTGCTTCCAGACGTTCCAGCAGCGCATCCAGACGCTCATCCGTTTCCAGTAATTCCAACTCCGCCTGCGGTGAAAGCATAGGTTTCTCACTCTTCGGTTTGTGCTGTTTGGTGACTTTTTCAGTCACGCCCAATGGAATAGGGGTTTTACTGCCAATACGTGGATCTTTTGGTGCGTTCTGGCCTTTGCTGCCTGACGAGGTGTTACCGCCCGCTGCGCGGCTGCCCGGCGCATGACCACGACGTTTTTTCTGACGCTTACGGTCACGAGCTTCCTGATCCAGCTCCTCGCGTGTTTTTCGACGCGCTTTTGCATGACCTTTGCTGCGTGAGTTTGAAGATGATGGTTTCATAATGGTTCGTCTTTTAGCCGTTTTATTCAGTATAGATTTGCGGCGGAATCTAACAGAAAGCAAGCAAAGAAAAAAGGCGACAGATTACTCTGTCGCCTTTTTTCCTGACTCATAACCCTTAACGGGTCTTACAATCCTTGCAGGCCGCCAACACACCCTGTTTTTCCATTAGCCGGAACAATCCGTGTTGATTCCATTTCCGTTTAATTACGTCTCCGGACGTTTGTCTTCCTGACAATCCTCTGTCTTCGCCTCCTGGCGCTCCTGACCCTCATCCTGAGTCATTGTTCCTGTTAGCGTCCCGCTCTATGGGTGCTACTTTACGCCTTTGCTTTAAACAAACAATCAACCGCCATCAGTATTTGCACATTTTCAGAGTTTTATATAAAAGCAATTAACTGATTTATATAGCTTATTTGACATGCATCGCAGAATTTTCTCTGCTATTTCGCATAAAGACTATCGGCAATGTCTCACAAAGCGTATGGCTTTTACTTACAACGCTCACGCCGAAAAATCCGCCTTTTATTATGGTTCAGGTATAATCGCCGCAAAGCTTTGACTGACGGAGACGACCGCTTTGACTAATTTGAATTATCAACAGACGCATTTTGTGATGAGTGCGCCTGATATTCGCCACCTACCTTCCGATACCGGAATTGAAGTGGCTTTTGCAGGCCGTTCCAACGCAGGTAAATCCAGCGCGCTGAACACGCTGACTAACCAGAAAAGCCTGGCGCGGACCTCAAAAACCCCAGGGGCGCACCCAGCTTATCAACCTGTTTGAAGTGGCTGACGGCAAGCGTCTGGTTGACTTGCCTGGGTACGGTTATGCGGAAGTCCCGGAAGAGATGAAGCGCAAATGGCAGCGCGCGCTCGGCGAGTACCTCGAAAAACGTCAGAGCCTGCAAGGTCTGGTGGTGCTAATGGATATTCGCCATCCGCTGAAAGATTTGGATCAGCAGATGATTGAGTGGGCGGTAGACAGCAATATCGCCGTGCTGGTGCTGCTGACCAAAGCGGACAAACTGGCAAGCGGCGCACGTAAAGCGCAATTGAATATGGTGCGTGAAGCGGTGCTGGCGTTTAACGGTGATGTGCAGGTTGAAACCTTCTCTTCACTGAAGAAACAAGGCGTGGACAAGCTGCGGCAGAAACTGGATACCTGGTTTAGCGAGATGCAGCCTGTAGAAGAAACGCAGGACGGCGAATAATTTTCTTGCCTTAATGCTTGTGCCGGATGTGGCGTATCCGGCCAGTAAATTCAATAGATTACACTTCTACCGTTGGCCTGATAAACATGGCGCATCAGGCATTACGGATCTTTTCTTTCGCCCAATAAAAAACGCCCCAGTCATTACTGACTGGGGCGGCTAAAATATTCAGCCAAATCCGATTACGTGAAGTAAAAGGTCTGAAAGATAGAACATCTTACCTCTGTACCCTACGCGACTAACTTTACTCTTTTTTGTTCAGTTCAGAAAGCATTTTTTGTAATTTTTTTTCAGTTGTTGCATAGGAATTTCTAATAGCCATCACAAAACGTGACAGCTTATGTTGCTTACTTACGAAAAAAGGGCATGTTCAGGCGAATCTTAGTGCGCCTGATCCCAGTTTTCGCCACTCCCCACTTCCACCAGCAACGGCACATCCAGACGGGTACAGTTTTCCATCAGTTGATGAATCTGCTTCGCGACGGCATCGACATCATCTTTATGAACTTCAAATACCAGTTCATCGTGTACCTGCATGATCATACGTACACGCGGTTGCTCAGCCTGTAGCCACGCATCAACGGCAATCATCGCCCGTTTGATAATGTCGGCGGCGGTTCCCTGCATTGGCGCGTTAATGGCTGCACGTTCAGCCGCTGCACGACGAGCACCATTGCTGGATTTGATATCCGGCAGATACAGACGGCGTCCGTCCAGCGTTTCAACGTAGCCCTGCTCTTTCGCCTGAGCACGGGTGCGTTCCATATACTCCAGCACGCCAGGGTAGCGTTCGAAGTAAAGGTCCATGTACTTCTGCGCTTCTTTACGTGGAATGTTCAATTGCCGCGCCAGGCCGAAAGCACTCATGCCATAAATCAGACCAAAGTTGATCGCTTTCGCGCTACGGCGTTGCTCGCTGGTTACGGTTTCCAGTGGCAAACCAAACACTTCTGCCGCCGTAGCCCGGTGGATATCTTTTCCTTCCGCGAATGCGGTCAGCAAGCCTTTGTCACGCGAGAGATGCGCCATAATGCGCAGTTCAATCTGCGAGTAGTCCGCCGAGACAATCACATAATCCTCTGGCGCAATAAACGCCTGGCGGATACGACGACCTTCTTCATTACGCACCGGAATGTTTTGCAGGTTAGGATCGGTTGACGATAAACGTCCCGTTGCGGTTACTGCCTGGTGATAAGAGGTATGTACACGCCCGGTTTTCGGGTTGATCATCAGCGGCAGCTTGTCGGTGTAGGTCGATTTCAGCTTCGCCAGACCACGATACTCCAGAATCACTTTTGGCAACGGATAGTCCAGCGCCAGTTCTTCCAGTACCTCTTCCGACGTTGACGGCGCGCCACCCGGCGTTTTCTTCAGCGGTTTAATGCCCTGTTTTTCAAACAGAATGGTTTGTAACTGCTTGGTGGAAGAAAGGTTAAATTCTTCACCTGCAATTTCATGCGCTTTCTTTTCCAGCTCAGCCAGACGCAAGGTGAGCTCTTCAGAGTGATTGTGCAGTACTTTCGGATCGATCTTCACACCGTTACGTTCAATGCGTGAAAGCACCGGCACCAGCGGCATTTCGATATTCTCGAAGACGTTCAACGGCCCTTTGTGTTTTTGCAGATCCGGCCACATTTTCAGATGCAACTGCAAGGTGACATCTGCATCTTCGGCGGCGTAACGTCCGGCTTCTTCGAGGGCAATCTGGTTAAAGGTCAGTTGATTTTTGCCTTTACCCGCAATCTCTTCAAAAGTGATGGTTTTGTGCTTCAACCAACGTTCCGCGAGGCTGTCCATATCGTGACGCCCGGCAACGCTATTGAGAATGTAGGACTCCAGCATGGTATCAAACGCAATCCCACGTAGTTCAATGCCGTAGTTCGCCAGAATACCGCGATCGTATTTCAGGTTTTGCCCGACCTTCAGCGCCTTTTCATCTTCCAGCAGCGGTTTTAGCAACTCGAGTGCACGCTCGCGAGAGATTTGATCGGGCGCATCAAGATAATCATGAGCAACCGGAATATATGCCGCTACGCCTGGCTCGATAGCAAAAGAAAGCCCGACCAGGTTAGCAGAGATGTTATCAAGGCTGTCGGTTTCGGTATCAAATGCAAATACCGGCGCTTTTTCCAGCTTCGCAATCCACTCTTTCAGTGTTTCTTCATCAAGGATGGTGACGTAGTTGTCATAAGAAATCACCGTTGCCGTCACTTCTGGCGCTTCGTCTGCAACACTGGTTTCCTGCGGCTTGGCTGCGGGTTTCGCCCCTTTGGCCTGTAGCCATTTGCCCGCTTCGACATCAGCAGTCCAGCGTTTGAACTCATACTTTTTGAACAGCCCTAACAACTCTTCCGCCGCCGGTGGCTGCACTTCCAGTTGTTCACAGGTCAGCTCCAGTTCAACGTCGGTTTTAATCGTCGCCAGCTGGTATGAGAGATAAGCAACTTCTTTGTTTTGCTCGAGCTTCGCTGCCATTGTTTTCGCGCCACGGAAGCTCAACCCAGCAATTTTTTCTGGCTCGGCATACAGCGTATCCAGTCCGCCAAGACCTTGCAGCAATGCCTGCGCGGTTTTTTCACCGACGCCCGGTACGCCAGGAATGTTATCAGAGGAGTCACCCATCAGCGCCAGGAAATCGATGATCAGTTCTGGCGGCACGCCGTACTTATTCACCACCTCTTCCGGTCCGAGGATGGTATTCGTCATGGTGTTGATAAGCGTGATATTTGGTGTCACCAGCTGCGCCATATCTTTATCGCCAGTGCTGATCAGCACCGGACGCCCGGCTTTTTCGGCTTCGCGCGCCAGAGTACCAATAACGTCGTCCGCTTCTACGCCAGAAACCGCCAGCAGCGGCAGTCCCATCGCTTTAACCATCGCGTGCAGAGGTTCGATTTGTGCTCGCAGATCGTCCGGCATTGGCGGGCGATGTGATTTGTAATGTTCAAACAGTTCATCACGAAAGGTTTTTCCCTTGGCGTCAAAGACCACCGCTGCATGCGTCGGTTTATATTGCATGATCAGACTGCGCAGCATGTTGAGGACACCATACATCGCACCAGTCGGCTCGCCTGCGCTGTTAGTCAGCGGGGGAAACGCGTGATATGCGCGATAAAGATAAGATGAACCATCTACAAGGATAAGTGGATTTTGGGGGATCTGAACCATAATGTCCGTGCCTGTTTATCAGATTATGGGTAAAGGATGCCACAGACAGGATGAAAACATGAGTTTTTCACCGCTTTTCGTGAAAATCTTTTGTAGATCTTCTGGATCGCTCGCAAATCGTCATGTGGATAACTTTGTGCATAAATTATTTACATCACTTTTAATTTATTATCATGCTTTTTACAGCATGATGTTTGTCTTTGTTTTTCATGTAGTTAAAAATAAAGCCATCCCTAATAATTGAGATAATGGGATTTTTTCTAATGTGGATAGATATGAATTATTTTTCTCCTTAAGGATCATCCGTTATTTGGGGCGTTTTCTGCTAAAATCTGCGCCTTGCGCTCCTTTAGCGCACTGTCTATGGCTAACCTTTTGAATAAATTCATTATGACGAGAATACTCGCTGCGATAACCCTTTTGCTGAGTATCGTATTGACCATTTTGGTCACTATTTTTTGCTCCGTCCCGATCATCATTGCCGGGATTGTAAAACTATTGCTACCTGTGCCAGTCATTTGGCGAAAGGTTTCGCGTTTTTGTGATTTTATGATGTATTGCTGGTGTGAAGGTCTGGCGGTATTACTGCATCTGAACCCACACCTGCAATGGGAAGTTCACGGGCTGGAAGGGTTAAGTAAGAAGAACTGGTATCTGCTTATTTGTAACCACCGTAGTTGGGCAGATATTGTCGTACTGTGCGTGCTGTTTCGTAAGCACATTCCGATGAATAAATATTTCCTCAAGCAACAGCTGGCCTGGGTGCCATTTCTTGGCCTGGCGTGCTGGGCGCTGGATATGCCGTTTATGAAGCGTTATTCCCGCGCTTATTTATTACGTCATCCGGAGCGACGTGGTAAAGATGTTGAAACCACTCGGCGTTCTTGTGAAAAGTTTCGCCTGCATCCCACCACCATTGTCAATTTCGTTGAAGGCTCCCGTTTCACGCAAGAAAAACATCAGCAAACCCACTCCACTTTTCAAAACTTGTTGCCACCAAAGGCGGCAGGCATTGCGATGGCGCTAAATGTACTGGGTAAACAATTCGATAAACTGCTTAATGTTACGCTGTGTTATCCGGACAATAACCGTCAGCCGTTCTTCGATATGTTAAGCGGTAAACTGACGCGAATTGTCGTACATGTGGATTTACAGCCTATTGCCGATGAGTTACATGGCGACTACATCAATGACAAAAGCTTTAAGCGCCATTTTCAGCAATGGCTGAACTCATTGTGGCAGGAAAAAGACCGGCTTCTGACGTCTCTCATGTCATCACAGCGGCAGGAAAAGTAAGTTTTACTCGCCTCTGAATGAGCAGAGGCGAGTGAGTATTTTAATGAACAAAACGTCCGGCACGAGACATAAATTCTTCTTCGCTCATCTCCTGTCCGTTAAAAACAACTTTACCCGGTGTATAACGCAGCTGCAGCGAGGCGGTATTGTTGTCAATCGTGATTAACTGAAACATCTGACCTAATGTCATCATCCCGCTGATTTGTTTATCAGCCTGCTTTTGCGCTTTTTCCGCATCCATTCCTTCAGATAAATTAAGCTGTTTTGCGGTTTCTGTGACGACATTAAGCGGTAACTTCACATCAAAATTGAGCGATTTGATATCTTTGTTTGTGGATGATGAAGATTTGGCTGGGTCGGCAATACTGATATCCAGATTGGCATTTAGTTCGCCGAGTGCGTTCTTCCATCTTACCGGTTGTTTAATGGTCGGCTCACTTTTTTGTAATAACGGTAAATACTCTTTGAACAATGCAGCATTCACTTCTTGCAGAGCAACTTCATCGTTTGCTAACTCAGGGTGTGCAGCAAGCTGCTTCTGCATCGCAATGTTATACTGATGATAAATTGGCGCACCGCTGATGGATCAATAGATTCAGCAATCAATGACCACTCACCACTACCGAGTTGCTGATTCCATTTATTAACTTATCAAGTTCGTAGGTCAGATTGACATTGATATAATCTTTGTCTTTAACGCGATCCAGCCTGGTTTTTGCAACGAAAGCATCGATTTGGGCAACGACTTCCCCCGGTTGATAATATTAACCTGATTAAATTTCGACTCGCTTTCACCAACCGGAAATTTCTTTTCTTCTAATCGTGTCCGAGAATCAAAGGTAAAACTTTTCGCCGTTACTTTGTTCATTGGTGAAAATTGCAGAACAATATCTTCGACTTTGCCTTCACTATCCAGGTTAGACAATGAACTACCATCACCATTAAAAGTAAACTGGCCCTCACCAAAAGAAAACTTTCCATATTTTGCAGGGGCAACATCTAATGTCGTGGAGAATGAGCCACCAAACGCGAATCGCAATGTCGCTTCCACGGGCGATTTATTTTTTGCGGCGATAAATAGCGGTTGTGTCAGTTCATTATTCACTAAGTTCACTTTTGCCGCTGCCAGTGCGGGGATGACATTACCACGCATTAACATTGTGATGGGCAACGGACCGTGCTCAACATCCACATCAAATGCAACTTTCTGGCCTGGCTTGATATTGAGATCGGGTGCACCGTTATCAAATGTTATTTGCATTTGAAAATGAGAATTAAAAAGCCTTTGTCAAAGTTTTTATAACTTAACGTCATATCGTAGGCATGTTCACCTTTCTTTTTAGCATCGTTAAAATCTTTAATAAACTTTTCGACACCAGGCTGAATTTGCGTACCTGTGTACCATGTGCCACCACCCCAGATTACGGCTAACGCAACAATAACACCTGTAGCTGACTTACGTATCATATAAATATTCCCTGATAAAACAGCAAAGCTTTGAATATCCACTTATGCTGAAATAATGTCCAGCGGCGGGATGCATTATCAGAATGTATTTATATTTATTAAATAATAAAAAAAAGCCCGTGAATATTCACGGGCTTTATGTAATTTACATTGAATTATTTTTTTTCTCGGACAGATATTTCACAGTATCAGCATACTGCTGAACAAAAACATCCATATTGCTGGTATCCATACCCTGCGGATTCAGCTGATATTTACCGTTAACAAACATCGCCGGAACGCCACGCAATTGCACGTCAGCTGCAGCTTTTTCCTGCTGAGCGACCAGGGATTTCACCACGAAGCTGTTCCACGCCGCGTCGTACTCTTCACCTTTAATACCTGCGTTGATAAATACATCGCGGATATCAGATGCTGAACGAATGGTCTGGGTTTTCTGTACGCCTTCAAACAGCGGAACAGTGACTTTGTCTTCCACGCCCAGTGCCATCGCCACTGCCCATGCCTGAGTCAGATCTTTGCCCAGGTCACCACCCATGAAGTTGACGTGGTATTTAGTCATCTTCACGCCTTCCGGCAGTTTTTTCTTCACGTTATCAGAAATATGCAGAACTTCTTCAAACTGATAGCAGTGCGGGCAGAAGAAAGAGAAAAACTCCAGCACTTGCGGCGCGCCAGCAACTGGTTTTTCCAGGGTAGTGTACTGTTTACCATCTTCATACTGCGCCGCCGATGCGCTAAACGCTAAAACTAAACCAGCCAGCGCCAGCCAAATCTTTTTCATGATCTACTCTCTCCGATTAATACATAGGTGTTAATTGCAAAGGGGGTTCTTGTAGAACTTTTGCCTGTTCTATAAAAGTCGCCGTCTGTCGTAGCCAGTAATCTTCCCCGGTTAACCACGGGAAATTTTTCGGGAACGCGGGATCAGCCCAACGCCGCATTAGCCAGGCAAGATAATAAACCAAACGCATGGCGCGTAAAGGTTCAATCAGTCCGATTTCAGCAGTGTCGAACTCGCTAAATTCTTCATAAGCTTCAATAATAGTTTCCAGTTGCATCCGCTGCTCGGCTTTATCGCCATTGAGCAACATCCACAAATCCTGAATAGCCGGACCATTACGTGCATCATCCAGATCAACAAACATTGGACCATCGCGCCAGAGAATATTCCCAGCGTGGCAGTCTCCATGTAGCCGCAGAACGGTGAAATCTTCCCGCCAGTGTGCTGTAACGGCGGCGATCAGCTCATCTGTCGCTTTCAGAAATGCCGCTTTCAACCCGGAAGGTATCAGTGTAGCGTCCTCAAACAGCTTGCGAGGCTCAATGAGATATTCATTCAGACCGATGGTCGGGCGATGGATAAAAAGCTGTTTGCGCCCCGTCTGGTGCATACGCCCTAAATAACGCCCAACCGCTTCCATCTGATCGATATTATCAGCTTCGAACTGGCGACCACCGACGCCTGGAAAAACAGCGAAATAAAATCCCTGATGATTCAATAAAGTCTGACCGTTAAAGGCCACAGGTGCTGCGACCGGAACTTCATCATTTACCAACTGCAACGCAAATTGATGTTCTTCGAGGATTTGATCGGCTGTCCAACGTTCAGGACGATAAAATTTGACGACAAAACGTCGACGATCTTCGTCCTGAAATTGATAGACACGGTTTTCATAGCTGTTAAGCGGGGTAAGACCGGAATCCACCCGGATCCCTTTGCTCAAACAGAGCATCCATGATGGTATCCGGGTGTAGTGTCTGGAAAGTAAAAGCGCTGTTGTTCATCCCATCATCCGGAAAACATTACGAATGATGAAGGATATCATTTCATGATGATTTTGGTGGCACCGCTTACAAGCTTTTACTCTTTAATTACGCCACGTGCGCGTAATAGCGCCGTTTTGAAATCTTCTTCATAATCTTTCTGCAAACCCGGAATCACCGCATCTTTCGCGGAATCACGCATTTTCAGGTGATAGATCAGAATGTCATCCGTCAAATCCGCCAGTTCGCCGTCAAAACCTGACTCTTTCGCCAGTTTCTGCAAAAATTGCAGCAGGTTAAGGTCTGGCTCTTTTTTGCCAGGCTGGCTGGAGGAGTTCAATAACTTCATTCAGACGTTTACATTTCATAGTAATGCTCCTTACTCTTGAGACAGACACGTTAGCAGGGTCAATCCCACAATAAAAGAGGCGATATCGGTGAATCTGATGACGACGATAACAGGCGTTGTGCTGGCAGGCGGTAAAGCCAGACGAATGGGCGGCGTAGATAAAGGATTGCTTGAATTAAACGGCAAACCATTATGGCAACATGTCGCTGACGCGCTTATGACGCAGCTCTCTCACGTCGTGGTTAATGCTAATCGTCATCAGGAAATCTATCAGGCAAGCGGTCTGAAAGTGATTGAAGATTCACTGGCGGATTACCCAGGCCCTCTGGCAGGAATGCTTTCAGTAATGCAGCAGGAAGCGGGTGAGTGGTTTTTGTTTTGTCCGTGCGATACGCCTTATATTCCCCAGGATTTAGCCGCCCGGCAATCATCAGCGCAAAGATGCGCCTGTCGTGTGGGTCCACGACGGTGAACGCGATCACCCGACTATTGCTCTGGTAAACCGCGCTATTGAGCCTTTATTACAAGAATATTTGCAAGCCGGAGAACGCCGGGTACTGGCATTTATGCGTCAGGCTGGCGGTCATGCGGTCGATTTCAGCGATCATAAAGATGCATTTGTTAACGTGAATACGCCAGAGGAGCTTGCCCGATGGCAGGAAAGACAATGATACCGTTACTCGCCTTTGCCGCGTGGAGTGGCACCGGAAAAACGACGCTGCTGAAAAAACTGATCCCGGCATTATGCGCCAGAGGATCCGTCCGGGGCTGATTAAGCATACGCACCATGATATGGATGTTGATAAACCGGGCAAAGATAGCTATGAGCTGCGCAAGGCTGGCGCGGCGCAAACCATCGTTGCCAGCCAGCAACGATGGGCTTTGATGACAGAAACGCCAGACGAAGAAGAACTGGATCTGCATTTTCTCGCAAGCCGGATGGATGCTTCAAAGCTGGATTTGATTCTGGTCGAAGGGTTTAAGCATGAAGAGATCGCAAAGATTGTGCTGTTTCGCGATGGAACCGGACATCGACCAGAAGAATTAGTGATAGACAGACATGTTATTGTTGTAGCCAGTGATGTGCCGCTTAATCTTGATGTCGCGTTACTGGATATTAATGATGTTGAGGGGCTGGCTGATTTTGTGGTGGAGTGGATGCAAAAGCAGGACGGATAAGCAAGAGTAGGCTGGAGCAAACGCGCCAGCGTCGCATCCGGCATTTATTCCGCACCAACGCAAAAAGCCCAGTCTTCCGACTGGGCCTTCTGCTTAATTTGATGCCTGGCAGTTCCCTACTCTCGCATGGGGAGACCCCACACTACCATCGGCGCTACGGCGTTTCACTTCTGAGTTCGGCATGGGGTCAGGTGGGACCACCGCGCTAAGGCCGCCAGGCAAATTCTGTTTATCAGACCGCTTCTTCGTTCTGATTTAATCTGTATCAGGCTGAAAATCTTCTCTCAATCCGCCAAAACACCTTCGGCGTTGTAAGGTTAAGCCTCACGGTTCATTAGTACCGGTTAGCTCAACGCATCGCTGCGCTTACACACCCGGCCTATCAACGTCGTCGTCTTCAACGTTCCTTCAGGACTCTCAAGGAGTCAGGGAGAACTCATCTCGGGGCAAGTTTCGTGCTTAGATGCTTTCAGCACTTATCTCTTCCGCATTTAGCTACCGGGCAGTGCCATTGGCATGACAACCCGAACACCAGTGATGCGTCCACTCCGGTCCTCTCGTACTAGGAGCAGCCCCCTCAGTTCTCCAGCGCCCACGGCAGATAGGGACCGAACTGTCTCACGACGTTCTAAACCCCAGCTCGCGTACCACTTTAAATGGCGAACAGCCATACCCTTGGGACCTACTTCAGCCCCAGGATGTGATGAGCCGACATCGAGGTGCCAAACACCGCCGTCGATATGAACTCTTGGGCGGTATCAGCCTGTTATCCCCGGAGTACCTTTTATCCGTTGAGCGATGGCCCTTCCATTCAGAACCACCGGATCACTATGACCTGCTTTCGCACCTGCTCGCGCCGTCACGCTCGCAGTCAAGCTGGCTTATGCCATTGCACTAACCTCCTGATGTCCGACCAGGATTAGCCAACCTTCGTGCTCCTCCGTTACTCTTTAGGAGGAGACCGCCCCAGTCAAACTACCCACCAGACACTGTCCGCAACCCCGATCAGGGGCCAACGTTAGAACATCAAACATTAAAGGGTGGTATTTCAAGGCCGGCTCCATGCAGACTGGCGTCCACACTTCAAAGCCTCCCACCTATCCTACACATCAAGGCTCAATGTTCAGTGTCAAGCTATAGTAAAGGTTCACGGGGTCTTTCCGTCTTGCCGCGGGTACACTGCATCTTCACAGCGAGTTCAATTTCACTGAGTCTCGGGTGGAGACAGCCTGGCCATCATTACGCCATTCGTGCAGGTCGGAACTTACCCGACAAGGAATTTCGCTACCTTAGGACCGTTATAGTTACGGCCGCCGTTTACCGGGGCTTCGATCAAGAGCTTCGCGTTACCGCTAACCCCATCAATTAACCTTCCGGCACCGGGCAGGCGTCACACCGTATACGTCCACTTTCGTGTTTGCACAGTGCTGTGTTTTTAATAAACAGTTGCAGCCAGCTGGTATCTTCGACTGATTTCAGCTCCATCCGCAAGGGACTTCACCTACATATCAGCGTGCCTTCTCCCGAAGTTACGGCACCATTTTGCCTAGTTCCTTCACCCGAGTTCTCTCAAGCGCCTTGGTATTCTCTACCTGACCACCTGTGTCGGTTTGGGGTACGATTTGATGTTACCTGATGCTTAGAGGCTTTTCCTGGAAGCAGGGCATTTGTTGCTTCAGCACCGTAGTGCCTCGTCATCACGCCTCAGCCTTGATTTTCCGGATTTGCCTGGAAAATCAGCCTACACGCTTAAACCGGGACAACCGTCGCCCGGCCAACATAGCCTTCTCCGTCCCCCTTCGCAGTAACACCAAGTACAGGAATATTAACCTGTTTCCCATCGACTACGCCTTTCGGCCTCGCCTTAGGGTCGACTCACCCTGCCCCGATTAACGTTGGACAGGAACCCTTGGTCTTCCGGCGAGCGGGCTTTTCACCCGCTTTATCGTTACTTATGTCAGCATTCGCACTTCTGATACCTCCAGCATACCTCACAGCACACCTTCGCAGGCTTACAGAACGCTCCCCTACCCAACAACACATAGTGTCGCTGCCGCAGCTTCGGTGCACAGTTTAGCCCCGTTACATCTTCCGCGCAGGCCGACTCGACCAGTGAGCTATTACGCTTTCTTTAAATGATGGCTGCTTCTAAGCCAACATCCTGGCTGTCTGGGCCTTCCCACATCGTTTCCCACTTAACCATGACTTTGGGACCTTAGCTGGCGGTCTGGGTTGTTTCCCTCTTCACGACGGACGTTAGCACCCGCCGTGTGTCTCCCGTGATAACATTCTCCGGTATTCGCAGTTTGCATCGGGTTGGTAAGTCGGGATGACCCCTTGCCGAAACAGTGCTCTACCCCCGGAGATGAATTCACGAGGCGCTACCTAAATAGCTTTCGGGGAGAACCAGCTATCTCCCGGTTTGATTGGCCTTTCACCCCCAGCCACAAGTCATCCGCTAATTTTTCAACATTAGTCGGTTCGGTCCTCCAGTTAGTGTTACCCAACCTTCAACCTGCCCATGGCTGATCACCGGGTTTCGGGTCTATACCCTGCAACTTAACGCCCAGTTAAGACTCGGTTTCCCTTCGGCTCCCCTATTCGGTTAACCTTGCTACAGAATATAAGTCGCTGACCCATTATACAAAAGGTACGCAGTCACCCCATTAAGAGGCTCCCACTGCTTGTACGTACACGGTTTCAGGTTCTTTTTCACTCCCCTCGCCGGGGTTCTTTTCGCCTTTCCCTCACGGTACTGGTTCACTATCGGTCAGTCAGGAGTATTTAGCCTTGGAGGATGGTCCCCCCATATTCAGACAGGATACCACGTGTCCCGCCCTACTCATCGAGCTCACAGTATGTGCATTTTTGTGTACGGGGCTGTCACCCTGTATCGCGCGCCTTTCCAGACGCTTCCACTAACACACACACTGATTCAGGCTCTGGGCTGCTCCCCGTTCGCTCGCCGCTACTGGGGGAATCTCGGTTGATTTCTTTTCCTCGGGGTACTTAGATGTTTCAGTTCCCCCGGTTCGCCTCATTAACCTATGGATTCAGTTAATGATAGTGTGTCGAAACACACTGGGTTTCCCCATTCGGAAATCGCCGGTTATAACGGTTCATATCACCTCACCGACGCTTATCGCAGATTAGCACGTCCTTCATCGCCTCTGACTGCCAGGGCATCCACCGTGTACGCTTAGTCGCTTAACCTCACAACCCGAAGATGTTTCTTTCGACTCATCATCGTGTTGCGAAAATTTGAGAGACTCACGAACAACTTTCGTTGTTCAGTGTTTCAATTTTCAGCTTGATCCAGATTTTTAAAGAGCAAAACTTCGCAGTGAACCTTTGCAGGTACACTCTGAAGTATTTTTTATTTAATCACTACAGAGATGGTGGAGCTATGCGGGATCGAACCGCAGACCTCCTGCGTGCAAAGCAGGCGCTCTCCCAGCTGAGCTATAGCCCCATAACATGTAGTTAAAACCTCTTCAAATTTGCGGTGCAAATTTGGTAGGCCTGAGTGGACTTGAACCACCGACCTCACCCTTATCAGGGGTGCGCTCTAACCACCTGAGCTACAAGCCTGTAGAGGTTTTACTGCTCATTTTCATCAGACAATCTGTGTGAGCACTGCAAAGTACGCTTCTTTAAGGTAAGGAGGTGATCCAACCGCAGGTTCCCCTACGGTTACCTTGTTACGACTTCACCCCAGTCATGAATCACAAAGTGGTAAGCGCCCTCCCGAAGGTTAAGCTACCTACTTCTTTTGCAACCCACTCCCATGGTGTGACGGGCGGTGTGTACAAGGCCCGGGAACGTATTCACCGCAACATTCTGATTTGCGATTACTAGCGATTCCGACTTCATGGAGTCGAGTTGCAGACTCAATCCGGACTACGACGCACTTTATGAGGTCCGCTTGCTCTCGCGAGGTCGCTTCTCTTTGTATGCGCCATTGTAGCACGTGTGTAGCCCCTGGTCGTAAGGGCCATGATGACTTGACGTCATCCCCACCTTCCTCCAGTTTATCACTGGCAGTCTCCTTTGAGTTCCCACCGGGACCGCTGGCAACAAAGGATAAGGGTTGCGCTCGTTGCGGGACTTAACCCAACATTTCACAACACGAGCTGACGACAGCCATGCAGCACCTGTCTCACAGTTCCCGAAGGCACCAATCCATCTCTGGAAAGTTCTGTGGATGTCAAGACCAGGTAAGGTTCTTCGCGTTGCATCGAATTAAACCACATGCTCCACCGCTTGTGCGGGCCCCCGTCAATTCATTTGAGTTTTAACCTTGCGGTAAATACTCCCCAGGCGGTCGACTTAACGCGTTAGCTCCGGAAGCCACGCCTCAAGGGCACAACCTCCAAGTCGACATCGTTTACGGCGTGGACTACCAGGGTATCTAATCCTGTTTGCTCCCCACGCTTTCGCACCTGAGCGTCAGTCTTCGTCCAGGGGCCGCCTTCGCCACCGGTATTCCTCCAGATCTCTACGCATTTCACCGCTACACCTGAATTCTACCCCCTCTACGAGACTCAAGCTTGCCAGTATCAGATGCAGTTCCCAGGTTGAGCCCGGGGATTTCACATCTGACTTAACAAACCGCCTGCGTGCGCTTTACGCCCAGTAATTCCGATTAACGCTTGCACCCTCCGTATTACCGCGGCTGCTGGCACGGAGTTAGCCGGTGCTTCTTCTGCGGGTAACGTCAATGAGCAAAGGTATTAACTTTACTCCCTTCCTCCCCGCTGAAAGTACTTTACAACCCGAAGGCCTTCTTCATACACGCGGCATGGCTGCATCAGGCTTGCGCCCATTGTGCAATATTCCCCACTGCTGCCTCCCCTGTAGGAGTCTGGACCGTGTCTCAGTTCCAGTGTGGCTGGTCATCCTCTCAGACCAGCTAGGGATCGTCGCCTAGGTGAGCCTTTACCCCACCTACTAGCTAATCCCATCTGGGCACATCCGATGGCAAGAGGCCCGAAGGTCCCCCTCTTTGGTCTTGCGACGTTATGCGGTATTAGCTACCGTTTCCAGTAGTTATCCCCCTCCATCAGGCAGTTTCCCAGACATTACTCACCCGTCCGCCACTCGTCAGCAAAGAAGCAAGCTTCTTCCTGTTACCGTTCGACTTGCATGTGTTAGGCCTGCCGCCAGCGTTCAATCTGAGCCATGATCAAACTCTTCAATTTAAAAGTTTGATGCTCAAAGAATTAAACTTCGTAATGAATTACGTGTTCACTCTTGAGACTTGGTATTCATTTTTCGTCTTGCGACGTTAAGAATCCGTATCTTCGAGTGCCCACACAGATTGTCTGATAAATTGTTAAAGAGCAGTGCCGCTTCGCTTTTTCTCAGCGGCGCGGGGTGTGCATAATACGCTTTCCCGCTACAGAGTCAAGCATTTATTTTTGCTTTCTCTGCCGGAATTCTCAGGAGAACCCCGCTGACCCGGCGGCGTGTTTGCCGTTGTTCCGTGTCAGTGGTGGCGCATTATAGGGAGTTATTCCGGCCTGACAAGAGGAAATTTAAAATAATTTTCTGACCGCGCATTTTTTATTCTTTATGCTTATTTCAGCGTCGGTTTGTCGGTTAAATGGGCGATTTCTCGGGCGAAATTCGCCACCTGCTCCCAATCGGTATAGACAACTTCTTTGCGCGTATCCGTTTCACCGCCTGACATCTTCATAATCAGCTTGATCATAAAACGGTCGTACCAACGATAGCGTGGATAACGCAGCGCCCCGGCAATGACGGCACAGCGATCGGGGCGCCATTGTGAGTTCATCAGAAACTTTCGGGCGTAGCTGTTGGTCTGCACAGTCCGCTTCTCCGGCTTGCGTGCCACCAGGTTGACAGAGTAAAAGGCGCTCGGCATTGAGTTCAGCTGGGTGGCATGCTTTTTGACAAATGCCTGGAACGCTGAATGGTAATGACCGTAGCGAATAGAAGCTCCAATGACCACACGGTCGTAGTTTTCCCACTGTGGTTCTTCAATGCGGTGTACATTAGCAACATCCGCCTGGATACCCAGTTCTTTCAGTTCCGAAGCCAGGTAGGAGGCAATCTCGCGCGTTTGTCCGTCCCTTGTTGAGAAAAGAATTAATGTTTTCACGTATTACTCCATCATTCACGCCAGAAAGTCGGGGTAAAGAGCACCAGCAATGTAAAGACCTCAAGACGACCAAACAGCATGTTGGCAATCAGGATCCATTTAGCCACCGGGTTCATACTGGTAAAGTTATCAGCAACCACACCAAGCCCTGGCCCCAGGTTATTCAATGTCGCAACAACCGAGGCAAAGGCAGAAAAGTCATCCACGCCCGTGGCGATAATCGCCAGCATACTGACAATAAACACCAATGCATAGGCGGAGAAAAATCCCCAAACGGCTTCGAGGATACGTTCCGGCAGTGCGCGATTCCCCAGCTTAATGCTGTAGACGGCGTTCGGATGCACCAGTCGTTTCAGCTCACGGTTCCCCTGCTTAAACAGCAGCAGGATGCGGATCACTTTCAGGCCACCGCCCGTTGACCCGGCACAACCGCCGATAAAAGCTGAACATAAAAGCAGTACCGGCAAAAAGAGCGGCCAGCGGGCAATGCTGTCAGTCGTAAACCCGGCGGTTGTCGCCATCGACACCACCGGAAAAACGCCTGGTTAATTGTCATCAGCGCCGAACTGTAGACATTATGAAACCACAGTACGAGGGTACAAATAATCACCAGCGTAAACTGTACGCCGATAAACATGCGAAATTCCGGATCGCGCCAATAAACCTTCAGACTACGCCCACTTAACAGTGAAAAGTGCAGACCGTAGTTACAGCCGGAGATCAGCAGGAAGATAGCAATGATAGTGTTAATAGTCGGGCTGTCGAAATAACCGATACTGGCATCATGTGTCGAGAAGCCGCCAATAGCGATAGTCGCAAAGCTATGGCCGATGGCATCAAAGGCATCCATTCCGGCAAACCACAACGCCAGCGCACAGGCGACGGTCAGCAAGACATAAATCAACCACAGGGTTTTCGCCGTTTCCGCAATTCGCGGGCGCATTTTGTTATCTTTCAGCGGGCCGGGCATTTCTGCGCGATAGAGCTGCATCCCACCCACGCCGAGGATAGGCAGTATCGCAACCGCCAGCACGATGATCCCCATCCCGCCAAACCATTGCAGCATCTGGCGATAAAAGAGGATGGCATGAGGGAGCGAATCCAGCCCCACCAGCGTAGTGGCTCCCGTGGTGGTCAGGCCAGAGAAAGATTCAAAAAACGCATCGGTAATCGTGAGGTTCGGGCTTTCCGAGAAGATAAAAGGGAGCGCACCGACGCTACCCAGCACGGTCCAGAACAGCACCACTATCAGAAACCCCTCACGGGATTTCAGTTCGCCCTTCTCTTTGCGGTTCGGCCACCACAGCATAGAGCCAATGGCGAGGGCGACAAAAAAGGTCTGGGTAAAAGCGCGGCCCGCTCCATCCCGGTAGATGAGTGCTACCAGCCCAGGGATAATCATGGTCCCTGAAAATAAGATGACCAGTAGTCCAACGATTCGGGTAATGGCGCGAAAATGCATCTCTGCCGCTTCCTTAGTTCTGCAAAACGAAGTGGGGATTATTCTTCAATCGCTAACAATTGCAATGAACCACGGCTAAAATCCGCCAGCTTTGCGGAAAATTCAGCCACTTTCGCCGCCGGAAGCGCCACCCGCAGCAGAACGAATGCCTGATAATCACTGTTGATAATTTTGCCGTCACACTGCCCCAGCAACGCTTCAATGCCGGTTAACTGACTATATTCACATTGCAAAGTATATTCGGTTAATGGCGTCTTGCGTTGGGTCGTTAGCTGGCGCAGCGCCTGATTCACGCCGCCGCCATACGCTTTCACTAACCCACCGGTACCAAGCAATATGCCGCCGTAGTAGCGCACCACCACAGCGGTAATTTCCCCGACGCCGCTGCCCATTAGTTGGGCGAGCATCGGTTTACCGGCCGTTCCCGCCGGTTCCCCGTCGTCAGAGAAACCGAGCTGTTGAGAATCATCCGGCGCACCCGCCACCCACGCTACGCAATGGTGGCGGGCATCGGGGTGTTCTGCCCGTACCGATTCAACAAACGCTTTCGCCGCCTCAACGCCATCGGTATGCGCCAACATCGTTATGAAGCGGCTTTTTTTGATCTCTTCAACGACCGTGACCGGTGCCGCAGGAATTAACCAGCTTTCCATCACGCCAGTTTCAGATCCCGGGTCATGTTTTCCACGCTGTTTTCGTGGATCACCACATTGTCTTCGATACGAATGCCGCCGAACGGTTTCAGTGCTTCAATTTTCTGCCAGTTGAAGTGCTTGCTGAACTGCCCTTCACGCCACGGTGCCAGCAGCGATTCGATGAAGTAGATACCCGGTTCGATGGTTAACACCATGCCCGGCTGGAGAATACGGGTGCAGCGCAGGTACGGATATTTTGCCGGTGCCGCGAGGTGCGTACCGCTATCATCTTGCATAAAGCCAGCTACGTCATGCACCTGCAGGCCCAGCGGATGACCGATACCGTGCGGCATAAAAGGTCCGGTGAGATCGTTTTCGACCATCGCTTCTTCACTCATATCGGTGATGATTTGATGTTTACGCAGCAGTTTGGCGATGCGCTGATGGAACTGGATGTGATAATCCACATAGCTGACGCCTGCTTTCATGGTGGCGATCAGCGCCAGTTGTTCATCATTTACGTCTTTCACCAGCTGTGCGTAGTCGTTGTCGCTTTTTGCCGACCAGGTACGGGTCAGGTCAGCCGCATAGCCGTTATATTCGGCCCCGGCATCCAGCAGGAAGCTGCGCATCTCTTCCGGTGCCTGGTGGTCCAGTTTGGTGTAATGCAACACCGCAGCGTGTTCGTTAAGCGCCACAATGTTGCTGTAAGGTACGTCAGTATCACGATGACCGGTCGCGGTCAGATAGGCAATATTGATATCGAACTCGCTCATGCCAGAACGGAACGCTTCTTCTGCCGCACGATGACCGTTGACCGCCATTTTCTGCGCTTCACGCATACAGGCCAGTTCGTACTCGGTTTTGAAGGAGCGGTAGTAATGCAGGTAGTCGATCACCCCTTTCGGGTTGATGTTGCTGGCCTCAATACCCAGTTGCAGCGCACGTTCCGGCACCGGACCGATATAACCGATATTGCCGCGCGCAGCAGGCAGCAGGCTACCAATGCCATCGGCTTTCGGCAGCGCGATCACTTCCACATCTTCAGTCCAGAAGGAGTTCGGCAGCGGTTCGACGTTGTGCCAGTAATCAACCGGCAGATAAAACCACAGTTTCGGCTTGTTCACGCCATCCACCAGCAACCAGCAGTTTGGCACCTGAGTTACCGGCACCCACGCTTTGAATTGCGGGTTCACTTTAAACGGATAGGGATGATCGTCGAGAAAAACGTTGAACAGTTCGCCGGAGTGAATAAGTAACGCATCCAGCTTGAAGCGCGCCAGCGCATCGCGAGTCCGTTCTTGTAAGGTAGCTATATGATTTTTATAGAGTGAGGCCAGTGATTCCATTTTTTACCCTTCTGTTTTTTTGACCTTAAGTCTCCGCATCTTAGCACATCGTTCATCCAGAGCGTGATTTCTGCCGAGCGTGATCAGATCGGCATTTCTTTAATCTTTTGTTTGCATATTTTTAACACAAAATACACACTTCGATTCATCTGGTACGACCAGATCACCTTGCGGATTCAGGAGACTGACATGCTTTACAAAGGCGACACCCTGTACCTTGACTGGCTGGAAGATGGCATTGCCGAACTGGTATTTGATGCCCCAGGTTCAGTTAATAAACTCGACACTGCCACCGTCGCCAGCCTCGGCGAGGCCATCGGCGTGCTGGAACAGCAATCAGATCTAAAAGGGCTGCTGCTGCGTTCGAACAAAGCAGCCTTTATCGTCGGTGCTGATATCACCGAATTTTTGTCCCTGTTCCTCGTTCCTGAAGAACAGTTAAGTCAGTGGCTACACTTTGCCAATAGCGTGTTTAATCGCCTGGAGGATCTGCCGGTGCCGACCATTGCTGCTGTCAACGGCTATGCGCTGGGCGGTGGCTGCGAATGCGTGCTGGCGACCGATTATCGTCTGGCGACGCCGGATCTGCGCATCGGTCTGCCGGAAACTAAACTGGGCATCATGCCGGGCTTTGGCGGTTCTGTACGTATGCCACGTATGCTGGGCGCTGACAGTGCGCTGGAAATCATTGCCGCCGGTAAAGATGTCGGCGCGGATCAGGCGCTGAAAATCGGTCTGGTGGATGGCGTAGTCAAAGCAGAAAAACTGGTTGAAGGGGCGATGGCGATTTTACGCCAGGCCATTAACGGCGACCTCGACTGGAAAGCAAAACGTCAGCCGAAGCTGGAACCGCTAAAACTGAGCAAGATTGAAGTCACCATGAGCTTCACCATCGCTAAAGGGATGGTCGCGCAAACGGCGGGGAAACATTATCCGGCCCCCATCACCGCAGTAAAAACCATTGAAGCTGCGGCCCGTTTTGGTCGTGAAGAAGCCTTAAACCTGGAAAACAAAAGTTTTGTCCCGCTGGCGCATACCAACGAAGCCCGCGCACTGGTCGGCATTTTCCTTAACGATCAATATGTAAAAGGTAAAGCGAAGAAACTCACCAAAGATGTTGAAACCCCGAAACAGGCCGCTGTGCTGGGCGCAGGCATTATGGGCGGCGGCATCGCTTACCAGTCTGCGTGGAAAGGCGTGCCGGTTGTCATGAAAGATATCAACGACAAGTCGTTAACCCTCGGCATGACCGAAGCCGCGAAACTGCTGAACAAGCAGCTTGAGCGCGGCAAGATCGATGGTCTGAAACTGGCTGGCGTGATCTCCACAATTCACCCAACGCTCGACTACGCCGGGTTTGACCGCGTGGATGTTGTGGTAGAAGCGGTTGTTGAAAACCCGAAAGTGAAAAAAGCCGTGCTGGCAGAAACCGAGCAGAAAGTACGCCCGGATACCGTGCTGGCGTCTAACACTTCAACCATTCCTATCAGCGAACTGGCCAACGCGCTGGAACGTCCGGAAAACTTCTGCGGGATGCACTTCTTTAACCCGGTGCACCGGATGCCGTTGGTGGAAATTATTCGCGGCGAGAAAAGCTCCGACGAAACCATCGCGAAAGTCGTCGCATGGGCGAGCAAGATGGGCAAGACGCCGATTGTGGTTAACGACTGCCCCGGATTCTTCGTTAACCGCGTGCTGTTCCCCTACTTCGCGGGTTTCAGCCAGCTGCTGCGCGACGGCGCGGATTTCCGCAAGATCGACAAAGTGATGGAAAAACAGTTTGGCTGGCCGATGGGGCCGGCATATCTGCTGGACGTTGTGGGGATTGATACCGCGCATCACGCTCAGGCGGTGATGACAGCAGGCTTCCCGCAGCGGATGCAGAAAGATTACCGCGATGCCATCGATGCGCTGTTTGATGCCAACCGTTTTGGTCAGAAGAACGGCCTCGGTTTCTGGCGTTATAAAGAAGACAGTAAAGGCAAGCCGAAGAAAGAAGAAGACGCCGTCGTTGACGACCTGCTGGCAGAGGTCAGCCACGCGAAGCGCGATTTCAGCGAAGAAGAGATTATCGCCCGCATGATGATCCCGATGGTCAACGAAGTGGTGCGCTGTCTGGAAGAAGGCATTATCGCCACTCCAGCAGAAGCGGATATGGCGCTGGTCTACGGACTGGGGTTCCCTCCGTTCCACGGCGGCGCGTTCCGCTGGCTGGACACCCTCGGTAGCGCAAAATACCTCGATATGGCACAACAATATCAGCACCTCGGCCCGATGTATGAAGTGCCGGAAGGTCTGCGTAATAAAGCGCGTCATAACGAACCGTACTATCCCCCGGTTGAGCCAGCCCGTCCGGTTGGCGACCTGAAAACGGCTTAAGGAGTCACAATGGAACAGGTTGTCATTGTCGATGCAATTCGCACCCCGATGGGCCGTTCGAAGGGCGGTGCTTTTCGTCACGTGCGTGCAGAAGATCTCTCCGCTCATTTAATGCGTAGCCTGCTGGCGCGTAACCCGGCGCTGGAAGCGGCTGCCCTCGACGATATTTACTGGGGCTGTGTACAGCAGACGCTGGAGCAAGGTTTTAATATCGCCCGTAACGCGGCGCTGTTGGCAGAAGTACCACACTCTGTCCCGGCGGTGACCGTCAATCGCCTGTGTGGTTCATCCATGCAAGCATTACATGACGCAGCGCGAATGATCATGACCGGCGATGCGCAGGCATGTCTGGTTGGCGGCGTGGAGCATATGGGCCATGTGCCGATGAGTCACGGCGTCGATTTTCACCCCGGCCTGAGCCGCAATGTCGCCAAAGCGGCGGGCATGATGGGCTTAACGGCAGAAATGCTGGCGCGTATGCACGGTATCAGCCGTGAAATGCAGGATGCCTTTGCCGCGCGGTCACACGCCCGCGCCTGGGCCGCCACGCAGTCGGGTGCATTTAAAAATGAAATTATCCCGACCGGTGGTCACGATGCCGACGGCGTCCTGAAGCAGTTTAATTACGACGAAGTGATTCGCCCGGAAACCACCGTGGAAGCCCTCGCCACGCTGCGCCCGGCGTTTGATCCCGTCAGCGGTACGGTGACGGCAGGTACATCTTCTGCGCTTTCCGATGGCGCAGCTGCCATGCTGGTGATGAGTGAAAGCCGCGCCCGAGAATTAGGTCTTAAGCCGCGCGCCCGCGTGCGTTCGATGGCGGTCGTTGGTTGTGACCCATCGATTATGGGTTACGGCCCGGTTCCGGCCTCGAAGCTGGCGCTGAAAAAAGCGGGGCTTTCTGCCAGCGATATCGGCGTATTCGAGATGAACGAAGCCTTTGCCGCGCAGATCCTGCCGTGTATTAAAGATCTCGGGCTAATGGAGCAGATTGACGAGAAGATCAACCTCAACGGTGGCGCGATCGCGCTGGGTCATCCGCTGGGTTGTTCCGGTGCGCGTATCAGCACCACGCTGCTGAATCTGATGGAACACAAAGACGTCCAGTTTGGTCTGGCGACGATGTGTATCGGTCTGGGTCAGGGCATTGCAACGGTGTTTGAGCGGGTTTAACCACTTGCCGGATGCGGCGTGAACGCCTTATCCGGTCTACCGATCCTGCACCCATGTGGGTCTGATAAGAAGCGCCAGCGTCGCATCAGGCATCGTGCACCGATTGCCGGATGCGACATAGATCTAAATGCCACTGTATAAAGTTTTAGTTGCCGTTCTTCCCGCCTGTCAGGGGCGGGTTTTTTATATCTCAGATAAATGCAAACGCATCGCCAAACAGGCGATCTTCCCGCGCATTACGCTCGCTGCAAAACAGGTCACGGGCAATTTTCGCCATCTCAAAACGTCCGGCAATATAGATATCATGCTCTGCCAGCGTACCATGATCCTGCAATACCGCCGTTAACACGGTGCCAGTACGCCCACGCCAGCCCGCTTCCGGTTGTTCAACCACCGGCACCACTTGTAGACCAGGATGCTTCAACGAAAGCGCCTCAAGCTCGGAGAGATCATAAAGATGCTGCTCTTCACGCCCGCCCCAGTAAATGGTGATATCACGGTTTGGGTTACGCGCCAGCGCCGTCAGCAAAATCGAGCGCGCATAAGAGAACCCGGTGCCACCCGCAATCAAAATCATCGGACGTTCTTCATCATCGCGCAGCCATGCCTCACCGTGCGGAATATCGACCACGATTTGATGATCTTTAAGAATGCGGTCCATGACTGCTTTCGCGTAAAGGTTGATTTCAGAAGCGCCAATATGCAGCTCGATGAAACCTTTTTCATCCGGCGTCGAAGCCATTGAGAACGGACGTTTGTCACGCTCATCCATCACTACCATCAAATACTGACCAGCACGAAAAGAAAAGGCCGCGTCTGGTACGATTCGGACACGGTATACGGTATCCGTGATAGCTTCTACCGAGGTCACTTTACAGCTTAAGGTTGTCATGCGCTTTCTCTGTCGGATCGATAAATAGGGCAAAACAAACGCGCATCAGGCGCTTTTACCGTTGTTAAAAATAGCCAGTTCATCCCAGATGGCGTCAATATGCGCGACAACATCTGGATCTTTTTTGATGGGACGTCCCCATTCACGCTGGGTTTCCCCCGGCCATTTATTCGTGGCATCCAGCCCCATTTTTGAACCCAGCCCGGACACAGGCGAGGCAAAATCCAGATAATCAATAGGCGTATTTTCGACCAACACCGTGTCCCGCGCCGGGTCCATACGGGTGGTAATCGCCCAAATCACATCGTTCCAGTCGCGTGCGTTGACGTCATCATCGCAAACGATCACAAACTTAGTGTACATAAACTGGCGTAAAAACGACCAGACGCCCATCATGACGCGCTTCGCGTGTCCGGCGTACTGTTTTTTGATCGTCACTACCGCCAGACGATAAGAACATCCTTCCGGCGGCAGGTAAAAATCGACAATTTCCGGGAACTGTTTTTGCAGAATCGGCACAAACACTTCGTTCAGTGCGACACCCAGCACCGCAGGTTCATCCGGCGGACGCCCGGTATAGGTGGAATGGTAAATCGCATCTTCACGCTGGGTAATATGCGTCACGGTGAATACCGGGAAACTATCGACTTCGTTATAGTAACCGGTGTGGTCGCCATACGGCCCTTCCGGCGCAGTTTCGCCTTGTTCGATATACCCTTCCAGCACAATCTCCGCACTGGCGGGCACTTCCAGGTCATTGGAGATACACTTCACCACTTCGGTCTTGGTGCCGCGCAGCAATCCGGCAAACGCATACTCTGAAAGCGTATCCGGAACGGGGGTGACTGCGCCGAGAATCGTGGCGGGATCGGCACCCAGCGCCACAGAAACCGGGAAACGTTCGCCCGGATGCGCCGCACACCACTCCTGATAATCCAGCGCGCCACCGCGATGCGACAGCCAGCGCATAATCAGTTTGTTTTTACCAATCAGCTGCTGGCGATAAATGCCCAGATTCTGACGCTCTTTATGCGGACCGCGCGTTACGGTCAGCCCCCAGGTAATCAGCGGCGCGGCATCTTCCGGCCAACAGGTCATAATGGGAATGCGATTGAGATCGACGTCATCGCCAGAGACGATTTTTTGTTGGCAGGGCGCACCACGCAGTCGCTTTGTCGGCATATTCAATACTTGCTTAAACTGCGGCAGTTTATCAAACAGGTCGCGGAAACCTTTTGGCGGCTCCGGCTCTTTCAGAAACGCCAATAATTTACCAACTTCACGCAGCGCCGAAACATCTTCCTGCCCCATGCCCATCGCCACGCGCTTTGGCGTACCGAACAGGTTGCACAGCACCGGCATTGAGTAGCCTTTAGGGTTTTCGAACAACAGCGCAGGCCCACCGGCACGCAAAGTGCGGTCAGCAATTTCAGTGATTTCCAGGTGCGGATCCACCGGGAGCGTGATACGTTTTAGCTCACCCTGCTGTTCAAGCAGCGTCAAGAAGTCGCGTAAATCGTTATATTTCATGGCGTCCATTGTAGCCTCTTAATCTGCGCCCATTATACGGCGTTCATCTTTGCGATGCTGTAAATTTGTTAAATTAGCGTGAACTCTGACGGTATAACGCATACCGGGGAATATAATTAACTTAGCGTAAAGCTTTTGCTATCCTTGCGCCCCGATTAAACGGATAAGAGTCATTATGCAATCCTGGTATTTACTGTACTGCAAGCGCGGGCAACTTCAACGTGCCCAGGAACACCTCGAAAGACAGGCTGTGAATTGCCTGGCACCGATGATCACCCTGGAAAAAATCGTGCGTGGCAAACGTACTGCAGTCAGTGAGCCATTGTTCCCCAACTACTTGTTTGTGGAGTTCGATCCGGAAGTGATTCATACCACGACTATCAACGCGACCCGCGGTGTCAGCCACTTCGTGCGCTTTGGCGCGTCGCCAGCGATAGTCCCATCGGCGGTGATTCATCAGCTATCGGTATATAAACCGAAAGACATTGTCGATCCGGCAACCCCTTATCCGGGTGATAAGGTGATTATTACCGAAGGCGCGTTCGAAGGTTTTCAGGCCATTTTCACCGAACCCGACGGCGAGGCTCGCTCCATGCTGTTACTTAATCTTATCAATAAAGAGATTAAGCACAGTGTGAAGAACACCGAGTTCCGCAAACTCTAAAACGCAATCCCAAACAGTGTTTTAACATTGGCATCCGTGGTGGCAGCCAGCCATGCGGCATCTTCTCCACGCCAGTGCGCAATACGTTGCAAAATATGGGGCAGATGGGCTGGCTCGTTCCGCCGGGATGATGGTTTCGGCGTGAGATCGCGCGGGAGCAAATACGGCGCATCAGTTTCGATCAGCAATTTCTCCGCCGGAATCAACGGCAACAGTTCCCGCAGCTCCAGTCCGCGTCGTTCATCGCAAACCCAACCGGTAATGCCGATATAAATTCCACGCGCCACGCACGCCTGCATCTCTTCGCGTGTGCCGGTAAAGCAATGAAGAACCGCACCAGGCAGTTTATCCAGCCACGGCTCCAGCAATGTCATAAACCGCTCGTGGGCATCGCGACAGTGCATAAATACCGGCATGTTTAATTCTGCGGCAATGCGTAGCTGGGCAACAAAAGCGCGTTCCTGCTCTTCCGGCGTCGAAAAGTTGCGGTTAAAGTCGAGGCCACATTCACCAATCGCCACCACTTCTGGCTGCGCGGCCAGCTCAATAATCGCTTCTTCAGTCGCAGCTTGCCACTGGCTGCTGTCGTGAGGATGTACGCCCGCCGTTGACCAACAGGACGAATACTGACGCGCCAGCTTTTGCGCCTGCTGGCTTTCACGCAGGTTAGTGCCGGTGATGAGTAGCCCATTAACTCCCGCGTCAAAAGCGCGCGCTACAACATCATCACGGTCTTTCGCAAATTGCGAACTGGTCAAATTAACGCCGATATCAAACATCCTGTACTCCATATGACAACCGCCCTGACGGGCGGTTGAATTTATTCTTCAGTTTTTTCGCTTTCTGCTTCAGCGTCGTTTTCCTCTTCCCGGTTTCGACCCTTACCAACGTAAAAGCGAGAGAAGAAGACACCGATTTCAAACAGGCAGTACATCGGGATCGCCAGCAGCGTTTGCGAGAAGACATCCGGCGGCGTCAGCAACATCCCGACAACGAATGCACCAACCAGCACATACGGGCGTTTTTTGCGTAAGTCTTCTGGCGAGGTAATCCCCATCCAGCACAGCAGCACAATTGCCACAGGCACTTCAAAGGAGACACCAAACGCCATAAACAGCGCCATAACGAAGCTTAAATAGCTGGCGATGTCGGTGGATACCTGTACCCCTTCCGGCGCGGTATTGGCAAGGAAGCCAAATGCCAGCGGAAAGACCACAAAGTAGGCGAACGCCATGCCGATATAAAACAACAGAGAGCTGGAAACCAGCAGCGGCACCACCAGGCGACGTTCATGCTTATACAGCGCTGGGGCGATAAACGCCCACACCTGATAGAGAATCACCGGCGCTGACAGAATCAGCGACACCATAAAGGTCAGCTTGATCGGCGTAAAGAACGGCGAGGCCACGTCGGTGGCGATCATCGTTGAACCTTGCGGCAACTGCTTGATCAATGGCGCGGATACCAGGTGATAGATGTCATTGGCGAAATAGACCAGACACAGGAATATCACGATCACCGCGATAATGCAGTTCAGCAGACGCTTACGCAGCTCAATCAGATGCGTGATAAGCGGTTGAGTATCTTCTACAGACATGTTTACGGTTTATCACTCGACGAAGGGGAAGGTGCAGCGGTTTTCGGTTCAGCGTCCGCAGCAGGTTTTACCACCGGCTCTGGCGTGGTTTCTGGCTTCTGTTCCGGCGAACTGGCCTGCGTTTGTGCAGCGGCAGGCGTTACGCCTTCATGCGCAGCTTCATTGTCTTTCACCACCGGGTTATGGATGGTGTGCGCTTCATCGCTCGCCTTTTCAGGATCGTTTGCAACGTAGGAACGCTTCATCGACTCCGCGGCCTGGCGTAATTCATCCATCGACGCTTTCAGTTCGGGTGTCAGGTTAGTGAGGCTCGCCTTTTCAACCTTTTTCAGACTGTCCTGAAACTCCTGGAGTTTTAACTCCTGGGTCAGTTCGTTCTGCACCGTTGTCGCCAGTGAACGCAACGCGCGAATCCAGCCCGCGACCGTTTTTACCGCCACAGGCAGTCGTTGCGGCCCCAGAACGACGAGGCCGATGATGAATACCAATAGCAGTTCGCTAAAACCGATATCAAACACGGATTACACCTGCTCTTTATCGTGGCGCTTCGCGTCTTCTGTTTTAGCCTGTTCCTGATTCGTATCCGCCTGCTTATCGGCGATAGTTTTCGCAGTAAAATCAGCATCCTGACTGGTTTTATCCTGCTTTGGTTCATCATCGCTCATTGCTTTTTTAAAGCCTTTGATCGACGCACCAAGATCGGAACCGATGGAGCCGAGCTTTTTGGTGCCAAAAAGCAGTACAACGATGACGGCAATAATCAATAACTGCCAAATACTGATACCACCCATACATGTTCCTCTGTGGTAGATGATGATTAAACAAGGCCGCATTATACGTTACACGGCCCGCCTTGAGCGATGAAAAAATCAGCGTGTTTTGCGCCAACCGACAAACCAGGCGATCAGACCACCTGCCATTAACCAGCCGGGCATCAGCCCCCATTCAGGTCGGCTGACCAACAAGAATGTGCCACTTAATACTAACGTAGCGCCAATTCCGAGAAAATAACGCGATTGTCCCTGACGTACATGATTTGACTGAAGCTCGCGGGCAATCTTATCAACACTGTGCTGTAAATACTTGCCCTGGCGCAAACTGTCGTAAACCAGTTCAGGCAGTTCTGGCATTTTTTCGACCCAGAACGGCGCTTTTTCTTTAAATGCTCTCACCAGCGCAGGAATACCGACCTGATCTTTAATCCACGACTCCAGGAAAGGCTTCGCCGTTTTCCATAAATCGAGCTGCGGATAAAGCTGGCGTCCTACCCCTTCGACGTAGAGCAGGGTTTTCTGGAGTAACACCAGTTGCGGCTGCACTTCCATATTGAAGCGACGCGCCGTATTAAACAGATTTAACAGTACATGTCCAAACGAAATTTCGGCCAGCGGTTTCTCAAAGATAGGTTCACAGACCGTACGAATGGCAAATTCGAACTCTTCAACGTTGGTATCTGGTGGCACCCAACCAGAATCGACGTGTAGCTCTGCCACTTTGCGATAGTCGCGATTAAAGAAGGCGATAAAGTTTTCTGCCAGATAGCGTTTATCTTCTTTGTTTAGCGAGCCAACAATCCCGCAATCAATGCCGATATATTTCGGGTTTTCCGGGTGTTCATAGCTTACGAAGATGTTGCCAGGGTGCATATCGGCATGGAAAAAGCTGTCGCGAAAGACCTGAGTGAAGAACACCTGCACGCCGCGTTCCGCCAGCAATTTCATGTTAGTGCCGTTTTTCTCCAGCGCCGCAACATCAGACACCGGAATGCCGTAAATGCGCTCCATCACCATCATCCCTTCACTACAATAGTCAGGGTAAACTTCCGGGATGTAGAGCATCGGGCTGTCTTCAAAATTGCGCCGAAGCTGAATGGCGTTGGCAGATTCCCTCAGCAAATTCAGTTCATCAATCAAGGTCTTTTCGTACTCGCGCACCACTTCGGTTGGGCGCAGACGGCGACCATCCGGCAGCAAACGCGGCACCCAGCGAGCCAGCCGGTAGATAAGTTTCAGATCCGCTTTAATAACCGGCAAAATATCCGGGCGGATAACTTTAATCACCACCTCCTTACCATTCGATTTCAATCGCGCGGTATGAACCTGGGCGATAGAAGCAGAAGCCAGCGGCTTGATTTCAAAATCATCAAACCACGCTTCTACCGGCAATCCGCCCATTGCAGCTTCAATCTGCTGCTTCGCCAGCTTGCCATCAAACGGAGCGACTTTGTCCTGCAATAACGCCAGCTGATCGGCAATATGCGGCGGAAAAAGATCACGGCGGGTTGATAACATCTGCCCGAACTTGATCCATACCGGTCCCAGTTCTTGCAGGGCCAGTCGTAGTCGCTCACCTAAAGGTTTGTCTTTATGCCGATTTGGCATCCAGAATAATGAGTATCGCCATAGCCGTAGCGGCAGGGTGATACGCATTTTGGGGATCAGTTCATCAAGTCCGTAGCTTAAAAAAGTGCGAATGATGAAATATAGGCGCCGTACTTCACCTGGCGTCATTTAGCCTCCAGTTTTTCCAGCCGTTTGGTCAGGGCATCAACAGCACGCTCGACGGCAGCCGTCTCTTCCGCAAACCAGGCCACTTCAAGCGGACCGGGTGCCATACGCCACTCTTCAGTAATGGCTTCCGCCACATAACGTTGCTGGCGCTTAATGCCGTGATGCAGGAACTTTGCGCCTCCGCGCATGGCTTTGCTGATTCCTTCAGCGGCGATATCACCGGTATAAGGGGCCAGCAGTTCCGCAGGGTCGAACTCTGCCAGATCTGCCAGCGCAACGAAGTTTTGCACCACCTGAATATCGCCCTGCACTTCCAGCTCACCACTGCGAATCAGTGCGGCAAGCTGCTGGCGATCGCGAAGTTTCGGCAACACACTGGCGTAGGCGATAACGGTGCAGTCAGCATCGCCTGCCCATTCGCCCAGTACATCAACCTGGCGTTCGCTGAACACCAGAATTAATGACGTCGAAAAGCCTTTTACCTCCACGCGCAGCACTTTGCCCAACAGACGCGAGCGGGCCGTTTTCAGCGCGGGTGAGCGATACAGGAAGGTGTTGAGCAGACTTTCAATTCCTGCCGTCACTAAAGGTTTAAAAGGCATTTCCGGTCTCCTGTCAGAACTTATAACCACGATGCAACGCCACAACCCCTGCCGTCAGATTGTAGTAGTCGACACTTTCGAATCCGGCATCCTGCATCATGGCTTTCAGGGTATCCTGATCGGGATGCATACGGATGGATTCTGCCAGATAACGGTAGCTGTCGGCGTCGTTCGCGACCAGTGAGCCAATACGCGGCAGCACATGGAAGGAGTATGCATCATAGGCTTTGCTCAGCGGCTCGATAATTGGCTTCGAGAACTCAAGCACCAGCAGGCGGCCGCCGGGTTTCAGCACGCGATACATTGAACGCAGTGCTTTATCTTTGTCGGTGACGTTACGCAGACCAAACGAAATGGTGATGCAATCAAAGGTGTTATCCGGGAACGGCAGCGCCTCAGCGTTCGCTTGAACATACTCAACGTTGCCAATCACACCGATATTACGCAGCTTCTCGCGTCCCATTTTGAGCATGGATTCATTGATATCAGCAAGGACCACTTTGCCAGTTTCTCCGACCAGGCGGGAGAATTTCGCTGTCAGGTCGCCGGTGCCACCAGCCAGATCCAGCACGGTCTGCCCACGGCGTACGCCGCTGCAATCAATCGTGAATCGCTTCCACAAACGATGAATACCGAATGACATCAAATCATTCATGACATCGTATTTTGATGCCACGGAATGGAAAACGTGGGCGACCATATCCGCTTTTTGTTCCTTCGCGACGGTCTGAAAACCAAAGTGCGTCGTTTCTTGTGACTTATCCACCATCTCAATGCCTGCTCATCAAAAAATTGTTCCAGAAGTGTAACAGATTGGGCGTCGATGCCCTAGATTTCTACCCGGCTTAACTACCCCCAATGGGCTAGCGCGACTGCTGATTATATTCATCATCGCGTTGATAAGCTTCATCATTCGGTTGCTCCGGAACCGACCGAAGTCGATACTCTTCATCCTGGCTCACCGCCTGTTCAGCCAAATCCGGATTAATCTCGCGTTTAATTTCTACCCCTAAACCGCGAAACGCTTCTGCCTGCGCCAGCACATTTCCGCGACCTGAAGAGAGTTTTTTCATTGCCTGGCGATAGTTATCCTGCGCTTTGTCGAGACTTTGACCAATCGCGGACATGTCATCGATGAACAAACGCATCTTGTCGTACAGCTTGCTGGCACGATCGGCGATTTGCTGGGCGTTGCGGCTTTGATGCTCATAACGCCACAGGTTGGCGATAGTGCGCAGCGCCACCAGCAGCGTAGTCGGGCTAACCAGCATGATATTGTTTTTCAACGCTTCGGTGATCAGCTCCGGCTGGCGATCCAGTGCCAATAAAAATGCTGGCTCAACGGGGATAAACATCAGCACGTAATCCAGGGTTCGCAGCCCCGGCAACTGTTGATAATCTTTGCGTCCAAGCAAGCGGATGTGGTTACGCACCGACGCGATATGCTCCTGTAGCGCGCTTTCACGTGTGTAGTCATCTTCAGCGTTGAAATAGCGTTCATAGGCGACCAGCGTCATTTTGGCGTCGATCACCACATCTTTTCCCTGCGGCAACCGCACGATGACATCCGGCTGCATCCGCGAGCGGGCGTCATTTTCGATGCTGACCTGGGTTTCATATTCATACCCTTCACGCAGACCGGAAGCCTCCAGCACCCGCGTCAATACTACCTCGCCCCAGTTGCCCGTGGGTTTTATTGTCGCCTTTCAGCGCACGCGTCAGGTTGATCGCTTCCTGGGCCATCTGGGCGTTGAGTTGCTGGAGGTTGCGGATTTCGTGAGTCAGGGTATGACGTTCTTGGGCTTCTTTACCAAAGCTGTCCTGGACCTGACGGCGGAAACCGTCCAGTTGTTCACGTAGCGGCGACAACAGGCTGTTCAGGCTCTGACGGTTTTGCTCATCAACCCGGCGATTGCTGTGCTCAAAAATACGGTTGGCGAGGTTTTCAAACTGCTCACTGAGGCGCTGCTCGCTGTTAATCATCTGGCGAATTTTATCGTCAGCATGTTGCTGTGCAGCTTCCATCCGCGTGGTTACTTCACGCAGATCGGCCTCCAGAGAGGTGTTAATACTTTGCAGGCTGCGCACTTCGTTATTGAGTAACTCGCACTCAGCGCGCCAGTGCTCGCTTTGAGTAATTTGTTGTTTTGCCGCGCTTAACTCCGCGACCATCTCTTCACGTTCAGCTAATTGCTCGGCTTTTTGCTGCGCATGTTGATAACTGGCAAACAGCCAGCCAATTGCCACACCCACCAATGCAATAACTGCGTAAACCATGATTGAGAAATCCACAACGCCTCCTGACGCAACAACTTACCCGCACAAAATAGAATTGTGCTGTACAAACGTCCAGTTTGAAAGAAGTTTCCTGCGAGGCGCTACGCAAAACGATCGTTAATTTTCATTATTTTATCCCACAATATGAGATGGAGTTTATATTGTGGGATATATCACCTTTTCCCCACGTCATTATGTGGAACACTTCAGCAATATCATCAGGAGAAACGTATGGCAGAAACCTCTTCAACCACCGCAGGCGCACAAACGTTATTACGTGGACTGGCGGTTCTTAATGCTGTTTATAACGGCTGCCATGACCTAAAAAGTATCGGCGAGTTCACCGGCACGACCCGGAGCACAACCCATCGTTTAGTCACCGTTCTGGTGGAACAACGTTACCTGCGCCATGTCCCAACGCAGGGCTACCAACTGGGTGCCAAACTGATCGAATTCGGTGCCAGAGCACTGGAAAGCACCTCGCTGTACGAAATTGCCCAGCCCGTTTTGCAACGCCTTGCCCGTTACACCCTGGACACCGTGCATCTGGGGATCGTTGAAGGCGACGAAGTGCTGTATCTGGAGAAGATCAACAGTCAGCGCGGGCTGGAAATGCGCTCACGCCCAGGCCATCGCATGCCACTGGCAATCACCGGCATCGGCAAGGCATTGATCCTCAACCGAACAGAAGAAGAGTGGCGCACGCTGTTTAAGACCTGTGGTGATGAAACAAAAACTGGGCGCATTTATTCAGAACATGCGTCGTTATGCCGCCAGTGGTTTTGCTTTTGATCTGGAAGAGAACGAGCCGACTATCCGTTGCGTTGCAGCGCCGGTTTACAACGCCCGGGATGAAATTGTGGCGGCTATTTCTGTCGCCAGTACCACCACGTATATGTCGCTGGCGCGTCTGGAAGAACTGGCACCTTACGTCAAATCCTGTGCAGAAGAGATATCCGCTGAACTGGGCTGGGGTAAGCACGTCCGCAAAGATAAATAAACCATGATTAAAGGAAACGACTAATGCCGGGAGCACCCTCATTTATTGCCCTGGACTGGGGAACGTCATCGCTTCGGGCATGGCGTTTTGGCGAATCACCAAATCCACAAGAAAAACGTGAATTCCCCTGGGGATCATGAAATTACCCTCCCAGGCAGCAACACGTGAGGACGCTTTCCACGATACGTTTTTACGTGTCTGCGGCGACTGGCTGGCACAAACCCCATGCCCGGTACTGGCTTGCGGCATGCTCGGCAGTGCGCAAGGGTGGCAACCAGCAGCTTATTTACCTTGCCCGGTCACTCTCGAGGGTCTGGCGAAGCAGTTGACGCCTGTTATCCACCAGCAGCAGACAATGCTGCACATCATTCCTGGCGTGATTAAAGAAGGTGAAATGCCCGAAGTGATGCGTGGCGAAGAGACACAAATCTTCGGTGCTATCTCGATGGAACCGGCCCTGCAAAACGCGATCCATCAGGGTATGCCAGTGCTGATAGGCTTACCCGGCACACATGCGAAATGGGCAGTAGTTGAAAACAACACCATTACCGATTTCCGAACCTTTATGACGGGCGAGTTATTTGATGTTTTATCCCGCCATTCGATTCTCGGTGCCACCATGCATCCTGGAGATGAACCGCACTGGGATGCCTTCACCCACGGGCTGACAGCAGCACAAGAGCATCATCAGACCGGATTATTATCGACGCTGTTTTCGACCCGTTCGCGCCTGCTGACCAGTAATCTTACGTCGTCCTCGCAGGGGGATTACCTTTCCGGATTACTGATAGGCCATGAATTATGTGGTCTGGCATCCAGTTTGCTACGTGATTTACCCGCCACAACACCGATCGCCTTAATCGGTAGCGCAAATCTGAACAGCCGCTATTCACAAGCATTCAGCCACGTTTTTCCCGACAGACAGATACACGCCATTCCTAATGCCACTGAACAGGGATTATGGCGAATCGCCCACGCTGCCGGGTTACTGTCCACCAACGCCAGGGAATGTACCCATGCCATTTAAGACGCTTTTGCAAAAAACCGGGTTAGTCGCCATTTTACGCGGCGTGAAACCGGATGAGATTGTCGCCATCGGTGAAAAACTGTACGCCGCCGGATTCCGCCTGATTGAGATTCCTATGAACTCGCCGGAGGCGTTGCAAAGTATCAGTTTACTGCGCGACGCCCTGCCTAAGGATTGCCTGGTCGGAGCCGGAACTGTGCTTTCGGTAGAGCAGGTGGTTGCGGTTAAAGAGGCTGGGGGCCAGATTATCGTGATGCCGCATTGCGATACTGCGGTGATCCGTCGCGCCCGTGCGCTGGGTATGTATTGTGCGCCTGGCGTCGCCACGCCCACCGAAGCCTTTGCTGCCATTGAACATGGTGCTAATGCCATCAAGCTGTTCCCGGCTGAACAAATTACGCCAGAAGTTACCAAAGCCTGGCGTGCGGTTATTCCACAATCCGTTCCGATGTTACCGGTTGGCGGTATCACACCGGAAACCATGGCGCGTTATCTGAGCCACGGCGCAAACGGCTTTGGCCTCGGTTCTGCGCTATATCACCCCGGCATGACGCCAGAGCAAGTCTATGAAAATGCAGTACTGTTTATGAACGCATGGAACAATTTAAATAGCAACTAACTGATAAATAAGGATATAAAAGCAATGATAAAACATCTTACCTTACCGAAAAAAATGGCTGCAATGGTACTTCTTGCAGGCGCTGCCCTCAGCACTGCACCTGTACAGGCGGCTTCCTGGCCAACCAAACAGATCGAGTTAGTCGTACCCTACGCGGCCGGAGGCGGTACGGACCTGGTTGCCCGAGCCTTTGCTGATGCCGCCAAAAACCATTTACCCGTCAGCATCGGGGTTATCAATAAACCTGGCGGTGGTGGCGCTATCGGCCTGAGTGAAATCGCCGCTGCCCGCCCTAACGGTTACAAAATTGGTTTAGGCACGGTTGAACTGACCACCCTTCCCAGCCTCGGAATGGTGCGTTTTAAAACCAGCGACTTCAAACCCATCGCCCGTCTGAATGCGGATCCGGCGGCTATCACCGTCCGTGCTGATGCGCCGTGGAATAGCTATGACGAATTTATGACTTACGCCAAAGCGAATCCCGGAAAAGTACGCATTGGTAACTCAGGCACCGGAGCTATCTGGCATCTGGCGGCAGCTGCACTGGAAGACAAAACGGGTGCGAAGTTTTCTCATGTCCCGTATGACGGCGCAGCCCCTGCCATTACAGGCCTGTTAGGCGGGCATATTGAAGCGGTTTCCGTAAGCCCAGGTGAAGTTATCAATCATGTGAAAGGCGGCAAGCTGAAGACACTGGTAGTGATGGCGGATGAGCGAATGAAAACCATGCCTGACGTCCCGACGTTAAAAGAGAAAGGCGTTGATCTCTCCATCGGCACCTGGCGCGGCCTGATTGTGTCGCAAAAAACGCCGCAGGATGTGGTGGATGTTCTGGCAAAGGCAGCAAAAGAGACGGCTGAAGAGCCTGCATTCCAGGATGCACTGCAAAAGTTGAATCTCAACTATGCATGGCTTGACGCTGCCAGCTTCCAGACCCAAATCAGCGAACAGGAAAAGTACTTTGACGAGTTGCTGACTCGCCTGGGCCTGAAAAAATAAACCTGAGGTACGGTTGATGAACACAAAACAGTCTGTTGCTCAACTCGCCGTACCGCACCGCAAGCGCCTTTCATCAACGATGGTGGTGGCGCTGTTACTTTGTGTGGTTGCTGGCGCGGTGATGATTAATGCCGCTGATTTTCCAGCAACTGCCATTGAAACGGATCCCGGTGCAAGTGCCTTCCCTACCTTCTATGCCTGTGCCCTGATTGTGCTCGCTGTCTTGCTGGTGATACGCGATCTTTTGCAGGCAAAACCAGCCTCTTGCGCCAACGCACAGGAAAAACCGGCATTCAGGAAAACGGCAACAGGAATTGCGGCAACCGCGTTTTATATTGTGACGATGAGCTACTGCGGTTATCTCATTACTACTCCTGTTTTCCTCATCGTCATTATGACGTTGATGGGCTACAGGCGATGGGTACTCACACCGGGTATTGCGCTGCTGTTAACGGCAATCCTCTGGTTGCTGTTTGTCGAAGCGTTACAGGTGCCATTGCCTGTCGGCACATTTTTCGAATAACAGGGGCCAGCAATGTTTGAAAGTGAACTTTTAACTCAGGGTTTTTCGACATTACTCAATAATCCTCAGGCGCTGCTGTTTGCCACTTTTGGGGTGATGCTGGGTATTGTGATTGGCGCTTTGCCTGGTCTGACAGCGACCATGGGTGTGGCGATTTTGCTGCCTTTCACCTACGGCATGGAGCCTGTTTCTGGCTTGTTGATGATTTGCGGCGTCTTTTTTGGTGGCGTCTACGGTGGTTCTATCACCGCAATTTTGCTCAAAATTCCCGGAACGCCTGCCGCCGCAGCCACCGCTATTGATGGTTATGAGCTGACGAAACAGGGAAAAGCAGGGCTGGCATTGAGTGCCGCCACGTTCTCTTCCTTTAGTGGCGGAACGCTCAGCATTATCGTGCTGATGTTTCTCTCTCCGGTACTTGCCAGTTGGGCGCTGAAATTTAGTGCCTCGGAGTCCTTCGCCCTGCAACCTTCGGACTGAGCATTATTGCCAGTATTTCCGGTGAGTCACTGATTAAAGGGCTGATTGCCGGGGTTGGCGGATTGCTGATCGCAACGATAGGCCTTGATCCAATGGGCGGTTTTCCACGGTTTACAGGTGGATTTGTGGAGCTGATGAATGTGCCATTTATCCCGGTGATGATTGGTTTATTTGCTGCTTCAGAAGCATTCCGCTCTATGGAGCAAAACCAGCAAATTCGTCAGGGGGCGAAGGTGGCTATCGGCAGTCTGTTACTGCCCTGGCAAACACTACGCCGCATTGCATTAACCATTTTGCGCTCATCAGGATTAGGGGTTTTTATCGGCATGATCCCCGGTGCGGGGGCGGATATTGCAGCTTTTGTTGCCTATAACGAAACTCGTCGTTTCAGTAAGACACCAGAAAACTTTGGTAAGGGTGAAATTAAAGCTGTGGCCTCCTGTGAGGCAGGCGCGAATGGCTGCACCGGTGGCGCATTGTTACCTATGCTGACGCTGGGGATCCCTGGCGATGCGGTAACCGCCATCATGCTGGGCGCGTTAACGTTACAGGAATGCAACCAGGCCCGCTGATGTTTACCGACCACGGCGATATGGTTTATACACTGTTTGTCGGCATGATCTTCTGTTACTTCATGCTACTAGTTCTTGGACTGCTCTCTTTGAAAGTCATCGGTAATGTGGTGAAAATTCCCGGCAATATTCTCACACCGATGATCCTCGCACTTTGTGTGGTCGGGACTTATGCGTTGAACAATAGCCTTTTTTGATGTTGGCATTATGCTGATTGCAGGCGTGGTGGGCTATTTCATGCAGAAAGGAGGATATCCGGCATCACCCGTAGTGCTGGCATTGATTATGGGGCCAATGGCGGAAAGTAATTTTCGCCGTGCGCTGTCGCTTTCTGGTGGGTCACTCGACTTTCTGTATACCCGACCGATCACTCTGGCATTGCTGACTCTGGCAGCCTTTACGCTACTGACGCCAATAATCCGCAAAATAATGCGTTTACGGCGTCAATAACTGATATCGCTCCCCGAAGTTGGGGAGCGTTTTTTATTTCAGCAGACGACGCGCAGCTTCCACCACGATTTTCACCGCGTGGCTTTCGGTTTGTTTCATCGTCTCAGCATTAGGGATCTCTTGCTGAGTACGGTTCACGATAACCCCCGCGACCATACCGGCACGCAGGCCCTGACTTGCACACATGGTCAGCAGGGTTGCAGATTCCATTTCATAGTTCATTACGCCCATCGCCTGCCACTCTTCCATAGAACCTTTAAAGTGACGAACTACGCGACCAGAGTAAGTATCGTAACGTTCCTGACCCGGGTAGAAGGTATCAGAAGAAGCCGTCACACCAACGTGAGTGGTGGCACCAATTGACTTCGCCGCTTCAACCAGCGCAGTCGTACATTCGAAATCAGCGACAGCCGGGAATTCCAGCGGTGCGAAGTGCAGGCTCGCGCCGTCCAGACGAACAGACGCCGTGGTAACCAGGACATCACCCACATTAATATGCGGCTGAATAGCGCCCGTTGTACCGATACGCAGGAAGGTGCGAATGCCCAGCTGTGCCAGCTCTTCAACAGCAATAGAGGTAGACGGGCCGCCGATACCGGTAGAGCAGACGATAACAGGTTTACCATCCAGCTCTGCACGCCAGGTGGTGAATTCGCGATGAGATGCCAGCTTAACCGGCTTATCCATCAGCGCGGCGATCTTTTCCACACGATCCGGGTCGCCAGGGACGATGGCAAGCGTAGCCCCTTGTAAATCGTTTTTAGTGAGGCCGAGATGAAAAACATCAGACTTGGACATATACAACTCCTCTGTGAATCGGTTTAGTCAGAAGAAGCAAAAAAGACACTTTACCGAAGGGTTTAACATTTTTCGTGATACTCATCACCATGACGAAAATGCGTTGCATAAATTTACCCGCCAAAAAGTGATGCAAATCACATAAATCACTCTTCATTCTGCAGGACTGCATAAAAAGATGAGCCGATTCAGGCAATGTGATTTGTTGCATGCTGACTATAGTTAACATTGCGCAACATTTTTATATAAGGGTACGGAGAATACCATGGCAACAACACAACAATCTGGTTTGCACCTGCTGCATCGCCTCTCGCTTCGACCATCGTTCAGACTCCGGACGACGCGATTGTGGCGGGCTTCACCTCTATCCCTTCACAAGGGGATAACATGCCTGCTTACCATGCCAGACCAAAGCAAAGCGATGGCCCACTGCCAGTGGTCATTGTAGTGCAGGAAATTTTTGGCGTGCATGAACATATCCGCGATATTTGTCGCCGTCTGGCGCTGGAGGGGTATCTGGCTATCGCACCTGAACTTTACTTCCGCGAAGGCGATCCGAATGATTTTGCCGATATCCCTACGCTGCTTAGCGGTCTGGTAGCAAAAGTGCCTGACTCGCAGGTGCTGGCCGATCTCGATCATGTCGCCAGTTGGGCGTCACGCAACGGCGGCGATGTTCATCGCTTAATGATCACCGGATTTTGCTGGGGTGGGCGCATCACCTGGCTGTATGCTGCGCATAATCCACAACTGAAAGCAGCGGTGGCATGGTACGGCAAATTAACCGGCGATAAGACGCTGAATTCACCGAAACAGCCTGTTGATATCGCAACCGATCTTAACGCGCCGGTTATCGGCTTATATGGCGGCCAGGATAACAGCATTCCGCAGGAGAGCGTTGAAACGATGCGCCAGGCGCTGCGGGCAGCAAACGCGAAAGCAGAGATTATCGTCTACCCGGATGCCGGGCATGCGTTCAACGCCGATTATCGTCCGAGCTATCATGCCGAGTCTGCGAAAGACGGCTGGCAGCGAATGTTGGAATGGTTTACACAGTATGGTGTTAAAAAGTAACGCCATAGTCGCTAAATCTGATGATTAAGCTCACACAATTTCAACGATTTTTTTAATCTCAAAACCATACAGCATCAAAAAATTTGTTGCTGTATGCCACTCTTTGACTCCCTTCACATTCGTCATCACACCACCTGCTGAATGCAAAAATTTCGTTGCTGTGCGGCAAACTTTTTTCCTGTTTTGTGCCGCTTTTCTCCTGAATACTCGTTCTCAGAACAACTGGATCGTTTAAACATCAGACAGGAGATTTACCATGACGCAATCCATTTTTCAGGCTCAACCCTTTGAATTACCTTTTGATCCGCGCACAACTGCACTGGTCATGATCGACATGCAGCGTGACTTTGTCGAAGCCGGGGGCTTCGGTGAGGCACTGGGCAATGATGTTTCACGGGTACGCACGGCTATCGCACCATGTACAGAGGTGCTGGCAGCCGCACGTCAAAAAGGAATTATGGTTATTCATACTCGTGAAGGCCATCGTGCAGACTTAAGCGACTGCCCGCCAGCCAAACTGACGCGCGGCGGAAAAACCTTTATTGGTGAACCAGGACCGATGGGACGCATTCTGGTCAGAGGTGAAGCAGGTCATGACATCATTCCTGAACTGTACCCGGTGGCAGGCGAACCGGTGATTGATAAGCCTGGCAAAGGCGCGTTTTATCAAACCGACTTACATCTGATTTTGCAAAACCACGGTATCAAGACGCTGATAGTTTGTGGTGTTACAACCGAAGTTTGCGTAACCACCACCGTGCGCGAAGCAAATGATCGTGGCTATGAATGCATTATCCCGGAAGATTGTGTCGGCTCCTATTTCCCGGAATTCCAGAAATACGCCCTCGAGATGATCAAAGCACAAGGTGCCATTTTCGGTTGGGTTACTGATTCCAAAGCCATTATTGCAGGCCTGAAGGTTAACACCGATGGTACAGGTTACGCTTTGCGCATCGTCGTTGGGATATCTTTTCCCGCAGAATGAAACGCAAGATTTACGTCTACATAGCGCTTTTAAACATGCGGTAAATCTGTATTCAGACGCGGGAACATTCATCACTCTGTTGTGTGCGCAAACGTATCTGAATCTCCCTGATGCAGCCAGAGTCTGGCTACCTGAATGTTGGGACTGGCGAAGAGAGATTGCCCATTCAGATCCCATTCAGTTAACCCCAGTGCTTACTGCGGACACCTCGATTTTGTGTGGCGCTCGAAAACGCAACGCTCTGGCAGTCGCCATTTGTGGGGGGAATGCTGACACTTGAGGCATTCCCTTTGGTTTTCCAGCACTACCCAACGATGGCATCGCAACGGCTTTTATTTTGTCTGGAACATAACGTTCAAAGCACATTGCACCTGCCGGATAGTCTCACGCACCAGGGATTAGCGATTATGGAGCATCCAGATGCGCTGGAACGCCAGGTGCCACAACTGATCGGCTTTGGTAAAGGCTTAACGCCCGATGGAGATGACTATTTGTTGGGCTATCTGGCAGCACTCTGGTTATGGCAACTCCCCCTGCACCACTTGCCGATCATCAATACCGGTTGCAGCAGGTAATTGATCAACATGCGCACAACACCACGGATATCAGTCGTCATTATCTGGAGCGTGCGCTTCAGGGACATTTTTCAGAACCGATTTGCCAGTTACTCGCACAACTGGTTGGGAGTGCATCGGCAATGACAATCGCATCCTGTGCAGAACAGGTCATGCAATTTGGCGCAACGTCAGGAGTAGATTGCCTTGCAGGAATGCTGCATGGCTTTCGAACCCTGAACACCATGAATTGATTTCAACCTTTTCTCCCGTAGCCCGTTTATGGGGCTACACGGGGATACTTTGCCCGAATTTTGCTATCGGGCGGAATGAAACAGGCGTAACAGCATGAAAGTTAAATATAAAGTTTTCAGTAATCTTTATCAGGACTCAGTTTCTCTGATGCAGATTTCCGCGCAAATCAGCAAGTTGCCCGGTATTCAACAGGCCTCGGTCGTCATGGGAACGCCCAATAATCTCGAACAATTGCGCGATGCGGGTCTGGGTAACGAAATCAACGCCAGTCCCAATGATTTAGTGATTGCAGTCATGGGTGAAGAAGATATTTGCAATGAAGCACTGGTACTGGCCCAGCAACGTCTGACCAGCAAACCCGATGATGAAACGGATAGTGGCATTAAATCACCGGAAAAGGTCAGCCTGAAATGGCACTGGAAGCCGAGCCCGAAGCCAACCTGGCACTCATTTCTGTACCGGGAGACTACGCCGCCGCCGAAGCAATTAAAGCGTTAAACCTCGGAATGAACGTGATGATGTTCAGCGATAACGTCAGTATCGTGCAGGAAAAATCCATCAAAACGCTTGCCCGAGAACGTCAGCGCATCGTAATGGGACCTGACTGTGGAACCGCCATTGTTAACGGCATTCCGTTAGGCTTCGCTAATGTGGTGAAACGCGGAGCAATTGGTGTTATTGGCGCGTCAGGCACCGGGCTACAGGAAGTGACTTGCCGAATCGACCAGCTCGGAGCGGGTATTTCTCAGGCGTTGGGAACAGGCGGACATGATCTCAGTGAAGAGATTGGTGGAATATCGATGCTCTTCGCTTTAGATGCGCTGGCGCAAGACGATGAAACTCGCGTGATTGTGCTTATTTCAAAACCGCCTTCACCGATCGTTGCCCGGACTATTCTGGAGCGTGCCGAGGCTTGTGGAAAACCCGTGGTGGTGAATTTCCTCGGTGCGAATCCGCATGATCTGGCACGTCCCAATATCACTGCCGCCACCACACTTGCCAGCGCCGCAAATATCGCCGTGGCGTTACTGAATGATCAACCAATTCCGACTATCGAGACCGAAATTTCCTGCGACGATCTCACAATGTTACAAAACGCCTGCCAGCGCCTGCCAGCCCATCGCCAGGCGATACGCGGTGTTTTCGCCGGAGGAACCTTCTGCTACGAAGCGCAACTTATCTGCCAACAAAAGGGATTCAGCGCAGCCTCCAATACGCCAGTTGCGGGTAATCGTGCTCTGGCAAATATCTGGCAAAGCGAAGATCACACGTTGATCGATATGGGCGACGATGATTTCACCCGTGGCAAACCGCATCCAATGATCGACCCGACTCTGCGCAATCAACGTCTGCTCAACGAACTCAACGACTCACACACTGCCGTCGTGTTATTCGACCTGGTACTTGGTTATGGCGCTTCCGCTACACCTGCCAGCGAATTACTGGACCAACTTTCACACATCGACATGAATAACGCACCGTTGCTGATTGCGCACGTTTGCGGAACGGAAGCTGATTCGCAAATACGCAGTCAGCAGATAAGCGCACTACAAAATGCGGGCATCATCATTGCCAGCAGCAATGCACAGGCGGCGCTATGGGCCAGCGCCGTTGCGCAGACTCAGTTGCAGAAAAAGGGGCTAAACGCATGAATACCTTATTTAATCAGCCTTTGAAGGTCGTGAACGCGGGACTACACAGTTTTGCTGACAATATTCAACATGCCGGGGGAAGCGCAATTGCACTCAACTGGCAGCCACCAGCACAAGGCGATATTGACGCTGGATTGATCTGGCATCGTTGCTACGTCATCCCCTGGTAGAAAATGCCAACCAAATCGCCATGACACGTTATCTCGAAGCACAGCCCGTGCTGGTGGATGTCATGCTCGCTAAAGAGGCCATTCCAGCAATGGCTGAACAAAAACGTATTTTGCACTCTGGCCCGCCGATTGCCTGGGAAGAGATGTGTGGTCCGGTAAAAGGGGCGATTATTGGTGCCATGCTGTACGAAGGTTGGGCCACCAGCCAGCAAGACGCTGAAAACCAAATAAACGCAGGCGAAATCGACCTTGCCCCTTGTCATCATTATCACGCGGTTGGCCCAATGGCAGGCATCATCAGCCCGTCGATGCCGTTATGGGTGGTAGAAAACAAAACCAACGGCCATCGTACTTTTAGCAATTTCAATGAAGGTCTGGGTAAGGTTCTCCGTTTTGGCGCCAATAACGATGAAGTTCTCAATCGTCTGGCCTGGATGCGCGATGAACTGGCGCCGGCAATGAAAGCAGCAATCGCACAACACGGCGAGCTGGAACTCAAGCCATTAATGGCGCAGGCGCTGCATATGGGGGATGAAGTTCATAACCGCAATGCTGCCGCTACCGGTTTGCTGATTAAGCGCCTGCTCCCGGCATTGCTGGCCAGCTCTCTTCCACAGGAACATATCCAGCGCGTCGTGGCATTTATCACCGGTAACGATCACTTCTTCCTCAATCTGTCGATGGCCGCCTGTAAAGCAATGATGGATGCCGCCGCCAATGTACCGTTCAGTTCAATGGTTACGGTGATGGCGCGTAACGGGGTGAATTTTGGTATTCGGCTTTCCGGTACTGGCGATCGCTGGTTCCAGGCTCCTGCCAATGCCGTTGAAGGTCTGTTCTTCCCCGGATTTGGCGTTGACGACGCTGCTGCTGACCTGGGTGATAGCGCAATTACTGAAACCGCAGGTGTGGGTGGCTTCGCGATGGCGTCGTCTCCGGCGATCGTCAAATTTGTGGGAGGCACCCCTGCCGATGCCACCAATAACAGCCGTCGGATGCAAGCCGTCACCCTCGGCGGTAACCCCGCATTTACACTTCCAGCCCTCAATTTTGCCCCCACCGCAGCAGGGATTGATGCGCGTAAAGTGACCGATCGCGGCATTTTACCGGTCATCAATACGGGTATCGCCCACAAACAAGCGGGGGTCGGGCAAATTGGTGCCGGGATCACCACTGCGCCGATGGCCTGTTTTGTCGCCGCTGTACGTGCACTGGCGGAGATCGTCGCAAAGGAGAACCATCATGGTTAAGCCACTGGCTGTCGTCGCGGTTGGCGGCAATGCGCTCATTCAGGACGAGCAACGCAATAGTATTCCCGATCAATATGTTGCAGTGATGGAAAGCGTGCAGCATATCGTTGATATGGTTGAAGCCGGATGGGACCTGGTACTAACCCACGGTAATGGCCCGCAGGTGGGCTTTATTCTGCGCCGCTCTGAACTCGCCAGTAACGAAGTTTCTCCGGTTCCACTTGATTACGCCGTGGGTGATACACAAGGTGCAATTGGCTACATGTTCCAGAAAGCGCTGCATAACGAATTGGCTCGCCGTGGCATAAACAAACCGGTAATTGCCCTGGTGACACAAACGCGAGTCAGCCCACATGACGATGCTTTCGCCAGCCCCAGTAAACCAATTGGCGCGTTTCTCGATGAAGCAACGGCCCAACAACGCCAACAACAACTCGGCTGGACGCTGATGGAGGACGCCGGGCGTGGTTGGCGGCGTACAGTTCCCTCTCCTGCACCACTGGAAATTATTGAGCACGACACCATCGCTCACCTGGTGCGCCAGGGATATCTGGTTATTGCCTGCGGCGGCGGCGGTATTCCGGTGGTGCGAGACGGGCAACAACTGAAAGGTGTGGAAGCCGTGATCGATAAAGATCTGGCCTCCGCGCTGCTCGCCAGTCAGTTAGGCGCAGATCTGCTGGTGATCCCCACCGGTGTAGAAAAAGTAGCGATTAACTTTGGTACACCACAACAACAGTGGCTCGACGCTATCAGCGTTGCCGAAGCGCAAACGCTGTTGCGGGAAGGTCAGTTTGGTGTCGGCAGTATGCAACCCAAAGTGGAAGCCATTGTTGATTTCATCAATGCCAGCCAGCAACAAGGCAAACAGGCCAGCGGCCTGATTACTTCACCGCAAACCATAAAAGCAGCCCTGGCGCATCAGAGCGGTACATGGATAACCCTTTAATTCTCTGGAGAACACAATGACTACAACGCTTTTAGCCGTTAACGGAACGCTGATGCGCGGCCTGGAACTCAACCCAAATATGCAAAAAGCGGGCGGTATTTTTGTCCGTGAAGACCGAACTGACGCCCATTACCGGTTGTGGAGTATTAATGATCGCCATCCGGGAATGATTCGCGTGAATGAAGGAGGAACACACGTCGACGTAGAAATTTGGCAATTACCGCTGGCCAGTTTTGCCGCTCTGTTAATGAGCGAACCCGCTGGGCTGGCAATTGGCAAAATCAAACTTGCCGATGGTAGCGAAGTGCTGGGCGTACTGGCAGAAAACTGGCTGACCGAAGGCCAACGGGAAATTACAGAACTGGGTAGCTGGCGCAAATACACCGGGCATTTTCATACTGTGTAACGCGCATTTATAAAGGGAACATACTATGCGTAAAAAAGAAGAGAATCTGAATACGGCATCAGGATTGCGTATTGCCATGATTTTGCTGGGTATTGCCGTCACACCTGTGCTGTTGTCATCTTCAAGCCTCGGCAATCAACTTTCCAGCAGCAGTTTAATTAGCGTCGTATTGTTAGGCGGCGTCATTCTGACCTTACTTTCAGCCATCACCATTAGCGTGGGAGAAAAAGCCCGCCTGCCAACGTATGGCATTGTGAAATATTCGTTTGGCGAAAAAGGGGCCATCGCCATTAACATTTTGATGGCGATAAGTCTGTTCGGCTGGATTGCCGTTACCGCCAATATGTTTGGTCATTCGGTACATGACTTACTGGCTCAACATGGACTGGAAGTTCCACTGGCACTGTTAGTGGCGGCTGGCTGTGTCATTTTTGTCGCCTCTACGGCATTTGGCTTTACCGTTCTGGGAAAAATTGCCCAGGTTGCCGTGCCGGTTATCGCGCTGGTGCTGTGTTACATCCTCTATGTGGCAACCCATACCGAAGTGGCAGTACCAGCGGCGATTGTGGAGATGAATACAGGTGTCGCCGTTTCCACCGTTGTTGGCACCATTATTGTGCTGGTTGCCACACTGCCTGATTTCGGTAGTTTTGTGCATAACCGCAAACATGCGCTGATTGCCGCAGGCGTGACGTTTCTGGTTGCCTACCCTCTGCTCTACTGGGCGGGTGCAACGCCGAGCGCCATTAGTGGTCAGGGATCTTTACTGGGTGCGATGGCGGTATTCGGTGCGGTTCTGCCTGCGGCGCTGTTGTTGATTTTCGCCTGCGTCACCGGTAACGCGGGCAATATGTTCCAGGGCACGCTGGTGGTTTCCACACTGCTTACCCGCTTTCCCAAATGGCAGATTACCGTGGCGCTGGGTATCCTTTCCGCCATCGTAGGCAGTATGGATATTATGGCGTGGTTTATTCCGTTTCTGCTGTTCCTGGGTATCGCCACGCCACCCGTTGCCGGAATTTATATCGCTGACTTTTTCCTTTATCGCCGTAATGGCTATCAAGAGTCAGTGTTAGCCCAGGAGTCACAGATTAAAGTGCTGACATTCGCAGCATGGATCATAGGCGCAGCGGTTGGCTTTATGACCGTAAAAGGCTTATTCACCCTGACGACGATCCCTTCGGTAGACTCGATTCTGGTGGCATGTATCGCGTATGCGATTCTCAGTCGGGCAAGTCAACACCGCTAATTCCTGGGTATACTCAGGCAATGATTACGGCTGAATCTGGAGAGATTCAGCCACTTTACCACTGACCAGGGAGCCTTATGTTCATCTCAGACGAAACGCTTCGTGTTATTCATCTGGTCGCCAGACACCAGAGCATTACCACCGCAGCCGAGCAGTTAAATAAAGTCCCTTCCGCCATCAGTTACACCATCAAGAAAGCGGAAGAGAGCCTGGGCGTTGAACTGTTCATTCGTAAGGGACGCTATATTGAATTATCGCCAGCGGGAAGTTACTTCATCGAACATAGCAAAACTATTCTTGGCGACCTGGAAGCATTAAAGCGCAACACAGTGCTGATTCACGATGGTATTGAGCGTGAACTGACAATAGCGGTAAACAATATTATTCCTGGTGATTTGCTGGTGGCATTTATTCGAGATTTTGAACGGCAATTCACATCAACAACACTGACGGTAGATCTTGAGGTATACAACGGCTGCTGGGATGCGCTGTACAGTAAGCGTGCTGATCTGGTCTACGGTGCTCCTCATGCAGTACCAAGCAGTGAAGGCATCATTAGCGAACCGGTCGGACAAATGGAATGGGATTTTGTCGTCAGCCCACTCCACCCACTGGCAGCGAAGCGGCATCCATTAGAAAACAGTGAATTGCGTCATTATCCAGCGGTTTGTATCCGCGATACCTCCGTTAACTTCCCCCCGATGCAAGCCTGGTTGTTGGAAGGACAAAAACCCATTTTTGTTCCTGACTTCGCTACGGCAATCGCCTTAATAGAACAAAACGTCGGTATTGGTTATATTCCACATCATCTGGCATTGCCGTTATTGAACAGCGGTAAATTGCTTAAAAAGCCAATGCGCGAACATAAACACGCCACCAAGTTATTTCTTGCCGCTCGTTCCGATGGTATGGGCAAAGCCTGTCAGTGGTGCATAGAATATTTAAGAAATCCGCAATTAATTTTCTGTTCCTGAAGATCCACATCATACCTGGCATACATAGCAAAATGGCTTCCGGTGTTGGAAGCCATTATTGTGCTGCAATTTACAATGACTCGTTAATACTCATCATCCCCGACGCAAATTCTGCGCCGCCTGCACCATGTTCGCCAGTGCCGCGCGGGTTTCTGGCCAGCCGCGCGTTTTCAGGCCACAGTCCGGGTTGACCCACAGACGCTCTGCCGGAATGCGTTTTGCCGCTTTCTTCAGCAAGGCTTCAATCCATTCCACGCTCGGTACGTTTGGCGAGTGAATGTCATAGACGCCAGGACCGATTTCATTTGGATAATCAAACTCTTCAAACGACTCCAGCAACTCCATGTCGGAACGCGAGGTTTCGATGGTGATGACGTCTGCGTCCAGCGCCGCAATGGAATCCATGATGTCGTTGAACTCGCAATAACACATGTGAGTGTGGATTTGTGTGTCATCTTTCGCCACGGCGGCGTTGATACGGAAGGCCTCTACGCCCCACTGGAGATACACATCCCAGTCGCTGCGACGCAGCGGTAAACCTTCGCGCAGAGCCGGTTCGTCAATCTGGATGATGCCAATTCCAGCGGCTTCCAGATCGGCCACTTCATCACGCAGCGCCAGCGCAATTTGTTTGGCGATGGTTTCACGGCTGACATCTTCACGCGGGAACGACCAGCAGAGAATAGTCACCGGGCCGGTCAACATCCCTTTCACCGGTTTATCAGTCAGGGATTGCGCATATTTTGCCCACTCCACAGTAATCGGTGCCGGGCGGCTAACGTCACCAATAACAATCGGTGGCTTCACGCAGCGGGAACCGTAGCTCTGTACCCAACCGTTTTGCGTAAAGACAAAGCCATCCAGATGCTCGCCAAAGTATTCCACCATGTCATTACGCTCGGCCTCGCCATGTACCAGCACATCCAGTCCCAAACGTTCCTGCTCAACAATGGCCTGCTTGATATGTTCCGCAATGCCCGTGCGGTAGTTATTGGCGTCGAGATTACCCTTTTTAAAATCCAGACGCAGGGTACGAATCTCCGTAGTTTGCGGGAAGGAACCAATCGTGGTGGTCGGCCACGCGGGCAGTTTAAAACGCGCACGCTGGGCTTCAGCACGCACTTCATAGACATTCGCACGCTGACTGTCCTGAGCGGTGATCGCCGCCAGACGCTTTTCTACTGCCGGATTATGTACACGAGTAGAGTGACGACGCGCCTGAATCGGAGCGCTCCACTCTGCCAGAGCCGCCGTATCACCACTGTTCAGCGCATCGCGCAGCAGTGCCAGTTCATGGCATTTTTGTAGGGCGAAGGCAAACCAGCTTTTCACTTCTGCATCAAGACGCGTTTCCACGCTCAGGTCGATGGGGCTGTGCAGCAGTGAGCAGGAAGATGCCACCCACAAATCACGTTTGCCGACAATGTCCTTAATTTGCGCATATTTCTCGGTAAGATCGGCGCGCCAGACGTTACGACCATTGATCAGACCCACAGACAGTAGCCAGTCAGAAGGCAGGCGCTTGTGCAGTTCAGCAACGTCATCTTTACCATGTACAAGGTCCACATGCAGCCCCTGAACAGGCAGCGCAGTAATCGTGTCGAGATTTGGTGTTACGCCTTCAAAATAAGTAGTCAGCAGCAGTTTCACCTGCCCCTGGAGCGCGTCGTAAGCGGGTTTATAGGCGTCCAGCCACGCCTGCGGTAGTTCCAGTACCAGCGCGGGTTCGTCGATCTGTACCCACTCGATGCCGCGTTTTGCCAGTTCTGCCAGCACTTGCTGATAAACCGGCAGAATGTCGTTCAGCAGGCTCAGGCGATCAAACTGTTCACCTTTCACTTTACCCAGCCACAGCCAGGTAACCGGCCCCAGCAGCACAGGTTTCACCTTGTGGCCCAGCGCCAGCGCCTCGTCCACTTCCTCCAGCAGCTGCGTCCAGGTCAGTTTGAACTGTTGGCCTTTAACGAACTCCGGCACCATGTAGTGATAGTTGGTGTTAAACCATTTGGTCATTTCCGCCGCCGCCGCAGGTTCGCCAGTCGGCGCACGTCCACGACCAATACGGAACAGGGTGTCGATATCTACCGAACCATCTTTGTTCTGGTGACGCGCCGGAACGTTACCCAGCAGCAGGCTGGTGGTCAGGACATGATCGTACCAGGCAAAATCACCCACCGGCAGCAGGTCGATACCTGCTTGCTTTTGTTGATCCCAGTGACGAGCACGCAGTTCACGCCCTACCGCCAGCAGTTCTTCACGCGTGGAGTTCCCCGCCCAATAACTCTCTTGCGCTTTTTTCAGCTCGCGACGCAGGCCAACGCGAGGGAAACCGAGGGTGTGATTAAGAATTGTCATTATATGCCCCTTATGGAATTTTTAGTATTTAGCCGTCCAGATGTTTACACATCCATAATTGGCGGTTACTGTATATTCCTCAAGCGCAAATTATTCATGCCGAAGTGAAGGACTTTCATGATCGAAGTAAAACACCTGAAAACGCTACAAGCGTTGCGGAACTGCGGCTCACTCGCAGCCGCTGCGGCGACGTTGCATCAAACGCAATCCGCCCTGTCTCACCAGTTTAGCGATCTGGAACAACGCCTTGGCTTCCGGCTATTTGTGCGTAAAAGCCAGCCGCTTCGCTTTACACCGCAGGGAGAAATCCTGTTGCAACTGGCAAATCAGGTGCTGCCGCAAATTAGCCAGGCACTGCAAGCCTGCAATGAACCGCAGCAGACGCGCCTGCGCATTGCCATTGAGTGCCATAGCTGTATTCAGTGGCTGACGCCCGCATTAGAAAATTTCCATAAGAACTGGCCGCAGGTGGAGATGGATTTTAAATCGGGCGTAACGTTTGATCCGCAGCCTGCGTTGCAACAGGGCGAGCTGGATCTGGTGATGACGTCCGATATTCTGCCGCGCAGTGGCCTGCATTATTCGCCGATGTTCGACTATGAAGTGCGTCTGGTGTTAGCACCTGACCATCCACTGGCGGCGAAAACGCGAATTACACCGGAAGATCTCGCCAGCGAGACGCTGTTGATTTATCCGGTGCAGCGTAGTCGACTGGATGTCTGGCGGCATTTTCTTCAGCCGGCAGGCGTCAGCCCGTCACTGAAAAGCGTCGATAACACCTTATTGTTGATTCAGATGGTTGCCGCGCGGATGGGTATTGCCGCGCTGCCGCATTGGGTAGTTGAGAGTTTTGAGCGCCAGGGTCTGGTGGTGACCAAAACCCTGGGCGAAGGCTTGTGGAGCCGACTGTACGCCGCCGTGCGCGATGGAGAGCAGCGTCAGCCGATTACAGAAGCATTTATTCGTTCAGCGCGCAATCACGCCTGCGATCATCTGCCGTTTGTGAAGAGCGCGGAGCGACCCACTTACGATGCACCCACAGTGAGGCCAGGATCACCAGCGCGCCTGTAATAAACGTTGGCCAGTGCGGCTGTTGGTGCCAGATAGCCAGGTTTACCAGCAGCCCTGCCGGAACGTGCATATTATTCATAATGCCCAGCGTTCCGGCGTCCACCTGCGTCGCGCCGTAGTTCCACATAAAGTAGCCAATCCCGGAAGCCACCACGCCAAGAAACACCAGAATGCCCCATTGCAACGTGGTTTGCGGCATTTTCTGTGCATTTCCCAGCAAGAACCATGCAATCACTGCCACCAGGAACGCGCCAAGATAGAACCACGCAAAGGCGTTATGCTGCGGCATCGGGCGAGTTTCCATCAGACGTTTGTAACCCACCATGCCGATGGCAAAAGTGATATTGGAGAGTTGCACCAGCAATAAGCCAGTCCAGAAATGGTCGGTGACCTGATCATAGCGAATAATCCCGGCACCAATCACCGCCAGCAAGGCGCTAAAAGCATAGCCCCAGCGCAGACGGCGCTTACTCATGATGTCATAAATCAGCGTGATGTAGAGCGGCGTCAGTACGGTGAACAGCAACAGTTCGGAGACCGTCAGGTAGAGATAGGCGCGGAAACTCAGCATATACATCACACCGAGCTGCATCGCGCCCACCAGCATATACAGGCCGACCGTTTTCAGGCTATTGCCACGGGTACGCAGAAACGGCAGAAAAACGAGTGCCGCCAGGCCAACGCGCACCAGAACCGCAAAATAGCTATCGACGTGCCCCGCAAGGTACTCGCCATAAAAGCTAAAGGAGAAGGCCCACAGAATCGTGGTGATGATAAGTAGCGCCACAATGGAAAACTCTTTGATTAACGAGTATCCATTGTAGCGAAGTATCAGGTTGACAACTGACCAAATAAAGAACGATTACGATAAATAGAGCTTACGCAGATAATGCGGCACTGCGTCCTCGGCGTTAGTACCAATCACTTCCAGTTCCGGATGCAGATCTTTCAGACGCTGGTGCGCACTGCCCATAATGCAGCCTTTCCCCGCCATCGACAGCATTTCGGCATCGTTCATCCCGTCACCAAACGCAATACAATCCTTCAGGCTGTAGCCCAGTTTCTTCGCCACTGCTTCCAGCGCATGGCCTTTTGACACGCCGCCCGCCATGACTTCCAGGCAGGTTAAGGTAGAGAAACTGACATTGACGCGATCGCCCCAGCGAGCGTTAATCGCTTGCTCCAGTGGCAGAAGTTTTTCATGGGAATCGCAGGTGAAGAACACTTTGCTGACGCCTTCCGGCTCCAGTAATCCCGGCTCATACAGCGCATATTTGAACACCGCTTCTTTAAAAAAGCGCATCTCTTCCGGGCGATGGCGATTCATAAACCATTCGTCGTCGCGATAAACATTAGTAATGATGTCCGGATTGTCGTTGACTACGCCAAACAGATCGCTGGCAATGTCGCGATCCAGGTTATGAGCAAAAATCAGATTGCCATCCAGATCGTGAACGCGCGCGCCATTGGAGGTAATCATGTAAGACTTAATCTCCAGATTATCGCGAATTTGCCCCACATCAACGTGGTGACGACCGGTCGCAAACACAAAGTTGATGCCGCGCGCGGTGAGCAGCTTCAGAGTTTCTTTGGCGTAAGGGGATAACGTATGGTCGGGAGAAAGTAACGTGCCATCTAAATCAGACGCAACAACCTGATACATAAGAAATTTAAACCTCTGTAGAGCGGTTTCCGCTGGGTGAGTTATGCCTGTTGAAAAAATCAACGATGGCGTGGAGCGCGACTGAGCGCATTGCGTCCTTTTCAAAAAGGATCTCATGGTACGCACCTTTAATTACCAACGGCCGTCCTCCTTCGACAGGATGGCCCGCAGCGGTGCGGAGTTCACAAAAACGGTCATGCATGCGGTTATCCACCACGCGTTCCTCTTCAGCTTGTAAGAGAAGCGTTGGCGTGGCGTCATCACCCGCACCGGCTAACACCTGTTCGCCAGCCAGAATACTTTCGCGTACCCAATGGTAGGTCGGCCCACCGACGCGAATCGTTGGATCATCAGCATAGAAGCGTAAGTTACGTCGATATCGCTGTCTGCTGTGGGTCAGTACGTTGATAGCAAACGGCAACGCGCGCCAGCGCCCGGTGCCTATTGCATAGCCATCACGGAAACGTGGATGCGCTTCGGCCCAGTTGAGGATCTGCCGTGCCATAAATGACGGCATACGAATCACGATCCCAAACATTGGCGCAGTTAGCGCAATGGCGTCACATACACCTGGATGGCGTTGCAGAAATAATGTGGAGATCGCACCGCCCATCGAATGTGCCAGTATATAACGTTTACGCCACGGACCGGGCTGAACCTCCTGTTGCCAGAATGCCGCCAGATCATCAACATAATCATTAAAGCGATTAACATGCCCGAGATGCGGATCGGCTAACAGGCGACCGGAACGTCCCTGCCCGCGATGGTCGATGATTAAGACATCAAACCCCAAATGGAACAGATCGTAGGCCAGTTCCGCATATTTTACGTAGCTCTCAATACGCCCCGGGCAGATGACTACCACCCGGTCATGGTGCTGTGCGCGAAAACGGACAAAGCGCACCGGAATGTCATCCACACCAGTAAATTCTGCTTCATCACGCTGACGCCAGAAATCAGTCAGCAGTCCCATGGTAAAAGCAGCAAACGCGTTTTCTCTTGTTTCCCAGTCTTTTTGCTGCTGAAACATCAGGTAATCTGCCTCTTAAACCACGTAAAATCGTTTTTTTAAGCGTGCCTGACACAACGCTGCGACAGTAGCGTATTGTGGCACAAAAATAGACACACCGGGAGTTCATCATGACCTTAGAATGGTGGTTTGCCTACCTGCTGACATCGATCATTTTAAGCCTGTCGCCAGGCTCTGGCGCAATCAACACCATGACCACCTCGCTCAACCACGGTTATCGCGGCGCGGTGGCGTCTATTGCTGGGCTTCAGACCGGACTGGCGATTCATATTGTGCTGGTTGGCGTGGGTTTGGGGACGCTATTTTCCCGCTCAGTGATTGCGTTTGAAGTGTTGAAGTGGGCGGGCGCAGCTTATCTGATTTGGCTTGGGATCCAGCAGTGGCGCGCCGCTGGCGCAATTGATCTTAAATCGCTGGCCTCTACTCAATCGCGCCGACATTTGTTCCAGCGCGCAGTTTTTGTGAATCTTACCAATCCCAAAAGTATTGTGTTTCTGGCGGCGCTATTTCCGCAATTCATCATGCCGCAGCAGCCACAACTGATGCAGTATATCGTGCTCGGCGTCACCACTATTGTGGTCGATATTATTGTGATGATCGGTTACGCCACCCTTGCTCAACGGATTGCTCTATGGATTAAAGGACCAAAGCAGATGAAGGCGCTGAATAAGATTTTCGGCTCGTTGTTTATGCTGGTGGGAGCGCTGTTAGCATCGGCGAGGCATGCTTAAAACTGGAATAAAGCTCACGTAAATTAATGTGCCTCGAGAGATTGTTACATCCGCGCTCGAGGCATCTCGTAATAAGCGTAATCTGTTAATTTATTTACTATTTACTTCTCTTTGTTAGTGCCAGAATGCCGCCATATTTCACCCACGGATGATGAAAAATGACGGAAGCAACGACACCACATGACGCAATCTTTAAGGCTTTTTTATCCCGACCAGAAACGGCCCGTGACTTTATTGAAATTCATCTGCCGCCTTCTTTAGTTAAACTCTGCAATCTTGATACGCTCCATCTCGAGTCCAGCAGTTTTGTAGAGGAAAACCTACGCCAGTATTACAACGACGTACTTTATTCAGTAGAGACGACGAAAGGGTGCGGATATATCTATGTGTTGATTGAGCATCAAAGTTCACCTGATGAAAATATGGCGTTCCGTATGCTTCGCTATGCTATTGCCACCATGCAGCGGCATCTTGAAGCGGGACATGATTATCTGCCTCTGGTGATCCCCATTCTTTTTTACCAGGGAAAGCGTAGCCCATATCCATGGTCAACAAACTGGCTCGATGGTTTTCCGGATCCGGACATTGCACGCGATCTCTATTTCCATGCTTTTCCGCTGGTTGATATTACGCTAATTCCTGATGACGAAATCATGCAACACCGCAGCATGGCCGCCTTTACGCTGGTACAGAAGCATATCCGTCAACGGGATATGACAACGCTGTTAGATAAGTTATCCCGCTTAATGATTCTGGGGCAGATGAGCGGACAGCAAATACGCATGTTGATAAACTACATGGCGCTGGTAGGTGAAGCACAGGATGTACGAACATTAGTACATGGTCTGGCACAACGAGTGCCTCAACAAGGAGAGGAACTGATGACTTTAGCGGAAGAACTTCGGCGCGATGCCCTTCTCAATGTCGCAAAAGCAATGCTACAGCGTGGCTTTGATTTGCAGTTGATTATGGAAATGACCGGGCTTTCTCAGGAAGACCTTTATCAATTGCAATCCTGATGTTATTCCCCCTGATAGCGTATCAGGGGAAGTGCTTAACGCGAAATAATCAAATGAATACCAAATCCGGCAAATAACGCCCCGGCAAAACCATCAATCCACTTCGCCAGACGTTGATAACCACGGCGCATTTGCGGCAGGGCAAACAGGCTGGCAACGACGGTAAACCACGCCAGTGTTTCGATAATAATCAACGCGAAAATGCCCCAGCGCTCAGTGGTGCCGACGTTATCGCCGACAAACAGCGAGAATACCGAACCAAAGTAGATAATCGCTTTCGGATTGGCGAGATTGGTCAGTAAGCCTTTCAGGAAACTGCGCCCGCTTTTTGCCAGTTCTACCTGTGGCGCAGGCGCAGAAACAACCTCTTTTTTCAGTGCACCGCGTAGCATCTGGTAACCCATCCAGCAGAGATACAGGCCACCGCCCACCATAATCAGCGTATGCAGCCAGGGCCATTTTTTCGATAATCAAATGTAGGCCAAGCAACGCAATCCCAGCCCAAACCATTACGCCGCAGGTAATGCCCAGCACGCCCATCATCGCTTCTTTACGGGAACGACTGACAGCGGTCTGAGAGACAAAAAAGAAATCGGGACCGGGGCTCATAAGCGCCACAATGTGCACCATGGCGACGGTGAGGAATAACATCAACATACATTAGACTCGCGGGGGAAACGTTTACGGAGTCTTCATCCTGGCACTTTTTATCCTGCTGACTACTCTTCGTCATCGCCATCGACATGCGCACGAATCAGCGCCATAAACGGTTTGTCAAAGCGTTCCAGCTTGCGCATCCCAACGCCGTTAACGCTGAGCATTTCGCTGGCAGTGATCGGCATCTGTTCCGCCATCTCAATCAAGGTTGCGTCGTTAAATACCACGTACGGCGGGACATTGCTTTCATCGGCAATCGATTTACGCAGTTTGCGTAATTTGGCGAACAGTTTGCGATCATAGTTGCCGCCGAACGATTTCTGCATCGCTTTCGGTTTGAGCGCCACGATACGCGGCACGGCAAGTTGCAAAGAGGATTCGCCGCGCAGCACCGGACGCGCAGCCTCTGTCAGTTGTAGGGCAGAATGCTGGGCAATATTTTGCGTCACCAGGCCGAGGTGAATCAGCTGGCGGATCACGCTCACCCAATGTTCATGGCTTTTATCACGGCCCATGCCATAGACTTTCAGTTTGTCATGACCATAGTCGCGGATACGCTGGTTATTAGCGCCACGAATCACTTCCACCACATAACCCATCCCAAACCGCTGATTCACACGACCAATGGTGGAAAGGGCAATCTGAGCATCGGTTGAACCATCGTATTGTTTCGGCGGATCGAGGCAGATATCGCAGTTCCCGCACGGCTCCTGCCGCCCTTCGCCAAAGTAGTTCAGCAGCACCAGACGACGGCAAGTTTGCGCTTCGGCAAACGCGCCCATCGCATTGAGTTTATGGCGCTCGATATCCTGCAATTGCCCCTGCGGCTTCTCTTCCAGACAACGGCGTAGCCACGCCATATCGGCCGGATCGTAAAACAGCATCGCTTCCGCGGGCAGGCCATCACGCCCGGCGCGACCGGTTTCCTGATAATAGGATTCGATATTGCGCGGAATATCAAAGTGGACCACGAAGCGGACGTTAGGCTTGTTGATGCCCATGCCAAACGCCACGGTCGCCACCACAATTTGCAGGTCATCGCGCTGAAATTTTTCCTGCACGTCGACGCGAATATTATTTTCCAGCCCGGCATGATAGGCCGCCGCGCTAATTCCCTTGCTTTGCAGGCGCGCAGCGGTGTCTTCGACTTTCGCCCGGCTGTTGCAGTAAATAATCCCCGACTTACCGCGTTGTTCCTGCACGTAGCGCATCAACTGATCGAGCGGTTTGAATTTCTCCATCAGCATGTAGCGAATGTTCGGGCGATCAAAACTGCTGATTTGAATCAGCGGATCGTTCAGCCCCAGCAGGCGCACGATATCCTGCCGCGTGGTGTCATCGGCTGTGGCAGTCAGCGCCATAAACGGGAGCGTCGGGAACCGCTGACGCAGCTGACCGAGGGCAGCGTATTCCGGGCGGAAATCGTGACCCCATTGGGAGATACAGTGCGCTTCATCAACGGCTAATAACACCGGATTCCAGTGCGCCAGATGCTCAAGGAAGTTATCCAGCATCAGGCGTTCCGGCGCGATATACAGCAGGCGGATTTGCCCGGTGCGACAGCCTGTCATCACGTCAAGTTGCTGCTCGCGGGTTTGCGTCGAGTTAAGGCACGCCGCCGCCACGCCGTTGGCTTGCAGTTGATCCACCTGATCTTTCATCAACGAAATCAGCGGTGAAACAACCACGGTAAGGCCGTTTAGCAATAAGGCAGGAATTTGATAGCAAAGGGATTTTCCGCCACCAGTGGGCATGACGACCAGGCAATCGCGACCGGAAAGTACGGTGTCGATAATCTCTTCCTGGCCGGGGCGAAACTGTTGGTAGCCAAAGGTTTCTTGTAAAACCTGTTTAGCCCCGGACTCCAGATTCAACACTTCCGCCTGCGCCACATTCACCCCGATTGCCTGAAATAAAAACAGGCGCTATTTTCAGCGCCTGCGCGAGAAACTGCAATGCTTTTAGTCTCTGAGAGGGTAATCCTGGATGCTGGATTCCAGATTTGCCAACCATTCATCAAAACAGGTCGTTTAGCATAACTCCCACACCAACGCGGGTCTGGTTGAAGTTATAGTCGATGAGCGATTCGCCATAGCCGCTGTAAACCTGAGTATAAAGGCGCACATGTTTGGTGATCGGGTAACTTAAGCCTAACTCCGCGCCGCCGTAGCCCGTGTTCCAGTTGTACTGTCCTTTCGCACTCAACACCGCATCACCGAGGTGATAGCCGATTTTAAGCTGGTAGTAACCCATATATTTGGTGATATCCGGGTTATCGTCAGTATTACCCACCACATACCACGGCTTCACCTCTACCAGCCAGTTACCGTTTTCTGCCATCAGGCGTGTATAAAGGCGGTTCCAGCTGCGGGAAGTCGGGTCTGAACGCCCGTTTGAGTCGTGGTTGTAGCCCATTTCCACATCGCGCAGCGTCCAGCCAGCAAAGTTGTAATCCGTGGCAAAACCGAGGAACAATTGCGGTTCGTAGTTAGTTTCACGAAACGGTGAAGACTCTTCGCTATTGGACAGTTGCCACCAGGATTTTTGCGTATAAGACGCACCCAACACCGAGTTCGGGCCTAAAATCCCACGCCACAGCGGAAACGCCAGGCTCAACTGAAACTTTACTTCATCCTTACGCGCATTTTCCGCCCAGTCGTAACTGGCAATCGCTTCTTTATTCAGATCGCTGGTTTGGGTATAGATGATGTAGTTGGTGTCATAAGGATAAAGGGTGAACGGATTGTCATGCTCCTGCAGCATATTGGCGATAATACTGCCACGCACCGCTGGCGCGTCATGCACCTCTTTCACCGTTGCCTCTTGTGCATATACTGCCATAGGCAACATAAACACCGGCAACAACCAGCCCTGCAGAGTCCGCATCGCTCGTGTTCTCCGTAACGAATTATTGATAAGGTGAATATTTTTCTGCGGGCTATTTTACATACTTAACTCCATAGCCGTTAGTTATCCCTTCCTAAAGTAGAAACCAACAACAAAGAAGCATAAAATCAACATTTCATTAACCAATGAAGTGTAAGGATGATATGTCTGCCGTACTGACCGCTGAACAAGCCCTGAAATTAGTGGGTGAGATGTTTGTTTATCACATGCCATTTAACCGCGCATTGGGGATGGAACTGGAGCGTTACGAAAAAGAGTTCGCACAGCTGGCCTTTAAAAATCAGCCAATGATGGTGGGTAACTGGGCGCAAAGCATTTTGCACGGCGGGGTCATTGCGTCGGCGCTGGATGTCGCCGCCGGTCTGGTGTGCGTGGGAAGTACCTTAACCCGCCACGAAACCATCAGTGAAGATGAACTACGCCAGCGGCTATCGCGGATGGGGACCATTGATCTTCGCGTCGATTATCTGCGCCCAGGCAGGGGCGAGCGTTTTACTGCTACCAGTAGTCTATTGCGTGCAGGCAATAAAGTCGCCGTCGCCCGCGTTGAATTACACAATGAAGAACAGCTTTATATTGCCAGTGCCACCGCCACCTATATGGTAGGTTGAAGACATAAAAGCAGGTAAACTGCTGTTACCAATTAAAAATGAGTATTCCCGATGGATGCAAAACAAACGCGGCAGGGCGTATTACTCGCTCTTGCCGCTTATTTTATTTGGGGTATTGCGCCAGCGTACTTCAAGCTGATTTACTACGTGCCCGCCGATGAGATCCTGACGCATCGCGTGATCTGGTCGTTTTTCTTTATGGTGGTGCTGATGAGCATTTGCCGCCAGTGGTCCTATTTAAAAACGCTGATTCAGACGCCACAGAAAATTTTTATGCTGGCAGTCTCTGCCGTGCTGATTGGTGGCAACTGGCTACTGTTTATCTGGGCGGTGAACAATCACCATATGCTGGAAGCGAGCCTTGGTTACTTTATTAACCCACTGGTGAACATTGTGCTGGGGATGATTTTCCTCGGCGAGCGATTCCGCCGGATGCAATGGCTGGCGGTGATTCTGGCGATATGTGGCGTGTTGGTTCAGTTGTGGACTTTTGGTTCACTGCCGATTATCGCGCTGGGGCTGGCGTTTAGTTTTGCCTTCTACGGCCTGGTACGCAAGAAGATTGCTGTTGAAGCGCAAACCGGCATGTTAATCGAAACTATGTGGTTGCTGCCCGTGGCGGCGATTTACCTGTTTGCTATTGCCGACAGCTCAACCAGCCATATGGGGCAAAACCCGATGTCACTGAATTTACTGCTGATCGCCGCCGGGATTGTCACTACAGTACCGCTGTTGTGTTTTACTGCGGCTGCGACACGCCTGCGTCTCTCAACGTTAGGCTTTTTTCAGTACATTGGCCCGACGCTGATGTTCCTGCTGGCTGTGACGTTTTATGGTGAAAAACCGGGTGCCGATAAGATGGTGACCTTCGCCTTTATTTGGGTGGCGCTGGCAATTTTTGTGATGGATGCGATTTATACGCAGCGTAGAACGTCCAAATAAAAAATAAATATATTCTGAAAAAATATGCCGACTCTTGCATGAGAGTGGGCATATTGCCATACTGACAGGAGACTCACACAAGGATGTAAAATTTATGTTGCGTATATTTATCCCAACATCTAACGGTAAGATTTCCAGACGTCGTTATATATTTTCATTTATTTTAATAAATTTCATTTTTGCCTTTCTTATTATCTTTTTTAACGATGGGGACGCAGGTTTTCTTGTTATTGTCTCTACCATCGCACTCCATTATCTCGTCATCAACATGAATTGCCAACGACTCCGTGATAGTGGTTTCATATATATAAAAACTTATGTTTTTGGTACATTAGCAGTATATATCATCTCTATCATCACAATGATAGCCGAACATTTTGATTGTTCAGGCAATGGTTCGATGATTTTTTTGATTTGTTATTTTTCCACTTTCAGTATGCTAATGCTTGCACCTACTGATTCATCAAAACAATAGTTATGGAGTATTTATGAGTAAGGAATATATGAACGATGGTTCATTAAGTGAAAAATGGAAATACCGATTTAACTTTTATGATCAACATGGCTTTCCTGGATTCTGGGGGCAACACCAGAATATAAAGCAGCATTTAAAACATTAAAAAGTAAGATAACGATTAACTATTCAAATGAATTTCATTGCTTTCTTCTGTTCCTGGATCTATTTATTTGTTCTGGGATTATGGAAAAAAGCAATTATAGTTCTATTACTTGGCATTCTATCTCTATTTGTTGGTGCACTAATTGGCGTTAACATTCTGGGAATTGCCGTAGCAGCCTATGTTGCTGTTAACACGAACAAATGGTTTTATGAGAAAGAGGTAAAAGGGTTAAATACCTGGAGCCTTTGAATAACAGGTGGCTTAGCCAGGCTAAGCCACCGCTCTAGTTTTTTACAACCAGTTCTTCCGCTTAAAGTACAGATACGGTGCCAGGCCCGCGAGGATCATAAAGATAATCGCGCCAGGGTAGCCGAAACTCCACTTCAGTTCCGGCATAAACTCAAAGTTCATGCCATCGCTGGAGGCAATCCGCGTAGGAAAAAGTTTCCTAATCGGTAAATTCAACATTTTGTTATTAACAATGAGCAAGACCAATCATTAACGACGTTCTCTTCAGAGATGTAATGAAAAAATGTGAAGTGTACTTCTTTTTTAAATATTTTTTTACCCTAGCATTTGTTCTCGAATTGATATTGAGCTTAAATATAACTAAGGCAAATGCAAATGAATAACATATTACTTCCGCCAATTAATATTCCCTGTACACTTTTCGAAACTATTAATTTATTCGATGATTTTTCTGCTGATGATATGCAATATGGTGATATGGTAGAACAAGACTTTCTCTCACTCGGCCTAAGCGATATCTCAGCAAAAGTTGATCCTTACCGACTTATTAAATACCATTTCCCTAGCCCAGGTTCTATTAATGTTGCTTTTAGTGCCTCAAGTTCCGGAACAAAAATATCACAACGTGAATGCACTGATATTTTATTTGCAGAAATGAAAGAACTAGCAAAAATGTTTTCCTTTTTTGGACAAAATAAAACACTTATCGAAGATCTGATTGAACATTTTAGATATGGAAATGGCAGCAATTTTCATAGCCAACAATTAAATTTATCTTTTCATGAAAAAATAAATAAATATGGTTATAATAGTCCAATACGGATAATCAAAGAATGTATCGAAAATGGCATTAATTCAACTCCCTCGACAGGATACCAACCTCTTATCCTGCAAAGCATTAAAACCAAATTACTTTCATCAAGACTAAATAAATTTAATGACTTCGAGGACAGTTTTAATGGCTTAGGAATCAGTGTTCATGATATTTCAGCTCAAAAAATATCTCTTTTAAGTTTTCAAAAATACGCTATAGGATGGAGTGCAACAATTCATTTTGTAGCACAGGACCACTTCGGTCTTGATGTAACTGATATCAAAAACAAGACTTACAGCAAATATAGATTTTTTCGCATATGGTTCTTTTTACAACGGCATAAAGACTTTGCTTTCAAACCTTTTTTCACCAATTTTAACACTATCGAAAGAATCGAAAATTATCTATGAAAAGCAAACTCCAGAAAATTATATTATATTTATTTCTTCTATGCTGCATCTATAATTTATGGACATTGCGTCCTGTACAGATTTTGTATACATACTCTGATGCTGGCAATTCAGTCTTTCTGGTCGTTGATCATCTGCCATGGACTGACAGCGATAAAATAAATTGGTATCTGAAGCATCAGAATGAAATTAAAAATCAACATCCCCTACCAGAAGGTAGTTGGCATACCTGGTATGTTATTGATATCGGTAATGGCTTCACTGACTATAAAAAATATATCGAAGGGCCGTATGAAGATCTCTACTGTTTCCCGACGATTAAGAGCAATGATAATTGCATCGTAAAAAACTATTTAATGGTTATTAATGAATATCCTTACCGTAATACTCATTTTTTTATTGCTGATAACAATGAGTATCAACTAACCCAGAAAATAAGATAGAGCGAGTGTTCAACCCGCATGACTTTGAAAAAGACAATTTTCAGCAATAAGCCGGATAAAGAACAATCTTTACCCGGCATTTATATTACAACCAGTTCTTCCGCTTAAAGTAGAGATACGGTGCCAGGCCCGCGAGGATCATAAAGATAATCGCGCCTGGGTAGCCGAAGCTCCACTTCAGTTCTGGCATAAACTCAAAGTTCATCCCGTAGCTGGAAGCAACCAGCGTCGGCGGCAGGAACACGACGGATACCACCGAGAAGATTTTGATGATGCGGTTCTGCTCGATATTGATAAAGCCCATCGCCGCCTGCATCAGGAAGTTCACCTTCTGGAACAGGGATTCGTTATGCGGCAGCAGGGATTCGATATCTCGCAGGATTTCACGCGCCTGCTCCAGTTGCCCACCCGGTAAACGCGCCTTGCGTACCAGGAAGTTGAGCGCACGCTGGGTATCCATCAGACACAGGCGAACTTTCCAGCCGATATCTTCCAGTTCCGCCAGCGTGGAGAGCGCCTCGTCGTACTCATCGCCCTGATGCCCTTCCATAATTACCCGGCTCAACTGCTCCGGTCACTGTAGATATTTTCAATTTCATCTGCCAACTGTTCGATTTTAGTTTCGAACAGATCCAACAGCAGCTCGTAGGCGTTACCGTCTACCATCGACTGGCTACGGGCACGCATACGATACAGACGAAAAGCGGGCAGTTCACGCTCACGCAGAGTAAACAGACGACCATCACGGATGGTAAATGCCACAGTGGAGTTACCCGCGTGATCTTCCGCATCTTCAAAGAAGAAGAAGGAGTGAATATGCAGGCCGTCATCGTCTTCAAAGAAACGTGCCGATGCTTCGATGTCTTCCAGTTCCGGGCGGGTTGCCAGGCTCTGACCAAGTTCAGATTGTACGCGCAGTCGCTCGTCGTCGTCCGGTTCGACAAGATCAATCCATACTGCATTTACAAGGGGTTGTGACTCTTCGACTTCCAGCCGGGTCAGTCGGTTATTTTCCAGTTGAAATGCGCTCAGCATGACCGGGACTCCCAATGCTTAAAATATCGGACAGTTCGGTGGGCACACAGAAACAAATTGGGTTTCAGACCATTAAACAGCCTGACTCAGCGCGACGGGAAAAATTGAGGTCGCTGACAACCGCTAAGGCTATCAGCAAAAGGGATAGCCTTAGGAGTTGATCCTGGATGACAGGATAGTGAGCCAGTATCTACTGGGTGTGTCCAAGGCGAATGTCCTCTTAGAGTGATCGTGCGCGCATGTTACGCCAGCAAAATTTTGCCGTCAACACGCAACAGAACACCACAGAACAATAGTTGAACTTCGCGCTTTTTGGTACTCGTCAAGGTCGCTAACAGGATAAAAAAATCCCACATCCAGGACCTATAATGGCGCATCGGCTACTCATTGGTAAAGGAATGATCACCTTGAATCTCAAACGGATTTTTCTCACCTTCACCTTACTTCCCTTGTTTGCTGTTGCCGCTGATGATTGCGCACTCTCAGATCCGACGCTGACCGTACAGGCGTATACCGTTAATCCTCAAACAGAGCGGGTGAAAATGTACTGGCAAAAAGCCAATGGCGAAGCGTGGGGAACGTTACATGCTCTGCTGGCGGATATGAATAGTCAGGGTCAGGTGCAGATGGCGATGAACGGCGGCATCTATGATGAAAGCTATGCGCCGCTCGGTTTGTACATCGAAAACGGTCAGCAGAAGGTGGCGTTAAATCTCGCTTCAGGTGAAGGGAATTTCTTTATTCGTCCTGGCGGCGTGTTTATGTCGCGGGAGATAAAGTCGGCATCGTTCGTCTGGATGCCTTTAAAACCAGTAAAGAGATTCAGTTTGCGGTGCAGTCAGGGCCAATGTTATTAGAAAACGGCGTAATTAATCCACGCATTCACCCGAATGTTGCCTCGCGTAAAATTCGTAACGGTGTAGGGATTAATAAACAAGGGAACGCCGTGTTTTTGTTGAGCCAGCAGCCGACAAATTTTTATGATTTTGCCTGTTATGCCAAAGCGAAACTGAACGTTGAGCAGTTGCTTTATCTTGATGGCACAATTTCACATATGTATATGAAAGGCGGGGCAATCCCGTGGCAACGCTATCCTTTTGTCACCATGATTTCCGTCGAGCGGAAAGGTTAAGCATTGTACACTCGAGGAGGCCAGACAAACTGGGACTGGCTACACAGCTGGAAAATCATCAGATAAATGAAGGGAAACAAAAATGAAAAAAACGCTCGCAACGTTATTTTTATTAACGTGTCTGGGATCATCATCCGCCTATGCGGATAACGCTTTGATTTTACAAACGGATTTTAGCCTGAAAGATGGTGCCGTCTCGGCGATGAAAGGGGTCGCATTCGGCGTTGACCATAATCTTAAAATCTTTGATTTAACACACGAAATTCCACCGTATAACATCTGGGAAGGCGCTTATCGCCTGTATCAGACTGCCAGTTACTGGCCGCAAGGTTCGGTGTTTGTTAGCGTGGTCGATCCGGGCGTAGGCACTGACCGTAAATCGGTAGTGCTGAAAACCAAAAACGGTCAATACTTCGTTTCACCAGATAACGGTACGCTCACTTTGGTGGCACAAACTCTGGGTATTGATAGCGTCCGGGAAATCGACGAAAAAGCTAACCGCCTGAAAGGTTCTGAAAAGTCATATACCTTCCATGGTCGCGATGTATATGCCTACACCGGTGCGCGTCTGGCTTCCGGAGTGATCACGTTCGAACAGGTGGGGCCAGAGCTTCCTGCAAAAGTTGTCGAACTTTCTTATCAGAAAGCAAAAGCAACAAAAGGTGAAGTGAAGGGCAATATCCCAATTCTCGATATTCAGTACGGCAACGTCTGGAGCAATATCAGCGACGAGTTGCTGAATCAGGCAGGAATCAAACTCAACGACACGTTGTGTGTGACCATTTCCGAAGGTTCCCAGCAAAAATACGCAGGGAAAATGCCATATGTCGCAAGCTTCGGCGATGTGCCGGAAGGCCAGCCGATGGTGTATCTGAACAGCTTATTGAATGTTTCCGTGGCGCTGAATATGGATAATTTTGCGCAGAAACATCAGGTTGCGTCTGGTGCTGACTGGAATATTGATGTGAAGAAGTGCGCTAAGTAAGGTGCTGATGCCGAATGCGGTGTGGCGCACCGCATCCTGCAACGGAGTTGTAAATTACACCGTCTCCAGTCGGGCATAAGCCGCCACCAGCCATTTAATACCCTGGCCCTGGAATGCCACCTGCAAACGGCTATGCTCGCCGCTGCCTTCCATATTGACGATGGTGCCTTCACCAAACTTAGCGTGGCGTACGCGCTGGCCGAGCTTGTAGCCGCTGTCGTTCTCGACCATCGGCGTACCCATCCGTTGATGGCTGACCGGGCGGCTTACCGTAGCGCGCAGGCGCACCTCTTCCACACACTCTTCCGGCAACTCACCGATAAAGCGCGACGGGCGATGGTAAACCTCTTTGCCATACAGACGGCGAGTTTCCGCGTAGGTCAGCGTCAGTTTCTGCATCGCGCGGGTTACGCCAACGTAGGCCAGACGGCGTTCTTCTTCCAGACGTCCGCCTTCATCCAGCGACATCTGGCTTGGGAACATGCCCTCTTCCATACCAACGATAAACACCTGCGGGAACTCCAGGCCTTTCGCCGAGTGTAGCGTCATCAACTGCACCGCGTCCTGCCAGGTATCCGCCTGCCCCTCGCCCGCTTCCAGCGCCGCATGGGAGAGGAATGCCTGCAGCGGCATTAAATCTTCGTCTTCTTCGTTGTAGCTGAACTGGCGCGTTGCCGTCACCAGTTCCTCCAGGTTTTCGATACGCGTCTGACCTTTTTCGCCCTTCTCCTGCTCGTACATGGTGCGCAAGCCGGAGTCTTTAATTACCCGGTCAGTCTGTACATGCAGCGGCATATCGGCAGTTTCCTGCGCTAAGGCGTCGATCAGTTCCATAAACCGCTGTAAGGCACTGGCAGCACGTCCGGCGAGGGCTTTTTCCTGCAACAGTTCACGACATGCCTGCCAGAGTGTTAACTGGCGATCACGCGATGTCTGACGTACCACGTCCAGCGTCCGGTCACCAATACCCCGCGTTGGCGTATTAACCACACGCTCAAAGGCCGCGTCGTCGTTGCGGTTGGCAATCAGGCGCAGATACGAGAGCGCGTCTTTGATTTCCTGGCGTTCGAAGAAGCGCATCCCGCCGTAAATACGGTACGGCATACTTGCCTGTAACAGTGCTTCTTCCAGCACACGCGACTGGGCGTTGCTGCGGTAGAGAATGGCGCACTCGGCAAGCGCCCCGCCGTTGTCCTGCCAGGTTTTGATACGGTTAACCACAAAACGCGCTTCATCGAGTTCGTTAAAAGCGCAATAGAGGGAAATAGGCTCACCATCCGCGCCATCGGTCCACAGTTTTTTTACCCAAACGCCCGTTGTTGTTTTCAATCAGAGCGTTCGCGGCGCTCAGAATATTGCTGGTAGAGCGGTAGTTCTGCTCCAGACGGATAGTTTCAGCACCGGGGAAATCATTGAGGAAACGCTGAATATTCTCCACCTGCGCTCCGCGCCAGCCGTAGATTGACTGATCGTCATCGCCAACGATCATCACTTTGCCGGTATCGCCCGCCAGCAGGCGGATCCACGCATACTGAATGTTGTTGGTATCCTGGAATTCGTCCACCAGGATATTGGTAAACCGTTCGCGATAGTGCTGAAGGATATGCGGTTTGTTAAGCCACAACTCGTGAGCACGTAGCAGCAGCTCGGCGAAGTCCACCAGGCCCGCGCGGTCACACGCTTCCTGATACGCCTGATACACCTTCTGCCAGGTCTGCTCCACCGGATTACCGTAGCTTTGAATATGATGTGGACGCAGGCCTTCATCTTTCTGGCTGTTGATGTACCACATTGCCTGGCGCGGCGGCCACTGCTTCTCGTCGAGGTTCATCGCCTTGATTAGGCGTTTGAGCAGGCGTAGCTGGTCCTCGCTGTCGAGGATCTGAAAATCCTGCGGCAGATTGGCGTCCATATGGTGCGCACGCAGCAGACGGTGCGCCAGCCCGTGGAAGGTGCCGACCCACATGCCGCCCTGGCTGGTGCCCATCAGCTGCCCGATACGATGACGCATCTCCGCCGCCGCTTTGTTGGTAAACGTTACCGCCATAATCGAGTATGGCGAGCAGTTTTCCACGCTCATCAGCCAGGCGATACGATGCACCAGTACGCGCGTCTTACCACTGCCCGCGCCCGCCAGCACCAGAAGGTTGCTGCGTGGCGCGGCTACCGCTTCGCGCTGTTTGTCATTAAGGCTGTCGAGCAGGTAAGAAACGTCCATTGGCACCGCCGCGTAAAAATAGGTTGGGCGGAGAAGCGCAACGCCCTCCGCCAAAAAGCTGGGTATATATACAGATTTGCTGATTATATCAGCGAGGTCAGAGATGCCAACCGGGAAATTTCCAGATGCGGGAGTAAACGGCTGTCCCAGGTTTGCATCAGATCGCCATTTTCCGGTCTGATCCAACAGGCCTGCATTCCGCTGCGAATTGCCCCACCCACGTCAGTGGTGAGATCGTCCCCGACATGTAAGATCTCGCCGATCGGCACGTTGAGTTTTTCCGCCGCCAGGAAGTACATATCGCTGAACGGTTTTGAGCGCCCGTGCGGGCCAGCGCGCAACACAAACTCAAAATAATCCCCTAAACCAAACAGCTCCGGCTGGGCGTTACCGTTGGTGATCGCCACCAGCGGCCATTTCTTCGCCAGCTGTTTTAAGGTGTCGTGGGTTTGCTGCGGGACATCGATTCGGCTGCGCCATTTGGCAAAGTTGATCATTGCTGCGTGTGCGCCTGCACTGGCTTCTTCGGCACTCAGCCCGGCGTCGAGCATGGCTTGTTCAATCGAACGAAAACGCCAGCGCGTCACGTCGTGATAAATCTCGGGTTCCGCTTCCCGTACCGCCTGGCGCAGGCGTTGCAGATCTTCATTCTGGAAGCTGCGCAGCGCCGGATGATAATTTTGCACAAAGGTAAGCGCCTCTCGCTCGGTGCGCAAAATCACCGGACGGTTATCGTAAAGGGTATCATCCAGGTCAAAGGTGAGCGCCGAGATGCGCCCCAAGGCCGGTAAAAACGCATTATTTCCCCCGTTTGGCGCGTGGATGCGCCGCATCGTACACCGAGGCAAGGTGTTGAAAATCAAGATGAGTATAGATTTGCGTGGTGGAGAGGTTGGCATGACCCAGCAGCTCCTGCACACCACGAAGATCGCCGCTCGACTCCAGCATATGCGTAGCGAACGAGTGACGTAATTTATGCGGGTGAACGTGATTATTCAGCCCTTGTTTGATGCCCCATTCGGCAAAGCGTTTCTGCACATTACGCGCGGAGATACGCTTGCCCAGTTTCGACAGAAAAAGCGCGTCGTCTTCGCTCCCAAACAGGTCGCGCAAATCAAGCCAGTGCTCAATCCACGCCACAGCGTTGCGACCAATCGGCAGGCGGCGCTCTTTGCTGCCTTTTCCCATAACCCACACTTCACCAGACTCCAGGTCGAGGTGTTTGATATCCAGCCCCACCAGCTCGGAAAGACGCAGACCCGCGCCGTACATCACTTCCAGCATTGCCCGATCGCGCACGGCGAGGGGGATCGTTGATATCAATATCCAGCAGCCGATTCATATCATCGACGTCGATGTTTTTCGGCAGATGACGCGGCGCTTTCGGTGCCGAAACACCTTTCGCCGGGTTGGCTTTGAGTTCGTTCTGGCTGACCAGCCAATCAAAAAAGCTACGTAGCGCAGAAAGCCGTAACGCCAGACTTGCAGCTCCCAGCCCTTTACGGCGACTGCGTACAGCGAAATTGCGCACCATCGTCACATCACATTGCTGCCAGCTTTGCAGGCCGTTTTCACTGGCAAAATTGATGATCGCCTCAAGCTGACGCTGATAGTTAAGCAGGGTTATCGGGCTAAGCTGACGCTCCACGCTCAGATAACGTAGGTAGCGTTCTACATCGGTGTGTAAATCGGTCATACGCGTTCAATCCAACGCTCCAGAAGCTCCGGCAACATCAGCGCAATTTCATGAAGTAACTGCGTTCCCTGCCCTTGTTGATAGTGACTGGCATCGCGACTGGTAAACAACACAACACCCAAATCAGCATCGCTTCCCAGCATCGACATCGCCACCGATCCCACCGCTTTCGCTTCCGGTAGCACCACCAGAAGCTCCGGTCCGTTAAGCGGTCCCAGATAGTGCTGTTCCTGCCCCAGACGCTGAATACGCAGCGGTTCGAAAGACTGACGGCTTAATGCCAGATGAGTGTGGTTCGACGGCGCACCTAAACGCCAGCGATCCGGGAACAGGCGCAGGCTCGCACCCGCCAGGCCGAGATCGCGCGCCCAGCGGTGAAAGCGCATCAGCATATCGTCGAGACTGCTGGCGGCGGTGAGACTACGCTGCAAGTAGAGTAAGCGATAAAACAGGCCTTCGTTGGCGATAGCCTGTTCCATCAACAGCGCCATGTTCTCTTCCAGAACATGAATGTGATTACGTGCGCGGGCCATGTGCCACTCGACCAACGAAACGGTGCCGCGTACCGGATGCGGCACACGTATCGCTTCTACTGCGCGCGCATTGCGGATAAAAAAACTCAGGATTTTTAATCAGATAATCGACAACCGCCCGGTCATCAAGCTCCGTGAGTGTTTCCTGCAGTTCTTCCCCTGGTTGCTTCATAGATGAATAAATCCGTCGTAGACATGTACCGCCGGGCCAGTCATATATAACGGGTGACCCGGACCTTTCCAGGCGATATCAAGACGACCGCCGGGAGTTCCACGCGTACTTCTTCGGCCAGCAAACCTTGCTGAATCCCTACCGCCACCGCCGCACACGCGCCGCTGCCGCAGGCCTGGGTTTCTCCTGCCCCACGCTCATAAACGCGTAAACGAATATGCTCGCGCTTAACCACTTGCATAAAACCGATATTGGCGCGCTCCGGGAAACGTTCGTGGCTTTCCAGAACAGGACCAAGCGTTTCTACCGCCGCGGTATCGACATCATCGACCTGAATCACGCAGTGCGGATTTCCCATCGACACCACGCCACATAAGATTGTCTGCTCGGCGGCGCGCATAATATAGGTCTTTTCCGCTTTGTTAGCGCGAAATGGCACGGCAGAAGGTTCGAAGTTGGGTTCGCCCATATTGACGCGGACCAGATCATCATCGGTGACGGTCAACACCATCCGTCCGTTGGCGGTGCTGACGCGGATATCGCGCTTATTGGTCAGCCCTTTCAGACGCACAAAACGGGCAAAGCAGCGTGCTCCGTTGCCGCACTGCGCCACTTCACTGCCATCAGCATTGAAAATGCGATAGTGAAAATCCAGTTCAGGATCATACGGCGGCTCAACCACCAGCAGCTGGTCAAACCCTACCCCCAGGTGCCGATCAGCCAGGCGACGAATCAGCTCCGGTGAAAAAAAGACATTCTGCGTTACCGCGTCGACGACCATAAAATCGTTGCCAAGGCCATGCATTTTCGAGAACTGCATCATTTACTCCAATCACGCGGGTACAGAAACTGACTTTTAGTAATTCACCTGGGGATGGACCATCGCCAGTGGCGCGATCGTTTTTATCCGGCACCGTGGATTGCGTTTGCGTCTCTACCGGTTTGGTCGGCGGCGGTGCGTTTTTATCTGCAGGCGGGAAATAGAGCGGACCTTTCAGACCGCAGCCCGTCAGGCTGAAGAGAGTAAGTAATACAGTGAGTGCCTTAAACACGTTTTTCATTATGGATTGCCTGTAAAGTTCATCGCTTTCTGCTTTCTATCATCGCAGGAGAAGGCGTAAAAGCAAGCGTTTAGCGACTCTTTATGAAGTCTGAAAAGTGAGGAAATGCTGCGAGTATAACGCTTACACGTGGCGATTTATGTTTTGCTGGTAGTTTCGTGATCGGCACCTCGCGCCAGGATGGCTTTATGCACTATCGCAATGTGGTTTGTTTGTTGTCTTGTTCGTTGTTTTTATCATCGGCATGGGGATGTCGGCTTGATGAGCCGGAACATAATATTTACCAGAAACAGGGAAAAGGCGTGGTGTACCTGCGCCCTTATGAAAAGACCAATCTTTCGCTATATAGAGATATTATTATTCCGTTGACGGATGAATCATGCCGTAACGCAGCCGCAGACGGGCAAACTTTGAAGCCCTGACCCCATACCGCTATACTGCCGCCATCACTTAAAAACAGGATACAACAATGAACGACAGTGAATTTCATCGCCTGGCTGATCAACTGTGGCTGACCATTGAAGAGCGTCTGGACGACTGGGATGGCGATAGCGATATCGACTGCGAAATCAACGGCGGTGTGCTGACCATTACCTTTGAAAACGGGAGCAAAATCATTATCAACCGCCAGGAACCGCTGCACCAGGTATGGCTGGCAACCAAACAGGGCGGCTACCATTTTGATATGAAAGGCGATGAGTGGATTTGCGATCGTAGCGGCGAAACCTTCTGGGATTTGCTGGAACAGGCGGCAACGCAGCAAGCGGGTGAAACAGTCAGTTTCCGCTAAGATTGCATGCCGGATAAGCCTCGCTTTCCGGCACGCTCATCACGAAAAATACTGCTGTAATAGCGGCGTGTCGTGATCCTGATTGGCAGGCGGCATGTTGCCAATCGATTTGGTGCGGAACGGAATCACCTGTTCACGACCATCAACCTTCACAATCTGATAGAACTGCGGCAGGTTGAAGTTGATGAAGCTTGAGCCGTAGGTAAAACGGTCGTGCGATGACGAGTAGAAGCGACTGACGTCACGCACCAGCTCCTCTTTGCTGCCTTCGCAGTGGTGATACACCTCAACCCGGTTGCTTTCGTCGAGAATGTAGATATTAAAGCCATTCTCGTCTTGCGTTTCTTCGAAGAAGAACTGGATGATCCCTTCGCTGGCAAAGCCGTCCACCACCGCCGGTAATTTGACGTGATTGGTTTCAACCTGCACTGACAGGCCGTGCAGTTTGTTATGCGAAATAGCGCCATAAAACTCGATGGCATTTTCCAGTTTCTGTACCGATACATTCAGGCGTTCGAAGAATAAGCCCCAGGTTTGACCAGAAACGCGCAGCGCCTTGAAGCGCCCAGTTTCCTGGCGGGTGCTGGAAAGACGCAGTTCAATGCACTCAGAAACCAGTTGCTGCACGCGAGTACGGATTAATCCGCGCAGATGCTGGCTGTAGCAGAAGACTTCCACGCTATCTGGCGGTGCGGCGTCCTGATGCATTTTACCGAGAATGGTTTTCAGGGCTTCGATCATCGACTGCTCGCCGTTGAAGTGCAACGTACGCACTTCGTTCCACGAGTTGCGGTACAGCAGGTCCACGCTACCTACCAGGCAATTTTGATTCTCGCCAAAGCTGAAGACGTCCAGCTTACGGAAATCAAAATGCACCACCTGATTGCGGAACGCAGCTGTCGGGTCATATTCCAGGTTAACGATAATCGCCAGATGGCGGATCTCACACGGGCTGTAGAGCGCTTTTGGCGTCGGTGCAGGCAGGCGCAACGGGAAATGGTGCGACACGTCGGCGACCATCTCCTGCAACTTAGGCAAATCGACAATGCCGTTACCTTTAATATACAAACGGGTGCGCGAGGTCAGCAGGCCGTTAAACCATGCCCACGCCACCAGTTTATTCAGGTAACGGTTATATTCCAGCGGCTGATGGCTGATGATTGACTCAATATTTGGCGCGCGGTTATACAGATACCAACCTGAACGGTTGGCGCGGCCCGGCGGTACATAAATAAAGGTCAGATTCGGTTCCGAGAGATCGGGCGAAATCTGCGGGTTTACCAGCGTCACTTTACCTGGCAATGCTTCAAACGCGGCATACAGTTTACGCGTCAGTACGCCGATATCCTGCGGACTGGCGGAGACGCTAAGGTTATTGCGACGCGCAAAGCGGATCAGATTACGGTAGCTCTGCATCATCGCGTCGAGCAGCTCGTTGTGCGCCTCACGCACCTGATCAATCTTCCAGTTGGCGCGGTTATCGAGCATTGCCAGACGCGCATCGTCCCATTCCCACTCTTTCACTAACTGGGTTAGCACTTCACGACGCCAGCCTACGCAAGCGCGTTCGCGGCTGAGTTTTTCGCACACTTTTAAATAGAAGCAGCGGCGTACTAAATCCAGACGGGTGAAATCTTCAATCGCCGTCAGGTACTCAGTAACACGCTCCAGCATCATGCAGTATGGATCGAGGCCAAACGACACAATCTCGCCGTCGTGCAAACGCTGTTTGATATCTTTCGCCAGCAGGCGTGGGTTGGGATATTCCCAGGAATAGGCTTCCAATAGCAGTGTTTTCAGCACCGCTTTGTATGGGGAATCGATACTCTTGTAGAGCTGCCAAAGGCTGGCACCAAAGTACTCTTCAGCAGAAAGCGAGCTTAAGCCACCGAGATCCAGCCATTCATTTGGCGTCAGCACGCCCTGCGCGTAAAGCGTCATCACATAGTCGTCGTAATGCTCTTCTTCGTCGCACGGCACCATATTCCACAGAATACGCTTACCGGCGAGACGCACGGCGGTACGATAAAATTCGTCAAGCAGCAGTATATGCTGGGTGGAGCCACAATCTTCGCCCCCCAGGCTGCCGCTTTCATTATGACGGAAACGGTTTTCATCAATCAGGAAGAAGCTGACTTCCACACCCAGCGAGGCGGCCCAGCTTTCCAGCAGGCTGCATTTACGTTGTAGTAACTGGCGCTCTTCGCTATCGAGCCAGGATTGATGACAGACCCAGATATCCAGGTCAGAGGAACAACTTTGCCCTACGGACGAGGTGCTGCCCATGGTGTATACACCAGTAATTGGAAGCTCACCTTTCGGTGGGTCCTGTACTGACATTCCACGATACAGTTCAAGCTCGTTCAGGTAGTGGCGTTGAGTTTCATCAGGCGTGTAAAGGCAAATGCCTTTGGGAACGTTACCATCAAGGTAACCCGGCATTAGCGGATGGTGATAGTGCAACAATGTCGGCAGTAGACTGTAGACCTGTTGGAATGCAGGCCCCATAGCAGCAAGCGCGCGATCCACACGCAATTGATTTATGGCATCCAGTCTCTGTTTCAGAGTCTCAATATAGAGGTACAAGACGTATCGCCTGATTTGCTACCCGTCATGACTGTGATTCCGCCAACATCAACGGTAACACGCGGCATTCGGGATATTTCGTATGTCAAAGGTAACCGTTACCACTTTTCGCGCCTGGTTTTTTTAGTTTCACGACGAAAAAATGGTCTAAAACGTGATCAATTTAACACCTTGCTGATTGACCGTAAAGAAAGATGCGCTACATACAAGTGTAGCACCGTTTATTCTCTGTAAATTCCTTATTACGACGGCGTGAAACGCCTGTCAGGATCCACTGCCAGACCTCATTTTACGGTTTGCGCAGGCGTCTACGTTTCACCACAACACTGACATCGCTCTGGCAAGGATGTTAGGATGGACCACGGATGATAATGACGGTAACAAGCATGTTAGACAATGTTTTAAGAATTGCCACACGCCAAAGCCCACTTGCACTCTGGCAGGCACACTATGTCAAAGACAAGTTGATGGCGAGCCATCCGGGCCTGGTCGTTGAACTGGTACCGATGGTGACGCGCGGCGATGTGATTCTTGATACGCCGCTGGCGAAAGTAGGCGGAAAAGGCTTATTTGTTAAAGAGCTGGAAGTCGCGCTCCTGGAGAATCGCGCCGATATCGCCGTACATTCAATGAAAGATGTGCCGGTTGAATTCCCGCAAGGTCTGGGGCTGGTCACCATTTGCGAGCGTGAAGATCCTCGCGATGCCTTTGTGTCCAATAACTATGAAAGTCTGGATGCGTTACCGGCAGGCAGTATCGTCGGGACGTCCAGTTTACGTCGCCAGTGCCAACTGGCTGAACGCCGCCCGGATCTGATTATCCGCTCCCTGCGCGGCAACGTCGGCACTCGCCTGAGTAAACTGGATAACGGCGAATACGATGCCATCATTCTTGCCGTAGCCGGACTAAAACGTTTAGGTCTGGAGTCACGTATTCGCGCCGCGTTACCACCCGAGATTTCTCTTCCGGCGGTAGGACAAGGTGCGGTCGGTATTGAATGCCGCCTTGATGATACACGCACTCGCGAGCTGCTTGCCGCGCTGAATCACCACGAAACTGCACTGCGCGTTACCGCAGAACGCGCCATGAATACCCGTCTCGAAGGCGGATGTCAGGTGCCAATTGGTAGCTACGCCGAGCTTATTGATGGTGAAATCTGGCTGCGTGCGCTGGTCGGCGCGCCGGACGGTTCGCAGATTATTCGCGGTGAACGCCGCGGTGCGCCGCAAGATGCCGAACAAATGGGGATTTCGCTGGCAGAAGAGCTACTGAATAACGGCGCGCGCGAGATCCTCGCTGAAGTCTATAACGGAGACGCCCCGGCATGAGTATCCTTGTCACCCGCCCGTCTCCCGCTGGAGAAGAGTTAGTGAGCCGTCTGCGCACACTGGGGCAGGTGGCCTGGCATTTTCCACTGATTGAGTTTTCTCCGGGTCGACAATTACCACAACTTGCTGATCAACTGGCGGCGCTGGGGGAGAGCGATCTGTTGTTTGCCCTCTCGCAACACGCGGTTGCTTTTGCCCAATCACAGCTGCATCAGCAAGATCGTAAATGGCCCCGACTACCTGATTATTTCGCCATTGGACGCACCACCGCACTGGCACTACATACCGTAAGCGGACAGAAGATTCTCTACCCGCAGGATCGGGAAATCAGCGAAGTCTTGCTACAATTACCTGAATTACAAAATATTGCGGGCAAACGTGCGCTGATATTACGTGGCAATGGCGGTCGTGAGCTAATTGGGGATACCCTGACGGCGCGCGGTGCTGAGGTCACTTTTTGTGAATGTTATCAACGATGCGCAATCCATTACGATGGTGCAGAAGAAGCGATGCGCTGGCAATCCCGCGAGGTGACGACGGTCGTTGTTACCAGCGGTGAAATGTTGCAGCAACTCTGGTCGCTGATCCCACAATGGTATCGTGAGCACTGGTTACTACACTGTCGACTATTGGTCGTCAGTGAGCGTTTGGCGAAACTCGCCCGGGAACTGGGCTGGCAAGACATTAAGGTCGCCGATAACGCTGACAACGATGCGCTTTTACGGGCATTACAATAACTCTCATAACAGGAAGCCATAATGACGGAACAAGAAAAAACCTCCGCCGTGGTTGAAGAGACCAGGGAGGCCGTGGACACCACGTCACAACCTGTCGCAACAGAAAAAAAGAGTAAGAACAATACCGCATTGATTCTCAGCGCGGTGGCTATCGCTATTGCTCTGGCGGCGGGCGTCGGTTTGTATGGCTGGGGTAAACAACAGGCCGTCAATCAGACTGCCACCAGCGATGCCCTGGCTAATCAGCTGACGGCACTGCAAAAAGCCCAGGAGAGCCAAAAAGCTGAGCTGGAAGGCATTATCAAGCAACAAGCTGTACAGCTTGAGCAGGCGAATCGTCAGCAAGAAACGCTGGCAAAACAGCTGGATGAAGTCCAACAAAAGGTCGCGACTATTTCCGGCAGCGATGCTAAAACCTGGCTGCTGGCTCAGGCTGATTTCCTGGTGAAACTCGCCGGACGGAAGCTGTGGAGCGATCAGGACGTCACGACCGCTGCAGCGTTGCTGAAAAGTGCAGACGCCAGCCCTGGCGGATATGAATGACCCGAGTCTGATTACCGTTCGCCGGGCAATTACCGATGATATCGCCAGCCTTTCTGCGGTATCGCAGGTGGATTATGACGGCATTATCCTTAAGCTTAATCAGCTTTCAAATCAGGTAGATAACCTGCGTCTGGCTGATAATGACAGCGATGGTTCGCCGATGGATTCCGACGGTGAAGAGCTTTCCAGTTCCATCAGCGAATGGCGTATCAATCTGCAAAAAAGCTGGCAGAACTTTATGGACAACTTCATTACGATTCGCCGTCGTGATGACACCGCCGTACCGCTGTTAGCGCCAAATCAGGATATCTATCTGCGCGAAAATATTCGCTCTCGCCTGCTGGTCGCTGCACAAGCTGTACCGCGTCATCAGGAAGAGACTTATCGCCAGGCGCTGGAGAATGTCTCCACTTGGGTACGTGCTTACTACGATACTGATGATGCCACCACCAAAGCGTTCCTCGACGAGGTGGACCAGTTAAGCCAGCAAAATATCTCGATGGATCTCCCGGAAACCCTGCAAAGCCAGGCGATGCTGGAAAAATTGATGCAGACCCGCGTGCGTAACCTGCTGGCACAACCGGCAGCAGGGACAACGGAAGCTAAACCTGCACCTGCACCTGCACCTGCACCTGCACCTGCACCTGCACCTGCACCTGCACCTGCACCGCAAGCTGATACTCCGGCAGCAGCGCCGCAAGGAGAATAACCATGCTAAAAGTGTTATTGCTCTTTGTTTTGCTGATTGCGGGGATCGTGGTTGGCCCGATGATTGCCGGTCATCAGGGGTACGTATTGATTCAGACCGACAACTACAATATCGAAACCAGCGTCACTGGCCTGGCGATTATTTTGATTCTGGCGATGGTAGTGCTGTTTGCCATTGAGTGGCTACTGCGGCGGATCTTCCGCACAGGCGCACACACCGTGGGTGGTTTGTCGGACGTAAGCGTCGCCGTGCCCGTAAGCAGACCGAACAGGCGCTGCTGAAACTAGCGGAAGGCGATTATCAGCAAGTTGAAAAGCTGATGGCGAAAAATGCCGATCACGCTGAACAACCGGTGGTGAACTATCTGCTGGCTGCCGAAGCCGCGCAACAACGCGGTGATGAAGCACGCGCCAACCAACATCTGGAACGCGCAGCGGAGCTGGCCGGCAACGGCACAATTCCGGTAGAAATCACCCGTGTACGTCTGCAACTGGCCCGTAATGAAAACCATGCAGCACGTCACGGCGTTGATAAGCTGCTGGAAGTTACGCCACGCCATCCGGAAGTATTACGTCTGGCGGAACAGGCGTATATCCGCACTGGTGCATGGAGTTCGCTGCTGGATATCATCCCATCAATGGCGAAAGCCCACGTTGGCGATGAAGAACATCGTGCAATGCTGGAACAACAGGCATGGATTGGCCTGATGGATCAGGCGCGTGCCGATAACGGTAGCGAAGGTTTGCGTAACTGGTGGAAAAACCAAAGCCGGAAAACGCGTCATCAGGTGGCGTTACAGGTGGCAATGGCGGAACACCTTATTGAGTGTGATGACCATGACACCGCCCAGCAAATTATCATCGACGGCCTGAAACGCCAGTATGACGATCGCCTGCTGCTGCCGATCCCGCGTCTGAAAACCAATAACCCGGAACAGCTGGAAAAAGTGCTGCGCCAACAGATCAAAAACGTGGGCGATCGCCCGTTGTTGTGGAGCACACTGGGTCAGTCGCTGATGAAGCACGGCGAATGGCAGGAAGCATCGCTCGCCTTCCGCGCGGCGCTGAAACAACGTCCGGACGCCTACGATTACGCATGGCTTGCCGACGCGCTGGACAGACTGCACAAACCAGAAGAAGCTGCAGCGATGCGCCGCGACGGTTTGATGCTGACCTTACAGAATAACCCGTCACAGTAATCTATATCGCCTCGTTCAGAGGCGATATTTTTTTACCAGGATGTCAAAATTGCGCACGCCGTCCCGCTATCTTTTCCGCTTGCCATCGCATGAAATTACTCCTTTTCGGGCAACGCTCTTTTTAATCTTGTTGATATGTGCCGCTCTGGCTGGCGTAAGTTGGTTGATTATTTCCTTTGTACGTACGGGCAATACATTCATCTTCTGGTTAACACTTTTTATTGGATATCTGATAGCTGCGGCGAAGCAGGAAAAAATCAAGATCCTCAAGAAGTACCGAATCATGGCAGATAAACGTCGGGGACGCTCCATTTGCCAGTTCGCCCGCGAATTTGACACCTACACCGTAGATACATGGGTGATTCGTGCGGTGTGGGATACCTTGCAAGGAAACGGCTATATCGATTACCCACTGCCACTGAAAGCCGATGATATACTGGACGATGATCTGGATTTGGTGAGCGACGCAGTCGAGTTAGAAGAGCTGGTTGAAGATACCGCTGCTCGTTGCGGGCGCGATCTATGCGGAATAGAAGAGAATCCGTTTCTTCCTATCGTCACGGTAGGCTCTCTTGTAAGAGTGTTAAACGCGCAACCGATGACCCAGGAGCGACGTAACCAGTTCTTTATCCGGTCATAAAAAAACGCCTGCTCTTATTACGGAGCAGGCGTTAAAACAGGTCTGTATGACAACAAGTGGGTGCTTCACTCAACGTTGTGTCCATGGTGTCTGATGAGGCATAAGCGACATCTGTCAGTGGACGATAAGCACCGTAAACGGCTCTGCGTCATTCCGGAGTTTATGAGGCCAGAAGGCGAACATAAGAGATGGAATGAGCATCTACTCGTTTATTATGCCACAGAGAACCGGGAAATAACATCCCTTAACACTTGTTATGAGATAATTCTGTAATCCTCTTTGCTTCCTGAGTGAATATTTCTCCTGCGCACGATTCTACATATATATATAATGAATAATAAAAGTCATTCAATTAATAACATATATATTAATTGCCGTTAAAACTAAAAACAGCATCAATAATCAACGCGATATAACATCACCGCCTTACATATCACCTGCGCCAGAGGTAGGATTGAAAACGCTCTCCTGATTTTCCAATTCATTTTCTGGATAAATAAATAATTTATTTTCATCACTATTATTTATGCAATCATCCTGTCAGGGAGAGGGATCTCAATTATCAATGCTTAATTACGTCAACATTTTGACGACATGAAACCGGAGCATTTTGCATGGAATTTTCGTTTTCACCCAAACTTCTTGTTGTAGCTGTCGCCGCCGCTCTTCCACTCATGGCCAACGCAGCAGATACCCCGTCAACCGCCACCGCACGCAAAGGCTTTGCCGGATACGATCACCCAAACCAGTATCTGGTTAAACCGGCGACCACTATTGCCGACAACATGATGCCGGTGATGCAGCATCCTGCACAAGACAAAGAAACCCAGCAGAAGCTGGCAGAACTTGAGAAAAAAACCGGTAAGAAACCGAACGTGGTTGTTTTTCTTGCTGGATGATGTGGGCTGGATGGATGTTGGCTTTAACGGCGGCGGCGTGGCGGTGGGTAACCCTACACCAGATATCGACGCCGTTGCCAGCCAGGGGCTGATTTTAACTTCGGCGTATTCTCAACCGAGTTCTTCCCCAACCCGCGCCACGATTCTTACCGGACAATACTCCATCCACCACGGCATTCTGATGCCGCCAATGTACGGGCAACCGGGCGGTCTGCAAGGGTTAACCACTCTGCCGCAGTTGCTGCACGATCAGGGCTACGTCACTCAGGCCATCGGGAAATGGCATATGGGGGAAAACAAAGAGTCGCAGCCGCAGAACGTTGGCTTTGATGATTTCCGCGGCTTTAACTCGGTATCCGATATGTATACCGAATGGCGTGATGTTCACGTCAACCCGGAAGTCGCCCTGAGCCCGGATCGTTCTGAATACATCCAAAAACTGCCGTTCAGCAAAGATGACGTTCATGCCGTGCGCGGCGGTGAACAGGAAGCCATTGCCGACATTACGCCGAAATATATGGAAGACCTGGATCAACGCTGGATGGAATATGGCGTTAAGTTCCTCGACAAGATGGCGAAGAGCGATAAGCCTTTCTTCCTCTATTACGGCACTCGTGGCTGTCACTTCGATAACTACCCAAATGCGAAATATGCGGGTAGCTCTCCGGCGCGCACCTCTTACGGCGACTGCATGGTGGAGATGAACGATATCTTCGCCAATCTGTATAAAGCACTGGAGAAAAACGGTCAGCTTGATAACACGCTGATTGTGTTCACCTCTGATAACGGTCCGGAAGCCGAAGTTCCGCCGCACGGTCGCACGCCGTTCCGCGGTGCGAAAGGTTCTACATGGGAAGGCGGCGTTCGTGTGCCAACCTTCGTTTACTGGAAAGGCATGATCCAACCGCGTAAATCTGACGGCATTGTCGATCTGGCGGATCTCTTCCCTACGGCGCTGGATCTGGCGGGGCATCCTGGGGCGAAAGTAGCGAATTTAGTACCGAAAACCACCTTTATCGATGGTGTGGACCAGACATCTTTCTTCCTGGGAACAAATGGTCAGTCTAACCGTAAGGCCGAGCACTACTTCCTCAACGGTAAACTTTCTGCTGTGCGTATGGATGAGTTCAAGTATCACGTCCTGATCCAGCAACCGTACGCGTATACACAGAGCGGGTATCAGGGTGGATTCACCGGCACAGTAATGCAAACGGCGGGATCGTCGGTGTTTAACCTGTACACCGATCCGCAGGAAAGCGACTCCATCGGCGTGCGCCATATCCCAATGGGTGTACCGCTACAGACCGAAATGCACGCGTATATGGAGATCCTGAAAAATATCCACCACGCGCGCAGATTAAATCTGATTAAGCCGGCGCTATCGCTGAGATCTGCCTTTGCCGGATGCGATGCTGACGCATCTTATCCAGCCTACAGAACGCTGCAATTTATTGAATTTGCAAGGATTGTAGGCCGGATAAGGCGTTCACGCCGCATCCGGCAATCAACCGCAGGCGGCCGCCGATTTCTACTTATTCACCACCATCAAATGCGCCTGCATAATGTCGCTGGCCGGACGACCGTGCGCCAGCAAATCAGCCATTGCTTTAAGATATGGCGGTAGATGGCGGAAATAACGCTGATACCCGGCACACAAATAATTCAGCCCCGGTTTGCCGCTGGCATCGAGCATAAAGCGGTGTTTCGGGCAGCCTCCCCAACATGCTTTTAACACGTTACAACTGCGACACTGCGCTGGTAACTGCTTAAATTTATCTTCACCAAACACCTGCTGTTGCGGGGAATCTACCATTTCTGCAATTGTCTGCTGAAGCATATTCCCCAGTCGATATTGCGAATAAACATAGTGATCGCAGGCGTAAACGTCGCCGTTGTGTTCAACAATCACCGAGCGCCCACAGGTTGGCTGATGATGGCAAACCGCTCCTGGCGCACCGACAAAATTGGCAAACGCCCATTCGATATTCATCACGAAAATCTTGCCGACGTCGCGTTTGATCCAGTGGTCGAATATCGCCACCAAAAATTCACCGAACTCATCGGGGCGTACCGACCATTCCGTCAGTTCGCCCTGAATATCGCCGGGAGCATGTAGCTTAAGTCCAGCATGAGCAGCCGTTTCATCAGCCAGGCGCTCGACCACCGGAATAAACTGGATAAACTCAACGCCTGCATCACACAGAAAATCATAGATTTGCAAAGGTTGTAACGCACTGGTGCGATTTACGCAGACCAGCACGTTATAGTCGACATGATGTTTTTGCAGGAGCGTCAGGGCACGCATCACCAGCTTATGCGTTGGTCTGCCGCCTTTGGTCACGCGATATTGATTGTGGATCTCAGCCGGACCATCCAGCGATAACCCAACAAGAAAATGATTTTCTGCCAGAAATGCACACCATTCGTCATCAAGCAGAACGCCGTTAGTCTGGAAGCTGTTACTTATCTTCCTGCCAGCACCATATTTCGCCTGTAGCGCCACGGCTCGGCGGTAAAAATCCAGCCCGAGTAACGTTGGTTCGCCGCCCTGCCGGTAAAAGCCACTTCGTTTTGGGTTTCGCTGGCAGCGATATAGTGACGGACATACGCTTCCAGCGTGTCATCGTCCATATGCGTGACTGGCTTTTCGCGGTAAAGGGATTGTTTTTCGAGATAAAAACAGTAGTCACAGTTCAGATTACAATCGGAACCGCTCGGTTTCGCCATCACATGAAAAGCACGCGTTGGAACCTGTTGCAGCATGGTCGCTCCTTGCCTGAAGTCATCCTTCAATACGTTAAGGGCGAAATCATACCGTAGGACAATGAGTTATTACGGGCGTTTATTGCGAACGGAGAGTGATGAAATGCACAGAAAACAAAAAACCCCGCCGAAGCGGGGTTCAAAATTGGTCGGCGAGAGAGGATTCGAACCTCCGACCCACTGGTCCCAAACCAGTTGCGCTACCAAGCTGCGCTACTCGCCGAAATACTGCTTTTTGAATTTTTAGTTCAATTCTTTAAAGTCGTGGTGCGAGGGGGGGACTTGAACCCCACGTCCGTAAGGACACTAACACCTGAAGCTAGCGCGTCTACCAATTCCGCCACCTTCGCATTGTCACAACTTCTAATAATGGGGTGGCTAATGGGATTCGAACCCACGACAACTGGAATCACAATCCAGGCTCTACCAACTGAGCTATAGCCACCACTACAAATCTTGTTACGCGGTATTACTACCACCGCAGCTCAAGCGCCGGGACTAAATGGCGCGCCCGACAGGATTCGAACCTGAGACCTCTGCCTCCGGAGGGCAGCGCTCTATCCAGCTGAGCTACGGGCGCTTAGAGCCGTTGCGGGGGTGGATAATACGGACTTCCCACCCCTCTGTCTAGTCTCTTTTTAAATAAATTGCGCGTTTGGTTACGGTTTGTGCGTTTTGCTGCTTATTCCTCCAGTTTATGCGCTTTACCGTGGCGATTAAGCCCAAAAATTTTATAAATCGCCGTCACCGCCAGCATAAAGATGATGCCGACAAACAGCGACATACGCGTATCTTCATTAAAGTACATGCCGATCAAAACGCAAATCAGGAATGCCATTGTTACGTAGTTGGCCCACGGGAACAGGATTGAGCGGAACGGATGGCTGGCAATTGCCGCTTTATGCGCACGACGAAAACGCAGCTGGCTAATCAATATCACAAACCATGGCACCATCCCCGGAAGCACGCTGGCACTGTAGACGTAGACAAACACACGCTGCGGATTGGGAATGATGTAGTTCAGGCATGAGCCAATTAGCAGAATAGCAATAGATACTGCCACACCCGCAACCGGTACGCCGTGACGGGAAACTTTCGCCATTGCCGCCGGTAACTGACGGTTTTTCGCCAGTGCATAGAGCATACGTCCGCAACTGTACATGCCGCTGTTACAGCCAGAGAGCGCAGCCGTCAGCACCACAAAGTTGATAATGCCCGCCGCTGCGGTAATGCCGATTTTGGCGAAAGTCAGTACGAACGGGCTACCGTTGCTGCCTATTTCATTCCACGGGAAGATGGTGACGATAACGAAAATCGCGCCAACGTAAAAAATCAGGATACGCCACAGCACTTTGCTTACCGCGCTGCGCAGCGTCACTTGCGGATTCTTCGCTTCACCGGCAGTAATGCCAATCAGCTCCACGCCCTGGTAGGACGCCACCACAATACACAATGCGGTCAGGAACCCTTTCCAGCCACCAGCAAAGAAACCGCCATGCTCTGTGAGATTGCTAAAACCAATCGCGTGACCGCCATTACCAAAGCCAAAGAAAATCACGCCCAGGCCAATGACAATCATCACGATAATCGTGGTGACTTTGATCATCGCGAACCAGAACTCGATTTCGCCGTACAACCTCACCGCCGCCAGATTCGCCAACGCCACCAGCGCCACTGCGATCAATGCGGGTATCCACTGCGCCATCTCCGGGAACCAGAACTGGACATAAACGCCAATGGCGGTAATTTCTGAGATCCCCACCGCCATCCACATAAACCAGTAAGACCAGGCGGTGAGATAACCAAAGAACGGGCTCATATAACGATGCGCGTAAACGGCGAACGAACCGGTAACCGGTTCGAGGAACAACATTTCGCCCATTGAACGCATGATGAAAAAGACGAACAGCCCGGCGATGATATAGGCCAACAATACAGATGGCCCGGCCCATTTCAGGGTACTGGCGGCCCCCATAAACAGGCCGACGCCAATGGTGCCCCCCGGGCGATGAGTTCGATATGTCGAGCTTCCAGCCCACGCTGTAGCTCTGGTTTGTTATCTGCCATAAATCCTCGTGTTGTGTTTGCATGCTTTCCGGTGTTACCGGTTATCGTTATGGGTACATCGAGTGTTGCGAATGTTTTCGTAATTCAGGAGAAATGGCAAATAAAGCATTAAAAATTTGAATGCTTTGTGTAATAAAAAAAAGCAGACAGGCGACGGAGTGACCACTCCGTCGCTTTACAAAGAGAGGAAAATCAGAGGTTGCCGGTGTAGTGCCAGCGTAAATAACGCAGCAAACGAAGCTGACGCTTAATGCGGCTCGGCTGCGAAAGCAGGCGGTAGAGCCACTCCAGTCCCAGCGTTTGCCAGATTTTCGGTGCGCGTTTTACGTGACCGGTGAAAACATCGTAAGTCCCGCCAACGCCCATATACAGCGCATCCGGATGCACCAGACGGCAGTCGCGCATGAAGATCTCCTGCTTTGGCGATCCCATCGCAACAGTGACGATTTGCGCGCCGCTGGCATGAATGCGTTCAAACAGCGCCTGACGCTGCTCGGGTTTAAAATAACCATCCTGACTGCCAACGATATTCACATTCCACTGGTTGCGCAGTTTAGCTTCAGTTTGCGCCAGCACTTCAGGTTTACCGCCCACAAGAAATACCGGTGTCCCTTCTTTGCCTGCGCGCGCCATCAGCTCTTCCCAGAGATCGGCCCCGGCAACGCGGGAAACCTGCGCCTGCGGGTACTTTTTACGTACTGAACGTACAACGCTGATGCCATCCGCATATTTAAATTCGGCAGCGTTAATTAACTCCCCGGACCTCGGCGTTATCTTCAATGGTCAGCATTTTTTCGGCATTAATGGCAACCAGCGTTCCCTGCTTAAGCTGCCCGTCAGCAAACAGATAATCGAGGGCGTGCTGCATATCACGCCAACCAATCAACTGTAAGCCACGCAGTGTATAGGTCGGTGCCGTGGTGGTGTTATTCATTGTTATCCTTCAATCTGCGTCCGGAGCGATGATTTTGTACGTTTATGAATGAGTCCGGCGCTTTCAAAAAGCCAGTACAACAGTTTTGCGATCATCAGACATGCGCCGAAGACCACGATAAAAAAGACCACGCGTGAGACAAACGAATCCAGCCCTTCACGCGCCAGCACGATCATATTGAAGATCGCCCCGAAGCAGAAACTGTGTAATATCGCAGCCTTATAGCGATTAGTCTCGCGGTTGCCCAGCTCATACAGCCAGTCGAACCATTTGATGATCAGGCCAACCACAATCGCCCCGAGCGGGATGAACAACGCGCCGCCCATCACCACCAGTGAGCCTATAAGCGTAGGCGAGATCGCCAGTCCGGAGTGGTTATTCAGCACTTCCCAGGTAAAGTAGTTGGCTGAGTTCAGCACCATACTCGGGCGACCCGGCCACAGCCAGGAAGGGATAAAGACATAGAAATCGCGGACAATGGGAGCCAGGCCCTGGAAGTCGATGTTGTCGTAGTTCTGCAACAGCAACGCCAGATTCTCCCACGGTGAAAAGGTGTCGCGAGTGAGATAGAGAAACGTATAGAACGCTTCATCGCCGCTCACATTCATTCCATAGCGTTTTAACGCCAGCCAGAACATGCCCACAATCCCCAGCACACCCGCCGCCGCCAGCATCCACAACGAAATCCAGCCGCGAATAATGCCAATAAACAGGAAGATAGCGAATGCGATGATGATATTGGCGCGAGTGCCGCCGACAATCATATAAGTCAGCAAGCCAAAGGCGACCGTGCTGACGAGGAAAAACAGCCACGCTTTGCTGTCCTGGCGCAGAAAATAAACCACCAGCATCGCCGGGATGAAAAAGTAAAAGAAGCGTTTTAATGCCACGCCGGAGACTTCGCTGGAAAAGATCTGACTGTAAGAATTAAGCCGGAACAGCAAAAAGCCGTTGTGCATGAAGAAGATGCCGACGCTTACCAGCGCGATGCCCATCAGGATCACCCACGTGAGATTGGTCTCCACGCGGTTCATGGTAAACAGCGGACGGCGCGGTGCATCAGCAACGCGTTTGCGTAGACGGGTTTTGTAGGTGACATAGTAAACCGCGTAGAAGCAGCCTGCAGAAAGCAACGCCTGCAACAAGATTTCTGGCGGCGCGACACCAACATCAAAGCGAAATACCAGCACGCTGGTCAGCGGAAAGCCGAAGAAAAAGGTGAGCAAAAACAGCAATGAAAAGAAGACATTGAAGTTAAAGCGCACACGGCGAAACTCAAACCAGGTCAGCGTGGCAATAAACAGCGTGCAGAGCAGCCAGACAACAAAAAAGGCCACTGAATTGCAGCAGACTCATGCGACCTCCCCGGTGGCAATCGCCAACGCCCGCTGCCAGCCTTGTAGATAGTTAGGGCTAAAGAAGGCAATGGTGTTTTTATCCACCGACGCCAGCTGGCGCTGCGCTTCACGCACAATATCCTCGTTGAGATCGTCGGTAGTAAACAGCACCGGCAAATGTTGTTCCGTCATATCCTGCCAGAACGGATTTTCCCGGTTAAGCACACAAGGAATGCCCGCCTGAATCAGTAAGCACAGCGTACCAATGCCCTGCTGGCGGGCAAAAATAAAGTAACCAAGATCGCACTGACGAAGTAGCGTCAGATAGGCGTCAAATTCCAGTTTTTCGCTCAGAACTTGCAGATTTTCTTCGCTGAATAACTCCAGCCCCGCCTGACGAACTTCCTCGATGTACGCTTCGTTATTAGGCGGATATCCCATCGGCACCACCACTTTTACCGTATCGCCAAATTGCTGATGAACGGCGCGCAAGACAGCAATATGCTCATTGCTGCGGTCGCCGGAGTTGCCCACCAGAATGGTCATTTTCCTTCACATTGCCGATCGTTCGCCATCGTATTAAGAGAAGGGTCCATCCGCGTCGGGAAGTACAGCAGTTCTCCCCGCACCTTTGGATGCGTTTTGGCAAAAAAGCTCAAATCACCGCGGGTGGCAAATACACAGCCGACTCTCTTTTGCGCCAGGCGACGTAGCGGGTAAAAAAGCTTATATCTCAAGCCACTGGAAAGTTCGTACAGGTCTGCTCCCCAGATATGCCAGAAAAACTGGCTGGGCTTAATGCCACCACTCAGCAGAGCCAGCCACAGTTTGGGATTGAACTGACCGTGGAAGAAAAAACGCTGCTGACGGTTAGCTTTTGCTTTCGCGATGACCGCTTCCGCCAGCGATTTTTTCCCAGGGAAAAATTGCACAGAAAGCGCCGGACAGCTATCACTTAAGCCGTCGTCCTTGCCAACAACCATAAACTCGCGCGCGTGCTCGCTCGTCGCGGCCAGCGCGTCGTTGAAAAACCGCAGAACGGTTCGGTTATGGTGAGGGATATCCGATCCCAGTACGTGAATCAGTACAGTCATGCCCGCCTACGCCAGAGTAAAAACACGCCACAACAAAGAGAAAAATAGACGATATAGGTTGCCATATAGGCCTGTGCTGCGCCCAGTGCGCCATGCGCAGGGATTAGCCAGTGGGCAAATACCATCAATAAAGTGAACTGGCTGATTTCCGCCAGAATATAAAACCGCAGTGACGCTTTGGCGATCACCAGATAACCAAAGACATAAGCGCCCACTTTTAACACATCACCCACTAACTGCCAGGCAAAGAGATCGCGCATAGCGGTAAATTTATTCGACAACAGCAGCCAGATAGCAAAATCACGCAGCAACCAGACGGTAAAACTCGCCGCCGCCACTGCCGGTAAGACGAATTTCAGCGATTTAACCACTTCCCGGGTGATATCGCGCTTTTCCGTTAGCCGCGACAACGTGGGCAGCAAATATACGCTGAACGATGCCGTAATAAATTGCAGGTAGGCATCGGAAATACTGCTCACCCCTTGCCAGATCCCCACCTCATCCCAGCTATACTGCGCCGCCAGCAGTTTACGCATCATGATGTAAGCAACAGGCAAGGTCACCGACGTAATCAACGCCATGAGCGTAAATTTGCTCAACTGCCCTGCCAGACCGTTATCCCAGCTGGGTTTCAGATAGCTTAACGGGATGACACCACGCTTGATCAACATGATGGCGGCAGGAATTACCACCAGCGCGGGAATCAACGCCAGCCCCAGCAACGCCCCTTCATAACCGCCCAAACGGTAACTGACGTAGTACGCAAGAACGCCAATCAGGCTGCCGACAATCAGGGATAACGCATTACCTGCGGCATCGCGAAAGCCTTTCATCAACGCCAGTAACAGGTTGCCCCAGGCGATCCCCATTTGCACCAACGCCACTAAACGCACCAGCCCCTGATAGTCGGTATTACCGAACAATCCCTGGCTGATTGGCGCAGCTGCCAGCACAAAAACCAGCGCCATTAGCATAGAGAAGCCAAGTACCATCGCTGATGAAGTGCCGACCACGCGGCGCAGCTGCTGCGGATTATCATGGTACTGAGCAACGTATTTGGTTACGCCATTAAAGATGCCCGCCCCGGCAAGCACGCCGAGCACGGTAATCAACTGGCGGAAATTTGCCGCCAGCCCAAGCCCCGCAGGACCAAATGACACCGCCAGCAACTTACCGACCAGTAACCCGGCACCAATCTTGACCAGTGTACTGGCCGCCGTCCACAAGGACGCTTTTGCCAACGACATATCAGGAGAAGTAGTTCAACAAGGTCGCAATTACCGTGCGCTGATTGACGGGCGACAGGTTGTAGAACAACGGCAGGCGCACCAGGCGCTCGCTCTCTTTGGTGGTGTAGCGATCTTCACCGTGGAACTCACCAAAGCGTTCTCCCGCAGGGCAACCGTGCAGCGGAATGTAATGGAACACCGCCATGATTTCCGCTTCTTTCAGAAAGTTAATCAACGCGCTCCGGTCATCAATATCCCGCAGTTTAATGTAGAACATATTCGCGTTCTGCACGCAGCCATCGGGAATCGACGGCAGCTCGATACGCCCGGCTTTCGCCAGAGGCGCTAACGCATCGTAGTAGTTTTGCCACAGCGCCAGACGTTGCTGGTTGATACGATCCGCTGCCTCCAGTTGCGCCCACAGGTACGCAGCTTGCAGATCGGACATCAAATAGCTGGAGCCGATATCGCGCCAGGTATATTTATCGACCTGACCACGGAAGAACTGGCTGCGGTTAGTGCCTTTTTCACGGATGATCTCGGCTCGTTCGATCAACGCTTTATCATTAATCAGCGTCGCGCCGCCTTCACCGCCCGCCGTGTAGTTTTTGGTTTCATGGAAGCTAAAGCAGCCAATATGACCAATGGTTCCCAGCGCACGCCCTTTGTAAGTGGACATCACGCCCTGAGCGGCATCTTCCACCACAAATAGATTATGCTTCTTCGCCAACGCCATAATGGTGTCCATTTCGCAGGCCACACCCGCGTAATGGACCGGCACGATAACGCGCGTTTTATCGGTGATCGCCGCTTCAATCAGCGTTTCGTCAATGTTCATGGTGTCCGGGCGGATATCCACAAAAACGATTTTCGCGCCACGCAGCACAAATGCATTGGCGGTGGAGACAAAGGTGTAGCTCGGCATGATCACTTCATCGCCAGGCTGGATATCGAGCAGCAGCGCCGCCATCTCCAGCGAAGCGGTGCAGGACGGCGTCAGTAACACTTTGGCGCTGCCAAAACGTTGCTCCAGCCACTGCTGGCAGCGACGGGTAAAACCGCCATCGCCACACAGTTTGCCGCTACCCATTGCCGACTGCATATAGTCGAGTTCGGTACCCACCACCGGCGGTGCGTTAAATGGAATCATGTGATCACCTGTATAACCAGTACGCGGTGCTTTCTACATTCGCACCACTTTGTATGTATCGTTTAAGCGCGGCGGTGTTGCCCATCTGGGTCGCCACCCGCAAAGTTGTTTTACCGCGAGCATACGCCCAGTTTAGCGCCGTTTGCATTAGCTCAGCACCTGCACCGCGTCCAGCCAGCAGGCCAATTCGCGCATCTGTCGCATTGAGTTCCCGTAAAGAGACATAACCGCGAATATCGCCGGACGCCGCACGTAAAATCAGACATTGATGATCAAAGGTGCCGCGCACGGCATTTTCAATCCACTGTGCATAAAAGCGACCGCTGGCGTCAGGCGCATACCACGGCGCACGAAAACGGCTTTGCGCAAATGCGGCGCTGGCTAACTGACGTAATGCGGGAATATCGGTCTCTTGTGCCACTACTGCACCACTATCACTGACATTGTTCACGGGTAGCGCCAAATCAACTTCACCTTCTACCAGGGAGAATCCCAGCTGCTGCAGGGCATCCAGTTCACCCGTATTTGATGCCGCAATTTTGGCCTGCACCCGTGACCACGGCGCTAACGCGTCTGACGTCAGGAGCGGTGCTTCAGTCGTGATGCGCACGATGGCGCTGTTAACACCAAAGAAGGCGTTTTCCCAGGTTAGTGGCTCAATACTGGCGCGGACGGGCACGAAGTAACTCCAGCAGATATTGGCCGTAGCCAGTTTTCGCTAATGAACTGGCAGCACGCTTCACACCCTCGTCATCGAGCCAGCCGTTACGCCAGGCGATCTCTTCCAGGCAGGCAATCTTAAAGCCCTGGCGTTTTTCCACCGTCTGTACAAAGGTACTCGCTTCAATCAGGCTGTCGTGAGTACCGGTGTCCAGCCAGCAAATCCGCGCCCGAGCAGTTCAACGGTCAGGTTACCCGCCTCGAGGTACATCTGGTTGATGGAGGTAATCTCCAGTTCACCACGCTCCGACGGCGTCACCTGCTTTGCGTACTCCACGACTTTACTGTCGTAGAAATAAAGCCCGGTCACCGCCCAGTTTGATTTCGGCTGTTTTGGCTTTTCTTCCAGCGAGATAGCGCGGAAATTGTCGTCAAACTCCACCACGCCAAAGCGTTCCGGGTCCATTACCTGATAGCCAAATACTGTCGCCCCTTCCGTGCGCGCCGCAACATGACGCAGCTTCGGACTGAAGCCCTGACCGAAGAAAATGTTATCGCCCAGCACCAGACAAGAAGGTTCACCGTTGAGGAAGGTTTCACCGATGATAAAGGCCTGCGCCAGACCGTCCGGGCTGGGCTGTTCGGCGTATTCCAGCTGGATACCGAACTCACTACCATCGCCCAGCAGGCGCTGGAAATAACCTTTATCTTCCGGCGTAGTAATGATGAGAATTTCGCGGATACCGGCCAGCATCAGCACCGACAGCGGATAGTAAATCATTGGCTTATCGTAAATCGGCAACAGTTGCTTCGATACGCCGCGCGTAATCGGATGCAATCGGGTGCCGGAACCGCCCGCCAGGATAATACCTTTCATGTTTGCCTCCGCTGAAAATTAGCCTTTCAGACCTAAACGCTCGCCCTGATAGCTGCCGTCCTGCACCTGCTTCCACCAGATTTCATTAGCCAGATACCACTGCACCGTTTTACGCATTCCACTTTCAAAGGTTTCCTGCGGCAGCCAGCCAAGTTCACGGGCAATTTTCGAAGCATCAATGGCATAACGCAGATCATGCCCCGGACGGTCAGCGACAAAGGTGATCAGGTCACGATAGTGCGCCACGCCGTGCGGCTTGTTCGGAGCCAGTTCTTCCAGCAGCTCGCAAATGGTTTCCACAACATCGAGATTCTTACGCTCGTTGTGACCACCAATATTATAGGTTTCACCGACTTTCCCGGTGGTCGCCACGCAATACAGCGCGCGGGCGTGATCTTCCACATCCAGCCAGTCACGGATTTGCTGCCCGTTGCCATATACCGGCAGCGGTTTACCCGCCAGCGCGTTGAGGATCATCAGCGGGATCAGTTTTTCCGGAAAGTGGTAAGGACCGTAGTTATTCGAGCAGTTGGTGATAAGCGTCGGCAGACCATAGGTCCGCAGCCAGGCGCGCACCAGATGGTCGCTGCTGGCTTTTGACGCGGAATAAGGGCTACTCGGCGCATACGGCGTGGTTTCGGTGAAGAAATCATCCGTCGAGTGCAGGTCACCATATACTTCGTCGGTGGAGATATGATGAAAACGGAACGCTGATTTTTTATCTTCCGTCAGCGCATTCCAGTAAGTCCGCGCCGCTTCAAGCAGTGTATAAGTCCCGACAATGTTGGTTTCAATAAACGCTGCCGGGCCGTCAATAGAACGGTCAACATGGCTTTCGGCTGCCAGATGCATGACACAGTCTGGCTGATACTCAGTGAATACGCGCGCCAGTTCTGCCCGATCGCAGATATCAACTTTCTCAAAGGCAAAGCGCTCGCTTTGCGCGACCGGTGCCAGCGACATCAGATTTCCGGCGTAGGTCAGCTTATCGACCACTATCACCGCGTCGCTCGTTTCGTTGATGATATAACGCACCAGCGCCGAGCCAATAAACCCGGCACCACCTGTTATCAGAATCTTTCTCATCAGCGCCAGACTCCTTTGGCATCGACGACATACTGCTGATGGACATTGTCGCCATTGATAACTTTGAACTGACTATGATCGACCAGCATCACCAGCACGTCTGCCGTTGCCAGCGCCTCGTCAAGCTGCGCCAGAGTACAAAGCCCGGTCAGTTTTTTCGGCAACTGGTGGATGTTAGGCTCAACAACCAGCGTTTCGCCGCTATGCCACTGGGCGATCAGTTCAGCGATTTCCATCGCCGGGCTTTCGCGCAGGTCATCAATATTCGGTTTAAACGCCAGACCAAAGCAGGCGATTTTCAGTTCACTGGCGCGTTTATCGGTAGCAGCAAGGCAGTCGGCAACCGCCGCTTTCACCTGATCGATAACCCAGAACGGTTTGTGATCGTTCACTTCGCGCGCGGTACGGATAAGCCGCGCCTGCTGCGGGTTCTGTGCCACGATAAACCACGGATCAACAGCAATGCAGTGACCGCCCACGCCAGGACCAGGCTGAAGAATATTAACGCGAGGGTGACGATTCGCCAGGCGAATCAGTTCCCAGACGTTAATTCCCTGATCGGCACAAATCAGCGACAGTTCGTTAGCAAAAGCGATATTCACATCGCGGAAGCTGTTTTCGGTGAGCTTACACATTTCCGCCGTCCGCGAGTTAGTGACGACACACTCACCTTCGAGGAAAATTTTGTACAGTTCGCTGGCGCGGGCCGAACAAACCGGCGTCATACCACCAATCACGCGATCGTTTTTAATCAGCTCGACCATAACCTGGCCCGGTAACACGCGTTCCGGACAGTAAGCAATGTTGACGTCCGCCAACTCGCCCACCTGCTGTGGGAAAGTGAGATCTGGACGCATCTCTGCTAACCATTCTGCCATCTTCTCGGTTGACCCCACCGGCGAGGTGGATTCAAGGATCACCAGCGCGCCTTTTTTCAGCACTGGCGCAATGGAGCGAGCAGCCGATTCAACGTAGGTCATATCTGGCTCATGATCGCCTTTAAACGGCGTGGGTACAGCAATCAGCCAAGCATCCGCTTCAACTGGCGTCGTGCTCGCTCGTAAAAAACCGCCTTCTACGGCAGTTTTTACTACGCTCGCCAAATCAGGTTCGGCGATATGGATTTCGCCACGATTGATGGTATCAACCGCGTGTTGGTTGATATCGACACCAATCACCTGTTTTTGCCTTGAGGCAAACGCAGCTGCTGTAGGCAGCCCGATGTAACCCAGTCCGATAACAGAAATGGTCGCAAAACTCATAGTGATATCCGATTATTTTTTAACGCTTCCAGAATGCGAGCATGCCTGACCATCACCATACGGGTTATGGGCGCGGCTCATAGCTTGATATTCGTTTTCGTCTTTTAAAAGACGCGTCACTTCCTCGACAATTCGCTGCTTATCCGTGCCGACCAGACGCACCGTCCCCGCTGTCACCGCTTCCGGACGCTCAGTGGTATCGCGCATCACCAGCACCGGTTTCCCCAGCGAAGGCGCTTCTTCCTGAATGCCGCCTGAGTCGGTCAAAATCAGCCAGGCGTGGTTCATCAGCCAGACAAACGGTAAATACTCCTGGGGATCGATCAGAATGACATTTTTCACATGCCCCAGAATGCGATTGACCGGCTCTCTGACGTTCGGGTTGAGATGCACTGGATAGACAATCTGGATGTCCTGGTGCGTGATGGCGATGTCTGCCAGCGCCTGGCAGATTTCTTCAAAGCCACGACCGAAGCTCTCACGCCTGTGACCGGTCACCAGAATCATCTTTTTATCGGGGTCGATAAACGGGTAATTTGCCGCCAGTTCTGAACGCAGCGTGTCGCTGCTCATCACCTGGTCACGCACCCATAACAGTGCATCGATGACAGTATTACCGGTAATGAAGATTCGGCTGTCAGCAACGTTTTCACGCAGCAAGTTTTGCCGGGAAGTTTCGGTTGGAGAGAAGTGATACATCGCCAGATGCCCGGTCAATGTACGGTTAGCCTCTTCCGGCCACGGCGAATAGAGATCGCCCGTGCGCAGACCTGCCTCAACGTGACCAACTGGAATACGCTGATAAAACGCCGCCAGGCTGGTTGCCAGCGTTGTAGTAGTATCGCCGTGAACCAGCACGACGTCTGGTTTGAACTCGGCAAGAATAGGTTTTAGCCCTTCCAGAATCCGACAGGTTATCTCTGTCAGGCCCTGTCCTGCTGCATTATGTTGAGATCGTAGTCAGGTACAATGGAAAAGAGTTTCAGCACCTGATCGAGCATCTCCCGATGCTGCGCAGTGACGCAAACTTTAGCCTCAAAAAAAGGATCTTTTGCCAACGCATGCACCAACGGAGCCATCTTGATGGCTTCCGGGCGCGTACCAAATACAGTCAGTACTTTCACATCGATTCTCTTCGAATAAGCGGCGAGCGCCTTTGCGCTCACCACAGCAGTGTTGCTATTTCGAGCAACGGCGGGTTAATGCGACACCAGCCCCGATCAGCCCCCCGACAATGCCCCACATAATCATCAGGAAGGCACGACGTGGGCTATCGCGTTTTACCGGTTCTTCCGGCGTACGCAAATAGCGATAGGTCTGAAAACGCGGATCCAGGGTTGGACCAACATTCAGGGTGTTTAACATGGCCCGATTCTGATCATAGTCGAGATCAAAGGCCGGACCGACGGCCTGTAAATTTTCCAGTCGAGCCTGGAGCATTGGACGCCCAAGCAGGAACATTTCTGAATCAGGTAACTCCTCGGCAGGCACATCTGTCGCACTGCGCGAAATATTATGCTGCTCAGCAATTTTCAGCGCCTGTTCAATACTGTTCATCCGGCGGTCGTAGATGGCTTTCGCCACCTCTTCCTGACGCTTCACCTGAGCTTTCATCTGGATGGTGCGCGCCGCCCATGCACCTTTCAGCTCATCATTCAGATGGCTGGCTGCACGCTGGCTGGCAAAAAGCAACATACTGACGTAACAGGTTATTAGCGTCAGGCGCGGTTTCGGCAATCAGCTTCACGCTGTCATTGACCGCGCGGGTGAAGTCACCGGGAATAAACACGATGTTGTTGATCATTTCATCCAGCAACGCCGCATCGGCTTTGCTATTGCCCACCATCCGCTGTTTGTAATAGTCGGTTTGCAGCCAGAACTCTCTGCGGGTATCCCACGAGGCCAGTTGCATAACAAACTCTTTATAGGCTTCGTCCATGACCGATGGTTGGTCGGCAGAAGCCATGTTTGAACGGACATCCAGGTTACGCAAAAATTGCTGCTGCGAGTAATATCCCCCCAGCATATTCACCGTTGGACGATCGGTAATCGCCGTCGAGCTCCACTCCTGACGAGCAAAAAAAGTATACGCCAGCGCGATTAACGCAAACGCCAGCCCCATGCCAATAATCCACAGCTTCCCAGCCCACAAGGTACGAAACAACCCACGAATATCCAGTTCATTTTCAGCGTCTTCGGGGTTTCCCAGGCATTGGTTGTGTCATCACATCCTCATTTATTTGGTTAAATTGGGGCTGCCACCACGATTTCTACGCAGTCTGCGTTTTACGCGCTTAATAAAGCGAGCAACTTTCCAGGCACGCTTGATGCAATATCCATAGAGGAAGAATGCTAGCAAAAAGAGCACCAGCATGACCCACTCCGGGACAAAATGAGAATATTCTGCCAGCACGCCAATGGAAGCGAGCAGTGCTGCGGCAAGGGTAATCAGCACAAACGCACGGCGGGAAGTAAACCCGGCACGCATGATCAAATGGTGAATATGCTGACGGTCAGGAGAGAATGGGCTCATGCCTTTACGCAGGCGACGGTACATAATCGCCACCATATCCATTAGTGGAATGGCGATTATCCACAAAGCGGTAACCGGGCTGATGGGATGAGTTTTGCCCTGGGTCGTTTCGAGCAGGATCCAGATAACGGTAAAACCAATCAGCGTACTGCCCGCATCCCCCATAAAGACTTTGTAGCGGCGACCCAGGATACCAAGGTTAAGCATGATGTATGGCAGGATGGCGGCGATCATCGCAAAACACCAGATTGCAAGGCTGGTTTGCCCGTCGAACCACAAAATCATACCGATTGCTGCAAACGAGACGCAGGACAACCCGCCCAGCAAGCCATCAATGCCATCAACCATGTTGAACGCATTAATGGCCGCCCAGACGGCAAATAGCGTCAGGAAGTAGCCAAACGGTCCGAGCACCATCTCCCAGGAGCCAAAGATATAACCCAGGCTACTGAGATAAAGTTTGCCGAACACCATCATAACAATGCCAACAGCGGCCTGTATGGTGGCACGGATTTTTACGCTGATATCAAAACGGTCATCCAGCGCGCCAATGAAAACAAGCACACCGGCACAAGCGAGATAGAGATGCATGCGGAATATAGTAATCGACAATTCCGAACGTGAAGCAAATCCCTGCATAAACCGAAATACCCCCAACGAGAGGTATCAATCCCTGGTGACGTTTGCGGAAGTTAGGTTTATCCACTAAACCGACTTTTTTTGCTACCTTTCGGGCAAAAAACAGAAACAGTGTCGTGAATAAAAAAATACTGATGAGATCAGTACTCACTGTCAGTAAATTCACAATGCATGCTCTCAGAGAAAATTATTAGCAGAAGTATAACCACGAAGGCCTTTATTCAGAAGGGAAACTCTGCTCTGAACCCACCAACCTTGTGCAAAAAACAACCACGTGATTCGTGTTATGCGCAATAAACAAACATAACTCGTATTTGTTATAACGCCGTTAAGATTACAGATATAAAAACAAAACGCCACGTAAACACGTGGCGTTTTTGGCATAAGACAAATTTATGAGCGTTTCATCATTTCGAAGAAATCGTCATTGGTCTTGGTCATTGCCAGTTTATTAATGAGGAATTCCATTGCGTCGATTTCGCCCATCGGGTGAATGATTTTGCGCAGGATCCACATTTTCTGCAGCTCTTCCTGAGTGGTGAGCAGCTCTTCTTTACGGGTACCGGAACGGTTGTAGTCGATAGCCGGGAAGACGCGTTTTTCAGCAATCTTACGAGAAAGGTGCAGTTCCATGTTCCCTGTACCTTTAAACTCTTCGTAGATAACTTCGTCCATCTTGGAACCGGTATCGATAAGCGCGGTAGCGATGATGGTCAGGCTGCCGCCCTCTTCCACGTTACGCGCCGCACCAAAGAAGCGTTTCGGACGATGCAGAGCATTGGCATCCACACCACCGGTCAACACTTTACCTGACGCCGGAACAACGGTGTTGTAAGCGCGCGCCAGACGAGTGATGGAGTCGAGCAGAATGATAACGTCTTTCTTGTGCTCAACCAGGCGTTTCGCCTTCTCGATCACCATTTCCGCAACCTGAACGTGGCGAGATGCGGGTTCGTCAAAGGTAGAAGCAACAACTTCACCTTTTACCAGACGCTGCATCTCGGTGACTTCTTCCGGACGTTCGTCGATCAGCAGAACCATCAGCACACAATCCGGGTGGTTGTAAGCAATGCTCTGAGCAATGTTCTGCAGCAGCATGGTTTTACCGGCTTTCGGCGGTGCCACAATCAGACCACGCTGACCACGACCGATAGGTGATGCCAAGTCCAGTACGCGAGCGGTTAAATCTTCAGTAGAACCGTTACCACGTTCCATGCGCAGACGAGAGTTTGCGTGCAGCGGGGGTTAAGTTCTCAAAGAGGATTTTGTTGCGGGCGTTTTCAGGTTTGTCGAAGTTAACTTCGTTAACTTTCAGCAGCGCAAAATAGCGTTCACCTTCTTTCGGCGGGCGAATCTTACCAGAGATGGTATCACCAGTGCGGAGGTTGAAACGGCGGATTTGGCTAGGAGAAACGTAGATGTCATCAGGACCGGCGAGGTAGGAGCTGTCTGCGGAACGGAGGAAACCAAATCCATCCTGCAATATCTCCAGTACGCCATCACCAAAGATATCTTCGCCACTCTTTGCGTGCTGCTTCAGGATGGCAAAAATAATGTCCTGCTTACGCATACGAGCCAGGTTTTCCAGCCCCATATTTTCGCCGAGAGTGATCAGCTCAGAAACCGGCGTATTCTTTAATTCGGTAAGATTCATAGTGGTGTGAGTTCTTAAACTTGGGGTAAATCTCGAACTTAATGTTGTGAATGGTATGGCAGGATCATCCATGCCTGTTTACGGTCATCGACTCATGTCTTTTCGCTGCCTGGTCACAGGAGAGTACGCAGAACTGAAACGACAAGACGGATTGAGTGACGAGCCAGAAATCTGTTCACTTCGCATTTAAGATAAAACGGGAAGCGTTGGAAATTACAAGATTCAAACTTAATAAGGTATGTTTAATACGAAGTCAACACTAAGTTAGCATGACTCACGCCGGGCGTCCAGTTTTTTTAGCGACGGGGCACCCGAACATGAAATTCCCTTACGCCAGGTTAGCGTCGAGGAACTCTTTCAACTGACCTTTAGACAGTGCGCCCACTTTGGTTGCCGCCACTTCACCGTTTTTGAACAGCAGCAGAGTCGGGATACCACGGATGCCATATTTCGGCGCAGTGCCAGGGTTTTGATCGATGTTCAGTTTTGCAACGGTCAGTTTGCCCTGATATTCGTCAGCGATTTCATCCAGAATCGGGGCGATCATTTTGCACGGACCGCACCACTCTGCCCAGAAATCAACGAGGATCGCCCCGTCCGCTTTGAGTACATCCGTGTCAAAACTGTCGTCAGTCAGGTGAATAATTTTATCGCTCATATATAACTCCACAGGAATAAGCCTGGCGTGTTGGTTTCGTTGTTGGTGTAACATTAACCAACTAAAGGTTGACTTTATTTCACCGGATACGCTTTCGTAAAGCAATAGTAAGCTGATATTCTACCACACTATGAGCAAAACACATTTAACAGAACAGAAGTTTTCCGACTTCGCCCTGCATCCGAAGGTTGTAGAAGCCCTTGAAAAAAGGGTTTCATAACTGTACGCCCATTCAGGCACTGGCCCTTCCGCTGACGCTGGCGGGTCGTGACGTAGCCGGGCAGGCGCAAACCGGTACCGGGAAAACGATGGCGTTTCTTACGTCAACGTTTCATTATCTTCTCTCTCATCCTGCGATAGCCGATCGCAAGGTGAATCAACCGCGTGCCTTAATTATGGCACCGACGCGTGAACTTGCCGTGCAGATCCACGCCGACGCGGAGCCACTTGCGCAAGCTACCGGCCTGAAGCTGGGTCTGGCTTACGGTGGTGATGGCTACGACAAACAGCTGAAAGTGCTGGAAAGCGGCGTTGACATTCTGATTGGCACCACGGGTCGTTTAATTGACTACGCCAAGCAGAACCACATTAACCTCGGAGCCATTCAGGTGGTGGTGCTGGACGAAGCCGATCGCATGTACGATCTGGGCTTTATTAAAGATATCCGCTGGCTGTTCCGCCGTATGCCACCTGCAAACCAGCGCCTCAACATGCTGTTCTCCGCCACGCTTTCGTACCGGGTACGTGAACTGGCGTTCGAGCAGATGAACAATGCCGAATATATTGAAGTGGAACCGGAACAGAAAACGGGCCACCGTATTAAAGAAGAGCTTTTCTACCCTTCTAACGAAGAAAAAATGCGTTTGCTGCAAACGCTGATCGAAGAAGAGTGGCCAGACAGAGCGATTATTTTCGCCAACACCAAACACCGTTGTGAAGAGATCTGGGGCCACCTGGCGGCAGATGGTCATCGTGTCGGTTTGTTGACAGGCGATGTCGCGCAGAAAAAACGTCTGCGTATTCTTGATGAATTTACCCGTGGCGATCTGGATATTCTGGTTGCCACCGACGTTGCCGCGCGTGGCCTGCATATCCCGGCTGTGACGCACGTCTTTAACTACGATTTACCCGATGACTGTGAAGATTACGTTCACCGTATTGGTCGTACAGGTCGCGCAGGCGCAAGCGGTCATTCCATCAGCCTGGCGTGTGAAGAGTATGCATTGAATTTGCCTGCTATTGAGACCTATATTGGTCACTCAATTCCGGTAAGCAAATACAATCCGGACGCATTGATGACCGATCTGCCTAAACCGCTGCGCCTCACGCGCCCGCGTACAGGCAATGGTCCGCGTCGTACTGGCGCTCCGCGTAATCGTCGTCGTTCAGGTTAAATAAAAATGTCATACTCAAAATCATTCAAACTGTATCAAGATGGCAAGAGAATGAATCCCGATGCGCATGCTGTAGTAAGTGATTTGGGTGAAAGAACGCAGCCAACGCAGAGACAGATTGAAGGATGAAGAGTATGGGTTCCACCTCGTCGCTGTATGCAGCCATTGATCTCGGTTCGAATAGTTTTCATATGCTGGTTGTGCGCGAGGTGGCTGGAAGCATCCAGACGCTGACGCGAATTAAACGCAAAGTGCGTCTGGCTGCTGGCCTGAATAGCGAAAATGCCCTCTCTAATGAAGCAATGGAGCGCGGTTGGCAATGTCTGCGCCTGTTTGCTGAACGTCTGCAAGATATCCCTCCCTCGCAAATTCGCGTTGTCGCTACGGCGACATTACGACTAGCCGTCAATGCGGGTGATTTTATCGCCAAAGCACAGGAAATCCTCGGTTGTCCGGTACAGGTGATCAGCGGTGAAGAGGAAGCACGTCTGATTTATCAGGGCGTTGCTCACACAACTGGAGGTGCCGATCAGCGCCTGGTGGTGGATATAGGCGGTGCCAGTACGGAACTGGTAACCGGCACGGGTGCACAAACCACCTCGTTGTTCAGCCTGTCGATGGGCTGCGTCACCTGGCTGGAACGCTATTTTGCCGATCGTAATCTGGGGCAGGAAAATTTTGATGCTGCAGAAAAAGCGGCACGCAAAGTGTTACGTCCGGTTGCCGATGAATTACGGTATCACGGCTGGAAAGTGTGCGTTGGCGCTTCCGGCACCGTGCAGGCGTTACAGGAAATCATGATGGCACAGGGGATGGATGAACGCATTACCCTGGAAAAGTTGCAGCAACTGAAACAACGCGCCATTCATTGCGGTCGGCTGGAGGAACTGGAGATTGACGGGCTGACGCTGGAACGTGCGTTAGTGTTCCCGAGTGGTCTGGCGATCCTGATAGCCATTTTTACCGAACTGAATATTCAGTGTATGACCCTGGCGGGCGGTGCGCTGCGTGAAGGCCTGGTCTACGGTATGTTGCATCTTACCGTCGAGCAGGATATTCGCAGCCGTACGCTGCGTAATATTCAGCGCCGCTTTATGATCGATATTGATCAGGCACAGCGCGTAGCCAAAGTTGCGGCTAACTTCTTCGATCAGGTGGAAAATGAATGGCATCTTGAAGCAATAAGCCGCGATTTGCTCATCAGCGCCTGCCAGCTTCATGAAATCGGCCTGAGCGTTGACTTCAAACAAGCGCCGCAACACGCTGCTTATCTGGTGCGTAATCTGGATCTTCCCGGTTTTACCCCCGCACAGAAAAAACTGCTGGCGACGCTACTGCTCAACCAGACTAATCCGGTCGATCTCATCGCTGCATCAGCAAAATGCCGTACCACCGCGCGTCGCAGAACAACTCTGCCGTTTACTCCGCCTGGCTATCATTTTTGCCAGCCGTCGCCGTGACGATCTCGTGCCAGAGATGACATTACAGGCTAACCATGAACTGTTGACCTTGACGCTTCCGCAAGGTTGGCTAACCCAACATCCGCTGGGTAAAGAGATTATTGATCAGGAAAGCCAGTGGCAGAGCTATGTCCACTGGCCGCTGGAAGTGCATTAATGAGTAAGTGCCGGATGCGATGCTGACACATCTTTTCCGGCCTTGATTATTTCCCTCGTTTTGCCGCCATCATCGCTTTCAGATTCGCCAGATGGCTTTGCCCTTTCTGCATCCGTTCTTCGGCGCTGACCACTTTACGCTCCTGTTCCCAAATCAAATCATCCTGCGGCAGCTCCAGTAAGAAGCGGCTTGGCTCCGGACGCACCAGCTCACCGTACTGACGACGCTCTTTACACAGCGTAAAGGTCAATTCCTTCTGGGCGCGGGTAATGCCGACATAGGCCAGCCGCCGCTCCTCATCGATATTATCTTCATCGATACTGCTCTGGTGGGGCAAAAATCCTTCTTCCATACCAACCATGTAGACATAGGGAAACTCCAGTCCTTTTGACGCGTGCAAAGTCATCAGTTGCACCTGATCCAGCTCTTCCTCGCTCTCGCCGCGCTCCATCATGTCGCGCAAAGTAAAGCGCGTCACCACCTGGGTGAGCGTCATCGGCTCATCCAGTTCGCTGCCTTCCAGCATCTCCGTCATCCAGCTAAACAGTTGGTTGACGTTCTTCATGCGCATTTCGGCAGCTTTCGGGCTGGGCGATGTTTCGTACAGCCAGGATTCATAATCCATGCCGTGGATCAGATCACGCACCGCGGCAATCGGCTCCCGCTCCGCCAGACGCTGGATTTCCGCCAACCAGTGAGTGAAGCGGGTCAATGCTTCATAACCACGTCCGCTCAGGGTCTGACTCAGGCCCATATCAAAGCTGGCGGTAAACATGCTTTTATTGCGCGTCATCGCCCACTCACCCAGCTTTTTCAGCGTAGCCGGGCCAATCTCTCGCTTCGGCGTGTTAACGATACGCAGGAATGCGCTGTCATCGTCCGGGTTAGTCAGCACGCGCAGATAAGCCAGCAAATCCTTGATTTCAGGGCGAGAGAAAAACGACGTACCACCAGAAATTTTGTACGGGATGCGGTTTTGCATCAGGAATTTTTCAAACACCCGCGACTGATGGTTGCCGCGATAAAGAATGGCGTAATCTTTGTACTGCGTTTTATTGACGAAGTGATGCGCGATCAGCTCGCCGGTGACGCGCTCGGCTTCATGTTCCTCGTTATTCGCGCTTAAAACTTTTAGCTCTGTGCCGTAACCCAGTTCGGAGAACAGACGCTTTTCAAAGACGTGCGGGTTATTGGCGATCAGGATGTTCGCCGCTTTCAAAATACGTCCGGAAGAGCGGTAGTTCTGCTCAAGCTTAATCACCTTCAGCGCAGGAAAATCCTGGCTCAGCAGCACCAGGTTTTGCGGACGTGCACCGCGCCAGGAGTAGATCGACTGATCGTCATCGCCAACTACGGTAAAGCGCGCGCGGCTGCCCACCAGCAGTTTCACCAGTTCATACTGGCTGGTGTTGGTGTCCTGATACTCATCCACCAGCAGGTAGCGAATTTTGTTCTGCCAGCGCTCGCGGACTTCTTCATTGCGTTGCAGCAGTAACGTCGGCAATAAAATCAGATCATCGAAGTCGAGAACGTTACAGGCTTTCAGGTGTGCATCATACAGCCCATAACAATGGGCAAAAATACGGTCCCGCTCGCCAATCGCACTGGCTGCCGCCTGGGACGGTGTTTTGAGATCGTTCTTCCAGTTAGAGATGGTCGAAATCAGCTGTTGCAGGAGGACTTTGTCATCTTCAATCAGCCCCTCGGTCAGCTCTTTAAGCAACGCCAGCTGATCGGTGTCATCAAACAGCGAAAAGTTCGCTTTCATCCCCAACGCCGCATACTCACGCTTGATGATATCCAGCCCCAGCGTGTGGAAGGTGGAAATCATCAGTCCGCGCGCCTCTTTGCGCCCCAGCGTCTGCCCGACACGCTCTTTCATCTCGCGCGCCGCCTTATTGGTAAAGGTCACCGCCGCGATATGTCGCGCCTGATAACCGCAACCGCGGATCAGATGGGCGATTTTATTGGTGATGACACGAGTTTTACCGGAACCCGCGCCCGCCAGCACCAGGCAGGGGCCGGTAACGAATTCGACAGCTTGTTGTTGGCCGGGGTTTAGACGCATAGGAAAATCGCTCAATGAAAGTCGGGAGGGGAAAATAACAGCGTGGTAGTATAGCCAGCCTCATCCTTACCACTCAAGGCACGATCATGGCAAAAACAGCAGCAGCACTGCATATCCTTGTAAAAGAAGAGAAACTGGCTCTGGATCTTCTCGAGCAGATTAAGAACGGTGCCGATTTCGGCAAGCTGGCGAAGAAACACTCCATTTGCCCGTCAGGTAAACGCGGTGGTGATTTAGGTGAATTCCGCCAGGGCCAGATGGTTCCGGCGTTCGATAAAGTGGTTTTCTCTTGTCCGGTACTGGAGCCAATCGGCCCGCTGCATACCCAGTTCGGTTACCACATCATTAAGGTGCTTTACCGTAACTAATAGCAAGGCCTTCTCCGGGAGAAGGCCTTGAACTCTGAATCGCACTTAACCTGCAACAGCAATACGTTTCATATCCGTCATATAGCCGCGCAGTTTCTTACCTACCTGCTCAATCGCATGGCTGCGAATCGCTTCGTTCACATCACGCAACTGCGCGTTATCTACCGCACCTTCCGGAATAGCTTTACCCAGGTCGCCCGGTTGCAGCTCTGCCATAAACGGTTTCAGCAGCGGCACACAAGCGTAAGAGAACAGATAGTTACCGTACTCAGCGGTATCAGAGATAACCACGTTCATTTCGTACAGACGCTTACGGGCGATGGTGTTGGCAATCAGCGGCAGCTCGTGCAGTGATTCATAGTAAGCAGACTCTTCAATGATGCCGGAATCGACCATGGTTTCGAACGCCAGTTCAACGCCCGCTTTCACCATCGCGATCATCAGTACGCCTTTATCGAAGTACTCCTGCTCGCCGATTTTACCTTCATACTGCGGCGCGGTTTCAAACGCGGTTTTGCCGGTCTCTTCACGCCAGGTCAGCAGTTTCTTATCATCGTTGGCCCAGTCCGCCATCATGCCGGAGGAGAATTCGCCGGAGATGATGTCGTCCATATGTTTCTGGAACAGCGGTGCCATGATCTCTTTCAGCTGTTCTGACAGCGCGTAAGCGCGCAGTTTCGCCGGGTTAGAGAGACGGTCCATCATCAGGGTGATGCCGCCCTGTTTCAGCGCTTCGGTGATGGTTTCCCAACCGAACTGAATCAGTTTTTCGGCATATGCCGGATCGGTGCCTTCTTCCACGAGCTTGTCGAAGCACAGCAGAGAGCCAGCCTGCAACATACCGCACAGGATGGTTTGCTCGCCCATCAGGTCAGATTTCACTTCCGCAACGAAAGAGGATTCCAGCACGCCCGCACGATGACCACCGGTTGCCGCCGCCCACGCTTTAGCGATCGCCATGCCTTCGCCTTTCGGATCGTTTTCCGGGTGAACGGCAATCAGCGTCGGTACGCCGAATCCACGTTTGTACTCTTCACGCACTTCGGTGCCAGGGCATTTCGGCGCAACCATTACTACGGTGATGTCTTTACGGATCTGCTCGCCTACTTCCACGATGTTGAAACCATGCGAGTAACCCAGCGCCGCGCCGTCTTTCATCAGTGGCTGTACGGTGCGCACTACATCAGAGTGCTGCTTGTCCGGCGTCAGGTTAACCACCAGATCCGCCTGTGGGATCAGTTCTTCGTAAGTACCCACTTTAAAACCATTTTCGGTTGCTTTACGCCAGGATGCGCGCTTCTCAGCAATCGCTTCTTTACGCAGAGCGTAGGAGATATCGAGACCAGAATCACGCATGTTCAGGCCCTGGTTCAGACCCTGTGCGCCACAGCCGACGATGACTACTTTTTTTACCCTGAAGGTAGCTCGCGCCATCGGCGAATTCATCGCGCCCCATAAAGCGACATTTGCCCAACTGTGCCAGCTGCTGGCGCAGATTCAGTGTATTGAAGTAGTTAGCCATGGTGATTCCTCGTGATGTTGTGCTTCTTATTGTTCGGTTCGCGTTTGCGAGATTGGATTCACTATATGACAGGAAATTTATTGCGGAAATTGATATATTCACAACGTCACATTGCAATTTCTGCAACGTCAACATTGAGGGCTGCGCCATTGGATTTACGCGATCTGAAAACCTTCCTGCATCTGGCGGAAAGCCGCCATTTTGGCCGCAGCGCACGAGCGATGCACGTCAGCCCATCCACGCTCTCACGGCAGATTCAACGCCTGGAAGAAGATCTCGGTCAGCCGCTGTTTATACGCGATAACCGCACGGTGACACTGACGGAAGCAGGCGAAGAACTGCGTGTTTTCGCCCAGCAAACGTTGTTGCAGTATCAGCAACTGCGCCACACCATCGATCAGCAAGGACCGTCGCTCTCTGGCGAGCTGCATATTTTCTGCTCGGTGACCGCCGCCTACAGCCATCTGCCGCCGATTCTCGACCGCTTTCGCGCGGAACATCCGTCAGTGGAGATTAAACTCACGACTGGTGATGCGGCAGATGCGATGGAAAAGGTCGTCACTGGCGAAGCGGATCTGGCGATTGCGGGTAAACCGGAAACCTTGCCCGGCGCAGTGGCATTTTCGATGCTGGAGAACCTGGCGGTGGTGCTGATCGCACCCACGTTGCCCTGCCCGGTGCGTAATCAGGTCTCGGTAGAGAAGCCGGACTGGTCAACGGTACCGTTTATCATGGCCGATCAGGGGCCAGTACGCCGCCGTATTGAACTGTGGTTTCGGCGTAACAAAATTAGTAACCCGATGATTTACGCCACGGTCGGCGGGCATGAAGCGATGGTGTCGATGGTAGCGCTCGGCTGTGGCGTGGCCTTGTTGCCGGAAGTGGTGCTGGAAAACAGCCCGGAACCAGTGCGTAACCGCGTGATGATTTTAGAGCGCAGTGATGAGAAAACGCCGTTTGAACTGGGCGTGTGTGTGCAGAAAAAGCGGCTACATGAGCCGCTGATTGAGGCGTTCTGGAAGATTTTGCCGAACCACTAACCCGCCAAAAAGAACCTGAACGCCGGGTTATTGGTTTCGTCGTGGCAATCGTAGCCCAGCTCATTCAGCCGGGTTTCAAAATCCGGTTCATGATCGCCAAGTTCGAACGCCGCCAGTACGCGCCCGTAGTCGGTACCGTGGCTGCGATAATGGAACAGCGAGATGTTCCAGTGCGTACCCAGCGTGTTGAGGAAGCGCAGCAGCGCGCCCGGTGATTCCGGGAATTCGAAGCTGTAGAGGCGTTCCTGCAACGGATGTGATGGACGCCCGCCAACCATATAGCGCACATGTAGCTTCGCCATTTCGTCGTCGGAGAGATCAACCACGCTGTAGCCGCCGTCGTTGAGCATCTGCAAAATTTCTTTGCGCTCTTCGAGACCGCGGCTCAGGCGCACGCCGACAAAAAATGCAGGCGTTTTTGGCATCAGCAAAGCGGTAGTTGAACTCGGTGACCGAGCGCCCACCAAGTAACTGGCAGAATTTGAGGAAGCTGCCCTTTTCTTCCGGAATGGTCACCGCCAGTAACGCTTCACGCTGTTCGCCCAGTTCGCAGCGTTCCGAGACGTAGCGCAGACCGTGAAAGTTCACGTTGGCACCGGAAAGAATATGCGCCAGCCGTTCACCGCGAATGTTGTGCTGGGCGATGTATTTTTTCATCCCTGCCAGCGCCAGCGCGCCAGAGGGTTCAGCCACCGCGCGTACATCTTCGAACAGGTCTTTCATCGCCGCACAGATGGCATCGCTATCGACGGTGATGATGTCGTCAAGATACTCCTGGCACAAACGGAAGGTTTCATCGCCGATGCGTTTTACCGCGACGCCTTCAGCAAACAGCCCCACGCGGGGCAGATCAACGGGATGACCCGCATCCAGCGCTGCTTTCAGGCAGGCGGAGTCTTCCGCTTCCACGGCGATCACTTTGATTTGCGGCATCAGCTGTTTGATCAGCACCGCTACGCCTGCCGCCAGACCACCGCCGCCGACTGGCACAAATACGCGGTCGAGATGGGCGTCCTGCTGGAGCAGTTCCAGCGCCAGCGTACCTTGCCCGGCGATCACCATCGGATGATCGAACGGCGGCACCCAGGTGAACCCTGCTGCTGTGACAGTTCGATCGCTTTCGCTTTCGCTTCATCGAAATTTGCGCCGTGAAGCAGCACTTCGCCGCCAAAGCCGCGCACCGCATCAACTTTGATATCGGCGGTGGCGGTTGGCATGACGATCAGCGCCTTCACGCCTAACCGTGCGGAAGAAAACGCGACGCCCTGCGCGTGGTTACCCGCAGAAGCGGTGATCACGCCGTGCGCTTTCTGTTCTTCCGTCAGGCCCGCCATCATGGCGTATGCGCCGCGCAGCTTAAAGCTATGAACTGGCTGACGGTCTTCGCGTTTCACCAGAATCACGTTATCGAGACGCGACGAGAGTTTTTCCATTTTCTGTAGCGGCGTGACCTGCGCCGCTTCGTAGACCGGCGCACGCAGCACCGCTCTTAAATATTCGGCACCCTCAGGGGCACCGGACAGGGGTTGTGAGTCTGCCATCATTAACCCCCCAGTTTCGATTTATCGCGCACCGCGCCTTTGTCGGCGCTGGTTGCCAGGCTGGCGTAGGCGCGCAGGGCAAAGGAGACCTGACGTTCACGGTTTTTCGGCGTCCAGGCTTTGTCACCCCGAGCTTCCTGCGCTTCACGACGCGCCGCCAGTTCGGCATCGCTTACCTGTAACTGAATACCACGGTTCGGAATGTCGATGGCGATCAGGTCGCCGTCTTCAATCAGGCCAATGCTGCCGCCACTTGCCGCTTCCGGTGAGACGTGGCCGATGGAAAGACCAGAGGTGCCGCCGGAGAAGCGTCCGTCGGTGATCAGCGCGCAGGCTTTACCGAGACCCATTGATTTCAGGAAGCTGGTTGGGTAGAGCATTTCCTGCATCCCCGGACCGCCTTTCGGGCCTTCATAGCGGATCACCACTACATCGCCAGCGACAACTTTGCCGCCGAGAATCGCTTCTACCGCGTCGTCCTGGCTTTCGTATACTTTCGCCGGGCCGGTGAATTTGAGGATGCTGTCATCGACGCCCGCGGTTTTAACGATGCAGCCGTTTTCCGCAAAGTTACCGTAGAGCACCGCCAGGCCGCCGTCTTTGCTGTAGGCGTGTTCCAGCGAGCGGATACAGCCATTGGCGCGATCGTCATCGAGAGAATCCCAACGGCAATCCTGCGAGAATGCCTGTGTAGTACGAATGCCAGCAGGGCCTGCGCGGAACATATTTTTTACCGCGTCATCCTGGGTCAGCATAACGTCGTATTGTTCCAGCGTTTGTGGCAACGTCAGGCCAAGCACGTTTTTCACATCACGGTTCAGTAACCCCGCGCGATCCAGTTCGCCGAGAATACCGATAACACCACCAGCACGATGAACATCTTCCATATGGTATTTCTGGGTGCTCGGCGCAACTTTGCATAACTGCGGGACTTTACGCGAAAGTTTGTCGATATCACTCATGGTGAAGTCGATTTCCGCTTCCTGCGCCGCCGCCAGCAGGTGAAGTACAGTGTTAGTCGATCCACCCATCGCGATATCCAGCGTCATGGCGTTTTCAAACGCCGCCTTACTGGCGATATTACGCGGCAGTGCACTTTCGTCATTTTGCTCGTAGTAACGTTTGGTCAATTCAACAATGCGTTTACCGGCATTGAGGAACAGCTGCTTACGGTCGGCGTGAGTTGCCAGCAGCGAGCCGTTGCCCGGCTGCGACAGGCCCAGCGCTTCGGTCAGGCAGTTCATTGAGTTAGCGGTAAACATCCCGGAGCAGGAACCGCAGGTTGGGCATGCGGAACGTTCAACCTGATCGCTTTGGGAGTCAGAAACTTTCGGGTCTGCCCCCTGGATCATCGCATCAACCAGATCGAGCTTGATGATCTGATCGGACAGTTTGGTTTTCCCGGCCTCCATCGGGCCGCCGGAAACAAAGATCACCGGAATATTCAGGCGCAGGGAAGCCATCAGCATCCCCGGGGTGATTTTGTCGCAGTTAGAGATGCAGACCATGGCATCGGCGCAGTGGGCATTGACCATATACTCAACGGAATCAGCGATCAGCTCGCGAGATGGCAGTGAATAAAGCATGCCCCCGTGGCCCATAGCGATCCCATCATCCACCGCAATGGTATTGAACTCTTTGGCAACGCCGCCAGCCGCTTCAATTTGTTCGGCGACCAGTTTACCGAGATCGCGCAGATGAACGTGACCCGGTACAAATTGGGTGAACGAGTTCACAACCGCGATAATCGGCTTACCGAAATCGGCGTCGGTCATTCCGGTGGCGCGCCACAGCGCACGAGCACCCGCCATATTACGACCATGAGTGGTGGTGGCGGAACGGTACTTAGGCATACTTTATTTACTCCCAGTGTCTGTCTCGTAAATGGGACGGTGCGTGCCGTCCCATTTTTTGTATTTATTGATTAACTTGATCTAACCAGCCCCATTTATCTTCAGTTTCACCAGTGAAGAGGCCGAAGAAGGCTTGCTGGATGCGTTTGGTAACCGGGCCGCAACGGCCTTCACCTACCTGAATACCGTCTACACTGCGCACTGGCGTGATTTCTGCCGCTGTCCCAGACATAAACACTTCATCCGCCAGGTACAGTGATTCGCGCGACAGCACCTGCTCACGCACTTCAATTCCCAGCTCTTTCGCCAGTTTGATGATGGCATCACGGGTAATACCCGGCAGCGCGGATGAGGTGAACGGTGGGGTGAACAGCACGCCATCTTTCACTTCAAACAGGTTTTCGCCCGCACCTTCAGAGATATAACCGTTCACATCCAACGCGATACCTTCCTGATAACCGTGGCGGCGCGCTTCGCTACCCACCAGCAGGGAAGAGAGGTAGTTACCACCGGCTTTTGCCGCCGTCGGGATGGTGTTTGGTGCTGCGCGGTTCCAGGAGGAAACCATCGCATCGATCCCCCTGCTCCAGCGCTTCTGCGCCCAGATACGCTCCCCACGGGAAAGCGGCGATAATCACGTCGGTTGAGTATCCCGCTGGCGGGTTTACGCCCATGCCAACATCACCAACGAAGATCAGCGGACGGATATAGGCGCTGGTGAGATTGTTTTTGCGGATCACGTCACGACAAGCTTCCATCAGCTCATCAATGCTCTGCGAAACCGGGAAGCGATAGATTTTGGCGGAGTCATGCAGACGCTGCATATGCTCACGATGGCGGAATACAACCGGTCCTTTGTGCGAGTCGTAGCAACGGATGCCTTCAAAAACCGAGGTGCCATAGTGCAGCGCGTGCGACATCACATGCACCTTCGCGTCTTCCCAGCGAACCATCTCCCCATTGAACCAAATGTAATCAGCTTTCTTCGTGGTCATTTTTATATTCCTTTTGCGCTCAGGCGCGGATTTGTTGTGATGTGGTTGTGCTCTGGCAGATGGCAACGTGTGCGACGTCCACCAGTTTATTTAACTGACTAAACAGTAAGTCGACCGACCGTGGGCTGGCAACGGTCAATTCGATATTTATATTTTGTGCATCGCTGGCGGCGGCCATATTCATTGAGCAGACGTGGAAACCACGATGACGCACCACGCGTAAAACACGTTCTAAGGTTTCCGGATTGAAGCGAGCCGATACATTGACCTGATGTTGCATCATGATAATTTCTCCAACATTTCAGAATTACTGGCACCAGGCGGCACCAGCGGCCAGACGTTCTCAAGTTCGTCGATTGAGACATGAAGCAGGTATGGCCCATCACTGTTCAGCATGGTGTCGAGTGCCGCTTCAACCTGGTCTTTATGGGTGATGTGTTGGCCAGGGATGCCGAAGGCGCTGGCTAACATGAGGAAATCGGGGTTATCGGTAAGGGTTGTTTCGCTGTATCGTTCCTGGAAAAACAGTTGCTGCCATTGTCGAACCATCCCTAACCGTTGGTTATCGAGTAAGACGATTTTCAACGGTAACTGCTTGCGTTTTACGGTGCCCAGCTCTTGCACATTCATCATGAAAGAGCCGTCACCGGAGATACAGACGACAGTATCGTTCGGTCGCGCGACTTGTGCGCCAACCGCCGCCGGTAAACCGAAACCCATGGTGCCTAAGCCGCTGGAGGTGATGAAGTTTTCCGGGCGAGTGTGGACGATGTGCTGGGCAGCCCACATCTGGTGCTGCCCCACATCTGTGGTCACGACGCAATCCGCCGGTTTACGATCCGACAGTTGTTTTAACAACAACGGCGCGTAGATAGCGTCACCAGGATGGTCGTAACGCCAGGCATGTTCATCACGCAGTTGTGCGCAGTGTTGCTGCCAGTCATCGATATTTAACGGCTGCTGTAATGCTGGTAACAGAGCATTTAAATCACCCTGTAATGCCGCATGTGCCTGACGCAGCTTGTTCATTTCTGCCGGATCGATATCCATATGGATAACGCTGGCGTGTGGTGCGAAGGTGTTCAGTTTGCCGGTCACCCGGTCATCAAAACGTGCGCCCACGGCTATCAGTAGATCGCACTCCTGAACCGCGAAGTTCGCCGCTTTGGTGCCGTGCATTCCCAGCATGCCCAGATAGTACGGATAATCCGCTTCAACTGCGCCCAGCCCTTTCAGCGTGCAGGTGGCAGGCATTTTTGTGGTAGCGAGAAATTCACGCAAAGCCGAAACTGCCTGCGCCATGCCCACGCCACCGCCAACGTACAGCATCGGTTTTTGCGCTTTTGCCAGCATCTGACGCGCTTGCTCGACTTCGGCATGGGGGAAAGTCACTTCGTTTTCAACGGTGGTGAACCACGGTTCCAGATCGCCGCTGGCTAACTGGATATCTTTTGGAATATCGACCAAAACCGGACCAGGACGACCAGAGCTGGCGACGTCAAACGCTTCGGCCATGATACGCGGTAACTCTTCCAGTGATTGCACCAGGAAACTGTGCTTGGTGCAGGCTAACGACAACCCCAGAATATCCACCTCCTGAAATGCGTCAGTGCCGATAAACGGTGCGGACACTTGACCGGTGATAGCAACAACGGGGATGGAATCTAACAGTGCGTCCGCAAGCCCGGTTATCAGGTTGGTTGCGCCCGGACCAGACGTGGCGATACATACGCCAGTTTTGCCAGTAGCACGGGCATAACCGATAGCCGCCATTGCCGCACCCTGTTCATGTCGGCACAGCAAGTGCTCCATGCCGCCGTCATACAATGCATCGTAAACCGGCATAATTGCGCCACCCGGATAACCGAAAACGGTATTCACACCCTGTGCCCGCAACGCATGTACCACCCACTGTGCGCCATTCATAGTTAGTTCCCCGTCCTGAATCTTGAGAAACAGAATTTTGTGCTGTTATTCATTGTCTGCTCCCCGGTTATGTTTTTAAGGTCAAAAAAAACCCCCGGACCTTTCGGTGCGGGGGTCTTAGTTCGTTAAGGCTTGATCTCTAAGCCTTTCCTCGTCCAAGTGCAGCCCCGCACGGTGGGATAATAATCACCACCACGCTAATCACGACCAGGCTAATCACTCGTAGAAGGGCTGTCATTTTGTCTTTTCTTGCATCTTGTTCGAAGGAATGCCTAAAGAGTTACCATAGATTTTGCGAATAGCACAAGATATTTTTTGGCCGATTTTTATGATGTCTTTAATAATTTCAAGAGAAATTGTTGTTTTTTAAAAAGAAAATAGTGAGTGAAAAAAATTCAATTTCAGTATGAATGTTGTTCCCTTCCTCGTAGTTCATCCTTTGCCCGCTGCATTTTTGCGAGCATCATTCCACCGCCAGAACAACTCAACTTCACTTGCACAAATAAACAGGAATCAGCCACTAAAATTCACGAATTAGCGGGCTACAGCAGCGATATCTTATGCACATAATGGTGACTCAAGGAGGGCTTATGTCACTGTCAATTGTTCATACCCGCGCAGCCCTGGGAGTAAATGCGCCCCCAATCACTGTTGAGGTACATATCAGTAAAGGTCTACCAGGCTTAACGATGGTGGGCTTACCAGAAACAACGGTAAAAGAAGCTCGCGATCGCGTGCGCAGCGCCATTATCAATAGCGGATATGAATATCCGGCGAAAAAAATCACCATCAACCTTGCTCCAGCCGATCTGCCAAAAGAAGGGGGACGATATGATTTACCTATCGCCATTGCGTTGCTGGCAGCCTCAGAACAGCTTACAGCCAATAAGTTAGATGAATATGAATTAGTCGGAGAACTGGCGCTTACAGGCGCTCTGCGTGGCGTTCCCGGCGCAATCTCCAGTGCAACTGAAGCCATTAAGTCGGGCAGAAAAATTATCGTCGCGAAAGATAACGAGGATGAAGTGGGGCTAATTAACGGTGAAGGATGCCTGATAGCCGATCATCTGCAGGCTGTCTGTGCGTTTCTGGAGGGTAAGCACGCTCTCGAACGCCCGAAACCAACTGATGCAGTATCCCGGGCGCTACAACATGATCTCAGTGATGTTGTCGGTCAGGAGCAAGGAAAGCGAGGACTGGAAATTACCGCCGCTGGCGGGCACAACCTTTTACTGATTGGACCGCCGGGAACAGGTAAAACAATGCTCGCCAGCCGTATTAATGGCCTTTTGCCAGATTTAAGCAATGAAGAGGCACTGGAGAGCGCTGCGATATTAAGTCTGGTAAATGCTGAATCAGTACAAAAACAATGGCGGCAGCGCCCGTTCCGCTCACCTCATCACAGTGCGTCGTTAACTGCGATGGTGGGCGGTGGTGCAATTCCAGGGCCAGGTGAAATTTCGCTGGCGCATAACGGCGTGCTTTTTCTTGATGAGCTACCTGAATTTGAACGGCGTACACTGGATGCCTTGCGAGAGCCGATTGAATCCGGGCAGATCCATCTTTCACGCACACGAGCAAAAATAACCTATCCAGCCCGTTTCCAGCTTGTCGCGGCGATGAATCCCAGCCCTACCGGACATTATCAGGGAAACCATAACCGCTGCACACCAGAACAGACATTACGTTATCTCAACCGGCTCTCGGGGCCCTTTCTCGACCGCTTCGATCTCTCACTAGAGATCCCATTACCGCCCCCGGCATTTTGAGTAAAACGGTAGTGCAGGGAGAAAACAGCACCACCGTTAAACAACGTGTAATGGCCGCCAGAGAGCGCCAATTTAAGCGGCAGAATAAACTGAACGCCTGGCTGGATAATCCGGAAATACGCCAATTCTGCAAGCTTGAGAGCGAAGATGCGCAGTGGCTGGAAGAAACGCTGATCCATCTGGGGTTATCGATTCGTGCCTGGCAGCGGTTATTGAAAGTTGCACGAACCATTGCTGATATTGATCAGTCTGACATTATCACACGTCAGCATTTGCAGGAGGCAGTTAGCTATCGTGCGATTGACCGTTTGCTCATCCATCTGCAAAAACTACTGACATAAAAAAAGGGCATTTCGCCCTTTTTATTAATCGTCAGAATCGGTGTAGTCTTCAGCACCTTCAACCTGCGGTTTACCGCCGGAAAGGGTGTGAAAACGTTTTGGACGCTTGATACGCGTCATATACTTGGACCACACGCGTTCTGCTTCTGTCACTGGCTCACGTTCGCCACGGCATACTGCTACGAAGAGTTTCTCTTCCTCGGTAACCGGCTCGCGTTTGCCAAGATCCAACTCATTGAAGGCATAACCATGACGCTCAAGCAGTTGTGCCTCTTTGATGGTGAAGTCACCATGACGAGAGAATCCACGTGGATAATGTTTATTGTCGAAATATCGATTAGTCGTCGTAAAGCTTTCCGCCATCCTGCACGCTCCTAATTCTTTGACCGAGCTAGTTATGGCGCGGAGTATTAGTTACGCTTGACAGAGTGTAAAACAAAACATTTAAATCATAACGACAAATAATTTTGCGGAGAGCACTGTGGATACGGAATTGTTAAAAACTTTCCTGGAAGTTAGCCGAACGCGTCACTTTGGTCGAGCGGCTGAATCGCTCTATCTGACCCAATCAGCCGTGAGCTTTCGAATCAGACAACTGGAAAATCAACTGGGTGTGAATCTTTTCACCCGCCACAGAAACAATATCCGTTTAACCGCTGCCGGTGAAAAACTACTGCCTTATGCAGAAACGCTCATGAGCACCTGGCAGGCCGCCCGTAAGGAGGTGGCGCATACCTCACGACATAACGAGTTTTCTATCGGTGCCAGCGCCTCATTGTGGGAATGTATGCTTAATCAGTGGCTGGGACGCTTGTATCAAAATCAAGATGCCCATACAGGCTTACAGTTCGAAGCGCGAATTGCCCAACGACAGTCTCTGGTAAAACAGCTGCATGAACGCCAGCTTGATCTTCTTATTACCACTGAAGCGCCCAAAATGGACGAATTTAGTAGTCAGTTGCTGGGGTATTTCACTTTAGCGCTTTATACCAGTGCCCCTTCTAAACTAAAGGGAGATCTTAACTATCTGCGACTGGAGTGGGGGCCAGATTTTCAACAGCATGAGGCAGGTTTGATCGGTGCTGACGAAGTTCCCATTCTGACAACCAGTTCTGCTGAACTGGCACAGCAACAGATTGCGATGCTTAATGGTTGCACCTGGCTACCCGTCAGTTGGGCGCGTAAAAAGGGCGGCCTGCATACCGTTGTCGATAGCACAACACTTTCACGGCCGCTTTATGCCATATGGCTGCAAAATAGCGATAAAAATGCGTTGATTCGCGATCTATTGAAAATTAACGTGCTGGATGAAGTGTATTAATCTGAATGGCTGGCAAGGATGCCGGTAGAAGGATTTACTTCGGAGAGGTTATTTCAGATAAAAAAAATCCTTAGCTTTCGCTAAGGATGATTTCTGGCAGGGGCGGAGAGACTCGAACTCCCAACACCCGGTTTTGGAGACCGGTGCTCTACCAATTGAACTACGCCCCTAATTAGGGTGGCGGAACGGACGGGACTCGAACCCGCGACCCCCTGCGTGACAGGCAGGTATTCTAACCGACTGAACTACCGCTCCACCGAATTCTTTTACAACCACCGGTTTTATGACCGGCTTACTGCTTAATTTGATGCCTGGCAGTTCCCTACTCTCGCATGGGGAGACCCCACACTACCATCGGCGCTACGGCGTTTCACTTCTGAGTTCGGCATGGGGTCAGGTGGGACCACCGCGCTAAGGCCGCCAGGCAAATTCTGTTTATCAGACCGCTTCTGCGTTCTGATTTAATCTGTATCAGGCTGAAAATCTTCTCTCAATCCGCCAAAACACCTTCGGCGTTGTAAGGTTAAGCCTCACGGTTCATTAGTACCGGTTAGCTCAACGCATCGCTGCGCTTACACACCCGGCCTATCAACGTCGTCGTCTTCAACGTTCCTTCAGGACTCTCAAGGAGTCAGGGAGAACTCATCTCGGGGCAAGTTTCGTGCTTAGATGCTTTCAGCACTTATCTCTTCCGCATTTAGCTACCGGGCAGTGCCATTGGCATGACAACCCGAACACCAGTGATGCGTCCACTCCGGTCCTCTCGTACTAGGAGCAGCCCCCCTCAGTTCTCCAGCGCCCACGGCAGATAGGGACCGAACTGTCTCACGACGTTCTAAACCCAGCTCGCGTACCACTTTAAATGGCGAACAGCCATACCCTTGGGACCTACTTCAGCCCCAGGATGTGATGAGCCGACATCGAGGTGCCAAACACCGCCGTCGATATGAACTCTTGGGCGGTATCAGCCTGTTATCCCCGGAGTACCTTTTATCCGTTGAGCGATGGCCCTTCCATTCAGAACCACCGGATCACTATGACCTGCTTTCGCACCTGCTCGCGCCGTCACGCTCGCAGTCAAGCTGGCTTATGCCATTGCACTAACCTCCTGATGTCCGACCAGGATTAGCCAACCTTCGTGCTCCTCCGTTACTCTTTAGGAGGAGACCGCCCCAGTCAAACTACCCACCAGACACTGTCCGCAACCCCGGTAAGGGGCCAACGTTAGAACATCAAACATTAAAGGGTGGTATTTCAAGGCCGGCTCCATGCAGACTGGCGTCCACACTTCAAAGCCTCCCACCTATCCTACACATCAAGGCTCAATGTTCAGTGTCAAGCTATAGTAAAGGTTCACGGGGTCTTTCCGTCTTGCCGCGGGTACACTGCATCTTCACAGCGAGTTCAATTTCACTGAGTCTCGGGTGGAGACAGCCTGGTAATCATTACGCCATTCGTGCAGGTCGGAACTTACCCGACAAGGAATTTCGCTACCTTAGGACCGTTATAGTTACGGTACCGCCGTTTACCGGGGCTTCGATCAAGAGCTTCGCGTTACCGCTAACCCCATCAATTAACCTTCCGGCACCGGGCAGGCGTCACACCGTATACGTCCACTTTCGTGTTTGCACAGTGCTGTGTTTTTAATAAACAGTTGCAGCCAGCTGGTATCTTCGACTGATTTCAGCTCCATCCGCAAGGGACTTCACCTACGTATCAGCGTGCCTTCTCCCGAAGTTACGGCACCATTTTGCCTAGTTCCTTCACCCGAGTTCTCTCAAGCGCCTTGGTATTCTCTACCTGACCACCTGTGTCGGTTTGGGGTACGATTTGATGTTACCTGATGCTTAGAGGCTTTTCCTGGAAGCAGGGCATTTGTTGCTTCAGCACCGTAGTGCCTCGTCATCACGCCTCAGCCTTGATTTTCCGGATTTGCCCGAAAACCAGCCTACACGCTTAAACAGGGACAACCGTCGCCCGGCCAACATAGCCTTCTCCGTCCCCCCTTCGCAGTAACACCAAGTACAGGAATATTAACCTGTTTCCCATCGACTACGCCTTTCGGCCTCGCCTTAGGGGTCGACTCACCCTGCCCCGATTAACGTTGGACAGGAACCCTTGGTCTTCCGGCGAGCGGGCTTTTCACCCGCTTTATCGTTACTTATGTCAGCATTCGCACTTCTGATACCTCCAGCATACCTCACAGTATACCTTCACAGGCTTACAGAACGCTCCCCTACCCAACAACACATAGTGTCGCTGCCGCAGCTTCGGTGCATGGTTTAGCCCCGTTACATCTTCCGCGCAGGCCGACTCGACCAGTGAGCTATTACGCTTTCTTTAAATGATGGCTGCTTCTAAGCCAACATCCTGGCTGTCTGGGCCTTCCCACATCGTTTCCCACTTAACCATGACTTTGGGACCTTAGCTGGCGGTCTGGGTTGTTTCCCTCTTCACGACGGACGTTAGCACCCGCCGTGTGTCTCCCGTGATAACATTCTCCGGTATTCGCAGTTTGCATCGGGTTGGTAAGTCGGGATGACCCCCTTGCCGAAACAGTGCTCTACCCCCGGAGATGAATTCACGAGGCGCTACCTAAATAGCTTTCGGGGAGAACCAGCTATCTCCCGGTTTGATTGGCCTTTCACCCCCAGCCACAAGTCATCCGCTAATTTTTCAACATTAGTCGGTTCGGTCCTCCAGTTAGTGTTACCCAACCTTCAACCTGCCCATGGCTAGATCACCGGGTTTCGGGTCTATACCCTGCAACTTAACGCCCAGTTAAGACTCGGTTTCCCTTCGGCTCCCCTATTCGGTTAACCTTGCTACAGAATATAAGTCGCTGACCCATTATACAAAAAGGTACGCAGTCACCCCATTAAGAGGCTCCCACTGCTTGTACGTACACGGTTTCAGGTTCTTTTTCACTCCCTCGCCGGGGTTCTTTTCGCCTTTCCCTCACGGTACTGGTTCACTATCGGTCAGTCAGAGTATTTAGCCTTGGAGGATGGTCCCCCATATTCAGACAGGATACCACGTGTCCCGCCCTACTCATCGAGCTCACAGTATGTGCATTTTTTGTGTACGGGGCTGTCACCCTGTATCGCGCGCCTTTCCAGACGCTTCCACTAACACACACACTGATTCAGGCTCTGGGCTGCTCCCGTTCGCTCGCCGCTACTGGGGAATCTCGGTTGATTTCTTTTCCTCGGGGTACTTAGATGTTTCAGTTCCCCGGTTCGCCTCATTAACCTATGGATTCAGTTAATGATAGTGTGTCGAAACACACTGGGTTTCCCCATTCGGAAATCGCCGGTTATAACGGTTCATATCACCTTACCGACGCTTATCGCAGATTAGCACGTCCTTCATCGCCTCTGACTGCCAGGGCATCCACCGTGTACGCTTAGTCGCTTAACCTCACAACCCGAAGATGTTTCTTTCGACTCATCATCGTGTTGCGAAAATTTGAGAGACTCACGAACAACTTTCGTTGTTCAGTGTTTCAATTTTCAGCTTGATCCAGATTTTTAAAGAGCAAATATCTCAAACATCACCCGAAGATGAGCTTTGAGATATTAAGGCAGGTGACTTTCACTCACAAACCAGCAAGTGGCGTCCCCTAGGGGATTCGAACCCCTGTTACCGCCGTGAAAGGGCGGTGTCCTGGGCCTCTAGACGAAGGGGACGTGTCAGTCTGCTTCGCAAGACGCCTTGCTTTTCACTTTCTATCAGACAATCTGTGTGAGCACTTCAAAGTACGCTTCTTTAAGGTAAGGAGGTGATTCAACCGCAGGTTCCCCTACGGTTACCTTGTTACGACTTCACCCCAGTCATGAATCACAAAGTGGTAAGCGCCCTCCCGAAGGTTAAGCTACCTACTTCTTTGCAACCCACTCCCATGGTGTGACGGGCGGTGTGTACAAGGCCCGGGAACGTATTCACCGTGGCATTCTGATCCACGCTTACTAGCGATTCCGACTTCATGGAGTCGAGTTGCAGACTCAATCCGGACTACGACGCACTTTATGAGGTCCGCTTGCTCTCGCGAGGTCGCTTCTCTTTGTATGCGCCATTGTAGCACGTGTGTAGCCCTGGTCGTAAGGGCCATGATGACTTGACGTCATCCCCACGTTCCTCCAGGTTATCACTGGCAGTCTCCTTTGAGTTCCCGAAGTAGGACCGCTGGCAACAAAGGATAAGGGTTGCGCTCGTTGCGGGACTTAACCCAACATTTCACAACACGAGCTGACGACAGCCATGCAGCACCTGTCTCACAGTTCCCGAAGGCACCAATCCATCTCTGGAAAGTTCTGTGGATGTCAAGACCAGTAAGGTTCTTCGCGTTGCATCGAATTAAACCACATGCTCCACCGCTTGTGCGGGCCCCGTCAATTCATTTGAGTTTTAACCTTGCGGTACTGTACTCCCGGGCGGTCGACTTAACGCGTTAGCTCCGGAAGCCACGCCTCAAGGGCACAACCTCCAAGTCGACATCGTTTACGGCGTGGACTACCAGGGTATCTAATCCTGTTTGCTCCCCACGCTTTCGCACCTGAGCGTCAGTCTTCGTCGGGGGCCGCCTTCGCCACCGGTATTCCTCCAGATCTCTACGCATTTCACCGCTACACCGAATTCTACCCCCTCTACGAGACTCAAGCTTGCCAGTATCAGATGCAGTTCCCTGGTTGAGCCCGGGGATTTCACATCTGACTTAACAAACCGCCTGCGTGCGCTTTACGCCCAGTAATTCCGATTAACGCTTGCACCCTCCGTATTACCGCGGCTGCTGGCACGGAGTTAGCCGGTGCTTCTTCTGCGGGTAACGTCAATGAGCAAAGGTATTAACTTTACTCCCTTCCTCCCCGCTGAAAGTACTTTACAACCCGAAGGCCTTCTTCATACACGCGGCATGGCTGCATCAGGCTTGCGCCCATTGTGCAATATTCCCCACTGCTGCCTCCCGTAGGAGTCTGGACCGTGTCTCAGTTCCAGTGTGGCTGGTCATCCTCTCAGACCAGCTAGGATCGTCGCCCTAGGTGAGCCTTTACCCCACCTACTAGCTAATCCCATCTGGGCACATCCGATGGCAAGAGGCCCGAAGGTCCCCCTCTTTGGTCTTGCGACGTTATGCGGTATTAGCTACCGTTTCCAGTAGTTATCCCCCTCCATCAGGCAGTTTCCCAGACATTACTCACCCGTCCGCCACTCGTCAGCAAAGAAGCAAGCTTCTTCCTGTTACCGTTCGACTTGCATGTGTTAGGCCTGCCGCCAGCGTTCAATCTGAGCCATGATCAAACTCTTCAATTTAAAAGTTTGATGCTCAAAGAATTAAACTTCGTAATGAATTACGTGTTCACTCTTGAGACTTGGTATTCATTTTTCGTCTTGCGACGTTAAGAATCCGTATCTTCGAGTGCCCACACAGATTGTCTGATAAATTGTTAAAGAGCAGTGCCGCTTCGCTTTTTCTCAGCGGCGCGGGGTGTGCATAATACGCTTTCCCGCTACAGAGTCAAGCATTTTTTTTGCTTTTCTCTGTTGAGATTCTCAGGAGAACCCCCGCTGACCCGGCGGCGTGTTTGCCGTTGTTCCGTGTCAGTGGTGGCGCATTATAGGGAGTTATTCCGGCCTGACAAGAGGAAATTTAAAATAATTTTCTGACCGCGCATTTTTTCAGCAAAAGCCCCGTTAATGTGCCATAAAACAAGCAATTTGCCGTTTTTGCAACCGTAATCACACTTCCCGGTGGCATACTAAGGAGGAATAAAAAGAAAAAGGAAGATTAGTAATGCCTTTAAGCGCACAACAGTTAGCTGCACAGAAAAAACCTTTCGTATGTTCTGGCTGAGAAGCTGGCGCAACGCATCTTAAAAGGTGAATATGAACCCGGCACCATTTTGCCCGGTGAGATTGAGCTGGGCGAGCAATTTGGAGTGAGTCGTACAGCGGTACGCGAAGCGGTCAAAACGTTAACGGCAAAAGGGATGGTTTTACCGCGACCGCGAATTGGTACCCGGGTCATGCCACAATCAAACTGGAATTTTCTTGATCAGGAATTGCTTACGGTGGATGACAGAAGAGAACTTTCATCAGGTCATCGATCACTTTCTGGTTATGCGTATCTGTCTGGAGCCGCAAGCTTGCCTACTGGCAGCAACGGTTGGCACCGCGGAACAGAAGGCGCATCTCAATACGTTAATGGTAAAATGGCGGCATTAAAAGAGAACTTTCGCCGTGAACGCTGGATCGAAGTCGATATGGCCCGGCATGAGCATATCTATGAAATGAGCGCCAATCCGTTTTTGACCTCATTCGCCTCGCTATTCCATTCGGTTTATCACACTTACTTCACGTCAATTACCAGCGACACAGTGATAAAGCTGGATCTGCACCAGGCGATTGTTGACGCGATTATCCAAAGCGATGGCGACGCGGCATTTAAAGCTTGTCAGGCGCTGCTACGCTCACCTGATAAGTGACACCCCGATAACAGGACATTGAATGAGCGATAAAAAGAAGCGCAGTATGGCGGGTTTGCCGTGGATCGCGGCGATGGCCTTCTTCATGCAGGCACTTGATGCCACTATTCTGAATACCGCCTTACCCGCAATCGCTCATAGCCTTAATCGTTCTCCTCTCGCGATGCAATCAGCCATCATCAGTTATACGCTGACGGTGGCGATGCTTATTCCGGTAAGCGGATGGCTAGCCGATCGCTTCGGTACGCGTCGCATATTTACCCTTGCCGTGAGTCTGTTCACGTTGGGTTCTCTGGCCTGCGCACTTTCTAACTCGCTACCACAGCTGGTTGTCTTCCGGGTTATTCAGGGGATAGGCGGCGCAATGATGATGCCTGTTGCTCGGCTGGCCTTACTGCGCGCTTATCCTCGTAATGAGCTTCTTCCTGTATTGAATTTTGTCGCCATGCCGGGTCTGGTGGGGCCAATTTTAGGCCCCGTTCTTGGCGGCGTGCTGGTCACCCAGGCAACTGGCACTGGATATTTTTAATCAATATCCCCATAGGTATTGCGGGCCTTCTTTACGCGCGCAAACGCCTATGCCCCAATTTCACCACCGCACGACGCAGATTCGATATCACTGGCTTTTTTGCTGTTTGGCCTTAGCCTTGTTCTCTTCTCAAGCGGAATAGAGCTATTCGGGGAAAAGATTGTCGCCAGTTGGATTGCCTTGACGGTAATTGTCACCAGCATCGGGTTACTGCTTCTCTATATTCTCCATGCACGACGCACGCCAAACCCATTAATTTCATTAGATTTATTTAAAACCCGCACTTTCTCGATCGGTATCGTAGGCAATATTGCAACCCGTCTGGGGACCGGTTGTGTACCGTTCCTTATGCCATTGATGTTACAGGTAGGATTTGGTTATCAGGCGTTTATTGCCGGCTGTATGATGGCACCGACAGCGTTAGGTTCCATTATTGCAAAATCGATGGATTTTAAGTCTTACGTCGTCTGGGCTATCGCCATACGTTAGTGGGGGATCACGGTGATTATTGGGCTAATGATCGCTCAGTTCTCTTTGCAATCACCAGCAATGGCGATATGGATGCTGATCTTGCCGTTGTTTATATTAGGGATGGCTATGTCGACGCAATTTACCGCGATGAATACCATCACACTTGCCGATCTGACCGATGACAACGCCAGCAGCGGTAACAGTGTTCTGGCGGTCACGCAACAGCATCTATCAGTTTAGGCGTTGCTGTAAGTGAGCA